>Ga0208183_1000001_pt1 | contig 1512493 bp, 1284 predicted proteins | sample MalvirDeepMed_51_FD_184251 | JGI IMG/M metagenome (GOLD analysis project Ga0208183, IMG submission 184251) | Marine viral communities from the Global Malaspina Expedition - Malaspina viral metaG DeepMed_51 (SPAdes) (version 2) | ecosystem: Environmental > Aquatic > Marine > Oceanic | place... | reverse complement strand
ACCCGGGTTAGGGATTGAGCGGCTTGTTTGAGCTCTTATTGCGCTCCTAAAAGCGCAATAAAGCGAGTAGCGAAAGCCTGGTTGCTGTCAAAAACAGCAAAACCCTATAAAAAGAAATTCCATACCAGGCCAAAGCGAAACGTGAAATCACGGTATGGGTAACCCGGAGCTGAATAATAATCCGAAGGACTCACCAATGAATTGATGTGCTCGGCGATGAAAAAGATACGCGTCTGGCGAACTTTCATATTGAAAAACAAATCTAACAAAGGAAAACCACCTAAAGCCTGATCGTTCTGAACGTAAAATTCGGCAAGTACAGGATCATACGCGTTCATATTATATTCAGTGAAATAATTGAATCTGAAACCTGTTTGAATGAAAAGCGCCTTTTGAAACCATTCATCTGTATAATACAAGGTGTTCCGCGTGATGATTTCAGGAACATTAAAATAACTCATCCCTGAACTAACATTTTGATAAGCTACCGTATTATCTAAACCGAATTTGCCCAATCTAAATTCCTTGTTGAGCTTAACTTTTAAATAGGTGACATTGGCATCTGCCTGAAAAGATTGCACCAAGCCGGCGTTATTTCTACCGAAATAGGCATAATCTGCGATACTCACTAAACTAGCAGAAGCATTGAACCATTTTTTTGATTCCATCTTAAAATCGAGAGAACTGGTCTTTACGTTCTCATAATTTTTAGCATTGTACCAGTTGTAATTCTGGTAACTGCTTTGATACAGCAAGTGATTATAATTTGCAGGAGAAGAATTGATATGAATTCCGCCAGAAAATGCTGCTTTATCTTTTAGCTTAAAACTGGCCTCTGCATTAAAATCTAAGCCCGAAAAGTCACCTACCACATTGGTCTGTGCTTCGCCTTTTAATTGAAATCCTTTGTACGCTTTTCTATAAGAAGCTCCGACTGCAATAATATCCCCCTGAAGTGCATTGGGAATCGTCTCATCTTCTCGAACGAGCACCGAGTTATAGCCATAATTGTAATAGGTATGATTAGCCTGAAAGTTTAGCGTTCCTAATATATTATTAGAATACTCTACAAAAACTCTATTGTTCAATTCTTCATAATCTGTGCGATCTACCAAATTAGAAGTCACAAAAGATTCGCCGAAAAGATCAGTAGCAGGAGAGGTTTGGCTATATTCGAAGAACTTGTCTTCGTAATTGAGGATATGCCCTATTTGAATTCTGTTTTTATTGACGCTGTCATTCTGCTTAATTAAGTCGTAGCGCTGATTAATGTAAAATCGAGCTCCATCGAGAATACTTTCGGCATCTTCAAAGTTAACTGACAGCCTAGCACGATCATTAAACTGGGAATCGCCTCCTGCGAAATTAACCAAGGCTTGATCTGTGAGACCCCCGTTTTCTTCGTTTAATAAATCCTGAGCCACATAATGCGCCTTAACGTTGTAACGGTTATTTTTTGATTGATAATTGGTCGTGAATCTGAAATTCCCTGTACTGGTAAGTGCGTTTTGATATTTACCCAAACTGCGCAACCCCTTATAAGCGATAGAAAAATTGAAGCGTTTAGATTTATTCATCGTAAAAAACGCATCAAGGTTTTGGCCTTGAGAGAATACACTTTTATAATACAACTCGGTTAACGGCGTGGGAACTTGATAATAAAAAATATCATCAACCTCCATATAATTGAAATGCCGCGCACGGGCTCCAAATTCAGGCATCACTTTTTCACTATCAAAAGTATAGGCCAGCGTATTATAGGTTTGCCCTTCATTAGCAAATGGCAGCAACTCAAAATTGTCTTTCCTAAGGTAATTGTATTTATAGAGTTTTTCTACCGTAAGTGACGTATCTACAACAGTGGTATCATTTTCTATTGAAATGATTTTGTATAGATCTAAGGGTGGGCGTTGGCGCTTTTTTTGCTCTGGCGGCCGAGCAGAACGCCGGGCCTCTGTAGTATCTCTCATTGTACCATTCTCATTCAATCGAATATCTTGTGCTGCAAGAGGCAAAGTCATTGTAGTTAATAGAAAAAATAAAACCAGGTATCGCATTGCTATTATTTGTGCCAAAAATAGGGTAATTAAACGTAAAGAAACAGCTAAAAGTATGGCATAAAAAAACCGCCCGGAAAGGGCGGTTTTAATTATTCATAAGTCAAAACTGAATTAATACCCCTCGTTTTGCTCAATATTTGAATTTGCATTAATTTCAGAAAGTGGAATTGCCAGTGCTAATCTACTATCCCCATAAGGAATAGTACTAGCAAAATTCTGTTGCGCTGAAACTTTCTCAAGATCCATTCCAGTTCTCATTAAATCATCAAAACGGAAACCTTCAAAAATCAACTCCTTTCTTCTCTCTGTCAAAATATCTTCTTTAGTAAGAGGAGCTGTATAAGCTGAAGCACCTCTATTAGAAGTAATCATATTGATTTGAGTTAAAGCCTCACCTGCTCTATTAGATTCAAGTAGCGCCTCTGCGTAATTTAAAATAACCTCTTCATATCTGATTACAATAACATCATCAAAACCTTGATTATCTGGATACTTACCTATGTTACGAAGCATATTACCTTCATAACCCAAAACATCTGCGCGCACATCACCTTCTTCATAAAGATCTTCTACCTCATCAATAACTTGCACGTCACCATAGCTACCACCACCGGTAGTTCTATAGATATAAGCCAAACCATTGATACCCACATTATCAGTAGAACTGAATGCAAGCTCAAAAATAGAATTCACAGGAGAATCAGCAGCAAATGAATTTAGATATGCCGAAGCACCTACGATAGAATAAAGCTGTGAATTAATAACAGACTCTGATGCACTTATTGCTCTACTCCAGTCTTCGAAATATACAGCCACTCTAGACTCTAAAGCTTTAGCAACATATTTAGACATAAATTGCTTTGAAGAGTCATAATAATCATCACTCATCAAGCTGAATGCAGTTTCAAGATCACTGTAGATCATAGCAACATTTTCTTCAACAGTACCTCTTGAAGGATAAAGATCATCACCTTTAAACTCGGTAACATAAGGCACTCCTAAAGTACCTCCTACATTTTGCTGACCATATTGCTTTAACAAATCAAAATGGGCTAATGCTCTTATAGCATACGCTTGACCTTTCATATGAGTAGCATAATCAAGATCACCATCAAGGGTTTCATTATCGATTCCGATGATTACATTAGCAATAGCGATAGTGTTATAAGCCTCACCCCAGAAAAATCCATTGTTTGCATTATAAGTTAATGAAGCCTCCGTAGTAAATCGCCCGGAATTACCATTTGAGAATGCATTATCTGATCGTACTTCATTTAAAATAATCACATCTCGACCATAGTAACCACTAGCAGTCATTGAACTGTAAGCCCCACTAAGCACACCTTCAACATTAGAAACCGTTGCAAACCCACCTTCAACAGGTTTATTCTGCTCAGTAGACGGATCTAAGTCTTCTGTAGTACAGCTACTAAATGTAAGTCCTAAAACAAACAAAGCACTAGCTGTAAATTTTATATTTTTAATTTTCATAATTTTTTACAATTTTAAGTTTACTCCAAAAATAAATGACTGAACCGGAGGTGTGGTCAAACTAGTGTAACCATCAGCAGCGGTTTCTGGATCATATAAGAAATTATCATCCTTCACCCAAGTAAACAGGTTTGTTCCTCTAACAAATAGACGTAAGCCAGCTACACCAATCTTTTCGGTAACATTACTATTGAAATCATACCCAAAAGTAGCAGTCTTAATTCTAAAGAAATCTCCATCATACAAGAACTTCGAATGTCTCTGCCAAGGGAAAGTTGTTGCCTGCATACGACCAAAACGAGTACCTGTATCACCAGGCTGTTGCCATCTATCTAGCATAGTATCTAAACCTTGGTAGTAAAGTAAAGAGAATAAATCCCTACCTTGAGTATAACGATGCCACTCTTCATATACTTTGTGACCTCCTGCATAGTAACCGTTAGCATCTAAGAAGAATCCAGCATAATCAATGTGAAGATTCAAACCAGCTGTAACTTTAGGAATAGCACTTCCGCCCTGCCACACAGGATTAGCTGCATTAAAATCATTTGTAGTCTCACTACCCTCACCATCAACATAGTATAACTCATCTCCATTATCTGGATCAACACCAGCCCAAGTAGGCATATACCAACCTCTTACAGGATGACCTACTGCAATTCTTGTAGTATTTGTTGTAATTTCAATATCAGCTCCGGTAGGATCTTTAGCTAGCTCTAAAACCTCGTTATCATTTAAAGCAACATTACCGCCAAGAGTAATATTAAATTTCTCAGAACGTACTAAATCTGCAGATAATTCAATCTCTAAACCTTTATTTTCCATTCTACCAATGTTTCTTGTCTGAGAACTAAATCCGGTAGTTTGAGAAAGAGGCACGTTAAGTAGCATATCTTTTGTCTCACGACGATAGTAAGCAACAGAACCACTAATTCTATTTTGAAAAAGACCATAGTCAACACCAACATCTAAAGTGTGAGCAACTTCCCAAGATAAATCATTATTACCAAAAGTAGAAGGGTAAGAAGCACCTGCGCCAGCATAGTTAGCATCATATGCTAAAAGTGCTTGATATTGGTTCAGACCAATGTTTGCGTTACCTGTCACACCATAAGATGCTCTTAATTTTAAAGCATTTACAACATCACTATTAACTAAGAAATTCTCTTTCTGAAGGTTCCAAGCAGCACCTACAGAACCAAAATCACCCCATCTGTTTTCAGGAGAGAAACGAGAGTTACCTTCACGACGATAAGTTGCATCTAAGATATACTTACCTCCAAATCCACTATAATGTGCTTGAGCAAGGTAAGAACCTACAGCCCAGTCAGAGAAGCTTGAAGAAGCAGTAGTTGGGTTACCTGCAGAACTTAAATAATAAAGACCATCATCTGAAAAGTTGTTACCTTCTGCAGATAATGCATAAAGTCTGTTCTTTTGATATTCCTGAAGCAATTTAAAGTCAATGCTGTTTTCGTCATCTAGATTAAGTGTATAGTCTACGAAATTCTGGAACACATAGTTTGCTCTGTTTTGAATTTGCTGGAAACTATAACCATTACTACCAGCACCATCACCAGCTATTCTATTCTGATAATTAACATAGTTATAAACCTGATAGTCAATAGCAACTCTGCTGGTTACAGATAGGTTTTCTATAGGTGTTGCCCAAGCTAAAGAGTTATTAGTAAGAATTCTTGTTAATTTTGAATCGTTTAAGTTTTGCTCAGCAATATAGATTGGGTTTGGTAAACCTGTATTTAAATTAATCGTCCCATCCTCATTATAAGGCTGATCAGTTGGCGGCATAAAGTATTTAGCAGCACGTGGCGATGAAAAGTACGCACTTGCCTCTAACAATCCATCTTGATACGAATATGATCCTGAGTTAGAAGTGCTAAACTTTAAACTCTCAGTTAAATCTTTCGAAAAGTTTAATTGACCAGAAATTCTTTCAAAATCTGAACCAATAACAGTAGCCTCTTGTGTATAGTACCCAAGAGATGTGTAGAAATTAGAAGTTTCTGTACCACCACTCGCAGACACAGTAATATCTTGCAATGGTGCATTTTTATTTGTAATGCGATCACCCCAGTTAGCTTCTGGACGACCAGCAGCATTCCAATTTAAATAATCCGCTCCGAATGCACCTGTGTTTGCTTCGTAAAATGCTTGAGCTTGATCTCTAGTAAACCCACTAGATGCACCATAAGTATTAAAAAGAGCTTCGTAAAACAAAGTCTCTCTATCAGCTGCAGTCAAAACTTGAGGACCATCAATTGCATCATTAGAAAAACCGTAAGTAGAACTAATGTTGAATGTAGTTTTACCAGACTGACCATTTTTAGTTGTTATCACAATAACCCCGTTAGACCCTCTGGCTCCATAAGCAGCAGTAGCAGAAGCATCTTTAAGTACTGTGATACTTTCGATATTATTACTGTTAATACTTGCCAGTGGCGACAGAGATGAATCTGCACCTGAGCCTGACAAATTTGAGTTTACTACCGGCACACCATCGATAACGTAAAGCGGCTCATTCCCCGCTGTAATAGAACTAATACCTCTAATTCTAATATTAGCGGTAGAACCAGGAGTACCAGAAGCAGTATTAAAAACTAAACCAGCAACTTTACCTTGTAACACTTGATCTACAGATGCAACAGGAACTTGCTCAATTGCTTCTGAAGCTAATTGAACTGTAGATCCGGTAACCTCTGCCTTACTAACTTTAGAGTATCCTAGGACTACAACTTCATCCAGAGCTTCTCCTGCCACAAGCGTAACGTTAATTGTTGATGAAGCACCAACAACTTGTTGATTTTCCTCAAAACCAACATAAGAAAAAACAAGTGTTTGCCCTTGCTGAGCACTGATAGAATAATTTCCATCAAAATCTGTTTGTGTACCTGCACTTGTACCTTGTACAACAATATTCACACCAGGAAGCGGCATGTTGTTGTCATCAGTTACCGTACCGGTAACGGTTTTCAGCTGAGCGAAAGTCAGCTGCGTTAAAAACAGCAAACCTAGCGCCAAGCACCACGTAATTTTTGATTTCATAAATTTATTTATTTGAATTAGCCGTCGCAAACATCATAAAACTTTCTTAGAATTACAACGAAAATTTAGACACTTTTAAGATTTAACATATCAAATAATCAATAAAGCGCTTTTATTTAAGCTTTGTTTAACAAAAAATCACAAAAATGACATTTTTGCAAATAATTTTTCAATCAAGAGTTAATGGTTTCATTTCCAAATAATTACTGAAACATTTTTCTTTTATTTAATTTTGGGGCTTATAATTTACAACGTTTGATACCTCTAAAACTTTTTTCTCAAAATTTAATTTTAGAATGCGGCACTGATGAAGCGGGCCGAGGATGCCTCGCAGGTCCCGTCACTGCTGCGGCCGTTATTCTACCCGACTCTTTTGTTAATGAAACCTTAACAGATTCAAAATTACTTAATCACAAATCTCGTGAATTATTGCGGCCTATAATCGAAAAACAAGCTCTTGCTTATGGCATTGCTCACGTTTTTCCTAATGAGATTGACGCTGTTAATATTCTCAATGCGTCGATAAAAGCAATGCACTTGGCTATTGAACAACTTCAACAACAGCCCAAACATATTTTAGTTGATGGTAACCGCTTTAAGGCTTATAAAGATTGCTCACACGAATGCATCATAAAAGGGGATAGTAAATTTTTATCTATCGCTGCTGCATCGGTTTTAGCTAAAACGGAACGGGATCGATATATGACGGACTTGCATATGCAATTTCCGCAATACAACTGGAAGAAAAATAAGGGATACCCCACTAAAGAGCATCGAGAAGCTATCAAAGCATATGGACTTACCCCTCATCATCGTAAAAGTTTCAAACAATTACCTGAGCAGCTTCGGCTTGACATTTAAGGTTGTGTAAACATATATTCTGACTTAAGAGTACTTACCTTTGCTGTGTTTAAAATGTATTCTAATGAGGAGACTTGCTTTAGCGTTCGCACTTTTGTTCTTAATCACTAACTGCAAACAAACACCAACTACTAATTTCAATTTACTGCATCTCATCCCTCAAAAATCTGCAGCTATTCTTAGAATTCCAGATTGGGACGCTTTCAATGAGACGCTTAAAATCAATGAACCTTCAGCTGTTTTAAACGATACCGGTTTCTACAATACACTTCTAGAGTATGCAGACCTACTCAGAAAATTCGCGCCAAAGGACGATGCATATCTTGCTTTTGTTGCTCTTGGAGATAATGATTTTGATCTAGCGCTCATCACTAAAAATCATCCGAAGCTCCTACAAACAGATTCTGTTTTTACTAAAAATATCACTTCTTACGAGTACGAGGAAACCACCATAAATACCATCACTTCAACAAAATCTCCGCTTTACTTTTTAAACAATGAAGATGTTTTTATTGCAAGTACTTCAAAACTGATCCTCGAAAACACAATCCTTCAAAACAATACAGGACGGGATCCTATTGATCTCTCATTAGAACAGATGATCAAGACCAGTGATAATGGCAGTCCTAATATATATGTGCGTGGTTCTTATTTCAAAAGGTTATTTAAAACCATAATTCCTGATTTCAAATTTTTAGACTCGGAAATCCCTTTTCAATGGTTGGCGCTTGATATTGATCTGGACACCAAGACAGCTTTAAACTTAAGTGGAGTCTTGACTTCTGAACAAAATGGCAAACAAACTTTTGACCTTTTACAAGACTTGAACCCGGCACCCTCTAAACTTATTCCTAATGCCCCGGCGCAATGCCGCGGTGTAATTGGTTTTCAGTATGAGGAATGGAAAACCTATAAAAACAATCTTGCTAAAAAACGAAATGCTTCAGTCAAGGATTTTTCTGTGCCTTTGGAAGACTATTTTGCTTCGATCAATGAGCTCGCAGTGGTCTACACTAATGAACAAAATCTCCTGCTCAATTACAGTAATGATATTACGATTTCCGAAAAGGCACTTGCACCCATTTCGACCAAATCTGAAACATTTAGAGCATTAGATATTTATAAAATATCTGATTCTACTTTTATTAAAAGCACCTTTAAAGAGCTTTTGAACCCTCCCACCGCAAACTATTATTGTACGCTAGGTAATCTTATAGCTTTTGCTCAATCGCAAGACCTTCTCAAAGATTACATCGCTAATTATCAAAATGAAGCGCTTTTAAAGAAAACGCCGGCATACAACACGCTTGCTAAAAAAATGAGTGATGCTTCAACGCTTACTTATTATGGTAACACCAACTTATTAGCTACTTACCTCTCTGGTAAAGTCTCAAAAACCGAAGCAAAAAAACTGAAAGCAATTGATTTTGAACAATTCCCGGCTGCAATGGTGCAATTGGTTCAAGCTGATGATTTTACTTACTTAAATGCGCGTATAGATAAAATTTCAGCAGCTAATACTGCAGCTCAAGTGGTTCAGACTGCGAGCGTTCAGCTTGATCAGGATCTTTTGAATGCTCCGCAAATGCTTAGAAACTATCGTACTAAAGGTCAGAATATTCTTGTTCAAGATATTGGCAATACGCTTTATCATATAGATGCAAATGGTAAAATTGAATGGAAAAAGGAGTTAGACGGACCCATCCTAGGCAAAATTCAACAAGTGGATCTTTATAAAAATGGCAGGTTGCAATATGCTTTTACAACGCCGTCGCACTTTTACATTATCGCCAGTGACGGTACTATTGTTAAACCTTTTGATCTCAATTACAGCAATATTACTCAGCCTCTTGCCGTATTTGATTATAGTGGCAGTAGAGACTATCGTTTTGTGATCACACAAGGAAATACCTTAACGATGCTTGATCGGGAAGCCAATAAGGTTAAAGGTTTTGACTATACCGAAGCACCCACCAGCCTTTTTAAAGCGCCTCAACACATCCGCTTAGGGTCTAAAGATTATATTTTGGTCCAATTGACTTCCGGGAAACTGGAGATTTTAAACCGTCGCGGCGAGACGAGAATTCCACTTAAGGAAACATTTGACTTTGCTGAAAGTCCAATTTTTGAGAACGGTTCGGCATTTTTAGTCCGTGAAAAGAATGGCTCCTTAGTCGCTATTTCGCAAAGCGGAAAAACAAGCCGAAAAGCGCTAGGTAGCGGTTCTGAAATTCAGTACGATCGTCTTAACTCAACCGAAGCACTTATACTCCCCGAGCAACTTACTATTAATCAAAAAGCAATTCCTATAGACTTAGGCCTTTACACCGGTCTTAAGGTTATTAAGGCTAAAAATTCTTACTACATTGCTGTAACTGACTTACAGAATAACAAATCTTATCTCTACAACAGCAAAGGAACCTTGCTTTCCAATTTCCCTGTTTATGGAGCTTCGGAGTTAGATTTTGGCACCTTACACAATTCTAAAGACTTAGGTTTAACGGTTAAAGGAGAGTCAGACAGTGTGTTGATCTACCAAATCAACTAAACCTAAACAAACTGTTTTTCAAAGTGTTAAAAGGGATTTTCACCCCTAAATCTGAGCTTTTATCTTAGTACCTTTATAGCTAAATAGCTTCCCTGAATACAGAGCCGCCTCCTAGATGTTTCTGTAATGCTGTTTCCATTAAAAATTATGGACTTAAATAACAGCCTATGAAAACTTCAGCCTTTTTTATTGTGAGTTTGCTTTACAGCCTTTTGGCCAGTGCTCAAAACCTATGCGCTGACAATCAAAAATTAACCGAAAAAACTTCTTTTGAAATCACCGCTTACGGAACTTCTAACACTTTAGTTGCGGTTACAAATTTTAATGTTTCTTCAACCTTCAATACGCTTTCAGGTCGAAAAGCGATCATTGCACAAATTGACAAAGATGCACCAACCCAAGAACCTCAAAATTATTATTCGTTAGAATGCGCTGATTCGACCTTATTGATCAACAACCGCAACATCATCCCTGCATATGTTTTTGAAGAATATAGTAATATGAATTTTGATGCTTCAGCAAGCAGCATAGCCATTCCTAAAAAACTTGATATTGGTCAAAAATTGAGCAATGCGGCTTATGAAATTGAAGTCGAAGTAGCGCCCATCACCCATAGACTTCATTATTTTTTAACCGATAGAATAGTAACTGCAAAAGAAACCATTAACACACCTGCAGGTACTTTTGAATGTTACTTGATCGAAGCCAAAACACATATGAAACCACGCAACAACAACACCGGAAGCGTCAAACAATGGTTTGCCCAAGATATTGGACTTGTAAAGCAAGTAGATTATAATGTAGAGGGTGCGATAACCGGAATCAATCTTCTTACTGATCTAAAATTCTGATTACACAGAGGCCTTTTCCACCAACTCTGCTTCAAATAAATCGGCAAAATGTTTAAGTAATTTTGGCTTGACTTCTTCTAAAGGCACTTCACTACGCCCGAGTTCTACGTTAAGCGAGGTCACAGCTTTTTCTTTAATTCCGCAAGGGATTATATTATCAAAATAGCCAAGATTAGCATTAACATTAAATGCAAAACCATGCATAGTAACCCACCTACTGGCACGTACGCCCATAGCACAGATCTTTCTCGCAAACGGAGTTCCTACATCAAGCCACACACCGGTTTCCCCATCAGAACGTTGGGCTTTCAAACCGTATTCTGCTAAAGTTAAGATGATGGTTTCCTCTAGAAGCCTTAAGTATTTATGAATATCAGTAAAGAAATTTTCAAGATCTAAAATGGGATATCCCACAATTTGACCAGGACCGTGATACGTGATATCTCCTCCTCTATTGATCTTATAAAAGGTAGCATTTTTGGCGTTGAGTTGCTCTTCAGAAACCAACAAATTACTTATATCACCGCTCTTCCCTAAGGTATACACGTGCGGATGTTCTACAAATAAAAAGTGATTAGGGGTGGCAAAATCAGTTTCTTCGCGTCTGTTCTTAATTTTTAGATCTAAAATATCTTTAAACAGTTGCTCTTGATAATCCCAGACTTCCTTGTAGTCGCGATTTCCTAAATCCTGTACTTCTACTTGCTTATTCATACTGCAAAGATACAATACATTTTAGCCTGTGCATAACCTCTAAGAAGATCAGTAACTAAGATGATTAGCGCCGGTTTACGATAATTAATGCTGCAATAACACCGGGAATCCAGCCACAAAACCATAGCAGGGTTACTAATAATACAGAGCCGCACCCTTTATCAAGAACCGATAAAGGCGGCAAAAAGATGGCGATTAACGCCTTAAAAAAACTCATTTTTGATTTGATTTATGATGATTGATGGTCTATAAGACACAATTACTAAGCTTTCGTTACAGTTATTGATTTCTCGGCTGCGAGTTGCTATATTTGCGGGCTTAAATACAGACAGCATTATGCAACTTTCAGAACAGGAAATTATCAGACGCGAGAAACTGGCAGGTTTACGCAACTTAAACATAAACCCATATCCGGCAGATTTATATCCGGTAGATCATACTTCAGCAAAGATAAAACAGGATTTTGAAGACGGTAAGAAGGTGGTTATCGCCGGAAGATTGATGTCTCGTAGAATTCAAGGCAAAGCCTCTTTTGCAGAGTTGCAAGATTCAACCGGTCGTATTCAGGTGTATTTTAATCGTGATGAGATCTGCCCGGGAGAGGATAAAACCCAGTACAATGACGTCTATAAAAAGTTACTCGACATTGGTGATTTTATAGGTATTGAAGGCGAACTTTTTACCACTCAAGTAGGAGAGAAAACCGTGATGGTTAAAAAATTCACGCTGCTTAGTAAAGCGCTTAAACCGCTTCCTTTGCCTAAAGTTGACAAAGATGGAAACGAATTTGACAAATTCAACGACCCTGAAATGCGCTATCGCCAGCGCTATGCAGATCTTGTAGTCAATCCAAAAGTTAAAGACGTATTTGTAAAACGCACCAAGCTTTTTGCTGCAATGCGTAATTTCTTCAACGACAAGGGATATTTTGAGGTAGAAACACCTATCCTGCAATCTATTCCGGGAGGTGCTGCAGCACGACCTTTTGTTACCCATCATAATGCTTTAGACATTCCGTTGTATTTGAGAATTGCTAATGAGTTGTATCTAAAAAGATTGATCGTTGGTGGTTTTGATGGAGTTTATGAGTTCTCTAAAAACTTCAGAAATGAGGGAATGGACCGTACGCATAATCCAGAATTTACGGCAATGGAAATTTATGTAGCCTATAAAGACTACAACTGGATGATGGCCTTTACTGAAAAACTACTTGAGCATTGTGCAACAGCGGTTAACGGTACTACCGAAGCTACCTTTGGTCAACACAAAGTAGACTTCAAAGCGCCATACGCACGTGTAACTATGACCGATGCGATCAAACAATTTACCGGTTATGATATCACTGGCAAGTCTGAATCTGAACTTCGTGAGGCTGCTCTAGGAATGGGTCTTGAAGTTGATGAAACTATGGGTAAAGGAAAACTCATTGATGAGATCTTTGGTGAGAAATGCGAAGGCAATTTTATCCAGCCTACATTCATCACAGACTACCCTAAAGAAATGAGTCCGTTGTGTAAAGAACATCGTGAAAATCCTGAGCTTACTGAGCGTTTTGAACTTATGGTTTGCGGTAAAGAGATTGCAAATGCGTATTCAGAATTGAACGACCCTATTGATCAACGCGAGCGTTTTGAAGAGCAACTTAAACTTGCGGAAAAAGGAGATGATGAAGCGACAGAGTTTATTGATCAGGATTTCTTGAGAGCTCTTGAATACGGAATGCCCCCAACATCTGGTTTAGGAATTGGGATGGATCGTTTAATTATGTTCTTGACCAATAATCAATCTATTCAAGAGGTATTATTCTTTCCGCAAATGAAGCCCGAACGTAAGAAGGTAGAATTGACTGAAGAAGAAAAAACCATTTTTAATATTCTCAAGAAGGAAAAAAATCTTTCACTAGACACTTTAAAAGAAGCTTCCGGGTTAAGCAATAAAAAATGGGATAAAGGCATTAAAGGCCTTACCAAACAAAAGCTAGCTAAAGTTGAGAAAGAAGGTGAAAACCTTACGGTTACTCTAATAGATTAATCACAGAATTTTCTAAATAATTGAAAAGCCCGATTCAGTATTGAGTCGGGCTTTTTAGTTTTAAAGAATGTTAAAAATTCCCCAGGCAAATAAACCTTTTGAAATTATCAAAGTCATAGAGATATAACATAAAAATTAATGGATATGAAAAAAATGATCGCAATTGCCGCATTATTTGTTGCTACAACAACTTTTGCACAGGAACAGCCGCGTGGGGAGCGTTTCAAAAAAATGCTGGATGCTACACCTGAAGAAATGGCTGAATTACAAACTAAACGTTTGACTCTAGCTCTTGTACTTGATGATAAACAACAAAAGCAAGTTTATGATCTTCAGCTTGCGGAAGCTAAAGAACGTAAAGCCCAGTGGGAAGAACGTGCCGCTAAGAAAAGTACTCGTGAAAAAGGTGTAAAACCTACAGAAGAAGAAATTGCAGCAATGCGCGAATCTATCAAAGAAAGACATTCTGAAATGTTAGATAAGCAAATTGCACATCAAGAAAAAATGCAAAATATTTTAAATGAAGAGCAATTTGACGAATGGCGTAAACTTAAAATGAAGCGTCACGACCGTATGGCGATGCGCGATGGCAAACGTGGAGAACGTTCTCACGACCGCAACCAGAAAGCTAAATGGCGTAGATAGGTTTATCCCAAAAACAGGTTTTCTATCTTAAGGTAAAAACCAAAAAGGATGTTAGCCTTTGGCAGTACCAACAAAAAATCCCCGCAATTTGCGGGGATTTTTATTTTATTTCATTTTCACTACTAAAGCGTTGGTGCAATTTTAGCTACCGCCGCAATAGTCGCATCAAGATCTTCATAAGTCAACGCATCAGTTATAAACCATGTCTCATAAGCACTTGGAGCAATGTAAACCCCTTCTACCAATAACCCGTGGAAAAACTTTTTAAACGTTTCGTTAGCACCAGCAGATGCTGAAGCAAAATCGGTTACTGCCTCCTCAGCAAAATGAACTGAAATCATCGACCTCACTCTATTAATCGTATGCGTGATTTTGTTTTCGGTTAATGCTTGAGCAATTCCTTTGTGTAAGTATTCGGTTTTTTGTTCAAGTCGTTTGAAAATTTCGCGATCCTGATCTAAAGCTTGAAGCATCGCTAAACCGGCAGCCATTGCCAAAGGGTTTCCGCTTAAAGTACCTGCCTGATACACCGGACCTAACGGAGCCAAGTGATTCATAATTTCATTTCGTGCAGCAAAAGCTCCTACAGGCAAACCACCACCTATTACTTTCCCAAAGGTTACAATATCAGCCTGAACACCTGTTAATTCCTGCGCACCACCTGCAGCTAGCCTAAAACCTGTCATTACCTCATCAAAAATAAGTAGTGCTCCGTAAGCTTCACATAAATCCTTCAATCCTTCAAGAAAACCTTCAGCCGGAGGAATACATCCCATGTTTCCCGCAATCGGCTCTAAAATAACCGTAGCTATTTCATCTTTATTGGCTTCAAAAATCTCTCGCACTTGATCTAGATTATTGTATTCCGCAAGCAAAGTATCTTTAGCCGTACCTTGAGTTACACCGGGGCTATTAGGCGAACCAAAAGTCACCGCACCACTCCCCGCTTGAATCAAAAACGAATCAGAATGCCCGTGGTAGCAACCGGCAAACTTTATGATTTTATCTCTGCCAGTAAAGCCACGTGCTAGACGCACCGCACTCATACAAGCTTCGGTACCGCTATTTACAAAGCGTATTTTATCAATACCGGGTACCATTTTGACTGCTAGCTTAGCAATCTCAGTTTCCAATTCTGTGGGTGTTCCAAAAGAAGTTCCTTTCTTGGTTCTTTCGATAACCGCATCAACCACTGGCTGGTAGGCATGACCTAAAATCATAGGTCCCCAAGAGTTGATGTAGTCAATTAATTTATTTCCGTCTTCATCAAATAGATATGCACCTTTTGCTTCTTTTACAAAAATAGGATCCCCGCCAACGGCTTTAAAAGCTCTTACCGGTGAGTTTACTCCGCCGGGGATTACCTCTTGTGCTTCTGCAAATAATGCGCTACTTCTTTTATAAATCATCATTAAAATCCGTTATACTGTGGGGTCACATTTAACTGCTGCCCAATACTTATCGTGTTATTATTTAACCCGTTGTTCTTTTTTAGTTCATCTACCGTAAGGTTATACATACGTGAAATACTATAAAGTGTTTCTCCTTTTTTTACCGTATGAATACTCACGGCATTTGAAGGTTCGGGTTTATATTCTTTAATTTTTGTTCCTAAAACCTCAGCATCATAGTTGTACATTGCATAACGCTCAATGATCGCAATGAGTTTTTCAGGATATTTTCTATCTGTTGCATAACCAGCTTTGCGCAAGCCGCGGGCCCAACCTTTATAATCGTCAGGTTCCAGATCAAACAAATCTGCATATCTACTTCTACCTGTTAGAAATAAGGAATGATCTCTAAAAGAATATTTAGGGTCTCTATATTTTCTGAAGCATTCGCCCTTTTCGTCATCGTCGTGATACACTACATCGCCCGTCCAGTTATGACATTTTATTCCAAAGTGATTATTAGCTTTTTTAGTCAAATTGCCATTTCCGGCGCCCGATTCTAAGACAGCCTGAGCCATTGTGATGCTCGCCGGTATTTTATAAAGTCGCATTTCTTCTTTTGCAATAGGTGCAAAATGCTCAATATAATCTTCTACTCTGTCAAACGGAGCATACACATAAGCTCTTTCGGTTTCCTTAGTAGTTTCGGCAGGTGGAGTATTATTACGCGCTGCGGTACGTGTCTCAGTAGTGCGAGAGGGGCGAACACTTACTTTACGCTTAGCAGCACGCTTGCTTCCGCCACAACCTACCAGCAAAAGACATAGAATAAAAAGAGTAAGAACTTTTTTAATCATATTACATTCTAATCAGTGGAAATCCTTTTTTCAAGAGTTTTTGGTTCATCCCGGCAATACCTTGCAGGCCTCCCGTATGAACGGCTAAAATACGGGTATTTTTAGAGAAAAACTCATTGCGAATAAGATCTCTGAGACCGAACATCATTTTACCCGTATAGACCGGATCTAGCAAGATATTGTGCTTCTTTTTAAAATCATTGATAAAGGTTACAAGCTCTTGATTTACTTTAGCATAACCGCCGAAATGATATGCGTTAACAAGTTCCCAATTGATTTTATCAGTGTATTTTTTAATTTCAGCATTTAGAAAATCACCTTTCAACGCCGGAAATCCTAAAATTTTTTGATGCGGAAAACTGCCTTCTATTATTCCTGCAATGGTGCCTCCGGTACCCACTGGGCAAAGGATATAATCAAAGTCTTGAGTCGCTTCTGAAAGGATTTCAGCGCAACCTTGCACGGCCAGGGTATTGGTTCCACCTTCCGGAATTAAATAAAAAGTGCCAAATTCATCTTTTAACTGCTGTAAAAATCTGGACTGAAGCTTTTCTCGATACGCCGCGCGTGAAACAAACTTGAATTGCATTCCGCAATCTTTGGCAAATCTCAAGGTAGGATTATGCTGAAGCGTCTCCCGAAAGTTTTGAGCAAGCTCCTCTCCACGAATCACTCCGATAGTTTTAAAACCTGAGCGCGATCCAGCTTTGGCTACTGCTGCGATATGATTAGAATACGCTCCTCCAAAAGTAAGCAAGGTATCGTGCTGTTGTTTTGCGGCTTCTAGCACATTGTATTTTAATTTCCTGAATTTATTACCGGAAACATAGGTATCGATCTGATCTTCCCTTTTAATAGCTACCTCGACTTGAAATTCTTCATACAAAGAATCCCTTAAATATTGAATCTGAGGTTCATCTTCTAAAGAAGTAAAAAAACCTAAATCGTTCATTTTTCGTATGTATTAAATAGCATACCGCAGTTTTAAAAGCAAATTTAAGAATAAAGGTTTTATACAAGTACACGAGTCAATTTTTGACTTTAATTACTGATATTCAACTATAAAATCGCTTATATAGAATGATTATACAGGTTAAAACTTGACAGTAATTCGATAAAATACTTAATTTTACAGTCTAATGACTTGTTTATTGGTCATATAGCTTTTTAATACTGTGGTTACCCCCGAATCTTAAGATTGACCAAGTTATGAAAACAATTACCCCTATGCTCAAGCTCAGTTTCTTACTGAGTTTATTCTTACTTTCGTTTATATCCAATGCTCAAGTGGGGATTGGCACCACCAATCCTGCCGGAGGTTCTCTACTTGATATAGAGAGCGCAGAGAAAGGCATTTTAATTCCGCGAGTCGATATTGCAGACCTGAGCACTCAAGCTCCTGTTACCGGTGATCTTACAAGCAGCGAAAGTTTGCTGGTGTACAATACCAATACTACGACCGGTAAAGGCTTCTATTACTGGGACGGCACACAATGGGTTGCTGTAGGCGGTACTGGAGAAAATATTTATACTACTGATGGAAGTCTTCCAGAAACGAGAACGGTCAATCTTGATGAAAATATTCTACGATTTGACAATGGTGTTGGTCGTTACCTAAACTTAGAAGGGGCTTCAGTTTCTGATAATAACGACCCGTTTCTCTTCACGACATTCAATGCACTACGTTTTGACATTGATAATGATCCTGTTTTAACTCTAGATAACAATCAGGATGTGGGTATTGGCTTAGCCGATCCCCAAGCCAAACTCCATATTTTTGAAAATACAGGAACTCCTGCTTCACCTAGTGATGGAACTATAGTTTTAGAACACGGAGATGCCGGCGGATCCTCATCAATAGTTTTTAAAAGTCGGGCTAACAATAATAGTGATTACGGGTATTTAAACTTTTCTGATAATGGAAGTGGAAATGGTTCAACAAATGAAAATGCATTATTAGAAATAGGTATTCAGAATGACGGCGTAAATCAATATCAAGATGACATTAATATTGCTTCTACAGGTAATGTTGGTATTAGCAATACAGCTCCTCAAGAAAAGTTACATATATCAGGAAACACCTCAACAATACGCGTAGATGGTTTGAATAGAGCTAACAACGCTTCTAATGTCCAAAATGACCCTATGCCAGTATATGTTGATGATAATGGTACAATGATTTTACGACCTTCGTTAGTTCAAACCTATATGCCGGTTAATGACTACAATTTTAGTAATGGCTCTACGGTAACCTCAAATAATGGTAATGGAGTAACAACTACTCTACACACCCGGACTATTACTCTTACTCAAGAATCTCTAATTTTTGTAAATTATCAATACAGCGTAGAGTTAGCAAGAAGTAATGGTACTCCTATCACAGACGGTAAGCCGAGAATGTTTAGAGGTTGGATTGAAGTAAATGGAGATAACACTAGGCCGTACGCCTATGATACAGGAACATACGCCAATAGACCTGATAGTAATGGCACATATGCAAATGGCTGGTATTACCTAAGTGGATCATCTTATATTCAGTTAGGCCCAGGGACTCATACCATACGACTATTTGGTTTGGGTTTTGGGGGTGATTTTGACTTCTCTATAAGGTTTGCATACTCAAATTTCGACCACTTTCAAATAGTAGTACAACGTTAATACTTCAATTCTATTTACTGATAAAAGAAATAAAATAACTTCTTTTTAAAAAATTATACTTGTATAAAAATATAAGTTAAACGTTTAAATTATAAGAATAATCTTTGACATCCTTATATTTGCATTATTAATCTTTATTTTCTTTTAAACCTCCAGATCAGCTTTAAGATTCTTCACACCCCTACACTTCATGAAAAATAAACAGATTTTCCCTAAAGTCTCTTTTGTCTTTATGCTATTATTCCACGCACTAACCTCAGCTCAGGTGGGTATAGGTACAACTTCTCCTGATGATGGAGCTATTTTAGACATATCTAGTACAGATAAAGGTCTCTTAATTCCGAGAATCACACTTACAGGATTAAACGACAACACCACAATAACTCCAATTACTACAGGCTTACTTATTTTTAATAACACGGCTGCAGGCTCAGGTGCTAATGCAATAGATCAAGGTTTCCACTATTGGAACGGAAGTGTCTGGGTAAAGCTAACTACCAATGCAGATACTCCAACAGATTCAAACATTTATGAAAATAACGGAACTGTAACTGGTTTTAGAACGATTAATCTCAATAACAATATTTTCGGTTATTTAAATAACAGCACAAACAATAATTATTTATACCTATCGCCTGCAGGATTATACTCTGATGAATTTTTCTGGGCGTCAGATGTAGGCCACGGCTTTGCTGTAGGTACTAATGAAGCCTTTGTTGTTGATCAAAACCGAATGGCCACATTAACCTCCTCAAATAACCCGGTAACAGCAACCACCGGCTCCTTAGTTATTGAACACGAACAGAATAATGGTTCGGGAGTTTCTTCTATTGTGTTTCCGAGCGCCTCAAATAGAGGTAGTGATTACGCATATATAAGTTATGAAGACGACGGCTCTACGAATGGAGACACTAATGAAAATGGTTTATTTACACTAGGAATTGCTAACGATGGCACAGGGGTATCTGATACAGATCGAGATAATTTGAACCTTGTAGCTTCTGGTTCTGTGGGTATTGGCAATAAAGGCCCTAATCAGCAAGCCGCCCTAGATATGGGGCAAACCAATAAAGGTTTACTTATTAACAGAGTTAATTTGACCTCAACCACATCAAGTGCTCCTATCTATGGTAATCAAGCAAATATGCCAGAATCTTTATTGGTTTATAATACTGCAACAACAACGGGATCCAATGCTGTTAATCCAGGATTTTATTACTGGAGAAACAATCAATGGAATCCAATATCATCTAGTTCACAAAATATATATACAGCAGATGGTTCTCTAACGGGCACAAGAACTCTAAACCTTAATCAGCAAACGTTAAGATTTGACAATGGAGCTAACCGCTATTTAAATCTCATTGGAGCCTCAACCACTAATAATGATGATCCTTTTCTCTTTACTACTGGTAATGCATATAGATTTGATATTGATAATAATCCTGTTATCACTATGCAATCAGATCGTAAAGTTGGTATAGGCATCGCAAACCCTACCACAGCGCTACATCTTTATGAGGCTACGGGAACCGCACCTGCAATAAGCGGCGCAAGCCCTGTAGGCACACTTTTACTGGAGCACGGAAATGGCGGAGGTGAATCTTCTATTGTTTTTAAGAGCACAAATAATCCTAATAGTGACTACGCTTATATTCGATATCAAGAGGATTATGACGGTGCTGACAGATCAGCTGAAAACGGCAGATTGACCATTGGTATAGAAAATGATGTTGAAAATACTAATGTCCAAGATGATATTAATATTAAATCTACAGGTACTATAGACTATACTTTAGGGGATAATACAGATGCGACATACACAATGAGCTTGTCTGCTTTCTATCCTCAATCAAATCGAGAAAAAAACCTTGGTTTGAATAATCGAAGATGGGATAATCTATACATCGATCGTATCTATTATAGGCAAGCTACCCAAGATTCTGATTTAAGATTGAAAGAAAACATTTAACAACTACCTAAGGGCTTAGAAGAAATTTTAAAGCTTAAACCATATAAGTACAATTATAAAGATGATAACGAGACTAAGCACTACGGTTTTGTAGCTCAAGAATTAAACGACATCTTACCCATATTGGTTAGTTCTATTAATGATGATGCAGAAGAAACACTCACTGTAAATATAACGGAGATCATTCCTATCCTTGTAAAGGCTATTCAAGAACAACAAACTTTAATTGATTCACAAAAATCAAAGATCGAAAATTTAGAAACTGCTGTTCTAGCCATTCAAAATCAACTAGGATTGCAGGTTGACCATGCAACCCAAGCTGGTGAGTAACTCACAAATACCTTAAAAAGCTCCAGAACGGCCTTTGCTTTAAATAGCTAAGGTCGTTTTCTTTTGCGTAGGCCTCCTTTTCAAAACTTATCGCGCGATAAGCGGCGTATTGAGATTGTAGACGAATCAAGTGTATTACAAACTCAATGCTATACCAGATATAAAAGAAAACCAGTAAAAGTTCTTGCTGTTGCCTCAAATGAATGCGCTCGTGATTTATAAAAACCGGATCTTGCTTTAATTTGGGATCTTTTAATAGCACAAAGGGCCAGAGTGCGCAGCCGGCAAAATGCTTAAAGATTTTAGGTATTGTAATATAAATTGGCATAGGTAACTTATAATTGCATTAATATACAATCTAGGGGTAGTTTTAAGCGTTTTTTCACGTAAGACTACTGTTTCTTTTCATAACTTTAATACCGTGAGTTCTTTTAAACAACGCATTCCTTTAGAAGAAGGAGATTATTATTTGACACCTGAAGGATACAAGTGCTTTACCGAGCAATACCATTTAAAACGGGGTTACTGTTGTAAAAGCGGGTGCCGCCATTGTCCTTATGGTTTTGATAAAAATCGAGAGTGATCAGTGAACTCTTGGTATAATAGTTGATACTTATAAGTTAGGATAGAATCTATTCTATTTCGGCTGATTCAAACTTTAAATATGTCATTATGAAAAAATTAAAACCCTTTTTACTACTTGCTGTTGTCGCATTACTATCGGCGTGTAGTTCCGTTCGAGTGGCTTCTGATTATGATCAGAGTGCTGACTTTACCAATTACAAAACCTTTGCATTTTTTAAACCGGGTATTGATAAAGCCGAAATTTCTGATTTAGATAAAAAAAGAATTTTACGCGCGATCGAAACCGAAATGATGGCTAAAGGCTTCGTAAAATCTGACAACCCATCTATGTTAGTAAGCATTTTTACCACAGCAGAAGAACGCGTAGATGTATATAACAACTTCGGTTGGGGCTGGGGCGCCTGGGGCGCCTGGGGTCCTTGGGGACCGTGGGGCGGCGGTTTTGGCAACACCGTTTCCAGAACTACTGAAGGCACACTATACATTGACCTGATCGATGCGACCAAAAAAGAACTGGTTTGGCAAGGTCAAGGTACCGGATATCTAGCGCGAAATGTTGAGCGTAAGCAAGAACGCATTAACGAAATTGTAGGTGAGATTATGCAAGAATATCCACCGAAACAAATGGCTTCTAATTAAGAAGAGCTAAAGCAGTAAACTACCTCAGGGCACGCTTAAGACATTGGTTGAAAACAAATTTTCAATTTTAAGGCAAGCCTCGGGGCATTAAACCCTTTGGCGGCGCCAATAAAAAAAGCCCTCTATTGAGGGCTTTTTTTATGCATACGATTGAAGCTTTTTGCGTGTAAAGTCTGATAAAACCAACTTACCACTTGTTGCTGCTCGCGTTTCTAAGAGGGTGTCCCAAGCTTCCGTATTGGACCAAAACATCTTTTTACTTTCGGCTAAAGCTTCAGGATTGTAGGTTGCTAAATCTCCAGCTAGTTTTTCAATAGCTTGATCTAATGCTTCGACAGTTTCAAAAACCGAAGCATAAAGTCCGCGCCCTAGTGCCCAGTCTGCGGAATAAAATTCTTGTGCATTCATAGTCACTTGCGAAAATGCCGAAATGCCAATTTTACGTTCCACCGCAGGTCCAATAACAAACGGACCAATCCCAATACTGATCTCACTCAATTTTATAGAAGCATATTTGGTCGCCATGCAATAATCAGCAGCAGCAGCCAGACCAACTCCGCCGCCAACCGCCTTGCCTTGCACCCGTACAATAGTAAGCAATGGGCATTTACGCATTGCTAAGATCACCCGGGCAAAACCCATAAAAAAGTCTTTGCCTTGCGATTCATTCTTGATAGCAATTAATTCGTTAAAGCTTGCCCCCGCACAAAAGGTACGGTCTCCCCCACTTTGAATAACCAATACACACAAATCACTACTAGATCCAGCTTGGATTATAGTATGCTCTAGTTTCTTTAGAATTTCAGTCGGTAGAGCATTATGATTAGGCGTGTAGAACGTGATGGTTCCCACTGCATTTTTAATATCAAGCGTTACATAGGATTCTGACATATATTTTCAGTAAAAAGTAGTTTCTATTAAATATTTATCAAATTTATAGATATAAGAACAATATTTATAAACATATTCTTATTTTCATTAGTAAATTACGCTGAGGTAATTTGTTCTAATTTGAAGATTTCAACGCAGAACCTAAAGCGAAATTTACCGCATATAATCCCAATTTTCGGGTACAGAAGCATTTTAGTTATGAGTCAGGTTTTAGATAAAAATATAGAAACTAATCCACTTATTGAGCGTCTTCCTGCGCATTTAAAGCAATACATTAAACCGCAGAATTACGACAATTATACCGCGATCAATCAAGCAGTGTGGCGCTATGTGATGCGTAAAAACGTTGCATACCTCAGCACTGTTGCGCATAAATCCTATTTAGACGGACTCAAACAAACCGGGATTTCTATCGATCATATTCCTAATATGTATGGAATGAATCGCATTCTAAAAGAAATTGGCTGGGCGGCAGTCGCTGTTGATGGCTTTATTCCGCCTGCGGCGTTTATGGAATTTCAGGCGTACAATGTTTTGGTTATTGCTTCAGACATCAGACAGCTAGAGCATCTTGAATATACGCCAGCGCCAGATATCATTCACGAGGGCGCCGGGCACGCGCCTATTATTGCTAATCCTGAGTATGCTGAATACCTAAGACGCTTTGGTGAGATTGGATGCAAAGCGATTTCTTCAGCTAAAGATTATGAGTTGTATGAAGCGGTACGCGAACTTTCGATCTTAAAAGAAGCGGAAGATACGCCGCAAAGCGAAATCGAAAAGGTAGAGCAACGCGTAGATTTTCTGCAAAATAATATGGGAATGCCTAGTGAAATGGCGCTAATAAGAAACCTGCACTGGTGGACGGTAGAATACGGACTTATAGGAACTCCGGAACAGCCTAAAATTTATGGAGCCGGTTTGCTTTCTTCTATAGGCGAAAGCGCTTGGTGTATGACCGATAAAGTGAAAAAACTCCCGTATGCTATCAATGCCGCGCAACAGGAATTTGACATCACAAAACCGCAACCTCAACTTTATGTAACACCTAATTTTGCCTATTTAAGTGAAGTTCTTGAGGAATTTGCCAACTCCATGGCGTTGCGCACCGGAGGTCCTGAAGGTTTACAAAAACTGATTGACAGTAAAAATATGGGAACGATAGAACTCAGTACCGGTTTGCAAATTTCGGGAGTGTTTACCGAAATGATTCTTTATAAAGATAAGGTTGCTTACCTGCAAACCAAGGGAAAAAGCGCACTGAGTTACCACGAAAAAGAATTGGTAGGTCACGGCTCAATCAATCATCCTGATGGTTACGGAAGTGCAATAGGCAAACTTAAAGGCATCAATCTCGCTATTGAAGATATGAGCCCTAAGGATTTAATCGCTTATAAAATTTCTGAGGGAAGCATTGTAACGCTTGAATTTGAAGGTGGTATCAAAGTAAGCGGCGAGATCATTACTGGAACGCGGAACCTTAAGGGAAAAATTATTCTTATCAGTTTTAAAGAGTGTACTGTTAGCTACGAAGAACGCATTTTATTCAAGCCAGAATGGGGAATTTATCATCTCGCGGTTGGTAAGAAAATCACTTCAGCCTTTGCCGGGCCGGCAGATTTTAATTCGTTTGATTTAATTCAGCATAAAATTTCTTCTACTACTGCAAAACCAAAAATGAGCGCACAACGCCAAGAATTAGAAGATCTCTATCTCGCCGTTCGCAATTATAGAGCAGGAAAAAACACCAAGTTTTCGCCTCAGGCCGTTTTTGATATTTTGAAAAAAAGCCATCAAAAAGACTGGCTACTTTCAGTGGAATTGTATGAACTCGCTAAAGATGAAAACAACACAACCTTCAAAACTGAAATTCTTCAGCATTTAGAGCAAGTTAAAGCGCAGCATCCTAAGGTAAAACGTCTTATTGAAGATGGTCTCGAACTAGTCTAAAAGCGTTTTTAGTTCTTGCGATGAATTGATAGGAGTCGCGTTATACTGCAAGGTCCAACCCAACGTATTGGTCACCACATAAATATTAGCAAGTTCTGCTAGAAGTCGGTTTTCAGCATTTTGAGGTAACTCTGAAGACTTAACCTTTTGCCTTACCGTAGTCATCACCCGTTGTTTGATTTTGTTATAATCTGACGCTTCAAACTGGTTTAAATAATCTTGCGATACATCGTAATACTCAATATCCGGATTAATATTAATCTCTGGAGCCGGGATCTTTTTAATTGTGATGGTTTTGTTCTCAGGATCGACTTCGGTTTCTAAAGCGCGTAGATCATAAGCAATGGTCACTTTAGCATTAATCACCACCAAAGCTTTTTTATTCGCTTCCACCAGATTGAAAATCTGCTTAGAATTTTTATAGGTAAAAACCTGTGCAAAGGAACCTTCAGTCACAACCAGCTTCCCCACGTTTTTAATTTCTTTCTCAATGAGATTTGTCGCTTCAACTAATTGTTCTCGCTTCTCTTGCTGAGCATCAAAATATTGATAGGTAAAGTATCCTAAAAGGAGTATAAGAATTACGATTAAGACTTTCCGCATAAGGCTTGATTATAGAATCAAGTCAATTTATCTATTAATTGCGGAAAGAAAAAAGGAAGCTGCTAATCTTAACAGCATATTATATAATATTGTTTTGCCTAGCTTTGGCAACCGCTTCGATCTTGCTATGTACCTGTAGCTTTTTGTAGATATTTTCTATGTGTTTGCGCACCGTACTGGGCGACAAGAATAGATTTTCTGCAATTTTAGTATAGCTTAATCCTTTGCCCAACTGCTCAAGAACATCAATTTCCCGAGAAGATAACGAGATTTCTTCGCGCTCTTGCAAATTGCTTATAGCTTCTGGATTGCGCAACAGTTTAAGTGTGCGCATAGCAATAGACGCATTCATTGCGGCTCCGCCAGAAAGTGTTTCTTTTATTCCTTTTTGGAGTTCGTCAGGCGTGGTGTCTTTAAGTAAATAGCCATCTGCCCCGGCTTTAATCGCATTAAAAATATGCTCGTCATTATCAAAAACCGTAAGCATAATTATTTTAATCTGCGGATATTTCTGTTTAACTAAGGCTGTGGCTTCAATCCCATTGAGCACCGGCATTTCAATATCCATTAAGATCAGATCAATAAACGGATTATCACCTAATTTGGTCAAGAGATCTGCGCCGTGTTCCGCAGTAAATTTTAAATGGAATTCTTTAAAAAAGGAAAGCTTTTCTGCTACGGCTTTAGCGAGAAAAAATTTATCATCTACTATGGCTATTTTTACCGGCATTTGAAGTTGAGAGCTTTAAATTTTAATCGAATAACTGGTGTTTCAGATCAAAAAATATGAGTGGCAGTCATTTGGTAAAAAAATCCGGAAAAGTCCCCTAGCCCTTCTCCGGATCTAACATTCAATACAGTACTGAAATTGAGATCACTAAACTAAGAAGAACACTATAGGGTCGCAATAGGGCATTTGCCCCATTTTTAAGTTATTTCGATTTAAATCTCAAAATTATAACCGCTCTCCAGAAGCTCTTCATATTTATCTGCATCAAAACGATAGAGGAAAGCTCCACGTTTAGAGCCACTTTTATCTTTCTCGTCAAGCTTTACCAAGACTTTAAGCGAAAGTACTTTTTTTCTAAAATTACGAGGATCCAGATCGCGTTGATAAATCGCTTCATAAAGTTTTTGCAACTGCGGAATGGTAAATTTTTCAGGCAAAAGCTCAAACCCAATGGGTTGCTGTCTCGCCTTTCTGCGCAGTTTATCAAGTGCATCTGCCACCATCTGATCGTGATCGAGTGCAAGCGTAGGCAATTCTTTTAAGGTGTACCAGAAAGCCCCGTGACTTTCTACAAGCTCGCGGTCATAATCTTCAAGACGTATCAGCGCATAATGCGCCACAGAAAGACAACGGTATCCGGGATCACGATCTGCTTTACCATAGGTTTTAGACTGCTCTAAGAATATTTGCTCTAGCCCAGTAATTTCTTTTAAAACGCGTCGTGCCGCATCATCTACATTTTCATCAAGCTGCACAAAACTTCCAATCAACGACCAGATCCCAGAGTCTGGTTCTACACGTCTTTTAAAGATAAGAAGCTTGAGATCTTCACCGTCAAAACCAAAGACAATACAGTCTGTCGCGACGTATAATTTTTCATTATCAGCGTAAAAATCATTATTTGAAGCGTGCGCAATACTGGCTGAGCTTGGTGTCATAAAACGTGTTTTAAGCGTACAAAATACGTTTTTTTAACGAAAACTGGTACTACCTATAAAAACTAGGTCTTTGCTTATTTTGACTGAAGGATCACTCGAGTGCCTTGAGTAGGTTGCGTTTCAATTTGAAGTGTTGCGCCTATGTCTTGAGCGCGCTTTTTCATATTACCTAAGCCATTGCCCTGCTTATGATTTTTAAGATCAAAACCATTGCCATCGTCAACAACAGCGACTTTAAATTGATCAGCATCCCAGACCTGCATAGTAACCTGAATGTTGTGAGCTTCGGCATATTTTAAAGCGTTATTGACCGCTTCTTGTATCACACGATAAATATTGACTCCTTCAATTGAAGTAAATATAAAATCAGGAGCTCGTTTCGTATTAAAGTCAAAGCTAAACTGCACCGAATCTTTACTGCATTGCGCACGCTCAATAAAATTTGAAATACGCGTTTGCAGATCTTCAACCGAAATTTTCTCCTTATTCATCGCCCATATCGTATCTCTTAACTCGTTAATCGTTGTTGAGGTAAAAGCGCTTATCATACTCAGTTTCTCGAGAATACCGCTATCTGCATCTTTGAGTTGATATTTGAGATTATCAATACTCGAGATGATAAATGTAAGCTGCGACCCTATGTTATCGTGTAGATCTCTTGAGATGCGTAAACGTTGTTCTTGAAGCCGATTTTGGGTCTCAATATTAGCCAGAGCAACCTGCAATTCGTGCTCTTTTTGCAACTGACTGTTTTTTAATTTCTGTCTGCTGTAGATTAGGTATCCTACAAGTCCTAGTATAAAGGCTAAAGCCAGACTTCCGTAAATAAATGCATTTTTGCGACGTACTTCCAGATCTTTTTCAGCAAGCTGAGCACGCTGCTCTAAAATCTGATTTTCTTTTTTCTCGGTTTCATAATTGAGGTTAAGCTCTGCAATTTTCTTATCCACTTCAAGTCCATTGATACTATCTTTAAAAACTCCATAACGTTCCAAATAAAATAAAGCAGAATCTGTTTGCCTTAAATTTTTATAGGCCTGAGAAAGTTGTTGATACGTATACTGCTCTAAAAACCTATAATCCTGCGCGTGAGCCACGGGTACCGCTTTTTTAAAATATGATATGGCTTCTTGATTTTTTCCTTCGGCCAAATACACCTCACCTATTTGAGTGAAATTTTCAGCAATACCTTTTTGGTCCCCAATTTCTTCTCTGAGTTGTCTTGCCTTTTCAAAATAACTTCTCGCCAAATCATACTTCCCCTGTTGACCATATACTCCTCCTAAATTACTGTAGCTGTAAGGATAGCCTTCTTTGAAATCACGTTTTTTAACTAGTTCTAACCCCTTTTCATAAAAATAAAGGGCACTGTCTAACTGCCCTTGCATTTCTTTCAACACCCCGTAATTATTATAAATACGATCAAGAACATTCTCAAAGACTCCCTGTTCGGCAAGCTTCATTCCTCGGTTCATGTAGGCTTCAGCTTTAGTCATATCATCACGCTTCATTTGGTAGCCTATTTCAGCATTTAAATAAGCTTCCTCCATTTTCAACTCATGTTGTTCAAAAATGCGTAAGGCTTTAAAATTGTATTCTAATCGCGCATCAAGATCACCCTCATAACCATAAAGCGTTGCAATTTTTTGAAACGCCTCACCAATTCCTTTAGGATAGTTAAGGGTTTGAGCGTTCTCTAAATTTTGCTGAAAGATGGTAAAAAGGCTATCGGTTTTTAAAGCGCTGTTTTGAACTAGAATCGCATTTATGGAGTCTATTTTTGCTTTTGAAGTTTGAGCCGAAAGGTTAGCGAAAAGTAAAAAAACCAGTACAAGCAATCTGTAGTTTAAACTCATAAGAATCTGAATGTATGACAACTAAAATGTTAAATATAATTATTTTTTCATTTTAGAAAAGATCTATTTCAGATTGAATACAAAGTGAATCTTTCAAATTATATCGAAGCAGATTATAACGATCTAAGCCCTTATGGCGATACTTTATTTGATACTGTGCTAGCGACAATTGCTCTTCTAGGCGTTTTATACGCTGCCTGCTTCGCATTTGATCTCTAGATTTTAATTTTAAACATATTAGAACCATACCAGCGGCTAAAAGTAAAACTGGTAATAAAAACCCCAACACGTATGTACTTTCTAAAGTCATAGGTTTAATGCATTACTTACTCTGTAAAAATTTTGAGTTGCTTTTTGACTTCCTCGGCAGAAACTTCAGCGTTTTTTGAAGCATACCAATCTGCCACTCTATCTATGGAAGCCGAATTATCCCGTAAACTCACCAGAAACAAATCTATACCCAGTCTCAAAATAATAAGCAAAACCGCTGCAATAAAACCGGCATCTAGATACACCAAGAAAAAGCCGGAAAGCACCACAACAAACTGCTGAATGAATATGCGCAAATAGGGTTTGATCATCAACTCACTTGCGGTAAAATTTAAATAGCGCTTTTCGCCAAGAAAGTCAGTTGCAAAAGAAAAGCAGTTATTGAGAATTATGCTCAAGAGTAAAAGCCACATCCCATCTAACTGAAGCAATGTCCAGTAATTCTTTAAAACTGCGATTCCGTCTGTGAAAAAAGTGCTTCCACCTAATTCAAAAAAGGTAAAGGCAAAAATGCTCTGTATCGCTACAAAAAAGCCATAATGGACAAGAAAAAAGAGAATGATTCCAAATCCTTGTGTGCCTCCGTTGTGTCTTTTAAATCCAACACAAAATGCCATTTTTAGAGCATTTAATAATCCGATTACAATGGTCTCAAGAAAGTAAGCCATCACGATACTCCACGGCGTTACAAAACCTACCGCCAACAGCATCAATAAAAACATCGCATTTAGATACAATGCGGCATTGGACTTGTCGGGTTTCGCGACTTTTAATAAGACAGCTGAATTGAACTTTTCCATCTAAAATACAGTTGTGAGTTGAATGCAACACCAAATTGTCACCAATACTAGCACGATTAAAACAAAGCGTTTAAAATTTGATTTTGATCTTAATTGCTTCGCTCTATAAAAACACAAAAACCCTGTAAATAAAGCAGGAATTGCGATATAAAACTGTAAAAAATAGAGATGCAAAAAGCTTGCAAGCAGTGCAACGAGCGCATATACCATCGCAGCAAAGCTGTAAAAAAACGCAATTTTGGTCTTAGAAAAACGATATCCAAATTGCCGTTCTACCACTCTAAAAATCAAATACCCTAACGGAATACTGAGACCTACTATGATAAAAATGAGATGCATCCTTTAAGAATTAAAACTCCCGAAGCACAAGAAGGATACTTCGGGAATTTCTTTTAGTTTAAATTATATGCGTAAATGGTTTTATTGTCTGCTTTGTAATACAGCACCCCACCATAATCATCCACTTTATATTCCGGCTTTTTATCTTTTAAGACGATCTCTTTTTCAATCTCGCCGTTGGCTTTACTTACTTTTGCCAGACCGGTTCCATCATCAAGTTTAGTTAGGATAAATTGTGCATTTTCGGTCGCTGCTGTAGCTTTAAAACGCGTACTTAAATATTCAAAAGAAGCATCCGCCATCCCTGCGAACATATCTTGCGCGCGTTTGGCTTCTCTTCCGTATTCATTATAATTTCTGAGATTATTTGTATTTACCGCGTGGCTGCGCATATTAGCACCTGCTGTCATTGCTGAAGTCATTGTCAATGCTGTAGTTGCTACCGCGGTTACACCGCCAACGATTTTACCAAACGTGCTGCGACCCGGAGATTTTAGATAGGTATGGTATTGGGTGTCGCCACCAAAATCAAGCAAAGCCATATTTTGATCGCTACCTAAGTAAATTCCATCTTCACGAACCGTAAGTGTATTCGGGTTTTCTTTCTCCTCAAATTTCACTTTTGCTAAGGTTGAAATCTCACTACTTTCTGCATCAATCGCAAATAGCTCATCATCTGCATTGATTAAGTAACGGTTATTTTTAGCATCAAATGCTGAAGTTACACTATTTGCGCTCTTGTATTTCAATGGCTTTTTCCAAACCTGATCCCCGGTTTTTAGATCAACTATGTTAGCATCTTCAGAAGTGATATAGATGAGTCCATTAGGTGTTTCTGCCATCAACTTGATATCTTCTCCTGTTTTCAGCGGCTTTTTAAATAACGGAGTTCCATCAAAAGAAACTTTATTGATTCCACCTTCGTGAATACCGAATAGTACGCCGTCATCCATCACGTAGAAATGCTGTACAAAACCTTTAGTTTTTGGTGCTTTATCCCACAAGTCTTCACCGGTAGAAGCACTTAAAAAATTGATCTTAGATTCTGAACGACCTGCTAAAATACTTTTTCCTGAAGTGTCTTTATCACTCACCACGATAAGCCCTTGAGGTAAGATTTGAAAATTACTCACAACGCCTTGAACTTTGGGAGCATCTTTCCAGATTTCTGCGCCGTTCGTTCCTATTTTATATACTTGGGTATTGGTTTTAGCATCGTTCATTTCGATGGCATAGATGTCGCTTTCATCCTCGTTAGTAACCATCCAATCCACGCCTTTTACCTTATTCTCCCAAAGTGTTTCTCCGGTTTTGGTTTTGGCATAAATTCCTTGCGTGGTAGGCACAAGCAGCTTGTCTTTCAGCAATAGTGGAGTTCCGCTTACCGCAAAGAACTTCATCGTAGTTTTACCCGGTTTCACAAGAAAGAAAGAATAGTCAAGTTCGCCTGTAACTAAATCATAAACCGCGATTTTTGGTGTAACCGATTCAGCTTGTCCGCCGCCTTTTTGAAAACCACTGATCACTAATTTACTTTCCGGCATAATCACATCTGCAGTTTGTATGGTTTTCCAATCGTTGTTTTCAGTACTAAAGATCACTTCGCCAGAGATATAATCGATCACTGCTTTCTTGCTTGAAAATCCAGACAAGGCTTTGATACCGCCTACCCCATTCTGATCTACCATCAAGTAAGGCGAATTAGGAATATATTGCACCTCTTCAGGCTTAACGCTTCCGTAATCGGTAAAATTGAATACGAGTTCGTTTGATCCCGGTTTGATCCCAACCAGACCGTCATTAGTACAAACAACGAGCGTTCCGCCTAAAGTAAGTGTCATATCGTTGATCCCGGCGCCCACATCATAGGTGTAATCAGGCGCTTCTGCTTTTTGAGCCCATGTTACTGCGGTAATAAAAAACAACAGTATTGCATTTTTTAAATGGTGTAATTTAAGTTTCATAATTGTACAGGTTAAAAGTTTTTACAGTCTCAAAATTGCCTGATTATCAAGCGACAATCAATACGGCAATTGCCCTATTTATTCTAAAATCATCTGTGTATCAGGGTTAAAAAAGAAGCCAAAAGAAGGTTTGTACCAACTCTTGGCTTCACGTAAAAACCTCAACACTTGAGATTTTATATATTATTGAATCGACACATTAAATTGGCCATTGGTTACTGCAACGGTTTTGCTGGTATCGCTGGTTAGATACCCTGTAAAATTGAAGGTTCCTGTTACGGTGCCACCAGCGGTATATTCGGCGATCTTGATTTCGCCATTAGACGCCGCTCCTGTTGAGGTGGTAAACACCATCGCACTATTGAAGTTTGAAGTGTCTTCGAGATACGTATAACTGCCTAGACTCACACTGTTAAGGTCATACGTGCCCACACCTTCAAAACCAATAATCGAGATCTGAATATTTTCAGAATCCATCGTTCCTCCGGAAATGGTAAGGATTTGTATTCCGCCAGAATTGCTCTCCACTGCGGTAGTCGCTTCGGGAAAGGATTCAAAAGAAGCGCCGTCAACGGTAGCGGTCAATTCGCCATCGCCGGCTGCGCTTGTGCCGCCATCATCGTCAGAACACGCTGTTAAAACGAGTAGGCTAAAAAGTAATACTGAAGTAATTCTTGTAATTGTTTTCATGGTTTTAGGTTTAAAGTACAGAACAAAACTCCTGTAAATCAAAGCGCTAAACCATAAGGCATTTGCCGTATTTAAATCTGAATATGCGGAAAATCTGCTTGTAAGGCGCGTTTTTTAGCCTCTAAGTTGTTGAGGAATTTCTGATGCGCTTCAGAATCTGGATTGAAAGGTTTGTGCGCTAAACCCTGCTGAATTTCCTGAACCTTTCGCATTGTTTTTTGGGTTTCTTCAGAAAAGTACACCGAAGAAAAACGCTTCCAGATATAATCTACCGCCAAAGCATTAGGATGGATTAAATCTCTGTCATAAAAACGGTAATCACGAAGCTCATCCATCATAAGTTCGTACGACGGAAAATACACCGTATGCTGTGATTCGTCTAAAACCTGATGCATTCCCGCTAGCAAATGAGCTTTACTCCGCTGATTTTCTACAAAACCATCTTTAGTGTGTCGCACAGGCGAAACGGTGAAAATCACTTCCGTTTGCGAATTCACTTTAGCTATTGCCGAAAGCATACGTCTTGTAATTGCTGCAATCTCCTCAACAGAAGATAATTCCTTCTGAAAGGCTTTCTGCGGAATCTTATGACAATTGGCAACAATTTTATTTTGTTCCAAATGCCGATACCCCCAAGCCGTACCCAAAGCGATCACAATATGCGATGCTTGCGCTAGCTGAAGTTTGGTCTCAACGAGTGCCTCATTTAATAACTTGACAGTTCCTGCGGCTGATGAAGTGCTCAATATGGAATGTGCGTCAAAGCTTACAAACCTGCCTTGTGTTTCTTCAAGATCAGCTTCAGAAAGCTGCTTATCCAAAACCGCATATTCTAAAAATCGCGCAATCGCCTCCGGATGAAATAAGATCCCAAACGGATTTATAGTAGTCCTGAATTTATAGTACCCCAGCTTGGCTCCTATATTTTCTACAAAACAACTTCCTACCAAAAACAAACGCGAGTGATAATCTATAGGATTACCACTCGGTTTTAAAGGTATGGTTGTTTGTAATTTCAATTGCTACTAACCCAAATACGTTTTTACTTCGTTAAGCGCTTGAGCGATTCCGTCAGGATTTTTCCCTCCTGCGGTTGCGAAAAACGGCTGACCGCCACCGCCACCTTGGATGAATTCACCTAATTCGCGAACGATGGTTCCTGCGTTTAAGTCTTTCGCTTTAGCCAATTCCTTATCAATATAACAGCTTAATAAAGCCTTTCCGCCTTGACGTGACGCCAATAGAAGAAAAAGATTCTCTACCTCGCCACCCAACTGAAAGGCCAAATCTTTAATTCCGTTTGCGTCCAAATCGACTTCTTTAGCCAAGAATTGAATGCCGTTAACTTCCTCAATTTCGTTCTTCAATTCGCCTTTTACATTCTTTGCTTTTTCGGCAAGAAGTACTTCTAATTGCTTTTTAAGCTCGTTATTTTCAGACTGAAGGCTTTCAATAGATTTTGCCGGTTCTTTGGTGTTGTTCAATAAACTGCGCACCGCTTCTAACTGTTCATCCTGCTCTTCAAAATACTGCATCACCGCATCACCGGTAATCGCTTCAATACGACGAATTCCAGAAGCTACAGCACTCTCTGATTTGATCTTGAAATACCAAATATCGGCAGTATTCTCAGCGTGGGTTCCCCCGCATAATTCCATAGATTTTCCAAAACGAATGGTACGCACCGCATCGCCATACTTTTCACCAAATAGCGCAATCGCACCTTCAGCGATCGCCTGATCGTAAGGGATCGCACGCTGCTCCTCAAGTGGTAATTGTTCTTGAATACGTGCATTTACAAACTGCTCAATATCCTTAAGTTCTTCGGCAGTTACTTTTGAGAAGTGCGAGAAATCAAAACGTAAATAGCCGCTATGCACCATAGAGCCTTTTTGCTCTACGTGTGTTCCCAGAACGGCACGCAATGCCTGATGCAGCAAGTGGGTCGCCGAGTGATTCGCTTGCGTTCTGTAACGCTGTTTTGCATCAACAACCGCGGTAAAGGTCTCGTTTAAATTCTTCGGAAGGTTTTTAGAAAGGTGAATAATCAAGTTATTTTCTTTCTTAGTATCCATGATATAGATCACATCGCCGTTGGCTGCTTCCAAATAACCTTTGTCACCAACCTGACCACCACCTTCGGCGTAAAACGGAGTAAGATTGAAAACCAACTGATATTGGTCGCCTTCTTTTTTAGTATTTATTTTTCGATAACGGGTAATGCGCACCGGAGTTTGCAGCGTGTCATAACCCACAAATTCTTCCTCGCTATCTTCTTCGACTACCGTCCAGTCTCCTGCTTCAATTTTTCCGGCAGCACGAGAACGGTCCTTTTGTTTTTGTAATTCGGTTTGAAATGCTTTTTCATCAAGCGTATATCCCTTTTCGGAAAGGATCAATGCAGTAAGATCTATCGGGAAACCGTAAGTGTCGTACAATTCAAAGGCCTTGGCTCCTGAAACTTCTTTTCCTTTAGTTTCTGCAATAATAGAATCAAGCAACACCAAACCTTGATCTAGCGTACGTAAAAAGCTTTGTTCTTCTTCTTTGATTACATTGAAAATAAGATTCTGTTGCTTTTTAAGTTCAGGGAAAGCTTTGCCCATCTCATCTACAAGAACGTTAACCAGTTTATAAATGAATGGTTCTTTAGTATTTAAAAAGGTAAATCCATAACGCACTGCGCGGCGCAGAATACGACGAATCACATAGCCTGCTCCTGTGTTGCTCGGCAACTGGCCATCTGCAATCGAGAATGCTACTGCACGCACGTGATCTGCGATCACGCGTATAGCGATATCAGTTTCCTCGCTCTGGCCATATTTTGAATGTGTGATGGTCTCGATCTCACGAATGAGCGGCGTAAACACATCGGTGTCGTAGTTTGATGTTTTATCTTGAAGCACCATGCACAGACGCTCAAAACCCATCCCCGTGTCAATATGTCGCGCCGGAAGATTTTCAAGCGAACCGTCTGCTTTTCTATTGAATTGTATAAAAACGAGGTTCCAGATCTCTACCACTTGCGGGTGATCTGCATTGACTAATTCTGCGCCGGGAGTTTTTGCTTTTTCTTCTTCAGAACGCAGATCTACGTGAATTTCAGAGCAAGGACCACACGGACCCTGATCGCCCATTTCCCAGAAATTATCTTTTTTATTTCCGTTTAAAATGCGGCCTTCAGCTACGTGCTTCTTCCACATATCATACGCTTCAGCATCACGCTCAAGCCCTTCAGCATCGTCGCCTTCAAAAATGGTTACATAGAGTTTACTCTTATCAATCTTATAAACTTCGGTAAGTAATTCCCAAGCCCAATCGATAGCGTCTTGTTTAAAATAATCTCCAAAACTCCAGTTCCCCAGCATCTCAAACATCGTGTGATGGTAAGTATCTTTCCCCACTTCTTCCAGGTCATTATGCTTTCCACTCACGCGTAAACATTTTTGAGTGTCAGTAACGCGCGTATCTTTTGGTGTTCCATTACCCAGAAAAAATTCCTTAAATTGGTTCATTCCGGCATTGGTAAACATCAACGTAGGATCGTTTTTGATCACCATAGGCGCAGAGGCCACGATGGAATGGTTTTTGGACTTAAAAAAAGATAGAAATTGATCGCGTATTTCTTGGGATTTCATGAGTGAATTTTAGAGTAGATCTTGCCAAAATATGATTACCGGCAAACTATTTTTTATATTTGTTCGTTACCCCTTAATTAAATGCGGGATACAAGCATATATTTTAACGCAAAAATAGAATAAATTAACTAATGTCTAAGGTTAAATATTATTACGACAAAGAGACGCTTTCTTATAAAAAAATAGAAAAGCGCAAGGGTCGTAAATTAGGTTATGCCCTGCTATCTATAGGCGCTTCTTTTCTTGCGGGATTTATTTTACTCGTTATTTATCTCAACATTCCAGACCTTGAAACGCCAAGAGAAAAAGCTTTGCAGCGTGAGTTGCAAAATATGAAAATGCAATACGGCGTACTCAATAAAAAACTAGATCAGGTTCAGACGGTTTTAAACGAAGTTGAAGAGCGCGACAACACCATTTACAGACTGTATTTTGAGGCAAACCCTATTCCTGATGAGCAGCGCAAAGCCGGTTTTGGTGGGGTTAACCGTTACAAAGATCTAGAGGGATATGACAACTCAAAACTTATAATTGAATCAAACAAGCGCCTTGATGTGCTTACTAAACAATTGGTCGTACAAAGCAAATCGCTTGATGAGATCGCTGTTTTAGCTGAAGAAAAAGAAAAATTCTTAAATGCAATTCCTGCTATTCAGCCGGTGGCTAATAAAGATCTAACCCGTATTGCTTCGGGTTATGGGATGCGCTCAGACCCGTTTACTAAAGAGCGTAAAATGCACTGGGGGATGGACTTTACCTCTCCGCGAGGCACGCCGGTTTATGCTACCGGAAACGGCACCGTAGAACGTGCAGACAATAATGCAACCGGTTACGGAAATCACATACGCATAGATCACGGTTACGGTTATGTAAGTCTCTATGCGCATTTATACAAATACAATGTGCGCCGCGGTCAAAAAGTACAGCGCGGGGATTTAATAGGTTTTGTGGGAAGTACCGGCCGTTCTGAAGCACCGCATTTGCACTATGAGATTTTTAAAGACGGGCAACGCATTAACCCTATTAATTTTTACTACGGAAACCTTTCGCCTGAAGAGTTTGATGTAATTTTACAGAAAGCACAACTCGAAAACCAATCTCTGGATTAATGCACGTTGATTTACCCGAAAAATTATATTACAGCATTGGCGAAGTCGCCGATGCGTTTGGCGTAAACTCATCGCTCATCAGATTTTGGGAGAAAGAATTTGATGTGATTCAACCTAAAAAAAATGCTAAGGGTAATCGCAAATTCACTCCAGAAGACATCAAGAATCTTGAGCTTATTTATCACCTCGTTAAAGAGCGCGGTTTCACGCTAGAGGGTGCTAAAACGCATTTAAAAGAAAACAAACAAGAAACACTCAACAAATTTGATCTGATCAGAAAGCTGGAAAACATTAAAGCCCAGCTTCAGCAATTAAAAGATCAACTCTAACCTACAAACATCAATCATCATGAAAAAAGGAATTATCGCACTTATTGTAGTCGTAATACTTCTAATTATTGGCTATTCATTCTTTAAAGGGTTTTACAACACCGGGATAGAATTGCAAGAAGACGCTACCGCACAATGGGGTAATGTAGAAAGTGCTTACCAGCGCCGTTCAGACCTTATCCCTAACATTGTGAACACAGCTAAAGGCTACGCAGAATTTGAACAAAAAACCCTTACCGATGTAATCGAGGCGCGCTCCAAAGCAACTTCGGTAAATATAGATCCCACGAATATCACACCAGATCAGCTAGAGCAATTTCAGCAAGCACAAAGCGGTTTGAGTTCTGCCTTGAGCAGACTGCTTGTAACCGTAGAGCGTTATCCCGACCTTAAGGCTAATGAGAATTTTAAGGAATTGATTAACGAACTAGAGCGTACCGAAAATCGTATCAATGTAGAGCGTAACCGCTACAACGAGGCGATCAAACCATACAACAAGCACATTAAAACCTTTCCTAATAATATTGTAAATAACTTCATTGGCAACTTTGAAGAGATGGAATATTTTGAGGCGGAAGAAGGTGCAGAGACCGCTCCTGAAGTCAATTTTGATTTCAATAACGACGCAGCATAATGGCATCTGTAGTTGAAGATTTTTTAACCGCAGAAGAAGAACAAGAAGTTGTTGAAGCCATTCGCCAGGCCGAGCTCAAAACTTCTGGAGAGATCCGTGTGCACTTAGAACGCACTTGTGATGAACAAGCACTAGAGCGCGCAAAAGTGTTGTTTCATCAGCTTAAAATGGACAACACCAAAGAAGAAAACGGCGTCCTTATTTATGTGGCGGTTGATGCCAAAAAGTTTGCCATTTGTGGTGATCGCGGCATCAATAAAGTCGTTCCTGATGATTTCTGGCAAAGCACCAAAGATCTCATGCAAACCGAATTTAAAAACCGAAAGTTCAAAACCGGATTGGTTAAAGGCATTACTTCTGCCGGCGAGCAATTGGCGCACTTTTTCCCTTGGGACGATGATGACATCAATGAACTTTCAGACGAAATATCGACCTCTTGATCTATTTACCTCAAATACGTTCTATTAGAACGATGCTTTTGCTTGCTTTTCTTTTTTGCCTTTCGGCGAAAGGATTAGCTCAATTTGATATTCCTGAAGTACCAAGCAAACAAACCAGTGTTTATGATTATTCAAACCTTTTAAATTCCGGTCAAAAAGCAGCGCTTGAAAATAAACTTGTACGCTACAGTGATACTACCTCAACGCAAATTGTGGTGGTGATCATCCCGAGTACCAAAGGTGAAGACATCAGTTTTTTGGGAGCCAAATGGGGACAAAAATGGGGCATTGGTCAAAAAGATAAAGACAACGGAATCCTGATCACGCTGGCCACCGAAGATCGTAAAGTGGACATCAACACCGGTTACGGGATCGAGACAATCATCACAGATCGGATGGCAGAACAAGTCATCAATCGGGTTATGATTCCGCAGTTTAAAAGAGGTGATTATTATGCAGGTCTTGATCAAGGCGCTGATGCACTATTCCAAATGCTTCAGGGAGAATACCAAGGATCTAGACAGCGCAACGAGGGACCAGGAATTCGCAATTTTCTACCTATTATCATTATCTTTTTCGTCATTATTTTTATCCTAAGTCGTTCTCGCGGTGGCGGAAACGGCAGAAATGGCGGCAGACGTAGCGGAGCAGGAAGCTTACTCGATGTGATCATTTTAAGCAGTTTAGGTCGCGGCGGTATGGGCGGTGGTGGCTTTGGCGGAGGATCTTCAGGAGGTGGCTTTGGTGGCGGCGGTTTTGGAGGTGGCTTCGGAGGCGGCGGCTTTGGTGGCGGTGGTGCTTCGGGAGGTTGGTAGTTGAAACATTAAACAAAATATAAAACGCTTTAATTGAGATTTTCAATTAAAGCGTTTTATATTTTTCAACTTATCTAATTCTTAATCCCACCATCCATTCTCTCTAACTTCTCCCTTTTTACCCAGCGTATTGAATTTATAGCTGAAACTCAACATAAAGTATTGTTGGAGTACGGTACTCTGTACATCTTCAATATAAGATTGTGTGGCTGTACGTCTTGAGTTGGTATTTTGATTAAGTAAATCGTAAACTTTAAAAGTTGCCAGAGCTTTGTCATTTAAGAATGAATATGCTAAAGAAGTATTCCAGAACACCGCATCCCGTTGAAAACCTGTTCCCACGTTCGGATTGTAAGTATATCTTATATCATTTTCCCAAGTTAACCATTTTGGAAAATATGTTGTGGTACGCAGGCGGGCATTATGCTGAGTAAAATCTTGCCCGTCAAAGAAATCACGATTAAAGGTGGTTTCATTAAAGCTTATTCTATATTCCGGGCGTATTTCGAACCAATCGGTCCAAGTGAAGCGTAACCCTAAACTAGGGCCAAGAGATTTTGTAATACTCGCATATTGATCTGCATTAAAGAAGTTTACAAAGCGGTTGATGCTACCACTCATACCAACTTCAACTTTTAGAGTTCTTAGACTATCCAGCTTAAAATCCTTGTTATAGCCCAGATTTCCGTAACCGTTATATACGCCGTCAACATTTGTAAATGTTGTTGCTCTTACAAAGTTATCATCTACCGTAGTAAGATTTACAACTTGATCATTAGTAAATGTAAAACCAAAATAAGAATACAATCCGCTTCTGGTTTCCCAATCATAATTATTGATACCCATATTTAAACCGTGGCTATTCGTCGGGCTTAAGTTAGGATTACCCTGAATGGTGTTAATAGGGTCTGAAACATCTAAATACGGAGAAAGCTGCCTAATATCAGGTGCATTATTGCTTAATCTATAGGCAGACCATAAACTCAATTTTTGAGTAAAATTATAATTCAAACGTGCCATGGCTTCCAGCGCATCAAAATTATTCTCAAAATCAATATCGCGCACGCGGTTACCGGTGTCATCAGTCAGTAGATCCTCACCCGTTAATTTACGTGCAACGTAAGCGGCATTAACGCTTGCACGTAAATTTTTAGAGTTATAGGTCACTCCTAATTGCGGTTTATGGCTTCGGTTTGTACTTTCAAAATCTGTACTCTGTGGTGTGATAAGCTGATTGTAAGTCTGGGTAGTTTCGTCAAAATCATAAACGAGCTGGGTGTTCGTTCGGTTTTCATTCTTGAACTCATACTCAGTCTCTAAAAAGAGTTTTTTCGAGATAAGCGGAATGCGCCACTTTACATTTGTAGTGATTCCATCTGTATTATTGTCCCCATTGGTGCGCTGATTGCGTAGAATCTGACTGGCGTCAGTACCGTAAACATTGGTTTCTGAATTGGTGAAATCAGTACTTTCTGTCTCGTCTAACTGTAGATCGCCATTGATTCTTATAAATCCTCCCTTGTCTCCATAACGTTTAGTAGCAGTAAGACTGTTAGAAAAATTACGCGTGGTACGGTCATTAAAGTTGTCGTAGTCGCTGTCGTTCACCAAATCTCCGGCCTCATTTGTGGTTACTGAACTTCCCGAACTGCTGTTGGTTCCTACAGTGTAATTAAGTGAAGGACGATATTCTACCATAAAGGTCGAATCAATCTCGGCTTGAAACCTGAGATTAGCAGTATGATTATCTGTATTTGAATCAGTACGCGAATTGCTTACTGAAGTAAAACGGTTATCAGGCAAAATGTTCTCACGCACCCTATCAGTCTCATTAAAGGTATTGGCTCCCGAGTAAAAGTAATCTGCAGAGGTTTCTATTGCTTCACCAAAATCATTTGCAAAATTCATCCCGGCGTTACGCGAATTGACAATACCTTCTCCCATTCCGAAGCTTCTACCTCCTACATTAAAACCACCGTTACTACTCACAGAGATGTAGCTCGCATTACCAAACATTTTCTCGATCTCTCCAAAACTAAAGCCAGGCGAGTTGATGTTGTTACCACTTCCCAGCACACTTAAACGCAAATCATTATCAAAATAATTACCTATACCGGCAAACTCAAAGCGATCATCAGTACCGCCACCTGCTGCTACACGACCAAAAAGACCTTTATTCTTATCTTCATCTATAGTGATATTTATGGTTTTATTTTCACTATCGCCCTCCTCTCCAGCAAATTCTTCAGACTCCGTCTTGGTATCTACTACTTGAATTTTATTGATCAATTCTTTGGTAAGATTTCGGGTTGCGATCGTAGGATCATCGCTAAAAAAAGGCTTCCCGTTTACCAGAATATTACTTACCGGTTTTCCATTAATGCGTATTTGACCGTCTTCATCAACCTCTGCTCCAGGCAGTTCTTTTAATAGATCTTCAAGGGTGGCATCTGGTTTGGTTTTAAAGGACGCTGCATTAAATTCAAGTGTATCCTGTTTGATTACTACCGGCGCCGCTCTACCCTTAACCACAACATCCCCCAAAGATTCTACCTGAAACTCTAGCGGAATGTCTTCTAAATTTATTTCACGCGTTTTAGAAAAATCTATTTGTTGCTCATACGATTGATAGCCCACAAACGTCACAAATAAATTTGCCTTTTGCAGATTAGACTTTCCGCTAAGTTCAAATTCACCATTGCGATCTGAAATGGTATAACTGATTACAGTACTGTCCTGAAGCGTTTCTAAAACTACAGTCGCTGCCTCTAAAGGAACCTGTTGTTCCTTATCAACGAGTTTTCCGGTTATTTTAAAATCTTGAGAGAAAGTGCATAACGAAAACATACCCAGCACAAGGGCAACTAAATAGCGATTGATCATGATTGTTTTTTGATTGATACACGAATAAATAGAATTCTTAAATAACTAAAAAATTAGTTAGGTTGTTTAAGATAACTTTAACGTAAAACGTATTACTAACAATCATTTAAACCCGATTATCTTCTTCTAGGAGCCCCCCCCGGTCTTCCTGACTGTCCACCAAAATTGCTGAGTTTATACGTGAAACTCAACATTGCATATTGCGTGAGGATCAAACTATTAGTGTCTTGAATGTAGTCATCACCAATGATCCTGCGCGTATCAACAACTTGATCTAACACATCATAAACTTTAACTTTCAAAGTGGCTTTCTCGTCTAAAAACTGATAGCCTAAACTCGTGTTCCATAAGATGGAAGAGTTTTGAAATCCCGGAGAGACATTTCCGTTATAATTGTAGCTAATATCATTACCAAAAATGACATTTCTAGGCCAAAAAGTAGTTGCTTCAAAACCTACACGGTGATTGATAAAATCCTCGTTGCGGTCTTCATTAATTGAATATTTTGTGTCATTGTATGTAAGACTGTAACTAGGATTCACCTCAAAAACCTCCTGTATTGCATAGGTTAATCGAATCCCCGGAGACACGCTTATACGCTTTGAATTGAATAAGGTTCCGTTGGTAAATCCTACATTTTTATTGTAGTTCCCGGTTAGACTCATTCGGTATCTGAACTCGTGCTCTTCTTTTCTGGTACTTTTTGTATAAAAAACACGTGCTCCGGCAGACATTGCACCGTCAACATTCGCATAGGTAGTAGTCCGGCGTAAATCATCACCAATAGTACTTACAGCAACCACTTGGTTTTCGGTAAAACTTAGATCAAACGAACTAAAAATACCGCTTCCGCCACCGGCGCCAAAATTGAAACTTCTAAAACCACCTCCTATATTATGACTGTAAGCCGGGCGTAATGCCGGGTTACCCACGACAATATTCAACGGATTAGTCCTGTCTGCAACCGGCTGTAATTGTCGAATAGAAGGCGTGTTGGCATTAGTACGATAATCTATAGATATACTCTTACTGCGCTCTAACTCGTACCGCACGCGAGCGCTTAAATACAAATTGTTATAGGTATTATCAAAACTAGCAGGGTTGAGTAAATTTTCATTTTGAAGTATGGTGTTTAATAGCCCTACATTGGTATTGATGCGCCAAGCTTCGTGATCATAATTAAACCCAATATTCGGAGTATGGCGGTACGTGTTTACTTCAAAATTACTACTCAAAGTATCATTTAAAGCAGTATAAGCGCCTCCGGAATCAGCATCATATACATAGCGTGAATTAGTAGATTTTGACGACGAAAAATCATAAGCCAGATCCATAAAAAAATCGGTTGCTAATACCAGACGCTGCTCTACCTCAAGACCATATTGATATTCCTTTTCATCTTCATCTATAAACTGATCCTGAACCTCAGTGCGCGCATCATCGCCAAAGAACTCACTTTCTGAAAAGTAAAAATTGTCGTTCTCTTGATTGTTATAACTCTGCGAAACCTCCATTCTTAAAAAGGCCCCACGGCTCCCAAAACGTTTAATAAAGTCTACTTCGTTTCTAAAATCAACATTATATACATCATCTTGACTTGAAGTTTCTGTGTTATTCACCAAATCACGATTTCCGTCTGACGAACTCGCCGTAGTGTTGCGCACAGATTTTGTTTTGCTGGTAGTAAAACGTGGTGAATATGACAAGCGCGTGAGCGTATCAAACTCAACCTCAAAACGCGCATTAGCACGATGCCTGTCATTTATGGCATTGCTGGTATTTTCAGAGCTTGAATAATAAGTAGTGTCCGGTAAAATATTCTCTCGCTCGGTTCTGGAGCGTGTGTCTGTGTTCGATCGATCAAAGAAATAATCCCCGTTCAATTCGTATTTATCAGACCATTCATTGCTGTAATTTGCGCCGGCAGTCTCAGACTTTGTGATGCCGTTACTGTTATTTCCGGCGGCAACGGCACGAGCCCCACTACGCCCCATCATCCCATAAACATCATCAAAATCAAATCCTGAACTGTTGATGTTATTAGATCCCGCCAGAACCGTCGTGCGCATATTGTCTTTAAAAATATTACCTATCGCACTCATTTCGTAACGTTCATCTGTACCTCCGCCAATAGTTCCCCGTGCAAAATAACCTTTATTCTTATCCTTTTTTATCGTGATATTGATGGTTTTATTTTCAGAATCTCCTGCTTCTCCGGTAAACTCCTGGGCTTTGGTTTTGGTATCGACCACTTGAAGTTTTTCAATGATTTCTTTCGGAAGGTTTTTAGTCGCGATCTTAGGATCATCGCCAAAAAACTCTTTCCCATTGACCAAAATTCTAGACACCGGTTTTCCATTAATGGTTATTGCTCCGTCTGAATCTACTTCGGCTCCCGGAAGCTTTTTCAACAACTCTTCTAAATTGGCATCGGGACGAGTTTCAAACGAATTCGCATTAAATTCTAGCGTATCTTTTTTTAACGTCACCGGTGCGCGGTCTGCCACCACTATCACCTCATCTAGTAGATTATCTTGAACTTCGAGTTTTAATTCTCCTAACTCGACCGTTGGAGTAATTGTGATTACTTTGCTTAGCGGTTTGAATCCTGCGTAAGAAACAAACAGATTTAGTTTTTCTTGGTCGGTTCTTCCTTCCATCTCAAAAAAGCCTTCCCGATCAGAAATGCCATAAGTTACTAAAGTACTGTCGCTTATTTTTTCAACATAAACCGTAGCAGATTCCAGCGGTACACCGGTATTATCTTTAATAGTTCCGTTAAGTTGAAAATCTTGTGCGTTACTTTGCTGAAGGGCGATCAGTGCAAGGACTACGAGTAAAATCTGCTTCATAAAATAAATATATGTACTTTGTACGTTTATTGTATGACTGCAGAAAATGCAAAAGGTTTAAAAGAAAAACCCACATTTTTTAAAAAATGTGGGTTTTTATAATCAATTCTGAAAAAACGTATTACTTCTTTCTGAAATATACTGCGATCGGCACTCCTTCAAAATCAAAGGCCTCGCGCAATTTATTTTCTATAAAACGCTTATAAGGATCTTTCACATACTGCGGCAGATTACAGAAAAACGCAAACTGTGGGTGCGGCGTAGGCAACTGCATACAGTATTTGATCTTGATGTATTTCCCTTTAGTCGCAGGTGGCGGAGTCGCTTCAATAAGCGGCAACATATAATCGTTAAGTTCGCTGGTTTTAATACGCTTGCTTCTGCTCTCATATACTTTTACAGCGGTCTCAATAGCCTTATAAACACGTTGTTTCGTAAGTGCCGAAATAAACACAATTGGTACATCTGTAAAAGGTTCTATCTGTGTGCGAATGTATTTCTCAAACTCTCGCATGGTTTTGTTTTCCTTTTCAACCAAATCCCATTTGTTGATAAGAATCACAATCCCTTTTCTGTTGCGTTCTGCTAACCAAAAAATATTTTGAACCTGCCCGTCAAAACCACGTGTAGCATCTACCACAAGCAAGCACACATCGCAATGCTCAATCGCGCGCACAGATCGCATTACAGAATAAAACTCAAGATCTTCTTTAACTTTAGATTTACGGCGAATTCCTGCCGTATCTACAAGATTAAATTCAAACCCAAAACGGTTGTATTTGGTATCGATCGCATCACGCGTGGTTCCGGCAATGTCGGTCACGATATATCGGTCTTCACCTATCAAAGCATTAATGAATGAAGATTTCCCGGCATTAGGTCTTCCCACCACAGCAAATCGGGGTAAGATAGATTCTTCTTCCTCTACTTTCTCCGGAAGTACTTCAACCAAAGCATCTAATAATTCTCCGGTACCGCTACCACTTATACTCGCAATGGTATAATACTCACCAAGACCTAAACTGTAAAATTCTACAGCATCGTCTGCGCGCATCGCGTTGTCTACTTTATTCACAGCAAGAAAAACCGGCTTAGATTGGCGACGTAATAAAGAGGCTACATCCTCATCCATCCCGGTAACACCGGCTTCTACATCAACCATAAAAATAATGGCATCTGCCTCGTCGATCGCAAGCTCTACTTGCCTATCTATTTGTTCTTCAAAAATGTCATCACTTCCTCGTACATAACCTCCGGTATCAATTACCGAAAATTCCTTCCCATTCCAGTCAGTCTTCCCATAGTGACGGTCACGAGTAACACCGCTCACAGAATCAACAATAGCTTCTCTACGTTGAATCAAACGGTTAAAAAAAGTGGATTTACCCACGTTAGGTCTCCCTACAATAGCTACAATACTCATAAGACTTACTTTATGCTTTTACTCGAACATCGAGATTTTGAAAACGCTAGGCTTTCTATTTAACCACCTGTGCGGCTTTTCCGTAAGGTAGTTTTTGCGGTGCAAAATTACGATAATAAACGGCACATATTTTAATTCACCGTATTTTAGGTAATTCGCAATAAATCAGATCAATAGTTCTACCTCAACGCTTTAAAACCCAAATTCTACCTAAAATCTGTTAAGGTTCTTGTTAATATTAGATTGCTCAAATCTACTTGCCGTTATCTTGCGTATGTATATCAAAATAACCCAGTTTATGTATTTACTTATGAAACGTATTTGCCTGCTTCTTATAATTGCACTTAGCCTTCACAGCTGCAACTTGCTTTCTGCTGCCGGAATCACTAGCGGCGGTCAGCCCACTAAAGAAGCGCCGGATAAACTCACCTCGACCACTGCCAATTCAGCTGAAAATGTTGACCACAGTGCTTGGGATGCCTTGCTGAAAAAGCACGTAGATGCAGATGGTATGGTAGACTACAAAGGTTTTAATAAAGATCGTGGTGCGCTAAATAAGTATTTAACTCAACTTTCTTCGTATTCACCTAATAGCGATTGGTCTGTGCAAGAATTGCTTGCGTATTACATCAACCTTTACAACGCATATACGGTAGATTTAATCTTAAATAATTATCCGGTAGAGAGTATTAAGGATATTGATGGTGCCTGGACTAGAAGTGTTGTTCCTGTAGGAAATAAAAAGCTTGCGCTTGGTGGGATCGAAAATGGTGTTTTGCGTAAAATGAACGAACCTCGTATTCATTTTGCGATCAATTGTGCGTCGATGTCATGCCCTAAATTACTGGATGAAGCGTATACCGCCGGTAAGATCAACGAGCAACTAGATCGTGCGACTAAAGAGTTTATCAATTCTGACAAAAATGAAATTAGAAAGAATAGCGTAAAGCTTTCCTCTGTTTTTGATTGGTATAAAAAAGATTTTATCACTACTGAAACACCCACGATCATTGATTATGTGAATCAATTCAGCACTACCAAAATCAATGCGGAAGCAAACGTTTCTTATAAAAATTACGATTGGAGTTTAAACGAACAATAATTTTAATTTTTACTGTAATTCGCTGAATTCCTTTAGATTTGAAAATCCCCTAGCATCTAAAGCGCACCAGAACACTTCTTAATGATAAGTATCGTTATCCCGGTTCTTAATGAATCTGAAAACTTACCCTGCCTCTTAGACCATCTTAAAGATCAGATTGGCCGCGTGCTCGCGGTTGAACTTATTATCGTAGATGGCGGAAGTAGTGATAATACGCTCGCGCTGGCTCAACAGTTTAAAGACACAAACCGGTTAGCGGTTAGCCTTATAACTTCTCAGCGAGGTCGTGCAAAACAAATGAATGCCGGCGCCCAAGCTGCAAAAGGAGAAATCCTCTATTTCTTGCATGCAGATTCATTTCCTCCAAAGCATTTTGATGTATTAATTGAAAAAGAAGTTGCAAAGGGTAATCCCGCAGGCTGCTTTAAAATGCGCTTTGACAGTAAACATTGGTGGTTGCGTTTGGCCAGTTGGTTAACTAAATTCAGTTGGAGAGCATGCAGAGGTGGTGATCAAAGTCAGTTTATCACGCGTGAACTTTTTGATGAAATTGGCGGTTTTGATGAAAGCTATATCATTTATGAAGACAATATCCTGATCAACGAACTCTACGCCCGAAACAGTTTTGTCGTGATCCAGCAGCCAATACAATCTTCAGCACGTATGTATGAAAAGTATGGCGTATGGTATGTACAATACCATTTTTGGGCGATCTACGTGAAAAAGTGGTTTGGTGCGTCCGCCGAAGAATTACTCGCTTATTACTGTAAACACCTAAAAAAACCGGTTGTTTAGATCATAGTTACATAAGTAAAACTCCATCCGATACAGCGTATGACACCTTTAGCAGCGCCAATAAAAAAAGGGCTTCACACAACATTTGCAAAACCCTTTTTTTAGATTATTCCTCAGAAATTATCCTCTGCTATTCACATAGAATGCGTGGATCACACCGGGCAACCAGCCCAAAAGCGTTAAGATCACATTGATGATAAAATCTTTACCTAAACCTTTGCTTAGCGCAACTCCCAATGGTGGAAGCAGAATAGAAAGTATAATGGTTAAAATGGACATAATAGGTTATTTTTTAGTTAGTACCGCTAAGCTAAAAACAACCTAAAAGTTAACCTCTTAAACTCTTACCAATTAGCAAGAGTTTGACATATTTAAGGTATTAGTTAACAGAATTTAAAAACCACTTTTTTAAAAGCATCTCAGCCTCCTTGCCTTGAGGTGTAAACCTATTATTTCCGGTAGCCGTAGCCCGCTCGTGATCGTGAAACCATTTCCACGCATAGCCACCGGCAAACCAAGGTTCGTCCCAAAACGTTTCAAATAAGGCTTGATACAAATTAACTTGCGCTTTCGTATTCATCGCGCCTTCGTGGCCGTCGCTAGCCCACGGTTCTTTCCCGGCGTAGTCTGCGCTTCGGTATCCAAATTCAGTAAAAAGCACAGGGATATTGTTTTGTTTTGAAAGAGATGCTATTACTTTTTTATGTGGAATCCAGCCTGCAATGGCCTCTTCTACCGTTGGGGTTTGCGCTTCAGCCACCGGAAAATACGCATCAACACCTATAAAATCGAGATCTGACCAAAACGATACGCGATCTACTTTATCCCAATTTTCGGCATACGTGATTTTCCCGGAATAGGTAGCTCTAACATTCTTGATCAGCTGCTGCCAAAACTCCGGACGTTGATCAACAAAATTGAACAATTCGGTGCCAATGCATAAAATCTCCGTTTGCGTTTCTTCGGCAAGTTGCGCGTACAATAAAATAAATTCTTCATAGCTGTTTTCAAAAAGCTTCCAATCGGCTTCAGAATTCATCTGCATATCTCCAGTAAATTCCCCGTGCCAGATCCAGATGTGCGGCTTCACCATTACATCAATTGCATTTTGATGCAGCAATTCAATATACTGTTTCACCCCTTCATAGCGCTCGCCATACCATTGCCGCTCTGAGTTGAACTGCAACTGCGGATGATTCTTATCCCGAATAAAACCAAAGGGCATAATTGCCGCAGCATTAGCTCCGATATTTAGAATGGGATCAATATTTTTTTGCTGAAGCGTGTCGCGCGAAGCCACAAAACTTACTCCATTGATTTTGTCTTTCACCACTGTAGTAGCCGAGCAGCTTAACAGGCAGATTGCCAGAATACAGAAGGTGATGAGAAAGGTTAGTTTTTTCATTGCTCTAAAAATACTGGAAAATTAAGATAGCTTCCCGGTTTTCTTTCGTCTAAAATTGCCGTTAAAATGTATTTAAGAGGAAGCTAAGTTCTTATCTTGTAAAAACAACCTTAACATTTATGGAGCACGTGGTCATTGTGGGTAATGGGATCGCCGGGGTAACCGCGGCGCGACATATTCGCAAAAATTCTGATAAAAAAATCACTATTATTTCTGCGGAAAGTGAGCATTTTTTTTCGCGCACGGCCTTGATGTATGTCTATATGGGCCATATGCGCTTTAAAGATCTCAAACCTTATGAAGATCTTTTTTGGTCAAAAAACCGAATCGACCTCAAACAAGCCTACGTCAAAAAAGTTGACACTGCAAACAAGACACTCCTACTTGCAGAAGGCGATACGATGACTTATGACACCTTGATTCTCGCTACCGGATCTGTTCCTGCAACTTATGGCTGGAAGGGTCTTGAGCTGCAAGGCGTTCAAGGTTTAGTCTCTAAACAAGATCTTGAATTACTCGAGAAAAATGCCCCTAACAACGAAGTCTGCCCAAAGGCGGTGATTGTAGGCGGCGGACTCATAGGCGTTGAACTCGCCGAAATGCTGCATTCGCGTAAAATAGAAGTTACGATGCTGGTACGAGAAAAGGGATTTTGGTCTAGCGTTTTGCCTGAAGCTGATGCGCAAATGATTTCTGAGCACATAAAAAGTCATCACATTAATTTGCTTCACGAGGAAGAATTAGATGAAATTCTTGGCGATGCGCAGGGTAACGTACGAGCCATACGCACAAAGAGCGGCAAAGAAATCAGCTGCAATTTGGTAGGAATAACCACGGGTGTTAAACCTAAAATTGATTTTTTAGAAGAGAGTGGCATCGGCACAGATAAAGGCATCCTGGTCAATCGACTGCTTCAAACCAATCAAGCCCACGTTTATGCCATTGGCGATTGTGCTCAGCAGCACGAAGCCATAGGTTTACGCAAACCGGTTGAGGCGGTTTGGTACACCGGCAGAATGATGGGAGAAACGGTGGCACAAACCATCTGCGGGACGCCTTTTGAATACAATCCCGGAAATTGGTTTAACAGCGCAAAATTCTTTGATATTGAATATCAAACCTATGGTTGGGTTTTTAGCGATAAAAACAAAAAAGCCTACGAGGCGCATTTTCATTGGAAGCATCCTGACAACACCAAATGCATCACTATTGCCTATCACAAGGAAACCCGTGCCTTTTTGGGCATCAACACTTTTGGTATTAGAATGCGACACGACGTTTTAGACCATTGGCTTAATACTCGAAAATCTGTTGACGAAGTAGTTCACAATTTAGCGCAAGCCAATTTTGATCCTGAGTTTTTTAAATCCTATTATTCAAACATTAACGCTGCATTTAGTGGCGCAAATAGTAAAGCATGAGTTCTGTACAACGCGATATGTCGCTCACCGGGCAACCACCGGCTGCATTAAACACAATTCAAAAATTGGCAACGGCATTGGGCGTAGGCGGTTTGTTACTACTTGTACTCGCCATTATTAATGTGCGGTTAATGAACCAAAGCCTATGGCTCACCACAGCGCTAACTTCAATTTTTGTTGGGATCGTTTTGTTTTCTTACGGAGCTTATGCAGATAAGCAAGCCGGAATTAAAAACGACGGCGTCTGGTTTAAATCAATTTCTAATCGCGGGTTTCTAGCTTGGGTTGCCGGTCTGGCATTGACCGGTTTTTACATTATACTCTACTTTAAAGCAGAACTTTTAGGTCTCAATACCGAAGGAGAAAACAGCGGACTCATCGCTTTATTTGATCCGCTGAGTAAAATTTTGAGCGGAAATCCCGCCAGCCAGTGGTTTGTGTACGGCACACTTTATACCATCGCCATACTTGGTTTTGGCATTAAGTTTTTATGGAAATACCGCCACAACCGCTATGAGCGCCTACGTACACTAAGCGTGATGTTTTTTCAAACCGCTTTTGCTTTTCTGATTCCGGAGTTTATGGCGCGACTGAATAGTAATGATTTCAATCTGCCGTATTACGATCTAAAGAACATCTGGCCGCTCAATTACTACAATTTTGAGCAATACCGCGTGGATGGCTTCATCTCCTCAGGAAGCATCGGTCTGGCGCTGTTGATTTTTGGGATCGCTTCGATCTTTGTGATAACTCCTATTTTGACATATAAATATGGAAAACGCTGGTATTGCAGTTGGGTGTGTGGTTGCGGCGGACTCGCAGAAACTGCAGGTGACCCTTTTAGGCATTTAAGTGATAAAAGCGAATTTGCCTGGAAGGTAGAACGCTGGGTGGTGCATAGTGTTTTGGTTTTTGTCGTGGTGATGACCACAGCCGTAGTTCCTACCTATCTGGGCTACGATTCTGAAAAATACTGGCTAACCAAAGATGTTTTTCTCATTGGAGTTGCTGTTTTTCTCACGGCGCTTTTCGGTTTGATCTGGCTTTTTAAAAAGGAAGAATTAAAACAAGATGCACGGTACGGTGCGATTGGTTATTTGGTTATCGTGCTCGCTTTAATAGGAATTCATTTTTCCAGCGGAAGCACACTTTTTTTAATTCCGGCAGAAACTCTGCGTACTTCTTACGGATTTTTAATTGGTAGTATTTTTAGTGGAGTGATCGGTACCGGCTTCTACCCTATTTTCGGAAATCGGGTGTGGTGTCGTTTTGGTTGCCCAATGGCGGCGATCCTGGGGCTTCAGCAGCGTTTATTTTCAAAATTCAGAATCACAACAAATGGCGGTCAATGCATTTCTTGCGGAAATTGCTCAAGCTATTGCGAAATGGGTATCGATGTACGCGCATACGCTCAGAAAGGTGAAAACATTGTTCGCGCCAGCTGTGTTGGTTGCGGAATCTGCTCTGCAGTTTGCCCGCGTGGGGTTTTAAAATTAGAAAATGCTTCTACCGAAAAACGCATCAACAGCCGCGAAGTGCTTCTAGGAAACGATGTTGATTTAATGGATTATCTAAATCAGAATTAGATTTATTACTGTATATTAAACTCCTAAAATCTTTTACATTATGATTCTCGGAATGGTAGGACCCTGGCAAGTACTTTTAATTTTAATTTTTGGCGTGTTTGGCTTGATCTTGCCTATCATTGCGTTGGTTGATATTGTGCGCCACGAGTTTTCCGGGAGCAACAAAATTATCTGGGTGCTTATTGTATTATTCTTCAATTTCCTGGGATCAATACTTTACTTTTTAGTTGGGCGTAAACAGCGTATAAATTAAAAATCGAAGCTAAGTTTTTCGATGTACTTCTGCTGAAAGGCTAAAAGTACCGTAGCAATCGCTTTTCATTTAAAACAAAAAAGGCGGAAGTCTCCACTTCCACCTTTAAACAAATCATATAACAAACAAACAATCTTTAGTTTTTGGTATTAAGGCTAATCAATACAACATGAGTTCTTTTTAAAGATCAATACTGTCAGTATAGTTTTTAACATCAATCACTTACATATACGTTAGGTTTGAGCGTTCGGTTTTCAACATCAATGTTAAAATGTTGAAGCTTACACAAATAACCTGTTTACAAAGAAGTGCTGCCGTAAGCTATTTTTGAAAAACCGACTACTGTCTAATACGATTAGAATTTTACAAAACCCCTGCGTTCATGACCTTGATTAAGGTAATTATTCCTGCTTTTAACGAAGAAGATTCGATAAGTCTGGTGATCAAAGACATCCCAAATCATGTCGACGAGATCATTGTAGTGAATAACAATTCTACCGATCAAACTGAAGCACGGGCGCAAGAAGCGGGAGCTGTTGTGCTCAGGGAAAACAGACCCGGCTATGGTTTGGCCTGCCTCAAAGGGATGCAATACATTGCTGCGCAAGAGCAAAAGCCCGATATCGTGGTCTTTCTGGATGGCGATTACAGCGATTACCCAGAGCAATTAGACGAACTCGCAACCCCTATTATTCACGAAGGTATTGACTTTGTGATTGGCGCTCGCGTAAAACGCTTTCGCGAAAGCGGGAGTATGACGTTTCCGCAGCGTTTTGGCAATTGGCTCGCAACAATGCTAATGCGCTGGATCTTTGATTCGAGATTTACAGATCTTGGTCCGTTTAGAGCGATCAAATATGATAAGTTGCTCGCTTTACATATGCAAGATCAAACCTACGGATGGACGGTAGAAATGCAGCTTAAAGCCTTAAAGCAAAAATTAAGTTATGTAGAAATACCCGTAAAATACCGAAACCGCATAGGAGTTTCTAAAGTTTCAGGAACCGTCAAAGGTGCTATATTTGCCGGTGTAAAAATTCTAGGCTGGATTTTTAAGTACAGTTTTAAGTAATGCAAACCGCGATTGTCATCATTTATACGTTGGCGCTAACAGTGATCTTTCTGTATAGCCTAGCACAACTGAATCTGCTTTTGAATTATTTAAAAGCGAAAAAAAAGAAAGATGACGCCCCGGTTTTTGACTTTTCTAATGCTGAAGAAATTCCGTTTGTAACCATTCAATTGCCACTTTATAATGAATTGTATGTGGTAGAACGGCTGCTTGACAATATTGCACAAATAGATTACCCGCTAGGCAAACTCGAGATTCAGGTTCTCGATGATTCTACCGATGAAAGTCTGCAGACCACGCAACGTAAAATTGAAGCTTTACAGGCGGCGGGAATCCCAATAGAACACATTACCCGCAACAACCGCCAAGGTTTTAAAGCCGGAGCATTAAAAGAAGGACTTGCGATCGCAAAAGGTGAATTTATCGCCATTTTTGATTCAGACTTTGTACCTAATTCTGATTGGTTGCAAAAGACTGTGCCTTATTTCAAAGATGAAAAAATAGGTGTGGTACAAACGCGCTGGGCGCATCTTAATCGGGATTATTCATTGCTTACCAAGATTCAGGCATTTGCGCTAGACTTTCACTTTGTGCTGGAACAAGTAGGTCGCAATTTTGGACATCATTTTATCAACTTTAATGGCACAGCAGGCATCTGGCGCAAGACGTGTATTCTTGATGCCGGAAACTGGCAGGGCGACACCCTAACCGAAGATCTTGATCTTAGCTATCGTGCGCAGCTAAAAAAATGGGATTTCAAGTATTTGGAAGATGTTGAAACCCCGGCAGAATTACCGGTTGCTATTAGCGCAGCCCGCTCGCAACAATTTAGATGGAATAAAGGCGCAGCAGAGAATTTTCAGAAGCTTTATGGGCGCTTGCTCAAAGATCCTTCGGTTAGTTTTAAGACTAAATTTCATAGTTTTTTTCATCTGCTTAACAGCAGTATGTTCCTTTTAGTACTACTGGTAGCTATTTTAAGCGTTCCTATTTTGTACATCAAAAACAATAATCCTGCCTACAGCTGGTATTTTAATGTGATCGCTGCTTTTGCAGTAAGTACGGTCATTTTCTTTGGCTGTTATTGGGTAACTTATAAGCGTATTCACGGCGGTGGAATCAAAAATTTCTTTAAGTATATCGGGATGTTTTTCACGTTCTTTTCGGTGGCGATGGGCTTTAGCGTTCACAACTCTCTTGCTGTTTTAGAGGGACATTTTGGTAAAAAATCAGAATTTATACGCACGCCAAAATTTAATGTCAGCAAATTAGGCGAACAATGGAGCGGTAATATTTATCTCAAAAAGAATCTTTCCTCAGGTATGCTATTAGAAAGTATACTGTTTCTCTATTTTGGTTTTGCCATCTACAGCGCTTTTAAGGTGAATGACTTCGGGTTGATCCTTTTTCATCTGATGCTTTTTGCGGGATTCGGATTTGTAGCCTTCAAGTCCATCTTTAGCCGAATCTAATTTGGGTTTGTAAGCAAAATAGATTCTGTATTTTTAGGCTCTCAACAACTTCTTAATGCTTGAAACCTTAAAAGCTTATAAAATTCAGATAGTAATGGCGGTAACGCTTTTAGGCTTCTATGCAGCCTTTGCTTACGATCTGGAGCGTTATGATTTTATACGGTTGATCAGTCTTTATGCCGGTGCGTTTTTCCTAAGCTTTAAGCTTATTCAGGCCTTTAAATTCAACGTTAAGATCTTGCTGATCCTTGGTATTGCTGCACGGCTGGTTTTTCTAATCGCATTGCCCAATCTTTCTCAAGATTATTTCAGGTTTTTATGGGATGGAAGGTTGCTTGCAGAAGGCCTCAACCCATATTTAAACACACCTGATAAGTGGGTTGCTTTAGGCGAAATACCCATTGCACAAGCTCAGGATTTATTAAACGGAATGGGCGCTCTCAGCCGGCAACACTACTCAAATTATCCACCGGTAAATCAATTCTTCTTTTGGCTTTCGGGAATTTTAAGTGGAAACTCAATTTTAGGTGGCATAATCGTTTTGCGTATCTGCTGTATTGCTGCAGATTTAGGTATTCTCTGGATAGGGAGAAAATTATTAAAAAAGCTGAAACTGCCCGAGCATCAGATCTTCTGGTATTTTTTAAATCCGTTTATCATCATCGAGCTCACCGGAAATTTACATTTTGAAGGGGTGATGTTATTTTTCTTACTAGCTTCTCTCTATCTTTTATTTAGAAGAAACTTGTTTTGGTCGGCATTTTTAATGGGGCTTTCCATTGCCGTCAAATTACTGCCCTTGCTGATGCTTCCGTTATTCTTTCAGTATTTGATCACGGCGCATTCAAAAACCGAAGAAAACTCAAAACCTTTTAAACTTTTAGCTGAAAAATCGCTGCAATCCCTATGGAAGTTACTTCGGTATTACTTTGTGGTAATTGGTGTTTTTATATTCAGTTTCACACCTTTTTTTACTGAAGAATTAGTGGCTCATTTTTCTCAAACCATCGGACTTTGGTTTCAAAAATTTGAGTTTAATGCCAGTGTGTATTATATCATACGATGGATTGGTTTTCAAGTGAAAGGATACAATATCATCGCCACTGCAGGAACATTGTTGCCAATTGTAGTCATCGCAGGATTAATGCTTCTTGCTTTATTCAGAAAAAGTGATCGTACGCAACATTTAATGAGCACCTTACTTTTAGGTACTTCGCTTTATTTTCTCTGTGCAACAACGGTTCATCCTTGGTATATCGCAACCCCTTTATTGCTTTCAATCTTTACAAGATTTCGCTTTGCGATTGTATGGAGTTTAGTCGTTTTCCTCAGCTATTCGGCATACAAAATAGATCGTGTAGAAGAAAACTTTTGGTTGGTCGCCGTAGAATATTTGGTAGTACTAGGATTTTTTATCTGGGAGTTATCCGGTAAGAAAAAAATGGTGATTCAGGTTTAATTTTTCCTTGTCACCAGATACAAACACCCTATTCTTCTGCTTTTATAATTACGGTCTGCTTTGGTCGTGATATTACCATCGTAGCAGTGCACACGCTGCAGTGTATAGTCTGCAAGTAGCTCTTCTACCTCTTGAGTACGCTCTTCTTCTACAATTAAATAGAATGAAGCCTGCTCAGGAAGTTGCAATCCATCACGTGTTTTTAAAACCGGAACTCGCTGCCCTAGATCCCAGATAAGTTCTGGGGAAGAATTTTCAAATAAATACAAAGGTGTTTCCTCATGCAATAGGTCTGCTACTTTAGGAGCGATCTGCTCGTAATCTTCGTTGGTATAACTCAATTCTACTAGCGGAAAGGCAAAACTCACGATCGCACAAGCAAAAACGACTACCGCAAAAAATGCACGCTCTATTCTTTTTTGCTGAAGACTTTTAACCAAAATTATTGCTATAAACAGACTGCTTGCCTGAAGCGACGCATACCAGAACCACAAGCTCCCTTCTAACTGATCTGCAAACAGAAAAAGCGCAGCAGGCGCAGCTAACACCGCGGCAATGGTGATGATACTAAAATAAAAATATACAGGAATCGTCTCGCGCTTATCACTCAAGGCTGGGAATCTCCGTACTAAATATTCAATATAAAAGCTGGTATTCAAAGCCAACGGAATAAGCACCGGCAGCAGATATCTTGATTTTTTTTCAGGGATGCAGGATAAAAGCACCACCGCGGCAAGCGTCCAGATCAGACTGAAGCGATAGGCTTTGAGATTAGCAACTCGAGTTTTTAAATACGGATACAGCAAACTCACAAATGCCGGAATGGTCCAAATTCCGCTTTGTGTAAAAAAGCTCCAATAGTAATAAAAAGGCCTGGTATTGCGATTTGCCCAGGCGGTCGCCTCTTTATCTGCAATCGCTGTCGCCGTATCACTATCCCCAAAGTAAATCGCTAGCGCCCACCATGAACTCAAGCCTAAAGCAGTCAAGATCATAAGAGTAAATGGCGCTATTCGGGTTTTGTAGGAGTGTAATTTAAATACCCAGATATAGGCGATCAAAAATGGGAGTAAAAGCGCAAAGTGACTTACCGGACCTTTGCTCATAAAGGAAAGCCCTATAAACAATCCGGCTAATGCCGCGTTGCGACATTTATCTTTCGTACTGCTAAAGAACTGAAAGAGATAGTAAATTCCGCCGAGCATAAATGCGTGTGCAAAAATATCCCAAGTACCATTTCTTCCGGAAAAGAGGATATAAAAAGAAGTGGCAAGAATCAAACTTGCATACAGACTTTGCTTTGCACTCAGCTGTAAACGCTTCCGCGAAAACAAAAAACTAAAAAGCACTAGAACCGTACTGATTATCGCCGAAGGCAAACGCAAGGCCCACAGCTTAGTAATTCCAAATAATGCTGCAGAAAGCGCCGCCAGCCACGTAGGCAACGGCGGTTTTTCATAACGCGCTTCACCATTCATCGTAGTCAGTACCCAGTTGTTATGCTCCAGCATTTCACGCGCGGTATTAAAATTGCGCGCTTCCATAATATTTGCATACAGCACATCTAGATGCGGAAAAAACAACAGCAAACAAGCTGCTACTAAAATATAGGGATAATGTTTTTCTGAAATTTTCATTCTTTATCAATACCTATTGAAAGCCGCATATTTCTAAAATATATGAAAACTCCCATAAGATGTCCTACGAATAAAACGGGATCTTTTCTGAGTATTGCATAAGTAAGAATGAGTAAACCGCCTATTAAACTCAGTAACCAAAACCCCAGTGGTAGGCTTGATTTTTTCTTTCGCTCAGAATAAATCCATTGATAGATAAAACGCAGTGTAAAAATCACTTGCGCAACACTTCCTAGAATCAAAAGCCAAAGTGGAACATCTTCATTTTTGAAAAGTTTTTCCACATCGTAATCGCCGTTATTATACCCGTAGATCACCAGTAAAACCGGAAAAATAAGTAAAAACCAGCGTAGTATTTTTGGAGTTTTCACCCATTGCCCCTGTAATTGCAAGTTGCGTATATACAAGAAATACGTGAGAGATTGCCCTAACATAATGGCAAAATCTTCTCTTAAATATCCATAAACAAAAAGTAAAAAAGATGCTCCTAAACTCAACCACCAGAAGGTTGAAGGCGTTAATACGCGTTTCTGCTTTTCACTTAGAAACCACTGGATCACCAAACGACCAGAAAACATCAATTGGGCTAAAAATCCAACGCTATATATCCAAAACGGACTATCCATTAGATTTCTTTGCTACATCATAATTGATATATTTTTTCTTCATCCATAGGTAGGCAAAGCAATCCATTAACGGACCTAAAAGACGGTTCCAAAGACCGAATTTTGCCGTACCCGCGATACGAGGAAAATGACGTATAGGAACTTGAATAGTTTTACCGTTTTGCAACATGATCATCGCCGGCAAAAAGCGGTGCAACCCTCTAAACATAGGAATACGCTTCGCATAGTCGGTTTTGATAATTTTCAGCGGGCAACCCGTGTCATCCATTCCATCGTGCGTAAAAGCACGACGGATGTTGTTAGCAATGGCGCTCGACATATTCTTAACGAAAGAGTCTTTACGATCTGCGCGATGACCGGTCACCAGATCATACTCGCCGATGTATTTTATCAAGATATTGAAATCTTCAGGAGTCGTCTGTAAATCACTATCAATATAGCCCACAAGCGGTGTGGTTGTATAATCAAAGCCGGCTTTAATCGCAGCGCTCAACCCGCAATTTTGTGCAAAGGAGATATACTGAAACCCTTCACTACGCGCACAGATCTCTTCAATGAGTTCTTGACTGCGGTCTTTAGAACCATCGTTTACAAACAGCACCTGAGTAGGTACGGCGGCAATTTCAAAATAATCTTGGAAAACTTTTTCGACGCGAAGCAAGTTATCTTGCTCATTGTAAACAGGAACGACTACTGTAAGACGGTATGACATACTAACAAATAAGGCTGCGAAAATAAGCATTTGTTCTAAAGGAAATTTGCAGAAGTCCCATTTTGTTGCTGCGAACTCCTGTTAATTGCGCTGAAATTGCTTGAGATTAGTAATTAAATTCATTACAATACCTTAATTTGCATAGTGTAGCATAGATTGCTTTTACGCATTAAACTACACAACTAAAACCTTTTACCAACCAATTAACCTCTGTCGTTTTCAGAGCTCTATGTACCTTATTCTCATGCATAAAATATGCCCTTCCGTATTTGCGTTCAGTCTTATGCTTTTTGTGTTCTTCTCGTGTAAACCTGAAAAAGAGCCGCGCGTTTTAAACCTTCCAAAAACCGATTTATCTCAGGCCGATTTAATTCCTAAACCGGCTTTGCTTAATGCCAGTTATAGCGCGTTTCCGCTAGATCAGTTTACCGCTATTCAGACAGCGCCAGACTCTTTAGGATTTGAGGAAGTTGGGATTTTTCTTTCAGAAAAAATAAAAGATCGCACCCAATTACAAATTTCAGTTAATACCGAATTTCCCGAGCAGGAAAGTGTGATCTACATTCAGCAATCAGATAGTTTATCAAAAATTAATAATGAGAGTTACGCGCTCAAAATCAACAAAGATTCTATTATTCTGAGTGCTGCGAGTGCATCGGCTGCGTTTAGAGGAGTGCAAACCTTGAGACAGTTAATGCCTATGAAGGCCAGTGATTCTATCATTAATTATCCGGTGTGGCCCATCGCTTCCGGAACTATTAATGACACCCCGTTTTTTGAATATCGCGGTGCAATGCTTGACGTTGCCAGACACTTTTTTACAGTAGAAGATGTGAAAAAATACATCGACCTTCTCGCTTATTACAAATACAATGTGTTGCATTTGCACTTAACCGATGATCAGGGCTGGCGTATCGAAATCAAATCTTGGCCAAAACTTACAGAAATTGGCGGTGCAACCGAAGTGGGCACAGAACCCGGCGGATTTTACACTCAAGAAGATTACAAAGCTATTGTGGCTTACGCTGCTAAAAATCATATGACCATAGTGCCTGAGGTAGATATGCCGGGCCATACCAACGCCGCTTCTGTAGCTTATCCTATTTTAAATGGAAATGGTAAAACGCCTGAAATCTACCGCGGAACTCACGTAGGTTTCAGCACCTTTGACACGCGAAAAGACACCGTTTATCAATTTATAGATGATGTTGTGCGAGAAATTTCAGCGATCACTCCCGGACCTTATTTTCACATTGGTGGTGATGAAAGTCACGTAACTCAAAAGGACGATTATATCTATTTTGTAAATAAGGTGGAGCAAATCGTTCAGAAATATGATAAGAAAATGATTGGCTGGGACGAAGTTGCTACTGCTGATATTGATACTTCTTCTGTGGTGCAATTCTGGCAAAGCAAAGAAAACGCAGAACTGACTGTCACCAAGAATTTAAAGGTGATTATGTCTCCTGCCAAAAAAGCTTATTTAGATATGAAATACGATTTAAAATCTGAATATGGACTGAATTGGGCCGGTTATGTTCCCGTTGACACAGCGTATGTCTGGAAACCGGAAGCCTATGAAAATATTCCTCGAGAAAATATTTTAGGTATCGAAGCGCCGCTTTGGTCTGAAACCATAAGTACGATTAGCGAACTTGAATACCTAGCGTTCCCAAGAGCCATTGGCTATGCTGAATTAAATTGGTCACTACCTGAACAAAGGGATTGGGAAAACTATAAAGTGCGCTTAGGCAATCAGGCTCCATTTTTAGAGTCTATGGACGTCAATTACTACCCTTCTCCTTTAATAGATTGGAAAACGCAAAACAAAGCGATCAAAAAAGAGTAAGACTTATAATAAAAAAGCCTCTTAAACTGAATTAGGAGGCTTTTTTATATCGTTAAATCTCAAAGATTACATATCCAATAAATAGGCAAAAACAAGCGGAGCAACAATGGTTGCATCACTCTCAATGATAAACTTAGGGGTATTGATATCTAGTTTACCCCAAGTAATTTTCTCGTTAGGTACCGCTCCTGAATACGAACCATAACTGGTTGTAGAATCAGAGATCTGGCAGAAATAGCTCCAGAAAGGCGTGTCTTCACGTTCCATATCCTGGTAAAGCATCGGCACTACACAAATAGGGAAATCTCCTGCGATACCACCGCCGATCTGGAAGAACCCGATTCCGTTTTCAGAATTGTTAGTATACCAATCTGCAAGGAAGGTCATATATTCAATCCCAGACTTCATCGTAGAGGCTTTCAGTTCGCCTTTCAAAACATAAGAAGCAAAGATGTTACCCATCGTACTGTCTTCCCATCCCGGGCAAATAATTGGTAAATTTTTCTCTGCTGCGGCGTACATCCAAGAGTCTTTTAAGTCGATCTCATAGTATTCTTCTAGAACACCGCTCAACAACATTTTATACATAAACTCGTGCGGAAGGTAACGCTCACCGGCGTCATCTGCTTCTTTCCAAATTTTATAGATATGCTGCTGTAATCTGCGGAACGCTTCCTCCTCAGGAATACACGTATCGGTCACACGGTTGAGACCGTTTTCAAGTAAATCCCACTCTTCTTGTGGCGTCAAATCACGATAGTTAGGCACGCGCTTATAATGCGAATGCGCTACCAAATTCATGATATCTTCTTCAAGGTTAGCTCCAGTACACGAAATGATCTGCACTTTATCCTGACGGATCATTTCCGCAAAGATCTTACCCAACTCTGCGGTACTCATTGCGCCTGCTAATGACACTAACATCTTAGCGCCATTGTTTAACTGCTCTTCGTATGCCTTTGCAGCATCAACTACAGAAGCAGCATTAAAATGTAAATAGTATTTTTCTATAAATTGAGAGATTGCTCCCTTAGTCTTCATCGTCATTTAAATCAAATTTATTAACGCCTCCTTTTGCAGGATTTGCCACGTAAGTATTATCATAATTGTCTTCTACATCCTCACCTTCAAATTTGAAGCTAAGCATCTTGTAGTACAGTTTTGCCGCTAAAAAGTCTGAAGATTTATCGTGCTCGTTAGGGCAAAGTTCCATAAGGTCAAACCCTACCACATTTTTTTCAGCAAAAACACGTTTCAGGAAATCCATAGTCTCATACCAGAACAATCCGCCCGGCTCAGGAGTTCCTGTAGAAGGCATTATTGAAGGGTCTAACCCATCAAGGTCAAAGGTGATAAATACATTATCTGTACAAAGATCAATCACGTTATCAACCCAATATTCATCCTGAACCATCTCGTGAGCGAAGAAGGTTTTATCTTCATCCATCACAGTTTTTTCAAGCGCATCCATACTGCGGATTCCTACCTGAATAAGATTTGTAGTCTGGCTCGCTTCGTACATTGCACATGCGTGGTTACACTTGCTTCCCATATACTCCTGACGCAAGTCGGCGTGGGCATCAATTTGTAAAACGGTAAGATCATCAAACAGCTCGTTAAACGCTCTAATCGCACCAATAGATACTGAGTGTTCACCTCCAAATAAGGTTACAAACTTATTACGTTTGATAAAATCTTTGGTCGTTTTATGCACCTCGGCCACCATAGCTTCAGGCGAACTTGCTTCGGTTATTGCAGGAGCGAGATAGATCCCTTGTTGATACACTTCAGTATCAGTCTCTATATCATACGTCTCCATATTCTCTGATGCGTCTAAAAACGCCTGCGGACCTTTATCAGCTCCTTTTCCCCAGGTACTTGTCCCATCATAGGGTACCGGGATTAGTACAATTTTTGAAGTTTCAAGTTTGGCAAACTCATCAGGAATGCCAGCATAATTTTTAGTTGTACTCATAACCTAAAATCTTAAGCAATTGTTCTGCTTTTTGTTGTTCATTAAATATACGGGTTGTTAAGTTACCATTTTCATCCCTATCTATAAGAATATGTTTAGGTTGCGGGATTAAACAGTGTTGAAGTCCCCCATAGCCTCCTATGGTTTCTTGATATGCACCGGTATTAAAAAAGCCGATGTATAACGGTTTATCTTTTTTATATCTAGGTAAATAAATCGCGTTGCTGTGCTGCTCACTATTGTAATAATCATCACTATCGCAAGTAAGACCGCCCAATAGTACACGCTCATACTCTTCATCCCAACGATTTACCGGAAGCATAATAAAACGCTTGCTTATCGCCCAAGTATCTGGCAATGTGGTGATGAATGATGAGTTGATCATATTCCATTTTTCACGATCGTTTTGTTGCTTTTGGTACAACACTTCATAGATTGCGCCCCCGCTTTCGCCAACGGTAAAACTTCCAAATTCAGTAAAAATATTAGGAACAGGAACATCTGCCTCATCGCAGGTGATTTTGATCTGATTGATGATCTCATCTACCATGTAGGCGTAATCATAATCAAAAGCCAGCGAGTTTTTAATAGGAAATCCCCCACCAATATTTAAGCTGTCAAGCGAAGGACATATTTTCTTTAAGCGAATATATACTTTAAGACATTTGTTCAACTCGTTCCAGTAATACGCATTATCGCGAATTCCGGTATTGATGAAGAAATGCAACATCTTTAAATCTACCTGATCGTTATTCTTGATTTGCTCTTCGTAAAACGGAACGATATTTTTATAGCCAATCCCTAATCTTGAAGTGTAAAACTCAAACTTAGGCTCTTCTTCCGAAGCAATACGGATTCCTATTTTGAAATCTCCTTTTATACCTTCGGTAAGCAGGTTGATCTCTTCGTAGTTATCAATAATAGGGATACAGTTTTTTTGACCACCATTGATCAAATCTGCAATATTGTTAATGTATTGATCGCGTTTAAAACCATTACAGATTACAAACGTATCTTCGGTGATTTTACCGTTCTCTTTCAGCTTATTAACAATATTGATATCAAAAGCTGATGAAGTCTCAATATGAATATCGTTTTTTAAAGCCTCGTCAAGCACGTGTTTAAAGTGCGAACTTTTTGTGCAATAGCAGTAATTGTACGAGCCTTTGTAATTGTGTTTTGCAATGGCATCAGCAAACCAGCCTTTCGCTCTGTTTATGTTCTCAGAAATTTTTGGCAGATAACTGAATTTTAATGGAGCTCCGTATTCCTTTACAAGCGCCATTAAATCTATATCGTGAAATTCGAGCTGATTGCCCTCAAGTTTGAATTCTTCTTGAGGAAAGTAGAAAGATTGATCTATAAGATCTATATACTTAGTATTCATCAAATAATTTAAAGCGTGAAATGTAAAAAAAGAAATTGAGATACGATACACTCAACTCTTAAGGTAATGTAAAAAATATAAAAAACACCACCTATTTCACACTAAAAAACACTCAAACAAACACTTAAAGCATCATCAAGTTATGCACTTCTTGCTCTTTTAAGTGACGATATTTACCGCGTGGCAAATCTTTTTTAGTCAACGTACCTAGAATTACACAATCTACGCGCACCACTTGATAGCCTAAATGCTCAAAAATAGAACGGATAATACTATTACCTACATTACGCATTTTAAGCCCCACCTCTTTTTTAGGCGCTCCGTCAACGTAACTCAGATCTTCAATCTCTAAACGCTTACCATCGACAGTAAGTCCTTTTTTAATTTTCTCAAGATCTTCGGCCTTTAGGTTTTTATCGAGCTCAATATGAAATAACCGCGGAAGTCCCGTTTTAGAATTGGTGAGTTTTTTCATCACCTTATCGTCATTAGTAAAAAGCAACAAGCCAGTTGCATTGCGCCCCAAACGCCCTACCGGCTGAATACGAGATTTTGTTGAGCTCGCCACAAGATCCATTACAGTCATTCCTTTAGAATTACTAGTCGTAACCGAAAAACCTTTGGGTTTATTAAGCAATACATACGCCTTAGCTTCCGGGTTTATGCGACGCCCATCAAAACGCACATCGTCATCAATATTGACTTTATAGCCCATCTCATTCACGATCTCGCCGTTAACCGAAACCTGCCCGGTACTTATATAAAGGTCTGCTTCTCGACGCGAACAGATTCCGCTGTTTGCGATATATTTATTAAGACGTATACCACCTTTTCCGGTACTTGCAGTGGCAGTTCGACTACTACCGGTGGTATTCTTTTTAATAGGTGCATTACCTCGCGCATGACTTTTAGCACGATTGTTATTTGCCCCACGACCAGACGCTTTCCCGCCCTTCTTACTCTCTTGATGTCTGCTCATACTTCTAAAATTTGGCGCAAAGATACATATTTAAAAATCGAAACAAATAAATTACTAATGCACGTGATTCTTAATGAACAGCTCCTATTTTAAATGTGCTTTTTGATCTAAAAAATCAAAATCAACCCACCAGTATTCCGGCTTAAATTTAAGTTGGCATAACCTTAAGTTTACAAATCCTGATTTCGAATTATTCAGCTGAATACCTAATCGTATGCTTCGCTCAGAACTTTGTACCAAAACTTAGTTAAACAGCTTTAAACTCATAGAAAACTTCGGTTTTATTTGCATAAAATGGAAATGTTTAGAAATAGTTTCCTACGCTGAAATTTACACAAAATGAAAGGTTTAGCCCTAGTTTGATAACACATCAAATGCTCTGCTACGCAATCTTAACAGCTACATTTGACACATCAATCAGTAAAAAAAAACAATGAAAAAATTACAAATTCTAGTCGTAGCTTTAGTATTATCTACATCAAGCTTATTGGCTCACACAGACCCAAAACCAGAAACCGCAAGTATGCAATTGCGTACACAAATCATCGAGCTTTTAGGAACTCCGGATCTTGAGTTGCAGCAGGATGTTTTAGAAAATGAAATTGAGTTTATGGTAACTGCGCAAGGCAGCATCGTGGTTCTCAATGTAACCACCGAAAATCCTGCAATTGAGAATTACATCAAAAACAGACTCAATTATAAAGAAGCAAAAGTAGCTGTTGGTAAAAACAAGTTTTTCAACCTAAGCTATAAGATCGTTAAGGAAATTTAATCGGTCTCGTTTATTTTATTAGCCAGAAGGTCATCAATGCGATGACCTTTTTTTATACAATTCGATTAAGTACTATATCAGGATCAATAAGTAGAATGCTAAAAACGCCAAGTACTAAAATGAATTTTAAAATATTATGCAGCAATAGATAATGAAGCTTAGCATCTGACCACCACAGCAGGTATAAAAACACTATAAGCAGCAAGGTGCTGACATAAAAGTAGTAGCGCATTAAGCCTATATCAAATTTATTGATCAGTAAAAAAGCAGGGATCACGATCACTCCAATAAGTAAGGAGATCAATGCTTTTGTAGATTTTTCTCCGTAAACCACCGGGAAAGTATGGTAATTAAGCGCAATGTCTCCTTTAATATTTTCCAGGTCTTTTATGAGTTCGCGCATCAAAATGATGAGACCCAAAAAAACGGCGTGAACAAAAATCACTTTTTCAAAATTGCGATAGTAGATAAAGACTGCAAAAAAGGGTGTGAGCGCCAAAGAAGCGGAAACAAGGTTTCCTAAGAATAAGACTTTTTTGAGTTTATGAGAGTAGATCCAAATACCGAATATATAGGCCGAAAAAAACAGCACAGCAAAAAACGAGACATAGCTGGCGACGATGATCGCAATAAAATTGAGTACAAAATAAAGCGAGAGCATCTTTTTCTGACTCACCAAATGATCCAACTTGGTTTTATTAGGCCTATTAATCCAGTCTTTTTCACTGTCATAAAAGCTATTGATAATATAACCGCCGGCGATCACTACTGATGTAGAAACCACAATAAGAAAGAGATTAACATCAAACAGTACTTCTCTAAGCGGCAAATTTGGAGAAAGAATATAGATCGAAGCCAGGTATTGTGCTATAACTATAATGAGAATGTTGTACCCGCGCACCACCGAAAACAAACTCAGAAATTTTAAAAGCAACAGTTTGTTTCTACGGCTTATGCGTGACATAAACAGATATTTAATACCAAGAAATTCTTAGAAATTATAAACCACCTCAACCTTATGGCCGGCGAGTGCTTTACGGGCTTTATCAATATCCTGTGTGAAGCCAAGAATATAACCGCCACCACCAGAACCGCAAAGTTTCAGGTAATAATCGTTAGTCTCGATACCTTGTTTCCAGAGATCGTGAAAACTTGCAGGAATCATAGGTTTAAAGTTGCGCAGTACAGTTTTAGACAATTGTTTTACATTCCCAAAAAGTGACTTGACATCCCCTTTTAAAAAGTCGTCAATACAGGCATCAGTATGCTTTACAAATTGTGTCTTCAACATTTTACGGAAACCTTCTTTCTTCATGCTTTCCATAAAAATATTGATCATTGGGGCAGTTTCGCCAACAATCCCGCTGTCTAATAAAAACACAGCGCCCTTTCCATCAGGAGTTTGAGAAGGAATTCCGGCAGGCTCGATATCGTCTTTACTATTAATAAGAATAGGAAGGCTCAAGTAGCTGTTAAGCGGATCAAGACCTGAAGATTTTCCGTGGAAAAATGATTCCATTTGGCCAAAAATATGCTTCAGCTTCAACAGTTTTTCACGCGTTAAATTCTCGAGAATCGTGATTTTATCAAAAGCATATTTATCATAAATCGAAGCAACCAGCGCACCACTACTTCCTACACCATATCCTTGCGGAATTGTGCTGTCAAAGTACATTCCTTTGGCAACATCTTCTTGAAGCGCTTCGATATCAAATTGAACTAAATCAGGCTGATCTTCTTGCAATTCTTTTAAATAAACCGCAAATCTGCCTAAGCTTTCATTAGACTTGACCGCGACTTCATCAGGATGCTCATCAACCTTTAAAGCACCTTTATAAAAATTATAAGGTATTGATAAGCCTTTAGAATCTTTGATGATTCCGTACTCACCAAAAAGTAAAATTTTAGAATAAAATAAAGGTCCTTTCATAAAGCGTACAGGTTTTTAAACCGAAGCAAATTTACAATTTAATTGCTCCATTTCCCACATTGTCAAAAATATACCGATTATCCTGACAATATTTACTTAAATCATTCTTAATAAATTCTTGTACAGCCTCTTTATCTTTTTCTGGATATAAAACGTGCACATTGGCCCCGGCATCAAGCGTAAAACATACAGGAACACCGGTTTCTCTTCGGTATTCCCAGATTTTATCAATGATATGCAAGGTGTTAGGTTTCATCAGTATAAAATACGGATTACTCGTTAGCATCATTGCGTGTAGCGTAAGTGCTTCGCTCTCTACTAAAGCCACAAAACCATCTAAATCACCTTCCTGGAGAATAGGAATTATACGTGATAAATTTTCTACCGCCTGATCAAATCTGCTCGCGGCATAAGCGTGGTTATGCATTAAATTATGCCCCACGGTGCTGCTTACTGGCTTTTCGCCTTTATCTACTAAAAGAATCGTGTCTTGATAGTGATCAAAAACCGAATGGATCTGATAAGGATATTGCACACCATACACATCACTACTTCCATCTACATCTGCGTGCTCTCCCCAAACCATAATAGGCCCTTCTAATGACCGGCAACCACTACCCGAACCTAAACGTGCGATAAAAGAAGCCTTTTGCTTAAAATGTTTAAGCGTCATATCTGGCTGCATCTCACGCTCCATCTCCATCAAACACAAGGCTAATGCGCTTAATCCACTTGCAGAAGACGCGATCCCCGAACTGTGCGGAAAACTATTAGAAGTCTCAATGGTAAAGGCATAGTCTTTTATAAAAGGTAGATATGCTTCAATGCGCCCAAAAAACTGATGGATTTTAGGCTCAAAACCCGGTTTATGCTTTCCATCTAAAATCACTTTTAATTCATAAGCATCACCCGGCTCAGAACGTTTCTCATAACTTAAAGTAGTTGTGGTCTTGCAATTATTTAAAGTAAAACTTATTGAAGGGTTCTTAGGAATTTGAATGCCGTGCTTTCCCCAGTATTTAATTAGGGCAATATTGCTGGGAGATTCATAACTCACTGATTTTGTCGTCAATGCCTGAGTGTATGGTTCAGGATGAAATTTGGTAGTTGTCATACTGCAAATATAACCTCTCTAAAAAGTTTTGAAAGCCCGCTAGCTTTTTTTTGAGGTCTGAAACTCATAAAAATTTTCTAAATTAGACAGCAATGCCCTTAATATGAATACACAAAAAACCTTTCATATTCTGATCCCGATTACGGTATGCCTACTCGTAGGCTTCTTAAGTGCTATTGCCACGCAAAGCAGTGTGCTCACGTGGTATCCGCAATTAGCAAAACCTGTTTTTACACCACCGAATTGGCTTTTTGCCCCCGTGTGGACTGTACTTTATATTTTAATGGGAATCGCCGCAGGCCTGGTATGGAACAAAGGCTATTACCATAAATGGGTCAAAACAGCGCTCTATCATTTTGGATTTCAACTTATTTTAAATGCAGCCTGGTCTATTGTTTTCTTTGGAATGCATCTCGTTTTACCGGCACTCCTTATCATCATAAGCTTATTGATCCTGCTTCTTTTCACGTTTAAATGGTTTAAAGTAGTGAAACCCGAAGCAGCCTATCTCTTATTTCCCTATATAATTTGGGTAGCCTATGCTTCTGCACTCAATTTTGAGATCTGGCGCCTTAATTAAAGTGTTTGTGCTAAAGCTTGCGCGGCAATATACCCACCAGTCCAAGCATTTTGAAAGTTAAATCCGCCAGTTACCGCATCAATATCAAGAATTTCGCCAACCAGATACAGTCCGTTTATTTTTTTGGCTTGATACGTTTTGAAATCAATTTCTTTCAGGTCAATTCCACCTGCGGTTACAAATTCCTCTTTAAAGGTGCTTTTACCACGAACTTCAAATTGGGCTTCTCGTAATTGAAGTTCCAAATTTTGAAGCATTACTTTAGAAAGATCTGCCCATTTTAAAGCTTCGGAAATAGTTGAAGCTAGAACCAGTTGCTGCCATAGGCGTTTCGGTATATTAAAAGGACTACGTTTAAAGACTTGCTGTTTGGCTAGGTCAAATTTTAGAGATCTGAGATGCGCTCCAAAAGTCGCTCGGTCGTACTCCGGAAGCCAATCTACTCTTATAGAAAATTGATAGTCACAAGCGTGCAATTCTCGCGCCGCCCAAGCCGAGAGTTTTAAAATCCCTGGTCCGCTCATACCCCAATGCGTTATCAGCACAGGGCCGTCAACACCTTCTTGATCTATCGCATATTGCCCTGTTATAAGCTGTTGGTTATTTGTATCAAAAAGGCGCACATTTGCCGGGGTAGCTAAGCCTGCAAGGTCTGTAATACGCTCGTCATCTATATTAAAGGTAAATAAAGACGGAACCGCTGGAATTACCGCCAATCCATTACTCGCCAGTTGCCTAATCATTTTTGCGTTACTCCCAGTCGCAACCACCACAGAAGCACTGCTGAAGGTGTGCGTTTTAGTTTCAACTTGAAAGGTGTCATCTAGTTTATTAATACCTACTACCGGCATTTTAGTGCTCACCTCAACACCTAGTTTTTCAGCTTGATCAAGAAAACAATCTATAATGGTTTGCGAATTATCTGACTCCGGAAAGATTCTTCCATCCTCTTCTATTTTAAGCGCGACACCCAGCTCATCAAACCAAGCCATGGTATCCCCGCTCATAAAGCTGTGAAACGGACCTAACAATTCTTTGTTCCCTCTAGGATAATGGCCTGTCAGTGGTTTAGGCTCAAAAATAGCGTGCGTTACATTGCAACGACCACCTCCGGAAACACGCACCTTTTCTAACACTTGAGCCCCACGTTCTAAAATAAGAATATTGAGATCTTGCCGCTGGCGTGCCAGATTGATCGCAGTAAAAAAACCTGCTGCTCCACCACCTATAATAATACAGTCATATATCACAGAGCAAATATAGAGGGAATTCTAAAATTTGAGATTTGACATTAAAAATCAATTTCGCTACTTAATCGATTTAGATAAGGACATTAAACGTCAAATTAACCTTTAATTAACAAAATGCAAGAATTGACGTTTTGCCGAAAAAAGTAGGTGTTTTTTGCAGGTAAAAACGACGATTTTCACCCAATTTAGCACTACTTTTTCAAAAAATATTCATCAATTAAACAAGCGTGTAATTGATGCACTCTTTCTTGCGTAATTTTACTAGCTATGAATATTTCACAATAAAAACAGTAATTCTTAGCAAATTATTAGTTATTTGATAAAATATTGCGAATAAGCGTACAAAATACAGTTTTCAAAACTATATCGATTTCGTTACTTAAACGTTGTAGTTGCCCTTGTTTATTCAATTATTTATATAAATTTGGATACCAAGAAACATTATTGGAAAACCAAATAATTCAATTAAAATTCAAAACTTATGAAGCAAGTAATACTTAGAAGTATGTTGTTTTTCGCTTCGCTTTTACTGGCAGGTATGGCGCAAGCACAAACAGTATCCGGAACAGTATCTGAACCTAATGGTCCGCTTCCGGGCGCAAACGTTCTCGTAAAAGGAACTACTAATGGTACAACTACTGATTTTGATGGAAATTACACCTTAAACGATGTAGCTACCGGAAGTGTCCTGGTTTTTAGCTACGTAGGCTTTGCTCCTCAAGAAGTTGCTGTAAACGGTAGATCTACTGTTAACGTGACACTTCAAGAGGATGCTGCAGCTTTAGATGAAGTAGTTCTTATTGGTTATGGGTCAACTACAGTTAAAGATGCGACGGGAACCGTTGCTTCGGTAACTTCAGAAGATTTCAACCAAGGGGTAATTGCTTCCCCAGAACAATTAATTCAAGGTAAAACTGCCGGGGTACAAATATCACAATCTTCTGGTGAGCCGGGAGCAGGTATCAATGTGCGTATTAGGGGTTCAAACTCTATTCGTTCTGGTAACAACCCGCTTATCGTTGTTGACGGTGTGCCATTAACAACTTCTGGCGCTCCTGCTGCAGGTGACTTAGGTGTAGGTGGTGGTTCTTCAAGAAACCCATTAAGTTTCTTAAACCCAACCGATATAGAAAGTATCTCTATTCTTAAAGATGCATCAGCAACTGCGATCTACGGTTCTCGTGGTGCTAATGGTGTAATCATCGTACAAACTAAGAGTGGCCGTGGTAGCTCTGGAGGTGTTTGGGAGGTAAGCAGTAACGTAAGCTTCTCTTCTCCGGCAAGAGAATATGATCTACTAACAGCAGATCAATACCTTAATGCCTTACCAGATTATGGTGGAGACCCTTCGTTATTAGACTTTGGTTTCGCTTCTGACTTTCAAGATTTTTATACCAGAAATGCGATCTCTACTCAAAATAACTTGAGTTATGCACACAGCTATACTTCTGGTAATGTGCGTGCGTCTTTTGGTTATTCAGACCAGCAGGGTGTTATCAGAAACACAGGTCAAGAGAGAATTACTGGTCGTTTAAATGCTACGCAGCGTTTATTTGATGATAAACTTACCTTAAGCTTACAGACCACTTTATCTCGTGTAAATGATCAAAACGCTCCTATTAGTGGTCAGGCTGGTTCAACAGGTGACTTAATTGGTTCATCAATAACAGCAAACCCTACTTGGCCAGTTGATGCTGACTTTTCTCCGGGAAGTAACTTATTAAACCCGGTTAACTTATTACGTTATTATCAAAGTGAGTCTAACACCAACCGTTTTTTAGCAAATCTTTCTGCGGAGTATAAAATTACCGATGCAATTAGCGCTAAAGTAACCGGAGGTTATGACAAAAGTGATGCAAAAACTATCGCGCTTTTCTCCCCTGAAGTAGCTGGTATCAACCGTGTTTCTGGTAACGGTCAAGGAACCTACGGAACTTTTGATCAGACTAACAAGCTTTTTGAAGCTACTTTAAGCTACAACAAGCAGTTTGAAAACTCAAAAATTGACGTAGTTGCTGGTTATTCTTATCAAGAATTCGCTCGCGAAGGAATTAACGCTGGTGGTATTGGCTTTGGTCCAGATATGGGCTTAGCTGCTAGCCAACTTGAAGATCAGTATGATTTGATTGCCAATACGATCTCTGGTTCGTTCCAAAACTTTGCTTACGACCAAGACAGAGATTATGTAAACCGAATTGATTTTGGAGCACCATTTGACTCTGCATTTGTTTCTGAGCCAATCGGTACAAGTTACTCTCAGCTTTTTACTGCGTATTTCGCAAATACCTTTGATAACACAGACGAATTACAATCGTATTTCGCTCGTGTAAACTATACGCTTGCTGATAAATACTTATTTACAGGAACATTCAGAGCTGATGGTTCTTCAACATTTGGACCTGAAAATCAATATGGTTATTTCCCTTCTGGTGCATTTGCTTGGCAAATTCACGAAGAAGACTTTATTGGAGACAATGTATCTACCCTTAAGTTAAGGTTAGGTGCAGGGGTTGTTGGTAACCAAGAAGGTTTAGGATACGCTAATTTCATCAGAAGAACACGTTTCTCTGATATCGGAATTACCGATAACTTGACGGTAACTAACTCAGGAACTCAGTTTGTAGGTAACAATAACGAAGCGCTTCAATGGGAGTCTACCTTAGACGTAAACATTGGTGTTGACTTTGGTTTCAACAACGATCGCTTTAATGGGTCTTTCAACCTGTACCGTAAAGAAACTACAGACTTACTATTATTAAGTACGCTTGCAGCTCCACAGGTTCCGGGTATCGAAACTATTTTCCAAAACTTAACTGATGGTAAAGTAGTGAACCAAGGGGTTGAACTTGCTCTTAATTACGATTTTGTACAAACAGAAGATTTCACATTCTCTTCTTCTTTTAACGTTGCTTATAACCATAATGAGGTGTTAGATACTGATCGTATCATTGATACAGGACCAATTAATGGTAATGGTTTAACTGGTGCTTTTGCGCAACGCTTACAAGCAGGGTATCCTTTATTCTCTTTCTATATGGCTGAATTCACAGGTTTTGATGAAAACGGAAATCCAACATATGTAGATGTCGATGGTAATGGTGAAGGAGATCCAGATGCAGATAAGAAATTTGTAGGAGAAGATGCTCAGCCAGATTGGACTGCCGGTCTTTCCTTAAACGCAACGTATAAGAACTTTGATTTTGCTGCATATTTTAATGGGCAGTTTGGATTCTCAGTTTATAACGCAACAGACAATGCATTCTTTAATGCAGGTGGTATCACAATCGCTAAAAACGTAACCACTGATGTATTAACTAGTGGTGAAGCTCCAGGTTCTTCAGTAGCAGTTTCTACACGTTTCTTAGAGAAAGGAGATTTTGTACGCTTACAAACTTTAAGCGTAGGATATAATGTACCTATGAGTGGTGAAGGATTATTTGACTCACTTCGTTTTTCAGTAACAGGTCAAAACGTATTCTTAATCACTGGTTACTCTGGGCTTGATCCTGAAGTTTCTACAAACACAGGTAGTCTTAATGCTTCTAACATTCCTACCGCAGGTATTGAATACGCAGCATTCCCAAGACCTCGTACATTCTCATTTGGTGTTAACGCAAGATTTTAAAAAAAATAACTATGAAATATTTAAAACAACATTTTAAAACTTCTAGGTTTTTAGTAGGAGTCCTATCCTTAGGATTGGCTATCTCTTGTACAGACCTAGAGATTGAAGAAACAGATTCAAGACAGTCACCAGACTTTCAAGGGGTAGGTGATGTAGATTTATTTATTGATGGTATCTACAACAGTTTAAATGGAATCATTGGTAACCAGGCAGATTTCTTTGCGCTTAGTGAAGTGACTACAGATGCTGCACTGGTTCCTACCAGAGGTTCTGACTGGGGTGATAACGGGATCTGGAGACAGTTGCACCAGCACGATTGGAGAACTGATCACCAGTATATCACAAACACATTCAACCAGTGGAACCAAACGCAGTTTGCTGCGTCTCAAGCTTTGTCTGACCTATCAAGCCCTAATGAAGAGCAACGCGCTCAAGCCTCTTTCTTAAGAGCATTAGGTGTATTCTTTGTTCTTGATAACTTTGGTCAAGTGCCTATTCGTGATCCTGAAGCGTCTTTATTAGACAATCCTGAAGTGATCACCGGGCAAGAAGCTGTTGATTATATCATTTCAGACTTGAATACCGCAATCGCCGGTTTACCTACTTTAGGACCTGGTTCTGGCGTGGGAACTGCAACCTCTGATCACGCTAGAGCTTCCAAAGCTGCCGCACGTTATTTATTAGCAAAAGTGCTTCTTAACAAGCATATTTATGTAGGTGGCGAGCCTGCTACTGCAGATATGCAACAAGTTATTGAGCTGGTAGACGCTATTGATGCTGATGGCTATGGAATTGAAGATGATTACTTTGATATTTTTAGAAATGAATTAGATGATGAAACGATCTGGTTTATCCCTACTTCTGTAGGTAACCGAATCTGGAATGGTCTACACTACAACAGTGCTCCTGAAATTGCAGGTGGTGGTTGGAATGGTTTTGCTACGCTAGCAGAATACTACGATATGTTTGAGGGAGATCCTAATGTAAACACACCAGGATCTGGTCAAGAAGAACGTCGTGGTTTTGTTCCTACCGAAGGTCTTGCTGCAGGTTCGTTTGAAGGTTCATCAGATTCTAATGATGATGGTTTTGCAGATGGATCAAACATTGGTTTTGGTTTCTTAGTAGGGCAGCAATACGATTATGATGGCACTCCATTAAATGATCGTGGTGGTAACCCACTTACTTTTAAGAGACAATTTACTGACGGTAATGGTAATGTTAGCCTTATCAATAACAGTGAAACAACTGGTATTCGTGTACAAAAGTACAACGCCCGTTACGGCGGATTTGTGGAGCACGAAATTTTCTTCCGCTATTCTGATGCGTATTTGATGAAAGCTGAGGCGATGTTTAGAGCTGGTCAAGACCCAACTGCAATGATGAATGTGCTACGTGGTCTTCGTGAGGCTACTCCGTTTACCTCGGTTACTGAGCAAGACATTCTAGATGAAAGAGGTCGCGAACTTTATGCTGAGTTCTGGAGACGTAATGATATGATTCGTTTTGGTCAATACACCAGAGGATGGGAATTAAAAGCAGATTCTCAAATAGGAAATGAAAACAGAAACTTGTTCCCAATTCCTGCTAGTCAGATAATTCTTAACCCTAATTTGACTCAAAATCCGGGGTACTAATTAGAAAACTTTAGTACTAGATTTATAAAAAGGAGGGTCAGCATTGGCCCTCCTTTTAAATTGAAAGATTTCTCAAACTTTACCTTCTAAATTGTTTCAACTTTAGAAAAAGACTCCTAGTTTTAAACACAAGCTACTTTTCCCTAAACTGTAAAAAAAATCAATGACAAGATTATACCCTTTCTTTTTGAGCGTATTACTTGCTATGAGTTTTTCTTGCAGTAAAGAGACCACAGAATCTAAATTCATTGAGGCTCAAAATACAGGCATTACCTTCAGCAACGAATTAACAAATACACCCCAACTCAACATTCTTAACTACTTGTACTTTTATAATGGTGCAGGTACAGCCGTTGCCGATTTTAATAATGATGGCCTGCTGGATATTTATTTCACCGGAAATCAAGTCGCAGATCAATTATACCTGAATCAAGGAGATTTAAAATTTATTGATATTACTGACAAAGCTGCCATATACACCGCTGCAGATTCTTGGAATACCGGCGTTACCACTGTAGATATTAATGCAGACGGACTCCTCGATATCTATGTATGTACGGTAAGTGGTCATCTTGATCTAACCGGAAGTAACAAACTTTATATCAACCAGGGAGTGCACGGCACGGTGCCAATGTTTATTGAGTCCGCTGCTGCTTACGGCTTAGATTATTCCGGACTCTCAACACAGGCTAGCTTTTTTGATTATGATAAAGATGGAGATCTAGATATGTATCTCCTTAATCACTCGGTGCATCCTAATGCCAGCTACGGCAGAGCAGCCATCCGCAAGATCCCTGACCCGCAAGGCGGTGATAAACTCTATCGTAATGATGGTAATAAGTTCACCGACGTAACCGAGCAAGCCGGGATCTTTAATAGTAAAATAGGCTATGGCCTAGGCGTTTCCATATCAGATTTAAATAACGATGGTTATCCAGATATTTATGTTGCCAACGATTTTTTTGAGAATGACTACGTCTACATCAATAATCAGGACGGCACATTTTCTGAAGCAAATACCACACAAAATCTACTGGGGCACACCTCGCATTTTTCGATGGGAAGTGATATTGCTGACCTCAACAATGATGGCAATACAGACATTTTAAGCTTAGATATGTTGCCTGAAAATCTAGAAGTTTTAAAAGCTTCGGGAAATGAATACGCCTACCCTATTTATCAAAACCAACTCAGAAACGGCTATGATTATCAGTTTATGCAAAACACCTTACAACTTAATCTAGGTAATGGCAGATTTGCAGAAACTGCGTTTCAAAGTGGTGTCGCCGCAACCGAATGGTCCTGGAGCCCTTTAATGGCTGATTTGGATAACGATGGTTATAAAGATATCTATATTGCTAACGGAATTCTAGGCGCTACTAATGATATGGATTTTGTGAATTTTATCTCCAACGAGAATATTCAAAAGCGTTTAGGCAAAAATATGTCTGAAACCGAAATGGAATTCATTAACAAACTTCCGGAAATCAAGGCAACCAATTATGCCTATAGAAATGACGGCAACGGCATATTTGAAGATGTTACCGCACAATGGACTTCTAATGAAAAAACGTTCAGCAATGGTGCTACTTATGGAGATCTGGACAATGACGGCGATCTTGATCTGGTGGTAAATAACGTCAACCAGCCGGCATCTATTTTAAAAAATACCACTATTGAGACCTCACAACGTTCAAATGGAATTACAGTTCATCTTATAGGTACTGAGCCCAATACTTTTGGGATTGGTGCCAAAATCACAGCGTTTACACCAAACCATACTCAGATTTTTGAGAACTATAACACACGTGGCTTTATGTCTGCGGTCGCTCCTTCTATTTTTGTAGGATTGGGCAACGCCACACAATTAGACTCTTTAAAAGTACTCTGGCCTTCCGGAAAATCTCAAGTAATCACAAATGTTAAGACCGAGCTGTTTTTGGATGAAAAAGACGCCTCGCAAACCGCTTTTAAAACTCAAGCTCCATCAGATCTTGTTTGGGTTCAAGACAGTACGGCAATAAATTTTCAGCATAAAGACGGGAATTCTATTGAATTTAGTCGAGATCCTTTAGTTCCCTACGCAAACACTAACACCGGTCCGGCAATTGAAACCGGAGATTTGAATAATGACGGTCTTGATGATATTTTAATTCTAGGTGCCAAAGCGCAACAAACGAGCATTTTCTTTCAGCAGGAGAATGGGAACTTTACTGAAGATTTTCTCCCTGAAAGTGAAGAAGACGCGATTAACGAAGATACCGCAGCGACACTTATTGATGTTAATAATGACGGTTTGCTCGATATTGTCATCGCCAGCGGCGGGAATGAATTCACCTCCGGAAGACAACTCACGCCTCGCCTCTACCTAAATTCGCTGGAAGGTTTTGCAAAAGTGAACAAAGCTTTTGAAGGCGTGACGCTTAATGCTTCGGCGATCACTGCTATAGATTTTGATAATGACAGCCATATTGATCTCGCTATAACCAGCGATTTGGTTCCTCAACAATTTGGCGCTACTCCGCAGCAATTCCTTTTAAAAAATGACGGTAAAGGAAATTTCACTGACGTTACCTCAAACTACGCTCCCGACTTTTCTTCCGCAGGAAATGTAAAAGATATGATCTGGGTCGATCTTGACCACAACGGTTTTAAAGATGCGATTGTCTGTGGCCACTGGATGCCTGTCAAGATCTTTATGAATTCGGGCGAAAAGCTAAGGCTTTTAAACTCGGATGACCTCAAAAACACAAACGGACTCTGGAATAGCATTCGTGCTGAAGATTTTGACGGCGATGGCGATATGGATTTGATTGCTGGCAACTGGGGTCTGAATACCCGGCTGACCGCTTCGGTTGAAAAACCCTTGAATCTGTATCGTTTCGACTTTGATAATAACGGAAAAATTGACCCGATCACTACCTATTTTTATAAGGGAACCGAAACAGTATTGGCGACCAAAGATGAGTTGGTTAAGCAACTTCCGTTCTTGAATAAAAAATTCTTGAGTTATCACGATTTTGCAAAAGCCGGCATCACCGATTTACTTTCTGAAGAAAAACTTGATAAAGCCGGAAAAAAGCAAGTATTTACGCTTGAGACCACGTATTTTGAAAACCAAGGAAATTTAGCGTTTAAAGCAACTGCGTTACCGCAAATGGCACAGATTTCGAGTGTAAAATCAATCATAACCGAAGATTTCAATTCCGACGGTTTACTAGATATCTTGCTTTTAGGAAACGATAGCGAGATCAGCACCCAGTTGGGCCGCCTTGATGCTTCGCACGGTGTGTTTTTATTAAATACAGGATCGGGTTTCAACTATACCGGCAACCACACTATTGATATTAGAGGCGCTGTACGCAGCAACTCAAAGTTGAAAATTAAAGACGACCTTTTTTACATCATAGGTCGTAATAATGATAAACCGCTTTTTATTAGAAAAGAGACTGCACATGATTAGTTTTAAGAAAATATACTTTATCGGTATTTGTTTAGCTTTCGCTGCTTGTGATCAGGATAAGCAAGAAAATGATGCTGCAATTGATCAAGAACCCACCTTGTTTACCACAATGTCTACCGAGGAAACGGGCATCGACTTTGTGAATGCCATTAAAAATCAGAGCGACTTCAACATTTTTAAATACCGAAACTTCTATAATGGTGGTGGTGTCGCTATTGGTGACATTAACAATGATGGCCTTGCAGATATCTACTTGACCGCTAATATGGAGCAAAACAAACTGTACCTCAATAAAGGAAATTTTCAGTTTGAAGACATTACCGAAAAAGCCGGTGTAGGCGGTAACAAGCCATGGTCTACGGGCGTGGTGATGGCTGATATAAATGCTGACGGCTTGCTAGATATTTATGTGAGCAATGCCGGAAACATGAAAGGCAACAATCACGACAATGATCTGTACATCAACAACGGCGATCTAACCTTTACCGAAAAAGCACAGGAATATAATCTGGCAAAATCAGGATTTTCTACACAAGCGAGTTTCTTTGATTATGATAAAGATGGCGATCTTGATGTGTACATCTTAAATAACAGCAACGTTCCCGTAAGCGGCTTGGGTTATGCTGAGCAGCGGGATACGCGTGCAGAAAATTGGGAAAATGTTCCTGATGTTTTTAAAGGTGTGGGCGATCTCCTTATGCGCAACGACGGCGGAACCTTTACAGACGTTAGTGAAGAAGCCGGCATTTATGGTAGTTTAATTGGTTTTGGCCTTGGTGTGATGATCACAGATATCAATAATGATCTATATCCGGATATCTATATTTCAAATGATTTCTACGAGCGCGATTATCTATACATCAATCAAAAAGACGGCACTTTTAAAGAAGAAATAAAAGAATGGACTTCCCACCTATCACTTTCTGCTATGGGTGTTGATATGGCAGACATTAACAACGATGGGCTGCAAGATATATTTATTACCGATATGCTTCCCGAGCCGGAAGAGCGTGTGAAATCGGTAATGGAGTTTGACAATTATAATGTGTACAAACTCAAGCAGAGTAAAGATTTTTATCAGCAGTTTATTCAGAATACACTTCAAGTAAATAATGGCAACGGTACTTTTTCTGAAACCGCCTATTACAGTGGCGTAGATGCAACCGATTGGAGTTGGGCCGGACTTCTAGTCGACCTTGATAATGATGGATATCGTGATATTTATGTCACTAACGGAATCAACCACGACTTAACTGATCTTGACTTTGTTGACTTTTTTGCTAACGAGATCATTCAAAATATGGCGATGACCGGTAAGCGTCAGGCAATAGATTCGATCATTGATAAAATGCCGAAAAAGCCGCTACCTAATGCGGTGTATCGCAATAAAAAAGATTTGACTTTTGAAGACGCAGGTAAAAAATGGGGACTCGATATGCCAAGTATGTCTAATGGTTCAGCATACGGAGATTTAGATAATGATGGGGATCTGGATCTGGTTGTGAACAACGTAAATATGCAAACCTTCATTTACCGCAATGAAGCTGCACAACAAAACCAAAATCATTATTTAAGCCTAACCTTTAAAGGCGGCGAGCAAAACCCATTTGCTGTTGGTGCTTCGGTGCGTTTGTATTTTGATGATCAAGAGATTTTTCAGGAATTGTATCCGGTGCGCGGGTTTCAATCTTCAGTAGATTATAAAATGACTATTGGTTTAGGCGCTACTCAAACTATTGATTCACTTCGCGTTTTATGGCCTAATGATAAAACACAGCTTTTAACACAAGTTGCTACCGATCAAACCTTAGCTTTAGCTCAAGCTGATGCTACGGAAACCTATATTCCGAAAAAGCGACAGCCACAAGCTCAATTGCTTACTGAGCTAAGCAACGAGAAGCTCAAAGCAAATACCGAAAACAATTATAACGACTTTGATTATGAAGGTTTAATCGCCAAAAAACTTTCACAGGAAGGTCCGGCGCTAGCTACAGGAGATGTTGATGGCGATGGCAATGAAGATGTTTATGTAGGAGCACCTAGCGGAAGCGCAGGAACGCTGTATTTACATCAAGGCAAAGGAAAATTGAATATCAAAAACCAGTCGGCTTTTACCGAAGATGCTTTTTATGAAGATACCGCTGCCGATCTTTTTGATGCAGACGATGATGGTGATCTGGATTTGATGGTTGCTTCCGGCGGAAATGAAGTAGGTAAAAAAGAACAGTTAAAACCTAGATTGTATTTAAACGACGGCAAAGGAAACTTTAGCAAAGCTCCCGAAGAACTTCCTTCAGCATTTCAAAATATGAGCGTTGTTGCGCCTTACGATTTTGATGGCGACGGCGATATGGATGTGTTTATAGGTTCGCGCAGCGTGGTTGGCGTTTATGGTATAGACCCTAAACAACTCTTCTTAGAAAATACCGGCAATGGTGTTTTTGTAGACGCAACAGAGCGTTTGGCTTACGACACCAAAGATGCAGGAATGGTAACTGACGCACTTTGGCTGGATATTGACGAAGATGGAAAAGCTGATTTGATCACGGTTTCAGAATGGGGTGCACCGCTTGTGTATAAAAATTCGGGAAGACGACTTTCGCTAAAAGAAACAAGTTTAAGCGATAAAACCGGCTGGTGGAATACTATCGCAGCGGTTGACATCGACAATGACGGCGATATGGATTTAGTATTGGGTAACGAAGGAGAAAATCTACACTATCTGCCTTCTGAGCAACGCCCGATGTCTATGTACATCAACGATTTTGACAACAACGGAACAATTGAGCAAATCACTACGATGCATAAAAATGGGAAGGATTACCCATTACATCAAAAGAAAGAGATCACCGCACAAATGAGTTCGCTTAAAAAGCAAAACCTCAAAGCTTCAGATTATGCAAACCGTTATATTGACGAGATTTTCACTGAAGAAAGTCTTCAGAATGCGATTAAAAAATCGGTGAAATATGCACAATCTATGATCGCGGTAAATGATGGCAAGGGTAATTTCAGTTTAAAGCCACTTCCCTATCAAACGCAATTATCGTGCGTTTGCGATATTGTCGCGACAGATATTAATAAAGATGGTTTAGCCGATTTGATTATGGCAGGAAATAACTTTGAGTTCAAACCGCAATATTCTCAACTCGACGCCAGCTTTGGAAATGTATTGCTTAACCAAGGTGACGCATCTTATGCTTGGCAGAATTATGACAAGAGCGGCTTTTTCGTAAAAGGAGAAGTCAAGCATCTAGCGACCTTCAAAGATAAAAATGGAACTACCTATTTAATCGCTTCGGTTAATGATCAAAAACCAAAAACCTTTGTGCTCAATGAATAAGTTTTTCTCACTGCTCATTTTAGGTTTATCGATCGTTTCTTGTAAAGACGAGCCGGAATTATTTTTAAACCCCAGCCCTGAAAAAACAGGAGTGACCTTCAAAAATACGCTCGAGGCTACAGAAGATATGAATATTCTGGACTACCTCTATTTTTATAATGGTGGCGGACTAGCAATTGGCGATATCAATAACGACGGCTTGCCTGATATTTATTTTTCAGGAAATCAGGTTAAAAATCAGCTATACCTCAACAAGGGAAATCTAAAATTTGAAGATATAACCGAAAAAGCCGGAGTCGCAGGAAATAGCGATTGGAACACAGGTGCCGTTATGGGTGACGTAAACGGTGATGGCTTTCTTGACATCTATGTGTGTGCGGTGGTTGGCCTCAATGGTTTAGATGGCTACAACGAACTTTTTATCAATAACGGCGATGGCACTTTTACCGAACGTGCTGCAGCATACGGCCTTGATCTGGACACTTATTCTTCTTCTGCGGCATTTTTAGATTATGACCTGGATGGAGATCTGGACATCTACATTCTCAATCATGCCGTACATACGCAGAGTTCGTTTGGAAAAGCTGACTTACGCTACGAACGCAATCAACAAACCGGGGATCGTCTGATGCGTAATGATAACGGTATGTTTACCGATGTGAGTGAAGAAGCAGGGATTTACGGTGGAATCAACGGCTACGGATTAGGAATTGCGGTAGCAGATTTTAACCTTGACGGATATCCAGATCTGTATATTGGTAATGATTTTCACGAAGATGATTACTACTACATCAACAACGGTGATGGCACTTTTACAGAAGATTTAAAAAATCATTTTGGCCACACCAGCCGTTTTTCAATGGGAAGCGACGTGGCCGATCTCAATCACGACGGTTGGCCTGATTTGATTTCGTTAGATATGCTTCCGCAGGATGAGAATGTTTTGAAAGCTTCTGAAGGTGATGATAATATTCAGACACAGCGTTTGCGTACAGATCGATATGGCTACCACTATCAGTTTACGAGAAATATGTTGTTTATCAATCGTGACGGAAAGGATTACCAAGAAACCGCGTTACTAAGCGGAGTCGCCGCTACAGACTGGAGTTGGAGCGCCTTGTTTGCCGATTTTAACCAAGATATGCAGCAGGATCTTTTTATCTCTAACGGAATCCCAAAACGCCCAAACGACCTAGATTACATCAAGTTTGTATCCAACGAGCAGATTCAAAGTAAGATCAATAACACTGGCTTGATCGACACTAAAGCGCTCGATCTGATGCCTTCTGGAGTAACGCATAATTATGTGTATGAAGGAAGCGCCGATTTACAGTTTAAAGATCAGTCGGGTAAATGGATCGCGAACGACACCATTGTTTCCGGAGCGACGGCCTACGCCGATCTTGATAATGACGGCGACTTGGATTTGGTCACTAATAACATCAATGCTTCGCCTACCTTTTACATCAATAGAACTGATGAGAAAGCCAATTATCTTAAGCTAAAATTGAAAACGCAAAGCTCAAACACCTATGCCATTGGCGCTAAAGTGTATGCGTATGCCAACGGCATTAAGCAGTTTAAAGAATTGTTTACCGTGCGTGGTTTTCAGGCTTCTTCAGAGCCTTTGATCCATTTTGGATTGGGTGATGCCAAAGTTGTTGACTCTGTGAGAATCATTTGGCCCGACAAGACAAGCCAAGTGCTTAAAGACATCAGCGCCAATCAAAGTCTCGTAGTAAATCAAGAAAATGCTCAGGCTTTTGATTACAACCTTTTAAAACCAAAACAGCAAAAGCTTTTCTCAAAAGTCACCGATTCTTTAATACTTGATTTCACACACATTGAAGATGCCTACTCTGACTTTGACCGTGAGAAATTAATCCCTTATCAACTAGGTGATCGCGGGCCGGCGGTGGCAGTTGGCGATCTTGATGGGGACGGGAAGGATGATGTGTTTTTTGGTGGATCGAAATACATTCCGTCGCAAGTTTTTATTCAGCAGGATTCAGCTTTTGTAAAAACAGAATTTACTATCATTAAAAAGGATTCGATCAATGAAGAAGTAACCGCTGTTATCGCTGATTTCAACCAAGACGGAAAAAACGATTTGATGACCGGTACTGCAGGTGGTGATTTTTTCAACAGAGCAAAACCCTTGATTGACGGACTTTATCTAAACAACGGCGCAGCTTTTTCTTCAGCCGCAATGCCAGAGCTTTTTGATAATACTTCGGTGCTTGCAACTTATGATTATGACGGCGATGGTGATCTTGATGTTTATGCCGGAACCCAAGCCATAACAGGAAGTTTTGGCAAAACACCGGTTTCCTATCTTTTAGAAAATGAGAACGGAAGTTTTCGCGTGGCGCAAGAATTTAAAGATCTCGGAATGGTAACCGCTGTGGTTTGGAGCGATTTTAACAAGGACGGAAAGTTAGACCTTGTGGCCGTTGGCGAATGGATGGCACCCACTTTTCTAGAAAATAAAAATGGTAGATTAACTAAAGTCGATTTAGGAACCGAAAATTTGAACGGACTATGGCAAAGCGTGATTCCGTTTGATATTGACGGTGATGGTGATGAAGATTATTTAGTTGGAAACTGGGGTGAGAACAGCAAGTTTAAAACTTCGGCTGACGCACCTATGGTGATGTTTTACAATGATTTTGACAATAATGGCCAAACAGAAACTATTGTCACCACAGCCAAAGAAGGCAAGTATTATCCTTTAATGGGACTTGATGCGCTGGCTTCTCAAGTGGTGTTGTTCAGAAAAAAATATCAGAATTACAGAGATTTTGCCGGTCAAACCATCGAGCAAATTCTTAGCAAAGAACAGTTAGAAACAAGTACAAAACTAGAAGTACAAACCTTAGAAACCGGTTATCTGCGCAATGACGGTGGCAAATTTGAATTTGTAGCTTTAGGTCGTGATTTTCAGGTTGCACCCGTGTTAAGTTTTTGTAAATTTGATTTCGATAATGATGGTAAAGAAGAAGTTCTTGCTGCCGGAAATTACTTTGGTGTACAGCCGTTTCACGGAAGATTAGACAGCTTTAACGGCGCCTTAATCAAAGATGAAAACACGGTGATTCCGGGAGATCAGATAGGTCTCGATTTTGCACGAAAATCTATACGAGATCTTTCGATACTATCATTAAATGGTCAAAAGTATTTGCTCGCGACTCCCAACAACGCCACCAGCCAGCTATACAAACTAGATTAATCGGGTGATAGAACACCTTAAAACAATTTAAAGTAGAAATCGTTTTAATCAAGGTTTCCCTAAAATAATTTGAAGATTATGCTTAAAAAACTGAGCTTACTGGTTCTTTCTGCAGTTTTGATTACTTCTTGCTCCAAAGAAGAAAAACCACTTGTAGTTACACCAGACGATTATAACAATGCGGTAGATAAAGTTACCGAGGTGATCATTCATGATATTTTTTCGCCACCAGTGGCTAGCCGAATTTACGCCTACTCAAATATGGCGGCTTACGAAGTTTTGGTACAAAATAATCCTGAGTATAAAAGTCTGGCAGGTCAAATTCATGAGTTGGGAGAAACGCCAAAACCTGATACGGACGCCGCTGTAAATTATGATGTGGCTGCGCTTGTTGCACAGATGGAAATGGCAAAAAGTCTAATCTTTTCAGAAGATCGCATCACTGAAATGCGCGACAGTTTGTATACACAATGGGAGGAGCAAAACCCAACCGAGTTGGAAGCTTCAAAAGCTTATGGACTTAAAGTTGCAGATCACATCAAAGCTTGGATGGATGGGGATATGTATAAGCAAACGCGCACCATGCCAAAGTTCTCGGTAAATCCTGACAATCCTTCTCGCTGGCAACCTACGCCTCCTGCATATATGGACGGTATTGAGCCACACTGGATGAAAATCAGAACGCTGGTAATTGATTCTGCAGATCAATTTAAACCGATTCCTCCTCCAGAATTTTCTATGGAAGAAGGTTCTGAATTTCACAAACAGTTGATGGAAGTTTATGACGTGCGTAACGCTATGACCGAAGAAGGTGATGAATCTGAAAAAATGGAAATTGCCAAATTTTGGGACTGTAATCCTTACGTATCTACACATAAAGGACACTTGATGTTTGCTACCAAAAAGATCACGCCCGGCGGCCACTGGATCGGGATTGTAAAAATCGCGACCAAAAAAGCCAATGCCGACTTGATGGAAACGGTTTATGTGTACACCAAGACTTCTGTAGCCCTTTTTGACGGCTTTATCAGCTGTTGGGATGAAAAATACCGCAGTAACCTCATCCGTCCTGAGACGCTTATCAATCAATATATCGATGATGCCTGGGCACCTGTTTTACAAACTCCACCATTTCCTGAATACAGCAGCGGTCACTCTGTAGTTTCGGGAGCAGCAGCAGAAGTACTTACCCAAATTTATGGAGATAATTTTCAGTTTGACGATGATACAGAAACCGCTTATGGCTTGCCTGTACGTAGTTTTGATTCGTTTAGAAATGCTTCTTCAGAAGCCGCTTTAAGTCGCCTTTATGGGGGTATTCACTATCGTGCAGCAATTGAAGAAGGGCTTAAACAAGGGCGTCAATTAGGACAGTTTGTTGCGCAAAATTTACAAATGAAATCAAATACTGCTCAAGCTTCTAACTAAAGATTATGCTTAAAAAAATCGGAGTTGGCTTCTTAATCCTAGTTGCCGTAGCCTTGATCTGGTATCTTTTTATAAAACCCAGCGATTACATCATCAATTTTAAAGTCGTGACCACACCGGGTACCGTCACACAATCAGTAAAAAGCTGGAATTATGATGTGCCCGACAGCGAGATCATAGCGCAAGACGGACTAAATAAAGTGGTGCAACAGCGGCATTTTGGCGATTCCGTAGTGAATTATAGTTACGAGGCTAAAATGATTAACGATTCTGTTACTCAAGTAAGCGTTGGAGTAAAAGATCTTGATCATAGTGTGGTCAACAGGCTTACCGCACCGTTTAAAAACACCCTTTTTAGAAAACGTAGCACCGAAAATGTTGAAACTTTTTTTGAGATCCTTCGGGAGCATTTAGATCAGATCAACATCGAAGTTACCGGCTTAGATCAAACCCGATCAACGTATGTAGCTTATGTTCCGCTGAAAGGATTACAGGTAGAAAAAGCACGTGGTATGATGCAGTATTACGGCTATATAGGCGATGTTTTACTTAAAAATAATGTAGAGCTTAATGGCCCGCCGATCATTGAAGTTACAGACTGGGATACTGAAACTGATAGTATTGCCTATAACTTTTGCTTTCCTATCATCAGGTCTGAAAACTTACCCATTTCAAAAGACATCAAGTACAAGCGCCTTTTTCAGAAAGAAGCCATTCACGCGGTTTACAATGGAAACTACATAACTTCAGATCGTGCGTGGTATGCCCTGCTTGAATATGCTGAGAGAAACAATCTGGAGGTTGAACATAAACCGGTTGAAATTTTCTACAACAATCCTAATATGGGCGGAAACGAGCTCGACTGGAAAGCTGACATCTACTTACCGCTGAAACAAGATTCTCCGCTGGAATAAGATTAAGCTAGAAAATCAAAAGATAGCTTTAACCCTTGAATCACCATTGTAGTACCTATAATGGCGATGATCAATCCCATAATTTTACCAATTACAGAGATTACGTTATTCCCCAATTTTCGGGCGATAAAGTCGCTTAAACTGAAAGCCAAATAGGTTAGCGCGCACATTAAACCGAAGATTAAAATCACCAAACCTATATTTACATAAGTAGCGTTGGACACAAAGTTCATCGCGGTAACTATTGTTCCTGGCCCGGCAAGAATAGGAATCGCGAGAGGCGAAACCGCAATATTCTCATCAAAATTAGGTTCCTTTAAATGCTTTACATTTGACTTTTTAGACTGAAGCATTTCAAAACCTACAAAGAAAATTAAGATCCCTCCGGTGATTTTAAACGCAGGAATCGTGATCCCAAAAAGCTCAAATATAAATTTACCCAGCACTACAAAAATAGCGATGATGATAAAAGCTACCATCACGGCTTTTTTGTTTACCGTTTGCTTTTCAGTTTTACTGGCACCTTCGGTTAAGGATAAAAAAATAGGAATATTAGAAACCGGGTTCATAATGGCAAAAAAGCCCGTAAATACCGAAATTGAGTAGGTTAAAATTTCATCCATATAGTGTAGGTTAGATTTAAGGATACAGCGAAATTACAACTAAATCTCAACATCAAGCACTTTACCTTCTGCAGCCGCCGCTTTATCTTTTTTGGCCCCTACAGCAGCACCCATTACTAATCCAATAGGTAATCCTACAGCTAAGAATGCCATATTACCGAATGCTGAGCTAAAGGCTATACCTAATGGGATACCGAAAACACTCATCCCTAAAGCCGTCCACATATGTTTATAATGACCCTTTTTAACAATGCCTGTTTCCTCCTTGATCAATCGTAAAATGCTATGTTGAAATTTTATATACGATTTATGCAATTCCTTTTCTGAACCCTTTAGATCATTGAGTTTTTCGACCTTTTTATTTATAGTATTGCTTAAAGATTCAGGTAAGTTGCGTGTTTCCAATTCGGATAAAAGCATATTGAGCTTTTCTTGCTTTTTAAACGCTTTACCTTCTTGTTGAAGTGCGGGTCTATTTTTAAGTCGGTATAAGTTCATATCGATGTATAAAACAAAAAGCCTTTGGTCTTTAAAGAACAAAGGCTTCAATTAAAACTATAGTATAGTATTAAACTTCGGTAGGCTCATCTGCAGAAATGCTAATCTCTTTTCCGTCTACCAAAATATCAAGATCATCACCACCATCTAGGCTGAACGTATATTTATCCTTAGCTACCGCTACTTTTACGATCTGATTTCTAAAATTTAGTTTGAAAGAAAAACCATCCCAGGCTTTTGGCATTTTTGGCGCAAAAGAAAGCTTGTCGTCTTTGATACGCATTCCGCCGAAACCGGCGACAATACTCAACCAAGTCCCGGCCATGCTGGTAATGTGCAGTCCTTCGTGCACTTCTTTATTATAATCGTCAAGGTCTAAACGTGCTGTACGCAAATAAAATGCATACGCTTGATCCATCTGGTCCAGTTTTGCCGCCTGAATCGAATGCACACAAGGACTTAACGAAGATTCATGAACCGTGAACGGCTCATAAAAATCAAAATGCTTTTTGAGTTCGTCTTGTGAAAAATCATCTTCAAAAACATAAAAACCTTGTAATGTATCGGCTTGTTTTATGTAAGGTGAACGCAAGATGCGATCCCAGCTCCATTTCTGATTGATGGGGCGCTCTGCTTTATCTAAGTCTGCTACCGTTACTAATTCTTTATCTAAAAAGCCATCTTGCTGTAAGTACACGCCATTTTCTTCTGAAAAAGGCAAGTACATTTTCTCAGCTACTTCGGTCCACGAATTTAATTCTTCATTAGAAATACCCGTAGCTTCAGCAATTCGCTTATAATCCGAAGCGAATTCCTTGCTTACTTTCTTAGTATTTTCAACCGCATAATTCAAACACCATTTTGCAAGATAATTGGTGTAAAAATTATTATTAACGTTATTCTCGTATTCGTTAGGTCCCGTAACACCAAGAATTACAAACTGCTCTTTTTTGCTTGACCAGGTTGCTCGTTGTTTCCAGAAACGCGCTACCCCGATCATTACTTCCAATCCCTTTTCCGGAATGTAGCTAAAGTCACCAGTATAATTCACATAATCTCTGATCGCGAAGATCATCGCGCCGTTACGGTGTATTTCTTCAAAAGTGATCTCCCACTCGTTGTGGCACTCTTCTCCATTCATTGTAACCATCGGGTACAACGCAGCGCCATTTTTAAAACCAAGTTTTTCGGCATTCTCAATAGCTTTCTCAAGATGGTTATATCTATAGGTTAGCAAATTACGCGCTACCTGCTGATCTTTGGTCGCCATGTAGAAAGGCAAGCAATAAGCTTCGGTATCCCAATAGGTAGAACCACCATATTTCTCACCTGTAAATCCTTTCGGCCCAATATTTAATCGTGCATCTTTACCCAAGTAGGTTTGATTCAGTTGAAAAATATTGAAACGAATACCTTGCTGTGCTTTGACATCTCCGTCGATGACGATGTCTGCCATTGCCCAGATTGCTGCCCAGTCTTCCTTTTGCTTAGCTAACAATCGAGTGAATCCTTCTTCAAGAGCCGTGTTTAAAACAGCTTCAGCAGCTTGCTTTAATTTGTCTTTATCGTGATTAAAAGAGGTGATATATCCTGCATATTTCTGAATAGCAAAAGTCTCGCCTTCTCTGATATCAGTCTCATAAACGTGCCCGATGTAGGTCTCTGCTTTATTGGTTTTGAGGGTTAAAGAAATCTCTTTCCCATCAACGGTAAAGGTGTTTGACATCGCCGTACACACGTAAAACATCGTTTTCATCGTGTGCGCTGTGATATAGGCCTTATTGCCGTCTTCTTCTACCTCAAGCGTATTCCAGAACTTATCATCCCAGTTGGTATCCTCATTGGTAATCCCACTGTCTAAATACGGCTCATAACTTATACTCACATCTTTATTTAGCGGAGTCACCTCATAATTGATCGCGCCCAGCTCATCGTGTTCTAAACTCAAAAAGCGTTTAGCTTTCACTTTAAGTTGCGTTCCGTTTTGTAATTCGGTTTCAAAACTGCGACCTAACCAACCTTCTTTCATGTTGAGTTCGCGACGAAATTTTGACACCGATTTTACGGTATTCAAATCAAGCGATTCCCCATCAACGGTTACTTTGATCCCGATCCAGCTTGGAGCATTTAGCACCTTTGCAAAATATTCAGGATAGCCATTTTTCCACCAGCCTACTCGGGTTTTATCAGGATAATAAACACCTCCTATATAACTTCCCTGAAACGTTTTTCCGCTATAGGCTTCTTCAAAGTTGGCACGTTGGCCCATAGCACCGTTCCCGATACTAAAAAGACTTTCTGAAGACTTTACGCGATCCTTTTCAAATCCTTCTTCTATTACTGCCCAGGGAGCAGGAATGATATAATCTTGATTCATAGTTTATGCGTTGATTAGTTGGTCTAAAAATGCGGTATCGATTTCGGTAAAATCTTTAAAATTATGATCGGCTTCGTGCAAGACCTGTGCATCGCCAATACCAATACTCACCATATCGACCCGGTTTGCTGCCTGAATACCCGCGATTGAATCTTCAAAAACGACCGCATCAGTATAGGCAACACCTAAAGCATCTGCGCCTATGGTAAACACTTCGGGATCTGGCTTAGCTTTGGTTACATGATTGCCATCTACAATACTGTCAAAACGATCAAAAAGCCCAACACGTTTTAAAATGGGTTGCGCGTTCTTACTGGCAGAACCAAGAGCCATAGGTATTTGCTTTTCCTGCAAATAATCAAGCACTTTTAGTACGCCCGGCAGAATATCATCTGAAGTCATTTTGGAAATGTAACTCAGATATTCCTCATTTTTAGAAACGAGCCAGCCCTCTTTTTGTTCTTGAGTGGCTTTTACATCTCCTATTTCAAGTAAGATTTCCAGAGACCGTACGCGACTCACGCCTTTAAAACGCTCGTTTTGCTTTTCGGTAAATTCAAAACCCAATTCGTGAGCCAGATTTCGCCACGCTAAGTAGTGAAATCCGGCCGTATCTACAATTACTCCGTCTAAGTCAAAAATAAAACCCTTTTTACCCATCCTTATCTGCGCGTTACTTCTTTAGTAGATTCACGCTCTACAAGACTGGTATCAATATAGGTTGTGCTATATTCTTCTTCCTCGTCTTCAGGGCTTTCTAATTTATTGATAAGAATAGAAGCTGCTTTGCGCCCCATTTCTTCCCCGTGCTGACTCACCGCCGTAAGACTAGGCACTGCGTGCTCAGACAATTGACCATCAGTAAAGCAAACCAGCGAAATATCATCAGGAATCTTTTTACCCAAAGCATTGATCACACGAGACGCATGAACAGCAAAGAGTTCGTTTACGGTAAACACACCATCAAGGTCGTTATTAGTGATAAAATCTTCGATGCGTTTTTTAGATTTATCAGAAAGATCATCAATATTATCTAACTTCAAGATAAGTTTATCATCAGCTTTGATTCCAAAATCATCAAGTGCATCAAGATAACCTTCGGTACGCAAACGACCTACACTCACATAATCTTCACTGGTAATAATACCTATTTTACGACACCCGGAGCGAATCATATGCGTCACCCCTTTTTTCGCGCCGGCTTTATCATCGATCAACACCCGATCACACTGAATCCCTTCAACCACACGGTCAAACATCACCACAGGCATTCCTTGATCGATCACTTCATTTAAGTGGTGATAATCTTCTTTCATCATTGTTTCTTTAGAAACCGAAAGAATGAATCCGTCTGTACTTCCATTGGCCAAAAGCTCCATATTCAGAACCTCTTTATCAAAAGCATTGTTCGAAAGACAAATGATCACGTTGTAATTATTCTCACGTGCTTCCTGCTCAATACCATAGATTACTGTAGTGAAAAAGTGGTGTACAATCTGAGGAATGATCACCCCGATCGTATTGGTTTTACGATTTTTTAAACTCAGCGCAATATTGTTAGGCTTGTAGTTATAGAGCTTCGCAAAAGCTTTGATTTTCTCACGAGTTTCTTCACTGATTTCCGGGCTGTCTCTAAGCGCTTTTGAAACGGTAGAGATCGAAACACCCAGCTCTTTTGCTATTGATTTTAGGGTTAACTTTCTTTTCATAATTTGAAAAATCGGTTTAATTCTTTTTGTCTATCTTGAAAGACTATTGATAATTATTACTTGTGGCAAATTTAAGCGACTAAATCGATTAAGTTCTCTTAATTTGTTTTAAATTTCGACTCTTGTTGACCGAAAGGTTTAATTAATGTAGTCTATCATGAAATATGTACATTCCATTCTGTTAATCACACTAATTATGAGTTCTTGTAAAAAAGAAAACACCGCAAATGATACCCCTAAAGATACGGCAGTTAAATCATATCACGAAAATTTTCGCCCACAATATCATTTTTCGCCCGAAGCACACTGGATGAACGACCCTAACGGTCTGGTTTACAACGACGGAACCTATCATCTTTTCTATCAATTTTACCCAGATTCTACCGTTTGGGGACCTATGCATTGGGGGCACGCAACCAGTGAGGACTTAAAAAATTGGAATAACGAGCCAATTGCACTGGAGCCTGATGAATTAGGCTACATTTTTTCAGGAAGTGCCGTGGTTGATCACAACAATTCTTCTGGTTTAGGAACTGCCGAAAACCCGCCGCTGATCGCCATGTATACCTATCACGAACCCAAAGGTGCTGAGGCAAAAACTTCAGATTATCAATATCAGGGAATTGCTTACAGTCTTGACAACGGAAAGTCGTTTACAAAGTATGCCGGCAATCCTGTTGTGGCGAATAACGAAAACCTTGTAGATTTTAGAGACCCGAAAGTTTTCTGGCACGAAGACTCTAATAAATGGATTCTAGTGCTGGTTGCCGGCGATCGCGCGATGATTTACAATTCTGATAATTTAATTGACTGGACCTACCTCAGCGAATTTGGTAAGGACATCGGCGCTCACGGTGGCGTTTGGGAATGCCCTGATCTCTTTCCGTTAACGGTCGAGGAAACCGGCGAGACCAAATGGGTGTTGTTTATCAGCATCAATCCGGGCGCTCCTAACGGTGGCTCCGGAACGCAATATTTTATTGGTGATTTTGACGGAAAACAATTTACCACAACCCAAACAGACGAAAAATGGATTGACCTCGGCCGTGATAATTATGCCGGGATCACCTACAATAACTTGCCTGATGAAGAGCGTACGTTTATCGCTTGGATGAGCAACTGGGAATACGGCCAGGAAACACCTACCGAAAAGTGGCGTAGCGCAATGACGCTTCCGCAAAAAGTAAGTCTGCATAAAAACAAAGATTATTTTTTGGCCAATACTCCGGTAGCTTCAATTACTGAAGGTTTAAGCGATGTTTCCATAGATATTTCAACGGAGCAGAACACCTCATCATTTTCTCATAAAGACCTCAACCAAGCAGTAGTTACTTTCAAATTACCTAAACCGCTTAAGGATTTTAAGATTAATGTCGGAAATACAGATGGCGAAGAGCTCACTGTTTCATTTGACGCCCAAACCGCTAAATACAGTTTGGACCGAAGCAAAAGTGGCTTAACCAACTTTTCAGACAAGTTTGCACTTCCGGTTATGGAAGCTCCAGCCGATTTCATTGACAGCGATTCAGCGGAATTTCAAATTTTCTTAGATGCTTCTTCGATAGAATTTTTTGCTGATAGCGGCGCTAATGCGATCACCGCGCAGTTTTTCCCAGAAAAGCCATACACCCAGTTCAGCATCACTACCAAAGATGAAGTAAAAAATTTAAAAATCACCCCAATTCCTTCAATCTGGAAGGACAATAACTAATACTAGAATTTGAATATATGAAAGCAGTACAAAAATGGTCTGTAACCGTTGCACTTGCCGGTTTTCTTTTTGGTTTTGACACAGTAGTAATATCTGGAGCCAACTTACCGGTTAAAGAATTATGGAATCTCTCACCTTGGTTTCACGGACTGTTCATAATGTCAATGGCCCTGTGGGGAACCGTTTTGGGCTCTCTAACCGGCGGTATTCCTTGTGATAAATTTGGGCGTAAAAAAACCTTGTTCTGGATCGGGATTCTCTATTTTGCTTCGGCTTTAGGTTCTGCCTTATCTCCAGATCCGTATTTATTTTCCTTTTTTCGCTTCATTGGCGGTGTAGGGGTAGGTGCTTCTTCCGTAGCTGCGCCTACCTATATTTCAGAAATTACCACTGCTTCTAACCGCGGTAAATTGGTCGCACTGTATCAGTTTAATCTGGTTCTAGGAATCCTTATCGCGTTCTTTTCAAATTACCTTTTAGAAGGTTTTCAAGGTGAAAATGACTGGCGCTGGATGATGGGTGTCGAAGCGATTCCGGCGTTCTTATATACTGTTTTGGTAATGACGGTCCCTGAAAGTCCGCGTTGGTTGCTTCATAAGAAAAAAGATGAACAAGGCGCTTTTGCGGTGCTCAATCAAGTTTATGACAAACAGGAAACACAGCGTAAAATTGACAGTATTAAAACCGAATTAGCAAAAACGACTGATGATGTAAAACTCTTTACGGCACGATTCAAAAAACCCTTGATCCTAGCTTTTTTAATCGCCTTTTTTAATCAAGTATCCGGGATTAATTTTATTCTGTACTATGCCCCTGAAATTTTGGTAAAAGCCGGTTTAGCCACCGAAGATTCCTTGTTAAATTCAATTTCAATAGGCGTGGTGAACCTCATCTTTACATTTGTTGGTGTTGGCTTGATCGACCGCTTGGGCCGTCGCACGCTAATGTTTATCGGTTCGTTTGGTTACATCATCAGCCTTGTTACAGTAGCTTGGTGTTTTTACAGCGGCGCAAGTCCTGCGTTGTTACTCACTTTTATTCTGATCTTTATCGCATCACACGCTGTTGGACAAGGAGCCGTGATCTGGGTATTTATTTCTGAAGTTTTCCCTAATAAGGTGCGCGCTTACGGGCAATCTTGGGGAACAGGAACGCATTGGGTTTTTGCGGCGTTGATCACACTTTTGACTCCGGTTTTCTTAGATGGAGAAGACGGAATTTTTAAAGACAATCCGTGGCCTATTTTTGCATTCTTTGCGTTTATGATGTTTTTACAATTACTGTTTACCAAATTTATGATGCCCGAAACTAAAGGGATTTCGCTTGAAGAACTAGAAGAAAAAATATTGGGATAATGAAAGAATCTTTAAACGCTATTTGCTTCGGGGAGATTTTATGGGATGTTTTTCCTGACGGAAAAGCTTTAGGCGGCGCTCCGCTCAATTTATGCTTACGTATGAAAAGTCTGGGCGTCACGATGCAAATGATCAGCAGATTGGGCCAAGATGCTTTAGCCGAAGAAACCCGCAAAGCCCTTCAAAAATTCCATCTTGATCAAAATCTGATTCAAGCAGATCCTGCTCTAGAAACCGGAAAAGTAGAAGTCACGCTTGATGGTTCGGGCAGTGCCTCTTACAACATCAAAAAACCGGTTGCGTGGGATGCTATAGCATTGACTGATAAAAACAAAAATGCTGTGCAGCAAGCCGATCTATTCATTTTTGGCTCCTTAGCAGCACGCAGCAACGAGTCGAGCAAAACGCTTAACAGCCTGCTTCAGCTTGCTGATTATGCCATTTTTGATGTGAATTTACGCGCACCGCATTACGAAATGGAAACGCTTATTGAGTTTATGAAGCAAGCGCAAATGATCAAAATGAATGATGAAGAACTTGAAGAAGTGGTTGCGCATCTAAATATTACTGGTGAAACCATTCACGAGCAACTCGCTGAAATAAGCAAGCACACGGCTACTGAAATAATTTGCGTCACCTTGGGAGCCAAAGGCGCTGTTCTTTATCAAAATGGTACTTTGGTTAGCAATTCGGGTTACAGCACAAAAGTGATAGATACGGTGGGTGCTGGTGATTCTTTTTTAGCCGGACTGATCTACCAACTTTTTAAAGTTGAAAACACACCGGAAAAAGCCTTGGCCTTTGCTTGTGCGTTGGGTGCTTTAGTAGCCGGAACCAAAGGCGCTAACGCCCCCATTACTTCAGAACAAATAGAAGCAAAAATGAGAGAATAGCAATCTTGGGGTAAACCCAAGGTTTTTGAATCTCAATTATCGCGTATTTATTCTGCCATTTTCTCGCATAGCGCGATCGTTTCTTCTACATCAGCCAAAGTCGTACGGGGATTGATCAAACACATGCGCAATACAGTTTGCCCGTTAAGAATGGTCGTCACCAGCATCGCCTCTCGAGAATCTACTACTCCTTCTGAGATCTTTGAGTTGAGTGCATCAAGTTCTTGCTCAGAAAGGTTTTGATCAATAGGATTATATCTAAAATTGATCACGGCTAGTGTAGCCGGAGAAACCACTTCCCACTTTTTACTTTTCCGAAGAATGCTTTCTACTTTTTCACACAGATCAAAGTTGTATTGCACCGCTTCTCTAAAGGCTTTTAAACCAAAAGTTTTTATGCTCATATAAAATTTAAGTGCTCTAAAACGTCGGGTTAACTGGATTCCGTGGTCGTAAAAATTGATCTCAGAACTGTTTCCTTCAACATCTTTTAAATATTCAGGAACTTCGGTAAATGTTCCGCTCAACCATTTGTGATTTCGCACGAGCAAGCATCCCATTTCATAAGGCTGATAGAACCATTTGTGCGGATCTACCGTTAGCGAGTCGGCTTTTTCAACTCCTTTTAAGAGTTGCTTTCCATTCTTTGCCAGAATGGCTGCGCCACCATAGGCTCCATCAATATGAAACCATAAATCTTCGGCCTTAGCAATAGCGGCCAATTCGGTCAATTGATCAACAGTACCGGTATTCGTTGTTCCCGCTGAAGCCAGTAAGCAAAAAGGTTTCCACCCGGCAAGACGATCTTTATTGATCGCATTTTTCAGCTTATTGATCGCGAACTTAAATTCAAGATCGGTCGGGATCAAGCGTATCTGTTCCTTTCTAAAGCCCATCACGCGAATTGCCTTGATATTTGAAGAGTGCGCCTGATCAGACAGGTATATCACCGCTTTAGAAAAATCGTCTCCGCATTTGATATTACGTGCAGTGATCAATGCCGTAAGATTTGCCATCGAGCCACCGCTGGTGAAAATTCCGCCGCCGCGTTTTTTAGGAAATCCATATAAACTCAATAACCAGTTTATGGTCACGATCTCTAATTCTGCAGCTGCCGGCGAAGCTGCCCAGCCTCCTGAAAATACATTAAACCCTGTTGCTAAAGCGTCTGCCATCGCACTCACGTAATTGCTGGGCCCGGGCACAAACGAATAAAACTTAGGATGACTCATAATGTTTGTAAAAGGCATCACCTTTTCCATTACCGTATCAAAAACCTCGTTAGCGGCAGTAGGCGCCTCTGGAGCGTGCTCGCGCAACAAAGAATCCATTTCTTCACGACTTGCTTGCGCTACCGGTTTCTTTTTATGTTGGTTGAGGTGATGCTCAACAATAGCATCAACCACTTTATACCCATACTCACGCATTTCTTGTTCAGACAATTCTAAACGCGCTATATCCTTTGCTTCCATCAATATTCAATTTTCTGCAAAACTACGGCTTTAAATTCAGCTAAAACCCTTTGCCCCGTCATCCTTTCGTTGGAAGTACATCGCTCGAACTTTGTAAATATTTTAAGACTTAAAAAAAAGCCAACATCAGGAATACGCTACCTTTGCACAGCAATTTTAAATCTTAAAAGTTTGAAAGAAACATTAGCAAATGTATTTACGCTAAAGACGTTGTTTCGCACCGCTTTCATTCTTAGTTTGCTTGGAGTTTTTGCTTTTATCCTTGATTTTGGTTACGAGCAATCTTCAAAATTGCAAACCTTTCTCAACGCCTATTACCTGTTTATTCTTTTTGTGGGAATCGCCGTTACCCTAGTACGCTACTTCACCCAGTCAAAAAAACTAAGCACACAGGTCATTCTTTTTGACGCGGCCAGTATTCTGGTCATTTTATACATCATAGGTATTCATTTTTTTGGTGCCGAAGCGCATAAGCATTTAAATTTTCTCTATAGTGACAGTTGGGTAAGGGCAGCGATCTTGCTCACGTTTATTAGAGAGTTTGCAGAGCAGCGCGTGAATTACAAAAAAAGCCACCTCAACCCGGCGCAACTCTTTATTGCCAGTTTTGTTGGGATCGTTTTATTAGGCACTTTTTTACTGATGCTTCCCAAAGCTACCTATGACGGGATTTCGTTTTTAGATGCCCTGTTTACTTCTACAAGTGCGGTTTGCGTAACTGGTCTGATCGTAGTAGATACGGGAACTTTTTTTACACCGCTTGGCCAAAACATCATCGTATTTCTTATTCAATTGGGAGGTCTGGGAATTCTAACTTTTGCCAGTTATTTCAGTTATTTTTTCAAGGGAATGTCCACCTTTGAAAATCAGGTGGTGTTGAGTGATATGAATAATTCGCAAAAGATCAGTGAAGTCTTTTCTACGCTAAAACGTATTCTAATCATTACCTTTTCGATCGAAGCTGTTGGCGGAATTCTAATTTTTCTAAGCCTTAAGGCCGAAAACTTTCAAGACTTTACAGATCGGTTCTTTTTCTCGGTTTTCCACTCTATTTCGGCTTTTTGTAATGCCGGTTTTTCAACCCTATCTAATGGTATTTATGATATCAATTTTAGATACAACTATTTTTTACAGCTCACCCTAATCGGACTTTTTGTTTTTGGCGGATTGGGTTTTCCTATTGTCATCAATATTCTGAAATATTTAAAGTATAAGATCGTGAACCCTATCAAATACTGGGATCGCGGAACTCTGAGCAAACCTTGGGTGTTAAGTCTTAGCAGCCGTATTACGCTGATCACCACAACCGCATTATCGCTTTTAGGCACCGCTGTTTTTTATGCTAATGAGTACCACAATACGCTGGCTGAACATAATGGTTTTGGCAAATTTGTAACGGCACTTTTTGGAGCCACCACGCCCAGAACCGCCGGTTTTAATACACTAGATATGAATCAGCTGCATTTTTCTACACTGATGATGATCTTTTTATTGATGTGGGTAGGCGCCTCACCCGCTTCAACAGGAGGTGGTATCAAGACCAGCACCTTTGCGATTGCTACGTTAAACTTTTTGAGCCTCGCTAAAGGTAAAGAACGCATAGAAGTGTATCGCAGAGAGATCGCCGATATTTCGGTGAGAAGGGCATTTGCTATCATCTCGTTATCGCTAGTTGTTATTGGTTTTGCGGTGATCACTATCGCAGCTTTTGATCCTGATAAAACCTTGCTTAGTATTGCTTTTGAATGCTTTTCTGCATACAGTACCGTAGGCCTCAGTTTAGGCATTACTTCAAGTCTTTCAGCTGGTAGTAAAGGGGTATTGATCATCGTGATGTTTATTGGGCGTGTGAGTATGCTTACCATACTTATCGCGATCTTCAGAAAGATGAAATACAAAGCCTACCGCTACCCTAGCGAAGAAATTTTGATCAATTAAAACGTTTAGATTATGAAATATATCATTGTGGGATTAGGAAGCTTTGGCGCTTCTTTAGCCGAAAAACTTACCGCTCAAGGCAACGAAGTTATAGGCATTGATATTAAAATGAATCGTGTAGATGCTTTAAAAGAAAAAATCACGCACACCATTTGTCTAGATGCGACTGATGAATCTACCGTAACTGGTTTGCCGCTTAAGGATACCGACATTGTAGTTGTCGCTATTGGGGAAAATCAAGGCACCAATGTGATGGTGACTGCACTGCTCAAAAATCTAAAAGTAAAAAAACTCATCAGCAGGGCGGTAAATCCCTTGCACGAGAATGTATTGAACGCCATTGGTGTTGATGAGATCGTACACCCGGAACAAGAAAGCGCAGAACGCCTGGCAAAAAAATTATGTATGCGCGGCGTTGTAGATTCCTTTGAGTTGAATGAGTATTTCAGTATTGTAGAGGTGAAATTACCTAAGCAATATGAAAATAAAACGGTGGAAGAAGTTCAGTTTAGAGAACGCTATAATCTTCTTGTTTTAACCACGCTGAAGAATGCGTATGTAGATACCGAAATTGGTAAAACCAAAACCATTATCGATGTTCAAAGTGTCGCCACACCCCAATTGTTATTAGAGTGTGGAGACATTTTAGTTCTTTACGGCGCCAACAAAGACATCCGAAAATTTATCAATTCTTAGAATAAGGTTATTGCGACTTCGATCGCTCCATACTCTTGCTCAGGATTCCACATTGCGGTTGCTGCCATTGGGATCGTGAACTTTTTAAACACAGGAACTTCTCTCGCATAAATTAAACCTACATTGGTTAGATTAGGCTTATCGCCGTAAAAATGAGCCTCATTTTCAAAAGAGAACGCTCCGCCCACAAAGGCGCTGATCGACCAATCTTTCTTCTGAATCAAACCGTAACTAACCTCCACATAATTAGAAAACGCATTTTTCAGTTCGCCATCACTAGCAACATAAGTATCACGCCCTTGCACGATAGTGCTCCAAGAAAGCTTCAACGGGATAGGCTTAAACTCATATCCTAAAGTCACATCGATAAAATGAGAAGTGGTGCTTCGGTCGTAGTCAAAAATACCGGCATCCGGAAAATCACTATAGTTGTTAATATCCCATACACTTAACGAAAAACCGTTTGTACTGTACGAAACGTAATAATCAAATTCAGTATAATAACCAGTCACTCCGGCGCCTCCCCAAAGTCCGGCTTTGAATTTTCCATCGCGTGAAGAATAGTTAAGATCTACATCCAGAACCGGAGCATCGGTCACGCGTAAACCCTTCCAGAGGTGCATATTTTTAGCCTTCAAATTAAATGCGAAAGGCTTGTATTTTGTAGCTGTAGAATCTTCAATTTGCAGATCTGAAGAGCGTAAGTCTTCCTGTGCCTGTAGCTGCTGAAGTGCGAGAATGCACCACAGCGCTAAGGCCGTTTTAAATAATTTCATAAAATGATTTAGATATAAATTAGTTTAAGGCTAAAAAGAGAAAGGCTGCGAGAACAGCGCCAATGATGGGACCTAAAACAGGAATCCAGGCGTAACTCCATCCACTATCGGTTTTGCCTTTTATGGGTAGTAGTGCGTGAACAATACGCGGACCTAAATCACGCGCCGGGTTGATCGCATAGCCGGTTGTTCCTCCTAGAGAAAGACCAACTCCCCACACGACGAATGCCACAGGAATCGCTCCTATAGAGCCCAGACCCACTTTAGTTCCTGTACCGTCAGCGATTTCTGCATCAGAAAAATAGAACACACAAATAAGCAACACGAAAGTCCCTAAAATCTCACTAACAATATTTCTAAAATTGTTTGGGATCGCCGGATCTGTACAAAACACTGCACGTTTGAGTCCGCCGTCTTCAGTGGCATCAAAATGGTCTTTGTACATCACATACACTAAGGAAGAACCTATCATCGCCCCAATAAATTCTGCTGCGAGATACGTAGGTACATCTGCCCACGGAAACAACCCACCGGCTGCGAGACCTATGGTCACCGCCGGGTTTAAATGCGCCCCACTATATGGGCCGGCAACAACAACACCTACAAAAACTGCAAGTCCCCAAGCGGTGGTGATTGTCATCCAACCACCACCATTTCCTTTGGTTTTGTTTAAAATATCATTGGCTACAATTCCTCCTCCTAAAAGGATCAATAAAGCTGTTCCTAAAACTTCTGCTATAAATGGTGTCATAATTCTTATAATTTAGTCCAGTGTTCTAGTGCTTTAACTGCGCGATACCAACCTTTGATTCCGGCTTCTACATCCTCCTTAGGTTTAACGGGCTCAAAGCGTTTATCTTCTTGCCACATCTCTTGAATCTCTTCTTTACTTTCCCAAAATCCTACAGCAAGACCTGCAAGATAGGCAGCTCCCAGAGCAGTAGTTTCGGTGATTTTAGGACGCACTGTTACTGAATCTAATACATCTGCTTGAAATTGCATCAAGGTTTCATTTACTGAAGCGCCACCATCAACACGCAATTCTTTAATATCAATTCCTGAATCAGCTTCCATAGATTTTAGAATATCCATCGTTTGATAAGCGATTGCTTCTATCGAAGCACGTGCGATATGCGCATCGGTGGTTCCGCGGGTTACGCCAAAAATAGTTCCCTTTGCTTTTTGATTCCAATACGGTGCACCAAGACCGGCAAATGCTGGAATAAAATAAACGCCATCTGTAGATTCTACAGATTCCGCCAGCGGTTCTACATCTTCAGATTTATTGATAATTCCTAAACCGTCACGCAACCATTGTACTACGGCACCACCAATAAAAATGCTTCCTTCAAGTGCATATTCGGTTTTACCGTTAATTCTCCAGGCAACCGTGGTCAATAAATTATTTTTAGAAAGAATAGGTTTGTCTCCAATGTTCATCAACATAAAGCAACCCGTTCCGTAGGTATTTTTAACCATTCCCTTTTTGGTACACATCTGCCCAAACAATGCTGCCATCTGATCTCCCGCGATTCCGGCAATAGGAATTTTAGATGCAAAAATGGTGGTTTTGGTATGCCCATATACTTCACTAGAATCTTTAACTTCCGGAAGCATACTTTTTGGAACATCAAAAAGCTCAAGAAGTTCCTCGTCCCATTCCATCGTATTGATGTTAAAAAGCAAGGTTCTACACGCATTAGTAACATCGGTCACGTGCAATTCACCTTTAGTGAATTTCCAGATCAACCACGTATCTATGGTTCCTAAGATCAAATCCCCGGCTTCGGCTTTTTCGCGTGCACCTTCTACATTATCGAGTATCCATTTTACTTTGGTTCCGGCGAAGTACGAGTCGATCACCAATCCGGTTTTCTCCTGAATCATTTCGGCCTTGCCATTTTCTTTCAGTTCTTCGCAATAATCTGCTGTACGCTTGTCTTGCCAAACGATCGCGTTATATACCGGTTCGCCGGTGTTTTTATCCCAAACAACAACTGTTTCCCGCTGATTGGTAATCCCGATCCCTGCTATATTTTTTCCGTTTAAACCTTTAGAAACGGTTGCCTCGGCAGCGACACCCGCTTGTGTGGACCATATTTCCTGAGGATCGTGCTCTACCCAACCCGGTTTAGGGAAGTATTGTTTAAATTCTTTCTGAGCTATCGACACAATTCCACCTTTCTTGTCGAAAACGATTGCGCGCGAACTTGTTGTTCCCTGATCCAGGGATAATATAAACTGGTCCATGTTGTATAATATAGGTTTAAAGATTAAGGCACTGCGACGTTAAAGCCGTAGTGCCCGATTTTATTTATGCGGTAACCGTATTGCCTTCAATGCAATAGTGGTTAGCCAATTTTGTAAATTCTTCTATCTGGTTAAGTTTCCAGGCTTCATCACGATTCAGCTCAGCTGCGATCAATTGCGCTACCTCAGCAGTCATTTCACGGGCAGCAGCCGCATCTAAAAACAAAGCTCTCACGCGTCTAGCCAACACATCTTCAACTGTACGCGCCATTTCATAACGCACGGCCCAGATCACTTCCGCTTTCAAAAACGGAAGACGCTCGTGTAATTTTTCACCCAATTCCGGTTGTTGTTTTATAAGGCTGGCAATCCCTTTTTGATCGCTTCCGTAAATGTACATATGATTACTACGGTCTTCAGTAGGTTGTGCTCCGTGAATTGCCAAATGCGCTGTTTCACAGGCTTTCTTCGGAAGCTTTTTAAGCGAAATCGCTTTATTTATCGTGTCTTGTGCCATTCTACGGTAGGTGGTCCACTTTCCGCCGGTAATGGTGATCAAACCGGTTTCTGAAACGATCACTTTATGACTACGCGAAATTTCTTTCGTTTTTTCTGAATCGTCTTTAGGCGCAGCAAGCGGACGCAAACCGGCAAAAATGCTTCGCACATCAGCGCGCGTCACTTTCTTATTCAAATAATTATTGAAGGTTTGCAGGATAAATTCAATTTCCTGCTCCTGTGCCTGAGGTTCCAAACTATGATCATCCAGATTGGTATCTGTAGTACCCACTAACACTTTATCATGCCAAGGCACAGCAAACAACACACGACCGTCACTGGTTTTAGGGACCATAATCGCATCGTCTCCAGGCAAAAATGATTTATCAAAAACTAAATGCACCCCCTGACTTGGCACTACCGATTTTTTAGCTTCGGCGTTTTCCATACGCAGAATCTCATCTGTAAATACTCCGGTTGCATTGATCACTACATCACTTGAAAACGTATAATGTGCATCGGTTTCGGTATCTTTCGCTTCGACACCTATAATTTTGCCGGTATCGTTTTGCAAAAGATCAGTGACTTTAAAATGGTTGAGTAAAGTAGCTCCGTTTTCAATTGCGGTTTGTGCGATATTCGTCGCCAAACGCGAATCATCAAACTGCCCATCTTTATATACGACTCCACCATAAAGTCCTTTTTGTCTTAGGGTTGAAAGACGCTCTGTGGTTTTGGTTTTGTTGATATGCTTCGATTTTCCTAAACTCAGTTTTCCGGCAAGAAAATCATAAGCTTTTAACCCGATGGTATAATAAATTCCTTCCCACCATCTGTAGTTTGGAATGATGAAGTTTTGGTTCTTCACCAAATGCGGTGCGTTTTGAGCCAATAATCCGCGCTCGTATAAGGCTTCTTTAACCAGGTCAATATCTCCTTGTGCAAGATAGCGCACGCCACCGTGCACTAATTTTGTACTTCGGCTAGAAGTTCCCTTTGCATAATCTACCTGCTCTAGCAACAAGGTTTTATAACCTCGAGTAGCACTATCTAAAGCTACTCCAAGTCCTGTTGCTCCTCCTCCAATCACAATCACGTCCCATTTTTTGGTTTGTGAAAGTTGTCCTGTCAAATGCTCACGCGCAAATATATTCGCCATCGTTTGGTTTCTTAATATTTCTTTATGTCGCCAAATATATATAAAATGACACTAAAACGATTTCATTTGAAAGTTAAAGTTTCGTTTAAATTATTAAAATAAACAGTAATGATTAAAAACGAAACCAAAAGAAAGCATTTTTAAAAACACTTTAAGACCTTATATTTGTAGTGCTTTTTAGCACTCAAACCTTATAATAATGGAACGTCATCAGGAAATTTTAGATCTTTTAAAAAAAGAGAAACATGTTAAAGTTGCGACCCTTTGTGAGCGACTCGATGTCTCAGCCGTAACCATAAGAAAAGATTTGAAACTTCTGGAAGATAAAGGCTTGCTCTTTAGAACGCACGGTGGTGCCTCTTTAGAAAATCCTTATATGAACGAGCGCGACGTAAGCGAAAAAGCTTCAATATCTGCCGAAGAAAAATCGCTCATAGCAGAAGCGGCTGCTCAACGCATTCAGGAAAACGATTCTATCATTATCGCAAGCGGAACCACCGTACAACAGCTGGCGAAAGCGATTAAACCCATTGGCAAACTCAATGTAATTACTTCCTCACTTCTCGTTGCGATTGAGTTGATGAAACATCGCGATATTGATATTATTCAATTGGGCGGAAACATTCGCCATCGTTCCGGTTCGGTTACGGGGCATTACGCAGAGCATATTTTGCAACACATCTCTTCTCATCAATTTTTTATGGGAGTTGATGGGATTGATCTCGATTTTGGCTGTACTACCACTAATATTGAAGAGGCGATCTTGAATAAAAAAATGATGGAAGCCGCGCAGAAAACAATCATTCTGGCAGATTCTTCAAAATTTGGAAAACGCAGTTTAGCTAAGATCTGCGAACTTGATGAAATTAGCGAAATCATTACGGACAAGGACCTATCTGCCGCAGATGCAGAACGTATTCGCGAGATGGGAATTAAACTAACCTTGGTCTAGATTACTCCAGCTTAAGTTGCAGGTATTTTATTTTTGACCGGTTATGCGTGTATGTAATATGCACCAAACCTTCTGAATCTTGGATGATCGCAGGATAGCTAAATTCGCCTTCAGCCTCATTTTCTAACTGCAACACATCTTCCCAATGCGAACCGTCTGTACTATACGCCAGATTGAGTTTATTGCGCCCGTCTGACCAATCAGCACCGGCTTCGGTAGGATTGTAAACCAAAAGAAAATTTCCGCTCTTAAGCGTAACCGCATCTATCCCACTATTGGGATTAAGCATTGTTCCCTTGGTAGCTTCAGACCAGGTTTTACCTTGATCTGAACTTTCACTTTCTAAAATATAATTCTGATCGCTGCGTAATAAAGCTTTCAGATTTCCATTTTTAAGCTGAATCAAGGTAGGCTGAATGACTTTAACCGTATCTGCTGAAGGAATCCCAACCCGCTCCCAAGTATAGCCGTTATCGCTTGATAATTCAATATGCGATGTCCAAACTGCACCATCTTCTGACTCTACGCTAGACGGACTTACAATACTTCCGTTTGCAAGCTGGATGGGCTTATTCTTGATAGGACCTAAAATTCCTTCGGGTAATTGCTCTGCTGCTGACCACGAAGCGCCGTTATCTTCAGAAGTTTTGAATTTTCCCCACCAGGTAGATGGCGACGGACCTTCTTTGTAATACAGCATCAATGTATTTTCGGCATTTTTGAAAAGCACGGGATTCCACGTGGGATAACTCAGCGTATCGTTTTCTACCTTACCGTCAGCTATTTTTTGCGGTGTTGACCAAACGGCATCTGTAAGTTTACTTTGATAGATACTTACATCAGGATGCCGCTCGTATTCCCCACCAAACCAAGCTGCGATAATACTTCCGTCCTGGGCCTCAACCAAGGTTGAAGCGTGACACTGCGGAAAAGGTGCTTCCTCATAAATAAACCCTTCTTGTACGATACTTAATTTAGGCGTTTCGCTCGTTTGACACGCAGTAAACACACCTAAAACTAAAACGACTACTTGTGCTTTGATCTTTTCTAATTGCATTGGTTAGGCTAATTCTCCAACGATCAATCGTCCGTGATACGCTTCTGCTTCCACGAGATGATGAAGTTCGGTTAAATTGAATTGAGTGATTTTTCCGGCAGGCATAATCTGAAGTTTATTTCCCGCCATTGTTATTAGTCGGTTTAAATTTTCCGCTCCATCAAACGCATTAGATTTCCCTCCTGAAGTGAGCACAGTATCTACACCTTCAACCTGCAAAAGCTCTTTTAAAGCTGCGTCAATATCTGGTGTTGCATCAATGGCTTTATGAATTACCACTTTTAAAGGCTTTGCTGCTTTTGTAAGCATTTTAACAGCCTCAATATTGAGTTTCTTAGACTCGTTTAAAACACCAAAAACTACACCCTCAGCGCCTTCTTTCTTACAAAATGCTATGCAGGCTTTCATATGCTCAAGCTCTTCTTCACTATAATTAAAGTCGCCATTGCGCGGCCTGATCATCACGCGTACCGGGATCTTAACCGCCTTGATCACTTCAGAAATTAGATCTGGAGCCGGCGTTAAACCGTCAAAAGCTAGGTAAGCGCAAAGCTCCAAGCGGTCTGCTCCTTTTTCTTCGGCTTTAATGGCCTGAGCTAGGCTTTCTACGCAAGCTTCTTTGATATATTTTTTTGACATAGGGGCTTTGTTTAATTTTTTAGATCCTCAAGAATCGGTGTTTTTTGTGCGGAAATAGAAGTCGCTGCAACATCATTCAGTTGCTCAAAAATGGTAATGGTATTGTCCTTTTTCTTCAACCAACACCCCGGAACATACAGCGTTTGCTGTGGACCCACTTTCCAATAACGCCCTAAATTATGTCCGTTTACAAAAACGATTCCTTTACCCATTTCGCTCATATTAAGAAAGGTATCTCCTTGCTTTTTCAAATCGAAATTTCCTGAACACACAACAGGTCTTCCTGTTTTTACTTCCGTTGAATTTATAACTTCCGGCACTTCCGCAAAAGGCGCTTTATACATCTCCCAACCACCTGTGATCTCATAATCATTGATGCTCACGGGAGCGATAATTCCTTTAAAGTTATTCACGATCTCTGCACCGTAATTAATGCGCCCCATATTCTCTACCAAGATCTCTAAACTCCCATTAAATGGAATTTTAATCGGCATTTCATACGAGTTGAAGACGCGGTTGAGTTCGCCTACTTTCTTACCATTTACATAAACGGTTGCAAAATCGCGTAACCCGGGCACTTTAAGCGTTCCGGTGATAGGTTGCGTAAAGCGTTTTTTATACAACACATAACCATAACCTTGCTCGAGTTGCTCAAACGTAAGCGGACTATCACTCGTCACCGGTTTTTGCTTTTTGATATACGTAAGCGCATCCATTGTTTTTGTCAATTGAATCTGCGGAATTTCAATAACAGGAATTTGTTCCGGCACCTCCGGGATCTCATACGGCGCATATTTTTGCATCAATGCACGAATACTGTCATATTTAGGAGTTGCCCAACCTGCTTCAGAAATAGGCGCATCATAATCGTAGCTGGTAATATCCGGTTGAATATCGTGCTCATCATTATAATTGGCTCCTGAGGTAAAACCGAAATTGGTCCCGCCGTGCGCCATATAAAAATTGAAATTCACACCGTTTTTAAGATACACTTCAGTTTGTTTTGCAATATCTGAAGCGCTAATTTTTACAAAAGGCTCTGCCCAATGATCTAACCAACCCGGATAAAACTCGGCAACCATATACGGCCCTTCGTTGTTATTGAATTTATTGACCACCTTTTTCAGGTTATCGATATTTCCTTCTCCATTAGCTGTGGGTAATACGCCTTCAAGACTTCCGCCTTCAAAAAGCCACGCGCCATCAGAAGTGAAAAATGGTGCCTGAAAACCGGCATCTTTCAGCATTTTGAAAATAGCTTCTTTGTATGCTTTATGATCTTCAAGCGAGATATCTTCCCGCTGAGCCACATACGAACCAAATTCATTCTCTACCTGCGTCATAATGATATTTCCACCATTATTAACCTGCAAAGGCGCAACTTGTTTAGCGAGTTCGTTGATGTATTCTTTACAAGCTGCTAAAAATTGTGCATTGTTCTCACGCACTTTAAGCCCCGGAATGTTTTGTAAAAACCAAGGATAGCCACCAAATTCCCACTCACCGCACGCATACGGTCCCGGGCGTAAAATGATGAACATCTCTTCTTCCTGTGCGATTTTAATGAACTCGGCTACGTTGCGGTTTCCGGTTTTAAAATCCCAAACTCCGGGAGCCGGATTGTGGTAATTCCAGAATACGTAGGTGGCAATGGTATTCAAACCCATCGCTTTCATCATCTGAATGCGATGACGCCAATATTCCTTTGGAATACGCTCGTAATGCATCTCGCCGGAGTAAATAGGCGTTGGCTTTCCATTATATACAAAAGAGCCATTTTCTATTTTGAATGGGGCATCATCCTGAGCTTGAGCAAAGCCAAAACTCAGCATAATAAGGACTAAAGCGAAAAAGTTTGTTCGTACAACTTGCATAGAATCTAGTACACTGCGATGTTAGAAATCAATGGGCAAGCTAATGCTTCGGTGATCTCGATTTTAAGTTTTGACGTTTCCACTCCGTTTAATTTCAGGATGCGTTTATGCCCGATCGTCGTTTGGTTTTGCACTTCTTTCCAAGCACCATCTTCCCAAACCGAAACCGTAAATGCAGCCACGCGCTGGCCAAGTTTAATATACTCTTGAAGCGAAATATAATTCAGTGTTTGCGGTGCATCCCAACTCAGTTCGATGCTTCCGGTAGTTACACCGTCATTTGTTGCCCAATAGGTTTCTGCATCGCCATCAAGCACTTTGTCTGCAGCGTAAACTGGCTTATCGCCACGTACAGGAGTTGCAATAGCAGTAGCTTTTTCGGCTAAATTTTCAGCAAAAACGCTGTCTAATATTTTTCTGAATCCACGAAGTGACGCCACATCATTCTCGTGAAATAAACCACGACGGTCTGGCGGAATATTCAACAATAAGGTTGAACCTCGACCTACAGAAGTCAGGTATAATTCGAATAAATTTTCTGGAGAGCGCACCAGCGAATCTTCTGAAGCGTGATAAAACCATCCCGGACGAATCGAAGTATTCACCTCTGCCGGAATCCAGCTTTTACCATTTTTAGTTCCGCTTTGCAAGAGCTCTTCAATCCCTGCTTTTCCTGCATAAAGCGTATCTGTAGTGATGGTATTCCAATGGGTTTCTCCGCCAATTCCGCGCTCATTTCCTACCCATCGCAAATCTGGTCCTGCATCGCTAAAAAATAACACAGGGGGCTGCATCGAGTCAACCATTTTCAACGTTGTGGGCCAATCGTAATAATTTTGACGATCGATCTTGCGCTCTTCATTAGCGCCGCCATAATAGCCGTCACCTCCGTTAGCACCGTCAAACCACATTTCAAAAACAGGTCCGTAGCCCGTGAATAACTCTTTAAGTTGATTACGGTAATAGGTGATATAAGATTCCTTTCCATAATCGGCACGATTACGATCCCAAGGCGATAAATAAACCCCAAATTGCAAACCGTGTGCTTTGGCGGCTTCTGAAACTTCTTTAACTAAATCTCCTTTTCCATCTTTATACGGACTCGAAGCTATATCATGCTCCGTGTATGCAGAAGGCCATAAAGCAAAACCATCATGGTGTTTTGCAGTTAGAATGGTTCCGCTGAAGCCGGTTTCTTCCAAAACAGACATCCACTGATCAGTATCCAATTCAGACGGATTAAAAAGCTCTGGAGATTCGTCTCCATAACCCCATTCTTTATCGATAAAGGTGTTTATGGTAAAATGAATAAACGCATTCATTTCCATATCATACCAAGCGAGTTGATCTTCTGAAGGCACTGCACCATAAGGCTCAGGTACACCATCATTTGAAGATTCGCAGGCCACAAGACCGCACAATAAAAAACTTAAAAAAGGAATATAGAATCTATTCATACAAAGCGTTTATTCTGATTTATAAGAAAATGCAAGCGCTGCTTTTGCGGCGTTTCTTACCGAAGCAGGAAGCTTTACGGTTACTAGATTATCTTTAATCGTATAGTTTAGTTTTTTCCCGGTACTTACCAGTTTAAGGCTGCTTCCTTTTTTAGGAAGATTCCCTTCCCAGCTCACCGTATTGGGTACCGCTTCACCTTCGGTCAATAAGGTGATTGCAAAGGTATTTTTGTTGTTTGCCGTAAAATAGGTTGCCTCACTGTGATAATTGTCAATTGCATGGGTACCATAAATTGCCTCACCGTTTGTATCTAACCAATCTCCTATTTCAGTAAGAATAGGAAGTGCATCAGGAGGCAGCAAACCGTCTGGTTGTGGGCCAACACCTAAAAGCATGTTTCCACCTTTGGCTACCACTTCAATTAAACTGTGAATCACTTTTGCCGAAGTTTTAAAGTTATCATTAGGCACATAACCCCAATTGTTTCCTAAAGTCATATTGGTTTCCCAAGGATGATCTAGTTTGGTTTCAGGGATCGAACGCTCAGGAGTTTGATAGTTCTCGTAAGGCCCGTGAACGGTACGGTCTGCAAAGATGATTCCCGGCTGTGCTTCGCGTGCCATTTTTGCGATGCGCGGCATATCGATCTCCTGACTGAATTCTGGAATTGGAGCTCCCCAAGCGCGCACTTCATCGGTCACCGTCTCACGCGGGCGCACCCAGCCACCATCTAACCATAAAATGTCAATTGATCCATAATCGTGCATCAACTCACTGATCTGATTGAATGTGAAATCCTGAAAGCTTTTCCATTTTTCAGGATACTTTCTGATGTCATAATTCACATTACGGTCTGGTGTTGCATATTTATCCCACCAGAAATCTTGCGAATGCCAGTCTGGTTTAGAAAAATAAGCGCCGATCATAAAATCTTTCTTTCTAAATGCCTCAAATACATATTTTGCGACATTGGCTTTTGGATGGTTTTTGAAAGGTCCGTTGGTGATTTTATAATCGGTTTGCTGGGTATCAAACATATTGAAACCGTCGTGATGCTTGGTGGTAAAAACCACATATTTCATTCCGGCATCGGCAGCAGCATCAGCCCACTGGTCCGGATCAAAATTCACCGGATTAAATACTGAACTCAGATTCCAATACCATTTTTTATAGTCGTTGTATGAGATTCCTTCAGGACGCTCCAGCCATGGCTCAGAGCAAATTTGCCAACTCTCGATAATTCCGGGAACTGCATACACGCCCCAGTGAATAAGCATCCCAAATTTTTGATCGCCCCAAGTAGCAAGTTTCTCTTTAACCTGAGGATCTGTTGGTGCTTGATATATTTTGGATTGTTCGTGCAGATTACCCCCTTGTGCAAATAAGCCGTTGCTGCCGGATAGGGATCCCAGCAGCACAGCTAAAACATAAAAAAACTTAGAGTATGAAAGGTCTCGCATAAGTATTGTTAGTTGTTGGTAAGTTGTATAGATTCTGAAAGTTCAAAACGTTTTTTAAGCCGAATATCTTGAGAAGAAGCTCCTAATTGCACTTCAAATTCCCCGGCTTCTGCTACGTGATTCATTTCGGCATCAAACAGCGCTAATTCTGAATGAGTTAAGTTAAAAGTCACTGTTTTGCTTTCGCCTTTGGCTAAATGAACACGTTCAAATTCGCGTAATTGCTTTACCGGAGTGACCACGCTACTCACCACATCGCTTAGGTACAGTTGAACGACTTCGTCTCCATCTCGTTCTCCGGTATTTGAAACTTCAACCGAAACTTCAATGGTTGTGTTTGCAGCATTTCCGCTTTGCAAAATTTTCAAATCTGAATAGTCAAAAGTGGTATAGCTTAAGCCGTGACCAAAAGCATATAATGGTGCCGAAGTTTCTTCAACATAATCACGGCGATTAGGCCACCAGTGGTTATAATACACAGGAGATTGCCCCACTGATTTTGGGATCGAGACCGGCAAACGCCCCGCCGGACTGTAATCACCAAATAAAACATCTGCCAGCGCGTGACCTCCTTGTGAACCGGGATACCACGTGTCTATGATCGCAGGAATGTGTTTGGCAGGCCAATTGATCAACAAAGGTCTGCCGGTAATCAACACTAATATTGTGGGAGTTCCTGTCGCTTCTACCGCCTGTAAAAGCTCTAATTGTTTTCCCATAAGATCTAAAGTAGAACGGTCGTAACCTTCTCCACTTTCCATATCACTTAAAACTTGATCCTCTTTTGAGGAAACGGTCGCTGCACCGGTCTCTAGGTATTCGGTTTTAAAATCACGTGCGCTAGAACCACCGAGCACTACAATAGCAACTTCAGCATTTTTTGCCGCTGCTACCGCCGCAGGAATATCAGTTTGTGTGGTGTCGCGAATGGCTGTTCCTTTTACATAAGTGATTTCAGCCTTTGGCATTTTGGCACGAATTCCCTCAAGAGGCGTCACGATAAATTCGGGTTCTTGTGGTGCAGTATAGTCGCCTAATTGATTATACATCATATCAGCGTTAGGACCGATCACTGCTATTTTTTTAAGCTCCTTAGAAAGCGGAAGCAACCCATTCTCATTTTTAAGTAAGGTCACGCCTTCCAGCGCCATTTCTTTTGCGATCGCAATATGTGCCGCGCTACGCACCACTTTTTTAGGCGCTTTTTCTTCTACATACGGATTTTCAAAAAGGCCCATTTTAAACTTTAAACGCAATACATATTTTACGGCTTCGTCTAAGCGCGCTTCAGAAACTTTTCCATTTTTAAAAGCGTTGAGCAATTCATCGTCAAAACCATTCCCACCTAAATCTGCATCTACACCCGCGTTCATCGCCAAGGCAGCAGCATCCTCAAAAGTTGCAGCCGCGTGATGATCACCTTTAATACCTTCGATACTTGCTAAGTCTGAAACCACAAAACCTTCAAAACCCCATTGCTCGCGCAATAAACCGGTAAGCAAGGCTTTGTTTGAAGTACTCGGAATTCCATCAACCGAACTGTACGCCGTCATAACCGAAAGCACACCAGCATCGATTGCTTTTTTAAACGGATACATATAATCTTGCATGAGTTCGCGTTGCCCAATATGCACCGCGCCGCCGTTGTGACCACCTTCTGAAACGCCATATGCAGCAAAATGCTTTAAGGTAGAAATTACACTTTCAGGATTTTCTATTCCTTCACCTTGAAAGCCTTCGATGACACCCAATCCCATTTCAGAAATTAGATAAGGATCTTCGCCGAAGGTCTCTTCTACACGGGACCAGCGCGGTTCACGTGCAAGATCCAGAATAGGACCATAACCAATGTGCGCCCCTTGAGCGCGCAATTCTTTTGCAACTGCCGCTCCCATTTTTCTATTCAATTGCGGATTAAACGTACTCGCCTGACCGATAGCTGATGGAAATTCGGTAGTCCCAATAGCCATATGGCCGTGCATCGCTTCTTCCGCCAGAAATAATGGGATTCCTAATCGGCTTTCTTCGACAGCAACTTTTTGAATGGCGTTAGTCGCTTTTGCAGCGAGTTCCGGATTCAGACCATTTGACAAAGTTTTTTGCGTCCAGGGATCGGCACGCATCACGCCCCAAAGAGCGCCTATTTTTTGAGTGGCAATCGCCTCTTTTAATGCCTCACTGGCTTTAACCGAATTACCGGTTTTTGTGTACATTTTCCATCCCAAAAGTGTAGTGAGTTGTCCTACCTTTTCTTCGATGGTCATACGCTCTACGAGATCATTAACGCGATCCTCTATTGGCTCCTGCGCATTCTTATAGACTGCATTTGCAGGAACTTCTTCTTGAGCGCAAAGCTGCGCCACTGCGAAAACAAGCACGAACACAGTGGCAAACAACTTCTTCAAATAAATATAACACATAAGGTTCTTTATCAATTTTGGTATCGCTTTGTGAAAAACGCAATCTTTACGTTAGAATTTCAACAATAAGTTTTTTAAAACTAAAAGAACATTAAACAGATTTGAAAAATAATCGCTGAATAACCGCTGAACGTAGCTTAGTAACGCTAAATATTAAGATTTTTTTAATTGTTTGTAAAGTAGGTGTAATCGCCTGCAGCCTTTGAAAACATTGTACTTGATTTAAAGATTAAATATTAAATGAGTTTGAAGTTAATCCCAAAGCAGGTCTTCACTTAAACAAAAAAAGGGTGCTTTTGCGAGCACCCTTTTCACCAGAAACAATTTAAAAAAACTCAAAAAACTCTCGTTTTTATGCGCTGCCATAGCTTCACCAGGGCTATGGTTGCAATCAGCGTGAGTAGCGTTAGGATGCTGGCTTGGGTATAATACCCGTAAATCCAGTATCCGGTGCTAAAAAGCGCACCATATATTGTGACACAACCTACCAATGTGGCTAAAATACCCGCAGGAACAGACCATTTTTGATTGGTCGTAACTAAAGCAGCACCTTGGGCACGTGCTTTAATAATAATTTTCTCCCAACCGGGACCACCGGGTTGTGTTTGTTTATAAAAATCAAATAAGGTTTTATCCTTTTCAGGACGTGTCAAGAAGGTGACTGCTAACCAAACAATTGAAGTTAAAAGCACTACAACAGGATAGGTTGACCAATTAGGCAAAATACCATCTGCTTCGGCGGTACCAAAGAGCACAACTCCTAAAGAAGTAAAGTTGAAAAGAATGGAAATAATTCCTGAAGAGAACATTGCAGAGATCTCACTCCACGCGTTGATTCTCCACCAAAACCAGCGTAGAATAAATATCAATCCGGTACCTGCTCCAAACATCAAGATAATGTTGAAGAGTTGATATGCATTAGTCAATAATAACGCAACCCCTGAACTTACCACCATCAACAATACTGTCGAAATTCGGCCTACATTTACCAGTTCTTTTTGAGAGGCTTTCGGTTTAACATAGCGCGCGTAAAAGTCATTTACTACGTACGATGAACCCCAGTTCAAATGCGTTGAAATTGTTGACATATAGGCTGCGATCAGTGACGCCATCACCAAACCTAACAATCCGCTTGGTAGTTTGGTCAACATTGCAGAATACGCCAAATCATCACCTAATTTACTTTCTACAATATTGGGAAATGCCTCGTGAATGCTCGCAATATCAGGATACACTACAATTGAAGCTAAGGCTACTAAGATCCACGGCCAAGGACGCAACGCATAGTGCAAAGCATTAAAGAAAAAGGTTGCTCCAATTGCGTGATTCTCATCTTTAGCCGCAAGCATACGCTGCGCAATGTAACCACCTCCACCAGGTTCTGCACCAGGATACCAAGCACTCCACCACTGTACCGCAAGCGGAATAATCAACAGTGTGATCAAGGTCGTAGTATCATTAAAATCAGGAAGTATATTTATTTTGTTAATAACCGCTTCATTCGCCATTAGACCTTCCATCCCACCAACTTCTGGGAGATTCACACAGTAATATGCTGCGCCAATACCACCTGCCATTGCTGCAAAAAAGAGAATAAAATCGGTATAAACAACTCCTTTAAACCCTCCGATCGTACTGAAGATCACGGTAACCAATCCGGCATAACCTATGGTTTCTAACGGTGTTAAGCCAAGCATAATTTGCCCGATTTTAATAGCAGCAAGTGTTACTGCACTCATCGCCATTACATTGAAAATCACACCTAAATACACGGCTCGAAAACCACGTAAAAACTTCGCAGGTTTTCCGCCATAGCGCAATTCATAAAACTCGATATCGGTGTTGACTTCAGACTTTCTCCAGAGTTTTGCATAGACAAAAACAGTGAGTAAGCCCGTGATCAAAAACGCCCACCAAACCCAGTTACCGCTTACACCTTGATTACGTACAATATCAGTAACCAAGTTAGGCGTATCTGTTGAGAAGGTTGTGGCAACCATAGAGATCCCCAATAACCACCACGGCATGTTTCGGCCTGAAAGAAAATATTCAGAAGAGCTTTTACCTGATTTTTTTGCAACGAGAAGTCCGACAATCAGGGTTGTTGCAAAAAAGCCAATGATAATGGCATAATCAAGTGTTTCTAAAGCTACCATAGATGAATATTCGTTTACGTTAAAGTTCTTTTTCGGCTATTTTCAACTTAAAAATGATAACGCATAAATGCTTCCATCGCTGCATATTCGGCAAGACCTAAAGCTCTGTACTTACTGGCAGTTTCTTTATTTCGATCTTCTGCACGCACCCAAAATTCTCGCAGGTCTTCTCCTTGAAACATCACCCCATCTTTTTGTGATTGGTGATAAAAAATGGCCTGTCTCTTTTTCAGTACCTGATCTGGGCTCATTGGAACTGCCATCTCGATCTCGTGCATTTCAAACTCGTGCCACGCGCCGCGGTATAACCACACCCAGCAGTCGTTCATATACGCCTCGCTCTTAAGTTGCTCAAGCGATTCAAATATAATATTTAAACATACTTTATGCGTTCCGTGCGGATCAGCAAGATCCCCCGCAGCATAGATCTGATGCGGTTTAACGGTAGCGATTAGTTCATTTACAATATCTACATCATCTTGCGACATGGGATTCTTTTTAATTCCTCCTGTTTCGTAAAACGGAAGATCTAAAAAGTGTACGTGCTCATCAGGAACTCCTTCAAAACGGGTCGCTCCTAGTGATTCGCAGCGTCTGATGATTCCTTTTAACTGGCGTACTTCAACCGGATCGATCTCGTTACGCTGTTTGTTTTTTATTTGTTCTGCGATCGCAGCAAATTTTTCTTTATCTCCGTTACCAATTTGCGCAGCAACTTCGGCAAACTTCAAAGCCTCGTGATCTGAAACTGCGATATTTCCTGAAGTTTGATAAGCGATATGCACCTCGTGCCCTTGCTCTACCAGACGGTCAAAAGTACCTCCCATAGAAATCACATCATCGTCAGGGTGCGGACTAAAAATAATCACGCGTTTTTTCTCTGGCGTTGCACGCTCTGGCCTGTTAGTATCATCGGCTCCCGGCTTACCACCCGGCCATCCGGTTATGGTGTGCTGCAGCTTGTTAAACATTTCGATATTGAGATTATACGCAGAACCTTGAAGCGCCAATAGGTCTGACATTCCGTTGTCGTTATAATCTTTATCGGTAAGACTTAAAATCGTTTTATTTACTTTTTGACAAAGCCAAAACACCGCCTTTGCAGTCAACTCTTTAGTCCAATCACAAGTACCCACTAACCACGGCGTTTTCACTCGGGTTAATTCTGAAGCAGCTGCGTCGTCAAGCACAAATGTGGTATTCTCATGCTCCTGAAGATAAGTCGCCGGAACGTGTGAAGAAATCTCACCTTCAATGGTCTCTTTTAGGATCTCAGCTTTATTTTGCCCCCATCCTAAAAGTACAATTCGCTTAGCGCCAAGTACCGTATTGATCCCCATTGTGATCGCTTTTTTAGGCACATTAGACAAACCTCTAAACGCTCCTGAAGCATCAGCACGGGTTAGATAATCTAGGGTGATCATTCGGGTCCCACTATTAAAGTGCGAGCCCGGTTCGTTAAAACCAATATGACCGGTTCTACCAATTCCCAAAAGTTGAAAATCGAGCCCGCCGGCAGCTTTTATTTTTTCTTCGTAAGCAATACAAAACGGCTTGATCTCTTCCTGAGAGATCGTCCCATCAGGGATGTTTACCTGATCTGCAGGAATATCCACATGATTAAATAAATGCTCGTGCATAAAGTAATGATAACTTTGCACGTCTGACTTATCCATTGGCCAGTATTCGTCAAGATTAAAGGTGATTACATTTTTAAAGCTCAAGCCTTCTTCCTGATGCATACGCACAAGTTCTGCGTAAACGTTAATTGGGGAAGAACCTGTGGCAAGGCCTAAAACACACTTTTCACCTGCAGCTTCCTTGCTTTTTATTAAATCTGCAATTTCCTGCGCTACGATCACTGAAGCATCGGTAGCATTCTGAAAGCTGATGTTGTGAATCTTTTCAAAACGCGTTTCTTCAAACTTTCCCGCGGGTTCATATTTGATCAATGCTGAATCTTTAACCTGTAAATCCATATCTACTGAATGAGTTTTGCTGACTTTAAAAATGTTTAGAAAAGCTAACTTTTTTTGAAATTTCTACATCACCGCGCTACAATATCTAGCTTTCTAAGGATGAAATTCCCAATTTTATTAACTATTTCAAAAAAGATTCGATAGACAACGGCTGTAAGAAGCTAAATAACATCAATTGCAGGGCTCTGGTATTTGCAATTTGTTATCAAATTGCAAAATATATTGAGCATCTTACTCAAAAATCACCTCCCCGGCATTCACCCATTCTTTATGCGTAATTGCTTGTTTTTTGATAGATTTTCCGTTGATTGAAAAACCAGCTGAGACCTTTGATGGGTTTTCTGAAACATTTTGTAGCACCAAGGTGTCGTTAGCATAAAAATCAGAATTCAAATGAATAGTCACCTTGTTGAATTGCGGTTCCGAAAGTGTATAGGTTGCTTCGCCCGGAGTCATCGGGTAAAAGCCCATCATCGCATAAATAAGCCAGGCACTCATCGTCCCAGTATCTTCGTTACCCGGAAGCCCTGCAGGTTTATTAGTAAAATACGTATCGATCAAATCAGCTACTTTTTCACGGGTCTTATAACTCTTCCCCGGAAGATAATTGTATAAAAACGGATACGCAATATCAGGCTCATTAGCCATATCAAACTGATCTTCCGCAAAAAGTGCATCGAGCTTTGCCTCAAACTTTTTAGCACCTCCCATCATTTTGATCATTCCCTTGATGTCGTGTGGCTGCATAAATAAATACTGCCACGCATTACCTTCTATAAAGCCCGGATTTTCGGTAAAATTAGCACCGGCAAGAGGATCAAAAGGTTCGTACCAAGTGCCGTCAGACATTTTAGGTTGCAAAAAACCGGATGTTTTATTGAACAGTTTTTTATACGAAAGCGCGCGCTTCGTAAAACGCTTAGCATCTTCTTTTTTGCCTAGCGCTTGAGCCAATTGAGCGATACTAAAATCTGCAATATTATATTCCTGAGTGGTAGAAACAGGACCTGCAACGTCAGAGTCGACACTTACATAACCCTTATCAATGTACTCAGCTATACCCGGGCGCAACGGATTATTTTCTCTAGCGTCAGCACTTTTGAGCATTGCGGCGTATGCTTTTTCTACATCAAAACCAGTGATTCCTCTTTGGTATGTATCTGCTAGAACAACCGCTGCCGGATCACCAACCATCGTAAATGTTTCGGTTGCATTAAGTTCCCACTTAGGCAGCCAGTCATTTTGATCATAGATCTCAAGCATAGAATTCACCATATCTAACTGCTCCTGCGGATACAGCAAACTCATCAACTGGTGGTAATTACGATAGGTATCCCATAGCGAAAACACCGTATAACGGGTACCGTCTGTTTTTTTAGTCGCCCGGGTTTTCATCGCGGGGTACTCCCCATTACTGTCATTCAAAATACTTGGCGCTATCTGCGTATGATACAAGCCGGTATAGAAAATAGTTTTGTCGTCTGCATCATCTCCTTCTACTTCTACAACGCTCAATTTATCATTCCATGCATTTTTGGTTTGTTGATATACCTCGTCGAAAGATGCATCTCCTACTTCTTTGTCAAGGTTCTCTCGCGCGTTTGCTACACTCACATAAGACACGCCAATTTTCATCACGACCTGCGTAGGCTTTTCAAAATCATACTGCACATAGGCACCGATGCTATCTCCCACCACTTCGCGCATAAATTGTTCTTTGAGGCGGGTTTTACCGTTGTAACCCATCCACTGTGCTTCTACTCCTTCATAACTTGCCGGTTTATCCCAAACCCCAAAATTCTCAGGTGCTTCAGAAATGCGTGCAACGAAATATACCGGATACGCACCTTCAGCATTATTGTAGCAAAACGCTCCTACCATTCGGTAACCTTCAATCTCTGTAGGCGAATTGAATTTAAGCATCGCACCGTGCTCATTAGTAAGGGCGAGACCTAAATTCAATAAAAGATTAGCCTTTCCGGCAGGAAAACTATACCTGCTCACACCCACACGGGTGCTTGCGGTCAGCTCCGTTTTCACATCGTATTTATCTAATTCGACCGAGTAATATCCCGGTTTTGCTTCTTCGTTTTTATAGGTGGTCCCATACTCCAAATGTTGTGTTTTGAGTTCGCCGGTGGTTGGCATACTCAAAATCACACCTAAGTCAGGACAGCCCACACCGCTCATATTGAGGTGACTAAAACCGGTTAAGAAGGTATTCTCATTCACATAAGGGTTAGACAACCAGCGGCTGTCTTTTTCTAATACATTTTGATTTCCGGCGACATTAAACGGAGAAACGCTTGCCATCCCACGCGGAGCGATCGCTCCCGGATGCGTCGCGCCAAAATTAGAAGTTCCTATAAATGGGTTTACATATTGTGTGTAGTCTTTTTGTTGGGCCGTTGCTAAAAAACTAAAGCACAAAGCGAGCAACAACGCTACTCTTGAATACATCATGGGATTCTATGTTCTATTAATTCACTAAAATTTCATCAACAAATAACCACGCGCCGCCCCCTTTTGGAGTTTCGCTCAGTGGTTTTATAGTCACTCGAAGATACTGCGCCTGCTGCTTTTTAAAATCGAGTTTGAAATTTTCAATTTTTGCACCGGGATTCGTCTGATAATCTCGTGTTGTTTCAGCTACTTGCTGAAAATTTGTTCCATCCTGAGACACTTCAACTTTCAGCTCCTCCGGAAAATAAATACCGGTTCCCTGCTCTTCTAAAGTTCCTACAACCACTTGCTGCACCTCTTTCAATTCCTGCAGATCGATCGTAACCACCGCAGGATTATTGATCCATCCTTGCCAGCGACCGTCTTTAAAATATTTGCTTCCGCGCAGCACATCGACCAAAGCTGTCTCACCCGTTGACGGGTAACTCGCGCTGTATTCAAATTTATAGGTTACCGGCTTAGCAACCGCTTGATGAAAGTCAAAAAACTTATTCATCGTATCTCCCATTTGCTTTCCGTTTTCAAAAACTGCCGCTTTTACGCGTGTCGTACTATCAATTTTTAAAGGTGTTTGATAAAGTTCTGCTTCTGGGGTCAGCTCTGCTTCACCCAAAACATATCTAATTTCAGTATCCGGGAATTCCGAATGTAAAGCCACGGTGATCTCTCCGGTTTCAAGATCTATGGCAGATTCTTGCTGAACGGCAAACGCACTCTTAGCATAATTGATCTCCATCACATCAAAACGCTGCATTATTTTACGCACACGATGCGTATAATTTTGCCAGTCAGTCTTTTCCGTCGGACTCCAAAGCACCTCAGCAACGGCTGTCAATCGTGGGAACAGCATATATTCTGAATGCGCTTCAGTAGAAATATATTCTGACCATAAATTGGCTTGCCCACCCAAAACGTGTTTCTTTTGTTCAACGCTCATCGAGTCTACCACCGGACTAAACTCATATACTTTCTCTAACGGAAGAAATGCGTTAAAGGCTACCGGCTCGTGATCAGGACTGCCTTGATAATAGTCAAAATACATGTGGCTTACCGGCGTCATAATCACATCGTGCCCCGCCTTGGTCGCTTCCCAGCCGCCTTGAAAACCACGCCAACTCATCACTGTGGCTTTTTGTGGCAAACCACCTTCGAGGATCTCATCCCAACCAATTAAGGTTCGATTATGCTCACTGAGAAATTTCTCAATGCGCTTCATAAAATAGCTTTGCAATTCACCGGTGTCAGCAAGGCCTTCTTCTCGCATTAATTTTTGACAAGAAGGGCAGGTTTCCCAATTGGTTCTCGTGGCTTCATCACCTCCGGCGTGAATATACTCTCCCGGAAAAAGCGCCATCACCTCGGTTAGCACATCTTCTAAAAATTCAAAAGTGGTTTCTTTACCGGGGCAGTAAATGTCTGTAATAGGCCAAACGCCACCAGACGGAACCGCAATAGGCTCATCGGTACACGATAACCACGGGTACGCCGCGATGGCACTCATCACGTGCGCCGGCATTTCAATTTCAGGAATTACGCGAATTCCTTTTGCTTGCGCATAGGCAACAATCTCTTTAATATCTTCTTGCGTGTAAAAACCGCCGTAAGTTCCTTTCTCCTCAGGGTCATTTTTAGTACGGGCATTCCAATGTTTATCTTCTTGATCTACGCGATAAGCACCAACTTCAGTAAGCTTAGGATATTTTTTGATCTCAATGCGCCACCCCTGATCGTCTACAAGGTGAAAGTGAAAGGTATTCAGTTTTAAAAACGCCATACGATCCAAGTGCTTTTTGATGTATTCCTTACCGAAAAAATGTCGAGAAACATCTAAATGACTTCCGCGATAGGGATATTGTGGTGCATCGTTAATGCTAACATTAGGAATAAACAAGGCTAAATCTGAAACCTGCGTTTTGCTTTCTACCTCCTTCGGAAGCAACTGCCTAATGGTTTCTAATCCGTAAACAAAACCCAATTTTGAATTGGCTTCTAAAAGCACTTTTTCTGCAGTCACCTCTAGTGTATATGCTTCTTCTTCCAATTCAGAATTAATACTTAGCTGAATGCTGTTAGCAGTTTCTTCTGAAACAACATCTAAGCTAAAGCTCGCAGAATTTGAGAGTAAATCATTGATGATCCCCGTCAATTCCTTTAAACTATCGTTTGCAATTACAAAGCGGGTTTCTCCAGTGATCTCAAAACTGCCCGAATGTAATTCCAAAGATTTAGGCTGTGGAATCAAAACCAGATCATCTTCGGTAAAGGATGGATTTTCACTTTCGGCGCAGCCTAGTAAAGCGATACTAAAAAAGAAAAAGAGCGTTTTTATGAGTTTCATCAAAAAGAAATTTAGTGTTCTATTCTACTTATAAACCTGATCAGGTTTTGGCATTTCTAAACGTTGATCAGTAGCGTCAGCGGTCATTTCAAAAAGCAGTTCGCCACCATTGGTTATTTCGCTATGCGTGATAAAGCCACGTTTTAAAGGTTTTCCGTTGAGAAAAATCCTCTTTACGTAGGTGTTTTTATCAGAAAAGTTTTGTGCTGAAATGATAAACTTCTTATTGCCAGGAAGCTTGATCTCAGCTCTTTCAAACAGCGGAATACCCAAAATATATGCGCCCTGCGCCGGATTTACAGGATAAAAACCCAATGCGCTAAAAACATACCACGACGACATCTGCCCACAATCTTCATTACCACAATGCCCGTAAGGCTCATTTTTATATTGCGTTTTTAAAATCTCGCGGATGCGTTCCTGCGCTTTTGAAGGTTTTTCTACGTAGTTATAAAGATTCGCCACGTGGTGACTGGGCTCGTTACCGTGATTATACTGCCCGATCATCCCGGTGCTAAAAATTGGGAGTTTATCGGTAGGCTTGGGATATAAGCTAAACATCGAATCGAGCTTTTGTTCGAAAGCAGTGCTTCCGCCGGTTTTTTTAATCAAGCCTTGAATATCCTGAGGTACAAACCAGTAGTACTGCCACGCATTACTCTCGCTGTAAAAACGGGTATATTCTTTAGCTACAAATGGCTCAACAAATTTGTTTTCCTCTGTTTTAGGTCGGAAGAAATTGGTTTTATTATCGTGTAATTTTTTCCAGTTTTCTGCTCGTTTACTGAAGTATTTATAATCTTCTTTTTTACCTAAAGCCTTTGCAAATTGTGCGATGCACCAATCGTCATAGGCATATTCTAAAGTTTTAGAAACACTCCAGTCTTCGTTTTCCTCAGCTGCCGGCACATAGCCCAATTTGCTATAAATAGGAATGCTACGATCTGCGGCAGTTGCACTCGCTTTGCAGGCTTCGTAAGCTAATTCCGCATCAAAATCAAAACCTTTAAAATAGGCATCAACAACTACAGGAACGGCGTGATAGCCCAACATCATATTCGTCTCGTTGCCTTGCATCGACCAAACCGGAAGCAAACCCGTTTCTTTATAATGCGCCAATAGCGATTGAATAAAGTCCGGCAGACGCTCTTGCTGAATGATCGTATATAAGGGGTGTGCTGCGCGAAAAGTATCCCACAAGCTGAAGGTATCAAAACGGTCAAAACCTTGAGCAGTATTCACCTCATTATCTGCGCCTTTATAAGCGCCCTTAGGATCGCTTAAAAGTGTAGGCGCCAACATAGATTGATACATCATCGTATAGAAGAGTGCCTTCTGATCTTGATCTTCGGTGGTGATCTTAATCTTACTCAACTGGTCTTCCCAGACTGCTTCGGTTTGTTTTCGGTAGGCATCAAAATCAAAATGCGAAGCTTCGGTGTTCATTGAAGCGTAAGCTCCTGCGATATTTGCCGTAGATAAAGCCGTTTTTACCACCAGCTGCTCCGCTTCCGCGGTAGCGTAATTGAGTATGATTTTAGTATCGGCTCCCTTTGCTTCTTGATCTACTTTATTTTTTCCTTCAAAAAGGGTGTAACTCTCAAAAGGTTTAGAAAACTGCATCACAAAATAAATACGCTCATCTTTGGCCCATCCGGTTGATTTGCGATAGCCTTCTAGCGTGGTATTGTTTACAACTTTAATATAGGTGTCAGTAGCACGATCCCAGTTGAGCGCATACCCCAGGTCTACATACACTTGCGAGGCGCTATCCTTTGGAAACGTATACCGCTGAATTCCCACACGCGGCGTTGCAGTAAGTTCGACCTTGATCTCATAATCGGTCAGTTCTACCTGATAATACCCCGCAGATGCCGATTCCTGCTGGTGATTAAACGCAGAAAACGGGCGATACCCGTTTGCTTCAATGCGTTTTGATGATTTACTATTGACAGGCATCACCAGAATATCGTATAAATCTCCGGCTCCGGTGCCTGTTAAATGTGTATGCGAAAAACCGCTTATGATGCTGTCTTGATAAAAATATCCTGCAATGCGATCCCAACCCGGCGTGCCAATATCCGGACTAAGCTGTACCATCCCATAGGGTGCAGTCGCCCCGGGATAAGTATTTCCGGGGCCATCTGTACCTATAAGCGGATTTACACTAGAAGTTAGGGATTTCTGTGTAAAGCCATACACACTAATAAAAAGGCTTAAACTTAAAAGGAGGTATTTCATTAAATCTCGTTTGCTTCTTTAATCACCGCAAGGAGCTCTGGCGTAAGCGCATTACCATCAAAGAATGATGCGCCTTTTGCACCATTTTCTTTTGCTAGCTGAATCGCTTTTGCCAAGTCTTCCGCGCTCATTTCCGGCACATAGATACCGGTATGCAATTCGGTACCCGTTCCTTCAAGATCTTTTACACCCTGACCGGTAGCGAAGCCAATCCAGTCGATTTCTTCGTTATAAAAGTTGTGGTAGATCATTGGTAAAACCACATCAATATTCCATTTATCCCAGCGTTGACGCACCATATGATCTGCCATTTCAGGATAAGGAAACACTGCTCCTGTTAATAATTTTCCGTTTTTATGCGCTACTTCATAAGCATCATCAACTACGGCTTTGATCTGATTTAAACGGAATTGCTTCCACTCCATATCAATAGCAGTATTATGTGATTCTAACGGATTTTTATGATGTTCTTCTTCAAACTTCGCAATACAAGCATCGCAATAGCAGAAATCATATTCAGGCAACTCTGTATCTTGAACCAAGTCGTATTTTGGTAACAGACCTATTGGCAAGAACACATCTGGATAGCGAATGTAATCTAGATGAAAACTGCTCACTCCTTCTACCTTGGTCAGCTTATCGATCAAGCCTAAAATGTGATTACGCGATCCCTCACGAGTAGGACATAAAAACTGGTAATAATCTACATATGGGCGATGGTCAAAGGTTGACTTTCCTTCTTTACTCACCGCATACCACTCCGGGTGTTTAAGCGCCACAGTGTCTCCGGGACGGTTCATCGTGAACATCCATGCGTGAACTTCGAGACCTTCAGCAGTTGCTAAAGGAGTAAGGCGCGCCAATAACTCAGCATCGGCATTAGTGTTGATCAAAACTGCGTCCAGACCATTTTCAGCATATTTTTTAAATTCCTCTACATAAGAATCATCACTACGCTTAGGATCTGCAGTAGTCCAGGTCCAGAATTTAAAATCTTCAGAAGCTGAAGAATCTTGTGTTTTTTCAGCTTGATCTTTATTTCCAGCAGGATGCATATTATCAATACAAGAAGTAGCCACTATCGCTACCAACAGTACAATGAGGTGTTTTAGTTTCATAGGTTCCCTTAATTAAGTTTTGAATATTTGCCGTCTTCCTGAATACGGTAAACCGCATCTGAAAACGGACTTTCAACAGTAATTGACCAGCCGTAGGTGTGGTTTTCTAAAACCGGAGTTATGGTTTTATTCTCTAACTGAAATGCTTCTGCTTCTAACGCATCAAGCGAAGTAGCCCACGTTTTATTTTCAGAGAAATATGCTTTTTGAGCACGATAAAATTCATACAATTTCCAGCGGATCTGCTCATCTTGCGGAATCGTAAACGCAACTTCTTCCGAAACCGGCTTGGTAGAAAAATACACATACCCCCAATGCTCCGGTTCGTGCATATTGATCACGCCTTGTGGCGACCACACCCAGTTATATTCCGGTAGAAATTTCCCGGAAGCATCTTTTTTACGGCTGTAAGTGCTTCCATCTAAATCGTGATCCCAGTTGACCCTCGAGAAATTTATGCGCCAGAAACTATCTGCCGGTACGTCGTTACTACCGCTCGCTTCTTTTAATACTTCCCAAGGCATCGCGATCTCAACGCTCCAGCTTTTATCTGTATCTGTGGGGTCGTTTAAAGTACCATTGATTGATACCGCGGTTTGCAAGCCTTGAATATCCCAACTATCAACCACAGGAGCCGACTCGCGGTAAGGTTTTACTAAAAGTAAATCCCAAACCGTGTTGAGCGCATTCATCTCAAACTCATAATAGTTGTGCGTATCGCCATCAGGATCTATAAAAATCTCAAAGTCATTATTGTAAAAAATAACGGTGTCGCGCTGCTTTAAGGTCGCCCAAATATGAGGTTCTTTAAGCTCAGCATAGAAATACAGATTTTTATCATCCCACAACATTTTTACCCGTGTATCGTATTTGGGGATCTTAACACCTTCGATGTCGATAAAGGATTCTGAAAATGGGGCTGCTTCCCAAACTTTTTCCTGTGCTTTTCCGTCAATTGTTAACGGTGCATCAATGTGATGTGCAACGTAAGAACGAGGTTTCACTTGGGCGAAACTTCCATAGCTAATCAAAAGCAAGAATATAGAAAGGGCAGTTTTAATCATTTTTACAGGCTGTTATTTTTAACGAAATCAATGATCTCGCTGAGTTTTCCAAAAGCCACCGAAGTTACGGTATCTGCCGCTCCATAATACAAGGCTACCTTATCTTCTTCTACCGAATGTAAGGTCGCACACGGAAATAACACATTAGGCACATCACCTACCAACTCGTACGGTGCAGCCGGTGCCAGTAAATACGGCTGACTACGGTACAATACTTTATCTGGGCTATCCTTATCTAAGAGCGCCGCTCCCACCGAATATCTAAATCCGTTGCAGGTGTTGATCACGCCGTGATAGAACAGCAACCAGCCTTCATCGGTCAAGATAGGCACAGGTCCCGCACCAATTTTTGTACACTGCCAAGCGCTATCTGTAAACGGCGCAACTTTCATCACACAACGGTGCTCGCCCCAGTATTTCATATCAGGACTGTAGCTGATATAAATGTCACCAAAAGGCGTATGCCCATTATCACTAGGACGGCTCAACATCGCGTATTTTCCATCTATTTTCTGAGGAAGCAACACACCGTTTCTATTAAAAGGAAGAAAGGCATTTTCGCATTGAAAGAATTCTTTAAAATCAAAGGTGTACCCAATACCAATAGTTGGTCCGTGATAACCGTTGCACCACGTGATCCAATAGCGGTCTTCAATAAAACAAACGCGTGGGTCGTATTTATAATCAGAATCGATCATTTCAGTATTTCCGGCACCAAATTCGATAGGATCGTGATTGATGTCCCAGTTGATTCCATCTTTACTGAAGCCGGCAAAAATATTCATTTGTACCGCCTTATTATCGCATCTAAAAACTCCGGCGTAGCCATCTTCAAAAGGCACAACAGCCGAATTGAAAATACTGTTAGAACTAGGGATCGCATATCTATCAATAATAGGATTTGCATCATAACGCCACATTACATCAGTGCTGTTTGCCGGTCTGTCTTGCCAAGGAATTTGCGTTGTACTCATATATTGTATTCTATATTTTTACCCGTTGCGGGTGTTTTGTATTGATTTTAATTGTTCAGTTTTTTGACTTTATCCAGCCAAGTAAATTTTAAAATAAGGGTAGTCACTCCAAAAACCAGTAGGCTTATCGCGGTCTTCTCATAGTCGCGCACCACGAGATAAATAGGCAGTAAGATCATACTCGATTGCCAAACGATCCCCACAATACAGTTGAACATATCCAGGCCAAAATCTGTATTCTTGCTCACTTGCTCTTCTTGCGTTAACTGCTCGCGCACCGGTTTCCACCAGCCCCAAGGATGCACTGAAGTGTAGAAACTTTTTAAGGTTTTTAATGCCGTAGGCGGAGTTAAATAAGTACCTAAGAACGAGCCTAAAAGGGAAAATCCTAGAATAATGGGGAATAAATAAATCGCCGGGATATGCGAATACCAGAATAGGAAGCTTCCTTCAGCATAGGTTGACGCGCCTTGATCTATCATAAACTGAAGCGTTGCGATCACCAGACCGCTTAACATTCCCCAGAAATAACCCCAGCCGTTAAAACGCCACCAAATCCACTTAAGGAAATTAGCCGCTACGTAACCACCATATAGCGAACTTGTAATCCACAATGTGATTGAGTTGATCGATTCTGCAAAGAAGCCCATAATTACTCCCAAAGTTACTACAGCGAAAGACGCTATATGACTTGCTTTTACATAGTGTTTATCAGTCGCTTCAGGCTTAAAATATTTCTTATAAATATCATTAACGATGTAGGCAGGACCCGCGTTTACAAAAGCCGAAAAAGTTGACATAAAGGCTGCTAACAACCCGGCAAGCAACAAGCCTTTAATTCCTACAGGCACGTGATTATTGATCACCTGCGGAAGAATGACTTCAAGATCATTGCTAGTTACACCGCCTGCATTGGCAAGTTCGGGAGCGATGTAAACCAAGCCTAAAAGTACAATCGCAGCGATCATTAAATACCGTGGGATAAATAACACCAGATTGGTAAACCCGCTCATATAGGCCGCATCTTTTGCCGTGCGCGTTGATAAAATACGCTGCATATCATAGCTAGGCGTTGGCCCGGCGATACTGGCAAAAAAGCCCTTAAATAAACTCATACCTACAAAAGCGCCAAACATCTTGTAGCCCTGTGTATCAATAAGTCGGTTAAATTCTTCAAAGTCGCCAGACCAAAATCCGGTGAGTTGACTACCGAAGGTAACTCTGGTCCATTCTTCAGGAATCAATGCTGTGATTTCTGCATCGGTAAAGGAGAAAAAAGTGTATCCTGCAACAAGTATTCCTGCGAGAACCATTATCCCAAACTGCAACACTTCGGTAGAAACTACAGAGAACATTCCTCCTTTAATCGTATAAATCGTTGTGAGCAAGATCAAGATCAGCGCATAGACTTGTTCTGCATTTAACAGCGTGAGATCACCAATAACGAGGCTTACATCCCAAGGTAAGATTACGGTCATAAATTTACCGGCACCTTCAAAAAAATAGGCGATAAATCCTACTGAAGCCACCACGGCAAAAATCGCCACGATCAAGTGGGAAGCGCGGCCGGCTTTATCGTCGCCAAAACGAGAAAGAATCCATTCTGAACCGGTCATTACATTAGATCTGCGAATCCAAACCGCCAAGAACATCATCACAAAGACTTGGTTAAAAATGGGCCACATCCACATAAACATGAAGCTCTTCACGCCATACAAAAACAGGATTCCCACCATCCAAGCTGTACCCGAAACATCAAACATTCCCGAGCCGTTACTCAAGCCCAGATAATACCATTTGATGCTTTTTCCGCCCAAAAAATAAGAATCAAGTCCTTTCGAAGCTTTTTTAGCCACGTAAACTCCAATCCCAATGGTGAGCAGCAGGTATACCGCGATTATGATTACATCAATACTCTCCATATTATTCTGCGTCTGCTGTCACACCCCAAGCTTTGTTAGGTGTTGCTCCCATTACTAATTTGAGCTCACCACCAGCGGTGATCTGCTCGTGCGTAATGCTGGTTTGATTAAATTCCTCGCCATTCAAAGTAGCCGACTGGATATAGAAATTTTCTTCGGAAACGCCTTCGGCTGTAATAGTGAAGGTTTTTCCTGACGGAAGATTGATCGTTGATTTTGCATAAACCGGACTACCTATTTCATAAGCCGCACTTGCAGGATTGAATGGATATAACCCCATAGAACTCCACACATACCAAGCTGACATTTGACCGGCATCCTCATTACCGCTTAAGCCATTAGGCGTGGTATTGTATTGCGTTTTAAGAATATGATTTACCCAATATTGTGTTCTCCAGGGCTTGCCTGCACGATTGAATAAATACGCGATATGGTGACTTGGCTCGTTACCGTGTGCATATTGACCAATTAATCCCGAAATATCTGCAGAAGTAAAATCTCCCGTAATCTCAGAACTTTCGGTAAAAAGCTGCTCAAGCATTCCGGTAAACGGTTCAGCACCGCCGTGTAATTTTATAAAATTATCAGTATCGTGAAGCACAAACCAGCTGTGCTGCCACGCGTTACCTTCAGTATAATCTGTGTTTTCACGGTGTCTTGAGAACTTAGGATCAAACGGCTCGTGCCAATGTCCTGTAGAAGATTTTCCGCGCATAAAGCCGGTTTCAGGATCGTATAGCTTTTCGTACGACTTAGAACGCTCGTTGAAGTACTGATAATCTTCTTCATGACCTAAAGCTTTGGCCATTTGCGCAACGCACCAGTCGTTATACGCATATTCTAAATTAAAAGTGACGCTTTCGTCTATTTTATCAAAAGGAATATAACCAAATTCTTTTAAGAACTCGAGTCCGCGCTCGTCACGCATTTGGGTGTTTTTCATCGCCTCATACGTCTTATCCGCATCAAAACCTTTAATCCCTTTAAAGTACGCATCGGCAATAACCGGGATGGCGTGATTACCCGTCATCGTATTGGTCTCGTTTCCGTAGAGCGTCCAGACCGGCAAACTTTTATGCACCTCATAATAGGTAAGCATGGAGTTTATGATATCGCTAGTTTTTTCAGGCTCTAAAAGACTTAACAATGGATTTTCGGCACGGAAGGTATCCCAAAGCGATAAGGTAGAATATGCGGTAAAATCTGCGTCGATGATACTGTCATTTTCCTGACGGAATTGCCCATTAACATCGCTAAACGTTACCGGAGCGATCTGCGTATGATATAAGGCCGAATAAAAAATCGTCTTTAAAGAATCGGTTGGAGTTTCAACAACAATATGCTCAAGTTGCTTTTCCCAAATCTTTTTAGCTTCGGTTTTTGCAGTTTCAAAATCAACATCGGCAGCTTCAGCAAAATTCTCTTTGGCGTTAGCTACACTTACAGAAGAAACCGAAACCTTAACAGTAACATCGCGGCTTCCATCAATATTGAAGAAAAACTGTGCTGCAGTAGTTTTTCCGCTTACGCTATCTGCGTCAACCACTTTTTTATCTGCAACTAAAATATGTCGCGCAATAGGTTTTGAGAATTGGGCTACATAAAACACTTTTTGATTTTTTGCCCAACCCGTACTGTGGCGGTAACCGCTAATCGTAGTTTCATTTTCGATCGTGATCGCGGTTTCTGTTGGTGCGTCCCAATTGATCGCAAAACCAAGATCTAACACTACCGAAGCTTCACCAGCACCTTCGTAATTGTACTTTTGAAAACCGGTGCGTTTAGTAGCAGTAAGCCCTACTTTAATCTGCGGATCTTCAAGGTAAACCGAGTAGTAACCCGGTTCTGCACTTTCGCGCTTGTGTGAATAGGTCGAGGCATAGGGGCGGTCTGCCGGCTTCTCATAACTTCCTGATAGATCAACCTCTTTGTTAGTAGGCATAAACAAGATGTCAGCAAGATCCCCAATTCCGGTTCCGCTTAAATGCAAGTTGCTAAACCCGGAAACAATAGAATCAGAATAGTGATAACCGGAACACCAACCCCAACCGTTAGTACCGTTATCAGGACTCACCTGAACCATTCCAAAAGGTACGGTAGCACCGGGATACGTGTGCCCGTGGCCGCCGGTACCGATGAACGGATCTACCTGCGCGGTAAGATTCAAGTCCGTTTGAGGTTCGGTTTGTGGTTCTGCATCATTCTTACATGAAGCAAGGGTTAAAATTGCGATTAAGAAAAAGGATTTCTTTAACATTTGAATACGTTTTTTAGCCTGCAAAGGGTTAATCTGTTAAGATTTTTAATAAATATGTGATATATTATACCCGTTTCTGACTTTTATTAGACTAACGACAGTTCTCAAAAGCTAAACAGCTTAAAAACCAACTTTTGACTTATGCCCCTACGCAATTCTTTCAAAAATAACTTCTTGCTTAATGCCACTACAGGTTATAAAATTAACCTGACGCATCACGTGATTTTTTGGTTGGTCTATTTCCTGTTTAATTTTTTGCGCTGGGGAAGTTATTACAATGATTATTTCTACTCGTTTAAAGCGAATCTTCTAGGCTTTCCCATTCACATAAGCCTCACGTATTTTACGATCTATGTACTCATCCCGATGTTTATCTACAAACGTAAATATGTGCTTTTTACGTTGAGCCTTATCAGTGCTATTTTTATAATGGTGATCATAAAATACGAACTTACTTACTTCTTAATCAGCAATAACGTATGGCCCGAAGGTCCCGAAGAAACTACCAGTCTGGGTGTTAATTATGTGGTGGTGATGATGCTGGGAGAACTGTATGTGATTTCCTTTGGTGCTGCGATAAAGATCACTATTGATTGGCTTCGCGAAAGACAACTTGCAGCAAGTTTAGCCAAATCAAATCTGGAGACCGAACTGCGCTTTTTGCGCTCGCAGATCTCCCCCCATTTTTTCTTCAACACCTTAAATAACATCTATTCTTTAAGTCTTGAAAAGTCTGAAAACACGCCCGAAACTATCTTGAAACTTTCTGACTTGATGCGGTATTTACTGTATGAGACCAAAGAAAAAAGACAGCCTCTGGTCAAAGAGATCAAGTTTATTCAAAATTATCTCGACTTGGAGCGGATTAGATACAACAAAAAACTGGATCTAAAGTTTGAGGTTACAGGCAATCCTAAAGGCAAAAAAATCGCTCCCATGCTGCTCATTCATTTTATTGAAAACGGCTTTAAGCACGGCGCGAGTAAAAATATTGGTAAGGTAAAGATCACGATCGATCTCACGATAGAAGGTTCTTTTCTATATTTTAGAATGAGTAACACCCTGCCGCAAAAAGAGTTGCAAAACAAAATACCAAATGCCGGCGGAATCGGTATCGAAAATGTTGAAAAACGCCTTAAATTGGGCTACGGCGCTCAAGATTACGCGCTGAAGATTTACGAAGAAGACGGTGAATATAAAGTATATTTAAAATTAAGATTATTATGAGTTTAAGATGTGTGATCATAGACGATGAACCCCTAGCCATCAATGTGATTAAAAATCATATTGCACAACTTAAAGGTCTGGAAATTATTAAAACATTTGACAATGCGATCGAGAGTCTAGACTTCTTACGCACCACTGAGATCGATCTGCTGTTTCTGGACATCAACATGCCGGTACTTGACGGACTAAGCTTTTTAAAAAGCCTGGACAACAAGCCTATGGTGATCCTAACCACGGCGCACGAGGAATATGCCGTTGAAGGTTTTGAGCTTGAAGTACTTGACTATCTCGTAAAACCCATCTCTTTGCCTCGCTTTTTAAAGGCTACCAATAAGGCGATCGCAAAAACTCAGGAGGCTCCTAAAAGCACCACGGAAAACGAATCGATCTTTGTGAAGGTTGACAAGAAGAAGATGAAAAAAGTATACCTTGATGACATTCTTCTAGTAGAAAGTCTCAAAGATTATATCAAAATAATTACTCTTAACGGAAACTACGTGGTCCATCAAACATTGGGAAGTTTTACTGACGAATTACCTAGCGCTCAGTTTGTGCGTATTCACCGCTCGTACACCGCCAATATCAATAAAGTTGATGCCGTTGAAGGCAACAGTGTTGAGATTGCAAACAAGCGTTATACCATAGGTCGCAATTATTTAGAAGACGCAAAAAATGCCATACTTCGCAATCAGTCTGGCAATTAAATTGTTAAAGTTTTAAAGCTAAAGCAAAGAATTCAAAGGGTTTAGGATGTTAAAATAGTTAACATTCTGCCAAGGGTTATTTCGCTATTTTTGGTTTTAAACTTTAACCGTATGAATAACCTTAATAAACTATATCTAATTCTAGTCTGCACATTTTCAGCGCTTGGCGTGCAGGCACAAGATCAAGTTTCGTTACAAATTATAAAAGAGCGCGATTCGTTACTGCTTAACCTCAACAAGCAATTAGAAGATAATGCGATTAAACTGAAATCGCTTCAAGGCGAGTTTTCTGACCTCAACCCTAACCGAACCAGCCAACGTCTGGGAAGTTTAGACAGTATCATTTCTAAACAGGAAAACCGAATTACCCTACTTGAGAATTCTAGAAAAATTCAGCTAAAATTGAATGGTCAATTAGCTTTTACCGAATTGATGAGCATTCATCGCGATATAAAACCCAGCAACCTGTTGCTGTCTTCTCAGGAATTTTTCAGCAAGATCGCGGCGATCAATAACCCAATGAATTATCCGGCCTATGAAGCATGGTTTAAAGAATATCAAGAATGGTATGAGCGTAAAAAAGGTAAAGACAATTGGCTAGATCTGATCAACAAAAGCATTACCGTGCTCAACGAACCGGCAAGTAATGTACCGCTTTATGGATCGCTTTTTCAGACGTTTTCTACCGGAATCACTTCAGCAATGGAAATTGTTGGTGGAACAGGCAGAGATTTACGTGATAAAACTCCAGAAATGCTTAACGTGCTCAACACGGCGAGTCAATTCAGCCAGCAACAAAGCATTATAGACAACGAGTGGAAAAGTATCAACGAAGAGCTTAATAAGCTTGAAAATGAATACAACCGCTTACTTGAAGAACAAGCCAAATATTACGGGCTAGATATGAGTGCGGTAGCTCAGTATCAAAACGCGACCCTAGACAGCGAGCGTGAAACCCTTAAAAATAAATTCAGAAAATCTATCAATAACAAAATCTCTGAATGGGAAAAGCAAGGCAATAAAGACTGGCTGACCGAAATAGAACGTTTTATGGTAAAAACGCAGTCGCTGCGTCAACGCTTTGGCCAACTTACCCTACGTATGAAAAGCAATATTGGAAAATACCAAGAGCTGATCACACATTTTTCTAAAAACGACAGTTTTGCCGAAGAATTTAGAACCAAACTGAGAGATCTGGAGAGCAGTATTGATCAGGTAGATTCTAACTTCAATGCAGTGTTTAATCCTTCAAAATACATCGAAGATTCTGCGGTAATGTACATCACACAATAAACAATCTGGCTATGAAAAAACTACAGAAAGAAGACATTAAACAAGAAGTTTTTGACCTTTATGATGCTTATGCGCACAATAAATTAGAGCGAAGAGAATTTGTTGAACGGCTTTCTATGTTTGCCGTAGGAAGCATCACGGTGCCTGCCTTACTGAGTTTTTTGATGCCCGATTATGAAACCACCAGACGCATCGCTGCTGATGATCCTAATCTGGATTCCAAATTTATTACCTACAATTCACCAAAAGGCGGCGGGGAAATTAAAGCCCTGCTTTCTAAACCTAAAAACACTACTGAAAAATTAGGTGGAATTGTAGTTGTGCACGAAAACCGCGGTCTAAATCCGTATATCGAAGATACCGCCCGCATTGCCGCACTTGAGGGATTTATAACCATCGCACCTGATGCTTTGAGTCCGCTTGGCGGTTATCCCGGCAATGATGATGACGGTCGTGCGATGCAGCGTAAAAGAGACAGCAAAGAGATGCTTGAAGATTTTATTGCGGCTTATGAGTACCTGATGAATCACGAGGATTGCAACGGAAACGTTGGTGTGGTAGGTTTTTGTTTTGGCGGTTCTATTTCTAATATGATGGCGGTAAAAGTGCCTACTTTAAAAGCTTCAGTGCCCTTTTATGGCGGGCAACCTACAGAAGATATTGATCAAATTCAAGCGCCACTTTTGCTACAGTATGCCGGGCTAGACGAGCGTATTAATGCCGGTTGGCCAGACTATGAAGCCAAACTAAAAGAGCACAATAAAGAATATGGGATGTTCTTATATCCCGATGTAAATCACGGTTTTCATAACAACACCACACCACGCTATGACAAAGAAGCCGCTGAACTGGCTTGGGAACGCACAATAGCCTTTTTTAAAGAGCATTTGTCTTAGAAGACCAAAACCAGAAATTGCTTATTTCTCATATTTTAAACGATTTCGTTTCCATTTATTAGCCAAAAAGCGCTATTAGTCGAATTAGTTCTCAGGTTTTAAGATGCTTTATAATATTTACAGCATCCTAATCAACCATCCCATGAGACGTAACTTTCTGTATTTTACCTGTTTTCTATGCCTTTTAAGTATTCAAGTTTTAAGTGCTCAAGAGCGCTATGAATTGAATACAGATTGGTTTTGCAATCCTATCAGCGATACCAAAGAAAACGGCATTACACTCTCCCAACCTGAATTTAAGCTAAAAAAATGGATGCCTGCGACCGTTCCGGGAACAGTGCTAACTACGTTGCTTAATAATGAAAAAGTTCCTGATCCTTTCTACGGAATGAACAACAACAAGATCAAGGACATTTATGAAACCGGACGGGAATATTACACCTACTGGTTCACTAAAGATTTTGAGGAAACCGCAGCACCGGGCGAACAAGTCTGGCTAAAATTCAGAGGAATCAACTACAGCGCTGATGTATATTTAAATGGTAAGAAAGTAAATCAAACGCCCTTTAAAGGAATGTATCTGCGTAGGGAATTTAATATCACTTCCCTTCTCAATAAAAGCGGAAAAAACAGACTTGCTGTTTTGGTACATCCGGCAGATGAAGTGGGCAATCCTAACGGAGGTCAAGGTGGTGACGGAACCATTGCTAAAGGTGTAGCCCTACAATACACTGCCGGCTGGGATTGGATTCAACCGGTACGGGATCGCAACACCGGGATTTGGGATAAAGTGTTTATTGAAAAAACAAAATCGGTAAACCTTAAGAATCCACATATTGTGACTTTGGTTCCCGGAAAACGCTTGCCGGGCGAAACGCAAGAACCTGCAACGCTACAAGTTTCAGCTGAATTGCAAAACACACAAAACACACCGGTAAGCGGGACATTACAATACCAACTCAACGGTAAAACTATTAAGACACCGGTAACGCTTTCCGCTAAAGAAACTAAAGAAATCGCACTTCCTGATTTCAGTTTAGAAAATCCAAAATTGTGGTGGCCCAGTGGTTATGGAGATCAAAACTTGTACGACTTGAATATTGAATTTGTAGTCGCAGATCAAGTTTCTGATAGCGAACACCTACAATTTGGCGTTCGTGAAATTCAAACGAGCTGGAATGCGCATACCCGAAGTAAAGAGATCGCCGTAAACGGACAAAAAATCTTTATTAAAGGAGGTAACTGGATCATTTCAGATGCGATGCTTCGGTTTTCTGAAGAACGTTATGATGCTGAGATTCGTTTCCATAGAGATATGAACTTAAACCTGATCAGAATTTGGGGAGGAGCTTTGCCGGAGCGTCCTGAATTCTATGAAGCTTGCGACAAATATGGCTTGCTGGTGATCCAGGATTTCTGGATGTCTGGCGACTGTAACGGGCGCTGGGTTGACCCCATGAAAAAAGAAGATCAGTGGACACGTAGACAATATCCTGACGATCACAATTTATTTATCGAGTCGGCTGCAGATGCTGTTAAAATGCTACGCAACCACGCTTCATTAGCGATCTGGTGTGGCGGTAATGAGATCACACCACCAGCCGATATTTTAAGCGCGCTTAAAGATTCGATCTTGCCAAAATACGACAATACCCGTTGGTTTATAGACTACTCCAATTCTGATGAAATGTCGTACAATTTTAAAGGCGGAAACGGCGATGGACCCTACGGCATTCAAAACATCAACACCTTCTGGGGTGAGCGCACGTGGCCTTTCAATTCTGAAGTAGGCTCGGTAGGAACCGGTGACGCAGTTTCTTTAAAACGCTTTTTACCAGAAGATCATCAAGTGATTCCGCAGGAATTAGAAGGCACCGAAAAAGTGGAAGATGAAGTATGGAGCTACCATAAATATATAGATTATGGCGACGCTATGGAGCCTTACGGAAGTCCAAAAGATATGGAGGATTTTGCCACCAAAGCGCAACTGGTAAATTACAACCAATATCGCGGTTTAATGGAAGGCTTTTCTTCTCATATGTGGGATTGGTACACCGGTGTGATCATCTGGAAAACCCAAAACCCATGGACGGCTTTACGTGGTCAGATGTATGATTATTATCTGGATCCTAACGCTTGTTTATATGGTTTACGTAGCGGCAGCGAACCCGTGCACGCGATGTATGATCCCGTTGAGCAAAACATAATGATCGTCAACAACTCGTTTGAGCAACAACACGATCTTATGATGCGTTTAACTGCCTATGATATAGAAGGCAACAGCAAAATGATCACGCAAGTTTTTAATTACATTGAGCCTTCTAGCGTGCGCCAAATTATGTCTATAGCGCGTTATATTGAAGAACTTGGGGCTGAAGAGGGCATGTTTTTATCGGTTCAGTTGCTTAATGTAGATCAAGAATTAGTTAGCGATAATTTTTACTGGCTGCCTGATGCTAGCGGAAACTATTCCGGATTGCAGAATATGGACAAGGCGGAACTTTCAGCTAAAGCAAAGAAAATCTCAGCTACCGAAATTGAATTAACGCTAACCGCTGCTGAAGAATTTCCGGTGGCGTTTTTCAACAGAATTTCGTTGATCGATGCTAAAACCGGCGAGCGCTTATTACCCACATTTTTTAGTGACAACTATGTATCTGTAACTCCTGGCGGCAAAAAGAAAATCACCTTGAGCTATGGCCAGCTAAAAAATATCGATGCAAAAATTGAGATCGAAGGATGGAATGTACCAAAACAAACCCTCGATCTCAACTAAGATAAACACCACACTAAAGTTTAAAAAGTCGGCGGTTACGCCGGCTTTTTCTTGTTGGCATCGAACTTTAACCTCAATTTAAAACAGAACTACTGCAGGCTGCATAACTTTAAATACAAAAGAAAACTTATGAAATTTAATTATGTAGGCGATACCGGTCTTATGGTATCTGAGCTGTGTTTTGGTACGATGACCTTTGGCGGAGTAGATGCCGGAACGTGGAGCCAGATCGCATCGGTACCTCAGAAGGAAGTGAACCAGATGCTCAAAGCGGTTTTTGACGCCGGAATCAATTTTATTGATACGGCTAATGTGTATTCCTTTGGGCAATCTGAGCAATTACTGGGACAAGGATTAAAAGACTTAGGAATCAATCGCGATGAAGTTGTGGTCGCAACTAAAGTTTTGGGACCTATGAGTGAAAGTCCTAATGACGTAGGTCTTTCTCGCTATCATATCTTCAATTCGGTTGATGCGAGTTTAAAGCGTTTACAGCTGGATCACATTGATATTTTATATGTGCACGGTGTAGATGCCAAAGTGCCGGTAGAACAAATTTTACAATCGCTGAATGATATCGTCGCCACTGGAAAAGTGCGTTATATCGCCATTTGCAACTGGCCGGCGTGGATGGTGGCTAAAGCACAAGCCATCGCAGCGCACAAAGGCTGGCAAAAATTCATCGGACTGCAATATTATTACTCGGCTGTTTCAAGAGATATTGAGACCGAACTGGTCCCGATGGCTCAAGATCATAATCTGGCAATTTTTCCTTGGAGTCCGTTAGCAGGTGGTTTCCTTACCGGAAAATATTCTCGAGAAGGCAACAGTGAAAAAGGATCTCGAAGAGCTGATTTTGACTTTCCACCAATTAATAAAGACAAAGCGTTTAACTTGGTTGATGTGATGAAAGAACTCGCAGCTGCACATCAGGTTTCGGTAGCAGAAATTGCCTTAGCTTGGGTGCGCCATCAAAAAGGCGTGACCAGCACGATCATAGGCGCAAAAACCATAGACCAACTTCAATCAAACATCAAGTCTACCGAAATCAATTTAAGCAAAGAAGATCTAGAAAAAATAGATGCGGTAAGCCCAAAACCAAAGCTGTATCCCGGTTGGATGGTACAACGCCAATCTAGGTATAGACAGTAATTTTTTAAAAACAAAAAACCTCTCATTTTTATTAGAGGTTTTTTTGTTAAAATATATAATGCTATTTATAGTCAATACGATCTAAAGTCACCTTAGAATTCAGTGTATTCAACTGAATAACTTTAGTCAATTTGGTCTCATCTCTTGATCCGTAGTTTTTATAAATCGTATATTTTAAGTAGTTAGGATTATCTGAAGTATCTTGATCAAAGGCTTCCAGATTGATGATCCATTCTCCCGGCTCCTCGTCATCTATAAGATAAGCTTCTGCAGCATACTCTTTATTCACTTCGTCTAGAAGTCGGTCCCGATTGTCAAAAAGTGTATGCACCCATTTAAAATATTTTTTCTGAGGATTTACGAATTGTAATTCAAAATCTGTGTTGGGATCGTTCCATTCAAAAACTAGACGAATATCTTGTTTAAATCCTGCTTTGAGTAGGCCTGCAGGTAAGCTTTTAAAATCAACTTTACTGCGGTGTAACGCGAGCAAATGCTTCAACTCATCAATTATTACTTCACGTAATCCGGAGAAATCAGCTTCAGGTATTGCATTTGCAAGCATCCGCTTATATAAATCAAAAGCTTTCTCATATTTGTGGGTTTCCTGATAATTCATTGCCAAATCCCGATATGTTTGAGCATCACTAGGACGTAATTCTAAAATACGCTCAAGAATCATCTGTGCTTTATCAAAATTCCCTCGTTCTTCAAGTTTAAAAGCCAAAATTTTTAATGCTTTTAGATTGTCACTTGCTAGTGCTGCAATATTGGTCAAGACAACATAGGAGTAATCAGCATCCCATTTTTTAAAGTAATCTGAAACATTTAAAATATACGGAATGGTCATCTGCGTCACAGATTTCTGCTTTTCATAAATACGTTGAGCTTCCTTAAAAGTTGAAGCCATTTCTAACTCTTTTAAATATCCCGGCTTACTGTTGACATCTTCCCAGAAAGACAACTCTTTCTCACGATAGTCGTTACCCTTGATGAGCGCACTGTTTTCTTTGTTTGTCTTAGGCTCATCTTGCGTATTAATTACACCATCTTGTGTTATAATTTCTATCGCACCAAAAGCCGCTATACTACCATACCGATTAGTTCCTACCAGAGATTTTATTGCTCTGATGTTTTTTATATTCTGTACGTCTATTGGAGGCAAATTGCTTAAACCGTTTCCCTGAGAATAAGGGGTACCATCGATCACAATAGCAGGGTTAGGATCTACAAACATCCCTACAGTACTTGTAACATTATTGAGAAAACTATAGCGTTTATTGGTCCCGACCCCCGAGATCAAAACTCCCGGAATCCTGCCAATGATATCATCGAGGCGCGTATCAGTTGGTAAAATTTGATTCTTTGTAAGTTCATCTACCGTATACCCAATAGCATCTACTTTTTTCTCTCCATACGGAGTAAGTCTAGTTTCTGACTCTTGCTTGATTTTTGTATAAATATTGACTTCGTCTAAAACTGTAGTGTTAGGCTTTAGTGCTATCTGCAGGTTTGTATCAGTTTCAATCGGCACTTGTTTTTCATACATACCTAAGGCATCAATGATAAGAACATCACCTTTATCAGCAGAAATACTGAAGTTACCCAGATTATCACTTAGCGTTTCTTTCAGCGTATTTTTAACTCGAATGGCCGCTCGCGGCATAGTAATATTGTCTTCGGTATAAATCTTTCCTGTGATGGTATTATTGTGATTATCTTCAAATGATTCATTGTCTGCCTGAAACGTAAGCATCCGCTCAAGCGCTTCATTTACAGATAAGCTTTCTAAATTGATGTAATGTCCTTCGCCGTAAAAACTAGCTTTTTGTAAGCTTTCATGATTTGCTTCAAGACTGGAGCTTATGCTATAGGTTGGCAAATACACCTCTTGATCCAAAGCTGAAAAAAAAGTGTTTCCGTTTGAAAATAATAATGCGGCATCGGCTTCAGCTGTATTGTCTTTTAAGATAGTTGCAAAATCTACCTCACCATCATAGGTAACATTTTCTAAGAACTTGATAATATTTTTTGAATCTCCATCTTTTACTGAAAACATTCGCTCTTCCATCTTAAGCGCACTAAAAACGATCACATTTACAGAAGCATAGTTCAGATGGTCTAAATATTTTCGCAACAGCTTTAATTCCTCATCAACATCACGACTGTCTGAATTCATTTTTATTGAAGCATCCCAATACACCGTAAGGTTTTTAGGTGTAATTCGAGTTCGTGGGATCACTTTGCCATTCTCGCTAGGATAAGACACTCTCAAACTGAACATCAAACCTTGATTCACGCGTTCCCAATCATCTTGGTTATACAGTCTGGTAAATGAAAATGTTTTATAGTCTGAACCTCCAACTTCAAAATCTATGTATCTACCGTAAACCTCAATCAATTCTAAAGAAACAACGACATCTTGATCAACTAAAATATCATAAGGCTCGAGGTTTATGGTCTGCACACCATCTCCTCTAATTTCATAAATGATATTTTGAGTTAAGATATTCTCTGCCGGATAACCTTCTTTATAATTATAGACATTAACCCTCACTTTAATACCACCCGAATTATTCTTTGTGATGTTGAATTTGAGATCGTGAAGCTTGGTCTTCTTATTTTCAATCTTAAACCTTGTAGCAATCTCACCTCCCAAGGCTTCAGGATTAAGCCAATAACCTGTCACGCCTTGCTTGATCCTTAACGAACCAATATTCTTTTCTTTTCGTAACTCGTTAGTTAGTACAACTTCCGCTAAACTGAAAGGCTCTGGCTCTAGATAAAATTTTGAATCTCCCGCTGCTTGCGAGAAAAATTCAGCAGCAGAAAGCCTTAGTGTTTTATAACCGATATAGGAAATTTGTAAGCTAGAATTTTGTCCAATAGTGGTTGCATCGATAGCTAAATGAAACTCCCCGTTTTCGTCAGAAACAGTACCTATACTTTCCTTTAAAAAACCAATATTCACATAAGGAAGTGCTTGTTTTGTCTCCGCATCATAAATGCTTCCATTTATGATGGTACGGTTTTGAGCTTCAACAAGAATAGGCTGAAGCAAAATCACCAAGAGCGCAAGAAGTAGTTTAGCTTTCATATTTTGAACACACCATCTAAAGTACACATTTACTGAGGTATAAGTTCAAAAAAAAAAAAAAACGTCTTTAAAAAAAAACCTCTGATTTTCATCAGAGGTTTTTCCTTTGTACAGGCGGAGAGACTCGAACTCTCACACCTTGCGGCACTAGATCCTAAGTCTAGCGTACATTTGCCCAAACAGCACCAAAGCCACTCATTTTCAATTGATTATATAATATGTCATTTTCTTTGATATCATCTAATATCAATTGATTTCAACATTTGTTGTACCTATGTTGTACCCAGAGAAACTAATAAATTTGTATCTTTAGGGAAACTTCTTGGTAAACTAAACATTCAAAATTGAATGTTGTACCTATGTTGTACCTGATTTGGCTTTCGTACGCAAAACTAGGTCAATTATGTCATCAAACGCTAAAATAGTTCTTCGCAAAAAGCCTAATAAAGAAGGCTTGTATCCTCTTGCCATACGTATTACAAAAAATCGTCGCTCAACATACCAATATATAGGTCACTACATTGAATTGGAAGATTGGGATGAAAAGAATATTCGGGTTAAGAAATCACACATAAATTTCAAAACCTTGAACAATTTGTTATCCTTGAAACTTTCTGAATTAAACAATGCTCTTATTACGCTTCAATCCGAACAAAAAGATGCTTCTGCCAATCAAATTAAGAAGGAAATATATTCCTCCGGTATCAATGCTTCATTCTTTGAATTAGCACAAGAACATCTTGACGATTTAGAAAGTACAGAAAAGCTAAATCGTTTATCTACTGATAAAGCGTGGTTGAGCTTTATTATAAAATATCACAATTCGAAACAATTGTCTTTTCAAGAAATTGATGAACGTTTTCTTAAAAAACTGATGTTAACTTTAAAAGTTAAGTACTCCCTGTCTGAAACCTCAATAATGAACATTTTGGTATTTGTAAGGCTATTATTTAACAGAGCAATTAAATACAAAATTGTAAGCAGAGAATTATATCCCTTCGGTGGCGATAAAATAAAAATCAAATTTCCTGAAACTACCAAAGTCGGACTAAATATTTTAGAGATTCAACAAATTGAAAATTTGATAAATCTCAAACCTTCTGAAATACATACTAGAAATGTTTGGCTTTTTAGTTTCAATTTTGCTGGTATGAGGGTTTCTGATGTTCTACGAACCAAATGGTCAGATATTTATGATAACAGGCTGCATTATAGAATGCATAAAAACGCAAAACTTCTATCATTAAAAATTCCTGAAAAAGTACTAAAGATTTTAGACCAATATAAAGATGATAAAAGAAGTGATGATGATTTTGTTTTCCCTGAATTGAAAAAGGCAGACCCTGAAAATGCGAAAGATTTATATAACAAGAGAAAAACTGCTACAAAGAGGTTTAATGACAATCTAAAATCAATCTCTAAAAAGGCTAAAATAAATAAGAAAATAACGATGCACATAGCACGGCATAGTTTTGGAAATATTGCTGGGGATGCCATTCATCCGTTGATGCTACAGAAATTATATCGCCATAGTGATTTGAAAACCACCTTGAACTATCAAGCCAATTTCATCCATAAAGAGGCAGATGATGCATTGGATAGTGTTATAAACTTTTGAGGAAATAAATAATTGAAGAGCGGATATTTTATTGCTATAAGTAGTTTAGCATATTCAAAATATCCGCTCTTTACGATTTTCAATTACAGATTTAATCTCTCCTAAATAGAAACTAATTTTTAATTGGATTTGCTAATTTTTGATTGAAGCATTTAACTAACATTTTATAAAGTTCTGGATGTTTCTTTTTGAGCAAATCTGGGCGCTCGAAGAAATATTCTGAAGCTACTGCAAAGAATTCTGCTTGGTTTGTACCACCATATTTTCTGATATCAGAATGGTTGTCGTTTATGGCTTCTATTTCCTTATGAATTAAATTCAGCCAAGGTATTGCATATTGATGTTCTAATAATCGCTCTGGAACGCCATCTGTTCTATCATCCAGCTTATCAATAAGGTGTACAAATTCGTGTATGCCTGTATTGCTTTTATCTGTTGTGTTTCTAAAACCGTGATACAATGCTTTTTTAGATAAAATCATTTGTTTCTCAAAACGTCCGTTCCCGACTATCCCACCAATATTGCGCGAGTTATCCTTACTGCTAAATTGCATATCTTCATTAAAATTATCTGGGTATAAGAGGATTCCACTTAAATTAGTGTAATGCCATTCTTTAAAGCCGAAAACAGGAATTACCGCACTTGCTGCAATTAAAATTTTGTCTAATTCTTCCAATTCAAACTGCACGCCATCTATATAAACCTCACTTAAAAACTGCATCATTTTTTGTTGAAAAACAAGTTGCCTGCCTTTTGAAAGATTTTTATAATAAAGAACATTCTCCATTAATAATTTGTGCCAATGCTCTGGAAATGGCTTTACGCTATGCCGTTTCTCTTTTCGATAAAAATGAATAGCAAACAGAAGAATCACAACCAAAATTAAAATATAAACCATATTATAGCGAGGTATTAATCTACAGGTTCCGCTTTAAAGCCTACCTTTTGCAAGGTAGCCTTTACATCTTCTTCTGAAGCACCATCGCTTTCTATGGTTAAAATTTTATCAGGATTAGCGGTATCCACTTCCCAACTTTCGACACCTTCTTGCTTGTTTAAAAAAGGGGTCACTTTTGATACACAACCACCACAATTGATATTTGTTTTAAATTTTAAAGTTTTCATTGTATTTGAATTTATAATTAATATTAAAGTTTTACTCCTTTAAGCCTTAAACTATTTAGAACTACAGATACGCTACTGAAAGCCATTGCCATTCCCGCAATCATTGGGTCCAATAAAAATCCATTTACGGGATACAAAACGCCTGCTGCAATTGGAATACCAATAAGATTATAAATGAATGCCCAAAATAGATTCTGACGTATGCCCAACACGGTTCTTTTCGATAGTTCCAAAGCTTTGGGAATAGATTGCAAATCTGACGTTATCAATGTCATTTTCGCGACGTCCATTGCTATATCAGACCCTTTACCCATTGCTATACTTACATTGGCCTGTGCCAAAGCGTGCGAATCGTTGATACCATCGCCCACCATTGCGACTATCTTTCCATCAGCTTGCAATTTTTCAACAAAAGCTGCTTTCTGTGAAGGCATCACTTCTCCTTGGTAATTTGTTATTCCTACTTGTTTTGCGACAGCAGATGCGGTTTTATTGTTATCTCCAGTAAGCATATAGACTTCGATGCCTCTGTCTTGAAGTGTTTCTATAGCTTTTTTTGAAGTTTCTTTAATCTTGTCAGCAATGGCGAGTATCGCCAGCACTTGTTTTTCATTGCCAAAGAAAATGACCGTTTTAGCCTGCTCTTCGAGACTTTCTGCCGTTTGCATTAAGGAAGCGTCGATTTGAATATTCTTTTCAACCATTAGCTTATGGTTTCCAACATAGTATTTTGAACCATTTTCTGTTTGAGCTTTTACCCCCTTTCCTGTGATACTTTCGAAGGAAGCCATTTCAGTTTGTTCAACATTTTCATCTTTTAAGTGGTTGACTACAGCCCCTGCCAAGGGATGTTCTGACTGTGCTTCGATAGCCAAAAGAATTTCCTTGTAATCGTTCTGATTTTCAAGCTTGTCCTTCCAAAGTATGTCGGTTACCAAAGGTTTTCCTTCAGTAATCGTACCCGTTTTATCAAGGATTACTGCATTCACTTTATGGCCAAGCTCTAAACTTTCGGCATCCTTTATCAAAATATTATTTTCAGCGCCTTTACCGATACCCACCATAATGGCAGTAGGTGTGGCCAATCCCAATGCGCAAGGACAAGCGATAACCAACACGGCTACAGAAGTTAATAAGGCTTGTGAAAAACCATTATCGCCTCCAATTGATATCCATACAATAAAGGTAATAATGGAAATAGCCAACACAACGGGAACAAATATTCCAGCAATTTTATCGACCAGTTTCTGAACAGGCGCCTTGCTTCCTTGAGCTTCCTGAACCATTTTAATGATTTGTGATAGTAAGGTTTCTCCACCTACTTTTTCGGCAGTAAATTGAAAGCTCCCTTTTTGATTTACCGTGCCTGCAAATACTTTTTCATCAGTTGATTTTTCTACTGGAACAGGTTCTCCCGTAATCATACTTTCATCTACATACGAGCTTCCCTTGGAAACTTCTCCATCCACAGGAATCTTTTCTCCGGGACGCACCAAAATGGTCTGGCCAACTTGCACGGATGAAATAGGAATTTCCTTTTCTTCTCCATTCTCAATGATTTTAAGGGTTTTAGGCTGAAGACCCATTAATTTTTTGATGGCTGAAGACGTATTGGATTTTGCCTTTTCTTCCAATAGTTTCCCCAAGGAAATAAAGGTTATAATTACCGTAGCCGCTTCATAATAAACGTGAGGTTCAATACCACGACTCAACCAAGATTCTGGAAAAAAGGTATTGAATACACTAAAGATAAAAGCGATTCCTGTGCTCAAAGCTACCAAGGTATCCATATTTGCTTTACCGTGTTTGGCTTGCTTGAAAGCATTGATGAAAAAGCTACGACCGAACCAAAAAAGAATTGGAAAAGTTAACACCAAAGAAATCCACTTACCTGGTTCCCATTGCATAAAAAACATTCCTAATACAAAAATGGGTAGCGTAAGTATAGCCGACCAGATAGTACGGCTTTTTATGTCCTGATAATGTTTTTGCTGAAGTTCTTGTTGTACTTCCGAAGGATTTTCTGTATCTATAATAATATCATAGCCTACCTCGCGAAGTGCATTTTGAAGTTGATTAGGACTCAACGCTTTGTCGTATTCCACAAGAACAGAACTATTAGCGAAATTGACGCTGGCATCAAACACTCCTTCTGTGTGTTTTAAAACAGATTCAACGCTCGCTGCACACGATGCGCAGGTCATTCCCGTAACAGGAAATGATTCTTTTATTCCCTGTTTTTGCTTCTTTTCTTTGGTTTCAAATATGTTGATTGTCTCCATAATCGTATTCATCTTAATACATCACAAATTTTAGGATTTAAAGTTTTTAATATATTACGTTATATGCTGAATGAATTGTAGAATTTGCTTGTTAAGGGTCACCAATATGTAATTTTCCCAAGTTTCCGATACAAACAAGATAACTTATACCCGATTTTTTATAAAACAAAAGACTACAATGTGAGTTGTAGCCTTTCGGAATTTGAGGTTGTTGCACCTCACTATAATGAATTGAGATAAGTTGTATTATTTTAAATATTCGTTACAAGCTTCCTCACATTTTCTACAGGCATCTGCACATTCTTGACAGTGTTTGTGGTCGTGCTTGGCACATACATCAGCGCATTTTTTACAGATATCACGGCATTGTTCTACCATACCTCTAACATCTTTATAATTTGACGCAAGCAAATTTGCTGTTGCACTACAGATTGCAGCACAAGCCCTATCAGTTCTTATACAATCTACCATCATCTTGACGTTTTCTTCGCCAAGACAAGCATCTGCACAGTAATTACAATGTGCTACACAATTGTTTAAAGCTTCGATTAATTTTGAATTTTTCATAAATATATTAGAATTTAAATTGTTAAAAATAGTCCACTACTATAGCGGATATTACTAAAGACAATTTAATGTATGTAATATCGTTTTTTGTTATAAAATATGCCGAATGATTTGTAAAATTTTCGGATTAACAGAATTTAACATCATATTTTATCCAAATATTTACGATTCTGATTTGTGCTTTTTTTAAACTGTGTAGGTGTCATTCCTGTAACCTTTTTAAATTGATTGCTTAAGTATGCAACACTACTATAATGAAGTTTAAATGCTATTTCACTCAAGGTTAATTCATCGTAAACTATAAGTTCTTTAACACGTTCAATTTTCTGGTTTATGATGTACTGCTCGAACGTAATATTTTCTACCGACGAAAAAAGTGAACTTAAATATTTGTAGTCCAAGTGAAGTTCGCCTGTAACAATATCTGCCCATTTGAAATCGAGCTCCTCGGAAGAATGATGGATTTTATCTACAACCAATGTTTTCATTTGTTCAATAAGTTGACTTTTACGGTCGTCAATCAAACTAAAACCTGAATTTTGAAGCGCTTTGGAAAGACTATTTTTTGTGTTGGGACTTAACGATGAAACTAATTTAACCTCCCCCAATTTTATAGAAACATACAGTATTTTAAGTTGTTCCAAAATATTGGAAACTGCTGAGATACATCTTGGGCAGACCATATTTTTAATATGGATAGTCTCATTCATATAGTACTTGTTTCAAAATAATTTTAATCCAGATTTGTATAGAGAATAATAAACGGCAGCTGTTGCAGCAACTACAAAAATCAATACTATCACAACTAAAGCTATAATTTTATCTTTTTTTGGAATATCACTTTTAGGCTGATGTTTCTTTCTGTCATTTTTTCTTCTATTTCTTCTACTCTCACTCATCCTCGTTCTCCTTCAAAAAATCAAGATGACTAATTTAAACTACCCAATTAAGTATAGTTTTAAACTATTGTACGGTTTCTGTTACTTCACCACAGTTTAGCATTGCTTGTCCGTAGTAGGGATTTTGTATTTCTTTTTCCGTGCTCAACCAATATGCGCCTTCATTATTATTTGCCATTGGACAAAAATCTATGTAAATTTCTTGGTTGATGCCAAACGCTTTCATTGCATTTATGAGGTGTGCTGAAAGACTGATAAAATGATTTCTCTGGGTTTTAATATCGGATGTCTGGGCAATTTCATTTGAGGAAGCCTTCAATTCTTTTTCAAGTTGCGCCCAGTGGTTATTCGCATTTTTATCCTTTAGCAAAGCAAGGTCAACTTGTGTTAAACTTTTCTGTAAGGTCTGTGCGGCCGTTTTTGCTTTTTCACTTTGGTCGTTTGTCAATGCTGTTTTAAGCATAATATAATCATCAAAAACTGTTTTGAGCTGCTCTTGGAATTTGGAAGCTACATCCATACGCTTGGCGGCATCAACTGTGTTGTTTAAATTTTCCATTCCCAAATGCCCTTCGTGACCTGTCATTGTTTTACCACCTGATGCATTCATCATAGATTTTTTTCCTTGTAACTGTGCAGCGGCATCTACGGTAAATGTTCCGTTGGTTACCACTTCATCGCCGTTAGAAAGCCCTTCGATAATGGTATAGTTCTCACCATTTTTCGTTCCCAAAGTCACTTCTTGCATTTCAAAAACGGGTTCATTGGGATTGGTCTTTACGTACACCAATGAGCGCTCGCCTGTCCACATTACTGCCGTTGCAGGTATGCTTATCGCAATTTCCATAGTATTGCCTTTTGTCATTGCCACTTTTGCGGTTACGAACATTCCTGGTTTTAATAGATTTTCCTTATTGTTCAATGTGGCGCGCACTGAAACAGTTCTGGACTTTGTATTCAAAGTAGGGTCGATAAATGAAACTGATGCTTCAAATTCTTTATTGGGATAAGCGTTACTAGTGATTGTTACCTTTTGACCTTCCTTTAGTTGCGAGATTTGTCTTTCGTAGGCGTCAAACATTGCCCAAACAGTACCCAAATCACTTACTTTAACAATGGGCTGGCCTTGTTTTACATAGTCGCCTTCTTCTGCCATTTTTTGGGAAACGGTGCCTGAAACAGTTGCATAAATCGGAAAATTTTCCCGCACCTTGCCAGAACTTTCTATTTGGTCTATTTGGCTTTCAGAAAGTTTCCACAATTTTAATTTGTTTCGAACTGCTTTGTATAAACCTGGTTGTGATTCTTTCAGGTCAGAAGCAGTTAAAAGTTCTTGTTGGGCAGCAACGAGCGTTGGTGCATAAATCGTTGCCAACAACTGTCCTTTTCGTACTTCTTCGCCCGTGAAATTGACATTCAACTTTTCAATACGTCCTTCAAAATAGCTTGCCTGTACCGCATTGGCTTCTTCGTTGGCCATTATTTTTCCGGAAAGTGTTATTTTGTTATCGTCGGTTCCTGAAATATTTCCTACAATTGTAGTTTGGATATTCGCCAGTGCCATTGCATTGTCGCTCATTTTTATTTCGTTCATTGCAAGCCCTTCCGCACCAGTTTCGGCGGGAATTAAATCCATACCGCATATTGGGCAGTCGCCAGGTTCTGGTTGCATAATCTGTGGGTGCATTGAACAGGTCCACATTTGATGTTCTTCGGAGTGGTTAACGTCTTCGCTCAAATCTGTTACTTTCTTGCTGTTTACGGAACCTTCCGCAGAAGGGCCAAAAAAGACATAGCCCAAGACCAATCCTATGGCTAAAATTGCGGTATAAATGATGTATTTTTTCATAGTATATTTTTTTATTTCTTTATAAAACCCAACAGATTTTAAGACCAGTTAGGTTTTGGTAATTATTATTATTCTGCTTGCAAACGCTTTATCATTGCTTTCATTTCTCCAATTTCTTTACGTTGTGCTTTGATAATATCATCAGCCAGTTTGCGCACTTCAGGGTCTTTGATATCGGCTCTTTCACTTGTTAAAATTGCAATTGAGTGATGGGGAATCATTGCTTTCATCCACAGAATATCGCCAATGATTGGGCTTTGTGCCCTAACCAAACCAAGTGCGCCTAAAAATAGCACCAAGCTACCTAATAAAATAGCGATGTTCTTTTTCTTGTTTTGATACATTTTCCGCATAAAAAACCACATTATTACTGCCATTGCTGCAATACCCAAACAACTCATATAGAATCTGGTTAAACTAAAATATACGTGGTCTAACGCATAACTATTTAGATACATCGTGATGTACATTGCAATAAAAGATGCGACAAGCATCAAAATAAATTTTGTGTAATTGCCTTTGTTTGTGTGTTGATTTGAATTTTTCATTGTTTTAGAGTTTTTGGTTATGATTTAATTATTTTCTTTTTTAATTTTCTAATGGTTGGCGAGGAGGTGTACCACAGCAGGAATCCGCTTAACACCGTAATCAATCCCAAGAGCGAAAACGCCCTTAATACAATGGTATTGAAATTGTCGCGCGTGTCATAATCCATTGTGTGGGTCATCCATAAAAAGTCGAACCAACGCCACGCTCGATGCCTTACAGTCTGGAATTTTCCGTCTGTTACCGAAACATAAGCATTAAGAGCTTCATCGGTATCATATGAAATAACATAGGCTGGCAATAGCTTTTCCCGATATTCGTGATAGTCGTCCACTTCGGTTATTTTTTCGATGTTGGCGACTTTCAAACCATCTTTCATATAGTTTTTGGCAACAGACAAGGCCTCTTCTTCCGTAATATTTTTTTTTGCTTTCCCAGTTTTTGCACTGTACAATTTTTGATTGTTTATCCAGTAATAAGGCTCGTTGTTGATGTCCCTAATTTCGATACTTCCAATGCCTTCAGGATTGTTTATTTGTGAAGGACTTATTAAATCATCAAAGGCTTTGGGCACGTAATCTAAATTACAGAATTGGTCACCGTGAATGTCGTCTATGTTTGTCCAACTGAAATACATTCCGCTAATGGTCCAAAACAGGAACTGTACCCCCAAAAAGAGCCCCAAATATCTGTGGGTCTTTCGTATTTTTAGTGCGGTTTTCCTTTTCACCATCTTTAAAGTTTTAACGAACGTAACCGCAAAGCGTTCATAATAACGGAAACTGAACTAAAGCTCATTGCCAAAGCCGCTATCATTGGTGATAATAACAACCCGAAAATAGGGAACAAAACACCTGCTGCGATTGGGATTCCTAAAATGTTATATCCTAAAGCCCAAAATAGGTTTTGCTTGATGTTACGCATTACACCGTCGCTCAATTCCCGTGCCTTGACAATACCGTGCAAATCGCCTTTTACCAAGGTTATCATTGCACTTTCAATGGCAACATCTGTTCCTGTTCCCATTGCGATACCAACATCACTTTTTGCCAAGGCTGGCGCATCATTGATGCCGTCGCCTGCCATTGCTACAACTTTTCCGCTGTTCTGTAATTTTTCTACTTCCTGAAGTTTGTTTTCGGGCAACATTCCTGCTTTAAAATCAGCAAGATTTAATTCTTTTGCGACCGCTTGGGCAGTATCGTGATTGTCGCCAGTAAGCATTATTACTGCGATACCTTTGTCTTGAAGTGCTTTGATCGCTTTGGCGCTGGTCGCCTTTATTTTGTCGCCAATGACAACATATCCCACAACTTTTGAATCGATGGATAGGTATGAAACTGTTTTTCCTTGCTTTTGAAAACTTTGTGCTTCGGTTTCCATTTCCGAAGTTAATTCAGCCTTGGCGTATGCCATCATTTTGGAATTCCCTAAATCCACTTTTTTCCCGTTGATGTTTCCTTCAACACCTTTTCCGGTAACTGCGCTAAACTTTTCAGCGCTCAAAAACTCAACATTCTTTTCTTTACCATATTTTACAGTTGCTTCGGCAAGCGGATGCTCGCTTTTGCTGTTTAGGGAAACGATGTATTGAAGCACTTCTTTTTCTGAAAAATTAGTTCCGAAGGCTCCGACTTTTTCAACCGTTGGTTTGCCTTCTGTTATGGTTCCTGTTTTATCGATAATAAGTGTATCCACCTTGTCCATTTTTTCCAAAGCTTCGGCATTTTTTATGAGCACACCATTTTGTGCGCCCTTACCAACACCGACCATAATGGACATTGGTGTTGCCAAGCCCAAGGCACAGGGACAGGCGATAATCAATACTGCAATTGCATTTACAAAGGCATAAACATAGACGGGTTCCGGACCAAAAATAGCCCAAACCACAAATGTGATAATGGAAATAAGGACAACTATGGGTACAAAATATCCCGAGACGGTATCCGCCAATTTTTGGATTGGTGCACGACTGCGACTGGCATTATTGACCATTTGGATAATTTGGGACAGTAGGGTATCTGCACCCACCTTTTCGGCTTTCATCAAAAAAGATTGGTTGCCGTTGATGGTGCCACTGGTAACTTTGTCATTTGCCGCTTTGTTTACGGGAATAGGTTCGCCTGTAATCATAGATTCATCGACCGTTGTACTACCTTCGGAAATCACGCCATCAACTGGAATTTTTTCGCCTGGTTTCACCCGTAGGATATCGCCCAATTTAATGCTATCAATCGTAACCTCTTCTTCCTTGCCATCTTTGACTAGTATGGCCTTGTTTGGCGCGAGCTTTAGCAATTCCTTTATTGCTGAATTGGTTTTGCCGTGGGCACGTGCTTCCAAAACCTGACCCAAGAGCACCAAGGTCAAAATAATAGTGGATACTTCATAATATACGTGAACGGCACCAGATTCTGTTTTGAACTGTGCCGGGAAAAAATCGGGAAAAAGCATACCGAATACGCTGAATAACCACGCTGCGCCAGCACCAATGCCGATTAGGGTAAACATATTGAGGTTCCAGGTTTTGATGCTTTTATAGGCACGTTCAAAGAACATCCACGTAGCATAAAACACCACAGGAATTGAAAGTGCAAGCTGAATCCAGTTCCAGTTTTTTTGCTTCATTACCGTATATAACGGATTATTCGGAATCATATCGCTCATTGCGATTAAGAAAATAGGTAAGGTAAAGGCGACTGCAATCCAGAATTTCTTGAGTAATTTGTTATAGGTCTTTTCTTCGGCTGAACTATCTGCTTCCATTGGGACTAAGTCCATCCCACAGATTGGGCAGGCTCCAGGTTCATCTTTTACAATTTCCGGGTGCATTGGGCAAGTCCATTGTTCAGAAGTTTTTGCAGATAAATTTTGCTCTTCAACTAAATCCATTCCGCAGACAGGACAGTCTCCAGTTTTTTCATATGTTTTGTCTCCCTCACAATGCATCGGACAGTAAAAAGTGCCAGTTCCTTTACCTTTAGGTTTTTCATTTTTTGCTTTCGTACTTCGACTACGCTCAGCATCAACTCCGGCGGTATCGTTTTGATGATGTCGCTCTCCAGATTTGTGGATAGAATAAGTACCACCTTCTTTTTTAAGGGCATCTTGGAATTTCTCAATAGGAATATGTGATTCCATTTCAATGGTAGCTTCAGCTTTTGCTAAATTCACAGTAGCCTTTGAGACACCTTTCACTTTGGAAAGTGTTCCTTCTACGTGATTTCGACAACCATTGCAGGTCATTCCGTGTATTTTATAGGTGTGTTTCATAGTATCTGTTATTTTTACATTTTCATTTGTTCTTTTTCACTGTTTTCCATTCCCATATTCATATTTCCGTCTTTATCTGTATGCGATTTCATAAAAATAAATTGAGAAAGAAAAATGAGGGCAATACCAATTGCAGCAACTATTAGTACAAATGGGTCGTTTACATATTTTAAATAGATAAATGCTGCCAAAATAACAACATCCAACAGTATGGCAATTATTGGAATAATCGGGTTGAATTTTACTTCCTTTTTCAAATATTTAAAAAGTCCCCAATGAATAGCAATGTCCATTATCAAATAGAAAATAGCACCAATGGAAGCTATGCGAGTTAAATCGAACAAAACAGTCAAAAGTATCGCTAAAGAAACAGTAAAAATCAGCGAAGGATTTTTAAGTTGCTTCATTCTGTTCATATCAGGAACTTGTTTCATATTGCTTAACATACCCAACATTCGCGAGGCAGAATATACGCTGGCAATTACACCGGAAACTGTTGCAACAATGGCTAGTAAAATAGTTAGCGTTGAACCCCATTCGCCAAATAGAGGTTTTGCTGCTGCTGCGAGAGCATAATCTTTTGCTATTATAATTTCTTCAATACTCAATCCGCCAGCAACCGATAATGCCAAAACAACATAGATAACCGTACAAACGATTATTGATATAATTATGGAACGCCCTACATTTTTATGAGGATTTTTTATATCGCCACCTTGATTGGTAATGGTCGTAAATCCTTTGTATGCAAGGATAGACAAGGCCAATGCGGCAATAAATCCAAAACCTTCAGGCAGGGATTGGCCATTGGCAGCACTATAAGTACCTGTGATTGTGGGTAAACCAGAAATAACCAATCCTGATATAGCAAGAACTGCAATACCCACTACTTTAATAATTGCAGTAATGGTAGCGGTAGTCTCAATAATCTTGTTACCCGAAATATTGATGATATATGCAGCAACAATAAGCAATACACCCAATGCAGATGCATAACCTTCATATCCTTGCGGAAACAGTCGTAACGCATACGCCCCAAAAGTACCTGCCACTAAACTTTCTGAGACAACCATTGATACATACATCAGCAAAGAAAATGAACCAGCAAGTGTACCTGGTAAATAGGCCTTTGTCAAAAATTTAGCAACACCTCCAGAAGAAGGATAGGCGTTTGAAAATTTAACATACGAATAGGAGCTAAAGCCTACTACAACTGCGCCTGCGATAAAAGCAATAGGAAATAAATCGCCGACTAATTCGGCTATCTGCCCCATTAAAACAAAAATACCTGCACCAATCATTACGCCTGTACCTAAAGATACAGAGCCTAATAATGAGAGCTTTTGGGTATTTATTTTTAATGGTTTCATCTCGAAATTTCTATTTAATCTGATTACAATATTGGTTGCGGGTCACTTTTTATATGTTATATATATGTTTCAAATTACCTTAATTTTTTTCGGATTGCCTCAGAAATATTTTCAGAGTAAACCCCATAAGCATCCACCAATAAGCCTTTTATTCCATTTTTGGAAGAAATGGCATATAGTACACTATTGTCATCTGTGCTACTCATTCCTTCAAAACGATGCATCTCGTCCACCTCAAAATCTTCTGGATGGAATTTCAACTTTAGAGCATTACATTCCAGATGTTTCTCTTTCAAATTGAAATCAACAGTGTAGCCTTTAGCCTGTAAATGAGCCATAGTTTCAGAAAGTGTATCGTAGCTTTTCATATTATAATAGTGCCCGACTTGGGAAGGAGTTTTAACTAATCAACAATGAAAAATTTTCCATTCCCTTCCCACATCAGGACTTATTTTATGTTCTCTTGGCCTGTTTTAAATATCATAAATACTCTTATCATTCTTTTTGAATATAGAAAACACATAGTTATTCCAATTTCAGCACCAATTGTGCAAATTGCACATTTATTGTTTTATCCAAACCTTGCATTAAAGAATCTAACCCCGTATCTGAAACCAAAACCTGTCCCGTTGCACTTATCAGACAAGACATATTTATGCCCTGTTCTATATGGGTAATGGTTGCTTTAAACTGTGATTTATAGGTTTCCCCTTGATATAAAACATCAACCAGCCAATTAAAATTGATAGGGTCGTGCCGTTTTGATAAAAAATCAACGGATGGAATAGTACCTGTAAACCGAAGAATTGCAGGTGCTTCCCCTTCTTGTATAATGGCATTTAATTCAGGAAGGTCTGTTACTAAAGTTTTAAGGTCTAGAACACCATTTACTACTTTAGAATTGTAATCAAGATATAGTGCCAGACTATGGCTTTCTGCCTTGATAGTCTTACCGTCCACCAAAGTCATCATCTCAATATGGCCATCATCGGTTCTATATATTTTTTGAGCCGAAACCTCGAAATATGTTATTAAAAGAACTGCGAACATCAATAGTTTAGTTTTCATAATGTTTATTGTTGCTAATTGTTTTCTATATAAAGTAAGTATAACCATAATCCGCAATTGCCAATTTCAAATCAAACTGATTTTGCTATTTTTTCCATAATTGTAAGGTCTGTACCAAATTTGCAAATCGCATCGCAATGCATCCTCAATTCAGAAAACAAAATATACTTTATATGCATCTTGGAATTTTTGATTACAGGTCGATTCAATTGATGTATGACGTCTTTTTCACGATGGTTTGGAATGATGATATAAAAAACCTCATCGCCATCGGAAATGCTGAAATATAAATCGGACAGTCTTAAAATTCCTGAATAGATACTGGTGCTTTTTTCAACCTCAAAAGCGGCTACTATATTATTGGTTCCCTTTTCAAACCAAAGCACATCAATGAGTTTAATGGTGGTTTGGGTTTCCTTATCGCAAGGAAGCGCTGGAAATGTTTTCATTGAAATGAACGAAAAACTTTGACCGCCAAAAGATTTACTTTTATCGTTGCTGGCAGGTGTAACGTCAAAACCAAGTGAAATGCCGATTTTCAATAAATGGTATTGCATTTCGTCGTGAAGTTTCTCTTCCTGCTTTTCTTCCTGAATTTCCCTTTGCCGTTTTACGATGTTTTTTTCAAATTTGACCCGTTCGGCCTCACTTAAATATTCGTCGTTACCTATGAGCATTTTTTGGGTGCCAATCTCGAAACACAATCCTGCAATTGCGCCTAAATCGTTTGACAGTTCCGTTTTGTTTTTAGTATTGGTTTCTATCAAGATTTCCCTGATTTTCAGATACTCCGTCCAACTTCCCAATTTCTTTTTATCCTTGAACAGAAAATTAAACCCATTTAGTATGGCCGTATTAAATGGTGGAAACCAAGTGGGATGCAAAAAATATAAAATACTTGCTACCGCTGGGCCGAGGCCTTTTACTTTGAGTGCATCCAACTTTACGATTTCCCTTACGACCTGTTCTTCCGTTTTGGCATTAATACAGTTTTCCAAAAATTGACCAAAAGCTATTTTATTGTCCTGATTTTCATAGATATCAGGAATGCGCAGTTTCGGCTTCCAATAAAAAGGATGCGCCACACCCGCAAAAACTTGCTTTTTCTCTGCAATGCTGCCCAACACAAATTCCAGACTGCTTTCCTTAAAATCGTTTGGGAAGGTTTTGTTTTTAATGTCCTCAATCACCTGCAAAACGCCTCTACGGATGGTTCTAAACGCCTTCAATCTCTGGTCATTGTCAACAAACCAAGTATTGTAAACACTTTCCGAGTCGGTTTTATATTGATGGATTATTTGAGGAAAATTGCTCATTGTTGCTGTTATTTCGTGTTTCTTGAAGAGGTATGTGTTTTGATGATTTTCCATTCGCCACCCATCTTTTTTAGGATAGACGTTGCCACGCCTTTTTTGCGAATCGTTCGTGTTTCACCTTTTTCATTTGGGTTAAGCACTATGGTATAAATGTAGGTTTCAGTAGTAAAAGCATAGGGCGCATCTACTTTGGCATCGATTTCATAATCAGAAAAGGTAAAACTTTTAAATTCGCCTAATTCTGGTCCAAGATGATGCTCAATGTAATGTGCATACGTGCCTTCGACTCCACCGGATTCAAATACTTCAGAATCTTCTGCAAATAAATTGAACGTGCCTTCAGTTGTCAAATTTTGAATGGCATCCTTGTAGGTTTTCATCACAGCAATAACCGCTTCCGTATCCGTCTTTGCTTTTGTTTCCTGTGCGTTGGATAAGCTGAAAGTAGCAATGAGAATTGTTACGAGTGCAATTGTTTTAATTGTTTTCATAATTTTAGTTTTTAAAGGTTATTTATTATCAACGTGTATTCTATTAATATTTGCAATGCCAAAGACAAGTACCAAAAAGCTCAAGAAAATTTCCATCATTACCAGCGTTTTTCCCGCAATTGAAATTGGTACAATATCGCCATATCCAACCGAGGAAAAAGTTATCAAGCTGAAATAGATAAATTCAAAAAATTGCAAGAAGAATGAACCATTGAGCGAAGTACTCTCTTTGAAATTTTCAGAATTCAAAATATATAACGCGTGATAATCAGTCGTGAATGAAAAAACAATCAAAACAATCAACACCGCAAATAAAGTTAGGACGTGCGCAAGCTGATGGCTTTCGCCTATTATTTTAGCCAATTGTATGAACGTAAGCCGAACGATAAAAATGGTCTTGATTAGAGCCAAAGCCACAATTAAAATAGGTCGCCATAGGCCATTATCATCTGCTTGTGCCCAAAATATATAACTCAGTGATATAGCGATAACCGCCGTTGCGGTAAGCAATACTTTTTTAAAGAGCTGTCCATAAAACCCATTGCCGTTTGATATATCATTTATAGTTTCTTTCACTATTGATTTTTTTAATACATTAATATTAGTTATATCATTGCAACACCAATAAATAAGTATTGATGCCTTGAAAGGATAGATGAAACTCTAGTGGCCACTCCATAAAAATATACATCCTGAAAATCCAGTATTTACAATAAGATTTTCTTTCACAAAATTTCTAGTGCCTAACAAGGGGGGACTAAAACCAACCATCAACATTGACCCTTCCCTAATTAGGGCTTTTTTTCTTGATATCTTTTTATATCATTTTAAGCTCAGTTTTTTACAGTATTCCCATATTGATATTTTGCAAATATTTTTGCCACCGCCTCCTTAATTTCCTTTTGCTTGTCGGTGGTATTTGCGTGCAGCACATCTGGCGCAAATCCTTGCCAGACTAATTGACGGCGTTTCATATCTATAAGTTCTATGACAACGCCACCTTCTTTGTGTTCTTGAGATGATTGGTAACCGCCATAATATCCATAACCGTAAGACCCGAAATGACCATAACCGTGACCATAAGAAGGAAAATAAGGGTAGCCACCACCTGTGTTTATATCTCTTGTCTGTACAACGATACGGGAATCTACCAATAAATCAGGATTGCTCTTATTCAAGACGTAGCCTTTATTTTCCATTTGTTCCTGAATGGCGCCTTTTAACCGTTTCTTTATCAATGTGTTGAAAAATAACGGTTCGTTTTCCTTGTCGCTGTCCATTTGAAAATCATCGGACCAGTAAAAGGTTTTGTAGGTTCCAAACTGTGCTTCTTGGTCATAATCGGTAACGATGGCCGAAGAAGTGACCGAACAACTTACTGCGGTAATGCTTATTAAAAGGCAGACTGCCAATTTTATTAATGTTCTCATAATCCATTTATTTAATTCAACAATCTATTTTATTTCTTCGTAAGTATTGCATCCACACTCAAGTCGTGCTTGTCATTAACTTTTATAAATACCAAACTTGGGCGTTCCAAATTATAATCGGTAATCAATAAAGACCAAGAAGCTGTTAATTGAATTGTATCTTCTGAAACAAGTTTCAACTCAATAGGAATGGTTATTTCCCGAGTAACTCCGGCAAGGGTGAAATCTCCCTTTGCGTTGAGCGTTTGTGTCGCTTTTTCTTCAAAATTAAAATCGTCCATAAATTTTCCTTCAAAAACAACATTGGGTTTTTTTTCCGCTTTTACCAGATCATACATATGTCCATCCCGTTTTTCATTATCTGTCTTTATGGATTTTACAGGAACCGAAAAGGTCAACGTGCCGTCCTTAAAACCTATGGTGCCCTGTAAATCATCAGATTTGCCGATATAGGAATTAAGTGGCATTTTTGCCTTAAAGGATGCGGTTCCTTCCTTTACTATATAATTTTGGGCCTTTATAGATACATTGCTTGAAAACAACAGTATTATTAACAAATAAATTAAGTTTTTACCCATTACTTTTTATTTTTCGACCATTCAATCCATTTGAGTATAACTCTTGATATGTCTTGGTCTCATTCTCATTGATTCGGCGGACAATATACTTTTTGTCGATACCCTTTCTATTTTCAATACCCATTGATTTTAGCAGTTCCTTAAAACCTTCGATGGTATTTTTATGATAGTTGGCAACTTTGGTTTTTTTATCTTTTACAACAATGGATGCAACTCGGGAAGGCACCATTGTGGTAATTCCCGTAGGGCAGGTATCCAAATTGCATTTTAGCGATTGCACACAGCCCAAGGCAAACATCATCCCTCTTGCGCTATAACAGGCATCTGCGCCGAGCGCCATCATTCTATAGATATCAAAAGCGGATATAATTTTACCAGCTGCCATTACTTTAATTTCATCTCGCAACCCATACTTTTTAAGAATGCCGTTTGCGAAATGGATGGCTTCAATTATTGGCATACCGGCCCAATGTAAGGATTCCATATGGGCAGCACCAGAGCCACCTTCGGCACCGTCAATGGCTATAAAGTCTGGGCAATTTTGCTTTTCGGCAAAGGTTTGAACCATTCTTTCAAACTCATCTTGTTGACCAATGCACAGCTTTATTCCCACAGGTTTTCCTTTAGAGAGTTTTCTCAATTTTCTAATGAAGCGTAGCATTTCAACGTCATTGTCGAATGCCGAATGAAAGGCTGGGGAATGAATTTCCGTTCCCTGCTCCACATCCCTGAATTTGGCAATTTCCTTTGTGTTCTTCTTTGCCGGCAAAATTGCCCCAAAGCCAGGTTTGGCACCTTGCGATATTTTTATTTCAATCATTTTCACTACATCGTTGGTTGCGATATCGGCGAATTTTTTGGCGTCAAAATTTCCTTCTGCATCACGACATCCAAAATAGCCTGTTCCAAACTGAAAGATAATATCTGCACCGTATTCTTGATGATAGGGTGTAAAGCCACCTTCGCCGGTGTTTTGAGCAAAACCTGCTATTTTCGCACCACCGTTAAAAGCAAGGGTAGCATTTTTGCTTATGGAACCAAAACTCATTCCCGCAAGGTTGAGAATGCTGGCAGAGTAAGGTTTTAAGCAGTGGGAACTTCCTATAAGAACTCTAAAGTCGTCATTGATTTGTTTTGCAGGATATGTGGAATGGGTAAACCACTCGCGCCCCACTTTGTCATACGGAATCTGTGTTCCAAAAGGTTGATTTATAAGCGCATCGGCAGCTCTTTTATAGACAATTTCCTTTTGAATTAAAGTAAAGGGTTGCCCTTCGGTACGGTTGAGCAATAATGTTTCCTGAATAACGTGGCGTTGCTCCTCAAGAAGATTTGTGATTCTACCAAGCAAAGGGTAGGTTCTCCTAATATTATTTGATTCTTGAAAATAGTCCACAAGACCGAGAACGAGTAAAGGAAGGATAATCAATCCAATCCACCACAAATGGGGATGCCAAAATACCATAACGATATATGCAGCAACTAAAAATATAGCGGTTATAATAAATCCTTTTCTCATTTTTCAGTATTAATGTGAATGTTCATCACTTTCTCCGTGACCTTCTTCGTTTTCGTTACCAAGATATTTCCCCTGTGGGCCAACTCCTTCAATATGCACGAGCTGTGAACCATAGTGTCCTGCCTGTGCTACTGAATATCCTGCAAAAGCCATAACTACAAATACCCCAATTTCAAAACCTCGCTTTAATTTGTACCAGAAGAGGCTTACTATTTTTAATAGGGCTGCCAAAGCACTTGCCCATAAAGTCCAATCTGCATATTTGTCGTGCAGTTCCAAGACCTTTTTTGCGGTTTCTGTAAGTCCTTCGGTATGTGGGTGCACCAGTGTACCTGCTACGTAAGCTCCGATAAATCCGAATCCTACTGTTAGTAAAATGACCCAATCCAGTGTGCGATTTAAAACGAACAGCTGGATGAGCTGTAACAAAACTGCCAATAAAAGCAGTACAATCGGGAAGTGTACAACTAATGGATGCAGATTAGGGAAATCGTCCAAACCGGCTTCAGTATGGTCTTGTGAGACAGAAATTGGACTGCTTGTTTCAAAAATAGAAAGTGATTTCTCATCCTTGATGTCGGTTTTAGTTTCAGAAACAATAAAATTACTATCAGCAAATACCGTCGAAAAACCTCCAAACAAGGCTAACATCAATACGGTGAAAATTATTTTTTTAGATTTCATTTTATATAGTTTTAAATTAATCACCTGTTAATTGCAAGATCAATACACCTATCACAATAATGGCTATAATGGCATAAATGGTATAATTGAACCATTTTTTGAAGCCACTTCTCTTTTGTTTGGTTTCGCTACCGGTTTTACAACAATCTTTCATCTGTTGATATTTATTTATTTTTAATTATCAGATGTAATTGGCCAATCAACATTTCGCTTGTTATCAACTTTTTTGTATGGCTCATTTCATACTATTTTATTTGTGCCTAATTAAGAGAAAGGGCTTCACTAACCAACCAAAAGTATGTGCCCTCTCTCTTATTAGGACTTAAATTTTTGCCTGACCTGGGAAGGAATTAACACTAACCATCAACATTGTTTTCCTTCCCACGACAGGACTTAATGACTACCCAAGATATCCCAGACATCTTATTTACTTCTGTTAACTAATAAACCAGAGCAACAAAAGATGCTTAGGGAAGGGATTACCTATTGAATAGTCTTTTGTATTTTGCCATATTTAAACTTCCTACTACCATATTATCGGTTTCTTACTTTGTTTATTTACACTCAATTATTTCCTTTTGCAATTAGGCTGTCCAATTCCATATACTTTTCTTTCATTAGGCTTAACGCAAAAGCTCCAGCAGAAGCTGTAAAGACTGAAAAGTCTAATGCTCCTTTTATTCCAGTGGAAAATGTCATTGAAAGCGCAAATAGTAGCAGTAAAAATCCACTCCATTTTGCGAACAATTCTGTTTTAAATCCAATTATCAAGAAGAATGCAAAAATAATTTCAGCTGCGGTTGCAATAATTCCGATTGTTGAAATTAATGAGTCCGGAATCCAAGGATTTATCTGTTGTGTGTAGTTAAGAAAATTATCCCAATTCCCCCACACAGAAACATCTTTGTTCCACAATCCAAATCTATCAGCTACTGCCGATAAAAATCCGATTGATATTGCAAGTCGCAAAAAGAGTTTGATTATTTTAGTCCTCATCTTTGATTATTGTTGGTTGCTTAATTCTCTTGATTTTGGTCAAAAGGATTACAACTTTACTGAATTGTCTTTTGAACTTTCCCACATTTAAGCATTTTGCTGCCATAGTAGGGGTTTTTTACTTCATTACTTGTACTTAACCAAGCACTTCCTTTATCGTACATTGGGCAAAATTGTTCATATAACGTGCTTTTTGTACCCGTAATAGCTACCATATCAGTAATATCCTTACTTAACGTTTTAAAGTGCTCGCGTTGGTGGTCTATCGCACTTTCAGAAATATGTTCTGCGTGCTCGGTGGCATCTTCAATAATATCGGCCAACTCTTTCTGTTCTTCTTTGGAATAACTTTTTGTGTCAAAAGCCTTTAGTGAGGCCATTAATTTAGTTCCCGCCTGTGCCGCTTTTTTTGTATCATCGCCAACCAATGCATCTTTCAGCATAAAATAATCAGCAAGAACTGCTTCTGCATTTGGATTCATCTTATCCATTTTCATCGAACTGTGGTCCATTTTCATATCACCGTGATCGTGGTTCATTTTTTCTTTTTCCTGGGCGTTGGTAAAAGAAACTGCTAACAATAGCATTACTGCTATACTCATTTTTAAATTTTTCATTTTTATTATTTTTAAATTATTGTTTATAAACTATCTTTTAATTGTGTGATAAAATTGATTAATTCTTCTGCCTCCGCTTCAGAAAACTTAGCATCTTTATGTATCAAAGTGTAAGAATCCAAAGGCATTTCTCCGCTTTCTATCTGTTTGATAATTGATCGAAGTTTACTTGATTTTCTTCGGCTTGAAAGCGAATCCCATTCGTTAAAATTAAGTTCGGCCTTGCCTTCTTTAATGTGGTCTTCCAAAAACCAAGCAGCGGGTTGAATCTTATTATACCAAGGATATTGCGTATTGTTACTGTGACAATCATAGCAGGATACCTGTAATTTTTTCTGAATAGTTTCAGGAACATTATGTACCAACATAAAATCAGTTTCGGGAACCGTATAACTTTGATTGCGTTCCGTGGGAATAAATTGAATCCCCACAAACCCTACCAGTGCTATTATTGCTATGATTTTTAAAATTTTCATTTAATTGATTTCCTTTTGCATTTCACCACAGGTCAACATTTTACTTCCATAATAAGGATTCTTAACGTCCTTGCTCATACTTAACCAATTACTACCTCCATCATACATTGGGCAGAATAGTTGATACAAGGTGTTTTCTGTACCGGTTATAGCAACCATATCTGTTACATCCTTACTTATGATTTTAAAATGTTCTCGCTGGTGTGCTATATCACTTTCTGAAATATGTTCTGCGTGTTCTGTGGCATCTTCCATAATATCCTTGAGTTCCTGTTGCTCACTATCTGAATAGCTGGATGCATCAAAATTTCCAAAAGTACTTGCAAGCGTTGCTCCCAATTCTTTTGCCTTATCATTGTCATCGCCTACAAGTGCATCTTTCAAGTTGAAATAATCTTTCAGGATTGCTTCTGCTTTTGCGTCTTGGTTGTCACTCATTGCCATATCATCTTTGTCATCCATAGACTCTTGGTACATCTCATTGCTCATAGGTGCAGCTGGTTCATCTTTTTTTCCGTCCTTACAGGATATAGCCGTAAGGGTTAAGGTCATTACTAAAATACCGACGGTCATTTTTAATTTTTTCATTTTAATTTCGATTTTAATAGTTAATATTTGATTTTAATTTATTGTTATACCTGTTTACACAGCTTAATTTTTTTTTACATAGTGCTATGTCTAACAGATTTTTGGATTGCTTCTTTTTTTTATTTCTTTGAGCCTATAGCCTGCTTAATTTCTTCATACTCCTCTTTGGTTATCTCTCCTTTAGCGTACCTTTCATCAAGGACATCCATAGCCTTTGAACTTTTAGTCCGCTTTATTTTCTTTCCTCCTGCATAGATGAAAACACCTAGAATAATAACACCGAAAATGGTTAAGAAATCCCAATTGTAGTCCATCGTTTTATTTTTTAGTCATTAAAATCTTAGTGATAATCCTCCACCTGCACCAAAACGGTTATCATAACTTCCCATCAATGAGAAATTTTTGGATAAAAGATATTCAACACCCGTACTCCAAGTAATCTCTTTTTTGAAATTATCTCCTTGAGGCAGGTCATCTACCCACCCAAAATCTGCTTGGTACTCGTACATCCCAAAAACAATAGTTCTAGGGAAAATGGTAATAGCACGGCTTAAGCTAATCTGCGGGCGTAGCTTACTATCCATCCTCACATCCAACGTAAATAAGTAGGGCGTAAGGTATCGTATCCCTGCTATAGCTGTTGTTGTTATTTCTTCAAGGCTATCCTCCATTTCGTTCTCGACATTTACACCGCCAAAAACGGTTAGATAATCATAGAGGTATCTATCGTAGGCAGCTTCAACCTCCATATTCCTGTTCCAACCATATTCGCCCCTCAAACTGAATTGGTTTCGGATATTTGAAGATATAAGGTTCAAAGTGGTCATATGTGATGCGGCATCTATCATTCCGTAGGAATAGAACTGGTCGGTCTCGTCAATAAGTTTAGATACGGGATATTCCTTCAACCTTGGATCCCTAGGGGTATCATAACTTACAATACGCGCCATACCTCCCATCATATGGTATAGAATATGACAATGGAAAAACCAATCGCCATATTCATCACCATAAAATTCAATGGTAACTTGTTTCATTGGTGGAACATTGACTGTGTGTTTTAAGGGTGAGTATTCCCCATTTTCGTTAATGACCCTAAAAAAATGACCGTGTAGGTGCATTGGGTGGTGCATCATAGTCAGGTTATTGAAGGTAATCCTAGTTACTTCGTCTCCCTTGATCTTTATTTTATCTGCTTCAGATAGAGGAACACCATTCATACTCCAGATATAGCGTTGCATATTCCCGGTAAGGTTTAATAGGATTTCGGTTACGGGCACATCGGGATCATAGCTGGTCTTTTCTGCCGACTTCAAGTAGTCATAGTTGTATTGCGAAAACATATCCATTCCCTGCATGCCATCTGCTTCGTCCATTACTTCCCGTCCGGCAGTCGGGTTCGTCTTGTTCATATCCTTCAATTGAGAGGCCTCTTTCATTTCGGAATCCTTTTTTGTGTCCATCCCGGCCATTTTGGAATGGTCCATCTGCATTGAGTCCTTTTTCATATCCATTTGCATTTCGTCCATTTTATGCTTCTCCATATCCTTCATATTGGACTTGTCCATATTCATTGTGCCCATATCCATATCTTTCATTCCTTCCATCTGCATATTATCGTCCATTTGCATTCCCCATTTTTCTTTCATCTCGTAACGCTCATCTTTGCCTGGTCGGAACTTTAAAGCGGGTGCACCCATTTTCATTTTCATTTTGGCCATTTGTTGCATCATCCCTATTTTATCAGGTTTGGATACATCGGGTGCAGCAACAATAGGTCCTTGGCCTAGGTATGCCGTTGCGGTACCAGAGCCGTCTTGGGCCATAATTTTATATTCCAGTTTGCCGTTCTCCGGTATGGTTACGATAAAATCATAGGTTTCAGCGACCCCTATAAATGTCTTGTTATGCTTAACCGGTACTACATCTTTACCGTCTGCCGAGACAAGCAAAGGGTCAGGGCCGCCAAAGGCCATCCAGAACGAAGTAGAAGCAGAGCCGTCTATAATGCGAAGGCGCACTTTTTCGCCAGGTTTAAACTCGGGGTACTCCACTTTTTCTTCTCCATTAATTAAGAACGCTGGGTAATACACATCTGCCACATCTGCACTTTCCATACGCTGTCTCCAAAAATTTAATTGCGCCCCAAATGCGCCCCTTGCAATTACTTGGTTAAGCGGCGTAGCTGTTCCTTTTCTTATATTGTACCATTCTGTACCTCGCTTTAAAAACCGAAGTACATCCCGCGGTTTTTCGTTGGTCCAGTCAGATAGTACCAAAACCTGCTCTTTATCATACTCCAAGGTTTTTTCTTTGGGCTGTATTACAATTGAGCCGTAAACACCGCTCTGTTCCTGTAACATTGTATGAGAATGGTACCAATAGGTGCCGTTTTGCTTTATTGCAAATTCATATTTTAGTGTTTTACCGGGTTCTATGGGCGGTGTAGAAAGGTAGGGTACCCCATCATAAAAATTGGGCAACAACAAGCCGTGCCAATGGATGGATGTCTCCACGCTCATTTCATTTTTTACATAGATTACTGCGTACTCCCCTTCGGTAAATTCGAGCGTTGGCCCTGGAATACCTCCGTTTACCGTCATCCCTTTAACTTCTTTACCTGCTTTGTTAACCATTTCTTCCTTTAGAGTTAATGTGTATTCGTGAACGGGTAGATTATCGACATTACCTTCCACGGACTGTGCAGATGCTGTATAGGTACACAGTAACAAAAGAATAAATGCATAGTTTATTTTTTTCATAAGATTACTTTTTTTTAAAATTAATATTGATTACGAGAAGTTTGTGTCATAATTATGGTTGTTATCTACCTTATTTGATCTAAAGGGTTTCTAATACTTTTTTGATTATTCTTATAATTAGTCAGACTCATACCAGTTTCACTTTTAAACAGCCTACTTAAATGATTTACATTACTGTAATCAAGCAGCTGACTTATCTCCGTAAAATTACCCTCTTGTAATTGAATCAGCTCTTTCACTTTTTCTATCTTGAGTTTTATAAAGTATTTTTCTATGGTAATATGCTCCGTAACAGAAAATATTTTACTGATTTTTGAGTACTCAAGGTTTAATTTACTTTCCAAATGCTTGGACAGCGTTTTATTTAATTGAAGTGGTAATTTTTGTAATAATTTAATAAGTTCAATTTTAACTTGCTCTACTAATTGCTGGTCTTGCGCCAGTAAAATTTCGAAACCATTGTTTTCTAAAACATTTTTTATATTTTCAAAATCATCTATAGATTTCTCTTCGTAAATAATAGAACCCAATTCAATATGCTTTAAGTGAATCCCTAAAGTTTCAAGATCACTCTGGATTGTTTTAATACAGCGATTACACACCATATTTTTTATAAATAATTTCTTTTCCATCCGGTTAGTTGATTAGGTAATTAACAATTGCAGATTGTGTGTAATACTTCTGTATCGATTCCACTTGATTTAACTGAAATTTGAGCTGTAACTCTTGGATATCCAGCACATCATTAAAATCAATGGTGCCCGTTTCATAGTTTTTAATGAGAATTTCTTCAGCATCTTCTGCTTGTTTCAGATTGTTCTCTTGTGTATTATATGCTATTCGTGCTTGGTTGCGTTGCGATATTGCTTTTGCGAAAGCGGATTCCAAAACATTCAATCGTTGTGCTTTTTGAGTCTCGATTTCTTGTTGGCGCAAGTCATTTTGCCTTGAAATAGATTTATACCGATTATTAAAAATGGGAATGGAAACTGAAACCATAGGCATTAGTATATCCTTTCCATTGTCTATTGGATTCATATCCGCTCGCTCGCTCACTGGTAGATAATCAACGCCAAAACCAAACATAGGTAATGCCTCACGCTGGTTGAGCAATTCAGATTGTGCTATAGATTCGTAGAGTTTATCATATTTAAGCAGTTCAGGATTAAGTGATAGTGCATCTCTACCAGATACGGCGTTTTCACTTGGAATTTCCATTAATGTGACCACATCAACCATCATAGTTCCATCACGATTGAGTAGCTTATTGAAGGTGATTTGTTCTGACCCAAATTCCTCTTCGAGCACCTCTTTTTGCTGTTGCAATTCATTTTGACGAATCTGTAATCTCAAAACGTCAACAGAAGATGCCTTGCCTACTTCAACCGATGTAAGGGCAAGACGCTCATAGGTTTCTAATAATTTAATGTTCTTATCGAGCACCCTTTGCTTTGCTTGTATTTCATACAAACGATAATAGGATTGAGCTACAGAAAGTGCCAGTTTTCTTTTGGCAATTATGATTTCCACATATTCAGCTTCAGCCATTGAGGCTGCATAATTTTCCCTTGCCGTTATGGTCCCGAACCAAGGCAACATTTGCTTAAAGCCAATACGTGCTCTCTGCGCCCCAACACGGGTCTCGGGCTCACTGACAAAGTACCCAGCACTCACTTCAGTATTAGGCAGCCAGTTTGCTTCGTTCACTTTTTCTTCGGCGATGTTATAGCGCAGTTCAAAGGCTTGAATCTCGGGGTTGTTAGATTGTGCCTCTTCAATGTATGATTGTAGTTGTTGCGCTTTCGCGAAAGCGGAAACAAACAAAAGACAGGTAATAATTTTTATATTTTTCATTTGTTTGCTCGTTTAAGTTGGTACTCTTTTTTCCAGCTATATAATACTGGTACTAAAAAGTAGGATGTAATATCTATAATCATCCCACCGAAAATGGGGATTGCCATAGGTATCATAATATCGCTTCCTTTTCCCGTAGAAGTAAGTACAGGTAAGAGTGCAAGCACGGTGGTAACAGTAGTCATCAAACACGGACGAATTCGCTTTCCAGCAGCTTCTAATGTGGCAAGTCGGATTCCTTTTTTATCATTGGGATTCTCTCTGTCAAAAGTTTGTGTGAGGTAGGTAGCCATAACTACACCATCATCTGTTGCGATACCAAAAAGCGCAATAAAGCCAACCCAGACAGCAACACTTAGATTGATGGTTTTCATATTGAACAAATCCCGCATATTCTCACCAAAAAAGCTGAAATTGAAGAACCAGTCCTGACCGTAAAGCCAAATCATTATAAAGCCACCTGCAAAGGCAACTGCGATTCCTGTAAATACCATTAACGAGGTGGAAACAGAACGGAACTGGAAATACAGAATCAAGAAAATAATAAGCAATGCCAAAGGCACAACTACGGAAAGTGTTTTTTCTGCGCGCAGCTGATTTTCATACGTACCCGTAAAACGGTAATTAATACCTTGTGGCACAATCAAATCACCATTGTCTATTTTTTGTTGAATGAGCGCTTGGGCATTTTCGACCACATCAACTTCGGCAAAACCATCGAGTTTATCAAACAGTACATACCCTATCAAGAAGGTGTCCTCACTTTTTATGACCTGTGGACCTTGTTCATAACGTATGTCTACCAATTCGCTCAGTGGAACCGGACTTCCTTTCTCAACCGGAACATAAATATCTTTTAAATCTTCTGGGTTTGCTCGCAACTCACGCGGATAGCGCACTCTTACTCCATACCGCTCACGACCTTCTACCGTTTGAGTAAGCGGCATACCGCCCACAGCTACCTGAAGTACTTCCTGAACATCCATTATGGAAATTCCGTACCGCGCCAATTGCTCTCTTTTTATATCAATTAACAAATAAGGTTTACCTACAATACGGTCTGCAAAGACAGCTTGCTCCTTTACACCTTCGGCTTGTTTTAAAATGTCTTCGAGCTGTAGGCCAAAAGCTTCTATTGTTTTCAAGTCTGGCCCTTTAACTTTTATACCCATAGGCGCACGCATACCTGTTTGAAGCATTACGAGCCTTGTCTCGATAGGTTGTAGTTTTGGTGCAGAAGTCACCCCTGGAAATTTGGTCACTTTCACAATCTCATTCCAGATATCGTCTGGGCTGTCGATTTCTGGCCGCCAGTTTCGGTAATATTCACCGCTGCCGTCTTCAATTAAATCGCTATGGGTTGCATTTGTTTTTAGTTGCGACGCCTCATAATTAGCGTCATCATCGATTTCATTATTTGGATTAATAATGAATTTATCATTTTTCAGAACAAATAAACCATCATCGTTTACGCGGTAGCGTTGTCTCTCACCATTCTTGTTTCGCATATATTCAGACTTATACTGAATCACATTTTCATACATCGAGAGTGGCGCAGGGTCAAGAGCAGATTCTGTTCTACCCGATTTACCTACTACCGTCTCAATTTCAGGAATACTGGCTACGGCCATATCAAGCTGCTGTAACACACGCTTGTTTTCTTCAACACCTGCGTGTGGCAAAGAGGTAGGCATCAAAAGAAATGAACCTTCGTTGAGCGATGGCATAAATTCTTTACCCGTGTTGCGCATTATTATGGTCCCTAAAATCAACACTGTGGTCGGAATTATTAAAAACAGTAATCGGTTTTGAAGTGCCCAACGTAATATAGTGTCGTAATATTTTTGGAAAATTGAAAACGCCCCCAGTAATCCGAAACAGATAATCGCAACAAAAATCAAGTTCATTATAATACCGCGGTCAAAACCTAGTGGTCGCCAGTATTCGGCTAGAAGGAAAACAATAGCAATACAAGAAATAACGATATGTATTAGATTGGCTCTTTTTGCCGTGATAATATCGCGTACACTCAAAATTGCAACGATTCCATAGGCAATTAATATAATACCCAACCAATAACCATAGAAGATGGCTGTGATACCAAGGACGATGAGAACAGCATTAATAATATATTTAGCGTGCTCCCTAATAGTACTCTTTTTGAAAAGGAATGCGGCAAATGGTGGTATCAAGAAAAGGGCGATAACCAAAGACGCCGTGAGCGCCATTGTCTTTGTAAATGCGAGTGGACGAAACAACTTTCCTTCAGCACCTATCATAGTGAATACAGGAATAAAACTGATAATGGTTGTTAATACTGCCGTTAAAATTGCACCAGAAACTTCAGCAGTTGCATTGTAGATGATTTCATTTGTGGTGTACTCGATTCCGCTTTCGCGAAAGCGTAATTTTTCATCTTCCAAATGCCGAATCATATTTTCGGCCAGTATAACGCCCACATCCACCATTGTACCTATAGCAATGGCAATCCCTGACAATGCTACAATATTTGCATCTACATCAAAAAGTTTCATTGCAATGAAAACCATTAATACTGCAACGGGTAACAAACCTGAAATTAAGATGGATGCGCGTAGGTTGAACACCATTACGATAATGACCAGAATGGTTATTAAGATTTCAAGCGTGAGTGCTTCATTAAGCGTGTGTAGGGTCTCTTGAATAAGCTGGGTACGGTCGTAAAAGGGGACAATGGTCACTTGTGAGGTGCGGCCATCTGCCAGAACTTTTGTTGGAAGCCCAGATGACAGTTCAGCGATTTGCTCTTTTACATTATTGATAACTTCCATAGGGTTGGCGCCATATCGCGCTACCACAACACCACCAACAACTTCGGCACCTTCTTTATCTAAAATACCACGACGAGTTTGCGGTCCCAAATGAACAGTTGCGATGTCTTTTATTCGGATAGACGTAAAATTCTCTGAAGTGACCACGGCATTTTCAATATCTGCAACGGATTTTACATAGCCCAAACCACGAACCAGATATTCGGCCTGATTGATTTCCAATGTTTGTGCACCAATATCTTGGTTGCTCTGCTTAACGGCTTTGACAATGGCACTTAATCCAATATTGTATTGGCGCATTTTCTCCGGGTCCACATCTACTTGATATTCCTGAACATAACCGCCGATAGACGCTACTTCGGAAACACCACTTGCTGATGACAATCCGTATTTCACATAATAATCCTGTATACTACGCAGTTCCTGTAAATCCCAACCACCGGTTACATTACCATCCTTGTCACGACCTTCTAGGGTGTACCAGAATATTTGTCCTAAACCTGTGGCATCAGGGCCCAAAGCTGGGTTAACGCCATCTGGCAGCAAGTTGGAAGGAAGCGAATTGAGTTTTTCGAGAATGCGACTACGTGACCAGTAAAACTCCACATCTTCTTCAAAAATGATATAGATACTGGAAAACCCAAACATAGAGGAACTACGAATAGTTTTCACGCCTGGAATACCTAGAAGCGAAGTTGTAAGTGGATACGTAATTTGGTCTTCAATATCCTGTGGCGAGCGCCCTTGCCATTTGGTAAAAACAATTTGTTGGTTTTCACCAATATCGGGAATGGCATCCACAGCTACAGGGTCAGTAGGCAAAATACCGGTCTCCCAATTAAAAGGTGCGTTTACAACGCCCCAACCGACGAACAAAGCTAATAGTAAAACAGCTACTAATTTATTTTCTATTAGAAATTTGATGCTTTTATTCAGCATAGAAATGATTATTAAGTAATTATAAATCTTGTTTAAAAGTGACAAACAAGCAGAAATGTCCAAAACAAATTAATGCAGGACTACAGTTCTAATTACTTAAAAATCAAATAAGGAAAGTCTGGTCTAAAACTTGAATATCCCTGACCAAGGGAGGAGGCGTATAATCTCTGTATGAATTTAAATCTTCTTGAGATTCGAAAAATAAGTGTATATAGGTATGGATAAAAGCAGCAACAAATAGTTGTTGGTCTTTATCTAATTTGTCGAACGATGTTTTTAAAGTATCTTGCCCTTCAACAATCACTTGTTCATCACTACAGCAATCTTTTTTAGAAATATCACACTCTGATGACTGCGATTGCTGTTGAACATCCATACCGCAAGTTTGAGCGTGACCAAATAATGAAGAGTCCACAAAAATATCTCCACAATAATGACTATCTACCGTAAATGATACGGTTGACAACAACACTAACAGTGCCATAGAGAATGTTGATATTTTAAAAAAGATTTTCTTCATTAAGCTTACAAAAATACAAAATTTCAAGTAAATTTTCTTTATTTAACAAATAATTTTGATTTCATATGCAACATATTCTCCTAAATCTATATGAAAGATTATCGAATTTCTAGAAAAATGCCGAATACAAACCTGTTTTAAATTTATTATTAAGAATTGTTCTAAATAAGTTTGTTTTTTAAATTTTCATTTCTATTTTTGTCGCTGAAATAATCACTTACTTATATTAAGTCTAAATAAATTTAATGATGAAAAAAATGTTTTTTACCGCAATTATAGGAAGCCTTATTTTTGCCTCGTGTTCTTCTGATGATGAGCCGATTACTGAAACCTCAAACATTGAGGTGCCTTCAAACTACACCTTCGAAAGAGATGGACAATCCACAGTGGATTTTAGTGGCCAGACCACCCGAATTTTAATGGCTGAAGAAATCCTGAATTCCTTTACAGATTTCGAAAACACGACTGTGATATCCTTGCAGGCAATGTATGCACATCAGGAAGGGGACCTAGATTTTTCAGACCCCGCTTTAAATACATCGGATAAAAGCGTACGCAGCAAAACAGCAGCGTCCCAAGATTATTTTAGTGCGAATACCACAGAAGCGGCAGCTATTAGAAACCTATTCGATAGCTATATTACCGGTCAGATCAATGAGGTATTCCCTAACAAGGATGTCCTAGCAGTCGCTGGCAGTGCCGGTCAACTTGCCGATGGCACCAAAACGCGTTACGTTAACGGCAAAGGGCTTGTGTACAACCAAATGTTTGCAAAAAGTCTTATAGGCGCCTTAATGGCAGATCAGATGCTCAACAACTATTTAAGTGTTTCTGTTCTTGACGATGCTAATAAAGTAGCGGACAACGACAATGGAATTACAGAAGATGGAGAGACATTTACCACGATGGAACATAATTGGGACGAGGCCTATGGATACCTCTACGGAACATCCGTTAATGCGGCCAACCCGAATGCAACCATTGGGAGCGATGATAGTTTTTTGAACAATTATTTAGGCTCGGTAAACGCAGACCCGGATTTTTCTACCATTGCCGCCGATATTTTTAATGCATTCAAATTGGGCCGTGCCGCGATAGTGGCAAAAGATTATGCCGTGCGGGATGCCCAGGCTGCCATTATACGTCAAAAAATATCGGAAGTCATTGCCATCCGTTCCATATATTATCTGCAACAAGGTAAAAACAGACTTGCAAATGCCGAGTATGGGGCCGCTTTCCAAAACCTTTCCGAAGGCTATGGGTTTGTTTCCAGTTTACGCTTCACTAGAAATCAAGACACAGGTAGTTCTTTCTTCAGCCGAAGCGAGGTCGATGGTTTTACATCTGCTCTCTTGGCGGATGGACCCAATGGTTTTTGGGACCTTGAACCTTCAACACTGGACAGTATTGCCGAAGCTATTGCCGCTAAGTTCGACTTCACGGTCGCACAGGCAGCCAGCGCAAATTAAATAAAAATTGAATTAGCCACATCAACCGATTTACCGCCGATGGACAAATCGGTTGATTTTAAAAAAAATAGTTATGAAACACTGGAAACTTTGGAGTTTTATTAGTATCGGACTGCTGATTGTAGCGTGTTCAAAAGATAATGGGAACGAAAACTTGCCACCGGCTAACAATAATTTTGATCGTGGCGCAATGCTTGTAAATTGGGCAGATAATATCATTGTCCCTGCATATACTTCTTTTAAAACAGAGGCCGAAAACCTGAACACTGCTGCAACGGTCTTTGCAAATGAGCCTACAGAGGCAAACCTTCAGGATTTGCGAGCTTCGTGGGCCGCATCCTATATTGCCTTTCAAAAGGTCTCTATGTTTGAAATTGGCAAAGCCGAAGAAGTAAGGTATAGGAACCGACTGAATATTTACCCCTCTGACACCCAAAGAATAGAAAATTTTATAGAAACTGGCAGTTATGACCTGGCTTTGCCATCTAAAATAGATGTACAGGGTTTCCCTGCTATAGATTATCTGATCAACGGCCTTGGCGCAACAGATACCGAAATTGTAAGCTTCTATACCGTCAACGGCAATGCCCAGGGATATAAAAATTATCTCGGCACCCTTACGGAAACTATCCTGCAATTGACCACAACAGTACTCGACGATTGGAATGCCAACTTTAGGGATGTTTTTGTTGCAAATACCAGTTCTTCGGCTACTGGATCTGTTGACAAACTAACGAACGACTATATATTCTATTTTGAAAAATCGTTGCGGGCGGGCAAAGTAGGGATACCCGCAGGTGTTTTCTCTGAACAACCACTACCCGAAAATGTAGAGGCGCGCTATAAAAAAGATTTTTCCAAACAATTGCTGCTAACAGCAGTTAAGGCAAGCCAGGATTTTTTCAATGGAAAATATTTTAACAACAATGCGACTGGAGAAAGTTTTAATACTTACCTCAATTTTTTGAATAGCATTAAAAATGGGGAAGACCTTAGCAGTCTTATCAACGCTCAATTCAATGCTGCAGAAACCCAGGCAAATGAACTGAACAATAATTTTGCTCTACAGATTGAAACTGACAATACCAAAATGCTAAGTACCTATGATGAGCTACAACGCAACGTTATCCTCTTAAAAGTGGATATGTTGCAGGCATTGGGCATAAATGTGGATTATGTAGATGCCGATGGCGATTAGTCAATGGTTTCGCGTTTAAATACATATCGAAATAAAACTACCGAGGCCGCCCCGTTGGCGGTCTTTCGTATTTTTTTCGGTCTTATGATGTTTATTAGTATTGTCCGTTTTTGGAGCAATGGCTGGATTGACAAATTGTATATTCAGCCTAAATTATTTTTTTCATACTATGGATTTGAATGGGTGCAGCCTTTGGGCGTTTATACCTATTTATTATTCTTTATTTGTGCTATGGCGGCAATCTGTATTGCGTTGGGGTATCGATACAGGATAGCGATCATAATTTTTTTTTTAAGCTTTACCTATATCGAATTGATGGATAAGACCACCTATCTTAACCATTATTATTTTATTAGCTGCCTTAGTTTTTTAATGATCTTCCTCCCGGCAAATGCCTATTATTCAATGGATGCCCAAAGGGATAGGGATAAGGCCTATAAACAGATCCCCAAATGGACCGTTGATGCCATAAAATTATTGATCGCACTAGTCTATCTCTACGCCGGTCTGGCAAAGCTCAACAGCGACTGGCTCGTTGCGGCAATGCCGCTTAAGATATGGTTGCCGGCCCAATATGACCTGCCACTCCTAGGGAATTTAATGCAGCAACAATGGCTTCACTATGCCTTTAGCTGGGGTGGTGCTGCCTATGATCTGGCGATACCGTTTTTGTTGTTTTATAGACCCACCCGTTGGGCAGCTTTCGGTCTGGTGGTGATTTTTCATTTGATGACCCGAATCCTCTTTCCCATAGGGATGTTCCCCTATGTGATGATCGTGAGCGCACTCGTTTTTTTCGATGCGGGAGTCCACCATAAAATATTGAAAACGATTTCGACTATTTTTAGGATTAAAAAGGAAAAGACAGATGCTGGGATACGCCATAAAACCTATCGCAACAAAACCGTCGCCCCAATGCTTATCGTGGGTTTGTTTATTGCCTTTCAGTTACTTTTTCCTTGGCGTTATCTGCTCTATAAAAATGAGCTTTTTTGGACCGAGGAGGGATACCGCTTTTCTTGGCGGGTAATGCTAATGGAAAAAGCCGGATATGCACAATTTAAGATTGTGGATAAAAAAAAGGGAACGGCTTTCCTTGTTGACAATACCGATTTTCTGTCAACATTTCAGGAAAAACAGATGAGCACCCAACCCGACTTTATCCTTCAGTACGCCCAGTTCCTCGGAAAACATTTTACAGCCCAAGGCCATAAAAATATAGCGGTCTATGTAGAAAGTTATGTGGCCCTGAATGGCAGGTTGAGCCAACCTTATATTGACCCAAAAGTAAATTTACTGGAGCAGGAAGAGTCGTTTGGGACCAAGGACTGGATATTGGAATTTAAGGATGAAATCAAAGGTTTTTAAACAAAAAAATGTATTTAAAAAAAGAACATATAATCGCAACCCTATTTTTTGCCTTCACAAGTTCTGCAATGTTTGCACAATATGTGGTTCAGGGAAAAGTAGTTTCTGCAGCTTCCAACGAACCTGTCCCAAATGCCGAAGTGTTTCTCACTACTCTAAGAAAATCAACCATCACGAATGATTATGGGGATTTCAAATTTCTGGACATTCCAAAAGGGACCTATAATTTTACCGTATTTGCCTACGAGTATGCTATACTGGATCACGAGGTTAGCATTTCCGATGATACGTCACTGAACTTAGAACTTGAATCTTTGGGCATAGAACTTTCTGAAGTAGTGGTAACCCAAAGAAAAGAACGCCTTTTCGCCCTAAAACGATTAAGGGACGTTGAGGGAACTGCCATTTATGCGGGCAAGAAGAGCGAAGTGGTATTGGTAAGCAACCTTACCGCTAACCTTGCCGGCGGTAATGCCAGGCAGATATACTCCCAAGTAGTCGGGCTCAATATCTACGAAAACAACGATGCCGGACTGCAATTGAATATTGGTGGGCGTGGCCTCAATCCCAACCGCAGTGCAAACTTCAATACAAGACAAAATGGTTATGACATCTCCGCAGATGTACTGGGATATCCCGAAAGTTACTATACACCGCCGGCTGAATCCATTTCAGAGATCGAAGTGGTACGCGGTGCGGCATCTTTGCAGTATGGGACACAATTTGGAGGCCTTATCAATTTTAAACTGAAACAACCCGATCCCAACAAGAAAATAGAGTGGATATCCCGGCAATCCTTGGGTTCTTACAACTTGTTCACCAGTTTTAACAGTTTAGGCGGGACCTTGGGCAAGGTAGGTTATTATACTTTTTTCAACTATAAAAAAGGAAATAGTTTTCGTCCCAACTCCCAGTTTGAATCCTTCAATGGCTACGTACATTTGGATTATTCGCCTACAGAAAGGACCAAAATTTCCTTTGAGGTAAGCTATTTAAACTATTTGGCACAGCAACCGGGCGGTCTTACCGATGAACAGTTTGAGGAAGACCCCACGTTTAGCAACCGAACCCGAAACTGGTTTAATGTAGATTGGAAATTATATGCTATGCGATTGGAACACGCTTTGAGCAATAAAACCGATTTTAGCCTCAACCTCTTTGCCTTGGATGCCTATAGGAAATCGGTTGGTTTTCGCGAAAACAGGGTTTCACAGGAGGATGATCTGGAGGCTCCAAGGGAATTGATAGTAGGTGATTTTAACAACTGGGGGGCAGAGGCCCGTTTGTTGACGCGGTATAATTTCTTCGGAAAAGAGAATACGGTGCTTTTTGGCGGAAAATACTATCAATCCAATAATACAGAACGGCAAGGACCCGGCAGCAACGGCAGCAATGCCAATTTTAACTTTGAAGAACAGACCTATCCCAACTACCCAAGGCAAAGCGATTTTAGGTTTCCGAACTTGAACCTTGCCCTGTTTTCCGAAAATGTCTTTAAGTTCTCCGAAAAATTTTCGGTAACTCCTGGGCTACGGTTTGAATATATAAAGACTAGAAGTAGGGGCGCATTTAAACGAATCAACTTTGATATTGCAGGTAACCCCATCTTAAACGAAGATGTGGCGGATAACCGTGATCTTGAACGATCTTTTATTTTATTGGGTGTTGGGTTAAGTTATAAACCTCATAAAACGGTTGAACTATATGGGAATATAAGCCAGAATTACCGCTCGGTTACTTTTAATGATATTAGAATTACCAATCCGTCATTGACCGTAGATCCCAACATCAAAGATGAGCAAGGATATACTTTTGATATAGGGGCTCGCGGGCGGATAAAGAAATACATTTCCTATGATGTGGGAGCATTCTTTTTAAGTTACAAAGACCGTTTGGGAGTGATATTACGGGAAGTAAGTGATATCCAACAGGAGCGGTTTAGAGGGAACATAGGGAATGCCATTACCTATGGCGTTGAAAGTTTTGTGGACTGGAATATATGGGAAACCCTATCCACAGAAAAAAACGATATCAAGCTCGGTACTTTTGTCAATCTGGCCCTAACAGATTCAAAATATACCTCTTCCCAAGAAAACAATGTGAAGGGCAAAAAAGTGGAGTTCATTCCCGGCATTAACCTAAAAACAGGATTAAATTTTGGGTATAAAGACTTTTTGGGGAGTCTGCAATATACTTATTTGGGCCAACAGTTTACCGATGCCACCAATTCGCCCAGGGATTTTCAAAGCCAGAGTGGTATTGTAGGTGAAATACCTGCCTATAATATTATGGATCTTTCTTTTTCCTATACCTATAATCGGTTTAAACTGGAAGCGGGGGTCAACAATGTTTTGAACGAAAGTTATTTTACACGCCGTGCGACGGGCTATCCGGGCCCAGGGATCATACCAAGTTTACCACGAACCATATATGTGCTCTTACAACTTAAATTTTGAGTTAATCTGCATTAATGACAAAAATCATATTTCTGTTGAACCTTTAAAATTATCTTCGCATTAATTAATTTTGCTGTTAATTCATAAAAATTTGATAACAAGCTTGTTAAACAGCAGCATTTAATTTACGAAAACATTTAATGTTAGACAAAATTTATTAATACTGTGAAATCTTTTTTTTACCAAAATACTATCTTTTTTTTTAGCAGTTTTTATACTGTTTTCTACTTCTTCTTTCACGGTGGATATGCACTTTTGCTGTAATAAATTGGTGGATATGGCTTTTTTTAGTAAGGCAGAATCCTGTATGGAGATTGTACAAAAAAAAGATAATAATTCCAAGCAATGTACTTCCATACAAGAGAAAAGTTGTTGCGATAATCAAACCATTGTAAAAGAAGGAGATGACACCTTTAAGAAGTCCAATACAATTTTAGAGATTGATACTTTAGTTTTCATAAATACTTTTTTTAATACTTATATTAATCTGTTCGAGGGGCTAGAAGAAAACGTCATTTCTTTTAAAACCTACAGGTCGCCTTTATTATCTACAGATATTATAATTCTCAACGAGACCTTCTTAATTTGATTTTCTACATCGCAGATTGACTTTAATCTGCATTCCCTCTATAGCCAAAGTTTCACTTCTGGCTAACATTTGTTGTACTCTATTTTCAGCATCACAAAATATTATTAACCCTGTAAGATATAGACTTTTCAAACCATTAACTTAAAACTCAATGATAATTTTATTTACTATAAGCAATTAAAAAGCATTTTGGATTATGAGTATGGTACGTAATCGCTGCCTAAAAGTAATTAAGCAGAAGTCACAGGAGCATCAAAGTGACTGTTCTTCCTTAATATTAGGAAGATCATTGGTTGAGCACTTATAAAACCCGTGAATAAAATTGTAGGTATCTTGAAAAAAGTACCTGACCTACGGTAGCAAAAATCAACATTAAGGCCTATGCCTTGGGAATTCGCATTAAGCAACTCAATTATACTGTTAACGAGAAATTAAATGCACAAGGTCTATTGACCTTTCAAAAATTTACCGAAGAAGACAACAGTTATTTTACAATGACTTATAAATAAAAATAAATGAAAAATTATGACACCCTTTCAGAAGCTATTAACGATTTACAGGCAAACGAATACCCTTATGATTTCAACTTAAAACCTGAATGTCTGGAATGTGCTTCCCTGAAAATTGAGATTCGACCAGAAGATTTTAATGTGGATAAAATATATCGCTTTGAAGGAATGAGCAGTACCGATGATAACAGCATTTTATATGCAATATCTTCCAAAAAAGGGCTTAAAGGTCTTTTAGTTGATGCTTATGGCGTCTATGCCGAAAACATATCGGAAGCAATGAGAAAAAAATTACGATAACACTTAAACAATACTATAATGGAAAATCACGAGCAGCACAAAAACAACGAAATGGACCATTCGAAAATGGATCATTCTAAAATGAACCACGAAAAAGAAGATCATTCCAAAATGGATCATTCCAAAATGAAAAATGGAGATGGAGACCATTCGGGTCATAATCCGGGTCACGGACAAATGGGTCACGACCATCATAAAATGATGATTGCAGACTTTAGAAAACGGTTTTGGGTAACGCTAGTACTTACTATTCCAATATTGTTCTTCTCGCCAATGATTCAAGATTTTTTTGGGTATGAATTTTTACTTCCCGGAAATTCTTATATTCTTTTTGCGCTTTCTACCATTGTATATTTCTATGGCGGATGGCCTTTTCTTAAAGGATTTGTTTCCGAAATAAAGAATGGTGCACCTGGGATGATGACACTTATATCTATGGCAATAAGTGTCGCCTATTTCTACAGTTCTGCAACTGTCTTTGGTTTACGAGGAGTTGACTTTTTCTGGGAGCTGTCAACCCTAATTGCTATTATGCTTGTTGGTCATTGGATAGAAATGAAAAGTGTATTAGGCGCTTCAAAAGCATTACAACTTTTAGTTAGTATGATGCCTGCCGAAGCTCACAGGGTAAAAGGCGACACTATTGAAGATATACCACTTGAAGATTTGTTAAAAAATGACGTGATTTTGGTAAAGCCTGGAGAGAAAGTTCCAGCTGATGGTATCATAGTAGAAGGTTCAAGTTATTTAAACGAATCAATGCTTACAGGGGAGTCCAAGCCTGTGAAAAAAGAAGAAAAGGATAAGGTAATAGGTGGTTCAGTAAATGGCAATAGCACTTTGAAGGTAAAGGTGGAACATACAGGAAAAGACAGCTATCTCAATAAGGTTATTACGATGGTTGAGGAAGCACAAAAGACCAAATCTAAAATGCAAAACCTTTCCGATAGGGCAGCAAAATGGTTGACTTATATAGCTTTGGCTATTGGTTTTGGTACGTTGGCAGTTTGGCTGATTTTAGGCTTTCCGTTTGTGTATGCATTAGAAAGAATGGTTACCGTTATGGTCATCGCTTGTCCACACGCATTGGGTCTTGCAATTCCTCTTGTAGTTGCCATTTCTACTGCTGTATCTGCACAAAATGGATTATTAATCCGTAATAGAACTGCCTTTGAAGAATCACGTAAGATATCCGCCTTACTATTTGACAAAACAGGGACTTTGACCAAAGGGGACTTTGGCGTTACTCGAATCAAATCTGTAAATGCGTCCTATTCAAACGATGAAATCTTAAGACTGTCAAGTGCGTTGGAACAAAGTTCAGAACATCCAATTGCTGTTGGGATTATTAAAAAAGTTAAAGAAGACAATATTACAATCCCAAAGCCTGAAAACTTTAATGCGATCACTGGTAAAGGTGTAGAGGCAAATGTAGAAGGAAAGCAAGTAAAAGTGGTTAGTCCTGGTTATTTAAGGGATGAAAAAATAACTATTCCTGAAGATGCTTATAGTGACGCTGCTGAAACTGTTGTATTTGTATTAATTGAAGGACAACTAGCAGGATACATTGCGCTTGCTGATGAAATAAGACCTGAATCTGCGGAAGCTATAAAAATATTTAAAAAGAATAATATCAAAGTTTTGATGGCAACTGGGGATAACGAAAAAACAGCCAAAGCTGTGAGTGAAAAATTAGGGTTGGATGGCTATTATGCCGAAGTGCTACCACACCAAAAAGTAGAAATTGTAGAAGAGTTGCAAAACAAAGGAGAGTTTGTGGCTATGACTGGAGATGGCGTAAACGATGCGCCCGCACTTGCCAAAGCTGATGTAGGAATCGCTGTTGGTTCTGGTACTGATGTAGCCGCCGAAACAGCCGATATTATATTGGTAAATAGCAATCCACAAGATATTGCAAACCTAATTTTGTTCGGAAAGGCTACATACAATAAAATGATTCAGAACCTAATATGGGCAACTGGGTATAATGTGGTGGCCATTCCATTAGCTGCAGGTGTTCTATACTCTTCCGGCTTTGTTTTGGGACCAGCTGTAGGAGCGGTATTTATGAGTTTGAGTACAATTATAGTGGCTATTAATGCGCAATTATTGAAGCGAAAAATCGGTAAAAAATAAATGGATAGAAAAGAAAAACTCAACAGGATATTTTTAATTCTATTGAGTTTGTTTGTAGTGATGTTGGGCTATGGCATTTTATTACCTACCCTTCCCTATTATACCGAACGATTAGCGTTAAAGGACAATCTTGATACTGTGACCTTATCAATTTCCATATTGGATTGCTTACGAGCATTTATCCATTTTTTCAGTTATTATTTGTGGTGGTTTGGGGAAAGCTTTCAGACAAATACGGTCGTAAACCCATTATTATTTGTGGGCTAATCGGTTTTGTAATTATGCAATTACTTACTGGTCTGGCCACATCCTTGACAATGCTCTATATCGCTCGAATCTTTGGTGGTATTTTCACGTCTTCAGTTATTCCAGTTAACAACGCATATTTAAGCGATATTACTTCTGAAAAACGGAGAACAAAAATAATGGCTTGGTCTGGCGTTGCCATTAGCTCTGGGGTTATTTTCGGCCCTGTCATTGGTGGCTTTTTATCCCAAACTGACATTCATATAAGATATTCTATAGGTCTGCTGCATTTAGACCGATTTTCAGTCCCCTTTTTATTCGTTGCCATACTAGGATTAATTGTCCTTTTCGTTGTGATGAAATGGCTAAAGAACACCGCTCGTGTAGATAAGTTCACTACAAAAAAAGTAAGCTTGCGTTTCACATTTACTAAATATTTTATCGTATTACTGGTATTATCCTTTGTCATTCAATTTGTAGTGACTTTGTTTGAAACTGCTTTTTCAATCTATGGTAAAGATGAATTAGGGTTTAACAGTAATCAAGTCGGTATTGGTTTTATGCTATGTGGTTCAATAATGGCTGTTTTACAACCCGTGTTCGCTACTTACGGAGAGAGGTTTTTATCCACAAAGAAACAAATTGCTCTAGGGCTATTTATATCTGGATTATCCTTAATAGCCTTTCCATTTTTTAATAATGAAATTTTGGTATATGCATTAATCATTGTATTTGCTGCTGGAGGTGCTATGGTAACACCAAATTTGCTATCGGCCGTATCACTGATATCAAACAAAGATACTGGCAGGAACATATCTATCCAGAGCTCGACCAATAGCATTGGTCAGATTCTAGGCCCCGTTTTAGGAACGTGGCTGATTACAGGTGGTTTTTACTATCCTTTCATTATTGCCGGAATCATTGTTTTGGTTGCTATTAGCACTCTATTTTTTCTTAAAAATCCGCCATAAAATACATACGTATTACTTATAGATGTTTAACCCAAATCCAAAGCCCCAATAATACTATGCACAAGCTAATTCATATAATACTAGACAATTATAAAGAGGAAATAAAAATAGTTGAGGAATCTAACCTTGGCGATTTCAATAATGTTGAAAAAGGTATTTCCATTTCAAGACGATATTTACAAAAGTTACGAATATGTGTTAGGGAAAATGAATTCGTGGATCAACAGAACGAAATAATATTCTTTAAAAAACATAAGCCTTACATCTACAGCAGATTAAAATTTTATGCCCAACTCTATAATTTTTTAATAAATAGGCCTGCGGGAACAATAAAATCCCAAGAAGAATTTATAGATTCAGAAATAAATAGGCTTCAAGAAAGCAATAGACGAAATATAGACTTTATCAAATATTACAGAGAGGATTCTGAACTTTTAGATGAATTTTATTTTTTACGCGGACACGACAAAATTAGCTTGGTTTCTGACACATCACACTTTTATACTGATGCAGAATTTTCTACAAGCCACGATAGCGCTATTGCAAAAATTATGGCATATGACCTTCTAATTAGCCACTACGTTGGGGAATTAAGTTATTTAAGAGACCTCTCCTACAGTAAACCCAATAAATTGAACACTTTATCAAATGGTGAGCGACTTGGTTGGACAGCCTCAAAAACAGACCTCATTGAATTGATTTATGCCTTACAGGCATCTGGGGCAATAAAAAGTGGTACCGCTGGCATTAAAGAAATGGCTTCAGCTTGTGAGGATATATTTGAACTCAAACTCGGAAATGTATATAGAACTTTTCTAGAAATTAGAGAACGAAAAATTGACCAAACCAAGTTTATCGATAGACTAAAATCAACACTTTTAAGGCGAATGGAAGAAACGGACGGATAATTTTTTTAAAATTCAAAACGTTAAAATTTTTCCCAAGTTGGGTTGAACTTGGGAAAAAGTAAAATTAATTTTATTTATCGTCATTTGGTATAGATGATTTAAAGAACAAACCCCAAATAGAACTAATCTAAACCATTGAAAATGAACAAATAAAAACACCCTACTTGGGTGCAACTTGGGATTAAAATCCAATAAACCATCCCAAATTTGTAGAACGAAAGTCAAATCAGATCAGGGGCTATCAAATTAGTTGAAATCGAAACGATAGTCCCTTTCTTTAAAATCGTTCTATTATGCCAGCAAATATTATTACCACCGACGACCTTCGAGAATTCAAAATGGAATTGCTTGATGACATTAAGAATCTTCTATCTAAACAAGCAACTGGAAAACTTAAGAAATATCTAAAATCTTCCGAAGTAATGGATTTGCTTCAAGTCAGTCCAGGGACATTACAGAATCTTCGCATAAACGGAACATTGCCATACACAAAAGTTGGGGGTATTATCTACTACGATGCCGAGGAAATTCAAGGCGTGATGACATCAAATCGTGTACAGCACGGTTTAAATTCTTAAGCGATGAACTACATAAAGCTACTTAATGCGGCATTTGAAAAATTCTATTTCGATGACCGCCTAAATCCCACGCACATAACCCTTTATATGGCGCTATTTCAGGAATGGAATAGTAGTCGGTTTGCAGATGAATTTTATGTGAATCGAAGGGATTTGATGCGAGCTGCCAAAATAGGCTCAAAATCTACGTATCATCGATGCGTTACAAATTTAGACTCGTGGCTTTACCTATGCTATTTCCCATCCAACAATCCATACAAGGGCAGTAAAATCAAGATGTCCATAATTGGGACTAGTGATGAACCTGTTTCGGGACAGTACAATCCCATATTAGAACAACTTGCGGAACAGTACCATCCCAGAGTTGTACCGCTTGAGGGACACCACCATCCCAAAAATGGACAAGTTGTGGACTTGCACCATCCCACCAGTGGACAAGCATTGGTATCTACTATAAACAATACCAAACAAATAAACAATATAAAACAACCAAAGGGCTGGCAGGTCGTTATTGATTTTTTTATTGAAAAAGGTTTTATTGCCGATGAAGGAAAAAAATTCTTCGAGCATTACGAAACTCGGAACTGGAAAACGAGTGATGGAAATGAAATTAGAGATTGGCGTGCTTTGGCCACGAACTGGATGGACAGAACAGAGCTATATACCGAGGAAAACAAACCAAACAAAAAACAACCGTCCCAAATCAAGGACAACTTGCGAACCACTAAAAACAAAGATTATGGACAACCCCTCTAAAATTACCGAAGGTGGCGTGGAATACTCGCTCGGAAAGTTTGATGGTAAAAGCGTTCTCTACGATTTTGACAAAATCTTGATTTACTTGGATGCAAAGGGAAAGTTGCTCTTTGGCAAACAATTTAGAATCTATGATGAGGACACGGTTATCATCCGCAAACTATGCCATTATTTCATCAATGATGAAGAAAATTGTCTGAAAGATGATATCGATCCTGACAAGGGCATACTTCTTTCAGGGCCTGTAGGGTGTGGAAAGACCACTTTGATGAAACTACTGCGATACATTGTGCCAATGCAACGACCATATGAAATGATTCCCTGCCGAAATGTAGCGTTTAGTTTTAATCACTTGGGATTTAAGACTATCGAGGAATATGGTAATACAAAATTTTTCTGCTTTGATGATTTAGGCGTCGAGCCTGCTGGAAGGTTTTATGGCAAGGATCTGAACGTAATGGGCGAAGTGCTCTTGTCTCGTTACGAATTATATCTGCAAACCAAAAAGAAAATTAAAACCCACGCCACCACTAATCTGAACGCTGAAGAACTGGAAGAACGCTACGGAAATCGTGTTCGAAGCAGAATGCGTGAGCTGTTTAATTTGATTGCTTTTGATAAGCGGGCTAGGGATAAAAGGAAATAATCGCAGTAATAGTTAAACATTGGCAAATATTTGGTATTCTGCCAAAACTTAATTTAAATAATTAGAAGCAACACTTATCATCCAGACTAGATTTACGAGTTTAATAATAGGGAATAACTCAACCTCTGAAAGATTTATATAATAAAATCACTTCTGAAATAAACTGCTCTATTATAGCTTTCAAGCTTTTGGTCAACTCTAAAAAAATATCTTTCATAATTCTAATGATTTTGAATGGATAACAGAATGGATAATGCGATGCGCTGAATATTTATGAAATCTGAAATATAGCTGCCTTCATCTATATTACTCAAAAACCCCAATTCAAAAAGGACAGAGGGACAATATCCAACCGTTTCCCGTAGAACTTGAAAATTTGCAAACTTCACACCCCTACTTTCAAAACCCAATTCTTTATTAAGCACAGCTTGCAATTGAAAAGCTAACCAAGTGGCATCTTTTGTATATTGTGAATTAGCTTTTGCTACATATACTTCCACTCCTCTAGCGTTCGGATTATCGGAATGATTGGAATGCAACGAAATAAATACATCTGCTTCCAAAACTTTGGACAATTTGCTTCTATCGGTTAAAGAAATAAGCGTATCGCTATATCTCGTCAAGTAAATATCCATTGGATTTTTAGACTGTTCATTGAGCTTCAAAAGTTCCAATGCAATATCCAGTACAACATCCTTTTCTTTGACGCCATTTATTCCAATAGCACCAGAATCTTTTCCACCGTGTCCAACATCAATTACAATTTGTTTTTGAGTAGAAATTTCCTGCCCAAAAATGATGCGCATTTTTGAGAGCAAAAACACAAAACTGACGTTTTTGAGCACTTTTTTCATTTTCAATTTTCAGGTTATCAACAACCTCCTTGCAAAAATCCATAGAATTTGATGCTAAATAATAACAACGGAATTCAAACTAAATCAAATAATATTTTATTCACAAATATTTGATTATCAGTTATTTATGTTCAAATATATGTAAATTTCCAATAACGAAAATGAACTAAAAATTTAAACTTTTCCGTTATGAAAAAATCACACTATTTAGCATCCATTCTTTCGCTCTTATCCACTTCGCTTTTTGCTCAAATTGGTGGCATAGAAGATTCAGTTAACGATGTGGGCGACACTATCCGAATTATTTTTCCAATACTACTCGGTGTAATCTTCCTTGTAGGTTTCCTGTTCAACGCAGGACATTTTTTTGGGGAAAATGCAGATTTAAAAAAGGGGATTACCCGAGTTTTAGTATTTGTATTGATTGCAGGTGCCGTCGTAGGCATATTTACTTACCTCATAGGAATTGTTGTATAACGATGAAGAAGTTTGAGGTCTATAAAAACATCAGGAAAAGGGCGGTCATTTTTGGGCTGCCCATTTCCCTGTTTGCCTTAATGATGGTTTCCGTTTTGGCTTCCTTGCTCATCATCATCTTCTCTTTCAGCTTTGGGATAATAATAGGTGTACTGGTATTCAATGCTGCATTATATGTCGCCTTGACTCGAATAAACCACAATCCGCAGCTTTTCCAAATGGCAAAAGCATTTCCACAAATCATCAGTAACAAAAGAAATTCAGGCTTCGATTATGAACAAGATTAATCTTTCGGCATATCAACCCATTACGGATATTCAAGATAATATCGTATTTGCCAATAATGGCAATGTGGTATTATGTTTTGAAGGAAACCTACCCGAAATCTATTCTTTGTCCGAAAAGGATTTTGAAGATATGCACGGTGCTTGGTTTCAGGCTTTAAAATCTTTGCCTGTTGGAACAGTGGTTCACAAACAGGATATCTACCTGAAAAAATCCTATTCCTCGGAACAGCTTCCGAATAAAACCTTTTTAGAAAAAGCAACCCACGAACATTTTAAAGGCCGTACACACATAGAGCATAAATGTTATCTGTTCTTCATCCTGACCAAAAACAAGGCCCTCAACAATCCAAAATACGTCAATCCCTTCCGAAAGGTTTCAAAAGGAATTGTACAAGAACTGGATGACAATATCAAAAGCTTCGTCAATTCGGTAAGCGACTCTGTTTCCTTTATAAACAATAGCAGAAAAATGGCGTTCCTTCCGCTTAAAGCGGAAGAGATTCAGAAGCTCACTAGTTCCTATTTCAATGGATTCAACGAAGGCTTTGATACTGACATAATACTGGAAAAGAAAAGCGTCAATATTGGCGAAAACCATTTTGATGCCCTTGCCATCAATAGCGAACTGTGCTTTGGCGAAAGTGTACAGAGTAGCAAAACCAATGAGAAATTCACATCAGATGATTTTGTGTTTCATCAAGGGTTTATTGATGGTCTTGGGCTTACGCTTAATGAAAATCATATCGTCAACCAGATAATCTATCTCGATGATAAACAAAAGTGGCGCAAGCTGCTCGACAAGAAGATTGAGGAACTGAACAAGAGTTCCAATTTTGGTTCTCAAAACAAAGTGGTACTAGGCAAAATTCAGCATATTCTAGACCAAATCAATGCGGATGACAATGCACGGATTATACGTGGTCATCTCAATATTGTTTATTGGGCAAAAGAAGGCAAAGAGCTCGACAAGATAACCTCAAAAATAAAGACCGAATTTAAGGAATTGGATATCATCCCGTATTATCCAAGAGGCGAAGAACGTAAGAATTACATCCTAAATAGTTACTGCTGTTTCTCTTCCAACTTCTCAAATAATGATTTGTATGTGACAGATTTGAAGCACGCACTTTGCCTGTTCATCAACAATACAAACTATAAATCTGATAACACCGGAATCATCTTTAATGACCGTGAACATAACATTCCTGTCCTGAAGGATGTTTGGGATGAAAAGAAGAAACGCATCAAGGCAAGAAACTTTGCCATTTTTGCGCCAACAGGCGAAGGCAAATCCTTTTTGGCCAATAACATCCTGCGCCAATATTTTGAAAGTGGTGTTCGTCTCGTTATTATCGACTTGGGTGGCTCATACACCAAGTTTGCTAAACTCTATCCTGAAAAATATACAGTACTGCGTTATGAGAGCGGGAAGAATTTGGGCATTAATCCATTTTACATTAGTCATCAAGATGACCTCACTCCAGAACGTTTGGAAGATTTATCAGTTTTCCTATTCGAGCTGTTTGCTTCAGATTTAAAAGTTACAAAAGCTCAATCAGTTTCGGTCAAAAAGATACTGCGTCATTATTACGATAACATTCCAGAAAATCACTCTTTAGATGGTTTTTACAGCTTTATAGAAAGGAATCAGAAAGACCTTCTGGACACCTTAAAAATCCATCCCGATTACTTTAACGTCACGAGTTTTTTGCACGTAATGTCCGAGTATGTCGGTGATGGTCTATATAGTTTCCTTTTTGAAGTGAGCGAAGACCAGACGTACAAAATCGAGGACAAACGCTTGATAGTTTTTGAACTGGATGAAGTAAAGGACAATAAGGAAATCTTGTCTGTAATGTTGAAGCTGATAAAGTCAGCCATCCAAAGAACTATTTGGAAAAACCGTGCTGAAAAAGGTATCATCCTTTTCGACGAGTTTGCCAAGCAACTGAAGTTTGAAAATGTTCTGGAAAGCGTAGAATTCTACTATCAAGCCATACGTAAACAAAACGGTGCGATTGGGATTATTCTACAATCCATTAATCAATTGCCTAACAATTCAACTTCAGCCAGCATATTGGAAAATACGCAGGTCATTTACAGCCTTAACAATGAAAAAGGTTATGACGAACTGGTTAAAAGACTCAACCTTTCAAGCCACGATTTAAACCAATTAAAGTCCATCAAAAACAACCTTTCCGGACCACGGAAGTACACCGAAATGTTTATTAAAATCGGTAGGGAAAGTAACATATTCCGTCTTGAAGTTCCGAAGGAAGTCTATGCGGCTTACTTAACCGATGGTCAGGAAAACGAAGAAATAATGAAGCTCTACAACGAGCATCACGATATGGAAAAAGCAATAATTCAATTCACATCTAAAACATAATATTATGAAGACAAAAATCAAAATTTTACTAATGACAGTAGCATTGACCTTATTTATGTCGGGTAACGCTACTGCACAGGGAATGCCCACTTATGACAATACCAATTTTATCAGCTTGGTAAAACAACTCTTAGAATCTGGCAAGCAGACAGCTCAAATGATTAAGTCTGTAAAATTTTTAAAAGATGCAAAAGAGGCCATCGAAAAGGTTTCAAGTGTGGTTCAGCAACTTAGAGCAGTTCAAGAAATTGCAGACAACAATCAACGCCTTATCAATGTAATGCAAAATGATTTACAGGATATTTTAAACTCGCCTTACATCAAACCAGATGAAGTTTCAAGAGTTGTGGAATCATTCGATGCCATAGTTCAAAATTCATTGGACACGGTGGATTTTATTGATAAAATCCTGTCCAGCGACTATCTAAAAATGAGCGATGCCGAACGTGCCGAAATTCTTAAAGCAAAAGAGTTGGAATCAAAGCAAATGGTTTCCAGCATAACCACTAAAACAAAACGCTATCGTGATATCATTTCCTTCAGAAAAATGCAGGATAAGGTAAATAACCGCGAAACAGGATATTAAAATGACCGCAACTATACTTTTAGGGATTGGGTTGGAATACATAGATGCGGTGTTCCAGACCATACAGAGCAGCAACTTCTCGCAATACACTATTGCAGGGATGAAAACACTTGCTGTTCTGTTTTTTCTGGTCAACATTCTTAAAAAATACAATGAGGGTATTGCAGACAAAGACGGTTACACTTGGGGATTGAGTCCGGGCGAATTGGCCAAGAATTTTGCGGTCATTCTCTTGGTCATTTTCTCTACACAGGTTTTAGGTTTCTTCGATGGTATTTTGGTTGCTATCGAAGGTCAGTATCGAGGTACTGCACCAACATTATTGCCTTTACAAATGCAGGATATTCCCATTGAAGAAGATGTAAGCCTTATTGATGCTGCAAAAAACGCAATGACATTGCTTTACGAAGCATTGGTTACACCGCTCTATGGATTCAAGATATTTTCATTCATCATCGGTATCTTCCTTTGGATTCTTGACCTTTTTATTTATCCGTTGTTTTTGGCTGAACGCTTTTTCCTTTTGGGAATTATGCAGGCATTTTTTCCATTAATCATCAGTCTGGCAGTATTCGAAAAATTCCGTTCGCTCGCCTATAATTTTTTCAAATTGTATGCAGCGGTCTATATGCTCGTTCCTGCTTTTTTTCTGGTCAACGTTTTTGTAAATGCACTCTACACGGAAATAGACACAAACTTTTGGAATAATCTTTTTGGCACCGATGTGGGCGAAGGATTCTTCGCTCCTGTTGTACAGCTTGGTTCGGTTGGCTTTATCGTATTTCTGAAATTTAAACTATACAGACGTGCAACATCTTTCACATTAAGGCTATTTACCAATTAATCCAATCGAAATGAAAACACCTTATAAGAATATTTACAATGTCCTAAAGTTGAATAGGTTTATCGTTTTAGCAGTCGTGGTATGTGCCTTTTTGGCTAGCACATTTTCCGTTTGGATGGCATTTACTACTCATAAAAGTGCGATAAACAGTGCCTTTGCCATCAATACCGACGGTAGTATAATTCCGCTTAAACTCGTTACCCAAAAAGAAAATTTCAGGGTTGAAGCTTTGGCACATTTAGAACTATTCCATAACTATTTCTACAATATCGATGCGAGCAACTATGAACGTAATTTGGAAAAAGCGCTTTGGTTGGGCAATAGTTCAGTTGACAACCTTTATCGCCAAAAGAAAGCGGATGGTGTTTATAACCGATTGTTGCAATATTCCTTGGTTCAGAAAGTGTTGAGTATTGATTCAAAGATAATTGAAAATAATGGTTCATATAGTTTCACTACGACCACCATTTTTGAAATCAATAGAGGTTCCATTATTGACACCTACGAACTGGTTTCAACTGGAAACCTCATAATGGTCAATCGGAACTTCCCAAACAATCCACACGGATTATTGATAACCGATTATTTTGAAAACACCTTAAAAAAACTTAACAATGAAAATTGAGCCGATAATCGGCATTTATAAACCACGATTATGAAATGAGCCATAACTGTTTTTGATACTAATCGAAATATTGGTTGGCGAATTACATCTGACCTTTAAAAACAAATAAATATCAACAGATGAGAGTAGAAAAGAACAAAATAGTATTTGCAGCGGTTTTGGCAGTAATCTTCATTTTCCTGATATCATACTCTATAATGGTTATGGGCGATGATGAAAGTGAAAATGAAAACCTTGAACAGACCTTGATACCCGATTTGGAAGAAAATCAAAAAGAATACGATTCCAAACTGGATGCCATCAATGATTTAAAGGAAGTACGTGAAAACAATGCACCGAGCATCTATGATGAAAAACTGATTGATTCCTTGGGATTCTACGACCCAGATTTACCAGAACGCGAAAAAGAGCGTATTGTAGATAGCATCTATGAAGCTGGCAAAATTCAATATTCATCGAAACGATACCAAAACTTAGGACATAAAAGAACTGTTCGCAAAGCGGTATCAAAAATTGATTCTACTGAAGTAAAAAGAGAACAAAAAATTGAAGCCAAAGAATTAGGCTTAGAACATCAATTGTTCTTTGCCGCATCGCCAAAACCCAACGAGTTTTCAATCATCGGTAATACTGATGAAACCATATATGTAGTTGTCGATGGCGACCAAGTTGTGAAAGTAAATACCAGATTACGAATGCGCCTTACCAAACCTGCAACAATAAACGGTAAGCAGATGCCTAAAAACACACCAATTTTTGGTTTTATAAGCTTTCAGCCCAACCGTGCATTGATAGATATTGAGAACATTAAACATCATCCTACTAAACTCAAAGCATTCGATTTGTCAGATGGTAGTGAGGGCATTTATGTCGAGAACAATTTTAGAGCTGAAGCCACCACCGAAGTCTTGGACGATATTATTGGCGACATCAACATTCCAACCGTACCACAAGTTGGTGGTATATCCAAAGTACTCAGACGTAACAACCGAAACGTAAAAGTTACGGTATTGAATAATTATAAATTAATTCTAAAACCTAAATTATGAGCCCATAATGGGCATTTAAAAACACATTCTTATGAAAAAGTATATCATAATTTCCACTCTTGTTTTAAGTTTCGCTTTCGCGAAAGCGCAAACAACTACAATCCTCGATACCATATATGCTAACGACACCAAAAACGTTGCATTATTCTTCCCTGAACCTATTCGGCAAGGTATAACCGGTTCAGATAATTTTGTTTTTACCTACAATCGTGAAAAAGAACAGTATTTTGGACTTCTACAAGCAAAGCCTGGTAAAGAAAGTAATCTACTGGTAGTCAATAGAAATGGTTCAATTTTTTCGTATATTGTAAGATATAAAAAACAGCTGTCTAAGCTCAATTATTTCATTTCGTTATCCAATAGTATAGGGAATGAGAAACCGATTAAAGTCGATTCTATTCTTGCTGAATCCTCTGAAGAACGTGTAGATAATAGAACATATTACTATCAAAAATTCTGCTCGTATCTTCTTAACAGAAACCAGCGTATAGGTCGAATTAAAAAGCGAAATGAAGGTATCGTTTTGAGTGTTGAGAATATTGTTTTTGATAAGGAAGAACTCTACTTCGTTATCCAGATTGAGAATAATTCTACGTTGGATTATGATTTGAATTTCTTAAAACTCTCTGTTGAAACAAGACAGAAGGGGAAAAAGAAATCGTTACAACGACTGTATCAAGAACCGATTTTCAAACATAATATGCCTTCTAAAATCACAGAAAACGAAACGGTTCGGTTTGTTTATGTCTTGCCGAAGTTTTCGCTATCCAATGACCGCAGAGCAATTTTTGAACTGCACGAAAAAGATGGCGAACGTAATATTGAACTGAAAATATCACATAGTTATATCAATAACCCAAATTAGTAACGTTATGAAAAATTTAGTCATTTGCTCGCTCGTATTGTTGTTCTTCTCGTGTTCAGAAAAAAAGAACCTTTCCCCTTCTGAAACCGCTAAAGTTGTTGCCGAAAGTTTTTATCAAGGTGATGAAGCTACCTTGAAAAAATTTACCACTTCGGAAGGCTATGCAAACCTTTCAAGCATTCAAGCAATGTTTACTGAAGATAAAGATTCAGAAGCTAATTTTAAAGTGGTGGATGAGGCTATGGATGGCGAGGTGGCTTGGGTAAAATATGCAACAGCTTATGACCCAAAACCGGGTGTTTTTAAACTGGTTCAAAAAGATGGCCAATGGAAGGTAACCCATAATGGACCGAGGGATAAAGGGCCTTTTTAAGATAAACAGACTATTTTCGGAATTTATGTGGCTTAAATAAAACATCATTCTGTTCCGCTTGACAAAACAAATACAATTTATCTTATGGATGGTCTATTAAAACTTCTATTTTTGTGTAAATAAATTTTTGATTTCTAATCGAGCCATTAAATAACATATTAAATCAATTAGGGCTAATTGAGCACCGAGCTGTCTATTTTATGGATAGAGCAGATGGTATTTCCTATGATGGATTTGCCCCTGAAGTTAAGCAGAAATTAGAAATAATTAATCCTGATGCTTATTACGTTTTTAATCAGCAACCCTTATTGCTTTTTTTTTATCTTGATGAAAATCATCTGTCAACTCGTGAATTAGATATTCATAAACAAGTATGGTCGTTTGACAATTCGCCTGTGATTTTTATTGTTAAAAATCAAGATGTAAAAGTTTACAATGCTCTTAATTACCATAAAAAAGAAAGAACTCTGGAAGAAATTCCCTTAAATGCAGAGGAAAGACAATCAAAATTTTCTTTTTGGAATTTACAAAGCGGACTTACTTGGAAATGGTTGCAATATGAATATTTCGAAAATACAAAGAAAAATAATTTTCGGAAACGGGTAAATGATCGATTGTTTCAAAATATAAGCTCTGTTAGACAAATTTTAATAAGTAAGCCTGATGGACTTACTGAAAACGAAGCAAATTCCTTAATCCTCCGATTAATTTTTATTCGTTATTTGATTGATAGAGGGGTTAAAATTGACGATGATGAAATCACAGGAAATAGCATTGATGAGAAAAGATTTAGCTTTAGTAAAATAATTCAGGATCCTGCCAAATTGGACAGCTTGTTTATTAAGTTAAATAAAAATTTCAATGGGGTTCTATTTAAAGAATTCGATATAAAATTAACCTCAAGCCAATCTCAATTTCTAGCAGATGTTTTTAAAGGAGAAGTCCAAGAACAAGGAACCTTGTTTGATGGATATTATTTTCACATATTTGACTTTTCAATTATTCCTGTAGAAGTAATTTCTGGTATTTATGAGTCATTAATTGATGAGGAAAAAAGAAAGTTAGATGCTGCGGTATATACACCTCCTTTTTTGGTGGAATATATTTTAAATGATACCATAGATAAGTATTTAGAAAACAGTCATACATCTTCCTGCAAGATTTTTGAGGTTGCGGTGGGTTCTGGAATATTTTTAGTCCAGTCTTTAAGAAAGATGATTGAAAAAGAAATTAACTTAAATGGCAAAGAGAACAATAAGGATTTCAGTACATCTATCAGGAATATAGCTAAAAACAATCTTTTTGGTATTGATATTAATCCGGAGGCTTTAAAAGTAACTTGCTTTTCAATATATATCGCTCTCTTAGATTACCAAAATCCAAAGGATATAGAAAAATATCCTTTCCCGAATTTCTTAGGAGAAAATTTATTTGAAGCAGATTTTTTTGATCTTGACCACAAATTCAACGAGATTGTTATAGGACAAAAACCTAATTTTATTTTAGGAAATCCGCCTTGGAAAAAAGATAAATCGTATAAACACTTAGAATGGGTCAATTCCAGTAATACTTATAGCAAAAAAATTAAGGGCAAATTAGAAATTGCACAATCCTTTTTATTGCGTTCGAATGATTTTATGCAAGTTGATACTGTTACAGCCTTAATAGTAACCAGCACCGTTTTTTATAATGTTTCAACTACAACCAGAGAATTTAAGCATAAATTTTTAACTTCCTTCTGCTTAAATAAGTTTTTAGATTTATCAGCTGTCAAACAATCTCTTTTCGAGCAGCAAGAGAGCCCAACTTCGATAGTCTTTTATCGCCAAGCGAAAAGTGAAAATCATCTCGAAAATTCTGTCGAACATTTGAGTATAAAGGTGAACTCATTTTTAAAGTATTTTAAAATGTTGGTCATTGAAAAATACGACAACAAGAAAATTGCTCAAAAACATTTTGTTGAAAATGATTGGATGTTTAAAGTCGCATTATATGGAAATATTTTAGATTTTGGATTTATAAAAAGGTTAGAGTCTCAAAATACATTAAAAATATTAGATTTAATAGATGAGAAAACTACTTTCAAAGGAGCTGGTATAGAAAGGGGGCTGGATGCAAAACCATATCCAAACTTAATTGGACTGCCAATAGTTGAAAATAGTGAAATAAATGAATACTATACACAGGTAAATAAGGCCAAAACTTTAGGAGAAGCAGATGTCAAACTCTCAAGAGGGAGAAAAATAGAGATTTTTAAAGGGAGTAAAATTCTATTAAAGGAGCAGAGTAAGAATTGGAATAAACCAGTCATTTCTTATTGCGAATCGGACTCGGTATTTAGAAAGGGTACTTTTGCAATCTCTTCATTTAATAAAAATATAATCAAGCCTATTTATGGTTTATTGATTTCAGAAATGGCTACTTATTATATGTTTTTAATTGCGAGCGCTTGGGGTGTTGGTACAAGGCCCGCTATTCGATTTGTAGACGAATTTTTGAACATTCCTTTTAATAAGCCAGATAATTCATTGAATGAGGAGCTTATTAAATTGGTAGATGAATTTTTGAATTCTTTCCGAAAGCATTATTCAGATTTTAATCTAGGAGAGCCTGAATTTGATGACAAGATTTTCTTAAAAATAAATGGGTTAATTGCTGAAATTTACGAAATTAAAGACTATGAAAAAGATTTAATAGATTATGCCCTTAATGTCTCGAGATACCAATTCCAAGAAAGCAAGCAAGATTTGGTTACGGATTTCACTCACTTTAATTTTAATCATTACAGAAACCAAGATTTCGTTCTACAAAAATATGCAGAAGTTTACCTAAATGAAATTGGGAACCTTTACGAGGATGAATTTATTCAAATAGAGATTTACATTTTAGATTATTTCATTGCAATGAACTTTGTTCTTTTAAATGTAGAACCGGAAGAAAAAATTATATACCCAAAAGATAAATTTGATGAAAAAGAAGTATTGCAAAGGTTGGCAGACAATTTAAGTATATCTCAAATTACAAATACGCGTGATCCTCTAAAAAACTTGTATCTACAAAAGGACATTAAGGGATTTGAAAATAATTCATTTTATATAATTAAACCAAATGAGTATAAATGTTGGCATCGCGCCATCGCTTGGTATGACGCAGCAGAATTTAGAAACACTATTGAGCAAGCAGAGTTTAATGACTTAAGTAATGAAGTTAATGATTTCTGATGCATCCCAATTCATACAACATAGGAAAAATACTTTTTCTATAACTAATAAAAGAATACAGCAAATAATTTCTTACGTATGCGAATGTTACGGGATTTGTCTAAAGGAAAAAACAAAAAATCCATACTCTATTAATGCAGTCAAAGAGAATAGTACATTATCATTTGAGGACTATTTGAAATTTGATTTAGTAGATAATTATCTCAACGTTAAAAAACACCTATTAAAAGATAAAATCTCAAAATTAGAAGATATTCATTTTGCTGCTGAAACCCAAGAAAGATATATAGACCTTGTTGATTCTAAACAGAAACCCGATAAAATTGATATATACGTGGATAGATTAGGACTTCAAAGCGAATGGATGTCCAAAAATAATCAGGTCTATTTTGCAATAGAATGTAAACGAATCAGAATTTTATCGGACACAAAAGCTTATATAGGTGACATTAGAAAAGTAGCAAATAGAAATCACACCAATTTAAGGCTTCCTTTTGAGGGACAAATAGCCTTCATTGAGAATTTGAATATAGACCATCACAAAGTAATGACAAAAGCCAATAGTATTTTAAAAAAAGATATAGAAATCAATACTCTTCAATATTTAAAATTCCAAAGTTTTCACAGTTTTTTTCAAAATACCTACAGTTCAGTTCACACAAAAAATTTTGGGGGAAAAGAATCATTTTATGTTTACCATCTACTATTTGACTATAGTCAGATAGTAATGAATTAATCGGCGAATAAGTTTTAATGATACGGTTTTTGGAATACTATAGATGATTCATTCCATCCTTTTTCTCAATATAGATGCAGAAAAGCTCAATGATATTTAGGTTAACGAAGAAAGTGAGGTCTTTTTTCCTTACTATTCAAATATAGACCTCGCTTCCTCAAAAATCCTCTCAAAATTAGCCTCCAAATCCGCCTGAGAATATTGCTTCGATTCTTTTGGAAACTCTCTTTTTATGTTGGCCAATTTAAACTGCACCTTCTTATCTTTCCCATCAGCATACGTGATAAACTCGCCCTGTTTTAATCTGAAAAACACATCTGCTCTAATTTCGGGATTTCCTTTTCGCCTGTAGTAATACGTGTATCAAAATCCAAGTTATGCCCACGACTTATACTTTTTGTTGGGTCTTTGATAATCTCAAAAAAGCGTTCATAGTATTTGGCTGTATCTGGGTCGTTGACCTTGCCAAAAAACTGATAGGAAAGATTGCTCAAAATTGCCTTGCTTGCCTTATCGCCATACATCATATCGTTTTGGATTTTGTCCTGCATTACGTAAATCGTAGAAATGTTATAGCTCCGCAGGGTTGCTGGGATGCGGTGCATATTCAAAAGACGAATAGTGGGGGCTTCTTCCATCATAAGAAATGAAGGGTTTGCATTGCGCACACTCATTTGTTTTGTAATGGTATGGATAATGGTGGCGATTACAGGCGAATACGAAGTTTCAAATTTGGGATTGTTCACAACCGAAATCACGGTAGGATTTTCAGGACTATTTATATTGAGTGGTACTTCATCCGCAGACAATGCCATAAAAATCCGTTGGGTGCTGATTCTTTTAAGCGCATTTGCCAAGGTGCTTTTCACACCTGCAGTTTGCCTTTCGGAATCCTTTCCGCTAATAAATGCATCCGCCATTGCCCTCGATGTGGTATTGGTTTCCAAAAACTGGATAAGGCTTTCTGTATCCAGATATTGATAAATGGCAATCAAGTGTGGAAGGGTACAGAATTGTGGATAGGTAGTTTTTAATTTCCAAATCAATCCACCAATCAAGCCTTCCGCAGCATCATTAAAAAATTTTGTAGTTCCAGTTGTTCCTGATTCCCTTTGTTCCAGAAGGTTTTCAATTAACACCCTTGAAACCTCATTTACGCTTTCCTCGTTCTCTAAATAGCGTGGCGCAATAGGATTTACCCTATGTATGATTTTATCAAAGGAAATGACCTTAAATGGGATATCGCCATCCTTAAAGAGTGGATAAGCCATTTCGGTCAGTTCAAAATCTTTGTAATCGTGAATAATTCCGCAAAATCCTTCTTTTTGAAAGTGTTTCAGGAATCCATACACAACACTCTCGGTCTTTCCACTTCCGGCAGAACCTATTATGGATGCACCTCGTTTGATGTTATCCAGTTTAAAATTTCCTTTCGTGGTGGCAAAATTGACTTGATATTTGGCATTTCCACTTTTAGGCTCGTCCGTTTTATGCAAGAATACATACATTCCTATATTAATTAATGTCAGAGGACAAACCAAATAAAGTGCTATTTGAAACAATGGTAATTGTTCATTTAAATAATACACAAAAGCACCAATCAATAGAAAATTGACGACAAATGCATATCTGCTTATCCGAAATATTCCATAAAAAACACTACTGGCCAAACCAATAATAAAAAGTACCGTTACGAGATTGTCCATTTGCATAATTTTAAATTAGATTCCTATGGAACTTGATTTAATGGCCACCTCTGCACCACGTCGTAGCCTATTAAAAATTTTCATCGCCAATTGTACCTTCGTAACAGGAATACTCGGCATCATAGGAATGCCACTTTTTTCCATTATTTTGAACGCTAATGCTTTTTCATTGGTGGGCAGTTTCATCAATGATGCAAAATAGATTTTCGGATTCTTAATGAAATCCTTTCTTGCCTTATAAGTTTCAGCGAAGTTCCTTTGATAGCCAAAAGTCTTATCAAAAGTCTTTTCTGCTTTCTCAAAAAACCCATCTCTATCAAATCCCCGTTTTACCGTTTTACCATTTAATTCAACGTCGGAAGCTTTATATTTACTTCCAGGTGACAAACTGAATCGGTTTGATGCATCCTTGCGGCTAACGATAATATGTATATGGCTTTGGTCTCCTGCTTTTGGCATTCCTTGTACTATTCGTTTTCCGTTCTGTTGGTGCGGTGCTTCTCTTTCTAGTTTCCCGATTTCTTTTTCCAATTTTTTCACATTTCCTTCTGCTCGCCCCTCTTGCACATTTCGGACTTCAGTTTTTAATTGAAGTATTTTTGTGGCAAAAGGCTGGTTTTCCTGCACCTGTTTATCTGTTCCTTTAAAGGTTCTTTGGTGTTCAATTTTTGCGTAGTATTTTATATCATCGATATTGACCGGTCGCCCATTTATTTCACGGTTGAATGAAGCCACATAATCCTTCATAATCTCCCGGGTATATTTTTGCAAATCTTTACTATGGTTTTGCAACCGTTTTAGTTCGTATTTTGAAGGGCTTACGGTAATGGAATAAAACCGTGGCTCGTGCTTTTCGAGTTTTGCCGTATTGCCATCAATTTCCCTGACCACTTCCTCTGCTGAAATCTCGTCGCCATTTTGATTAAAAAAATGCTCCATATCCTGCTGTTCCAGTCCTTGGTTTTCCTTCTCCAGATAACCCACAAAATCAGCCGAACTTTTAGAATAATTGCCACCCATTTTTTGGGGTGTAATTGTTATATACATAGCTTAAAATTTTAGAGGTCGTTATTAAGATTTTGCTTTTCTCGAAAGCGTACTTCCTTTTTTTCTTCGGCATATTTCTTTTCCACTATCAAAGGTTTTTTGCTTGGCTGTTCTGTCTCAAATAGAGATTGAATCATTGCAACTGTAGGCTTGGTTTGGGTCTTTTCAACGTCCCTCATTATAGCGATTACGGCATTGATTCTTTTTAATAGTTTGGCTTCGATGGTTCGCCCTGTCGGACCTAATTTTTCTTTTGGCGATATCTCGTTGTAGAAGAAAAAATCAAGTATAGCTTCCATCGTTTCGGTATGCGTCTTGAAGTGCTTTTTTGAAAATTCTTGAAAACGTTTGGCGGTTTTCCTTTTGAACCTGATAGTGATGAATGAATCCATTTTCTTTCGCTTTTTTGTGTGTTTGACGTAAATCCATCCCTATTTACAAGCTGTTTGGGGGCATTTGACGCAAATCGAAGAAACTTATATAATCCATTAATTTTCAATTACTTGAAATTCAATGGTTTATGCGCTAAAAGGAATATGTAACGTGGCTCTGCCCGTTACCCTCTTGCTATTCCTTTTCGTCACGCCAAAGCGTGACAAAAATTTCATACAATCTGGCTAAAAAGCCAATTGCCCTTTTAGGAATTCGGAAATTCCAATATGTAAAATATAGATGGATACAGCTACCAGCGAAAGTTAAAAATGGGATAACTATATGAATTTATGTGTGCTGAATTTCAGCGAAATAAAGATACGCTTTTTTCTCGACTTGAAATTAATTGCATACAAAAACACCTCCAAAAATTTAGAGGTGCTTGACTATAAAGTTTAGAAAATTAGATGTTGAAAATAAACGTATAGGAATATAAATTTCGCAATGCTTCTTCCTCTATCATCGTTTCAAAACAGGTATAATTTTCTCTTACGTATTTGCGAATATCATCGCCAAATTTTCGTTCCACATCCTTTTTGGAATCTTCCAAAAGACGGTTTTGAGTTTCCTCGCTCAAGTCTGTAAAATTCAGATAAACCATAGCTTTAAAATTTAGTATTCGCTTGGTAACATCAGCGTATCATTTACAAAAAATAACCGCAGTTCATCGAGTGGAAAATCGGTTGCCCGATAACCGTGTTTTTCCAAAATATTATCATTGCCATCGCTGTAAATTATCTCGGCTTCATAACCCGAATAATCCTGTTTTTCTTCGGGCAATCTTTTGAAGTCTATGGTTATAAATTCGCTTCGGTTCATCAGACTTTTTGCAATCACGGAAGTGTCCGTAATGAGCCAAAAACAATCTGCCACATTAGCAAGATATTTTAGTCCGTCCGTAAAACGTGTTCTTAATAATGGGATTTGATAGAACATTTCCGTTCCGTGAAAATGTTGCAATCCTTCTTTGATTTCGTTAACTTGTGCTTTCATTGTTCATTTATTTTAAGTGAATAATTAAAAGAGGGCACGAACTAATTGAAAACTGGTATCTGTGCCCTCTTGGATTTTTATGGTTACTTACCATTTTTAGACCCGAGCAAAAGAATTTCTCTTGCTACAACTTCGGTATAGTATCGTTTTTCGCCTTCCTTGGTTTCATAAGAGCGTTGCGCCAATTTGCCCGCAATGGCAATTTGTTTTCCTACTACTGCATATTTCTCAATGATTGAAGCAAGTTTTCCCCAAGCCACAATACTATGCCAATGGGTTTCCGATTGCTTCTGCCCTTTTGAGTCTTCGTAATTTTCATTTGTAGCCATTGAGAACTGCGCCACAATTTTTCCATTTTCAAGATTTGTAACCTGTGGGTCTTGCCCAATGTTTCCAATTAACTGAACGTGATTTTTAATAGTTTTCATAATAAAAGTTTTAAAGATTATTAATAAAAAAAGGGCGCAACGTTTGAGAGGTACGCCCTCTAAAATTTCAATGATTACTTATCATTTTTGCTTCCAAGCAAAAGGATTTCATTTGCTTCGATTTCGGTAACATATCGCTTGATACCCTCTTTATCCTCGTAGCTTCGGGATTTCAGTTTTCCCGTAACACCTACTTCCTTGCCTTTATCAACATATTTTTTAATAATTTCGGCAGTCTTGCCCCAAGCTACAACGGTATGCCAATTAGTTTCGGTTTGCTTTTCGCCTTTGGCATCCTTGTAATACTCGTTTGTTGCGATTGAAAAACGGGCTACTTTTTTTCCGCTTTCAAGGTTCGTGATTGTTGGCTCTTGTCCAACGTTTCCGATTAACTGTACGTGATTTTTTAAAGTACTCATAATAAAATATTTAAAGATTAATTAAAATGCTATCTGAACCATTCAGACAGTTTGCGTTTATATTTTTTTGAAGTGATTTACTTATTATATCTTGAGCGTTTTCCTTTTTTGTTTTTTTTGGTGTCGCTTCCCTTTGTATGTTTTTGTAAGATTTCATAAGTTTTATTTTAGATTTACTTCCCATAGCGCCCTCGCTGTTACCTTTTTTTGTTGCTGATACAGTTTCAAGATTTTGAAATGATAAGGACTTATAAAAAGTGAAGCGCAGCGTAACGGTTTATGCAGTCTGTTCAAGTTCAAAATGTTGGTATTTTGCTGGCAAAAAAAGGTTAGGGCAGCGAGGGTGCGGAAGTATTTCTAAAGACTTTGTGAAGTACAATAACATAGGAAGTGGCACCAAATGATTAAATGGAATTCCGATTTGGCGGACTCCGTTCACGATTTTGGATTGGGAATGAAGCGTTCCGCTCCAGCGCAGCGGATCGGGTTAGCGGAATGGAAAGTAGAAATTGGGGATGGTGTCCAAGACCTATTTAGAGAAGCTCTTTTCCCGCAATGTAGCTTTTCGCGAAATGCAGGGGAATGTGCTGAACGGGTTATGAAATTCGTATTCAATAAAAGGTTAATATTACTTTGGTGAGTAGTTATCTCATTCTACAAAAGGTTCTTTCTGATTTTCAGATTAAACATTACTTAATACTTGGTAGTAAAGGGGATGCTTTTCTCTGTAGTAAGCTAAATGACTCTCCGCACTTTCAATAGTGTAATTTTCACTACTCAATTGATAATGTTCTTCTGCTTCTTGCAATGAAATGTCGGATTTTACAGTTGTATTTTTCATAATGTTAAAATTTTTGGTTAAACAATATTTGAGCAGAAACCAAACGGAAGCTAAAATCTTGGCTCAAAAGGAAACGGAATAAATAAGCAAGGGAAGAAGAGATGGCTTTATGCCGTAGTCTTTTGATGAAAGTATTTTACGAGTTTACCTTGCGTGTATATTGTATGATAATTAACTTCCTTTTTTAAACGGACTTGATTCACGATTTTGGCAAGGGAATGTAGTGTTACTTTCCAGCATAGCGGAAGGGTTAACGGAATGGAAAGTCGAAATTGGGGATTGTGTCCAAGACCTGTCCAGAGAAGCTCTTTTCCCGGAATGTAGCTTTTCGCGAAATGCAGGGGACTGGGCTGAACGAATTATGAAAACTGTATATCCTTTTGAAGTAGAACGTCAAGCGGACTTAACTTGAAAGGTGTAGGTTGAAATGGAGTTTGACCACTTCCCGATTTTCTTGGGAATGAGTGGGCAAGTGGAAAGGAAATCGGAAGCTTTATAGTTGTGTCCAAGACTTGTTTTAATGAAGCGCTTTGCCTGAAATATAGCTTTTCGCGGAATGTAGGGGAATGGGCTGAATGGCCGTATTATTATCGATTCAATTCATCATCAATATTTAGGTTTCCATTTCCAATTACATTTAGGTGCAAACAATTCTGGACTGAAATAGATTTTGCTAATTAAATCAAGAAACTTATTACTTCTTAAAAGTCCACCGCAATGTTCTGGTTCTGTTGCGATAGTAAATCCTTTTAAACGTTCAAAAATCCAATGAATTAATGGATTGTCCTTATCTAACATTGTACGTATTTCTTGTTCCTGTAGATAGGTAAATTCAAAAGAACCATCACTTAAGCCATTCTTTATCGAAAAGAAGTCCAAGTCTATATCAAAAAATACAGATGTTTCTGATGAATTCAATAAATCATCCTGTAATGTGTCAAAAGTTTTGAATTTTTTGATAGTATGTTTGTTGCCGTACTTATCTATCAATTCTTCATCTTTCCAAGCATCTGGAAAGGAAGCTTGCCTGCAATGCACATAGATATCCCCAATCAAATTGAGATAGGCAGCACATAGAATATGACCGTCATTATTTCCAGCCAGTTTTGCCCAAGAGAATAAAGACACTTCTGCATCACTCGTTAAATCTAATTTATCTAACCATTCTTTTTCTGTTTCACAAGGGTAGCATAAATCCTGATGCCAGTCTAGCGAAACCAAACAAGGTGGATTAGCACTTTCATTCTTACGCATCCATTTGTTCCAATAGAAAAATGCGTATCGATGTTCTTGAAATACTGCAAGTTCTATTGCTTCAGTTTCATTTGTTGGATGCGATAATATTTGTCGTGAAACACCTGGTGGTTCTATGTGATATGGGTTTCTGAATTCAATCATTTTCAATGGTCTTGAAAGGAACAATATCGCTTAAATCATTTTTGATGCCTTGTTCACGTAGTGGCGAAGTGATATTCAACTGAACGACATCTCTATTTTGTCTCCAAATAATCTCTGCGATGAATGCAATTGTTAATTGTACAGATTCCGCTGGATTTTGATTTTCATTTGTGTTCCAGCGTTGTCTCAACTCACTATTCTCATCAAGATTCAAGTCGATTACAGAGGCATATACGTTTCTGTCTGGTATAATTGGTTCAAGACGCAGTTCTTTAATCTCATCAGCTTTGAGGTCTGGATGATTAATTCTCGGAAGGTCAGTCTTTGGCAGAACGAATAGTACATTTGAAAAAACTGGCGAAGTCAACCTAATCATATCCTCAAAGAAATCAGGTATTTCGACTAAACCATTGTCGAAAAAACCAAACCCTACAATTAGATGTTTCTCTTTATCGTACTTTAATCTTTTAAACGCATCTTCAAAGTTTTCTCTGTCTATTAAGTATCTACGTGTTCTCGCTCCGAGGAAAGAGTTTGGAATATATCGATTGATTTGGTCATAAATGATTTGTTGTGCAAATATCGAATCATAATTTAGATGTGGTATGTCTCCTTCTGTAAAACCTTCTTTTCGGAAAAGTATGGAACCTCCATTTAGACCGAATCGCATCACAGGTTCATCATTTGCAAAATCATCTTTATTTATTATGAGGCTGTACTGATTAAATGCATCATCTATCATCGTTGCACTGCTGGCCAAAAATTGACTGATTTTATTATCAGATAATGGTGCATTTGTTCTATTCTGTTGAATTTGCTCTTCAATTCTAATTCGTAATTCAGGCTCAAAACCTTCTATATCCTCCAAAATAGCATCTGACAAATTATAGCCCAGTAAATCCAATAAGTCTTTATTCTCTAATATTTTGTTTAAACAAAACTTGAAATAGTCCAAAGCATCTTTCCATTTAAGTAATTCAAGTACTTTATTTGGCAATCTTGGTTGTTCGGTAAATTGATGAAACGTATAATAGGGTTGCAAGAAAAATTGTCTTATAAAAAGCAAACATACATATTGACAAATCCAAAAGGTTATTTGTCGTGAGAGGCCTAAATTATCAATGTCTGGAAATGGGTATTTAAAATCTGTAGGCGTAACTCTGTTTACATACCCTTCTTTAAAATAGGCAAACCAGTAGAATATGTCATACATAGAGTTAGGCAATAGGTAATAATCTGGCGGCTGACTTTGTGTGAAATTTAGAATTCGTTTTAGTCCATTATTGTTTTGACGATACAATAACAAGCCACCCAATGCATAGTGAAACTCTAAAAATCTTATCTGTTCACTTTCTCTTATTTCAATTTCCTCCTTGTTCTCATAATCTCTAATATCGATGTTGTATTTGCCAGTTTTCCTCCCTAATTGAAATCTATAATATTGGTGTGCAGTGCTCCAATGCTCCTTTATAAACTTTGCATTGTCGGAAATCTGATAGATATTGCCCCACATACTATCATACGTTTTTTCTGATATTGGAATCTCCTAAAAATCCTGTCCCAACAACCACCAATTTGATACTGCGGGAGATGTCAATCTATCCAATTCAGAAACTTCTTTCCGAAGCAATTTTTTAATTAGCTTACGGGTTACATCATAAAAATAAAATGGATATTCTAAAGCTTCGCTTGAATTATGATTATGACGAATTTTAATAAACTCTTCAGTATAAAACTTACTCAATTCCTCTTGTAAATGGATATCCTCCTTTTCTACAGCGAAATAGGCTATCTCGTTAAGTGAATTGATAAGGTTTTCTTTATATCTACTTTCTTTTGAAATTGATTGATATTTCGCAATCAGATATTTCAATAGGCGAGCTGGTTTTCCGTTGTATAAAGCTATTTTGTCAAGCCAGATTATAAAGGATATTACAAGAAAAAAGGTAAGAGTTAATGTCAATAATTTTGCAGAATTTTGCATCCATATTGAGTTTTTCCAAAATAATGGTTCGGCACCTGCAATCAAAAAGGCAAATGATGCGATAGTGAAGAACAACAGCCATTCGAAAGTGGTAACTTTCCTGCTCCGAAATGGCAAAATGCGACCATATGCCCTTTGTGGAAATTCTTGTTCAAAAACTTCGGAAAGATAATTTGAGTCATACCTATTTCCAATATTCGATATTTTATCAATTATTATAGGATAAGCGATACCAATAATGGCAATATCAATCCCAATGCATATTTCTATTATATATTTTAGATTCATTTCTTCATATTTATAGTAATTCCACCGCCTTAAACCAATAATAAAAAATGCTTTTATCTGGCTGTCTTTTCAGTTTATTTAAAAATGCCCAATCTGCTTTTTCAATGTTAAGTTTACTTATGTCTTGTCCTTTGTAATATTCAATTTCTGTTATCTCATCTTGCAACAATATAGCATTCAAATAAGCTAACCTGGCCGAAGCTGCAAGGGCTTCCTCTATTCTGAAATTTCCCGTCATCAAAAACGCACTTCCAAAACTGCGTATGCCACGGTTTAATTCGTCAAACTTCTTTTTTGTTTCCTTGGTTGGGTTACGTTCCCTTTTGGCGATGATGGCACAGGTGTCTATGGCATCCCAAAGCACATCTGTTTCTTTGAGGTTTCTGCCGCTGAAATCTTTATCCGAACTGCGATATGATAGTTCCGCTTTCGCAAAAGCTGAAAAGCTTTTTTTAACCATTGCCATAGCCGTAATGTTTTCAAATAGCTTTCCTAAATCGAACAATTGCTTACAGATTTCCATTGCAAATAACTGGTCGCCCTTATAATATGGAATACCGATGGTCTCTGGCGCAAAAGCAGTAAGCTTGTCGCCACAGATGGAATTTACCGAAGGTGTGGTAATTGATATTATAGGCTCATTAACCGATAGCCAAGGAATTTCAATGGAAGATTCTATGAGCTCTGGATAATGTGGGCTGTCAAAAAGAATATCCAACAGAATGGTTACTGGAACGTTCGGGTTGTAATCTGAATCAAATTCAAAAGTATAATGTGCCTTTGGAACGCCTTCTTTATAACTTCGACGTTCATTCAAAGTGTGGCTTTTAAAATGTGAGTTGGCAACAACCGCATCAAGGATTTTTTCCAATGGGTCACGCTCTACACTCGAAATAATATCGATATCTATTGAAAACCGATTGCCTTCTTCAAGTAAAAGCACCAGTGAAGTGCCCCCTTTAAAGACAAAATCAAGTCCTTCTATTTTTAGATGTTCCAACAATGAAAATGCGTGAACCATTTTTTCCAAAATGGTCACATTAATGCCTTTATGTTCTTTTTTTGACCGAAAAATACCCAGCCACTCTTTTGTGAAGCTTTTGTTTTCAATCATTGATTATGTCCTCTAAAATATTCGGTATGTGGTTATTCATAAATTGCTTGATTTCCTGTTCTTTCTTTCGTCTTTTCGCATAGCTAAAGAGCTTTGTGAAATTAATACTGTATCGCTCAAGTATCTTTTCATAAATATTTATGAGTTCAGAGCCTTGGTAAAAATGGTACAGGTTTTCATCGGCAAACAAGTCCACCATTATTTTTTCAAGTGTGGCGACTGGAACTAAATTTTTTTTGTCTTTCAATTTACTTATCGGTGCTCTGGTGACGAGACGTTTTATGACCACGGGGACAGCACTCTCGGAAATGTAGAATTCAATTTCCTTGTCATCGGGATTCAAGAAAAAATCCATTTTCAACGAATCGTTGAGATAATAGTATAGTGATTCTGTAAATTCTTTTTCCACTTCTACTACAATCATTTGATTGGATACTTGATGCAGAGTAAATTCATTTAGCCATTGGTTTTCCCATATAGCATATTGGATTTCCTCAAACCGTTCATTGGTCTTACTTGCTATTTTTAGAACACTATCAGACAGTACTGGTCTATACTTGGGTTTATGGGATATAACATACAATCCACGACCAATAGTTTTGATGATGTCTTTTTTCTTCAGGTCGTAAATGCGCCAACTAAATGTACTTTCCTTCAAATCCGGTTCAAGGTCCAAATAAAACTGAAATAGCTGGTCCCTATCAAAGGAACTTTGCTCTTTAAACGCTTCTATAAGCTTGTTTTCTATAATTTTTGGCATAATACAATATCAAAACTTTGCCAAAAATACAAAAAAGTGGCGAATATTTGAAAACTAATTATCGCCACTATGTCAATAAAGTGGTAAATATTTGAAATGGTTATTTCTAATAGAAATTATTGGGATTTGCCAAAAGAACATCATATTGAAATGAAAAAAAATCCAGTTTAAGGTACTGGATGAACCTTTATTGATGTTATGCCATCGCATAAACTTCATCGAACAGTTTCTTGTCCAATCGTTCCTGTTGACCGAAACTTTTCTTTAAGACATTATGAAGTACTGAATTGAACGCATTGTAACCTAACCACAGATTTGGTTCTTCATTGAGCAACAAGGCTTCATAGTTCAAGATTTCTATGACCTCACGAGATTTTTTCGACGGGTCGCTGTTCTTGTCGCTACACTCGTATCGGAACAGTTTCGTTCTGTCAAGAATCGCCTTCACAAATTCCTGTGTATCGATGATTTTAAATTCTTTCATCTTGTCGAATTTCTTGGTAATGGTATAGAATTCATTGTCCAGAAATTTATCGAATAGATTGTTCAGCCTCGGCATAATCAAGTGCGTATTGTTCTTATTGTGCTTTATGGAAAACTCGATTTCAGCCTGTGACACGTGCAGACCATTTGAGCATACTTCTCTATAAAAACCGAAGTGTCCAGAGGTCTTTTCACTTCCGTCATACGAATTCTTGAACCGAAGCATCGGCAATATCAAGTCCTTATGGTTCTTGACTGTAAACTGGCTTTTGTCGTCGATAATAAAGTCAGTAATGAACGACCTATCATTTTTGTTGATGGTGCGTTTGTGGAAGTTCAGTTGTGCATCAGTCAGCATTTCTTCAGCTTTCTTGAAGAACAGTTGATTTGGAATGTGACCGTAGCTGTTCGATACGACGTTAACGATTTTGCCATTTGAGATAATGGCATTTTCAAGCCCTCTTCGGGATTCCATCTGTGTCAGACTTTTTAAGGATTTCATTTCTGATGACACGAAAATTTCATCCTGTTGCAAATTTTGTAAATACATAGCTTTTGAATTTAGATTAAACAATATTTGAGCAGTACCCAAACGGAAGCTAAAATCACAGCTCAAAAGGAAACGGAATAAATAAGCGTAGGATGTTGCGTTGGCTTTATGCCGTAGTCTTTTGATGGGTGTATTTTACGAGTTTACCTTTGCTCTGATATTGATTGATACCCCCTTCCTTATGAACCCATCTTTCAAAACATTATCATAAAAAAGAAAAAGGGGCCAGCACGAATGCCGACCCTTCTTCAAACAACAAAAGCTAATCGTTGAGTTCCTCAATTTGCTTTTCAAGAACTGTGATGCGCTCTTTCAAACGTGCTTCACGCTTGTCCCTCTTTTCGGTATATTCTTTTTCAATGTCGGCAATCTTGGATTTTTAATATCCTTGCATTGCTTTGTAGAATGAAATGTTGGTCAGATTATTGACGTGATTGCTTTCGCTAAAATGCACTTGCTTTGTGAGCATATAGCGTATTAACTTGTGAAAGATTTCCTTTTTGAACTTCTTCTTGAAATTCTCAACCATTTCAACTTTTGTCATCTTTGAAGTGTCGCACAAGAACTTTGAGAAATACTTTTGCTGGCTCATATAGTCCACATTATTTTCAAAGAGCGATATCGAGAATGCGACCATTTCGTCTGTTGAAAGTGTCTTCTTCGTATCAATGTATTTTGTTTCTCGAATCATCTGGACAACTTCTTCAAACTGCTTGTTGTTCTCTATTTGCTTCTTGCGGATTTCCCTTTCGTTGATTTTAATGATTTGCTCTTCAGGCGTGCAGTCCGCCATTTTTCTATTCGCCAATGGTGCCGAGTATTCCATAGAATCGTTCTTAGATTTTTCGACAATCTTTACAAAGATTTCCTTGTGCTGGAATGAATCGGGATGGAATACGATGCCGTTTTTAAATCCATTTTCTTTTGCTGAATTGAATTTTTCCAATTCTTCTGTATAATTCTGTAACGCCTCGCTCAACTCTGCTTTGATTTCATCTTCGGAATAATCATAGTGTTGATATTCTTTCTGAATCGCCTCTAGGGTAGGTTCAATAGGATTTTCTATGATTTCAACATCGTCCAGTAGATAGACTTTCAATCCGTTCTTTTCCAATTGTGATATTATGAGCTGATTACTTTCGTCATCTGCCCAATATTGTCGTATTTCAGGGATTAAAAGGATATTCTCTTTCTTGGACTTTTCAATCAGGTTCAAGAACGATTTGCTTTTCTTCGTTTCAAAACAAGCTGCTTTCGTACAGACCATTTTACCATCGCCGAACAGATTGCCTTGATTGGCTGCATTGAACGGACATTCTACACAAGACCCAGCTTTCGAAACCAATTTTTTATCAGCTACATCAAAAGACGCTTTTTCCAAATCATAGGTCTGGTCTTTAATCATCCTGTTTATCTGATGTGCGTTAAAATCTTCGCCCATTGTTTCCAACATCATTTGTTGTTCTTCCGGTTCAAAGAGCGCTACACCGACACCCAATGATATGGTCATTTCGCCATTGCGTACAAATTGCTTGAAACCGTCAATCAATCCAGCTAATTTTAGACGCTGTCTGATGAAGTTATCTGTCCTACCCAATCGCTTTGCAATTTCGGTAGGCTCATATTTCTCACTTAGGTAAGCAATCGCCTCAGCTTCTTCGGTCGGTTCGACATCCTGTCTTTGCAGGTTTTCGATAATCTGAACTTCAAGCACATCATTGTTCTCATAAGCACTAACGATACAGGGCATCGTTTTCTTTCCTGCCAATTTACTGGCACGATATCGACGTTCGCCCATCACGATGATGAAATGGCCATTTTGTTGTCTTACCGTGATTGGCTGTAACACACCGTGCTTTTCGATACTCTCAGAAAGCTGCTTTAATGCATTCTCGTTAAAAGTCTTTCTTGGCTGTTCCGGGTCAGGCTTGATTTTGCCCAATTGTAAGTTCTGAATTTGAAGAATGGATGATTTCTTTCCGTTTACTTCTTTCTTGACAGTAGATTTCGCTCTACTGCGCTGCTTTGTGGTACTCGCTTTTGTTGTCATAATACTCAAATTTTTGATTAAACAATATTTGAGCAGAAACCAAACGGAAGATAAAATCTTGGTTCAAAAGGAAACGGAATAAATAAGCGTTGGAAAGAGCATTGGCTTTATGCCGTAGTCTTTTGATGGAAGTATTTTACGAGTTTAAATTGCGGTTATATTGTATGATAATAAACTCCCCCTTACGAAGTAATAAGGTTGCTATTTAGCAGAATTTATTATTTTACCAGAAAATTAATAGGGTTTAATAACAAATAGAAATATTTGACATCAATACAAATGTTGCCCTGAAATTAGCAAAATGTTGTACCTATGTTGTACCTGACATTTTTTTCGACATTTTTTTAAATGGAAAAAGCCGAAGATTTCTCTTCGGCTTTTGTACGGGCGGGGAGACTCGAACTCCCACACCTCGCGGCATCAGATCCTAAGTCTGACGTGTCTACCAATTCCACCACGCCCGCATTTTAATATTTTAACACTTTATATTTCGCTATGTCCTAAGTCTAGCGTGTCTACCAATTCCACCACGCCTGCATACTATTTTTAACGTACTTAGGACTCCCGTTAAAAACTTGCATCCTTATCTCTAAAAATGCGAGTGCAAATATAGTAAAGATTTTGAATATGAAAATCATTTTTTAAATAAATTTTAATGCTTTGTTCCTATAATTTTTAGAAGTCTCATATTCAGCAACCTTCAAGACCTTATTAAGCTTTGTAGATTTGTTAGTAAATCATTCCTTAGCCATTCTGTATTTTTGCAAACAAGCACATAAAACATATGAAAGACATAAAAACTTACGTAGATAAACATCAAAAACGTTTTCTCGACGAACTTATAGCGCTTCTTAAAATTCCTTCTATCAGCGCTGATAAAGCCTATAAAAAGGAGGTGTTCAACACGGCAGATGCTGTAGCAGAACGCCTTAAAGAAGCGGGTTGTGAGCTTGTTGAAATTTGTGAAACTCCAGGCTATCCCATTGTCTATGGTGAGCTTATTAAAGATAAAAACCTACCTACCGTTTTGGTTTACGGGCATTATGACGTGCAACCGCCAGATCCATTAGACTTGTGGGACAGCGCTCCTTTTGAACCCGTTATCAAAAAAACAGAGCTGCATCCCGACGGAGCTATTTTTGCGCGTGGCGCCTGTGATGACAAAGGCCAGATGTATATGCACGTCAAGGCTTTAGAATATATGACGCAAAACGACGACCTGCCGTGTAACGTTAAGTTTATGATCGAAGGCGAAGAAGAAGTAGGCAGCGAAAACCTGGGTTGGTTCATTGCCCGCAATCAGAAAAAGCTGGCCAACGACGTGATCCTTATTTCAGACACCGGAATGATCGCTAAAGATACCCCAAGCATCACCACCGGTCTACGCGGACTCAGTTATGTTGAGGTTCAAGTTACCGGTCCTAACCGCGATTTACATAGCGGACTTTATGGCGGTGCGGTGGCAAATCCGATTAACATTTTGACCAAAATGATCGCGTCGCTTCACGATGAGAACAACCACATCACCATTCCCGGATTTTACGACAAGGTTGAAGAACTAAGCACCGAAGAACGTGCAAAAATGGCCGAAGCTCCTTTTTCGCTAGAAAACTATCAGAAGGCGCTCGATATTGATTCGGTTTATGGGGAAACCGGCTACTCCACCAATGAACGCAACAGCATCAGACCTACGCTCGATGTGAATGGTATTTGGGGTGGTTATATTGGTGAAGGTGCAAAAACTGTGATTGCCAGTAAGGCATATGCAAAAATAAGTATGCGTCTGGTTCCCGATCAGGACTGGAAAGAAATCACCGAACTTTTCAAAAAGCATTTTGAGAGCATTGCACCAAAAGGTGTACGTGTTAAGGTTACACCGCATCACGGTGGGCAAGCCTACGTAACCCCGATAGACAGTTTAGGCTATCAGGCTGCTGAGAAAGCGTATGAAAAAACCTTTGGCAAGACCCCTATCCCGCAACGCAGCGGCGGGAGTATTCCAATTGTATCGTTGTTTGAGCGCGAACTCAACAGCAAAACGATCTTAATGGGCTTTGGTCTGGATAGCGATGCAATTCACTCGCCTAACGAACATTTTGGTGTATGGAATTTCTTTAAAGGCATTGAAACCATTCCGCATTTTTACCACGAGTTTACCAAGCTTAAAATGGCAGAGAAGTAAATTACAGATTTGGGCGTGACCCCGCGAAAAAGCGGGGTCGGGCTTTTGGCAGTCGCTTTTTGCAAAAAAGCAAAAGAGCTCCAACAATGCCTCAATCCCTCACGCAAGGTTTCGGTAATCAGTGTCGGTTTTCAATTTTCGGCACTCAGATTTTTTAAACCTTGACTTGAAATAAAAATGGATCTCGACTGCGCTCGATCTGACATTGAATAACTGTAATACATCAGATTTCTAAACTAAAAAACCCGTATAATGTACGGGTTTTTTAATTTTCAGTTAGGAACCTTGAATTCTAAATCCTAATCTGTGCATATTTCGCCTGAATAAACATAAAAACGGCATAAGCAACAAGACCGAGTGCTACGATGCCCATCACGGCAGCGCCAAAATTATCTTGTAAAAAATCAAAAGCGGCCACTTTTCCGCCGGCATCTGCGCCATTTCCTAAGGCTACTTTAAAAAATAAAAACGCTAAAATTCCGGAAACAATTCCCCTTGAAGTAAATCCTACTTTTCCGGCACGAATTAAAGCTTTACGCTCTTTTTGACTAAGACTGCTTTCTTTAACGTCTTCTCTAAATTTACCCGAGTAGGCTTTGTAAATTTGAAAAAGTGCTTTTCCTAAAAGACAAAACGCCACAAAACCAATTACATAAGCTCCGTAAGGTTTTGACATCAAGGTAGAAACCACAGAATTACCACCAGATCCAGAACTACCGGAAACAATCATTCTAGCAGCTGTAAAGCCTAGAGCTCCGTAGAATATTCCACTTACAATAAAACCGGAGCGCTTTACAAAACCTTTGGCTTCACTCCAAGATGCTCCGGGACCATTGACCGCCTCATAAATACGATAGAACGCATAGCCAAATAAACCAATCGCTAAAGCACCTAATAAAACCTGACCAAAAGGTTGCCCCGCAAGAAATTGTAATGCATTATCACTGCCACTTTTAGAACCGCCTAAATTAAACGCGGCCATTGCAGTTAAAACACCTATTAGTGCATACACCGCACCCTTTGCTACCATACCCGCTCGGGCAAGTTTTTCTTTTTTATTATTCATCGATTTGGAAATTAGTTAGTTACCGCCAAACTATTGATTGTCGTCAATATCTGCTCCCAACCCGATGTTATAATAAACTAAACGAAGTGCTAAATCTTCTTTACATAATCTGTCACCAAGACGATTTGCTGTCCGTCCACTTTACCTTCAATGTATTTTTCATTTTCGTGACCTAGCGAGATTCGGCGTACAGCGGTACCTTGTTTAGCCACCATACTGCTGCCCTTTACCTTAAGATCTTTAATCAACACCACCGAATCGCCTGCTTCTAAAACAACACCGTTACTGTCGCGATGCACCAAACCTTTGGTTTCCGTTTCATCAGAAATTCCGGCTTTTGCCCAATCTTTTACGGTTTCTTCCATATACATCATATCTAGCAAATCTTGCGGCCAACCTTCGGCTCTTAGTTGGTGTAACATACGGTAAGCCACGACTTGCACCGCCGGAACTGTGCTCCACATACTGTCGTTTAAACAGCGCCAATGATTGGGGTCTATAGCCGCTTTATCTTCAAGTTGCATACGACAGGTTTCTGAAATAAAAATATGGGTTTCCACCTCGGGTAGATCTGGCGAATTAGGAACCGCATAAATATCAAGATCCTCGGTGCTTCCACTCAATTCACATACATTACCGCTACGGTCTCTTAAGTCTTGTTCTAGGCTCATAAATGAAATAATTGTTCAAAACGTAAAAGTACAGCTATTGTAAAAGTTGGCGTTAAGGAATGTACTGAAAAGCATACAGCTTTTTTGTAGTCGCCGATTTGCAGCAGGAAGCCCCTGTACTTCCTAAGCTTCTGCGTATTTCAAGAAGTAAAACCCCTGTATATCAATAAAATATTTTACTCTACACTTGTAGAATTAAAATTTATTTCTACATTTGTAGAACACATTCTAAAAACGCAGAAGCTATGAGTCTTTCTAATGCCGAAGAACAATTGATGCAAATTTTATGGAAATTGGATAAAGCCTTTATGAAGGAACTCATTGAAGCCTACCCCGAACCAAAACCAGCAACTACCACTGTGGCCACCTTGCTCAAACGAATGCAAGACAAAGGTTTTGTAGATTATGTGCAATACGGGAGATCGCGAGAATATTTTCCGCTGGTGAAGAAAAACAAGTATTTCTCAAAGCAGGTAAATGGAATGATCAAAAATTTCTTCAACGACTCTGCTGCGCAGTTTGCTTCGTTCTTCACACAAGAAACCGATTTGACGCAGCAAGAATTAGAAGAACTTAAAAAACTGATTGATGAACGCTTAAAATCTCAAAAGTAATGATTGCCTACCTCATCAAATCTATCTTGTGCCTTCTGGTTCTTTGGGGCTTCTATAAAATTGCTTTAGAGCAAACTGTTGCGCACCACTTTAAACGCTTCTATTTACTGGGAAGTTTGGCAATCGCGATCGCATTACCCTTAGTTAGTTTTAGTTATACGGTTGAAGTTGCACCGCAACCCGTTGCCGCCGAGACTCATTTTGAACCGGCTGTTTTTACAGAAACTCCTGTCACCACACCAACAGCAGAATCAACAAATTGGCTGCTCCTTAGTTTAGCACTCGTTTATGGTGCTGGTGTGCTGCTTTTTGGTTTCCGGTTTTTGCGTAATCTGTTGCGCTTGCGCGAAAAGGTGCGCCATAACGAACACATCAAAGCTTCTTCACACATCAATGTATTAATGCTAGAACAAGTGGTTCCGCATTCGTTTCTAAAGTATATTTTTCTCCCGAAGACCGACTTTAAAAACAACACACTTCCTGCCGAAGTCTTACAACACGAGCAAGCTCACGTGATTCAAAAACACAGTTGGGATATTCTTCTTATCGAATTTCTTCAGGTCGTGTTATGGTTCAATCCGGTGTTGATGTTACTTAAAAAAAGTGTGGCGCTCAATCACGAATTTCTGGCAGATCAAGCTGCTTTACACCAAAATAATAATCTTACTAATTATACCAATCTTTTATTTAACTATTCGGGAGGTGCTCATCACACCGCGTTAAGTAGCCCGATCAATTATTCATTAACTAAAAAACGAATTCTTATGTTATCAAAAACCAATTCAGTCAAAAAGCTGACCGCCCGTATCGCACTCTTTGTGCCCGTTCTTGCGCTTTGCATCTATTTCTTTAATCAGGAAATTGTGGCGAAGCCTGCAAACCTGCAAGAACCGGAAAAGATGGAAGATCAGAATGATCAAGCCTCTGCAACATCAACAGACACCTTCTTCAAAAGCGACAAGCCTAAAGTCATCACCCAAGCTGACCTCGATGCTCTCTCCAAAAATCCAACCTACCACATCCTTGAAAAAAAAGCTCCTACATCTTCTCAATTAAATGAATGGAAAGATGCTTCGCAATACGGTGTTTGGGTTGACGGAAAACGCATTAAAAATGCTAACTTAAAAAGTGCTGAAGCGTACAGCCATTATTTTATCAGCAAGCTTGAGAAAAATGCAAAAAATTACGGCGCGCATTATTACCAAGTTAATCTAATGACGTCGTCTTATTATGAAGACCATAAACAAGTGCAAAATCCACCCTCACAAGAAGCAATAAAAGCATTTTTAGCTCAAACTGAAAAAGTCCTTAACATCACCGTTACAGGCTCTGATGTTTATTTAAATGGAAAGGAAACTACCGTTGAAACTTTTGCAAACGATATTAATGTATTGAGTAAAGACTGGACCTTGAGCGAAAAGAAAAATTATAGCGTACACGTGAGAAGCTCGAACGCCGACAATGGAGTTTGGAAAGGATTACAAAAAGCTTTTGAAACAACTGCATTATATAAGGCCAATCCAAAAGGTTTAGTTCCACCACCGCCGCCACCTGCACCTGCACCTCCAAAGGCCGGTTCTATTCCTGCGCCTCCACCACCCCCGGCAATTAATTCAAGTCTTGAAGAGGTGACCGTACAAGGTCTTCCTGCACCACCACCGCCACCACCTCCGCCTGCACCTGAAGAAATGGTACGCTTAGCGAAAGACAACATTTACTACAACGACAAAAAGATTTCTGCTGAAAAAGCTCAGGAACTTATTGAGAACAGTGATGCTTATAACTTAATGTTCAATTCTAATAAGGGCAGTCATGTATTGATCATCAAAGACAAGAATTAAAGCGCTCAAAACATCGCAGTCGCATCAAAAACTTACCTCTTCTAGGGGTAAGTTTTTTTTATCACAATACTTCACTTCGTTTCAGCGTTTTAGCATTTTACGATTTGCTTTGAATTTTAATTACTAATCGCGACTTTTAACACTCATCAATCATCATATCATGCTTAAAAAATTCTTTATTCTTTGCTCAGGAGCAGACCATGTGCTTCTAGATTCTTGTGCTCCCGGCGAGCAAAATAAATATGCCGGTATTGGCGCAACGGTTTTCTTTACCGCGCTAATGGCGTTCATCGCTTCGGGCTATGCATTGTACACGGTTTTTGACAGTATTCCAATGGCAGTAGCTTTTGGTTTTGTCTGGGGATTGCTCATCTTTAATTTGGATCGCTTTATTGTTTCCACCATTAAAAAACGTGATAATTTCTTAGACGAATTTCTCCAAGCTTTGCCGCGTTTGATTCTTGCCGTGATTATCGCTGTAGTGATCTCAAAACCACTCGAACTTAAAATTTTTGAGAAGGAAATTGATCGCGTATTGTTAGAACAGAAAAACGATCTAACCCTCGCCAATCAAAATCAGATCGCGGACCAATTTACTCCGGCTGTCGCTGCTTTAGATTCCGAAATTGAACAATTAAAAAGTGAAGTCACTACCAAAGAAGCTGAAGTTAATGCGCTTTATGACATTTACATTACCGAAGCCGAAGGCACCTCAGGTACCGGAAAACTAGGTAAAGGGCCGGTTTATCAGGAAAAACGAGAAAAACACGATACCGCTCTGGCAGAACTGCAACAGTTGAAGCAAACCAATGCTGAAAAGGTCGCTGCACTCGAACTCGAGAAAGACAACCTAGCTTCTGATTACGAAACGCGCGTAACCGAAACCCAGCCCATCATTGATAATTTTGACGGTTTAATGGCGCGTATTGACGCTTTAGAAACCTTGCCTTGGCTCCCATCATTCTTTATCTTCCTCTTGTTTTTAGCCATTGAAACCACACCGATTTTTGCCAAGCTTATTTCTCCAAAAGGAGAATACGATCTTAAACTTGCAGATGCTGAAGGCGAACTCAAATCGTGGACGACACAAAAAGCCAATCAGCGTAAAAACCTTATTGATGCAGACAATGTGATTAATGATAAAGTTTACGGCGACCTTACTGAGGAAGACGAACTCTACAACTACAAGAAGAAAATGGCGCGAGATCTGATGCAAAAGCAGCAAGACGCATTCTATAAGCGACAGAGTAAATTACTTTAGTACCTACCTAAGAACAACCTCTGACGCTCACATAAAAAAGCCTTCTCTTTTGGAGAAGGCTTTTTATTTTACCCAAATTTCACGCCTTAAAATCTACGATCAGGGTTGTAAACGCTTAAATCTAAAGAAGCTTTTTTGCCATCTATTAGTTCTGAAACCAAGAGTCCGGTTCCCGGGCCTAAGCTCCATCCCATCATTGCGTGACCTGCGGCGATGGTTAAGTTTTTCCATTTTGAAGGTCTGCCAATGTACGGCAATCCATCTGGAGTTACCGGTCTCAAACCGCATTGAGCTTCATCTTTTTCCTGCTCAGAGATCACCACATTATTAAAATACCGTGGCACCGCCTCGGCGATCGCTTCCACACGCGCTTTATTAATGTTGTGATTGATTCCGGCGATTTCCATGGTTCCTGCAAAACGGGTAAAACCATTCATAGGAGTTACCGCAACTTTTGCTTCGCACAAGATCGAAGGTAAAGTGATTCCTGTTTCGGTTTCAGAATTGATGCGATAACCTTTACCTGCCTGCATTAAAATTTTCAACCCTAATTTTTTGTTCAACTCGCCGGCCCAAGCTCCGGTTGCCAAAATCACTTCATCAGCAACAAAAGTCTTACCTGATGCAGTTTTCACATTAGAAAGTGTACCGCTTGACGTATCAAAATCGGTTACTTTTTCGTTCTTAACAAAATGGACTCCTTTAGCTTGCAAAAGTGTTTTCAGCTCTTCCATAAATTCGCCCGGAGTGGTATGATGATCGCACTCATAAAACGCCGCACCTTTGATATCTAATTTTGCATTAGGCATTTTTTGCTGAACTTCTTCCGCTGAAAGCATACGGGCCGGCAAACCTTCTTTATTGGCTAAAGCTAAAACATGCGCTTCTTCTTCGAGCATATGTTCGGTTTTGCAAAGCATAAGCAAACCGTCTTTCTTAAGCTGAAAATTGAAATGTTCTTCTTCTTTAATATCGGAATACAGATCGCGAGACAAAATGTTGATATCACGAATTGCCGGAATGGCCTTAGTAACATTTTCTTCTGAACATGAATTGTTGAATGCCATCGTCCACTTGAGAAAATCGGCGTTTAAACGCGGTTTGATATACAACGGGCTCTTACTGCTGAACATCCACTTGATGCCTTGTTGCATCACACCAGGAGCCGCCAACGGAATAATATGGCTAGGTGTCAAATACCCGGCATTCACGTAGGATGCACCAGAATCCATACTTCCTTGGTCGATCACCGTTACTTCGTGCCCCGCTTTTTGAAGATAATAAGCCGAAGACAAGCCTATAATTCCACCTCCAATAATTACACATTTTTTGCTCATAGTTAGTCCAGATTAAAGTCCCAAAGGGTTTGTTTGTCTAGTAAGTTCTCGATGAAATAATTCCATCTTTTTTTCTGAAAATAGGTACTGTATTTCCCGGTATAGCCGTGTCTCTGACTCGGGATGATTAACATATCAAATTGCTTATCGGCTTTGATCAAAGCTTCAGCCAATTTAAACGTCGCTGAAGGGTTTACGTTATCATCGATCCCGCCGTGCACCAGCAAGAGTTTTCCCTTTAAATTAGGTGCCATCGTGATGTTTGAAACTTCCTCGTAACGCTCATCAACAGGATATCCCATATACATTTCGGGCCACCAGGCTTTTTCCATTCTAAAATCGTGATCCCCGCTACTCGCCACTGCCACTTTATAAAAATCAGGAAAAGCCAATACCGCATGCGCCGCATCAAAACCACCTGCAGAATGCCCAAAAATCCCCACACGCTCAGCATCTACATAGGCGTACTTTTCACCCAAGTATTTAATAGCATTCACGTGATCGCGCAGATTATCTCCCATATTCATATAAGAAACATCCCGAAAAGCTTTAGATCTCCCTGCAGTTCCCAGACCATCAATAGCCACCACGATAAATCCTAAATTGGCCATCGCCTGATTGCTCAACGCCTGACTGAAACTTTTGGGGAAACGCTGTGTATGTGGACCAGTATAGGTTGCATCAATAACCGGATATTTTGTTGAACTGTCAAAGTTTACCGGCTTCCAAAAGGCGCCGTAAATTGGGGTTTTATCATCTTTTCCGGTTAGTGTAAATACTTCAGGCATCTGCCAGCCTTCAGCTTCAATTTGTGCTGTAATGGCTGTGGTTAGGGTCGCCGTGATCTTTCCATTCTTTTTGCTGCGCAATACCGTTTTTGTAGGTTGATCTACCTTTGAGATCGCATCTACAAAATAATCAGCATCCTCAAAAAATGTGATCTCGTGATTTGCATTTTCAGGGGTTAGTTCGTTTATTTTTCCTTTTAAAGAAACCCGATACAGTTTCTGATGGTATGGATTCATCATTGCATCAACGCCCGAAGCGGTGTAATAAATCGCCTTGTCCTTTTCATCGATGTGTACAATGTCGTTTACTACAAATTCTCCGTTAGTCAATGGCTTGATTTTACCGCTATTCTTATTGACTAAATACAACTGCTTCCAACCCTCACGTTCTGAAAGCACCACCAGATCATCCCAACCTTCGATCTCGCGATAGTTAAAATTATCAATACTGGTTTGGGTAGATTCTTCATAAAGCGGCTGCACGGTTTCTTCATCAAGATCAACCACTTTTAAAAACTGCTCTTTGTAACCGCGTGAACGATAAGAAGCGATCATTTTATGCGACTCCTTATCCTGAAATTTCAACCAGATCCCATTGACGTGCACTTTTTTAGGAAGGTCGATTGCCAGTTGTTTTTGGCTTTCTACATCAAAAAATACCGGTTTATACGTCACCATCGTCGTGTCTCCCGGAGAACCGCGGTAGTAACTTAATAATTTGGGTTTGTATAAACTGTCTATGCTGTAATCCAGCAGGTACATTTTTTCTGCATTGCGTGTATCTACGACTTGCGTCACCAGATATTTAGAGTCTGGCGACCATTGCACGCCAAAATGCTTGGGACGCTCGGTTCCTTCGCCTTCTATGATGTCAAACCAGCCGATGCTACTCGCATAGTCATAACCTTTTTGACCATCGGTCGTTAACTGAATTTCCTCATCTGTTTGAGCATCACGAATAAATAAATTATGATCTCGGGTAAAAGCAATCCACTTTTCATCTGGCGAAGTGGACTCCATTTGATTGCGCCAATCACGAGAATTTTTAGAAGTTTTTTCTTTACTTTTCTCTAAAGATGTTCCATCCCAGGTGAAGCGTGTATTTTCAAATTCAAAGCTTAGGCCAGTATTTGTATTTTCAATTTTTGAAACCGAAAGCTGAGCTGCATCTTGTTTCTTATTTAAGATTTCACTTAAAGCTTCTGCTAATTTTGACTGATTAAAAAGCGGTTTTACTTCTGAATCTTTAAAAGAAAGCGTTTTATATTCCTTACCTGCTTCGGTATAGTTCACAAACCAAATCCCTGAATGATCTTCAAATTCAGTTACTGAAGTCGACAGGTTAAAAACCTTTTTATTCCAAAGGTTAGCATATGTATACGCATTGGCTTGCTCATAATCCGCTAAGGTCATTTGCTCTTGCGCAACAGTAGAAAAACTGCTAAACAACAGCCCAACAACAAAGAATAAACTGAATTTTACAAACTTCATAAGCTACATATTTATTGGCAACGCCATAAGATTTAATATTCCGAATTAGTATCCTTACAATACTTGAAAACCAAACGCATAAGGATCTTCAGTATCAATAGTCATCGTATTGTGACCATACACTCTTGCCCAACCTTTTATACTTGGGATCACCGCTTCAAAATCACCCACCTTAGTTACCTTTTCGACACGACCGGTAAATTTTGAACCTATAAAACTCTCGTGAATAAAATCGGTATGCGGCTGAATGATCCCTTTGGCATGCAATTGTGCGATACGTGCCGAAGTTCCCGTTCCGCAAGGAGAACGATCGATCGCTTTATCTCCATAAAATACTGCATTACGCCCTGATGAAGAAGGATCTAGCGGGTTACCCGTCCACAACATGTGGCTTACGTCCCGTATGGTTTCATTTTCAGGATGCACAAAATGATCTTTGTATTTCGCATTAATCTTTTCCCGTAAAATCTTACTCAGGCTAATGATCTTCGAAGCATTATAATCGTGCACACCACTAAAATTCTCCTGCGGGTCAACGATCGCATAATAATTTCCGCCATAAGAAACATCAAATTTTAAAGTCCCTAACTCATCACAATCTATCGTCAAATCACGAGCAGCCAGATAACTTTTTACATTGGTCAGCTTTACCCAATCTACCTTTTTACCGGTTTGTTGATATTCAATTTCTACCAATCCGGCGGGAGCTTCCATTCTGATTTTACCGGGAGTTTTAGGAGTCACCAGACCTTCCTCAATAGCGATGGTAATGGTTCCTATGGTTCCGTGCCCGCACATTGGGAGACAACCGCTGGTTTCAATAAACAGAATCGCAAAGTCATTTGCCGGGTCCTGCGACGGAAACAAAATACTCCCGCTCATCATATCGTGACCACGCGGCTCAAACATTAATCCGGTGCGAATCCAGTCATATTCTTTCAGAAAATGCTGGCGTTTCTCGCTCATAGTTTTGCCCTCTAATGAAGGGCCACCCGTCTTTACCACACGCACAGGGTTACCACAAGTGTGCGCATCTATACATTCAAAAGTGTGTACAGCCATTCTTTAATTCACGTATTATATGTTCTATTTTGCTAATGCTTCTTTTGCTTTGCTTATGTACGCATTAACCTGTTCTTCCAAAATGGGTAAGGTCACCGTACCTTCACCTAAAATCACTTCGTGAAATGCACGTATATCAAAGGCTTCTTCCAATTCGTTTTTTGCTTTTTCGCGCAGCTCACGTATTTTGAGTTCGCCTATTTTATAACTCAACGCCTGCCCCGGCCAACCGATATAACGATCAGTTTCCGTATTGATCTCGTGGATCGAAAGCGCGGTATTTTGTGACATATAATCTACCACCTCTTGGCGCGACCAACCCATAGCGTGAATCCCCGTGTCTACCACCAGGCGGCAAGCCCTCCACATCTCATAGGTAAGCTGCCCAAATTTCTCATAAGGCGTGCGATAAATCCCCATCTCATCGGCAAGATACTCGGCATACAAGCCCCAACCTTCACCGTAGGCAGATAAGTATAAATTGCGTCTAAACTGCGGAATGCTATCACTCAACTCCTGATTAAGCGCTCCTTGAATATGATGTCCCGGTGCTGCCTCGTGTGCCGTTAATGCCGGAAGCGTGTACAATGTACGACTGTCTAATTTGTAAGTGTTTACTAAATAATGCCCCGCCTGTGTCCCGTTTATACTACTGCCAGAATATCTTCCGCCTGTGTATTTTGGAGCGATAGCGTCAGGAACTTTGATCACTCCGTAAGGTTGTCTAGGTAACTTGGAGAAAAATGCCGGTAACTCATTATCTACACGCTTGGCAATATCTCTGGCGTGCATCAACAACGCATCTTCGGTAATTACAAAAAACTGATCATCAGTGCGTAAAAACTCTAAGAAGTCTGCAAACGAACCTTCAAAATCTACTTCTTTGATGATCTTTTCCATCTCAGCTTTGATGCGCGCAACTTCTTTCAACCCTAATTCGTGAATAGATTCTGCGGTATAGTCATTTGAGGTGGTGTAAAAATCGATTCGGTTTTGATAGAATTCCTTTCCGCCGGGACGTGAAGAAACACCAATTTCGTCTCGGGTTTGCGGCAAATATTCGGTTTCAAAAAAGGTTTTGATCTTTTTGAAACTCGGTATCACACTATCTGCAATCACTTGCTGCGCCGCATTTAAAAGCGAATCTTTTCGCGCTGCGGAAATACTTTCCGGCAAGGCTAAAAACGGCGAGTAAAAATAGCTTTCGGTAGGATCTTCTACAATATGCGTATTGTAGGTAGACTCGTAGCCGTTGAAAATAATTTTAGGCTGATTGATGCCTTCTTTTAAGCCTTTTCGCATCAGCGCAAATTGACTTTCTGTAAAATAAGGAATGGCTTTCAACCGGTTTAAATAACCCACAGCCTGCTGATAGCTGTTAATCGGCCGCACCTGATAATTGAGATTCAAATGAAATCCCTGATCGGCCTGTAAAGGGTTAAGATACATCTTGTACTTGTAGTGATCTACGCGATCCTGCAAGACAAAATTGAGCAGTTTGTAGGATATGAGCTCGCTGTCATTTAAAGCAGAAGTCTCTACACCTTCTAGCTTTTTTAATAAATCTTGAGCAGCTTCTGCACGTGCTTTGGGCAGTTCTTCATCATAACGTCCCAAAGGATAATCGCGCCAGTTATAATCACGCTGATTTTGATACTCAGCGATGATGCTGTCTAGGGAAACAGCATCCTGAGCTGAAACTGAAAGAGTTAAACTTGAAATAATAAAAAGAAGTAAATAGTGTCTCATACGTTTAATTATTTAATTAATAAGATACAGTAGTGCTTTAAACTACTGTATCTCTTGTTTAACTCGTACTATCTGAAGCTATTAAGCTTTACCATAGTTCCCATCAACCTTGCGAAGAATACCTAACGGATTCTCTTCTTTTAAAGCATCTGGAAGTAATTCTTGCGGCCAGTCTTGATACGAAACCGGACGTACCCAACGGTAAATCGCGTCGTTACCTACCGAAGTAAATTTGGCATCAGAGGTAGATGGAAATGGCCCACCGTGGTGCATTGCAGGGCAAACCTCAACACCGGTAGGAACACCATTAAATAAAATTCTACCCACACGCGAACGCAAGGCATCAATCACATCTGTATAAGTATCAACTTCGGAAGTTTCCGCGATAAGCGAACCAGTAAGTTGGCCTTCTAATGCATTTAAAACCTCAAGCAGTTGTGCTTTTGAAGTACAGCTTACCAACATTGAAAATGGTCCAAAAACTTCTGCGTGCAACTTGGTATTCGCTAGAAAATCATCTCCGGTAACTTTTACCAAAGCCGGTTTACCATCATTTGCTCCTTCTGCTTCTAAGGTGACTGCAAGCACTTCAGTTCCTGCTGCGTCGAGCATTGTTTGTTTTCCGCTTTCATAAGCCGACTGAATATTAGGATGCAACATGCAATGCGCAGGTTGCTCGCCTAAATGCGCAGCCAGATTCTTACCAAACGTTTCTAATTCGTCTCCTTCAATCCCTAAGATCAAACCGGGATTGGTACAGAATTGTCCTGCGCCAAGATTGATGCTTCCTGCATATTTTTGTGCCCAACTTTCCCCATTGACTTTCAAAGCTTCCGGAAGGATCACCACCGGATTTATACTTCCCATTTCGGCATAAACCGGGATAGGTTCTTCTCTGTTTGCCCCAAGTGCAACTAAGGCTTTCCCCGCTTTTATGCTTCCGGTAAAACCAACACCTTTGATCGCAGGATGCTTAACCAGCTGCTCTCCTACTGCAATACCTTTACTATTCAGGTTAGAAAAAACGCCATCAGGCATTCCCGCTTTTTGTGCCGCTTTGATAATTGCTGAAGAAACCAATTCGCCGGTCGCTGCGTGCATTGGGTGACTTTTCACCACAACCGGGCAACCGGCTGCAAGTGCACTTGCAGTATCTCCACCGGCGGTTGAGAACGCAAACGGAAAGTTACTCGCCCCAAAGACAGCAACAGGTCCGGTCGCGATTTGCATTTTACGCAAATCAGGTTTTGGTGCAGGAGTACGCTCGGGATTACCGTGATCAATGGTGGCTTGCACCCAATCTCCTTGTTCTAACAAAGAAGCAAACGCATTAAGCTGACCAATAGTTCTACCGCGTTCACCCATCGCACGACCTTCGGGAAGACCCGATTCAGTGGTGTACGTGTCGATCAATTGCTGACCTAATGCTTCGATCTCTTCGCCAATCGCTCTTAAGAATGTTGCACGTTCTTTATCAGATTTGTGTTTATACACTTCAAATGCTTCCGCAGCTAATTGGGCAGCAGCATCTACTTCGCTCTCAGTAGCCTCGGTAAATTGCCACTCATTCTCAATATTGAGCTTCGGGTTGATCGTTGTGTATGTCGTTTTTCCTTCCGCAGAAATTTTATTTCCTATATAATTCTTTCCTGTAATCATTTGTATCAATTTCTTTTTAATCGCTTAAACTGCCTTAACTTGTTTACGCCAAAAGCACCACGATTGCGGTGCTTTTAATTAAACTATAATTTGTGCTTTAAAAGGTTTTATAAAACCTCAAAAAAATGAGCCGTCAGCTATTATGTCAAGTCTTGAAAATCGCCAAACCGTTGATAGCTAAACTTAAAATCTAATTTTAAACGAACGCAGCCTCCGACTCATTTTATCCACCAAATAATCTTTTAATTTATATTGAATTACGCCAGCTCTTGCTGCGTATTAAGGCCTTTGTATTCTGGTAAAGTAGGTCTGTTTGCTAAACCTTCTTCAATAATTTTTATCACTTCTTCACGACGTGCACCAGCTAATGGTAAACGCGGTGCGCGCACGTGCTCAGAACCAATTTTAGTATACACTTCTGCAAGCTTGATATTTTGTACAAGTTGCGCGTCGATATCTAATTCTAAAAGTGGTAAGAACCAGCGGTAGATCGCTAAAGCCTCATCAATACGACCTGCTTTTTGTAGTTCGTAGATCGCAACTGTTTCAGCAGGGAATGCACAAACCAAACCGGCTACCCAACCGTCTGCGCCCATCAACAAGCTTTCTAACGCCAAAGTATCTACACCGGTCATAATCTTTAAACGATCACCAAAACGGTTTTTAATACGGGTTACATTAGAGATGTCTCGTGTAGATTCTTTCACCGCCTGAATATTTGGCTCTTCAAGTAATTCTTCAAACATATCAAGCGTCACTTCAATCTTATAATCAACCGGGTTGTTATACACCATAATTGGTAAAGAAGTACTTTGAGCCACTGCTTTAAAATAAGCAACAACCTCACGATCGCTCGCTTTGTAACGCATAGGAGGCAACATCATTAAACCTGCAGCTCCATCTTCTTCTGCTTGTTTTGCTGCAGCAATAGCCCCTTTTGTAGTTTGCTCTGCGATGTTCATCATTACCGGCACAGAACCCGCAACGATCTCAACAGTTTTACGTGTCAAAATACTTTTTTCCTCGTCAGTTAAAGTACTAGCTTCCCCTAAGGTTCCACCTAAAACAATTCCGTGAACGCCAGCATCAAGCTGGGCTTTGATGTTTACCTCAAATAAATCTAAATCAAGTTTATCGTCTGCTGTAAACTTTGTCGTTACTGCGGGCATCACACCCTCCCAATTGATCTGCATCGTTTCTTATGTTTATTATTGATGGTACAAATGTAGCAGGCTTCACTTCCTTTAGTTTTGTAGTATTTAACCAAAACATTGCATATTTTAGCGCAATTACACATTTTCGCTTAAAATCAACGTCAAATTCTAACCATTGAAGGTTTTACCATTTAAAATACCGAAGTCTGGCAATAACGCACTGATCCTTCAGGAAGATCTGGAGCCCTTGTTTTATGACAAGCTGCATCAGCATCCTGAGATCCAGATGAGCTATATTCTTTCAGGCACCGGGACGCTTCTGGTGGGCGATACGGTAAGCAGATTTAATCCGGGAGATGTTTTAATATTTGGTGGAAACTTACCGCACGTCTTTAGAAGTGATCCTAATCCCGAAGGACTATCTCATATGCTTACCATATTTTTTAACCGGGAAAGCTTTGGTGCGTCTTTTTTTGAGACCGAAGAATTAAAAGAGTTTGACCTCTTCTTTAAGCAAGCCGCTTCGGGTTTTAGAATCATTGATACGCAATCACGCTTTAAAAACTACTTTACATCCATAGCCAGCGCACCCAATTTAGAGCGCTTTATGCGTTTTATGCAACTGCTTTATGCCATTTATAACGCTCCCAAAGAACTACTTTCTAACTTCACTAAAAACACTAAATATACCGACACCGAAGGGCAGCGCATGAGTAATGTGTTTGACTATTGCCTGAGCAATTTTAAAGAACGTATTAGTCTTGAAGAGATCGCAGACGTTGCGGTGATGAGCCCTACAGCCTTTTGCAGGTTTTTTAAAGAACGCACCAACAAAACCTTTAACCAATTTCTGTTAGAATTGCGTATCGAGCACGCCTGCCAGTTGTTGCGTACTCCAGATTCTGCGGAGTCGATTGCCAGTATTGCCTATGCGTGCGGTTTCAACTCGGTCTCTAATTTTAATAGGTATTTTAAAAAACAAAAAGGCGTGAGTCCGCGTACTTACAAAAGCGCTGAAACTACCGGATAATTTTTGTAACAATCTGAAATTCTGAGCTACTAACACCAAAACTTTTTAATTATGAACAAAGGTGTTTTTGCGATGGTTATGAGTATTTCACTTTTTGCTGCAAATCTTATTGCAGTTCATTATTATCAAATTTCGGACTTTTTTTACGGAATAGGTATTGGTATCAGCCTTGGTTTGATGCTTGTCGCCATAAAAAGGATTGCGCTTCTTAAAGACTAATTGCAACGATTATTATTAATAATAGTCTTTATGCAAAACTTTTAGATGATACTTAACCTGCTGAATTTCTGTTATAGAAAACTTCTCCCTTTGATTATTATTTGTCTTGCCAACACAGATTTGCAAGCGCAAATTCATCCGGAAAATGAGAGCACCAAATCGAAACTAACTTTTGATCAAAATACCGATTTAACGATCTATGAAAATTTAGGGTTCTTCAGAAAATTTAAAAACACACTTACTTTTTATAATAATAAATTAGAAATGAGTTTCAGCGGAAATCTCGTTGAAAAAGGACTTGCTAATTCATTTATCTCACCAGACCTTCAGTTACAGGCAGAACTTGAACTTACTTATAAATTAAGAGATAACCTTTCTATTAATAGTTATGGGAAGTATATAACTAACCCTTTAAATAACGGCGGTAACGGACAAACGTGTTACAACTCCTTATTTGAACAAAGCGAGATAGGTTTAGAAGTCAAAACCGAACTTCAAAAAAATATACAACTAGAAGTTGGCGACAAAATACTCTTAGATAACAACAATTTAAATCTTAAATCTCCGATGCGAGTGTATACTCGATTACTAAAAAAATTCTAGTATTTTATAAAGAATTAAGCTTGCCTCCATCAATAGGAATCTGCGTTCCCGTGATGTATCCCGAGTGATCGGAAGCCAAAAAGGCTACTAGATAGCCGTATTCGGTGGGATCTCCTATACGCTTCACAGGAACCGAAGCTTCTAATTGCATTAAAATTTCTTCTTCAGAAACACCTTGCTCTTTTGCTTTTTTAGCATTTAGTGAAGTGATACGTTCGGTATTGAAATAGCCGGTCAAAACACTATTCACAGTGATACCGAAGGAACCAGCCTCGGTAGCCAGACTTTTTGCCCATGTCACGACTGCTGCTCGTATGGAATTGGATAACACCAAATACGAAAGCGGCTCTTTTACAGACACCGAAGCTACATTGATGATACGGCCCCATTGTTTTGATTTCATAGAAATTGAAGCCAATTCTGTAGTAAGCACCACCGTTTTAAACAACAGGTCAAATGCCTGCTGATAGTCTTCAACTTCTTTTTCAAGCGCTGTACCCGGCGGCGGACCTTGCGTATTATTTACCAGAATATCTACTGAATTCTCTTCGAAATAAGCTGTAATAATTGATTTAAACGCAGCATAATCAGTAAAATCAACCTGAAGGATTTGATGCTGTTGACCGTTTTCAGTCGAAAGGCTTTGCTTGACCGTTTCTAATTTATCTAACGAACGCGACATCAAAGTAACCGTCGCGCCACTTGCCGCCAATTGCATAGCGATCGCTTTACCAATTCCTGAGGTACTCGCACCAACGAGCGCTGTTTTTCCACTTAAATCAATGTTCATAGTATTAGAATTTTTATTTTCTAGCCTTCAATAAGACTGGTCTCGACTGCACTTAACCTGACACGCATTTTGCTATTTATACTCTTCCCGCGTCGGACTAAACACATCTAGTAATTTACACGGTGTTAAGGCTTTTCCGCTATGCGAAAGATGCGGAGCGATCACCACAATATCTCCGGGATGATACACTTTGGTCGTTCCGTCAAGGGTGAACTCAAATTCTCCTTCAATCACGTGCATGATTTGTTCGTTCATATGACTGTGCTCAGGTACTTGGGCGCCTTCTTCAACTTCCCAAAATGCGAGTGACGTATTTTGAGTATGTACGAGTTTACCGTGATATCCCGGCATAATTTCTTTAGCTGCTATTTCTGAAAGTTTATACTGCATATTGTGTTGTTGTTTTATTTCTCTCTATTAAAAGTCCAATTAATTTCCCCAAATCCTGTCCCACAAACTCGCCAAAACCTGCTTCATTGCTTCGGGATCTCGTTCTGCTTCTTGTATTTTTAAATCGTCACCTGCAGGAATCAATTGATAACTGAAGACAAAGCGCAAATCTTTTGCGCCCAGATCATAAACCCCAAACCGAAGATCGTTATAATACAAATCGCCATCGCGTTTCTCGATCACATACCAACCATTTGAAATTTTATCAAGTCGCTCGATAGTTTCCGAATTCCTAAGATCACCTAATAACTGGCGATCTTTAGGTACGTATTTGAAGCTTATAGGTTGGCTATCAAAAAACGAATAATCGCCTAGCAAATACGCATCGCCTACATCAATATTGGCGTGCCACAAAATTGTATTAAACGCTGCCGGTCGCGTATCGATTTGTGTGTATTCAATCTTTTCATTTGCTAAGGCTTCTGTGAATTTCTGATAACTGATTCCTTTAAAAACTAAAGTCAGCACCATATACGCTGAACTTATTATGAGTCCGAGATTATTCCATTTTCGGCGTTTTCTGGAAGCTTTTGGTAAGCGCATTGCGAGAATTAAAAAGATCAAAAATGGCAAGGTATATAGCGGATCGATCACAAATATATTTTGGTACGCCAACCTAAGATCCAACGGCCAGAACAATTGCGTTCCCCAAGTCGTGTGCGCGTCCAAAAGCGGATGCGTCACCAATCCCCAGAAAAAGAGCCAGGACCAATCTTTCCAACCGGCTTGTGCTTTTTTATGTAGTTGCGCCACGAGCCAACCTAAAATGGGCGCCATCACAATACTAAAAATGATAGAATGACTTATTCCTCTATGAATTTCTATAGCGGTAAGTGGATCGAGAAATTTACCCCAAATAGTATCAAGATCAGGAATTGTACCGGCGATTGCACCGTACAACATCGCTTTGTTGCCCACTTTTTTTCCTAAAACGGCTTCTCCTACCGCAGCACCCAGAACGATTTGCGTCAACGAATCCATCTAGGCATCTATAATTTGCATCTTTCTCAGTAAGAAAGACGCGTTCATATTCTGGCAAATCCCTTTTTTAAAGGTGTAGTCAAAAAACAACTCGTCGTTGATGATCTGCGCATCAAAATAATAGTTCTTTATATCCTCGAGTTCGTCTGCTGCTTCACATAAACTCAGGTCGTGCGTAGCGATAATTCCGGTAGAGTTTGAAGCCACCAATTTCTCAATGAATTTTCGGGAGCCGATAGCTTTATCAGTACTGTTGGTTCCTTTTAAAATTTCGTCCAGAATGATAAAATAGGTATCCGTTTTTATCGCATTTACAATAAACTGCAAGCGCTTTAATTCTGAAAAGAAATACGATTCATCATCGGTAAGCGAGTCGCTGGTACGCATACTGGTGATCAATTTTATAGGATCATAAACCGCTTCTTTGGCACAAATAGGAAGCCCTGCATTGCTCATCACAATACTCAGAGACACCGTGCGTAAAAAGGTACTTTTACCAGCCATGTTAGCGCCGGTGATAATAAAGAACTGTTCGCTATCAATATCAAAATCGTTAGCAACCGCCTTCTTAGGATCGATTAACGGATGCGCCAGCGCTTTTGCAGTTAGCGTATGTTTTCCTTTTTTGATTTCCGCGAAAGCGTAATCGGGATGATTAAAACTGAAATTGGCCAGGCTGTTTTGCGCATCAAAAAATGCGATCACTTCAAACCAGTTAGCAACCTCATCTGCATTCAATGCAATCCAGCGTTCTATGCGATACGATTGTCTTAAATCTGAAAGAAAAAAGGAATTGATAAATACGCCTACTAACATATTAGAGCGCTGATCAAGAATGCCCAGCATTTTTGAAAATTGCTCAATGACCGCCGAAGCTTTAGCCTTTTGAGACTTAACCTTATCCTGCTCTTTTTTGAGGTAAACCGACGTAAACTCTTGCTCTTCTAACAACAGCATCAATTTAAAATACTGCTCAAAAGTGGTTTGCGTTTTACCGGCTTTGTCCCAAAGGTCATTTACTTTCTTTACAAAAAATCCGTTGAGGATAAGTCCGGCAAAAAACCAATACAGCACCACACTCCCCGGAACGAGATCAAGATACGCCAACACAAAAAGAATCAGTGAAATGCCGGTAAATACGTTAGGCAGCCACTGCATGATTTTAGGCACAAAATTGGTGTAGCCTTTAAGCCAGTTTAGAATATGCCGCGTGTCATAATTGACTTTTACCAGTCGCGCTGTAACTCCAAATTCTTGTCGCCAGTCTGATTGTGCTGCGAGTTCTTTTACCGCTTCCTGTTTCTGCGGAATATCATCGATGTCATTGGCGGTAAGCAAGGCTGCCAATTTTTGCGCACCACTCGCTAAACCGGTTCTGTTTAAATATTGAAAGAAAGAGCCTCGCCCAAAAAGATCAATATCCTGACTGAACTCGTGCACCGGATTTTTAAACGTATCACCATCTGGCAAATCATAAAAATCACGATCGAGTACTTGGAGTTCAGTTTTATTGATAGCGATCATTTCCTGTAAAAAATCCCGCTTGTATTTAAGTTGTGAATGCCTCGAAACCAAGAACAGAAACAGGGCGATCTCTGCAACAATAATCGCCAGAATAACGCGCGTGTTTCCCCATAAGAAGTAAATAGCTGCAACACCCATTAAAAACACTGCGAGCCGTATCATACTGCTCGAAAGCAGTAAGGCTTGCATCTTTTTTAGCTGCTCTTGATAAATGGTAATTTTTGAGGTATAGTGGGCTCTGGGATCCTGACGCATGCGTTAGATTGAAAAATGATTAGTGTAAAGCTATATATTCAGAATCAATCCAGCCTTTTTAATTCTTCTTTTAGCTTTTTGGTAAGACTGCTTACGATGAGCGCGTAACTGTGATCAATGAATTCCTGTAGCTCTTTTGTAGTTAATTCCCCATTAAGTACCACAGTATTCCAGTGTTGTTTATTCATATGGTACCCCGGCAACACACTCTCAGGATATTTTTCTCGTAAGAGAACGGCCTCTTCAGGATCGCATTTGAGATTGATGCGCGGCTCACCGTTTTCCCAACTCGTCAAACTGCTTAGCGCAAACATTTTACCCATCACTTTAAAAACCAGCGTATCTTCATCAAAAGGAAAATGCTCGGTGGTTCCGGGTTTCTTAATGCAGTAGGTTCTATAGCTTTCGATGTTCATAGACGCTTCGTTTTAGATTCCGTATTCGTAATTCAAGACTTCTTTAAGCAGTGTCAATTCTGATTTCTTACCAGGAAACTTCACCAACAATTCATCGAGCAAATCTTTCGCTTTTGCGCAATCCTCTAATTCTTTCTCACAATTTTGCCCGTATGCCTGCAGAAGCCTATAACTACTATCATAATCGTTTGGGTATAACTCTAAAGCCTTTTTGTAATAAAAAATAGCATTGTGCCAATTTGATTCTGAAAACCAACGGTCGCCAAATGCGATATGTTTTAAATAAGCTTGCTCCTTTTTTTGAATCGTAATCAGCTCCCTATTCTCCTGCTCCTGTAGTTCTTCATTAATCAAGAATGTTACTAAGAAAATAAAAATTGAAAAAATCAATAGTCCAACAAAAGCAAAAAGAACTTTTTCTCGTTTACGCTTTCTTTGAAACTTTGACTTTATTTTTTTTATGGCTTCTTTGGAGTAGGGCTTAAATCTGCGTTTTCCAGATGCTCCTTTTAAATCAGTTTCTTTAAGGTTGAGAAAGCTTCGCTCCTTTGTAAAGCGGGACTTATTCCTGAGCAATTTTCTGTTATTTCTAAGGCTATCGATCATTGCCTTCATACTGCCCTCTCCTCCCATAAAATATCTTTAAAACGGGTAATACATTATATGATCTTCCATCAGGTAACCCTTACCGATGTCAAAATCTTCGGAATACATATTCTTGAAACCGTAGTATTCATAGAATGAAGTAGCATTATTATCTCGATTTACATTGAGTGTCACGCCAAGGGCTCCCGCTTTTTTAGCTTCCGCGAAAGCAAAATCCATCAAAAATCGTCCAGCTCCGGTCCCTTGTGTTTTGGGCAATACGTAGATCTTATCTACTTTAGTGATTGTACCTCTCGTAGTAAGTTTTTCATTTGTATACTGTGGAATGATCGCCAGATAACCACAGGGAGCATCATTACTGTAAAGAATATAAAATATGCTGCCGGTTTCGGTTTGTTTTTTTAAAGAAGCGACGCTGTACATCATCTCCATCATATAACTGATCTGCGCTTCAGAAAGAATATCTTTAAAAGTAGCGGGCCAGACCTCATCAACCAATTGCTTTAAGACCGGCCAGTCTTTTTCTTGAACCTCTTTTACGCTAAATTGCTTTGGACTCATTCTTGTCTTTTAATTCAGGTTTTGTCGCGGTCTCCAAGGCTTTGTAATCTAATTTCCAACCGATGGTTTGCACCAGATTTTCCATCAGAGCGACCGTGCTGAGCGCTTGATTAGATGCTTCGCCAAACAATCCGCTTTGCGGAACTTTATCAACAATATGCTGTTTGGCTTCGCGGTTGATTTCGGTAAGATCTGTGGATGTAAAGGGATTTGCCCAGCCTTCTTTCTTGTCGTAGTATTTAAAATCGGTTTCAATGCTGAGCAATTCCGGCTGCGGGAAATCGGTTAGAATGATCGTTCTGTTTTTGATATCGGGCTGCATTTTGATTTTGGTCAGATCAAAACCTACATAGGCTTTCGCATCGATAAGCACCAAAGCTTTCTTGCTCCCTAAAAAGAGATTAAGCCATTTATCTTTTACATTCTGGTAGTGATAGATCTCAGAGAAATCACCTTCCACCGTAATGAATTTACACACGCTGCGTATTTTCTCCATCAAAACCACAGACTGCTCTTGAGCATTTTGCTGCTTTTTTGTTTTGTTGAATCGCGTGAAAATAAAATAGGCTACAACGCTTCCTATTGCTAAACCAATGAATAAATACTCCATAAAACAAAGATAAGGCTAGTTGCCAATCTCACCCAAATGCGTAAACTTAAAACCACGCTCATATTTAAGCCCGTAACCTAATATGCGATCAAAAGCAGCGTGCGCAAAAAGTATGATCCCTGCCAACTGTAAATACTCAAATTCCATAAGAATACCGATTAAGTAAAGTGCAACTCCTAAGCTTTTTAAGTGAAACATATTGTAGCACCAAGCGCCCACTTTAGGTCCCACCAAATAGCCTAACATCCCAATATCTGGCACAAAGAATAAACCTATAAACCACCACCAACTTAAGTCCAGAGTAGAAAAGAGGTATACCGCTAGAAGCAGCGCGCCGAGTTCTTCAAGTTTCAGAAGTGTTTTCACCATTAGCTCTCTAAAGTATACAGGATAGGTTTACTTGGCGCAGCATCATTCTCAAAAGAGGCGATCTGCAAATTGAGAATATAGCTACCGTCTTTAACCGTATGAGGCACGTAGATCATTTCGGTGATTGTAGCGTCAAAACGTATTTTTCCCCCGGTATACCACCAGGCCTTATGACTTGCTAAAACACCTTCGTCACGCTCGCGATCTACACTAGGCAGATCTATAAGCAAATGCTTCACGCCACACTCTTTTATGTAAGCGGTTGCATCTGCCATAAGGTAGGGCCAATTAGTATGCGACCATTTTCTGCTTTTTTTACTGCTCGTATTAGGCAACGTGCGTATTACCAGTGCTTCGGGAGTATTTGATGCCAAAGCTTTTGCCACTTGCTTTTTAGTGAACACCAAATCGTCTGCAAAAGACTCCGGCACTAACGTGATCACTTCCGCAGTAAACATAAATGTTTTTAAATGCTCGTTGATGCTGTGTACCTTTTCGGTGATGTGCCCTACACACTCGGTATGTGTGCCGTGCGCGTGCGGATTGAGATATACATTATTAAAATTCACCACAGATCCCTGCTCTACAGCTGCCACCCATTTACCTTCTTTTACCGGTTCTATTTTCGGAGCCTCCAAATACCAGGCAACGGGATTTTCTTCACCGCTAATTACAGGTATGCTCAGGTCTATGGGTTTTGAAAAGTCTACGGAATATTCAGTCTGATTTATAGTAATTTTCGCTTGCATAGGCTTGTTCTGGCTGGTTCACCTGAATAAGTTACTATTTTCGCAGATTGTTACAGTAAAATCTCAGGAAAGATTGAGTATAAATAAGTCACTCGCCAGACCATCACTTAAAAACTTTCCTTTTTTAGTCACCACAATGCGGTCATCATCTAAAAACAGTAGGTGTTCTTCTATATGCTTTTGCGCTTGCTGCAACACATAGGTTCTAAATTTTAACCCGAAATCCTTCTCAATCTTTTCTAGCGAAACTCCCCAAATTGTGCGCAACCCTGTCATCACATACTCGTTATACTTATCTGTAGTTGAAAGGGTTTCTCGTTCTATCGGAAGCGTATCTGCGGCGATGGCTTTTATGTATTTAGGGTTGTTATTGATATTCCAGCTGCGCGTATTTCCGTCAAAGCTGTGCGCAGAAGGGCCAATTCCTAAATAGGGTTTTCCCGTCCAGTACGCCGTATTGTTCTGAGAGAAATAGCCAAGCTTACCAAAATTGGAAAACTCATAATTCTCAAAACCGGCTTTCTCCATGTGTGCGAGTAAAATCTCAAAGTGCTTTTGAGCAACAGCGTCATCCACAGGTTTTACTACGCCTTTCTCTATAAACTTTTGGAGCGCCGTATTGGGCTCTACGGTTAACGCGTAGCTTGAAATATGCGGAATATCAAGTGCGATGGCTTGATCGAGGTTCTCTTGCCAGCGTGCATCGCTCATATCGGGCATTCCGTAAATAAGGTCTATCGAAATATTATCAAAATACTGCTTCGCAAGTTGCAAACAGCGTAAAGCTTCAGTGGCATTGTGTGCGCGATTCATCAACTTGAGATCTTCTTCAAAAAAAGACTGCACCCCAATACTGAGTCGGTTAATGCGAGAAGCTGCAAGCATTATAAGTTTAGCTTCGGTAAGGTCATCAGGATTGGCTTCGAGTGTGATCTCCGGTGCTTCTACTACCTCAAAATGATCGTCAATGGTTTTAAAAATCTGCTGAAGATCTTCAGCGTCTAATAAGCTAGGCGTACCTCCACCAAAATAAATAGTTTGCAAAGGCCCGGGGATTTCCTCCTTCCGCAGAACCATTTCTTTGCATAAAGCATTTACGAGTTCGCTTTTCTTTTTTAACGACGTCGAAAAATGAAAATCACAATAGTGACACGCCTGTTTGCAAAAAGGAATATGAATGTAAAGCCCCACCATAACTGCTAATCGCTACTTTTTTACACGCTTTTCATTCTGCTTTACAAAAGCCTCCCAACCGGTGTAACTTTTGCCGGCAACGGTTTTCCCGGAGTTGAAATGGTGACATACCGCAGCAGCAAGACCATCTGTACTATCTAAATTTTTAGGTAATGTTTTTAAACCTAAAAGGCTCTGAAGCATTTTTGCGACCTGCTCTTTACTGGCATTTCCATTACCGGTAATCGCCATTTTTATTTTTTTAGGAAGATATTCGGTCACCGGAATTTGGCGCGACAAGCCCGCAGCCATCGCAACGCCTTGCGCACGACCCAGTTTCAACATCGACTGTACATTCTTTCCAAAAAACGGCGCTTCGATCGCCATCTCATCAGGATGATAGGTATCAATCAGCTCCACCGTACGTTCAAAAATAAGTTTCAGCTTCACATACGGGTCGTCATATTTTTTTAGCATCAACTCGTTGAGCTGCATAAACTGCATCTTTTTATCAACCACTTTGATCAGGCCAAAACCCATAATGGTCGTACCGGGATCGATTCCTAAAATGATTTTTTCTGATTTCAAGCGCTAATTTTTTTACATCTTTGAAGCTTTCGCAAAGCTAAACATTATAAGCGTGATCCTTGTTGCAGCCTTCATAATCCTATACACAATTCTCATTGCCGCGCTTTGTGTTGGTTTTTTTAGATGGAAACCATTTTTACCAGAACATGGTTCTACTAAAAATCCCACCTGCTTTTCCGTGATCATTCCGTTTAGGAATGAAGCCAAACACCTTCAGGCGTTACTGGAATCTTTAAATAATCTGAATTACAACAAAGAACATTTTGAGGTGCTCTTAGTCAACGATGCTTCTACCGATACTTCTTTAGCAGTGATTGAAGCATTCCAGAACACGAGCAAGTTGCTTATAAAAGTTTTAGACAATGAGCGCTTTTCGGTTTCTCCAAAAAAGGACGCGCTTACCAAAGGAATATCACAAGCCAAATTTGAGTGGATCATTACCACCGATGCAGATTGTACGATTGCTCCCGGCTGGTTAGTTGTGTATCATCAGGCTATAATTCAAAATTCTGAATTGCGATTTATCGCCGGACCTGTACTTTTTTCAAATGCAAAAAACAGTCTTCTGGGGAGCTTTCAGCAATTAGATTTTTTAAGTCTGCAAGGCGCGACGATAGGCAGTTTTGGTTTAGGCCAGGCCTTTATGTGTAACGGCGCCAATCTTGCTTTTGCTAAAACCCAATTTCAGCAGTTGAACGGATATCAAAACACAGATCACATCGCCAGTGGAGATGATGTATTTTTAATGCAAAAATTCATTAAAAATGATGCTGAGCAGGTAGGTTATCTTAAAACTTCAAAAGCTTTGGTGATCACAGCGCCTCAACCGCATTTAGCTGCACTGATCGCTCAAAGAAAAAGGTGGGCCGCAAAATCCAGCGCCTATACCAGTGCGTTTGCGGTTTTAACCGCAATAGTTGTTTTCACAGGAAACCTTGCCGTTTTGTTGCTTCCTTTTTATGCTTCAGCAGGATGGTTTTCACTTTTGAAAGTCGGTATTGATGTGGTTCTAATCACACAAACTGCGCGTGAGTTCAATCAAAAAAAACCGCTGTGGCATTTGATTTGGGTTGTTTTTGCATATCCCATTTTTACAGTGTTTATAGCACTTGCAAGTCAAACAGGAAGCTTTGTATGGAAAGGGCGTACTTTTAAAAAGTGAGATCAGTCCACTTTGACAACCACGGGCATTTTAAAAGCAGTTTTTACAGGAATACCGCGTTTATTTGCTGCGGAAATTTGAGGCAAAGAATCCAGACTATCTTTTAGCCAGCGTTCTAATTCAGGGAGTTGTACAGCAATGGTATCTGGTATTTCGGCACGGTCGATATTCAGATTTCCTACTTCAGAAATACTTAAATACAACCAGATCGTATCGTTTAATTCTGACTCAACGATCACCATTTTATTGGAAAGCTGTCGTTGAAAGTTAAGCGCCAATTCGGTTTTAAAACACTGATATCTTGCATTTTGATCTTCTAACGTATCGCAACTCGCAAAAGAGGGATATTCATCGACCTCGCTCATATTGATCGCCTTGAGTTCTTCTTCTGCCAAAACCTTTGAAGACACTTTTTTGGTCTCAAGGTCTTTACAGCCTGTTACGCAAACGGCAATCGCCAAAAGAACTAGAAATCTAAACATGTAACATCTCGAAAATCTTGCACAAAGATGTGAAAACGTGCGGTATAAAACTAAACAATATCTGTTTTAAAAACGATATCCCAGGCTAAATTCTACGCCTTCGGCCTTTGCACCGTGTGCTTTTACCGTTACCGCGGCAAAAACATCATCAGTAAAATAACGCTTCAGCCCCAGGCGGTTATACAATCGGTTTTCAAACTCGTAAGGATAATAAATATAATACCCCAAATGCGAAACAAAAGCAACCTTATTAAAGCGCAGTTCGTGCCCTATAAAAAGCCCAACCCGTTTCCAATCTTCATCGCCGCTCACGCCCAACTCAGGGAACGATGCAGCCTGAAGCTTGATCAGCTCTTTAAAGAAATAGGCAAAAAACACATCTGTACCGGCAACCAGCGTGCTTTTGTGATTGATGCGTTTATCTGCAAATGCCGAAACCACAAAAAATGGAAACTGCCCTTGCCCTACAATATCGCTTTCATTAGCACCGCCGCGCAAAACCAAATTATAATGAACAGGCTCTGTAAATTTTGTACGCTCACCTTCTGGAATATAATCAGGAAATTCTTCATAATCGAGATTGTAATTGACCCCAACGTTAAAGGCAAACGTATTGGTACTATTATTAGGCGCGCGCAAGTTTGCATTGCTATAGTGAATGATCGTAAAACCCGTATTTAAGCCAAATCCTTTATATAAATTCTGCTTGTTGTATTGAAGCGCTATGTACGTTGAGCTTAATAATTTGGTTCCATAAGCGTTGTTGATGTAATTGGTTTCAGGATCGTACGGGCTGCCGGCAATAGCAACACCCTGACCAATCCTGAAATACGCATTTCGGTTTAAAAAATAGAAATTAAAATGCCCATAGAAGCTTATATTCTCGCCTAGATATTCATTATGCAGATCTTGATAGGCCATTGAAAATCCCCAATCAGGATAATTATAACGACGCTCCCATTCATTAAATCCGTAAGTTTTTCGGTTGTAACTTAAAATAAAACCTGTAGGATGTCCCGTGATCAAATGATTGATATCAGGATTATGCTCAAGAATGCTTCCGTAGAAAAAAGAAGCATCTAGCGAAACCGGCTTTTTTTCTTCAGTAAAGTCTAGTTCTTGCGCACTAAGGCCAAAAGAGAACATCAGGACAGCAAGAAAAAGAATTCTCATAAAACGTTAATCTTCAAAAATTAATCGGCCCGTGTAGCGCTCTTCAACGTCTACTATTGGCGGACGATTTACTGCGATCACATCACCGGTACCCGTGATAACTCCGGTTAAACTTTGCTGCGGATTCACGATCATTTTATTGGGAGCGCGGTGATAAATATCAATATTCTGAACCACAAAATCCCGACCTTCAAAACGCGGATTCTCATTTTGGAAGTTTAAATCCATATTTTCAGCTGCTCCGGTCATGTAAAACACACTTTTACCATTGGCATCAATGCGTAAATTTTCGGTATCAAGATCTAAGTGAAACTCCCCATTCTTTCGTAAAATCACATCAAGGTTGATCGAAGTATTGCTCACCAAATACAGTTCAGGAAACACTAAAGTCCCGTCGCTATAAATCTCTCTTGAAGAATTATGACGAATTTCGGTAAGGTTAGGCACGGTTACAAAAACCTCAAAATTGCCATACTCGCGCACCAAATTGCAGCGGTTATCATTGCGCAGCACCAAAACCCCATTTTGCACTTCAATGAGTGCCTCGTTTACCAGATTTTTACCGGTGCGTAACACCACTTTATACTCCTCACCCTGTTTGATGTGCACGATCACCTCAGCCTCAGCTCTCAGCTTTGTAAACTCAGGAACTTCGTATTCAACTTCTACCGTTTCGCCAGAAGTCTGAAAGCAATCTTCGGCATTTTCAGAATTACATGAAACAAGCACTATAAACAGCGCCAAAATGATCTTTTGCATGTATCAACAACTTTTGTGAGCAAATTACGGCAAAAAGAAGCAGAACCCCGCATTTATATTTTAAGCTCAAAAATAAAATGAGAATATAAACCCGCCTTTTAGGAGATTTATTGAAATTTGGCGCTGTAAATAGTTTTTATTTTGACGAAAAAATTCTACTTCGTTTTAGCCTTGATCTTTATCGTGATGCTCGTAGGCATCAGCCAGGGCGGACTCACAGAAAGCAGTGAAGCTCGTTATGCTGAAATTGGCAGAGAGATGGCATTGAGCAACGATTTTTTGCATCCTAGAATGTTAGGAATAGGCCATTATCATAAACCTCCCGTTACCTATGCGATAACGGCTCTTGGTTATAAACTTTTTGGTTTTAATGAATTTGGAGCACGCTTTTTTTTAGTTGTCGCATTACTGCTTCAGTTGTTGCTTGTTTATAAAATGGGTAAACTTTGGTTTGAAGATCGAAAAACCGGAATTTTTGCCGCGCTGATCTATTTTACCTTTCCTATTGTACTCGCAAGTGTTTTAAACCTTACAACAGACGCCTATCTAAATACCTTTATTTTATCAAGTATTTACTGCTTTCTGGTTGCCAAACTCAAGAAGAAAAAAAGCTTTTTATATCTGGGCTATGCGCTTCTAGGGATAGCATTTCTAATCAAAGGTCCGGTGGCATTTTTACCCGTCGCCCTATTTATGATCTGCTATAAAATAAGCACAAAAGAGCCGATAAAACTTTCTAAACACACGGTTTTAGGCATCCTTTTATTATTGGGCATTTCTGCATCTTGGTTTATCGCTATTGTTTTAGAAAAACCTAATCTGCTTGATCATTTTATTGAAGATCAAATCGTAAAACGCAGTGTTGATGCTTCGCAATTTAAACGCAGTAAACCCTTCTGGTATTACCTTGTTTTTGCGCCATTGCTCTGCCTACCTTGGACTGTACCATTTGTTTACGTACTTATCGCAAAGCGGAAGCGCTTAACTTTCACCCCACAACTCAAAACTTTAGGATTTTCCTGTTTAGCGATTCTCCTGGTGTTCTCGCTGTTTTCTTCAAAACTCATTTTTTATATTTTACCACTATATCCTTTACTGGCGCTATTATTTGCCGGTGTTTACAAACAGGTCTTAGAACACGAAAAAAACTATTTTCTACTAACTTACAAAGTAGGCTTTGGAATTTTAACCGGAATGGCAATCGCATTGCTTTGTATTCCCACATTTGAATACAAAATTTGGTTTAGCATACTTGCGCTAGCAGCAATAGGAAGTTATTTCTACTGGTGGAATTTTAAAGCTAAAGCCTCAAAGAGTACACGACTTTTTGCCTTAAGTACAGGAGCAACACTCCTTTTATTGTTGTTGTATTTCAGTTTTGCACCTCAAAACGAACTCTTATTACGCAGTTTTAAACCGCAATATGCTTTTATCGAAAAGCAACGAAAGGACACAAAGGATTACAAAGTGATTGTCTACGATTATCGCCTACCTTCTGCGGCATTTTATTTGGGAGATCGCATTGTCACTGTGACCAACACCAATTACGAGTCGTTACGCGATACGCGATTTGAAAGAGATTCTAGCTGGACGCAATCTTACATTGATCTTAGAGATCCAAACAACTATGAGCGTTTTAAAAGCTTACTGAAGGACTCTACCAATATTATAATCACAAAAGATCGCAGGCCTATTCCTGATAGTTTAGAATATCTGACCAAGCATTTTGAGGTTAAAGAATTTGGCGACTGGCGCGTGCACTATTAAAGTCTGATCCCTATCCCAAACTCAACAGCTTCGGCTTTTGCACCGTGAGATTTTAAGGTAATCGCTCCAAAAATATTTTCAGTAAAATGACGCTTGAGTCCGCCTCTAAAATATACGCGCCCCTCAAAATCATAATCGTAATAGGCATAATAACCAAACTGCGTCACGAAAGAGTTTTTATTAAAATGCAATTCGTGCCCTACAAAAACTCCGGCGCGCTTCCAATCTTCATCACCTTTAGTACCATATTGCTGGGCAAAAGCAATAGATTCATACTCGATCTGATCTTTTAAAAACGGACTCAAAAACAGATCGGCTCCTACCATTAAACTGCTTTTATGCGTTATACGCTTATCTAAGAAGGAAGAAACCACCAGAAATGAGCGGCGCCCTAGACCTATGTAATCACTTTCATTAACACCGGTACGCAAGGCTAAATTCCATTTTATGGGCTCAGTATATCTGCTTTTAACTTTAGGAATATATTCCGGAAACTCGTCATCATCCAGTTGGTAATTCAACCCAATATTGAAGGTAAAAGAATTGGTACTCGCATTAGGAGCCCGCACATTTGCATTAGAATAATGTACTAGCGTAATCCCTGTTTGCAAGCCAATACGATCTATGATATTAGGCTGCTGATAATTGAGCATCACATACGTTGAACTCAACAAAGTGGATCCGTAGGCATTATTCCTAAAGTTATCGTCAATATCAAAAGGCTTTGTGGTAAAGGCAATCCCTTGCGCAATACGCACCATCAAATGTCTGTTGAGCGCGTAAAAATTAAAATGCCCGTACAAACCATAATTCTCTCCTAAATACGGATTCTTCTGATCTTGAGAAACAAAAGAAAACCCATAATCAGGATAGTTATAGCGTGCTTCCCAATCATTAAAACCGTAAGTTCTTCGGTTGTAGGCTAAAATAAAACCCGTGGGATGCCCGGTTATAAGATGTGAAATATCTTTATTATGCTCGAGAATGCTTCCGTAGGTATAATTAAGATCAAAACTATAAGGTTTTACTTCTTCCTGGCTGTATACCGAAACAAAACACAATAAGGCAACAATAAACTTGTAATTCATTCTCTAAAAGATATCCGGCAAATGTATCAAATATTATGAGTATTCGATCTAAAACAATTCTGAAGCGATCGCTTTAATATTATCGCTTTTACCCATAGAGTAATAATGCAACACCGGCGCACCACCATTCATCAACTCTTTAGATTGCTGAATCGCCCATTCAATACCCACTTGACGTACATCAGTATTGGTTTTACACGCCTCAACCGCATCGATCAACTCTTGAGGCAGATCTATTTTAAACACCTGCGGAAGCAATTGCAAATGGCGTTTTACCGCAATAGGCTTAATCCCCGGAATGATAGGAATATCAATACCTTCTGCCCGGACCAGATCTACAAATTCGAAGTATTTTTTATTGTCAAAAAACATTTGAGTAACCACGTATTCTGCACCGGCTTCTACTTTTTGCTTCAGTCGTTTGAGATCGGTTTTTAGAGAAGGAGCTTCCAGATGTTTTTCAGGATACCCTGCAACACCAATGCAAAAATCAGAACAGTCTGAGGTTTCCACCATCCCGTTAAGGTAGCGGCCTTTATTCATCTCAGCAATTTGCTCTACCAAGCCTAATGCATACTCGTGACCGCCCGGCGTAGGATTAAAATATTGCTCCTCACGCATAGCATCACCACGTAGCGCCATAAGGTTGTGAATGCCCAAATAATGACAATCTACCAGCAGATACTCGGTTTCTTCTTTAGTAAAACCACCGCATAACACGTGGGGCACAGTGTCAACATTGTATTTATGCTTGATGGAAGCACAAATACCAATAGTTCCCGGGCGCATTCGGGTCACTTTTTTATCTAACAGGCCGTCTTTCTCGATATACACAAACTCTTCGCGCGACGTGGTAACATCAATAAAGGGAGGTTTAAACTCCATCAAGGGATCGATATTGTTATAAAGTTCTTGTATACTTTTTCCTTTTCTAGGCGGAATCAACTCAAAGCTAAATAACGTCTTCCCGTTTGCGTTTTTTATGTGGTCTGTAATTTTCATAAGCATCTACCTGGTCCACTTTAACGTGTTTTCAGGTTTTGTTTTGGTTGTATTAGTTGTTTTGGTTAATCGTCAGAAATATTAGGGTTGAGCCATTTTTCTGCGAGACGTGTTTCAATATTTTTCCGCTTTGCGAAATCACTTACTTGGTCCATTTTAATTTTCCCAAGCCCGAAATAGCGCGCCTGCGGATTCGCAAAATAATACCCACTTACTGAAGCTGCCGGCCACATAGCCAAGCTTTCGGTCAATTCAACACCTATGGTTTCTTTCACTTGAAGCACATCCCAAATAGTTAGCTTTTCTAAATGATCAGGACAAGCAGGATATCCCGGCGCAGGACGTATCCCGTTATATTCCTCTTTAATTAACTGATCATTATTTAAGACTTCATCGCTAGCATAGCCCCAATATTCCTTACGTACACGTTCGTGTAAGTATTCAGCAAAGGCCTCAGCGAAACGATCGGCCAGCGCTTTTACCATAATACTGTTATAATCGTCATGTTCTGCCTCATATTTGGCAGCCAATTCTTGTGTCCCAAAACCGGCGGTAACACAAAAACAGCCCATATAATCCTGTTTTCCGCTTTCTTTAGGAGCGATAAAATCTGAAAGTGCAATATTGGGTTTTCCAGAGGCCTTTTTGCTTTGTTGTCTCAAGGTTCTGAAAATGAATTTTTCTTCGTTCTCAACTGCGCCCGAAGTGACAATCTCGATATCGTCGTCATTGATCGTATTGGCAGGAAACAGTCCGAAAATTGCTTTAGCCTTCAGTAATTTTTCGTCTATAATCTTTTTAAGAATCTCCTTTGCATCTGCGAATAATTCTTGTGCTTGAGCGCCCACAACGTCGTCTTCCAGAATATCAGGATATTTCCCGTGCAGATCCCAACTGCGGAAAAACGGTGACCAGTCAATATACGGCACAAGTTTATCAAGGTCAAATTCTTCAATAACCTGTATTCCTAATTGATTAGGCTTATACGCTTCAAAAGCATCCCAATCTAACTTCCATTTATTTTCACGCGCCTGCTCGATCGTTAGAAAATCACGCTTTTTCCCGCGTGTTAAAAAGCGCTCTCTAAATAGCGCATATTCTTCTTTGATTCCGGCTTTATAGGTTACTGAAGAATCAGGGTTGAGCAGATCGCCAACTACGGTAACGGCTCGTGAAGCGTCATTTACGTGAACAACCGACTCTGGATATTCAGGGTCAATTTTAACTGCGGTATGCGCTTTACTTGTGGTTGCACCACCAATGAGTAATGGCACTTTAAAATCTTGACGCTTCATCTCTTTGGCGAGAAACACCATCTCATCAAGAGAAGGCGTGATCAGGCCACTAAGACCTATGATATCAACATTTTTTTCTTTTGCCGTAGCAATAATTTTTTCCGGCGGAACCATAACTCCAAGGTCTATGATCTCATAGTTATTACACGCCAATACCACGCTCACTATATTTTTACCTATATCGTGCACATCGCCTTTTACGGTCGCCATCAATACAAGGTTAGACTTCTCTTTTTCTGAAGCCGGTGGCGGGTTTTTCAACTTTTCTTCTTCGATATACGGTAATAAATAAGCAACGGCTTTTTTCATCACCCGTGCCGATTTTACCACCTGCGGAAGGAACATTTTCCCGTCACCAAAAAGATCACCCACAACGTTCATACCGGTCATCAAGTGCCCTTCGATCACGTGCAAAGGTTTTTCTGAAGCCAGACGGGCTTCTTCTACATCTTCAAGAATATACGCGTCAATACCTTTTATCAAGGCTCGTGTAATACGATCTTGTAAAGGTTCTTCTCGCCAAGAAAGATCAACGGTTTTTTCTTTAGCCGTTCCTTTTACACTTTCGGCAAAATCCAGAAGACGCTCTGTAGCATCATCACGACGGTCTAGAATCACATCTTCAACGTGTTCTAAAAGATCTTTAGGAATATCATCATAAACCTCAAGCATCGTAGGATTTACGATACCAATATTCATCCCGGCTTTAATCGCATGATATAAAAATACCGAGTGCATCGCTTCGCGCACCACGTTATTTCCTCTAAAACTAAAAGAAACATTGCTCACCCCACCACTTACATGGGCGTGCGGCAAGTTTTCTTTCACCCATTTCGTAGCTCTGATAAAGTCAAGAGCGTTGAGGCGGTGCTCCTCCATACCGGTTGCTACCGGAAAAATATTTAAGTCAAAAATGATATCCTCCGGCGGAAAACCAACTTGATCCACTAGGATGTCATAGCTGCGCTTAACGATCTCTATACGACGGTTATAATTATCGGCCTGACCTACTTCGTCAAAAGCCATAACGATAACCGCTGCGCCGTAACGTTTTATTTTTTTTGCGTGATCAATAAATTCGGCTTCACCTTCTTTTAAGCTTATAGAGTTTACAACACACTTACCTTGTACAACTTGCAAGCCTGCTTCGATAATATCCCATTTTGAACTGTCGATCATAATGGGAACGCGTGAAATATCAGGTTCGGCGGCAATAAGATTTAAGAAAGTCACCATCGCCTTCTTTCCGTCGATTAATCCGTCGTCCATATTGATATCAATGATCTGGGCACCACCTTCAACCTGATCACGAGCGATATCTAAAGCTTCGTCAAACTTTTCTTCATTAATAAGTCTTAAGAATTTTCTAGATCCGGCAACATTAGTACGCTCTCCAACGTTAACAAAGTTGCTTTCAGGAGTTACAATAAGCGGTTCTAGACCGCTCAATCTTAAGAACCTCGCCGTTTCATTCTTTTTAGCTTTATTCAAATCAGCTTCCATATTCAATCTTAATTCGTATCTGTTGGCTAGGCGTTAGTAGCCTGTGGCAACGGTCTTGGCTTATATTCTTTAACGAGTTGGGCAATCGCGCTAATGTGTTCTGGAGTGGTCCCGCAACAACCGCCAATTATGTTGATCAATTGTTTGTCTAGATATTCTTTAATCTGCGCTGCCATTTCCTCTGGAGTCTCATCATATTCTCCAAAGGCATTTGGCAGACCGGCATTGGGATAAGCTGATATCGCAAAATTAGATTTGCCTGAAACTACTTCTAAATATGGTGTGAGTTGCTTAGCCCCTAGAGCGCAGTTGAATCCCACAGACAGTAGAGGAAGGTGGCCCACTGAGATCAAAAAGGCCTCAGCAGTTTGCCCGGAAAGGGTGCGCCCGGAAGCATCGGTAATAGTACCGCTTACCATCACCGGAATTTCAATATTACGTTCTTCTTTAATCTCTTCAATCGCAAACAATGCAGCTTTTGCATTAAGCGTATCAAAAACGGTTTCGACCAGAAGAATATCTACGCCGCCATCAATTAAAGCTTCGGCCTGTTGCTTATAAGCAATGCGTAGCTCATCAAACGAAATCGCTCTAAAACCGGGATCATTTACATCTGGAGACATACTCGCAGTTTTGTTAGTAGGACCAATAGCTCCTGCTACAAAGCGCGGTTTTTCTGGCTCTAGCGCAGTAAACTCAAGCGCTACTTTCTTGGCAATTTTTGCAGATTCAAAATTGAGTTCGTACACAAATTCTTCCATCCCATAATCTGCCATGGCTATGGTAGTACCGCTAAAAGTATTGGTTTCTACAATATCTGCTCCCGCCTCAAAATATTTGGCGTGTACTTGCGCAATCGCATCGGGTTGGGTGATACTCAACATATCATTATTACCCTGCACGGGAGTAGGCCAATCTTTAAAGCGCTCTCCTCTAAAATCTTCTTCGGTGAACTTATAGCGCTGAAGCATGGTTCCCATTGCACCGTCTAAAATTAGAATGCGCTTTTTAAGTTCCTCTTGAATGTTATTCTTACTCATAATCATTTCCTCCAAAAGTCTTTTGACTATTACTAAGGTCTAAAAACACAACTTTCATTCTTGTATAAATCAATACTACTCTAGATCTTAGAGCAGTTTGCAAAATTAGGTTATTAAGAAAGCATATGGAAAGCCGATGAGACTTGTTTTTGTTATCTATCGCTGATGTAGCGTAGAATGTAGCACCTTCTCCGAGAGGAGGGTTGCTAAGGTTTCATCGGGTCTAATCCCTCTACCTTTCTTGATAACAGCAATAAATAATGAACTAGGATGCAAATATTGTAAATCGCATTGACAAAATGCAATTTTAAGAGCATAAATATTGTCATTTTTTAGGTCTGATTTTCGACGAAGAACGCTATAACTACGAGTAAAAAATAACTTGTAAATCTTAACTAAGTTAAAAAAACCAACTAACATATTGATTTTTAGTGATTTAATTAATGATAATAAAATGTATATTTAAAAGTTAAATTTTGTTTCTTTACACAACCCAAATTCTAAGCTTATGAGCAATACAACTACCTCACAATCATCACGTTTTACCATCGTTAACTATGAGGATGCCTCTCCCGAGGTTCAGGCGATTTATGATGATACCAAACGAACGCTACAATTACCTTTTGTTTTAAATTGGTTTAAATGTCAAGGTTCAAACGCAACTTTACTTAATGGAAACTGGACCAAGCTGAAATCTACCTTGATGATGGGAGATGTGCCTAATGTTTTAAAGCAGCTTATCATCTACAAAGTTTCTAAGGAGCGTAATTGTGAATATTGTGCACATGCACACGGTATTTTTGCCGACAGTATGAGCGCTATGATTTCTGACAACCCTAGCTTCAGAGCGACAGAAGATCTTGAAAGCCCTCTTATTCCAGAAAGCTTTAAAACCGCAATCAAAATCGTGACCAAAGCTGCTTTACACGCTAATCAAATAAGCGATGCAGATTTTAAACAACTAGAAGAAGTAGGCTTTGACGAAGGTGAAATACAAGAGCTTATGGCACAGGCTGATTTAGTCAATATGCTGAATACCCTTGCCGATGTTTCAGGTATTAAAATTGACAATGAGCTCATGGAAGCTCAGGCCTAATTATCTTTAGTTTTGAATCTTTCGGGCGCAAAGTATCGTATTACTTATGAAGCCTTTTCTAAATTCTCCGGAAACTTAAGTAAAGTTGAGTCGCTAGAAGAATTAGGCAAAATCATAAGTAGGCATTTAAAATATCTGTTTAACTACAAGGTATTTAAAATCATGATTTTACATGAGCAATCTCTTGCGGGGTATACTTTCCTCCCCGGCAAAACGATCACGCATACCCAGCAACAAGATCTTGAACCCTATGAGCGCCTATTGCTTAAGGACAAAATTCCCTTTGTAAATTCAATTGATTCAACAGAATTACCAGAATACCTTAAAGATGTAAAACTCAATAATGGCAATTTATGGGGTTGGTTTTTAGCATATTCTGAATATCAGATCTGTATTTCTCTTGTCTCTGATGATGACACGTATTTTAGCAGCTCAGACGTAGATATCGTTCATCTATTAGCCGATAGTGTTGCGTCAAAATACAGACAAATCAGCCTAAGCGAGATCTTACAACAGAATAATATTCATCTGGAATCACTCGTTACAGAGATCGCTTGCAAAAACAAAGAGATCAAAGCGATTAATGACAATCAACAACTTGTCATTGAAGCACGTACGGAAGAACTTCTACAAAAGAATAAGAAGCTTTTTGAACTTTCTAGATTGAATGCGCACGATTTGAGAGAACCCCTAAGCCGCGTTCTAGGCTTACTCGAACTGGCTGAACATTTACCACAAGACGAACTACGCTCTTCTATTTTACCAAAAATTAAAGAAGCCTCTGGGCATTTAGACCAAGTTATACAGCGCGTAGTCACTCAAAGTGAAAAAGAGCTCATCAATATTAAATCATCTCAACCCTAATGACTACAAAGCCCCTAAAAGTGATGCTGGTTGATGATCAGAAAATGGCCAACTTTATCAATAAAAAATTGATAGAGATCAGTGGTTTCTCTAGTCACATAATTGACTACACCATTCCTAATGCAGCGCTTTCAAATTTAGACAAAGATCAACCTGATCTTATATTTCTAGATTTAAACATGCCTGAAATTAACGGCTGGACGTTTTTGGATATTCTTGAAAAAGATGAGCGCCCTACGCGTGTAGTTATCGTCACTTCAAGTACGAGTAGTATTGACAAAGAAAAGGCTCAGAAGTATGCTCGGGTTATTGACTTTTTAACTAAGCCACTCACCAAGAATACCATTCTAAGCCTTAAATCTAAATTGAATCTAGCAGGGTAGACTACTCAATAGCCTGCACAACTGCTTTCTCTGCTTCTTTTCTTGATCCATCAAAACCATCTATACCACTCACCGTAGTATACTTCATCACATAGCGTTTTCCTGGGTTGATAATTTTATAGGCAGATTGACACATCATTGTCGCTTCGTGGAAACCACATAAAATCAACTTTAATTTACCGGGATACGTATTGACATCACCAATAGCAAAAACACCGGGAATATTGGTTTGATAATCTAAGCTGTTATCTACTACAATAGCATTCTTTTCAATCTCAAGACCCCAGTTTGAAATAGGACCTAGTTTTGGTGAAAGACCAAATAAAGGAATAAAAGCATCTGCTTCTACCGAAATTTGCTCTTCGTTCTTCTCTATCACCACTTCTTTAAGTTCATCTACACCTCCAAGACCTACAACCTCAGCCGGCGTGATCAAGTTGATCTTACCAAGCATTTTAAGCTCACGAACTTTTTCAACAGAATCTAAAGCTCCTCTAAATTCGTTTCTTCGGTGTACTAAAGTTACCTCTTTTGCGATATCAGCAAGATAGATACTCCAGTCTAATGCGGAATCACCACCTCCGGCAATTACTACTTTTTTATCGCGGTATACTTCAGGATCTTTGATCATATAAGCGACCCCTTTATCTTCAAACTCGTGAATATTAGGTATAACCGGCTTACGTGGCTCAAAACTTCCTAAACCACCAGCAATAGCGACTACAGGCGCCTGGTGTTTAGTTCCTTTAGTAGTAGTCACAATAAAACTACCATCTTCTTGTTTTTCTATTGTTTCTGCACGCTCACCCAGTGTAAAACCTGGTTGAAATTGCTTTCCTTGCTCAAGAAGGTTATCTACTAATTCTCCGGCTCCAACTTCTGGAAATCCGGGGATATCATAAATAGGTTTTTTAGGATATATCTCAGCCAATTGTCCGCCTGGTTGTGCCAAGGCATCGATCAAGTGGCACTTCAGTTTTAAAAGTCCGGCTTCAAATACAGTAAATAGTCCGGTTGGTCCCGCTCCAATAATGAGAATGTCTGTTTTAATCATCTTCTTTAATCTTTGAGCCGAAGCTCATCATTCAACTTAAACTTTAATTTTTGGAAATCAATCCTTTTGTAAATTCATTGAGGGTTTCAACTTTCTCTTCAAAATCCCCTTTAATCGTTTTTCTATATTCATTCAAATTTTGAACCAAATCATCAATGTTATCGGGAATGACTTCTTCAAAAAACTGTCTTAAACGCTTTGCTGTCGTTGGCGACTTTCCGTTAGTAGAGATTGCGATTTTCACGTTTCCTTTAGTAACGATTCCGCCCATATAAAAATCACAAAGTTCAGGTACGTCTGCGATATTGCACAATAAGAACCGCTTTCTGGCTGCTCTATACACGCGCTGATTAACCGCTGGGCTATCTGTAGTTGCTATGACCACGTGGCGCTTTTTAAGCATAGAACGCGTAAAGCGCTTCTTTGTGATTTTTACATTAAACTTTTTTGCCATTTCTAGAGTTTCTTCTCTAAAAAAAGGCGCTACCATTTCCACAACCGCATCCGGACTCGATTTTGTCAAAAACGTGAGTTTTTCTAAAGCCACGTTACCTCCACCTACAATAAGAACCTGCAGGTTACGTACTTTTAAAAAAACCGGATATAGATTATTTCGCTCAGCAGCCATATTATGAGGTTTGCGCAAGTTCTACTTGCAAATTAAGCAATTGGGCTCTATTTCGTACCACCTCCCCAATAACAATAATTGCAGGATTGCTCAACTTTAACTTTTCAACTTCTTCCTGAATGCTATCTATCGTACCCACAGCAACGCGTTCTTCAAGTGTTGTACCGTTCTGAATGATTGCAACCGGAATATCTTTTTTCCCGCTTTCGCGAAAAAGCTGTGTGATTTCAGGTAGTTTACTCATCCCCATCAAGATAACCACGGTTGCCGAAGACTGCGCCGCAAGCTTTACGTCATTAGACAATTTATGATGGCGGGTAGTACCCGTGATCACCCAAAAACTCTCTGAACTCCCCCGCTTCGTAAGCGGAATATTCTGATACGCAGGCACGGCTAGCGAAGAAGAAATCCCAGGAACCATAGCAACTTCCAGTCCGGCTGCTGCGGCAACCTCCATTTCTTCAGCTCCGCGGCCAAAAATAAACGGATCTCCACCTTTAAGTCGCACTACGTGACCATGACTTTTAGCTCTGGCAATGATCAAGTCATTGATTTGCTCTTGCTGATAAGCATAACATCCTTTACGCTTTCCAACGAAAATCAATTCTGCATTGTTAGCATATTCCAACAATTTTGGATTTACCAAAGCATCATACAACACCACATCTGCACTTTCAAGCGCGCGAATACCTTTTAAAGTAAACAGCTCAACATCACCGGGTCCTGCTCCTACAACTGTTAATTTTGGATTCTTAATCTGCATGTGCTAATTGATTTTTTCTGAACGCATCTACACGATCAAAAAATGCATTAGCATCAGCGATATATGCTTCTGCAAATTCCTGTGTAGGCTCATTATTTTGAATTTGATAAACCAAATCTGCAAATGACGTTTCCGCTTTTAATATCGCATCTTCACCAAAAGTTTTGTCAAACTCAGCGATGATATTGGCTTGCGTGTTGGTTTTTACATTTTCAGACAATAGAATTGCTTTTGCCCCATTAACCAGACTTGCATAAGTATGATAGATACTGTCTACCCAATTCTTACCTTCAAAGGCTTCAATGGCGTTTCCTAGCTTTTCTTTAGCCTCAAGCAGCAAGGTTTGCACAAGATCGATCACGACTCCGGCACATTCTCCTACTCCCACTTCTTGAATGTATTTTTCATCATTCCCCCAGTCAACGAAGTCTGATTCTACCAGATTATCAGTTTCAGAAAGGGGCTTTAAGAAATCATAAAAATAACGCTGACCCTTCTCATCATAATAACTCAAGAAATCTTGACTACCCGCATTTGCTTTAAAATCATCAAGAATTGCACGTAAGGCTTGTGGCCCACGTTTACTAGGTATCTTGATCACCTTATCTGCAAAACGACCATCGCCATTTCCTAGAACTCCACCACCTAAAAGTACTTGTAGTGCAGGCGCTACCAATTTTTCTGGCGTACGTACAGACATACCTTGAAAACCTATATGAGCCATATTATGCTGACCGCAGGCATTCATACAACCACTAATTTTAATAGTGATCTCTTTATTATTTAAATACTCAGGATATTCTTCTACAAGAACATCTTCAAGCTTATCTGCGATACCGGTACTACTCGCAATCCCTAAGTTACAAGTATCTGTACCGGGACACGCAGTAATATCTGTTGTTGTTTCATATCCCGGACGGGCAAAACCTAGGTTGGCTAGTTGTGAGTAGAAGAATGGAATTGCCCCTTCCGGTATATGTCTTAATAATATATTTTGACGCAGGGTAAGTCGCAACTCATCTCCCCCGTATTTTTTAATCAATGCTGCTAATGCACGTGCTTTGTCAGTTGAAAAATCACCCAAACGCACTTTGATTCCAATAGCGTATAGACCTTCTTGTCTCTGTTTAAACACGTTGGTTGCTTTCCAAGCTTCATAAGCTTTAGCATCCTCAATAATAACTTCCGGGGCTTCGGTTAAAGGTGCTGCAACCAGCTTATCATAAGCCGAAGTATCAATCTCGTAGGTTTTATAGGATAGCGCTTTTTTCTCTTCAGCAACCAAATCCATAAATCCTTCTAAACCGAGGTCTTTAATTAAGAATTTCATACGCGCCTTAAGACGTCTTGAACGTTCTCCGTGACGATCAAACACTCGTAATACTCCTTCGATCGTTGGAATAAGTTGGTTGACCGGCAAAAATTCAGTTAAAACATCTGCGTGACGTGGTTGCGATCCTAAACCACCACCAAGCATCACTTTGAAGCCTTTTTCTCCACCTTTGATTTTTGGAATAAACCCTAAATCGTGAATGAACGCTAAAGCGGTATCATCATCAGTTGACGAAAAAGACATTTTAAACTTTCGCCCCATTTCTTGACAAATAGGATTTCTCAAGAAAAACTGAAAAGTAGCATGTGCATAAGGCGTTGCGTCAAAAGCCTCGTCAGGGTTGATTCCTGCATCAGGACTCGCCGTCACATTTCTTACGGTGTTTCCACAAGCTTCACGCAGAGTTACATCGCTCTTTTCAAGTTCTGCCCACAACTCAGGGGTTCTATCTAAACTCACATAGTGAATCTGAATATCCTGACGTGTGGTAATGTGAAGCTTTCCGCGAGAGTACTCATCAGAAACATCAGAAATACGCAACAACTGATCGCTGGACACCTTTCCGTAAGGCAATTTGATACGTATCATTTGCACGCCTTCTTGACGTTGCCCGTACACTCCACGAGCCAAACGAAGACTTCTAAAACGTTCTTCATCTATCTTCCCATCCTTAAAAAGCTTGATCTTGCGTTCTAGCTCAATAATGTCGCGTTCTACAACCGGATTTTCTATTTCTGTTCTGAAGCTTTGCATAGCTTGTATTTTTTTATTTATTTCATTTTAATCCTATCGGAAAAATAGGATTTAAGCAAAAGAGTTTCAGTTTTTACACTGCACTCTTTAATCTATTTATTATCCAATAAAGCCCACTCCTGCAGTGGTATTACTTTGCGTGTCTATCAGGATGAATGACCCGCCAGCTTTGTTATCTGCGTAATTATCGTAAAACAGATTTTTACTCAGTTTAAAATTAACCTTGCCGATTTCATTCAGTTTTAATTGGCCAGCAGCAACATCTTCCCCTGAATAATCAGTTGAAATGACATTATCTATACTGTCAATTTTAGCCAAAATACGATTGGTATTATGCTGAATTTCGTATTTCGCTCCAGGCACTAATGCTTTCCCATCCATCCAACAAACCGCTGCTTTTAGGGTTTTTGAAGATTGTGGAACTTCATCAGACTTCACTAAAATATCGCCTCTGGTAACATTGATATCGTCTTCTATAGTAATCGTAACCGAGCTACCGGCAACGGCCTCGTCAAATTCTTCATTAAAAAATTCTATCGACTTAATTTTTGAAGAAGTCAGCGACGGCAATACCGTTACTGCATCACCTACTTTTAGACTGCTTCCGTAGATCTTCCCGGCATATCCTCTATAATCGTGGAACTCATCCTTTTTAGGGCGTATCACGGTTTGCACAGGAAAACGCGCCGCAGTTTTTTCTTCCTGCTCAGGTTGTAAAGCTTCAAGAAAATCAAGAACACTCTCCCCCTTGTACCAAGGCATCGCATTAGACTTCTGCGCCACGTTATCACCTTTTAGGGCACTAATAGGCACGAAAGTCACTTCTTGATCTTCATAGCTACTTTGTGCATTCAACTTTTCAAAGTCGCGTTTAATATCTTCAAAAACTTGCTGATCATAATCAACCAAGTCCATTTTATTTACCGCAACAATAACATGTTTTACACGTAAAAGATTATTGATAAAAAAGTGACGATATGTTTGCTCGATCACTCCTTTACGTGCATCAATTAAGATGATTGATGCTTGCGCTTGAGAAGCACCGGTCACCATATTACGAGTATACTCTACGTGTCCCGGAGTATCAGCAATGATGTAACTTTTCTTTTTAGTTGAAAAGTAAATATGCGCTACATCAATGGTAATGCCTTGCTCACGCTCGGCCACTAAACCGTCTGTCGCTAAAGAAAAATCAAGATAATCGTACCCTTTCTTTCTACTGTTGCGCTCTATAGCTTCTAATTTATCATCTGTCAATGACTTCGTATCGTAAAGCAAACGTCCTATTAACGTACTTTTTCCGTCATCTACACTACCTGCTGTTGCTATTTTTAAAACTTCCATTATGCTATGCTACTCTTGCCCTTTCTAATTGAATTAAAGGAAAATTAATACCTTGTTTATGTACGTTCTAGAAGTACCCTTGTTGCTTACGCTTTTCCATTGCAGCTTCAGATCGCTTATCATCTATACGAGCTCCTCGTTCTGAAATGGTAGAAACCTTGATCTCTTTAACAATCTGCTCAATCGTATCTGCTTCAGATTCCACTGCCGCGGTACAAGTCATATCTCCTACTGTTCTGAAACGCACAATACGTTCTAAAACTTCCTCATCTTCCTCTCTATACACATACTTTGATGCACTCCAGATCAAACCATCGCGCACAAAGGTTTTACGCTTATGCGAAAAATAAATAGAAGGTATTTCTATCTTTTCTTGCTCAATATAACTCCATACATCAAGCTCTGTCCAGTTTGAGATTGGGAACACACGTACATTCTGTCCTATTTCTATTTTGCCGTTAAGTAAATCGAATAATTCTGGACGCTGATTTTTTTCATCCCATTGACCAAAATCATCACGCACTGAAAAAATACGTTCTTTTGCACGGGCTTTTTCCTCGTCACGACGCGCTCCACCAATACATGCATCAAACTTAAACTCCTCAATCGCATCAAGAAGCGTAGTGGTTTGCAGCATATTTCGGCTAGAATATTTACCTGTTTCTTCAGTTACTTTACCGGCATCAATAGCATCTTGCACATTACGCACAATAAGATCTAAACCTAGTTCTTCAACTAACTTGTCGCGAAACTCAATGGTCTCAGGAAAGTTATGACCGGTATCTACGTGCAACAAAGGAAATGGAATCTTCGCCGGATAAAATGCTTTTTGCGCCAAACGCACTAGGGTAATACTGTCTTTCCCTCCCGAAAAAAGAAGTACAGGATTTTCAAACTGTGCAACTACTTCCCTAAAAATGTAAATAGCCTCACTTTCTAATGCATTTGTTTTTAAAATCTTGCTCATGCTCTACTCTTTTTAAGCGTGTAAACCACACTCCCTGTTTTCCAAAACTTTTGTTGGATCAAAATATTTATGTTCATTTGGCAGCTTATGCTCCTCCAAATACATATCTAATTGCTCATCGCTGTAATAGTAAAACGGACTCACTTTCAGCACTCCGTCTGCTCCTAAACTCAGAATATCAAGATTATCTCTATGTGCCGTTTGCCCTTTACGCAGGTTTGTAAACCACACATCAGGCTTATGAACCGCCATTGCTCTTTTAAAAGGCTCAAGCTTTACTTGCTCTGTAAAAACTTTGTGCTTTGGGTCATCAATCTGCGGAATTCCCAAAACCACATCTCTATGTGCCGAAGTTTGCTTAGGAACATAAAGATCAACGTTCAAAGCCAGCAAATCGATCACTTCCTCTGCGTGTCTATACGTATTAGGGGTATTATACCCGGTATCACACCAAATCACAGGAATATCTTTTTTAGCCTGAGTTGCAGCATATAAAATCGCTGCCTCGTAAGGTCTAAAATTGGTAGTCACCACTGCGTTCGCAGCATTATCAACTGCCCATTGCGCAATCTCAACCGGTGACTTTTGTTTTAACTCGGCATTGAGTTTTTTTATTTCTTCTGCTGAATAACTCATTATTTTCCCCATTTAATTGTATTCCAGATACGCTCGTGAAAAAAGTATAAAACCATTTTTGTCACAAGTTCAACGGCTCCGATCGAAAAAGCCAGCGATAATGTCCCGGTGATTACCCAAGAAATCAAAACCGTATCTATCGTACCTACAACTCTCCAACTAATCGATTTTACTATACTGCGTAGCGGCTTCTCTGATGAAGCGTCTTTTTCATAAGAAGCTTTCTGAGGCTTCTCTGCGTGACTCTGGTTATACACTTGATCTAATATCATATTACAACTCCTATTCAGTTATATTTAAATCCTATCGGAATAGTAGGATTATAAAGCAAAAGTATACCTACTTCGCTTCTTGACCAAATCTTTTGGCGTTTTTTTGAAATTTTTAAGTGATTTTCAGCATTTAAGCTAAATCTTCGGAATTACTCAGCAATCAGGTCTGCAAGCGTGTTTTTATTCAATACCGCCAGATTGCTATCTCTCAATTGCACCATCAAACTGTGTACAGAACACGTGGTTTCATCAGGGCAATCATCACATTTTTCGTAGAAATTGAGGCTTACACAAGGCACCATCGAAACCGGCCCCTCAAGTATACGCATCACTTCAACCATCTTGATTTCTTCAGGTTGTCTGCGCAAATAATAACCGCCACCTTTTCCTTTTTTGCTTCCCAAAAAACCGGCTTTACGCAATGTAAGCATGATACTCTCTAGAAATTTCTGAGAAATATTTTCACTTTTAGCAATGGCTCCTATCTGCACAGGATCTTCTCCCTTATGCTTGGCAACATAAGCTAATGCTTTTAGGCCGTATTTGGTCTTTTTTGATAACACGGCCTAAAAGTATGCAAAATTGTTAGAAATCTATGCGTTCAATGCTTGATCAAGATCGGCAATCACATCTTCTACATGCTCTAGACCAACAGAGCAACGCACCAAACCGTCAGTGATGCCCACTTCAAGACGATCTCCTTCAGCCAGTTTACTGTGGGTTGTAGATGCAGGATGCGTCACAATGGTACGCGTATCACCTAAATTCGCAGAAAGCGAACACATTTTAATTGAGTTTAAAAACTTACGGCCTGCATCGATTCCGCCTTTGACTTCAAAAGCGACAATGTTTCCGCCGTGACGCATTTGTCTTTTAGCCACCTCATACTGCGGATGCGACTTTAAGAACGGATATTTCACCATATTCACTTTGTCGTGCCCTTCTAAAAATTCGGCTACTTTTAACGCATTTTCGCAGTGCCGATCTGCTCTAACATGTAGAGTTTCCAGGCTTTTTGAAAGCACCCAAGCGTTGAATGGCGACAAAGCCGGACCAGTATTACGAGAAAACAAATAGATCTCTCTAATCAAATCGGCACGGCCTACGCTCACACCACCTAACACACGGCCTTGACCATCGATCATCTTTGTTGCAGAATGAATGACGATATCTGCACCAAATTTGATAGGTTGTTGCAAATAAGGAGTTGCAAAACAATTATCAACCACAAAAATGAGGTTGTGCTTTTTGGCAATATTTCCCAAATGCTCAAGATCTAAAACGTCGCAACCCGGATTTGTAGGCGACTCAACGTAAAGGATTTTAGTTTCCGGCTTAATTAGGCTTTCGACTTGATCTACTTCGTCCACTTTGAAATACGAGGTTTCAATATTCCATTTTGGGAGGAATTTTGTAAACAAAGAATGGGTTGAACCAAATACCGATCGAGCCGATACAATGTGATCGCCACTATCAAGCAAGGCAGCAAATGTTGAAAAAACGGCTGCCATCCCCGTCGCAAATGCATAACCGCTTTCGGCTCCTTCCATCTTGCAAATTTTATCTACAAATTCGCTGGTGTTCGGATTGGTAAAACGGCTGTAAATATTCCGCTCTTTTTCTTCTGTGAAAGAAGCACGCATATCTTCTGCATCTTCAAATACAAAACTTGAAGTCAAATAAAGGGGCACAGAATGCTCTAAAAATTCGCTTCGGTTTAATTGCGTACGTATCGCTTCGGTTTCAAAATGTTTACTCATTGTATTTAGATGTTAGACTTTAGACGATAGATTTGAGATGACTTTTATGCTCAAATGCGTTGTTTAAAATCTGATATTGTTTTCTTAGTTATTAGGAGGTTCAAAATTCAATAGCTGTCTTACACTTCTTTCCTCTCTACTCTTATTTCTTTATTCTAAAATCTCATGTCTTAGAACTCAGATCTACTCCACTTCTTCCCCGTTTAAAAACACCTTGTAAGTCACTTCAACACCTGCCTGTAGCGTGATAGAAACCGAACAGTATTTTTCAAAACTTAGTTGGGCTGCGCGCAAGGCTTTTGCCGGCGGAATATCACCCTCAAGATACACGTGTACTCGCATCGCACTAAAGGGCTTTGCCTGGCCTACCTCTTTGCGGTCTCCCTCAACTTCCACGTGATAGGAGTCGATCTCGAGTTTTTGCTTTTTCAAAATCGAAATAATATCGATCGCACTGCAACCGCCAACGCCCATCAACAAAAGCTCCATCGGGCTGCTGCCTTTTACTTCATCTACAGTTTTATTATCAATCATTACCGAATTGCCCGAAGCACCTTTAGCTTCAAACAGATAATCGTTGTTTTTACGGTCGAGTGTAACTTTCATCTTATTATAATTTTTACTAACTATTTCGTTCTGCGAGTTTTAAAATATCTCCAAAAACACCACGTGCTGTAACTGCTGCACCGGCACCGGCTCCTTGAATTACTAGCGGATTTTCGCCATAAGACTCCGTGTAAATCTCAAAAATACTGTCGCTGCCTTTTACCTGGCCTAATGCGGAGTTTTTTGAAACGGTCACCAATTTTACTTCGAGCGTACCGCCGTCTTCCTGAGATAAATCTCCGTAAAGGTCGCCAACATAACGCAGAACTTCGCCTTCTTTTAGGGCTTTTTTACGCGCTTCAAAAACAGGATTTAACTCTTTTAATCTTCCTAAGAAATCTGAAGCGGCTCCTTCACGCAATGGCTCCGGAATTAAATTTTCGATCTGCACATCGCTAAATTCTTTATGCAAGTCCAGTTCTCGAGCCAAGATCAATAATTTACGACCTACATCATTTCCGCCCAAATCTTCACGCGGATCAGGCTCTGTAAACCCTTTGTCAATCGCTTCCTGTAGCACCTCTGAAAAAGATTTATCTTCCACAGAAAACGTGTTGAACAAATAACTTAACGAACCACTAAATACACCCTTAATACGTGTAATATTATCTCCGGAAAGATGTAATAATCTAATCGTATCAATCAAAGGAAGTCCGGCACCTACGTTGGTTTCATACAAATAGCGCTTGTTGTTTTCATCCAACACCCGACGTAGTTTTTGGTAAAAATCAAACTCCACCGTATTGGCGATCTTGTTTGAAGAAACCAGATCAAAACCATTTTTGGCCAGATCGATATAGTTTTTGATAAAAGTCGCACTCGCCGTATTATCAATCGCGATCAAGTTGGCCAGATGATTTGCTTTCGCGAAAGCGATAACTTCGTGAATACCGCCTTCTGTAGCCTGAGCATCAAAATCAGTTTTCCAAGATTCTGAAACGCCATCTTTGTCGAACAAAATTTTCTTTGAATTGGCTACCGCAAAAATATTCAGCGCGATGCCTTTGCGATCTTGAATTGCTGCTGCCGAAGCAACGATCTGGTCAATCAAAGTTCCGCCCACCAAGCCGTGACCAAAAATCGCAATATTGATCTTTTTAGCAATCCCAAAAATCTCCCCGTGAACCACATTTAAAGCTTTGGTTAACTGCGGTTTGCGCACCACCACACTCACGTTTTTACCGGTCACCGTGTTGTTAAATAACAACGGCACAATTCCATTTTTGATGAGTTCGCTATACGGTTTATGAAAACTGCTCAAATCCTGACCGACGATCGAAATCACCGCAACTTCGTCTATAATTTCGATACGGTTTACATCCTGATTCTGAAAATCCGCTTCAAACTCAAAACGCAAAGCGGAAATCGCCAATTGCGCTTGTTTTGCTTCAACCACAAGACCAATGCCGCGCTCAGAAGACCCCTGCGCGATGATGCTCACACTCACACCGCTGTTTCCAAGAGCTCTAAAAATACGCGCATCGACACCCACTTTTCCAAGGAGTCCACGTCCTTCCAGGTTGATCAACGCCATTTCGCTTAAAACGGAAAGCGATTTAATTCCTTCTTTTTCTTCTTGCGCAGTGATCAAGGTTCCGCTATCATCTGCGTTGAAGGTATTTAAAATACGCAGTGGAATATTCTTTTCAATTAGCGGAATAATCGTCTTCGCGTGCAACACCGAAGTACCAAAATTTGCAAGTTCGTTTGCCTCGCTATACGTCAATCGCTCGATCTTCTGCGCTCCCGGAACCAAATCTGGATTTGCTGTGAAAATTCCATCAACGTGCGTGTAGTTTTGAAGTTCGCCGGCATCTAAATAATTAGCAAGCAGAGAAGCAGTATAATTGCTTCCGTTACGGCCCAACGTGGTGGTTTGATTATTATCATCACTGGCGATAAAACCGGTTACAATATTAACCGTATCGCCGTTATATTTTGTGAAGTGTTTTACTACTTGCTCTTTAGAAAGCTTGTCGTTAGGCTGCGCGTTACCAAAAACGCCGTTGGTTTTAATAAGCTTACGAGAATCTGTAAACTGTGCCTTTACACCCTCTTTTTGCAATAAATGCGTCACTGTTTTTACCGAAATCAATTCTCCAAAAGACAGCACCTCATCTTTCACTTTTTTACTGTAATCGCCTAAAAGTGCGACGCCATCAAAAAGACGTTGCAGTTCTGAAAATTCTTCAGAAAGGTCAACATCGAAGTCACTTTGCTGATACGACTTGAATGCTTCGATTTGATGTTTATACGCTTGTCCTGAAGCTGCTGCTTCGAGAATTGCTTCTAATTCATCGGTAGCGCCACCACGGGCAGAAAGCACAGCCGCGATATGTTCGCCGTTGGCTACTTTCGATTTAATAATATTTAAAACCGTGTCTAGACCTTTTCCGTTTGCGAGAGATTTCCCACCGAACTTTAAGATCTTCAGCTTTGCCGTATCTTCTCTAAACACCGGATACAACAGTTGCTCAAGTTGCTCAAATTCGATCAAAAAAGCATCGTGACCGTGCACCGAATGAATTTCGCCATAGGTCACATTATTTTTATGTTGCGCCAGTTGCTTGTAGGTTTCTCTATTTTCCGCAGGCGTAAAGAACAAATCAGAATCTACACCAATGATGTGAATATTTGCCTCTACCGTACTCAGAATTTCATTGAACCCTTCACGACCACGCGTCACATCAATCGTCTTTAAAAGCTGATTCATCAACTTATAGGCAGAAACCTGAAAGCGATCTTTCAGTTTATGGCCGTGATGATCTAACCAACTCTCTACGTTAAAAATATTGAGATCCTCATTGGTACTGCGCTGAAATTTATTCTTGAATGATTCCGGTGTGCGGTAACATAGCATCGCATGCATACGCGCATCGTGAACCGGCTGTGAGGAATTATTCAATATTTGTTCTTGAATCTGACAGTTTGCAATAAGCCAATCGGTAGATTTCCAATCGGAAGCCACAGGAATAAAATGCGCAGTAATTGCCGGCTGAAGCGTAAGCATTTCCCAACCGATTCCACCTCCCAGAGAACCACCAATAATTGCAAAAAGCGATTCGATCTCAAGAAGCTCTAATCCCTTTAAGAAAGCGCGGGCAACATCTTGCGCAACAAATTCTTTATAGTTTTCGATCAAAAAACCATCATAACCATTACCGGGAATGTTGAAGGAAAGTATGCTGTATTTACGCGTATCTATACACTTGTCATCACCTATGATCTCATTCCACCACCCATCCGGGCCGCTGACGTGAGAATTACCTGTTAAGGCGTGATTTACCAGAATTACAGGAGCTTCACCCAATTGTTGACCAAAGGTTTCATAGCTCAATTGCAAATCCAATTGATAACCCGATTGGGTTGTAAAATTTTCTATTTTCAGTTTTTGTAACATAATAATCTATCGTGGCTTTAGCCGCAAAACTGAAAAATGAAAGCAAGAAAGTGGTGAGGAAAAAATCCTTTTGCGTTATCTATTCTGCAAAAACAGATAGAATGTAGCACCTTCTTTCAAGAGAAAGGGTTGCTAAGGCTTCATCGGGTCTATTCCCTCCGCCTTTCTTGATAACATCTCAGTACGTGTTTGAACTTTGTGAGCGCAAAGATTGCAAAACGTTTTAAAGATATGCAAGTAAAACGCGGCAATTTTTTAAAGGGTCATAAAAAATCATAAGATTTCAAAACCCGTTTTGTAATATCTTCTAAAGTTATACATTTGTCCTCTCAAAAGAGGAAAGATTTGACTGATTGCAACCTCTTATGCTGAAACATCAGCGTAAAAAAATGCTAAAGGCAGTACTTACTACCATTTATCAGGCATTCGTCAAATCCTTTTGTATTAAAATTTCATCCCACTGGCGGGAATCAAAAAAATGCTGAAATGGCTTACCTATTTACCTCAGAAAGTGTGTCTGAAGGGCACCCTGATAAAATCGCAGATCAAATAAGCGATACTTTACTCGATAATTTTTTAGCTTTTGACCCTGAATCAAAAGTTGCTTGCGAAACCCTTGTTACTACCGGGCAAGTGGTGCTTGCGGGGGAAGTAAAAAGTGACACGTACATCGATGTTCAAAACATTGCTCGTGGCGTGATCAACGATATTGGTTACACTAAAGGTGCGTATCAATTTAGTGGCGACAGCTGTGGTGTTATTTCTTTAATTCACGAGCAATCACAAGACATCAATCAAGGGGTTGACCGCGCTTCTAAAGAAGAGCAAGGTGCCGGCGATCAAGGGATGATGTTTGGTTACGCAACTAAAGAAACCGAAAATTATATGCCGCTGGCGCTTGACATTTCGCATCGCATTATGATCGAATTAGCTAAGCTACGCAGAGAAAATAAAGACATCACTTACCTACGCCCTGATGCAAAAGCACAGGTGACGATAGAATATTCTGATGACAATGTACCTCAAAAAATCGTCGCTATTGTAGTTTCTACACAGCACGATGAGTTTGATGAGGATGAAAAAATGCTGGCTAAGATCAAAGAAGATATTATTTCGATTTTGATTCCGCGTGTGAAGAATGATCTACATCCGGAGCTTGCTAAGCTTTTTAATGATGATATTATTTATCACATTAACCCAACCGGAAAGTTTGTAATTGGTGGTCCTCATGGAGATGCCGGACTCACCGGACGTAAGATCATCGTGGACACGTATGGCGGAAAAGGTGCTCACGGTGGTGGTGCATTTTCAGGAAAAGATCCTAGTAAAGTAGACCGTTCTGCGGCATATGCATCGAGACATATTGCTAAGAATCTTGTCGCTGCCGGTGTAGCTGACGAAGTGTTAGTTCAGGTTTCTTACGCTATTGGTGTTGTTGAGCCTACTTCAATATTCGTTGACACCTACGGAACTTCTAAAGTTGAATTGAGCAATGGTCAAATTGCTGCAAAAGTACGAGAGCTTTTTGATATGCGTCCTGCGGCGATTGAAGACCGCTTGAAACTTCGTAATCCTATTTATAGAGAGACTGCGGCATACGGGCATATGGGTAAAGATCCTAGAACTATCACTAAGGTTTTTGAAAGTCCGTACAGCGGCCGAATCGAGAAAGAGGTTGAACTTTTTACCTGGGAAAAACTAGACTATGTAGATCAGGTTAAGAAAGCCTTCGGTCTATAGACGTTATCAAAATACTAAACCCTTAAAAATGCCACTTACAACGAGTGGCATTTTTTATTTTTACGGGACACCTAAATGTATACTATGGCACTTTTACTCATCAGAAATAATAAAGATTATCAACCGTGGATCGAGGCTTTACACTTGGCCGATCCTTCCATTGAAGTGGTTACCCCGGAAACTATTAAAGACCCGGCAGATGCGACGATGGCGATTACCTGGAAAGCACCAAAAGGCAGTTATGCTAAGTATCCCAACTTAAAAGTAATAGGTTCGATGGGAGCCGGTGTTGACCACCTATTTGAAGATGAATCGCTACCAGAAGATGTAATCCTTACCCGCGTGGTAGACGATAAATTGGCAAGTGATATGCAAGAATTTGTCGCAGCGCTTTGCCTAAATCACATCAGAAATTTAAAAACTTACGCTCGGTTACAGAAAGAAAACACCTGGAAACCTACCGACTATAAGCGTGCAAAAGATGTTACCGTAGGAATTTTAGGCTTCGGCACTTTAGGGCAAGCCGTGGGGTCTATGCTGAAAGCAATTGGGTTTAATGTACTTGGCTGGTCTTCTTCAGCAAAAAATGTTGACGGTATTAAAAGCTATACTGAAAATGAACTCGACACTTTTCTTTCAAAATCTGAAATTCTGGTGTGTTTGCTTCCGTTGACAGAAAGTACCAAGGGAATTTTGAATAAAGATTTATTCAATAAACTTCCACAAGGTGCATACCTCATCAATGTTGCACGCGGCGGTCATCTTGTAGATGATGACTTGATCGAAGCATTAAATAGCGAACACTTAAGTGGAGCAGCGCTAGATGTTTTTCATACCGAACCATTACCTGAAGAACATCCTTTCTGGCAAACCGAAAATATCATCATCACCCCGCATATTGCAAGTATGAGCAACGCGGCTTCAGTATCTGGTCAGGTGGCAGAAAACTACCAGCGTATGCAAAACGGGGAGGAATTATTGAATCAAGTACAGGCTAAAAAGGGGTATTAACAAACTCTTAAATCAGGCTGTTTTCCGTTAAAAGCTGCAAAATTCCATTAAAATAGGGTTAAAAACGTCGGTTTCAGGTCTACTTCCCAGTACCTTGTATTCACTAAAAATCAAAAATTATGGATCAAGCAAAGTATGATCAAATGGAAACGATGCTTCATAAATTGGAAGATATTAAGAACAGCCAAGAAAGCATCATCGATAAAATTAACCACGTAATCACAGATCTTTTCCAAAATCCAGACAAGGATTTGGAAAAAGCGATGGAAGATGCGCATCAAAAAGCATCAGATAACGTTGAGAAAATCGCAGAAGCGACAGAAGAGTATCAAATGAAAATGAATAAACTTGAACAAGCGTAACCGTTTGTAGAAATTCAACAAAACTAAAAACCCGAAGCCCCACAGCTTCGGGTTTTGTATTGATAAAGACTTCTTTTAAGCTATCCAATAAGGAAATTCAAAAACCTCCTTCCAGCCGTGAGATGCCGTATTTTTATATAAGTAAAAACTGCCAGAACCTGACGTCTTATCTAAAACTTACTTTCTCTATATAAAGTAACATATATGTGTAATTATCTAAACCTCGGAAATTGATAGTTTCTGAAACATGCCAGTTAAATTCATTTTTAGGATTTTGAGAAAATAATGTTATCGATTCAGCAAGTTTAGACCGATCTAATGCAGCTGAAGAACTGTTACTAATTTGAAGAAATAGTTTGGATAAAATGTTGTTATCTAAAATTTGCTCAAGCTGAATATCTTGATGCTTAACATTAGCAATATTATTTTTAGCTTCTTTCCAATTATCAAGAACAAGAAGATCATCAATTTTTCTTTTATTGAAATCGATCGTCCTCTTTGCAAGTAGAACATCGCCTTGGTCTTCAAAAAATGAATTTAATAAATCATAATTCACTGCACATTTAATGTTTGTTTGTTCTTGTGCGTTTAATTGTATTGACCACGATAAAGTGCTGAATACTAAACTTAAAAAAATGATTCTACCTCTAACCGTCTGAACCCTTTGCTCCATCATTCTCTTATTTTACGCCAAGTAAACTCTTCATTTTCATCTCTTAGAAGTATTTTGTCTTCGGTAATTTCTCTGATATGTAACGTATCGATTTGATCATAGATCAATTCCCCTTTTAAAGGACTTAAATTGATATTGAAATCCATATTAGTTTCTTGTATCAAAGCAACCTTTATTTTTTCAAAACCAACATAATTAATATCTAAGTATAAGGAATCGCCTCTTTTAGAGGGTTCATCTAGAATTTTAAAGGTTGTTCGACCGTGAATATCTATTTTCTTTTTTTGAGTTTCAGCGCCAACTAAATCGACATAAGCTCCTACAATTGGATTTTGTTTCATGTCAAAAAGTCTAACCTTAATAACCAAGGAATCATGGGTATTATTCCATTTAGTTGCTTTAATTCTATACGCGTTTTCTGCTGGAGGAGTATCAAAATTCAGTACTAAATTGTCACCTGTAACAAGGTATGTACCATAACCATACTCATCATCACCCAAAGATGCGCCATAGTGATATTCAAATGTATAATCCTCTAAAAAAGTGTAGACTTTATAATATTCCTGCCCTTTAGCTAAAGCCGAATAGGAACCTTCAATTTGTGCTTGAGAAATTGAAATGTTACTTAACAACACCAGACAACAAATCAATTTAGGGACATTTTGAACCTTGTGACAGAATTCTTGCATCATTATTAGTTGGTTTATAACCCTAAATAAATATTGATTTTTCCTAAAAATATCAAATTCTATCAAGCTGGCTGGCAAAAAATTCAATAATCTGTCTCAAAATAAGTCCGGTTTAGGGCTATCAACAAAATTAAAAACCCGAAGCCTTACAGCTTCGGGTTTTGTTTTTAAACACAATAAACAAAAAATAGCTTGCGCTATAAATTATACTTTACCGAAAGCATCACAATACGCGGCATCACAAAATACTCTGTAGTGGTACTAAAGGTTTCATTAAAACTGTCATTATTCAAAGAATCTACATTGAATAAGTTGGTTCCATCCAATCTAAATTCCCATTTACTTTCCGGTTTTTGATAGCGTAAACTGGCCTCAAAAAAGGAATATTCGTTTTGCACCGTATCATCTTTGTCCTGATAATTGTAATAACTCCAATCTGCCGTAAACGTAAATCCGTTTAAGAATTTCACATCCATATTGGCAAACGGGCGGTCTGTATAGAACACACGATCACTGTTTCCATTTTGGTAATTGTTGATGCTTCGGTTGTAACCTACTTCAAAGTTGGGTGCGTTTTTAAAATTGGTTTCCACGCTTCCCTGATAATTCTGTGTAAAGTTTTGCGACAGGGTAGGTTGCGTATTGATGATGTTATTCAATTCGCTGTACGAAACATTCGCACTCAAGTTGGCCTTCCACTTTCTAAAGGTTTTTTGAAAACGTCCGTTAGCACTCAACACCTCATCTACAAAATTGCTATTGATTGGCGACGAAGCCTGATTGATCTGATCTATTGCAGTACTGGTTTTGATCGCATCAACGCGCTTGGTGTAACTCACACCTCCGTTCAGGTTGGTGAAGTTGAACATATTGAAATTGAAATAATTTAACCGAGCGGTATGAAAGATCGCATTCTCAATATTTCGGTTACCGCGAAACATCTGATTGTAGTTGTTAAACACATAACCTTCAGCAAAATTATTCACGTCTGTATAATCTGCCGTCATCTGATAGTTGAGGCGCAAACTTTCGCTTTGCTTAAACTCGGCGATCGCATAAAGATCGGGTAACAGCTTCCACTCATTCTCGCTGGTTTCAATCCCTAATTGCTCAGAAGCTACATTGTAGTTGTGCAAAGTCACTCCCGGAGTGAAGGTAAAAATCCCGGTTTTAAACTTGTAGTGCGCTCCTAAAAACACATCGCTAAAACGATAGACAACGTCGTTATTCAAGCTTGCATCTGTGAACTCATTTTGAGTTCCGTTATCAAGAATCTGAAAAATCGCCGAGTTGAAATCCTGGCGACTTTGGGTAGTTCCTAAGGTTAAATTCAGGTTACTTTTGTCATTGATGACGTAGTAATAATCAATCTTACTGTCCAGTTTATTGGTCTCGATCATTTTATCTTGATTGATATTGAATCGATCCTGATCGGTATCCAAAGGAAGAATCTGTGCAAAAGGTTGCTGCGTCACGATCGCCTGATAAAACGGATCTTCTTTTTGATACAAATGCTGCACAAAACCGGCAAAAATATTCTTCTCATTCAGCGTGTAATACGCGTTAAGATTTTGATTTAAACTGAACGGATTGTTGTCTTTATTCTCGTCGATCGGGTTGTTGGTCACGCCATTCTCATCTGTAAAAACGGAAAGTGCATCGGTCAATTCTTCTTGTTGCGATTTTTTTGCAAGCACATCATAATCCAGTTGAAGCTTATCGCTAGGCTTGTATATAGCACTAAATTTCGCCATCCCCAATTGATTGCTTTGATTGCTGTTTTGAGTATTCACCTCGGTCGCACCGGTAGCAATATAGTTGCGTAAGCTACGCTGAATAAAATCGGTTGAATTATCACTGAAGAGTAAAAATCCGCTTAAATCCAATGCATCTGAAGCTTCATAACTGAAGTTTGCCGCGCCAAAATTGGTTTTGATCTCATTGGCTCTATTGTTTTGAGAAACTAAAAATCCGAGTCCACTGTCTGAAATATTAAATGAAGTCCCGCCACGCGCATTGAAATTTCTGAACCCACCGGTAAAATTGAAGTAATCCCTAAACGTAAACGGCACATCGCCGGTATTGTTAGAATTCCCGATCAAGTTGATACTTCCCTTAGGACTGTAGTAAAACAATTTGGCACTGCCCAGATAGCGCGTTTGTTCGCCATCACCGATTCCGCCTTGCAACTCCCCAAACCAGAAATTCTTTTTACCTTCTTTCAGCTTTAGGTTGATCGCAACATTATCCTGATCGTTGCCCAAACCGCGCATTTGATCGACTTCATTGTAATTTTTAAGCACTTCAACCTTTTTCAAAGCATCGGCAGGAATATTTTTGGTCGCCAATTTAGAATCGCCGTCAAAAAAGTCTTTCCCTTCGATCATTACTTTAGAAACGGTTTGCCCTTCAACCTCGATCTCACCATCATCGGTCACCGTAACGCCGGGAAGTTTTTTAAGCACGTCTCCTAATTTCTGTTCGGTTCCGTTAGTAAAACTGTCCGTATTATAAACGATGGTATCACCACGAACCACCACCGGCATTTCATAAACGATCTCCACATCATCCAGCTGATTTTCCGCAGGGTACAGAACAAAATCCAATGAGATGTCGTCGGCTCCGGATGCAATATCAAGTTCTTGGGTAGTAGGCGCCAATCCTAAAAAACTCGCTACTAAAGAATATTTAGCCCCTGTAGGAAGGTTGAATTGATAGCGTCCTTGAGTGTTTGAGATTGCATACGATTCCATCTCTCCGGTATCGGTGCGGGTAGCGATCACGTTAGCTAGTTCTAGCGGAGTACCAATACTGTCTTTAACCGTGCCACTCACACGCACGCTCTGCGCAGAGATTGAAAGGCTAAAGCCCATAACTAAAAATAAAAGGTATTTCATAAAGGTTAGTTGTTGTTTTTAGGTTGAAGTTTGTGTTTTTATCCGCGACCACCGGGACCACGACGTCTGCCGTTGCCAAAGCGCTCTGCCATTTCTTTAGTTTTCTCGACAACTATTTCTTGATATTCTTCACGAGAAACTTCGTCTCCTTTTTTAGGCTTTTCAATAGCAAGACCTTCTTTAGGATTGATCACGATTTTGTTGCATAAGATCACCGTGCGGCCCGCACTCACTTCAAGAATTAATCCGGGAAGTCCCCAATATTCATCAGGACCTTGACTTACGGGAATTTGCGGCGTGTACCAGGCGATGATCACTTCTTCTTTTGGCGAGGTTGCAGTAGTATCTGCCTCAGCACCCGGACGCGGCGGACGCATAGCTTCAAAAGGACTGGTTTCTATTTTACGTACAGCGGTCGCCTTAAAAGCCGCATACTGGCCAATCATTTTGCTCTCTTTCTCTAACTTCCAATCTAGCTTGTTTAACGTATCTTTTACCAGAAAAGATTTGCCCATCAAGTCGTTTTCACGCGCATAGGTGTCTTCAGCAATGTTTTTATAGATTCCGCCTTGTGCAAAACCACCACCCATAAAACGCATACCACCACCGGCTCCGGGCGCTTCAAGTTTTTCCTCTTCCTCGTAAATAGACTCGTCTTTAGTAAACGTAAGCGTGAAGGTTTTTTCCAGGCGGCTTTTCATGCGCTCGGCAAATTGCTTTTTCATTTGCTCGCTCATCTCGCGACCACCAAAGTTTTCAAAATCAAATGATGTTTTAGATTGGTAAGTGGCTACCCCTCCATCAAATTGTTGCGCATTAATCGCACTAGTCATTAAGGCTAGCGCCAAAGCCAGAAATAAAGATTGAAGTTTCATAAGTCAAATAGTTTATCGCTTTTTGACTTCACTGCGCTTCAAAGGTTTAACGGTCTAAAAGATTTTATCCACCTATTTTTATGGTAAAGCTTTTACCATCTTCCCGAGTGCTGCTGTTGCGCTCGATCCATTCTTTCATCTTCTCATCCTGAATGGTTTTCATCTCGGCTTCGCCTACTACTTTACCAGTTTCAGGAGCTTTGATCTCGATTTTTTCTTCGGGATTCAGCACGATCTGACTGCATAAAATTGTTTGATCACCGTCTTGCACTTCTAAAATTAAGCCCGGTAATCCCCAATTCATCCCGGGTCCGTGGCTCACAGGGATTTGCGGCGTATACCATACCGTCACGGTTTTAGTAAACGCAGTGTCTACCGTTTTCATAGTTTCCGAAGAAAAGGTTTGTGATACCACGTCTTCGGTGCGCGTGGCTTTAAAACAGGTATAATCACCTATAGATTTTGTTTCTTTCTCCAGTTTCCATTCTGGTTTTGGCAAGCTATCTTTTACCAAAAATATTTTTCCCAGCACATCTTCCTGACGTTCGTAACGTTGCGCTGCAGTGTTTTTGTAAAGAATATCGCGACTCTGACTTATTTTAATCTGTATTCCGTTTGAGGAAGCCATATCAGGAGCAGCTAGTTTTTCCTCCTCCTTATACAAAGACTCATTACGGTTGAAAGTAAGCGTATAGGTTTTTTCAAATTGTTTTTTGAGTTGGGCTGCAATTTGCTCCTGCATCGCATCGGTCATATTTTCTCCATTCATTTTGAGATCGACCTTGCGTCTGCTTTTATAGGTTGCAACCCCTTGAAAGTCCTGTGCCATTAAAGCTTCCGCGAACGCGAGAAAAAAGACAACGATAGTTAAAAATCTAAAATTCATAACAGTTTGATTTGTGATTGATTACTGAAACAAAGATGCGCAGGAAAAAGATCGAAAAGCGTTAACCAGTGTTAACGAGTGTTAACTGAAAATCCGGCTGTCAATTTTTCGCTCTATTTTTGGTCTATGCAAAATCGAAAATATTCCTATCTCATCTATTTTATAGCAGCTGTGATCGCCGTTACACTTGCAATACAGATCTATTGGAATTTTAAAAACTATCAAGCCTCCAGACAGCAACTTATTAACGAGATTCAAACCAGTCTTGATTTTGCAATTGACAATTACTATATCGATCTGGCTGAGAAAAATACAATCGGACTTTCCTATGAAGGAAATATTTTAGAAAATAAAGGTCTGGATACCATTACCAAACGTATTGATATTTCTTCTCAAGGTTTTAAAGGACTAGATAGTCTGAAACCCCAAGATATTCACGATATCAAAATTTTCAAAGGTGTTCAAGCCTTGAATATGGACACGCTTGCTTCAGAATTGAGCGTCTCATTAGATGAGCGCAGAGATGTTGTAAAATCCTTTTTAAATCCACGTAATACAGACAGTCTTAAAGGCAAGTTTGCCTTAGCGAATCGTATTATTATTTCGATAAGTACTGATTCTATCGAAATTCCTGAAATGAACAACTACATTCAAGAACAGCTCAATCAGAAAAACTTAAATGTAGATTATGGATATCGCTTTTTAAATAAAAAAGGATTAAAACAGTATTTCAACCTCTCACAAATAGACACTACAAATCTAAAGGCTGAAGCAAAATCAGGCTACCTACCCAACAAGAGTACATTCACATTATTCTACGACAATATTGAACAGGAAGTTTGGAAACGCAATCTTTTAGGAATATTGCTTTCTGCCCTATTAATGACTGCTGTCATCGCCTGCCTCCTGTTTTTACTTAAGATCATCAACCGTCAAAAACAACTCGCCGAAGTTAAAAATGATCTCATCAGCAACATTACACACGAGTTTAAAACGCCTATCGCGACCATTAGTGTCGCGCTCGAGGGCATCAAAAATTTTAATCGTGAAAATGATCCCGTCAAAACCGGCAATTATGTGAATACTTCCACCGCCCAACTCGACAAACTTACGATGATGGTCGAAAAACTTTTAGAAACCGCAACCTTAGATGGTGAAGAGCTCGCACTCAACAAGGAAGAGATCAACCTAAATGAGATCCTAGAAAATTTGGTTCAAAAGCATCAAACGCTCGCGCCTGAGAAAAGTATTCGTTTTACAGCTTTACGAGAAAACAATTGGATCTTGGGTGATGCTTTTCATCTGGATAATGCCCTGAACAATTTACTGGATAATGCCGTGAAATATGGCGGAGATACTATCGAAGTTACCCTGAATTCCCGCAACGGATCTTACAGCATTCTGGTTTCAGATTCCGGCACTTCGTTAAGCAAAGCCGAAGCAAAACAAATCTTTGAGAAATTCTATCGCGTTCCTAAAGGGAACACGCACGACGTGAAAGGCTTTGGGATCGGACTCTATTACACCCAGAAAATTATTGAAAAACACGGTGGAAGCATCGATGTTTCTGTAACTTCTCAAACCACTTTTAAAATCGACTTGCCCAATGCCTGATAAAACTCATTTACTTTTAGCCGAAGACGAAGCTGCACTGGGACAAATCGTAAAAGAGAGTCTGGAAACCCGCGAATTCACAGTAGACCTTGCCGAAGATGGAGAAAAAGCGCTAAAACTTTTTGAGCAAAAAAGCTACGATGCATTGGTTCTTGATGTGATGATGCCAAAGAAAGATGGTTTTACGCTCGCAAAAGAGATCCGGGCAAAAGATGACAGCATTCCTATTATATTTCTCACGGCAAAATCACAGACTAGCGATGTCGTAGAAGGCTTTAGCATAGGCGGAAATGATTATCTTAAAAAACCCTTCAGTATGGAAGAATTGATCGTGCGCATTCACAATCTGGTCGCGCGTAAAAAACTCCAATCCCAATCTGAAGTGCTAACCTTAGGTGGTTATAAATTCAACTTCCCAAAACAAACCTTACAGTTTCAGACCGAAGAAGCGGTTTTACTCACCCACAGGGAAGCGCATTTGTTATTTCACCTTATTAAAAACAAAAATCAAGTACTTGATCGCAGCCTGATTCTTAACAAACTTTGGAATTCAGATGATTTCTTTGCGGCACGCAGTATGGATGTATTTATTTCGAAACTGCGGAAAAAACTAGCAAAAGACGAGCATATTCAAATCATAAACGTGCGGGGTTTTGGATATAAACTTACCTGTTGAATTCCGAGTTATAGACCTTTCTAAAACGGCTTTATTTTGTATTTTTCAAGAATGCGAAGCCTTATACTTTTTATTTTCTTTTGCGCTTGTACGTTACAGGCTCAAGACAGTCTTAAGGTTTCAGCAGCACCTTTAGACACAGTCATATCGCTTAAAGCAGACACTTTTATTGGTGTTGATTCATATAACAACTTCTATTACGTAAAAGGCCGCGCGCTATATAAAAAGAGTCAAGACAAAACCATTCAGTTTAGTGATTTGCGATTGGGTGCGATCAGTTCGGTAGATCTTTTAAATCCGTTACGCATTACAGTTTTTTATGCCGAAACGAATACTGCTGTGATTCTTGACAACACCTTGAATGAAATTACCCGAGTTAATTTTAACGCCATCGAAAACTTCAGAAATGTAAGTCATGCGCGCACGGCAAGCGATCGCCGACTCTGGATCTTCAACACCGATTTGCAGCGTCTGGAGCTTTTTGATTATCAAAACAATCGTGTAGTCAGCAATTTTACTCCACAACCCGATATTGCTTTAGAACTTGCAAGTGATTTTAATACGTGTTGGGTACTTTCAGAAGACAATTTATATCACTACAATCAATACGGAAGTTTACTTGAAAAACTTCCGTCAGGAGCAATTGAAAGCCTTGCTGTATATGATGAAAAGCTCTTCAGCATTCAGAATGAAAAGCTTTATATAAAATCGAAAACCAAGCCCTTCTGGCAAGAGATAAAAAACATTCCGCAAGGCATTCAAGCGTTTTATTTGAAAGCAGGAAACCTGTATCTTTACCGTTCTGAATTAATCTCAATCTACAAATTAAAGCTACCTAAATCCTAATCTCATGCACATCGCGATTGCAGGCAATATTGGCGCCGGAAAAACCACACTTACAAAACTTCTAGCAAAGCATTATAACTGGCAACCGCAATATGAGGATGTAGTAGACAACCCTTATCTTGATGATTTCTACAACGCGATGGAGCGCTGGTCTTTTAACCTGCAAGTTTACTTTTTAAACAGCCGATTTAGACAGCTTTTAGAGATTCAGGAAAGTGGTAAAGACATCATTCAAGATCGTACGATCTATGAAGACGCCCACATTTTTGCTCCTAACTTGCATGCGATGGGTTTACTTACCAATCGTGATTTTCACAACTACGCCTCGCTTTTTGAACTTATGGAAAGCGTAGTTCAAGGTCCGGATTTACTCATCTATTTACGCAGCAGTATACCTAATCTGGTAGCACAAATTCACAAACGCGGGAGAGAGTACGAGAACTCGATTTCTATCGATTATCTAAGCCGACTGAATGAACGTTATGAGGCCTGGATTCACGATTACAACAAAGGCAATTTGCTTATCATAGATGTAGACAACATCAATTTTGTAGATAATCCTGAAGATCTGGGAGGCATCATCAACAAGATCGATGCTGAGATCAATGGGCTTTTCTAAAATTCTGACAGCTTATTTCAGCCAACTTCGCTAAGGCGATGTTAAAGCACTATCGCATCCTGCCAAAGTTCTCTTAAACCTTGATGCATTCCTGCGCAAACGTTTGCTAGCCGTTCTTCTTTCTGCTAATTTGATGAGTCAAATGATGTAGAACGGAAAACATGATTGGTCAAACCGAAGAACTTTTAGCTGATTTAGAACCGGGTAAACGCACGATGAGCGACTTGCCACACGGCGGATTTTTAGTGCTTGAACATGATGTCCCTGCCTTGCTCATTTACCGTAAAAAACCAAACGACAAGGCCACCTTGCGCTTGGCACGAACAGGTGCTTCTTATCTGATTATTGGGGATTCTCATTTTGAGTATTTCCGGGAGTTTATCACTCAACTAACGACTAAAATGGCAGAACGTTTTGGTTCTTTTATTTTGGTCGAACTCTACAAAGGCGAACCGGGAAGTACCGATTTTATCATCAAAGGACCATCTCATAAATTACCGGCATCTCTTGAAACCCTTTCTGAAGAGCTTTCTGCAATAGACAGCCGCAGGTACAACCTCAAGCTAGGCGCAAACATTAAACATACCAAAAACAGACAAAAACCCGGTGATGAAACTTTGTTTGATCTTGATGACCTCAAAGCCGCCGGTGGAACACTTCTGGGGCTAGAATTGCCTCCGGTATATTGTAATAAAAGCGGTAAAATGTTTCCGCTGTATTTTAGAATGTTCCGAGATAAATTGGCAAAAGCCATTCAGAAAACGATTTATGAATTTATACGCGTACAGACCACTTCAGACATTCATAGTTACCACACTTTAGGCCGCCGCCGAATACACAAAGAGGTTTTAAAGATTGACCGACAGATCACCGAAATTCAGTCAAGATATCAATTTTTATTGTTGGTCGCTCCGGTAAATATTCAGGCATTACGGCACAAATTCTTTGAAACCAATTTTGAAGAAATCGACACCTATCACTATCGCTTGCTTCCGGTAGATCCAGATTTACTAAAGCGAGAACTCTATAATCTGCGCATTGATGAGATCGATGATCCTTCACTGTCGTATTTATATAACGAAAAGCGGGAAGAGTTAGATAAGGAACTCACCATGCTCAAAGAGCGAGGGTCAAAAAATTTCTTTTACAGCAGCATCAGATTGTATCAAGGGGTGCCCAGAAATGTTTTAGCCGAAGCAAAACTCATCCTAGAAACTATTCCTGAAAATCACGAAGAACACGCAGAAAAAACCATTGATGCACATCAATTTAAAGAACTTGCTGAGGTAGAATTTGAGTATTTCAAAGAGCAAGCGCCGCATTTTGAAAGCAGCATTCACATTCGTGAAGATGTAAATATTATTATGGTTTCTAACGGTGAATTGTATTTACCTGCAGATTATAAAATGACTGAAAATGAAGCGCAAGCATTGATTCAGCACGAACTGGGAACACACGCGCTCACGCATTTTAACGGTAGTCAGCAGCCTTTGAGTCAGCTCTCTGCAGGCTTTGCCGATTACGACGCCACTCAGGAAGGTATTGCTGTACTTTCAGAATATCTGGGAGGCGGTCTAACCGGTAACCGATTGAGAATATTGGCCGGTCGCGTAGTTGCCGGCGAAGATTTGATGAACGGCGCCGATTTTAAATCGGTCTTTCACCACCTCTACACCGATTATGGTTTTACTAAAGAGCGCGCCTTCAATATCACTTCTCGAATGTTTCAAGGCGGTGGTTTTCTTAAAGATATCATCTATCTCAAAGGTCTTGTAGAACTCAGAGATTACTTAGGCAATGGTGGCGCCTTACAACCTTTACTTGCGGGAAAATTTGCACTGAAACACGTAGATATTATAAACGATCTCACGCAACGCAAATTGCTCAATGCGCCTAAGATTATTCCACGGTATTTTGAGAATACCAACTTTTCAACCAAACTAAACGCCTTTAAAGAAGGCATCACACTATCTAAAATGATCTAATCATGAAAATATGTTTTGTAATAAGTGATGTTGCCACCGAGCCGGTAGGTACTTCAGTAGTATTAATGCGGAAAGCGCATCAGCGCGGCCACGAAGTTTATGTGATGAACGTAGGTGGTTTTAATTTTTATCAGGGCGGGCCCATCAAACTTACCTGTAAAAAAATACCCGAAGATCTAAAGTATAAAACACCCCAAGAATTCTGGGAGCAGATTCAAGATGAACAATTAGCCTGGACCAAAGCAGATTCTTCTAAAATAGATGTGGTATTCCTGCGGAATAATCCCACCGAAGAAACAGACGACAGACATTGGGCTGAGCACTCCGGCATTGCTTTTGGCCGTATGCTTCAAGAGCAAGGAGTTTTGGTGCTCAATGATGCCGATGCTATGTCTAATGCATTTATAGACAAGCTGTATTTTGAAGAATTACCGGCTTCAATCAAACCCAAAAGTTTAATCACGCGAGATAAAGACGAACTCCTAAAATTCTGGAAGAAGTGTGACAAAAAGATCGTACTCAAACCTCTTGAAGGTTCCGGCGGGCAGAATGTGTATTTGATAGATGAAGAAAAAAAGAATTTCAATCAGATCATTACCAGTTTAACCGAATTGGGCTACGTTATCGCACAAGAATTTTTACCCGAAGTAAGCAAAGGTGATGTAAGAATCATTCTGGTCAACGGTCGCATTCTGGAAGAAAATGGTAAGCTCGCTGTTATACGACGGGTGAACAGTGATAAAACTGAGTTCAGAAGTAACCTCTCGCTAGGCGCGAAAGCAAAACCGGCAAAACTCACCAAGGCTATGGAACATATCGTAGAGATCACAGCGCCTAAATTGATAAAAGACGGGTTTTTCTTTGTAGGCCTAGATGTGGTAGATGATAAATTAATCGAGATCAATGTGCTGAGCCCCGGCGGCTTAGATTATTGTGAAGCTATTGGCCTTCCTGAATTTACAGATCCGGTGATCGAAGCGATAGAGCGTAAAGTAGCCTATAAAAAGCATTACACGCACGGCTTTTCAAACCGCGAATTAGCCTCAATGCACTAAACAGAAATTATGTCTTTAGAAAAAAAATATCCTAGAATTCTGGGGCAATACACAAGCAATAAGCTTGGACCGCTTCTTTTTATAACCGGTGGCGTCCACGGCAATGAGCCCAGTGGCGTTCAAGCGCTGCAAAAAGTTTTTGCTCAATTAAAGCAGGAACAACCTGAGATCAAAGGCACCGTTGTAGGAGTTTCCGGGAATCATAAAGCGCTGCAAGAAAATGTACGCTACATTGACGAAGACCTCAACCGTACTTGGACAGAAGAAAATATTACTAATCAAAATCAAGACTCGCACGAGAAAAAAGAGATGTTTTCTATTATCGAAGTGTTAGAACAGTTTCCGAAAACTGATTTTGAGAAGCGCTATTTTCTAGATTGTCACACGACCTCATCCGCTAGCAAACCGTATATCTCTGTGCAGGAAGTACATGATAATGATGCTTGGGCGCACCGGTTTCCACCTTATATAATCCGTGGGTTTTCAGATATCGTTTATGGATGCATCGATCATTATCTAAGCCGAATTGGCGTTACCGGTTTTGTCTTTGAAGGCGGTCAACATACTAGCCCTGATGCGGTAAAACATCATGAAGGAATGATCTGGCTTGCGTTATCTAAAGCTTGTGATTTAGATCTAAACACTTTAGAAAAACACCCTGAAGCTGCAACGTATATGGAAGCTATGCGTGCTGAACAGAAGACCTTTGAGATCGAATACCGTCACGAGATCAAAGACGGTGATTCGTTTAAAATGGAACAGGGTTACGAAAACTTTCAACCTATTAAAAAAGGAGAACTGTTAGCCACTCACAACGGCTCTGAAGTTAGAAGTGAATGGGACGCTTTTATTTTTATGCCGCTGTATCAAGATCAGGGCAATGATGGCTTTTTTGTAGTGCGCGAAGTGTAATACTTATTGGATAAGTCCCAATTCTCGTGCGTGCTCTGCTGCCGTTTGACTGTCTTTAACCAAAAGCGCAGGCGTTAGTTCAAAACGTTCTAGAAGTCCGCGTACGCGGAACACACGCTTCTCGTGATTCACACTACGCAAGTAGATGGCTTTAATACGCTCAGGGAATTCTTCAGCGATCTCGATATAAATATCGGCGTCGTGCTCTCCACTATCTCCAATAAGCACAAATTGCAAATCTGGATAAGTGTTTAAAATATTTCGGATTTCTCTTTGCTTATGGGGTTTTTCGGGTTTTGGAGTTCGGTCAAAAGGCGTTCTAAAATCCCGTAGCAAAATGGCTCCTTTAGGAAAATTGTTATGCTTAATGAACGCTTGCAAGTAATGATATAAATTCCACGGACTATTACTCACATAAAACATAGGATTAGAAGCCTTGCCCGACTTTCCTAAATGCAGTTGCTTGTAAAAAGACGCCGCTCCTTTAAACGGGGTGCGTTTGCCCACACCGGTAAACAGCGTATTAAAAATGACGCGCCATTTTAAAAGGGACGTTACTCCGGTTTTTAAAATGGTATCGTCGATATCGCTGATGACGCCGAATTCCGCTTTGCGAGAAGGGATCAACATCTGCCCTGGAAACCGATTGTTGTTTTTAATCAGTCTTTTTTGGTTTTCATCATCATACGCCAATTCTAGCTGCAACCAACCTTGCTCATTCGTCAGGTCTTGCAAATCTTTAACCGCTTTATCAAATTTAAAATAGCCTTCGGCATTTGTTTCTACGTAAAAAACGCGGTCATCCGGCAATTTGATTTTCAGCTTTGCAAAGGGTAACTCATCACTTCTAAACTGTTTATACGCATTTTTAAATGCGTTGCCAAGGCCGGTCTTATCAAGATTGACGCCCTCATCTTCTAAGGCTCTACCCAGCAAATACAAATGCTCATTAGTGCCATAGGTTTGATACCCGTGAATTTGCAAGGGATCTTGGGGGTGCAGTTTAAGTTTTTGTAGAACATCCTTCAGCATATCTTTAAATTAGAAAATCCCGATGAGGTCATCGGGATTTAAAATGATAAAGTTGTCTTAAGGATACGTTATTCTTTTTCTTCAAATTTTATCTCCTTTACAACATGCTTTTCTGATGCACTATGTGACTCAGTATTGTAGTCTGCTATTTGTTGCTTCAGCTCTTCTTCACTGCCCTCAAGTCGTTTTTCAGTAACCTGAAGTTTTCCGTCTATGGTTTTGGTTTCTGTGATTAAAGCGCTGTACAACCCGTTTGACTCTTGTTGCATTTGCACCTCGACCTTAACTTCTTGATTGGTTGCCAAACCCTCTGAATGCCCACCGAGAATCGGGGCGATCACAAGCCCCACAAGACAGGTAAGTTTGATCAAAATATTCATGGAAGGCCCTGAAGTATCTTTAAAAGGATCTCCTACAGTATCACCGGTAACCGCTGCTTTGTGCGCGTCGCTCCCCTTGTATTCCACTTTTCCGTTAATTTCAACTCCTGCTTCAAAAGACTTTTTAGCGTTGTCCCAAGCACCACCGGCATTGTTCTGAAAAATCGCCCACATCACACCAGAAACGCAAACCCCAGCCATATAGCCTCCAAGAGGTTCTGCCCCAAAAATAAGCCCGATAATTATAGGAACGATAATCGTGATCAGTCCGGGAAGAATCATCTCGCGCAAGGCCGCTTGTGTAGAAATCGCGACACACTTGCCGTATTCGGGTTTGCCGGTTCCTTCTAAAATTCCGGGAATTTCTTTAAACTGACGACGAACTTCCTGCACCATTTGCATCGCCGCTTTTCCTACAGATTGCATTGCCAAGGCTGAAAAGATCACGGGGATCATTCCACCTACAAAAAGCGCTGCCAACACATCAGCTTTAAAAATATTGATTCCGTCGATTCCCGTAAAAGTTACATAAGCCGCAAAAAGAGCCAAAGCCGTCAATGCTGCTGAAGCAATTGCAAAACCTTTACCAACAGCTGCGGTAGTATTCCCCACCGAATCTAAAATATCAGTACGTTCACGTACATGGTCTTCCAGTTCGCTCATTTCAGCTACTCCACCCGCATTATCTGCAATAGGACCAAATGCATCAATCGCTAACTGCATTGCGGTCGTTGCCATCATTGCCGAAGCTGCGAGCGCAACTCCATAAAAGCCGGCTAGCTCATACGAACCATAAATCGCCGCAGCGAATAAAATCACGGATAAAAACGTAGATTTCATTCCGACAGCGAGTCCTGCGATGATATTTGTCGCAGCACCAGTTGAAGAATTCTTAACTATATCAAGCACCGGACCTTTACCTAAACTCGTATAATGTGCAGTAACTACAGAAATTAGCGCTCCCACCGCAAGGCCAATACAAGCGGACCAAAACACATTCAATGATGGAATGTCTTTATACCCTTCACCAAAGAATTGCATCGACATCGTTTCAGGTAACATCCAATCGATTAAAAAATAACTAGCGATTAAGGTTAGCACAATCGCTACCCAATTCCCCATATCTAATGCCTTTTGCACCTGTGATTCTTTGGCCTCGTTATTTTTAATACTCACCAAAAACGTCCCGATGATCGAAGCTAAAATCCCAACTCCCGCAATTACTACAGGTAGTAAAATGGGACCCATATTATTAAACGCATCAGTAAATAGAGCTCCTTGTGACATATCCTGCACGAGATAGTTACCCAATACCATAGCGGCCAAAACCGTAGCCACATAACTCCCAAAAAGGTCTGCACCCATACCAGCAACATCCCCTACGTTATCCCCAACATTATCTGCAATGGTAGCGGGATTTCGCGGATCATCTTCCGGGATACCCGCCTCAACTTTCCCAACAAGGTCTGCTCCTACATCTGCTGCTTTCGTATAAATACCACCACCCACACGCGCGAATAGCGCGATAGATTCAGCGCCAAGAGAGAAGCCTGCGAGTGTCTCAAGTACAATGGTCATTTCGTTATAAAAATTTCCACCTTCGGTTAGAAAACTTCCCATCAAGAATAGAAAGATCAAACTCAGTCCTAAAACTGCGAGCCCAGCAACTCCAAGCCCCATTACGGTACCTCCACCAAAACTTACTTTTAGTGCGTTAGGTAAACTGGTTTTAGCAGCTTCGGCAGTACGTGCGTTAGCATCTGTTGCGATGCGCATTCCTATATTTCCGGCTAGTGCCGAAAAGAACGCCCCGATGATAAAGGCAGGTACGATCAACCAACTTGTTGTAGCTACAACGTTTGAGATAATATATAAAAGAACAGAAGCGATCACAACAAATACCAGAAGTAAGCGGTATTCTGCGGCTAAAAATGCCAGTGCACCTTCTTTAATACTTTTTGAAATGCTTTGCATTTTGTCATTTCCGGCAGGTTGTTTTTTTACCCAAGCCATTTTTATAAACATAAAAAGCAAGCCTAATACTGCCAAAACTATTGGCACATAAATAATGTTTGATTCCATAAAAAGTGAATTTTTTAAGTCGAACTTATGTAGTGAAATTGATACTACTACATTGATTGCCTTAAATTACAGAAAATAAATCATAAAAAAAGACCGCATATTTGCGGTCTTTTAAAAATTGAAGCGTTTTACTGCTTACTCTATACTTACTTCCTCTTTTGGAACATCGCTATCTGCGTAACGATCGATGCATTGCTTGATGATTTCTTTAGCTTCATTTACATCACCGAAACCTCCTACATCAACTTTCTTTTTTTCAAGGTCTTTGTATACTTGAAAGAAATGCCCGATCTCTTTGATCAAATGTGGGTTTAACTCACTAAGATCTGAAATTCTGCTTGCGATAGGATCACTTACCGGCACACAAATGATTTTCTCATCAGGACCTTTCTCATCGGTCATGTGGAAAACACCAATAGGCTTTACTTCCATCACGCAACCCGGAAAGGTAGGCTCTGTAACCAAGACCAAAACATCAAGTGGGTCACCGTCAAGCGCTAGAGTTTCAGGAATGAATCCGTAGTCTGCAGGATACATCATTGAAGAAAAAATCATACGATCGTAGCGTATTTTCTTCAGCTTAAAATCGTACTCATACTTATTACGGCTCCCTTTTGGGATTTCAATTAAAACATCAAATGTCGAAATACTATCTGCTGTCATATTAGTTCTGGCTTTATAGTGTCTATTGTTTTTTAACCTAAATAGGGTGGCAAAAATACTCTAAATGTCAAGCTACCACAAGAAAAACCATTGAAAAGAAGCAACCTACAAAACTTATAACGTTTTCGTCTTTGATTCTTGAAATGAATTTAGATTTTGATTGTAAAATCCTTAGAATGAAAATTCTAAAGCTCCGGTAACCCCAAAACTTCTGGCGTCTGGCGTATCAAAGTAATTCCCTCTAAAGTTAAAATCAATACGCAGCACTTTTAAAATATTACCTACCCCAAAGCTATACTCGTAGTAAGGCTCATCATTGGGCGCTATATATTCAATATTGGATGCATTGATCAGCTGGTTTTCATCAGAAATAGAACCCCAAGCACCGCGGAAGCCAATAATCTCTCTAAGATTTAGCTTTCTCAAAAACGGAATACGGCCAAAAATTCGACCTCCAAAATTGTGCTCTAGATGTAGCGTGGCGTAGGTGTCGGTCACAAACTCATAATAGTTCAACTGCGGAAACGTGCCATAAATAGAAAATAAATTCTGATTTCCAGGTACTACACTAAGCAAGCCCAACGGTACTTCGCCAAAGGTTTTACCTGCTTCAATGGTAGAGCTAAACGTACCCAAACCTCCCATACGCCAAGGTTGGCGATACGACACCTGAAGTTTTTCGTAGTCAAAATCACTATTTACAAGTCCCTTAACTCCTTTGGTGTATCCAAAATAAATGGTAGGAAACCATTCATTTGTAACCGTACGTTCTACTCCATATCCTGAAGTATGCTTACCCGGCTCAAAAATACCACTAAGTACAATCTCTGCTTGTTTAACGTCTGATCTTACTTCGGTTTGCGTAAAATCAGTATAATAATCTAGATTGAACGTAGGTGATGCCGACTCTAAGGTGCGGTATGAAAGATCACCTCTGATCTTTAAGTTCTTTAAAAATTCGGCTTCAATGGCGAAATTAGCCAGCTTGATGCTCGTGAGTTGGTCATTATTCCCCACAGTGACTAAGGAAGATGAAGCAAGGTTTCGTCCCAGAACATCCGTTGAAGTGGTTAAACTCGCTGCGATTTGCTCAACGTCTTGACGGTAGCCTCCCGAGACAATTAAACGCGCTTTGTGATCTAAAAGCACTTTACCCGAAAGCCCAAACTTGAATTTCTTATCTCTAAACCCATAGGCTCCAAAACCTTCTAATCGCCAGGGATCATTTTGATCAAAATAGGTACGTGCACCGCCTCGTAAACGCAACCCTTCAACATCATTAAAACCAAATGCAGAAAACAACGGACCAATATCAAGATTGGCCTTATCCCACTCATAATACCCGCTTACCATCGCCGAACTTACACTATAAAAAGCTTGGAATTTGGGCACTTTTTGAAGTGAATCAAGCATTACATAGACGCCTTTCTCATCTTTGCTTAAAGGCTCCATCCGGTTTTCATCCCAGAAGGTATCGGGTTGGGTGTACACCGATTCATCGTAGCGCGTCACGCGCTCATCATAAAAGTCTTCTTCTTTGGGCTTATCAAAAACGTAGTTGTCGTAAAGCGTGGTTCGCTTTCCATAAACTCCGCGGCTTCCTTCTTTTTTTCGCAGAGCGAAATCTGACAAAAAGTAATCTCTGGTAATTAAGAAAACAGAATCGTTAAGCACATCATATTCCTGCTCGATATAGATCTCCTTGACCCAATTGATATTCGCACTTTTGTTAACCTGCAGGTTAATCTCCTTGATCGCCCAAGTGGTATCATTCACCCAAAAATCACCTTTAAAAGTGAGTTCGTTAGAACGTCTGGGGTAATAAATAATGTTGTAGCACCATTTATCTTTTATGTACGAACTGTCAGCAAGCACATAATTATAGGTGTCGATACCCGTGGTAGACAACGGGCTCACAAAGCTTTTATCAAAAAACTTCAGGTAGTTGTCATATATATTAAACTCGTTATACAGCTCTTGAATAAAAGCAATTAAGGTTTGATTGGTACTGAAACCACTGTTACGGTTTCCTTTTAATTCTTCTTTTTCTTTATCTAAAATATTATCTCCAAAAACTTCACTACTTCGTTCATTGATAAAAATGGGCAAGTAGGTTTTTCCGGTAATTCGGGAAGTATCCATCTGATCAAAGATGAATTCCATTTTATTAAAGATCTTGCTATTGATCAACGAACTATCAATTGTATTTAAGTCAAACTCAACCTTCTCGTATTTGTCATACGCATATTGATCAAACTGATTCAATCCATTAGAGCGTTTGTTGGCCCAAATCTTCCGCAGAATATCTATGGCGGGATTATTCTTCTTAGGCTGCTTTCCGCTATACACCACTACTTCGCTGAGGCTTTCGGTTTCTTCTTCTAAAGTAATCTCCAGATTATAGTTTACGCGCTGCGGAAGCAACACCTCTTTAGCCTGAAAGCCTATAAAAGTTACCTTTAAAGCATCATAAGTATTATCTGACTGTAAATAGAACCTTCCGTCCTCATTGGTGATTGTTCCTTCAGAAGAACCCGCAAACACTACATTGGCAAACGGCACAGGATTACCAGCACTGTCAAAAACCAATCCTCCGGCCTTGGTTTGGCCCAGAAGTAAAACAGGTATGAATAAAAAGAGAAGTAGGTTTAAGGAGTGCCTCATATAATAGGTAACGGTCTAGGGGAGTTTCTCTAACTCAAAAACTATTGAATTAGTATATTTTAAAGACGAACGAACACCGCATTCGTCGCAAATAAAATGACTACTAACAAAAAAAGCTTCATTAGCCAATACATATTGACCAATGAAGCTTCAAAGATAGTAGTATCTAGTTATCTGTATAGTACTTTTTTAACAGCTTTAACAACATCATTGCTGTTAGGTATCCACTCTTTTAAAAGTACAGGTGAATACGGTGCAGGTGTATCAGCAGTGTTTATTTTTACAATAGGTGCATCTAGATAGTCAAAAGCTTTTTCCTGAACTTGGAAGGTAATCTCAGTAGATACATTTCCAAAAGGCCAAGCTTCTTCAAGAATCACCAATCTGTTTGTTTTCTTTACAGACTCGATAACCGTATTAATATCTAAAGGTCTCACGGTACGCAAGTCAATGATCTCGCAAGAAATACCGTCTTTTTCTAGTTCGTCAGCGGCAGCGTAAGCTTCTTTAATGATCTTACCAAAAGAAACGATAGTTACATCGCTTCCTTCGCGCTTCACATCAGCAACACCAATTGGAATTAAATATTCTCCTTCTGGCACTTCACCTTTATCACCATACATTTGCTCACTTTCCATAAAAATAACCGGATCGTCATCGCGAATAGCCGACTTTAATAAGCCTTTTGCATCAGCTGGGTTAGAAGGTACAATTACCTTAAGCCCGGGAGTATTTGCAAACCAGCTCTCAAAAGCCTGAGAGTGCGTTGCACCTAGCTGTCCTGCAGAAGCAGTAGGCCCTCTAAATACAATAGGACAATTAAATTGACCACCAGACATCTGACGGATCTTTGCCGCGTTATTTATAATCTGATCTATACCTACCAACGAGAAGTTAAAGGTCATATATTCTACAATAGGACGGTTACCGTTCATTGCACTACCAATGGCGATCCCGGCGAAGCCTAATTCTGAAATTGGAGTATCGATTACACGATCTGGACCAAACTCATCAAGCATTCCTTTAGATGCTTTGTAAGCTCCATTATATTCTGCAACCTCTTCCCCCATAAGATAAATGGCCTCATCACGGCGCATTTCTTCACTCATGGCTTCACAAACCGCTTCCCTAAATTGTATTGTTTTCATAAATAAAAGTGGATGTACGTGTACTGTTAAATCAAGTAAAAACCCCAATTTTGTGGGGACAGCAAAAATAGGAATTAAATCTTCCCTAAGAAATCGGATTTAACTAAATTTTGTTATGCACGCATAGCAAATTTCCGATTTTAATGCTTATTTTCGTAACGAAAACGAAATAGTTCACAAGATAAAAGTTTGATATATGAAAATATTAGTGTGCATCAGTCACGTACCTGATACGACTTCTAAGATTAATTTTACCGAAAATGACACCAAATTTGATACAAACGGTGTTCAATTTGTGATTAACCCAAATGATGAATTTGGTCTTACCCGCGCCATGTGGTTTAAAGAAAAACAAGGCGCTACTGTAGATATTATTAATGTAGGTGGCCCGGAAACTGAACCTACCTTAAGAAAAGCGCTTGCCATAGGAGCAGACACCGCGATTAGAATCAATACCGAAGCACTTGACGGATTTCAGGTGGCTAAAGAATTAAGTACTGTTGCTAAAGAAGGTAATTACGACTTGATTATTGCCGGTCGCGAGTCTATTGATTACAATGGCGGTATGGTTCCCGGAATGTTGGCGAGTTTACTCGGTGCAAGTTTTGTAAATACCTGTATTGGTCTCGAAGTTGACGGTGATACCGCAACTGCTGTTCGTGAGATTGACGGTGGTAAAGAAACCGTAACTGCTAAATTGCCTCTAGTTGTAGGTGGGCAAAAAGGAATTGTTGAAGAAAGTGATTTACGCATCCCAAATATGCGTGGTATTATGATGGCGCGAAAAAAACCTCTTGAGGTTAAAGAACCACAAGGTGCTTCAACCGAGACCTCAGCTGTTTCTTTTGAAAAACCGGCTCCTAAAGGAGATGTAAAACTTATCTCACCAGATAATTTAGACGAACTCATAGATCTTTTGCACAACGAAGCAAAAGCTATCTAAAAGTTCTTTTAAGTCACATTTAATTCTTTCGCTTCCGCGAAAAAATCAAAAGCAAAAAATATGTCAGTTTTAGTATATACAGAATCAGAAGAAGGAAAATTTAAAAAGACAGCATACGAGGTTGTTAGTTACGCCCGCGGCATCGCAGATATGATGAGCACTACAGTAACCGCTGTTGCCGTTAATGCTGAAGAAACAGCATCTTTAGGTACTTATGGTGCAGATAAGGTAGTTCACATAAAAAGTGATAAACTAACTAAGTTTACAGCTAATGCGTATGCTGCCGCAGTAAGCGAAATCGCTAAAAACGAAGGTTCAAAAGTGGTGGTTTTAAGCAGTAGTGCAAATGCTAAATATTTAGCTCCACTACTCGCAGTAGATCTTGAAGCCGGTTATGCCTCAAATGTTGTGGCCTTACCAGAAAGCGCTTCTCCTTTTAAAGTAAAGCGTACCGCTTTTACAAACAAAGCCTTCAATCACACCGAAATCACCACAGATGTAAAAATCATAGGCTTATCTAAAAATAGTTTTGGTCTTAAAGAAGCGCAAAAAGATGCTACGGAAGCGTCTTTTGACCCTAGCCTTGATGATTCGCAATTTAAAGTTGAAGTACAGTCGGTTGATAAAGTAAAAGACAAAGTTACCATCGCCGATGCTGAAATCGTAGTAAGTGGAGGCCGCGGACTCAAAGGACCAGAAAACTGGGGAATGATCGAAGAAATGGCAGATATTCTAGGCGCAGCAACCGCGTGCTCTAAACCGGTTTCTGATATGGGCTGGAGACCGCATAGCGAACACGTAGGTCAGACCGGTAAGCCTGTTGCTTCTAACTTATATATCGCTGTGGGAATTTCAGGAGCGATCCAGCATCTTGCAGGGATCAATGCTTCTAAGACTAAAGTAGTCATCAACACAGACCCCGAAGCGCCCTTTTTTAAAGCCGCAGATTACGGTATTGTAGGAGATGCTTTTGAGGTTGTTCCTAAGCTAAACGAAAAATTAAAAGAGTTTAAGGCGAATAACTCTTAAATTTAGTATTTTCGAGCGCTCAAAGGGCTGTTTAAATTTGGATATCTGTCCTCATTTAAACAGCCTTTTTATATTTTTACAGCTTATGAGTTTAGTGCGTTTGAATATTAAGGGAATATCGTATAGCCAGACACAAAATGGCGCATACGCTTTAATACTTAGTGAAGTTGATGGTGACCGCAAGCTACCTATTGTTATAGGCGCTTTTGAAGCACAATCTATTGCTATTGCTCTTGAAAAAGAGATCAAGCCTCCGCGGCCACTTACCCACGACCTTTTTAAAAATTTTGCAGACCGTTTTGATATTCAGGTTAAACAGGTGATCATTCATAAACTGGTTGATGGTGTTTTCTACAGCAGCATCATTTGCGAGCGTGACAGTATTGAAGAGATCATTGATGCGCGTACCAGTGACGCCATTTCGTTAGCGCTTCGGTTTAACGCTCCTATTTTTACCTATAAAAATATTCTTGATAAAGCCGGCATTTATTTAAAAGGTACTGATCACGATGTTTCTAAAGAAGCAGAAGATGATGTACTTGTAGACCAGCTAGTTGTTGAAGAGGAGGAAGAAAAACCTTCCGCTGCTTCTAACGATTATAAAAAATTATCTCTGAGCGAATTGAATTCTCTTCTAGAACAAGCTGTTGCCGCTGAAGATTATGAGGCTGCTGCAAAAATCAGAGACGAAATATCTAAACGCAATTAATTTATAGATGCGAAAACTACTTCTACTCCTACTCGTTAGTGTCATTTCTACCCTATCATCTGTAGCGCAAAGTGCCCAAGAAATTCTTCCGGTAGCTGAGAGCAAAGTAATTATACCCAACGCCGGATTTTCTTTTGATAGTCTATGGCGCGGAGTTTTAGGAATGATCTGCCTGCTGGTCATCGCTTATTTGTTTAGCACAAACCGTAAAGCAATCAATTGGAAAACTATCGGGATTGGTTTAGGAGCGCAACTCTTATTAGCTATAGGCGTATTAAAAGTTCCCTTTGTGCAAAAATCTTTTGAATTTGTGGGAAAGATTTTTGTAAAGATCCTTGATTTCACCGCTGCCGGAAGCGAATTTCTTTTAGGCGGAATGATGGATACCGAAAGTTATGGTTTCATTTTTATCTTTCAGGTGTTACCCACCATCATCTTCTTTTCGGCGTTGACTTCAGTTTTGTATTACTTAGGAATCGTACAAGTTGTAGTTAAAGGAATGGCGTGGGTTCTTACAAAATTATTAGGCATTTCAGGAGCCGAAAGCTTATCGGTCGCCGGTAATATTTTCCTCGGGCAAACCGAAGCACCACTAATGATCAAAGCTTATCTTGAACGTATGACGCGTTCTGAGATCCTATTGGTTATGGTGGGTGGTATGGCCACTGTTGCCGGCGGAGTACTGGCAGCTTACATAGGGTTTTTGGGTGGTGATGACCCGGCCTTACGGTTAGAATTTGCACGACATTTATTAGCCGCATCGGTTATGGCAGCGCCCGGAGCGATTGTAATCTCAAAACTTTTGTATCCGCAGCAGATGCCTGTAGATCCTAATGTAGAAGTATCTTCAGATAAAATTGGGTCTAATATACTTGACGCCATCGCAACCGGAACGACCGAAGGTTTAAAGCTGGCGGCCAACGTAGGTGCAATGCTTTTGGTTTTTGTTGCCTTTATAGCTATGATCAACTGGGGCTTCGGAAAGATCGGCGAAGTAACCTCGTTAAACGATTTTCTGGCTGCTAATACTCCATACACCTCTTTTTCTCTTGAGTCTGTTTTAGGAACTATTTTTGCTCCTTTGATGTGGCTCATCGGTGTCGCTTCAGAAGACATTATGCTTATGGGACAATTGTTAGGAATTAAGTTGGCTGCAAGCGAATTTGTAGGCTACATTCAGTTAGCCGAACTCAAAAACCCGGTAAATGGGTTAAGTTTTACCTATCAGAAATCAGTCATCATGGCAACCTATCTTTTGTGTGGTTTTGCCAATTTTGCTTCGATAGGAATCCAGATTGGAGGAATAGGGTCTCTTGCTCCGGGGCAACGTAAAACACTCTCTGAATTTGGATTAAAAGCAGTATTAGGAGGAACTTTAGCCTCACTACTTTCTGCAACTATAGCCGGAATGATTATTGGGTAAACCTATTAAAAGGTGAGCACCCACTCTTCTGCTGCTTTGTAGGAAGTGAAAAATGCAAAAGAACCTTTATAGTACCCTTGTTCAACAACAAGCTCTTCGCGACGTTGTGATCCTTCTGGAGAAACCACCGCTAACGCATACATCTTAGAAAGATTTAGCGACTTCATATTAATGGGATTAAAAGCTGTAGCAAGACCACGCTCAGAAATCAAAGCATATCTTGCTCCATCATAAAATGCCTCGATATCTTTGAAAATTTGTTTAGAGTATTCAAGCTTGACCTCATCTAAATCTTCATTAAATTTGATATGAACAAAGCTTTCAAAATATTTGGCCTCACCAAATGAATAAGAATTAGATTTTAAAACCATGTAATGGACTGTGCAATTTTTATGAGGCGAAAGTAGTCATATTTAGTTAATAAATTATTAAAAAAAATAATATCTTAAAAAATACAGTGTTTTTCAAAGCTGTATTTTTACCATAAATGTTACTCCTGCAATGAAACAATACCACGATCTTGTAAAACATATATTAGACCACGGCACTCAAAAAGGGGATCGTACCGGTACCGGAACTTTAAGTGTTTTTGGATATCAAATGCGATTTGATCTGAGCGAAGGTTTCCCGATGGTCACAACAAAAAAGCTTCATTTAAAATCTATTATCTACGAACTACTTTGGTTTTTAAAAGGGGACACTAACATTGAATATCTTAAAGAAAATGGCGTGCGTATCTGGAATGAATGGGCTGATGAAGAAGGTAATCTAGGACCGGTGTACGGCCATCAATGGCGCAACTGGAATAGTGAAGAAATAGACCAGATCAAAGAGGTGATAGACACCTTAAAAAACAACCCTAACAGTAGACGTATGCTGGTAAGCGCCTGGAATCCCAGCGTGATGCCAGACACTTCAAAATCATTTTCAGAAAATGTCGCAAACGGCAAGGCCGCACTACCACCATGTCACGCATTTTTTCAGTTTTATGTTGCTCCGGGAGATCCCGAAGCCGAAGATAAACGCCCTAAACTTTCGTGCCAACTCTATCAACGTAGTGCCGATGTATTTTTGGGAGTTCCGTTTAATATTGCTTCTTATGCACTCTTCACGATGATGATGGCTCAAGTATGCGATTATGCTCCGGGTGATTTTATTCACACCTTTGGAGATGCTCATATTTACAACAATCATATAGAGCAACTTAATTTGCAATTGACTCGTGAATTCCGCAACTTACCTACGATCAAACTAAACCCCGAGGTCAAGGATATCTTCAGTTTCAAATTTGAAGATTTTAAACTGGAGAATTACGATCCACACCCTCACATAAAAGGCAAAGTAGCCATATAAATTGTAACCCCAAATCTTCAATACCTATGAGATCTTTATTACTTATTACTTGTTTTTTAGTCTCCGCGTTCAGCTTTGCTCAAGAAGGCGTACTTGTTTCCGGAAACGGAATCACCATTAATGAAATCCCTCCTGTTTGGCCGGGATGTACCGGTTCGGTAGCTGAAAAAAAGGCTTGTTTTAAAAAACAATTGGTTCAACATGTAGTTTCAAATTTTCAATTTCCTAAAGGCTACAAAAAAGGAAGCGTTAAGGAAAAAGTGGTTGTAGACTTCGTGATCAACGAAGAAGGCAAACCGCAAATTCTTGGTGTAAAAGGCGGTACAAAAGTGCTTCAGGAAGAAGCCAAACGCAATATTATGGCTATACCTCAAATGACTCCGGGTCAGGCAGGAGGCAAACCCAGAGCCATTAAATATTCTATGCCATTTACCTTTTAACTAGGGCTTAACACAGTCTAAGCTAGGGCATAGCAATAATTCCCGTACATTTAAAAAGCTTCTTTTTGAAGTATGTAAATTATTGCTATGCTTACTACTACCACTACGCTTCTTGACTTTTTACTCGAAACCCGCACACATACCGAATCGCTATGTAAACCTCTAGAAATCGAGGATTATGTAGTACAACCCATTGTAGATGTTTCTCCACCTAAATGGCACTTAGGCCACACCACTTGGTTTTTTGAGGATTTTATTTTGAAGCAGTTTAAACCCGGCTACAAGGAGTTTGACCCTAATTTCTCTTTTGTTTTCAATAGTTATTACGAAAGCATGGGTGCTCGGGTGGTTCGTACAGATCGCGGCAATCTTTCGCGCCCTACAGTGCGTGAAGTCTATGACTATCGTGCGTATGTAACGAATCACTTGCAAGAATTACTTGAACAGAATACAGCTTCAGATGAGCTCCAATCCCTTGTAGAAATTGGGATTCATCACGAAAAACAGCATCAAGAACTGCTGCTCACTGACATAAAATATATCCTCGGAAACAATCCCTTACAGCCGGTTTATTCTGAGTCATTTTCAGAAAACCCGGCTTCTAACCAATCAACTACCTGGATAGAAATTCCTGATGGAATCTACGAGATAGGTCATAATGGTGAGGGCTTTTGCTACGACAATGAGCTAGGAAAACACAAAGTATTTCTGAATGATTTTAAAATTTCAAATCAACTCGTTTCGAATAAGGACTATCTAGAATTTATAGAAGACGGTGGTTATGAGCAAGTATTGCTCTGGCATAGCGAAGGCTGGGACTGGGTAAAAACTTTGCATTCAAAGGCTCCACAATATTGGCAACAACAAGATAATTCGTGGTTTTATTACGGTCTTGATGGCGTGCAACCGTTAAACCTTGAAGCACCAGTAACCCATATCTCGTATTATGAAGCTTTTGCTTATGCCCAATGGAAGGCTTGCCGTTTACCTACAGAATTTGAATGGGAAGTCGCTCATCAAGCGCTTAACTGGGGTGCGCGTTGGGAATGGACCGAAAGCGCATATTTACCCTACCCTAATTATAAAAAAGCACCTGGAGCTCTAGGAGAATACAACGGTAAGTTTATGGTAAGCCAGAAGGTTTTACGTGGAGGCTCTATCGCAACTTCCAATAAACATACGCGCCCCACTTATCGCAACTTTTTTCACCCTCAATTGCGCTGGCAATTCACAGGAATTCGTTTAGCGCAATAACCGCATCTTATGAAAACTACAACCGCACTACAATTCAAAAATACCTTTGAAAAAGAGGTCTATGAAGGGCTTACAGCATTTCCTAAACGCCTGTCTTCAAAATGGTTTTACGACAAAAAAGGAGATAAATTATTTCAGCAGATAATGGATCTTCCCGAATATTATTTGACGGGATGCGAATTTCAGATCATTGACCAATATAAAAATGAGATCGCAACCTTATTTCAAGAATCTAAGGGTTTTGATTTAATTGAACTAGGTGCCGGTGACGGGAAAAAAACCAAAATCCTTTTAGAAGAATTTCTAAAACAGCAGTTGGATTTTACCTATAAACCCATTGATATCAGCCAAAATATGCTCGAGGAACTCGAGGGGGCAATTCTTAAAAAATGGCCAGAGATCAACATTAAAGTAAAGCAGGGAACATATTTTGAAATTTTAGAAAAACTAAATAATCAGCCTTCTGATCGCAAAAAGGTCATTCTGGTACTTGGGTCTAATATTGGGAACCTTACCCACCCTCAAGCGATTGATTTTTTGAAGAATATTAGAAATTCAATGGCTGAACAAGATTTGTTGTTCATGGGACTTGATCAGAAAAAAGACCCGGAAAAAATCTTAAAAGCCTACAATGACTCTCAAGGAGTTACGGAAGCTTTTAATAAAAACATCTTGCATCGAATAAATAAAGAACTTGCGGGAGATTTTGACCTCAAAACCTTCAAGCACTGGCCTACATATGATCCTGAAACCGGTACTACCAAAAGCTTTTTAGTAAGTACAAAAAGTCAGCAAGTGACGCTCAAAAATTTGAATCTTCAGATCAATTTTGAGCCTTGGGAAAGTATTCATACCGAAATTTCCCAGAAATACGATGATGATGTTGTAAACTGGCTCGCGCAAGAGGCCGGGCTAAAAGTAGTCACCCAGTTTACTGATGCGCAAAGCCAGTTTACAGACTATATTTTTAAAACAGATTCCTAAAAGAAAGAAAAACGTTTAAACCGAAAGCACGCTATTATCTGCTCCGGCAAAATCATTCCATTGATAACTATCTGCTTCAGGATCGTTCATCCATTGCCCGTCAACAGCATATTTAAATTCATAAGATGCATCTACGGGAATGTTTAATGCTCCTTTGAATGAGCCATTTTTTAGCTTTTTAAGCTCTACTTTTTCCCACTCATTAAAATCGCCTGCAACGGCAACACTGCTGGCGTCAGTATCTAAAACTGTGAAGGTTACCTTACACTCTGGTTTTGACTTTAAAAATTGTTTTGTAATTGGCATAACAGATTCTTTTTTGATTCCTAACAAATATATAATTGAAGAAATATAAAACACAACAAATCAGATATTTATGCGTATTTTTTCAGAAAACGCAGTGAATTAACCTATTGAAAATCAATATAAAAAAGCGAAAACGATTTCTCTAAAGGAATATGCACTTAATTAACAGTAGCCAAGCTCAAAATAATGCTAAATTAACTTTAAAAGCTGCTCTAAATCACTTTCTGTATTAAAATAATGGAAACTAATCCGAATTCCATTACCTCGCTGAGAACAGATGATGTCTTTTGCCTTGAGCTTTTCAAATAACTTCTGATCGCCTTTAACATTAAATATCGAAGAGTGCACCTTGCGCTGCGTTACAAAATCATCCAGTAACCCTCGGGAAGCAAACGCTTCTAATGCCTGTTTCTTAAGTGTATTTATCTGTTCTGTAATGTTTGAATAACCTACTTTTTTCACCAGCTGAATAGCGGCTTGCAAACTACCCATATTAAGGGTATCTATATGCCCCGGTTCAAACTTACCTATGAGTGCGTGCCCATTTTCTTCTTTGTACAATCCGCGAATGGAAGCAAATCCTACTGCTTTTGGTTTCAATACTTCTTGCATCGCTTCTTTAAAGAGAAAGAACCCATTTCCGTAGCCGGCATTCATCCATTTATACGTACTGGCACCAAGAATATCCAGTCCGCTTTGTTCAAAATCAAATTCTTCAACACCACAATACTGCGTGCCATCTCCACAAATTATAAGATCAGGAAAGTTTTCTTTAAGCTTCTTTAAAAACTCAAAGTCAATTTGAACTCCACTTACATACTGCACTAAACTCAAACAGAGTATTTGAGGCTTTTCCTTTTCTACAGCTTGCAGGATATTGTCCTCAAGATGCTCATCAATCGCTGCATAACAGATTTCAAAATCCCGAGCTTCAACAGGCCAGTTTATTGAAGGATAGTCTTCTTGCAGCAGTAAGACTTTGGTTTTTGAAGGCAAAGCATCTAACAAAAAATTAAAGCCAATAGAAAAACTAGGGACTAAAGCTACACGGCTGGGATGACACTTAAAAAAAGCTCCAACGTCTTTACGTACCCCGCTTATAAATTTATCCTGTTTATCTTTTATCACACTACCATAAACCAGATAATCTAAGTCGTGATTTTGTCTAAAATCAAGCAAGGTTTCAGAAAGTAAACCCGAACCTGCCGTGTTGAGATGCGTATAATTTGCAGTGACCGGGAACTCCTTTTTTAAGTTTTTCATAAGGTTGAATAGCGATTAAATCTTGTAAATTTGATTTTCACACAATTTACTTTTTCTTATGTTCTCAAAAAAGCAGGAATCCACAAAAATAGACCGCGAACAGCGAGAACTTATAGAGCACGCACAATTTAGAATCAAGCAGAAAAAAAATCTGTTTAGACATTTTATCGTTTTTCTTGCAGGCGCGGTTCTTCTTATTATTCTGAATAAGTTTTTAGATTTCGGTACCAACTTCAGACCCGGTCAAGTCGATTGGTTTGTCTGGGCAGTGTTGCTTTGGTTTTTCTTATTTCTAATTCATTTTCTGAATGTTTTTCTCTTCAGCAGTTTTATGAATAAAAAATGGGAACATGAGCAATTAGATAAACTAGTGGCTAAACAGAAAGAGAAGATTGCTAAACTTCAGAACAAAGTTGATCAAGAACACCCATTGCCCAATTCAACTGAGCCTAAAGCAATAAACCCCAATCCTCCTTTAAATCCCTAACCGATGAAAATTACGCTTATTGCCGCTGCTGCAGAAAATAATGCGTTAGGTAAAGACAATGATCTTGTGTGGCATTTACCTGATGATTTTAAACGTTTTAAGAAGCTTACTTCGCATCATCATATCATTATGGGAAGAAAGACTTTTGAGTCTTTCCCAAAACCATTGCCTAACAGAACCCACATTGTTATTACCCGAAATTCAGAGTATGACGCCGGTGAAGGTATAATTGTGGTTGATAGTATAGACGCTGCTCTTGATGCTGTTATGAATGATGACAACCCGTATGTGATAGGTGGCGGTGAAATTTATAAACTCGCATTAGATCAGGCTACGCATATAGAACTTACCCGCGTGCATAGCAGTTTTGAGGCTGATGCCTTTTTTCCTGAAATTGACGAGAACGATTGGGAGCTTGTTGCTGAAACATTTCATCCCAAAGATGAGCGCCACGATTATGCATTCACGTATTTAACTTATGCTCGACGCTGATTTTACAATTCATCTAAACCAAAGCTTTTCATTTTCAATTAAACAAGCCACACCTTTGAGTGGTGGTGATATCAATGCTGTTTTTCTATTGACTACTGATCAAGGCAATTTTGTGATCAAGATCAATGATGCACAGCGTTTCCCGGAAATGTTTTATTTAGAAAAACTAGGTTTAGAAAGCTTGGCTCAATCTAAAAGCTTTATCACACCAAAGGTTCTTGGCGTTGGTATGTTTGAGACAAAGAGCTACCTACTTCTTGAACACATAGAAAGCGGAAAACCTAGCGTTGACTTCGACGAAATTTTTGCACAAAATCTTGCTAAAATGCATCAGACTACGTCGGCTTTTGGTTTTCAAAAGGATAATTACATAGGTAGTTTACCGCAATACAATACCGAAGAAGCTTCAGCAGCAGATTTTTATATCAAGCAGCGTTTAATGCCACAATTTAAAATGGCGGCAGACCGTGGTTTTTCTTTTGGAAATGTAGATCTATTGTGTAAGTCCATTCCTGATCTAATTCCTGATGAACCGGCAGCGCTTATTCACGGTGATTTATGGGGCGGTAATTTTATGGTCAATTCTGATGGAAATCCTGTGCTAATAGATCCTGCTACTTGTTATGCACCTCGTGAAATGGATTTAGCAATGATGCGCCTTTTTGGCGGTTTTAATGAAAAGATATTTGATAAGTATCACGAAGTTTTTCCACTTTGTGAAGGCTGGAAAGCGCGTATTAAACTCTGGCAACTTTATTACATTCTAGTTCATGTGAATCTTTTTGGGGGTCATTACTACGATACAGCAAACTCGATTCTCAAAACCTATATTTAATCTTCAACGGTTTGTGTGGTTATTAAAATAAGCATTCGTTTGCGATGAGAAGGATATCCCATAACACTGTCTATTCCTTTCACAAAATTGATGGCACGAGCTTGCTTCAATATGCTCTCTTTATATTCTTTAAAATCAGTTACAGGTAAAACCTGACCATCTACAATATAGATGTAATTTTCAGCATCTTTCTGATTTAAATAAAAATCAACCTGCATTTTAGATTCCTTAATAGATGCCTTTTTGCTTTCATTAGCCCATTGATATTTAGGATTTTTCTGGAGCGGTAGATTACTGATCGCATCAAATTGAGCTGACACCTCATACGTTGAAAAGACGCAGACTAAAAAAGCAACTATTTTGAAATATCGATTGTGTTTCATCATGAAGATCGTTTCGTATATCATTCAAAGTAAGCAACTTTATGAGAATAACTACCGCACTTTGTATTTATAATTTCTAAATCCATATGTGTATGTGTATTTTTGCAGCACTATTTAGAAAAATCAAAATATGAAAGCATATATTTTTCCCGGTCAGGGAGCGCAGTTTACTGGTATGGGTAAGGATGTTTACGAAACGTCTGATGTGGCTCGTGAATTATTTGAGCGCGCCAACGAAATACTAGGGTTTGATATTACCAAGATTATGTTTGAAGGCTCTGCCGAAGAACTTAAAGAAACTAAAGTGACCCAACCTGCGATCTTTTTACATTCGGTTGCGTTGTTTAAGGCTTTAGGCGATAGCGCTGTACCGCAAATGGTAGCGGGACATTCTCTAGGTGAAATTTCTGCACTTGTTGCTAACGGCGTATTGAGCTTTGATGACGGACTAAGATTGGTTTCGCAGCGTGCCCAGGCTATGCAAAAGGCTTGTGATAGTGTACCTTCTACAATGGCTGCTATTTTAGGCTTAGAAGACGAACTAGTTGAAGCGGTTTGCGCTGATGTTGATGGCGTGGTAGTAGCTGCGAATTACAATTGCCCGGGACAATTGATTATTTCCGGGGAAATCGAAGCAGTAAACGAAGCTTGCGAACGTTTAAAGGAGCGTGGCGCAAAGCGTGCCTTAGTGCTTCCGGTGGGTGGTGCTTTTCATTCTCCTTTAATGGAGCCAGCGCGCGAAGAACTTGCAGCTGCTATTGAGAAAACAACGTTCAGTACACCTACGTGCCCTATTTATCAAAACGTAAGTACTACAGCAGTAACCGATCCTGCTGAAATTAAAAAGAATTTACTTTTTCAACTAACGGCTCCTGTAAAATGGACGCAAAGTGTTGAAAATATGCTTAAAGACGGTGCAACAGAATTTATTGAAGTTGGCCCAGGCAAGGTATTACAAGGTTTAGTCAAAAAAGTAGACCGTCAGGCTACTACCAGTAGCGCTACGATCTAAGGAGTAGTATTCTATTTTTTAACATAAAAAAAGCCCCGAACGTAAGTTCGGGGCTTTCTCTTTTAATCTCTCAGAGATTACATATCGTCGTTTCCTTCAACTTCGTCCTCAACTTCTTGAGCACCTTCTTCAATAGCGTCACCGGTATCTTCAGCAGCTTCTTCTACTGCATCACCAGCATCTTCCATTGCATCTCCCATATCGTCAGCAGCGCTTTCCATTGCGTCCTCAGTTTTTTCTTCAGTAGTTTCGCGACAAGCAGAAACAGAAACCATTAATAAAAGTGCGAATGCACTGAACATAAATTTTTTCATAATCGATGTAATTTTAATTAGCGTTAATTGCTGTCAAATGTATATAAATTCACAGCGCTTATTCTTAAATTTTATTAAATTTTTTATCGATTTATGTTTTTGCTAAAAAAACCGCAAGCATTACAATGAATTGATTATCAGAATCTCTGACAATTTTGAATTTTTCAATAAACCGGATTAACGCTAAAAAGCAAAAAGGGCATTTTAAAATCGCTTTTAAAATATCCTTTTTTTTGAATCATTAAAGCTTACTAATGATCGTCGTTGCCTTGTATCTCATCATTAAGTTCATCTGCTCCTTCTTGAATAGCATCCCCGGCTTCTTCAGCAGCTTGCTCTACATCTTCACCAATAGCTTCAACTGCTTCCTCGGTTTTTTCTTGAGTGGTTTCTCTACACGAAGACACTGCTCCTAAAATGGCAAGTGCCATCACGCTGTAATATAATCGCTTCATAATTTGAATTTTGTGTTACTTAATTAAAAATAATCATTTATCGCTAAAGCGGATTTTTTTCGTTTAAGTATTTCCAATAACGTTTAGGTACGTGTTGCTGATGAAGCTTTTTATTAATTCGGCTTTTAATACCTGTGCTTATAAAATAATCTTGCCACATCTCGTCGTAATACTGCTCTTCTTCGTGAAGCCCCTCTTTTAAATTATTGGCGTCAAAATCTAGCGTAACGAATGTTATGGTCTTAAGATCGTAATAAATACCATAGTTGCGCTTATGATCAACTATAACAAATTGCTGATCTGCATAACGATTCTTAAAATGCTTTGCAATGAGTGGAAGCACATTAAAGTCAGGTGCGACTAGTGCGATATACAGGTCATCTTTAGTCCGTTTAAATCTCACAAAAGCTTCCATCCTGTGTTTTTCCCGTCCTATTTGTTTGGTCCATTGAGCCAACTTGAGTACCGCCGGGTGCCCGTAATCTTTGTCATTTTTGGTTTTCAACACATACTGAATCGCTTTTAGAATGTAAGATTCTTTTTCTCGCAATTCTGTCAAGAACGAGCGATACACCGTTGCGCTAAATTGTGGAAATTGTTTCAGTTTATCCCAAACGCGCGCTGCTTTGGTCTCATCGGTATATACGTGATTTGTTTCGGCGAAAAAATCAGGTTCGTAAAAACGTTCTTCTACTATTTCAGCATTAGGAATACGCTTCTCATAAACCACAAAAATAGCAGTCAGCAATCCTTCAAAACTTCCATCATAAATAAGTTTTTGAGCTTGCATTAAAACAAGGTTAGCTGATTATTATACATTTTCTGATACTTACTTTGAGAACTTTGAAGAATCATACTTTTAATACGTGCCGGCTCTAGATCCCGTCGTTCCCAGTCGCGGGAATCACAGATCATAAAATATTTAGCTCGGTTAAATGCGATGCCAATGGCTTTTAAATTCTCCCAATTCAATCTTCGGTATTTTCTGGCGTTTAAGATCTTGTATACAGATTTCATCCCCAATCCCGGTATCCGGGCAAGCATTCGTTTTTCGGCAGTATTGACATCAACCGGAAACAGATGCATATTGCGCAAAGCCCAACTCAATTTAGGATCGATGTCCACATCTAAATTGGGATACTCTTTATTTAATAATTCGCGCACATCAAAACCATAAAACCGGAGTAACCAATCTGTTTGATATAATCTATTTTCTCTCAGCATAGGCACCTCAGTTCCTAACGCCGGCAGGCGCTCATCTTTTAAGACCGGCACATAACCTGAGTAGTACACACGCTTCATTTTATAGGTGCTATAATAATGCACAGCAGAATACATAATATCCTTGTCACTCTCCCCCGTTGCACCTACAATCATTTGCGTGCTTTGTCCGGCAGGTGCATAAATAGGCGTTTTTCGGGAGAGTTTTTTATCTTCCTGATACTGTAAAATTTCATTCTTGACCTTTTCCATAGGTTTGATGAAATCCTTATGATTCTTTTCAGGAGCCAATAATTTGAGTCCGGAAACTGTGGGAATCTCAATATTGATCGAAAGTCTATCGGCATACAAACCGGCTTCACGCATTAGTTCGTCACTGCACCCGGGAATAGATTTTAAATGAATGTAACCGTTAAAATTTTCTTCTAAACGCAACTTTTTGGCCACCGCAATCAGCCGCTCCATCGTATGATCTGGACTTGAGAAAATACCACTGCTTAGAAATAAACCTTCAATATAGTTACGGCGGTAAAAATTGATCGTAAGATCTACCACTTCTTGAATCTTAAAAGCAGCGCGCTTGATATCATTGCTCTTTCGGCTCACGCAATAAGCGCAATCAAAAATGCAATGATTGGTAAGTAAGATTTTAAGGAGGGAAATACACCGGCCATCTTCAGTATAACTGTGGCAGATTCCCATTCCGGAACTATCCCCTAAACCTTTAGAAGTATTCTGACGCTTGCTTCCACTAGAGGAACACGAGACATCATATTTTGCTGCATCAGCAAGAATATTTAATTTTTCTTTTATTCGTTCAAAATTCATAGTAGGAATTTTTACAAAAATAAAGAATTTTTCCTATTGATGGATTTTTTCCTATCTTTAAATCGGATTTATTCCGAATTATTTTATTTTTACGCTATGGGAATCAATGAAGTATCTGGCGACATTCGTCGTTTTAAGCAAGTGCGCGAAGAACAAAACCTCACGCAATCAGAATTTGCCGAAGCTTTAGGCATCAAAAATTCAACTGCAGACATCGAGCGTGGTAGAACTAAACTTTCTGGTCAAGTAGTCACCGAATTATTACGGCTTTACAATATTAATCCCTTGTGGTTATTTGGGTACAGCAATCAGAAATTGTTGCACGCTGGTAAAGGTGATGTGAGCCCTAAAGTGGTGACGGTTGATCTTGCAGATAACGAAAATCTTGTAATGGTGAATCAGAAAGCTGCAGCCGGATACCCACATAATGTTCAGGATGTAGACTGGTATCAACAGCTTCCTGCTTTTGATCTTCCTTTACCACAATATCGCAATGCCACCTACCGTGGTTTTCAAATTGAAGGAGATAGTATGCTTCCTAATTTTATGCCCGATGACTGGGTTTTGGGGAAAGCTATCGCCAGTATGGACGAAGCTTCTACAAATAGGGTTTATGTGGTGGTTTTACCGGATGCGGTGGTCGTAAAAAAGCTTCAGAAATTGCCAGACCCTTCAAAGGTATTACTCATTTCACTCAATCAAGAATATTTGCCATTTGAAGTTCAAGTGAGCGATATCCAAGAGTTGTGGCAGGTAAACAGTAAACTTACCTTTCACTTAGATTCTCCATCTGAGAGTAGTTTACTTAAAGAATTACAACAAGGTATGGAAGAACTTAAAAGTCAAATGCGTAACCTTAAATAATTCCCTAGAGAATTATACTTTAAAACAAAAAAATCCACCGTACATACGGTGGATTTTAGGTTGTTGTTTGTTGTCAGATGCTGATTAGTGGTCTACTTTTATTTTAGTATCTCCGTCTGCATCTTCTTTAATCTTTACCTCTTTTTCTTCAGACTCCATTTTGATTTTATAATTACCATCATCGTCTGTTTTGGTATCGATCTCAGCTCCTTCTTCTTTCATTTCTTCTACAAGTTTTTCCTTTTCACTTTGCTCACGACACGCCGTGAATGAAATAGAAACCACCAAAAGAAGACTTGCTAAAAAACTTATCTTTTTCATCTTTATACTATTTGTTATCATCACCAATATTTTCAATTTCTTCGTCAATCTCCTTATTGACTTCAGCATCTACTTTTTTTGCTGTACGTTCTAGAATTCCTTCATCGTCTTTCTCAACTTCTACTTCTTTAACGACCACAGTTTCTTTTTCTTCCTGTTCTCTACACGAGTAGGTGTTAAATGCCAAAAGTCCTAAAACAAAAATTCCAATTACTTTTTTCATAATTTAATGATTTGGTTGAAGGGCAAATCTAGATAGAAATGCCTTTGGTATTTTAAAAGAATTGATAAATGATTGCTAAAAATTCTAAATAATGCGTTAAAGCAGAATAGTTTAGCAGCGCGTACCTCTTGAGAACAGTACCTTTAACCGAAAAAGATGAATTTTCAGAATTTATATGCTTTTTTAAGAGCTTTGCAAAAAAACAATGCAAAAGAATGGATGGATGATAACCGAAAATGGTATCACGAGATTAGAGATTCTTATATTGAATGGCTCACGCAAATGGATTTAAAATTGAGTGAGATCGATCCTAATTACACGCACACTCCAGGCAAAAAAGCGATCAACAGAATAAATAATAATTTGCTTTACCACCCTAACAAACCCATTTATAAAGATCATTATGGTGCAGGTTTAGATCAGGAAACCAAACAGGGAGATTTTTATATCCACCTAGGCACTTCAGAGAGTTTTATTGCCGGTGGTTTTTACAAACCCAAATCTGCTTTACTTAAAAGTATTAGACAAGCGATCGACTACAATGGTGAGGAATTAAAAGCTATTCTCAACAAACCTAGCTTTAAAGAAGTCTTTGGAAATCTGGTAGATGACGGTGACAGTCTTCAAACTGCACCTAAAGGTTTCTCGCAAGATCACGAACATATAGATTTGCTGCGCCGCAAGACTTTTGCTGTTCAACATAATCTAACCCAAAAAACAGTAATGAGTGCTGACTTTGATAATCAGGTCATAAAGATCTATAAAGAAATGCTTCCGTTTAGAACTTATTTAAATCAAGCCGTTAGTGTCTGATCTATATAAGCCATAATCTTAGGCGTTGCACCGGTGTTGTTCGAGATAAAATTACCAGAGATGATTCCTGTTTTTAGTCTGAAATTGGCATCGCTCGTCAATTTCTGAAGCAGCGCAGTAGTTTCTTCAGCATTCGCAACGGTAAATAGTCCGGCTAAAGTTCTTAGATCTTGAGCTTCCGGAAATTTTTCGATGTGGGTCCCAGTGATGATGGGCACTCCAAAGGTTGCAGGCTCTAATATGTTATGCAAACCGGTGGTTCCCGCAGCGCCGCCAACATAGGCAAGATCAGCATAAGCATAGATCTTAGATAAAAAGCCTATGGCATCAACAATTAAAACATCTGCATCAAAGTTTTTATCAGATTGAAGATCTGAAAAGCGCTTAGAAGGCCTTTTTAAAACTTTTTCTAATTCCTGTATGCGGTCTTCATCCACTTTATGCGGAGCGATCAAAATTTTGATTCCACTTGCGGTATTTATAAAATCCGACAGCAAAGCAATGTCTTCAGCCCAGGTGCTTCCGCAAACTAACAAAAGGTCAGTTCCTTTAGAACGCTCTATTTCCGGTAAAAAATTATCATAACTCAATTGACGATGCACCCGGTCAAAACGAGTATCGCCGCTCACTTCAGCATTCTTCAAACCCAATTGCTGCAATTGATTTAAAGAAGACGTGTTTTGAAGAAAAAAATAGTCAAAAGCCCTTAGCGACTGTGTCATCCACCTACCATAAAACTTAAAAAAAGGCTGATCAGCTCTAAACACTCCGGAAACTAAAAGCGTAGGCACTTTTAGTTTTTGAAGGGTATTGAGGTAATTAGGCCAAAACTCATACTTTACAAAAATTGCCAGTTCTGGTTTTACCAGTTTTACAAAACGCTGAGCATTTTTTTTAGTATCTAATGGCAAATAAGTCACCACATCAGCCAGCGGTGTTTCTTTCTTTACGGTATAGCCTGAAGGCGAAAAAAAAGTAAGTACAATTTTGTAGTCTTTGTACTTCGCCCGAAGCTCTTCTAGAACAGGAACGGCTTGCTCATACTCTCCCAGAGAAGCGGCGTGCACCCAGATCGTTTGATCTTGAGCTGATAGTTTTTCCTCTAAAACTTTAAATATGCCACGACGTACTTGATAGAATTCTTTCAAGGATTTTACAAACACTCCCAACACCGGAAGCATCACGTGAAACAAGCTGATCAAAAGGGAATACAAGTGGCGCATAAGGACACAAAAGTAGCCTTTTCTACCTAAAAAATACATTGGCTAAAGCGGCTAGATTTCGTAATTTTGTAACACTAAAATAAAAGTCGATTTACACAAACTCCCACAACTTCAAAGGGTTTTGAAAAAGGTATTCGGCGTAAGATTCAGCTATGAGAAAAATACAAATGGTTGACCTTAAAGGTCAATACGAACCTATAAAAGAACAAGTAAACAGAACCATTCAAGAAGTAATAGACACTACCGCGTTTATCAATGGACCAGAAGTTCACGGTTTTCAGAAAGATTTAGAAGACTACCTGAATGTAAAGCATGTGATTCCTTGTGCTAACGGAACTGACGCTTTGCAAATCGCAATGATGGGACTTGGGCTAAAACCGGGAGACGAAGTGATCACAGCTGATTTTACATTTGCAGCTACCGTTGAAGTAATTGCGTTGCTTCAGTTAACACCGGTTTTAGTTGATGTGGATCCTGTTGATTTTAATATTGATATTGAAGCGGTAAAAAAAGCCATTACTCCAAAAACAAAGGCGATTGTTCCTGTACATCTTTTTGGTCAGGTTGCAAATATGGATGCATTACTTGAACTTGCCGAGGAGCATAATCTTTTTGTAATTGAAGACAATGCACAAGCCATCGGTGCTGATTACAAGCATAAAGACGGATCTACTTCTAAAACCGGAACCATTGGTCACGTGGGAAGCACTTCATTTTTTCCTTCAAAAAATCTAGGTTGCTACGGAGATGGCGGTGCAATTTTCACAAATGATGATGCATTAGCACACACCATTAGAGGTATAGTAAATCACGGGATGTATGAGCGCTATCATCACGATGTCGTAGGTGTAAACTCAAGATTAGATTCTATTCAGGCGGCAGTATTGCGCGCTAAGCTTCCGCATCTTGACAACTACAATGCCCGAAGAAGAGCTGCTGCACTTAAATATACTGAGCATCTAAAAGACCACCCTAAAGTAATTACACCAAACATCGTAAGCGGTGATCCTAACTCGCACGTTTTTCACCAATACACTTTGCGTTTGCAAGGCGTAGATCGTGACGCTCTTGTAAAGCACTTAAATGCTAATGATATTCCTTGCGGTGTGTATTACCCTATTCCGCTGCATAAACAGAAAGCTTATGCTGATGCTCGTTATAATGAAGAAGATTTTAGCATTACCAATCAATTAGTGAAAGAAGTGATCTCATTACCAATGCATTCTGAGCTAGATAATGAGCAAATTGAGTATATTGTAACTAAAATCTTAGAATTTATCGATTAAACAACTATCCACATGCGCATCACACTTCTCTCGCTGGCATTAGCTCTTTTAAGTAATATTGCTTTTGCTCAAAAAACGTATTTACACGTAGGTAAACTCGTTGACACCAAAAACGGAAAAGTCCTAAATGAACAAACGATTATCGTTTCGGGAGATGAAATTGAAGATGTAATTGATGGATATGAATCTGGTGCCGGAAAGGTCATAGATTTAAAAGACAAAGTTGTACTTCCTGGTTTTGCTGATTTACACGTTCATATTGAAACCGAAACCAGTCCTACGCGTTACCTAGAAGGGTTTACACTTAATGAAGCAGACATCGCTTACAAAGCGCAAGAGCTTGCATTACGCACCTTAGAAGCTGGGTTTACCACAATTAGGGATCTTGGCGGAAGCGGTGTAAATGTCTCCCTACGCAATGCAATAAATACAGGCAAAGTATTAGGTCCTCGAATTTTCACCGCCGAAAAAGCGATTGGCACCACTGGCGGGCACGCTGATCCTACAAATGGATACCGCAAAGATCTAATGGGTGATCCGGGACCTAAAGAAGGTGTTGTGAACAATGTAGATGACGCCCGTAAAGCGGTAAGACAACGTTATAAAAACGGCGCCGATTGGATTAAAATCACCGCGACCGGTGGCGTTTTAAGTGTAGCAAAAAATGGTCAGAATCCTCAGTTTACTGAAGAAGAGATTGAAGCTATAGTGACCACAGGAAAAGATTATGATTTGCAAGTGGCTGCTCACGCACACGGAGACAAAGGAATGCAGCGCGCCGTCCGAGCAGGTGTAAGGACCATTGAGCACGGCACTTTAATGAGTGAAGAGACTGCAGATTTAATGAAAAAGCACAACACCTACTATATACCTACTTTAAGTGCTGGTAAATATGTTGCAGAAAAGGCAAAAATAAAGGATTATTACCCTGCAGTGATCGTCCCTAAAGCATTAGAAATAGGGCCTCAACTTCAAAAAACCTTCGCGATGGCGTACAACAAAGGAGTCCATATTGCCTTCGGGACCGATGCCGGTGTGTTTCCGCACGGAGAGAATGCAAAAGAATTTGGATATATGGTTGAGGCCGGTATGACCCCGATGGAAGCGATTCAATCTGCAACTATTGAGACTGCTAAAGTGCTTAAAGCTGAAGAATCGCTGGGGCAATTAGCAGCAGGTTTTAAAGCAGACATCATCGCAGTTGACGAAGACCCCATACAAAATATCAATACCTTAAATGAGGTGACTTTTGTAATGAAAGCAGGTGAGGTAATTAAAGAATAATCTTCACCCATACCTTTTAAGTATACCACCTCAGGGCAAACCCGAGAGACATTCATTAATTGGAAATACGTTTCAATTTCTAAGCAAAACTCTGACTATCAAACCCTTTGGCGGTGCCAATAAATTTTAAAACCAAACTGTTTTATCTTCAATAGCGTCGCGCTCTCCAGCAAGCGGCTCTGCTTCATACGCGCCTAAATAAAAGAACCCTAAGCATTCTTCACCGGTATTTAGCTTTAGTTCTGTATGCATAGCTGTTCTATAACCCGGCGAACTCCAGTAGCCACCAAGGCCTAATTCTCCCGTCATAAGCCATAGATTCTGTACAGCCATCGCAGTAGCAGCCACTTCTTCCCATTCAGGAACGCTCTCTTTAGGATCACGCTGCATACAGATCACAATGACCGCTGCACTTGTGGTCACTTTTTCAAGCGTTTTTTTCAGCTTAAATGCAGAAAATTGGTGTTCTGGAGTGGTAGCCGTGTAGGCTTTCTCTATAAATGCAGCGAGTACGCTGAGTGAATCCTCTCTAAAAACTTTAAAGCGCCACGGTTGCGTTTTACGATGTGTAGGCGCCCAGTTTGCAGCTTCAAGTAAAGTTTTTATTTCTTCTTTTGAAACCGCTTTTCCTGAAAATTGATTCGGAAAAATAGATCTTCTATTTTTGATTATTTGCTTTAACATAGTTCAATTCTTTACTTCAAAGTTAGTAAGTATAACACAGCTAATCATCTGAAGCCCCAATTTCTATCTTATAAATCTTCAGAAAATTGAAAAAACGCATCGAAAAAAGGGGATAAACCACCCCCTAATTTTTTAGCAATCAGCGGATTCAAAATTTCACAGGGTTAAAATTTAGTTATATTTGTACTCCCCTAGATCTCAATTTCAACCTATTATTTTTTAGCTATGCAGGTAATCTCAAGCAAGCGTTTTCTACAATTTTTTCTTTTTCTATCACTTTCGCTCACGTACGCTCAAGAAAAGGAATTAGACAAAGCCGCCAAAAAGTTTGAAAGTTATGCCTTTATCGATGCACAAAAAATCTATTTACGATTAGCAGGGGAAGGTTATGAGTCTGAAGAACTCTTTAAAAAACTGGGGGACAGTTATTATTTTAATGGCAAATACGAAGAAAGTGCTAAGTGGTATAAAAAGCTTTACGATAAATACCCGGAATCCTTAACACCAGAAGACCTATTCAGATACGCACAATCCCTCAAAGGGGTGCAACAATACGAAGCCTCAGATCGTATTATGGAGTTGTTTCGCAAGGAAAAAGGTGAAGATTCTAGGGCAGAATTATTTAATGAAGAGCCAGATTATCTTGAGGAAATAAGCTACAGCGAAAGCGAGTATGAAGTTGAAAATTTGAGAAGAACCAACTCACGGTTATCTGACTTTGGCCCGATGATCTATGAGAACAAATTGATCTTTTCTTCCGCCAGAGATACAGGATCTACCGCACGCTATATTCACAAATGGAACAACGAACCTTTTTTAGATTTCTATCAAGCGCCCATAGATGTTGAAACCGGTGATCTTGGAGCGGTAGAAAAGTTTGGCGGTATACTCAACTCCCGCTATCACGAGTCATCCCCTACGTTTACCAGCGATGGGAATACTATGTATTTTACCCGAAACAATTTCAGTCAAGGAGTAAAACGCAGTGATAAAAATGGTACTGTTAGACTTAAGATTTTTAAATCGGTTAAAAAAGGTGGCAACTGGAGTGCTCCGGTAGAACTTCCGTTTAACGATGACGATTATTCAGTTTCACACCCCGCACTTAGCCCGGATAATAAAAAGCTATACTTCGCATCTGATATGCCGGGAACTGTTGGTTTTTCAGACATCTGGGTGGTTGATATTTTAGGCGATAATGAATACAGCGCTCCTGAAAACCTGGGACCCATCATCAATACCGAAGGGCGTGAGAACTTTCCGTACATCAGTAAAAAAGGAAATCTTTATTTCTCTTCAGACGGGCGACCAGGCCTTGGAGGTCTTGACATCTATGTTGTAGCTACCAAGAAAAATGGAGATGTGGCCTATGTTATCAATCTGGGAAAACCGGTAAACAGTCCGCAAGACGATTTTGCTTTCATCGTTGATGATTACCGCAATATGGGCTACTTTTCAACCAATCGTTATTACGGAATGGGAAGTGATGATATTTTCAAATTCACTAGAAAACCGGTAGAGATCCCGGTTTGTGAATCACTCATCACAGGTACAGTTAGAGATAAAGAAACCGATCTTCCCATACCAACTGCTACGGTGAGCATTCTAGATCTGGAAGGAAATGTTCTTGCCAGTACGCCTGTAAATGAAAATGCAGAGTATTCATTGAGTGTCATCTGCGGCCAACAGATTCTTATTCGCGCCAGCGAATCGGAATACTATTCTGCGGAAGAACTTGTAACAGTGCCTAAAGATGGCGGCGATATGGTTGTTGATCTTTATCTTGAACCGCGCATCACCAAGATCAACCAAGGTGATGATCTTGCTAAACTTCTAGATCTGAAGCCTATTTATTTTGATTTTGATCGCTTTAATATAAGACCGGATGCTGCCGAAGAATTGACTAAGGTGCTTGCAGTTATGGAGTCTAACCCAACTTTAGTTGTTGAAATACGCTCGCATACAGACAGCCGCGGAATCGATTCTTATAACCTAAGTTTATCTGACAAACGAGCAAAATCTACAGCAGACTGGATCGTAAGTAGAGGTATTGACCCTACTCGAATTTCGGGTAAAGGATTTGGAGAGACCCAACTCATTAATGACTGCGGAAATGGATCTGATTGCACCGAAGAGCAACATCAACTTAACCGTCGCTCAGAGTTTATTGTGATCAGTTTTTAATGCTTTAAAGAAAACTCGTTCAAGGCAACTTTTAACATAAACCCTTTAATGACAAATAAAAAAGGAGCGCTAAAAGCGCTCCTTTTTTATACTCAAAACTAAACTCTAATTATTGGTTTTAGTCGTGTCTTGTGTTGCTTTCTTCTTTCCAAAGAGACCGCCTAAAACATCCTTAACCACTTTTTCTGTAGTAGTTTTAGTTGTTGTAGAGACTGAATCTTTTCCGGTCTTAACTGCGGTAGAATCTGTTGTGGTTTTAGTTCCGCCTAATAGTCCGCTTAAGGCTTGTTTTACTTTATCTTCTCCTTGTTGCTTCAACTTATCCTTTTGTGTAGCTACAATTTGTTGGGTAAGATTTGTAACTGCTTGTTGCGTATTAAGCGATACTTGCGGACTCGTAAAATTACCGCTCAACGTCACCGGAAGGTCTACCGTGTAGCTCTCAAGATCTGCATTGCTCAGACTTGCCAATGTATTACCTACTTTCGACCCTAAATAACTCCCCGGAACTTTTAAATTAAGTGTATAATTCATTGTGTTTTCAAGACTATGCGTTCCGCTGACCCCTACGTTGATTCCTTTTATATTAAAGTCAAATGGTTTTACCGTAACCAAACCATTATCAAAACTCAGTTGGGTTTTTAAATTACTCAGATCCAGATTTTGAAGGTTTATAAAATCAAGTTTATCATCTAAAGCACTTATTAGTTTCATCTTTTCAGGCTTCACCTCTACAGTTAGCAACTGCGCAAGCGCGTTTCCGGCAAGGGATGAAAGCACCGGTGTTAGATCGTCTGTTAAATTCCCTTTTAGCTGAATATTTGTATTCAAGGCTCCTTGTAAAGCTTTCGCAATTGGAGTTAATTGCTGAAGCATTTCAAGACCTTCAAAAGATTGACTGATATCAACACTCTTTAGATCAAGCGCCATCTCAAAAGTAGGCGTAGCACTTTTGGTGCTCACATTCCCATTGAGCCCGATAGCTCCCCCAAAAATATCAGAGCGAATATTATTTAAGCTTGCTGTCTCATTTTGAACGGTAACATTTCCGCTTACATTCGACAAGGTAATATTGTCATAGATCACTTTACCGGCTTTAAAGTCAAGCGTTGCGTCTAGAAAAGAAGGAATTTTTATCGCAGTATCTCCGGAAGCTGTCGCACTCGTAGAAGCACTTTTCTCAGCTGTAGTTGCTGCAGTAGATTCTTCCTCAACCACGCTAAAGTCCGCGAGATTGATCACCTTAGAATTTACGGTAAAGCGCCCTTTTAAATCTTCTTTTGACAGCACAAACGGAATCAAGTTTTCAATACTTCCTTTTGCAGAAATATCAGTTTGCCCGGTTTGTGCATCCAGATTGTTTAGTGTGATTGTTCCGGGATTGAAGGTCACGTTAGCCGAAGCCATATTCAACGCATTAGGCAATTCAGGAGAAACATATTTAAAATCCTTTAAACTTGCCGTACCCGAACTTTTAATATTTTGATACCGTTCTTTCTCAACGCTTTCCATATCAAAATTAGCCGTCATATCAACAGTTAATAGTCCGTTGATGTCCTGATCTAATTCTAATGGATACGCTTTCTCGAGATTGGCTAAATTCAATTTACCCTTCAACGCCAGATCAACAAGCGGATTTGTAGTAAGTCTATCTATTCTACCTTTGGCGTTAAAGACATCTTGATCAATTCTAAAGTTGAGATTCCCCAATCGCAGATAGGTATCATCTACATTACCTGTTTCATTCATAATCTGAGCGTCAATGATGATATCATTAACCGATTTTGGAAGATCAGGATATTTAAAAGACGCGTTATTAGATTGAATCGCAATATCTAGCATAGGTATATGCGTTTCATCAACCACTCCATTTATTCTACCATTCACTTTAAAATCGCCGGTTGTGGTCACGCCGTCCAGATTTTTAGCATAAACCTCGGGGATCACACCTAAGAAATTTTTAAAGTCACTAGACGGGGTTTCAAAAGCAAGGTCAAGTTCATTATTATTCTCATTGACCTGAATAAATCCCTTGAATACTAAAGGCAATTGGTTGATTAAAGCCTCATTTTCTTTAAAAGTGTAGCGCTGCTCTTCAAGATTCATTTCGATCACTGCATCCAGAGCAATCTTATTGGCATTAAGGTAATTCACCCCATCAAAATCAAAAGATGCCAGCGCAGTCGTGGTAGTATTTAGGTTAGACACGGCTGCAGAAAAATCGCCGTCTCCTTCGTGATTGACTTCGGTTAACCTTAAAAAAGTTTGCGTACTTTCATCTAAATAATTTATTCTGGAATTATTCAATTCATAGTGTTGAACATCAAAACTAAAACCACCTGAGCTATCCGCTAAAGTATCTTGCGTAGCGGTAGTTGCCGGGCTTTCTTTGGCAATATCATAATTGGCATTGCCAAGGCTATCAACTTTAATGTTTACAAAACCTTCCTCAAGTCTAATTGCATCAATCTGGATGGGTTTTCCCGATGAAGTTTTAAACAACTGCATCACGCCCATATCTAATTGAAGCGTTGCGCCGCTGGCAAGCGTATCGCCGGCAAAAGGCGCATTATTTACCACACTAAAATTTTGCACTTGCACGGCAGCATCAGGAAAACTGCTGAATAGCGTAAGATCAAAATCTTCCCAAGCCACAGTCGCATTGAGATTTTCGTTGATCGATTTCTTTAAAAGTTCTTCAAGCTGCCCTCTAAACAAGAAAGGAGCGGCGATCAAACCAATGATCAATACCAGAAGTACGATTCCTATAATTTTAAATACCTTTTTCATAATTCTATAATTTTTCTTCTTTCTGAAAAGCATTCAACTCAGCCCCGATCTCTTCCCCGGGCGCTAATTTGAAGCGTTTTCTAAACAAATAAACACCCAGATATAAAAAGGGTGTATCACAAACAGCAACCAATACTTTAAATAAAAAACCACTTAAAAGAAGCGTTCCAAACAGGCTCCATTCAATCTTATTAAACGCACACAAAAGCAATAACACGGTAGCCGTATCTACAAACTGACTAAAAAAGGTAGAGAAGTTGTTGCGTATCCACAGGTGTTTTCCTTTAGTCAGGCGTTTCCAGAAATGAAAAAGTTGAATGTCTATATACTGTGCAAATAGGTAAGCCATCATCGATGCCATCACCGCAACTACCGTAGCGCCGAAAACTTTATCAAACAACGCATTATCTACGGGAGACCAATCTGTGGCAGGCACCACTGCAGAAGTATACACGATAAGCAATGAAAAAATTGAGGCAAAAATACCGGCAGTCACCACTTGGTTGGCTTTCTTTTTCCCATAGATCTCACTGATCAAATCGGTTATTAAGAACGTGATGGGATACGGCAAAATTCCAACGGAAATCTCAAACTTGTATAACCCAAAGAAATCCCAGTAAAAAAACTTCTGAAAGATCAAATTAGAAACCACCAGAGAGCATATAAACAAAGCTCCCAAAATAAAATAGATGCGGTAGGCTGCCAGCGCATCTCTCTGGCTCATTGATGCTTGCGTCAAACTCTCCTCTTTTAAAGGTTCTTTTGATCAAAATTAGCAGAATGCACGGGGCTTTTACTTAAATTGCTCTTAAAATATTTAAGGCCAAAATCTCATTAAACCGCTACAACACATACTCTTATCACTAGGCAGCAATCAAGGAGATTCGTTTGAAAATCTGCAACGCGCCGTTGATGGTATATTTCAAAATATAGGCAGCATAAAACAACTTTCTCCGGTTTATAAAACCAAAGCCTGGGGTTTTGAGGGCGCTGACTTTTTAAACTGTACCCTCTCAGCCACCACTACTTTAGATGCGCAAGCCACCCTAGACGCGCTGCTCGCTATCGAAAAACAATTGGGCCGCGAGCGCAAACAACAAGCAGGTTACAGCGATCGCCCTATTGATATAGATTTATTGTTTCATGGAGACAGCATAGTTGAAACCAAAAAACTGATTCTTCCGCACCCGCAGTTACAAAAACGCAATTTTGTTCTGTTTCCGCTACGAGATATCGCCGCAACATTTAAACATCCTCTTTTAAAAAAATCTATAGAAGAATTAACTGCGGAAACCCCAGATGCAGAAATCCCTGAAAAACAATCTAAATGGCTTAAAAATCCGCAGGCAGCATATACCTTCAGCACGCATAATTATATTGCCATCGAAGGAAACATTGGTGCCGGAAAAACTACCTTAGCCACTAAAATTTCTGAGGATTTTAATGCTAAACTCATTTTAGAGCGTTTTAAAGACAATCCTTTTCTTCCCAAGTTTTACGAAGATCAGGCGCGTTATGCCTTTCCGCTGGAAATGTCATTTTTGGCTGACCGCTACCAGCAGCTGTTGGATGATATTGGTCAATATGACCTTTTTAAAGATTTTATGATCGCCGACTACGATAGTCACAAATCATTGATTTTTGCAAAAGTCACACTGAGCGAAGAAGAATTCAGTTTGTATCAAAAATTGCACGGAATCATGTATCGTGAGATCGCAAGGCCTGACTTATACGTTTACCTCTATCAAAACACCGAGCGCCTGCTTGAAAATATTAAAAAGAGAGGGCGTTCTTATGAACAAGATATTTCTGAAAGTTATCTTATTGACATCAACAAAGGGTATCTAAATATGATCAAGAATAAACGAGGAAACAATGTCAAGATCATTGACATTTCCGGTTTAGATTTTGTTGAAAACAGAGCAGATTATTTAAAAGTGTTGGATGCACTGCAGGCTGTGGAATAACAGAAGACAAAAAATAGTCTGCGATTACTTGCTGAGCAAATCGGTAAAAAATAATACACTAGCAGGCCTCACTAGCCTAAAAAGGTCAAATTATACTGAAGCGCATCTACAAATTTTTAACGAATGCAAGAAAAACAGGCTTCGTTGTAATTGCTTCAGTTTTTTGCAAATTAGTTTTAAGAAAAGTAGATAATTCCGAGAACAGCGATCATTATAGCAAACCCTATAATCACGCCCATGAATATTCCGAAGCGTCGTCCATCCTTTATTCCTCGCACGTAAGACGCGTAATCAAAAGCTTTAGTTTTCATTTAAGTTGGGTTTTGGTTGAGAACGTAAAGATTCAAAGTTTAATTGCACCCCAACTGCATTTTAAAGAAACATTAATAAAGATTTATGATTAACAATTATACTTACTATTCACAATGTTAAAAATTAAGAGCTTTTAAGTAGCTTTGCATACATATCCCAAAGAACAATCCCCACACTTACTGAAATATTAAAACTATGTTTAGTACCCACTTGAGGGATTTCTAAAACCGTGTCGGCAGCATTCACAACATTCTGCTTCACTCCCTTAACTTCATTACCAAAGATCACCGCGTATTTTGAATGCGCCTCAACAACAAAATCATTCAGCATCACAGCGTGCTCAGCTTGCTCAACAGCCACTACCTGATACTGATTTTCTTGCAGTTCTTTTACCGCATCTAAAGTAGATTCAAAATAGTTCCAGCGTACAGATTCTGTTGCGCCTAAAGCCGTTTTGGTAATATCTTTATGAGGCGGTTGCGCACAGATTCCGCAGAGATAAATTGCTTCGATTAAAAAGGCATCAGCTGTTCTGAAAACCGAACCGATATTATTTAAACTTCTAATATTGTCAAGCACCACAATAATGGGCGTTTTTTCGGCCTCCTTAAACGCTTCTACAGATTTACGATCGAGTTCGCTGTTCTTTAATTTTCTATTCATACCGCAAAAATAAGCTTCCGTAAGAAAAGCACATAGTTAAGAATAGCCTTGCTGTTGCTTATTGTTGAAAACAAATAAATAACTGGTTGCGTTTGACTCCTGTAAAACCTTGCGTATTTTTTAAATTTATCCCGCACAAACAGCAGCGAAAACTTACATTTAAAAGCGCTTCTGTGATGCTTCAATCCCTTACAGATTTTTAAGATTTTATGGCAAAAAAGACCAAAGCAAAAAGTGTAACGCCACTGATGAAACAGTACAACAGCATCAAGACCAAGTATCCTGATGCAATGTTACTCTTTAGAGTAGGTGACTTTTATGAAACTTTTGGTGAAGATGCCGTCAAAGCTGCCGGAATTTTAGGCATTATCCTAACCAATAGAAACAATGGAAGCGAACGCTCTGAACTTGCGGGCTTCCCGCATCACTCGCTCAATACATACCTTCCAAAACTGGTTAAAGCAGGCTGCCGGGTGGCGATTTGCGACCAGCTTGAAGACCCAAAACAAACTAAAGGAATTGTGAAACGCGGCGTTACCGAGCTAGTCACACCCGGAGTGTCTCTAAATGATGAAGTGCTGCAGTCTAAAAGCAACAACTTCCTGGCCGCGATACATTATGGTAAACGCCTTCTAGGCCTCTCTTTTCTTGATGTGTCTACAGGTGAATTTCTAACTGCGCAGGGCGATATTGCCTATATAGATAAATTGTTGCAAAATTTCGCTCCCAGCGAATTGCTCATAAGTAAGAAAAACAAAGCTGATTTTAAGGAAGATTTTGGGACTGATTATCATATTTTTTATCAAGAGGATTGGGTTTTTAAGCCTGATTATGCGCAGGAAAGTCTCAATAAACATTTTGACACCAAATCTTTAAAAGGTTTTGGAGTTGAACATCTGGAAGAAGGGATCATTGCTGCCGGAGCGGCCTTACACTATCTAAGTGAAACACGCCATGATAAGCTTCAGCACATTTCCAGCATTGGTCGTATCGCCGAAGATGCCTACGTGTGGATGGATCGTTTTACCATTCGCAATCTGGAATTATATCAAGGCACATCGGTCAAGTCTATCACTCTACTCGACGTGATTGACAAAACCATCAGCCCTATGGGCGGGAGGTTGCTTAAACGCTGGCTGGCGCTTCCTTTAAAAAATCTTGAGCCCATTAAAGAGCGTCATGAGATTGTAGATTTTATACTCAACCATCCGGATTTTTATGAGAAAGTTTCGGCGCATATAAAAAAGATTGGTGATGTTGAGCGTTTGATTTCTAAAATAGCAACCGGTAAAGTGGCGCCTCGAGAAGTCATTCTTCTAAAAAATTCGCTAGAAGCGATGATTCCAATAAAGGCGCTTGCTCAAAACTCAGAGAATAAAGCCTTGCAAATTCTTGGGGAAAAAATCAACAATCTTGAGCATTTAAGAGACAAAATTAAAGAAACCCTTACCGAAGACGCTCCGGTTAGTGTTTTAAAAGGAAACACGATTGCTGAAGGTTTCCACATCGAACTTGACGAGTTACGCAACTTGGCAACTTCGGGGAAAGATTATCTTGATAAAATGCTGGAGCGTGAAACCGAACGCACCGGGATCACTTCACTCAAAATTGCTTCTAATAATGTATTTGGCTACTATATTGAAGTGCGCAATACGCATAAAGATAAAGTTCCCGCAGAATGGATTCGCAAGCAGACCTTAGTAAACGCAGAACGCTACATCACCGAAGAATTGAAAGAATATGAGGCAAAAATTTTAGGTGCCGAAGAACGTATTCTTGGTATTGAGCAACAGCTTTTTGCGCAATTAGTGAGTTGGATCACGCAGTTTATTGAGCCGGTGCAAACCAATGCGCACACCTTGGCACAACTAGATTGTTTACGCTCGTATGCCTGCCTGGCCAAAGAAAATGGCTATTGCAAACCCAGCATGGATGACACCTACGAATTGGAGATCACCGAAGGTCGCCACCCCGTCATCGAAAAGCAACTCCCTATAAGTGAGCCTTACATTGCTAATGACACCTATTTAGATCGGGACACGCAACAAATGATTATGATCACCGGTCCTAATATGTCTGGTAAATCTGCTATTCTGCGTCAAACAGCTTTAATTGTGCTGCTTGCACAAATGGGTAGTTTTGTTCCGGCGAAAGCGGCGCGTATTGGTCTGGTCGATCGCATCTTTACACGCGTGGGAGCCAGCGATAATATTTCAATGGGCGAATCAACTTTTATGGTTGAAATGAATGAAACGGCCAGCATTTTGAATAACATTTCTGAACGCAGCCTTGTGCTTCTTGACGAAATTGGTCGCGGTACCAGCACCTATGATGGGATTTCTATCGCTTGGGCTATCAGTGAATATTTACACGAGCATCCGGCGAGACCTAAAACATTATTCGCGACCCACTATCACGAACTGAATGATATGGGCGAAACCTTTAACCGAATCAAAAACTTCAATGTTTCGGTAAAAGAGCTTACGGATAATGTCTTGTTCTTACGAAAACTTATTCCCGGTGGAAGCGCGCACAGCTTCGGGATTCACGTTGCTAAAATGGCCGGAATGCCCCAACAAGTACTACACAGAGCTAATAAAATGCTGGCGCAATTAGAACAATCCAACCGAAAAGAGGAACATCGCGATGCTTTAAGCACAGTTGAAGATGACGAAATGCAACTGAGTTTTTTCAACTTAGACGATCCGCTTTTAGAGGAAATCAAAGACGAAATCCTTCATACAGACATAGATACACTCACGCCGGTAGAGGCTTTAATGAAGCTCAATGAGATAAAGCGTATGCTCGTCAGAAACAAAAAAAATCAGGTTTCATAACCACTTTTATTTTTTTCTGAAAAATGCTTTGCAGATTAAAGAAATCTTGTAAATTTGCATCCGCATTAGACAACAGGTCTTATGTAATGCGAAAGTAGCTCAGGGGTAGAGCATCACCTTGCCAAGGTGAGGGTCGCGGGTTCAAATCCCGTCTTTCGCTCAAAACAACACTCCATTAGACAATGGGGTTTTTTATTGACAGCCCAAGCTCGGGTGGTGGAATTGGTAGACACGTTGGACTTAAAATCCAATGAACATTAGTTCGTACGGGTTCAAGTCCCGTCCCGAGTACAGAGAACCTCTAGTAACGCACTAGAGGTTTTTCTGTTTATATACACTTCTGAATGTCATTTCTTTAACTAATAAATTATGTTAAATAATATTTTAGATTTGAAAAATGCCTTTCAACTTCACTATCTTTGCTCTGATTTTAAATCTCATCCCTAACTTACATATTTTATAATTCCACCCCCTACAATTGAGAATTATAAAATATTTACTTTAATTAAGGCACGCTTTTTGAGCATATCTTAACCAACAAGGAGACCTTGAGGTCCATGATTTTTAAAACCAAACGATAATCGCCCCGATTTCAGATTATGATTTTTTCTAAATTTTTCAATAAGTCGAGTAATCTCGATAAAGAGCTTGATCGCAACTTACTTTTCGCTCCTAATTACTTAATTCGAGAACAAAAAGTTAATAATAATACGCAATACATTTTTGGAGGTCACTCCATAATTACCATTGAGCAGACACAAGGTAAAAATGTAGGATTATTCTTTAATCGTACACGCACCTCAAAATCAAATAAACTCAATCTCAATCCTAAGAATGAATTACACTTAGGCTTCCAAACTATCGCCGAAGTCAATTATTTAATTTTAGGCACGCGTCAACATTTATCGCACGTCAAACCGGGTGATCTGTTAGAGATCTGCTTTAATGACGATTCAAAAATCAACTTGACACTCGAGTCAACAGATGAGAAAGCAACAGTTAATAAAGGATACGCCTGCAATGTACGCGCAAAGATTAATGATAAAGAATTAAAACATTTTCAGAAGAAAATGATGAATACCTATAAGCTTACGCTAAATGCTTCGGGAGAAACTGTTGAAGGTGCGTTTGACAGGGAGTTTTGTCAAAAATTCAGGGAAGTAGCGCAATCCTATGTGTTCTGCTTAGAGAATTACTACTAAACGTTTAAATTCACATACTACAAAAGACCTCTTTTCAGAGGTCTTTTTTCATTTATAATGGGTAAATTCAGCGTTTAAATTCAATCTAAATGCTAAAACGTTTTTCTCTTGTACTTGCAGCCGGACTCACTCTTTACGGTTGTAAAACACAAAAAGCTGCCACAACTCCCGCAGCAGAATCTTCAACAAGTCAAAAGTCAAAATTAAAGCCGTACAACAAAGTCATAACTGCCGAAGCCGAGTCAGACAATGGACTTTTTACAACGCACAGGCTAGATGATCATCTGTATTTTACCATCCCAGACAGTCTACTGGGAAAAGATATGTTGCTCGTAAGTCGCATAGCTAAAGTTCCTGCCGGCTACGGCGGCGGCTATGTGAATGCTGGATCTAAAGTAAATGAGCAAGTAATTCGCTGGTCTAGACGCGGTAACTTTGTAGATGCCAGAGTTATTAATTTTGAAAATCAAAGCGATCAAGACAGCCCCATCAACAAATCGGTTGAAGCGAATAACTTTTTTCCTATTCTATTTAGCGCCGAGATCAAAGCACTTGCTAAAGATTCTACCGGGGTAGTGATTGACGCAACTGATCTTTTTACTCAAGATATCACCGCGATCAATGCGGTTTCGCCAAGATTACGCAAGCAATACAAAGTAAAACGCCTTGACGATAAACGCAGCTATATCGAGTCGGCACACGCGTATCCTCAAAACATTGAGATCAAACACGTGATGACTTACGACACCGAAGAACCACCGGAGCGTGACCAAGCCAGCACCCTAACCTTCTTGATGAACCAATCTATGATTCTTCTTCCTGAAGATAAGATGCAACCACGTATCGCAGATGAGCGCGTAGGCTGGTTTACCCTTAGAAAATATGACTATGATTCTGATGCACTAAAATCTGATGATTACCGCATTTTAAGAAGGTGGAGATTGGTGCCAAAAGATATCGAAGCATACAAACGCGGCGAACTGGTTGAACCTGTAAAACCCATTATCTATTATTTAGATCCGGCAACACCGCTTAAATGGCGTCCCTATTTTAAACAAGGAATTGAAGACTGGAATGCCGCTTTTGAAAAAGCAGGATTCAAAAACGCCATTATCGCTAAAGACCCTCCTTCTCCGGAAGAAGATCCTGAATTTAGTCCGGAAGATGTGCGCTACTCAGTAATTCGCTATGTTGCGAGCACCACACGTAACGCCGTTGGTCCTTCGGTTTCAGATCCACGTACCGGTGAGATTTTAGAATCTGATGTGATCTGGTATCACAACCACCTACGCTCCTACCGCAACCGCTTTATGATCGAAGCAGGTGCTCAAAATCCGGCTGCACGCACATTAGAAACTCCTGAAGCTGAAATTGGCGAAATGATGCGTATGGTGATTGCACACGAAGTAGGCCACGCAATCGGTCTTCCACATAACATGAAAGCGAGTTCCGCATATCCTACAGACTCTTTACGTGTTGCTTCCTTTACTCAAAAATACGGTCTAACCCCTTCTATCATGGATTACGCTCGAGTAAACTATGTTGCGCAACCGCAAGACAAAGGCGTACGCTACATCAGAATGATGGGACCTTATGATTATTATGCGGTAAACTGGGGATATCGCTACATTCCTGAAGCGGAAACTGCGGAAGAAGAAAAACCTACGTTAGACCAATGGATTTTAGAAAAAGCAGGAAATCCGTGGTACGAATTTGGAAGTTCTACCGGAGTTGACCCACATTCACAAACTGAAAGTTTAGGAGACGACAACATTAAAGCCAGCTTGTATGGTTTAGCAAATATGAAAAAAGTGATTCCTAATTTGATTGATTGGACTACCAAAGACGGTTATGGCTATGATGATCTTGATGAAGTTTATGGTGAACTAACACGTTTATGGAGAGGTTATGTTTATCACGTGATCACTAATGTGGGTGGAATTTACGAAACACGCAAAACCGCAGATCAAGACGGTGTGGTTTACGAGCCGGTTCCTGAAGCTATTCAGAAAGAGGCGGTGGCATTCTTAAATGAGCATGCTTTTACCACTCCTGAGTGGCTTCTTGACAAGGAGATTTTAAATCGAATTGAATCAGATGGCGCTATTGAACGCATTCAGAATTTACAAACCCGCGCTTTAAACAGCTTGTTAAGCGTAGATCGTATCAATCGCTTGGTGAGCACGGTAGAGCAAGAAGGAGCCGATGCCTACTCGCCTATTGAGTTGATGACCGATTTGCGCAAAGGGATTTTCAGCGAATTATATGCCGCGCAGAAAACCGATGCTTATAGACGTAATCTGCAACGCGCTTTTATAGATATCGCTTCAGAATACATCAAAAAAGAAAAAGCAGATGATGACGAAGTATTGAAGTCAGACGCTAGTGCCTTGATGCGCGGCGTACTTAATCAAATGCGACGCGACCTCAATACCAGAAAGAATTATTCTGGCGACACGATCACACAGTATCATTTTGAAGATTTGATCGCACGCATTGACACCGCTTTTGACCGAGATTAAATTTTAATCCTAATATAAATTTTCAACGCCCAACTGCCGCCAGTCGGGCGTTATTTTTTTAACAGAATTCTTCTTAAACCCGCTGTTAATTTGCCTTAAATCAGGTTAAACCCTGTTAATTGCGAGCATAAATGCGAATCCCTGAATACTTTAGTAATGGATTTCAGCATAAGCTGCGACCATCAACTTAAAAATTACAAGCTATGAGTTATTCAGATAAAATGGGCGAAAAGCTCAACGAATTACTAGAGAAAAATTATGATGCTGAAGCAGGTTATAAAAACGCTGCTGAGAAAGTTCAAAATTCAGCATTAAAGAACTATTTATTGAGTCGCGCACAAGATCGCTACGATTTTGGGCACGAATTAAAGGCCGAATTGAAAACTTTTGGTCAAGAACCAGAAAAAGGAACCAGTCTTGCCGGTGATGCACACCGCCTGTGGATGGATCTTAAAACTGCACTTTCTTCAGATAAAGATGAAGCTGTTTTAGAAGAAGCGATCAGAGGAGAGCGTGCAGCAGTTGACGAGTACGATGAGATTTTAAAAGAAGAGAGTCTCCCATCCTCTACGAAGTCAATTATCACTGCGCAACGCAATAGTGTAAAAGCCGCGTTGAATGAAGCCAAAGCACTTGAAGTATTAGCATAAATCAAATTCTGGGCTTGAAATAGTTTGAGCCCAGAATTATAGTGTTAAACTAACCAACCTAACGTTAAACACTCTTAATATATTTGTTTTCAGTATATTGAATCACTATATTAAGAATGGATGTCATCGAAACACATCCCACCAACCAAAAACTTGTTTCGTTAATTAAAAGAAGATAGAAGATGAAGTTTACTGAGAAAATATCGAACAATTTAAATGAATTACTAACCAAAAATTACGATGCCGAGGCCGGTTACAAATTGGCCGAAGAAAATGTAAAAGATAATACGCTAAAAGAATATTTTGGGCGTAAAGCTAAAGAGCGTTATGATTTTGGGCATCAGATCAAAAATGAAATAAAAGTGTATGGCAAAAGTCCTGATAAAGGAACGAGTGTAGCTGGAGACGCACATCGCTTATGGATGAATGTAAAATCAACCTTATCAAAGAATAGTGAGGAAGCGATTTTAGAAGAGACCATTCGCGGTGAAAAAAATGCGATTGAAGAGTATCAAAGCATACTAAACAATCCAAATCTCCCACCGACAACGGAAGCCATTTTAAATACACAACTTGACTTGATTAAAGGCACATTAGAAGAAGTAAAGGCCTTTGAAGTTATGGCATAGATACATTTATTTGAATTAGCCAACCGAAAATAAATGTTGAAAAGCGCCTTGATCTCACGATCAAGGCGCTTTTTTATTGACTCCAACAAAGGTTTACACCTCGAAGCTTTCCCTGATATAATTTGTCTGAATTAGCCCGTTGATAACTCCCCAAAACTTAACTTTTTAAAGCTTCTGCTTTTCTTTAATTTTAAACTTTTCCGCGTTTGCGACTTCGCAAAAAATAACCCAAAGAGAACCAGAAATGTACCTGATATTTGATACCGAAACCACCGGCTTACCCAAGAACTGGAACGCTCCCATCACCGATTCTGACAACTGGCCGAGAGCCATTCAGATCGCGTGGCAGCTGCACGACGACATGGGTAATTGTATTGAGCACGAGGATTATTTAATTCGGCCTGACGGGTTTGACATTCCTTTTGATGCCGAGCGAATTCACGGGATCTCTACCGAACTCGCACAGCGCGACGGTTTACCTTTAGGTGAAGTACTGGGCAAATTCAAAGCGGCACTCGAGCGCACCAAATTTGTGGTGGGGCAAAACGTGGGCTTTGACGTTAATATTATGGGTGCGGAATTCCACAGATTAGATGTTTCTAATCAACTACAGGAGCTTCCGGTTCTCGACACCTGTACCGAAACCACAGCACAACTCTGTCAAATTCCCGGTGGGCGTGGTGGTAAATTCAAATTACCCACACTTACCGAGTTACACCAGTATTTATTCAATCAACCTTTTGCGGAAGCGCACAACGCAACCGCCGATGTGGAAGCAACCACGCGTTGCTTTTTTGAACTGGTGCGCAGACGCGTTTTTACACAGGAAGAATTAGATGTTCCTGCCGGATATTTTGAGAACTTCTCAGAAGCCAATCCGCAGCCTATTGAGTTTATTGGCTTAAAACACATCAATCTCAAAAAGGCTTCAGACGAAATTCGCAAAGAGCTGCAAAAAGCAGATCAAGCCGATATTTCAAAAGAAGAAATAAAGGAGAATAAAGAGCAACTGGCCAAAGTAGATTTTGTGCACTTGCACAATCACTCGCAGTTCTCTATTCTTCAGTCTACTGCCAGTGTTCACGATCTGGTGGCAGCAGCAAAAAAACATAAAATGCCCGCGGTGGGAATCACCGATATGGGCAATATGATGGGAGCCTTCCACTTTGTGAAAGCCTTGACCGCTCACAACAAAGCAGCGCAAAAGAAAAACGACGAACTCCTAGAAGCCGGAGAAGAACCTACCGAAACCATCATCAAACCTATTGTAGGCGCCGAGCTTAATGTGTGTCAGGATCATACTAACAAAAGCCAAAAAGACAACGGATATCAAATCGTTTTTCTGGCAAAAAATAAACGCGGCTATCACAACCTTGCAAAAATGGCATCCCTTGCCTACACCGATGGTTTTTACTACGTGCCGCGTATAGACCGCGAGATCGTTGAGCGCTATAAAGAAGATATCATCGTGCTCACCGGTAACCTGTATGGAGAAGTCCCGAGCAAGGTGCTGAATGTAGGTGAAAAACAAGCTGAAGAAGCCCTGCTGTGGTGGAAGGAAACCTTTGGCGAGGACTTGTATATCGAGGTGATGCGTCACGGTCAGGAAGATGAAGATCGTGTGAATCAAACCTTGATCGAATTTTCTAAAAAACATGATGTAAAACTGGTCGCAACTAACAACACGTTTTACATCGACAAAGAAGATGCTCCTGCGCACGATATCTTGTTATGCGTGAAGGATGGCGAAAAAGTAGCTACGCCAAAAGGCCGTGGCCGCGGTTATCGTTTTGGTCTGGACAATGAAGAATACTACTTCAAGTCGGCAGACGAGATGAAAGCTTTATTTACTGATCTGCCGGAAGCCATAAGCAACGTAGATGAGATCGTTGATAAAGTGGAAGCTTTTGTTTTGGCACGTGACGTACTCTTACCGGCCTTTACCATTCCTGAAGAATTTCAGTTTGAAGAAGATAAACAGGATGGTGGTAAACGTGGGGAAAACAAATATTTAAAACATATCACGTTTGAAGGTGCACGCCAGCGGTATCCTGAGATCACTCCCGATATTGAAGAGCGCCTCAACTTTGAGCTCAGCGTTATTGAAAACACCGGGTATCCCGGATATTTCCTGATTGTGGAAGACTTTATTCGTGAAGCCCGAAATATGGGCGTTTCGGTAGGTCCCGGTCGGGGTTCTGCTGCCGGTAGTGCGGTGGCGTATTGCTTGGGAATTACCAATATTGACCCGATCAAGTACGACTTGCTTTTTGAGCGTTTCTTGAATCCGGATCGTGTGAGTATGCCCGATATTGATATCGACTTTGATGATGAAGGCCGAAGCCGTGTTATGGATTATGTGATCGACAAATACGGTGCCAACCAAGTGGCACAGATCATCACCTACGGTACGATGGCGGCAAAATCTTCTATCAGAGATACCGCGCGGGTTTTAGATCTTCCGCTGAGTGATGCCGATCGTATCGCCAAGCTGATCCCAAATATGTCGAAACTCGCCAAGATCTTTGGGCAGAGTGAAGCCGACTTGAAAAAGAAATTCCGTTCTGAAGACCTAGTCAAAGTCAACGAACTTTTAAACCTAGCGGAAGGTGACGATCTTGAAGGGCAAACCTTAAGACAAGCGCGCCAGCTAGAAGGTTCGGTACGTAATACCGGGATTCACGCCTGTGGGGTGATCATCACACCCGATGATATCACCAATTTCGTCCCGGTTTCTATCGCCAAAGATTCAGACTTATACGTTACCCAATTTGACAACTCGGTCGTAGAAGAAGCCGGTCTTCTAAAAATGGACTTCTTGGGTCTGAAGACCCTAACCTTGATCAAAGACACGGTAAAACTGGTAAAACATAAGCACGGGATCGATCTGGATCCGGACAGTTTTCCGCTAGATGATCAAAAAACTTATGAGTTGTTCCAGCGCGGAGATACGGTTGGGATATTCCAGTACGAATCGCCGGGAATGCAAAAACACATGCAGGCATTAAAACCTACGGTTTTTGAGGATCTTATCGCAATGAACGCCCTGTATCGCCCGGGACCTATGGAATATATCCCAAGTTTTATCGCGCGTAAACACGGGGAAGAAGAAATTCAGTATGACCTTCCTGCGATGGAAGAATATCTGGAAGAAACTTACGGAATTACGGTCTACCAAGAGCAGGTGATGCTGCTGTCGCAAAAGCTGGCAGGCTTTAGTAAAGGTGATGCCGATGTTTTGCGTAAAGCGATGGGTAAAAAGATCTTTGCCCTGCTGGAAAAACTGAAACCACAATTCTTAGATGGTGGGGAGAAAAACGGCCACGACCGAAAGATTCTCGAAAAGATCTGGAAAGACTGGGAAGCTTTTGCTGCGTACGCTTTTAACAAGTCGCACTCTACCTGTTATGCCTGGATCGCCTACCAGACTGCGTATTGTAAAGCGCACTACCCTGCCGAATATATGGCGGCGGTACTGTCTAACAATATGAACGACATCAAGCAGGTGACCTTCTTTATGGAAGAGTGTAAACGTATGGGACTTGAAGTTTTGGGTCCTGACGTGAATGAATCGTTTAGAAAATTTACCGTTAACGATCGTGGTGCGGTGCGTTTTGGTATGGGTGCCGTAAAAGGTGTGGGTGCCAATGCCGTAAAAACCATTGTTGAAAACCGGGAAGACGGCCCTTATCGCAGTGTGTTTGATTTGGCTAAACGTATTGATCTGCGTGCTGCCAATAAAAAAGCTTTTGAATCTCTGGCACTTGCCGGTGGCTTCGACAGTTTTATGCCTACGCATCGTGCGCAATATTTTAAAGATGAAGGCGACGGCATCACTTTTCTGGAAAAAGCGGTAAAGTATGGCGCCAAATTTCAAGAGAATGAAAACTCCGCCCAGGTAAGTCTCTTTGGCGAGGCCAGCGAAGTGCAAATTCCCGAGCCGGTGGTACCTCCTTGTGAAGAATGGGGAACGATGGAAAAACTACGCCGCGAGAAAGAAGTGGTGGGTATTTATATTTCGGGGCATCCGCTGGATGACTTCAAACTGGAAATGGATAATTTCTGTAATGGAAAAATAAGTGATTTTAATAATCTGGAAATGCATCTCAACCGCGAACTCACCATTGGCGGCGTCATTAGCGACGTGCAGCACCGAGTTTCTAAAAACGGAAAGGGCTGGGCTGCTTTTACGGTTGAAGATTTTGATGAGTCGTTTGAGTTTAGAATGTTTGGCGAAGAATATCTTAAGTTCAGACACTTTTTGATCCCCAACTCGTTTGTGCATATGCGTGTATTTATTCGTGAAGGATGGACCAACCGCGAGACGGGTAAAAAAGGTGACCCGAGAATGCAGTTCAACAACTTTATGCAGCTGCAAGATGTGATGGAAACCTTTAGCAAAAAGCTTACGATTAATCTAGATCTGCAAGAAGTACAAGGCGACCGCATCGAGCAATTACGTGAAACTTTATTCAATCACCGCGGCGACCATAATTTGCATTTCTATGTGTTTGAACCTAAAGAAAAGATCGCGCTACAAATGCCAAGCAGAAAGAAAAAGGTAAAAATAAGCAGTGCGTTGTTGAATGAATTAAAAGCACAACGGTTTAGTTTTAAATTGAACTAGTGGCAAAACAATAGATCAGCCCAAAATCGAAATATGATCTTAAGGCATTCAAAAATCAATTTAACTGATTAAAACATAGTCAAATCTAATTCGCTGGTTGTAAGCTTTGGAAAAATAATTGACTAATTTTGCATTATAACCTAATAACAGAATTAAAATGGCACTAGAAATAACAGACGCAAATTTTGAAGAAACCGTATTACAATCTGACAAGCCTGTATTGGTAGACTTTTGGGCTGCTTGGTGCGGACCTTGTAGAATGGTAGGACCTGTAATTGAAGAGATCAGCACAGAGTATGATGGTAAAGCCGTTGTAGGTAAACTTGATGTTGATGCTAATCAGGAGTTTGCTGCTAAGTATGGTGTGCGTAACATCCCAACCGTTTTGATGTTTAAAGGCGGTGAAGTTGTAGGTCGCCAGGTAGGTGTTGCTCCAAAAAATGTATACACAGAAGCTATTGACGGTTTACTTTAAGAGTTTATACTCTTGATTTGAGTAAACACGTACATTATAAAAAAGGTCTGACGTAGCGTCAGACCTTTTTTATTAACGACGCTAAAGGGTTTAATCTTCAAAGGCTTGTCTAACTCCGTTTACGAGGTAAAACTTTAGCTGTATGCAAGCAGTCTCTGCAAGATTTTACGAGCAATTCATATCTTAAATGCGTATACTTGTTAGACTAAATTTTGTACGTTAATCTATAGAAAAAGCCATAGCGCTATTCAAATAAAATTCAGAAAATGGAAACTAAAAAAGGAAAACCACAAGATCTCATCGATGCTAAATTATTAGAAGAACGCAAAGTATTCTTATGGGGTCAGGTAGACGATAAAAGTGCAAAACACGTCGTAGATCGCTTATTATATCTGGACGCGTTGAGCAACGACGAAATTCAATTTTACATCAACAGCCCGGGAGGATATGTGACTTCAGGATTTTCAATATACGATACGATCAAATCGATTAAAAGTCCGGTTTCTACCATTTGCACCGGCCTGGCTGCGAGTATGGGAAGTATTTTACTTTCGGTAGGTGAAAAAGGACGTCGTTTCATTCAGCCACACGCCCGCGTGATGATTCACCAGCCAAGTGGTGGTGCACGCGGACAAGCGAGTGACATTGAAATTACCGCTCAGGAAATCTTAAAGACTAAAGAGTTGAGCGCAAAAATTCTTGCTGACAACTGCGGCCAGGATTTTGATAAAGTGATGAAAGATTTTAACCGTGACCATTGGATGGGTGCAGAAGAATCTGTTGCCTACGGAATCGTAGACGGAATCGTTTAATCAAAAAACAGTAAGCAGCTTGCAGTAGCAGTAGGCAGTATCCGAAATACGGTCAACTGATACTGCGAGTTGCAATCTGAAAACCCCGAAACCTAAACCACAAACGTGATCGATCTACAGGCGCATCTTAACAGCATTGCCGGTTTCAATAATCTGGAACTGCTCGCCGGTCAAGTGGTAGAAGGTTTTATTAGCGGGATGCATAAGAGTCCGTTTCACGGCTTTTCTGCAGAATTTGCAGAGCATAAGGTTTACAATACGGGTGAAAGTACCAAGCACATCGATTGGAAGCTGTACGCACGTTCAGACAAGTTATACACCAAACGCTACGAAGAAGAAACCAACCTGCGTTGTCATCTCATTATAGACAACAGCAGCAGTATGCACTACCCTAAACTCAAACAAACCGATTTTAATCAACCTAATAAAATTGCGTTTTCGGTATTGGCAAGTGCGGCTATTATGCAATTGATGAGGAAGCAGCGGGATGCGGTTGGACTCAGCATTTATGCAGAGCAGTTTGATTACTATGCTCCGGAAAAAGGAAGTGAGCGCCATCATCATATGTTGCTCGATCAATTGAATCAGGTTTTAATTCAACCCGACAAAGCGCAAAAAACAGATACCTACGCTAATCTTCATTTTATTGCTGAAAAATTGAAACGACGTTCGCTGGTGTTTTTATTCAGTGATCTTTTTCAAAACGAATTACAACAAGAAAAGACCTTTGAAGCTTTGCAACATTTGAAGTACAATAAGCACGAAGTCGTGCTTTTTCATACCTACGATAGCGCTACCGAATTAAATTTTGATTTTGACAGCACACCCAAGCGATTCGAAGATGTAGAGACCGGAAAAAGCATCGATGTTTTTTCTGACAATGTAAAAGAAGGATACAACAAAGCCGTAAGTGATTATTTTACAGCACTTAAACTGCGATGCGCGCAATACAACATCACCTATGTAAGTGCTGATATACAGCGTGGTTTTGCGCCAATTTTGAGCACATTTTTAGTAGAACGAAAACAGTTTTTATAAGAAATAAAAAAACTTTCATTTTTTGTTTGCACACTTAAAAAAGGAATGTATATTTGCACCCGCAAGAAAGGAAATGATCAACGCTTCTGCTCTTGCAAAGTTCATAAAATATTGGTCTGGTAGTTCAGTTGGTTAGAATACATGCCTGTCACGCATGGGGTCGCGGGTTCGAGTCCCGTCCAGACCGCTAATATTGAATATTAACCGCCTTATTATCAATTAGATAGTAAGGCGGTTTTTTTATGCAGTAACAAATTCAGTACAATCTTCTAAATTTGAGTCTAATCTGCTTAGAAAATATGAGATTCAAATATTCTTTTCAAGACTGGGAGAATGGTATTATAACTTGGAATTCTATCATTAGCAGTAAGTATGAAACTGATTTTATTTCTGAAAACTGTATTGCTAAGATCAATTCAAGACAGAAAGAAATTTTCATTGATCAAGCTAAATTGTACTTAGATTCACTTGTTAAGAATTACAATTTAAAGCGTCGCTCTGACACCAATCGCCCCACTACTCTCAATAAACTTCTTCAAACAATAGATAATTTATTTAATGGAGATGTTTTAAGCTTTGAGAATACGACTCTTCTCGACGAAGAACAAGCACTGACCGAGTCTATTCCTATTGAATATAAAAAAAAAGTTATACCTCCACTAGACCTTGTTGAATTTGATAAAATCGACATAGAGTTTATTCAGGAAAAATTTAAACACTACATCAACACTGGTGTTTGGGATTTTTCTGTGGTGGACACTCCTTCCCTTAATGACTTACAAAACAACATCGACTACTATACCTCAATTGCAGCAAAGGCATATTATGATTTCAAAACACGGTTAAATACCTACGAAGGCCACATATATAATACATTTAATTGTACAATAGATGAATATATACTGAAGCAAATCTGCGTTGATTTAAAACGTGATGGCTTTATCTCGGAGGAATCAAGCACAACATTCTTCTCTAAGATATTTAAAGGTTATTATGTCCTTCAAAAAGAAAATGTTACTTGGCTAAAAAATCAGGAATGTTTGAATTATTTCATTAGCCAAATGAAGGGACATTTAACTTACAACAAGGATTATGGTCTATGGGGTGCAACCACTAATTGTTTTAGAGGAAAGGACTTTGTTTTTAAGAAGTCCTCTCTCAGAAGAGCAAAAAAAATCGATAAGTATCCCAACTATAAAGCGCAGATTGACAAAATACTTTCCAGGGTAAAATAATACCGACATTTCTTTAAATACTCCAAGTTTCTAACTTTGACGAATCCCTTATCCTCAAGGCTTCACATCCTCTTCAAAGACGACATCAAAATATAAGCTATTTCAAGCCCTCTCATTGCTCAATAGGTTTGCTTTAAACATTTGAACAATGAGCAGTAAAAACGATATCAATGGACTTGTGAAGCTTTTAGTCAACGCGCTGGCAAACGAAGTTTCTGAGCTATTTATATCTACTATAGAGGAGCATCTCGAGAATAAAGTTTTAAACGCCTCTAAGAATCAAAAACTACTCATTGATTCAGATGAATTAGCAGAACTACTTTCGGTTTCAAAAAGCACCATCATCAAATTGCGTAAACAAGGTTTGCCTACAATAAAAATCGGTGACGCTGTTCGGTTTGAGCCGGAGGTAGCTATGCAGTTTCTGAAGTTAAATTTTAAAGAAAAAGAAGATGAAAGATTTAAAGAAAGCTATTCTTGAGCAAACTGATGGAGGTTTTGATATTTACAAATCTATATTTCCAAACCTCCAAAGAGTAAGTGAAAATAAATGTAAACCTGTTCTCAATCATTTTAGAGGTGAAAAAAACCCATCATTATCTATTTCAAAATACAAAGATAGATGGAGACATTATGATTTTGCTGATCCTGAACTAAAAGGAGATGCTTTTACTATGTATGCAGACAGTAAAAATTTAGACGTCAAAAAGGAATTCCTCAAAATGTGTAATCTACTTATTGGAGAATATGGTATCGATATACCAGAAATTAACTCAATTGCGAGCCAAAATAAAATTGAGGAAACGGAGATTAAAAATGATAAAGATTTTCAGGTAAAAAAGAGAAGATTCAAAAAGCTTACGAAAGCAGAACAGGAATTCTTAAAAAGAAATAGGATTAGTGTAAAAACATTAAAACGTAATAGTATTGCATTTATTTCTAGCTATAAATTTCGTGCACAAAATGGCAAATGCTATAAAATTAAATCAACTGAATCCAGTATTGTAATAGGACATTTTTTTAAAGATAGCGTGAAAATTTACCGCCCTAATGAGAAAACATTTAAACATCAATTTTTAGGCGGAATGCCATCGGGCTATTTTTTTGGGAAGGAGAGTTTGGAGCGTTTGGAAGATCATATCTCTAGTTGTTCAGTCTTTCAAGACAGAAAATTCAAAATTGTATTAGCCTCTGGAATAAAAGATTCTCTTTGTTTAGAGAGTATGGGGATTCCAACATTTTGTCTCAATTCTGAAACAACAACTTTTATACCTCCGAAAATATTCGAATCGATAAAAGAGATGAATAAACATCTCGAAACTCCTATTGAAATACAGATTGTATACGATCTAGACTCAACGGGACAAAAGATGTCCCAAATAATTTCAGAGAAACTTAGTGATTATAAAATTAAGAATAATATAATCAAATTACCGGAAAAACTAAGTAGATTGAATGGTAAAGATGTAGCTGATTGGGTCAATTATAATCTACCAAATGATGAACTTATAGATAGTATTGTTGGAGAAGATTTTGATTTCGAGGCTCATCAAAGTATTGAAAAATTAATCCCCTCTATTTCTCCCATTTCCCCTGTTTCCTCTAACGAAAATGCCGTAATCGGAAATCGAAAAATAAGAAGGATGGCAGCGAAATATCCTTTGAAAAAGAAAAATTCAAGATTATCTAAACTAAAGACAAAAAAGAAAGAATCAAAAACCCTTTCTGATCTGGCAGAATCTAAAACGATAAGCAAAGAGGAAATAGAGGAAACAGGAGATGAAATTTTTTGCAATTTACCAAAGTTTTTCAAGAAATCATTATCCCCTTTTAAGGAGCGTGATCGCTTTATGATGCTCTTATCTTTCTTAGTTTCTACAGGTTCAATACTTCAAAATGTTGAAGGACGTTTTCGTAACAGTAAAATTAACACGAACCTCTATGTTGTTATAATAGCACCTCCGGCATCTGGAAAAAGTCAAATTAAATGGGCATATCAATTAATAATTCCAATAGAAAAGCAACTCCATCGAAAAAGTAAAGAGGCTTTAATGGAATATGGAAAACTTCTCGATCTCTACAACAAAGGCGAAATCAGTAAAGAAGAATTAGGAGAGAAACCCTCATACGTAGTATTATTGCTCCCTCCAGACATCACTTCAGCAATGTTAATCAAGCAGTTAGAGGAAAATGGAGGGAGAGGATTTATGTTTGATACCGAAATAGATGGATTAGTAAATTCTAATAGTGGAATTCTCCGTGCATTTACGGACATTTTGAGAAAAGCAAGTGAAGGAGAACCTATTCAATATTTTAGGAAGACTGATAATGAAAGAAGATATATTGAAAACCCAATTCTATCATTATTGATTTCCGGTACTCCTGAACAGTTTTCAAGACTAATACAAGATGCAGAAAATGGGCTTTTTAGTCGAATTATCACTTATAATTTCAAAGGTAACGGAGAGTGGATTGACGCTTATGATCCTTCACCTTTTGACTATGAAAGTCATTTTGACGAATTATCTCAATTTATCCTAGAACTTTACAATGTTTTAGAAGCATTTGAAGAGAGTCCTATTCAGTTTACTTTGTCTAAAATTCAACTTATTAAACTTGACGAATTATTTAAAGAGCGTCTAGGTGAGGCTACAGATATAACAGGTGATGATGGTAGAGCATCCATTTTTAGACTTGCTGGTATTACCGTTAGAATAGCTATGATTTTATCCATAATCGAACGATTCGAGGAAAACAAGTTGAATAACGATATCGTATGCAATGATAAGATTTTTGAAACAGCCTTGGCGATTAGTGGAGAGCTAGTTCCTCACATCATTGAATCTATTCAACGAATGAATAATCTTAGAGTGGAGAACTGCTACAGAGGCAAGAAATTAGACTACTTCTATGCTTTACCTGATACATTTTCTTATTCCGATTCTCAAACTATCGCAGAAGACGAGGGCATTAAACTTCGAACAGCCCAAAAATGGCTATATCAATTCCGAGACAAAGGATTCCTAATGAACCCAGTTAAGGGAGAGTTCAAGAAGATTGGATAACTAAATAAGTCCTGTCATTCAGTTGTTTTTAGCAATTAAATGGCGGGACTTTATGGTTATAGACTGTACTTCAAAAATTTAAAGAAATGGCAACACTAAAATTCATAATACGTAAAAACAAAGCCTCCTTAAATAAGGATGGTAGCTCACTTATATTTCTTAGATATACGCATAGAGGGAAAACTTCATATTTCAGCACAGGAAAAAGTGTTATCCCTGAAGATTGGAATCAAACCTCTCAACAGATCAAGCGATCCTATAAAGGACATTCTTCAAGTAATATGTTCTTATCAAAATTTAGACAACGTATTGAGGAATATGTAAATAAAGCCCTTTACGAGGGCATAGAACCAACTTCTGATTACATCAGATCGAAATATGATTCTAAAAAATCAAAAAGACAGCAAGACTCAACAAAACAATTAAGCTTTGAGGAGTTCTCAGATAAGTTTATTGAAGAATCAAAAAAAACAAAGAAAGCACCTACAATCAAAAGCTATGATGATTTCATGCGAATTCTGAAAATGTATAAAAAGAGCAGAAAAAGAAGGAAACTTATTTGGAGTGATTTTGACATGGAATTTTACTACGATTTCATGGAGTTCTATATCGAAGAGAGGGGTGCTAGTAACAATACATTTGGCAAAATGATTAAAACTCTCAAAACATTTCTAAATGCAGGCGTTGAACAAGGATATAATAAGAGTTTGACCTTTAGAGATAAGCGTTTTAAAGTTTATCAGGAAGAAGTATCAAACATCTATTTAAATGAAGATGAATTAAAACGCTTACTATCAATAGATTACGAGAATAACCTAAAAAGAAGGACTATAAGGGACCTTTTTGTGATAGGGTGTTATACAGGGTTGAGATTTGGTGACTTCAAACAGATAAATGAAAAAAATATTTCAAACAACCGTCTAAGGGTTAAAACCCAAAAAACAGGAAAATATGTAGTTATTCCTCTACATCCTATTGTAAAGGATATAATACTTCAATATAACGGAGCTCTCCCTACAAGTTATTGTAATAGTGTTGTAAATGCAGAACTAAAACATATAGGTCAGGATGCTGGCTTGGATGAAATAATTGTAAAAGTCAGAACACACGGAATAAACAGAAAAGAAAAATCATTTTTGAAATGGGAGCTTCTTTCAACTCATTGCGCCCGGAGGTCGTTTGCTACAAACCTTTTCAAGCAAGGATTTCCTGCGATTAGCATAATGAAAATTACAGGACACAAATCTGAAAAAACATTTATGCGCTATATAAAAGTAACCGAAGATGAGATTGCCAATATGCTTGAAGATCACTGGCAAACAATCTCTTAACCGTAAAATTCAAAAGAATGAAAAAGCAAGAACTTATTGAAATTATAGACCAGAAAATTCAAAATATGGGAACACCCAAAGTGTATCACCCAAAGAGATTAAAACCACATTGGAATAGCCTTAAAACTGATACAGAAAAGCTAAATCTATTTGAAAAATACATCTCAAACCCCAAAGTATCTAAGGGGTTCGACAGTCTTTTAAAAGCTAAACTTTGCTCAAAGACATTGGAGGCTATCATTCTGGAAACCCCAGAAGCTAGCAAACACCTCTCCGAAGATTATACAAAGGTTTGTGAAGCAAAATTCAAAAAGTATAAAAGCGGAAAATCCTTTCTACAATCCTTGAACGAACAAGCTGATAAAGGTTTAGAAAAGGCTGGATTTAGGTAGAATATGACTATTTTTAGACCAAAGAAATATTAGTATAGCGTTAGCTATTGATCTTGTTATCGAAAACCGCCAATATTCAGATACGCACAAGAGAAATAGACAGACGCTCACGCTTGGCGTGGGCTGTAAGTTTATTTGTGCGTGGGTGCTTGGCGGTACCTCGATAACGGTAAGCTACAGTTCCACGCTTTATTTTTTATATTACTTCTATTAGGAGCTGGTAGATAAAAACTTTCAAAATGAAAAAACTTATTACCCTCCTATTTATTGCTGTTCAAATTACTGCCTACGCTCAAGTTGAATTGGGTCAATCCTCCTACGAAGTACTTCAAGAGTTAACCTACATAACTAGAGGCCGAGACAATTGGGAGATGATTAAAGATTATTCTGGTGGAGAACTTCAAGCAATTTCAATTAACCAGTACGATCAAGTATTTTATGATTTGAATTTGAGAGCCTATGCAGTACAAATATTTGTAATGAAAAATGGGATCTACACATATAATATTTTGCAATTTCCAACACTTAAATTAGACTTTCTAAAAAGTAGATTTGATACAAAGTACTACAATGACAAGATTGGAGATTATTATTTTAGTGATGACTTTGAGGAAATGCGAAGTGTCAAAGAAATCAATAATACAGCGAGTATTGTTTATCAAAAAGTTGACTTTAAAAGTTTACCTGAAGCAACCAAAAAAGCTATAAATCAGAAAATAACGGAAAAAGCCGCACCTGAAGTTGTAGAATACATTAATCCCTTAGAAAATCGGTTAATTGACAGTTTTGCTATTTGTAGCTCAAATAAAACGGTAGAGGTCAACACCAAAGATTTCGGAATGGATTATGAGATGGAAACAATTTCAGAACGAGTCGCCTATTGCTTAGATGATAAAAAAGTTGTTCTGAATTTCTTACCGCAAGAAGGAATTTACGGTTTTTATTACTTTGACTTTTACGGTCAAAGCTTTGATGAAGTAACAAAATTAATTCTTGAAGGTTATGATTTTGAATTTGACTTAAATAGCCTTGAGGATCAAAAAATGATTAGTGATTCTGAGAAAAAAAATTATCACACCCTTCAACAAACAGTGAAAGAGGGAACAAGAATAAGAGAAATCCGTAGTTACTATAATGACTCTCTTGGAGGAGACTATATTAGAATAGAAGAAAAAGACGAAGGACACATTTTAGTTCATATCTCATATAACGGCGCAGCATAATGAAAAAGTATACAATCCTCATTCTTCCAGTAATCTTGTTTACCATTTTAAGCTGCAGTAAGAAAAAACAAATCACAGGAAAATTCACCGCACAATCTGCATCTTTTATCAAATCTATAGAGTTTGATGGAGAAGTTGCAATAACCTCAGGACTTATGAGCTTAATAAATCCCGGGGCTGGCAAATATGATGTCAAAGGTGATAGGCTTTATATCGAAACAGGTAAGGGATTTTATGTGTTTGAAATCATAGACAACGAAACACTCATGGGAAAGTCTGCCCTACTAGACAGTATAACCTATAAAAAAGAATAGTTTCTTTCAGAGTCTTTTTATTATAGAGGAAGGCTCTCAAAGAAACTTCGGCAGCTTGAAGAGCTTACCTATAAAAGAAATACGACATAACCTCTTAACAAAGCTTACTTATAAGTACGTAAGGTGCTTGGCTTGAATAAAGACCCCCCTAAAAAACCGAATAAGCAACTCATATCTATTTTTTAGATATTATGGGTGAATTCTCAATTATTTCAGGTGAAGTTTAAGTATACAAATCACCTGAAGATGAACACACTTATAGACCAACAATTAGAAGATTATTATATTTATTTAGCACTAAGGGATGCTGAGTTTTCAAACGAATACATAGCAAAACAACTTGGCTATTGTCTTAGTGATTTCTTACACCTAGTTAGCTTGTATGAGTTTCAATCTTCATTGGAATATGAGGCTCCCGTAACATCTGGCAAGTCAAAGTTTGAAGCATTTCCAAAACTCGCAAAAAACATTGAAAACCTACTTACCTCAGAGGAGATTGAAGAAATACATCAATTCGTACGTAAAACAGCAATTCAACACGATGGAATATGTGCTATTCAAGAGTTCTATCATAGAGAACAGGATTTTTCCTTTTTCATTGTAGATAATTCAGAAATCTGTAAAATGAGCAAGTGTTCCCTCTTAAATCATAACAAGCCCGTAATAATTATGCTTAATGAAAACTGGAACGCATAGATAATTATTACGCTATCTATCCTATTCAACATTATTATCTTCCGAAATTACTGAGATACCAATCATCTAAAAAACTTAGTATCTTTATTCCCTTTTAAAAACAGTTGCACTAACAAAGATTAAAACATATAAAAGAAGTATCTTTTCGCTACTGAATCTGTTACCTCTCCCCTACACCATCTGGTTAAACCATTGGTTTTTAGCAGTAAATAAAATAAAATGAGCAGTCCTAAGAGGACTTTTAATTTTATTTTAGTCATATAGCTCCCATTATATAGTTTAGGATAATGCGATTTCGTAAATTTCGAGATTCACAAAACATCTATGAATAAGACAAATTTTATAATTGAAGAGTTAATCGATCAATATACGATTGAAGATAATAATAGACCTTGGATTATTGGCTTTAGTGGAGGTAAGGATTCTACAGTACTCCTTACTTTAGTTTGGTTGAGTTTACTAAAAATTAAAAATGAAATAGATCCGAAATTTCTTAAAAGAGAAGTTTGGGTGGTTTGCAATGACACCCTAGTAGAAAATCCAATAATTACAAATTATGTTAATGATATATTAGATAAGATTAAAAATGCTGCTTTTAAGCACAACTTACCGATCAATGTAAAGAAAACAATTCCAAGACTTGAAGACTCTTTTTGGGTGAATTTAATTGGCAAAGGTTATCCTGCTCCTAATAATGCATTTAGATGGTGTACAGAAAGACTTAAAATTAAACCTACCTCAAGGTTCATTAATGAAATTGTTACTAGTGAGGAAAATGATCATAAGGAAGCAATCATTCTAGTTGGCACCAGAAAAAGTGAAAGTATCACGAGGGCAAAGTCAATTAAAAAACACGAAATAAGAGGTAAAAGGTTAACGAAACATCCATTACAAAAAAACGTAATGGTTTACTCGCCAATTAAAGAATTACATTTAGAAGAGGTTTGGTACATTATAAATACTTTTAAATCGCCTTGGGGTGCCGAGAAAAATCAATTGTTTAACATTTACTCAGATGCAAGTGCCGATGATTATGAATGCCCAACAATGGTTGCTAATAAAGAGCACAAGTCTTGTGGTCAAAGTAGGTTCGGTTGCTGGACGTGTACAGTTGTAAAAAAAGATAAATCAATTTCTGCCCAAATAGAAAATGGAGAGGAATGGCTGATTCCATTAAGGGATGTAAGAGACTGGATTCAAGAACAGCGAAATATTGTCGACAACAGAGAACCTTTTAGGCGTAATGGCTTACCTGCGCCAAATGATATGGGAGTGGTCAAGCTCAAACATAGAGCTGAAATACTAGAAAAGGTTCTTGATGCCCAAAAACAAATAAATGATATGGGTATTGAAATTGAGCTGATCAATAATCAAGAACTTATTGCAATTCAAGTTACTTGGTATAGAGATTTATACTTTGACTATAAGGTATCTGATATCTACAATAAAGTGTTTAATAAAAATCTTGATATGAAACAACATAATGAGCTTATCAAAAAGGAAGAAGAAATATTGTTATCTGCCTGTGAAAATGACAAAAAGCAGTTTAATCTAATTCAAGATTTATTAAAGCTTGAAAAGGCGAAAACTATTATGATGAAGAGAAGAGGTCTTATAGAAGATATTGAAAACAGATATAAACAATTCATTTCGGCATAATGATAATTAATTCTATTGAACTCAACAACTTTAGAATTTACAAGGGTAGAAACCTTATAAGTTTAAATGTTACAGATGAAGAAAATATCATAATCGTGAGCGGTAAAAATGGGTTTGGAAAAACTACATTTTTAATGTCTTTAGTTTGGTGCCTTTATGGAAGACAAATGAGTGATGTTGATGAAATCTATAAAAAGGAGATTGAGAGTAACGGAAATTACAGACAATACATAAAAAACAGTCTGAATCGTCAAGCAGAATTTGAGGGCAAAACGAAATTTTCGGTGTCAGTAAACTTTGCGAATATAAATACCATCCCCGACGTTACTTGTAATGAATTAAAGATTACAAGAACCTACTTTACAAAAGGGAGTAAAGAGGAAGAGCTAGAAATCCTTATAGATGGGTACGAAAGTGAGCTTGTTAAAGATGTAGGAGCAGAACATTTTATTCGAGATTTCATAATGCCTAAAGAAATTGCAAAGTTCTTTTTCTTTGATGCAGAGAAAATTGTTTCACTGGCCGAAATCCACACTCCTGAGCAAAGACAGAAATTAAGTCGCGCTTACTCCGAAGTTTTGGGTATAAAACAATATCAAAGTTTAAAAGAGGATTTGGAGCAATACCTAGACAAATTAAAGTCTGAAACTGCGAACACGAAGGAAAAAGCAGAATTAAAAAGACTTAAAACTGATAGTGAGATTGCCGACGATAGAATTAAAGAAGTTCAAAATGAAATTAAGAACTTAGAAGACGATGCTTCAGGGTTGAAGTATGAAATCAACAAGTTGCAAGAGAAACTGATTAAACAGGGTAGTGTAATAACTGTTGATCAACTAAATGACCTTAAAGGAAGAAGGGATGATTTAGAAAAGCAAGTTGCTTTACTTAATATAGAGCTTAAAAATCATTATGAAATAATTCCTTTTGCCATTGCTGGTAATTTATTAACTGAAGTCCTTGAGCAAGTAATTTTAGAGAGGGACATCATAAGGCAAAAATTTAATGATGATAAGGTTGAAGAAGTTGCCGATAATATAATAAATGACTTAATAAAGATTCCTCATCCAAGTGATTTGGTGATAAACTATAAAGTACAGGAATATTATATAGACAACCTTAAAAGTTTAATCCATAAGCATCTTGGAGGCGACTCTAAACAAAACACTAACACTGATATTCAGGGAACCGTAATTCATAATCTATCCGAAACAGAGAAGGCTGAGTTAAATCAATTTATCAACAACATTAGGCTCTCATTTAAGGAGACTTTTAATAGAATAAACTCAGACTATGTAAGGTCTAAGAATGAACTAAATGATATAAACAAAAGTATTAAGCTTGCTGAAGAGAAGTCTGAAAACCCACTTGTAAAGGCTGACAGGGAGCGTAAATCTACCTTAGAAGAAGAGTACGAGGATATACTTCGCAATATTGGAGTGTTAGAACAAGAGATAATCTCTAAAACTGATATTAAAACGCAATCTAAAAAAGAAATAAAGCGAATTTCTGACAAGTTGAAGGTATCAGAAGGCAAACAAGAAATCAGCGATGAGGTGGAAAAATCCATTAAATACCTTAAAAAGTTTATTGGTGATTTTAAAATTGAGAAAAAACATAGTTTGTCAAAAAGAATAAAAGAGGGATTAGACCTCTTGTTGCATAAGAAAAGTTTTATAAGCGATGTCCAAGTTGAAATACTTGGGGATGATATAGAAATCAATCTATTCGATGCAAGAGGAAAAGAAATAAACAAAGATTCTCTTTCAAAGGGTGAGCAGCAAATGTATGCCACAGCACTCCTCAAAGGATTAGTGGATGAATCAAATATTGATTTCCCAGTATTTATAGATTCTCCTATGCAAAAATTTGACGTAGATCACTCGAATAGCATTGTAAGGCATTTTTATCCTAATGTTTCAAAGCAGGTTATAATCTTTCCCCTTTTAGGAAAAGAAATGTCGAGAGATGAGTTTAATATTCTCCTACCAAGTATAAGCAAGACTTTCCTTATAACAAATACTGATAACGAGCATTCTACATTTGAAGAAATAGAAAATAAAAAAGAAATGTTTGACGTATTTGAAAAAGACTATCAAAATGCAGTTTAATATAAGTACCTCTCCAGAAAATGAGCCTCTTGTAAAATCCCTAACTCAAAGAATGGGATTAGGCTCCGAAAATCATATATCTCGTATTGCTCTTTCATACTCTCTGAGTAGGGGATATAATCTAGATTTAGATAAAGATCTTCAAGCATTTGGAGGTAAAGAATATAAGGATCACACTTTATTTGGCAACTACCGAGAATATTATATAGCTCTAATTTGTCAACGTTATCAAATACATAAAGATGATACGAACATTCGAAAATACCTAAAGATGCATATTGATCAGGGATTGGAATTAATAAATGCATTTTTTGAAGACAACCAAAATTTTTCAGGAATAGAATTTCTATTAGATAATATTGAGATTGGAATTGATTCTATGAACGATGGAGAAAATTCTTTTGAGTTCATCAAAAATAATAGCTCTTCATTGAATGAAAAGGAAAGCTATTCAAAGCCTGTTAAAATTTTAGTTGGTCAATCAGACAAACAAAAGGAAATATATTTCACACCAAATAATACTTCCATTTACGGTAACTGTCATATAGCTATAGCCGGAAATTCGGGAACAGGCAAATCTTACTTCTCTCGAAAAATCTTGGAAAGAATAGTCCAACAAACAAAAGGGAAGGTCAATTTTTTATATTTGGATTTTAAAGGATTAAATGAAAGCGATAAAAACACATCTGATTTCACAAGCTTTTTTAAAACCACTGGTGCTACTTTAATAGATACACCACAGGAATCATTCCCTGTTAATCCCCTATCTTTCATTGATAACATAAATGAAAAGAACAAGATTGTTGGAATTGGAAGATTCGTTGACATTATAGTAAAATACGCCAATTTAGGTAATGTTCAGAAACAGCATTTAAAAGATGCCGTCATTAGTGCTTTCGAAAGCAGAAAAGATGGCAGCTATCCTACTCTAAAAGAGGTTTTAGAAAACGTATATGAAATAGCTGGAGATAAACCTACCTCACTAACCCAAATTTTAATTGGACTAACAGAAATAGAACTTTTTGATAATAAGAAATATGGAGACTTTATCAATTCAAATTATTATTTAAGTCTATCTCCTGATTTAAGTAAAGAAGTTCGCTTTACCGCTACATTCCTGGTCATCTATTATTTGTACAATACTTTTATGAACATGGATAAAACACCTATTGAAGATGATTATAGTGGTTTACGCTATGTTTTATTAATTGACGAGGCTCATAATGTATTTAAAGAGAAAAAATCACAAGAAATACTTGAAAAGCTACTAAGGGAAATACGCTCGCAGGGTGTCGCCATCATGTTAGTATCCCAAGGCATAGAAGAATTCAACCAACCGACTTTTGATTTTTCTTCAATGTGTCAATCTGCATTCTTGATGTCAATAAAAGATGGAAACAATTGGAAGTCCATTAGTAGATTCCTAGGTGCAGGAGAAAAGCAAAGGACAAAAATTAATCGCTCAATGGAATCTATAAATCCACGACAAGCAATTAGTAACATTAAAGAGTTTGAGTTTGGAGAAATATTTAACACTAAATAAATGAATCTATTTGACTTCAATTTATTAAAAACAAAGTATTTCTGGATTGCTGTGGTACTTATTGGAACAGCAGGAATCTGGTTACCTATAATCATGTCATTAATACTTGAAGAACCTATCCAGACTAAAGAAATACCTATAAACTTAACAACTTTTTACATCTCAATTTATTTTGCCGGGTGCGTTGATACAATCTTCAGAAACATAGATTTGTTGGAAAATAAGTATGAACTAAAATCAAAATTAGTTTCAATAATAGGACTAATCTTATTTTTCTTTTGTTTAATAGTAGTTACAATCTGGTTAAAAATCAAAGGACATTTTGTAATTCCACTTGTCTTATCATTTGTAGGTTCATTAATAGGCCTCAAACTTTGGTGGAATAATTATTCTGATGATCCAACATATAATGATATAATTAGGGGAGAAAGTAAAGAAAAACACGGGGATAAATGGAAAGAAGAGTAGAAAATACAACCTTTGATATTAATGCTATTCCTGTTAGACAGAATAAACAAGATTTTTTAATAGGTGTTTACTCAATTGAGAATATTTTTCAGTTTACAAAATATACTGAACGATTAATTGTAGGTTATGATGAACTCGAAGAGCCTATCTACAATGAACAAATCCAAAGAAATATTGAAAATTCAAGAGTTCAAAAAATAGCGGACTTTTTAGTTAATGATCCCTATGCTACCTTTCCCACCAATATAGTCCTACATATACCAAAAGAGGTTATTGAAGAATACATCGTAAACAATGATAGGGTCAAGATTATTTTGGATAAAAAGGTTTTTGAGGAAGTTAAGAAATCAAACGGAGATATTTTTATATCAATTATTGACGGTCAGCATAGAGTAAGAGGTATTGAAATAGCTATTAATCGGCTTAAATCAGAAATAGATGTACTAGTTAAAGCACTAAGAAAAGGCGAAGTTCAAAGTTTAAGAGAGAAACTAGAATTTTATCAGGATAGGTTGACTGATTTGCTTAAAATTGAATTAGTTGTTACCTTTTTTATCGATAAGACATTGGAATATCAAGCTATGATATTCTCAACGATCAATAGAACTCAAAAACGCGTATCTCAAAGTTTAGTATATAGCTTATTTGGACTTGACACTGCTGACACGCCACAGAAAACTGCATTAGAAATAGTTTTAAGTTTAAATGGTCATAAAAATTCACCATTTTACAAAAGAATAAAACTTTATGGAGGTTCTTATGGTAAGAATTATACTCCACCACTTTCCCAAGCTACCATGGTGAAATCTATTGTGAGTTTAATTTCTGAAAATTTACGTCAATCTGAAAATGACAGATACAAAAAACGAAAAGCTCTCTTAGAAAGGTCCTCGGGTTCTTCAAAGCCTTTACCATTTCGAAAATACTATGCCAATGATAATGATTCTACTATATCGGATATAATGTTTTTCTATTTCAACGAAGTAAAAAAAACATTTACATATGATGGACATTCACTTTGGAACTTTGAGGATGGAAACAAGCCTACTAATATTCTTCACACAACTTTAGGATATCAAGCATTAATGAATATATTAGTTCAGATTTTATTAGAAGAAGGAAATATGCAGGACTTAGATTATTCAATGTCAAATGATATTTTTTATAAAAAGTATTTGATTAAATTGAGAAACTTAGATTTGACAGACACTAATAAATTTTCTTTTAATCAAAGAGGAAAAAAATACTTTGAATTAGAGATGAGCTTAGCTATTTGGCCTCCAGAAAATAATGAGGACCGTAGACTACTAGAACTTCTTAAACTAAAGAACTCAGATAACTCTTAATAAAAAAGAACATGTATTAAAATCAGTACAATGTTTATAGATACTTGGAAATGTTTACAGCAAAGTAATGATCAATAAATGTTCAAACCACGTGTATATACGCGTGTATAGCCATCTCTAGGCTTTGTAAGCATATTCCCGTCCAGACCGCAAAAAGCGCTTCATTTGAAGCGCTTTTTTTGTTTATAGCTGTTTCAACTAGTTGAATTCTGCTACTTCAAAATATTTACCGGGTTTTTCTGCTCGTCAATGGCAACAAACGTAAACTCGCCTTGTATGGCTTTTTCACGATGTTCAGAATACATTTGTTCTACGTAGATCGAGACCCCTACTTTTAGACTTTTAGTTCCTAAATGAATGATCTGACCTACAAGCTCAATGATAGTCCCGGCGGGAATAGGTTTATTAAAGTCGATTTTATCACTGCTTACAGTTACCACAGTTTGCCGTGTAAATCGGGTAGCCGTAATAAAGGCCACCTCATCCATCAGCTGCATCGCAGTGCCTCCAAAAAGCGTATCGTAATGGTTTGTAGTATTCGGAAAAACCGCTTTAAATATTCGGGATTCGGCTTTTGCTATGCGTTGCTCTAAAATCATTGGTATTATAGGATTGTAAGTTTATTGCTTAACTGATTGCATCAACAAATATTGTGACTTAAGAATGCTGAATATGCAATACGAATGCTAGCTTGTTTTAAAAAAAGAAAATTAACTTTATTTAAATCTTTTAGGCTCCGGAAGCGGAACGTATTCTTCTGAATCTCCCGGTATTTTAGGAAACGCTTCTAAATTTTGTTCTTTCCAGTTGGTTTTAGCCTGCTCTAACACGGCTTTATCTGAGCTCACAAAATTCCAGAACATAAAACGTTCTTCTTCAAAAGGCGTACCTCCAAACAAATACAAGGTCGTTGCTTGCGTAGTCTCAAAAGCACACAAAGAAGCCTTTTTCGCCACGAGCAATTGTTTGGTTCCATAGGTATTTCCTTCAATACGCACTTCCCCTGACAATACATACATCGCGACTTCGCCAAAAAGCCGATCGCCAATAGCTATTCGCGCGGCATCTTCGGTTTGTATTTCGATAAAAAACAACGGACTATGCACCGGCACGGGTGCTTCTTTACCCTTGATTTTTCCGGCAATTAATTTGTAGTGTATTCCGTCTTCTTCCCAAGCGGGAAGGGCTTCTTTTTCAATATGAAAAAAGGATGGCGCTCCTTGCTCTAAGGCTTTGGGCAAGCCTACCCAAATCTGAAAACCGTGCAAGAACTTTGATTCGTCTCTTAAATATTCCGGGGTACGTTCAGAATGCACCACTCCTTTTCCGGCGGTCATCCAGTTTACCGCGCCCGGTTTGATCTCCACAGCATTTCCTAAACTGTCGCGATGAAAAATACTTCCTTCGAATAAATACGTTAATGTGGAAAGCCCAATGTGTGGATGCGGTGGAACATCAAGATTTTGATACTCTTTTAAACACGCAGGCCCCATATGATCTATAAATAAAAATGGACCTACTGCACGCTTTTTTCTAAACGGAAGCAAACGCCCCACCATAAAGTTCCCGATATCAGCCGCTTTCTCTTCGATGACCAGAACTACGTTAGATTGCATTTTTTCTATATTTAATTTAAACACTACTGAAGTATTAAAACTAAACAAGAATGGATTAAAACCCTAACAGCATTCCGCTTAAATCGATGGGTGCTTTTAAAATTATATGATTCCCTGTCGCGTAAGTTTTGCGATAAGATGGGTTGAGTTTTTTACATCAAACTGTACAAAAAGTTTACTCACACGCTTGTCTAACGAACTCTCGCTATTTGGCTTTACGCCGGCTTTAATGAGGCGATCACGTATTTCACGCTTACTAAAACCTTCGGCCATATCTTTGATCACGAGTAGATCTAGTTCTTCTAATTCTACCACATTATGCTGCGTATTCCAGTCAATCTGAGGAGAAATAAAAATCTCATCATTACAAACCGCATACACCGCTTCTACGAGTTCGTTAAGACTTTTTCTCCCTTTGCAGACGTAACCATTGATCTGATCTTCTTCAACCAATTTTTTAATTTTCACCGGATTATCCTCAACCGAATTCACAATGATCTTAAGGTTAGGGTCAACCTTTCGCACAGCCTTAATGAGTTCGTAGCCAGAAGTTAGTTTACGAGGCAGCGTGCCGGGTTTAAATGACAGATCTGTAATCAAAAGTTCAATAGGCGCGCCTTCGTTTAAAGCCACTTGCACTCTGCTAAATGCGGTATCACAATACAATGCCTCTTGAATTTCAGTAATGGCCATACGCTCTTTAAGGGTATCTACAATACTCTTATTATCTCCTTGAAAATCTTCGGCAATCAGTATTTTTTTAAACATCAACAGCGGCTTTTAAAACGGAATTTTTATATGGGAAGTAAACCCAGATTGTTCTTCGGTCTCAAAACTAATGCTTCCTCCTATGGCTTCAATACGCTTTTCCGTAATGCGCAATCCATTCTTGAGCTGAAGCGCTTCGTGGCTTGCTCCTTTACCGTTATCTGAATACATGATTTTTAGATGTTTGGAGTGCATTTCAAACTTTAATGTCACGCGTTTTGCCGCGCTGTGCTTGCGCATATTAAGCATCAACTCCCGTAAAATCTTGTATAACGTGATCTTGTTTACCGGTCGCACCAGATCCCAGTCTATCTTATGAAAACCTAAAAGCAGCAAGTTGGTATCCTGCGGAACCTGAGACCGAAGCATCAGTGACAAAGCGTCTTTAAATCCTGCGCCCGTATCAATATCATTGAGGCTTCGGGAAAAATCCCGACTTTGATTGTAAAGCTTTTCAAGCTGGTCTAAAATGGCATCTATATTTTCTTGCCGCTGCAGCAAAAGCATTGCGGTATTGAGTCCAGATCCAAAATCGTCGTGCAGTCTTCTGGAAATAGCGGCTTCCGTATCATAAATGGCGCTAAGCCTGTCTATATTATGCTGAATTTTGAGTTGGCGCGCTTTGTAGCGCTGAACGTAATAAATCAATAAAATCAGTAGTATCGCAACTACTAAGGCCGCAATGATCCAAAGTTTAGTAAACCGTTCTTGAGCGAGTTCTAATTCTCTGAGATTTTTTTCATTCTCTAAGCGTAAAATAGACTGTTCTTTTAATTCATCGTCATATTTATACTTGGCAAATTGGGTTTTTACTTTGAGCTCGCTCTCATACAAACTGTCTCGTAGTTTGATATAACGCTCTTTAAGTGCGGCATTTTGAGGCTCTAATTGCATTTTAAACACTAAAACCTCGAGTTCGCCTCCTGATGAATTAATCTCTTTAGCCTGAATTTTAGCACTATCTAAATATGCCCGCGCGAGCTCAGGTTGAGGCTTGAGATAAAACTCGCTTAAATGCAGGTAGCTAGAAATGATACCGCGCTTATCATCTTGTAATTTTCGAACTTCTAGTGGTTTTAGAAAATCCTGTGGTTTAACAAAAACTCCTGAAGACCATCTGGCATACGTGAGATTGTCAAGAACTCTGGCTTGAGTGGTTTCTGAATCTGCCAGCGTGTCTTGGACAAGAGGTTCTAGAATTTCGATCGCTTTTTGATACTTTTTTAAATCAATATAAACGGTAGCGTAGTTATTTTTATAAACAGAAAGATTGGCTTTAGGCGCCTCTTTTGTGATGTTTGCGTAAAATGCTAGAGCTTCCTCATAGTTATGCAAATGCCTGTGACTTTGAGCAATTCTATCCATCGCAGACCAATACGTCACAGAATCAGTTTCTTTTTTTATGTACTTTAAAGCTTCGGTCAGGGTTTCTTTACTGCCAAAATAATCACGTTTCTGATATTGAATACCTCCCATATTCAAGAGTGCAGTTCCTGTTCCACTGCTGTCTTTCGCCTGCTGATAATAGATTTTTGACCGGTTATAGCGTTTAAAAGCGCTATCTGATTGATGTTTTACTAAGACAAAGTAATATCCTAAAAGGTAATGCTGCATCCCCATTTCTTTGGGTGCAGCACTAACAGCCGCATTTTTTTGCATTACAGCATCATAATGCACCAAGCTATCATACTGTCCCAATGTATAATGCAACCAATTTTTGTTATAGAGAATTTTAGTATAAAGTGGGTGCTTAGGTTGTTCTCGAACACCTTCAAATGCTCGATTGGCAAATTCCAAACGCTCTTGCATGCTGTATTCCGCTTCCCGGGCTTCATTGTTATAAAAAGCAATGGAGTCGTTGTTTTTAGAAGTAGGATCTAAATGCTCATTAGATTGGGTACAGGCACAAAACCAAATCAGGGGCAAACAAAGTAAAAGTCTAAACAAAGGGGCTAATTTTAGTCTAAAGCTACTAAAAAGGAATCACCCCGCTATAATAATCAAGCACTCTTGATGTCAAAAGATAAGCATATCTGGCGTTTGTTAAGTTTATACGGGCGTTGTCAAGATTGTTTTTACTGGTGATGTAGGCCACGCTGGTAGAAACACCCAAATTGAATTTCACTTCATTAATGCGAAAAGACTCTTCATAGGCTTCAACCTGCGCTTCTAAAAGTTGATAATTTGAGTATGCAGCATTCAGATCGTTGTAAGCACGGGTGATGTTTTGTTTTAAGGCACGCTTCGTCTGCTCCAGGATCACCGAAGCCTGATCGCGATTTACCTTTTGCAATTGTACAGCATTCTTTGCCTGAAAACCATTAAAAATAGGAATGCTCACCGAAACACCCGCGGCACTATTCAGGTTGTTGTTGAACTGATCGGTGTACGAAATGGGAGAGGCTTCAAACAAACCTTCCTGCGTAAAGACAGCATAATCGATCCCGGCAATACTTACAAAATCTCCGGTTTGCACAGTTTGCGTCCCGGCGTCTTCAAACAGGCGCGCAGCGCTGGAATAGTTGGTACCAAAATTTGCAAACAAACTGATTTGCGGTGCATATTGAGCACGAGCAACTGCAACGCCTTTTGCTGCTGCTTCCTCGCGCAATTCCTTTGCTTTGATAGCAGCTAAATTGTGCAACGCAGCCTCATAAACTGCATCTGCAGTATCTGATCGAGGTTCAAGATTCAGCAAAAGCACCAGTTGTGAAGCTTCGATAGGACGCTCTGTATTCAGCAGAAATTTTAGATCTGCAAGCGCATTGTTCAGATTATTTTTTGCGTCATTTACAGCGCTTTGATCTAAAGCTACTTGGCCTTGCAAATCGTGATAGGCCACAGGATCTCCGGTTTCTTCTTCTTGTAATTTATGAAGTCGGTTGAGTTGCTCTTTAGAAGTGATCAAGCGCGTTTCGGCAAGTTTTACCAACTCCCGAAAGTTAAGCACCTGAAGGAAACTCAAGGTTACATCAAGCACTAAATTCTGCCGTGCTTCTTCGATTTCCATTTCGGCGGCAGCCTTATTGAGGCTGTTTTGCTTCAGTGTATTTAAAATCCGAAAACCGTCAAATAGGGTTGTATTAATACTGAGTGCGGCGTTAGAATAGGTCAGCTCTTCATTCACATAGCTGTTGGTGAACGGGTCGATACTTCGGCCATTGCTCAACCCCAAATTATAATTGGCATTTATTGACGGAAGCAGCGCATTGCGGCTTTGCTTAAACTGAATGGTTTCGGTTTCTGCGCGTAGATCTGCAGCTTTTAAATCCAGGTTATGAGCCAGCGCGATCTCTATACACGCTTGCAAACTGATGTTTTGTGTTTCTTGTGCATTTAACGTATAGACACAAGCACAAGCTATAAAGGCGTGCCTTAGCAATTTGATAAGCATACTTTATTGATTGATGATGAATTTTAATTAACAGCCCGAGCAAGCCCAAGGATTAAATTTTCTGATAATCGGAAAAAGGTTGATTAGGCCTTGGTTTTGCTTCCGTCCAAAAGGTGAATGATTCGGTTGCCATATTCGGCATTCGCTTCAGAATGCGTGGCCTGAATGATCGTTACCCCTTCTTGATTCAGTTCTTTAAAAAGCTGCATGATTTCTTCACCTTGTTTCGAATTGAGATTTCCGGTAGGTTCATCTGCCAGAATGAGTTTGGGTTTTGCGATCAAGGCACGCGCGATTCCCACAAGCTGTTGCTGACCACCGCTCAACTGACTGGGGAAAAGATCCTTTTTACCCACGATATTAAACCGGTCGAGCATGTCTGCTACCAAAGCTTTGCGTTCTGAAGACTTGACATTTTTGTACAAAAGCGGCGTTTCTATGTTTTCATACACCGTCAATTCATCAATTAAATGATAGGCCTGAAACACAAAACCAATGTATTCCTTATAAAGTTTAGAGCGGTGTTTTTCCTTTAGTGTATGTACCGACTCGTCCAGGAAATTATATTCACCTTCCTGAAATTCGTCAAGCATCCCGATGACGTTGAGCAAAGTTGACTTCCCCGAGCCCGAAGGTCCCATTATCGAGATAAATTCGCCTTCTTCTACCTGAAGACTGATGTCATTTAAAAGGAAAACACGTTTTCCTCCTTGTTTGACCCACTTGTAAATATGATTGAGTTGTAAAAGCATAATGTATTTATAGTTCTATTCTAGGGTTCTTATTCGGTTCTTAAAGAGCGTACAGGGTTTTGTGAAGCTGCCCTTATGGTTCTAAAGCTGATCGTGAGTAAAGCGATCAATAACGCCGCGGCTCCGGCTGCGATAAAAATCCAAATATTAAGCGTAATATGACTGGCATAACCTTGCAACCAATTATGAGCAAACCACCACGCGAGCGGCACAGCAATAGCAAAACCTACAGCAACCAGTTTTAAAAAGTCGGTAGAAAGCATCAGGGTGATTCTAAGAACGCTTGCTCCCACCACTTTGCGCACACCTATTTCTTTTTTACGCTGCGCCACGATGAGCAGGGAGATCGCAAACAGCCCGATACAACTTAAGATAATCGCCAAGATCGAACCGCTGGTAATCATTGTGGCCATTCTTTTTTCAGCATTAAACGTGCGATCTATATTCTCATCGAGAAAGGACCCGAGAAAATCGGCTTTTGGCTCGATCTCGCCCCAAACTTTTTCTAAAAGCGGAAGTGCTGTTGCCGCTTTATTAGGAGCCACTTTTATATAAGCATAATGCATATTCCAGTCGGGCTTTAAAAATAGTGTGAGCGGCGCCACCGAAGTATTAAGCTTCTGAAAGTTGTAATCTTTTAACACTCCTACGACATTGTAAGCTACGCTGTCGTCCATAATAAAGCGGGTTTCCAACGGATTCTTTTCCTGCAATTGGGCCGCCATTTGCTCATTGATCAACACCGCAAGACTATCTGAAGCATAGTCTCTTTTAAAACTACGGCCGGCAACCAGTTCCATATCTAAGGTTTCAGGATAGTCGTAATCTACCATCAAAATATGCGTGGTAACCATACGGCCTTTATACTCAAATCCCATCTGGCTTGTTCTGGAGCTTCCGTCGCGTCCCAGCCCCAAGCTGTTATTAGAAGCCGTGATGTCTAAAATTTCAGGATACGCCTGCAATTTATTCCGTAGTAATTGCATCACCTGCGCATCAGAACGTTTTCCGTTAAGCGGTATTGAAATCACTTGCTCTTTGTTGTACCCCAGATTTTTATTCCGCATAAAATCGATTTGTTGCCAAAGCACAAACGTACCACTGATCAATAAGATCGCGATCCCAAACTGAATGACCATCAGCACATCCCGCACCCGATTTTTACGGGTGAGATTGAGTTTTCCTTTTAAGGATTGAAGCGTTCCTAATTTAGAAAGCAGCAGTGCAGGATACCCACCTGCAATCAACGTGATCACCATAAAACCCAGCATGAAACCTAAAAGCATTTTAATACTGAAAACAGCTTCAAAAGTAGCCCGGGTTGAAAACAAGGTTTTAAAAGAATCTGAAAAAGCGGCCGCCAATGCACCTCCCAAAATTGCAGCACCTAAAAAGATAAAAATGCTTTCACCCCAAAACTGAAAAAACAGTTGTGCTTTGCCGGCGCCTAAGGTTTTACGCATCCCTATTTCCCGTAAACGCTGTGTGCTTTTTGCAATGCTCATATTGATAAAATTCACGCAAGCGATAAACAAGATCAAGAAGCCCACACCTAGAACCAAATACGGCATCGCTTTATCTACGTGCGCGATTCCGTAGTCAAAATTAGCATAGGCACGGTCTTGAAAAGGCAATAGGCGTATTTGTTTGTAGTATCCGTTTTGATCGGGCTGAGCTCCATCGCGCTTGGCGGCTTCAAGATCTTCTTTATAATGCAATTGTGTGAACGGAGCGGTTGCCTGCTCAAATTGTTGCGGAGTGACGCCCTGCTCCAACTGTACAAAAACCTCATGATTCTCTTTACTCCAATCGTCTTTAATACTCGCATAAGAGAACGAAGCCTGATTGCTGAAATCTAAAGCTAAGTCAAACTTTATACTGCTCTGATCGGGGAAATCTGCTGTAATTGCATTTACTGTAAATAATTTCTCTTCTCCTTCGGTGATGACGCGCAGGGTTTTACCTAAGGCGCTTTCTTTGCCAAAAATACGTTCTGCCGCGTGCTCCGTTAGCGTTACAGTGCTCAAGTCTTTTGTGGGTTGCGTTTCAACTCCGCGAAGTACAGGAAAACTAAACATCGAGAAAAAATCTGGATCTACATAGGCAGCACTCATACGCAGTTCCTTATCACCGGCAATGACCAAAACGCCTTTACCGTTAACTCGTGTGCTTTGGGCAATTCCCGGTACTTCTTCTTGTAAGGCCGGAGTAAAGGGTACCGATTTAGGGACGCTTGACACGATCCCTTCGGGCGTTTGTTCAGTGGAATACACCTGATATAAGGATGCATTATTTTGATGAAACCCGTCGTACGAAAGTTCAAAGAAGGCGTACATTCCCAAGAGAACGGCCACCGCAAAAGCCGTACTCAAACCTACAAGGTTCAATACACTGAAGGTTTTATCCTTCCATAAATTCCGTAGGGCGATTTTGATATAATTCTTTAACATAAGGGTTGATTTTGATTGATGAATTATTCGGTTCTAAGTGCTTTTACGGGATTGGCGATTGCGGCTTTCAGCGTTTTAAAACTCATAATAAGTACGGCAAGCAGCATCATTCCTAATCCGCTTAACGCAAACACCCACCAGCTCATTTCGGTTTTATAGGCATAATCTTCAAGCCAATGCTGCAATCCCCACCAGGCAATAGGCAGCGCGATCACATAGGCTATGATGACCAATTTTAAAAAGTCGGTACACAGCAAGGCATTGATTTGAAGAATCGAAGCTCCCAACACTTTGCGAATCCCGATTTCTTTAGTGCGTCGTGAAGTGGTGTGAATTACCAGCCCCAACAATCCTAAGCAGCTAATGAGCACCGCAAGACCGGTAGCCCAGTTGAGTAAGGTTGCAATGCGTTGCTCTTGCTTATAAAACCTTGTAATACTCTCATCTACAAACGTGAGCCTAAACTCTTCTCCGGGATACACCTCTTGATACAGCTGCTCTACTTTTGCAATGGTATTTTGCCAACCGGAAGAAGTACCGGTAAGTTTGACGTGCAGTGTTCTAAAATTGGTACGGCGATCTCGGCTGGTATCTCCGGTAAGCATCAGCGGCATTACTCTATCTTTCAGCGAGCGCTGGTTAAAATCCTGCATCACTCCAACGATCAATCGTTGATGCGAATTGAGTTCAAGATATTGCCCTACAATTTCCTTAGGATCTTTAAAACCAAAAGCACGCATTCCGGTTTCATTGATCACATATTCTTCGATGGTATCATTAAGTGCTGGTCTTCCGGCAAGCAATTCGATATCATAAAGCTTTAGATATTCGGTATCGCCATTCAGAATTTGTAGTTCCTGAATAAACTCCTGACCGTCTTTTTTAAAAATTCCCATTCGGGTTGCCATATTGAATGACGCAGGAGGCATCCCCCCCAGACTCACGTTTTGAATCTCAGGAATACGCTTCAATTCCTGTTCTAAAACAAGCCGTTTGTCTATCGAAAAATCTTCCCACGGCGTTTGCAAGTAAACAACAGCTTCGGTATTAAAGCCCAAATCCTGATGCATCATATAATAGATTTGCTTACCTACAAGGAGTGTCGCGATCACAAAAACCTGTGCAATCGCGAACTGAGAAACGGTTAACACCTGACGCAAAACACCCTTTTCTTTGCTGCTCGAAACGCTTCCTTTAAGCACGCGTGCCGGTTTAAAACGGGACAGTACGACGCCGGGATAGAAACCTGACAATAAGGTGATCACGATGACAAGTACGACAACTAGTGCCGCAAACCAAGGAGTTAACATAAGACTCAGGTCAATTCCTTCTGCCATAAAACTGTCAAAAGCCTTAAGCGCTAAGACGCAGAAAACAACAGAACATAAAGCGGCTATAAGCGTGAGCAGAAAGGTTTCGCCTAAAAACTGAAGCACCAATTGACGTTTAGAGCTGCCCATGGTTTTGCGCACTCCAATTTCTTTAGCACGACTCGCTGCCTGAGCGGTATTCAAATTGATAAAATTGATGCTGCCTAAAAGCAACAGGAAAAGCGCCACAAAGACCAAACTTATTAAAATGCCTTTATCGGCTTCGTATCCCGAATAGTCATAGGCGCCATACTCGTGATCAAAATGCAAATCAGACAAGGCTTGTAGATTGAACGTACGCTTATTGTTGTACTTGAGCATATCGGCATCAACGTGCGCTTGGCTCAAAGTAGCCAACTGCGTTTTGATTTGCTCAGGCGTACTGTGCTGCGCGATCTTGATGTACAATTGCGAAGCGTTATTGGTGTTTCCCCAATTATCGTCAAAAACCTCATCGCTGCTTTCGGTTTGCTTTGCGGTTTCTAGCGAAATAAACTCATTAAAATAAAAGTCGGTTCGCTTGTCAAAATCTTCAACAATCCCGGAAACTGTTGCTGAAATGGTTCCGTCATATACCAAAGATTGTCCCATTACAGCTGCTAAAGGCATATTCGGAAAATACGCTTCAGCACGCTTTCGGGTTAACACGACACTATTAGGTTGCTGTAGTGCCGTTGCTTTAGAACCGGCGATCCATTTGTATTGAAAAATATCAAAATAACTCGCTTCGGTGAGAATTATACGTTCAGGATCTTTAAAGGTTTGCTTGCTCGCTTCCGCCTTAGCTTCAGAAATCCACCAATTATAAAAATACGCCGATTGCTCAATACCGGTAAGTTGCTCCTTAGCAGCGATACGCATCGGCGGGGTTACCCCTCCGTTTTTATAATTGCCTTGCGGCGTTTCAAAATCGGTTACCACCCGATAAATGCGATCGCCGTCCTCGTGAAACGTATCAAAGCTAAAATCATAATATACCATGAGTCCGATCACAAACGAAGCACTCAGCCCAATGGCCAGACTGATGACATTGATGGCTGAAAAAAGTTTGTTTTTCCAGATGTTGCGCCAGGCGATTTTGATATAGTTTTTAAGCATTTGTGTTCGTTTTTGATTGATGAATTATTCAGAGCGTAAAGATTTTATAGGATTTGAAATGGCGGCTTTTAAAGCCTGATAGCTTACTGTGGAAATGGCAAACACAACCACACCCAATCCGGCGACTATAAAGACCCACCAGTGAATAGGTGTTTTGTAACTAAAATCCTGTAACCATTGATGCATACCATACCAGGCAATGGGTGCCGCGATAACTATGGCAAGAATTACTAGTTTTATAAAATCTACAGAGAGAAGCGCTGTAAGTTGTAAAGTCGAAGCGCCTAAGACTTTTCTAACACCAATCTCCTTAATACGCTGTTGCGCACTAAAGGTAGCAAGCGCAAAAAGTCCCATTCCGGCAATAAGCATTGCTAGCACTATAAACACGCTAAAGACTTTTGAAAGCCGTTCTTCTGAGCGAAACATCGCCTCAAAAGCATCATCTAAAAATTGATATTCAAAAGGAGATTCTGCATCATAGTTCTGATAAATTGTTTCTAATTTCTCAAGCAGTGGCTGCACCGGAGTATTGGGTTGAAACCGCACATACAAACAGCCTCCTCCTTTCCCTAAAATATTGGAAGTTGCATTGGTTTTTTCGGTCACAAAAAGTGCTAGGGCATCTATAGGATTGTCTAAGCTTTGAAAATGAAAATCCTTGACCACGCCTATAATTTCTATTTCACTATTACCAACAGTCATATGCTCACCTACAGGATTTGCCCCTAATTGAAATTTTTTAATCGCCGCTTCATTAATAACCACCTGATCTTGTTTGGTAAAAAAACGTTGATCCTCGGGCTCTTGTTCCCATTGCACTCCCAAGGTATTGAAGTAATCCTCATCAACGGAAAACACAGGAATGCCTGTACCATCCGGCAATAAAGATGTAGAAGCAAAGAACATATTATACCCGCCATACATAGGGTATCGCGCTACTGCCGTATGGGTAACTTCTGGTAAAGCTTCAATCTCATTTCTAAAAGGGATACTATTGCCTCCCATAGTTTGTTGTAGCGGCAACATCACGAGATCAGAGCGATTTAAACCGGTGTCTAATGCGCGTACATAATCGAGTTGCTGATGAATAATCACACCACTTATCAATAAAGCTATTGCAATTATAAATTGTACGGTAGTGCATAATTTACGCAAGCGCTCGCCTCCCATTTTTGATGTACGACTGTTTCTAATATTTTCAACAGGATTAAACGCAGACATTACCAAAGCCGGATAACAACCAGATACCACAATGGTAAATACCAAAATTGCACCAAGCATCATTAAAAATGAAGGGTTGAGAAAGAAAGAAGAATCGATCTGAATACCTAGCATTTGAAAAAACCAAGGTTTTAAAACTATACCCAGCACGATCGAAGCAATAAATGCTAGGAGGACATACAGCGTTGATTCTACATAAAACTGAACGGCAACCCCCGCCCTGCTGGCACCGTTTACTTTACGCACGCCAATCTCTTTAGCGCGCAAGGTGGCTCTCGCAGTTGATAAACTCAGGTAATTAACCACTGCAAGAATTAGAATAAGCAGCGCTATTAAGGGAAAAATATTGATGTATTTTGGCGTAGAACTATCTCGACCTTTTAGATGCGTTTCAGTCAATGGACTTAGCTTATACACATCAGTAGCTTCAGTATTTGCCTGCAAGCTCAATTCTTGCATTGTATGTTCTACAGCTACTACGGCTTTTGAATCACTCAATTTTAAAAAGGTAGGGAAAGAACCCAACCGAAATAACTCCTTATCAAAATCCAGACTATATTCAGACATTGTTCGCAAGCTGTTTATAGAAGCAATAAAATCAGGATGAATACTCGAATTGCTCGGTATATTTTCCATCACCCCAGTAACCGTGAATAAATAAGTGCTATCTTTTTTTACAGAAAGGGTTTTTCCTAGTGGATTTTCTGCCCCAAAATATTTTTGAGCCATCGCTTCGGTAAGCACCACAGAATAAGGCTTTTCTAAAACTGTCGCTTCTGCGCCTGTTTTCAACTTAAAAGAAAAGAAATTAAAAAAATTGGCATCGGCATAACTAAAAGAAGGTTCAGAAAACTGAACTCCGGGATTCTGTGTGTTCTTTAGAAGTACCGGTTTGTATTCACTTCGTAACCGTAAACCAGAAGTAACCGCCGGACTCGAACTGGTCACGCTAGAAGCAACCGAAGCATTCATCGCACTCATGAATAGCGTGTCACCCCCCATAGTCACCTGAGCCTCTACCTTATAAATACGTGATGCGTCCTTATGAAAACGGTCATAGCTGTGCTCGTGAGCTACGTAAAATAAAATCAGCATACAGGCCGTAAGCCCGATGGCCAGCCCACCAATGGTGATCAAACCAGAACGCTTGTTTTTAAGCAGATTCCGCCAAGCGATTTTGATATAGTTTCTAAACATTAGTCTTGATTTTGATTAATGAATTATTCTGTACGCAGTGATTTTACGGGGTTTGCTATTGCCGCTTTGATGGCTTGAATGCTTAGGGTCAACAATGCAATAGTGATCGCAATAGCTCCCGCTAAGAAATAGAGTTCATAAGGATCTGAAATTTTATAGGCAAAATCCTGTAACCAGGTTGTAGTTATATACCAGGCTAACGGCATTGCGACACAAAGCGCAATCACAATAAGTTTCAAAAAGTTGATAGACAACAAGTAGGTGATTTGAGCGATAGAAGCACCAAGAACTTTACGTATGCCTATTTCCTTTTTTCGCTGTGCTGCCATAAAAACTGAAAGTCCAAACAAACCTAAGCAAGAAATCAAAATGGTTACTGCGGCAAAAACATTCAGAATCTTCGCAGTGCGCTGTTCGCTTTCATAAAGATTTTGATAATCTTGATCTAAGAAGGAATACGTGATCGCACTATCAGGTTTAAACGCTTTCCATACCTGTTGAATTTCTGAAAGGGCCTGAGCTGTATTCCCTTGTACCTTAATTAGAACTTTAGCAGACCAGTCATACTCTGCAAAAAGTGCTACCGGAGTGATCTTTTGATGTAGTGATACAAAATTAAAATCTTGCAGAACACCTTTGACATATCCAACCCTTCCATTAAGATTTACTGCCTTTCCTATAGCTTCTTCTGGAGTAAATCCTAATTTATTTATTGCTGTTTCATTCAACATAAAAGCATAAGTACGCTCTTCAGAAGCAACTTTCACTTGCATTCTATCGGTTTCATTAAAATTGGACCCTGCGATTACTTGCATATCCAATGTAGTAACATAGTCTTTATCTACAGGAGCTGCCGTTATTGAAATCCCGCTTTCTTGACCATTAACCTGAATACTGTACCCGCCTTGCATATCTACCGGAGTATGAGAAGATGTCGTGACGTTTGATATGGATTGCGAGGCCAGCAATGCATTTTTAAAAGATTCTACCGTTTGTTGAGACATTCCGTTAGCATCGACAACAACAACATTAGATCGATCAAGACCTGTATCGGTATCTTTAATGTAATCAAGTTGCCTTTTTGCCACCAAAGTACCTATTATAAAAACTACAGAAACCGTAAACTGAAAGACAATTAGCAACTTTCTAACACTACCGCTTTTGCTCAGGGAGGAGGTGTTATTCTTTAAGGCAGTTGCTGGTTTGAACCTCGATAAAATAAGTGCAGGCCAACCTCCTGCTAATAGTGTAGTACTGCAAAGCAGAACTACCAGAGTGATTACAAAGTATGACCAATCCCAACTAGCAAGACTTATATTTAATCCTGTCAGATTATTAAATGTGGGTAGCAATGCAAGTGCTCCCAACGTACCTATCATGATTGCCAAAACAATTATCACCCCTGCTTCGGTTAAAAATTGAGCAATTAAACTTTTACGCGGAGCACCCATCACTTTACGCACACCTATTTCTCTAAGACGCTCAACAGATTTTGCTATCATCAAATTGGTAAAATTTATTGCAGCTATTGTAAGTAACAACACTGCTAATGCTCCCAAAATGAATAAATAGGTCTTCAAATTACCTGATGCTTCAGCCGAAAGATGATCTTCCTGAAGCGGGACAAAGTCAAAGTGCATCTTAAAACCAGCCTGAAAATCTTCTTCAAATTCCTTTTGAACAAAGGCATTGAACTTTTGCTCTACCTGTGTACGCTGTTGAGCATCTTTCAGCAGCAAATAAGAATGATCGTTTGCTGAATTCCAGATTTCCCGTTCAGCACGCTTACTTGATTGATAAGATCCCAACAAGTCAAATTGAAGCGAAGAATACGGTAAGTTATCTTCAATCACTCCGGTTACCTCCCATACATTATCATTAATAACAACTGACTTTCCTAAAGCCGGTTGAGCTCCAAAATATCGGGTAGCAGTGGTTTGAGTAAGTATTACAGCATTAGGCTTGTTTAGAGCTGACTTAGAATTACCATTTACAAAATCAAAACTGAAAACATTGAGAATGGATGCATCTGCAAGAATCATATTACTTTCAGTAAAATTCTTACCATCTATTTCAACCTCCCGACGATCATATTTATAAACACGCACCGCATCTTCTACTTCAAAAAATTCCCGCTTGGCTACGGGAGCAACTGCAGTTGGCGTGTAACGTGAAATGGTGGCTTCTTCATCTGAAGGAGACTTATAGCTATAGTTTACATATACGATACGATCTGCCTTCTCATTAAAACGGTCATACCGCAATTCATTTAAAATATAAGTTCCGAGGAGTAAAAAACTTATAACGCCTACAACCAAGCCTGCAAGACTTAATGAACTCGTCAACGTATTCTTATGGAGACTTCGCCAGGCGATTTTGATATAGTTTTTAAGCATATTATTGTTATTACTATTCTGTTCTGAGTGATTTTACCGGATTAGCCGTAGCCGCTTTTATGGCTTGAATGCTCACGGTGAGCATGGCAATGAGCAAAGTGATTCCGCCGGCCAGTGCAAAAATCCACCAGCTTATTGCGGTTTTATACACAAAGTCTTGTAGCCACAACTGCATTACATACCAAGCCAGTGGGATCGCCACTACAGCTGCTACGATTACAAGAATTAGAAAATCTTTTGACAACAAACGCGTGACCTGAAACACAGAAGCTCCTAACACTTTACGAATTCCTATCTCCCGTTTTTTTAATTGCGCCGCATAGGTGGTTAGTCCGAAAAGTCCCAAACAAGACACGAGAATTGCAATCACCGAAAAGATGTTAAACAGTTTCCCGGTGCGTTGATCTTCGCGATACATCTTCTCATAGGATGCATCTAAAAAAGAATAATCTAACGGAAAATCAGGTGTGTATTCTTTCCATAGTTCTTCGATCGCGGCAATAGTCGCTGTAGTATTCGTTCCTGAAGTTTTGAGATATACGCGGTAGGCGTCGGGTGCATAATACATCACCGCTGGGCCAATATCGCTTTTTAAATCTCTAAAATGATAATCTTCAACAACGCCTACAATGGTGCCTTTGGTTTCGTACAATTCCAGATTTTGCCCCACAGGATTGATCATTCCCATCGCTTTAGCCGCGGTTTGATTGATGATAAAATGTGTAGAATCTGTACTGATGCCTTTAAAGTTTTCTCCAGCGATCAGATTCATTTTTAAAAGCGGAATAAACTGTTCATCTATCGCCATTGGTGTTACGACCAATTCTTGATCGACTTCTCCTGCACCCCATTTGATATCTCCGGTAGAATTCTGATTATCGATAATGGGGTTAGAGGCAAACGAAACACCGGTTACTCCCGGAATATTAGTCAAACGTCGTTTTACCGTTTCGGCGTGTTCCTGCATACTGCCACTCATCCAAAAGTTAAGCACTTGACTGCGATCGTAGCCGGGATTCTTTTCGGTTAAAAAATCAAGTTGACGCCCGATGACCAGCGTGCCAATAATGAGCATCACCGAAAAGACAAACTGTACGGTAACTAATACTTTTCTCAGAGTTCCTCGGCTAACGCCTCCTACTCTCCCTTTTATGGCTTCTAAAGGTTTAAAAGAGATAAGCATCAATGCAGGATAAATGGAAGAAACCACTAACGTGATTATAAAAATCCCCAAGATATACAGTGGCAGTGGCCCTTGGATCAATTCTAAACGCAACGACTTTCCGGAAAGCTGGGTGAACTTAGGTGCTAAAAGAAAAGCGAGCCCAATAGCTAAAAAGATCGCTATACCAAAAAACAAGATCGACTCTGCAATAAACTGCCCAAATAAACTGCGTTTACCTGCACCTATAATTTTACGAATACTGATTTCTCGTGCCCGCTGAAAGGCTCTAGCCGTGGCGAGATTCACATAATTAATACAGGCAATCGCCAGAATAAGTAACAAAACAATCGCAAAAATCTTAACCGTATTGATCCCTCGTGGTTCACCTGCAGCATTATACAGATTCATCGCGGTAATAGGCTGTAAATAATAGGCTGCTTTATCATCAAACAGGTCGGCATTAGGATCGTTTTGCTGTTGGATCTGCGTAAGTTTTTGCGTGACTGCAGCAACATCATCGGTAGATCGGAGCTCGAGATAGGTGATATAATTAAAGTTTCCCCAATCGGTATCTAAAGATTTCCAATACTTGCTGTTTGCATATCCGGTTTTAAGCGATTCCATAGAAAAAAACAGCTCATAGGCAACGCTCGAATTTTCCGGTATATCTTCAACCACACCGGTAATAATGTAATGTTCTTGATGATCTGCCTCTAAGGTTTTACCAACGACATCGGCGGTTCCAAAAAGCTTTTCAGCAATAGCTTTTGTAAGCACCACTGCATTGGCATCGTTAAGCAGATCTCCTTTGTTTCCCGCTAAAAGTTTCCGCTCAAAAAGATCAAAAAACGCTGCATCTACGTAAGCTCCGGTAATCTCATAATCGGTGCTGTTTACTGTATATAGTCGGTTTGACCAATTTTGACGAAGTCGAACTGCACGTTTCACCTCAGGAATATCACTCAAAGCATACGCCGCCACCGGACCCGTTGAAGAACCCCAGGTTTGAACAGTTCCACCGCTTTTAATGTTACTCGAAACTCGGTAGACTTGATCGTGATTGCCGGCAAAACTGTTATAGCTCAGTTCTGACTGAATCCAAATAACGATAAAAATAGCAATGGTGAGACCAATCGTCAGCCCCAACAAACTTATAAGATTGTAGAACTTATCTTTTTTGAGATTCCGCCAGGCGATTTTGATATAGTTTTTAAACATTTGTGTTCGTTTTCTGTTGCTTGTTTTTCTATTCCGTTTTTAGCGATTGGGTAGGATTTTGAAGTGCGGCTTTTATGCTCTTAAAACTTATCGTAGCCATAGCTATAAAAAGCGTGATGCAAGCCGCCAGCACAAATTGTCCCAACTCAAGATCCACGCGATATGCAAAATCCTGCAGCCATTTTTGCATTAAGTAATACCCTATCGGAAACGCGATCAGAAAGGCGATGGCGACCAACTTGATAAAGTCTTTAGCGAGCAAGCCTACTATTTCGGTAACGCTCGCGCCCAACACTTTTCGAATTCCGATTTCTTTAAAACGCTGTTCGGTGGCAAAGGTGATCAGACCAAACAAGCCCAGACAAGCCACAAAAATGGTTAGCATCGTGAAGATGCTTAGAATCACCCCCATTTTTTCTTCTTTGCGATAGGTTTCCTCAAATGAATCTTCTAAAAACGAATAGGTAAAAGCTTGTTCAGGATTGAATGTTGCCCATTTTTCTTCAGCAAAATCGAGAACTCCCGCGACGTCGGCATTCTTGGTTTTTACGATCAAACCGCCGTAAGGATTGTACGCCAAAACCAAAGGATCGATCTCGCTGTGTAAGGATTTAAAATGAAAATCTTTAATGATCCCTATAACCGTCAAGCGTTCATTTTCAGTATCAGCCGCGCGTTCAAAAGTTGCTCCTATAGGATTCTCACCCAGCCCTAAAATTTTAGCTGCCTGCTCGTTCAGGATCACTTTATCAGATTCATTTTTTAATTCTGTTGAAAAATTACGTCCTTCAATCAATTCCAATCCCAACGTGGGGATATACTGCTCATCTACATCGTAAAAGAAGAATTTTCTCAGGTAGGTGTTGTTCTTAAAAATTCCGCGCAAATGATTGTCTGTTTCTCCCGCAGGAACAAAAGCCGATCTGCTTATACTGGCAATTCCGGGGTTTTGAAGCAACTCTTCTTTATAGACGTTGACACGTTCTGATCCCATTTTATAAGCATCTCTCAGCACGATCACCTGCCCTTTCTCATAGCCTAATTTTTTATGCTGAATGAATTGCATCTGTTTATATACCACGATCGTAGCAAGAATCAACGAAGCCGAAATCACAAATTGAAAGATCACCATCCCGCTTCTCAAGCTAGTGCTGCGACCGCTGCGCGCAATTTTATTGGTAATTGCCGCCAGCGGTTTAAAACCAGACAACACAAACGCCGGATACGCCCCTGCAAAAAGACTTATACCCATGATGAAAACCACAAGCAGCAGAATATTTTGAACCGAAATAAAATCGAGCAGCGCAAGTTCTTTTCCGGCTAGGGTATTGAACGCCGGTAAAAGCAAGGCCATGATGCCGATCGCCAGAAGGGTTGCAAAAGTTGTAGTGAGTATAGATTCGGTTAAAAACTGCGTGATCAATTGCTTTTTTGCCGAACCTAACATCTTACGAATACCTACTTCTCTACTACGCTTTGTTGCAGTTGCCGTAGCGAGATTCATAAAATTAACACAGGCGATCAACAGCATAAATAATGCGATCGCACTAAAAATATAAACGTATTTGATATCTCCCGTAGGAGACAGCTCAGTGTTCGGACTAAAATCTGAGTGTAAGTGAATATCAGTAAGTGGCTGTAAAAACAAGCCCAACTTATTGTTTTGCTGAAATTCTTCATAAGAAATCCCAATGGCCTGCTTGACCTGATCTCCAATATATTTTTCTAAAAGCGCAGGAATTTGTGCTTCCAGCTGTGCCAAGTCGGTTTCAGGCTGAAGCTCTAAATAAGTCGCAAAACCTGAGGTTACCCAAGAATTTGAAGAGCTGCGCGTATTGTGCTGCATGGGTATAAAAACATCAAACTGCAGATGGGTGTTTTTTGGAAGATCTTCGAGCACCGCGGTTACTTCGAGCGCTTCTTCAATATCCTGAAATTTAACACGTTTCCCGATAGGATTTTCTGAACCAAAATACTTTTTAGCTTCAGATGCGGTAAGCACGATGCTGTTGCGATTTTCAAGCGCTGTTTTAGGATTTCCTTTGAGGAAATTCAAATGGAATAATTCAAAGAAATTAGGATCTACAAAAGCGGCTTTCAACTCTTCATAGCTGGTATTCTTGTACTGCACCTGCGGATTGTACACCATACTCAATCGCGTGGAATTTTTCACTTGCGGAAAATCTGCTTTAAAAGATTTGGCCACCGGCGCAGCAACCATGGCCTCTTTGAGTTCCTCTCCGTTTACATTTCCGCGAAGCACGACACGCGCTAAACGATCGGCATTATCAAAAGACTGTTCGTAGCTCAACTCGTCCCAGACGTAAAGCGAGATCATCAAGCAACTGGCAATCCCTATGGCAAGACCACTGCTATTCAAAAAGAACAGCGATTTGTCTTTTTTGAGATTCCGCCAGGCGATTTTGAAATAGTTTTTAAGCATAACTGATGTTCTATTGGGAGTGATGAAGTCCCGTTTTATTGATTGATTTTCGACAGCTGCCGATTGATGAATGAATCCCCGTAAGGAATTTTAAACTTCTAGCGTGTTGCTTTTATATTCGGTCAGCACATTTTCGGTTACTTTCTGACCGTCGAGCATCCTGATGATGCGGTGGCTATACTTGGCATCGTGCTCACTGTGCGTAACCATAATGATCGTCGTCCCGCCTTCGTTGAGTTCGGTAAGCAGATCCATCACCTCATTACCGTTGCTACTGTCCAGATTTCCGGTAGGTTCATCGGCAAGTATGAGTTTAGGGTTATTGACCACGGCGCGTGCAACGGCCACGCGCTGCTGCTGCCCTCCAGATAATTGCTGCGGAAAGTGTTTGCGACGGTGCATAATTTGCATTTTCTCAAGTACTTCGTCTACACGCTTTTTACGTTCTGCAGGTTTTACGCCGGTATAGATCAGCGGAAGCTCTACATTTTCAAAAACGGTGAGCTCGTCAATGAGGTTAAAGCTTTGAAAAACAAAACCGATGTTGTGCTTGCGCAAATCGGCACGTTTACGCTCATTAAATCCTGCAACTTCAATTCCGTTAAAAATGAAACTTCCACCGTCAGGATCGTCAAGCAAACCAAGGATGTTAAGCAAAGTTGATTTACCGCAACCCGAAGGTCCCATCACGGCTACAAATTCACCTTCCTGAACCTGAAAAGACAATTTATTTAAGGCGATGGTACGCACTTCTTCGGTGGCGTAATATTTCTCTAAGTCTGTAATTTTTATCATTAGGAAACGATTAGTGTTAATACTGTGATGATTAGTGTTGTCATAGGTTTATATTTTAATCCTGAAGTACCAATTCTTGTACTTCTTCGTAGTTATCATAACTGCTGGTGATCACACGATCGCCGGGTTCTAAGCCGCTTAAGACTTCGTAATATTCTGTGTTTTGACTGCCTAGTGAAATGTCTGCTTTATATGCGGAAGCTCCATCCTCACTTACTTTAAAAATCCAATTTCCACCGGTTTCTTGAAAAAAGCCTCCTTTCGGAATCAATAACGCTTGTTTTTCTTGACTTAAAGCTACGCGTATTTGCAGCGTTTGCCCGCGACGAATACCTTCAGGAACTTCAGATTCAAATTCCATATCTACCTGAAACCTTCCGTTCGTTACTTGCGTGTATACTTTTTTGATGACTAAAGTGTAGCTCTTTCCGTCAAAATCAAAGCTTCCGGTCTGACCGGTGTAAATTCTGGAAATGTAATGCTCATCAATATCTATACGCACCTTATACCCGCTCAACACATCTATTTGCCCCAGACGCTCTCCTTTATTTTTAGACTGACCAATTTCAGCATCCAGCGAAGTTAATTGCCCGTCAACCGGCGCTTTCACCACGAGATCAGCCACTTTACGACGCATCAACTCCAAGGCATTTTGAGTACGCTGGTACGAACTAGTTACTTGATTTTTTTCCTGTTTTACCGCCAATGAATCTTGCTCCAGAATCTGCTTGGCAAGCTGCATACGCTCTTTCTGGTAGTTGTAATCATTTTGAGATTTAATCAAATCTTGACGCGCGATCGCATCCTTGTCGTAGAGTTTTTTGTTGAGTTCGTATAAACGCTTGGCTTCAATAAGACTGTTCTCAACATCGGTATATTGATTGAGTTTATTAATGGTATTCTGGCGCGCTGCGTTTTGCGAAATCTGCATCTGCGTCAGCAAATTATACACCTGCGTTTCCTGATTGACCAAACTCAATTCTAAGTCTGTATTAGAAAGACGTAAAATGGGTTCGCCTTTTTTCATAATCGCCCCATCTTCTACAAATTTTTCCTCCACGCGGCCACCCTCTAAGGCATCAAGATAAATAGTTGTGATAGGCATCACCACCCCATTCACCGGGATATTTTCCTGAAAAACGCCTTGCGTCACAGTAGCAATACTTATGCGTTCTTTTTGCACATTGAGTTTTGCATTTCCGGTAGTGGATAGAATCACAAAAAGGATAAGCGCCACGATAGTGATAGCACCAACGATCATCAGTATTTTAGAAGTTGTAAAACGCTTTTTTTCTAAAGGGATGTCCATAAATAAATTGTTTGCACCTTCTAGTTAAGCAATACTGTGCCAAAATTTTAAAAACTTGATTTACAATGTTTTAATCAATAAGTGCAATTTTAAAGTGTTCGGTTTTGATACACATCATGTACGGCTGTGATACAGTTTGTTAACCTGCAGAAATAAGTCTTTTAATCCCAAAAACTGAAGCCTTATAAATTGTAATATTGTACGTATGCAACTCAAAGACGCCCATATATTAGTCATTGATGACGACGAAGATGTGCTCACCGCGCTACGGCTTTTGCTCAAGCCTAAAGTGAAACAGGTGGTCGTGGAGAAAAATCCTAATGCGCTGCAAGGACTCCTCAATGCGCAGGATTTTGATGTTGTTATTCTCGACATGAATTACAACGGACTGGTAAATACCGGCAACGAGGGTATTTTTTGGCTGAATAAAATCAAATCTTGGAAACCGGCTACAGACGTGATTCTCATCACTGCCTATGGTGATATTGATCTTGCCATACGGTCGCTAAAAGAAGGAGCCTCTGATTTTCTCGTGAAACCCTGGAAAAACGAAAAGCTTCTTGATGCGATCAGTGAAATCCTAACTAAAAAACGCAAAAACAAAAATCTTAAAATCAAGCTGGATTCGGCGACCGAGATCATTGGGGAAAGCGAACCTATGCAAGAGGTTTTTGTAAAGCTGAAAAAAGTAGCGCCCACCGATGCTAATATTTTGGTTTTAGGCGAAAACGGCACCGGTAAAGATCTGATCGCACGTTCTATTCACGAGAATTCGTTGCGTAAGGACAAACCTTTTGTAAAAGTAGACGTGGGTGCGCTCACCGAAAGTTTGTTTGAAAGCGAACTTTTTGGCTACAAAAAAGGCGCATTTACTGATGCGCGCGAAGACCGAAAAGGACGTTTTGAAGCCGCCCACGGCGGAACCTTATTTCTCGATGAAATTGGCAATATCCCCTTGCGGCAACAGGCGCGGTTACTTACGGTTTTGCAAAACCGGCAGGTGACGCCTTTGGGAGCAAATGAAGCCATCCCGATAGACATCAGATTGATTTGTGCAACCAATCTTAGCCTGAAGGATCTCGCGGATGAAAACACGTTTAGAAAAGATCTTATCTACCGCATCAATACAGTCGATTTGATCATTCCGCCGTTGCGGGAACGCCAATCAGACCTTAGCTTACTCGCGCATTATTTTGTAAAACTGTATGCCGAAAAATATGGCAAAGCTTCTTTTGAACTTGATCCCGACTTTATCAAAAAGCTTAAAGAGCACCCGTTTCCCGGTAACGTTCGGGAGTTGCAATATGCATTAGAACGCGCTGTTATTATGGCTGAAGGAGGAATTCTACACGCTGAAGATTTGGCTTTTTCCCCCATCGAGCAACAGCCTGAAACCGAGCTTAAATTAAAAACGACCAATCTGGATGCGGTTGAAAAAAACACCATCCTAAAGGTGATCGAGAAAAACAAAGGCAACATTTCAAAATCGGCTAAAGAATTGGGTATCACGCGCACGGCCTTATACCGTAGACTCAACAAATATGACCTATAAACGCTATACCGCCGGACTCTTACTCAGAGTGTTGCTTTTGCTGGCAGCATTGGTGGTGTTGGCTTTTGGCATCGTAAAATTGAATACGTATGCGATACTGGCAGGAAGTCTCTCAGGGATCGTTTTGCTCTATTTTTTACATAAGTTTCTCATCAGGCGTTTCGTAGCGATGGATGATTTTTTTGAAGCCGTCAAGTACCGCGACTTTTCACGATGGTTTTCAGAAAAACACGGTCCGCAGGATCTTAGAAATTTGCATAAAGGCTTTAATTCAGTAAACAAAACCATTAAAGCCATCAACAATGAGCGCCAGGCGCAATTTGTCTATCTTCAAAAAATATTGGAGATGGTTGATGTGGGTATCATCGCCTACAATTTAGATTCCGGCGCTATTCTTTGGGCCAACGAATCAATACTGAGCACGCTTGATCTACCTGCTTTTAAAAACATCCATTTTGTTGAAAAAAGAAGACCGAAACTTTATGAGGAACTTTTTGACACCTATCGTACCGAAGCGACTTCCATAAGTATTACGCTGAAAAATGAGCATCTGAAAGTCTTGATCTCTGAAACGGTTTTTCAGGTAGAGGAAGATGCTTTTAAACTGGTCGTGCTGCAAAATATTGAAGACACACTCAATCAGAATGAATCTGATGCCTGGAAGAAATTGCTAAGCGTGATGACCCACGAAATCATGAATAGTATTGCGCCAATTTCTTCTCTTGCCGAAACCTTACAACAGCATATCGCAGCTTCAAAAACCAATCAAGAAACTACAATTGATCTGGACGATCTGCACGCCGGTATCAGCAGTATCAAAAAGCGAAGTGAAGGCTTGATGAAATTTGCAAAAACCTATCGCAGCCTGAGTAAAGTCACGCACCTCAATCTAGAAACGGTAAGCGTCAACGAACTCTTTACAAATATAAACGACCTGCTCCAGCCTACACTTGCAGACAAACCTGTGGAATTAAGCTTTGCAATGGATCAGCCGGAAATGCTTTTAGAAATCGACAGTTACCTCATCGAGCAGGTTTTAATCAATCTTATTCTCAATGCCATTGACGCCACAAAAAGGGTTGCACAACCTAAAATTTATGTCAATGCCACCCAAAATGCTAAAGGTCGTGTACAACTGAAAGTTTTAGACAACGGTAGCGGCATTCCTGAGGAAATTAAAGAAAGTATCTTTATTCCCTTTTTCAGTACCAAAAAAACCGGTAGCGGTATCGGTCTAAGCTTAAGCAAACAGATTATGACCTTACATAAAGGAAAAATTCAGCTTAAAAGTGAACCCGGTACAGGAACCGAATTTACGCTGCAATTCTGAAAAAAAACATAGTCTACCTGAGCATTTATCCTTTTGCAGTGCCAAAAAAAAAGCCTCGATCTCTCGAGGCTTTACTATTGTGTATGTTTCTGATATTAGAAAGCTCCAATAAAGTGGCTTCCTTCAACGTTTACTAATTCTGCTCCTTTAGTTACTTCACCAGTAGCAGTATTAACTACGTAAATATTTCCGTTTTGTCCAACAGGCGCTTGAGTTACATAGATCTCATCACCGTTTACGGCAAATCCTTGATACTGGAATAAGTAAAAATCAGGATCATAAGGAATCTCAGTAATTTGCTGTGCCGTTCTCGCTTCAAGATCTACTAATGCGAAGAACCCTTGTGCTCCTGCAACACCTTCAGCAGAACCTGCGTGGCGATACGCCAAAACAGCTTTACCATTGGCTGCTGGTCTCCAAGCTAAAATATAAGCTTCTTCAACACCTAAAGCCTCGTCAAGATTGAATTCGTAAGAATCATCATACTGGTTATTTGAACCAATTCTTAAAATGTGTGACCCTTGTGGATCTCCTTGATTTGCCTGGTATACGGCACCATTATATTCAAAAGCATTGATGCTTCGGTAACCGTTAGTATTCCCAAGACCTACACCAGAAGTGATCACTACAGGATTCATTAAAGAAGGGTAATCTAAAACTATAGACTTTGATGCAAGAGTTTCACCATTACTATCACGTTCACCTGTTTCAGGATCCACTTTGCTTAAACGTGCTCCGATGTATAATTTATCACCTGCAGCATTTAAAGTTGGCATATCAATTCTTGAAATATAATACCCCTGTGCTTCTTCTTCGGCAGAAAGCGGCACACTGTGCTCCTGAAATTCTAGAATTTGTGAGTTCACTAGATCTAAAGTCACGATCCCCATAGTTGCTTCAGTACGCTCGTAAAAATCATCGGTTTCGTCTTCTGGAGTTCCGTTATCGTTAAATTGATTTTCAGTAGAAACATAAACTGCTGCTCCTGTTTGATCACCATCAAATAACTTGATCCAGCGCGGCGCAGAACCTACATAAGGAGCGATACTGATCTCTGACCCGGTTTGTACGAAATCCTGACCACCTTCTACATTGTATTTGGTGTAATTTCCACCGGTATCGCCGGCATAACTGATGTTAAAAATGGTAGTACCATCTTCTGATGCTTGTAATCGCGCTGTACGGTTAGAAGGTACGATAAAGCCATTATCAAAAGGTTCTATAGAAACAGTAGGATCTTTTGCTTCTTCACTATCTAAAGCATAGATCAAAGTCCCTCCGTTACCGTCGCCGGGATTGTCCCCCATTCTGGCGGCTGCTACAGTGATCCATCGTGATGCCTCTTCTTCAGGTTCTTCTCCTCCAGCATCTGCACTATCGTCTGTACTACATGCTGTCATAAGACCCATTGCTAAAGTCACAACAGCAAAAGCTTTAAAATTTAGATATACGCGTTTCATTGTTTATTGTGTTAAACGGTTAAAATTTATTGAATGAATAATTAAGTTTTAAATAGAATGCTCTTCCCGGTTTTTGTACCGAAAGGTTATCATACACCGGCTTGTCAAAAATGTTTTTGACATCAAAACTGAGTACAAAACTCTTGTTGGGAAAGAAGTAACTCACCCCAAAATCTTGCGCCAATTGCTCAGGCACTTTAAAGAAATCATCTCCAACCGTATTGGATCCCTGCGGAACCAAATAGGAGAATTCACCGGTATAATACAGCGTATAGAATAGATCTACACGAGATTGTTTCTGCAACAGATTTTTTAAAGAATAGCGCAAGTTTCCATTCATAGTCAAAAACGGAGTGTTAGGCACGGCTACAGAGGTACCCCGGTTTTCAATTTCCAAATCAAACTTTGAGATATTGAAATTCGCCGAAAGATTATTGTTGTACACATAATTTACCTGCGCATCAAAACCTTGCGAGGTACCACTACCCTGATTCACATAAACGATAAGTTCGTCATCAACATTCAGCGAAGTTTCAATAGGTAAACCTATGCGATCTTTGATATTACGAGTGAAAAAATTGGTAGACAAAGTCACCCGGTGCTTATTGAAGTTAAAGGCACCTAGTCTAAAACCAAGGTTGTAATTATTGCTTTGTTCAGGATTGATGCTAGAGTTGGCCACCACATTATCTCCGTCGTTTCCGAAGATTTCGGTTTCGTTAGGTAGTCGTATTGCTTTTTCGGCAGAAGCGAGTAAGAAAACTTCTGGTGTTAAACCGTAAGATGCTGCAAAGCCATAGCCTTGAAACTCTTTATTGCTGCTCACGACCTCATCAACTATCACACGCTCACCTGCTTCATTGGTCACTACCGCGGGATCTTTGCTTATGGTTTTTTGCTGGTAGTATTTTCCAAATAAACTCGCTTTTAACCGATCATTAAAGGCATTTACCTCATAGGTTAAAGAAACGATATTCTTATGCAGGTCGCGGGTTCCTACAAACGTATTTTCAAGCAAGGGACGCAGCGCATCACTGTCCTCCCGATCAATACCGCTGTAGACATGATTAAGCAGTACTTTGTGATTGTCGTTGAACGCATACGCCAAACCGGTTCTGATAGAGGCTACGTTTCTGCTGATCTTAGCTAGGGTTGGCCCGCCTTCTTGTTGAGAACCCCAAGTATACTCATACTCGTCTCCCCTAAAGTCGATCGCACGTTCCCCATTCCAGCTGTACGCTGCAGCAACTGTGTCGCTCAATTGCCGATTACGCGTACCGTAATATCCATTGATATTGACCTCAAAACCTTTGGTAAATAAATCTTTCTTTTGGTAGGTTAAATTTGCAAGCGCCACATCAGACTCATAAAATCTTCCTTTATACGGCATAATCGTCATAAAGGCACCGTGTTGCACTTCGTTATAATCGTCAGAACCGGTAAACCCTAGGTAAAACTGGTCTGCCCATTCTACATTAGTATAACCCACCTGTACAACACCACCGGTAGATCTGTAAGCATCATTAAAACGTCTTGCGGTAATAGGCGTTTGCACACCACCTAAACCGGTCACTACAATGCTTCTACCTGATACTTTATAATCGTTATCTGAATAGTTATGGAAACCGGAAGCTTTAATTGTAAATCCTGAATCTTCAAAACGATACAGCCCATTTACACTGGCTTGCAACGTATTAAATGATCCGTAAGATACTGAAGCATTAAGATTGGTTCCGGCAGATTTATCTAAAACAATATTTATGGCTCCTCCTAAGGCATCGTCAGAAAGATGCCCGGGAACCACCCCTTTGTACACTTCGATTTGTTGAATCATCGATGGTGGAATGCTGTTCAAATTAAAGGCAGAACCAAACGTAGAAATAGGGATTCCGTCTATAAAAATGCGCACCGCACTTCCTGAAAGTCCATTGAGGCTGTACTGTACTTGCGAGCCCAAACCACCATTCTGACGAATTTTTACACCTACTGTGGTATTTAGTAATTCGTTTGTCTGAATATTGCGCTGTGCAGCTTCTTCGGTACTGACTACGTTTACTGCAAAACCCTTTTTCTCCATAGTGGTTTTAATAGATTCTGCACGTACCGCTACCTCATCTAGCTCATAATCTTTAGCATTATCTAACCGAATATCTTTACGCAAACTGGCACCTTCAATAAAGGCCTGATCAAATGCAATAAAATCTCCGCTAGCGATCTCAAGAAGGTAGGTTCCGGTAGCGAGGTTTTTAAAATTGTAAAAACCTGCACTATTGGTACGGACTTCCTTTTTAAAAGAACCTTTACTTAGTTTTATTTGAGCACCTTCTACTAGGTAGCCGTTAGCATCTTTCACGATACCGCTCAATGAATATTGAGCAACAGCAATAACAGGGAGTAAGAGAAAAAGAATGAGTAAATTTTGCTTCATCAGTAAAACTTGAAGGCGCAAAATAAAACCTATTTAGACTAAGTACAAATAAAAATAACACTCCTAAGCATTTATCGTTAAACCCTTTAAACACTGCTATTAAAACGTTTTTCTGATCAAGAAACTAAACGATTTAATTGTTAAAATTTCGGCCGTAGCGCTTTAAGGACGTCAAATCGTTAAACAGAAGACGTGTTTTGTTTAACAGAATAGCTCGAGAAATGGTTATAAATCTTGAGCAAAATGCAGTAATCATAATGCATGCTCCATTATCGATACTGCAGATATATTTAAATTGTATAAATTACACTTAATTAGAAATTTCAAATCGCCTTTACCATGAAATCATCTTTTGCATCCTCCTTATTTTGGATAGTAGTTTTTACTTTTTCACTGCAGTGTGTTGCTCAAAAGCCTATGGAAGCTTATCTCTTTGCCTACTTTGAAGGTTCTGGAGCTGACCAGGAAGCTATTCGATTTGCCGTGAGTGATGATGCTATTCATTGGAAGGCGCTCAATAAGAATAATCCAATTATTCCTTCCGCAGCCATTTCAAATACCGGTGGTGTAAGAGATCCGCATCTTTTAAGAGGTGCTGAAGGCGATGGCTTTTATATGGTGGCAACCGATATGTTTACCAAAAAAGACGGCTGGGATACCAACCCGGGAATTGTTTTAATGCATTCTGATGATTTGATAAACTGGCAACCAACTGCGATCAATCTTGAAAAATCGTATCCCAAATTTAAAAACACTAAATGGGTGTGGGCGCCTCAAACCTTCTATGATACTAAGAAAAAGAAATATCTGGTGTATTTTACCGTGCGCTCTCACGACAACCTCAAACTCGACTTTTACGCTGCTTATGCCAATAAAGATTTTACCGATTTTGAGGCTGAACCAAAATTACTGTACAGCGCAAAAGATGGCGCCATTGACGGAGATATCATTTATAAAGATGGAACTTATCACCTTTTTTATAAAGGCAACACCAAAGACGCAGCAGGCACCGAAATACAAAATGGCATAAAGCAAGCAACCAGTAAAAAGCTTCTAGGCCCCTACACGGAATCTTTTGAATATATCGACTTTTACGCCGATAAGAAAACAACTGTAGAAGGCAGTTCGGTTTTTAAACTGAATGATAAAGATGAATACCTTCTTATGTACGATTTATATTCTAGCGGAAGGTACGAGTTTCAGCGTAGCAAAGATCTCTATACCTTTACTAAAGAAACCGAATCTTTTACAAAAGATTTTCATCCCCGACACGGTAGTGTCATTAGTATTACCAAAGAAGAAGCGCAACGCCTCGATCAAAAATGGGATGGCGTTCCTGTTTCTTTGCTCACCAATGCAAAAGGACGCTATCGCTTTCAATCGCAAGGAAACCCTATAATTCAGCATAAATACACCGCAGACCCGGCAGCACTGGTAGAAAATGATACGCTCTGGTTATTTACCGGTCACGATTATGCGGGCGGACAAAAAGGTTACAAAATGAAAGATTGGCTGGTATATTCTACCACCGATTTAAAAAACTGGACCGAACACCCTATACCTCTCAAGATCGAAGATTTTACCTGGGCAACTAGTGGTGACGCCTATGCCGGTCACGTCGCTAAAAGAAATGGAAAGTACTATTGGTACATCAGCACCAACTGGAACGGGATAGGTGTCGCAGTAGCCGATAAACCTGAAGGGCCTTACAAAGACGCGCTGGGCAAACCGCTGCTTACGAATGAAGATTGTTTTGCATCGAGCCACTCTTGGACCTGCATTGACCCGGCCATTTTTATTGACAAGGACGACCAGCCTTGGATCTTTTGGGGAAATGGGGTCTGTTATTACGCAAAGCTGAAAGACAATATGATCGAGATCGAGGGCGAAATCAAAACCATAGATTTTGAAGGTCTAGAATTTACCGAAGCACCTTGGGTTCACGAGCGTGACGGTAAATACTATCTAACTTACGCTACGGGATTTCCTGAAAAGATCGCTTATGCCGTTGCAGATAAAGTTGATGGGCCGTACACCTACAAAGGCATTCTCAATGAAATTGCCGGCAATAGTAACACCAATCATCAAAGTATTGTTGAATTTAAAAATGACTGGTACTTTATCTATCACAACGGCGGCATTCAACCTGATGGTAGTAGCTACAGCCGTTCGGTATGTATAGATCCTTTACATTATAATGAAGACGGAAGTCTAGAGCGTATTCAAATGACTACGGAAGGCGTGCAGGCTAAAAACTGATGCTATTGGTATTACTTCCATAAAGAGAAAGCCCATCAAATGACGGGCTCTACTTTTTAAAATTCTATCTTAGGTCTTATTCTAAAGCTGCTAGAATTTTATGGAAGATTTCTGTGTTTTCGTATGCTCCTCTAAACTTTTCCGCCTGCGGACCATAGGCAAAAACAGGAACCATAATCCCAGTGTGGTTGGTGGTTAAAAATTCGCCGTGGAGTTCTCCTTTATTTAGATTACCACTGATGATCCCAAATCCGGAAGTCTCGTGATCGGCGGTGATCACCACTAGCGTATTCTTAGTCTTGTCAGCAAACTTTAAAACTTCGGCAATGGTTTGATCAAAATCAAGCATTTCTTGTACAATTCCGCTGGTATTGTTAGCATGCCCATTGCTGTCAATCTGCGCCGCTTCGATCATCATAAAGAAGGGTTTTTGATTGTTTTCCAGAATTTCTAGCGATTGTTTTACACTGTTAGGTAAAAGCGGTCCGCGACCATCAGCAATCGAAGGTACCTTCCCGTCACCCACATAAATTGCGGTTTTTTCTTCGATGGAATTAAAATCGGCTAAGGTTTTTACTTGATACGAGTCAGGAACCAGCGCTGCTTTAGATTTTCCACCGGCGATAAAAAAGTCAATTTCGCTTCCTTCCAGATCCGAAAGAATGCCTTTTGCATCATCACGTTCTTTGCGGTGGGCAAAAAACGAAGCCGGAGTTGCCCCGTCAATCGCATCTGTTGTGATCAACCCGGTAGCAAAACCTTTTCCGCCTAAAAGCTCTGTAATGTTTTGAAGCGATTGATCATCAGGATCTACGCCAATCGCGCGGTTATGCGTTTTGGTTCCGGTGGCCATTGCCGTTGCTCCGGCAGCAGAATCAGTAACCAGGTCGTCTGTAGCCGCAGTTTTTGATAAGCCGAAATCCTTTAGTTGAGTTACGGTTAACTGTCCGCCATTAGCAATCTGACCAGAAGTAATCTGTGCTAAGCCGGTCCCATCGCCGATCATTAGAATCACATTTACAGGAGTATCGTTGTAATCAAATTTAAATTCCGGCTGATACACTTCGATCTGCTGTGTATTTACATAAGTATTTTGATCAAGCGTTTGCAGATACGATACTGCTTCTGCAGGCTTATCACTATTGATAAAATCTACTCCAAGATTGGCAAAACGCGTCCAAGCAATTTTGGTATCCGGACTTGCCCAAAAGCGGAACGGTTTATTTACCGCGTGGGCTTTGGCGATTGCCTCCTCTACTTTTTCAAGTTCTGGAGCAACCATATTTCCGAAGCCATTCCAAACAGAATAGTTTTTGTAATTCACGCTTACCAAAGCAACTTTGCTTAAATCAATGTTATCCAAATCTTCTAAATTTTGATGATCAAATTGAATAAAATCAGGATACTCTGAATAGGCTTTTGCCTCAGGTCTGTTGCCGGAAATCACAAAATGCAGTGCTTCAACCTCATCTAAGTTTTGCTTTTCGATGGCTTTTGTAATCGCTACCAGCGTAGTTTCAGCATCAGATTTTATATCGATCAACAATTGAAGATTTCTCAGGCGGCCTTCTGTTTGCAATTGTTTAAGCGGCTGCAAGTACAGTTTTTCAAGCGTATTGGGCTTCTTGATTTCATTTTCGCTATGCGTTACAAAAAGGGTGTTTTCTTTTAAAAAAACATCAACTTCGATACTGCTGGCACCGCCAATATACGCTTCCCAAAACGGAAATTCCTGTGCGTAATCATTGTGTGCGTGAACTTTATAATTGGCCTTCTGCTGTGCAAAAGTCAGACTGCTTAGGCACAGTAATAAGATTAAAATCTTGTTTTTCATATTCTTAATTTTTACCCTTTATGGCATTTAAAATTTTATGGTAAATCGCACTGTTTTGATAAATTCCTTTAAAATTATCAGCACCTTTTCCGGCTGCGAAAACAGGGATCAGCTCCCCGCTGTGTTGGTCTGTAATGAAATAGACTGCGACTTTTTCTGGCACTTCGGTTTTCTTACCGGTTTCTTCATCAACCTCATAATATTTACCAATACTCGCCCCGCCGGTCTCGTGATCTGCAGTGATGACCAAAAGCGTGTTTGGGTGTGCTTCTACATAGTCTAAAACCGCACCTATGGTTTGATCAAAATCAGCTACTTCCTGTATCATCATTTCGGCATCTTTGGCGTGTCCGCCCCAATCGATATATGAACCTTCGATCATTAAAAAGAAAGGTTTGTTGTTGGCGTCAAAATACGACAGTGCTTCTAAACTTGCATCTTTTAAAAAGTCTCCACGCCCTTCTGTTTTAGACGGAAGTCCCTCATCTTCGATAATAAAGGCGTTGCGCATATCAGGTTTTGATTTGCTAAGCGCGAGCGTATCTAGGTTATAATTTCGGTTTAAAAGCGTTTGAAACAAATCCTGGTCATCACTACGCTGACTGAAAAATTTACGACCACCGCCGGCTAAAAAATCTACATCAGCCGTAGCCAATTGCGCCGCGATCTCCTCGTGCATATCGCGATCCTTTACGTGCGCATAAAATGCTGCGGGCGTAGCATGCGTAATACTCGTTAAGCTGATGAGTCCCGTCTGGTAACCTTCTGCTTTCAATTTTTCTAGAATCGTCTCCTGCGGAATGCTATCTTTTGAAACGCCTATCGCACGTTTATAGGTTTTATCTCCTGTTGAAAAAGCTGTGGCTCCCGCGGCAGAATCGGTGATCAAATGACTTGTGGAATAGGATTTATGCAAGCCTATGGTCTCAAAACGTTCAAAGTTTGAATTTCGGTCTCCAAAATAAAAAGCACTCGACACCTGCGGAATTCCCATCCCGTCTCCTATCATTAAAATGACATTTAAAGGTTCATCACTTGAGGCTTCCTGTTTTATGTTTTGCGTAGTACTACAACCCTGCATTATCAATGCACTGATTGCCACACTTGCGCTAATTAAATAGTTTTTCATTGTATATTTTTTTAAAAAAGTACAACGGCAAGAGTTGCCTCTTGCCGCTGTTACTAACACACACTTAAAATTTAGTATCCTGCGTTTTGCTCTAGATATCCCGGAGTATTTGACGCTCCGTCTATCGCTTCCTGAGGAATTGGGAATAATCTGTGATGTACATCACTGTCTGTTTTTGAGGTCCACGAATCTTCGTAAGTGCCAAAACGAATTTGGTCGCTACGACGTGACATCTCCCAGTAGAACTCAAAGCCACGCTCACGCAATAATGTAGGCAAGGTGATTTGAGTAAGAGCAGCCGGAGTTTGCTCTGGTCGTGCATTTCTAGAGGTACGTACGGTATTTACATCGGCTAAAGCACCTGCCGCATCGCCCATTCTCAATTTAGCTTCAGCACGCATTAAATACACATCTGCAAGACGTAATAAAACCAAGTCTACACTGCTGTAATTGTTTCCATCATCTGAAGTTTTACTGAATTGCCACTTGGCAAAACGATAGCCGCTTGCATAACCTGCACTTCCGTCTAGGCTAATGTCTAACGTGTGGTCAACATAATACACAATATCTTCAGGATCTGAACCATTCTCACGCGCCTCAGCAAGCGGATAAATTCTAAATCCGCTGTTACCGTTACCATCGGTACCGGTCATAAAGCTTCCTGATCTAAAGTTTTCTTTACGTGGCGCCCACATCGTACCGCGAATGATTCCACGGTCGATCTCAAAATCTTCTCCGGCAATGAAGTAATGGTCTTTATCTGTGCTTAAGCCTAAAGTATCTTTAGAATACGGGGTCAAACCTGAAATATCTTCTAGTTCAGCAGGCACCTGCGCATTCTTTTGATAAAAGCGCGCATCTGCATCTGCAGGATCTATATTACCGTAAGCGTCTACCCAATTTTGATAAAACTCAGGCGTAGCGGCAGGACCATCGGTACCGTCCATACTTAAGTAAAAATCACCTGGTCTTGGGAACAAAGAACCAGACATAGACCAGTAGGCCCAGCGGTTGTGATCGTTGTTCAATACCCCACGAAGATCAAGCGCAAAAATAAGTTCAGCATTGTCGTGATTTTCGTCATTAAAAAGATCGAAATATTCCGGTGAAAGCGCATAGCTTCCGTTATTGATGATGCGATCAGTATAACTTACCACATTAGCCATATCTTCATCGGTAAATACCGGAGTTCCGTAAGGATCTCTGTAAACGCCTGCATTCAGATATAATTTGGCTAAAAAGCCATAAACCGCATCCTGCGTCATACGCCCGGGACCGTTAGTAGTACTCAGGTTTTCTAGCGCAGCAAGAAATTCTTCTTCGATATAGGTTACTGCTTCGGCGCCTCTTAAAACTTCTGAAGTTTCTGAAGTGGCTTCCTTTCTAAAAGTAAGTCCCCAGCTGTCTAAAAACAACATGTTCTCATACGCACGTAGCGCACGCATTTCTGCCAATCCTTGTATCGCTTCAGCATCACCGGCTTCCGCAAGCGGTGTTAATACATCTATTGCTGCTACTGTTCTAAACAATGCGGTCGTAAGGTAACTCCAAGATTCTGTAACCAAACTATTGCTAGAAGACATCAGGTGTCTGTGTGCTGTGGTATAGGTATCGTTATCTGCCCACTGCGTTCCGCCCAAACCGGTACGCGGAGGAAGGATTGCTTCATCAGAAGGAATTTCCTGTAACCCAAAATAACGCGTATGTCTAAAGGTTTGTGGTAAAATACCGTAAGCCGCAGAGATCGATCCTGTAATAGGCTCTGCGAGTCCGTCTGTTCCCGTTAGGGATTCATCTAAAATTTCTTCTTCAAGGTCTGTACAACTACTGAAGAGGAAAGCACTAAGCCCTACAACCAGCGTGAAAATTCTATAATTCATTGTAAACAATTTTTTAATTTTTTAGAAGGATACATTTAAACCAAATACCACCGTACGTGCTTTAGGATACGTATAGTAGTCAATACCGTAGGATTTTGAATCGGTAGAGCTCCCGGTGTTCAATTCAGGATCAAAACCAGTGTAGTCTGTGATGATAAACAAGTTTTGCCCGGTTACTGATAGGCGTACATTGTCTAACCACTTATCCATCCCGATCACTTGAGGGTTTAAGCTATAAGCGAGTGTCGCATTATTAAGACGTAAAAACGCACCGTTCTCAAGAAAACGAGTAGAAACGGTATTGGTGTTACTTGGATCTTCATTTGCGAACTCTATCGCCTGATCTGTAGTATTCAAGGAGTTTGATAATTGTGTCTTATTGAACAAACTCATACGGGTATGGTTGTAGATCTCATTACCACTAACCCCGTTAAAGTTCAAGCCTAAGTCAAAGTTCTTGTACTTAAATTTAAGATAGAATGCATAAAGAATATCAGGTACTGCGCTTCCTGCAGAAATACGATCGCTATCATCAATTTGACCGTCACCATTAAGATCAGTATAGGTGCTCAATCCATCAGCGCCAATACCGGTAAACTCGCGCAAGAAGAAATTACCAATAGGCTGATTGTTCATATATCCGTTGATGGTCGCTCCGGTTTGCCCTGCACCACTTGCGGTTCCTGTGGTTACAATGGTAAAAGGAGAATCTGTGATCTCATTTTTGATGTAGGAAATGTTTCCTCCTATGTTGAATGAAAAATCACGGCTGCGATCACTTTGATAGTCTAAAGCGACTTCAATACCGCTGTTTTTGATCTTCATATCAGGAATGTTCTGCCACTTATAACCTACTTCGTCAATAGGATCTTGAGTAGAAAAATAAAGCAATACATCATTGGTTTCCTTTAAGAAATAATCTACCGAACCGCTCAATTTATAATCCAGAAAACCGAAGTCTAAACCAATATTTGTCTGCGTAGTTTCTTCCCACTGAAGATCAGGGTTTGCCGTACGTGCGAATACTAAACCGTAGTCGTAGCCTTCTCGTGTGGTGATCCCTTCGTTTAAAGGATAGATATCATCATCTGCAAAGCTTTCGCCATAGCTTAAACGGGTTTGTTTAGATGGAATTTCTTGATTACCTGATTTACCCCAACTCGCTCTCAACTTTAAGTTGTTGATCCCTGAGTCTGCCATAAAATCCTCTTTGAAGATATTCCATCCTAAGGCTAAAGAAGGAAAAGTCGCATAGCGGTTGTTCTCACCAAACTTGGTTGAACCGTCTGAACGCAAGGTTGCGGTTACCAGATATTTGTCTTGAAAGGTATAGTTTACACGACCAAAAAACGACTGGAGTTCGTTACTAACCGCATCTGAATATTGCGTTGCATTCTCACCACGCGCCGCTTCAAGCTGGTAACGCGGTTCGATACCATTGTCTGGAAAGTTTTCAAAATAGAATCCTTTTTCGTGTATGTAGAATTTCTGGTACGAATGTCCGGCTAATACGGTTAATCCGTGATCGCCAAACGTATTGTCGTAGGTTAGCGTGTTTTCAACCAGCGTATTTCTATTTATCGTAAACGACGTTGTGATCGAACCTTGCGCATAATCAGGATCTGCAGAATATGGGATGTATTGAATATCACGATCTGTAGTAGAATAATCTACACCTAAGTTTAATTTATAGGTTAGATGATCTACAAATTCTAACGAAGGTGCGATGTTAGCGATCATACGGTTATTGTTAGAATAATCACCGTAGATATCCTCAATGATAAGCGGGTTAATCCCGGTACCAAACACAGTAGGTTCACCGTTAGTATACGCCGGCGTTGTTGGGTTTAGACTCAACATATTGCTCACCATAGTGCCGATGTTAGGGCGCGTATTTTCGGTGCGGGTTGCGGTAAGGTTTAGATCGATCTTTAAACGATCATCCCAGCCTTTTTGAGTTACATTAGCGCGTGCCGAATAGCGCTTCAAATCACTGTTGTTGATAATACCTTCTTGATCATCAACCCCAATAGACGCAAAATATGAGGTTGTCGCCGTACCACCACTCATCGAAAAATTGATGTTGTTGGTAATTGCCGTACGCGTCAACTCATCTTGCCAATCTGTATTTGCACCATTATCGCTAAGGCTTCCGCCTATTTGCGGGACGATAGTTCTAAACTCATCTGCTGAGAACACATCAATTTTATTAGCGATAGTTGCAATAGCGGTAGAAGCCGAAAAGTTCATTTGCGTTCTTCCTGCTTTACCTTTTTTGGTAGTGATCACCACCACCCCGTTTGCTGCACGCGAACCGTAGATCGCAGCTGCCGAAGCATCTTTCAACACGTTAATCGATTCGATATCCTGAGTATTGATAAAGTTCAGCGGGTTTGTTGCCAGACCGTTTCCGGAGTTGTCTAGGACAAAACCGTCAACCACATAAAGTGGAGAAGTTCCGGAGCGTAGGGTTCCCACACCACGTATGATGATGTCCTGCCCGGCTCCCGGCTCACCACTTGCGTTAGTAACGTTTAAACCAGACACTTTACCTTGTAACAAGTTCCCCGGGTTGTTCACCACCCCTTTGTTAAACTCATCGGCAACTACAGAGCTTACCGCCCCTGTTAAGTCTGATTTCTTTTGAGTACCATAGCCTACAACAAGGACTTCATCTAATTCTGAAGTATTTGCAGCAAGCTGAATATTATAATTAGTTTGTTGAGAAACCATGATAGTTTGCGTTTCAAAACCCACATAAGAGACTTCAAGCACCTCACCGGCACTGGCATCAATACTGAAGTTTCCGTCAAAATCTGTGGTGGTTCCTATAGAGGTTCCTTGCACCATTACTGAAGCTCCGGGTAATAATACCCCGTCACTATCAGTTACAGTACCGGTTATCGTTTGTTGTAGGGTTGCGCTTGCAACAGGAGCTATACTCGTTTTAAGTGCCAAATATGGCGTCTTCGCTTGGGTTTGTGTAGAAAAAAATACAATTGAAGCGAACGCAACTATATTTTTATACGTAATAGTATTATTTTTAAAATTCATGGTTAAGTAATTGATTGGACACAATGCTTAATAATGTACGGCGCAGTTGTTGGTAGCAGCTGCGTTTTTTGTTGGGAGTGTTACATAGAAATTCGTTTTAGGGATGCTTATTTCAAGCCGCTAAATAATTGAATTTCTCGCTAAAAGGTTTTACGTAAGTATTAAGTAAGCTTTAACAGTCGCCGGTAAGAAAGGTAAGGGAGCAAGCACGCAGGTTTTTAAAGAATCATTGATTCTAGCAACTACTTTTAAAGGTATTCTCAGAAAAGCCGGCAAATTCATTCAGAAGACAGAATAAATGACATTTTCACACTTAAAAGTAGCCTGCCGTGTTATTGTAGATCTAGTAACATAGCACGCTTAGGAGTTAATCTTAGCTTTACAGAAGCATAGTTTTAAGGTTACAGTATAAAAACCTTTCTTTTATAATAGAGCGAAAAGCTATTAGAAGCCTTCTTTGATCTGGGTTAGGCCTTTTTTGTCCAGAAGCTTTATGCGTTTTCCCTTGGTCTCAAGCAGTTGTTCTTTTTTAAATTTAGCAAGGGTACGTATGCAGAGTTCGGTGGCGGTGCCCACCACATCAGCAATATCAGAGCGTGATAGAATAAGTGCGAGATAACCTTCATCGTCTTGACCAAAGGTTTTATCTAAATACAGCAAAGCCTCAGCCAGTCGCTGGTTGACCGTTTTTTGCGCCATATTTACAATCACATCATCGGCGAGTTTGAGCTCCTGAGCCATATATTTTAATATGGCCTGAGTGAATGCCGGGTTGTCTTCTATACGTGCAGTGATGTTAGTCTTAGGAATAAAACACACTTCCATATCATTAAGTGCAACCGCGCTGAGGTTAGTAGCTTCCTCTGCAATCACCGAACGTTGCCCCATCACCTCTCCTTTAGAAGCGATCTTGACAATCTGATCTTTTCCGTTGTCACTTATTTTAGAAAGTTTAGAAACCCCGTTACGCACGCAAAAAACCCCATTGAGTTTTTCTCCTTCTTTAAAAAGCGGTTCGCCTTTTTTAATGGTACGGGTTTCCTTACTATCAGATATGGCTTTAAGCTCTTCTTTTTTAAGAGCTTTTAGCGAATTCAACTGTCTGATAATGCAGTTTTCGCATCTGGATTCTTCGTGTGCAGCCATACTTCAAAAATACCAATATTTTTTTGAGAACTGACAAAAGTCATCTTTTAAGCATCCCTTCTTTTAGTCCTTTGTATCAGGTATTTGAGCAAATTAGATTAAAATGGAAAACTGCTATCATTGTGGTGACCCGTGTTTAGGCGACAGCATAACGCATCAAGACAAGATGTTTTGCTGTAACGGCTGTAAAACGGTGTACGGCATTCTTCACGAGAATGATCTGGAAGACTATTACAACCTCGACCAAAATCCCGGGATCTCACCTAAAGCGGTGCAAGGCAAGTTTGACTTCCTTACCAACGAAACCATTCTTGATAAACTTCTGGAGTTTAACGAGCAAAACACACAGATCGTTTCATTTACGATCCCTGCGATACATTGCAGCTCCTGCATTTGGGTTCTAGAAAACCTCAACAAACTCAACGCTGCAATAAAAAATACGCAGGTCAATTTCCCGGAGAAAAGCATCCGTATTACATATGACGCTTCGGTGATCGCTTTAAAACAGGTGGTAGAACTGCTATGTATGCTGGGCTATGAACCGGCGATCTCTCTTGAGGATTTTAATAAAAAAGAAAAGAAAACAGACCGCTCCCTGATTTATAAACTGGGCGTAGCCGGTTTTGCTTTTGGGAATATTATGTTTTTATCCTTTCCGGAATATTTTGAGGTTGAAGAATTCTGGCTCGACCAATACAAGCATCTTTTCAGGGGCTTAATGCTGGCGTTCTCGATTCCTGTGGTGGTGTATTCTGCTCAAGATTATTTCCGCGCTGCGTATAAATCCATACGCTCAAAACTGCTCAACATCGATGTCCCCATCGCTTTAGGTATTCTGGTGCTTTTTGTTCGCTCGTGTGCCGAAGTGCTCACCCAAACCGGAACGGGCTTTTTTGACAGTCTTGCCGGTCTGGTTTTCTTTCTATTACTGGGGAAATTCTTTCAGCAAAAAACCTATGCGTTTTTGTCTTTTGAACGCGATTATAAATCCTATTTCCCCATCGCCGTTACGCTTCTCAAGCCTGCAAAGCATTTTAAAAATAGGTATTTAGAACAGCAAGTTCCTGTATACGAACTGCAACCAGATGACCGTATTCTTATTCGCAATGGCGAACTCATACCCGTAGACGGAATATTGCTGAAAGGAGAAGGTTTACTCGACTACAGTTTTGTTACCGGCGAAGCCGAACCCGTTGCTAAAAATGCGGGCGACACGCTTTTTGCCGGTGGAAGACAGCAAGGCGGTATCATTGAAATGCGCGTAACCAAAGCCGTAGAGCAAAGTTACCTCACGCAATTATGGAGCAACGAAGCCTTTAAAAAAGAGAAACAAACCCACCTGAATAGCCTTACGGCACAAATAAGTAAACACTTTACTTGGGGAGTGCTCAGTATCGCTACGCTAGCCGGCTTGTTCTGGCTGGTTTACGACCCGTCTATGGCGCTTAATGTGTTTACCGCAATTCTTATTGTGGCTTGCCCCTGTGCTTTGGCACTTTCGGCACCTTTTACACTAGGTAACTTATTACGCATCACCGGTAAACACAAATTATACCTTAAAGATGCAGCCATCCTCGAGCAGTTGGCAGACGTAGACCATATTGTTTTTGATAAAACGGGCACGCTTACCACTTCTGCCGAAACGGCGATTCGTTATGAAGGCTTGGCCTTAACCGAAGATGAAGAATCGCTGGTCACCAGTACCCTAAGAGCTTCAAACCACCCACTGAGTCGAAGCCTTTATGCGATCCTTCAGAATCACGATATTCAAACGCTTGATGAATTTGAAGAAGAAGTAGGACACGGGATTTATGGGACAGCAAACCACAACAGCGTTAAAATAGGTTCGTATGATTTTGTAGGTGGAAGAAACGCCAATTGGATCTTCAAAAATGGCAAACGCACGGTGGTGCACATCAGTACCAATGCCACTTACAAAGGCTGCTATGTTTTTTATAATCGCTTCCGTGAAAGTTTACCTGCCGTTTTCGAGGCACTTTCAACAACAGCTAATCTGGCAATTCTCTCCGGTGACAATACCGCAGAAAAACAAACTTTAGAACGTCTCATAAAACAACCTGTACAGATGTATTTCAATCAGAAACCAGACGACAAGCTCAATTTTATTAAAAGCTTACAACAACAGGGCAAAAGGGTGTTAATGATTGGTGACGGTCTCAACGATAGCGGCGCTTTGGCGCAAAGTGATGTAGGCATCGCTATTTCAGAAAACATCAATGTATTCTCACCGGCTTGTGACGGAATTCTTGACGCTTCGCGCTTTAAGGATCTTCCCCAATTTATTCAACTGGCAAAACGAGGAAAACGTATCATTAAATGGAGTTTTGTATGCTCATTGCTTTACAATTTAGCCGGACTGGTTCTAGCGATCTCGGGTAATTTAAAACCGGTGTATGCCGCTATTCTTATGCCGCTGAGTTCTATAAGCATCGTGGTATTCACTACGCTTAGCTCCTATTTCTACGGAAGTAAACTAAAACAACAAGAAAAAACCGAAGCAATTTCTAAAAGCTGATTTATGTCATCTTTTAAGCAAACACACACCGGTAATTTTACAATATAAAATCAGGTAGGTATGAGTATCATTTATATGCTTCTCGCGATAAGCGTGGTGGTGGCTGTGGTCTTTTTTGTGGCCTTTATTCTCTCGGTAAGACAGGGACAGTACGATGACACCTATACCCCATCTGTACGTATGCTTTTTGAAGACGAACTCGTAAAAGCTGCTTCTAAAACTTCAAAAGCTACACCACAACCTAAAACCCAAAACAACGCTAATCGCAAACTGAAGTAATTATGCAAACAGAACAGTTTTATTACGATAATAAGATCGTAAGAAAGTTTATTAATGCCACCATCTTCTGGGGGATCATTGGTATGAGCGTAGGACTACTGCTCGCCTTTATGTTTTTATTTCCCAACCTTACAAATGGCATCTCGTGGCTCAGCTTTGGGCGTCTACGTCCCTTGCATACCAATGCGGTGATCTTTGCCTTTGTGGGGAATGCCATTTTTGCCGGAGTCTACTACTCGACCCAACGCCTGCTTAAAGCACGTATGTGGCAAGACTGGCTGAGTAACTTTAACTTCTGGGGCTGGCAGCTCATCATTGTAGGTGCTGCGCTTACGCTTCCGTTAGGCTATACGACTTCAAAAGAATATGCAGAACTCGAGTGGCCCTTTGATATCGCTATCGCCTTGGTGTGGGTGGCTTTTGGTGCCAACCTTATCGGTACGATCTTAAAACGTAGACAGCGTCACCTGTATGTTGCGATCTGGTTTTACTTGGGAACTTTTGTAACGGTAGCGGTGCTACACATTGTAAACAGCATCGAGATCCCGGTAAGCGCTCTTAAAAGTTACTCGGTATATGCAGGTGTACAAGATGCACTGGTACAATGGTGGTATGGCCACAACGCGGTAGCCTTCTTTTTAACGACTCCGTTTTTAGGCTTGATGTATTACTTTGTGCCTAAAGCGGCAAACCGCCCGGTATATTCGTATCGTCTTTCTATCGTGCATTTCTGGTCGCTCATCTTTATCTATATCTGGGCAGGACCACACCACTTATTATATTCTGCATTACCCGACTGGGCACAAAACCTTGGGGTAGCTTTCTCAGTAATGTTGATCGCACCGTCTTGGGGTGGGATGATCAACGGATTATTAACCCTTCGTGGTGCTTGGGATAAAGTACGTACCGATCCTGTTTTGAAGTTTATGGTAGTTGCCATTACCGGTTATGGGATGGCCACCTTTGAAGGGCCAATGCTCTCACTTAAAAACGTAAACGCGATCGCACACTTTAGCGACTGGGTGATCGCACACGTACACGTAGGTGCTTTGGCGTGGAATGGTTTCCTAACCTTTGGTATGGTATACTGGTTAGTACCGCGCCTGTTTAAAACCAAACTCTGGTCTACCAAACTGGCTAACGTGCATTTCTGGGTAGGAACTTTAGGGATCATTATGTACGCGCTACCGATGTATGTTGCAGGATTTGTGCAAGCGTCTATGTGGAAACAATTCAATCCTGACGGAACGCTTACCTACGGAAACTTCCTGGAAACCTTAACCGAGATCATCCCAATGTACTGGATGCGTGCCATAGGAGGTAGCTTGTATATTCTGGGTGCTTTTGTGATGCTGTACAACGTATTTAAAACCGTAAAAAGCGGAAGCAAAGTAACAGACGAACTCGCTGAAGCTGCACCGCTACAACGCGTGACAAGCAAACGCACCGCAAAAGAAGGTTATCATACCTGGTTAGAGCGCCGCCCGGTAAAACTTACCATTTTTGCAACCATCGCTATTTTGATCGGAGGTATGGTTCAGATCATTCCATCCTTGATCGTTGAGGATTATGTACCGGTAATCTCCACCGTAAAACCCTATACCCCGCTTGAATTAGAAGGTCGTGACCTTTACATCAGAGAAGGTTGTGTGTCGTGTCACTCACAAATGATCAGACCCTTCCGTAGTGAAGTAGAGCGTTATGGCGAGTATTCTAAATCAGGAGAATATGTGTATGACCATCCCTTCTTATGGGGTAGTAAACGTACCGGCCCCGACCTGTTACGCGTAGGTGGAAAGTACTCAGACAACTGGCACCTTAACCATATGTACGATCCGCAGAGTACCTCATCCGGTTCGATAATGCCTTCTTACAGTTGGTTGATACGCAGCGAACTCGATAAGTCGAAGACCGAAGATAAAATGAGAGCGATGCAAAAACTGGGCGTACCGTACACGGTTGAAGATATCGAACGCGCACAACAGTGGATGCTGGAGCAGGGAACCCAAATAGAGCAAAACCTCTATACCGATCCTGATTTTGCAGACACCTACGAGTCTGATAAAAAGTATGCGCAAGAAAACGGTGAAGACTTCGTAGAAATGCGCAACCGGGAGATCGTTGCCCTTATCGCGTATCTACAACGCTTAGGAACCGATATTAAAATTAAAAACAGCCCTGAAGTAAGTGCTGCTAAAACCGAATAGCCATGTTGAAATTTGTAAAACAGAATCTAGAAAATATTGATGGGGTAAGCATCTATCCCATCATCTCCCTGCTCATCTTTTTCCTCTTTTTTGTAGCGCTCTTCTTATGGGTATTTACAGCCAAAAAAGAGCACATTAACGAAGTGAGTAACATTCCTTTAGACGACCAACTAAAATCTGAACACTCATGAGAAGTATCGCATCACTTATACGCATTCTGGTTTTTGCCGGCTTTGCCTACCTCTTCTTAAATTATGTAGGAACGCCCGAAGACGAAGCTTCGGTGTTCACCACACAAAACTGGTTGTGGGCCATTTATGCCGTGCTGGTTTTTATGTACATCGCTTTTGAGATCTGTATAGAAAGCCTACGCGCTGTACTCTTTAAAACCCTAAAACCGGAAGCACAAGCACACTATCAGGCAGAAATTGCTGCTAAAAAAGAACAACGCACCGCCTGGTTTAAAGGTCTTTATGCAAAACTCACCCGAGTAAAAGCTATTGAAGAGGAAGACGAGATCATCCTGGATCACAATTATGACGGCATCAAGGAACTTGACAATAACCTCCCGCCGTGGTGGGTATACGGGTTCTATGCGACCATTCTATTTGCGGCCATTTACCTCATTCGTTTTGAAGTACTGGATGGCGACAACCAGATCGACGAGTATGAGCAAGCAGTGGCTCAGGCAAAAATAGAGATCGAAGAATACAAGAAAACCGCAAAAGATCTTGTAGATGAAAACACAGTAGAATTGCTTACCGATGCTTCAGACATCAAAGCCGGGGAGAATATCTTCAGCGGTAATTGTGTAGCATGTCATAAAGCCGGCGGTGGCGGTGGTATTGGCCCTAACCTTACCGACGATTACTGGATCTTGGGTGGAGGCATCAAAAATGTATTCCATACGATTTCTGAAGGAGGTCGTGCCGGTAAAGGGATGATCGCCTGGAAAACCGACTTGAAACCGAGTGAGATCGCTCAGGTAGCCAGTTATGTATTGAGTCTGCACGGTACCCATCCCGCAGATGCTAAAGAGCCTCAGGGTGACCTTTGGGTTGATGAGAACGCTCCAATTGAAGAAGCTCAGGTAACGCAAGACTCTACGCAGATCGAAGTGCTGTTAGAAACAGAAACCGTAACCGGAGATATCATTCAGACTAAAGAATAAGCCATGGCTTCTCAGGATCAAGAACATTTTAGAGACAGTATAGGAACCATCAACGAGGAGGGAAAACGCTCGTGGGTGTATCCTAAAAAACCGGTGGGTAAACGCTATGAGTACCGCAAACTGGTAAGCTATGTGCTCTTGATCTTTTTATTTGGCGCACCCTTTATTCACATCAATGGCAATCAGTTTTTGATGTTCAATGTGCTGGAACGCCGCTTTAATATTTTTGGGTTTCCCTTTTGGCCGCAAGACTTTCATCTGTTTGTGATCATTATGATCACGGGCGTGGTCTTTGTGGTACTCTTTACGGTCGCTTTCGGAAGGCTTTTTTGTGGGTGGATTTGTCCACAGACCATTTTTATGGAGATGGTCTTCCGCAGAATTGAATACTGGATCGAAGGCGACCGCGGGAAACAAATGCGTCTGGATAAAATGCCATGGAATGCAGAGAAACTAAGAAAACGCAGTATTAAATGGAGCATCTTTTTTGTGATCTCCTTTCTTATTGCCAATGTGTTTCTTGCGTATCTCATAGGTAGTGATCGTCTTATTGAGTACATCACAGACGGGCCGGCCAACCACGTGGGCACCTTGATCTCGCTGCTCATCTTTACCAGTGTCTTCTACTTTGTGTTTGCCTGGTTTAGAGAACAGGTGTGCATCATCGTTTGTCCCTACGGAAGGCTCCAAGGCGTACTGCTCGACAACAAATCGATCGTTGTGGCCTATGACCACAAACGCGGAGAAAAAGAAGCCGGCAGAGCCAAATTTAAAAAGTCTGAAGATCGCGCTGCAACCGGAAAAGGAGATTGTATCGACTGCGCACAGTGCGTGCAGGTATGTCCTACGGGTATCGATATTCGCAACGGCACCCAGCTGGAGTGTGTGAATTGTACCGCTTGTATCGATGCGTGTAACCAGATGATGGAAGCTGTAAATCTACCTAAAGACCTTATTAGGTATGCGAGTGAAGAGAATATTGAGAAGAAGTCAAAGTTCACCTTCAATGCCCGCTTAAAAGGCTATACCGCTGTGCTGGTGATCCTGCTGGGCGTACTTACAGGAATGCTGTTTTTGCGCAATGATGTTGAAGCAACCGTATTGCGACTTCCGGGGCAATTGTATGAGCATAAAGGCGAAGACATCATCAGCAATGTGTATACCTACAAACTCATCAATAAAACCACCAAAGAGATTCCTGAGGTGCATTTTGAATTGATCTCTCATAAAGGATTCATACGCGTCGTGTCACACGATCGCATTCAAGTGCCTGAGCAAGGCCTTGCCGAAGGAACGCTGTTTATTGAAGTAGACAGTCACGAACTCGAAGACGAAAAGGAAAAACTGAAAATAGGGGTCTATAGTGAAGACCAACTTATTGAAACCACAACTACGGTGTTTTTAGGACCCCGCAGTTATAAATAATTAGAACTATGAGTACAAAATCGAACCAAAACTGCTGCTTAGGATGCAAAAACGGCTACCCGGGACAAAATCACAATTGTAAAGTGCGCTTGCTTAAGGAAGCCGAAGAACGCAAAGCTTTGAGTCAGGAAGAACTGGCAGAAAAATATGCCTAACCCACACGGGGTCGCTTACACATCAACTTTAAAATTAGAAGTATGAAAATCAATTGGGGAACCGGTCTGGTCATAGGTATGGTCTTATTTATGGGCTTTATCATGTTTTTTGTGATCACCATGACCACCGACGATAAATACAGCCACGATCTGGTGGCCGAAGATTATTATAAACAAGAAATGCAATTGCAGGAAACTATTGATGCCGCTACCAATGAGGCACGATTGGAAACTCCGGTCACCGGTAGCAAAATCGAAGCCGGTTATGCGCTTCAGTTTCCTGAAACATTTGATCCTAAAGAAATAACCGGAAAAGTGTTCCTATATAGACCGTCTGGCAAGCACCTTGATTTTGACATTCCGATAGCCTTGTCAACTTCTACTTTGCTCATACCTGACAGCCGCTTGCTCGACGGTCGCTGGAACATTACCGTAAACTGGGCGTATCAAGGCAAAAAATATCGCTTTGAGAAAGCCATAACCTATTAAACGATGATCTGGACGGCATTACTTTTTGGACTTTTGGGTAGCTTTCACTGCGTGGGTATGTGTGGCCCCATCGCTTTTCTTATGCCGGTAGATCGCAACAATCCTGTGAAACGCTTTTTTCAGGTGTTGAGTTACCATAGCGGCCGACTCTTTACCTACGCGATGCTGGGATTGGTATTGGGCTATCTGGGGCGCGGACTCCAACTTTTTGGCCTGCAACAACAAGTCTCTATCGCTGTTGGGGTTTTGATGATCCTGGTGATCCTCATACCCCACAAGCGTATGGGAACCTACAGCTTTTCTAAACCTGCATATCGCTTGGTGAGCCGACTCAAAACCGCACTGGGCGTTCAGTTAAAAAAGAAGAAGTCGGCTACCTTTTTCACGCTGGGCCTCTTAAACGGTCTCCTTCCCTGCGGATTGGTCTATATGGCGATCTTTGGAGCCATCGCCTCCGGTGGTGGGGTACAGGGCGGCATCTATATGCTGTTTTTTGGACTGGGCACTCTTCCGCTTATGACCACCGCCATTTACCTTGGTAATTTCTTAAAGGGGAAAACCAAACAGCTGCTCGTTAAAGCCATTCCCGTAGTCGTAGTGCTTATGGGCTGCCTGTTTATCCTACGCGGTCTGGGACTCGGCATTCCTTACATCTCACCCTCCAATCAAGTCGCCGTAGCAGAAGTTGCAGCAACGCATAGTTGTCATTAAACTTATTTCTTTATTACGCTAAGTAAGTTAGGAACTTTTTAAAGTCGGTTTGTATAATCCTTCACATCAATAGACTCCTTACTTTTCTTTACTCACGTAATGTTTATTTCATGGGGGCTCGTGAACCTCGTATCCTCGGTTTGTCTTGTCCAAAGAAAAGTAACAAAAGAAAAGACCCCCTCGCTTAGGAATTTTTTGCTCGATAATCGAGATTAACAGCTAATGATCTGGTTTTTAGACTTGTTTAAGTCCTTGAGCGAAAACGGCACTCTTTTTAAAAGCTGTTTTACGGCCGAAAACCGTCTTGTACGTTCCGCGTCGCTATCGCTCCTGTCCTTCGGAACGTCCTGCGCCTATTCTGAACCGAGGGAATTTTGAATTCGTTTAACCCTTCGGATATGAGTAATTTATCTTTTGTTTTACTTCTGAAATCTCATTTCTATTTCAACGTCAGCATCGGCCTACTTTTTAGAGCTGTAGTAAAACAAGCGGGCGCCGCAGCGGTGGGCAGTGGAGGATGGCCTAGCGCATCGGTTTGCCATCCGCAGGCAAAGGCGTTTGCGTAGTTTTCAAGGGTCTAAAAATAAGCCTAGTCCCGATAGCTATCGGGATTGGTTCGTTTTTTCATCGATGGAAAAAATGAACAAAAGCACTTAAAGAAAAAAGCCTGCTCCGGTCACAGAAGCAGGCTTTCACCAATCAAAAAAATCAAATGAGCCTGGCCTGACTCAAATGGTCATTGAAAAGAGTTTAGTTTCAGGTTTGTTACGCTGTAAACGCAAATCAAAAGGCAAACACACGTTGCGCACAAAGGGTTTTCCTTTTTCGGTTACTCGTAAGCCTTTATGCTCAAAAATGAGGAGTCCGTCGCTTTCTAATTCTTTCAGTTTGATCAGTACTTCGGGCAATTCGTCAAAATATAGCGCCGGAGTCTCCCAACTGGTTTTAAAATGACACATCAGGTTAAGGATGTGTTTACGTACTTTTAAGTCTTCTTCGGTAAGAATATGTCCTCGAAACACCGGTAAAATGTCATTTTCTAACAAGTGATAATATTCATTAATGCCTTTTACGTTTTGTGCAAAACTGTACCAGCTATCACTAATGGCCGACACGCCCAGTCCCAACATCACCTGAGTTTTAGAAGCAGTATAGCCCATAAAGTTGCGATGTATGCGCTCTTCCTGCTGCGCGTGATATAACGCATCGGTAGGTAAGGCAAAGTGATCCATCCCGATCTCTACATATCCCGCTTCGGCAAGCAGCTGTTTTCCTACCTCATACTGCTCGCGCTTTGCTTCCGCCGTAGGCAAATGGCCTTCATCATATCCGCGTTGCCCGTTGCCTTTGATCCACGGCACGTGTGCATAGCTGTAAAACGCAATACGATCCGGGAACAGCTGTATGGTTTTCTCTATCGTATGTTTTACGTGTTCCAGCGTTTGAAAAGGCAAACCAAAAATAATATCGTGTCCCACCGAAGTATATCCCGCCTGTCGGGCCTGATCTGTAGCGCATTGTACATGCGCAAAAGGCTGGATGCGATTGATGGCTTTTTGCACAGTCTCATTATAATCCTGAACCCCGTAACACACCCGTTTGAAACCAAACGAAGCCAAAGTCTCCAGATGCTCAAGCGTGGTATTGTTGGGATGTCCCTCAAAACTCATCTCGCATTGCGGCGCCTTATCAGCATGTTTAAAGATGCCATTGATGAGACGAGCAAGATTCTGTTCTGAAAAAAAGGTGGGGGTGCCCCCACCTAGATGCACTTGTTGTAGTACAGGTCGCTCCCCTACAAAGCCTCTGTACAGTGCGAGCTCTTTTAACACCGCATCGATGTATGGCGTTTCGACACTGTGATTTTTGGTAATGCGTTTGGTACAACCACAAAACGTACACATCGACTCACAAAAGGGTAAGTGAATGTACAGGCTGATGCCCTCGCGTTTATTGCTTTCTAAAAAACTAGCTTTAAAGGTGGCTTTCCATTCTTTAAGGCTAAAGGTTTCCTGATCCCAATACGGCACGGTAGGATAGCTGGTATACCGTGGGCCGGGAACATTGTATTTACGAACTAGACTTGTCATTGCTACTGATCAAAAAACTCCCGGAAACCCAATATACATGGTTCCGGAAGCTTTGGTTAAGAATTGAATTACGGTTCTTGTAAAACCTCACCGTAGGTTGCTAAGCGCTTAAAGCAGCATCCCTCCTGCAATGATCAAGGTGTTCACCACCGTGCTTGCTACTAAGAGTTTAAAAATAAGCTGCGGCTTTTGCACCGTTAGAATCGACGCATTGTGCAGGCTGCAAAAAACCACTGTGATCATTACAAAAAGCATTTGTAGTAATGTATGCCCGTGCATTAAAGTCGTCATAATTGCTACAGCTCCTAAACAGGTGCTTAGAATAATGCCTATAGCCGAATAGCCAATGATATTGTTGGTAAAATCGTTTTGGAGTTTTGATAGCGTTGTCATACCTGAAAAATTTAATGATTATCAAATTACAGGGTAAAAGTACCGGGAGCACGATTCCTATTTTATGACTTTTGTCAGTTCTCCTATATTTTTTGAAAAAAGGAACATCCCAAACTTCATCAATTTGTCTCAAGGAGCGCGCAGCAACCAAAAAACGGTCATTTTGAAACGATCTATCGCAAGAATGAGCTAAGCCAACTTATTTTTTGAAAGCACTTTTCTCAATTTCGTCACTATAACGTTTTCGGTTACCTATGATGATCAACGCTTTATTAAAAACGAACATTTTTCAATACCTATCCCTGTGTATGTTGCTATGCAGCAGTACGCTGGTTGCGCAGCAGTTTCAGAACCCGTTATTAGACTCGGGTGCAGATCCGTTTAGCGTATATGTAGACGGCTATTATTACTATACGCATACGATGGGCAATCGTGTAGTGCTTTGGAAGACTAAGAATCTGGCCAACTTACGTGAGGCTGAATCTAGGACCATCTGGACGCCACCGGCAGGCACGATGTACAGTAAAAATGTATGGGCTCCCGAAATTCACTACATCAACAATACCTGGTATGTGTATGTCGCAGCCGATAACGGCACCAATGAAAACCACCGCATGTATGTGTTGCAAAATACGTCTGCCAATCCGCTGAATGACCAATGGGAGTTTAAAGGCAAGCTCGCTGCGCCCTCCGACAAATGGGCAATTGACGGCAATGTATTTGAGTACAACAACCAACTCTATATGGCGTGGTCCGGTTGGGAAGGCGACACTAACGGACAACAAGATATTTTTATTGCCAAAATGAGCGACCCCACAAGCCTTTCAGGGAAACGTGTAAAGATCAGTTCGCCTACCTACCCTTGGGAACGTAACGGTGATCTGGGCACAGATGGCAATCCTGAGCAGGTTTTTGTGAATGAAGGACCGCAATTTTTGGAACACGACGGCAAGCTCTTTATCGTGTTCTCTGCGAGTGGCTGCTGGACAGATTACTATGCATTGGGCTTGCTGAGCCTTGAAGGAACAGACCCTATGGATGCTTCGGCCTGGACCAAAAAAGAAGAACCCATCTTTCAGCAAACACCGGAAAACGGGGTGTATGCACCGGGACATAATTCCTTTTTTAAATCTCCTGACGGAACGGAAGACTGGATCTTATACCACGCCAACTCCAATCCCGGAGAAGGCTGTGGCAATAAACGCGCACCACGCATGCAACGCCTGTATTGGAACGAAGACGGCACACCCTTTATAGGTACGCCGCTTCCTACTACAGTGCTTTTACCTATTCCATCTGAAAAATTTTAAAACGTATAATTCAAACCTATTATGAAAAAAACACTTTTAGTATTTGCACTCGCTCTTGGTTTTTTTGGCTTTAGCCAGAGCGGGGCAAATCTTGACGCCAACAAATGGTCTAAAGAAAAAGCAAAGGCCTGGTATGCAGAGCACGATTGGATCACCGGAGCCAATTTTATCCCAAGCACCGCCATCAACCAGCTGGAGATGTGGCAAGAGGCTACCTATGACCCGGAGACCATAGACCGCGAACTGGGCTATGCCGCCGGTATTGGTTTTAACACCATGCGGGTGTACCTGCATAGTCTAGCCTATAAGGCAGATAAAGCAGGCTTTAAAAAGCGTGTGGAAGACTACCTGAGTATTGCCGATAACCACGACATTAAAACCATCTTTGTGATCTTTGACGACGTTTGGGATGCGAACCCTAAAATAGGAAAACAGCGCGACCCCAAAACGGGAACGCACAACAGCGGCTGGATGCAAGATCCCGGCTATCCTGCCTCTAACGAGATGGCCAACTCGCCCGAGTTAAAGGCTTATGTACAGGACATCATCAAAACCTTTAAAGACGACGACCGTATCTTATTCTGGGACTTGTATAACGAGCCCGGAAACAACGGTAAGAATACCGAGAGTCTTCCGCTGCTTACCAATGTATTCACGTGGGCACGAGAGATCAACCCTAGCCAGCCACTTTCTGCAGGACTATGGAGTTGGGGATATAAAGAACTGAACACCTTTCAGGCGCAGCACTCAGACATCATCACCTACCACGATTATGAAAATGCTGATATGCACCGCCGCGTAATCGAACTCTTAAAAACCCACGACCGCCCAATGATCTGTACCGAATATATGGCGCGCACAAACGACAGCCGTTTTTCGACCACACTTCCTATGCTTGCTGAGAACAACATTGGCGCCATTAACTGGGGACTCGTAAACGGAAAGACCAATACCATCTATGCGTGGAATACCCCAATAGATTCTGGCGAAGAGCCGGTAGAATGGTTTCACGATGTATTCAGAAAAGACGGTACGCCTTACCGTCAGGATGAAGTAGATCTCATCAAAAAATTGAACGATGCTTACTAAGCGAACGACCATCGTACTACGTTACTGCCTGATCGCAGCACTAGGCGTAGGTCTGTATTCCTGCAAAGAATCAGAAAACAAGACTACCGAACCCCAGAAACTCGTAGAAGAGCAAACGGAAACAAGCCTTCTGGACGCTGCTGCATTTGAGCAGACGATAAACGGAAAGAAGACCAACTTATATTGGATCGAGAATAAAGACATCAAAGTGGCCTTTACCAACTATGGCGGACGCATCGTTGGGCTTTGGGTTCCTGATCAGGAGGGCGCGATGACCGACGTGGTCGTAGGTATGGCCGGGGTGCAAGCTTTTGCTGATGCAAGCGAACCGTATTTCGGCGCGACCATTGGGCGCGTAGGCAACCGTATCGCCAATGGTAAATTCACCCTAGACGGTAAAGAATATCAAGTACCTACCAATAACGGCGACAATGCTTTACACGGGGGTGACCAAGGGTTTCAGTATAAAGTATGGGACGCGCGTAAACCTAATGCGCAGACGTTAATTCTTACGTATCGCTCTCCTGATATGGAAATGGGCTTTCCGGGGAATGTAGACGTAAAGGTGACCTATAGCGTGACGGCAGATCGCGAACTCAAGATGGAATACGAGGCGACTACCGATCAAAAAACAGTGGTGAACCTTACCAATCACGCCTTTTTTAATCTGAATGGCGAAGGCAGCGGTAGCATCCTAGACCACAGCCTTGTGATTCACGCCGATCAATATACCCCCGTAGATAGCGGCCTCATTCCTACCGGAACTTTAGATTCGGTAGCAGGAACACCCTTCGATTTTACTCAGGAGCATACCATTGGCGAGCGTATAGCAACAGCAAATGAGCAACTTACCTTTGGTAAGGGATATGACCATAATTATGTACTGAAAGAAGCTTCAGGAACACTCAAACCGGCAGCAAAGATCAGCGGTGACCAAAGCGGGATCGTGATGGAAGTCTTTACCGAAGAGCCCGGCCTGCAGTTTTATAGCGGAAATTTTATGGAAAGTAAAAACACCTTTAAAACCGGTGCTAAAGACGACTTTAGAACGGCATTTGCGTTAGAGACTCAGCATTTTCCTGATGCGCCCAATCAACCGGAATTTCCAAGTATTGTCTTGGAACCCAATGAAACCTATGCGACGACTTCGGTCTATAAATTTTCAGTAAAAGGATCGTAGTACTAGACTATACACACGCCCGGCGTGTAACAATAATTATTCGTGTGTGTTTAAGAGGGATAAACAATTGGAGCGGCCGCAACCTTCACAGCAGCCGCCCCATCACCAGAAACTGTTTATCTTCACCGGAGAACCCTTTCAGCAATGAAAGGGTTTTTTGTTACTTAGGTTACGCAAAGAATCTACGAGAGTTGCTACTTTTGAGCCTATGAGCACACGTCTAAAACGCATTTTACGCTATGCCTTGTTTGTAGGTATTCTGGTCTTGGTTTATACGCAAGGATGGCACAAACCTGTGGTGGCCACGTTGCAACGCGGTATTCTAAAAACGGGTATTATGAATCCGCAGCTTAAGGAAGTACCGGATACTAATGGAAGAACCCGCGTAAAAGGCACTAAAAGTGAGGCTGTAATACCGGGCGACCTTGCAGATCTTAATGTGCAGTTCTTCGATGAGAACGACCAACTCGTTTCACTAAAAGATATGCCGAAGCAACCCTATTTTATTAACTTTTGGGCTACGTGGTGTCCGCCTTGCGTTGCCGAAATGCCGGGTATCGCCAAGCTGTATGCTGATACCAAAAACGAAGTGAACTTTGTGCTGGTCTCTTTTGATACCGACTTTGAAAAGGCAAAAGCCTTTAAAGCGAAAAAAGGTTTTGATTTTCCCATCTACCGCATCGCCTACGACCTGCCGGAAATGTACAACACCGGTAGCCTCCCCACCACCATCCTGATCAATGCCCAAGGCCAACTGGCACTCACCCATATGGGTATGGCTGATTATGACACCGAAGCATTCAGGGAGTATTTGGAGGAGTTGAAGTAAGGATTTGCAGTAAATCCTTAGAAATACGAAAGTAGAAATACAAAATACAATGTTCCCGCGCTCTGCCTGTCCACAACGTTTCCGCGCGATTGCATCGCGTGTTCGTTAGATCTCAACTCGAGGATTTTTTTGAAGCAAACTCTTGAAGCAGGTGGTCATTTTGACCATCGGGAGAAATCGCACCCTCCATTAATTTCTTAATCTTTTTCCTCATCCCCTACTTGCTTTTAACGTAGATTGAGTGATAGTAACTTTAAATCATAAGCAGTTGGCAGTAGCAGTCTGCAGTTGGCGGTGGATAGACGGGAGAAAAAAGAGAATAGAACAAAGAGTAAAGACAGCATCAAATACGAAAGTAGAAATTGGAAATACAAAATACGCTTCGCCCTGTCACTTCGAATGATGCTTGAGCACCTTAGCGCGAAAGGATTGTATCGAGAAGTTTTCGAAGCAGCAATAAGGGTAATTATAAACTCACTGACTTCAAAGACTTCTCGATACAACTGAATCCCTGCTACCGCTGGTATTCAGTCACTCGAAGTGACAGTCTTCATACCCGAAGGATTACACGAATTCCCATGTTTTCGCGCTGCCTGTCCACAACGTTTCCGCGCGATTGCATCGCGTGTCGGTTAAATTTTAAACTTGAATATTTTTCTTATAGTTACTTTTGGAAACAAACAGTCATTTCGACCATCGGGAGAAATCGCACCCTCCATTAATTTCTAAATCTTTTTCCTCGTCTCCTACTTGCTTTTAACATAGATTGAGTGATAGTAACTTTAAATCATAAGCAGTTGGCAGTAGCAGTCTGCAGTTTGCAGTTTGCAGTGGATAGACGGGAGACAAAAGAGAATAGAACAAAGAGTAAAGACAGCATCAAATACGAAAGTAGAAATTGGAAATACAAAATACACTTCGCCCTGTCACTTCGAGTGATGCTTGAGCACCTTAGCGCGAAAGGGTTGTATCGAGAAGTTTTCGAAGCAGCAATAAGGGTAACTATAAACTCACTGACTTCAAAGACTTCTCGATACAACTGAATCCCTGCTACCGCTGGTATTCAGTCACTCGAAGTGACAGTCTTCATACCCGAAGGGTTACACGAATTCCCAGGTTTTCGCGCTGCCTGTCCACAACGTTTCCGCGCGATTGCATCGCGTGTTCGTTAGATCTTAAATCGAGGATTCTTTTTGAAACAACCTCTTAATCAGGCAGTCATTTCGACCATCGGGAAAAATCGCACTCTCCATTAATTTCTTAATCTTTTTCCTCATCCCTTACTTGCTTTTAATGTAGATTGAGCGATATTAGCTTTAAATCGTGTTCATTCATTTTCTTTACTCGCGGGTTTGTTATTTTACGGGGGCTCGTGAACCTCGTATCCTCGGTTTGTCTTCTCCAAAGAAAACGAATCAAAAGAAAAGAGCCTTTTTCTTAGGTATTTTTGCCTTATCAGGCAAAACCGCAATAAGGCTCCTAAATTTTCTCCAAGGCTTCAAAAATTCTTAACGGAGCCTTCTTGCTATACTGAAGCAAAAGATACCAAACCCTTCGGGTATCAATAATTTATCTTATCTTCTGTCTCACTTCTAAAATCTAATGTCTATTCTAGCGTCAGTACCGGCCTACTTTTTAGATCTGTAGTAAAACAAGCAGGCGTCGCAGCAGGGGCAGTGGAGGATAGCCTAGCGCAGCGGTTTGCTATCCGCAGGATAAGGCGTTTGCGTAGTTTTCAAGGATCTAAAAATAAGCCTTGATCTTTTGGTTCTTTGGCATCAAGGCAAAAGAACAGAAACACCAATTGAAACTATAATCATGCTATTCAATTTTAAAAAGTGCAATGGGTGTGAGGACGTTGATTTTCTATAGCTCGTCAAGCTCCTAACGTCGATTTATCGAAGTATTTAATGTCAGTGTGTTTATAGTTAACAAGGCCTCGATACAATCCTTTCGCGCTAAGGTGCTCAAGCATCACTCGAAGTGACCATGCGCGCTTATAATCACGCGATACAATCGCGCGACAACAGCATTGTTTTTCTACTTTCGTATTTTAAAAAGACTTTATCATTATACCTCAAATTTTAGCACCCTATTAAGAAAGTTTAGCTGCACCTTTGCGTCTATAAAACCAGCGAAGTACAACTTTCGTATATTTTATAGTGTTATGAAAAACAGAATCATTCTTTCCGCATTACTGGCCGCAACGATCGCTTTGAGCTTGTTGTTTAACGGCTGTGCTGATGCGACGAAATCTAACGATACTGCACAGACTACTAATGCTGTTGCACTCAATACCACGGGCACTGCCGAAGAAGCTGCAGTTCCTGCCGAAACACCTGTGCCTCAAGACCGTGCTGCTGCCTATTTTGCCAGCGGATGCTTTTGGTGTGTCGAAGCGGTGTATGAAAGCGTAAAAGGCGTTGACGAAGCCGTTTCGGGCTATGCAGGAGGGCATACCAAAAATCCAACCTACGAAGACAGCAACACCGGCCTTACGGGACACGCCGAGTCGGTTAAGGTGATCTATGACCCTAGCGTGGTCAGCTTTAGCCAGCTCGTAGATGTGTATTTCGGTTCGCAAAATCCAACGCAGGTAAACGGTCAGGGACCCGACCAAGGTTCGCAATACCGCTCAATCATCTTTTATCAGAATAATTCCGAAAAAGAGATTATTGAACAAAAGAAAGCAGCTTTAGCCAAAGAATTAGGCGAACCGGTAGCTGCTGAGGTCAAGCCATTTGAGAAGTTCTGGATCGCGGAAGCTTATCACCAAAACTACGAGGTACAGCATCCGGAAAACCCATATATCCAAAAAGTGTCGATACCCCGTTTAAACCGATTTAAAGCAAAGTTCCCCGAACTTTTAAAAGCTAACAGCCACTAGGCTGAACTATGAAGAAGAAAAAGAAGACCCAAGCCCTTTCAAAACTGAGAGGGCTTTTTTATTGGCACCGCCAAAGGGTTTAATACTCCGAGGCTTATGTCGAATTTAAAAATTCGTTTCCAACCAACGCCTCATAGGTCTGCCCTGAGGTAGTGTAATGGCACCGCCAGACAGGCACGAGGCGAGTCCTCCAAAAAGCCTACAAAGCTTAAGACGATCAATACTTCCTTCTTCTTTATGTAGTAGCTTTGTGGCACCCTAACGTCAATACACCCTTTATTCATGCATTTACGCGACGCTTCACCCCAACGTAAAAAGATTGCTACGATACTTACCTTTTTGTCGATTCCGCTTTCGGGCTTTATGACCGACATTTACCTTCCGTCGTTTCCGTCGATGGCACGCAACCTCAGCGTTTCAGAACAGAGTATTCAGTTGACGCTCACCTGTTTTTTCCTGAGTTACGGGTTCTCGCAATTGTTTGTAGGCCCCGTAGCTGACAGTGTAGGCCGGCGCAAACCTATGCTGATCTCGCTGGCGGTATTGCTGTTGAGCAGCCTTGCCGTGACCTTTACCGGCGAAGTGCTGGTGATCAGTCTGCTGCGTATCGTACAAGGGATCGCCACCGCCTTTATTGTAGTCGCCAAACGCGCCTATTTTGTAGACCTCTTTGATGATGAACAACGGAAACACTACCTCAGCTACTTTACCATCGTCTGGAGCTGCGGACCCATCATCGCGCCTTTTTTAGGGGGTTTTCTCGAAGAGCATCTGGGCTGGCAGTCTAACTTTTACTTCCTCACGATCTATGCGGCGATCTTGTTTGTAGGCGAACTCGTTTTCAGCGGGGAGACCATACGCAACTATAAGAAATTCAACCTCAAGAAAACCGGTTTGCTGTATCTGGCCATGCTGAAGAACCCCGGTTTTATCTTAGGAATCGCGGTGTTGGGCTGCGCCTATTCGGTGGTGATGGTGTTTAACATCGCAGGGCCGTTTGTGGTAGAACAGCATTTTAACTACAATGCCGTGATCATTGGGTATTGCACCCTTGTTCTGGGCTTTGCCTGGATGATCGGTGGAATTCTAAGCAAGCGCTTTACACCGGTGAACTTTACTAAAAAGATCCGTCTGGTCTCACTGACCCAACTTGTGTTGATAGGCCTCTTTATCGGCTTAGGAAGTATGATCGACAACCTCGTATTGCTCGTAGGTTTTGCCTTTATCGTGCACATCTGTTCCGGGTTTTTGTTTACCAACTACTTTACGCAGAATATGGTGTTCTTTCCCGGAAACGCAGGCATCGCCGGCGGACTCATGGGCGGGCTTCTGTACATCATTACCTCCATGGGTAGTTTTGTGATCTCCCACTCCGGAAGCATCACCAACACCTTAGATATGGCCCTTCGCTACCTGCTCATCGCTGCCCCACTGGCCGTAGTCATCTTCTTTTCACTACGCTACTTTAAAAAACGCGACCTGCGGAAACGCCAAAGCGTGTTGAAGGTTCAGGGGTAATACGGTTTTCGGTTTGTTGTTTTCTGTTATCTGTTGAACCTGTCACATCGAGTGTGTCACACTGAGCGCATCCCGATAGCTATCGGGAGAGATGCTGGCTAAAATTCAAAAGCTAAAATTCAAAGTTGAAAGCAACGAAAACAAAAAGCTCCCCTCCTTACGGAGGAGGGGTGGCAGGCGCTTAAATGCCTAAAGGCATTAAGCGAATGACGGGGTGGTGTCTTGCGCTATGCTAAATTCAAAGTATAAAATTCAAAGTTGTAGTTTTCGGTTTACTGTTTGCTGTCGAGCGTGTCATATCGAGCGCATCCCGATAGCTATCGGGAGAGATACTATCGGGAGTTTCAGCATCTCATAAACCTGCTCACAAAACGCTACTTGTGGGACCCTGAGGCAAGCTCAGGGTGACGGGTGCTATGTCACATCGAGCGCAGTCGAGATGCTATCCTAAATTCAAGGTTCAAAGTCTAAATTTCAATATTAAAGACTACTGTCTAAAGTTAAGGTCATGCTGAACGTGTTTCAGCATCCCATAAACCTACTCTACAGTATAAGAAAGCTTACTCCTGTTTGTGCAGCTCCAGGTTATGCGCTGAAAAGACCAGGTGATCGTCTTCGACTCGTATTACCCCTAAGAAGGTTTTGGTATGCTGCGGGTCTTCTTGATAGTTTAGCATAAGATCAAATTCAAAGGTGACGGGACCGACTGCTTTTTTCTTTTCGGTGTTCTAGGTACCGCTGTGCTCGTGCCTTCCCGTTGCATCCACCAGATGTATAATTGCTTGGTTATCGACTAATAGATCTACTCCGGTAATGCCCGTCCATTCATCTTGATGTAGCGGAATCTCCGTTTCCCAACTGCCCATCAGTTCATCCTGCGTATAGGGATAACGGTCATCTTCTTTGACTTCTAAACAACTGGTCAAAAGAACTAAGACCCCTAGCAACAGGCTTCCGCTTTTAAAGCTAAAACGATACATAAATTTATTTATGATTGATGTAATTTAAAACTACTAAAAGCCTAGGAATCAAAGGTAGCAATAGGGTGTTTTATTAGAATTTTACAGGAAAGAGTGGGTGCTTTATGCCTGTAATTTATTGGTTTAGCGAAGCCCCATAGTTCTTAAGATGATATTTTAAGTATTCACTATTACTTTTAAATCTATATTCCCGACTTCTTTAAGGTAATTTTCAGTCACTCCAAGTAACGTCATAATATTTTCTGATACGTTCTGTTTGGACAAACTTGGTTGAACAATAAAAACCTCAAAATTCATTGGTTTTTTATTCTTGGCAATAATCAATAATCTTTCCAAATCGTCCGTAGTTCCCTTTTCAATTCTACTTCTTTCGTTTCCTGTTCTTACTTTGGTTTTTCTTTTTAGTAAGTGTTCAAAAAACTCTGTTCCTTTTTTATGTTTCCAATGAATAGACTTTTGTGCCTGACCACAAACTTCATAAAAGTTGTCTATCCTTGTATTAACATTCCCGTCCTTTGCAAATTTTAGATGATAAAATTCGATGTTAATTCTATTATCATATTCTTTGATAGTTATTATATCTGCAATTTCTCCTGAATAGTCATCATCATAAACTATATCATAGTCTTCTGCTATAAGTTTTTGAATTGTAACATATTGTATAGAATCTGTTTGTAAAGGAACTACTCCTTGTGCTTCCTTGCTTAAATCAACATTAGACCAATCCCAAGCAATTAAGTTATCTGTTGGGTATGGTAAAATTATTTGTTTTAATTCAACATATTCGTTTCCTTCTAACCTTGAGCCATCGGCAAACCAAACTACTGGTGGAAAAGCGTTTAAATACTCGGTTAGGTCTAACTTTTTAGTACCAATTATAATTTCTCCGTTATTAACAGAGGTTTTTACAATTCTAAAATTCGCCACTTGATTTTCTCCAATTGTTTCTTCAAACAGCTCCTTTCTAAACTTAATAGAATTTGTTGGCGTTTTAATTTCAAAGGTTATTTCTCCATCTGCATTTTGGCTCATTAGTTCAATTGAACAATATGTTAAACTGAATTCTTGGTTTTCAATAACAAAGGAAACTCTTGATTCGGAGTTATCGTAAAAATTGTCATCCCAATCAATATGAGTTGGGTAAATTTTTGGAATCTCACTTACAATTTGAGGAATCAAGGTTTGTTTTAAAACTTGGTTTGCATCGATTGTTTCATCGATTAGTTTTTCACCAAGTTTATTACACCATTTAATGAAACCTCTTAAATCATTTCTTAAATAACTCCAAATGCGACCTTTGTAAGAACAACCTAAAGTTATTTTATCTCCTTCATCGTAACCTGAACCAAAAACGAACGCTTTTTGTCCTCTTTGTTGTTCTGCAATAGACAATGCTTCTTCTATATCTGTTCCGACTCGCATTGTAAATCGAATTTTTCTATTTAAAAATTCCTTTAAACCAACGTTTTGAAGTGAAACCCTCTTTATATCATAAAAACTTCTGAAAACATTCAATTGATTAATCATTACGGCTTTATCATACAAAACAGCATTAGCTAAATCTTTATATAAACTTGATTTGTCTGAACTGTGAATAAATAAAAGATTACTATCTGTAGCATAGTAGAGAACTGTTAATTGCCAATTTAAACCAAAAACTTCCTTATAATTTACCCATTCAACCTCACTTTTTCCTGCGGTAATCAAAACCAATGTTTTAGCAGGTTCATTGTAGTCAGAAAATTTATATTCTAAATCATCATATCCTTTAATGCCTTTTTTAAATTTTTTAAGATCATAGGTTTCATCGACCTGTATATCTGGGTCATCATTGTCAAAGTTATTTTTGTAAACTACTGTACTTAAAGCAAACCGTATATTTTGAAATGGGATTTTTGAACTCTCTAAATATTGGAAGCCATCGATGAATTCATTAAAATCTATTTGTTCTTCAATTTCATCTGAGCTTAAAGTTGACAATAATGAATTCCAATCTGAGTCTTGTGCGTAAAGTTCACTTAATTCATTTTCAACGTTTGAATCTGCTAAATTGGCAATAAAAGTAGCATTGCCAAGTTCATCATCATACGATGTCCTTGTGAATCTACCTGCAAATTGAAGCGTAATAGGTAAACTCTTTCTAATATCGTGAAATGCTGCTATTTTGAGTTGAGGTAAATCAAAACCTTCTCCCAGCATATTTACAGCAACAATAATTTTATGCTTACAATTAACAATTGACTCTAAAATTTCATTTTTATTAGCAATTGAAGAATGAACCATTACAGGATTTAAATCCTCAAACTCTTTATAAATTTCAAATATTTCTTTTGCTCTAATTTTGTTTTCACATCTAGCCATTAAAATATGGTTGAAACCTGAAGCAATATCCTCTCTTAATTTCTCAACTGCTTTTTTTGCGATTATTTTATCACCCTTTTTGAAGTCATATTCTCTAATTGGCAGGAAACTAATAGGCTTAAAATATCCTTGTTCTTGAGCTCTTTTAAGCGAAAAGTTAAATATTATTTTACCGTCAACTCTTTTTCTATCGTTACGGAATGGCGTCGCCGTAAATTGTAAAATTTTCGATTCTTTGAAAAAAAATCTTACTCTATTCCAAGAACGGGCTTCTGAATGATGTGCTTCATCTATAAATATATGAGAAAAGTTTTGTGATAGTAATGAGAGTAGTTCATTTGAATTTTTTGCGAGAATACTCATCGTTGTAACAACAACGTTACATTCATTAATAAACTCCAATAATTCTTCTGATTCTGTAAAATTTTGCTGTAGAATTCCAACTCTTGGGTTTAAAGCATTTTCATTTACGATCCCAAATTTTTTAAGTAATCCTAAGGTATAAAACTTGTTAAAGATTTGATTTCTTAAGGCATCAGAAGGTACTGTGATAATTATCTTTTCGCACCTATTAGCTATTAGGGTTGTTAACATAGTCTCAGTTTTACCTGTTCCTGTTGGCATAACAACTGTACCTATTTCATCTGAAATTTTTAAATGGCTCAATATAGAATACAAGGCAGCAATTTGTGGTTCCCTTAAACCGCTTATCCCTTCTTGCAAGTTTTCCTCAACAAAAGAAAAGTTTTCTTTCCAAGATTCAATTATTTCATAAGTCGTAAACTCCTTAATTTTTGGGTGTTTAATCCATTTTTTGAATTTCACCTCATTGTTTTGTAATCTTTCTTCAGTTGCTTTCTTATTAGTAAGTAAAACGTAATCAAAATGACTTGGCACTCTGTCTGGATTGCTACATAAACAATACTGAAATCCACCACTCACAACTATTGAGTAACCGCTATGATTAGAAATAAACATAGAATCAATACTTTGGGAAGGTACAAGGAGTTGTTTACAATAGTTCTTTGATCCAACTCTTTGCCAATATACTTTTTCTACACTCGGGACTTTTATATTCATTTTGGAACCTCATTAAATTAATTGGACACTGATAACCCAATCAATTTATCAAATAATCAAAACTAAAACGTACGCAATCCCGTAAATACTTGTATTTAATACACATAATGGGGAAAAACACCCCCTTATCCTCTAAACTATCGTACTTAAAAACACAATCCCAAAAAGCCATCCGGTATACAGCAGGGTATAGCCCAAGGCATAGGCCAGTGCTAAAAAGAGGTTTCTACGGGTTTGCGCGGCTTTGTTAAACACCTGTTTTAAAGCGCTAAAAAACACCCAATACAGCATCATAATCAGGATGAATAGTGAAAACCAAAAGAGCACTTCTAAAAAGAGCAACAGCAAGAGAAACACGATGCCCATAACCACCCAGAGCAGGATACTCAGCAGCACGCCTGCCAGGCCATCTCCCACATCGGTATCCGGCATTTTAAACCTGCCCAGAGCATCATACTCCATAAACGTACCGGTTTTATAGTTTTGGTATTTGGGGAAATCATCTTTGAGCCCCACGCCTTTATAGAGTCCGTAGCTCATAAACACAAACAAGATACTCCCAATGATCCCTAAAGCAAGGTAAAAGTTGGTCGTAATCGCTCTGTGATACTGGATCCCGGTTAACCAAACCGTCATAACCGTTACCCCGATCACCAGCAACGAAACGATAAATACGGTCTTGCCTTTAAAGTAAGGCCTGTTGTTTAGCTTGGGCATAGCGCGGGTTTAAGGCTTGAGTTGCTGCGTTACAAGATATTCATTTTATGCCTTTTAGGTGTTCCAAAACCTCATCATTATTATTTTGAGTTATAGTATAGCCTCAAAGCCCCTTTATTCGGGTGTTCTCCCAGTGTTGTTCGGGTGTTGTTCGGTAAACACCCCCTTTTACCGAACCAGTACCGAAGGAGACCCGAAGGACAACCGAACAAAACCCTGTCCAAACCTTTGTTTTCTGCTTTTAAAACACCAGGTTTTTACTTGTGGTTTTTATAAAAAGAAGATGCTCTTTGAGGCGGGTATTGGTGGGAGTAATGTAAGAGTTAAGGTGTTTTTTGAGGTTTTAGTGCTTAATAATGTATGCTCTTTTTTAGCTCGTGCCCACTGCTGCGGCGCCCGCTTGTTTTACTACAGATCTAAAAAGCAGGCCGGTACTTACGTCAAAATAGACGTTAGATTTTAAAAATGAGACTTGAGACAAAGTACTCATACCCGAAGGGTTAAACGAAATCACAACTCCCTCGGTTCAGAGTAGGCGCAGGACGTTCCGAAGGACAGGAGCGATAGCGACGCGGAACGTACAAGATGGTTTTCGCGATAGCGAAAAATTCCTAAGCGAGGGGGTCTTTTCTTTTGTTACTTTTCTTTGGACAAGCAAAGAAAAGTAAGGAGTACTAATGCTATATATAAATAATCAATAAATCCTAAACATAAAGTTGGTAATGCAACTTTTATAAAATTCATACAAGATGTAATTTCTCCCGATGGTCGAAATGACTGTCTGTTTCAACACCCATCAATAAAGCCAAGTCTCCCTTTGAAGGGAGATTTAGAGGGATGTTAATTTTAGTCTGAAAACATCCATCCCCACCCCTTCCTTCAAAGGAAGGGCGCTAATATTCGAACTCAAAAGAAAAACCTATCAGTTTTAAACTTAACCCACACGCGATGCCATTCCCTATAAACCTTGGGACAGGCAACACGCGATACAATTCCCTATATGCATTGGGACAGGCAGCGCGAGAACATTGTGGCAAGACAGCTCGGAAACAATGTCGTGCTGAACTTGTTTCAGCATCTCATCTAGTGAGACTTCTCGACACAATCCTTTCGCGCTCCGGCGCTCAAGCATCACTCGAAGTGACAGTGCGTTGTATTTCGTATTTTGTACTTCTTCCTTTGTACTTTCGTAGTTCACGCTGTCTTTACTCTTTATTCTATTCTCTTTTATCTCCCGTCAATCAGCTCTAGTCTAATAGCTCAAAACGCACATCATCAACCCAAGCCGTTGCACCGGCAGCACCTTTGGCATGAATCCCTATAGTGACGTTACCGTTGACTACGGAGACTTCGTCTATGGTGATGGTGGTCCATTCAGGGTTTGAAGTGTTGAAAGACGTTTTAAACGTTTGAGTGCCGCTTTGGGAGTAAAGGTTTAGTTCTTCAAAGCCGGTGGTGTTTTTGACGGTTGCGGAAAGGCGATACTTTCCGTCAGGTAAGCTTACATAGGGCGTACTGCTTAGTTCTTGCGTAATGCGGCGTTCAAAAGGGACTTGATCGCTGATGTGTAAACTCTTTTCCCCAATCACATGCTGACGGTCTTTTTGGGTGTTGAAGTGATTCAGTACGGGTGAAGTTGCTTCGGTAGTGGAAATGGGGTTCCCTTGCAGGATCTCGGTATGCCAACCTAACAGCTGTTCCTGCACGGGTTTGTTGTTGCTGGGAATGTGGCGGCGGTCGGCTTCAAAACTTGGGTTTTTGATGTAATTGTTATCTGCTGCGACGCTCCAGGTTCCGGTGGCCTCGTTGAGTTTCCAGCTGTGTAACGAATTGAAATACGGCGTTTCCCCATCAAACGACAAGGGCACCCACTGGTTGTAGCCTAGTCCGTTGCCGGCGAACTCCGCCCAGCGGTCTCCGCAAAAGAGTACCGTTTCTTGTTCGCTTCCACGCACAGTATAAAAGAATCCCGTTTGCGAGACATGCGCATAGTCTTGTTCGCTACCCGGCATCACCTGCATCCTATTCGTCGGTTTATACGGACCATAAATATCATCGGCCACGAGGTAATAGGCAAAAGAACCGTCCCAACCGTAGATGTTGGAAGCCGCCATATAATACTTGTCGTTGTATTTAAACATACAATTGCCCTCGCGGCTCGCGCCTCTAAAGATCTCGTGCACTTCAAGCAAATCTACCTTTCCGTCGCGTACCCCGATCTCGGAAATATAGATCTTATTACGCCCTTGCCCATATGAATAAACCAGGTAGGAAATCCCGGTGTCGGGATCGGTAAAAACGGTTTGATCCCCTGTATTGGACGTCCCAATACGCGAAGTCATATCAATATGTCTGTGTACTTTAAAATCTCCTAAAGGCGAATCGGCCAATGCGATCATCACATTTTTTCCGTGTTGGATGAGCAAGGCATACTGCTCAAGTGCTTCGATATACGCCACGCCCATACGTCCCAACCAAGTGGGGTTTTCTTCAAAATTCACGGCCTCTTTAGTGAGCACGTGTTTTTCAAAGGTCCAGTTCACCAAATCGGTCGAAGTATAACAGGTCACGCCTTCAAAGTGGTTGCGCTCCAAAGTCACGGAAGGGTCGTTGCGATAGATTTCGGCTTCTTGATAATGCACCCCATACCAGTAGTATTTGGGGGTTCCGCTTTGCGGATCAGGAAACTGAAAAATGCCACCGCCCTGCGAATAAATGGGTTCCCCGTCTACAGTATTCCAAAAACGGTCGTTGGTGATCTTATGTTCCTGCGCCCGGGTGGTACAGGAAAGAACAGAGAAAGCTAAAAGCAATGCAAGGCTAAAGGGTTTCATAGGCTACAGATAAAGCAACAAAATACAAGAATGCCCAAGGCTCTTTATCCTGTGCTTGCCTGTTTTTTTCTTTGCTGGTGTTATTTTTATTTCACGGGAGCTCGTGAATCTCCTAACGTCGATTTGTCTTGTCTAAAGAAATCCTTCGACTATCGCTCAGGACAAGCTCAACAAAAGAAAAGACCTCTCGTTTTCAGGTATGAAGACTGTCACTTCGAGTGACTGAATACCAGCGATAGCAGGGATTCAGTCGTATCGAGAAGTCTTTGAAGTCAGTGAGTTTATAGTTACCCTTATTGCTGTTTCGAAAACTTCTCGATACAATCCTTTCGCACTAGGGTGCTCAAGAATCACTCGAAGTGACATAGCGTATATAATAACTTTGGAAGTAAGCAACAGCATACTTTTTATATCTGTAGTAAAACAAGTAAATGGCGCAGCGGTTTGCTATCCGCAGGATAAGGGATTTACGTAGTTTTCAAGGATGTAAAAATAAGCCTAGTCCCGATAGCTATCGGGATTGGTTCGTTTTTTCATCGATGGAAACCGAGGCACGAGGTTCACGAGTTCACGGTAAATAGGAACGAGCACGAGCTAAAAAATGAACAGAAACAACAATTGAAGATTTAGTACTATTTGACCTCAAAAGAAAAATGGGTACTTAGACTTTTATCCAGTACAAACAGGCGTCACTATTTTTGACTTGCCCTTTTCCCTAAAGTTTTACTTCATTGGCTTTAAGCACCCGTAACAGGTTTCCGCCTAGTATTTTATGAATATCCTCTTGGCTGTAGCCTTTTTCCACCAAAGCTTTGGTGATCAAAGGATAGCCGATAACATCATCCAACTGTTGCGGTGGAAACGAGATGCCGTCAAAGTCTGAACCGATGCCCACATAATCAACACCTACCAGATCAACGATGTAGTAGATATGCTGCATCAACACCTCAAAAGGTGCACGTAAGGCTTCGGCTTCTTGCGGAAACTGTTTATATAAGGCTGCTTTTACCGCATAGTCGTTGAGACCTGCAGCTACTAAAGAATCTTGTTTATCCTGATGCTTGAGCATAAAAGCCTCGTGCTTGCGCGTAAACGTACTGTCTATAAATGCCGAATAAAAGTTTACCTGAACTACCCCGTTATTCTTGGCGATCGCTTTTAGCTGCTCGTCATTAAGATTACGGGGATGCGTATGCAGTGCCAGTGCCGAACTGTGCGAGGCGATCACCGGCTTGGTGGTCTCCTCCATCACATCCCAAAAGGTTTGTACCCCAATATGCGAAACATCGACAAGCATACCTAAGCGGTTCATACTCTGCACCACTTCCTTCCCAAATGCGGTGAGTCCTTTTTTACCCTCGCTGTTTCGAGCTCCTTCTATCTCCCACTCATCGGTCGCGCTGGTCGCCCAAGCGGTGGAGTTGTTCCAAGTAAGGGTCATATAACGTACTCCTCTGGCAAATAAACTATCTAATTTGTCAAGGCTGTTTTCGATATGATGTCCGCCCTCAACTCCGATCAATGCGGCCAGTTTCTGCTGGGCTACTGCTTCTTGTATCGTTGCCGTATTGGTCGCCTTGAGCATGGTATCTGGATTACGAGCGATCACGGCATCTAGACTATCGATCTGCCGATTAGCGTAGTCAAAGGGCGCCTCTAGCGTACCATCGCTCCACACCGAAAAGAATTGTGCGTCCAGACCACTGGCACGCATACGGCTTAGGTCGCTATGGGTGATTCCGGTGAGGTCGCTGTCGAGCATCAGGCTGTCTTCGACCATTTTGGTGAGCATATCATTATGCGTGTCTATAAACACGGCTGCGTCGTGAATTTGTTTATAATCCATTGTAGATTCGGGCTCTTGAGCAGTTTGTTTGCAGGCGACTACCGCCAGAAGTAGCACTAATAAATAACGCATTGGAGAAGGGTTTAGCGTAGTTGTTTCCTGTAAATTAGTGATTTTTAGAATGTAATCCGTAAGCTTTTAGGCTAAAGCCTGAATTATTTACGGCTTAATATATATACCCCGCTAGAATTTAGAATATCGTAATAGGTCTGGCGGTCTCTTGCCAGAAAAGACGGTTACCGTTATCGCACCTTATAGAATTTGGCTGATTAGTTTTATTTTAAGTTGAGCCGGGGTTAAGCAAAGGAGAGAAAACTCAAAATTTGTAGTTTTTTATGTTTTCTTCTTCGTTTATTTTCCAATTCATACATTGAAAAGAGCCCTCAATTATGGTGTCATTTGGATTGAAACCAAATCCTTCCTGCACTATGATTTTAAATTTTCCATAAACTTTAGAAGCATTATGGTATTTAAATCGAGAAATTTTTATTTGATATTGATTAACCGTGTCTTTCTTAAAATCTTTACCATCATACTCCAACCCAGTAGAACGTGAAATAACGTTAGCTTTTAATACCGTACTGTCTTTAAGTTCAAAGTTGATGTATTTTAACTGTCCTTCAAAGCTTGCAGGATTGAGAGAAGGAGTATATAAGCCTTTTAGTTTATTATATCTATCGACGTGATCCTTGGGTAGGGTATTCAGTTTATTCTTTGTAGGTATGGCTGCTTTAATTTGAATTTTAATACTGTTGTTCTTTGCATTTTTGTCACAACTGCATGCTGATGATAATGAATCAGAGACCATTGAATTGCCAACTATTAAATCATTAAAATGACCTGGTTTAGTATAAAACGTGTCTATTTTTATATAGGTCGGAAATTCATCTCTAGGTTTCTTTTCTTCTTTCGATTTTTCAAATACTTCTTTTAGTTTTTTATCTAGTTTTTTATCTGAATCATTACATCCGATTAGCATTAAAGTCAATATGAAAAAAGAGATTTGTTTCATTGTTTAGTGTAACTATAATTAAAGGCCCGTACCCGGTCCCGATCTCCTTTAACAATAATAAACCAAGCCCAACCCGGTATTAGGAGCAGACCAAAACATCCTGCAACAGCAAGGTTTGTGCTGTTTAAAAATGCATAATAACAAGCTATGCTTGCGATACCACTACCTAGAGCAAAAATCAATCCAGCGGTAAGCAATAGCGCTTTGGAGCTCTTAGCATAGCGTTCGTTTACAAAAAAAGTGGTGTTCTTCCCGCAAGCCTTACACGTCTTTGAGTGGTACTTTCCTTCCCGCATCGCTAATGCTACGCGGGTTTCTACACTAATACGAAACTGAAGTTCATGTTTACAATGCTTACAAGCTCCGTATACCCTCATACTTCTTTGTTTTACTTCAAAAATAAGTCGTAAGCACTTAACGGCAAGCACTTAGTTAAAATTGGTTTTAGCCAGAATATAGCCGTACTTTTACCCTATTGAAACCAGACTATGGCAACACTCCCAGACTTGCGTCACGTTAACGTCACCCGCTACATCACGCCCTTGCGTGAAGGTGGTTCGCTCCCGGCTGTGGCTGATGCTGACGATGGCTTTAAATATGTGGTGAAATTTAGAGGTGCCGGGCACGGTCCCAAAGCCCTGATCGCCGAATTACTAGGCTGTGAAATCGCCAGGTTTCTCGGGTTTAAAGTTCCCGAAGTGGTGTTTGCTGATCTGGATGAGGCTTTTGGTCGTACCGAAGGGGATGAAGAAATACAAGATCTACTAAAGTTCTCTCAAGGATTGAACATCGGACTCCATTTTTTATCGGGTGCGATCAACTTTGATCCGGTGGTGACGAGCGTAGACCCTCAACTGGCTTCTGAGATTGTGTGGTTTGATGCCTTTATGACCAACATAGACCGCACGTTTCGCAATACCAATATGCTCATGTGGCATCGCGAGCTCTGGCTGATCGATCACGGCGCAACCCTTTATTTTCATCACAGTTTTACCAATTGGGAACAAAGTGCGGCGACGCCTTTTGCGATGATCAAAGATCACGTGTTGTTGCCTCAGGCTTCACAACTGGATGAAGCTAACATCAAACTGAAAGCCTTGCTTACCGACGACGTTTTGCAGCATATGGTAAGCCTCATCCCCGATACTTGGCTCGACTGGGAAGGTTATGAGGAAAGTCCGGACGCCTTGCGACAGGTTTATTTTCAGTTTTTAAGCACCCGTTTAAACCACGCCGATCTATTCACTAAAACCGCTCAAGATGCACGACAAACACTTGTATGAATATGCGGTGATACGCCTGGTGCCTCAAGTTGAACGCGAGGAGTTTTTTAATGTAGGTGTAGTACTTTATTGCAAACGCCCGCGGTTCATTGGGATGCGCTTTCAGCTAGATGCTAAAAAACTCGAAGCCTTTTGCCCTGAACTCGATGTAGAACAGGTGCAAAAAAACCTGGAAGCTTTTAAAGCGATCTGCGCCGGCGCTAAAAACGGCGGACCGATCGCCCAACTGGAACCTGCAGAGCGTTTCCGTTGGTTAACGGCGACTCGTAGTTCGGTGATTCAAACTTCCAAAACCCATCCTGGGTTTAGTGAAGATCTCGAAGCCACATTGGAGTGTTTGTTTATGGAATTAGTGGTTTAATGATTCAAGGTTTAAAGTTTAAGATTCAAAATTGGGTGTAGGGCGTTATCGCCTAACGGCGATTTTCGTATTGGTTAACCTCAATCATGTTTGTTCATTTTCTTTACTCGTATAAAGAAAACGAACCAAAAGGAAACTAAACCCTTCGGGTATGAATATGCCTAGTCATCTCGACGATAGGAGAGATCACACAAGCTACTATCCCCTTCTCTCTCTTAATAGCTGCCCAAGTATGCTCAAAGTGACAGCGCATTGCGTATTTTGTATTTCCGATTTCTGCTTTTGTATTTAAACAGTCTTTACGCTATGTTCTTTAACCCTAGTCCTCAAACAACTACTGCACAAACTCCACCTTAAACAAAGCAACACCTTGTCTGGGTAGATCTAGGTTTAGGGTGAGTTTACCATCCTTTACTTGCATATATTGCGGAGAAGTGAAAAGCTGCAACTGGCCCGCCTGCTCCAGTTGGTCTATTTGCTCGGGAGTTGGATTCTTCGGAGATCCCATCGCTTTATAGGCTGTGTACGAATTGCTAAACTCTTCATCTACCCGATACTGAGAAACCAAAACTTTATTGGAAGGTATAGCCTCCAGATTTAAGGTTACGGGTGTGGGCTTCACTTGAATAGCATTCCGATCGTGATAATTAAATACCATCACAGTGACGGCATCCTCCCCACGAGAAGCCAGAGCATTCACATCGGGATTATCGCGCACACTAGCATCGCTTATTTTCTTATAGTCGTAGTCAAAATCGCCGTCCACCTTAAGGCGGTCAAATTCCATCATTCCAAACATGCGGAATACATTAAGCACCGGTTTATCGACTCCGTTTGTGGCCATATCCCGAAACCCGGCATACCACGGCTGGTCTTCAAATTCAAATCCCCAGGTCACCGCACCTGCCAGATTGATATCGTATGCTTTGGCCAGATCGTATTTTCGGGCAAAAGAGGCGGCCGTATAACTGCTGTACATCGTCCCGTTGCGATACGCATTTTCGGGGTAATCCTCTTCAGAACAGGCGGCACAACCTTCAGGATCAGACTCTCCAATAATTACCGGCAAATAACGCAAAGTGGGGTAAGAAGCTACCACTTCAAAACCTTTACGAATGTCGTTGAGCTGCGCGCCCATATTCATCACAACCGTACCCTCATCAAGTTTGGGGCTTCCCTTGGCGTGAAACGTAATAAAATCAAGTGGGGCACCGGTTTCGCCGGTCGCATAGTTTTTGCCGGAAACCACGTGATCTAAAAAGGTACGTAGAAAGGTCTCGGCTTTGTCCCAACCCGGTCCGGTTGTTTCAGGACCTCCTATTTTCGCCGTAGGCAACGCCCGCTTCACCGCATCAGCCGTATAGTCGTACAGTTTAATGTATTCTTCCGTCGTACCGCGCCAATAACCAATGTTGGGTTCATTCCACAGCTCCCAATACCAACTTTCTACCTCCTCTTTTCCGTAGCGATCAACCGAATGTTGTACCCATTGATAGACGAGTTCTGCCCACTTGTCGTAATCCTTAGGCGGATATGCCCAGCCGGTATAAATGTCATCATACGCTGCACCCGGTTTCCAGTGGTGTCTGTAAGGTTCGGGATGGGTAGATAAGGCTTCAGGCATAAAACCAATTTGTGCCAGAGGTTTCATTCCTAAATCGATGTAGGTGTCAAGAATCGTATCGATGATGGTCCAGTCATAAATGGGATTTCCGTTTTCATCTTCGGTATAGGCATTGGTGGAACCCCATTTGAGTGCCGCTTCTCCATCACCGGTAACCAGCAGACTGTGTGCTCGTAAAAAAACCGGAACCGCACTCAACTCAGAGATTTCTTTGAGCAGCTTTTTCCCGTCTTTCATATAGGTGTAGTTGGGCTCATCGTAGCCCCACCAGGCCCATATAGGTTGTAACTGACCGTCCTCATGCGTTAAATTAACCGTCATTTCAACGGGTTGCACGTTATCGTATTGGGCATACATGCCCGTGCTTAAAAGCATCAGAACCAAAAGCGATAATAAGGAAGCTGTAAATCGTTTCATAAGCGTAAATAATATTGAGCTCAATAAGTTACGTTAAAATGTTTAAAATACATTTATTATAAAACGAAATGCCTTTCTATTTTTCATGCGGTTGTGATAATCACGTTTTTGACAGCCTAATAGCATTCCTTTGGAAGGGATTTATTTTTAATGATTTAAGGTTAAGGTTGATTGTTGGGTATTGGTGGTTATTGCCTAACGGCGATTTTAGTATGAGTTGGAACTAATCATGTTCTGTTCATTTACTTTGCTTGTCCAAAGAAAACGAACCAAAAGAAAAGACCCTTTTTCTTAGGTATTTTTGCCTTTTCAGGCAAAACCGCAACAAGGCTCCTAAATTTCTTCCAAGGCTTCAGAAATTTTTAACGGAGCCTCCTTGCTATACTGAAGAAAAAGAAAACTACAATAGAAACAGTATTCTTCCATTAAAAATCAAATGTTCACAGCGGCCTACTTTTTACATCTGTAGTAAAACAAGTAAATGACGCAGCGGTAGGCAGTGGAGGATAGCTTAGCGCAGCGGTTTGCTATCCGCAGAATAAGGGATTTACGTAGTTTTCAAGGATCTAAAAATAAGCCTAGTCCCGATAGCTATCGGGATTGGTTCGTTTTTTCATCGATGGAAACCGAGGCACGAGGTTCACGAGTTCACGGGAAATAGGAGCAAGCACGAGCTAAAAAATGAACAGAAATATCAATTGAAAATCAAATCATGCTATTTATGCTCAAAAGAAAAATCTATTAGTTTTAAGCTTACCCACACGCGATACAATCGCGCGGAAACAAGGGATGATTATCGGCATGTGCTCTAAGTGACAGCGCATTGCGTATTTAGTATGTTCGATTTCTACTTCTCTATTTAAACAGTCTTTGCTCTTTTCTCTATATTCTATAGTCTTAGTCTTCAAACAACAACGGCACAAACTCACTTAAATACACCCTCCAGTTTCTCCAGATGTGTCCGCCTTCAGACTCGGTGTATTCATAAGGCATATCCATCTTGTCAAGCATAGCACGATATTCTTGGTTGGCTTCGTAAAGAAAATCGGTTTTCCCTATAGCGATCCAGTAGAGTTGGTAGCCATTGTCTTTTTGGGTTTCTAAAGTTTCCTCAAAGTTGTCGTAAACGCCCGCTCCACTTTTGTCCTCGCGTGCCATAATCGCTGCCGAGAACAGCCCTACATAGTCAAAGGTGTTGGGATAATAACGTGAGATGTGCAAACTGTGATAGCCTCCCATGGAGAGTCCGGCGATCGCACGATGGGCTTTATCAGCTTTTACACGGTAATTGCTTTCCACAAAGCTGATAATGTCTTTAAACTGGGCTTCATATTTGCCATTCATGGTTTCCGGCGTCATGAACTGCGGGGTGTAATAACCGTCACTTCCGGCTCCCGGAGCAGCATCCTGACCTACGTTCCCGTTGGGCATCACAACAATCATCGGTTGGGCTTTGCCTTGCGCGATGAGGTTGTCCATAATCTGCGCCGTACGGCCTAGGGACAGCCAAGCCTCCTCATCTCCACCTGCACCATGCAGTAAATACAGTACAGGATATTCAGCTGTGGAAGACTCATAGCCCGGTGGCGTGTAGATCGATATTTTGCGGTCAAAGCCCAAGGTTTTAGCATCATACCAGCGGCTCGCTACGGTACCGTGAGGCACGTCTTGCACACGATACAGATCAGCTTGCTCCCCCGGAACAATAAAAATATTAGTTACCGATGCCACATCACGTATCAAAAACGGGTTGGCCGGATCTGTAGTTTTAAATCCGTCTATGATAAACGCATAATTGTAAAGTTCGGGTGCTAATACAGAAGTCGTATAGGTCCAGACCCCTTCTTCGTTTTTGATAAGCAAGGCTTTTCCCGGTCCGTCTACTTTTCCCATTGGCGTATCGACCTTAACCGAAGGTAAAAAATCGCCGGTAACCTGTACCGTATCGGCTTGAGGCGCCGACAGTCGAAACGTCACGGTTTTATCGTCGTTCACCTGAGGCGAACTCACTTGCTGTCCGCTAAATAAGGCTTCCTGAGCTTGCATTAGACCTGTAAGACACAAGAGTGCAACAACTATATATTTTTTCATAAGGCTTTAAAAATGGGTTATCTCTCAAATTTAAGTATTCAAAGGGATTTTTTGATTTGTTTTTTCTAACGAAAGTTTAATCTTTTACCTCATCCCACAAATACCACTAGCGCTATTGTTTACAAATGATTTTTTGGTTTAGTATAATTTTTACTTCTATTCATATTCATTCTTTTTTGCATCGCCCAAAAAAGAACCAAAAAACGCTAGGCTTATTTTTACATCCTTGAAAACTACGCAAACGCCTTTGCCTGCGGATGGCAAACCGCTACGCTAGGCCATCCCCCACTGCCCAACGCTGCGGCATTTTCTTGTTTTACTACAGATGTAAAAAGTATGCCGGTTTGAACATTTTTATACAATAGAGGAAGACTGCTTCTGCTTTGGCATTCTTTTTCTTCAGTATAACAATAAGGCTCCGTTAAGAATTTTTGAAGCCTTGGAAAAAATTTAGGAGCCTTATTGTGGTTTGCCTGACAAGGCAAAATACCTAAGAAAAAGGCTCTTTTCTTTTGGTTCGTTTTCTTTGGAGAAGCAAAGAAAATGAACAAACATATTCGAAAATTAACACTTTAAGCAATCTTCAATGACGTCATAGACAATGACCCACCAACGGGTTCGTCGTTAAACAACTGTACCTCATCGTGATCGTCTTGTAAAGCCAAAGTATAAAGCAACGGCAGGTAATGCTCAGGGGTAGGGATCGAAAGGTCAAAGGCGGTGCCTTGCTTTCTAAAATCGATAAGGGTCTGATGGTCGTGAGTAAGGATCGCGTTGTTCATTGTTTCACGAGCTTCCAGTGCCCAATCATAAGCAAAGGGCGCATTGAGTTTATCCCAAGCCACGCGGCGCAGGTTATGGATCATATTCCCACTACCTACAATAAGCACGCCTTTGTGCCGTAAGGCTGTCAGTTCTTTAGCCAAATCATAATGGTAGCGTGCCGGCTGGGTGTAATCGATACTCATCTGGATCACGGGTACTTGCGCATCGGGATACATATGTTTGATCACACTCCACGAGCCGTGGTCGAGTCCCCATTTGTCATCGAGGTGCACTTCGGTGCTTGTTACCAACTTTTGCGTGGCCAGCGCCAGTTGTGGACTGCCCGGTGCGGAGTATTGCACATCAAACAAAGCTTGTGGAAATCCGCCAAAGTCGTGAATGGTCTGTGGGTGTTCCATCGCCGTAACAAAAGTACCGCGGGTTTCCCAGTGTGCCGAAATACATAAGATCGCCTGCGGGCGGGTCAACTCCTGTCCCAGTTTTCTAAATTCGGTGACAAACTGATTTTCTTCAATAGCATTCATAGGACTTCCGTGCCCTAAGAACAACACCGGCATTTTTTCGGTATTGGGTAAAGAAGCATTCCAGCGGGACAAATCTCTTAACTGCATAGGTCTCAACTTTAGCAGTAAGTCGTAACAACTTGGTAAAACGTACAGCAAAGCCCTCTAGAAAATACACCAAGCAATTTTGTATATTTCTATAAAAATCACAGCATCTTATGTTTAAACCTAGTATTCTTTTGCTCGTAGGCTTACTTGTTCAGTTTTCATTTGGGCAACATACTCCAACCGACAAAACCTACAGTTTTGAGGATTGTGTGACTACCTATTCTGAAGAACAAGCGCAGGAAACTCAAGTGGGGCATCAATTCTATTTTGCCGATAAAGACTTTACCGATGGACGAACCATAAAACTCAGTGTGGTCGACCCGGGAAAATCTACACACGCGCCGCACCAGCATCCGCAAGACGAGTTCTTCTTTGTGCTAGAAGGCACTGCGGAATTTTATCTGGACGGAAAAACTGTTGAAGTCGGCCCTTACACCAGTCTGTACTGCCCGTCAAACAGCATGCACGGCATCAGCAATGCAGGGAATACACAACTGAAGTATCTCGTAATGCAAAAATACGAGCAATAGATAACCTTGGGCGGTACCTATAAAAAACGGTCTAAGCCCAGACAAACTGGGCTTAGACCGTTTAGAAAAGTAACCCTACCTCAGGGCAGGCCCAAGAGGTATTATTTCAATTTTGAGGAATCCCGATAGCTATAGGGATGAAGTATTTTACCCTCTGGCGGTGCCAGGTTTAGAATCTATAGGTGATCTTTCCTCTTAAATAATAGGGCGTTCCTGGAGTAAAATGAATTTCTTCCACCGGTGCCGGTTCGTTAAACAAGCGACTTTCGGTTGCAAATTGGGTTTCGTTCCACGAAGTATCTAGCAGGTTTTCTACGATCACGCCCAGCGTCCAGTTCTCGATCGTATAGTTCACGTTGAAATCGGTTACAAAATAGCCTTCCGCAACGATCGAATTGTCTTCATTGGCTGCACGATCTCCCAACCAGCGGTAGCCTAAAGATCCTGAAAACCCAGAAAGATTATCTACACTCAAACCACCTGCAGAGGTAAACTTAGGCGCCAACGGGATGTAATCTTCGCCGTCTGCTTCTTCGGTGCTTCGGGCGTGGGTATAATTGGCATCTGCAAACACATACAACCAATCGGTTAGTTGATAGCGTGCACCGGCTTCTACTCCCATTCTGCGGGTTTTTCCGCTAGGTTCAACAATTCCGGCATCGCCCACATACACAAATTCCTGATCAAGAAACAGTGTCCAAAGCGTAGCATTCAGTGCCAGTCTCGGCATCGGCTTTATAATCGTGCCCAAGTCTGCACTATAAGCTGCAGGTAGAATTTCTTCCCCGCCATTTGCCACAACCACACGTGTGTCGTTTGAATGGAAACCAATACCCGTTTTGAGGAACAACTGCCAATTTTGAGACGGTGCAAATACGGTATTAAATTTAGGACTGAACGCCACTTTGCTTTCGCTCTGATTGTCGTAGGCCTCGGTGAGTTTGTTGTAGTAATCAAACTTAAAATAGTCAAGACGCACCGCCGGATTGAAGGTAAACTTCCCGGTTTTAAATTCGGTATTCAAAAACGCAAAAGCGTTGAGTTCGTCAACATCTCCAAAAGCCAAACGATCTAAAAGCGTTTGCCGGTTTACCGTGTGCGACAACGACATATCATCTACATTATCATAACGAAAGCCCACACCCGCCTGATAGTCTAAACGGGTTTCGCCTAAGGCAATATGTTTGCGCTCATAAGTACTTTGCAAGCCTGCGATAAAACGTTCTTCCTGCTGTTTGATCTGATCGCCGTTCACTGGATCTTCCAGAAAAAAGGTGAAATTAGAATACAATTCAAAGTCATATTTTGAGACATAGGCATTGGTCTTGAGCACGGCATTGTGCTCTAAATTTTTTAAGTGCTGAAGCGTAAGATTGGTACGGCTCGTTTGTCCGCCTTCGGTATCATCAATAGCACCAAAGCGACCTATCAATCCTTGATCTACCGCACGCTGTGGGATTTGTCCTGAAGCGTCCCACTTGCTTTGAAAATGCGAAGCGGTCAAGGTGATCTTGTCTTTGTTGGCATCGGTATAGGTGTATTTCCCTAAGACGTTGATGCGGTTAAAGTTCTGCGGACTATCAAAAGGGCCGTCAGTCAGGTACATTTCTGAAGCCAGATAGGCTGAATGGTTTTGCTCATCGAGCAGGTTGAACATTCCCGTAAGGCGTGACGTATTAAACTGCCCCGCTTCAAGCGAAAGACTGCTCGCATCTAGGCTTTCTTTAAGTCTAAGGTCTACATATCCTGCGGTATTAAAATTCCCTTTATCGGCATAGTACGCCCCTTTTCCAAAGTTGATGTTATCAATGGTTTCTGGGATCACAAAATGCAAGTCGGCATAACCCTGACCGTGCGCGTGGGAGACCATATTCACCGGCATCCCGTCAACACTGATCGCTACATCAGTACCGTGATCTACATCAAAGCCTCGTAAAAAGATCTGTTCGGCTTTACCGCCTCCGGCGTGCTGCCCGATGAAGAGTCCGGGCACTTTGCGCAAGATCTCTTGTGAGGATTTTACAGGATTCAGCTTGAGATCTACCGCGACCACACTGCTCAGGCTGTTCACTTCAGAAGTAAGCACCACTTGATCTAAGGCAGTACTGGCCTCTGCCAAACTGATGTTCAACCCATTAAGTTTTTTAACCACCAGATACTGCGTCGCAAAGCCCAGACGGGAAAATGCAATAGAATCTTGAACGGCTACTGCCGGAAGTGAAAAAGTTCCATTGGCATTGGTGTGGGCGTGTTTGCCATTATTAAGGTTATAAATATTTACGTTTTCAAGCGCTTGACCGGCTTGATTGGTTACGGTTCCTGTTAGGTTTTGTGCAGAAAGTGGCGCACAACATAACAGCAACACGATAAAAATGCTTTTCATTATAGTGTTTGTTAAGAATAGAAAATAGGGGTAAGTCCTAGTCGCACAAGAATGATACTCCTTGGGCTATAGAAACCTACCTTATTAGAACCTGAATGCCGTGGCATCAGGTTTACGTATGTGAACGCTATTCTTAAACTTCAGGAGGGGGTACCGGCTGCAGCAAACTCAAAGGCCGGTGCATACTTATTCTAAAATCGAAGTATTGCTTCTTAAAAGCTGTAGTCTTTTGCGTCGAATGCTCTATACGATCAGTACACAGATGCTTGTCTATTTTGAGCGGTTGCGGCTGTTTTTTCTCTTTTTGAAGGTCGTCTTTAAAGGGTTCTAAAACCTGCTTGATGTATTCTAAAGTGCGGTGATCGTGACCTGCTTCCGCAAGAAGTTCTGCTTCAGAAAGAAAAGCGTGCTGATGCTCACTTTGTGTTATATGGTCAAACTCGTGTTCCAGATCGTGCACCCATTGAAGCACTTCGGTATGCACGGGAGCTGCCAGGTACAACACCGTCATAGCGGTGGTACAACAACTTAAAATAAGCGCTTTAAAACGTGATGCGAGCATAAACCGACTTCAGAGCGCACAAAACTAAAAGCTTTGTGCAATAACGCCTCAAAGATGCGGCTAATTTTTAAAACTGCCTATATGCCATAAAATTCCAGACGGGTCGTGAACAAAAAACTCAGAACCCCAATCGTTGTGCACGATGTCAGACACTCTAACTCCGGGAAAACGATCAGAAAGTGCTAAAGCCTTCAGTTGAGCTAAATGCGCTTCCAGATCTTCCACTTCAAGAAACAGCATGGTATTGTCTACCCAATCTTTAGCATAATAATCTTGTAGGTAAAACCCAAAATCCCCTATACGGAATAGTGCCATTTTGGGCGGAAGCAAGACTTCTTCAAAACCCATTGCGCAATAAAACGCCCTGCTGATCTCAAAGTCTTTAGCACCTATAAACGCCCGGATGGATTTAGGTTTGTAATTCATAGTTATTTTAATTGTTCAAGCACGCGCTCGGGATAGTCGGTGATGATAGCATCTAATTCAAGTGCAATAACCTGCTCGATATCTTCCGGTTCATTAACCGTCCACGGAATGACTTTTAAACCGTCTTTACGAATTTGTGCTACTTCGCTAGAATCGAGTAATTTAAAATACGGACTGTAGATCTCGGGTTGAAATGTTAGATTGGTTTTATTTTCAGCATAGCTGTTTTCGCCCACCAAATACGCCAGTTCAATATCCGGATAGTTTTTGTGCATCACCTCCAGAATCGCCGGATCAAAAGACTGCACATTTACCTGCGCTTCCATAGTATATTTTTGAATGACCTGCATTACCAGAGCTACAAAAGCTTCAGGCTGGGGTTGAAAAACGTCGTATTCCTCGGGTACCGATTTGATCTCAATATTGAACTTTACCGGCTTTAAACCTTCGGCCTTTATGGTTGCCGCTACCGTATCAAAAACCTCGCTCAGCAAGGGTTTATAGGTTTTCATTTTTTGCTGCTGCGGAAAGCGTACATTCCCTTTAGAACCGCCATCAAACTGCTTGATCTCGGCATAGTCCATGGTGTACAAATTGTATTTTTCAGCATCTTCCGTAGCGATACTATCCCCTTCAGGTGTGAGCATATATAGCGGAAGCATCACCGGCTCGTGACTTACCACCACCTGCTGATCTTTGGAGATCACCACATCTAATTCCAACACATCTACTCCTTTGCGCAATGCGCCTAAAAACGCAGGTATTGAATTCTCCGGCAGATTACCGCGTTCCCCTCTGTGCCCTTGTACTTGAATGTTTAAACTGTCTTTTTGTGCGGTGCTCATTGTTTTTGTTTCTTCAGATTTTGATTTGCAGCTGCATAAAGTTGCTATGACAAGACCTGTTAAAAGTAAGGTTTTCATAAAAGGTAAGTTACGGGTTATTTGGCATTCAAAAGATAAAAAAAAGGACCCACCCGAGATTATTGATGAAGGTGGGCAGGCCCTCGAAACAAGCACGTTTAATATTATTCTAAGCGGTAGCTTGTGGTACCGGTATGTATTTTTCCATATCTGTCTGTAGCACGTACCTCTACAGTATGTGTTCCTTTTTCCAGTTTTGCAGGAACGCTGCCGCGCCATAAGTGGGTGCTCTTGATAGGATTGCTAGAACGGCGCCCTGGCATCAACTGCTCTGCAGTATCCCACTCATACACGCTAAGTTCGTATGCCGGGTCTTGCTCTTCGACGTATTGCATAGGTTTCCATTCGCCTTGATCTACGCGATACTCCACAGTATCTGTAGCGCTTCCCATAAAAAAGTTGGTATAAATCCCTGCTTTGGTATTACGCCCTTGCGCGACCACTTTAGGAGCGAATATTTCCATCTGAAAGTCTTCCGGTTTACCCGCTACTTTATAATCTACGGTGTACTGATTGCCTTCAAAATGAATGAACGCATAGCCTTTAGGCGTGCCGTCTCGCATCGTAGAAACAGGAATCCCTGCTGCATTTAATTTTCCGGAATACCAATCTCCTGAGGTTGTCCCTACATTATACTCGTGGTGTGGTTTCTCGCGCAGCCAACCGTCTTCTTTGGTGAAAAAATCTTGACGCTGAATATGCGTATGCGCCGAAAGACTCAAGGTATTTTCAAAAGGAGCCAGAGCTTTGAATAAGCGCTCACGATCTGCATCTCTAAAAGGATCTCCCTCGGGCTCGCTTAGTGGAATATGAAATGCTAAAAGAATCAATTGATCTTTGGCTACGTGTTTCAAGTCGTTTTCAACAAAACGCAACTGGTCTTCTCTAAATCCGCCCCAGTAGCCTTTACCATCTCGTGGATCAGGGTAAAGAATATCATCAAGCACGATCACATGCACCTTACCGTAGTTGAAGGCATAATTCGCCGGACCAAAATGCGCCTCATACGTCTCATCAGACAAGGCATCTTGCTCTGCATCAAAATTCATATCGTGGTTCCCCATCAGGTTAAACCACGGAATACCCACACGCTTGATCGCATCAATATAGGGGTTGAACAAGTCTAGATCGTTACCAACAAGGTCTCCCAGACTTAGCCCGAATACTACATCCTGAATCCCTTCTACCTCAGCGACTACCCCTTGCGCAAAATAATCTACTTCTTGCTGTGTATAGGGTTGTGGATCCCCAAAGATCAATGCGGTAAACGATTGTTGCTCGTCTGTGGCAGTCAGTGCAAAGTCTAAGCTACGTGGTAATTTCCCTGTTGGAGCAATCCCTTTAAAATCTGATTGTGGAGAACCTTGCGGACGGTAACTGTAGTAAAACTGAGGTAGGTTATTGGCATCCACCGGCAAGGCATAACCTGCAGGTTTGATCACTGAAATGGCATCCCCATCAGCAACAGGCAAGGTATACCTTCCTTTAGCATCTGTAAGCACGACCGCTTCACCATTAGTCACCGCCACATTAGGGATACCTTTTTCTTTACGTTCTTTTTTACCGTTAGCATTAAGGTCTTCAAAAACATAACCTTTAGCTTGTTCTTGTGCCGTTAAGCCGGCGGTAAGTAAGCCGGCTAATAGCGTTAGTTTTAATGTGTTTATCATCTGTATTGGATTGGCGTTTAGTTATTGTCCCACCAAACTTTGGTGTTGATATTATCAGGTCCTCCAGGCAGTTCTAAGGCTTGCTGGTAATTAGCCTGATTACTGATCTGTACATCTGACGGATAGAAGAAGCGCGACGGCATCATCGCGTCATTCAGCATAGCTTCGGTGGTAGGTAATTCTGGCAATCCCGTACGACGGAATTCAAACCACTGCTGATAATCTACAAAGTACAGCGCATAGTATTTCTGCAGTAAAATATGCTCAAGCGACCCATCATAAGCAGCTACCGGATTATCAAAGTAGGCTTCGGTGGTTGTTGCCCCCAGCTGAGTAATCGCTGCGGTCACCCCGGCCTCATAATGTTCCTGAGCATTGGTGGTATAACCGCGTTGCGCCATTTCGGCCTTGATGAATTCAACCTCAGCATAGGTCATTAAAAAGATCTGCATTGGGTTTTCAACCTGTGCCCGGTTTAAGGTGCTGGCATTAAACTCAAATTGAGATTCAGGTCCGGCATAGGCACTAGGAATCCCTTTATATCCAATGGGATTATTATCTAGATCTTGGGCTCCCGTTTGAATAATGGGACGGCGCGGATCTTCAAGCGCATTCAGATTATCAACAAAAAAGGCTGCCATTTTTACCCCTAACGGAAAGTCCTGCGGACGCCCCCAAGGAGAGATATTAGGCGTTACTCCGGTTACCTGAAGCACTGCAGATTCTTCAACCGTTTCAAATACCGGATAGGTTTCAGGATCGTTGATCATTGCCGTAAGCTTTTGAAACGCGTTGGTTTCTGTACGGTTTGAGATACGCAGCAACAAACGCATATGCAATGAATTAGTAAACTTCTGCCATAGGCTTACGTCGTTAGCAAAAAGGATATCTTCGGCATATACCATATCAAGATTTTGATCATAAAGCGTATTTGCCCGTTCTAGATCGGCTAAAATAGTCTCGTAGATCAATTGCTGACTATCAAAAGTAGGATACAAATTACCTGCTTCTCCGTTTACTGCTTCGGTCATAGGCACAGGACCAAAAAGATCAGTAAGGTTTGAATAAACCCAAGCTTTAAGCGTAAGCGCTACTGCTTCATAATTAGGATCTTCAGCGGCTACTGAAGCGGTTTCCATCTCTTTGATGTTATTCAACCATCGGTAATAATTGTGCCAAGAAGAGTTCCCTATATTCTGACTCACATCATACCTGTGCAATCCACCGGAAACGCTGGGGAATGGTAAGGTAACCTGCATTAAGTCAAAAGTGATCGCGTGCGCTCTGCCGGCGTTATGACTTGCCAGCCCATAGATAATAGGATTGATCAAGGTACCCGGACTGATCTCTGCAATGCGGTTAGGGTCTTCGTTAACCTCCTCAAAATTGCCGGTACACGCGCTTAGTAACCATAATACGCTAAGACCGGTAAATAGTGTTTTTAAATTTTTCATCGTAGTGAATTATAAATTTACTCTTAGATTAAAACCATAGGTTGCCGGCGAAGGCATTTGCCCCATCTCGATTCCCGGTAAGATGGTATCTCCGTTAAGCGCAGCGGTTTCAGGATCATAGATCGGGAAGTCTGAAATGGTCGCCAGATTACGCCCAAATATCGATAGGTTAAGTGCTGTGATACCACTGTTGCCCAACCAGCGTTTAGGAAACGCATATTGCAAGCTCACCTCACGCAACTTCAAGAAAGAAGCATCAAACGAGTTTGATTCTACATTGGCTCTACGGTAGTAGCGGTTATACCAGTCAGGCGTAATAGCTTCGGTAGTGTTAGGGCTGTAGGTGCCATCGTCATTGAGCACCACACCGTCACCTACTATAAAACCTTCTTCACGCCCCATAAACGTACTGCGCAGTTTACCCTGTTGTGTAAGTTTATGATGAGATTGAGAATAGATGATTCCGCCGTATTGCCCGTCTAGCATTACATTAAGGGTTACGGGACCTAAACTAAAACTGTTGTACAGTCCGGCTTTCCAGTCTGGGCTGGCATCGCCGATGTACTGAATTTCATCAGGATATGCCGGGAGTCCGCCGTTATCGTAAACGATCTCACCTTCCGGAGAACGCACAAAACCATAACCATAGATCGCTGTGGTGGTCCCGCCTACTTTGGCTAATAAAGTAGCATTACCTCCTGAGCCAATTTCTTGTTGCCCATCAATACCGTCTGCTAACTCAAGTACTTTATTCCAGTTGCGAGAGAATGTAAGCGTGCTGCTCCACTTAAAGCTATCGGTGTCAAAAATCTTTCCGGTTAGGGTAAGTTCGACCCCACGGTTACGCACCTCACCAGAATTTAAAACACCAGAACTATAGCCTGTGGTAATGTCTAAGGGTACCGAAATGATCTGGTTCTTGGTAAGGGTCTCATACACGGTAGCATCCAGAATCAAACGGCTTTTGAGCAAACGTGCTTCAATACCCGTCTCATAACTCGTGGTAATCTCCGGTTTAAAGTTGGCATTGTATAAATTGGTAGGAACCGTCGCCGAGCTCGCAAAAGCGCTTTGACTGTAGTATTTACTGGTTTTATACGGATCTGTATCGTTACCCACTTCAGCAAAAGAAAAACGGTATTTTAAGTAATCTACCGCTTTAGGCAGGCTAAACAGTTCTGAAAGGATCACACTGGCATTCGCCGAAGGATAAAAGAACGAATTGTTAGCGGTAGGCAAAGTACTTGACCAGTCGTTTCTTCCAGTAAGGTCCAGAAATAAAGAGTTATCAAGCGAAAGCGAAACCAAACCATAGAGGCTGTTCACCTTTTTATTGCGATCGTAGGTTTGCACAATAGGATTGTTGATTCCGTTTGCGAGTTTATACACTCCCGGAACTACCAAACCGTTTACCGAAGCATCTGTTCTGCGGTATTTATAATCCATTGCATTACCCCCTATCGATGCATTTAAACCAATGTTCTGAGTCAGTTGATTTTTATAGCTTAATAAGAAATCAGTATTCACCTCCTGCTTCCAGATATCCTGAGTTTCATAAAAGCCTTGATTGTAGCGGTTAATGCTATACGGGCGCTGTTGCTCACGATCCTGATTGTAGGTGTTTAACGAGGCGCGTAACATTAAATCAAGATTAGGGGCGAGGTCAATATTTGTAAATACATTACCTACGATCTGGCTGCTGGCAAGCGGATTTGTAGCTTCATAAGCGATCAAAAACGGGTTATCAATATAGGAGCTGAAAGGCTGAATCTGCTGTATTTGATTTTGTCCTTCTTGCCAGATGGGACGCAACCAGTCTAAGTCTACGTTAGGATTCTGAAAAATCATAAAGTAAGCGATAGAACCGTTATTGTATCCTGTGCTCGGCAGGTTGTCACTACTGCGGTTGTTGTAGTTGATCACAGAACCCATTTTAATGTGTTCTGAAACCTGATAATTAGAATTCACCGAAGCAGTGATGCGCTCGTAACCGGTATTGGGCATAATCCATTCGTTTTTAGAATGCCCCACAGAAAGACGCATCGAACCTTTGTCGTTTCCGCCTTGAAGCGAAAGATTATTAGTAAACGTCACCCCGGTTCTCCAGAAATCTTTACGATTGTCTTTATAAGCACGCCACGGCTGACGTTCTAAGGATTGCCCTTCTACAGTAGGATCGTATTGAAAGTATTCCTGACCGTCAAAACGTGGTCCCCACGCACTACTGGTGCTTCCGGTATTGTTACCATCTTCAGAACCCCCGTAAGAATAATAAGGTTCGCCGGCGTCATTAAAACTTTTTCCGGTCCCCTGACCGTATTCATATTGCCAGTCTGGCCAACGCTGAATCACATCAAGATTCACACTTGACGTGTAGGTAAGTCCTAGACCACTGGTTTTTTTACCCGACTTGGTAGTGATGATCAATGCACCGTTTGCTGCACGGCTTCCGTAAAGGGCGGTTGCACCCGGACCTTTTAATACTGTTACACTTTCGATATCATCAAGATTAAGATCAGAAATAGCATTCCCATAATCAATAGGAGAATCTTCACCAATATAACTTGCAGATGAGCCCGAAGTAGTCATCTCATTATTAACCGGAACGCCGTCAACCACAATTAGCGCATTGTTTCCGTTAGGATTTAAAGAGTTATTTCCGCGTAGCGTAATTTGCTGAGAATTTAAAGGTCCGCTTCCTGAGGAAACAATATTCAACCCCGCTACTTTCCCTTTTAATCCTGAAGACCAGTTTAAAGGTACCGCCTGCGCAAGATTATCTGATTGAATAGTCGCTTGTGAGAATCCTAAGCGCTTTTCTTCACGCTTGATCCCTAAAGCCGTTACAACGACTTCATTAAGCGCGTTTACATTTTCCTGTAGAACAATGCGGATTGCCGTCCCCGGATTTGCAGCAACGGTCTGGGTTTCAAAACCCACGAAGGACACCTCTAGCGTCGCATTTGCACCAACCGCCAAGCTGAACTCACCATCAAAATTAGTAGTCACTCCATTTGAAGTTCCTTGTTCCATTACCGTAGCTCCCGGAAGCGGCACGCCTTCTTGATCAGTTACCGTACCGTTTACTTGTTGTTGCTGTGACGTTTTAACTACGGTAATCGTATTATTGATCTGGGTGAAAGATAGGCCTGTTTGCGTGGTGATCTGTTGCAGCACCGTGCTTAATCTGGCATCATTAACAATGAGGGTCACTGCTGCGGTTTCTTTAAGCAAGGCACTGTCAAATACGAAAGTAAAATCGGTTTGTGCCTCAATCGCAGCAAAGGTTTCCTTTAGTGACGCATCTTGTAACCGGGTGGTCACAAAAACTTCGTCTATAGCTTGGTTTTTAGTTTTGGCGCTGGTAGCCATACTGACAAACAGCAGTAAAAACGCCAAAAAGTGTACTTTATGAAAGGTAGACTTTCTTAAAATTTGTAGTTTAGTTTTCATTTTTATTATGGCTATAATTTTGGATTTGTAGTCTTATTAAAATTCGACCCATTGCTGTTGCAGCAGCGATGGGTTTTTTATGGTGTAGTGTTGTTTTTTCGAATAACAAAGTGTTTTTGAGTTAGGGTATCTATTTTAAGGTTATTGATCAGTGCAATACTTTGCAGCACCGTCTCCAGTGGCTCTTCTTTAAATTTACCTGTGATCTTCAGCTCCTCGATAGTGGCATCTTCAAAATCGATCTCAACGTCGTACCAATTCTCTAGTATTCCGGCGGTTTTGGCTAGTGAGGTGTTATTGAGTGCTATGATGTTGCGCGTCCAAGCGCGTTGATCTTCACTGTTGGCAGCAGTAGCTACCGGTGCAGCTGCTCCTTTAAATAGAACTTGCTGATCTTTTTCGAGAAGTACTTTTTGCTTGGTTTGCCTATTTTCAACAGCTACCTTCCCGCTGTTAACGCTCACACTGACTTCATCTGGCTGGTATGCATTGATATTAAAAGTCGTTCCCAAAACTTGGGTTTGTACGGTTCCTGTGGTGATGGTAAAGGGATGTGCAGTATCACGCTGTACCTCAAAATAGGCTTCCCCGGTTAAGTGTACCTGACGCGATGAGGTAAAGTCTTTAGCGTATTCTACCGAAGAATTAGCATTGAGGATAATCACAGAACCATCGGCTAGGGTAAGACTGCGTTTTTCTCCTTTTCCGGTTTGTTTAGTCACCCATTGAGACTCAAACAGTGACGTGCTAAAAGCTGCCATAGTAATGATCCCGACAAATACTGCAGCATACGCCAGTATTTTTTTATAGTTGACCGCAGGTTTTGTTGTGGTTGCGATTCTAGCTTCGATACCTTTTACAATACGCAAGCGGTTTTGAGCAGAAGGCTTAAACTGTTTTTTAGGCTGTTGTTGTAGCGTATCTACAAACTGGTGCAGTAGCTGTTCTTCTGCTTTGGTAGTGGTCCCCAGACGGTGTTTTTCGGCTAAGGTTTTTAATTCGTTTTGCGTCAAAATATCTTGCTTTTACAAGAGAGTCCCATTTTGACCCTAACACACGTAGTACTAAAAACGCATTTAATGGTTTGTTTAAATTGCCTGTAACCTCTTTACATTACTGAAACATTAAGGTAACGATAAGCGAAAGCTCTTGCACGGGAAGGTTTGATTTTAAATGCTTTAGCGCATCACTGATGTGTTTCTCAACAGTACGGATAGAAATATTAAGCTTTTGAGCGATTTCTGCATTAGAAACCTCTTCAAACCTACTCAGCATAAATACCGTTTTACATTTTGGCGGAAGCTTATCAATTTCCCGGTGCACCAAATTTTCAAAATCATCATAATCTAAATTTGCCTCTGCACGTGCGGGCATCGCGATCTGCTCCAACACCTCCTGATGCTCCTGAGTGAATTTTAAATCGCGTAAATGGTTGAAGACTTTATATTTTACCGCTCTAAAAAGATAGCCTTCCAGATTGATAATACTGGTATGTTCAAGCTTTTCCCAAAGGCTTACAAACACTTCTTGAACGATATCTTCACAAATGCTTTCGTCTGCATAAATCTGATAGGCATAGCTAAACAACCGCTGCCAATAGGTTTCAAAAACACGGTCAAAACCCAGCTTAGGCTGCGTTCTAAGCAGTTGCTGTAGTTCTTGATCGTTGCTTTGTAAAACCTGATGTTGCATTTAAAATGTGCTTGTAACAAAAGAAACAAAATCTAAGTACTCCCGTCGCTCCTTCAGTTTAACATTGCGTTAAGAAACCTTAGCTCACCCATTTACCGCAAATTAAAACGGGTTTACCGCAAGCTTTAGTTGCACACCGCTTTTCTTAGTAGCTTTACGTGTTACTTGAGAAGCGCTCATTTAATTTAGAATTAATGCTTCTCAAGTGTGAACCAAACTATTAAGTCTTGAAACTACGCACGCCACTTGCACAGGTTTTTATTGGGATCGTGCTGCTGAGCATTCCTTTTATCACTTCGCCTGATCTACAATCAGGGATCAAGCTGTTGCAGATCAAACCTTTTCAGTACAATTTTATAGGGTATTTATTGCTGCTGGTATTTTTCTACGTCAATTATTATGTCTTCATCCCGCAGTATTACATTCCTAAAAAATACTGGATGTTCACCGGGTTTTTGATGATCTCTTATGTGATCATTACCTATGTTCCTGATCTGTTTTTTGATATTCCTAAACCTACGGGTCCCGGTGCCGGCGGGCCACCACCTCAAGGAATGCGCCCTCCTAACGGGATGCAACCGCCGGGTGGAATGCCGCCTGCAGGAGTTCCTAATCCTAATGAGCCATCCACCTTGTTTAGCTTTCGCGAAAGCTATATCATTCAGTTTTTGATTGTGGCGGGACTTTCGTTATTGATGCGACTGAATGCCCACTTAAAGCAAATACAGCAAGAAAAACTCATCGCAGAAGTCTCGTATTTAAAGGCACAGATCAATCCGCACTTTTTATTCAATACGCTAAACAGTTTGTATGCCTTAGCGCTTCGGAAGTCTGATGAAGCCCCTGAAGCCATCCTGAAGTTATCAGGAATGATGCGTTACGTGGTGACCGAAAGCAAGCATACTAAAGTTCCGCTAAAGAAAGAATTTGCCTATTTAAAAGACTACGTTGCTCTGCAAAAATTGCGCTTAGCTCAAGATGTAAAACTGACCTTTACCATCACGGGAGACCCAAAACATCTGGAGATCGCGCCACTCATTCTTATTACTTACATAGAAAATGCGTTTAAGTACGGCATCAACCCCGATGAAGATTCAGAGATCATAATCGACGTTGAAGCCAAAGAAAAAGGAATAGCGCTACACGTAAGCAACCGCATTGTGGTAGATAAAGCGCTGCTTCCTGAAATTTCTGAAGAAGGCCATAAAAACACCCGAAAACGTCTGGATCATTTATATCCCTCAAAATATGATTTATCTATTGATGAAGATGGGGAGATGTATCGCGTAAAGCTGTATATTGAATTGTTATGATCAAAGCAGTTGCCATAGACGATGAGCCTCTCGCGCTCCAGATCCTAGAAGCCTTGTGCGCGCGTATTGAGTACGTCAAGCTCCTAAAAACTTTTACCAGTCAGGCAGAAGCGCAACGCTATCTCAATAAATTTGAAGTCGATTTGCTTTTTCTAGATATACAAATGCCGCGACAAAATGGGATAGATCTTTATAAATCGCTTAAGCAAGAAACCAAAGTTATTTTCACCACCGCTTATAGTGAGTATGCCGTAGAAGGCTTTAATGTAAGTGCCAGCGATTATATCTTAAAACCTATTGCTTTTGACCGGTTTGAAGAAGCAGTGGCCAAAGTAAAACGCACGCTAGATCTAGAACAACAGAACACCTCAGCAAATACGCATCTAACTATAAGAGCAGATTATAAATTGTATAATATTCCGCTAGAAGAGATCGTGTTTATTGAGGCGATGGATGATTATGTCAAGATCAATCGTTTAGATAAATCTACGGTGGTCGCACGTTCTACGATGAAAGGCATTCTTAAGAAACTTCCCGAAACCCTGTTTACCCGTATTCATAAATCTTTTATTGTCAACATTGCTAAAGTGGAAGCCGTACAAGCCGGAAGCATTGAAATTGCCGGCAAAGAATTTCCTATTGGCACAACGTATAAAGATCAGGTAAATAAGAATTTCTAAGCAAAAGCTTCCTGTTTACCGCAAACTTTGCCTGCTTTACCGCATCTTTTTTCTAGCCCCAACCTACTCAGCTACATTTGATCTGTAATAAAATGTATTATGGATCGTAAAGAATTTTTAAAAGGAATCGGACTAATGGGCCTTGCGGCTACCGGTGTAGGTTTATTTGCATGTTCGTCAGATAATGATGCTCTTACAACCACCGATAGCAATACCGGCTCTTCTGGAGCTACAGATGAGACTTCGACCAGTTCTGAATGTGCGGTCACCAATTCTGAAACCGTTGGACCTTTCCCTACCAACGACCCCGAAGATCTGGAGCGTGTTGATATCACCGGAGATCGCACCGGCGTTGCTCTTGCCATCAACCTCGTAATTCGGGATGTGAATATTGCATGTGCCGTGCTGCAAAATGCCATTGTAGATATTTGGCATTGTGATGCCGATGGGAATTATTCTGAATATGGCGGTAGTGGAATGCAAAGCACCAATTATCAGAACTATCATTTTTTAAGAGGAAGACAAATAAGCGATGCCGATGGTGTGGTGAAGTTTCAATCTATATTCCCGGGCTGGTATAATGGTCGTGCGACTCATATACACGTGCACATCTATAATACTACCGGCACTTCACTATTAGTAACTCAAATCGCATTTCCTGAGGGAGATGATAGTGCTGTGGTTGCCGTAAACGCAGCTTCAGATTATGGATATACCAAAGGAATGTCTGGCTATACCTATAATGCTAATGATAATGTCTTTAGTGATGGCGTCGCTAATGAACTCGCAACGCTTAGTGGTTCGGTGAGTGAAGGCTATACTTTGGATCATATAATAAATGTAAAAGCTTAACAATAGTTTTTTGATTGATAGTAATCTGTAGGGGATACATTCTTTTCTCCTAAAACCTCAAGTGTATCCCTGCAGATTCATCTTAAAACACCTAAAATCAGTTCCGCAATGATTCCCACAGCTCAAGCACCCGCACAATTTTATAGAAAACGCCAAGCAGATGATCGCGGTCGTGAGATTCGTGCAATAGGTAATCCCAAAACTGCAACAGCTTTTGAGCTTTTTGCTGATGTTTTTATTCCGCAGGGGACGATGCACAACAAATGGATCACCAGCACAGGCACCTTATTTATCATACCGCTTTTTGGCGCAATAGAATGTAGGGTAGATACTGATGAAACCTTTATTCACATCAATCAGGTGGCTCAGGTTTCGGTAAAAGCAGGTGCCAAGCTTCGGTTTAAAAATGTGTATCCTGATCATAGTGTACGCTTCTTACTGTTTTTGATCAAAAGTGATTCCGCAGTTCCTTTCCAAATTCAAGCCTATACGCTTAAGGCTATAAATAAACTGCACAACCTTGACGTACAAGCTTCTTTAGCAGTACATTTAGGACAGTTTGAAGGTCGTGAAGAAACCGTTTACCATTATAAAAAGGAGAACACATCGGTCTTTGCGTACGTGTTACAGGGCGCTTTTGAATTTCAAAACCGACTTGTAGAAACTGGAGAAGGAATTTGCCTCTGGGATCAGCAAGCGATAGCCTTAGAAGCGCTGGCTAACAATGCCTACCTGGTGCTTATTGAATTTTAGTAAGATCGCTTAAGAAATATTAAGCTGTTTCAACACCTCTTCTTTATAGGTTTCCCCAATGGGAATGCGAATATCTCCTATTAAAATCTTGCTTTTCTGCACCGCTCTTATGGCGTTTATATTCACCACATAACTGCGATGTACACGTAAAAAGTGATTTTTGGGCAATTTATCTAAAAGCTCTTTAAAACTACTGAGCGTAAGAATGGCCTTATCACCCTGATTGGTATAGATTTTTATATAATCTTTTAAGCCTTGTAGGTATTTAATATCTGCCGTATTGATCTTGATATTCTCATATTCAGATTTTACAAAAATAAAATCGGGTAGATTTTCCTGCGGAACCGCAAGCGTTGCATTTGACTTTAATTCTATAGGTTTTTGCCCGGCTTCGTGCTTTTCTTTTGCTCGGGCAATCGCCTTAAGAAATCGCGGAAACGGTACCGGTTTTACTAAATAATCTGTGGCATTTAGATCGAAGCCTTCCAGAGCATATTGCGGATAAGCCGTAGTAAAAATAAACTGTGGTAAACGGTCTAGGGATTTCACCAGGTCAATGCCCGAAAGATTAGGCATCTCGATATCTAGAAATACGAGGTCTATCGCCTCTTCGCTCAAAATGCGTATCGCCTCAAGCGGATTAGTACATCGCGCTACCAGCTGCACCCCTTCTACTTTTTCTAAGTATGAAGAAAGCACATCTAATGCTAAAGGCTCATCATCTACCAGTATGCAACGCATTAATCTAAATTTAGTTTCAAATGTACCACAAATTTTGAGTCTTCTTCATACACCTTCAGGTGGTGTTTCTCTGCGTAAAGCAATTCGAGTCGGTCTGTGGTATTTTTCAATCCAATCCCAGAGTTATGTTGGTCGCGTTTTCTAGCGCCAATGAGGTTTCGGCATTCAAATTCTAGGGTTTGCTCTTTAACGGTGATCACAATGCGTACTTCGGTATTTCCTTTATAATCGGTGCCGTATTTAAAGGCATTCTCTATAAAAGAAATCAGCAGCAGCGGTCTGATTTTCTGGTGCGTTACCGCCCCGTGAATATTGAGAGTGACATTCTCATTATTCGCAATACGCAAGCGCTGCAGGCGCACATAATTTTGAGTATAGGCCAGTTCGTCAGCTAATGCTACAAATTCACTATCTGCCTGATACAACATATAGCGCATAAGTTCAGAGAGCATAATCACAGCTTCTGAAGCTTCTTCAGATTTTGCATTGATCAGCGAATAAATACTGTTTAAGGAATTGAATAAAAAATGCGGACTCAATTGATTTTTGAGGTAGTGCAGTTCGGTGCGGGTTTTAAAAGCTTCGATCTCTTTTTCTTCAACCAAACTTCGGTTCCACTCTTCATAAACTTTTACTGCAGTACCGATCACCACAAAACTCAAGGAAATAAAAAAAGGAAAAAGGAATTTTAAAATATTGAAAAATGGCGGTTCGGGGCCTAAAGGCCCTAAAGGTTTACGCATTCCTTCCGGCGGCTGACCTACAATTACAAACTCGCGGAAACACAGCGTTATCGCCAGTGCTAAAACGATACTAAGGATATACGTTTTGGTTTTTTTTCGCAATAAAAACCGAGGCACTAATACCGAATAGTTTAAATAAAACAGCAGCATATTAAGCACTAATGCCGAAGCTGCAAACATAGGAAAGCGCTCTGCGTTCCAATAAATCTCAACGGTGAGCAGACTTAAAAATATAAGCCAGACTCCTGCGTGAAGTAGTACTTTTCTAGACATAAGCGCTGCTTGATTAAATTCTGTGGGTTTTCAAGAGTAACTACGAGCTAAAATCAAGCCTGTTACAAGCAATTGTTAATCATCAGATATCCGAGCATTCAATCTCGTCTATCGTCTAAGCTATTGGTTGCAATCTATAAGTACACCCAACTCTTGAAGTTCTTGCCGGGTGATTGCCGGATTCAGCTTCCGGTTGATCTTTTGAAGTACCAAATCTCCTACTCGTTCTGCATCGGTTGCTGAGCAAAAGCCTTGTTCTTTAGCAATTGCAGGAATATGCTCTTGCCGTATGAGAATCTGACCGTGATCTATGATGGCATAACCAAAGCCACTTTCAGTCTCAAAAACGTGCGTGTACACGGTTTGCTCTTCATTAATAAACCACAACACACCTGCTATAAGCACAATGCATAAGGTTATCCCGGTATAAAGTAATCCTGCTCGTAAACGCATCTTAATAGTGTATATAAAAAACCCGGGGTGCTAAAACTTCTCTGTACATTATAAAAAACACCCCGGGGAAACAAAAAAACTCAATTATTAATCTTCATCATCGTATTCTTCCTGCGGAAACAATTCATAGGCATCATCGAGGTACAAACTACCTGATCTTCCCAGAGCCACAAAGCCACGCGTTCCGGTAGTAAAGCTTACCGCATCTTGTCTCGCGGTGGCTTCAAGTGCTGTAATATTTTCCCATTCATCACTTAGTGGGTCGTACTCCCACGTACTGGCAATAGCACCACCGCTATAACCGGCCACTATATAGCCTAAACCATCTATGCTAAAGCTCACTGCATTAGATCTGGTGATGGCATAATCATCCTCTTCATCCAGATCGGTAAGGCGCGTCCAGGTATCTGCTGAAGTATCAAAACTCCAGAAATCAGTTAAATAAAGTCCGTTGCTTACTCCCGTCCCAAAGTAGATCAACCCATTAAGTTCAAAAGCGGTTGCATCGCGGCGTTTATCGCCACCAAAACCTACTAACTCCTCCCAGCTGTCTGTTGCAGGATCGTATTTCCAGAAATCTTTTTTGTCGTTATCTCCGTCATAGCCTGTACCTAAATATCCATATCCAGAACCACTAAACGCGGTTGCTGCACGGCGTACTCCTCCGCCAAAATCTGCTTTCTGCGTCCAAACATTGCTGTCAGGATTGTACTCCCAGAAATCAGCGAGTTCAAAATCACCATCATATCCTGTGCCTACATAGCCCAAACCGTCAAGTTCAAAACCCTTTGCACTACTACGCGCAGTACCCGGAAAATCTGCTTTTTGCACCCAATAGTCATTCTCAATATCATATTGCCAAAAATCGGTTAGGTAATCGTCTCCGTCGTAGCCAGTACCCATATAACCGTAGCTTCCTATGGTAAATGCAGCCACATTACTGCGGGGAACACCGTCAAAAACAGAGCGTTGTTTCCAGTTTCCGCGATCTCCAGAATCATCACTGCTACAGCTTCCCAGAGCCAGAGCACAAAATGCGGTAAGCGTTAATACTATTCGATTGTTAGTCATGCGTTTCATGTTTATTGTTTTGAAAAATTGAATTTAATTCCGGTAGAAAAAACAGGCCCGGCGCCCATATTTAAGGTGTTTACTGTGTGCTGGGCACTATCGTAAAACTTCAACTCGTTTTGAAATAAATACCCGACGCTTAAAGAAAAAGACCACGTGGAGTCTATGGTATATGCATAATCAAGCGCTAGTTTTTGACGGGCGATCCCTACTTGATTTGCAGTTTGGGCAGCAAAATCAACAGTTTGCGGCACATAGAAATAATCGCCCTCAAAATCAAAATGCGTACTCAAGGTGCTGCTTTCGCTTAAAGCATAACTGATACGACTCTCCGGGAAACCTAATTGTAAATAAAATTGATGGGTAGAGACGGCTAATTCTACCAAGGGTAAGAGTTCTCGATCTCCCAGAGGGGTATCATATTGTACACCCAGCCTCAAATGTGCTGGAAATGATTTTAAAATATATTGAAGCGCTGCCGCTCCCGTTAATACGGTTTCATCAGCGTTGATCCCCGAAGCCCAAGACGCTTCTCCCCAGGCATCAAGTTGCCATTGCTCACCAAGTGAATGGGTTGCATCAACACCCGCAAAAAAATTGTTTACATTATCTACCGGGTGTGTATTAAAAGTCATGCTCTCCCAGAATTCAAAATCATAATTGCGCAAGCCTATTGTGGGTTGCAATTGCACAGTACCAAAATCTAAGGGCACCTTCAATGCGGCCTCAACTTGTTGTGCTGAAACGCGCTGATTGCTCGCCGGTATAAGCGCATAATCAAGTTCAGCTTGTAGTACGCTGTCCTGACTGTAGCTTATCGTATGTGCAATCAAAAAGATCATAATAAAATACCTGTGCATTTTTGAATTCTAATTTTGGCCAAAACTACCGGCGGAATTTCAGTCTAAAAAAAATAGTAGATGAGCCCAGCAAATGCCTCTACCCACCCCAGTATTTTACCGATTAACCCCACGCCTCCTTGTTTGTAGTGTAAAACTTGGCGTTGAGGGTAGCTTTTTACCGATTGGTCTATTGTATTTGAGCAGCCCAAACCTGCCTGCTAGGTTTGCCCAAAATTCAACAGCCTATGTTTACTAAATGCATACAGATGCTTTGCCCGCTGGGCGTCTTGCTCTTGTTATTGACCTCTTGTGCGCAAGACGACTCGAGCTTTCCTGTAGGAGAAGATTGGGTAGAAAGCGATACACGTGTACTTTATATAGACACGATGACGGTAAGCAGCAGCACTTTTAAATTTGATTCGGTGCAGGTTTCTTCTACAGATCGCCTTCTGCTAGGTTCGTATACCGATCCTATTTTTGGCAAAACCACCAGTAAGATTTTCACTCAATTGTCTAACAGCACGTATACTTTAGATAGTGATGCAGTCTTTGATTCTATAGCGCTGATTCTTAATTATGATGATTATTTTTATAATGACACCACCCAAGTGCAGCGCTTAAAGATCCACGAAGTGCTTCAGGATATTAAGGCCACAGAGGATGGTTATTTTTACAATACCACTTCTTTTAATTATGATGAAAACACGGTAGGCGATGTACAGTTTGTACCGCGCCCTATTGATGAAGATTCGCTGCACCTGCGTCTAGATGATGACTATGGCAAGCTTTTGTTTTCGGAAATTCAAGAGAATGAAATCAACAATGCCGATGAATTTTTGCGCTATCATCGCGGACTCCTTTTAGATCCGGGAAGCGACAATACGACCATTCTAGGCATATTACCTACCAGTACTTTGCGCATTTATTACTCGCTTCCTAACGAAGTTGAAGTTGACGAAAGTGAGTCTTTTGATATGACCTTTAACAGTAGTTATACTTTTCACAACATCAGTAGCGAGCGTGATGACACCTATTTTTCAACATTAGAAGAACAAGAAGATGAGGTTGCCTCTAGTGCTACCAATATGATGAGTTACGTGCAAGGAGGCGTAGGCCTGGCCACACGTATAGATATTCCTAACCTTGCCGGTCTGGATTATATAGAAGGCAAAGGCACCTTACTAAGTGCTAACCTTGTGATCTCTCTTAATACCGCTACCGAAAGCACTTCGTTACCGGCACAAGAAACCTTGTCCTCTTATATCATAGATCAAAAAAATGTAGCGCTGGGAACCCTTTATGATTACGAAGGAAGTGAGGCTACCGCCAGCATTGCAGCAGAATCTGATGAATTTTCGCAACGTACTTACGCGCTTCCTATTCATTATTTCTTAGATGAAAAACGCACCGATTCTAATGGAGACAACTGGTATTTAGCCCTTGTTGATCCCGAAAACAACCAGTCGGTTAACCGCTATGCGTTCTTTGGAGAGCACGCGGCAGACGACGATCTCAAACTTCAAATCATACTTATATACGCGGTTTATGACGATGAATAAATGCTTTACAATCGCTTTTTTGATACTAGCAACAAGCAGTCTTTTGGCACAGACCAACGCGCTTTCTAATTCCCCTTACTCCGTTTTTGGTATTGGTATCCCTAATACCTTTACCACCGGAAAAACAAATGCGTTGGGAGGTGCCGGGATTGCTTTAAAATCAGACAATTCGCTTAACAACCTCAACCCCGCCTCATTGGGTGCAATGCCTTTAAAACACTTCTATTTTGATATAGGTTATAAAACACAACTGTATAGTTTGAGTCAAGGCGCGGGGAGTTCTAAACAAAGCAATTCAACTTTTTCTAATCTGGCGATGGCGTTTCCGGTGACTAAGAAGTCGGCTGTAAGTGTGGTTTTATCGCCTTATACAAATGTGGGTTACGACATCACCGGAATTTCTAGAAGTATTGAAGGCTCCACTTCATTTTATACCTCAGACGTCACTGCAAATGGTTCGGTTAATAGTCTTGATCTCAATTACGGGTACAACTTTTTTGACCGGTTGCGCCTAGGGGTGACAGGCTCTTATTTCTTCGGAAAAACAGAACAAACTGAGTATAACAGCATCGTAGGGTATGCGCTAGACATTCAGCGTGAAAATAGGTATAATGGTTTCCGTTTAGGAGCAGGTTTGCAATATGATGTAACCGAAAGTATTTCGATAGGATCAACCGTAAAATTACCCACTGCATTAGAAGCGACACAAAACAGCATAATCACCCAAGATTATGATGATGCGATCACCGAAGAAACTTCAGTTAAAGATTTTGAATTACCGCTAGAAATGGGCTTTGGTACCGAATTTAAATTTGGTAAAAGCTATGCCGTATATGCTGATTATACCAGAAAATTATGGTCGCAAACCGAACAAGAATCTTCGCTCAATACCTACAAAGATCAGGACAGTTTTAAAGCCGGACTAAATTTTACACCGCGTCCCGGTGGTTTATATTATTGGCAAAATGTAGAATATCGTGCCGGTGTTAATTACGACACAGGCTACCTGAACATAGCCGGTAGCGATGTCTCAAGTTATGCGGTAAGCGTAGGTCTGGGATTGCCGGTGAGCCGCAGCGGATCTAAGCTGAACCTGATGTATTCCTATGGAAGAAATGGAGAAATCGCAAACGGACTCATTCGCGAGAATATTCATTCTTTATCGCTCAATTTTAGCCTGGACGGTATTTGGTTTATGAAACCTAAGTACAATTAGTCTAACGCCAATTGATGAATATTTGCCGTACCTCCGTGTGCCTCATTTGAAATAAACAAAGTACCATCAGGATTAAAAGTAATGCCTTCGGGTTGCGCAAAATCGTCTTTATCCAGTTCGTACACTTTTTTAATCGCATACGTCTTGTCTAAAATAATGAGTTTTGGGTTGACTCCTTCTAACATATAAATTTCACCGGTTTTAGGATGAATCGCTAAATCTGATGGTCTGAAAGTTCGGCAGGCTTTATTCTTTTCAAATTTCTTAAACGCCTTGTCTTTCATATCTATTCTCGCTACCAGATCAGGCAACATTAAATGCTGTTTGAGATCAAAAGCATAAATCCCCTTTATATCTTCATCGTTAGGGTCCAGATCTTTGGGAGCGGTCAACAAGCGCTGGTTTTTTGCATCATAGGATAACGTCTCTACGTTATTTTTATGTGACATCGCAGATTGATAGGTTTTGGTCACGGGTTGTGCCGTTGCGTAGTTCTGAACTTCAAACAGCAAGCCGTCGCTGCGCATCACATAAGCATCCTCACCGGTAACAGCGATGCCCTCATAATCGCCATCGTCTGCAAACTCAATGGTTTTATCAATTTTATTTTTTGCCAAATCATAGATATAGATCAACCCATCTTCATCTTCAACAGCGGCAATCTTAGCATCACTCATCCAGGCAATCCCCGAAACTTCTTCTAAAGCATCAGGAAGCTCCCAAGTATTTACGATCTCTAGGGTGTTCCCTTTTTTCTTTTTGGGTTTTGGCGTTTTAAAGCTTCCAAAGGTGAGTAGCGCGATTAATAATGCCGAAGTATAGGATATAAAATTCATTGTATTATAGTTTAAAGAAGCCTGCAAAATTCAAGGCTGTAAACCAAAAGCGCATTGCCGCTTCTCATAGGCTTACACGAACAAAGTTCGGAAGCACCGTTTTCAATTTTCTTAAAAGGGTGCAAATGTTATGCCTTGCCGTACTAAATTCGTAAAAAGCCTGATTTTAAAGACAATTGCTATAAAGTCTTTGAAAGATCGCGCTTTAAATTTCAGATTATATAAAAATGAAAAGCTGAACCCAAGTTTGACTCGTAACGTGTACACGTTTTTTAATTTTGTCATTACCAAGATGTAAATTCCATCGCGGTAGAGAACCTTTATCGACACCAAAAAAAGCAGCATTGTGAAAAGCCTGGCTTATTTTCTGAGAACTAATTTTAAGACAGTAAGTTTTGGTTGGGTGTTGACCTTTCTCTCCAGTTTTGGCCAAACTTTTTTGATCTCACTGTATGTTCCCGAACTCATCAAAACCTTTGCTATTTCAGAAGGAACTTTTGGAAGTATTTACGCGCTGGGTACCGTGATCGCTTCGGTGGTGCTCATAACCGTTGGACATACTATAGATCATAAACCGGTAAAAAAAGTGGTATTTCTCAACTTTATCGGTCTTATCCTAAGTTGTTTGTTGCTGAGTTTTTCTGCGTATCACATCGCACTTTTAATCATCGCTATGATAGGTTTGCGACTAACAGGGCAAGGTATGCTCAGTCACATTAGTCAGACGGTTATGTCTCGATTTTACGGTGCAAATCGCGGAAAAGCGCTTAGTATTGCAGCTTTGGGATTCCCGATGGGCGAGGCCATTTTCCCAATTTGCATCACCACTTTAATAGTAACTTTTGGGTTTGAGGTTGCAGCACAGGCGAGTGCCGCTTTTTTGATTTTATACTTGTTTCTGCTTTCCTTTAGAGATCTTAGTTATTTTGATACCGAACAAAGCATCGCACAAAAACCTTCTTTAAAAATATTGGCAAAAGACTTTGGCGGAATCATCAAAGACCGCCGGTTTGCTATTATGATGCCCTCTACATTTATGCTGAGCTTTACATCTACCGCAGTATTTTTATATCAATATACGTTTGTGGAAGAAAAAGGCTGGTCAGTATCGCTATACGCTGCATTTTTTACCGGTTATGCCATCACACGCTTTGTGATGTCGATCGTTGGCGGGTTATGGGTTGACAAATTCACTGCAAAAAAACTCTATCGCTTTTTTCTAATTCCGCAGGCTTTAGGCCTCTTGCCGTTTGCTTTTATGGACAGTATTATCGGCGCGCTTCTATTTTTGATCGCGACTGGTATTACTACCGGAGTAGCAGGTACGGTAAAATCTGCAGTTTTAGCCGAAGTATACGGAACTCAAAAGTTAGGTGCCGTGAACAGCTTGTTCTCGATGTCTATGATTTTAAGTACCGCAGCGGCACCACTGCTTATAGGCTTTTTAATTGATCAAGGAGTCGCTTTTCCTTATTTGATGCTAACGCTCTTCGGCTTGCTTGTTTTAGCTATTCTGAACTCGCAACGCCTGGGTAGCGTTCCGCCGGCTAGTTTGTAGTCTTATAAAGTAGCGCCAAAAAGTGTAACAGGTTTTGGGGTTTTAATAATTTTGCCAAAACCGTATAGGAATTCCGTAGTACCATTCAGAATTCAATCGATATCGTAATTGTTCATTTTTGAGAATGTTTTTAAAACTCCATTATAGATTTGTATTTGTAGCGCTTGGTTTGCTTCTAAGCCTTTGCGCTTCTGCACAAAATTTTCTTCCGCCGGTTACCAACTACAACAGCACTACTTATAATGCTGCCAGCCAAAACTGGGGATTAAGCACCGATAGTGACGGAACGCTTTATGCCGCAAATAACGATGGCCTATTGCGCTTTGATGGTGAACGCTGGGAAGTATTTACCTTGCCTAACAAGACCGCGATTCGATCTGTGTTTTGCATCAAAGACCGCATTTACACCGGCTCTTATGAAGAGTTTGGCTATTGGACCGAAGATGCCTACGGCAGCCTGCAATACACATCGCTTTCTAAACTCATCTCGACCACATTTGCCAATGAAGAATTCTGGCAAATCACCGCTTGGCAAGGCGCAATCGTATTTAGATCTTTTGGTAATTTATACGTTTACAACGGCCAGACCATTACTACGCAAAGACCGCAAACCATCATTACCGCTATGCAGGTGCATAATGATAAGCTGCTGTTAGGTTCTAATTATGGGGAAATTTTCGAATTTGATCAAGACCGTTTTCAGTCTTATGCCGAGAATAGCATAAGCGCGAGTTCTATCATTGAGTTGAGCACTTATGATAATCAGCTCTTAGCAGGCACGCGACGCCAAGGTATTTATAGCTTAAAAAATGGTGTGTTCTCACCTTGGGGCTCCGAAGCGTTAAAGGCATTTCTGGCAGTCAACGAACTAAATAAAATTCAGCCGGTAGATCAGGATCTTGTCATTCTGGGTACGGTTAAAGGCGGTATTCTTTATTACAACCCAAAGACCGGAGCCTTAAAAAATCATTTTAGACAAAATGGTTTGCAAAACAACACCGTACTCTCTTTGCATAAAGACCGCTCCAAGATTTGGATTGGTCTTGACAATGGTATTGACGTGGTGGTTCCTAACACAGCGATTCAATATTTACTGGACAATACAGGCCAGCTGGGTGCTGTTTATGATATTGCTTCGCTTGACGGAAGTTTATATGTTGGCAGCAATACCGGAGTACATAAAATAACCGAACAAGGTATTTTCTTTATTCCCGGCTCTCAAGGTCAGGTATGGAGCTTAACCAAGATTGAAGGGCGTTTGTTTGTAAATCACAATCTCGGTTTGTTTGAACTGAAAAACGATGCTCTAAAATTGGTTTCAGGAATATCCGGAAGTTTTGGCCTTACCGCGATTCCACAATCGTCATCCTACTTTAATACTACTTATAACGGGTTGCGTAAATACACGTTGACCGAAGGTACGCTCCTAAATCAACCCCTAGCCGAAGGTGGTGGAGCGCCGGTAGAACACGTGATTTTTGAGGATCAAAACTACTTTTGGGCAGCGCATCCTTATAAAGGTTTTTACAGAGCACAGTTGAATAATCAACAACAACGTATTGAAAACAAAGAGTCTTACATAGACTATGAAGCCCTAGCAGCTTACAAAACCGAAATACATAAGCTAGAAGGTGAAATCGCTTTTTATAATGCCGGTTCGTGGTACCGCTACAATAGTATAAGTGATACTCTCGAGGAATTTGAAGATCTCAAAGCCTATACTTCTTATGCCCTATTGAGCAATCAAGACAACAGTTATTGGTTTAAAAACCGAAACGGAGCCGGACTTATTTATACCAATTTTAGTTCAGATAGTATTTTTATCGAAGAACCGCTACTGGAATCTCGCATCATTAAGAATTATGAAAAAATCGTAAAGCGTAACGATAGCATTTATTACATCACCTTAAACGAAGGTTTTGCCCGACTCAATCTGGCTCAACTTCAGCGAAACAACGCAAACCAGAATCTTAGTACACCACTTCTGAATAGCATCAAAACCAACAATAAAGCTTTAGCCCTTGATCAAAGTATTGAAATTCCGTTTAAAGAAGCAGGACAGATAGAAATAGCTATCGCAGCACCTCAATTGCACAACCCCAAATTCTTTTACAGCTTATCGAATGGATTATCAGGTCAATCTAATGGAACTCTGAATTTTCAAAATTTACAGGCCGGAAGCTACACCTTAAAGATCTGGCCTGAACTTAACGGGCAACGCGGGGATCAGCCGTTAAACGTAACCTTTTTGATCAAAAGACCGTGGTACTTGTCTAATTTAATGATCGTGGTGTATGTGCTCTTGTTGTTTGGTGTGATCTTCTTGGTGGCTTACATCAATAAACAAAAACTGAATAAACACCGAAGAGAACTAGAAGAGCGACTGGTAAAAGAACAAGAGCGTAAAAATCAACTCGCTGAGCGCAATAACCTTCTTGAAGAAATCAACGCTAAACGTAAAGAATTGGCCAACACTACATATTTAGCAGCCAAACGTAATAGCAGTCTGATCGATATTAAAAATGATCTGGAAGCTGTAAAAGATAAAAGTGACAATCAGAAGAAGGTTAGTTCGATTCAAAATAAGATCAATCACATCATTGATGCAAAAGACAATTGGAAAGTATTTGAGACTACGTTCAAAGAAATTAATAATGATTTCTTTCAGCAATTGTTAGAAGATCATCCTACGTTGAGTTCGAAGGATCTAAAATTATGTGCGTATTTAAAGATGAATCTAAGCACTAAAGAAATCGCTCCGTTGATGGCAATTTCTGTCCGCGGAGTAGAGATTCACCGCTACCGATTACGTAAAAAACTAGACTTGAAGAGCGGTAAGAATTTATCAAAATATCTTATTAAAAATTATTAAATTCTCATACTTCAATAGTCAATTTTAGCAATTTATACTTTCTCATTACTACATCAAAGGCTTTTACGAAAACGTTATAACTTAAAATTTTAAATCACAATCAACTGTTTTACAGGCAATTATTAGTTTTTAACAGTTTGATGTATTTGTTATGTACCTATATTAACTTATTGTGATGCTATATTCACCCAAAATTCACATAAAACAAACTCAAACTTTAGTGTATGAAACTTAAAATAACCCTTCTGTTTCTTTTGTCGCTGATCACCTTAGGAGTGCAAGCGCAGGAGACAAAAACAGTTACCGGTACAATACGCGATACTCGTGATGTACCGCTTCCGGGAGCAGAACTAAAAGTCGTTGACAAAAACGAATATGCTGTTACCGATTTTGACGGAAACTACTCCTTAGAAGTTGTCGTAGGAGATCAAGTACGCATCACGTATTTAGGATTCCAGACGCAAACGTTTTCTATTACTAATGACGATGTATATAACATCGCGTTGCAAGATGAGTCTAGCGAATTAGACGAAGTTGTAGTAGTAGGTTATGGTAACCAGAAAAAATCTGACATCACCGGTGCGATCGTTTCTGTTGATAACGAAGAGATTACCAAGCAGCCGGCTACTTCAGCATTAACCTCTGTTCAAGGTAAAGTTGCCGGTGTAAATATTATCGCAAACGATGCACCCGGTTCTACGCCTACGGTTTTAATGCGTGGTCTAGGTACTGCAGAAGGTGGTAGATCGCCACTTTATATTGTAGACGGTCAACCTTTATCTGACATCACAAGCATCAACCCTAACGATATCGAGTCTATCGACTTCCTAAAAGGTGCTTCTTATGCTAACATTTACGGGATACGTGCAGCAAACGGGGTTATTTTGATTACTACTAAACGAGGTAAACAAGGTAAAACCACCTTTAACTTTGAATCCTACTACGGTGCAAAAACCATTTTGAATCCGGTAAAAATGGCCAATGCAGCACAGTACACGCAATACTTCAATGAAGAAAGTGCTGCAAACGGTGGTTTCTTACTTCAGCAAAACCAGCGTTATAATACAGATTGGTATGACGAACTCTTACAAACCGGTACGATCAATAACAATAGCTTTTCGGTTTCCGGAGCAGGAGAGAGCATCGACTATTTCTTAAGCTACAACCTGTATCAGGAAAAAGGTATTTTAGAAGGTCAGCAATACAATCGTGGTACGATACGCAGCAACAACACCTATCACCTGTTCAATGACCGCCTTCGTTTTGTACAAAACTTAAACGTGGCGTATACTAACGAAACACCAAAACCTTTTGGAGCTTTCAGTACAGCATATCGCCAGTCTCCTTTGGTTCCTGTGCGTTATGACAATGGGCTTTTTGGGCAATCTTTTGTTAATCAAACTACCGGAGTTGTAGACTTTAACACGCAACCGGGAGAAACTTTAGGTCGTTTAAATTCACACGGAAACCCGGTTTCTCAAGTGTACTATCAAGATCAGCAGATCAATACTACCAGTCTTCAGGGACAAATCGCTGCAGAACTTGACATTACAGATGATTTGATGTTGACTACCCGTTTTGGTGCGACAAAATATTATGCAACAAGCAAGAGCTTTACAGATATTAGAAGTCAGTGGTTAAATGCTGACCCTAACCGAACTGAAGCATTTTTTGATGCACAGCGTGTACCTAATGACGATGGTGTGGTTTCTACAGAATATGCAAACAACTCTTACACGATTAGACGTACAGAGTCATACCGTTGGAATATTGAAAGTTTCCTTACCTATGACAAGTCTTTTGACAAGCACAACTTGAGCGCAACCGTAGGAATCAGCCGTGAGAACTATCAAGGTGGAGAATTTACAGAGTCTCAGGCTTACGATGTAGAGGCTGATCCTAATCTGCGTAATTTCAACTTAAGAACAAGCCAGTTGTTTAATGACAACGTAGATGGCGATACGTATCAAAGCACCAATCTACAGTCTTATTTTGGTCGTGTAGAATACAACTACGATCAGCGCTACTATGTACGTGCGGTATTAAGACGTGATGGTACTAGTGATTTTGCTACCGGAGACAACAACTTCTTTGGGTACTTCCCGGCGGTAAGTTTAGGTTGGACGATGACTAACGAAGCTTTTATGGAAGATAACGGCGTGTTAGACAACCTGAAATTGTTTGCAGGTTGGGGTAAATTGGGTAACCAGGCGATTCCATTTAACGTGCAGTCGATCAACGCAGGATCAGGAAGCCGAAACACCAACTATGTATTTGGACCTACTCAAAGCTTAATTGTAGGTGCTGCTTTAGGAACACCGGCAATCCCACTTTCTTGGGAGGTGACTGAAGAATTTGAAGCTGGTTTTGACTTTGCTTTATTCAACAGAAAACTTTCAGGTACGATCGATTACTATAGCCGTTTAAATACTAACGCTATTTTAAATGTGCGTCCGTTATTAAACTCAGAATTCAGCAGCAACTTCTTTGATGAAGCTGCAGAGATCTCAAACTCAGGTTTTGAATTCTTAGTTAACTGGAGAGATCAGATAGGTTCTGACTTTACATATAACATTGGTGTTAACCTTTCTACAAATAAAAACCGCGTACAAAATGTGAGACCTGCTTATGACGGTGCCATTGGTGGTAGTTTAGGTAACGGTCGTATCACAAAACGTCTTGCTGAAGGCCAGCCTATTTTTGCCTGGTGGATGTATGAAGCAGACGGCGTATGGCAAACACAAGAAGAGATCGACAACAACACTTCTTTAGGTAGTGCTGCTCCAGGTCACTTGCGTTATGTAGATCAAAATGATGATGGTGTTATTGATGACCGTGATAAAAAATATTTCGGTTCTTATATTCCTACGTATAACTACGGGATCAATATAGGTGCTAACTACAAAAACTTTGACTTAAGTGTTTCTGGTTTTGGTGTAGGCGGTAACAAGGTTTATAACGGACTTTACAGCACAAGACTAGGTGGAGAAAATATTTCTGAAGACATCTTTAACAAAAGATGGACAGGACCAGGCTCTACTAACGTGAATCCCGGAGCAGATCGTGATGTTGAAGCTTCTTCGTATTACCTAGAAGATGGTTCTTACTTTAGAATCAACAACATTACCGTAGGATACACATTACCTGAAATCTCTTCATTTGTAAGCAGTGCACGCGTGTATGTAACGCTTCAAAACCCATTTATGTTTACAGATTATTCAGGATTTACTCCAGAACTAAATCAAAATGGAGACCCTACAAATACAACGGGTATCGAGCTTTCAGCATATCCTAACACTCGTTCGTTCATTGTTGGAGCAAACTTCAAATTATAAAAAACAAAGCACTATGAAATTTATATATAAAACACTCGTATTAAGCCTTTTTACCGGGCTTGTCTTTAGCAGTTGTGATGACTTTGTTGAAGATGTAGATATTGTAGATCCTGTCGCCGAAGATGGTGAAGACTATTTACCGGTTGAATTTCTTACTTCAGTCTATGGGATGCATACCGATTTTTCTTATGCATTCTCTTATCTGGGAATCACCGAAATCATTTCTGACAATTCAGATAAAGGAAGTTCGCCTACCGATTCTGGGGCAGACAAGCGCGTATTAGACGATTTGACTTTTACTTCTTCGTCTGGTTCGGTAACTGCAATGTGGACGCAGTGGTATAAAACTGTGGGGCGCGCATCTCAAGCTATTGATATCGCGCAAAACTATGAAGGGCAAACTCAGGTTCCTAGCTCTAGAGTTGTAGGAGAAGCTAAATTTTTAAGAGCGCTGAACTATTTCTGGTTAGTACGTTCGTTTGGAGCAATTCCTATTCAGGAAATTGACCTTGTAGAGCGTGCACCGGTTGACGAAGTATACGCGTATATCGAGCAAGATTTATTGGATGCGATTGACGCGCTTCCCTTAAAAAATGACTACGCGACCGAAGATTTAGGTCGTGCAACCAGAGGTGCTGCTCAGGGTTTATTGGCTAAGGTGTATTTATACCAAGAACGCTGGCAAGATGCCGCAGATATGGCAAACAATGTGATCACGTCTAACCAATACAGTCTTGATCCTGATTATGCGAATATCTGGAGAGAAACCGGTGAAAACGGTCCTGGTTCTTTATTTGAAATCCAAGCGCGTGGAGAAATTCCTCAGCACGGAGTGCAACAATATTCTCAAACCCAAGGTGCCCGTGGTACCGGTGGTTGGGGATGGGGTTTCAACACACCTTCTCAAAATCTAGAAGATGCGTTTAACGCAGCAGGTGATGACATTCGTCGTGATGCAACCATCATTTTTGCCGGCGAGACCCTTTTTGACGGTCGTGAAGTAAATGCCGGTGTAGAAAATCCACGTTATAACGAGAAGGCCTATTCTTCTTCAAATGCAGGTCAAAGTGACGGTGATAAAAACATCAGAGTTTTACGCTACGCGGAAGTACTCCTTATTCGTGCTGAAGCATTAAACGAACTTGGACAAACCAGCGCAGCTTTGGCACCGCTTAACCAAGTAAGAACACGTGTTTCTTTACCGGCTGTAACGTCTACAGATCAAGGAACTGTACGCCAAGCGATCTGGACAGAACGTCGCCTGGAGTTAGCTATGGAGCACGACCGCTGGTTTGATTTAAATCGTACCGGTCAGGCTCAAGCAGCAATGGCAGCAGACGGAAAAACCTTTGTAACCGGAAAACACGAGTTGTTCCCAATTCCAAACAACCAATTGGTTCAAACTCCAGAGATGACTCAGAATCCTGGGTACTAAACACATTAAAGAAGCTTTATGCGTTTTATTTTAATTGTAGTGGTTCTTGCAACACTCGTTGCTTGTAAGAATCAAAATACTGCGGAAGAAAACCGGGAAGTGGCTGCCACCACTTCCCCAGCTTCCACAGAAGAAGACCAACTTCTTGACGAAGTTCAAAAACAGACCATCAGTTACTTTTGGGAAGGTGCCAATACAGATTCAGGCTTAGCGCCAGAGCGTATTCATATGGACGGCATCTACCCTTCTGATGATAAAAATGTAGTCACCATAGGTGGAACCGGTTTTGGCCTGATGGCTCTCGTTGCCGGAGCAAAACGTGGGTTTATCCCGAAGGATTCGGCTTTTGCCCGCTTTCAGAAAATGGTTGATTTTTTAGATAATGCAGATCGTTTTCACGGGGCTTGGCCACATTGGCTGGACGGCACCACAGGGAAAGTAAAACCTTTCAGTAAAAATGATGATGGTGGAGATCTTGTTGAAACCGCTTTTTTGGTTCAAGGTTTACTTAGCGTTGCAGAATATTATAAAGACGGTTCTGAAGAAGAGCAGGCTCTCGCAGCGCAAATTCAGCGTATGTGGGAAGAAGTAGAATGGGATTGGTACACGCAAGGCGAAGACGTGCTGTACTGGCATTGGTCCCCTAATGTAGGCTGGGAAATGAATTTTCCCGTAGGTGGTTATAACGAAGCTTTGGTGATGTATGTTCTTGCTGCTGCTTCTCCTACCCACCCTATTTCAAAAGAAGTTTATGAAAAGGGCTGGGCTGTTGATGGTCAGATCGCAAAAGATACCACAATGTACGGTTTGCGTACGGTGCTTAATCATTACGAACACAATGACGACGCTCCGGTAGGTCCTTTATTTTGGGCACATTACAGCTACTTAGGTCTTAATCCAAAAGGCTTGACTGATCAATTTGGTGACTATTGGAAACTGAATGTCAATCACGCAAAAATTCAATATGAATATGCACTAGATAATCCCAAAGAATTCAAAGGCTACGGCCCTGAGCTTTGGGGAATGACATCCAGTTATTCTATGAAGGGTTATGCCGGTCACCGCCCGGGCAATGACCTCGGTGTGATCTCACCCACCGCTGCATTATCGTCTATGCCTTACACCCCTAAAGAAAGCAAGGCCTTTTTAGAGCATTTGTACACCGATCTGGATTCTCTTGTGGGAACTTATGGCCCTTACGATGCGTTTAGCCTTGAAGAAGATTGGTATTTACCGCGCTATCTGGCGATTGACCAAGGACCAATTCCTGTGATGATCGAGAATTACCGAAGCGGATTACTGTGGGATCTGTTTATGAACAATGAAGACGTCCTTAACGGATTGAGAAAATTAGGCTTTTCAAGCCCTTATTTAAAAACTGAAGAAGATTAAGTATTCTATCTACATAGCGCTAACACTAGCACTACTTGGGTGTTCCAGCGACAGCGGCGATGCTGTCGCTGAACTTCCTGAGGAAACTCCCGAAGAAGGCAATGGCGGTGAAAACCCCACACCTGAACCGGAGTTGACCGATGACGAATTATTAGACCTCACTCAAGAAGAAACCTTTAAATTTTTCTGGGATTTTGCTAACGCGGAATCGGGCGGTGCGCGAGAGCGTTATCTTCCTGCTAATCCTGGTCAGGATCAAAATATTGTCACCACCGGCGGAACCGGCTTTGGAATGATGGCGATCTTGGTAGGAATAGAACGCGGCTTTATCTCCAGAACCGAAGGTTTTAACCGACTTACAACGCTGCTCGATTTTCTGGAACATGCAGATCGTTTTCACGGTGCCTGGCCACACTGGCTTAACGGAAGCACCGGTGAAGTGATTCCGTTTTCAGATTTAGATGACGGAGCAGACTTAGTTGAAACTGCTTTTCTTGCTCAAGGATTGATCACCGTGGGTGAATATTTTAAATCTGGCTCAAGCGATGAACAAACCTTAGCTACACAAGCTTTTGATCTGGTTTCGGCAGTAGAATGGAATTGGTTTACGCAAGGCAAAAATGTGCTGTACTGGCATTGGAGCCCCGATAATGACTTTGCGATCAACCTAAAATTACAAGGCTATAACGAGACGCTAATTACTTACATTTTAGCCGCGGCCTCTGAAAACTTCAGTATTGAACCTGAAGTATATAACGAAGGCTGGGCACAAAATGGAGCTATCGCCTCTTCGGCGAATGCTTTTGGGTATCCCCTTGAAGTGAAACACGCGGGAGCAGAGCAAACCGGTGGCCCGTTATTTTGGGCGCATTATTCTTATTTAGGTTTAAATCCGTTTGGGCTTTCTGATGCTTATGTAAACTATGAGACCGCAACGGTAAATCACGCATTAAGCAACTATGCCTATTGCGTTCAAAATCCCTTAGGATGGCGCGATTATGGTCAAGATTTGTGGGGATTAACCGCAAGCTACACCTTAAATGCAGACGGAAGTTTAGGCTACAAGGCGCATCGTCCGGGTGATGATACCGGTGTGATTTCACCTACTGCTGCATTGAGTTCGTTTCCGTATACGCCACAAGAATCCATGGCAGCCTTACGCAGTTTTTATGATCTTGAAAACATACTGTTAGGACCTGCCGGCTTTTATGATGCTTTTAGTCCGCAACAAAATTATGCCGTAGCCGAAGCCTATCTCGCCATAGATCAAGGTCCAATTATCGTGATGATTGAGAATTACCGCAGTGGCCTACTTTGGCGTCTTTTTATGCAGAATGAAAGCGTACAAGCGGGATTAGAAAAACTCAATTTTAACTACACCATACCTCAATAATATGAAGATCCAACTTTCTATACTCTTTTTGCTTTTCACTACTACACTGGCATTAGCACAAGACAGTTTTGAACAAGCGGTGTATCATAGTGAGGGAGACAGTTTACAATACCGCATTCAATATCCTTTAAACTACGATCAAACAAAAAAATATCCTTTGGTTTTGTTCTTACATGGCGCGGGAGAGCGCGGGTCAGACAACCAATCACAGCTGACACACGGTTCTGCGCTTTTTGCAAATCCCGGAATGCGCAATGCTTTTCCGGCGATTGTGATCTTTCCGCAGTGTCCTAAAGATTCATATTGGGCCAATGTAGATGTAAACCGCAGCAATTATCCTATTGGGATCACCTTTCACCCCGATCAAGAGCCTACGCCGCATTTAAAAATGGCCGGCGAACTCGTCGCTTCTTTTATCGATGAAGGAAAAGTAGATACTTCTCGAGTATACATCGCCGGACTTTCTATGGGCGGAATGGGAACGTACGAGATGGTTCAACGCCACCCCGACACCTTTGCTGCTGCGATCGCCATTTGTGGCGCCGGCAGTACAGAACCTGTAAAAAATTACGCCTTGAAAACCCCGTTTTGGATCATTCACGGTGCTGACGATAATGTGGTAAAACCCACGTACAGTTTACAAATGGCAAATGCAATGCTTGAAGCCGGCGCAAGACCTCGTGTTACGGTTTATGAGCACGCCAATCATAACAGTTGGGATCCTGCTTTTGCAGAACCTGACTTTCTTCAATGGCTTTTTAGTCATACAAAAAACTAAAATACACACAAAGACAAAATTGCAACCCTAATGAAAAATAGACTCTCAAAACTCATTCTTGCTGCCGTTATTCTTATCGGCGCACAAACCTTCGCTCAGGAAGCACAACACATTCCTGAGGTTGAAGCCTTGCTTAAAAAAATGACCTTAGAAGAAAAAATAGGTCAGCTTAACTTGCTTACACCAGGCGGCGGTGTGGCTACAGGATCTGTAGTAAGTAAGAATGTGGAAGAAAAAATTAAAGCCGGAAATGTAGGTGGCTTATTCGGTGTGACCGGCCCTGATAAAATTCGTCAGGCGCAGGAGATCGCTGTAAAAAACACCCGATTGGGAATTCCGCTTTTAATTGGTTCTGATATCATTCACGGGTACAAAACCACTTTTCCTATTCCGTTAGGATTATCCAGTAGCTGGGATATGGAATTGATCGAAAAAACCGCACAGATCGCTGCAAAAGAAGCCACTGCTGACGGGATCAACTGGAACTTCTCTCCTATGGTTGACATTGCGCGCGACCCACGATGGGGACGCATTTCTGAAGGTGCAGGTGAAGATCCTTATTTAGGTTCGGCGATCGCAAAAGCTATGGTTACCGGTTATCAGCAAGAAGATCTTACCGAAGAAAACACGATGATCTCTACCGTAAAACACTTTGCGCTTTACGGTGCTTCTGAAGGTGGTCGCGATTACAACACTACCGATATGAGCCGTGTAAAAATGTTTAACGAATACTTGCCGCCGTACAAAGCCGCGATAGACGCCGGCGCTGAAAGTGTGATGAGTTCGTTTAACGACGTAGACGGCGTTCCTGCAAGTGGAAACAAATGGTTATTGACTGATTTGCTTCGCGAGCAATGGGGCTTTGAAGGTTTTGTAGTTTCAGATTACACTTCTGTCAATGAAATGATTGCTCACGGTTTGGGTGATTTACAATCCGTTTCTGCGCTTTCTATCAATGCCGGTTTAGATATGGATATGGTAGGCGAAGGTTTCCTTACCACACTTAAAAAATCTGTGGACGAAGGTAAAGTTTCTGAAGCAACCATCACAAACGCATGCCGTCGTATTTTGGAAGCAAAATACAAACTCGGTCTTTTTGAGGACCCTTATAAATATTCAGACAGTAAGCGTCCAGAACGCGACATTTTAACTGCTGCAAATAAAGAAGTAGCGCGTAAAGCAGCCCGCAAATCTTTTGTGTTGTTAAAGAATGAAAATAAAACGCTTCCACTGGCCAAAACGGCTAAGATCGCTTTGGTTGGTCCTTTGGCTAACAATAAAAACAATATGTTAGGAACTTGGGCTCCTACGGGTGATCCACAGCTTTCAACTCCTATTCTTGAAGGTTTAAAAAATGTAGCTCCTAATGCTGAAATCAGCTTCGCAAAAGGTGCGAATATTTCTAATGATTCCGCTTTCGCGAAAAAAATAAACGTATTTGGTCCGCGTATTGAAATTTCAGAAGCAACTCCTGAAGCACTACTTAAAGAAGCACTAGAGAATGCTAAAACTGCAGATGTGGTTGTAGCCGTTGTGGGTGAAGCTTCAGAAATGAGCGGTGAATCTTCAAGCCGTACCGACATCACGATTCCTAAAAGTCAAAAAACCTTAATTCAAGAATTAGTAAAAACAGGCAAGCCTGTAGTTCTCGTTTTAATGAGCGGAAGACCGCTAGACATCACTGCAGAATTAGCACTTCCGGTAAGTATTTTACAGGTTTGGCATCCGGGTATTGAAGCGGGTAATGCCGTTGCCGATGTACTTTTTGGAGACCATAATCCATCAGGAAAATTAACCGCCAGCTGGCCGCAAAACGTTGGTCAGATCCCGGTTTATCACAGCATGAAAACCACCGGACGTCCTGCTCCATCTACTGAATTTCAAAAATTCAAGTCACAGTATCTTGATGCTGCTAATGCTCCTGCGCTTGCTTTTGGTTACGGATTAAGCTACACCACTTTTGAGTATAGCAATTTAAAATTGAGCTCAAAAAGCATCGGGCAAAATGAAGACATTACCGTGATGGTTGATGTAACCAACACCGGAGCTTACGACGGTGAAGAAGTAGTACAGCTCTATCTTCACGATGTAGTACGCAGCATAACGCCACCTATGCGCACGTTAAAAGGATTTCATAAAGTATTTATAAAGAAAGGTGAGACCAAAACCGTTGAACTAACTTTAAAAGCAGAAGAATTAAAATTTTATAACGGTTCGCTTGAATTCATTTCAGAACCGGGAGAATTTGAAGTTTTTGTAGGTGGAGACAGTAATGCCGCACTTAAAGAAACCTTTACGTTAAACTAATTTTTAGCCAGATGAAACGCCAGATCAGCATTCTATTTGTTTTCCTTTTTATCACTCTTGTTGCGCAAGCTCAGGAAAAATTTGTCGGACAAGTATATGCCGATCTGGTTAAATCAACCCATACTTACAGCGACACGCTGAAACTGGATTTTTATACCGCAAAACAAGCTGAGAACGACAGCGACCGACCTTTAGTTGTACTCGTTCACGGTGGTGGTTTTAGCGGTGGAAAACGCGACAATCCGATGGAGGTTAAGTTTTCTCAAACGCTAGCCACAAAAGGTTATGCGGTGGCTTCTATGAGTTATAATCTTACTCGAAAAGGTAAAGCCACAGGTTTTGGATGTGCGTGTCCTGCTTCAGAGAAAATGGACACCTTTAAGCAAACAACCGCAGATATTTTAAAAGCGATCGACTATTTAAAGTCGAATGCTGAATTCCATTTTGATGCTGAAAAGATCATTCTTGCAGGCAGCAGCGCTGGTGCAGAAGGAGTTTTGAATACGGCTTATATGGCCAATCACCCGGATTTTAAATATTTAGGTGACTATCCTAAAATTGCAGCTGTGGTTTCTCTTGCGGGAGCGGTGGTAGATGCACGTTACATCACCAAAGAAAATGCCGTACCCGGGTTTTTCATTCACGGAGATGCTGACAATTTGGTGCCTTACAACAGTCAGCCGCATCACTTTTGCGCACCGGATACTCCTGGGTTTCTTCCGCTGGATGGAGATGCTTTTATAACAGCTCGATTAAAAGATCTTGATGCCTCCTACACCTTGCTGACCGCACCTCAAGGTAATCACGACTGGGCAAATTTGGGTTATGCTTTTGTAAATGAGATCGCCACTTTTATCAACGCGGTGGTCAATGAAAATCAATTGATTCAGCACGAAGAGCAGGTTGAAAAAAAATAATTTTATGAAAAAGCTTCTTTCTTTACTCCTTATAATTTCGGCATTATATTCTTGTAAAACCGAAACGAAAAAAACCGAAGTCGCCGAAGCAAAACCCGAAAAACCCAACATTATTTTTATCATGTCTGACGACCACGCGTTTCAGGCAATAAGTGCCTACGGGCATCCCGTGAGCCAGTTGGCACCTACTCCTAATATTGATCGCATCGCTCAAAACGGAATGCGTATGGATCGCGCCTATGTTACCAATTCCATCTGTGGGCCAAGTCGCGCGGTGATTCTTACCGGAAAACACAGCCACATCAATGGGTTTAGACAAAATGGAGATCGTTTTGATGGCGACCAGCCTACACTGCCTAAAAAGCTTCAAGAATTAGGCTACACTACCGCCATTTTAGGAAAATGGCATTTACACGGATATCCACAAGGATTTGATCATTGGAAGATCATTCAAGACCAAGGAAATTATTATAATCCCAATTTTATTGAAGCTGGCGATACTACGCAGATTGAAGGGTACGCCACCGATATTATCACAGAAAATGCGATTACTTGGCTTGATCAACAGCGTGATACTACAAAGCCCTTTTTTATGATGGTGCACCACAAAGCACCGCACAGAAACTGGATGCCGGCGCTGCGTTATGCCAATAAATACGACTCGATAAACTTTCCGTTACCAGAAACTTATTTTACAGATCACGAAGGCTCAAAGGCTTCTAAGGAGCAACTGCAGACGATTTATAAAGATATGTATGAAGGCCACGATCTAAAAATGACCAAGAAACTCGGAAGTTCTGAGTTGGCACACAATCCCTGGACAACCGATTTTGAACGCATGACACCGGAGCAACGTGCAGCTTGGGATAAAGCTTATCAAGCGAAAAATGATGCGTTTCACAAAGCCGATTTGCACGGTAAAGCCTTAGCCGAATGGAAAGGACAGCGCTATTTACGCGATTACATGGCGACGATTGCGGCGGTTGATGAAGGCGTGGGGAATATTTTAGACTATCTGGAAGCCAACAATTTGGACGAAAACACCATCGTAGTGTATACTTCTGACCAAGGGTTTTATTTAGGCGAAAAAGGCTTTTTTGATAAGCGGTATATGTATGAAGAATCTTACCGTACGCCTTTATTGGTTCAATATCCAAAAGCAATCAAAGCCGGAAGCCACAGCGAAGCTTTGGTACAAAACTTAGATTTTGCCCAAACCTTTCTCGATTATGCCGAGGGTAACAACTTAGCTACCGACATGCAAGGACAATCTTTGCGACCTGTATTGGAGCAACACGTTGAAGCCGATGATTTTAGAGAGGTGCTGTATTATCATTATTATGATTTCCCGGCCTTTCATATGGTTAAAAAGCACTACGGAATCAGCACCAAACGCTATAAGTTGATGCATTTTTATGATGATATCGACACTTGGGAATTCTATGATCTGGAAAGTGACCCGCAAGAAGTTCAGAATAAAATTGATGATCCTGCGTATGCAAATGTGATCGAAAGCTTACACAAAAAGCTCGATTCTGTTCAGGAAGTTTATGGCGTTACTGAAAAAGAATTTGAACGAGCTCCGGCAGAACGCGTTGCGCGTGAGTATAAAAACTTTGAGCGCCTGCGTGGTACGCCGATGCAGTAGCTTAATGATCTCATAACACGCCCTCGATATGTATTGAGGGCTTTTGTTTTAATTTTAATTGCTTAAATCCAATCAACTATGAAATCACTCCTTGCAGGCTTTAGTCTGTTTTTTTGCCTCAATCTACTCAGCGCACAAGAGGTAAGCCTAATGACTTATAATATTAGAATGTCAACTGAATCTGACGGAGCAGACGCTTGGAGCAAACGCAAAGAATATCTTACCAATCAAGTGTTGTTCTATGCGCCGGATGTGATGGGTGTGCAAGAAGCATTGCCTGAGCAAATGGATTATTTAAGCAAGCACCTTACCGGCTACAAGCACGTAGGCGTAGGTCGAGAAGGAAAAAATAAAGGGGAATTTTCGGCTATATTCTATAATGCAGACCGACTTAAAGTCTTAGAAGACGATACCTTTTGGCTTTCTGAAACTCCGGAAAAAATCTCTACCGGTTGGGATGCGGCGCTTCCGCGTATTTGTACCTATGCGTTGTTTAAAGACAAAAAATCAAATGAAAAATTCTATGTATTCAACACGCATTTTGATCACGTAGGTATTGAAGCGCGCAAAAATGCTTCAGCTTTGATCTTAGCAAAAATCAAAGAATTGAATCCTAAAAATCTACCAGCTTTTGTAAGCGGCGATCTAAATCTGGAACCTGACAGCGCACCTATTGCTGTGCTAAAAACCGAACTTGACGACACGCACGATTTAGCGCCAAATGGTGCTTTTGGCCCAATAGGAACTTTTAATGGCTTCAAATTCTCTGAGCCCGTAACCCGAAGAATCGATTATATTTTTCAGGCAAAAAGCAACAACAGTAAGGTGTTAAAACACGCAACCTTAAGCGATTCTAAAGATTTACATTATGCATCTGATCACTTACCGGTTTACGTTTTGATAGACTTAAAACCTTAATTTTTTGAATTATCTAATAAAAATTCAAAAACTAATACTACTTTTGTGCTTTATTCAAGAAATTAATCCGAACTCCCGATTCGGTATTTTATAAAGAAGTTGTGTTGTTTTCGGGTAACACCGAAAACTGGTTTTGTAGTGAAACCTTTGAGAAGCTTTACCTTAAATGGTGAGGCTTTTTTGTTTTAAATACGATTCAAAAAAACCTCTAAGCTTTTATAATTGGTGCGTTGAACATAAAACTATCTAACCACCGCTCAAATCTGCTGTCAAATTCTTCTGCAAAAACCAAGTATTGACACTTCCCAATACTTTCAGGCGTGCGGGTTACTTCAGAAAGATTACTGTTTCTAAAAACAAAACCTGCGTCTTCTATTATGCACATTTTTAGCTTATTGAGGTTGATTCCGTTTAGGTAAAAAATCTTGTTGAGGCGCTTAGGAGTCGCAATGACGATATCAGTACCATCATAAATCTCATCGCGTTGATCGTCTATGTTTTTCTCATCGTATGCACAATAAACACGAAGATCTGTGCCTTGAGTATAACTGTGAAATTCAGATTCAAGATCTAAAGCTGCTTGCTTGTCTTTAACAAAAATGAGCACACGCGGCGCGTCTTCAAAAGCCCTTCCTTTCAATTTCTGAATTGTGCTAATGACAATAGTAGTGGTTTTGCCGGAACCTTCGGGAGCTATTGCAAACATACTCATACCTCCTTTTATTTTTGAAAAGATCTTTTTCTGAAAAGGTAAGGGAGCTGTAAAGCCTTTGCGTTGCAAGGTTTCTTTCAAGGGCTCTATTAATTTTTTAAACGACATAACGCGTATTTCTGGAATGAACGCAAATATAGTTGATGTAAACTAACTCAGACCAACCCCAAGAGGCATTGCTTGGAAACAAATTTTCAATTTCTAGGCATCCCTGTTGTTATCGGGACGGAATATTTAACCCTTTGGTGGTGCCAATAAAAAGGTTCCTGCCATTAGCAAGTTTATAAATAAGCTGTGCTTTTTTTAGAGTATTCCAATCAATTGCTTTTGCAACTATTCTGTAACTTACCGCAACTAAAATTTCAATGACTTCTCTATGAACAAAACACTACACGCCTTGCTTTTTGCTTTTGTAGCCTTAGGCAGTACGGCACTTTTTGCACAGTCTAGTGCACTTTCGGTAGAAAAAATTATGCAAGACCCTAAATGGATGGGAACTTTTCCTGACCGGATTAATTGGGGGGCGCAGAGTAAAACCATTTACTTCAACTACAATCCTGAAGAAAATCCGTCAGACAGTCTTTATAAGATCGAAGTTTCAAATCTTGACAAAATCCAAAAAGTAAGTCTCGCCGAGCGCAAAGCGATGACCAGTCCGTACGGCACTTGGAATCAAAACAAAACCAAAAAGTTATATTCTGACGACGGCGCACTTCATCTCTACGATCTAAAAAAAGATTCGTCTAAAGAACTTGTCGATCTTGGTGGGCGTTTAGGAAATCCTACATTTTTAGCTGACGAAGCGCAAATTGCCTTTGAATATGATGACAATGCCTATGTGCTGAATACAGAAACCGGGACGCTTAAAAAGCTGACCAATATTCAAGAAGGCAAAGCACGAGAAGATCGAGAAGAAAAACTTTCTGAAAAGAACCAATGGTTGAAAGATGAAAATTTGAATTTATTGCAAATTGTACGCGAGCGGGAGGAGCAAGATTCGCTTTCTAAGGCCTATCGTGAGATGACCGCAGATCCTGAGCCCTACACCTTTTATCACGGCGACAAACAAGTAGCGGGATTGCAAGTGAGCCCAAAAGCTGATTTTGTCACCATTATGTTGATGGAACGTGACCGCGGCGAAAGCACTGACGTACCCAATTATGTAGATGCGAGCGGATATACCAAAAACTTGCGCGCCCGTAGTAAAGTAGGTGAAGATAAAACCGAAGTTTCTTTGGCAGTTTACAATATTAAGAAAGACACGGTTTATAGCGTTGACACTTCAAAGCTTCCGGGGATCACAGATTTACCCGATTACACCAAAGATTATCCTGATAAAGAATGGGAAGAAAAAGAGCGCGAGGTGATTGTTTCCCAAGCAATTTTTTCTGAAGATGGCAGCAAAGCCATCGTAAACATTCGCTCTAAAGACAATAAAGACCGCTGGATCGCAATGCTGAATCTTGAAAACGGTAGTCTTGAAACCTTAGATCGTCAACGTGACGAAGCCTGGATCGCGGGTCCCGGGATCGGTTGGTCTTTTGGTGGTGGAACTTTAGGTTGGTTGCCAGACAATAAGCATATTTATTTTCAGTCTGAGGCAAGCGGGTATTCACACCTGTATTTGTTAGACGTAACCACAGGAACCAAAAAAGCCTTAACTGAAGGTGAATACGAAGTGTTTGACCCTATTTTGTCTAATGATAAAAAATCTTGGTTTTTGACCACTTCAGAAGTTGGACCGGGAGAGCGTCATTTTTACAAAATACCTGTGATGGGTGGTACGATGCAAAAGCTCACCAACCTCCCTGGAAACAACGAAGTAAGTCTTTCTCCTGACGAAAAGTATATGGCGATTCGCAATTCCTTCAGCAATAAACCTTGGGAATTGTACTTTAAGAAAACCGGTTCGTCTAAAGATCCGCAGCAATTAACCTCCGGGCAATCTGAAGCGTTTCAATCTTATGATTGGCGCGTACCGGAGAACATCATGTTTAAAGCAGACGATGGCGCTATGGTGCCTGCACGTTTGTATGTTCCTGAAGCTTCTGTAAAAAATAACGCAGCGGTGGTTTTTGTACACGGTGCCGGTTATTTACAGAATGCGCATAAATGGTGGTCAAGCTATTTTAGAGAATATATGTTCAACAATATGTTGACTGATTTGGGTTACACGGTGATCGATATTGATTATCGCGCAAGCGCCGGTTATGGTCGCGATTGGAGAACCGGAATTTATCGCCATATGGGAGGAAAAGATCTTTCTGACCAAGTTGATGGCGTTGAATATTTAATCGAAAACTATGATATCGACCCTGAAAAAGTTGGCATCTACGGCGGAAGCTACGGTGGTTTTATCACACTAATGGCATTATTCAATGAGCCGGAAACTTTTAAAGCTGGAGCTGCACTACGCTCGGTGACTGATTGGGCACATTACAATCACGGATATACAGCCAATATTCTTAACGAGCCCTCTCAAGATCCTATCGCTTACAAACGCTCTTCGCCTATTTATTTCGCCGAAGGCTTAGAAGGAGATTTATTAATAGAGCACGGAATGGTAGACACCAATGTACATTTTCAAGACGTGGTGCGCCTTACACAGCGTTTGATCGAGTTAGGAAAAGACAATTGGGAACTGGCGGTTTATCCGGTAGAAAGTCATGGTTTTATAGAACCCAGCAGCTGGACCGATGAATACAAACGTATTCTAAAACTCTTCAATGAAAGCTTATTAGAGAAGTAATTAAAAGAGCTAATTAAACATACTAAAGGCTGTCTGAAATATTCTTTCGGGCAGCTTTTTTACATGAAGATCTTTCGGTAACGCACTTCGACTAAAACATAAAAGGAATACACAATAAAACCTAAAGCGATGATCCCTAAAATGAACGTACCAAAATTATACTGCATGTATGTGAAAGCAGCTTCTTTATTGGCGCTAGAAATATCCCTGTTGGTAAAGGCAGCATCAAGCAGCAGCAATGCAGCCACTCCCAGCGTAAAGCCTCGGCTTGCATAGCCAATGACTCCAAAGGCTAAAGCCCACTTTTTAAAAAAATCAGGAATTTTGTCGTAATGTATGGTTTTTGTGAAGATTCGGGAAAATGCGATGTAAAACTCATTGCACGTGCCGCCAAGCATACCTATTGCAGCGCCAAGCACCACCACAGACCCCAAATCACTGTGTATAAAATCTTGAAAATCTGAGGAAGAAAACCAGTAAACGCCCGAAGCCTGCAGCGCCACCTGAATCGCATTTAAGGCAATAAAAGCATAAACCAAGCCTCCAAAACAGAAAGCAATGCGCTGTGCAAGACCGTTAAGACTGGTTCCGTAATTTTCGTTATCTACAATACTCTCGTATACCCGCCAAAACACGTAGCCAAAAAGCCCGGCCGCAAAAAGAATAAGGATGGCTCTACCATACTCTTCTTTGACAATCACATTGAGCAACGTAGAAGTGCCTGCTTTAAAACCACCAAGGCCAAAAGCTTCTAAAGCTGTTACCACACCTATGCATAGAAAAAATAAGGCTTTAGTTAAAAGCCCTAATCGCGCATAGATGTTTTTTTTTGATTTCAAAATAGAGCGCTGAACCTAAGCATTTAAAATTGAAACACAACTCCTAATTGATTTCCTCCAAAGGTCAGATTCCATTCAAAATCAGACTTTTTCATGGCCATTCCATCTTCATCAGGGTTGTATTTCTGGTCATATTTACGATCTAGATATTTATCTATGGCCTCCACTATAAAAGCACTCATCGCCCAACTTAGCGCAACGTCACTCGCCCAGTGGGCTTCCTCATAAATACGGCTTAATCCCGGGATCAAACCCACGGCTATGATTCCGCCTTTTACCCATTTATTGTCAAACTGCTTGGCGATGGCATACGAAGTGGTGAAGGTCAATACTGCGTGACCCGAAGGAAACGAGCGATACGCTGCAGAACCTCCATTAGGTTTAAAATGGTGATTACCAAATCCCGCACCTGGACGTGCACGCCCTACCAACGTTTTACTCAATTGCTGTAAAAATCCGGCTGCTGTTGCCGCAGAGATCATCAAAACCCCGGTGCGGCGTAATTTCTCATTTTTGGTAACGAGCCCGGTTAAATAAATTGCACCGGTTAGACCATAATTGTTTTGTGGAGCCCCGGCGTAGCGCCCATAACTAAGCAACACATCAGGAACGTCATCTTTATGCGATAAAAAATTATGGCGTATTTCGTCATCAAGTAAAAAGAGTCCGGCGGTTCCCGCGGCCACACCGCCTAATCTAAGAAAATCATCCCCTTGCCAATGCAAAGGACGTGAATAGGCAAACCCCACGCCGGCAAATACATTACCCATATCGTAGGTAAAGTAATTCCATATATTTTTTTCTTTGGCAGTGGTGGGTTTATCAAAAAGATCTTCAACCGTATCCTCCTGAGAAAAAGATATTTGACTGGTAAAAAGAAAGATTAAAAGACTTAGAGGTAAAATTTTATGCATACGTACAGGTTTACGAATTGAATACCGCTCGTTAGAATTCTTTGTAAAAATTATGAAAAACTCCAACTAGACTATTCGGTCAAAATTAAAATAAAAAGAAGTTCCCATTGAAAAGCTTAACATTTCAGCATCAACTTATAACATTTGCATAATGCCTTTTTTGACTAAATCATGATGAGAAAGCTCGAAAGACAACTGTTAAACCGTTATAAACTTGTCATCAATTCTACTGATAACTTAATTTATATTCAATCGAAACTGCTTTAAAATTCAAAAGTTCGAATTTTTTAAGCTTGTAATTAACAAACAGAAAATTATTTAAAATAAATCTAAATAAACTTTGACCCTTTAATTCTACCTACTACATTTGCGCTCAAAATAATTTTAATTTAATCTAAATAGGTATGCGTAAATTTTTACAAGTGCTCCTTTTTCTAGGAATTACTTTAAGCGCAGCAGCACAAGATGCTACTCTAAAAGGTTTGGTAACAAGCCAAAATAATACTCCATTAACCGGAGCTACAATAGAATTAAATCAAACCACCTTAGGCACCACTACAGATAACACCGGTGCTTTTGAATTAAACCGTGTGCCTGCCGGCGCATATCGTTTAAGTATCTCTTACGTTGGTTTTCAAACACGTTATGTAGATGTTTCAGTTAGTGCAAATAGCACAAAAGACCTTGGCACTATTCAGCTTGTTGAAGCTCAAGAAATGCTAGGGGTTGTAAGCATTAACGGTAAAAAACATAACAAGTTTACCCGCGAGACAAGCGTCAGTGTTTCAAAAATGCCATTGGCTGATATTGAAAATCCGCAGGTTTACAACACGATCACATCAAGCCTTCTTGAAGAGCAAATCGTAACCAACTTTGACGATGCTCTTAAAAACGCACCGGGTATTGACAAGCTTTGGGAATCTACCGGTCGAGGTAACGATGGTGCAGGATATTACTCTTTACGTGGTTTTGCAGTTCAGCCTACTTTAGTAAATGGATTACCAGCCTTAACTAACGGAAGTCCGGATCCTGCTAATATTGAAAGTATTGAAGTGATCAAAGGCCCTTCAGGAACTTTATATGGAAGCAGCCTCATCTCTTATGGTGGCTTGATCAACATCACAACAAAAAGACCCTATTATGACTTTGGCGGTTCGGTATCCTATACTTCAGGAAGCTATGGTCTTAATCGTGTTACAGCAGATGTGAATACTACCTTAAGCAAAGAAAAGAACATCGCTTTACGTGTAAATACTGCTTATCACACGCAAAACAGCTATCAAGATGCCGGGTTCAGAAAATCATTTTTCTTTGCTCCATCACTTGCATATCAAGTAAATGATCGTCTATCATTTTACATCAATACTGAATTTTATAATGGAAGAAGCACAAACCAAACGATGTTGTTCTTAGATCGTGGTGCTCCTTTACGTGTAACCAATATTGACGAGTTAGGTTATGATATCAACCGCTCTTACACCGGAAATGATCTGTATATAGATACGCCTACATATAGTTTTCAAGGGCAAATGAATTATAAGTTAAGCGACAGCTGGACATCACAAACAGCATTCTCACGCTCTAATTCTAAATCTGACGGGTACTATTCTTATCTATACGAAGGAACCCAATACACAACCGTTGACGAAGGAATCGTGCTTAACCGATATATCAGCAAGCAAAATTCTGAAACTATCGCTACTGACATTCAGCAGAATTTTATTGGTGATTTTAACCTAGGAACTATGCGCAATCGTATGGTTGTAGGTCTTGATTATTTAAAAACCAACGTGATCAATAACAACTCGGCTTATGTAAGCAACGGTGGAATTTACATTGGTAACAACCTTCAAGAGTTTAATGAAGAAGTTTTAGGCATTACAGATCCTGCAAATTACACCGACGACAGCGGAATCTTAAATCAGCCGGGTACAGATGCATTGCTTGCCGGAAGCCCTATCAATCCTTCAACAACCGAACAGGAGATTTTTAGCGCATACGCTTCAGATGTGATCAACATTTTACCAGAACTTTCTGCGATGGCAAGTTTACGTATAGATCGCTTTAGTAATGCAGATCACGCGCAGACTGCGCTTTCACCAAAATTTGGTGTGGTTTATCAGCCAATCCTTAATAAAGTATCGGTTTTTGCGAATTATATGAACGGTTTTAGCAACGTAGCACCGGTAGACGAAGTTACCAATGGTGTAACTACCAACCGCGCATTAGATCCTGAGCACGCCAATCAATTTGAAGCAGGTACTAAATTCAATCTTTTAAACGGAAGACTTAGCGCTACTTTAAGCTACTATGATATTCAGGTTAAAGATCGCGCTTTGCGTATAGATGTTGATGCAACCAACTATTTCTACACTCAAGATGGAACGCAGGAAAGTAAAGGTTTTGAAGCCAGCTTTATCGCAAACCCCATAGACGGTTTAAACATCATTGCAGGCTACAGCTATAATGACAGCGAGTTGACTGAAGGCGCTGCAGATTTTGTAGGCTTACGTCCAGAAAGCGCAGGTCCTCAAAACCTTGCCAATCTTTGGGCCAGCTACCAGTTGACTTCAGGTACTCTTGATGGATTAGGCTTTGGTTTTGGTGGAAATTACGCCAGCGAAAACAAAATCTTCAACCGTAACCTTGGTGGAACTTTCACAATTCCTGAATACACCATCTTGAATGCTTCGGTTTTTTATGGTACTCCTGATTTTCGCATCAGCTTAAAACTTGACAACATTGCAAACAAAGAATACTTTAAAGGATGGTCAACGATCAGCCCGCAAAATCAAAGATCTTTGCTTGCTAATTTTACCTATAACTTTTAATTAAAAGCTTTATGAAAACAGTTTATCTTCTAGTCCTTGCGTTGTTCTTAAGCGCTTCAAACAAAGCCTTAGCGCACTATTTGTGGGTAGAAACAGCAGCGACCGGCAAACAAAACAAAAAGCAAGAAGTACGTGTTTATTTTGGTGAGTACACCTACGGAGTAATCGAGGAAGTTGAAGGCGATGCATTTAAAGGTGTTGCCGACTTTAAACTTTGGTTGGTTGATCCTTCCGGGAAAAAAATGCAATTGAATACCACTGCAAAAAAAGATCATTTTGCAGCTGCATTCACTCCTACTGAAAAAGGAGCTTATCTAGTTTATCTTGAAAACCGAAACATCAATGTGCTGGATTATACCGAATATGATTTTGGGATTTTCAAACCAGAATATCAGTCGTTCAAGCAGGTGCTTGTAGGTACTGAAACGCCTGTAGAAGTAAAAAAATACACTGAAGGACTCATCATCAAAGAGGTAAGCAATACTGCTGATGCGGTTAAATTACAGGTATTTTACAAAGGAAAACCACTAGCTGAAGGAGAAGGAACTTTATCTATGAAAGACCTTTGGACTAAAAAAGTTACCACAGATAAACAAGGATATCTAAATTTTGACAAGCCTTTTGACACTAAATATATTTTAGAGATCACGCATAACGAAAAAGTGCCCGGCAAGTTTAAAGGAGATGCTTATGAGTTTATCTGGCATTGCGCAACCTATTGTAATTTATAATGAGTTATCTGGCATTAGCACTACTTATTTGCGGCTTTTATGTGTTGTATAGTACTTCTACTAAAATGCAACCTAAAAAAAAGCACGTCAAACCTCAAGTGTTTTACCGATACCCAATAAGATCCAAAATCAGCGGAGTACTCCTGCTGATTTTGGCATTTATACTCTTTACCATCGCTATGGGATTAGCAACCGGAATTTTCACCTGGTTTGTTTGTCTAATGACCGTAGGAAGCTTAATTGTACTTTTAAAACCTCTTGACCTTTTTAAAAGATAATTTATGCCGGCAAATTCTAAATATCTTACCTCTTCGGGATGGCAACGTTTTGGCAAAATAAGCGCAGGTATTCTGGGCGGTTATTTGGTTGCTCAGACGGCGCATCTCGCATTGGCTGCTTATCTAGATCACGTGGTAATCTTGATCACAGCCACATTTAGTTTATTTATCGTTTGGGCGGTCTTGATCATTTTAGCTTTTTTAGCCAGAAATCCGTGGAAAATTTGGAGCTTATATTTGGCGATCAGTATTGTTTTTTCAGTTTTTGTTTATTTGGCTCCGCCATTAGAAACATTACCTTCTTAACTTATGGGGCAACGCGTTTATAATATTCTTTTCAACCTGCATACCGTTAGCGGTATTGTGATCAGTGTAGCGCTTTATGTGATTTTCTTTGCTGGTTCGTTTTCTTTTTTTAGAGATGAAATTGTCGCTTGGGAGCGCAATGAGCAAGCTTTAAATGAAGATAACCTTCCGCAAGACATTGACCAGATCTTAACCCATCTGGATGAAAAATATGTGCTAGACGGAAGAGATGTCAATCTCAAAACCTACTACGCCGAACGTGCTATTGCTGTTAATCTAAGCGCTTCAAAAGATAGTCTGGCGCCTGAAAAAGCAAAACAGGCTGCATTTTTTTATATCGATCCTGTCTCTTTAGAAGAGCAATCTTATACTGACGCCTATAGCCTGGGAGAATTTTTATATCGCCTGCATTTTTTTGCTCAAATATATTATCCCGTGGGTTATTACCTCTCAGGCTTTGTGGCGTTTTTCTTTTTATTTGCAATCATTACCGGCGTTCTCGTTCATTGGAAAAAGATAGTTTCTAACTTCTATACCTTCAGGCCGTGGGCTAAGTTAAAAACCTTATGGACCGATGCACACACTGCATTAGGGATCTTAGGATTGCCTTTTCAATTTATTTTGGCAGTGACCGGTGCCTTTTTTATGCTTAAAGCATTACTCGTTGCACCAAGTGTATTGTCGCTGTATCACGGTGATCAGGCGCAATTGTATAAAGATCTTGAGTACGACATCCCGGTTTACGAATTCACGTACCAGCCCATTCAAGCACTTCCTTCGATCAATACTTATATTGAAAAAACACAGCAAGAATGGAAAGATTATAATCTAAACGAAGTTGCGATCCACAATTATGGCGATGCCAATATGCAAGTCACGCTAAACGGAAAATTAGACTATCAATCTAAATTTAACGCTCCCGGAAGCATCGTTTACACCCCTGCTACTTCAGAGCAACGCATTGTTAAAGATCCGTATCTGCCGGCATCCTATCTCGACGCGGTAAAAAATGTGATGTTTCGACTTCATTTTGGAGACTATGGCGGTTATTTTCTTAGAGTCGTTTCTTTTATTCTAGGTATTTTATCATGTATTGTCATTATATCAGGAGTCTTAATTTGGCTGGTTGCCAGAGATAGAAAAAATCTACCCGAGAAAAAACGCAAATTTTATAATCGCGTAGCGCGTATTTATATGGCGATTTGTCTAAGCATGTACCCTGTTACCGCGGCGGCTTTTATTGCTGTTAAGGTGAATCAAGGCGCCGGCCAATCCTTTCTTTATTGGTTTTACTTTCTCTTATGGGCTGTCTTGAGTGTTTTTCTTATTCTGAAAAAAGATCTCAAATATATGAGTGATTTCTGCTTACTTTCCGGTGGAATTCTAGCATTCCTCATTCCCATCTGCAACGGAATCTTTAGCCAAGCTTGGTTCTGGCAAACCTTTGCTCAAGGCCATGTGCAAATTGCATTTATAGATGTCTCGTGGATCGTGCTCGCTACTATTAGTTTTTTCGCATTCGCGAAATCAAAAAAGTCAAAAACCAAACTTGCTTACAAGTAATTGAACCCAAAGGTTCCCTGAGTCACTTGAATGGTAGATGCCCCTTGCGCGGTAAAAGAGAACGTACCTCCAATGGATCCTTCTTGCGTATTATGCGAAGTGATGGTCACCGTGCCTGATTGTACAAGCGTATTGAATCCGCTAAAATAAGCCGCTTGATACGGACTATCAACAGTGAAATCTGTTAATGGATAGGTGCCTTTTTCTATCGTTCTGGGAAGTCGAAGTCTAATATTAGCGGTGTTGTTTGCTCCTGTTCCGGTGATAAAATTAGGCCCCGCCGAAGCGCTTACACTGGGTGGCGTAAAAGCCGTACCGTTTATTCTGCAATAAAAAGAATTAGAGACCACAGGATCTAACACCGGTGGCACAGGTTCAAAATAATAGGGTATTTCATAAAAAACACCTTTGGTGAAATATACTTCGGTAGTATCTACAGAAGTCACTGCTCTAAACCTGAATGTGCCGGTATACGTACTGTCTGAAGCACGCTCTACAATCACCTCTCCTTCTCCATCAAAATTGGTAGAAAAGACTTTTCCTCTTACGTTGGTATAATTCGCTCTGGCAGCATTTGTAGGACCTAATTCAAAAGTACCCTCACCATAATTAGGCAAAACCAGTTGCACCGTTTGCGTTCCCAAAGACCCATAAATAGTTACTTCACCGGCATCGGTAAGTTCGTAACGCATCGCATCGGCTTTGTAAAAAACAGTGTCCCTAACGCCTTGAAAAGCCGGACTGTTAAACGTAATATCATCAGAGCACGAACAAAAAAGCGGCACGCTCATCGCAAATAAAAGGTACTTGATCATAGCAGTAGTACGGTTTAGCAAACTAATCTCAAAATGCACTTTACCCTTATAAGCATATTTTTCAATATGCGAAGCAAAGTAACATTCTGGTTAATTGGGTTAAATTTAGAATTTTATCTTCCAAAAACATGTTGACAGCCAGAAATTTGTGGTATATTTGCGCCCTCATTTAGAGAAGCTGTCTTAATACTATTCATTTTAAGATAGTTAATTACAAATTATAACCGGGGTCGGGTACCCCAAAAATTAATTTTTATGCCAGTAAAAATCAGATTACAGAGACACGGTAAAAAAGGTAAACCTTTTTTCTGGGTAGTAGCGGCAGATTCGCGCGCTAAACGTGATGGTAAATTCTTAGAAAAACTAGGTTCTTACAATCCAAACACAAACCCTGCGACTATTGACTTAGACGTAGATTCTTCAGTAAAATGGTTGCAAAACGGGGCTCAGCCTACCGAAACTGCAAAACGTTTACTTTCTTACACCGGTGTATTGCTTAAAAATCACTTAGCTGGTGGTGTGCGTAAAGGTGCATTAACAGAAGAGCAAGCAGAAGAAAAATTCAATGCTTGGGTAGAAGAAAAAGCTTCTAAAGTTGAAGCTAAAAAAGAAGGTCTTACTAAAGCTCAGAAAAAAGCACGCAAAGAAGCTTTAGCTGCTGAAAAAGCGGTTAACGAAGCTCGTATCGCTGCTGCACAACCTGAAGAAGAAGTAGCTGAAGAGGCTGCTCCTGAAGCAGAAGCAACTACTGAAGAAGCTCCTGCTGCTGAAGAAAGCAACGAAGAAGAGGCTAAGTAAATCGTACCACGATGCGCAAAGAAGAATGTTTCTATCTGGGCAAAATCGTGCGAAAATTTAGCTTTAAGGGCGAGTTACTAGCAAAGCTAGATACTGACGAACCCGAAATGTATGAAGAATTGGAATCAGTATTTGTCGAATTTAACGGCAATCTGGTTCCTTTTTTTATACAATCGTGCCAACTGCACAAGTCTACTTTATTACGCATAGATTTTGAAGATGTCAACACCGAAGAAGATGCAGAAGATCTTGTAAATGCTGAGCTGTATCTACCGTTATCTATGCTTCCCCAACTTGAAGGCAACAAGTTTTACTACCACGAGATCATTGGCTTTAAAGTAAATGACATCTATTTTGGTGAAGTAGGCACCATTACCGGTGTTAACGATAATACCGCTCAAGCTCTTTTTGAAATTAATCACAAGGGCAAAGAAGTGCTGATCCCCATTAACGATGATTTTATCAAAAAAGTAGATCGAAGCACTAAAACCATAACGCTGGATACCCCCGAAGGGCTTATCGAGATCTATTTGTAACAGTATTTTCAACCGGTTACGTTTTGTCAAAACCTTTTCAATTCAAACAATTTACTGTTCACCAGGATCGCTGTGCGATGAAAATAGGTACCGATGGCGTTTTACTGGGCGCCTGGACGCCGGTAGACCATAATCCACTTTCGATACTTGATATTGGCACCGGAACCGGCGTAATTGCATTGATGCTGGCACAACGCTGCGATGCAGAACTTGTAGATGCGCTAGAGCTGGATGAAGATGCCTACGAGCAAGCGGTAGAAAATTTTGAAGCTTCTCCTTGGGGCGATTGCCTGTTTTGCTATCATGCACACTTGTATGAATTTGCAACCGAAATAGAAGACACCTACGACTTAATTACCTGCAATCCTCCATTCTTTGAAGGAAATGCTCCGCAAGCCGAGCAGCAAGGTTCTGCCCGTGAACAGGCGCGTTTTGAAGAATCTATGCCATTTGAATTGCTTGTAGCTTCAGCCAATCAATTGCTTAATCCTAACGGAATGTTCAGTGTGGTGATTCCTTATAATCGTGAGCAAGAATTTATTGATCTCGCTGCCCGAGGAAATTTATTTCCGAAGAAAATAACCCGTGTAAAAGGAAACGCTCAGGTCGAAGCAAAACGCTCCCTGCTGCTTTTCAGCAGAACACAAACCACTCCGCAAAAGGACGAATTAATTATCGAAATTTCTCGTCACCACTATACCGAAGCTTATCAAGAACTGGTAAAAAATTTCTATCTAAAAATGTAAGCTTGTCTTGCGCTATTGAAAATTTTAAAGAATTGTTTCTGATGCTTTAGCAAAATGCTAAATTTAGATAGTTACAAAACACAATCTTTAAAGCATTAATAATTCAACAGCTTAGGCTGTTTTTCAATAAGCACTTTATGAAACCTGATCTTTTTGAAGCTCCCGATTATTACAACCTTGATGATCTTTTAACCGAAGAACACAAACTTGTGCGAAGCGCTGCTCGCGATTGGGTGAAACGTGATGTTTCTCCTATCATTGAGGAAGCTGCCCAAAAAGCTGAATTCCCTAAGGAAATCATTAAAGGTCTTGCCGAAATTGGTGCTTTTGGCCCGTACATTCCTGAAGAATACGGTGGCGCCGGTTTAGACCAGATAAGCTACGGTCTCATTATGCAAGAGATCGAGCGTGGCGATAGTGGTGTGCGCTCTACTGCTTCGGTGCAGTCGTCGCTGGTCATGTATCCTATTTTTAAATTCGGTTCTGAAGCGCAACGCAAAACGTATTTACCCAAACTTGCCAGCGGTGAATTTATGGGTTGCTTTGGCCTTACTGAACCTGATCACGGTTCTAACCCCGGCGGGATGGTCACTAATTTTAAAGACAAAGGCGATCATTACATTTTGAACGGAGCCAAAATGTGGATCTCAAATGCTCCATTTGCAGATATCGCGGTGGTATGGGCAAAAGATGAATCCGGGAGAATACACGGCTTGATCGTTGAGCGTGGTATGGAAGGTTTTTCTACGCCCACAACGCATAATAAATGGTCGCTGCGTGCTAGTGCCACCGGCGAACTCATTTTTGATAATGTAAAAGTTCCGAAAGAAAATTTGCTACCTAATAAGTCAGGCTTGGGTGCTCCTTTGATGTGTTTAGATTCGGCACGCTTTGGGATCGCTTGGGGTGCCATAGGCGCTGCGATGGATTGTTATGACACGGCGTTACGCTATGCAAAAGAACGAGAGCAATTTGGTAAACCTATTGGATCTTTTCAGCTTCAGCAAAAAAAACTTGCAGAAATGATCACCGAGATCACTAAGGCGCAACTTCTTGCCTGGCGTTTGGGAAGTCTTAGAAATGAGGGCAAAGCAACTTCAGCACAGATCTCGATGGCCAAACGCAACAATGTAGAAATGGCGCTTAAAATTGCTCGCGAAGCTAGACAAATACTGGGCGGAATGGGCATCACCGGTGAATACAGCATTATGCGTCATATGATGAATTTAGAAAGCGTGGTCACTTATGAAGGTACGCACGATATTCATCTCCTCATCACCGGAATGGATGTTACCGGCCTCAATGCGTTTAAATAATAGCAGTATAAGGATTATCACGGGTTAAAATAGCATATAGTCAAATTGGTTTTTTTAATTTTGCAAAAATTTGTTTTTGATGATTAAGTATATCAATAAGGCGATCGCACCGTATCAGGACGAACTGTTAAATCACACGCTCTATAAAAAATTACGCACTCCGGCAGATCTGCAATCTTTTATGCAGCATCACGTGTTTGCCGTTTGGGATTTCATGTCTCTTCTAAAAGCGCTACAATTTGATCTAACTAAGGTTTCAACTCCGTGGTATCCTATTGGTAATCCTGAGATTCGCTACTTGATCAATGAGATCGTTCTCGCTGAAGAAACAGACATCAATATGGAGGGTAAGCGTCAGAGCCATTTTGAAATGTATCTGGATGCGATGAAAAAATCTGATGCTTCTTTAGAGCAAATAAGTAGTTTTTTAAATCACATCACGCACGGTACAGACGTTTTCTTAGTCATCGCCGTGAGTGACATTCCAGAAAGTGTAAAGGAGTTTTTACGCTTTACTTTTGAGATTATTGCTGAAGGAAAACCGCACAAGATCGCTGCTGCTTTTACCTTTGGTCGTGAAGACTTGATCCCAGATATGTTCAGTAAGATCATTACTGAAATACAAACCAATTTCCCGAAACAAGACTTGAGCTTGTTCAAGTATTATTTTGATCGTCACATTGAACTGGATGGTGACGAGCACGGCCCAATGGCTTTAAAAATGATCGAAGAACTCTGCGGAACGGATTCGCTTAAATGGGAAGAAGTAAAACATACAGCAGTCGAGGCGCTACGCAGACGCATCGTACTCTGGAGCGGTATTGAACAGGAAATAACCGATAAAATCACCGCTTAGGTTTTCACACTCCTGAGGTCCCTTTTAATTTTATCCTAAGTCGTATCTTAGCCTTAAAAGCTTAGATGTCTTCTACAACACGTTTTGATCGCGCCTTTGCTAATGCGCCGGTAATTCCGTTTTCAGACGAAAGCAAATTTATTCTGTTTAGCGATTGTCATCGCGGTGATAATAGTGGCGCAGACGATTTTGCTAACAACCGAAACATCTACTTTCACGCGCTCAAGCAATATTATCAAAACGGGTTTACCTATTGCGAACTTGGAGATGGTGATGAGTTATGGGAAAATCTTTCGTTTGATACGATCTTTGAATCCCACAAAAATGTTTACGGTCTTATGCAGCAATTTTATGCTGAAGGGCGCCTGCATTTAATTTGGGGAAATCACGATATGGTTTATAAAAATCAAAGCTACGTAGATAAGCACCTTCACACATTTTTTGACCGAAAAACAGACAGCGATCAACCCCTGTTCCCGGGAATAAAAGTGCACGAAGCGCTTCTTTTGAAACATACCGAAACCAACCAAGAACTCTTTTTATGCCACGGGCATCAAGCCGACTGGATGAATTATGTTGCCTGGCAGTTTAACCGCTTTATGGTACGTGTTTTGTGGCGTCCTTTACAGGGCGCAGGAATTTCAGATCCTACGAGTCCCGCAAAGAATTATTACGAACTCATAAAAGTTGAACGCCGTACAAAAAAATGGATCACCCAACGCGACAATCAGTTTACGATAACCGGCCATACACACCGGCCAAGATTTCCAGAACCAGGAGACATTGCTTATTTTAATGACGGAAGCTGTGTACACCCACGCAGTATTACGGGTTTAGAAATCGAAAATGGCGCAATAACGCTTATAAAATGGCAAATTGCGACTACTGAAGACGGCTTTTTAAGAATCATACGTATTCCGCTGGAAGGCCCGCAAAAACTGATAGCTTATCATACAAAATAAAAAATATTATGCTTAAATACATAAGTGCTTTAGTAGCACCCGTTATCATCTTTGCCATTTTAGGCTGCGCTGATGGTAATGACAACACTATTGAAATAGAAGAAATTCCGGTAAATACTTCTGAAGCAGATTATACCTATCTGGCTTTGGGAGATAGTTATACCATAGGGGAAAGCGTTTGTTCTACGTGCAGGTTTCCCATTCAACTTAAAGAACAAATTGAAGAGCAAACAGGCAGCACTGTTGAAACAGATATTATCGCAACTACAGGATGGCGCACCGATGATCTTATCAACGCGATCAATGCCGAAAAACCTTCTGAAAATTATGATTTTGTCACCCTACTTATAGGTGTGAATAATCAATATCAAGGACGCAGCTTTAGTCAGTATGAGAATGAGTTTCCTCAATTATTGATGACAGCGATCAATTTGGCAAAAGGTGAAAAAAAACGAGTGATAGTTGTTTCTATCCCTGATTACGCGTACACCCCATTTGGTCAAAATAGCGGAAATCCTGAGCAGATCTCTGAAGAAATAGATGCGTATAACGCTTATGCCAGAGAAGTTGCAGAACGCCGTGGAGTGCGCTTTGTAAATATCACCGATATTACCAGAAGAGGGATCGCTGAGCCTAATCTTGTTGCCCGTGATGGTTTACACCCTTCAGCAGATGCTTATGCTGAATTTACCGAACGGCTCTCTCCTTTTATTTTGAGCTTGCTTCGAGAACAATCTTAGATACTAAAAAAGGGACATTGAAAAACTCAAGTCCCTTTTTTAATGCTTTTATAACTGTGATTTAACTCTCAGGTGCCAGTTTTACTTCTAGCCCGTGTAAGTCTGAAGTAATAGGAATTTGGCATCCCAGTCGGCTATTTTCTTCTACATTAAAAGCTTCAGAAAGCATCGCTTCTTCATCATATCCCATTTCATTCAGCTTATGCTCAGAAAGCACGTAGCACTGGCAAGAAGCGCACATCGCCATTCCGCCGCAGGTACCTTCAACCGGAAGTTCATACATTTTACAAACTTCCATCAAGTTTAAATTCATATCAGTGGGTGCCTCCAGTGCGTGAGCCACTCCTTCACGGTCTATTACTGTAATCGTAACATCTTGCATAGTGCTGTATTTTGACCTGCAAAATTAGTAAAAATCCTGCTTTAAACCGTTTAAAACCCTACTATTTTACTAGGATTATTTAAACGTCACAGATTTTGATTCCTTCTTGTAAGGCTTTAATCTTGTCTGGATAGGTTGGTATAAATTCCTGTGCCACAAATCCGTTATAGCCGGTGTCTTTGATCGCTCGCATTATTGCAGGATAATTAAGCTCTTGAACTTCGGTAATCTCATTGCGACCGGGAACGCCTCCCGTATGATAATGCGCAAAATATTGATGATAATCCTGAATGGTGCGTATCACGTCACCTTCCATAATTTGCATATGATAAATATCGTACAACAACTTAAAATGCTCAGAGCCTAAACGCTCGCAAAGTGCTACACCCCAAGGAGTATTATCACATTGGTAATCTGCGTGATCAATTTTGCTGTTAAGCAATTCCATAATAAGCACAACATTTTTTTCTTCAGCTTGCTTTACTAAAGGCGCTAAACCTTCGGCACAGTTAGCCAAACCTTCTTCCTCGCTCAATTCACGCTTATTTCCTGAAAAAACAATCACATTTTTAATCCCCGCTTCGCTTGCCTGATCTATAAGCTTTGCATACTGCTCTTGAAGCGGTTTATGGTTTGCGGGATCATTAAATCCGTTAGTGATACTCGCAAAACTTTCGGTAGCTACTGCACATTCTAAACCATATTTCTTGGCGGTTTCCCATTCTTCAGGTTTGAGTAAATCAATTCCTTTAAGTCCTAAAGCTGCTGCTTCTTGTGCAAATTCTTCCAGCGGAAAAGAATTATAACACCAGTAGCACGCCGAATGATTGATATTACCCTTAAGCGCCTGAACTTCTTCAGTAGCAGCCTGTGGCTCGTCTTGATTGGCATCTTTACAGCTTAAAGCTGAAATACCTAAACTAACACCTCCTGTAGTTAGCGCAATATTTTTCAAAGCGTTTCTTCGGCTTTTAGAGTGACTCATGGTTGTGATTTTAAAATAACAAAAGCTAAATATACTATTTAAATGTAAATTTTACGTTTAAAATTCATTTCTAAACATTACATAATAGACCTTCCTGAGATCGTTAGGCTAAAAAAAAGCTGCGCAGTTTTACCTGGCAGCTTTCACTTCTAAATAATGTATATGGAAGCCTTTTAAGCCTCTATATTGATCACACGCTCAATTTGTGGCGCGTGCTTTTTTATCGTCATTTCAACACCGCTTTTAAGTGTCATCTGATTTACACTACACCCTACGCAAGCACCTTCTAATTGTACTTTTACAGTTGTGCCGTCTTCGATAGAAAGCAACGAAATATCACCACCGTCATTTTGTAAAAACGGACGGATTTCTTCTAAAGCTGCTTCAACCTTGCCTTTTAATTCTGTGTCTGTCATATCTTATTTTTTAACGGCGGCACAGCCAGCCATAGTTGTAATTTTCACAGCCTCTGTTGGAGGCAAATTATCGTTACGCTTCACCAACTCTTCAACGCTGTTACGAGTCATCGTCTCAAAAGCTTCTGATAAGATGGTATCATCTTGTAAGGCTGCAGGTCGACCTACATCTCCTGCCTCACGAATACTTTGCACTAACGGAATTTGTGCCAGTAACCGCACATCTAAATCTTCAGCTAAATTACGCGCACCTTCTTTTCCAAATATAAAATATTTATTCTCAGGCAACTCCTCTGGAGTGAACCAAGCCATATTTTCTACGATTCCTAAAACCGGCACATTGATACTTTCTTGCTGAAACATCGCCACCCCTTTTTTAGCATCGGCTAAAGCTACATTTTGCGGTGTACTCACCACAACTGCACCGGTAAGTGGCATCGCCTGTACAATACTCAGGTGAATATCACCCGTTCCCGGAGGAAGATCTACTAAAAGAAAATCAAGCTCGCCCCAGGCAGCATCAAAAATCATTTGATTTAAAGCTTTTGACGCCATTGGCCCACGCCAAACCACAGCCTGATCGGGTTTTGTAAAGAAGCCAATAGACAAAATCTTCACCCCGTAACTCTCTACGGGTTTCATTTTCTGTTTACCATCTTCTTTTACCGAAAGGGGTTTCTCGTCTTGTACATCAAACATAATCGGGATTGAAGGCCCGTAAATATCTGCGTCGAGAATCCCTACCTTAAAGCCCATTTTCTGCAAGCTTACTGCTAAGTTTGCCGTAATTGTAGATTTCCCAACCCCTCCTTTACCGGAAGCAACAGCAATGATATTTTGAATCCCGGGAATTGGCTTCCCTTTAATCTCATTCACCTGTTTTTTTTCAGGAGCATCTACACGTACATTAACCTTTACTTTAGCCTTCTGATGCACCTCAGCGTGAATCGCTTTCATGATTTCAACTTCGGTTTTCTTCTTGGCTTGTAAACTTGGGTTTTTTATCGTGATATCAACAATAACTTCATCTCCAAAGGTAACCACATTGGTCACCGCGCCGCTTGTTACCATATCCTCGCCTTCTCCCGGCACGCTAATGGTTTTTAAAGCGTCATAAATTGCTAGTTTTTCTAACTTCACGTTGTCGTTCTTTCATTAATTCTATTGCTGCAAATATAGGCTGAAATCTTCAGAACTCGAAAGAGTTATTTGTTATCTGACCATTGAAAACCCTTATGTTTTCCACAGAAAAAACAAGCCTAGAATTGCGCTATTAATTAGCCTTGTCACAGCCTTGAGCATCCCCGTCTTCGCACTATCGCACTATAATTAAAATGCATTTCTAACATCTAGACATTGGGATCAGCATAAGCTAGTGTACTAGTCGGTTTACTCATCAAAACCTATCACCCCCACCGGATCCCAAAAATGCTTTTTAAAATCCTGAAGTTGATCGTCTACCACGGTATGCCCTTCGCTCTCTAGTAATTGTTGCATTAAATGCGTTCCCGGGAAGTGATGTTTTCCGGTTAACAATCCGTTACGGTTTAATACGCGATGCGCCGGCACATCTTCCATAGCTGAGGCACCATTCATAGCATAACCAACCATTCTCGCACTTCGTGGAGCTCCCAGACATTTAGCAATAGCCCCATACGAAGTCACTTTTCCGTAGGGAATCTTGCGAGCGACCTCGTATACTTTTTGAAAAAAATTAAGCGTTTCAGGTTTTGGCATACAGCATACGTATAAGCGTGAGAATTACCAGAACGATCATCAGCGCAGCCATAAAATAATTAGAATATTTGGCGAAGTTGCGCGGCTCGTGTTGAATGCGATTAAAGCCCACCACATAAAGATATAAAGCTGTAAACGTCCCTGATGCAGCAGCCAGTGTAAACAAACCGATCTCTAACCAGCCGTTATTACTCACACTTGTGATGTTAAATGCAGCGCTTAAGGCACAGAAATACGGAATAGGCAACACGTTAATCACCGCAACAAAAAGTCCTTTTGCAAAACTTCGGCGCCCGCTATGTTTAGGAATCTTGACTTTTTTTACTCGATTTTTTTTAGCTGCAACAAAAAAGTATACTGCTAAAATGCCAAAAATCACAATTCCGGTACGCAGTAACGTATTACGCACCACCGGATGACTAAAAATATACCGCGCTAATAAAATGGCCACAAAAGCCTGAATCAAGACCACGATTGACGCGCCTATAGCCACAAGCACTCCGTTACGCATCCCGCGATGCACGCAGGTTTTAGCAACAGACATGTTTACTAAACCCGGTGGCAAAACCCCTAAAAAGGCCGCAAAATAAGTAATGAAAAAGAGCTTGGTTATTTCCACAAATACTTAGTTTATCTTGAATTTAATGTAGGTAATAGGTTTCCCTTTTTCAAGATACTGTTTTTCATAAAAAGTCTGAATACCAACCACTTCCTTTGGCGCCTCGTGATTGATATAAATGTTATGGTGCGCATATAAGATCTCGTGCCCCAGCCCTTCTAAAAGCCCTAAGGTATAACCGTGCATATACTCACTATCTGTCTTTAAATGCATCAACCCATCAGGTTTTAAAATCGCTTTATAGCGTGCTAAAAACTCAGGGTTGGTCATACGATGCTTGGTGCGCTTGTACTTGATCTGAGGATCAGGAAAGGTGATCCAGATCTCTGAAATTTCGTTTTCGGCAAATGCTTTATCTACCAGCTCAATCTGCGTACGCAGGAAACCCGCATTGGTGATATTTTCCTCCAAGGCTGTTTTTGCTCCACGCCAAAAACGAGCTCCTTTAATATCAATACCCAAAAAGTTTTTTTCAGGAAAACGCTGCGCCAAACCAACGGTATATTCTCCTTTCCCACAGCCTAATTCTAAAACAATAGGCTTATCATTTTTAAAGAAATCACGATTCCAATTTCCTTTTAAGGGAAACTCTTGATCAGTCAATTCTTCCCTTTTGGGCTGAATGACATTTTCAAAAGTCTCATTTTCGCGAAAGCGTTTTAATTTATTTTTACTTCCCAAAAGCTCTGATTTCTTATTCCTACAGCGGATGTTACTATTCTGACTACTAAAATGCCGTATAATGATCATCAGCCCGGCATTTTAAAAAAATCGGCTCAAATATACGTGTACTCTTACAAATGCACTGCGTATTATTTAGGATTATCGGGGCTAACATCTACGTAACATTCCGAAATTAATTTAAAACACTGAATAATAGCTATTTAAAAATTTAAATTTACTATACTAAACCGTAATTTTAATAGTTTGATAAACTAGCTGAAACATTTAGTTTTCAGTGATGTTACAACTTTGTATCAATGAAATTACACAAAACCATATTGGTCGCTCCGCTGAATTGGGGTCTTGGGCATGCTACCCGAAGCATCCCTATCATTTATGCGCTTATCGCCGAAGGTTTTGAGGTGATTTTAGCAAGCGACGGTATGGCGCTTACGCTGTTGCAAAAAGAATTTCCGCAGTTAGAAAGCATCGAGTTGCCTTCTTATAAAATTGAATACGCAAAAAAAGCAAAACGCTTTAAATGGAAAATGCTTTTACGCAGTCCGAAAGTGCTCAAAGCCATCAGACAAGAACGTGAGCAACTTAAAAGTTTGGTAAAAGCTAATAAAATAGATGGTGTGATTTCAGACAATCGTTTGGGCTTATATCATTCTGAGATTCCAACCGTATTTATCACGCATCAACTTCAGGTTTTAAGCGGAAGCACTACCCGATTAACCTCTGCGATGCACCGCAATTACATCAAGAAATTTGATGAATGCTGGGTGCCTGATTTTGCTGAAGAATCAAACCTCAGCGGAAAACTTGGGCATCCTAAAAAGTTTGAGATCCCGGTAAAATACATTGGCGCTTTATCCCGTCTTGAGCCGGTAGAAACGACCTCTAGCTATGACATTATGGTGTTGCTTAGCGGTCCTGAGCCCCAGCGCACAGAACTAGAAGAGCTTTTAATGCACGAACTGAAGCATTACAAAGGTCAGGTGCTTTTTGTGCGCGGTGTAGTTGAAGAAGAGCAAACAGTCACCCGTAAAGAGCAGGTTAAAATTGTAAACTTTATGGAAACTGAAGATTTACAAAAAGCCTTATGCGCAAGTGATCTTATCATTTGTCGTTCAGGATACACGACCGTAATGGATTTGTATAAGCTGAAAAAGAAAGCTTTTTTTATTCCAACTCCCGGCCAAACCGAACAAGAATATCTTGCTAAGCGCCTGCACAATCTAGGCATCATCCCGTATAAGGATCAAGAAAAATTCAGTTTAAAAGATTTGAGCAAGGTTAAGGTGTATAGTGGTTTTACCTCATCATTTGACCAAGTCAGATTTAACCAGGGGAGCTTCAGGGAGCTCTTCGGCCTTTTCAAGGGTGAACGAAAACTCAGATCCCACTCCAAAGTCGCTTTCAACATAAATCTTTTCGTCATGGGCTTCAATAATGTGCTTGACGATAGAGAGCCCAAGTCCTGAACCTCCTTCACGCCTCGAACCGCTTTTATCCACGCGATAGAAACGTTCAAACAGTCGTGGAATATGCTCTGAAGAAATCCCTTCACCATTATCAGTCACACGCACAATAACTTTATTCTGAATTAGGTTTTCTATCGAAATCTCTGTGGTTCCGTCTTGTTTTCCATACTTTACTGAATTTACGATAAGATTGGTCAACAACTGCTGAATACGCTCCCGATCGGCATTAACCATTATAGGATAATCATAATCCATATCTGTGGTGAGCGTAATATTTTTCTTCGCAGCTTCCATCTCTAGCAACTCAAAAGTATCGTTGACCAACTCGACCATATCAAAATATTCATACCGAATATTAAGATCTCCAACTTCGAGCTTAGCGATCATATCCAGATCGTTAACGAGATAGACCAGACGCTCAATAGAAGCTCCTGCACGCTTTAAGTACTTTTTGCGTACCGATTTGTCTTTCATCGCCCCATCAAGAAGCGTCAAAATATAACCTTGCGCAGTAAACAAAGGTGTTTTGAGTTCGTGCGCCACATTCCCCATAAATTCCTTGCGGTATTCTTCTCTGATTTTAAGCGATTCGATCTCTAACTTTTTGCTTGCAGCAAAGCGCTCTACCTCTTTTGTAAGGCTAGACATATCTGTCGTGATCTGACCACGACGCAAAGAGGTTACATCCAGAAGCGTAACGTCATCATAAATTTGCTTGACCCTGTTGTAGATAAATCGTTCTACCCGCACTTGGATCAACAAAAAAGACAACGCAAAACACACCAACGCAAATAGAATGGTAAACACCCAATCTATGCTGGCGGTCATATAGAAAAAAACGCTCACAAAGAGCGTTAAGGCTACCGTGATCATCAGTGATGAAAACACTGCAAAACGGTATGATTTTTTAAAATTTACTGCCATTTAAACCACAAATTTGTACCCTACGCCTTTAATGGTTTTAAATTTTTTATCGCCTATTTTTTCACGTAGTTTTCTAATGTGCACATCAATGGTTCTGCCACCTACAACCACTTCATTACCCCAAACTTTGTCAAGAATATCTTCTCGCTTAAATACTTTCCCGGGTTTTGAAGCAAGCAAAGAAAGTAGTTCAAACTCTTTCCGCGGCAGTACCATCTCTTTTTTGTCTTTAATGATCTTGTATTCTTCGCGATTGATTACCAGATCACCTATTTTAACCGAACTGTCACCCTCTTCTTCCTCTTTAAGACGACGTAGTAGCGCCTTTACCTTACTTACCAAAACTTTAGGCTTGATAGGCTTAGTAATATAATCGTCAGCACCGGCGTCATAACCGGCAACTTGAGAATAATCCTCTCCACGCGCCGTTAAGAACGTTATGATTGTTTCTTCGTGACCCGGTAGTTTACGTATTTGTTCACAGGCTTCGATACCATCCATCTCAGGCATCATCACATCAAGAATAATAAGATGCGGACTATTCTTTTTAGCAGCTTTTACCCCTTCTTTTCCGTTTGAAGCGGTAATGACTTGATAACCTTCATTACTTAGGTTATACCCTACAATCTCAAGAATATCCGGCTCGTCGTCAACAAGCAAAATCTTAATCTCTTTTTTCTTCATAAGATTAAAAATTTATCGAATCGTAAAGATACATTTTAATATTTGGCACGGTCATGCTAACTGCATTGGTAACATTTAGATAAACTTAGCTTGCTTTAAAAATAATAAATGTTAGCCTGCTTTTTGATTTTAAATAACTTTACATCCTCTAAATTTATGTATGCTTCCAGATTCTATATTCCAAATTCAAACCCAAGATCAGTTTAAAAAACATGCCTTAGCATCGTTTAACTATCAGTGGGAGCATAACACCATTTACCGTCAATTTTGTGATCATTTAAAAGTTGATCCTGCTGCTATTACTGAGCTTGATCAAATTCCGTTTTTGCCCATTCAATTTTTTAAAGAATTTAAAATCATAGCTTCAGATGAAGCTGTTCAAACGATTTTCACTAGTAGCGGAACCACCGGAAGCATCACCAGCAAACATTATGTAACCGATCTAAAAGTGTATGAGAAAAGCTTTCGCGAAAGCTTTAAACTGCATTACGGCGCTATTGAAGACTACACGGTGCTTGCGTTGCTCCCATCTTACTTGGAGCGCGATGGTTCGTCTCTTATTTATATGGTTGACTGTTTGATCAAAGACAGCAAAAAACCAGATAGCGGCTTTTATCTGAATGATTATAATGCTTTGAGCGAAAAATTAAAACGTCTTGATGCCGCAGGCGAAAAAGTGCTTTTAATTGGGGTTTCTTTTGCGTTGCTTGATCTTGTTGAGCAATTTGATTTTAAGCTGAAAAATACCATTGTAATGGAAACCGGTGGTATGAAAGGCCGAAGAAAAGAATTGATACGAGAAGAGTTGCACGCCATCTTAAAAGAAGGCTTTGGTGTAACTGAAATTCATAGCGAATATGGGATGACCGAATTGCTTTCGCAAGGCTATTCTAACGGAAACGGGATTTTTACAAATCCGCCTTGGATGCAGGTTTTTATGCGCGATACCGAAGATGCGTTAAATTATGTAGCTCCCGGAAAAACCGGCGGAATCAACGTAATCGATCTCGCCAATCACTATTCATGTCCTTTTATCGCGACTCAAGATTTAGGCAAAAAACTCGATGAAAACCGCTTTGAGATTTTAGGTCGCTTTGACACGTCAGACATTCGCGGCTGTAACTTGATGGTTTTGTGATTTTTTTGAAAAAAAGATGTAAGGTATCTCCTATACAACCGACTCAATAAGTGTTCATAATTGGTTGGTTAGTTAAGTTGGAAAACCCGGTTACTTGATAAGAAAGAGTGCCGGGTTTTTTATTGGCTCCGCCAAAGGCGTTCAAGAGCCTTAAGGCTTCTTTCTGAATCTCTTAGATCTGAATCTGACGTTCTATCTGCTGATTTAACGAGATAAACGTTTCGGTTCTTGAAACACCATCAATCGCTTGTACTTTTTTATTGAGTAGATGCATTAAGTGTTCGTTATTCTTACACAGGATCTTGATAAAAATAGACCAGTTCCCGGTCGTGTAATGACACTCCAAGACTTCCGGGATTTCTTCAAGCTGTTTTACGGCTTTAGGGTTGCTCATGGCACGATCTAAGTAAATCCCAATAAACGCCATCGTGTTATATCCTAAAATTTTTGGGTCTATGGTAAACTTAGAGCCGGTGATCAAACCCGATTTTTCTAATTTTCTGAGACGTTGATGTATCGCAGCGCCAGAAATCCCGACTTGACGTGCAATCTCTAAAATGGGTTTACGTGCATCATCCATCAATTGACGAAGAATAATTTTATCGATTCCGTCTATTGCTATTTGTTCGTTTACAATTTTCATAACCTATAGTATTTCAACTAAAAATAGCAATTAACTCCATTACTATAAGCACAAGCCTGTAAAAAACTTTAAATTTTTAATCAGTCTGATTTATTGATGGTGCGGATTGTACCCTAAATAAGGCACTTCATATTCCTTAAAAACAATACCATTCTCTTCCAACTCATCTAAAATTGGATTGTAAACTTCACGCCGTATCGGCAACTGAACACCGGGAGTAGTGATCTCTTTGTTCAGTATTTTGAGTGCGGCAATACCTACCGGCAAACCAACAGTTTTTGCCATTGCAGTGTAGGTTTGATTGGTGCCAACACTCACCATCGTCGCATCAATTTGTTTCTTTTCGCCATTGATCTCGTAACCAAACTTATGATACATCACGATCATATCTTTATCGGTTTCCGCTAGCGTCCATTGATCTTCCAGAATTCGCTGTAAGCATTGCGCGGGTGTCGCTTCTTTCAACCCTATTTTTCTATTCTCATCAAACAAGTTAAGCTCTAACAATTTATCCCAGAGCAAATCATCCTGATCAATTTTAAGCATATGACGCAACTTGAGCTGCACAGAATCTGTAGGTGAATACGGCAAAAAGAGGTTGGTGAACTCGCGATAGCTCATCGCTTCGGTGTCTTGTAAGGTATAGCTATCATCGGTCATTCCTAGTTGAACAAAAAGATTCCAGGCGCGAGAAAATCCTACACGGCGCATCGTACCGCGATAGAGCGTTAAAATATCTTCAAGACCGTAAATGCTTCGGTATTTTAAGGAGTTTCGGTTGGCATAGGCTTCAAATCTTCCGTAGCCTTCCACATCAAGAAATTCGGTTCTTCTGAATAACCGCTGATACGGAATATACTTATAAGTACCTTCCTGAATAAATTCTGCAGCGCCACCTTGACCGGCAAGCACCACGTTTTTGGGATTCCACGTGAATTTATAATTCCAGAGATTCGTATCGCTTTCGGGAGCGACTAAACCACCACAAAAAGACTCAAACAACAGCATTTTCCCGCCAGCATCACGAACCCGGTCAATCACCCGCATCGCGCTCATATGATCAATCCCCGGATCAAGACCTACTTCGTTCATAAACACAAGCCCTTTCTTTTTTACCTCGTTATCAAGCTCTAGCATCGCATCACTTATGTAGGAAGCCGTGACCAGATTTTTATTAAGAGCTAGGCAATCGCGCGCCACGTCAATATGCAAACGCGCAGGAAGCATACTTATAACAATATCGGCTTTGCTGATTTGCTGCTGGTGTTCTTCAGCATTCGCGATATCTAGTGTCATCGCATTAGCACAGGCAAGATTTCCCACCAACCGTTCTGCTTGAGCCGGATCACGATCTGCAACCGTGAGTTGCAATTGTTCTACGGAAGCCTTGTCTGCCAAATATTTTATGAGTTGCGCAGTAGATTTTCCTGCACCAATAATCAAGATGTTTCGCATAATAAAAGCGTATTTTTACATAGTATAATTTAGACATTTGATCGCATATTTTAAACCGAAGCTATGCAAAGAACTCTTCTGATCACCGGTGCGCTTTTAGGACTAACTGCTGTAATCTTGGGCGCATTTGGTGCGCACGGACTCAAAGAAAGTTTAACCCCTGAAGCTATTGATTCGTTTGAAACCGGAGTGCGTTACCAAATGTATCACACTTTTTTACTTCTGCTAGTAGGAACCGTATTGCCTTTATCGCAAAAAGCACAGAAAATCAGTTTTTATCTGATTTTAATCGGCGTGATTTTATTTAGCGGCTCTATTTACTTACTCACCACAAGACCTATCACAGGTATTGATATTTCGGCGATCGCTTGGATCACTCCAATAGGTGGTGCTTTGCTTATTTCAGCCTGGATTGCAATCACTTATAATTTTATCAAATTACTAAAATAATTATCATTTTTTAACTATTTGATAATTTTAAAGCATTAGCTTTACATCGTATTTCTAAAAATTCAAATTTATGGCTTCAACTGCCTTATTTACGAAAACGATTGCGATGACGCAATATGGAATCAAAAATGCAACAATTCATTATCAATTGCCTCCGGAAGAACTGCATCAAATATGCGTACTTTTAGGTCAAGGCACCACTACAGACTCTGGTGCTTTAGCAATTGAAACCGGGAAATTTACCGGAAGATCCCCAAAAGATCGCTTTATTGTGATCGATGAATACACCCGAGACAAGGTCTGGTGGGGCGCTATCAACATTCCTTTTGACAAAGCCAAATTTTACCGTTTAAAGGAAAAAATGACTACCTACCTTTCTGACCGTAAATTGTATGTACGCGATGCTTTTGCCTGCGCTGATGAGCGCTATAAAATGGGCGTGCGTGTGGTGAATGAATACCCCTGGTCTAACTTATTTGTTTACAATATGTTTTTAAGACCAAGTGAAGATGAGCTCGAGAATTTTAAGGAAGACTGGCTGGTGCTCAATGCGCCCGGCTTTAAGGCCGATCCTGAAATTGACGGAACGCGTCAAGAAAATTTTGCGATCATCAGTTTTGAAGAAAAAACGATTTTGATTGGTGGTACCGGCTACACCGGCGAAATCAAAAAGAGTATTTTTTCTGTACTAAACTTTGTACTACCTACCGAAAAGAATACGCTTCCCATGCATTGCTCAGCCAATGTAGGTGAAGATGATCAAACAGCAATTTTCTTTGGCTTATCAGGTACTGGTAAAACCACGCTTAGCGCAGACCCTAACCGTAAGTTAATAGGTGATGATGAGCACGGTTGGACAGCTGACGATACCATTTTCAATTTTGAAGGAGGATGCTATGCCAAAGTGATCAATTTATCTGAAGCGCAAGAACCCGATATTTTTAATGCGATAAAACGGGGCGCACTTTTAGAAAATGTGATCGTAGATCATCAGAAACAAGTAGATTACACCAACACAGCTATCACGCCCAATACGCGCGTGAGTTACCCAATACATCATATTGAAAATATTCAAAAACCTTCTGTAGGTAATAATCCAAAGCATATTTTCTTTCTCACAGCAGATGCTTTTGGTGTATTGCCTCCTATTTCAAAATTGACACCGGGGCAAGCCGCTTATCATTTCATTAGCGGCTACACCGCAAAAGTTGCCGGTACAGAAGCTGGTGTAAATGAACCGGTACCTTCATTTTCTGCGTGTTTTGGAGCTCCCTTTATGCCTTTACACCCCACGCATTATGCTGAAATGCTCAGCGCAAAAATGAAAAGATCCGGGGTCAATGTTTGGTTGATCAATACAGGATGGACCGGCGGACCCTACGGTATTGGTAAGCGTATGGAATTAAAATATACGCGTGCGATGATCAATGCGGTATTAAACGATTCTTTTGGCCCTATCAATCACGAGGATTATCATACGCATTCTGTATTTGGAGTAGCACAACCACGCTCCTGCCCGGGAGTTCCTGATGAGGTGTTGAGTCCGCGTCAAACTTGGGGCAATGATGAGGGCTACTATGCAACAGCACACAAACTAGCCGCTTCTTTTAAAGAGAACTTTAAAAAGTTTGAAGCCCATGCAAATGAAGAAATTCTAGAAGGACAACCTCCGCTAGGATAGTTAATTGAAAACAAAAGGCTCCTAATCAGGAGCCTTTTAATTTTTTCTCAACCAGAAGATTATTTTTTATTGACGTCGTCAATATACTTCTCTAAAGCCATCGTCATCGATGGGGTTTCTGGTGTAGGTGCTTTGATGTTTACTTTGAGTCCGGCTTCTTCTACCGCTCTAATTGTAGAGTTTCCAAATACCGCGATGCGGGTGTCATTCTGTTTAAAATCAGGAAAGTTTTCAAACAACGACTTGATTCCACTTGGACTAAAGAACACAAGAATGTCATAAGTCACGTCTTTTAAGTGCGACAGGTCACTTACAACAGTTCGGTAAAAAATACCGCGGTCCCATTTTAAATTCAGATCGTTTAAGACATTGGGCACTTCAGGTTTTAAAGAATCTGACGATGGAAGTAAAAACTTCTCATTCTTGTATTTCTTTAAAATTGGTGACATCTCAGTAAAAGTACGTTTCCCAACATAAATCTTACGTTTACGGTACACAACATACTTCTGCAAATAGTAAGCTACCGCTTCACTCTGGCAGAAATACTTTAGGCTGTCTGGCACCTTAAAACGCATTTCCTCAGCAATTCTGAAAAAATTATCTACCGCATTACGGCTGGTTAAGATAATCGCAGTGTATTTACTAAGGTCAATTTTTTGATGTCTAACCTCCTTGCCTGATACACCTTCAACGTGGATAAACGGAATGAAGTCAACTTTTACCTTCTTCTTTTCCTGTAACTCAAAATAGGGGGAATTCTCAACTTTTGGTTCTGGTTGCGAAACCAAAATAGTCTTCACTTTCATAGACATGCTAAATTTGTGTTTATTTCACGCTTCATGTTCAAACTATATAAAACTAAACACCTTATATAAAATGAAGTAGGGCGCAATTTCAAGTGCGCAAAGGTACAAAATAAAATAAAACAGATTATTGTAAATCATATTTTCATACCTGCGGTACGTGTTAAAAAGGCTGATTACATTAAAAATCAGAAACAAAATCACTATGATCACAATCGTGATAAAACCCGGCGCGAGTGCATAAATAAAAATGGCATTTACTGGCAAAAGAAGCAACGCAAAGTAACTACGGTAACTAAGCTTAGAGAACTGGTATGAATTGAGCTCTTGCTCCCCGTTAAAAAGAACGCCCAGCATACGTTCTATAAAAAACTTAAGCGATACAAAAACCACATACGCCAAGACAATACGCACGTACAGCAAAAAATTTGAAGCGTCTGTGAGTACGTTTAACTCATTAAAAACAATATAGATAAACAACGAAATCGAAAAAAACTGAATGGTAAACAAGATCAGGTTAAACGGGTTCTCAAACCTGATGTCTTTATTCGCCTTCAGCAAGTATTTTTCATTGATCAAGAGCTCTACAAAATCTACAAATCGGGTTTCATAAACAGCCTTTGCCACGGCAATTAAAACCAAGCATGTCACAAAGACAATCGTGATCCAGTCATTACTAATAAAACTGCGTTCTAAGGCTTGCAAACTCTTCAATTTTTATGGGTTCAAAATTACTATAAATACAAGAGTTTATAGAAATGCCGAAACAAATAACCTTCAAAATCTTTACATTTGTGCATAAATCACACAACGATGGCAGGTTCGCTCGTCATAATTCCCACCTACAACGAAGCTGAAAATATTGAAAAGTTGGTGCGTAATATTTTTGCGCAGCAACGTGCGTTTGAGGTTTTGGTCGTTGATGACAATTCGCCAGACGGAACAGCCGCATTGGTCAAGAATTTACAGCAGGAATTTATAGGTCAAATACACCTGCTTGAGCGTCCCGGCAAAAATGGTTTGGGCACGGCATACATCGCAGGATTCAAATGGGCTCTTGAACGAGATTATGCATACATATTTGAGATGGATGCAGATTTCTCTCACGCTCCTAATGACCTGATCAGACTGTATAACGCTTGTGCTAAAGGTGGTGCAGATCTATCCATTGGTTCCCGATACAAAACTGGAGTCAATGTAGTGAACTGGCCTATGGGACGCGTCTTAATGTCATACATCGCGTCAAAATATGTTAGATTTATAACTGGCTTAGATATTGCAGATACGACCGCAGGTTTTATTTGCTATAAACGAGAAGTTTTAGAAAAAATAACGCTCGACAAAATCAAGTTTGTAGGTTATGCGTTTCAGATTGAAATGAAATTCAAAGCGCATTTACTTGGTTTTAAAATTATTGAAGTACCGGTAATCTTTGTTGATCGCACTAAAGGCACCAGCAAGATGAGCACCGGTATTTTTAGTGAAGCCGTTTTTGGCGTTTTAGGAATGAAGTTTAAAAGTCTTTTTAAAAGTTACGATATATAGATGGAAAAGGTACTGATCAAAGATGCACATATCGTAAATGAAGGCACCATTATGCGTGGCGACGTTTACATAGAACACGGAATTATTGTTGAAATAAGCCAAAACCTTAGTGTTAAAGGTCCGGATGTACATGTTTTTGATGCCGAAGGAAAACACCTTTTACCCGGAGTGATCGATGATCAGGTACATTTTAGAGAACCCGGCCTCACGCATAAAGCAACTATTGGGTCTGAATCTCGCGCAGCCGTAGCCGGCGGAATCACTTCGTTCATTGAGATGCCTAATACGATTCCTCAGGCAACCACTATCGAAAAATTAGAGGAAAAATTTACGCGGGCAGCCGAAACCTCACACGCCAACTACTCGTTTATGTTTGGCGGGACTAACGATAACCTTGCTGAAATAAAGAAAGTTGATAAATCAAAGGTTGCCGGCCTCAAACTTTTCTTAGGAAGCTCTACCGGAAACATGCTCGTTGATGATGAAGAAGTGCTACGAGAAATCTTTAAAAGCACAGATCTTGTAATTTCGGTGCATTGTGAGGATGAAGAAACGATCAAGAAAAATCTTGCGATCTATAAAGAGCGTTATGGTGACGATATTCCTATAAATATGCATCCTATTATTCGCAGCGAAGAAGCTTGCTATTTATCTTCTTCAAAAGCGATCGCTTTGGCTAAAGAAACCGGTGCACGTTTGCATGTATTTCACCTTTCTACAGCGAAAGAAATGGAGCTTTTCAGCAATAAAATTCCATTAAAAGATAAAAAGATCACTGCCGAGGTTTGTATTCACCATCTTTGGTTTTCTGATGAGGACTATGAAGACAAACAAACCCTCATAAAATGGAACCCGGCTGTAAAGAAAAAAACAGACCGTGCAGCACTATGGGAAGCTTTACTTGATGATCGTCTAGATGTGATTGCTACAGACCACGCCCCGCATACATTAGAAGAAAAGCAAAATGTTTACACCAAAGCACCTAGCGGCGGACCTCTAGTACAACACGCGTTACCGGCAATGCTTGAAAAGTATCACGAAGGCAAAATTAGCCTGGAGAAGATCGTTGAAAAAATGTGCCACAACCCGGCCATTCTTTTTGAAGTGGAAAAACGCGGGTATATCAAACCCGGTTATTATGCTGATCTTGTTTTAGTAGATTTAAACAATCCGTGGACGGTAACCACAGACAATATTCTCTATAAATGCAAATGGTCTCCTTTTGAAGGAAACACTTTTAAGTCCCGCATCTCTCATACTTTTGTCAATGGGCAATTGGCTTATAAGAATTTTAAAGTATACGATGAGAAACACGGCAAGCGTTTAACTTTTAATCGATGATCAAAAAAGGCTACATTTTGCTTTTAGTTGTTTTGGCAGTCGTGAGCTGCCACGATATCGAGCGTCCAAAAAAGCCTGATAATTTTATTGAGCGGGAGAAAATGACTGATATCTTATATGATATCTCGCTCTTACGTGCTTTAAAAACCTATAGCGTAAACGATATGCGTGCTTTAGGCTTAGAGCCTGATACTTTTATCTATGACAAATACGACGTTGACAGTTTACAACTCGCTCAAAGTATTGACTACTACAGCGTAAACTTCAACGAATACACGTCGATTTGGGAAGAAGTCAATGCGCGTTTGACCGCACAACGTGATGAGATTCAGTTTGAGCAAAATGATCTGGATAGCATACGCATTGAAGAAAGCAAACGCAGAAGAGATTCTATTAAAAAAGCTAATCAACCTCGTCCTGATATCGAACTCGAAAACGATTCTATTTTAGCTCCTGTGAGTAGTTAAAATGTTTTGCAACTCGGCTGAGTGTAGTTTCTATGGGAGTGTACTCAAATTCGGGAAAGTGAGTTTTTAGTTTATCAGCCTCATAAACCGTTTGAGTGTAAGCAGATTTAGCGGTGCTTTTGGTTAGCTGACGCCGTTTACCGAAAAGATTTAAAAACCAATCTATTTTCCAAGCAAGATCAAGCTGCCATTTCTTAAGCATTTTAGACGGAGCCTTTACTCCTAAGGCTGTCGCTGTTTTTTTCAATACGGTTTCAAAAGCAAGATTATGTCCTACCAGAATGAAACGTTCATTAAGCACATCGCTTTGCATTAAAGCGATCATCGCGCGCACTACATCAACGACATCAACAAATCCTGTAGCACCGGGAACTGTAAATTTTAGTCCGTTTGCAATTTGTTTAAACATCGTACCGCTTCCACTGTCGTAAAAGCCTTCTCCTAAAATCACTCCCGGATTCACGATCACTACCTCAAGACCTTCTTGAGTACCGCGCCAGACTTCCATTTCTGAAGCGAATTTTGAAATACTATAAACGCTATTTTCTTTATTGGCTTCCCAGTGCGTTTCTTCGTTGATTGCTTTTACACCATCTCCCAAAGCCGCCACAGAGCTCACATAACAGCATTTTTCAACTTGATGCTTTAAACATAAATTGATAATATTCGCCGTACCTTCAACATTGTTCTTTTGAAGTTCGTCAAAACGTTTAGGATTAAAAGAAACCAGCGCAGCACAATGGTAAACTCTAGTTATTCCCGTGAATGCTTCGGTTAGCGCAGGAATATCAGTTACATCTGCCTGAAGCCATTCAATCTGCGAAAAATCAGCTATAAAATCAGTAGTTTCTTCACGTTCATTTTTCCATTGAAAAAGCGCTTCTACCGCTTTAATTTTAGCTTCGGTTCTGTAAATCGCACGAATCTTATTTTCGCCTTGCGCAACCAATTGCCACAACAAATGCGAGCCCACTAAACCGGTACCTCCAGTTACTAAAATCATAGCTACGAAGTTAGGCATATTCTTCTATTCTTGCTGCCAAGCTTTGGGCATTATATTTATATTTGCAGGCTTATAAATAGTCACCCGTTGACTTGTCGCTGCGGTTTTAGAAACTGATTTTTTCATCAACAACCGCAGCACTAAGAAAAAACATATTAAATCGCGCTTGGCGCGTAAACTAGCAATTATGATTACCAATTTTGTTGAAGAACTGCAATGGCGAGGGATGATTCACGATGTGATGCCCGGGACTGAAGAACACCTTATGGAACAGATGCGATCTGCTTATGTGGGGATCGACCCAACTGCAGACTCACTTCATATAGGTCACCTTGTGGGCGTTATGATGCTCAAACATTTCCAGGCAAGCGGTCACAGACCAATTGCGCTTGTAGGTGGCGCCACGGGTATGATTGGCGATCCTTCAGGAAAATCTGATGAGCGTAATCTGCTTGATGAGGAAACTTTGCGTCACAATCAGGAAGCCATTAAAGAGCAATTATCTCGCTTTCTGGATTTTGATTCTGATGAAGAAAACGCAGCGGTTCTTGTGAACAATTATGACTGGATGAAAGATTTTAGCTTTCTGGAGTTTATACGCGATGTGGGTAAACACATCACCGTAAACTATATGATGGCTAAAGATTCGGTTAAAAAACGTTTGTCTGCAGAATCTGCAGAAGGAATGAGTTTTACTGAATTTACTTACCAACTCGTTCAGGGTTATGACTTTTTACATTTATATCGTGAGAAGGATCTGACGCTGCAAATGGGTGGAAGCGACCAGTGGGGAAACATCACTACAGGAACCGAATTGGTACGTAGAATTGGCGGCGGAAAAGCGTATGCAATGACTTGCCCGCTGATCACCAAAGCAGACGGAACAAAATTTGGGAAAACTGCCGGGGGTAACATTTGGTTGGATGCAGAACGCACTTCTCCGTATAGATTTTACCAATATTGGCTGAATACCAGCGACGAGGATGCAGCAAAATACATTAAGATCTTCACCTTTTTAGGAAAAGAAGAAATAGAGAATCTTATCGCAGAGCATCAGGAAGCGCCACATCAGCGCGCCTTACAAAAGCGCCTGGCGGAAGAAGTAACCATCAGTACACACGGTGTTGAAAATTATGAGAACGCGGTAAAAGCTTCAGAAATTCTCTTCGGAAAGTCTACAGCTGCAAACCTAAAAGCGCTTAATGAGAAAACCTTTTTAGATGTTTTTGAAGGAGTTCCGCAAGCGGAAGTAAGCCGTGGTGAGATCGAAGCAGGATTAGATATGGTAAATGCGCTGGCAGAAAAAACCGGATTTTTAAAATCTAACGGAGAAGCAAGACGCGCTTTAAAACAGAATTCAATTTCTGTAAATCAGGAAAAAGTAGCCGAAGATTTCACCATCACTACAGATGACCTGATCAACGACCGTTTTGTACTCTTACAACGCGGAAAGAAGAATTACTTTGTGATTCGTATTCTTGATTAATCACAAATTAAAGATAAAAAAAGCCTCAAACAGTATTTCTACTTGAGGCTTTTTGTTTTTATAAATTCAACATCTTGTCTGGATCACGTCTTACGTCAAAAACATCATTGATTAGTACTACATCTGCATCCTCTATTCTATAAATCAATTTATAGTTGCCTATTAAAATATAACGATACGTAAATTTCAAAGATTTAAGGTTTTCTTCAATTTGACCTGACTCTGGATGTTTCTCTAAATACTTGGAAGCACTTAAAATTTCAGTTCTTATTTTATGCGCTACACGCTTATTTACGTGCTCTGCATAATACTCAAAAATTTCTTTTAAGCGATCAATTGCAAATTGAGTCCAGACAATACGCATAATTTCATCACCACTTTTTTGATGCTCTATTTAAATCTTTCAGAGATTGTACTCGACCTTGAGTAAAATCATCTTCAGATTCCTGAACACGGGCTATTAAATCCTCTCTTGAAAAGCGCGCACCTTCATCTTCAGAATTCAAAAGCTGTTCAATCAATTGATCTATTGAAAACTCTTCCGGTAGATGTTCTAACTGTTTTAATATTTTAGTTTTAGTCCACATTTTCAAAACTTTATAGCTTGAAGTTACACAAAAAACCCATTCCGTTTAAATGGAATGGGTTTTAAATTTTTATAGGCGTTACGTGCTTAACGTCTTCCGCCAAAAATTTGTAAAGCGAAATATAACAAGGTTGCAAGTGAACCAATCGCAGCTACAACATAAGTTCTGGCAGCCCATTTTAAAGCATCTTTGGCTCCGTCGTGTTCTCTTGGCGTTAACATATTTGCCGATTCTAACCAAGCCAATGCACGGTTACTGGCATCATATTCTACCGGAAGGGTAATGAATGAAAACAAGGTTCCCATAGCAAATAAACCAAGCCCGATAATCGCAACGGTCATTCCTAAACCAGACCCAATGATCGACATCAAAACGATTCCTCCAATGATCACAAACATTGACATGCGAGACGCTACACTCACCACAGGCACCAGTTTTGAACGCATCGTCAGCCAGCTATAGGCCTTTGCGTGCTGCACTGCGTGACCGCACTCGTGTGCAGCAACGGCGGCTGCAGCGGCATTGCGCTGATTATATACAGGTTCACTCAAATTAACGGTTTTCTTGGCAGGATTATAATGATCTGTCAACTGCCCCTGCACTGAGATCACCTTTACATCAGTAATTCCATTATCGCTAAGCATTTTACGCGCGATCTCTGCCCCGCTCATTCCATTTTGTAGATGAACTTGAGAGTATTCTTTAAACTTACTTTTTAATTTATTACTTACTAGCCAACTTACCAATGCAATCGCACCAATAAGTATATAATATCCCATCATAGCTTTGTATTTAATTTGTTTTTAAAACTAACCAATATAAACAAAAAATAAGCCGAAAATTTCTGCTGCCGTTTTGACTTATTAGTTATGCCGTTAAGATTCAAGACACCCACCCCATCAGAGGCGGCCTTTACCAAATCTAGTGGACCACTCCGAACTCACTTTGAGAGTAGTAGCTCATAGAGATATCATCAAAACTAGTCTCGATATTTAAGTAAAACTGCATTATAGATTCTTACTGTATTAACAGAATTGGTTGTTTTCACGGTTTTGGAATCCTCATCCTCTTCAACAGAAGTCTTAGTTTCATCACTGATCCATTTTTCTTGAGGCATTCCTCCGTATAAGATTGCATCAGCTCCTACACTTTTTGCTTTGGCCAGCATTACTGCCTGCACATCTTCTGCATTGTCAATTTCGCCGGGATGACCATTATTTTCAATTTTTCCCATTACCAAATAATCCTTTTCAATATCCTGTTCATTGAAAAAGATCTCAACATTAGTGCTGGGCGCATAACTTCGGCCTAAATAATTTACGGTGGGTTTGCAGGAAATTAAACATAAAACGATGCCTAAGAATCCAAGTAGTGTATTGTTCATAATTACAAGGGTTATCAATTGCCTAAAAGCAGACCAACATTCGTACCAAATAAACGCACGAAACCCTTATCCCCCCTAATACACTAAAGATCAAATCATTTCCTTTTGAATTTCAAAAATCAGCCTACAAAGTTCACAATCTTTCCAGGGACAACGATCACCTTTTTCGGTTCGCGACCGCCTAAATACTCCTGAGTTTTTTCGTGTGCACGTACGGCTTTTTCGATTTCTTCCTTAGAAAGATCTAGCGGAAGCTCCATCGTAAAACGCATTTTACCGTTAAACGAGATCGGATATTCTTTACTGCTTTCTACCAAATGCTTTTCATCAAACTCCGGGAAAGCAGCAGTGGCAATCGACTCGTCGTGACCGAGTAAACTCCACAATTCTTCTGCGATGTGTGGCGCATAAGGCGAAATCAAAACTACCAATGGCTCCAGTACTTCACGGTTATTGCATTTTGCAGCTGCGAGTTCGTTAACTGCAATCATAAACGTAGAAACCGAAGTATTAAAACTGAAGTTCTCAATATCTTCCTGTACCTTTTTGATGGTTTTATGTAAGGTTTTCATCGCCTCTTTTGAAGCCGGCGCATCAGATACTTCAAAGTCGCCCAGATTTCCCGCTTTATCTACTTGATGGAACAGCTTCCATAATTTTTTAAGGAAGTTATGTACTCCTGTAATTCCCGCGGTATTCCAAGGTTTTGCCTGCTCTAAGGGACCTAAGAACATCTCGTACATACGCAACGTATCAGCCCCGTATTCCTCACAAATATCATCGGGATTCACCACGTTGTATTTGGATTTAGACATTTTTTCGACTTCGCGGCCTACTTTATAAACACCGTTTTCAAGAACAAATTCAGCATCCTTAAATTCTGGTCTCCAGTTTTTAAATGCTTCCACATCTAATTCATCTGACGCGTTTACAAACTCCACAGGCGCGTGGATGGGCTGTACAGATAAGTCCTTCTTGCTTTGAGCGGAAACAAATTTATTTTCACCCTCAATGCGATATACAAAAGCACTAGTTCCCAAAATCATTCCCTGATTGATCAGCTTTTTGAACGGTTCTTCCACCGGAGCAAAACCGCGATCTTTTAAGAATTTCACCCAAAAACGGCTGTATAATAAGTGACCTGTTGCGTGCTCGCTACCTCCAATGTAGAGGTCCACATTTTGCCAGTACTCCATCGCTTCTTTTGAAGCAAAAGCATCATCGCGCAAAGCTTTCTCCATATACCTAAAGAAATACCAGCTACTTCCTGCCCAACCCGGCATCGTGTTCAACTCTAAAGGAAATACCGTCTCGTGATCGATCTTGTCATTGCTCACGACCGCATGGGCTTTGGTATCCCACGCCCAAACATCAGCGCGACCTAGTGGCGGCTCGCCTTCTTCGGTAGGTAAATATTTTTCTACTTCCGGCAGGTGAATTGGCAAATGCGCTGCATCAATCATTTGAGGCATTCCATCTACATAATATACCGGGAACGGCTCTCCCCAATAACGCTGACGGCTAAACACCGCGTCGCGCAAACGGTAATTTACTTTCCCTTTTCCGGCACCTAATTTTTCTAATGCTTCAATTGCTTTTGGCAACGCCTGCTTGTATGCCAGTCCATTTAAGAAATCTGAATCTTTTAAAGGCGTTTTATCTTTTTCAGCATAAGCTTGTTCGCTGATATCAACTCCGTCAAAAATATTCTTGATCGGAATATTAAAATGTGTTGCAAAATCCCAGTCGCGTTGATCGCCACAAGGAACCGCCATTACAGCACCGGTTCCATAACCGGCCAACACGTAGTCACCAATCCAGATCGGAATAGGCTCTTTTGTAAACGGATGCTCGGCATACGCACCGGTAAATGCACCAGAAATGGTTTTTACATCAGCCATACGCTCGCGCTCACTGCGCTTTGCAGTCGCTTCGATATAGGCATCAACCTCAGCTTTTTGCTCTGGAGTTGTTATTTCTTTTACAAGATCTAGCTCCGGCGCAAGCGTCATAAACGTCACTCCAAAAATGGTGTCGGGGCGGGTGGTAAACACCTCAATTTTGAATTCTGAATTCTGAATTTTGAATTGAACAGAGGCTCCTTTTGAACGCCCGATCCAGTTAGTTTGCGAGTCTTTAAGCGGCTGAGGCCAGTCGATATCCTGCAAACCGTCTAGCAAACGCTGCGCATAAGCGCTGATGCGCATACTCCACTGCGTCATTTTTTTGCGCACTACAGGATGCCCGCCACGTTCTGAAACGCCGTTCACGATCTCGTCGTTTGCCAAAACCGTACCTAGCGCAGGACACCAGTTTACTTCGGTTTCTGCGAGGTAGGTTAATCTATATTTTAAAAGAAGTTCTTGCTTTGCTTTCGCGGAAGCGGAATTCCATTTTTCAGCTGTAAAAGCTTCAACATCCTCATCGCATACTGCATTTACTGAAGCATTTCCTTCGGTCTCAAATTTGGCGATCAGGGTATCTATATGTTCTGCCTGATTGGTATTGTTATTATACCAACTTTCAAAAAGCTGAATAAAAATCCACTGCGTCCATTTGTAATATTCCGGGTTCGAAGTGCGCACTTCACGACTCCAATCGAATGAAAATCCAATTTTATCCAATTGCTCGCGATAACGTGCAATGTTAGTTTCGGTAGTAATTGCCGGATGTTGCCCGGTTTGAATGGCATATTGCTCAGCCGGAAGCCCAAACGAGTCATAACCTTGCGGATGCAATACATTAAAACCTTGATGACGCTTGTAACGCGCATAAATATCACTGGCGATATACCCCAGCGGATGCCCTACGTGCAGTCCCGCACCTGATGGATATGGAAACATATCGAGCACATAATATTTAGGCTTGTCGCTGTTATTTTTTGCCTGAAAAGTACCCTGATCACTCCAGTACTTTTGCCATTTTTTTTCTATCGCGTTAAAATCGTAGTTCATTACCGTGTATTGCTTTGCGCACTGCGCATTTTAATGAGCGGCAAATTTAACGATTTAAAAGCGATTTGAGCAGACCGGTTTTTTGGCACCGCCAAAGGGTTAAATACTCCGTCCCGAAAGCTTTCGGGATGCCACAAAATTGAAGATTTGGTCGAAACGAATACCACGTGAGTCTGCCCTAAGGGGGTTCACTCGAGGTTTTCTAAGATCGTGCCTCCTTTTCCATTGGCAATAAACATTCAAAGATCATCTCGTTTACCGGTACAGAAACACCCAGACGCATCCCTTCGCGCACAATGTAGCCGTTAAAATTGTTGAGTTCGCTAGGTTTGCCTTCCATAATATCGCGTTGTGTAGAAGCGGTCACCTCTGCTCCTTGATTCTGGATCGCCTCAAAAACTGCCTCCATATGCTTTTCGGTAAGTGCAATTCCTTTTGCTTTGGCGACATTAAAAATCTCCTGTGCGGTGTCTTGCATCATTTTAAATAAATAAGCACTCGAACGGATTTTACCCATAGGCACGCGTGTCAAACCGCCGATCCCGCTTATGGTGCAAATGAATAAGAATTTCTTCCAGATCTCTACTTGAATATCTTTAACCAAATGCGCTGTAAAGCCGGCTTCTTCAAAAAGTGCTTGAAGTTCTTTTGCGCGTTCAGAAAGGCTTCCGTCGAGTTCACCAAAGGTGATGCTGGGTTCAAAAGTAGGATGCTTAATTTTCCCGGGACCGTCTTTAAAAGCAACTATTCTACATAAACCGCCCAAAACCTGAGCATCAGGCAAAACCTCAAGGATTTTTTCAGCATTTGAAGCTCCGTTTTGTAACGGCAGAAATAGGGTTTCGGCGTTAACATAAGGCTTTAAAGCTTCTATGGTCTCGGGAACCTGCCACGATTTTACTCCTAAAATCACAAGATCAGGCGTTGGGATTTCGTTTAAATCGTCAGTTGCCAAATCGGGTTCAGCTACAAAATCACCTTTGTAACTTGTGACTTCTAATCCGTTTTTTTGAATTGCTTCCAGATGTTTTCCGCGAGCAATAAAAGTCACGTGATTCTTAGTTTTGGTGAGTTTTCCGCCAAAATAGCCTCCAACGCCACCTATTCCGTAGATTAAAATATTCATAAACCAGTACAATTTAGAGTTTAAGCTCTTCATTTTTAACGGCTAGCACCAGTGCTGGCGCTAAACGCGTGAAATGCTTCAGTATAAAAATACAAAATGCGCCAAGCGTGCGTTTAAGAAGCACGAACTTTAGTATTTTTGTCCACTAATCGCATTAAATTTTACGCAGCAGCATGGCATCATCTTTTGAAAAGTTTCAACGTCGCAGACTGATCTCCTCGTATTTTTCGGTGATTTTAAGTATTGCGCTGGTACTTTTCTTATTGGGATTGCTAGGTCTTCTTGTGCTCAACTCAAAAAAGGTTGCTGATCATTTTAAAGAACAGATCGCATTGACGATCTACCTAAAAGATGACGCCAAAGATGTTGAGATCAAACAATTAGAAAAAACGCTTGCACTAGCCGATTATACTAAGTCGACGCAGTTTGTTTCTAAAGATGAAGCTGCCGAAGAACACAGCAAAGAAATAGGTGAGAATTTTATGGACTTTTTGGGCTATAATCCGCTGCAAAACTCCATTGACGTCTATCTCAAAGCCGATTTTGTTGATGCGGCTCAGGTTAAAGAAATCGCAGATAATTTGCTCGCCAAAGACTTTGTAGAAGAAGTAAATTATGACCAGCCTCTGATCTCGCTGCTTAACGATAACATCAAAAAAATAAGTTTGTGGGTGATGGTCATTAGCGCTGTGTTTACACTTATTGCGGTATTGCTCATCAACTCTGCGATACGCCTTTCAGTATACTCTAAGCGTTTTACGATAAAAACCATGCAAATGGTGGGCGCGACCAAAGGATTCATTCGCCGCCCGTTTATCTGGCTGAGTATGAAACTAGGAATGGTGGGCGCAGTAATCGCACTCGCAGGAATGGCCGCGGTATTATATTATTTAAACCAAACCTTCCCTGAGTTAGAATTGCTAGCAGATCCTGTGATTCTGGCTATTTTGTTCGTAGGCGTTTTTCTGGCAAGTGTGCTGATTACGTGGTTCAGTACCTTTTTGGCTACTCAGCGTTTCTTGAATTTAAGAACAGACGAACTTTATTATTAGAGAAGAGCTTTTAGATCAAAAGCCCTTTCAAAACATAATTTTTAACCCTTTTTAGAATGGGAGAACAAAAACGAAAAAAACAAAATGAACTGCACCGTAGCAGTTTTATTTTTAAGAAGAAAAACTACAAGGTGATGTTGATAGGCCTGGGTGTGATCGCACTTGGTTTTATCATGATGTCTGGCGGTGGTAGTGATGATCCTACAGTTTTTAATCCGGAGATCTACAACTGGAGACGTATACGCCTGGCGCCGGCTTTAGTTTTGATTGGTTTTGGTATCGAAGTGTATGCGATTTTACTGAATCCTGATAAGAATAAAAACGCCAATTAATTAGTCGTAAATGGATATAATTGACTCGATAATCCTTGGGATCATTCAAGGTCTTACCGAATTTTTACCGGTTTCTTCAAGCGGTCACTTAGAACTTGGGAAAGCTATTTTAGGCGACAGCACACTCCCTGAAGAAAGTCTTCTTTTTACTGTAGTTTTACACTTTGCAACAGCACTCAGTACGCTGGTAGTTTTTAGAAAAGATATTCTTGATATTCTTAAAGGCTTGTTTCAGTTTAAATGGAATGAAGAAACGCAGTTTGCTGTAAAAATCATCATCTCGATGATTCCCGCTGTGATCATCGGGTTGTTTTTTGAAGAACAATTAGAAAGCCTTTTTGGCGGAAACATTCTGCTGGTAGGAATGATGCTCATCATTACCGCGCTTTTACTATGGCTGGCAGATAAGGCTAAAGACACCCAAAAGCCGGTTAGCTACAGTAACGCTTTTACCATAGGAATTGCACAAGCTATCGCCATGCTTCCGGGGATTTCCAGAAGTGGCGCTACGATCTCGACTTCGGTTTTATTAGGGAATGATAAAAGCAAAGCCGCGCGTTTTTCCTTTTTAATGGTGGTTCCGTTGATCTTCGGGAAGATCGCAAAAGACCTGCTAAGCGGAGAGATCACTACCGAATCTGGTAATTTTACTGCGCTGTCTATAGGTTTTGTTGCTGCATTCATTAGCGGACTTATCGCTTGTACCTGGATGATCAAATTGGTTAAAAAGAGTAAGCTCTCGTGGTTTGCCATTTATTGCCTTATCGTTGGGATTATTGCGGTTGGTTTTGGGTACTACAACCTTTAGAAAACCGAAGAATTACAAAAACATTTTATGCAGTTTACCGAAGAATATTTTAAAGAAGGTCAGGTTTTACTTTTTGACAAACCACTCAATTGGACCTCATTCCAACTGGTAAACAAAGTGCGCTGGTTGATACGCAAAACCTTTAAGATCAAAAAGATCAAAGTAGGCCACGCAGGTACTTTAGACCCTTTGGCCACTGGTTTGCTTATCATCTGCACCGGTAAATTCACCAAGCGTATTGAAGAATTTATGGGGCAAGAGAAAGAATATACGGGCACCATCGTTCTAGGTGCTACGACGCCTTCTTATGATCTGGAAACGGAGATTGATCAAACCTTTTCTACAGAACATTTGAACGACACGCTTATTAAAGCCGCTACTGCTCAATTCAACGGTGCTATTCAGCAGCAACCTCCTGTTTTTTCTGCATTGAAGAAAGACGGAAAACGCTTATATGAGTTTGCACGCGCCGGGGAGGAAGTTGAAATTCCCAGCAGAACCGTTGAAATTTCAGAATTTGAAATCACCCGAATCGAACTTCCTGAAGTTGATTTTAGGGTGCGTTGTAGTAAAGGAACGTACATCAGGTCACTGGCACACGATTTTGGAAAAGCGCTAAACAGCGGCGGACATCTTTCCGCTTTGCGAAGAACAAAAATTGGTGATTTTGATGTGCAAGATGCTACCTCTTTAGAAAGCTTTGAGGCCGCTTTAAAACAAGCTGAAACTTCAAACAATTAGTTAACAGCTCTTCCGTTTTGTTTAACAGCCACGCATACTACGCTTTTGTAATTTTGCATTGATGAAACTGTCTCCTCAAGATAAAGCGATGTTGATCACCTTTAGCGGTGCCAGTATTCTTGCGGTAGTTTTTCTATTTTTTACCATCAAGCCTTATGACACGTCACAGGTAGAAGAATTTATTCCCATCCCGATTATTGCAGAAGAGTTGCCAGAAGAAGAACTTCTGGAACAAACCGAAGAAGAACAGCCACAATCCCAAGAAATTACTAATCAAGCGCAAAGCAGTAGTCGCTTGGTACGCGAAGCCAATAGATTTTTTAGTCAGCAGAATGAAGTAGAAAATGCCTTAAAAAGCGACACGGAAACTACAGACCCTTCTGAAGATACAGACGGTGATGACGAGGCATTTCCTGATTACCGGGAACGCATTGCAATGTTGCGTCAAAAACGTGCTGCACAGCAATCTGCCGGCACATCAAACGACGCTAAAGAAGTTTCTAAAGTAAATACCTCAAGCTATCGACGCAGTACGGTTACTTATCAACTCAAAGAGCGCAATGCGATTCAAATTCCTAATCCCGTGTATACGTGCGATGCTACCGGGCGCGTGGTGATCAATATTCAGGTGAACGGCGTAGGCGGTGTGACTAAAGTCACGTTTAATAAGAGCGCCTCAACCACCGCAAACGGTTGCCTTGTAGATCAAGCTTTAGAATACGCGCAACAAGCTATTTTTAACAAAAGCACACGCGATTCGCAATTAGGCTCGATCAGTTTTGAGTTTCAAGGTTAAATTCTTTTAAGATCGCAAGCAGTTCTTCAACCACAGCTTGTCCTTTATTATCATTATACCATTTCTGAAGCGTGTTAATAAACTCAGGAGTTATCGCTTCATTTTCCGCTTTAAAATCTGTCACAAGTTGCTGAGCAGCCTTAGAACGCGAACCCCAACTTGTCACCACAGCATTATTCTCAGGATTCTGCACGATTAATTTTGGTATGGCTTTTCCGCCATTGGTCAAGAAGGCATCCATCAATTGCGGGTGATCATCACGCAAGACCAATTTAAAATTTATGGCCGGCTGAAGTTCTGCCATTTTATGCATTACGGCCACTGCCGCAGGAGCATCGCCGCACCAACTTTCAGTAAGCACTAACCAATTTACCGGTCTTGTATAGTTTTTCAATTCGTTTTCCTGGGCCGGAGTGAACTTTAAGGTTTTATCCCAGCGCTTCATTCGACGGTCATTAAGTACGGTATAATTTGATAAAGCTTCGGTTTGGGTATGCCCTGTGCTTGTGAAAGATTGGGCGTGTTTGGCTACCAAAATTCGGTAATCTGCGTAGGTTAAGGCATTTTTGCGAGCTTCAGTTACCAGCTCTTGTCGTTCTAAGGTTGTAATCGTCATAAAGCAAAAGTCGGTGTTTTTTGAATCAACTTACAAAGCGCAGTACCTAAGAACACCTTAAAATGTCTACCTTTAATTTTCAATTGGCTCCGCCAAAGGGATTAATACTCGTAGGCTTGCCTTGAAGTAATTTACTTTGAATTATGACAAAACACAGATGTGGCTGGTGTGTGGGCGATCCACTTTATGAAGGGTACCACGATCAAGAATGGGGCGTTCCCGTCTATGACGATCAAACCATCTTTGAATTTTTGATCTTAGAGACCTTTCAGGCAGGGTTGAGCTGGATCACTATTTTGCGCAAGCGCGAAAACTTTCGCGAAGCCCTTGATGCTTTTGACTATAAAAAGATCGCAGCGTATTCTGAAGCCAAACTTGAAGAACTCCTTCAAAACCCCGGAATCATCAGAAATAAATTAAAAGTAAAGGCTACGGTGAGCAATGCTCAAGCTTTTATAAAAATTCAGGAAGAATTTGGTAGTTTTTCTAAATACATCTGGGGTTTTGTAAATCACAAGCCTGTTCAGAATTCGGTAAAAAATTATAAGGAAGCGCCGGCAACTACCGCAATTAGTGATGCCTTGTCAAAAGACCTTAAAAAGCGTGGCTTTAAATTTACCGGTTCAACTGTAGTTTATGCACATATGCAAGCTACCGGTATGGTTAACGATCACGAAGTGAATTGCTATAGATATGCCGAAGTAAGCAAACTTCAATAAATGCTGTAAGTCATATACTAGAACATTACCGGTTAGTTCATAATTAGGCTCAGAGCTTTTTAAGCTTATCCGACGAATAAAAACCTAATATAAATAAGACAGAAACGCTTCTCTGGTAATTTCTCTTGCTCCTAAACTTTCCAGATGAGTTGTATATACTTGGCAGTCGATAAGTTTATAGTCTTGCCGTGCGAGCTTTTGCGCTAAAGAGATTAGCGCAACTTTGCTGGCGTTACTTGCTTTTGCAAACATACTTTCACCACAAAAAACCTGCTTTTGTTTGAGATTTACGCCATACAACCCTCCTACGAGAACCTCATCCTGCCATACCTCTACAGACTCTGCATAACCCAATTTATGTAGGTTTAAATAGGCTTCGACCATTTCGTTTGTGATCCATGTACCGTTTTGATCATCTCGTTTGATGCGCTTACAGTTTAAAATTACGTCTAGAAAATGCGTATTGTAAGTCACCTTAAACTTGGCGTCGCGCAACACTTTTCTCATCGACTTTGAAATGTGTACTTCCTGAGGTTTCAACACCATTCTGGGATCTGGCGACCACCATAAAACCGGCTGACCATCATTATACCAAGGGAAAATTCCTTGACTATACGCATCGATCAATCGCGCCGGACTCAAATCTGCACCCACGGCAAGGAGACCATCTTCATCAGCAAGATGATGATCAGGAAACGGCTGAGACGAATTGATAAAAATGATACGTTATGATTTTAATAAAAACAAGTATATAATTTTGAATAATTCCAATTTTTTTACGAAATTTATGAGAGCCTATTTAAAATTTTGTTCATCATTGCTTTTTTAGTTTATAAATAGGTTCACCTAAAACCAATTAAAAGCTCTTAATTTCAAGAGCTTTTTTTATGCTCTGAACTGTCTTAAGGCTAACAGCGCATAAAAATTTGATTATCAAAAAAACTCAAAACCCCCGAAACTTACTAAAAGTATCGGGGGTTTTACATGTGTTTAACGTGCTTTTTAGAAAGGCAGATCGTCGTGATCGTCATCATCAAAATCTGAAGCTGGCTCAAACTGGTCTGCCGGTGGTACCGGAGGCATTCCAGCAGAAGGCGCAGCGCTTTCAAGACTTTCAATTCGCCATCCCTGAATACTATTAAAATATTTAGTTTCACCTTGTGGATTCACCCACTCGCGACCTCTTAAGTTGATGCTTATTTTTACGTTTTGCCCTACATTAAAGTTGTTTAGCAAGTCGGTTTTATCTTGCACAAACTCAACCATTATAGGCTGTGGATATTGCTCTTCGGTAGTTACAACAACTTCGCGCTTTCTAAAACCATTGTTGCCAAAGGTTTGTACGTCTCCAATCAATTTAATTTTTCCCTGTACTTCCATTTCTGTTGTTTTGTTTATATGATAAGCCTTTTAAAATTAGGCTAAAATTAATTTCCAGGCATCGCCCGTTCTATCTTGATTTACTAATTCTTTAATTGCTTGATGCAATTGCTCTTGATTTCCAGAGCTCACCACTTCTTTTAAATCCTCATTTTCTGATAAAAATGCCTTTACAGCTTCTTCATCTGGTAAAGCCTCAATATTACCTAGCCTTCCCAAGTCGTTTCCGCTAAGCACGGTGCTTAATCTTATAGCTTCTGGCAAGGCATCTACACCCACACCAAGATTGCGCAGTGGTTTTGGCACTTCAAACATACCTTCTATCGCCCGTGTGTACCAGTTGCCTCCCATACGTGCCACGAGATCAATTTTGTGCTCGTCAATGGTTTCTGCTTCGGTCAATACAGCCTTTTGAATATGAATTCTAAGCACCTCGCAAACGACTAAGTTTCCCGCACCACCTTCGGTTCCTAAAGCCACAACTTCATTTACCTTGCACTCCAATTGCACAGGCGCTTCTTTAACACGAAAAGGCTTTACCATTTCTGAAGGCTCTTTACTGAAACCCGCTTTTATAAATTCGTCTACACCGGTTTCATATTCAGTGCTGGCCAGCGACATCTGGTGTACCATAGCATAATTCACCACATTGATCACCACTTCTTTGGTTGCAAGAATATTATCTAGCGTATGTTTTGTGGTGTTATCTCTCCCTCTACGCACCGGAGAAAACACCACAATTGGCGGATTAGAGCTAAACACATTAAAAAAACTATACGGCGCCAGATTAGGTTTACCCTCGGCGTCTAAAGTACTTGCAAAAGCAATAGGGCGTGGCCCCACAGCAGCAGATAAAAGACCATAAACTCTGGCATTTTCTGAAGTTTTAGGGTCTATAGAAAGTGTTTCGGTGCTCATTTGGCAAAGGTAGGCATACGATAGTATTCTTAAAACCGTTTTGAAAACAATAATTGTATTCAAAATACTTTATATTTATTTCAAATGTCAAGTTGTATCTGCTTTAGAACAGCGCAGCTAAACAAAGGCTTTTTGTTAACACGAGCTTCAAAGAAACGAACCCTATGAATTTTAATAAAGATCAGCGTTTTATCCGCTGGTTTATCATTTTTGCAGCGGTAGTTATAACCGCGCTTATTCTTTGGAATGTCTCCTTATTTTTTGACCAACTCAAGCAGGCAGAACGGGACCGTATGGAAATCTGGGCCACTTCTATGGAAGCCTTTAATACTGAAGACATCAACCAGTATTACGCCCTGAGCCAGAAGATAAATTCTAAAAATCAATACATCCCCATAATCATTACAGATTATAAGGACAGTATTGTAAACAGCATCAATATCTCCGAAAACATTCTTGAAAACCCCATTAGATCTCAAGAATTACTTCTGGAAATGGCCGCCGAAAATGATCCTATACGTATTGATATTTTGGGTGGCGAACTCTGGTATGCGTATTACGGGCACTCCCCGGTGATCAATCAATTGAAATTTTTCCCGGTGGTGCTGGTGATTATTGTGATTCTTTTTATCGCGGTAATTTATTTCTTTTACGCCACCTCAAAAGCTTCAGAACAAAACTCGCTTTGGGCAGGAATGGCTAAAGAAACTGCGCATCAAATAGGTACGCCGCTTTCTTCACTTGTAGGATGGACCGAAATTTTAAAAGCCGAACACGTAAACCCCGATTATATTGAGGAGATCAATAAAGATATAAACCGCCTAGAAACCATCACCGGAAGGTTTTCTCAAATAGGTAGTATCCCGAAGCTTGATCCTAAAAACATCATCACCGAAACCCAAGAAGCCTTTGAATATTTAGCCAATCGCAGTTCTAAGCTTATCGATTTTGAGATCGATGTTCCGCAGGGGCAACTTTTTGTAATGCTCAACAAAGAGCTCTATGCATGGAGTATTGAAAACCTTGTGAAAAATGCCATTGATGCCATGAAGGGTAAAGGAAAGCTTACACTTACCGTTAAACGCGATACCCGCTTTGCAAAAATCTTGATAAAAGACACCGGTAAAGGAATCCCAAAAATGAACTTCAATACCATTTTTGAACCGGGTTATACTACAAAAAAACGAGGTTGGGGTCTTGGCCTCTCGTTAACCAAACGTATTATTGAGGAATATCACGACGGGCAAGTACGCGTGTTGCATAGTGAACTCAACAAAGGGACCACCTTTCAAATAGCGCTTAAACTTATAGACGAATGAACGATAAGGTAAGAAATATGAAAGTCAGTATACTTTCTGACAATTGGTATACGCTAAACAAAGTAGACTTTGAATACCTCAACAACCAGAACACTTGGGAACACCAATCGCGCGAAGCTTATGACCGCGGAAACGGTGCGGTAGTGCTGTTGTATAATCCAGATCAAAAAACCGTGATTCTCACGCGGCAGTTTAGAATGCCTACCTATCTCAACAAAAACAGCGATGGGATGATGATCGAAGCCTGCGCCGGATTGTTAGACGAAAATGACCCAAAAACGGCAATCATTAAAGAGATCGAGGAAGAAACCGGCTACCGAATCAAAACAGTAGAAAAAGTCTTTGAATCGTATATGTCTCCGGGATCTGTAACCGAAATTTTACATTTCTTTATCGCAACATATTCTGAAAGTCAAAAAGTATCAGCAGGAGGTGGTGCCGCTGATGAAACCGAAAATATTGAGGTTCTTGAATATAGCTTTCAGGAGGCCTTAGCATTGATAAAAACAGGAGAAATTAAAGATGGCAAAACCATAATGCTCTTGCAATACGCACAAATTAATCTGGCAGATCTTATGAAATAGGTTATTTTTGCGCCACCAACCAACCTCTGCATATGGCTTCTTCTTTCGTAAAATTTGGCGAGTCTAAACTGCGCAATAACTGCCCAAAATGTTATGCGCAAGATGGGTTAAGCTTTACGTTTTATAACAAGATCGAAGATAACAAGTTGCTTACCAAAGCTACTAAGGAAGTAAAAGGCGAACTGCATTGCAGTCACTGCTCGTCACAAATTTATCCGGGATTGTGGACAGACGAAATTGACCGCGTATACCTTTATAACTTAAAAAGAATAGGGAATCCTGAGACGTATACGCGTTTTAAACCTCTAGCAATTATCATTCTGATTGCAATTGTAGTGGTTGCTGCGGCTGCCGCTTTTGCTATTTACAGATTGAAAATGACCGCTTAAAAAGCTGCTTGAATCTGCTGCGCAAGCGCCTCAAATTCTTCTTGGGTAAGTTTTGTTTTACTAATAAAGCGCGCGTCTTCCATTGTTGTAAGCGGGATCAAATGCACGTGAACATGTGGCACTTCTAAACCTATCACAGAAACACCAATGCGCTCACAAGGCACTACTTTTTCTAAAGCTTTAGCTACTTTTCGGCTAAATGCCATAAGTGCCATATATTCTGCTTCGAGCAAATCAAAAATCTTGTTGACCTCCTTTTTAGGAATACACAGCGTGTGCCCTTTTGCGTTAGGGTTAATGTCTAATATTGCGATATGTTGCTCATCTTCCGCAACGATATGTCCGGGAATTTCGCGATTGATGATCTTTGTGAAAATAGAAGCCATAGGAAGTCTTAATCTCTGGTTATTTCTAAAATATCAAATTTCATCGTTCCGTTTGGAACGCTGATTTCGGCTACTTCACCTACTTTTTTACCAAGCAAGCCTTTACCTATAGGAGAATCTACAGAGATCTTTCCGCTCTTTAGATCGGCCTCACTTTGCGCAACCAGTTTATAGGTCATCTGCATTCCGTTAGTTTGATTTTTAATTTTAACGGTAGAGTGTACTAAAGCTTTAGAAGTATCGAGCTGAGACTCATCAATAATACGGGCATTAGCTACAAGCTCTTCCATCTTAGAAATGCGCATTTCTAACATTCCCTGAGCTTCTTTAGCAGCATCATACTCAGCATTCTCACTCAAATCTCCTTTATCGCGCGCTTCGGCAATTGCCTGAGAAGCTTTTGGGCGTTCAATATCTTTAAGCTGATTCAGCTCGTCTTTCAATTTTTTTAATCCTTCTGCTGTATAGTATGATACTTTACTCATAACTTCGTTTATTAATGCACAATGACTGTGTGTATTTTTCGTTTAAAAATTTAATGTTTACAGAGCTGAAGTTTCGAGCTCGCTTATAAACACAAAAAATCCCATTAGAAACGGGATTAAGTGTTGCTAATATACGAATTTATTAATTGTTACTTCTAAATTTTTCTAAATTGATAAACCCTAATTTTTTCTTTCGCACCAAGTTGCTGCTCTGTTTTTTGGCTTTTGGTGTGGTTTTACAAAGCTGTAGTTCTGATGATAACCGCATCAATAATCCCAATGTAAATCCTATTTCTTTTAGCGTAAATCTTAATACCAACCTTCCCGAATATAGTCAGTTGCAATTCCCCGGAAATTCGGTTTACGTATCTGGTGTAGGCATCCGCGGAATATTTGTCATCAATACCGGTGCAGGAATTCGCGCTTGGGAAGCAACAGACCCCAACCATGTTCCTAATAGCTGCTCGACGATGACTTTAAATGGCACCGAAGCAACATGCCCTTGTGAAGAAAATACCTATACTCTTTTTACCGGGCAAGATACCGCTCAAGAATTACCGTACACCCTTATTGAATATCGGGTTGCAGAGAACGGCAACCTCATTAACGTTTCTTATTAAATAGAAAAAGCCGGCAATTGCCGGCTTTTCAGCTTCTGGTACGAACCCCTAAAATCGTACCGTGGCTCCTATTAAAAAGTTGATTTTTGCCTGCGGATAATATCCCGCACCTTCAATGGTAGTCACCGTTCCCGGATTTGAGAAGTCGTCATCGTAGGTAAAGAAATACCCGTTAGAAACATATTCTTCACTAAAGATATTATTGACCAACGCTGTTAGCGTAACGCGTTTTGCAAAGCCTATATTCTTCAAGTCATACTGCACGTTAAAATCATTGATGAAGTATGCATCAAGCTTAGAACTTTCGGCATCAATGTTTCCTAAATATTGTTCGCCCACATATTTAGATAGTAACGACAAGCGCAAATTTTGCACCGGAAAGAAATCAAGTCGGTTTCCGGCTATGATTTCGGGCGAAAATGAAATATTGGTATTCCCTAAATTCTGTAATTCGCCATCTCGTTGAAAGAAAAAGTCACGGTTTTTATTGGTACTTAAAGCGATATTCGGTGTGATCGCAAATTGACGGCCCAACTGAAATCCTGCTTCTACTTCTAATCCTAAACGATAGCTCGAACCGCTGTTTTGACGAATGGGCGCTCCAACATCATCAATCGCACCGGTAAGCACCAGCTGATCGCGGTAATCCATAAAATACAGATTGGCAAACACACGCGCACGTTCTTTAGTAAAACGATAACCCAACTCAAAATCATTTAAAGTTTCCGGCACCGGATTTCCATTTTCAAAATCGGTACGACTGGGTTCTCTATTGGCTCTGGCGTAAGAGGCATAGATTTTATTCTCCTCATTCAGCGTAAGCGTTAGTCCCGCTTTCGGATTAAAAAACGAATAGTTTTCATCGATAATAAATTCGTCGATATCGCTATTGATCCCGTCTGTTTCATAGCTAATAAAACGTCCTTGAAGGTCTCCAAAAACACTCCACATATCGTTTATACGCCAGGTCGCTTTAGCAAATGTGGTAAACTCATTCTTGTCTGCCGTGCCAAAATAATAGCGATAACCCGCCTCTTCATCCTGAGCAAAATAACGTGCCCAAGTGATCTCACCATAATGATCACCACTATAAATACTACCAAAAACTCCGGCATCAAAATCAACTGAATTTGACTTATAATTAGTCGTCAAGTTTGCCACATAATAGCGGTTGTCTAACCAGCGACGGCGAATTAGGTCAGTATCAGTTTGTAATTCACCATCAATCTCATAAGGCTCCCAGCCGATAAAATCAAAAGTAGCATCGCTAGAAAAATTGACATTGGCATAATACCACGAGTCTACATACTCTTCAAAAAAGCCACGTCCCACAGTGTAGTTTAAACTCAGCTGTGTTGACCAGCCTCCGCCATATTTTTGATTCCAATGCAGTTGTACGTGATCTTGCTTGTAATTATCAACCTGATCCTCGTAAAAACCTTGAAAATTGCCGTCGTCATCGTATTGAAAACCTATAGGATTATAGGTTCTGTCAGTCGCTAAAGTCTGCGCATCGATACCGTTCCATGACTGGTAAGTAACCTCGTGACCGCCAAAAACAACAGCTTTAAGTAAGGTTTTCTCATTGCGATATTCGCCCTGAAGGTAATAGGATTTTAAGTCTGAACTGGCGCGATCTACATACCCATCAGACTTTATAGCAGAAAGTCTTCCGGAAAAACTAAAATGATCATTTATTAGTCCGGTGCCAAATTTCACATTAGCTCGACGTGTATCAAAAGATCCTCCCGAAGCATTTACTTCTGCATAAGCTTCCGGCGTAGCCGCATCGGTTAAAATATTCAAACTGGCACCAAAAGCTCCGGCACCATTGGTTGATGTTCCCACCCCACGCTGCAACTGTACACTCTCTATAGAACTACTAAAATCCTGCAAGTTCACAAAGAACGTCCCCAGACTTTCGGCGTCGTTATACGGGATTCCGTTTATGGTTACATTAATACCGCGGTTACCGGTACCACGCACTCTAAAACCGGTATAACCAACACCGGCGCCGGCGTCTGAAGTGGTAACTACACTAGGTAAATAATTGAGTAAAATAGGCAGGTCTTGTCCCAGATTACGCTCGTTGATCTCGGCTTTAGACAGGTTGCTGTACGTAATGGGCGAGTCGGCATCAACTCTTACCGATTGTACCAGCACCTCATCTAGTTTTTCTACATCAGTAGAATCTTGTGGTGTTTGTTGTGCGAGTGCGCCAAAAGTCGTTAATGTGGCAGCACAGGCGAATAAAAGAGTTTTCATTCGTAAAAAGTTTTACGAATAAAAGGGGCAATTATTCTGTGTTACTAAAAGTTAATATGCAATGTTGCTTAAAAACACGCAGGTCGTCACCCGCCTTTCTAAGCGATTCCCTTGGCAGCATTATCTGCCCAGGTTCATTGGGTATGATCTCAGCTCGCTTTCTGCATAAATACAGAAGTTTAAGCACCCCTTTGAGATTTAGGGCGCAAATGTAATACAATATTTATGCTTTTATAAAAAAATTAAGGGCTTTTGTAAAAGCGAATATTAATTTTAAAATTCTATGAAAAACACCAAGCGATCAATTACTCTTAAGGTCCTTACCGGCTATATCATGATTGGTCTGCTGGTTGTAGTTGCTATTTATTTTATCTACCCGCAGATAAAAACCTTTATTTATCCTCCTAAAAAAGAACAAGCAACAAATCAAAAACTCACCTTTACCAGCAATGCACTCAGTTATCTGTATGAGGCAGAGACTATAGGCAGAACCGCTATGGCTACCGGTTCTCAGCGCCAATTTAAAGAGTATCAGGTTCTGGTAGATAGCATAAAAATTGAACTGGATTCGCTACAACGCATAACAGACACCAAGGAGCAAAATGAGCAATTGGACAGCATAAAAATGTTGCTTTCTAACAAAACCAGTAACATCAGAGCAATGGTTCGCCTGCGGGACGAGCAATACTCCCGCAACTACTATGATGAAGCGCTTGACGAACTCGTTAAAGAGGATATCTATTTTGAAGATTATGCTAACGATCCGCGGTTAGATTCGGTTGACCCGTATATCAAAAGCGTGATCGTTGATTTTAATGAGTACATCCGTAAGGATACCCGGGATGAAGATCAAGGTCTGAAATCTATGGCTGAAACCGTGCGTAAAACCCTTTCAAATATTGAAGCGCGCAAGAAGGAGCTTGAGATCGATATCATCAACCGCGAAAACACCTTGCTGGCTAACGACCGAAACATCAACCTAAAAATACGCAATCTCTTAAGCACCCTTGAGCGCGAAGGAAGTTTTAGCGCAAGAAAGCGAGAGGCATTTTTGAACAGTAGAATTCAAGAGATCACAAAAACGCTCAAGATCATTGGGATTATTAGTGTTGTGCTTGCTATTGGGTTTGTAATTATGATTTTTAAAGACGCTTCTCGCAGTCAGCAATACAGCAAAAATCTAGAGCAAAGTAATGCCACTGCACAGTCGCTTTTAAAAAGTAGAGAGCAATTGATGGCGACCATAACGCACGATATGCGCTCACCACTCAATACCGTTCTGGGCTTTACAGATCTGCTGAAAAAAACCGCTGTAGATGCCAAACAAATGCGTTATCTGGATACCGTGCAGAAGTCTGGCGATTATATTCTAAAACTGGTCAATGATCTGCTGGATTTTGCAAAGCTGGAAGCCGGAAAAATCAGCATTGAAAAAATCCCCTTTAACCCTAAAAAGTTAATCGAGGATGTCATCGTAGTGAGTCTCCCGCAACCTTTAAAAGAAGGTGTTGAGATTCGTACCGAAATTCCTGACGAACTGGACGCAATTTTTTTAAGCGACCCTTTTAGGATCAAGCAAATTCTGGCCAACCTCATCACCAATGCTTATAAATTCACCGAAGAAGGAAGCATTACCATTGCACTTCATAAAGATGGAAAAAACCTGAGGTTTAAAGTGATCGATACCGGTTGCGGGATTCCTAAAGAGAAACAGCAGCTGATCTTTAAAGAGTTTTCTCAGGCTGAAGAAACTACGCAGCGCAAGTATGGTGGTTTTGGTCTCGGTCTATCGATTTCGCAAAAATTAACCGAATTACTCAACGGAAAACTTCAGCTGAAAAGTATTCCGGGGAAAGGGAGTACGTTTACTTTGATCGTTCCCGTAGAGCAAACCGAACAGCAAGAACCTGCCGATTTTGAAGAAGATCTTTCTGAAGTTAAACTTGATGCACTGCGACGAATTTTGATCGTAGATGATGAACCCGTGCAGCAGCAACTTACCAAAGCTACACTAGCTCCCTTCAATTTACAAATAGACACAGCTTCTAATGGAAAAGAAGCGCTTCAACAGATTGAAAAAAATAAATATGACCTCATTCTTTCTGACATTCAAATGCCGGTAATGAATGGTATTGAATTTATTAAAGCCTTAAAAGCAAATAGCCGATCGCAAGACATTCCGGTGATTGCTTTAAGCGGAAACGAGACCCTAAAACAAGCCGACTATAAACATTTTGGCTTCGCTGCAAATCTTAGAAAACCCTACAAACCTGCTGCGCTGATCGCAATCTTAAAAGGTTTAAGCACCACAGAAATAGAAGAAAAGCAAAATATTTCTTCAGCAGCAACAGCTGCAAGTACGTCGGGCAGGTTATATGATCTGAAACAGCTTAAAGCCTTTACTGCTGACGATGATGCTTCTCTAAAAAACATTCTTATCGTTTTTGCCGAAAGTACTGCAGAAAGTTTAAGCCAGTTGAAAGAGCATCGTGAAGATCCAGAACAACTTAATCAGGTTGCACATAAAATGCTGCCAATGATGCGTCAACTAGAAGCTGATGATGTAGTTCAGCCGCTGGTAATTTTAGAAAAACCAGATTTGGAAAACAGATCGCCGATCGCTATTCAAGATCTAGTGCAACAAGCCATTGAGCAAACTGAATTACTTCTAAAGCAATTAAAAGAAGATCAAGACCTATAGTTTAATGTCGTATTGCTTGAGTTTGTTGTAAAGAGTTTTTCGGTCTATATCAAGCAGTCGAGCGGCTTTGCTTTTATTGCCACCGGTTTTTTCTAAAGCATCTAAAATGCGTTCCTGCTCATTTTTTGCATTAAATAACGCATAATCGTCCTTCTTATCTTCGACCTTAGCCATGCGGATTTCGCGAGGCAGCAATTCTTTAGGAATAAGTGACGCAGGAGCCAAGAGCACCATACGTTTTACAATATTCTTCAGCTCTCTTAAATTACCCGGCCACGCATACTGAATCAAGGCTTCTACAGCATCGGGACTAAAACCTTCTACATCTTTCTCTAATTCTTTATTGGCCTGATCTAAAAACAGGTTTATGAAAAGCATCAAATCTTCCTGACGTTCACTTAACCGCGGAACTTCAATTGAAAATTCGTCGAGACGATGATAAAGATCTTCCCTGAATTCTCCTTCTTTTACAGCTTCTTCAAGGTCCTCATTAGTCGCAGCAACCACACGAATATCAACTGCTATTTCTTTATTACTTCCTACAGGTTTAATTTTTCGCTCTTGCAATGCGCGCAGTAATTGCACTTGCAATTCATACGAAAGATTGCCTATTTCATCTAAAAAAAGCGTGCCGCCGTTTGCGGCCTCAAAATGCCCTACTTTGTCGTTAACGGCTCCTGTAAACGAACCTTTCACGTGTCCAAAAAATTCACTTCCGGCGATCTCTTTAGGAATTGCGCCGCAATCCACGGCAATAAACGGTTCGCCATTGCGCTTGCTTTTATCGTGAATGCTTTTGGCCACATACTCTTTTCCTGTGCCGCTATCTCCGGTAATAAGAATGGACATATTTGTGGGTGCAACCAAATCTATATATTGATTGAGTTTTGCCGAAGCATCACTCACGCCCTTTATAAATCCGGAGGTAGGCTGCAGGGGTTCATCTGGCGTTGTTGTTGAAGAAACTTCCGGTTTGCTTTTAGGAGTTTCAGGCTTTGACACCGTTTCCGTTTGCAAAGCCTTATCCACGATTTTTAGGAGTTCGTCTGGGCGTACCGGCTTTGAGATGTAATCAAATGCTCCTTCTTTCATCGCTTCAACCGCCTTGTTTACTTCAGCATAGCCTGTCATTAGAATTACAGGGATGTTACCGTGATCTTCCTTAATATGCTTAAGAATACTTAGACCATCATCATCAGGTAAACGTACATCTGTAATCACGAGATCAACAGTATTTTTTGCAAGAATTTTATAGGCTTCAGCAGCTGCAAAAGCGCTGGAGAGTTCGTATCCTTTTTTTGATAAAAAGGTTTCTAGCATTTTGCAAAATGCTACGTCGTCTTCAATGAGTAAGATTTTTGACAAATCGAAAAGTTTTGATTAAAAGTACAAATACCCTGTACTGCACTACAGTTAAAAATCATAAAAAAAGTTAACACTTTTTGACCAAAGCGCATAAAAAAGCCCCGACTCGCGTCGGGGCTTAATTTTGAATTTTTAACCACTCTACAATTAAAAATTCAAATTAGGGAAACCTAACCTACTCTTTTGGCTCAATCCATTCACCTGCTGCATTGATGTATGCAGTTTCTGGCTCTGCCTCTTCAGCTTCTAAGGTTAACTTAAAAGTCTTGTTTTCAGCATCAACCCAAGCTTCTGTTACTTTGGCTCCTTCTTTATCTTCTGCTACTGCATCAGTTACGGTCACCGGTAGATCTGCTACTTCAATTTTAGTATATCCTTCTACTGGTGCTTGTAATTCTGTTGTAGTTACTGCAACATCTTGTGTTTCTTGTGCAGTTACATTTTCTGCTGCAAACAACATGGTTGCTGCGGCTGCTACGGTCATCACTAAATTTTTCATAATTCAAATATTCTAATGCACGTGTTGTGCGTTCTTATCCATTTTGGTTTTCGAGATTATCTAATCTCTTTTTATTTCTGGATTTTCACCCATTTACCTTCCTCATTAATGTATGCTGTTTCTGGCTCAGCACCTTCAGCTTCTAACACTAACTTGTAAACCATTAGTTCTTCATTATAGTAGGCTTCTGCTACAGTTGCTCCTGCTTTATCTGTTGCTACGGCATTGGTTACCGTTTCTGGTAGAGCTGAAGCTTCAATTTTCTCAAATCCGTCTTGTACGGGTGCTTCAACTTCAGTTTGCATCATTGCTACATCTTCAGTAGTTTCTTGTGCTTTTATATTCTGAGTAGCAAAAAGCATTGTTGCTGCGGCTGCTACGGTCATCACTAAATTTTTCATAATCAATATGTTTTGTTGTTTTTAATCTGTTTTTAAAAAAGCCTTTATCATCAAAAGCTCGATTAGATAAGTAGCAAAATCATACCATCATCAAAAAAGCCCTGACCAAACGAACTAAAACCTTGTAAATGTGCATTTTGATCAAAACTGAGACCTTACCCATATTTGTAGAAAAGAAAGATTTCCACAAAAAAAGTGTGGACATAATCCACACTTTTTAAAAAATCACATAAAATATTTTTAATCCCTCAGAAAGAAGGCGGCTTGCGATTGGCTTTTTTCTCAGCATTTCGCTTTTTAGAATCTAGCCTGCGCTTTTTAGAGGCCAGAGTTGGTTTTGTTCTCTTACGACGCTTCGGTTTTAGGAGTCCGTTTTCTAAAAGCCTGACAAGATTTTTGAAAACCTCATCTTTATTTTTATGTTGACTGCGACTCTGATCATAAGACAAAACCAATTGATCATCACTTGTAAGTTTAGACTTTAACCGCTTAAATAAACGCTCTTTTTCTTCTTCAGAAAAAACATTGGAGTCCTTAAGACTCCAATGCAACATAACTTTTGTAGATGTTTTATTTACGTGTTGCCCTCCGGGGCCGCTACTGCGCACAGCTTTAAAATCACATTCTTGTATGAGCGCTTCTTTATTCATTACGCTTGTGCCTGATGCGAAGGTTTTAGTAAATCATTTACTGTTTTAACCGGATTGAAAGTTTCCAGCGGCACTTCAACAAACAGCGTGTTCCAGCGCGCCATAGCACCATTCCATAAGCCCGGAAGCTCTAAAGCTTTGATCTCGTTTCCACCATCGGTTTTGTAGGCTATAAAAGCAAGATCAGGATTTACATAATCAAGCAGGTTGTATTTTTCACCTTTATAATTGCGCACTCCGGCAACAATATCAACCGGATTAAAATGCGTAGAATTCTTAAAGATCTCCTCCTGTTTTGCGTCTTTGTCATTTACCTGTGCGCTTTCAATAATTTGCAAAGCCACTTTGCCGCTTTCATCTTCAACCCAAAACGGACCACCACCCGGTTCGCCTTCGTTCTTAACCATTCCGCATACGCGAATAGGACGATCTAAAAGTTCTTTTAAATAGCTTTTCTTTTCTTCGGTAGAAAAAGATGTATAAGCCTCATCAATACGCGTACTGAAATCTTCTTTTAAGAACGTTACCAGCTCTTCCAGCTCACTTTCAGCAATAGAATCATTGTCTAAAAGTTCGGCGTATTTAAATACACTTTCTTGTTTTTTCAGTAGTAACCCTGCTAAAAAACGCTTCGTTCTAGATAATACCTGAATATTATCCTGCACTAAAACATTGTCAATATTTTTAATGAAAACCACATCTGCATCTACATCATTCAGATTTTCGATAAGTGCACCGTGGCCACCAGGTCTGAAAAGTAAAGAACCGTCGCCTTTACGGTACAATTTGTTATCCATCGTGACCGCCACGGTATCAGTTTCCGGCTTTTGAAAGGAATAATCTATATCAAAACTCACATTGGTCGTATTACTTACCGAAGCGTGAATTTTATCGAATTCCTTTTTAAATGCGTCTTTATGCTCTGGTGAAACTGTGAAGTGCAAATCGGCTTGGCCATTTTTTGCTGCATAGGCTGCTGCTTCGTGTAAATGCTCTTCAAAAGCTGTTGCCATATACGAGCCGTAGTAATGAAAAGGAATCAAACCTTTAGGCAGATTGCCGTAGTTCTCCCCATCTTCAGCCATCATCGTTTTGATAAACGCATATTTAGTAGCGTTCTCGTCTTTTTTGGTTTCCTCATCAAGACCATCGATAATGTGATTGTAAAACGGGAACTTTTTATAGCCCGCAAAAAAGTTTTTCATATGCTTATCACCCGTACGCTCCAGATACTCGTCTATAGTTTCTTTTGAAGTATCATAATCTTCTAAAAACTGATAGATCTTTTTAAACATACGGCTCGCAGCTCCCGAAGCCGGCGTAAATTTCAATAGATCAAGCTCTTTTTTATGGCTCTCATAAAAATCCAAATATTTGAGCTCTTCCTCTTCCGTGAGTTTAAAAATCCCGTCTGCCACTGTCGCCGGAGCAACCAGTTTAACATTAGGAACCCCATTAGTAAATAGATCAATTTGTGATTTGACTTGTTCTATAGTCAAACCGTGATCTTTGATTTCGTTGATTTCTTGGTCGGTAAAATTCAATTTAAAATAGAATTTAGGTGGTTAGTTATTCGTTTTATGCGTTCTTCAATTGAGCCTTTTACTAAAATATAGGGGCGGTTATTTTTGATCAAAGCATTTTCAAAAAGAGCAAACATTTCTTCACGCTGCTCAGGACGATCTCGTAGATCATCTGCTTGCCAAGGGGTATCAATATAGGTCAGGACATACAGATCGTACTCGTTTTCTAAAGCAGCTGCCACTACTTGCTCGTCGCACCATCCGTCATAATAGGCCTCACTATACACCTTGGTTTCTAAAAGGTCTGTGTCACAAAATACTAATTTTTTCCGGGAATTTGCAGCTGCATTCTCCAGCTTCATCTGGCCAATTGCAATAGGCAAGATATCTTTAGGTTCGCAGATCTTTTGCTCTTGATCCCATTTTTGCTGAAGATATTCCCGGGCAAATTCTGGCACCCAAGCAGCTTCATATTGCTTAGCTAAAGCCTTAGAAAGTGTCGTTTTCCCAGTACTTTCTGGACCAAAGAGTACAATTTTTATGCAGTTTCCGGAGTGTTGTTGAGGTATTTTTTCCACGCGATTAAGCCATAAATAGCAAGCACAGTAAAAATAAGATATTGAAAACTGGTAAATGTGAAACCTTTGTAAAAATACAGCGGTACTGAGATTATGTCTCCCACGATCCAGTAGATCCAGTTTTCGATTTTACGTTTTGCCATGAGCCACATTCCAACAAAAAATATAGCTGTGGTCAGGGTGTCTACATAAGCGGTCCAGCTCGTCCATTTTTCAAAATAGGTATAAACCGCAAAAACAAATAGAACGGTAGCCACAAAGATGATCCCAGACCAAAGATGTTCTTTCATGGTAGCTCTCGCAATGGGTGTCACGTGCGTTGCATCTACTTTGCGCGTCCAGACATACCAACCGTAAACACTCATGGAGAAATAGTACACGTTGATCATCATATCTCCCAGCAGTCCCCATTTGAGTAATAAATACACAAAAATCGAAGTACTGATCATTCCGGTTGGATAAACGAGAATATTATTCTGTTTAGAATACCACACAGAAAGCAATCCAAAAATCACGGCAATAATTTCGAGAATTATCGATGAAGTCTCATACTCTGCATATTGCCCAAAGAAAAAATCAAATACTGCATTCATACTGAAAATCACCTTGTTCAAAAGCCGTCCCTACCACAACGAGATCTGCTCCTGCATTGTAAATCTCTTGCAATTTTGATGGATTGCGAATGCCTCCACCCACGATCAGCGGGATAGAAATCGCTTCTTTTACTGCTTGAATAATTTCTGATGAAACAGGATTTAACGCGCCGCTTCCTGCCTCAAGGTAAATGAGTTTTTTACCTGAATATTCTCCCGCCAGCGCCGTATCTACAACACGTTGCACCAACTCTTGCGGAATCGCTTGCGTTTGACTCACACGTTCCACAGTAGTTTGCTTTCCGCCATCAATTAAGATATAACCGGTAGGAATGATCTCTAAGGCTGAAGCACGCAATTTTCCCACAGATTGAATTTGCTGCCGTATCAAGTACTCCGGATTTTCTCCAGACAGGAGACTTAAAAAAAGTATCCCATCTGCCGCTGCAGTTATTTGCCGGTAATCTCCCGGAAACAAAAGCACCGGTAAAGAGGTCTTTTGCTTGATCAAATTAACCGCAATCTGCGTTTGTGCTTGCGTAGCGGTGCTTCCGCCTACGAGAATGTGTGTGGTGAATACGGGTAGCTTTGAAAGCTGCTGCGTCAAAAGCGTTTCAGAAAGCTCTTCGGGATCAAAAAGTATAGCAAAAAGCGGTTTTTCGGCTTCAATCGATTTTAAAAGCGCTGAATAAATACTGGTTCCGCTATGCGCTAATTTTTCAATCATAATGCCTGAGCATAAACACATGTAAAGCCTTCAAACTCCAGAAAATCAATAGCATATTTGCTGTGCTTTCCGTGGTAATTAATTACGGCATCGGTTTTATAATCCTCAAAATCAAAATCGGTAACGTTGATATGCTGAAGAAAACTCAAGCCTTTCACTCCGTAAATTTTATACAATGCTTCTTTAGCGCCCCAAACGATTGTAAGCTTTCTAATCACTGCATCGTCGTTTGCCAAAGTGCGATATTCTTTGAGTGGTGTAAAACGAGAGGCGATGCGCAAGATTTTATCGCGCTGCATTTCGATATCAATACCAACCTCAACCGTTTCACTTACAATGATCGCGGTAAAATTGTAAGAATGCGTTATCGAAATGTATTTGCCGTCTTTAAGATGCGGCTTTCCATTTTCGGTGTAATACAGGTCTTGATCGGTATAACCGGCCACGTGCAACAAGTGTCGTATACTTAAAAATCCGCGTTGGTGCAGTTGCGATTTCATACTCTCAAAACGCGCTTGACAATGCGGTGTAAGGTTCACATTTTCAGATAAGGCCTCAACAGATTCTTCCACCTTCCAGATGTAAACCTGAGTGCTAGGATTGGGCGTTATAGTTTTGAAAAGTGGCACGTTAACTAGTAGATATTACGTATTTTTGCAAAAAATAAGAATTGTAAATATAAGATTATGTCAACGAAAACCGTGCAGTACGTTCCTTATAAAGTCAGAGATATTTCTTTGGCAGCTTGGGGAAGAAAAGAAATAGAACTTGCCGAAGCTGAAATGCCTGGCCTTATGGCTTTGCGTGAAGAATATGGTGCAGAACAACCTTTAAAAGGCGCTCGTATTGCGGGCTGTTTGCATATGACCATACAAACCGCAGTTTTGATCGAAACGCTAGTGGCGCTTGGTGCTGATGTTACTTGGAGTTCTTGTAATATTTTCTCTACTCAAGATCACGCTGCCGCTGCTATTGCTGCTGCAGGAATCCCGGTTTATGCCTGGAAAGGAATGAACGAGGAAGAATTTAACTGGTGTATCGAGCAGACCTTATTTTTTGGGGAAGAGCGCGAGCCATTAAATATGATTCTTGATGACGGTGGTGATTTAACCAATATGGTTCTTGATGAATACCCAGAACTTGCTGCTGCAATTAAAGGTCTTTCTGAAGAAACCACTACCGGAGTTCACCGTTTATATGAGCGTATGAACAAAGGCACTTTGCCTATGCCGGCAATTAATGTAAATGACAGTGTAACCAAGTCTAAGTTTGATAATAAATTTGGTTGCCGCGAGAGTGCAGTAGACGCGATACGTCGTGCTACCGATGTTATGCTTGCTGGAAAACGCGTTGTAGTTTGTGGTTATGGCGATGTAGGTAAAGGTACCGCTGCTTCTTTTAGAGGTGCTGGTTCTATTGTAACCGTTACCGAAATTGACCCTATTTGTGCGCTACAAGCGGCGATGGATGGTTTTGAAGTAAAGCGTTTAGAAACGGTTCTTGACAAAGCTGATATTGTGATCACCACTACCGGAAATAAAGATATCGTACGTGCTGAGCATTTTAAGGCGATGAAAGACAAAACCATAGTGTGTAACATTGGCCACTTTGACAATGAGATCCAAGTTGCTTGGTTGAATGAGAACTACGGCGATACTAAAGACGAGATCAAGCCTCAAGTTGATAAATATACCATCGACGGGAAAGATATCATTCTTCTTGCTGAGGGCCGTCTGGTAAATCTTGGTTGCGCAACCGGTCACCCAAGTTTTGTAATGAGTAACTCGTTTACCAACCAAACTTTGGCGCAAATCGAACTTTGGAAAAACAGCGACAACTATGAGAATAAAGTGTATATGCTGCCAAAGCATCTTGATGAAAAAGTTGCTGCGTTACACTTAGAAAAAATAGGTGTTGAGTTGACTCAACTTAATGAAGAGCAAGCTGAATACATTGGTGTAACCGTTGAAGGACCTTACAAGCCGGAGTATTACAGATACTAATTTAAGGACTTAAGATCTCAGAGATTAGATTTAAGATATAATAACCCTCGCAGTATTGCGGGGGTTATTTTTTTACAAGCGTCATTTGCGCGTGTTCTCCTTCTTTTAAGTTGGTGATGGTACGCACAAAATTGCGACTGTCCTCTACTTCTAATCGCACAGTATTAGGAGACGAAGTTCCTTCACTTACTGCTTCTACTCTAATTTTGGTTTCTGCATTCTTAAGATCAAATTCCAAGTGTTTAATCTCATGCAGCACGGTATAGTTTTCTAATACCGGTTTATCGTCTACAAACAAATTGATCACATCACCATCTTCCTTTCCGGCATCGTAGATCGCTAGTTTTATTTTTTGGTCTCGCGTGAAGATATTCAGGTTTTCATTTTTTGCGATGATGTTACGTGTGAGGGTGTCAAGCACCTTAGCCACCTTGATATTTTTCTTAATAGAATCTGAAAATTTACGGGAGCGCTGCACCACTTTATCTATTTTCTCCACACGTTTTTTCACCTCCTGACCTGAGTTTACAATGATCATTCCATCGAGGCAAGAAGTACCGTCTGCATACAGCCCTTTAAAATCTCCACTGAAGGCTTTCACCCGATCTAAATTGCGCACCTTTCCTTCAAAGTTTACAAAGCAAAAATCCTTCTGTACGACAGGTGACTTTGTGTACACAATGTCGTATTCTTCAAAGCTCAGCAGGTTTTCATCTTCATCATAATACCCTTTAATATTTGATTTGGTTTCGTGCTTTCCGGCAAAATCGGTAAGGGAATATCCTTGTATAGAATCGTTGACACGGTCAAACAAAACCTTATAACTAATGAAGGAAGTATCATTCAATTTGATAACGCCAAAGAACTCATATTCCTGTGCCTGAAGCAAAGTTGTAAAAGTTAAACATATCAAAAACAGGAATAATCGGAAGGATGAGTTTCTCAAAATAGCGTACTTTTTAAAGCAGTTTAATTAAACTTAGATCTTATGAATTTCAAAATTATCTTTTCACTGGCACTTCTGCTAATGATTTCAACAACAACTTTTGCCGGCTTTCCTGTAGAGCGTGTAGCAAAAGCAACTACTGAAGTTAACGCTGCTGCTGAAGCTTCAAGCGAACTTATTTCTCCTGCTGCTGTAGCGGCAGATCGTCAAACCGTTGCTATCTTGCTTTGGCTATTTTTAGGAGCCTTTGCAGCGCATAGATGGTATTTAGGCAGTCCTATTTTATGGAACATCATCTTTATCTTAACCGCAGGATTCTTTATCGTAGGTTGGGTTATTGATGGTATCGAGATCATTACCGGGACTTACCCAGGATTGTAATCCGTATTATTTTAAAAACACAAAAACCCGCCAAAATTGGCGGGTTTTTTTATAAACTATGATTTGAGGCAGCATTTATTTCAGCTTACCCAAGTCATAATAGTAAAAGGTTCCGTCGTCATTCATTGCTACAAATAAGCCGTTTTTAAAGGTGTCATTTAAAGGCACGGTCACCGCTTCACAACCATCGGTTTCGGTTGTTGTAAGATTCAATACATTGATCAATTCATTAGTTTTACGGTCGTAAATATTGAATTGTCCCTGCTGCTGATCTGATACGATGATCATCCCGCTTCCGTCCTCGTAAGCTGCGATCGCGATCCCTTCAATATCTTCTAAGAAATCTTCTTGACCAAATGCGGCGAGTTGCTCATTTCCTTTAGAAGGCTCTGCATAATATTTTTTTACGCTATCTCCTTCATCAGAATAATACACAAATCCCAGCGCATCATCAACAGCAATAGCTTCGATCTCTTTTTTACCGCTGAAGTTTCCAAACTTGCGCACCAACTCAAAACCTACCAGACTGTCTGCTTTTGTTGTGATTTTATACTGATACAAATAGTTTTCTAAAGGTCCTGTTTTACGGCCAACAATCGCATAGAATGCTCCGTCAACAGCCGATTTGTACAAACTCACACCCATAGGATACTGAAATTCCTCATTAGCGTCATCAGCAAACACCGGAAAACCACCACCGTCTAAAGGTTGCATATCAGGCACCGAATAAATACGTAACATTTTACGCTCTCTTTCGGTAAACGCGATGATATCGGTTTGTGTAGAATCGGTTACCGGAAAACCGTAACGCAAATCCACATTGTTAGGACGCTGAATATTGGGAATTGATTTCTCAGGAATAATCTTTCCTTCAAGATCAAAGGCAAAAATTCCGCCATCTGTATCCTTATCGGTACCAAAAACGATACTCTGTGATGCATCTTCCGGATTGATCCAGATCGCAGGATCATCGGTATCATACTTTACGTGTTCGGTAATGACATCCGGTTTAATTTCCGGCAGTTGCGATTTTTTGCTTCCGCAGGAAAATAAAACCACTGCCGCGCCTATACCGGCGATATACTTTAAATTTCTCATTCTAGAATAAATCATATTTTACACCAAAAGTTAAACGTGTGCTGTAGTATTCCATTTGCATGGTACGGTTTCTAGCACCTTGGTAGTAACGTAATGGTTGGTTAGTAATGTTGTTTAGGTTAGCATACACCTGAAGATTTCTTGACAAGAAAACAGTCGCGTTAAAGTCTAAGAAAAACTGCTCATCATAAAAACGATCTTCAAAAGCGTTACCTCCTAATTCGTCGATATATGCATCAGAATAATTTCCTGAAAGACGCGCGCTAAACCACTTATCTGCATACGAGATCGACGCGTTAAACATATTAGGTGAAGAACCAGGCAGGTCAAGATCTCCTCGCATATCACCGTCTTCATTAGCAATACCTTTTGCTTCAGAATTTAGGTAGGTATAGTTAGCATAAATCCCAAAGTTTTTAAGGAATCCCGGAAGGAAATCAAGCTGACGCTGAAAGGAAATCTCTGCACCAAAAATACGTGCTTTGTCTCCATTAAGCGGCTGGTACAATTCATAACCGGTACTTTCTTCTTCTGAAACGCTCGTGTAAATAAAGTCGTTCAAGTCTTTATAAAACACACCTCCCGAAAGAATACCCACAGAACTGAAATACTTCTCAGCCATAAAATCGAAGTTCATCGAAGTAGTGGGATCTAACTGCGGATTACCAATGGAAACCTCATCATCTTCACGCTGTCTGTAAGGTACAAGGTCGATGTAGTTAGGTCGTGCTAATGTATTGGTCCACGCAAAGCGTAATACCGTGTTTTCTGAAGCATTGTATTTAAAATGTACGCCCGGTAATACATTGGTGTACGAACTTTCATCATTGATCTGCGTAAAGGCTTCCGGCTCGTCAACGTCAAAGTTGTTACCCGTACTTTCTATGCGCGTATTTTCAACACGAAGACCTACAAGTACGCTCAATTTATCTGAAAGTTTCTGATTGGTCATTACATAACCTGCGTATACATTTTCGGTCACATCAAAGTTGTCACCAAGATATTCATCAGGAAGTGCTTCTCCTTCAAAAGCAGTAGCATCGCTTAAATTAAGACTTCCCAAATATTCCGGAGAAGCAAAAACTCCCGGATTGTATTTTGTTCCTGCCAGAAAATCATTGTCATTATAAATACGCTGATCTACCATCGCAAGATTGTCTAAAGCTCCGGTAAGCGGTGAATATTCAAAGAAGTTATTGGCTCTGTTTTTATTTTTAAAACGGCCACGTACACCAAATTTCACACTACCATCACCTTGAGCAAAGAAATCTGCAGGAAGCTCAAAATTTGCAAAGAAGTTGATGTCTTTTTCTTCAGTAAACTGGTATTCTTCGGTCAGCTCGTCTAATTCAAATTCGCTGAAATCTTCTGCGGCAGCTGGTGTATGAATAGGCTTGCGCGTGTCGTTGATCTCGTTATTGATTCCGTATTCGGTAGCATACACTAAGTAACGCTCGTTAGGACGCTCTTCTGAAGCTTTTGCATAAGAACCCATCCACGTGAACTTCAGGTTTCCAAAAAGGTGATTTCCACCTAAACTATAGTTTTGCATACGCTGGTCTTCAAGACGTCTGTTTTGAATTCTTCCTCCGGGAATACCCCCTTTAGTCTCGCGTTTTGCTTCTACCGGAAAACGAGAAGGTGTACCGTTTACGATCTCAAAATCGCCTTCCATAATGTCTTCGACATCTAAAACTTCACTAGAATACGCAAAGCGATTCTCGCGGTCATCGCGCCAGTTATACATCGTTTTTAAATATATCTCGTTGTTTTCATCAAAGTTATAATCAAAATTTGCTGAAAAACTGCGTCGTACACGCTGTACTAAATACTTGCGATTCTCATAAACATTCGCGTACGGATTCACTTCCATCTCCACCTCCTCACCGGCAGCGTTGGTATATTCAAAAGTGTCTGTCCATTCTGCTTCAACATTATCACTACCAAAGTCATTATCGTTGATCGATGCTGAAACCATCCATCCAAATTTCTTGTTTTTAGAACGGTCACCTAATAAGAACGATCCGCTTAAAATGCGTTTATCGGTAATAAAATTAACTCCTGAACCACCTGTTGCCGAAAGTCTAAAACTCTGCGGCGTAGAGCGCGTCACCAAGTTTACAGATCCACCTAAAGCGTCTGCATCCATATCTGGAGTTACCGCTTTATTCACTTCAATAGTCTGGATCATATCAGAAGGAATAAGATCCATCTGCACGTTACGATTATCTCCTTCTGCCGAAGGAATACGGCTTCCATTTAAGGTTACCGAGTTTAATTGTGGCGCAAGACCACGCACAATTATATTACGCGCTTCCCCTTGATCTACTTGCATCGTGATCCCCGGAATACGCTTTGTCGCGTCACCAATATTGGCATCAGGGAATTTCCCAATTTGATCTGTAGAGACCACATTAGTGATATTTACATTGTTTTTTTGTGTGTTCAATGCTCTTGCCTGACCGCCAGCGCTAAAACCTACAAGTTGTACGTCGTCGAGTTGCGTTTCTTCTGAAGCCAATAAAATAGAAACCGATGTGGTTTTGCCTGCAGTAACAATCACCTCTTTGGTAAAATCTGCAAAACCTAAATATTTTATGGTAAGTGTGTGGTTTCCTTCAGGAACTTCAACAAAGGTAAATTTCCCATCTTGGTTAGAAACAGCTCCTTTATTAAGGTCATCTATCATCACCGCGGCACCCGGAACATTGATACCATATTCATCTGTAATTACCCCCTGAATAATGCCTTCCTGAGCAAATAATCCGGAATAATTTAAGGTAAAAAGTAGCGTTACAACAAGCAACTTTAGACTAGTAATTATTTTCATTTTTTTGATGTTTTGTTTGCACCAAATTTACCTGAGCCCTTTAAATACGGGCTAAACTAAAGTCTAACAAATTGTAAAGAATCAAGAAATTGCAGGCTACAACAAGGCAACAATTACCTAAACTTTACACACGCGTAACCTTGAAGCAAAACACGAGGTGTTTCTATAACTTTAGCATAAAATTCACGAGTTCGTCCTGACTCTCGATCGGTAATTTTTTACGAAGGCGGTAGCGCGCCACACGCACGCTATCTGGAGTAATGCGCAGCACCGAAGCGATTTCTTTTGAAGAAAGCCCCAACCGAAGCAGCAAACACAACCGAAGCTCTGTTGCTGTTAATTTTTGCAATGCGATCTGATTGAGCTTTTTTGTAAAATCTGGATGAATCTCATCAAACAAACTCATAAACTGATCCCACTCGTCCTCTTCCTGCAAATGCACATTGAGATCATTAGAAAGCTCGTGGAGTTTGGTTGGGATATCCATTCGCTTGCGTGTGCTCAGTTTTTGTAGCGTGCCCGAAACTTCCTCTAACAGCTTGTTCTTTTGAGCCAAACTCAAACTGTATTTAGAAAGCGCAGCAGTCTTAAGCTGAATTTGATTTTGCAGATTTTGTTCGTGAGCTGCTTTGGTTTCTAGTTCTGCTTCCAGTGCACGTTGCTTGTATAACTCAACGTCCAATCTTGCTTGTCTTTTTCTTTTCTGAACATAAAAAAGCAATGTGGCAACAGCAACCAGCACAAATATGGCTAGTAACAGGGCTAAAAACTTGATCTGTGCCGTTTTATTTTTCGCCTCAAGCAAATCGATCTTCGCTTGCTTTTCTTTGGTATCGTATACCGTCTGCAATGCGTTAAGCTGATTAAAATTTTGAGAATAAAATTGCTTTTCCATCAAATCTTGATACGCTAACGCATAATGATGAGCTTCCTCAAAATCTTGGGCCAAGGCATATGCTTTTTCCAGATCTTTATAAGCGCTTTCAATCTGATGGGCATTTTTATAGGTCTCAGCCAGAGCCAAAGCTTCTTGAGTTTTAGCAATGGCTTGCGCGTAGTTTCCTTTTTTTCGGTACACATCAGCAAGGTTATTTAATGCGTTAACCTGAGCTTCATTTCCCGCATTTTTAAAATAACTAAAGGCTTTCTCAAAATAGGAATAGGCCTTATCATAATCCTCAAGATCCTCGTAAATACTACCAATGTTTTCAAGAACAGCAGCCTCTCCTTGAATATCTTTGAGATCTCTATAGATTTGTAAACTTCGCTGCTGAAAAGTCAGTGCCTTTTCAGGTTGCTCCTGCTTTTCCCAGCAAGTTCCTAGAAGCTGGTAACTCTTTGCCTGAAGCTGTAAAAAATGTTGCTTTTCAGAATATGCTAAACTGCTATTTAAAAGTTCTGCTGCCTTTTTGTAGTTGCTGAGGGCAATGTAAATTTCTGCCAGCTCATTTTTTACTGTCGCGGAAAACTGACTGCTGTGATTTGCATTCTTGGTAAGTGCTGCATTGTAATGCGTGACCGCTTCTGTGTAGATCTGACTCTGTTTGAAAAAGCGTGCTAAATCTAAATGGGCAAAACTTAATTCCTTTTCATCTGGTCCCTTTTTAGCCGAATCTAATCGGCTTTTGTAAGTATAGAAAATAGAATCTTCAAAAATCAAAAAACGCTCTTCATTTTGTTGTGCTTGAAGACTACCAGCTACACAAAAAACACTTATAAAAAAGAAATACCTCAACATTGCTTTTGCTTAATCGAGCAATATACCGGTCTTATGTTACCTGATCATTAGATTAAGTTTAAATCAGAACCGCAAATTACCTCAGGGCAAGCCTCGGAGTATTTAACACTTTGACGGTGCCAATAAAAAAAGCCTCATTGTCTAAAGAGACAATGAGGCTTTTTATAATCTTAAACAAGATTCTTAAGCTTCTGCAGCAGGAACTACAGATACGTAAGATTTGTTGTCTTTCTTTTTAGTAAACTTAACGATACCGTCTACTTTAGCGTGTAACGTATGATCTTTTCCACCATAAACGTTATCACCTGGATGGTGCGTGTTACCACGTTGTCTAACGATGATGTTACCTGCTACTGCAGCCTGACCACCAAAAATCTTAACACCTAGACGTTTCGATTCTGATTCTCTACCGTTCTTCGAACTACCGACTCCTTTTTTATGTGCCATTTTATTTTAAGTTTTTAGTAGATTATTATTTACTTAAAGCTTCAATTAACTCGGCTTTTTTCATTGAAGAATATCCTTCAAGACCTTTTTCTTTAGCCATTTCTTTAAGTTCAGCTACAGTGTGCTTACTTAAATCATCAGAAGATTCAGCTTTTACTTCTTCTTTTTTCTCAGCTTTAGGAGCAGCTTTCTTGCCTCCTTTTAAAGAAATATCACCAATTACAATCTCAGTTAGAGATTGACGGTGACCATTTTTCTTCTTATAGCCTTTACGTCTTTTCTTTTTGAAAACAATTACTTTGTCTCCTTTTAAGTGACGTGAAATCTTTGCTCCTACTAGAGCACCTTCTATAGCCGGGGCGCCTAAAGTGATGTTGTCACCGTCACCTGTCAAAAGAACTTTATCGAAAGAAATCTCGTCTCCTTCTTCTCCTGCTAGGCGGTTAACAAAAACCTTCTGGTCTTTTGCAACTTTAAATTGCTGCCCTGCTATCTCTACAATTGCGTACATAGCGTAATAATTAAAAATAGTGTTTAAATTCTTAAACCTTGTGATTTAAGAGGGCGCAAATATACAGCTATTTACTTACAATACAAATGTATAATAAAAAATTAAGCTTGTGAAGTTTTAGGCTTTTTCTTGGTGTTCCAACTTGGCTTAAATAATTGCATAAAACTCAGCGTGAGTACCGTACTTGTAGCAAACCCCATAATTGCAACCACAAATACAACGCTACCTAGGCTTGTGTTATAGGTACTTTCCCAAGAAGCGATCATATTGCTTAGAAAATCTGGGTTAAGATTACCCGCATATAGCGCAAAAAATGCCGTAAATAGTATGGTAGAAACAAAACCGGTAACGATACCTACAGAAAAACCATCGCCGTATTCAAAATCTTTGCCTTTACTCAACTTATAATATTTTATAGCCTCATAAATACCAAAACCCGTAATAATTCCATTAAATAAACTAAACAATGGGTTTGTATGCAGCCCAAAAAGAGCTAACACAAGAAAATAAGCAATTAGGCCGGCAGTTATTGCGATGCCAAAACGTATAGGAAGTGCGATCTTAAGCATAATATAATAGTATTGATTCCTATTAAAGTTCTTAATTAATATGTTCTGTACCAGCTAAAAAGCTGTTAAAAATTGAGCTTTGGTTGAAGTTGCAGCTTATTTTGATTATTATAATCAAGGATAATTTGTTATTAATTAACAAATTGTCACTGTAACAAACTCTCCCTATATAGGACCTATATGAGTAACTAAAACAAAAACTTTATACATGAAAAAGACTCTTTTTTCAATTGCTTCAATTTTAGCCTTGAGCTTTACTGCTACTGCTCAGGAAGTAGAATTTGAAGAATATGATTTAGACAACGGTCTTCACGTAATCTTACACCAAGATAACACTGCACCTGTTGTTACCACAGCCGTTATGTACCACGTTGGCGGTAAAGATCGTGAAGATGGCAGGACCGGTTTTGCTCACTTTTTTGAGCACTTACTATTTGAAGGAACCGAAAATATTGAGAACGGTAAGTGGTTTGAAATTGTAAGTTCTAATGGCGGAACTAACAATGCAAACACTTCTCAGGATCGCACGTATTATTACGAAGTCTTTCCTTCTAACAATTTAGAATTAGGCTTATGGATGGAGTCTGAACGTATGCTTCAACCAATAATTAAGCAAGATGGTGTTGACACACAAAACGAAGTTGTAAAAGAAGAGCGTCGTTTGCGCTACGACAACTCACCTTACGGGCAGTTCTTATTTGCTATTAGCGAGCAACTTTTTGACGAGCATCCTTACAAAGATCCTAACGTAGGATTTATGGAAGACCTTGACGCTGCGTCTTTAGAAGAGTTTCAGGCGTATTTTGATAAATACTATAAGCCTAGCAATGCTGCTCTTGTAGTTGCCGGTGATATTGATATTGCCGAAACAAAAAAAATGATTCAAGATTATTTTGGTCCTATTCCAAGTGGTCCTGCTCTTGAACGCAGCTATCCGCAAGAAGCTCCTATAACCGAAGCAAAAAGAAGTCAATTTTACGATTCTAACATTCAAGTGCCTGCAATTCTCACTGCATATCGCACACCAGGTTACGGAAGCCGCGATGCTTATGTTTTAAATATGATCTCTTCTTATCTAAGTGATGGTAAAAGCTCTAAGCTTTATAAGAAAATGGTTGACGAAGAGAAAAAAGCTTTACAAATAGGCGCCATCAATCTAGAACAGGAAGATTATGGGATGTACATCATTTTTGGTCTTCCGCTAGGCGAAACCAGTTTAAACACCCTTCTTGAAGGTATGGAAGAAGAAATAACCAAATTGCGCAACGAACTTATTTCTGAATCTGATTACGAGAAATTGCAAAACAAGGCCGAAACTAATTTTGTAAACTCAAATTCTAGCGTTGAGGGCATTGCAAACACTTTGGCGCGCAATTACATGCTTTATGACGATACGAATTTGATCAACTCTGAAATAGAAATTTATCGTTCGATCACCAGAGAAGAGATTAAAGAAGTTGCTAACAAATACCTGAAGCCTAACCAGCGCGTAGAAGTAGAATATTTACCTAAAAAAGAAGATCAGTAATCTTCAGTTTATAATCCGCTTTAAACTTCAGAAACAGAATTAAAATACGATTTAGATGAAAAATATATTCTTTAGCTTACTATTTATCTGCAGCTTAAGTGCAGTAGCTCAAATAGACCGAAGCACTCAACCTAAGGCTGGTCCCGCTCCGGAAATCAATCTAAGTGAGCCGGAAACTTTTACCTTAAAAAACGGACTCAAAGTGATCGTGGTTGAAAACCACAAATTACCACGAGTTGCCTTCACACTTACTTTAGACAACCCACCAATCGCCGAAGGGGACAAAACAGGCGCTGCAGCCTTAGCGGGATCTTTATTAGGCCAAGGTTCGCAAAGCATCAGCAAAGATGACTTTAACGAAGAAGTTGATTATATGGGCGCTCGTATGAGTTTTGGCTCACAATACGCATCTGCTAGCGGACTTTCGCAATATGCAGAGCGCATTTTAGAATTACTCGCAGACGCTGCTATTCATCCTAATTTTACCCAGGAAGAATTTGAAAAAGAGCAAACCAAATTGATCGAAGGTTTAAAAACCAACGAAAAAAGTGTTGCTGCCGCAGCTGGTCAAGTAAGCCGTGCATTACTATACGGCAAGAACCACCCTAAAGGAGAGTTTGAAACTCAAGAAGGCTTGGAAAAAATAACTTTGGCAGACGCTAAAGCATTTTACAACAAGGCTTTTATTCCTAATAATGCTTACCTCGTAGTGGTTGGGGATGTTGATTTTAAAGACATCAAAAAATGGGTTTCAGCCGATTTTAAAGATTGGAAAAAAGGTGCTGCATTAAGCAATGATTTTGCAACTCCACAAAATGTTTCTACTCCAGAAATTGATTTTGTTGATATGCCTAACGCCGTACAATCTCAGGTAATCGTGCAAAACCTTGTAGATTTAAAAATGAGCGATCCTGATTATTTCCCGGTATTGATCGCTAACCAAATTCTAGGCGGCGGCGGAGAAGGTCGTTTGTTCTTAAATCTTAGAGAAGATAAAGGTTATACTTATGGCGCATACTCAAGCATCAGCGACAGTAAATATGGTAAAACTTCGTTTAGCGCTTCGGCAAGTGTGCGTAACATGGTAACAGACAGTTCTGTTGTTGCTTTCTTAGAAGAGATTGACAAGATTCGTCAAGAGCCTGTTTCAGCAACTGATCTTAAAAATGCTAAAGCAAAATACGTAGGAAGTTTTGTACGCTCGTTAGAGCAGCCAAGCACTATTGCGCGCTTTGCATTAAATAAGGAAACCGAAAACCTAACAGATGATTTTTATCAGGATTACCTAAGTAAAGTAAACGCCGTAACGGTTGCAGATGTGCAGCGTGTCGCTAATAAATATTTCTTAGGTGATAATGCACGCATCGTGATCGCGGGTAAAGGAAGCGAAGTTCTTGAAAACCTTGAGAAGGTAACCTATAAAGGAAAAACCATTCCGGTTAAGTATTTTGACAAAAAAGCCAATGCGATTGAAAAACCTACCTATGAAGTAGCGCTTCCTGAAGGTGTTACGGCAACCACCGTTTTTAATAATTATATTGAAGCTATTGGTGGTAAAGAAGCTGTTGCAGGAATAACCTCGATCGTTATGATGGGAGAGGGCAGCGTTCAAGGCACGCCTTTAAAACTGACCATTAAGAAAACTAATAAAGACCAGTTTTTACAAGAAATTTCGGTAATGGGCAATGTGATGTCTAAGCAGGTCTTAAATGGAGACAGCGCTTCGATCTCTGCGCAGGGGCAAACTATGAATCCGTCTCCGGAGCAAGTTGAAGCATTGAAAAAAGAAGCTGCGATCATCCCGGAAGTCAATATGATCAACGACGCTTCTATAAAACTTTTAGGCATCGAAAAAGTTGACGGTAAAAATGCATACGCAGTAGCACTTACTGATACTAAAAAAGCATTTTATGACACCGAAAGCGGTTTAAAAATCAAAGAGGAGACCACACAAGAAATGCAGGGTCAAACCTTTGTACAGACTATTCAGTTTGATGACTATAAGCCGGCGGGAGCGATTGTTGTTCCTTACAAATTATCTCAATCTATGGGGCCTCAAAACATCGAATTTACATTCTCTGAAATCAAAGTGAATGAAGGTGTGAGTGACGCAGACTTTGAATAAAAAAACTTTAAGTGTATGCGCTAAGGATTTTTAAACCCTTTGCGTTGCCAATAAATCAAGAAAGACCAGCTTAACTGTTGGTCTTTTTTTGTTTTCTATTCGCATTTACCAGATACACGCCGGTTAAAATGACGCCGGCACCAACAAGATGGATTAAGGTGAAACGCTCTCCATCGAGTAAGCCCCAAAAGATCCCAACAATAGGAATCAAATAGGTCACTGAAGTCGAGAACACCGCCGAAGATATTTGCACCAATTTGTTGAATAAAATTTTGGCCAGTGCAGTCCCAAAAAACGCCAGAATCAATACATAGATCAAAGAACTTTTAATTGCAGGGTCTTCGATATTCAATTGCGTTCCGCCGGAAAAATAAAGCACAATTACCGCAGGAATGAGCATTACGCTAAAGTTTCCCACCGCAATTGCCAATGAAGAAACTTCCTGCAGTTTCGCCTTTAGAATATTAGCGTTGCCCGCATAACACAGCGCGGCAATCACAACAAAACCGGCAAAAAGATAATTTTGTTCAGGGTTTACTTCGGCACCTTGAAAAATGAGTATTCCCGCTCCTAAAAGCCCAAGAACAACCCCGATGATTTGATTACGAGTAAAAGCGATCTTAAAGAGTAAAAATCCTAAAACAATCGTGAACAGTGGGACTAGCGAATTTAAGATCGAAGCGATACTGCTGTCTATTTGCGTTTCGGCATAAGCGAATAAAAATACCGGTAGAAATGTACCCAGTAGTGCGCTCAAAGCTACCCAACCCCATTGCTGCTTTGAGATTTTAAACAGTCTTTTAAAACCGATTAGGAATAGAAAAATTGTAGTAAAAATAATTCTAAATGCGCCTAATTGCAACGGAGTTAAACCTACCAAACCTTTCTTGATCAAAATATACGAAGTACCCCAGATCAACGAAAGTATAAAAAGATACAGCCACTTTTTATTGGTCTCTTGCATAGCTCAATTTTGAGCTGCAAAATTGAGATTTAATACGCAGAAAAGTATCGAGAAAGGCTTATTTCTTCCATTTTAAAGACTCCATCAAATGTCTGATATCGTTTTTGAGATAAGCTGCAGCAGGAAGAATGCTGTCGTAATTGGGCGTCACATTAAAGTAAATAGAACCGGTTATGAAGTGCGAAGTACTATCAGTCACGTAAAACTGGGATTGAGAAGCCGCATTACCAGCCACATCATAAAACATCCCATATACGCCGTGATAGTCATTTACATACTTTTCTTCAGCGATATTATCCGCTTTAACCACGTGCTCATAGGTGAGTTTTTGTGCATCCACCAACAACTCTTTAATATTATTGTTTACCGGTCTATACGTAAGGTATAAAGCACCATTCATTTCGGGATATTCCAACACCGCAGAACAGTCACTTTTATAACGCACGACCGCCTTGGTATTTTTCATAAACTCATAAGGACAATCTGTACTCGTATAAGCAGTGTAGTCAGGCTTATCGTAATCGAGCGCGAGAAAACCATCAGGTTTAGGGAGCACTTCTTCTTTGCAAGAAAAGAGAATTCCGCAACAAAATGCTATAAAAAAATATGTTCTGAATTGCTTCAAGAAAATGGATTTACGCCTAATCTATATCTTTAATAGTAAGCTTGATTTGCTTGATACGCTTTTGATCAATTACTTCAATAGTGAACGCGTAATGCTCAAAATTTAGTATTTCGTTCTTCCGTGGAAAACCTTTAGAAATTTCAAGTAAAAAACCGGCAAGCGTTTCGGCTTCGCCTTTATTATCTTCAAAAGCCGTATTATCCTCAAGCCTAATCACTTTATAAAAATCCTTCAGTGAGGTTTTCCCTTCAAAGATGTAATTGTTGTCATCAAGTTTAGAGAAAATAATATCCTCATCGTCAAACTCATCGCTGATATCGCCCACGATTTCTTCGATGATATCTTCCATAGAGATCAATCCGCTGGTCCCGCCATATTCATCAACGACGATTGCAAGGTGATTACGCTTGTCTTTAAACTCATTAAGCAAATCATCAAGCTTTTTGTTCTCAGGAACAAAGTACGGATCCCGCAACAGGCTCGTCCACTCAAAAGTCTCTTTATCTATATGCGGAAGCAAATCTTTTACATATAGAATTCCGGCAATATTATCGATGTTTTCTGTAAAAACAGGAATTCGCGAATACCCGTTTTCAATGATCAACGGAATCACTTCTTGATAAGTCAGCTCCTCATTGAGCGCAAAAATATCCATCCGCGGTTTCATCACCTGCTTGGTATCTGTGTTACCAAAACTTACGATTCCCTTTAAAATCTTTTGCTCTTCTACCGATGTATCATCCTCACTCGTAAGCTCTAAAGCCTGACCAAGGTGATCTATACTAATATTTGCTTTCTGTTTCCCAAAACGATCTTGAAGAAACAAAGTAACTGCGCGCATAGGAATACTCAAAGGCGAGATGATCACATCAAGAACCAGCATGGGATAAGCCATCTGACCTGAAAACGCTACTTTATTTCTACTTGCGTAAACCTTAGGCAGAATCTCACCAAACATCAAGATTAAAAAAGTTACCGCAACTACTTCAACAAGAAATCTAAGGTTGATGATCCAGAACTGGTATTGCTCAAGACCTGCAAAAAGGATTTCGCCAAGACTGGCAAAAATGAGTACGATCGCAATGTTGATGAAATTATTGGCAACCAAAATAGTCGCTAGCAGCTTTTTTGGCTTCTCGAGTAGGCGCACCACAAGACTTTCTTTCTTGGTTTGCTTTTCTACATCAAGCTCAAGATCTGCCGGAGTAAGCGCAAAAAATGCGACTTCTGTACCACTAATCAGTGCAGAACAAATAAGTAAAACAATCACAGCAACAATCTCTATAACCGTAGTTACCGAAAAGCCTTGCTGAATAATTAATAAACTTGGGGGGTCAGGATCCAATGCAATTAATTTGTTTAGTCGGTATAATTAAAATGGTAAATCGTCTTCATCGTCATCTTCATAACCTGGAGAGACCGGTGATGGAGAAGGTTTAGGAGTGCTTGCAGGAGCAGTACTTTGTGCCGGCTGCGCACCTGTAGACTGCGAGGTCATTCCGCTAGCATCTTTAGGCGTTAAGAAAGTGAAGTCTGTACATTGAATTTCTGTACTGTAACGCTCAGCGCCAGATTCATCTTGCCACTTACGCGTTTTGATTCTTCCTTCGACATAAACTTTATCTCCTTTTTTGAGATACTTTTCGCAAATCTCAGCTCCTTTATTACGCACGACGATGTTATGCCACTCAGTATTACTTACGCGCTCTCCCGTAGTACGATTAGTATACGTCTCATTTGTCGCAAGTGGAAAACGACCAATCGCTCCACCGCCTTCAAAATAGTGCATCTTTACATCATCACCCGTGTGCCCTATGAGCATTACTTTATTTAGCGTACCAGACATATTCTCTAAGTTTTAGAGGTCAAAAGTAACTAAAATTAAGGAGTTGCTCAACTAAAATGGCGTTAACACCTCACAATAAATACGGGTCAAAATTCTTGATTTTATTCTAAAAAGTCTTTAAAATCAAAGTCTTCTAAAAAACGGTCTATTACTCGCGGAACCGCAAAATCACCTAAACGCTCATAAGCGATCATCTGCAAACCAGATGCTTCACTAAGCTTTACCACCCAAAACTTCACGTGTAGCTTTTGATGCGATAGCTTATGTATAATAGGCGCTCGTTGTTGCAGAATAATCTCTTCTACCGGCAACGCTTCAAATTTGACCGATTTATCCTTTCCTAAGATCATCAACTTGTTTACGCTTTCGCGAAAGTGTTCTTCCTGCAAGTCCTCTTCTGTTTCTAAAAGCGGAAAGTCAAATAGTCCGCGCCAAATTCCTTTTTCTTTTCGTTGTTGAATCAGGGTTTCACCGTTAGGAGTGATAAAGATCAAATAATTAAAAAAGCGATCCCGCACTTTGATCTTTCCTTTCTTAATGGGTAAATCGGCAATCCTTCCTTGCTGAAAAGCGACACAGCTTTCACTGAAAGGGCAATGCAAACAGTACGGATTCTTCGGCTTACATTGTGTGGCGCCAAATTCCATAATCGCTTGATTAAACGTAGCAGGATCCTTCTTATCTATAAGCTCTTGAGCCAAAGCTTTAAATTCTTTCGCCCCGGGTGTACTATTAATAGGAGTATCTATCCCATAAATTCTAGAAAGCACGCGATATACATTACCATCAACCACAGCAGTTGCTTCATTAAAACATATAGAAGCAATAGCACTGGCGGTGTAGTCCCCCACTCCTTTAAGCTTCTTTAATTCTTTATATGTATCCGGAAAAACACCATCAAGATCATAAGCTACCTTTTTTGCCGTGGCGTGCAGGTTTCTGGCGCGTGAATAATAACCTAAGCCTTGCCATAATTTAAGGACATCATCTTCTGGAGCAGCAGCCAGTGCTTTTACGTCAGGATAGGTCTCCACAAAGCTAAAATAGTAGGGCATTCCCTGCTCTACACGCGTTTGCTGAAGTATGATTTCTGACAGCCAAATTCTATAAGGGTCCTTAGTTTGCCTCCAGGGCAATTCTCGCTTATTCTGTAAATACCAGTGTATGAGTTTTTTAGAAAAGTTTAACACAAAAAATACCTTTTGGTCAAATTAACCGTTTATCTAGTTATATTTTAATCTTTTACGCTTGAAATATTGATTTATTAATATGTATATTTGCACCCTTGAAAATTTTTAACCCCTAAAATAACAAGTAATGACAAAAGCAGATATTGTTGCCAAAATTTCTGAGAAACTAGGAATCGAGAAAAACGATGTACAAGCAACTGTTGAGACCTTCATGACTGAAGTTAAAAATTCATTAGAAGGTGGTGACAATGTTTACCTAAGAGGTTTTGGAAGTTTTATCATTAAAACTCGTGCTGAGAAAACCGGCCGTAACATTTCTAAGAACACTACAATCAAGATACCAGCACATAACATCCCTGCATTTAAACCTGCAAAGGTATTTGTAGAAGGCGTTAAGTCTAACGTATCTGTAGACGAAAACTAACTATTAATTTTAAATTGAGTTCTTATGCCAAGTGGTAAGAAAAGAAAAAGACACAAGGTAGCGACGCACAAGCGTAAAAAACGTCGTCGTGCTAACCGTCACAAAAAGAAAAAGTAGTCTAGCACTACTTTTTCTTTTATTATACATCTCGTATAATACTGTTCATTGACATCTGGAGGCAATTTTCTGAAGCTATTTTAGAAAACAAATACCTCCTATCGTAAACACAAAATCCTGTGAAAAATAATGTTTAATCTTTTGCAGCAATCCGTTATGGATGATGCTGCGGATATAATTTAATGAAGCGTGAATAATGAATTAATAATTCGATCCAGTTCCACTTCAGTTGATTTTGCCCTTTTAAAAGATGGTAAACTAATAGAATTACATAAGGATGAGGAAGACAACCAGTTTAGTGTAGGTGATATTTTTATCGCCAAAATACGCAAAACGGTTTCTGGTCTTAATGCCGCATTTGTCAATGTTGGCTACGAGAAAGATGCATTTTTGCACTATCACGATTTAGGACCTCAGCTTCCCACTCTTTTGAAATTTGTAAAACGTGTAAGCACAGGTAAACTCAAGGATTTTTCCTTAAAAAACTTTCCTGCAGAAAAAGACATTGACAAAAACGGAAAAATAGCAGATGCTGTTAAATCTAACCAGTCAATTCTTGTTCAAGTAGTAAAAGAACCCATCTCAACTAAAGGCCCCAGAATAAGCAGTGAGCTTTCTATCGCCGGGAGATATGTGGTTCTCGTTCCTTTTTCTGACCGGATTTCTATTTCTCAAAAAATAGAGTCCCGCGAAGAAAAAGCAAGACTTAAACGTCTGATGCAAAGCATACGCCCAAAAGGTTTTGGCGTGATTGTGCGCACAGTCGCTGAAGGAAAAATGGTTGCAGAGTTAGACAAAGATCTACAAAACTTGGTGGACCGCTGGACCGCCATGTGTAAAAAATTACACAATGCTCATTTACCCAGTAAAGTTTTAGGCGAGATGAACAGAGCCTCTTCTATGTTAAGAGACCTCTTTAACGACTCGTTTACAAACATCTGCGTAGATGATGAAACATTGTACTACCAAATCAAAGATTACTTGCAAGAGATTGCACCTAACAAAGAAAGTATCGTAAAACTCTATCAAAACACTGTGCCTATTTATGAAAAACATGGCATAGAGCGTCAAATAAAAACTTCGTTTGGCAAGACCGTATCTATGAGTAGAGGCGCCTATCTGGTAATAGAACATACCGAAGCCCTTCACGTAATAGATGTAAATAGCGGTAACCGCTCAAGCAAAGCAAAAAGTCAGGAAGACACTGCTTTAGAAGTAAATTTGATCGCTGCCACCGAAATCGCAAGACAACTTCGTCTGCGTGATATGGGTGGGATCATTGTTGTAGATTTTATCGATATGGGTAAAGCCGAAAATCGCAAAAAACTGTTTAATCACCTACGTGATGAGATGAGCGACGATCGTGCCAAGCATAAAATTTTACCGCCTAGTAAATTTGGTCTTATACAAATCACACGTCAACGTGTGCGTCCCGAGATGAATATAAAAACTCGAGAAAAAGACCCTAACGGAGACGGTGAGATCGAAGCGCCTATTAGTGTTGTAAATCGCATACAAGCAGATTTGATCAAACTATTCAAAAAAGACTATAAAAAGATCACGTTACACACGCATCCGTTTATAGCAGCCTTCTTGACAAAAGGCTTCCCTTCAGTACGTTCTAAATGGTTTTTAGAACACAAAAAATGGGTAAAAATAATGCCTAGAGATGCTTACACGTATCTCGAGTACCGTTTTACAGATAAAGACGGGAAAGAAATTAGATAACTGAAATAACCCTCATCGTACAAACGGTGGGGGTTTTTTATTGGTTGAAATTCTCTTTCGTAGTTCTTGTGCCATATTGCATTGCTTATTTTTTTGATATTTCATAACTCATAAATGCAGTGCAGTTTAGCCTCTCAACACCCACTCTATTTTTAATTTCGAGCCTAAAGGTTTTTTAATGAGTCCACAGTGAGTCCACACTCAATCCACAGTGCAACCACACTTTTCCACAAAAAGTGTGGTAAACCATAGATCCATTGTGGTATCATATTACTAATGCTATTGATTATCTATTTAGAATCCTTACCCCTTCTATAATTCAAACGACCAGGTTCTAAACCACACAGAAGCCTAACCTAGCTTAACGACTCAAAACATATAATGATTACTATGCCAGCACTCCGTTCCAATCACCACAAATTCGTATTTTTACCGAACTTCAAACAAAACTCTACCACTACAAGCCTATTTTGAATCAACAATACGTAAAAACCTATACCGTAGAAGATGCCAAGCGCAAGCTTGAAGCCTACTGTGCCTATCAGGACCGCTGTCATAAAGAGGTGCGCGAAAAACTGATTCAAATGCGTATGATTCCTGATGCGATAGATGCAATTGTATATCACTTATTACAGCATAAATTTCTAGATGAAGAACGCTTTGCGCGCAGTTTTGCCCGTGGAAAATTTCGTCATAAAAAATGGGGCAAAAACCGTATCAAACAAGAATTGAAGCAACGCGAAATAGGCACCTACCTCATCAAAAAAGCCTTTACAGAAATTCAGGAAAATGAATATAGAAACACTTTTGACGATCTGGCACAAAAACGTTTTGACCAACTCACCGAAAAAGACAAATATAAAAAGCGCAAGAAATTAGCTGATTACTTAATGTATCGTGGCTGGCCGGGAGATTGGATTTACGAGAAGGCTAAAGAGCTGATACCCTAGTAAGTCTTCAAACGTTAAAGGTAAGTTAAAGTATTGAAATTCTCTCTCTCTCTCTCTTCATTTTAATAATTTAAGATAATATTAATCTTAAAAACATAATATTTATGAAAAAATTATTTTCACTAATTATGCTTGGTGTTTTCACCGCAGGCCTTAATGCTAATGCTGTATCTTCAAAAGGCGTTGCAGAGGATGATACGTTTAGTTGTTATGCAAGTGAACAAGTACCAGTTAATGCTGATTGTGACGGAGATGGGCGAATGGATTATGAGTTTATGGTTTGTCCTGAATATGCTGAGGATATGGCCCTTCAATTACTAGATTCTTGCGGATAAGATTTTATTTTTTTTAATGTTCAATCAGTCCCTCAATTTTTTGAGGGACTTAATATTTCTTTATGAGAATTTTGATTCAACTGATTTTTATTTTCTTTCTAATGACCTCTAAAACTTATCCGCAAACGGGTATTGTTTCCTTTGGAGAAATACAAAGTATGGGTATGGGTGGGTCATATGGTCAAGACTATAATGCGGTTCTTGTGTTTAATAAAAATAATTCTTTATTTATCACTCGTAAAGATTCCTTAGAAGGAGGGCATCTTAGGGAACACAAAAAATTCACAGATAGCAACGGAAAACTTCTTGCTATCAGCTCAGTAGTAACAAATCCAAAAGGGTTTTTGTACTATAATGACCTAAAATCAAAAACCCTCTATTCTCGAGATTTAGGCTTTAGTTATGTTGAGGATAATACAATCCGGTTCAATTGGAAAATTTTAGCAGAGACTAAAACTATTGGAGATTACACTGTACAAAAGGCTACTGCTTCTTTTAGGGGCAGGGATTATACCGCCTGGTTTACAACCAAGATCCCCCTTCCCTTCGGACCATGGAAACTTTCAGGATTGCCCGGTCTTATCTTAGAAGCTTACGATACCCATAAAGAAATTTACTGGTACTTTAAGAATATAGAATATCCGTCAAAACAAGAATATTTACTTAAAAAAATTAAGGCACCTAATAATGGCTGGATAACCTTCGAAGAATATCGAAAGGAACAGATTAAATCATTTTTAGATTCAAGAATGGCTGGCAGGATGGCAGCTGAAAATATAGGTGCTTCAGGCGGGGCAGACAAAGGTATGACGGGGTATATTGAAATTTTTAAAATTGATTAATAAGCAATCACTGATCATATTTCTTATTCTTTGGCAATTACCGCTTCAAGGCCAAATCACTTTATCAGGAAAAATTACTGAAACACCATCACAAAACCCTGTTAGTACAGCAAGTATTTTGATCAAACAAGATGCTAAAATTCTTGCTTACGCTTATACTTCAGATACCGGGAGCTATCAACTAGAAATCAATACTGCAAAACCTGAAGATTCGCTAATTATCGAAGTAAATAACCTGGGATATCAGGACCTGTCTCAGGTTTTTCGAGTTCCTGACGCTGCTTTTATTGTACTCGATTTTGAACTTCTTCCTCAGGTTGAAGAACTCAATACCGTTGTTTTAAGATCAGATGAAAAAATCAAGATCAACACAGACACGATTTCGTATAAAGTTTCGGCATTTACTAACGAAACGGAGCAAACTGTAGAGGATGTTCTCAAGAACATACCAGGTATTGAGATTGATGATGACGGCAATATTAAAGCACAGGGAAAAAACATTCAAAAAATACTAATAGAGGGCGATGATCTGGCAGACCGCAACTACAAAGTCATCTCAAAAAATCTGGATGCCCATGTGCTTGATCGCGTGGAAGTGATTAGCAATTATGACGAGAACCCTGTTCTAAAGCAGTTTTTAAACAGTGAAGCTGTCGTACTCAATCTCAAACTTAAAGAAAAAGCTAAATCCATCTGGTTTGGGAATTTTAAGGGAGGAGCTGGTAATGATAAGCGTTATTTAGCAGACCTCAATCTAGGTCTCATAAGACCTGAAATTAAACTTCTAGAACTTGCCAATTCCAATACCACTGGTAAACCGGCACAAGACCAACGCTCAAATTACATATATGGTCAACAGGGTTTTAATGACTTTGATGAGGATTATGAAACTGATTTCCCGGCAATTCTTAGTCTTTCCGGTAGTTCCATACTTATTGATGCGCCTTTTTATACGGAGAACAACAGCATTAGCTCTAACCTCTTAGGCAATAAGACCATTTGGAAAAATACAAAATTGAGAAATTCGTTATTTATTTCTCAAGATCGTTTAGATAAAAGTTATGAGCAAAAAACACTGTACTTCTTATCAGGCGAAACCATTGATTTTTCAGAAAAAAATCAGTTTGATTTTAGAAATACAAATCTCAGTGAAGATCTAGAAATTCGTCACCCCATTGATGACAATAATTATTTAACGCTTCAAACCACATTTTCAATTTCAGGCGATGCTACAGCAAATCGATTGATCTTCAACAATCAAGACCTCATTCTTCAAGACTTGGTAACACGCCAGAATTCGGGCGTAATTCACTTGCGCTATACTAAAAAAATAAAAAATGGCGCTCTTGCGCTTTATGCATTTAGCGGTCATGAAAACAGAACTCAGAATTTCAATATTACCCCCAACACGCTAGATACCATTCCAAGTAAAAATCTACTTACCAAAACCAATAACCTAAATAATTATCGAGGTTTTGAAAGTAACGCAATTTTTAAGATCAATAAATTCTCTTATAGTCTGGGAGGAGGCATAATCAACTCAGCTCAAGATCTTGATTACAATTCTCGAGTTGCTCAAAGCCCGGTAATCGATTCCTTGTCGGGCGAGACTACAATCAAAAGCACAGAAGCTTTTGCAAAAATAAAGGGTCAATATGCATTGATTGCAGAAACGCTGTTCCTTTCTACAAAGCTGGTATTAAAAAATATCAACTTTAAAAACCAACTTACAGCAAGTAATTATCTCTTTTTCAATCCGCAAGTACGTTTACGCCTTTCTAACAATCCTTTAGGCAGTTTCTCACTTTCCTATGACAGAACTACTGATCTCCCTGAACTCAATGATCTAACCCCAACCGCTCTAGTTTATAATTACCGGAGTCTACAAAAAGGGCTTGAAAATATAGAACCCTTACCTCGTAATCAATATGCTTTTTCCTATATCTTAAGCAAAAAGAAAAAACGAATTCTTGTAGAAGCCGGCTTGGCTTATTCTGAATTTGAGCGAAACTTAAGTTCCATAAGTTCGCTAAGTGAAAATCTCAATAGTTCTCAATTAATTTATGCTCCAGGAAGTAGTCTCGTGACAGCACGAGCAGGCTTTACTACCTATATGGCTCTGCTTAATATGTCATTCAAAATAGGTGTCAATCAATCTACTCTTAAGAATCCACTGGTTTTAAACGGCTCCTTTTTTAACGTAAAGAACAACAGCGAAAACTATTACTTCAGAGGAACAACGTATTGGCGTGGAGCCTTTAATTTCAAATTTACAGGAGGTATCAATAAAAGCCGAAGCAATCTAGGCTCTGCATCTAATTCAAATATCATCTACAACGCCGAAATCGAAACCATCATAAAACTCTACGACCGCATTTTTGGGAATATCAAATTAGAAGGTTTTGTAGTAAATGATCAATTTTATGAAACCAGCAGTCTTAACTTAGAATACCGTCCCAAGCAAAAAAACTATTTATTTGGCATTCAAGCTCAAAATTTATGGGATACCGAAACCTATACTTTTAGCTCCGTTTCAGACTATCAGCGCAATGATTTGGTTTACACTGCGATACCTAGATATGCTATGCTCTATTTCAAATTGCGTTTTTAAACCGCCAACCCGTGTTTTTTATGGGTTTCTGCAATAGCACGCTCGTTTTTCTCATCAATCCAGGCTTGTCCTTTACGGCGACGCATCAAGTTATCAAAATGACGCATGATAAAAACGTTATACACGGCTTGTAAGAGGTGTTTAGGCTTTCTAGGCAATGCACGCAAGCTCATGCTAAATCCGGGCGTTACATACTTCATATAATGCCAATAGCCTTCGGGCATATATAAAGTTTCTCCGTGTTTTAGATCGCACACTAAACCTTCAGCTTTTTTAAGCACAGGGAATTTCTCATAATCCGGATGGTCAAAATCAATATCCTCTCTTGTTATCAAAGAATGTGGCACTTTATACAGATTTTCGGTTTGATCTGGCGGAAATAAAATACAGCGCTTTTTTCCGTGGAAATGAAAGTGTAAAATATTGGCCCAATCAATGTCGTGGTGCATAAATACTTTAGAGTTCTCACCCCCAAAAAACACCATCGGGATCTGCTTGATCAACCGCAATCCTATTTTCGGAAACTTAAAATCCTTCTTTAACGAAGGCACTTCCTTCATAATATTATACAAGAAAATACGATAGTTGGTAGGTTCGCGCTTTAACAAATCGATATAATCTGCCATTTTCATTTTGGCATGTGCCTGGTTAAAACCATCTTCGTGCGTTACCGGTCGATCATCATAGAGCGGCACTTCTTTATCGCCGGCAATCTCTTTGATATAATCTAAACTCCACTTGTCATAGGCCGGCCAATCTCCTATGAGATTCTCTATAACCACCGGCTTTTGTGGCTTGAGGTAGTTTTTTACAAACTCCGCTTTGGTAATATTTTTTACCCTATGTATTTCGGTAAGTTTCAAGTATGCTCTATAATTTAATTAAGCTTTAGCCTTTGCTTTCGCTTCTTCATTACGCGGAATGGTATGCCCTGGTCTTGACCATTTTGGTTTTTCGCCTTTAGGCAAATGTTGAGAATCTGCTGCTTCAACAGTTTCCGGCTGTGCTTTTTTCACAAACGGTGCTTGTGGGTTTAACCCTAACAGCTTGAACATTTCCATATCCTCGTTCACATCAGGGTTAGGCGTGGTAAGCAATTTATCACCGGCAAAAATCGAATTTGCTCCGGCAAAGAAACACATGGCCTGCCCTTCTCTACTCATCTGTGTACGTCCTGCACTTAGTCGCACCTGGGTTTGCGGCATTACAATACGCGTAGTTGCAACCATACGCACCATTTCCCAAATAGAAATAGGTTCTATATCTTCCATCGGAGTTCCTTCAACCGCTACAAGCGCATTGATAGGCACACTCTCCGGCTGTGGGTCTAAAGTAGCCAGCGCCACCAGCATTCCTGCGCGGTCTTCTACTTTTTCTCCCATTCCTATAATTCCACCACTACACACCGTAACGTTGGTCTTACGCACATTGCCTATCGTATCTAAGCGATCCTGAAAGGCACGGGTAGAGATCACATCTTTATAATAATCTTCTGAAGTATCTAAGTTATGATTGTATGCATACAAACCGGCTTCTGCCAGACGCTGCGCTTGATTTTCGGTGATCATACCTAACGTACAGCATACTTCCATATCCAGTTTATTAATGGTACGCACCATTTCTAAAACCTGATCAAACTCCTCTCCATCTTTTACATTTCTCCAGGCAGCTCCCATACAAACGCGTGAACTTCCGGCTGCTTTGGCGCGCAAGGCCTGCGCTTTAACCTGCTGCACTCCCATAAGATCATTCCCTTCGATATCGGTATGATAGCGCGCTGCCTGAGGGCAGTACCCACAGTCTTCAGGACATCCACCTGTTTTTATTGAAAGTAGGGTTGAAACCTGTACCGTATTGGGATCGTGAAACTCACGATGTACAGTGGCAGCTTCATAAAGCAATTCCATCAAGGGTTTATTATAAATCTCTAGAATTTCTTCGCGGGTCCAATTGTGTCTCATGTAAATCATTTTTATACTTAAAAACCCAAATCTTCAAAATCAGAATTTATGAAGTTTAAGTTCTGGAAGCGGTTTCAAAAATACTAAATATGTTGTTTATAACTAGGGCAAACTATGCCTTGCTTATTAAAATACTCACAGCGTTACCGCCAAAACCAACTGCATTCACCAGGATATTTTTTATGTTTTGAGGTGGCTCTTGAGCCGAAATAAAAGGAACTTCCTCATATTCGTTATGTTGCAGCATGCGCATCGCTGTTTCAAAACTTAGCAAACCACTCGCTCCAAAGGTGTGACCAATCTTCCACTTATTGGTTGTTAATAACGGAAGACGTTCTCCAAATATTTTTTTGATGGCCAGATATTCGGTTTTATCGCCGGCAATCGTTCCCGGCGCATGCATCACAATTGCATCTACTTTCTTGGTCATTTCCGCAAAGGTCAAAATCTGATCTTCTTTTTTCATTTCCGCGAAGGCGGAAATCTCACCGTCTTGACCAGTTCCAAAAGCAGCTTCAATCGCCATACGCATCGATTTTTGAAAGCATAATGCTTCCGCAGAAATGGATACCGCGTGTTTGAGCTTTTCAGTCGCATAGCCTACTCCGGTGATATACGCCAATGCATTTTCATTTCGCCCCTTTTCAAGACAAACTGCAGCAGCACCTTCGCCCAAAACCATTGTATTTTCAGTTTTATCAAGATTTAAAGCCAAACATGGGAACTGCGCATCTGCTGAAGCTCTCGAGTAGGTTTTTATGGCTTTCATCTGTGCGATGGTAAACGGTGTCAATGCCGCCTCACTCCCTCCTACTAAAAATTTATCGCACATCCCGGCTTGCAACCAGGCTACGCCGTTTAGCATCGCATGCAAAGCAGTGGAGCAGGTGATGGAATGCGAAATATCAGGACCGTTGTTCTGTAAATCCTGCGCAACCCAAGAGGACAGATTTCCCAAGGTTGTGGTTGGAGAAGCCAGCGGTTCGCTTTTGTTATGCTGAAGAAAATGCTCAAAATACTGCTCAAAAAGCTGCGTTGCACCGCGAGACGAACCTATATTGATCCCAAAATCACTTCCTTGCTGCCAACCGGCTTGTTGCGTCGCCAATCTTGAGACATACATCGCATATAATACTGAAGCATCCAAAGCCTGGTAATTTCGGTTTTCTGTGCGAATGGCTTCAACCTTAGTTTTGAGTGCTGACGGAAGTTTGCCTACCCAAGCTTCAAGTTGGGCGTCGTAGGATAGGGCGTGTTTTCCAAGCTGATTTTCAGTGCTATCTGCTGCAGAAATTGCAGCCATTCCGGTAATTGCGATCACGTGCTTCACATCTTCAATCTTTATCTGCACCGCAGATATTATTCTATTGCTGTTTCCTAAAAGGAAGACAGAAATCCATTTAATCTGCTGCAAAAATAAGGCATCAAATATGGAGAATGATCAAAAACGCTTAGTTTAGTAACATCAATCAAAAAGAACTTAAAATGAACGAACTCGTAACGGAAGAACGCAGCTGGTGGTCAAGAAATTGGAAATGGGTCGTACCTGTAGGAGGCTGTTTCACCTTTATCATTATAGGTGTTTTGGCTCTTGGTGGCGCCATTTTTGGATTTGTGAAAAGTGTTCAAAATGACAGTGGCGGCAATGATGCTCTGGAAATTGCAAAAAGCAACCCGCAAGTAATAGAAGTCCTCGGCGAACCCATTACCAAAGACGGAATGGGCAGTTACTCGGTGAACTACAAAAACGGACACAAAACCAGCGAAGCGACCATTCCTATCGAAGGTCCTAACGGCACCGCTACCTTACACATAAAAACCTCAGGAAGTGATGATGCGTTGATCTATGAGATTTTTGAAGTTCAAGTCGATAACACCGGAGAGCTTATTAATTTAAACCAAAACCAGTTGGATCAAGGGGATTATTAGAAATTATTCTACTACTTTAAATAGCCTCCAACTTCATTAAAATTAACAGGCTTCATCTTTAATTCTATTTTACGATCTTCTTTAAGGCGAATACGCTTCATAGCAGCAAATAGTTGCTCGCCATCCAGAAAAAAACCTAATACTTTAAATTGCTTGCCTTGAGGTAGTAAAATTTCGTTGCTCTCATCTGCGTACACATTCAAAACCGTATTGTTTGATTCGTCAATGATATATAATAATGTAAATTGATCGCCATTACTGATCTGCAGTTCAAGACGTTCTTCGATATCAGGATATAGGCGATCTACATTGATCCAACCTAGTTTAGCTAATTGAATGCTTTTATACAAAACTGATTCAAATTTATATTTTTGGCTAATTCCTAAACTGCCAGAATTAGCAATAAGGTCACAAGGAGATTCAGAAGCTATAAAATCTATTGGATTTCTAATTGAGAACATTACTGAATCAAGTCTCACTTTCTCAATTACAATTTTATCAATATTTTTTTTAGAAAGAACTTCTTCATCAATTACGCCAAAGTCATCGGAATAATCAATATATCTATAACGCACCAAGGTATCATTTGAGAAATATAAAGAATCACCTTTTGGCGAATCAATATCATTCTTTAATGTTTTCAATTCACGGAATGTTCGCAATCCTAAATTCTCAACCATTTTAACTGCCTTATAAGTATCCACCCGATAACGCCTTGTTAATTCACAATCTAGAACCACGGTGTCAGTTACTAAAAAGCTTTGGTATCGTTTTTCTTCAAAATCAATATCCTACAACTGCCAGTTCATCACACTTTCATCATTTCTTAAACCTGAAAAAAGTTGCATCGGTTCATCAACTAATTTTGGAAATTGAACCTCCAGACTTTTACCATCACGCAGCCTAAGCTGAGCACCAGACTCATCAAAAAATTGAATATTATAAGCGCCTCCAGATATGAGCCATTCATCACCAGAACGGGTCTGTGCATTGTGTCTTACTAAAGCTTCTTTAGTTGTTAATTCGGTAAGCTCCAATCTAATTTCACCAATAGCAGAACGCTCATTTTCATGAACCAAATCACCCGAATTTACCACTATTCTAGTACCATACTTGCCTATAATTTCAGAAACGGAATCTGAAGAAACAGTAAAATTCTGCGTCTCATCCCCCAATTCACTGAGCAGACTGGTGAGTTCGATTGCTTTCTGATCGTTTTGACAGGAATAAATGCTTAGGATGAAGATACTTAAGAGTAGAAGTTTTTTCATAAATGAGATTTAGACTAATTGCCAATCACGATTTATGCCATAAAAAAGTCAATCTGTACCTTTTACATTAGAAGCTGTCTAAAACCTTTTTAATAGCCGCGTAAACTTTCTGCATTTGCTCTTGAGTAGTCACAAAAGGCGCCAAAATATAAATAGTTGATCCCAGCGGTCGCAAATACACACCTTCTGCCATACAGCGCTCATAAATTTGATAACGCAAGTTTCCGTAGCGCTCCATCGGCACATCAAGCTCTAGGGCAAAAATGGTTCCCTGTTGTCGCGTTGAATGCACTTTGGGATGCTTTTCAATCTCTGTAGCAAAAGCAGCGTGCCAGCTTTGAATTTGTTTTATATTTTGCTGAATTTCTTTAGACTGAAGCAAGTCGAGCGCAGCGATCGCAGTAGCACACGCAATAGGATTCGCCGAATAGGTATGCGCGTGAAACAAGCCTTTGCCTATATCATCATCATAAAACGCATCAAAAATAGCCTGTGTACACGTGGTGACGCCCATGGGCACCAAACCGGCTGTCAGCGCTTTTGAAAGACAAATAACATCAGGTTTCACTTCAATAAAATCTGAAGCAAAAAAGCTTCCGGTTTTACCAAACCCGGTCATCACCTCATCAGCGATCAAAATAACACCCAGTTCTTTACACTTCTGTAAAATCGGCTCCAGATGCGCTGCTTGATACATTTTCATCCCAGCTGCACCTTGCACCAATGGTTCGTAGATGAATCCTGCCAGCGGAGTTTCTGCGTGAAATGCTTCAATAGCTTTTATGAGTTCTTCTTGATTAGCTTCGGTAGGCAACGGAATACGTTTTACATCTATAAAAAACTCCTCAAACGGACCGTTATATACCGACAAACCACTCACAGACATCGCTCCAAATGTATCCCCGTGAAAACCTTCTTCAAAAGCCAGAAGCGTTTTACGGGTTTGACCTTTATTGTGATGATACTGCAAGGCCATTTTGATGCCGATCTCGGTAGATGTAGAACCATTATCGTTAAACATCAACTTCTGCTGATTCTCAGGCAAGATCGCCATCAATTTTTCAGAGAGTTCTATCGCCGGCTCGTGGGTAAATCCGCTGAAAATGATTTGATCCAGCTGCTGCATTTGACGATGCACCCGCTCCACGATATAATCATTACAATGCCCATACATCGCCGTATACCAAGAAGAAACAGCATCTACATAGGTTTTACCTTCTTCATCATACAACAAAGCGCCCTTTGATTTCACAATGGGTTTTGCTTCCGGATGCAGTTTATGCTGCGTTAAAGGATGCCATATATGTTGTTTATCGCGTTCTGTTAGGTTCAAAATTCTAGGATATATTTAATGAAGACGTCATGCTGAACTTGTTTCAGCATCCCATCATGTAATTTATTTTAACTAAAAATATTCAATGTTTGAAGTTGTGGGTTTTTCTCCTTGATCAAGTTCAATTTCCAATCTTTCTTCCAGTTTTTCAATTGTTTCTCTCTAGAAATAGCCTGAATAATATCTGAAAACTCTTCGAAGTAAATTAAATCACAAACATTATACTTTGATGTAAAAGCGGAACCTTTTTTCTCCTTGTGATCCACAATCCGCTGCTGCAAATTTGAAGTAACACCTATATAAAAAGTTGTTCTGTAGGTATTGGTTAGAATATAAACATAGCTCTGTTTCATACTTAACAACATTTGCTTGTGAGACCCTGAAACAAGTTCAGGGTGACCAAAAAAACAACAACCTACTGAAGCCTTGCTCTCAAAAGCTCTGCATATTCTTTGACCACCATTTTATCAAAATAAGGCTCTTCATCTATTCGACCTAAAATGGGTACACCGCTCATTTTTGCAATGACAGATTCGGTTGTGGGATGTTCTTCGCCACTAAACAGGATTCCGTGGATGGTTTTACCGGCTTGTTTCAGTTTATCAATCGTAAGCAACGTGTGGTTGATGCTTCCCAAATAATGTCTGGAAACAACGATCACTTTATCTTCCGGCTGAATCAAATCGAGAATCGTTTCGGTATCACTAATCGGCACAAGCAATCCGCCGGCTCCTTCGATAACCAAGGTGTTTTCGGTTTCCGGTCTTTTGATTTCTGAAGCTTTTATGGAAACGCCATCGATCTCTGCCGCCGCGTGCGGACTCATAGGCGTATGCAACTTAAAGGCGTTTTCGTGGAAAACGGTTTTGTCATTCCCAACAAATTCTTTGACTTTATGCGTATCCGAATAGTCTAAATCGCCTGCCTGAATGGGTTTCCAATAATCGGCCTCCAAAGCTTCGGTTACAATTGCAGAGGCTACTGTTTTTCCAACTTCGGTAGAAATTCCTGTGATAAAGAACGTTTGTTTTTCCATAGTGCTGCAAAGGTACTGCGGCGAACTTTATCTACAGAAAATCATTCTAAAGATTTTGACAAAAGCGAAAGCAGGGTTTTTATCTCATTTTGAGAATTATAACTGTGTAAACAAATTCGTAAGCGCTCCTGACCCGCCGGAACCGTGGGCGAAAGAATGGCTTTTACATCAAAACCTGCTGCTAATAATTCAGTCGAAATTTGCTTTACGCGCGCATTACCCGGAAGAATCGCACAGTGTATAGCCGAATCACTCTTAATAAAAAACTCCTGGAATTGCTGCTTTTTGAGCTCTTTCTGGAAATATTGAATGTTTTCGCGCAGCTTTTTTAAAGCGGAATTCGGCAATTTTGCATCAGACGCCGCGTGTTCGTACGCAGCCAAAATGGTCGCCACACTATGTGGTGGCAATGCAGTGGTGTAGATCAGGCTTCGGGAAAAATTAACGAGGTAACTTTTTAAGGTTTCAGAACCTAAAATCGCGGCGCCGTGACAACCCATCGCTTTACCAAAAGTAATCAAACGCGTAACTCGGTGCCCGAGACCCAATTCATCGATGATCCCTGTACCAAAAACTCCAATGGCGTGTGCCTCATCAATAAAAACTTGAGCTGCAAATTGCTCGCATAGCTCTACCAACTTTAAAAGATCGGGACTGTCCCCATCCATAGAAAAAACCGACTCCGTGACCACGTAAATAGCACAGGCGTCATGCTGAACTTGTTTCAGCATCTCATCCTGCTTAGCCAAAAGCCGCTCAAGATCTTTTAGATCGTTGTGCTTGAATTTATAGGCTTTTGCGTGACTCATTTGGATGCCATCACGAATGCTGGCGTGAATAAATTCATCATACAAGATCACGTCACCGCGCTGTGGCACAGATCCAAAAAACCCCACATTGGCATCATAACCCGAGTTAAAGATCAGCGCTGCTTCTACCTGATGTATTTTAGCAATAAAACGTTCAGTCAGCTCATAAAGCTTATGATTTCCCGACAATAAGCGTGACCCCGCTGCACCGTTCAACTCCAGATTTTGCTCTTTTAAAATTTCGCCTGTACGGGAAAAAATAGCCTGATTTTTAGAAAACCCCAAATAGTCATTTGATGAAAAATCAACCAGTTCGGCATTGGGTACTTTCAGCTGGCGCAAGGCATTTGCTTCACGACGCTGATTGAGTTTATCCTGTAACTTTTTGGGCAGCATTGAGCAAAGATACAGCTTGAGAGAAACAAAAATGAAGGAAAACTATCTCAGGGCAAGCCTCGAAATATTAACCCTTTGGCGGCGCCAATAAAATTATTGTTTTTCAATAATTATCTTATATTTGTTATCGAAAAACAATAATAAATGAAACTAAATTCTATTTTTAAAGGGCTCATCGACCTGGCATTTTACTTGATGGTCCCCGTTGTGGTGTTCTTCCCGGGTACCATTTTGTACATTCTTATGTTTCCGCAGCAGAGCATTGTTAAAGTGAACATACCCTATACCGAGCAAGGTTTTGGAAGTGGAGCACTACTTTTCACGATCTGCTTTTTTGTACTTTTTCTATTGTTTTTTGCCGGTTTCTTTCAACTGAGAAAATTCGCAGGCCAACTCTTTAAAAAGAAACTATTCTCATCAGAAGTCATTAAAAGCACAAAGAAAATCGGTCAATTTTTTACAGCTTGCGGACTGGGCTCGTTGATTTTTGTAGGAATAAATGCGCTATTAACTAATGAAGTAAAGGTCAGCATCACATTTGGAACTTCAAATTTGAGTCTACTCCTGTTCTTACTCATTGTAGGCGTATTGTTTTTACTTCTTAGTGATGCTTTTGCAAGGGCATTAAAGCTGAAAGAAGAAAACGACTTAACTGTTTAATCAACCTTTATCTCTTAGCCTTATGAAGCTCGGTAAATTATTTAAAATCTTAATCAATATACTCTATTATACTTTTTTAGTTGCAATAATAGCATACCCTATAATGGCACTTTTCCCTGATACATTTCCCGGAATATTGGAAACCGAAGGGCACTATCCAATTCTTAAAAATGTCTCCATCTATGCTTTCTTCATATTTATAACCTTCATCCTTTATCAATTCCGCAAGTTTGCCAGTGTTATAAGAGCAAATAAACTTTTTTCAAATGAATCCATCTTAATAAGCAAATATATTGGTACACTCTTTATAATCGTGGGCTCAACATTTGTACTCATTAAAATAATCTCAACAATTAATAAAACTAATTTTTTTCAAGCATTGGCTCGGTCAATTCCAATACTCATTGTTTACGTTATACCTCTTTTTGTTGTTGGCATATTTTTTCTCCTGCTTAGTGATGGATTCAAAAAAGCTTTAGCCTTGAAAGAAGAAAACGATTTAACCGTCTAGCTATGCCCATCATCATCAATTTAGATCAGGTATTGGCAGACCGCAATATGAAGAGTAAAGAGCTGGCAGAAATCGTAGGCATTACCGAAGCCAATCTTTCCATCTTAAAATCAGGAAAAGCGAAGGCAGTTCGTTTTACCACACTCGAAGCAATTTGCAAAGCTTTAGATTGCCAGCCGGGAGATATTTTGGAGTATTCCGAGGATTAGTTTTGCCGCAGTTTGAGTACTTTTAAAGCTTATTCTTAATTTCCTTTAAATGAAACTCTGGATTGCATTCCTTTTTCTAAGCCTTTCACTACAGGCGCAAACCAATTCTTACACTATTTCTTTTGACAATGCCGTGCACCACGAAGCTATCGTCAAAGCCACATTTCCGGAAGTGAAATCAAAAACACTGCGTGTACAAATGAGCAGATCTTCTCCTGGTCGCTATGCCATTCACGAGTTTGCCAAGAATGTGTACGGTTTTAAAGCGACAAACGGAGCGGGTGAACCTCTAGAAGTTAAACGCGACGATCCCTATAGCTGGATCATCACCAATACAGACGGCACGATCAACGTAGAATATATTCTTTTTGCTAATCGCGGTGGCGGGACGTACTCTCAAGTAGATCTTACTCACGCGCACCTGAATATACCAGCAACATTTATGTATGCAGAAACTTTGCAGGAACGCCCTATCGAGATCACATTTGATGCTCGAAAAGACTTGAATTGGAAAGTTGCCACTCAATTAAAACACAAAGAAGACAATACCTTTTCTGCTCCCAACCTGTATTATTTTATGGACAGTCCTACGGAAATAAGCAATTTCCGAGAGCGCGAGTTTAAGGTAGATGGGCAAACCATCAAATTTGTATTGCACGATCCTGATCCTGAGAGTGATTTTGATACCTACTGGGAAAAAGTAAAAGCGATTGTGCTTCAAGAAAAAGCTGTTTTTGGCGAATTACCAACCTATGATTTTGGCGAGTACACTTTTCTTGCGTGTTATGCACCTAACGTTTCGGGAGACGGGATGGAACACCGCAACAGCACCATTCTCACAGATACCGAAACGCTTGCTAATGGTGGAATGACCGGCAACATTGGTACCGTTTCTCACGAATATTTTCACAGCTGGAATGTGGAGCGTATACGTCCCGCAGACCTCGAGCCCTTTCAATTTAATCAAGCCAATATGAGCGATTGTCTTTGGTTTGCTGAAGGGTTTACCAGCTATTATACCAACTTGATTCTGGAGCGTGCAGGAGTTATAAGCGCCGAAGATTATGTAAACGGATTGAACGGCACTTTTAATTATGTCTGGAATTCACCAGCTTTACAGTATTTCAATCCTATTGAAATGAGCAATCAAGCGCCTTTTGTAGATGCGGCGACTTCGGTTGATCCTGTGAATCGCGAGAATATGTTTATCTCGTATTATTCTTATGGAAGTGTTTTAGGCCTGGCTTTAGATCTAAGCTTACGCGAAAAGAATTTGAATCTAGACGAGTTTATGCAATTGATGTGGAAACGCTTCGGAAAGACTGAAGTTGCCTATACCGTTAAAGACATTGAAGCGACACTTGGTGATTATGCAGGTGCAGCATTTGCACAGGATTTCTTCGGAAAATATATCTACAAAAGTGAAATGCCTGACTACAAAAACCTTTTTGAGCAGGTTGGCTTACAATTGGATCGCGCTACTGAGAAGCCATACTTTGGAGCTTCCTTTAAAACAACCGAGAACGGACTAGAAATCTCTAGAAATACGTTTAAAGACAGTCCGGCTTATCAAGCTGACTTAGATAAAGGCGATGTGATCACCAGCATAGATGGTATTGCAATGAATTCTAATGACGCTTTTAAAGACTTGCTTAACAGCAAGAATATTAACGATGTGCTTCAGGTTACCTTTGAGCGCTTTGGTGAAGTATTTACAAGCCAAGTTAGACTTACTGCTGATCCTACATATACAATAAGCATTGCTCCTGATGCTAAAAAATCGGCGATACAAATCCGAGAAAAATGGCTAGCAAAGAAATAATAGACCTGAGTCAAGAAATCTATGACGGGATGCCGGTGTACAAAAGTCTGTCACCGGTTTCTATGCGGGTTTACGCAACACACGAGCAATGGGATGGGGACGAAAATCCTACAACGCAAACACCCAGCGTGCATCAAATCACAATGAGTGAGCATACCGGCACACACGTAGATGCGCTCAATCATATGGATCGAAAGAATGCCGGCGAGTCCATTGATACTATGCCGTTGTCGATGTTCTTTACCGAAGGAATTTGTCTTGATTTTTCGCATAAAGGTTTGCAAGAACTCATCACAACCGAAGACATTAAAGAAGCTTGCCTGAAAGCTGATGTAAACATCAAAAAAGGAGACACTGTGCTTCTTTGCACAGATCACTACCGAAAACACTTTAATACCGAAAACTGGCCCAAAGGTCCCGGACTCACCGCCGAAGCAGCGCATTATTTGGGGAATTTAAAAATTGTGGCCTTTGGTGTAGAAACCATGTCGCCCGGAGTTCCAAAAATTTCAAATACTGAAGTTCATAAAATATGCGGCGAACTGGGCTTCACCCATTATGAAAATATGATCAACTTGCACAAGTTGGTAGACCGTGGCAGGTTTCAGTTTATTGCGCTTCCTCTTAAAATAAGAGGCGGCACCGGATCTCCTGTAAGAGCGGTAGCCGTTTTTGAAAACTAGCTTTTAATTTAGATAATATCCATTCGTAGGGTCTGAAGCATTCCATACTTTAAGAGTAAATAGTTCAGCAATATATTTTGCTTCGGCTAGTGCATCTTCTTCATTGTGGAATCGTTCAAATTTTAAATGTCTCGAATTTGTAAACCAAATATTCACTTCGTAGATTCCTTTTGAATTCTTGAAGATCCCAACCATTTTCAGCGCTTCGTAATCAGACCAATTACCCCAATAAAACGGTCCTAAATAATATTCAACCTTGTATTTATGAGTTTTGGTATTGAAAATGATCCGCTTTCGCTTTACTAAATAAAAACCTAAACCTATAGCAAGGATTAGAAAAACCAGCACTGATTTTAAATCTTTTCCCCAGCTGACAAAATCACGTTCCTTGCTTAAATCATAACCGATTTTAAAGGTGATAAAATAGATCAGGAAGAGTAAAAAGCAGGCAAACGTGAATAGCAATGCAGCTAAGATCCTAACGATCAAAGATCGGTTCATTTGACTCAAAATCAATGTATCTGCTGATTTCATCATTGCTAAAATACTTTTACAATGGCAATAAAAAAAGCGCTTAATCAAAATAGATTAAGCGCTTTTTTATTTTCTTGTTTTTGGCGTTAGTCTGCCAAAACAATTACTTTATTATCCTTCATTTCAACCGTTCCAGATTTGATAGCGAGTACAAACTCACCAGCTTCTTTACCGGCAGTGAAATGCTTTCTAGCTTTATCTGAAAGCGTAGCTCCTTTAACTTTCACAACACCTTCTTCTATAAGAGAAACGATAGCTGCGTGATTGTCTAACAACTGAAACGCTCCGTCAGTTCCCGGTAAAATAACCGAAGTAGCTTCTCCGCTATATAAGGTTGCTTCAGGGCTTACTATTTCTAAATGCATATTTTTCAGTTTACAGTAAACAGTTTACAGTTTGCAGTACCTAATACTGAGACTGATAACTGCACACTCATTTTTATGCTTCCGCAAGCATTTTCTCACCAGCTTCGATCGCTTCTTCAATAGTACCTTTAAGGTTGAATGCTGCTTCTGGAAGATGATCTAATTCACCATCCATAATCATATTGAAACCTTTGATAGTTTCTTTGATATCAACCAATACTCCAGGAATACCGGTAAACTGCTCTGCTACGTGGAAAGGCTGTGATAAGAAACGCTGTACACGACGTGCGCGGCTTACTGCAAGCTTATCTTCTTCAGAAAGTTCTTCCATACCAAGAATCGCGATGATGTCTTGTAATTCTTTATAGCGTTGTAAAAGCTCTTTTACGTTTTGAGCACAGTTATAATGATCTGCACCAAGAATTTCTTTAGTTAAGATTCGAGAAGTAGAATCTAGCGGGTCAACCGCAGGATATATACCTAGCTCAGCAATCTTACGAGAAAGTACAGTTGTTGCATCAAGGTGGGCAAAGGTTGTAGCCGGTGCCGGGTCAGTAAGGTCATCCGCAGGAACGTAAACCGCCTGTACAGATGTAATAGAACCTTTTTTAGTTGAAGTAATACGCTCTTGCATCGCACCCATTTCGGTTGCTAATGTAGGCTGATAACCTACCGCAGATGGCATACGACCTAAAAGTGCCGATACCTCTGAACCTGCTTGCGTAAAACGGAAAATGTTATCAACGAAGAAAAGAACGTCTTTTCCTTGACCGTCTCCTGCTCCATCACGGAAATATTCAGCGATAGTAAGACCAGAAAGCGCCACACGAGCACGTGCTCCTGGTGGTTCGTTCATCTGACCGAATACGAAAGTTGCTTTAGACTCCTTCATTGCAGCCTTGTCAACTTTAGTAAGATCCCAACCGCCTTCTTCCATAGAGTGCATAAAGTCTTCACCGTATTTAATAATACCAGACTCAAGCATCTCACGAAGTAAATCGTTACCCTCACGCGTACGCTCACCTACTCCTGCAAATACAGAAAGACCACCGTGACCTTTTGCAATATTGTTAATCAACTCCTGAATCAATACGGTTTTACCAACACCTGCACCACCAAAAAGACCAATTTTACCCCCTTTTGCGTAAGGCTCAATCAAATCGATAACTTTGATACCAGTGAATAAAACTTCGGTTGAAGTTGATAAATCTTCAAATTTTGGAGCTTCTCGGTGAATTGGAAGACCGTCTTTTCCTGCTTTAGGAAGATCACCAATACCGTCGATAGCATCACCAATTACATTAAATAAACGCCCGTAAACGTCGTCACCAATAGGCATTTGAATTGGCGCTCCAGTAGCAACTACTTCTGCACCTCTGCTCAAACCATCAGCAGAATCCATCGCGATCGTTCTTACCGTGTTCTCACCAACGTGCGATTGTACCTCAAGTACTAAAAGGCTTCCGTCTGCTTTTGTAATTTCTAGCGAATCATAAATTTTTGGAAGATCTGCATTGTTTGCAAATTCAACATCTACAACAGGGCCGATAATCTGGGCAACTTTACCTGTAACTTTTGACATTCTTAACTATTTAATGTTTAGCAAAATATGTAGCCGAAAAAAACAAAACAAACCTAAATATCCCTTATTTTTTTCGTCGTGCAAAGATAGTTTTTAATATTTAAAAACCTAAAAGACTTTTATTGAATTTCTTCAGCGTTAACAAAAGCATAAAAACACTTGATAAACCACAGAATTACAGCCCACTAAAAACACCTGTGTTTTATGCGAAAATCAGCTATTCTACCGTGACACTTTTAGCCAAATTACGAGGCTGGTCAACGTTTTTACCAAGCATAACCGCGATATGATACGATAACAATTGAAGCGGAATCGTAGTTAATAACGGAGACATAGAATCCATCACTTCAGGAACCTCGATCACGTGATCTGCAAGCCCTTTTACCGTTACATCGCCCTTAGTAACAATTGCGATAATTTTCCCCTTACGGCTTTTGATCTCCTGAATATTGCTCACCACTTTATCATAATGACCGCGGCGCGTAGCAATAACAATCACCGGCATATGCTCGTCAATAAGCGCAATTGGGCCGTGCTTCATCTCAGCTGCAGGATAACCTTCTGCGTGGATGTATGAAATCTCTTTAAGTTTTAAAGCGCCTTCTAAAGCAACGGGGAAATTGAATCCGCGACCTAGATACAAACAATTAGAAGCATTTTTATATACCGAAGCAATTTCCTTGACGTGTTCGTTGCTTTTTAACGCCTCCTCTACCTTTTCAGGGATCAGGCGCAACTCTTCAAGATGCATATGCAAGTCTGAAGTTGAAATACGCCCTTTAGCTTTCGCTACTTTCAATCCTAATAAAGTAAGTACGGTAATTTGCGTGGTAAATGCTTTTGTTGAAGCAACACCAATTTCAGGACCGGCGTGGGTGTATGCTCCGGCGTGTGCCTCTCGAGAGATCGACGATCCTACTACGTTACATACACCAAAAACAAAGGCTCCTTTTTCTTTAGCCAGCTTCATCGCAGCCATAGTATCTGCGGTTTCACCACTTTGAGAAATAGCGATCACCACATCATCTTTGTCAATAACCGGATTGCGGTATCTAAATTCTGACGCATATTCCACCTCAACAGGTACGCGCATCAATTCTTCGATGATATATTCAGCCACTAGCCCTGCGTGCCAAGAGGTTCCGCAAGCTAAAATCACTAAACGTTTTGCATTGATGAATTTATCAATATGATCATCCACGCCAGCCATCTTGATAACTCCTTTATTCTCACGCATACGTCCTCTAAACGTATCACGTATCGCTTGAGGCTGCTCGTAGATCTCCTTAAGCATAAAATGAGGATACCCTCCTTTTTCTATCTGCTCAAGATTGAGTTTTAATTCTTGTATGTAAGGCTGACTTACCAGTGCGTCATCTTGAATATTGAAAACTTTCACCTCTTTACCTCTGCGCACAATAGCCATCTCACCATCTTCTAGGTAAAGTGCGTTGTTTGTATATTCAATAAAAGGAGAAGCGTCTGAAGCGATAAAATACTCATCTTCACCAATACCTATCGCAAGCGGACTACCCAAACGAGCGACGACAATTTCGTTTGGTTTTTTCTTATCAAAAACCGCAATGGCGTATGCGCCCACGGTCTCGTTTAAAGCAATCTGAACTGCCTTACCTAATTTGACTTTTTGATTGCGCTGTACATCTTCAATCAGATTGACAAGCACCTCTGTATCTGTGTCAGATTTGAAGGTATATCCACGCTTGGTCAACTCTTGTTTTATAGCATCATAATTCTCGATGATCCCATTATGAATAATGACTAAATCTCCGGAATTTGAGAAATGCGGGTGTGAGTTAACATCATTAGGAACCCCGTGTGTTGCCCAGCGCGTATGACCAATACCCAAAGTACCTTCGGCAGTAATGGTTGACTCAACCTTAGTTTTAAGGTCATCAACTTTACCTTTAGTCTTACATAGTTGAATCTCTTCGCCATCAAACAAAGCAACCCCGGCGCTGTCATAACCGCGATACTCCAGTCGTTGCAAGCCTTTTATCACAACAGGATAGGCTTGTCTATGACCAATGTAACCTACAATTCCGCACATAAAATGATATTAATTTGAAGCTTCTGAATAGAAAACTTTTAGCTTCAGTCGTTTTGCTTCAGGAACATTTACACTGCTTCCGTAGAGAATAGTTCCGCGATTAGCAATTACCGATGCATAAGGCACTCTATTAGGGAGGTCGCTATCGGTTTTACCTTCTATCGCAGCTGTGGCTGTAGAAAGTACATTTTGTGTTACTACTAAGCCAAGTTTGGTTGTTGGATTATCATTTTCAGGATCTAGTAATGCTTTATAAAATTCTGTGATTCTAATTTTATAGCTCACACCTTGTCCGTTATCATCAGTCCCTAACGGACCTAAATGCGTTGTTCCAACCGCTGTTATTGTTCCTGACGAACTAATAGTGGCATCACCTGAAAAATCTCGTAAAGGCAAGTTGGTCTCCAGATCATAAATATAAACGCGTTGTGGCTCAGATACTGAAGCGCCAGCATACTGCTGAATTTTATCTTGATCCACAAAAAATTCTAAATTAGCTTCTCGAATAAGACGAGGTTGCGCACGCAGCGCATCAAGCTCATCGGGAATTCCGTTAGCGTCATCATCAACATCTTCAAACAGTTCAATAACAGCCATACTTCCCTGACCGCCTTTTAGATAAAGATTTTCTTCTCCATTCTCTTTATCAATACCGGTCAGTTCTGTTTTGATCTCAGATTTAAAATCATTCTGATATCCAACCACACCATTTCCGGCAAGGCTTAAAGTTACACTTGATTGATTTCTTGAATCTTCTTCTCCCGAAGTGTAGTAAATCGCGATTGAAGTATTGGCTTTGTCAAACAGAAAATAAGATCCACTCGCGTTTACCGGCTCAGCTTTTAAATAAACCCCTCTAAAATAATTTCTAAACGAATTGGCATTAAACAGTACATCTTCACCTCCTCGGTCTAAAATATTTTCCTGCCAATACGTTTCACCGTAAGCAGTCTCATCAAGACGAATGCGTAATCTAGGCGAATTACTGGTCACCTCATCATCCTCTCCATCTGTGGTAGCCGGCACTGTGGTCACCACAGTTTCATTAGATGGAACAAAGGTTTGCTGCATAAGCGTATCACCTTCTACCCCATTAAATTCAGTTAAATCATTAGAATAATATACCGCGCCGTTTTCAAAATCAGGTCCGTTATTAGAATTCAAGAAGTAATTAGATCTGAATGCCGTAACACGAATAGGATCTGAACCGTAAACCGAATCAAGTTCGTAAACGGTCTCATTCTCACTATTTACACTTCCGGTGCTAAAATAAGGCATGGTAAAAACCACCGAATCAACAACCGGATTGGTTCCAAAAGTAGAGTTATAAGCACTCAAACTCACTTGACTAAGTGTCGAAGCCGTAGTAGAACCATATATTGAATCTTGATAATAACCTAAAACGCCAGCACTAAGTCCATTTGTTTGCACGCCTAAAGAATCAAAAAAACGCTCGCTATATGCAGTTACCGGATAACTCTCGTTACCCGAAGTGAAGTTGCTGTCATCAACTAAACCGCTTCCCACCTCCAGAAAATCGTCTTCACAAGAAAAGAAGACAAATAGAAGCATTAGTAAACCTAATGTTCTTGTCAACACCGTATTCAATTTCATTCGTTTTTTTGTTTTTTTAATCTAGCACCTTGGTGGTATAGAACTCTTCGTACGCCTGCGCAAATTCTTCTCTCTTTTTATAAGGAAGCACAGGAATTTTAGTAACATTCAAATACTTGGAAAGATCTTCACTAAGTTCGGCAGAACCTACGATGGCAGCGTCAGAGTTTTTAATCGCTACTTTCATTAAGTTCTCATAAGAAGGCTTTTCAAGCTCAGAGATTGAATCTTTGTCTATTCCGTCAAAAGCTATTTTATCAATTAATTGCTCATTTAACGTGTCGTCAAACCCGGTATTATAAACAGAAGTCACAATTTTGCTTTGCTTAAAAAGCGGTTCGCTTGCATAAAACTGCTTTAAATATAAAGGCAGTAGTGATGCTAACCAACCATGAACGTGAATGATGTCTGGAGCCCAATTAAGCTTTTTAACGGTCTCTACTACACCCTTTGCAAAAAATATTGCGCGCTCATCGTTGTCTGCAAATAAGTTTCCGTCCTCGTCAGTAAACGTAGCTTTTCTTTTAAAATACTCTTCATTATCTATAAAGTAAACCTGAATACGCTCTTTAGGTATAGAGGCAACTTTAATGATAAGCGGCATGTCAAAATCATTTATGACCAAATTCATTCCGGAAAGCCGTATCACTTCGTGAAGCTGGTGCCGTCTCTCATTAATATTGCCATAACGTGGCATAAAAATGCGAATTTGACCTCCTTTACTATTTACCATTTGAGGAACCTCAAACGACATTGATGCGATCTCTGTCTCTGGCAAATACGGTATAACTTCAGATGATACGTACAATATCCTCTTATTTTTCATAAATGTGCTTCTAAGTTTCTGTTAAGGCTAAAAAACACGCAAAATTACGAAATTTTATGCAGATTGCCAGTAATATAGTAATTTTGCCGCCTGTTAATTTAATCGGGATGCACGTATATACCAATAGACCAGAAATTTCTAGTGCTGTTGCAAAACACAAAGAAAACGGCCTTAAAATAGGTTTTGTACCTACTATGGGCGCTTTGCATAGAGGTCATGGAAGTCTATTTAATTTTGCTTTAGAAAACTGCGATGTAGTCGTTGTGAGCATCTTTGTAAATCCTACACAGTTCAACAATCCCGCAGATCTTGAGACCTATCCCAGAGATTTACAGGCAGATCTTGAATTTTTAGAGCACATCAACCCCAACTTGCTTGTTTTTGCCCCAAGCACGACAACGATTTATGGAAGCGAAATTAAAGCCTTAGATTTTAATTTTGACGGATTAGATCAAGTAATGGAAGGCGCGTTCAGACCCGGTCACTTTGAAGGTGTTGCCACCGTATTAAAATATCTATTTGAGATTGTAAATCCGGATATGGCTTTCTTTGGAGAAAAAGATTATCAACAGCTTCAAATCGTAAATAAATTAGTTGAGATTGAAAACCTACCGGTACAGATCGTAGGTTGCCCTATCAGCCGCCACGATGATGGCCTTGCTGAAAGCTCAAGAAATAAAAGACTCACTGTAAAACAGCGTGAAGCCTCGCCTTTTATTTACAAAACCTTAATGCAAGCAAAAGAACATTTTAACGACCAAAGCGTCGAAGATGTCGTACATTTTGTTGAGCAAGAATTTAAAGGAAAAGAGCATCTTGAACTTGAGTATTTTGAAATCGCAAACGCAACTACACTGAAGCACGCCACGACCAAAAAAGCCAAAGACAAATACAGAGCATTCATCGCTGTTTTTGCCGGTGATGTACGACTCATAGATAATATCGCCCTAAATTAAAAACCTTATTTTTACACCATGTTAGTTAACGTTGTAAAATCAAAAATACACCGCGTAAAAGTTACCGGCGCCGAACTTCATTATATAGGTAGTATTACCATTGACGAAGATCTTATGGATGCAGCCGGTGTTATTGAAGGAGAGCGTGTACAAATCGTAAATGTTACCAACGGTGAACGCCTGGAGACTTATGCGATTCCCGGGCCACGCAAAAGCGGGGAAGTCACCTTAAATGGTGCTGCTGCTCGTAAAGTCGCAAAAGGCGATATTCTCATTCTTATCACCTATGCTTTTATGGAGCTGGAAGAAGCTAAAGCGTTTAAACCTTCTCTGGTTTTCCCTAACGAAGAAACTAATTTGCTCAATTAACTTGAGCAAAAAATCCCTCATAAAATTATTGAAAGTTGCCATCCCATTGGGGATCGGGATACTTTTGATCTATTATTCGTTAAGTTCGGCCACGCCACAAGAGCGCGCCATTCTTTGGAACAACATTAAGGACGCACCTCCAGTTTACATCGCTGTTTCGCTCATGTTTGGCGTTTTGAGCCATCTATCCCGAGCTTATCGCTGGCAGTATCTTTTGCAACCTATGGGCTACCACCCCAAGTTAAGCAACCGCTTTATGGCAGTAATGGCTGCTTATCTGGCTAATTTAGGCATTCCTCGAAGTGGGGAATTATTGCGCGGGGCGCTGCTTACCACTTATGAAGATGTCCCTTTTGAAAAAGCATTTGGCACTATAATTTCAGAACGTATTGCCGATTTTTTGATGCTTCTTTTAGTCGTAGGTATTGCTATTGTTTTGCAAACCGATACCCTATTGAGCTACCTACACGAACAAAATATCAATCCGCTATATACCGTATTGTTTTTAGCTGCCGGCGTACTATTCATCGCTCTGGGCTTTAAAATTATACAACGGGCCAAAACAGGAATTTTAGCCAAGCTCAAAGACTTTATGGCCGGCCTCGTAGAAGGCATGAAAAGCATCTTAAAAATGCGGAACAAATGGGCGTTTATAGGGCACACCTTCTTTATTTGGATTATGTATATCTTGATGTTCTGGGTGATCAAATTCACGATTCCTGAAATATCTTATGCTTCTACAGGCGTTATTCTTGCTGCGTTCGTGATTGGTTCGTTTGCCATTTCAGTTACTAACGGCGGGATCGGAGTATATCCTATAAGTATTGGCGCCTTATTTATTTTCTTCGGCTTTAGCAAGGAAGGTGGTGAAGCTTTTGGGTGGATCGTTTGGGGATCTCAAACCTTACTCGTGCTGGTTTTGGGAGCTCTTTCTTTTGTATTGCTTCCTATTCTCAACAGGAAAAAATAAGCATCTTCGGTTTGATCAATAGGCGGTAGTTAACTTGAGAATAATGTTTAACTTCACCTTGCCTTAATCTACTTTTCCATGAAAAAAATATTACTCCTGATATTGCTTGCATACAGCAGTATCAATGCTCAGGTGCTTTATGAATCTGTACCTTCTTCAAAATTCAACGAACCCCGGAATGTAAAAATTCAGCTTCCACGCAATTACGAAGCAAACGAAGACAAATATTATCCGGTCATTCTAGTTCTTGACGGCGACTATCTTTTTGAGCCGGTAGCCGGAAGCGCTGATTATTACAGCTATTGGGAAGACATGCCGCAAGCGATCATCGTTGGCGTGATGCAACCTGACCGCATGGAAGACACCGTTTATGACGATGCTAATTTTTTACCTACCGGTCAAGGAGCTGACTTTTTTGAGTTTTTAGGAATGGAACTTTTACCATGGCTCAACAAGCAATACCGTTTAGCACCGTTTAATGTAGTTGTAGGTCACGACGCCACCGCCGGTTTTGCTAATTATTATTTGATGAAAAATCCGCCGTTATTCAATGCTTATATTTCATTAAGTCCCGACTTAGCCCCACAGATGAATGAGCGTCTTACAACCATTTTGAAGCAAACCGAACAACAAATTTTTTATTATCAAGCCACAGGAACTGAAGACATTCCTTCCTTAAGAGAAGAAACTTTAGCGCTTCATCAAGCCCTAAGTGGAATAGAGAATGAAAAGTTTCATTATTATTTTGACGATTTTCAAGATGCCACCCATTATTCTTTGGTAGGGCGTGCTATTCCTAAAGCTTTAGAAAAAGTGTTTGCGGTTTACCGCCCCATCAGCAAAAAAGAATTCACCGAAAAAATACTTAAAGCAGATTCGCCCTTTGACTACTTGATCGAAAAATACACGGTGATGCAAAATCTTTTTGGTCTAGATGATAAGATCAGGATCAACGATTTTATTGCGATTGCAGCCGCCCTCGAGAAAAAATCTGATTGGGATGGTTTTGAAAACCTTGGTAAATTAGCAAGTAAAGAATACCCAGAAACGATTTTAGGACCCTACTATTTGGGACGCTCTTATGAGGGCAATGGCGAACCTAAAAAAGCTATGCGCACGTATGAAGGCGCTCTCGTTCTAAAAGAAATAGGCGATATAAATAAAGATATTCTTGTTGCGCGATCGCAACAGATTAAAGATGATTTTGGATATTAATGGCAAAAGTAAAAACAACCTTTTTCTGTCAAAACTGCGGTGCCCAATTTGCTAAATGGCAAGGGCAATGCACTTCGTGTAAAGAATGGAACACTATCGCAGAAGAAGTTGTACAAAAAGTTGAAAAAACCGGCTGGAAAACAGAACCGCAGTCCACAAAACGTGTAGCTAAACCACAACGCATCAAAGAGATTGACACCACTAAAGATGCTCGGTTGAACACAGAAAACAACGAACTCAACCGCGTTTTAGGAGGCGGGCTCGTTCCCGGTTCTCTCACACTATTGGGCGGTGAACCCGGTATAGGTAAAAGTACGCTGATGCTGCAAATAGCACTAACCTTACCGTACACCACGCTTTATGTTTCTGGGGAAGAAAGTGCGCAACAAATCAAAATGCGTGCAGAACGAATTAACCCTGCTGCTGAAAATTGTTTGATTCTTACCGAAACCAAGACGCAAAACATTTTTAAGCAAGTTGAAGCGGTGAATCCAGACATTGTGATTATCGACTCGATACAAACGCTGCATAGCGACTATATTGAGAGTGGAGCTGGGAGCATCTCTCAAATAAGAGAAACCACCACAGAACTCATTAAATTCGCTAAAGAGACCGCCACTCCGGTGATTCTCATCGGTCACATCACAAAAGATGGAAACATTGCCGGCCCAAAAATTCTGGAACATATGGTAGATACTGTGCTTCAGTTTGAAGGTGATCGCAATCACGTTTATCGCATTTTGCGCGCACATAAAAACCGTTTTGGATCTACCAGCGAACTTGGGATTTATGAAATGCAAGGCAGTGGCTTGCGTGAAGTTTCTAATCCTTCAGAAATACTGATCTCTAAAAATGATGAGGATTTAAGCGGAACAGCGATCGCTGCAACTTTAGAAGGAATGCGGCCGCTAATGATAGAGATACAAGCACTTGTAAGCACCGCGGTATATGGCACCCCACAGCGTAGCGCAACGGGTTATAATGCTAAACGCTTAAATATGATCCTCGCCGTTTTAGAAAAACGCGCAGGCTTTAGACTGGGCGCCAAAGATGTGTTTTTAAATATCACCGGCGGAATTTCAGTAGACGATACTGCGATAGATCTTGCCGTCGTTGCTGCCATTTTATCGAGTAACGAAGATATTTCGGTTGCTAAAGATATTTGCTTTGCTGCTGAAGTAGGCCTTGCCGGAGAAATACGCCCGGTTACCCGTGTAGAACAACGCATACTTGAAGCTGAAAAGTTAGGCTTCGGTACAATTATGATTTCTAAATACTGTAAAGTTCCGAAGAACAACTACGGAATCACCATCGTACGCGTTGCTAAAATGAACGATGTGGTAGAATGGTTATTTGGCTAAAAAGAAATCCTTATGCATAAAAAAAAGCGCCTTGATCAAGGCGCTTTTCTTTTTATCTGCTCTGTGGTTCCATTATCCTTTTGTGGTCGCACTTAAGTATTCACGGTTCATACGCGCGATGTTCTCTAAAGAAATTCCTTTAGGACATTCAATCTCACAAGCTCCGGTATTGGTACAGTTACCAAAACCTTCCAGATCCATCTGGCGCACCATATTCTCAACGCGCTCCACAGCTTCAACCTGACCTTGAGGTAACAAAGCATATTGCGAAACTTTAGCTGAGGTAAATAACATAGCACTTGCATTTTTACAAGCAGCAACGCAAGCTCCACAACCAATACAAGTAGCTGCTGCAAAGGAATCGTCTGCGTCGTGTTTATTTACAGGAATGCTGTTCGCATCAATGGTATTCCCCGAAGTATTTACCGAGATATACCCTCCTGCGTGCTGAATACGATCAAAAGAAGATCGGTCAACGATCAAATCTTTTATAACAGGAAATGCAGTGGCTCTAAATGGCTCAATAACTATGGTATCGCCATCTTTAAATTTACGCATGTGTAATTGACAGGTAGTCACTAGACGGTCTGGACCGTGTGGTTCTCCGTTGATCTGTAAAGAACACGCCCCACAAATTCCTTCACGACAATCGTGATCAAACTCTACCGGATCATCTCCTTTAGCAATAAGCTCCTCATTTAAAACGTCAAGCATTTCAAGAAAAGACATATCATCTTCAATCCCGTCAATAGGATAGGTGACCATCTTTCCTTTTGCGTTAGCGTTTTCTTGGCGCCATATTTTAAGTGTAAGTTTCATATTTCTTTAGATTTTAGTATTGAGTATTGAGTCGCTAAGCATTAACACTTCGTAGCTCAACACCGGCATCTATTTATAACTTCTAGTTTTTAATTCAATATTCTTGAATTCTAAATCTTCTTTGTGCAGTTGGGCTTCTTTAGGCTCGCCTTTGTATTCCCAAGCAGCTACATATTTAAAGTTCTCGTCATCTCTTAGCGCTTCACCTTCTTCGGTCTGGTACTCTTCTCTAAAGTGACCTCCACAAGATTCATTTCTATGTAAAGCATCTTTTGCGAAAAGCTCACCTAACTCAAGGAAATCAGCTACACGACCGGCTTTTTCTAATTCGGCATTTTTGCTTTCAGCAGCACCGGGAACTTTTACATTTGCCCAGAAATCCTTACGCAGCTCAGCAATTTCTTCAATCGCTTCTTTTAAGCCTTGTTCGTTACGCGCCATTCCACATTTGTTCCACATGATTTTACCCAATTTCTTGTGGTAATAATCAACAGAATGTTGCCCGGAAGCGTTCATTAGACGTGCGATTCTATCTTTCACATCTTTTTCTGCTGCATCAAACTCAGGAGTTTCAGTAGAGATTTTTCCGGTTCTAATATCTTTTGAAAGATAATCTCCTATTGTGTATGGAAGCACAAAATAACCATCAGCAAGACCTTGCATCAATGCCGAAGCTCCTAGTCGGTTAGCACCGTGATCTGAGAAGTTTGCTTCTCCTACAGCATAACAGCCAGGAATCGTAGTTTGTAAGTTATAATCAACCCAAAGACCACCCATTGTGTAATGCACCGCAGGGTAGATCATCATAGGAGTCTCGTATGGATTTTGATCTACGATCTTCTCATACATTTGAAAAAGGTTACCGTATTTAGCCTCAACAACCTCTTTACCAAGCTTTATAATTTCTTCTTTAGACGGATTTTTATGTCCTGAAGTATACGCCTTTTCTTTTCCGTAGCGCTCAATTGCACTAGAGAAATCTAGATACACAGCTTCTCCTGTTTTGTTCACTCCAAACCCGGCATCGCAACGCTCTTTTGCTGCTCGTGAAGCCACATCTCGAGGAACCAAGTTACCAAAGGCAGGATATCTACGCTCTAAATAATAATCTCTATCTTCTTCTTTAAGCTGTGTTGGTTTTAGTTTTCCGGCACGAATAGCTTCTGCATCTTCTTTCTTCTTCGGAACCCAGATACGACCATCATTACGCAAAGATTCTGACATCAACGTCAACTTTGACTGGTGATCTCCCGTGACCGGAATACACGTAGGGTGAATTTGCGTGTAACAAGGGTTTGCAAAATATGCTCCGCGACGGTGTGCTCTCCAAGCCGCCATCACATTACAACCCATTGCATTGGTTGATAAGAAAAATACGTTTCCGTATCCACCACTTGCCAATACTACTGCGTGCGCCGAGTGACGCTCGATCTCACCGGTAACCATATTACGAGCGATGATCCCTCGTGCTTTGCCGTCAACAAGAACCACATCCATCATTTCGTGACGGGTGTACGATTTAATTTTCCCGCGGTTAATTTGACGGTTCATCGCAGAATAGGCTCCTAAAAGCAATTGCTGCCCTGTTTGTCCTTTAGCGTAGAAGGTTCTGGATACCAAAACCCCACCAAAAGAACGGTTATCTAAAAGACCACCGTATTCACGTGCGAAAGGAACCCCTTGCGCCACACACTGGTCTATAATATTTGCTGATACTTCCGCAAGACGATATACGTTAGCCTCACGCGAGCGGTAATCACCACCTTTTACGGTATCGTAAAATAAACGATAGTTAGAATCGCCATCTCCCTGATAGTTTTTTGCCGCGTTGATCCCTCCTTGTGCCGCAATAGAGTGCGCACGACGCGGAGAATCCTGATAGCAAAAAGTCTTTACATTATATCCTAACTCTGCCAGTGTTGCCGCAGCACTACCTCCTGCAAGACCGGTACCCACAACAATAACATCAATGTTACGTTTGTTAGCTGGGTTTACCAGGTTGATATCGTTTTTATGTTGTGTCCACTTATCTTTAAGAGGACCTTCTGGAATATTTGATTTGAATGCTGACATCGTCTAGTGATTAAAATGATGAAACAACGCGATGAAAATAAATCCGGCAGGAATCACGATTGCATAAACTTTTGCAAACTTTTTAAGCCCTCTCGCATACTTGTTATTGAAGCCTACAGACTGAAATGAAGAAGCGAAGCCATGATACAAGTGCAATGCTAGAAAAACAAAAGAAAGCACATATAAACCTGTTCTTACCGGGCTGTGAAATTTCTCTACCAATTCCCCGTAATAACGCGTCGCGTCGCTAGGATTTGCTTCGATATACTTGTAGGCAATTTCCGGAAACCAGAAATCATAAAAGTGAAGTCCTAAAAAGGCTAAAACAACAATACCGGTATAAATCATATTACGACTTACCCAGCTCGAATTTGTGTTTCCTTTGTAGCTTACATAACTCACCTTTCTTGCCGAACGGTTACGCGCTTCTAGAATGAAACCCATCACAAAGTGAAAGATAACCCCAAAAATAAGTACCGGCTGAAGAATCGCCTGTACTAAGAAATTAGTCCCCATAAAATGAGAAAACTCATTAAAGGTTTCAGGGCTAAAGGTCGAAGTAAGGTTAATTGTAAAATGCTGACCTAAAAACAATACAAGGAACAAACCTGAAAGTGCCATAGCTACCTTTCGGGCGATAGAAGAGGAAATGATTCCCATTTATTTACGTTTTTAATTTAGTGGCACAAATTTACGGCTCAGCGGTTTGTTTCACAAACATTGTGGCTGCTTTTGGAATCGTTATAAATAAGAAGAAAAATGTTCAACAAAGCCTTCGAAAACCTTTGAAATCAAGGGTTTTTGTTGAACAAAAAATTTAAAGAATGTTTAAAATCTATCTTCCTCAACCAATCTGAATAAGATATACACGTAGAAAAAAGCAATCGATTTCCTACTAAGCTTTTGGTTAAACACTTCGGTCAATCATCCATATCATTCAACTGAATTTCTAATGCTTGTGTGCTGAGCTGCACTTCAGTAAAAGAAAGCGCCAGTGAAATCATTAGCGCCACCAAACTCACCCCAAAAACAACATTCGCCCAAACTGATTTTTCGATATAGATAAAGAACATCGTGATCACTGCCAGCAAAAAACTTACGATCGCCATAGCCTGCATCGCTTTGATAATTCCTAATCTACGTCTCAATTGATAGATCTGGGCTTTTATAGGACTTGAGGATTCTTCCTGATAGCGCTTATACAACTCCCTAATGAGTGCTGCGATTGCCAGATATCGTGCGTTATAAGCCAGCATTGTTAGCGATATCGCCGGAAATAACAATGCCGGTATACTTAAACTTAATTCCATTTGTATTGACTTTAGTCTTCTTCAGGAGCGTTAGCTGCCGCCTCAGCACGGTCACGACGTCTGCTTCCTTCATCGATTTTAAGCGGTGTGGTTTGTGATTTCCCATTAAGACTCACCTGAACTTTGTAGGCGCCCGGCGCAATGTAATACACCTCGTTTTGAGCTTTTGAAATTTTAAGATCTTTAGTCTCTCTTTCTAATTGTTTCTTCCCTGCTTCAGAAATGCTTAAATCATAAGGAATATAGTTAAAGCCTTTCTCTAAGTCTACCTGCCAAGATTTAATTGATTTTTCTTCGGAACTCAAAATTTCAAGAGTTGCTTTTCCGCTTTGCGGAGCATAGACAGCGATTTTAATTTCGGGAGTATTCACTGCTCTCCACGCGCTCCAAGAACGTCCCCAATTGGTAGAATAATCAACCGCATCTAGTTTAAAAAGCTGTAAATCTGAAGCATTTTTCGTGTCAAATTTCTGAATTTCATCAAGGTTGGTTATATAGATAGATCTTCCGTGAGTCCCTATCACAAGATCATTTGCTTCGGTTTGTACCACCATATCGTGAACCGCTACGTTAGGCATGCTTCCATCTAAAAGCTGCCATCTTGCCCCCTGATCAAAACTGATATAACTCGCATCATCTGTACCTAAATACAAGATGTTTTCTTTTACCGGATCTTCTATAATCACATTCACTGGAGATAAAGGAAGGTTACTACTGATGTCTTTCCAGTTTTTCCCGTAATCATCACTCACATAAACATAAGGTTTGAAGTCATCATAACGATAGCCATTGAGCGTTGCGTAAACCCGACTCTTTTTGTGAGACGAAGCAATTACTTTACTCACCCACAAATTCTGAGGTAACCCTGCGGAAATAATATCCCAGCTGCCGCCCGCGTCTTGAGTAACCTGAATAACCCCATCATCGCTCCCCGTATATAGTAACCCAAACTGAAAAGGCGATTCTGAGATATTGGTTAATGTCCCGTAAGGTACATTTCCTTTTTTACCGCCTGCGGTTAAGTCTGGCGAAATTGGCGTCCAATCATCACCTTGATTCATAGATCGCATCAGTTTATTTCCTCCCATATACAAGATATCTTGATTGTGTGGTGAGAGTAAAATGGGCGTTTCCCAGTTGAAACGATAAGGCGCTTCCCCTAAATCGTGACTTGGTTTTATAAAGCTGCGCTCGCCGGTTTCTAAATTCATACGGTTATAATACCCAAACTGCGACCCGGCATAAACAATATTGCTGTTGCGGCGATCTATCTGCACTTGCATCCCATCTCCGCCTCCAATAGATTTGTATGGATATTGCCCTTCGGCCTCATAGTCTTTAGAATAAGAATACGTATGCGGACCTTTCCAAGTACCATTATCCTGTAAACCTCCATAGATATTATAGGGTTTTTCATAATCTACGTTGACCGCATAGAATTGTCCTAAAGGTATTGAGTTAAGCTTGTTCCAGCTTTTCCCGGCATCGTAAGACATGTTGAGTCCGCCATCATTACCATTAATTAAATGATTCGGCATTTTAGGATCTACCCAGATCACGTGATGATCAACGTGTACGTTAGGCTCATCGATATAAGTAAACGTTTTTCCTCCGTCTGTAGATTTGATTAACGGAACACCTACAAGATAAATTTCGTCTTGATCTTGAGGATTTACATCCATCTCTGCAAAAACATATCCATACGAAAAGAAGAAATCGTCAATGTATCCTTCATGGGTGCGCTTCCAGGTTTTTCCTCCATCTTTGGTCAAGTAAATTTCAGCCCCGATCACTTCGCCTGCCGCATCCGAGGCATTTTTATCGTACGTGTATAAAAATAGATCAGAAGGCTTCAATTCGTCGCCCTCTACCATCGCTTTTACTTTGGCCACCTCATATTGTCTTGGAAAACGATAGGAGCGGAGGTAATCAGCAAGACTTTCATTCTCTAATGACAAAAATTCCCCTTTGGACATTCCTTTAAACGTCTCTGGTGTAAGTGCTTTATCATCGCGCTCCACTCCTCGCTCTTTAGCTTCTTTTCGAATATCTTGATTGTCGTGAACGGCATACACAGTGTTTTCATCAACAACAGCAACCCCGATACGTCCAACGCCTTTGCCTTGCGGAAAACCATTACCCGTGGTCACCAACTCCCAGGTATCACCAGCATCTGTAGATTTGTAAATTCCTGAATTTTCTCCCGAACCTATAAAATCCCAAGCGACACGCTCGCGCTCCCAAGCGGTAGCATACAAAACCGAAGGATTCTCTGGAGCTTCAGCCAGACTTATAATTCCTGTTTTATCATTGATAAAAAGCGTTTTCTCCCACGTATCACCACCATCTGTAGTCTTGAAAATCCCGCGCTCTGCGTTATCAGAATATAAATGCCCTAAAGCACCTACCACAGCCACATCAGGATTGGTCGCATCAAGAACGATATCGCTAATGTGATGCGAATCTAAAAGACCTTTTTGCTCCCAGGTTTTACCACCGTCAGCACTTTTTAAAATACCGATGCCGGCATAAGAAGAGCGCGAAGAAATAGTTTCTCCTGTTCCTACCCAAATGATATTTTCCGACCAGTTTACTGCAATATCCCCTACATTTTGAGTAGGTGCGGTGTCAAAAACCGAGTCAAAGGTGTTTCCGTTGTTAGAAGTGTGCCACACTCCGCCTGTCGCATACGCCACATAAAATTCTGTGCTGTTTTCAGGATTGACTTCGATGTCTACCACACGGCCGCTCATAATCGTGGGTCCAACATTTGTAAAGGGAATATTTTTTACAATAGAATTTTTAAGCATTTGATCTTTAGCTTCAAGCGATGTTTTAACCTGCTGGGCAGCCGTAGCTGTCTGCTGAGCTTGTGTGGAAAAACAAATACCTAAAAGAACAAGGGAGAAGAATAATCGTGTTTGCATAGAGAAAAGTTTTATGCTTCTAAAAATAGCCAATTAGTTAAAGAATTGCTAAGTAAATTAAATGGAGTTTAACAGGCTTTGGGCAACAGAGTTTTTAACTTTGGCAAAATTCAATTTAGACATGAAATACGACCTTATAGATCGCCAACTGTTTATTAAAAATCGCAAGAATTTTATGGAGGCTATGAAGCCCAACAGTCTTGCCGTTTTTAACAGTAACGATATTTATCCCATAGGTGCAGACAGCACGATGCCTTTTCAGCAGAATAGAGATTTATTCTACCTAAGCGGCGTAGATCAGGAAGAAAGTATACTGGTTCTTTTTCCGGATTGCCCAAAACAAAAGCATCGCGAAATATTATTTTTAAAAGAAACTAACGATCATATTGCGGTTTGGGAAGGCGAAAAGCTCACCAAAGAAAAAGCGCTAGAAGTAAGCGGCGTTGAGACGGTGTATTGGCTTCAGGAATGGGACAAAGTTTTTTACGAACTCATGACTCAGGCTGAAACTATTTACATCAACACCAACGAGCACTATCGCGCTAATGTAGAAACCGAAACACGCGAAGCACGTTTCAACAAGAAAATTAAAGAGCAATATCCTGCGCATGGTGTAGCCAAGAGCAATCCTATTTTACAGCGTTTACGCTCCGTTAAAGATGCTATTGAACTTGATGTGATGCAGCAAGCCTGTAACATCACAGAAAAAGGCTTTAAACGCGTTTTGCAGTTCACCAAACCAGGCGTAATGGAGTATGAGATCGAAGCTAAATTTATGCACGAATTCCTGCGCAACCGCTCCAGAGGCTTTGCATACACGCCAATTGTAGCTTCCGGAAATAATGCTAATGTGTTGCATTATGTAGTCAATAATGCTGAATGTAAAGCCGGAGATCTAATCCTACTCGATATCGGTGCAGAATATGCAAATTATAGCAGTGATATGACGCGCACCATTCCGGTTTCAGGAAAGTTTACAGAACGCCAGAGACAAGTCTACAACGCTGTTTTACGCGTAAAAAAGGAAGCAACTAAAATGCTCACTCCCGGAACACTTTGGGGACCTTATCACGAAGAAGTAGGAAAATTGATGACTTCTGAATTATTAAGACTTGGTTTATTAGACAAAGCTGATGTTCAAAATGAGAACAAAGACTGGCCGGCTTATAAAAAATACTTTATGCACGGTACGTCGCACCATATTGGCTTAGATACTCATGATTATGGATTGCTTCATGAACCTATGCAAGCAAACAACGTTTTTACGGTAGAGCCGGGTATTTATATTCCTAAGGAAGGATTCGGAATACGCTTAGAAGATGATGTCGTTATCCAAGAAAATGGCGAACCTTTCAACTTGATGCGCAACATTCCTTTAGAAGTTGATGAAATCGAAGATTGGATGAATCGCTAGCTAGACGTTAGACGTTAGACGTTAGACGTTAGACGTTAGACGTTAGACGTTAGACGTTAGACGTTAGACGTTAGACGTTAGACGTTAGACGTTAGACAAAATTAAAAATCCCTTGATTAGTCAGCTAATCAAGGGATTTTTTTATCTCAATACTTATTTCTAAAGTCTTAAATCTAATCTAAAACCAGTTTGACCAAGGAATTCTGGTAAGCATCACAAGAAGTCCTAGGGTATAAAATATAGCTAGCAATTTAAATTTCGGTTTTGAGGTCAATTTCTTTTTATGCTTGCTATAACCTACAGTGACAAACACGATAGTGATAATCATTGCAAGGGGATGCTCTACAACATATAAGCGTAGGTTAGGATCACTCATCGCAGCACTCATACCTTGGGAAGCGATCGCTTTTGCCCCTAGTGGTGAAACAAAATACAAAACGATCCCTATGAGTAATTGAATATGTGTTACGATCAGCGTGAACAATGCTAATCTGAAATCTCTAGCACCAAACTCTTTACCTCCAAAATAAGATATCAGCGAGTTGATGGTTGTTAATGTGAGTACAATGAGCACCAGATAAGCCCAGTACGAGTGTACAAATTGAATGGTAGTATACATAGCCTAATATTTGAGCCTCAAAGATACTTTTTTAGCTTGAAACACGCTCTTTAGACCATTGCATAAAAATAGCCCCCATCTCCAAATGAAGAAGGGGCCATTTAAAATCATTTTGATCAGCAATCTGCTACTCCCAAGTATTTTCAGCTGGAGTTCCTCCCCAGATCAAAGTAGCTAGATAAGGATTATCAATAAACGGATTACGAACGCCCTGAGCACCTTCAATTACTTCATTACGTTGACGCTCAAAATCAGAAACCGGATCTTCACGGTTCCATTTGAGGAATAAATCTAACGTGCCCACTTTTGTATAATCTTCGCCGTAGCGCACATTCAAATAAAGTACCATACGCGCAACATCACCTTTCCATTCATCTCCCGGAAACCACGAATTACCATTTACTAATTGATACGCACCACTACCATCAGTGTACGGATAATTCAATCGTAAAGAGTTGACTTCGTCATCTGTAGAACGTAAGTGATGTAAATCTGTCACCGCTTCTTCGGTTGATAATCGCGATTGCGGAAAAATATGTTCGGTATTGAATGTCTGTGGTGTATGAGAGTTACTTCCTGAAGTGTATTCTCTTCGGTCTCTGCTTTCGCCAGAATACATCAAAATCACATTAGCCTGATTATCTAAGTCAGCATCTGCATCGTAAAGAAATTGGTGTCTGTCTGTATACTGCAAAATGGTAGTATGCATATTTTGGGTAAGTGTACGCAGTACCGTAAAATTTCGATCGAGATCATTTTGTGTTATCGCGATGTTCTCATAATAATAGTTCAAATCAGCCGGTATATTGAACGCTATCGCATCAACCAACTCAATTGTAATTTCAGCAGTTACACACGATGGCGTTTCATCATCATCGCATAGCGTGTAAACAATAGTATCTTCACCAATAAATCCTGATTGTGGTGTGTAGGTAATGCTTCCATCCTCATTCAATACAGCAGTACCTGTACCAGAATAACTAATATCAGTAACTACAGCATCATCAATTAGTTCGTCATTATCTGTAAACCCTTCAATTAATAATGCCTGATTCTTTTGATCAAAGAAATACGCATCATCATTAGCTATTGGCGTTCCCTCATCGATCACGTTAATGCTAATTGTAGCCGTTGAACAAACAGGCGTTTCATCATCATCACATATCGTATAGGTGAAAGTATCTTCGCCAGCAAAACCGTTAGGCGCAGTGTATGAGATCGAACCGTTATCGTTAAGCACCGCAGTTCCTCTGGTATCGGTAAGATCTAGCCCCGAAACCGTAGCATTATCAAGTAGCTCATCATTTTCAAGATAATTATTAATTCTGAAAGTTGCATTTTCTTCTACTTCATAAGTATCATCAACTGCAACAGGATCTGAACCTGTAACGGTGATGGTCACCGTTGCTGACGAGCAATTTACAGGGGTTTCTGCATCACACAAAGTATAGTTAAAAGTATCTTCACCCGTGAAGTTCTCTGGTGGAGTGTATGTGAAGGTTCCATCGCGATTATCTAAAATGGTTCCGCCTTGTGTAGATTCTGCGTCGGTCTCTGACACACGACCAAAATCAAAAATGGTATCGTTGTCTAAAAGACTACTTATCACTATTGCTTCATTTTCGCCAGTAGTATAGGCATCATCAGCAGCCACAGGCTCATTAACTTCAGGTTCTGGTTCTGGAGTTACCGTACTGTCATCACCACCACTACATCCTAAAAAAAGAATCAGTGTAAAAAGGCTTAAGAAGCTCGCTAGAAATTTAGGGGTCGTATTTTTTTTCATAATTCTAAATATTGCATTTCAATATAGGTATAGAAAAGAAAACCTCCTACTTGAGGTAGGAGGTTTAACTTTAAATGTCTTATGGATTATTGCATAACCCAAACACCATCAGTTTTGATCAATAAGAACGTTTCAGTGGTATTTGAACCGTTATAGATATCAAAAGTAACAGCGTATTTCTGACCTTCTTCTGCTGAAGGATTAAGATCATCAAGCAATAAATTAAATGCTTCAAGAATCATATCATCTGTCCAGTAAGCAGCGTTACCACTACGACGATCCATATTGCCGTAGTTAGCCATACTTGAAGTTTGCGCAGGATACGTATCACCAAGTTCTGCGGCAATAAATGCATAATCTGCAGCAGTTAAACTATAAGCAATAGTATTATCAGGAACCCAAGTAGTGCCGTCGTTACCAAACTGCAATGAAGTTTCAATAACACTAGGAATATTTACAAAAGCACCGTTTTCAAAAACAAAGTTTGCATACTCTGTTGAAGTAGAACCGTCATAGAATGCATAGGCCACCGCTACGAAGTCACCTTCTTCAGCATAAGGGAATGTTCTACCTAAGAAAATTGCTAATTTATAGATCGCTTCATCCTCATCATCAAAATTAGGATATGACTGCCCCATTTCTGTATAGTCTTCAGCATCTAATGCAAATGGCTCATTCCAGTTTCCGTTAGTGAATGCGTAAACCGTAGTGGTTTCAATTGTAGATACAGAAGCAGTTGCATCAACAACAAAAGCATCACCTTCTTTCACTATAGATAAAATCTCAGTACCAGCACTACCGGTATAAATTTCATACGTTACTTGAAACTGATCACCTTCTGCAGCATCAGGGTATTGCGTATCAACTATAAAACTTACAGCTTCAAGAATCATAGCGTCACTCCAGTAAGCATCACGACCATCTCTTCTTTCAAAATTGTCATATTGCGCAGCACTTGAAGCAGGATTAGGATAAGTTGTAGCAAACTCTACACCTATTGCATCAAAATCAGCAGCGGTCAATACATAAGACGTTCCACCAACAACAACATAAGCATTTCCGTCAAACTGAAGAGTAACAGATTCTGCAGCTGTCGTACCATCATAGGTTGCGTAAGAAACATTGTACTTTTGACCAGTTACATTATCGAAGTTATCTTCTAAAACAACATTAATTGCTTCAAGGATCATTTCTTCAGTCCAGTAGCTATCTCTGTCATCTCTTAAATCAAAACTATGATATTGAGCCGCATTAGCAGCAGGATCTGGGTAAGCATCAGCTAATTCCTCTCCGATAAAATCAAAATCATCAGTATCTAAAGTGTACTGAATTTCATCAGCAAGTACTTGATACGTCAAGCTAACGTAGTCACCATTCTCTGCTTGAGGATATTGAAGGTCAAGAAAATCTTGAATTTCACCTAAACCAGAAAAATAAGTGTTTGATAACCCTGCAGCCTCATAGTCTGCTGCTACCACAGTATAGTTTTCTACACGAATAGGATCATAAATAGCAAAAGTTACATTTGCTAAAGAACCTTCTCCCAATACCGGAAAATTATCAGTTAATACTTGAGGGATTAAAGCTCGAGCATCATCCATACTGCTAAAGTTTCCGAATGAAAGTTCTAAAGCCTCATAATCATCATCAGTCAGTGTATAATCTAGTACCGTACTGATCCCCGGCTCATTAGCCTCTAAGCGCTCATTTATATCCTCTACAGGATCACAACCTAAGGCTAAAACAGCCATGATGATTGTGGTAAATAAATAATTTAATTTTTTCATCTTAATTTTTTTAGAAATTAATTATTGCTCCAATAGTGTATGTTCTACCCGGACCATAATATACTAAAGCAGTTTCTGCTACAGAACCATCACCGTCCTGTGCATCAGAGATATACTCAGTTCCTAATACGTTAAATATGTTAGCATTGATTTGCGTATTGAAACCACCAAAATTGAATCTGTGTGTTAAACCTAAATCAAACACCCCATAATCTGGCATTTTCCAAGTTTGAGGAAGTCCTTCAACACTACGACCGGTTACATCATAATCTGCATAGTAGTCAGCTGCATAGTTAAAAGAAGCTCTTACTGTGGTAGAAGCAAGTACTGCATAATCTGCTCCTAATGCAAAGGTTGTTTGTGCAGAGTTACCCACTTTTACACCGTCAAGATAAATATCGATTGGATCACCGATTGGGTTTTGCTGATCGTCAAATACCTGTACGTTATTTACGTCATTTGCCCACTGCCAATCTCCAAGAGATGCCATACCAGTTAAGGTTAAAGTCTCAATAGGACGATATTGTAATTCTAATTCAACACCTTGGTGTAACGCATCGATACCTAAAATGTTTGCAGTGTATTGAATGTTGTTTGCCGTTCTAGACACTGTGTATGTACGATCCATCCACTGTGTACGATATACGTTAAGGTCAGCTCTAAAGTTATCTCCTCTAAAGCCGTATCCTAATTCTGCACTGAAAATCTTTTGATTTACTGCATCTTCATTAGTAACGTTAGTATTATTTAGGAATACAGCATTACTAAATGGAGCACGCTCAAAATAACCAAGGTTTCCAAATACATTGTGCTTTTCATCAATACGGTAGTTTACACCACCTTTAGTACTGAAAGCTGTAAAGTTTACCCAGTCAGTCTCTCTTAGCGGATCGTCTGGAGTATACTTGAAGTAGTCCTCTCTCTTATATGAAGTATTGTTACCCGCAACAGAGATTACAGCAGAGATCGCATCTTTGTTGTACTCAGCCTGAGCAAATAAACCTTGCCAGTTAGTATAACCTGTATCATTGTAGTTATACTTATCTCCAACGCGTACAACTTTATTTGGGTTGTTTACGTCATTGTTATCTACATAAAATGCACCACCTAATAAGTCTGTTAATTCAGTATAGTGATCTCCTTGGTAAAAACGTATGTCAACACCTGCAGTTAAATCAATATATTCAGATAACTCAGTGTTATACGTTGAAAGTGCACCATACCACTGGTGGTTGTTTCTTGACGCTCTTAAGAAGGTTTCAGCACTTGTAGCCTGACCTAAAGCTTTATTTTCAGCAATGATTTTATCAAGATCTACAGGACCAAACTCTTGAGTACGATAATCTGTATCATACTTACCAAATTTGTTAGTTCCTGCAGTACCACCACCACCACCGGTACCGAATGAATAGTAAACCGCAGTAGTTAAAGATGAAATATCATTAATGGTCCAATAGTGGTTTAATGACATTTGTGGTTTGTGATAGAAGTTGTCTTCAATATTAACAAGCTGACCATTTTTGTAACCAAAATCAGTGTTGGTACGTATTCCACGCTCACTTCTTCTATAGTCATCAATTAAAAGTCGGTTTTGACGCTGTCCGTGACGTTGTGGAGCACCAAAAGCTGTGAACGATAATTCGTGGTTTTCACCTATTTTCTTAGCAACATTCAAGAAGTAAGAATATGCATCAATTGTAGTTGCATCTACAAATTGCTCACCAGTAGTTCTTGACAAACTTACAGTAGCAGCCCAGTCATTTTCTAAAAGTCCGGTTGAAAGTTTGAAACCATATTTGGTGTACCCATCGTTACCGGTTGTCATCATTACATTCCCACCTTTTTCGATGTCAGTAGATTTTGTAACGATGTTTACAGTACCCCCAATAGAAGGAAGACCTATCATCGCAGCACCAAGACCTCTTTGTACCTGCATAGAGCTTGCTACATCAGAAAGACCTGCCCAGTTACTCCAGTATACACGACCGTTTTCCATATCGTTAACCGGAATACCGTTGATCATAACAGCAACGTTTTCAGAGTTGAAACCACGAATACGTAGTTCTGCATCTCCGAAACCACCACCACCTCTGGTCACATAAACACCAGGAGTAGTTTTTAAGATCTCAGGAAATTCCTGACTACCTAACTCGTTTTGAATAGTCTCTGCTTTAATGGTAGAAACCGCAACAGGAGTTTTACGGTCAATTGCAAGAGAGTATGCTTTAACGATTACTTCGTCAAGCGCATCAGAATCCATCTCTAGATTGATGGTTCCTAAGTCAACCACTTTTTTACCAGATAAATCAAAAGCCAGTGTTGACGGCTTAAAACCTACGTAAGAAAGACGTAGTGAACCTGTATTATCAACAACTTGGATTTCGAAAACCCCATCAAAGTCTGTTGATACTCCGTTAGTTGTCCCTTCAACAACAACGTTTACTCCAGGTAGCGGTGTTCCATTTTCACCGTCTACTACAGTACCACGAATAGTTCCTTGAGCTTGCATGAAAGCTGTAAGCAAAAGAAACACAAGTGTTAGCGAACTTGTAATTTTTTTCATTGTGCTTGTTTAAATTTAGATTTTGCGCAAAAGTCTTAATAAAGACCTAATTAAATATTAACGCAATGTTAAGGATTAGATCTTGACATAAAATGTCAACATTTAACCCTTAACTATTCTATTTTAACCTTTAACAGTTAAAAAACTAAATCTAAATAAGCTGGTAATTTTTAGCTTTTGAAGGCTTTAATCAAAGCGGTGGTAGAAGCATCGTGCGACGCAATACTATCTGAATTTAAGTCGGTTAGTACATTTTTAGCCAATTGCTTACCTAACTCAACACCCCATTGATCGTAGCTAAAAATATTCCACAGAATACCTTCGGTGAAGATTTTATGCTCATATAACGCTATCAAAGCACCCAAACTTTCTGGTGTTAGCTTATCAATAAGAATGGTTGTTGTAGGCTTATTTCCATCAAAAACCTTGAATGGAACTAGCTTCTCAATCGCAGCTGCATCCATACCTGAAGCTTCTAATTCAGCTTTAGCTTCAGCCACGGTTTTCCCATTCATCAATGCTTCGGTCTGCGCAAAAAAGTTTGCCATCAACTTATTATGATGGTCTTTATCTCCGTGCAACGCTTCTTTATATCCAATAAAGTGGGTTGGGATAATTTTAGTTCCTTGATGAATTAGTTGGAAAAACGCGTGCTGCGAATTGGTTCCAGGCTCACCCCAAACGATCTGACCGGTTTGGTAATCCACGTGTTTACCGTTTCGATCCACACTTTTACCGTTACTTTCCATAATCGCCTGCTGAAGATATGCAGGAAAACGGTGCAAGTATTGTGTATACGGAATGATCGCTTCGCTTTCGGCACCAAAGAAATTGTTATACCACACGGTCACAAGCGCCATCATTACTGAAATATTCTCATCCAGTGGCGTATTTTTGAAATGCTCATCTGCTTTATGTGCCCCGGCAAGCATACTTTCAAAATTATTGTATCCCACAGCTAAAGCGATAGAAAGTCCTACTGAACTCCATAGTGAGAAACGCCCACCAACCCAGTCCCACATCGTGAACACGTTATTAGGGTCAATACCAAAATCCTTAACCGCCGTTTCATTTGTAGAAACCGCCACAAAGTGTTTAGCCACTGCCTCACCATCTTCTACAGCTCCAGCCACTTTACTTAAAAACCATTTTCTCGCAGTAGTTGCATTAGAAAGCGTCTCTTGTGTAGTGAATGTTTTTGAAACGATTACAAAAAGTGTCGTTTCCGGATTTAGGTCTTTTAATGATTCGTGAACGTGATCGCCATCTACATTAGAGATGAAATGTACGTTGAGATGATTGTGGTAATACGCTAGAGCTTCTGCAACCATCACCGGCCCAAGATCAGATCCACCAATACCAATGTTCACTACATCTGTAATAGCTTTACCGGTATAGCCTTTGTGCGATCCGCTGATCACTGTATCACAAAAACCTTTAATTTTTTCTTTTACAGCATTTACTTCAGGAATAACGTCTTCACCGTCAATCGTTACACTAGCAGTGCTTGGCTGACGCAAAGCCGTATGCATCACCGCACGATCTTCAGTCTCATTGATGGCTGCACCACCAAAATAAGCTGCCTTAGCTTCCTCAAGATTCATCTCTTTAGCAAGATCAAGAAGCAAGGTTTTAGTTTCTTCAGTAATTCGGTTTTTACTGTAATCCACATAAAAGTCTTCCCACTTCAAAGTAAAAGCTTCAGCCCTTGACTGATCTTCAAAGAGGTTTTTCATTTTGACATCTTTAATGTCTTCAAAATGTGCCTGAAGCGCTTTCCAGGCTTTAGTCTGAGTGGGATTTACTTTTTGCATTTTATGTTGATTTTTGGAAGGTTATAGCATCTAGTTCTGCTCGCAATGGAGCGATATATTCAAAATAGGCCGGCTGCAATTCTTCGGCAAGGGGCTCTGATGTAGGTAAATCTATTGAAAAAGGATCAACTTGCTTTCCATTTTTCCAGAAACGATAACATACGTGAGGACCGCTGGTATTCCCCGTCATCCCTATGTAGCCTATCACTTCTCCTTGACGCACATAATCACCACGACTCACGGCTCGTTTGCTCATATGCAAATACTGCGTATCATACGTTCCATTATGTCGAAGCTTTACGTAATTACCGTTTCCGCCACGGTATTCCGAAGCGATTACGGTACCGTCTGAAGTTGCCATAATTGGGGTTCCTACAGGCGCTGCAAAGTCAGTACCTTTGTGCGGACGAATGCGGTTTCCGTAATAGGCAATACGGCGTTTTAAATTATAGCGCGAAGAAATACGACCAAATTTAAGCGGACTCTTTAAAAAGGCTCTTCTTAAGTTATCGGCATCCTGATCGTAGTAATCTCTTCGACCCCCGTTAATAGAATCAGCTTGATAAGCGAAAGCATAAACGGGCTTGCCTTTATGTTCAAACCAGCTCGCCTTGATCTCACCAAAACCAGCCGGGATGGTATCATTTATATATTTTTCGGTATAGACTACTTTAAACTTGTCACCAGGTTGCAGTCTGAAGAAATCAATAGTCCACGCATAAATATCAGCCATCCCATAGGCTACAAGAATATTTACGCCCAGATCATCAAATGTACTTGATAAGTTGTCATTGATTACCCCGTGCGCCACGCGTTCTTTTATAGTAACCGGACGCTTCTTTGCTGCAGCTTTTACTACCTCATCTTTAAAATCAAGAACCACGTAATCAATTCTGTTTTGCTCATAAATAAAAACCTGAGCTTGATTGGTAGAATCTTTGCTTTTTAAAAGCGTATACGGTTTACCCACAACGATTTTACGGGTATCAAACGTATTTTTTACAGAGTCTGTTATTTGCTGAATAGTACCGTAATCTATCCCATTTTCAAAAAGAATCTGACCAAAACTATCACCAGTTTGTACCGTATCAGAAACTACTTCATAGTCGTCAAGCACATAACCAAACCGCTTATTAACCGGCTTTTTAACTTCCTTTTTAACGGGTTCTTTCTCTTTACTTTCATCATCTGCACAGCTCATTAATGTGAGCATTGCTAGTAGTACAATACTTAGTTTTTTCAATTTAGGGTATGTTGAAAATTTATCTTTTGTTTAAATGTTTTGGCCCCATTCTGCACGCTCTTGCTCTGACCATAAGTCTGGGAAAAAAATGCGTTTTTGATATTTGGGATGCATATATTTTACCCAATCACTTCCTCCTGTGGCCTCTAAAGGCTCTTTACCTTGGTTTAGATAATGCAACGCCGTATGGTAATGTGACATTACCCACGTGATATTAACCGTATAATCGTAGTGACGCATTGCGGCAAGCAATGTTGCATCCTTTTGATCAGAAAGAGGTAAGGTTTTAAATCTGGCCCACAAATTTAAGGTTTTGTAACGTTTTAAAAAACGAATGAAATCTTCCTTATATTTTAATTCAAATGCTTTTAACGTATAGGATTTATCTCCGGTCTGAAAATCTTTACCGGCTGCTTGCCAATACAAATGCTCTACAGCCTTGTCATAATACAATGGGTCTGCATCATCTTCTTGAGCAAAATCCTTCCGGAAGCGCGCATCAATAAGATTTAAAAGTTCGGTTGAGCCAAATTCTACTAACCTATACTGAGCACTCTGAAAACCACTAGCCGGACTCAAGGTTCGTCTGAATTTGAGGTACTGCTCCATATTCATTCCCTCTCGCATAATGGTGAATGAAGAGGTGAGCATATCAAAATACCTGCTGATGCGATTTAATTTTTCAGAAAAGAACTCCGTGGTTAATTCAGGTTCATAAGCCACCTGTTCTATTTCCCACAGAATCATTTTAAAAAGCAGTTCGTTGATTTGATGGTACATAATAAACACCATCTCATCAGGCAATAACGTGCGTTGATTTTGAAGACTTAGCAGCGCGTCAACCTGAATGTAATCCCAATAATTTACCGGTTTGCTATGTACAAATCCTTCAAGCTGATGATCCAGGTTTTGCCCCATTGCATCAAATTTGTCCTTTAGCGCATCTAGTTGTTCTTGGGTCTCTCGACTGCTTTTTGAAGTCATTAATCTTGTATAATATAGAATGGGTGTTTAAGCCCTTTATAAGCATCAATATCAGCTTTTAAAGAACCCACCGCCAAATCTGCTTTGATTTGCAAAGGTATTTTATTTTGGTCGTCGCTAATCCAAACTGTAAGACTTTCTTTCTCTTTAAAAACGCGACCTGCTTGCACATAAGGTCTAAAGATTAGCGCCTTTACTTTTCCAAATTTAGTCCTCACCTCTTCCCGACCTAAAAACTTCAATTTGAATTTGAAATTTTCCTGATCGAAAAACATGTTGATCACAGTCTCATCACCATCCTTCAAGTTTTCTGAATCAATACTGTTGCGCAAATAATAGAACGCCGAAACCATATCGTGAATATTGGGCTCAGTCTGAAACGTTTTAACCTCATTATGCTTCTTATCATTTACGGTGGCTACGTTAGATTGCTGATTAAAATCAATGATTTTATCTTTAGTATGCCCACCTTCATCGATCTTTCGGATAAAGCGATATGGTAATGTCGTTTTTTTATCGATATAGGTCTCGTAATAATCCTCAACCCCAAAAAAGAGTTTGGTCATTCCTGTGGTAACGCCTTTCCCTTTTACGTGATACACAGGCTTTCCTTTAAGGGTTTCGTTGGTTACTGATAAAGTTGCTTCCCCGGCTTTCCACCAGCCGCTATAACTGATCCTAAACCGAAACCATTCTCCATCTTGAAAAGCGGCCTCCTGTGCATAGGTCAAACCTGAGACTAAAAGCATCAACAATACTAAGTATTTATTTTTCATAGCGACATTAGTTTAAAGCACAACAAAGGTGTTGTATATCATGCTTTTACAAGAGTTGTTCCAAAAGTAGCAAAAGCTAAAAATCCCTGCTTGAATACAAACAGAGATTTTTAAAATTTATTGGCATAGCCAAAGGATTTAATATCCCGACACGATAGCCTTTAAAATGGAGAATTTCCTTCTCAACGAAAACTTTTCAGCTTTTTCCGAAGAAGGTTCTTCCTGTTGATTATCAAAAACTAAAGCGTACCACGCTGCGCCTGTTCGCGCTCAATAGATTCAAAAAGTGCTTTAAAGTTACCGGCACCAAAACCTTTTGCACCCATTCGCTGAATGATCTCAAAAAACAGCGTGGGCCTGTCTTGAAGTGGCTTAGTAAAAATTTGCAGCAAATAGCCTTCTTCATCAGCATCTACTAAAATTGAAAGCTCCTGGAGCTTGGTCAAATCTTCTTTCATCGTATCCATATGCGCTCCCAAGCGACGTGGAATATCATCATAATATGCCTGAGGTGGCGGCGGAAGAAATTCAACTCCGCGGGCTTTTAAAGCAGCTACGGTTTTTACAATATCATCTGTAGCGACAGCCAAGTGCTGCACTCCGGGACCTTCGTAAAAATCAAGATATTCTTCAATCTGTGATTTTTTAATGCCCTCTGCCGGCTCGTTAATCGGGAATTTTATTCGCCCGTTACCGTTGCTCATCACTTTACTCATCAAAGCAGAATATTCGGTGGTGATTTGCTTATCGTCAAAGGTTAGGAAGTTTACAAAGCCCATCACATCTTCATACCATTTTACCCAGGTGTTCATCTCGCCCCATCCAACATTGCCCACCATATGGTCAATATACTTTAAACCGGTAGGCTCCGGATTATAATCTGACTCCCACTTGCGGTAGCCTGGCAAAAACTGCCCATTGTAGTTTTTACGCTCTACAAACATATGCACGGTTTCACCGTAGGTGTAAATCCCGCTACGCACGACTTCGCCGTGCTCGTCTGTTTCTACCTGAGGTTCCATAAAAGGTTTTGCGCCACGTTTTGTGGTTTCTTCAAAGGCACTGCGCGCATCTTCTACCCAAAGCGCAACAACTTTCACCCCATCACCGTGCTTGACAATATGCTCATTGATAGGTGACGCACTTCCTAAAGGAGATGTCAAAACGATTCTGATTTTATTTTGTTTGAGCACATAGCTTACTCGGTCTTTTTTTCCGGTCTCGAGACCGCTGTAGGCGAAAGATTGAAAACCAAAAGCCGTCTTGTAAAAATGTGCTGCCTGCTTGGCATTGCCCACATAGAATTCTACATAATCGGTTCCTAAAAGCGGCAAAAAGTCTTGTGCTCCTTCAAATATTTTTTCCAGTCCGTAATCGACTGATTTCAATTCTTTACTCATTGTTTTATGTTTTAGCCCTGATTGCAGCGCCATCCTTTTTAATTGTTGAGCCTAAAGGCGAAAGCATTAAAAAGATACAGCGGAAAGCAGGAAATAGCTTCTAATACTCATTTAAAAATTAATGCTCTAGCCACGACTTATAATAGGTTTCATCTGCAATTGGCATCGCGTCTTCACAGATCTGCAGCGGTTTAAATGTATCTACCATAACCGCGAGTTCTTCGGTTTCTGTTTTGCCGATACTGCGCTCTGTAGCTCCGGGATGTGGCCCGTGCGGGATGCCCGCCGGATGCAATGAAATATGCCCGGCTTCAATATCATTTCGGCTCATAAAATCACCGTCAACGTAGTACAACACCTCATCGCTGTCGATGTTGCTGTGATTGTATGGCGCCGGAATACTCTGAGGATGATAATCGTATTTACGCGGACAAAAGCTGCACACCACAAAAGCATCAGTCTCAAAAGTTTGATGCACCGGTGGTGGTTGATGCACGCGCCCCGTAATGGGTTCAAAATCGTGAATAGAAAACGCATAAGGATAATTGTACCCGTCATAACCCACCACATCAAAGGGATGCGATGCGTACACCATATCAAAAAGGTCGTCTTGCTTTTTGATTTTCATTAAAAATTCACCCGATTCGTTGTTAGTTTCCAATTCGTACGGGCGGCGCAAATCGCGCTCACAAAATGGGGAGTGCTCCAGCAATTGACCAAACCAGTTGCGGTAGCGCTTAGGCGTGTAAATGGGTCTTCTAGATTCAACGATAAAGAGCCTATTATCTTCAGTATCAAAATCTAATTTGTAAATAGTTCCCCGCGGAATCAACAGATAATCGCCATATTTAAAATCAAGATTCCCCAGATGACTGCGGAATTTACCACTGCCGCGATGCACAAAAATCAGTTCGTCTGCATCACTATTCTTATAAAAATAATCTTGCGTTTTGCTCTTTGGCGCAGCTAAAATAATTGTGCAATCGCTGTTGGTTAAAACCGGTTTACGGCTGTCTAAATAATCAGCTTCGGGCTTGATCTCAAAACCTCTAAAGCGATACGATTGAATATGATTGGCCTTAACTACTTTAGGTTTGACACTTTTGCTGCCTTTGATTTCTTTTACTTGTGTAGGCCGCTGCTCATGGTACATATTGCTGTACATTCCGTCAAAACCAATGGTACCAAAAAGCTGCTCATAGTATAAGCTCCCGTCTGGTTTTCTAAACTGCGTATGGCGTTTATGAGGAATTTTACCTAATTGATGATAGAAAGGCATAGCGTTTCAATTTTAAAGTTCTAGAAACTACATCTTTTGAATCATTCTTCGAAAACGATATAGTTTTTCACAAATATCGTAAAATCCACAGCTAAACAGACTAATATTTTCTTAAAACCAAAATCCTAAACTGAAGTTCCAGAATACATCTTCGATCTCTGGAGAATACGAGATTTTAGTTTGTAACGGCCCTACAATAGTTTCCAGACCATACCCCACATAATATCCCGTAAAGTCAGGAGCGCTAAGCCAGTTTCCGGTAGTAAAAAGATCGTTCTCAAGATTGGCAAAGTTTGCCCCAAAGTTGAGGTGATTCTTTCGGTAAAAATTATAGTCAAACGTAATTTCAGATTTTACGAGTCCGTCGCCATTACTGCTTATCAATTCGTAACCGTAAAACGGAACGATGTTATTGATAAAATCATTTCCCCAACCGCCTAAAACGAAGTTAAGCGTACCATTTCCGGTCGCACCAATTTTAAATCCTCCCATGGCCGAAAGCTGCATAGAGAATTTAGGAAACAGCTTTTTAGCATATTTTACTTCGGCTTTGCCAATAGAAAACTCTTCAAAATTCTCATTATAATCAGAGGAGAAAAGATACAAATGAAAATCCCCATTAAAATACCACCCCGAAGTAGGAAAGTATTTATTATCAAATGTGTCTAGCAGAAGTTGGCCGTAAGTACTGTAATAATGACTGTTATCAAAGTATAACTTCCCCTCATTGTCTTCATCAACCCGAATACTTTCGGTATCTATTTTAAGAAATTTATGCTCGAGCCCCAGACTTAAAGCAAATTGTTTCTGAAACAGAGTTTGCAAATAGACTTGATTAGTAAAATCTGTATAATCAATTTGTAAACTATTGAAATTCTCCAGTGGCAGATCGCTCACTTCCTCTACAAAACGGGCATCTACGCGGCTTTCAAAACTGTTATAACGCGAGCGCAGACCAAAACCTATATAAAATCCATTATCGCTGTAATAATCAAAGTTATACCGAATATTATCCCCTAAAGCCAGATCAAACGAAGCAATGTCGTTTTTAAACAGCAAGCGTTTTTTAGTAACATTGATCAGCGCCGCACTTTTATAAATATCATCATAATGAATGCCCGCTTTTGCGTACGTGGTTGTCTCGCTCTCAGTAAGGTTAATGATCAGATGGCTTTCGCCAGAATCATATTGTTCTAACCGGTGATTTATACGCTGAAAGTTGTTAGTCGCCGCGAGATTATTAATCCCATCAAAAAGTTCTTGATAGGTCATTTTTGCCGGCGTTTTGATCTTTAGTTTTCCTAAAATATACGAGCGGGTATAGTACACATTGCCGTTGATCGCAACGCTTTTAATACGCAATGTATCGTGCTGGTTGAGCTTGAGCTCCGGTTTTGTATAGGTTTTATGCTGAAGCGCCGCCAACTTTCTAAAGGCATCATCGTAAGCTTCGGCCTTTTCCTGACCACCCTTGATGATTTCCGCTCCGCGATCAAAATCAACGACCGTGTACCCCTCAATATTGGGTTTGATGTAAATATCAGTTTGTGCGACTTTATCCCGCATCGCTTCAATGGTACGATAGTTATTGATCTGCAACAGCATTTCAGGAGCGCTTTTTAATTCATCCTTACCGCGTAAACCATCTTGTACATCAACACCGATGATAAAATTAGCGCCGCGTTTGCGCAATTCTTCCACCGGATAATTATTTACCACACCACCATCAATGAGCACGCGATCATCAAGCAGCACCGGACTGAATAACGACGGAAGCGCCCCACTAGCGGTTATCGCTTCGGGTAAACAGCCTTTATCCAGAATGATCGCCTGGCCTTTTTCAGCATCGGTAGCCACACAAAAAAACGGAATGTCAAGCGCTGAAAAATCATCGGTTTCTTTTACGTGATGCGTGAGTTGGGTAAACAGATTATATATATTTTGACCTTTAGATAAAGCCGAAGGAAAAGAGACTTTAAAATGCTCAAAAGGAAGCGCGATCGCATAACGCTCGCGATCTGCTCGCTCATAAAATGACTGCGCACTTCGAGGCAAATCATCTTGAATGAGTTTTTCAAAATCAACCGACTCAAAAATAGAATCTAACTGATGCGCGTTATAGCCTGAGGCGTATAAACCACCAATGATAGCGCCCATACTGGTACCACCAATGTAATCAATTTCAATACCTGCGGCTTCAATTTCTTTTAAAACGCCTATATGCGCCAAACCTTTAGCGCCACCGCCACTAAGCACAAGACCAACTTTTAATTCTTCACCTTGCGGAATTTTAGAAAAATCTACAGCCGTACTGTCTTGAGCGATCACTGCCCAATGCACGAGTACTAATAAAAGTAGACTGTAATTAATTCTCATTTGTGGTTTGCTGATAATGTTTAATGATGATCTTGGCTTTAGCCGGACCAATAACTTCGCTCAATGCGGTTTCTGAAGCTTTTTTCACTTTGCTTACCGATCTAAAATGTCTCAATAATTCTATCACCGTTTTTTCTCCAATTCCGGGAATGGTTTCAAGTTCGGTGTTAATTGCTGCTTTACTACGTTTGTTTCTATGAAAGGTAATCCCAAAACGATGCGCCTCATTACGCAATTGCTGAATCACTTTTAACGTTTCACTCTTCTTATCTAAATACAACGGAATCGAATCTCCGGGATAAAACAATTCTTCTAAGCGTTTTGCTATCCCTATGATCGCGATCTTTCCGCGTAAGCCTAAGGTCTCTAAAGCTTTGACTCCAGACGACAATTGGCCTTTTCCTCCATCTACAATAATCAATTGTGGCAACGGTTCATCTTCATTCAGCAGGCGTCTGTATCTTCTAAAAACCACCTCTTCCATAGACGCAAAATCATTAGCTCCCGTTACAGTTTTAATATTAAACTTACGATAATCTTTTTTGCTGGGTTTCCCATCTTTAAAGACCACACAAGCAGCAACAGGATTGGTTCCTTGAATATTTGAGTTGTCAAAACACTCTATATGACGCGGTTCTACCGAAAGGCGCAAATCTGATTTCATCTGTGCCATCAGGCGATTTACGTGACGATCAGGATCAACGATTTTAGTTTGTTTGAAACGTTCCATCCTGAAGTATTTCGCATTGCGTTCAGAGAGTTCCACAATGCGTTTTTTATCCCCTAACTTAGGCACGGTAACCCGAATGCCATCTCCCAGATCAAGTTCAAACGGAACATAAATTTCTGAAGACTGCGAGTTGAAGCGTTGTCGAATCTCAATGATTCCTATGGCGAGCAACTCTGCATCAGACTCATCTAGTTTCTTTTTGAGTTCTAAAGTGTGTGATCTAATGATCGCCCCGTGCGAAAGTTGTAAAAAATTGACATAGCCGTAACCTTCATCAGACACGATACTAAAAACATCAACATTATTGATCGACGGATTCACCACGGTACTTTTGGCTTGATATCCCTCGAGCACTTCGATTTTCTCTTTAATGCGTTGCGCATCTTCAAACTCCATCGCTTCGGCATGCGCCTTCATTTGTGATCTGAAGCGATGCAACGAATCTTTAAAATTCCCCTTAACGATCTCGCGAATCGCATCTATATTGTCGTGATAAGTTTCCGCCGAAATTTTATCCTCACAAGGCCCTAAACAATTCCCTAAATGATATTCTAAACATACTTTGTATTTGCCCGATTCTATCTTTTCTTTAGACAAATCATAATTACACGTACGCAGCGGATACAAGCCTTTTATAAGATCAAGCAAGGTGTGCACGGTTTTCATACTGGTGTATGGACCATAATATTCACTGCCATCTTTTATTAATCTTCGGGTAGGAAACACTCTGGGAAACCGCTCATTTTTTATACAAATCCAAGGATAACTTTTATCATCCTTAAGCATCACGTTATAGCGCGGCTGGTAATTTTTAATCATATTGTTTTCCAGCAGAAGTGCATCGGTCTCGCTGTTAACTACAATATGCTTAATGTTTGCTATCTTTTTTACCAGTAAATGGGTGCGGGCATTGTCGTGCTTTTTATTGAAATAAGAGGAGACACGCTTTTTTAAGTTTTTGGCTTTGCCCACATATAACAATTTCCCCTTTTTATCGTAATACTGATAAACGCCGGGACTGTTGGGTAAAGTTTTAAGTTGTATTTCTAATTCAGGGGTTTCCATACCAACCAAATTTACGGCTTATCGCGCGCTAAAAAAATTTATTAACCTGCCTTTACAGAACTTGAGACAAGCATTAGATAACCCTTTCATATCAAGCCCATAAGACGTTTGATAGCGACACATTTTTATTTCAAGACATCACGCTAGTTTTCAGGATAGAATATTTAAACCTTTGGCGATGCCAATAACATAGTATATTTACGCCTTAATGGCCGCCGCTTATCACTATGTCGCATTGTTTAACCTAGTTTTAAATGGGAGCCTTAAAAAAAGAAATATGCTTTTAGTAAATTGCAGTATATGGAAAAAGTTGTCATAGGCAGAACCGACCGAGCAGATTTCCCTGCATTGGGATTATCAGATATTGATGTTAAGATCGATACCGGTGCCTATACTTCGTCTATTCATTGTAATCACATACGCGAAGAAGACAACATCTTACGCTGTACGTTTTTAGACCCTAAACATCCAGAATACAACGGGAAAGAAATGCAGTTTGAGTCTTATGACATTACTGCCGTTAAAAGCAGTAACGGTGAGATTCAGTACCGTTACGTGGTACAAAGCAACATACGCCTGTTTGGAAAAGTTTATAAAATATCACTTACCTTAAGTTCTCGTGAGGATATGCGTTTTCCTGTATTGATTGGTCGTAAATTTCTCACCAAAAAATTTATCGTAGACACAGAATTGACCGATGTGTCCCATGCTCAACAAACCCTATGAACATAAAAATATTATCTAGAAACTCTGGTTTATATTCTACCGCACGCCTTATTGAGGCCGCAAAAAAGCGCAAGCATAATGTAGAAGTCATAGACCCGCTGAAGTGTGATTTAATTATCGAAAAGAAAAAACCTTCAGTATACTATAAAGGTCGCTATCTTTCTGACACCGAAGCAATCATTCCACGTATTGGTGCATCTATCACGTACTACGGTACTGCTGTGGTACGCCAGTTTGAGATGATGGGTTGTTTCACCACGACAGAATCTCAAGCTTTAGTGCGCAGTCGCGACAAGTTGCGCAGTTTACAAATATTATCCCGCGCACGTTTAGGCTTGCCTAAAACGGTCTTTACTAATTACAGCCGGGACGTTGCTGAAATTATCGATCACGTAGGCGGCGCTCCTCTCATTATTAAATTACTTGAAGGAACGCAAGGTCTGGGCGTGGTTTTAGCAGAAACTAAGAACGCGGCAGAGTCTGTGATCGAAGCCTTTAATGGATTACAAGCACGGGTAATCGTGCAAGAATTCATCAAAGAAGCAAAAGGTGCAGACATCAGAGCTTTTGTAATTGATGGGCAGGTAGTAGGTGCTATGAAACGTCAGGGAAAAGAGGGCGAGTTTCGCTCTAATCTTCACCGTGGCGGTACCGCCGAGGTGATCACACTTTCTGATGAGGAAGAAAACGCGGCAATCAAAGCTGCAAAAGCTATGGGACTTGGCGTTGCTGGTGTTGATATGCTACAAAGTGCGCGCGGACCTTTAATTCTTGAGGTCAATTCGTCTCCGGGATTAGAAGGCATAGAGAAAGCTACAGGAAAGGATATCGCTAAAAGCATTATTAGATATATAGAACGCGGAGTATAATAGTATGACTGGTTTTGACGACAATGATGTGCTGCACATTCTGGGTGAAAAAATCGCTCCGGGACAACGGCGCACGCTAAATTTTAATCTGGCGAAGCTGTACACTACTACTTCGGTTGAAGTGCCTATCATCATTCAACGTGCAAAAAAACCGGGGCCTTGCATTCTAATCACCGCCGGAATTCACGGCGATGAGATCAATGGAGTAGAGATCGTACGCCAGGTAATTTCAAAGAAAATAAACAGACCTGCTCGCGGAACGATTATCTGTATCCCGGTAATTAACGTTTTTGGTTTTCTCAATATGGAACGCGCCTTTCCTGATGGCAGGGATCTAAATCGCGTTTTTCCGGGAACTCAAAATGGTTCTTTAGCAAGTAGGTTTGCGTATCAATTCACCAATAAGATTTTGCCGCTGGCAGATTTTTGTATGGATTTTCATACGGGTGGCGGAAGCAGATTTAATGTTGCGCAAATACGCGTAGATCCAGACAAAGAAGAGCTAATGCAATACGCCAAACTCTTTGGGGCGCCTTTTATTGTCTATTCTAAAAACATTTCAAAATCCTACCGCTCTACCTGCGAGAAAATGAATATTCCGGTGTTGCTTTTTGAGGGTGGAAAATCTCAAATAAGTGATAAGGATATCGCGCGTGCCGGCGTACACGGAGTGATGCGTATTCTTAGTCACTTTAAAATGCTTTCTAAAGATTTTGAAGCGCCACAACAAAGCAAAGATTCTATCACGATCAAAAGCAGTTCTTGGCTTAGAGCTAAATACAGTGGCTTGTTGCACCTTAAAAGCACTTGCGGCGATTTTGTAGAAAAAAACGAAGTCATCGCCACCATCACCGATCCATACGGAACTTTTAGACATAAAGTAAAGGCTTCTAATGACGGCTACATCATCAATACTAACGAAGCTTCTTTAGTGTATCAAGGAGACGCTATTTTTCATATCTCTACCGAATTGGTTTAACATGGAAAAAAAAGAACTTCGGGCTAAATACAAACAGCTGCGAGAAGCTTTAACTTCTGTCGCTTGTGATGAAAAAAGCCTGGCTATTGCAAATAACCTACTTCAGCTTGATATTTGGAGTTTTGAAACCTATCACGTGTTTCTCACTATTGAAAAATTAAAGGAGATCAATACCGAATATCTTCTCAACATACTCAATGGTAAAGACAAGAATATTGTGGTTTCAAAAAGTGATTTTGAAGCGTCGACGATGCAGCATTTTTTGCTTACCGATAACACGACGCTCAAGATCAATAGTTGGGGAATTCCCGAGCCGCAAAATGGTTTTGAAGTGCAGCCGCAGCAAATAGATGTAGTTTTTATTCCGCTACTGGCTTTTGATAAACAAGGGAACAGATTGGGGTATGGAAAAGGTTTTTACGATAGGTTTTTAGCTTCCTGCAAACCCGACTGCTTAAAAATTGGACTTTCCTTTTTTGAGGCGGAAAATGCATTAGAATTTTCAGCATACGATATTCCGCTAACACACTGTGTTACACCCAACAAAACCTACAGGTTTTAACGTCACAGCATTTTTTTTACTATATTCAGCCTCCCATTTCAAAAAATACTTAGCGCATGTCTGAAAAATCTCAAAACGGATTTTTTTCATTTCTGAATAAAAAGCCTACTACGACCACTAAAGATCAAGAAGAAAGCTTTTTTTATGAGCAAATTGCCGCAATGGTAGGTGCCGGAAGTTGGCGTATAGACTTTATCAACAAAAAGAGTTTTATAGATGATCAAATGCGTAATATTCTGGAAACACCGGAGAATTACACACCTTCTTTAAAACACACGCTGCATTTTTTTGACATGGAATACCACGATGTTGTGGTAAACAGTTTTAATCAACTATCTTCAGGAACACCCTCTTTTGATAAAGTGATCAAAATGGTGACGTACACTAACAAGACGTTTTGGGCACACGCCATTTCTAAACCTATTCAAGATAAAAAAGGTAAAGTCATAGGACTAAGAGGCGTTGTTGTTAATGTTGACAAAGAGAAAGAACGCGAATTGATGCTTGAAAAAGCCATCGAGACTGTGGAAGCCAACAATTCGCGCTTATTCACTTTTGCAGATTATGTTTCGCACAACATCAAATCGCATGTAAACAACCTAGAACTCACAAGTCAGTTAGTTGATGTGACAAAACTACCTCAGGATCAAAAAGAGCTTTTTAATAATTATAAGGAAATTGCTGAAAGTCTCAACGGTACAGTCGCGCGTTTAAAAGAAGTGGTTTCCATACAAAATAGGGCAGCGCAGCCTTTAGAAGCTATCAATCTAGAAGAAGCTTTTGAGCGGGCTAAAACTAAATTACGCATGCTGATAGAACAAGAAGAAGCCTATTTATACTGTGATTTTTCTGAAGTTCCTACCATTGAATACAATCCTTCTTTTTTAGATAATATCTTATTTACGCTTATCAAAAACGGAATCATCAATAAAAGTCCTGCGCGTAAGCCTGAAATAAAAGCCTACTGTTTAGAAAATAAGAAGAAACTGTCTCTGATCATTGAGGATAACGGCAAAGGCTACGATTTAGATCGAAACAAAGACCAACTCTTTCATATGACACGCAGTTCAGACAATAATGAGAACAGCCAGTCTGTTGGTTTATTCATCGTCAAAAATGAGATTGAAGCGTTAGGCGGTAAGATTGAGGTAACGAGTAAATTAGGATACGGAACCAAATTTATTATCACCTTATAACGCCGATTAAGCTTTGTCTTTCGCAAAAGCGCGCTTGTTAAAAACCAGCAGTAAACCTACTCCTGTACTGATCGCCATATCTGCAATATTAAATACAGCATTAAAGAAGGTAAAGTAATCTCCGCCCCAGATAGGAAGCCATTCGGGCAGGTAACCCTCCCAAATAGGGAAATAAAGCATATCTACCACACGACCGTAAAATACGCTCGCATACCCACCATCTTCAGGCAAAAAGGTTGCCAGCTGGCCAGCACTGCTGTCAAAAATCACCCCATAGAATATAGAGTCGATGATGTTCCCAAAGGCACCCGCAAAAATCAATGCGATCCCCACGATAAGAATGCGTGAACCATTTTTCTTGACGCTGTCGTAAAGCCAATAACCTATAAGCGGAAGAATCCCAATTCTAAAAAGCGTCAGGATTATCTTACCGTAGTTTCCGGGAATTTTAGCACCCCAAGCCATTCCTTCATTTTCAACAAAAAGAATTCTGAACCAATCAAAAACTACAATTTGCTCCTGTAACTGAAAATGCGTTTTTATGTAAATCTTACTTATCTGGTCTATAAGAAGAATAAGAACAATAATGCCTACGGCCTTTTTTAATGACATGTGCTGTATTTAAGAGCGGTAAAAATACTTAATTTATTCAGATTGGGTGACGCTTATACTTCCGTCAACACTTTTTAAAGTGAGTTTGTAAAGCGACACAGGGCTTGTCGCTACGTGAAGGCTTCCGTTGCGGCTTGAAGCTTCTATTTTAGTAGTTTTCGTTTCTACGTCAATGGCCCCTCGCAGCGTGTTAACAACCCCGTTTCCGGTAAAATCTAAAAGGTTAGCCCTTCCGCCGGAAAGATTCAAATTCAGATAAGAGAATGCGCCTTGTGCTTCAACAGAAGCCAGCGATGAATTTACCCACAATTCTTTATTCGCCGGTAATTCTATATGCAAAACAACTGACAAGACCTTGTGCGCCGCCAACTTATCATCAAAGGCTTTAAAGCCTACCGATCTTCCCGTGGTGATGTATAAAAGGTCATTTTGAAGCGCAGTGTCGATCTCAAGGGTTTCAAAAGTTTCTCCCTCAACCTCTGTGCTGATAACCAGCTGGTCAGAATTTGTAGCTTTCACATAGATCTGAAAAATTTGATCAGACTCTATAAAAATACCTTTGAGATTTACCGCAGGCTCCGTCAATACCATCTTTTTTTGCGCAAAAGTGGAATTCAAGACAGTAAGCAAAGCAAAAAATAAGGTAATGTGATTAATAGATCTCATAAGGCGCTATAAACAAAAAACGCTCCAGATTCTACTGAAGCGTTTTTGTAAACAATGATGACGTGTCTTATTTCTGCATGTTCTTTGCCTCAATGCTCAATGTAGCGTGAGGAACTAGCTTTAAACGCTCCTTATTGATAAGTTTACCGGTAACGCGGCAAATACCATAAGTTTTGTTCTGTATGCGGTTTAACGCATTCTTTAAGTCACGTATAAATTTTTCTTGACGGATGGCGAGCGCAGAATTTGCTTCTTTACTCATAGTCTCACTACCTTCTTCAAAAGCTTTAAAAGTAGGTGAAGTATCATCAGTACCGTTATTACCATCATTCATATAAGCACTTTTAATAAGGTCAAGATCATTTTGAGCCTTATCTATTTTCTGCTGAATGATCACGCGAAATTCTTCTAATTCTGCATCGCTGTAACGTTCTTTAGTGTCTGTCGCCATTGTTGTTTACTGTTTTTTTATAGCCAGCTTTGTTTCTACATCATCAAATGCTATGGCTATACCGTTAGTAACTTGCTCTGCAACGTCGAGTTTTGCGGTGAGCGTTTCCCTTTTAATATATTCTAAGTTGTCGTTAACGGCTTGCTCGACCTTACCGTCACGTTGTAATTGTACTTCAATTTTATCAGTAACCTCAAATCCTGAATCTTTTCTCAAATTCTGAATTCTGTTCACCAATTCTCTTGCGATACCTTCGTTCTTCAATTCGTCTGTCAAAGTAACATCGAGTGCCACTGTAAGTGATCCACTGCTTGCAACTAACCACCCCTCAATATCTTGTGAAGTGATTTCTACGTCTTCGGGCGCCAAAGTAACACTTTTTCCATTAATGTCCACAGTGATTTCCCCCTCATTTTCAATTGTTGAGATATCCTTGGCGGTCATCGCATTAATTGCATTAGCTACCACTTTCATATCTCGACCAAAACGCGGACCTAAAACCTTAAAGTTAGGCTTGATATTTTTTACCAAAATACCCGAAGCATCATCGATCAGCTCGATCGCTTTCACATTTACTTCTGACTTGATCAGGTCTTGCACAGCCATAATTTCTTCGCGTTGTGCTTCATCAAGCACCGGAATCATAATGCGCTGCAAAGGCTGACGCACTTTGATTTTTTCTTTAGCGCGAAGCGAAAGGGTTAACGATGAGATCGTTTGTGCCTTTTGCATTTTATGCTCTAAGCTCGTGTCTATAAACGCGGTATTGCTTTCAGGGAAATCTGAGAGGTGTACACTTTCTGCAGCTTCCTTGTTGGTTAATCCATTCAGATCTTTATACAAACGATCCATAAAGAATGGAGCTACCGGCGCTCCTAATTTTGCAACGGTTACCAGACATTGATAAAGCGTTTGATAGGCTGAAATCTTATCGTGTGCATACTCGCCTTTCCAATAACGGCGGCGGCTTAAACGTACAAACCAGTTACTTAGATTTTCTTGTACAAAGTCTGAAATTGCACGTGTAGCTTTAGTAGGCTCGTATTCTGAATAGAATTTCTCTACCTGCGCGATCAACGTGTGTAATTCTGAAAGAATCCAACGGTCGATTTCCGGTCTATCTTTCCATTCAATATCAGCTTCGGCATAAGTGAAATTATCCAGGTTAGCATACAACGAAAAGAACGAATAGGTGTTATACAAGGTTCCGAAGAACTTACGCTGAATCTCTGTAATTCCGTCCAGATCAAACTTAAGGTTATCCCAAGGATTCGCGTTACTGATCATATACCAGCGCGTTGCATCAGGACCAAAAGTGTTGAGCGTCGTAAACGGATCTACCGCATTACCCAAACGCTTAGACATCTTCTGACCGTTCTTGTCTAAAACGAGTCCGTTTGAAACTACATTTTTATACGCAACGTCGTCAAAAGTCATCGTTGCGATGGCGTGAAGTGTATAGAACCAACCACGCGTTTGGTCAACACCTTCTGCGATAAAGTCGGCTTTACGCCAGGTTTCTTCAACCATTTCTTTATTCTCAAAAGGGTAGTGCCATTGCGCATACGGCATACTTCCGCTATCAAACCATACGTCAATCAAATCTGCTTCGCGGCGCATAGCTTTTCCGCTTGGCGAAACCAGTTTGATCTCATCAACCACATTTTTATGCAAGTCGATCAAATCATAATTTGCTTCGCTCATATCACCCGGAACAAAATCTGCAAATGGATCGCTCTCCATCACACCGGCTGCTACAGCTTCAGCTATTTTTTCTTTTAGTTCGGAAACCGAACCAATGATAAGTTCTTCTTTACCATCCTCAGTTCTCCAGATGGGCAACGGGATTCCCCAATACCGCGAGCGCGATAAATTCCAATCGTTGGCATTGGCTAACCAGTTACCAAAGCGGCCTTCACCGGTTGCTTTTGGTTTCCAGTTGATGCCCAGATTCAACTCGTGCATACGATCACGCACATCGGTTACTTTGATGAACCAAGAATCTAACGGATAATATAAAATAGGTTTATCGGTACGCCAGCAGTTTGGATAACTGTGCACATACTTTTCTACCTTAAAGGCTTTATTTTCTTCTTTGAGTTTAATTGCGATCTCAACATCTACACTCTTTTCCGGGGCTTCGCCGTCGTCGTAATACTCGTTTTTCACGTACTTGCCGCCAAACTCTTTCAATTCAGGACGAAAACGCCCTTGCAAGTCTACAAGCGGCACCAAATTACCATTCTCATCTTTCACCAACATCGGCGGAATTTGAGGTTCGGCTTGTTTAGCCACCATCGCATCATCTGCACCAAAAGTTGGCGAGGTGTGTACGATACCGGTACCGTCTTCGGTAGTTACGAAGTCTCCTGCGATCACGCGATACGCATCCTGCGGATTGTCGTGCGGCTGCACATAATCGATCACCGGCTCGTAACGGATTTCTAATAAGTCGCTTCCTTTAATTTCAGAAAGGATTTGATATGGAATTTTTGTCCTTATGGAAGCTAAATATTCAATTCCTTCTTTAACTAAATCTGGAATACCAGAACTATCAACCCTAAGAATTGACCTATCAATTTCCTCATTTACAGCTGTTTCAAAATCGTCTAATGATTTAACCTTTGACAATGCTTTCTCCAAAAAAGTATCTCCATTTGTATTGAAAAATTTTCTGCCAAACTGTTTACTAACAAGCGTCTTTGCGCAAACCACCTGAATAGGCTCAAACGTATATTGATTGAAGGTTTTGACTAAAACATAGTCTATTTTCTTACCAACCGTCAAGGCTGTGTTTGAAGGCAAGGTCCACGGAGTGGTCGTCCAAGCCATCAAATATTTTGTTCCGTCAAAAGCAGCAAGCGGAGAAGCATTATACGTCTCGTCCTCAACCACTTTAAATTGTGCGGTAACTGTAGTATCCGTAACGTCCTGATACGTCCCGGGTTGGTTGAGTTCGTGCGAACTTAGACCGGTACCGGCTTTTGGTGAATACGGTTGTATCGTGTAGCCTTTGTAAATAAGGCCTTGGTTATAAATATTCTTAAGCAGCCACCATACCGTTTCCATGTATTTTGGCTTGTAGGTGATATAGGGATCTTCCATATCTACCCAATATCCCATCTGCTCGGTAAGGTTGTTCCACACATCAGTGTAACGCATTACTGCATTTTTACAGGCTTCGTTGTATTCTGAAACGCTGATCTTGGTCCCGATATCTTCTTTGGTAATGCCCAATTCTTTCTCCACACCAAGTTCTACCGGAAGTCCGTGGGTGTCCCAACCGGCCTTACGCTTTACCTGCTTTCCTTTTTGGGTTTGAAAACGACAAAAAATATCTTTGATCGCACGCGCCATAACATGGTGAATACCAGGCATTCCGTTTGCGGATGGCGGACCTTCAAAAAAGATATAAGGTTCATTGCCTTCACGCGTAGAAATACTTTTTTCAAATATGTCGTTTTCCTTCCAATAGGCTAAAATTTCTTCAGCCACTTTTGGCAGGTCAAGTCCTTTATATTCAGGGAACTTTGTGCTCATGATATGCGTTTTCTAATAAGTGTGCAAAATTACGGAATTTAGATCAGAAAAAAACCTTTAAAAAGAATGCCTTAACATAGCCATAATTTCAGTCTTAATCCTACTTGGTTAATTGTAACTCTTGATAAAAAACGTGCATCAATCGTGGCCGCACATTAAGATCATAAATAGCCGTATGTGTGCGCGTGGGATATACCCGATTTGACAGAAAAACAAAAACCAATTCGTGCTCGGGATCCGCCCAAACGAAAGTTCCGGTAAAACCGCTGTGACCAAAACTAGATGCACTTACCTCTGGATTAGGATAGGAATCCGGCAGGGCATTTTCAACATTATTGAGATAGGGTTTGTCAAAACCTAGACCGCGACGGTTATCATTCTCAGGATATTGAACCCGCGTAAACTCTTTCAACGTCGCTTCAGAAATATATCTCTTGTTGTTATATACACCCATATTTACATACATCTGCATCAATTTTGCCAGATCTTCTGCAGTGGCAAATAGCCCGGCATTTCCCGACACACCACCTAACAGACTTGCATTTTCATCGTGCACCCAGCCTTTAACATAAACCTTTCGGTAGACCGAATCTTCTTCTGTGGGAATGATACGCGATTCTGGAAAGTGATGTTTTTCAGGATTAAACATTAAGTTTTCTGCGCCTAACGGAGTATAAAAATTTTCCTGTACATACTGCTCGTAAGGAACGCCGGTAAGATTTTCTATAATTTGCGGATAGAGCAAAAAGGTTAAGCCTGAGTACTTATATTTTTTTTCTTCGGAAACTTCAGAGCGATTGATCTTTCTATACATCTTGCGTACAAAACGCTTGTTAAGAAAAAGACCGTTATAGGTTTCTACAGAAAATCTTCGGGATTTTTCCGAACGCACAAAACGATGTTTAAAGCTTCCATCTTCTTTTAAAACATCATTCAAAAAAACAATATACGGCTCCAAACCGGCTTGATGTGCCAGTATTTCTCTTAGCGTTAAATCCCGCTTATCCTTTCGGCGTTTCCAAGGTTTCCAATAGGTGCTGAATTTCTCATCTAGATCAAGTTTTCCTTCATCAATCAGTTTCATAATCGCGGGTAGGGCGGCGGTAACTTTAGTAACCGAAGCCAAATCGTAAAGATCGCCTGGCGCTACCTTTTGAACACTATCATAGGTATGAAATCCATAAGTTTTATTAAAAATGATGCTTCCGCTTTTTGCAACCAAAAGCGTTGCTCCGGGAAATGCTTTTGCTTCGATCGCTTGATTCATAATCGAATCTACCCGAGCGTCAATAATTGCATTTGTGACCGGTTGAGTATCTAAAGGTGCTGTAAAAGTTCGATTTTGAGCGAGGGCTCCAAGCGTAAAACAGAACAGCATAAGAGTCGTAAACGTATTCATAGAAAGAGTCAGATATCTCGGAGCAAACCCGAGAAGCATTTAGTCGAAAAATATTAAAAAATTGAGGTAGACCTCACGCAAATCGATCTCGATTGTCGCGTAAAATAATCGCGATCTAAAATATTCAATCTTGACTTCACAAGCGACGATTTCTTGTATTTATTGAAGGCATTGCGGTATTTATCAAAATAAAAATTCTAGATATCTAAAATTTAGATATTCATAAAAATGCCGCGAGAACGTGCGACTGCGATGGATTTTTAAGCATAATGCGATAATTTGTAAAGACTTAAAACCCGATGCCTTTTGAAAACGCTCACCGCTCCTAAAATTTCGCTAGATCTTTTACAAGAAGTTCTGCCCACCGGCCAACTCGTTACACACCATAAAGGCGATACGCTTTGTACGATTCATAAAAAAGTAAAGCATCTTTTCTGGCTCATTGACGGGAATCTGGATTTTTACACGCAGCAACAAAATCCGCAGCAAGAAATACAAGTAGCACATTGTGAAATTCCTTTTACCACTCTGGGTTGGAATGGATTTTTTACTCCTGAACGTTATACCTTCAGCGCAAAAATTGCCAGTGATCAAGCGCGTTTTTATAAAGTGCCTTTAAAGGATTTTAAAGCGGATATTCCTCAAGTTAACAGCTTGCTTCTCACTATTGGTCAAAACAATTATCACTTGCTCAAAAATGCTTTGTGCAAACAGGCTTCGCTTTTACAACCGCGTAATTTTCAAATCCCGAAAGACGAACATTATTATGTAAATGCATCTATCGAAAAATCTGAGATCGTTCACTTGATGCGGCGCTCCCCGTTTCTTGATCAGTTTTCTGAACTGCATCTAGGCAAACTCGCAAAACTTGCGCAACGCCGCGACTATGAGCCTAACGAAATTATTTATGCGCAAGATCACGCTTCAGAGGGTTTGTACATTTTGATTCACGGCGAGGTGGCCATCAAGCGCATAGAAGGTAAAGTAGATGTCAGTCAGCGAAGCATCTCTAATTCCGGATTTATTTTTGGCTGGTCTTCCCTGCTCAACCTTCCTGATATTTGCAATGCCATCACCACGGAAAAAACAGCGGTCTATTTTATCAATCATCTGGATTTGCACCAGCTTCTGGAAGAAGATGACCGACTCAAAAAACGCTTTTATCACCGCCTCATTTGGCTTATTGGCAATCAAATCAACGCAGCGTTTATTCGGTATACTTCGCTTTTAGGCAAACACAGCATTGATGCCGTTTATCAATTGATCGAAAATAACCGCTCGCGGCTTACCGTGAATTCGGGATTGCATTCGGTATTTCATTTGTTGAAAGATCAAACCACCAAAGCGCTTGCGTATGAAACCTTACAGAATTTAGTTACGCAGGGCTCAAGCCTAGAGCGACACATCGCATCGCTGAGTCTCGAGTTTTTAAAACACGATCGGCGTGAACATCAGTTTAAAAATGCGTTGCGCAGTATTTATGAGGCTGTCGCCGAAAACAATCCAGAAACCAGCCCGCAACACAAACGCAAAGCTTGTGCGCAAGCCACACGCGAAGCATTAAAACAGGTTATGGTACACGTGGAAGGTTTAGAGAATCTACCTGAGGATTCCGGGCATATATTTATTTACAACCACCTATTAAATCATCCATTTTACACACTGAATAATCAATTTCAGATCACTTTAGACTCGCATTTTATCAGCGTTTTACTTGATGATAAATACGGTGAACCCGGCATACGCACGGTGCGCATCGCGCAAGGTCAGGAATACGGACATCAAAATTATTATGAAAATCTAGGCTACATTAACGTGTACACCAAAGAATCTGAACTGCCGGAAGCCGCTGCTAAAACCAGCAATCGCAGTATTTTTTATACGGCTGCAAGCGAATTCTTAAAAAACAAAAAGAATCTCATCATCAGTCCGGAAGGTACTTCGTACACTTCTGAAGAATCTCCCGGAGCTTTTAAAACGGGCGCCTTTAACCTCGCTCTAAATCTCAAAACCGAACCGCTCATCGTCCCGATCGTTTTGGTGAATTTTGATAAACGCATCAACGACACCTTGTTTTACTGCAACATCCTGAAGCCTTTTAAAATGAGTGATCACGTGGCTAAAAACGATCCTATTTTGGTCAAAGCTTTTGTAGAAGACTATCAAAAAAAGTATGCCGACTATGTGGCCGAAGCTCGCGAAAAAGTAAAAAGGTTGATGACCAGTAATTTTTCGGCGGTGCCGGAAGAAGAACCACCGGTAATGTGGGCCAACGAGATCAAACGCCTGCGTCGTCGTGTTGAAAAACTGAAAAATCAAGAGGACTTGTACGTTTTCTACGGAAGTTCTTCGGTGCGGTTATGGGTGCATATGCAAGAAGATCTTGCGCCCATGCACACATTAAATCTGGGATTTGGTGGCTCTACGTATGCCTGGTGTTTGCACTATTTTGAGGAAATCTTTCAAGATGTGAATCCGTCGAAGCTAATTCTATATGCCGGTGAAAACGACATTACTCAAGGCCGCACACCACTTGAAGTCTTAGCCGACTTTAAAGAGCTTACCAAAGCGGTAAAGGCAAAATATCCTAAAGTTCCGCTGGCGGTGATCAGCTTAAAACCCAGTGTAGAACGCGCGCATCTCATCCCGCAATTTATGGAGCTTAACGAACTGCTTTCAGAATATGTGATCACCGGCTTGGATGCGCAGTTCATTAACGTATTCTCACAAATGATCTCGCTAGACGACAAACCCAATCCCGAACTCTATATGTCAGACGGCTTGCACCTCAACAAAAAAGGTTATGCAATCTGGAGTGAGGTGATTAAGCAGGCATTGCAAAAGCCGGTTTAAAATGAAGGTTTACTCCAAAGATCTATAAGTGATTTTACTCTGATTTTGTTCGTACCTGAAAATTACTTTGATCTCAAAATCTTTCTTATTCCAAATGATAACGAGCGGCTTTTCTTCAAAAGTACCCTCACGAAGATCGTGTTCTGATTTTGTTAGACGTTGCTTAAATTCAGGATTAGAATCATCACTCGTTTCGCTAATTAAAGTAGTTTTAGTTGCAACCCAAATATGATCTGGTGCGCCATACTGTGCTACCAATGAATTGAAGGTTTTAAAATTTAAAACTTCAAGTAAATGAACCGTTATTGAATGAACAACCTCTCTATCATCTTTATAAATGCTCAGACAGTTATATTTTGAATCATAAAACGACCTGTAACTTGAATCCTTTTCTAAAAAATATGTGCCATTTTGAAAAGGTTCATTTATAAACTCTTCCCCGATACTAGATGCTGCATAAGCAATAGAGTTCCTAAGTAATGTTTCAAATTTCATTTATAATTGATTGATAAAATCCTAAAACGTATACTTCAAAGCCATAATTAAATTACGTCCCGGTGCTGAAATGCCTGACGAATAGGGACGATAGCGTTGATCTGTGATGTTTTCTAAAGCTGCAGTCGCTTTCCAGTTTTGGGCGATCTGGTATTCACTGTATACATTCAAAGTGTACCAGCGCGGTGAATACGGATTACCATCAGTATCCAGCGCGTACAAATAAGCGTTGCCCTGTTGCGATGGGGCGAGTTCGTCATAATCAAATTGCCCGTTATATTCTGCAGAAGCGTCAAACTTCCAGCGCTTCATACGGTAAATCAGGTGCGTATTTCCAAAGAGTGGTGCAGCGTGTCTCAACGGCGCATCGCTGCCATCATCTTCTTCCTGACTTCCTTCAGTAACTGTGACCTGAGAGGTGAGTTTAATGTTTTTGGTAAATAAATATTCTAAACCGGCTTCAACGCCATACACCTCAGCACTTGCAGCATTTTGAATTGCCTGTACATTACTCGGCTCGCCTTGATAATCTACGGTTGTCTCCCCGTTTAGACTAAAATCACGACGCACAAGTGCATTGTTCAAATGCGTGTAATAGGTTGCCACATCCAGACGTAACTTTTCATCAATACGCCACGCGGCACCCAACTCGGCATTATATGCATATTCTGCTTTAAGATCGGGATTAGGCACCACCACAGACCCGGGTTCGCTGTCAAAGATTTTCCCGATATCATCAATATTAGGCGCTCTAAAGGCTGTGCCCAGATTCAGTTTAAGATTGAAATTTTCTGCCGTTTGCCAATTCAAGCCGGCGTTTCCGGTGAAATTTCCGAAGCTTACATCTGCCTTTTCAAACGGAAAATCATAAAAGTTATCATCAAAAGTCGCATCGATCAATATATGATTGTACCGCACGCCTGTTTGCAAGGTTAAACTTTCAGCCAAATTGAACTGTCCGCATAGATAGGCTGCCAGTGATTGCCAGCTGGAATCATCAGGGTAGCGGGTTGCAGTTGCTGCCTGGTCGCCGGTGTTGATATCGGTTTGCTTTCCGTAGGAACCAATTTTGTTATACACATATTCCAACCCATAAAACAACTGATTTGAGTCCATTTTCTTAGTAAAATCAAGATCCAAAGAATAGGCATTCACCTGCTCTTGCGTGGTGAATAAAGTAGTTGCTCCAAAATCACGATCGTTTCTACTTTCTTCAAAATATTGAATTGCCGCAGTAAGCTTAGCATCATCATAAAAATCGCCGTTTCCTTTTTTATCGATTTGAAGATTTCCCATAAACCACAATTGCGGTCCGTAATACCATTCTGCAGAACGCAGCTGCCCATTTCTAGTTCGTGTAAGCCTGTCGTAGCGCGCATAGTCTGAAGTATTGCTGTAATGCAACCCAAGATTAAAATCCCAAATACTGTTAGGCATATAGCGTATTTTTTGGGTAAGGTTGATCATATCAAAACCGGTAGGCGTTTGCACATTAGGATCGTCATTTTCTACCACCGTATCCACACCGTTTTGTGTCACCACAAATTCGGGACGCAGGTAATCTTCGGCCCCGTGACTTCCCATACGCAGATCGTCAAAATCAGAATAGCTTACGCTGGTTAAAAATGCCCATTTCTTAGCCCCGATATTAAAATCAACGTGACCTGTTTTTTCATTGTTTGCAGTTGCATATCGCGTAAGCGCCATTCCTGAGAATGCGGTACCTTCTTCAAAAGAAAAGGCCGGTTTTTTAGTATAAAAATTCATCACACCCCCTACCGCGTCACTACCATACACCACAGATCCCGGACCTAAAATAACTTCGGTTTGATCAATGGTAAAAGGATCGATATTAATCACATTCTGAAGGTTTCCTGATCGAAAAATCGCCGTATTCATACGCACACCATCTACCGTCAACAACAATCGGTTTGTTGAAAAACCACGTATCATAGGGCTACCGCCACCCAACTGACTTTTTTGAACAAAAACCTGCCCGCTCTGACTAAGAAAGTCTGCCGCTGTTTGCGGATTTTTAAGTTCGATATCTTCAGCATCCAGACTTACTATTTTTTGAGCGATATCCTTAGATTCCTGCTCAAATTTTGACACTGAAAGCACCACCTCGTTAAGTTGGTTCTCGTTATCATCCAGATAGACCACATTACCTTCAGCAACGATTGCCGCCTTTGTAGTTTTTAAGGTGATGTGGGATACGTGCGTGATAAAAATAGTCTCAGATTTTGTGAATGCCGATACATCAGCGTTTCCTTCTTCATCACTTACTACATAGGTTGCCTTTGAGGTATTGTAGAGCGCGGCATTGGCTACCGGCGCTTGGGTGTCTTTATCCAGCAGTTTGATCGTTTGTGCGTGAAGGGTGAATGAAAAGACACAAAAAAGCAACAAAGTAAGGGGTAATCTCATAAATGTGGTTAGTTAAATAATGCGGTTAGCACCGCAAGTGACTTTGGTTTTTTAAAGCCGTGTAAATGTAATTCATAATACGCGAGCAGCATATTCACAAAGTCTGCGCGTCGTTTTTGGTTCAGTTTTACCGTAGCAAGTGCATCAAAATTTATACCCAAGAGCTGTTTGAGCGTATGTAAATTTTCTTCGGAAATACTGTAAAAACTTTCAACAGGTTCAAATATTCCGGTTTCTAAGTTGAAGTGTGCGTGATGCAACTCTGAAGTATCCGGATAAAAACCTAAATATTTGGTCAATTCTAACAGAAACAACAGATGAAAATTTGCTGTTTGTTCGTGTAGATCAAACCATAAAAATGCGTGTTCTAAAAAGGCATATAACGCTCGGTTCTCTTCTTCCTCTTGAATCGCATTACGCAGCATTTCTGAAAGAAAAAGCACCACACTTGACTTCAAAACATCAGTATGTAAACTTAGATAAGGTTGAATCACTTTTGCCTCACGGATACTCTCAAGCGTGCCTTTGTCTTTATGCACCGCAACCAGCTCTAACTGACTTGCAGGCTGAAACATCGCCGTGCGCAATTTGCCTTTTTTTGATTTTAAAATACGTCTTAGAATGTACGATTTGAGTCCGGCTTCTTCTGTGAAGCAGCGTACAATGAGGTCTGCTTCTCCATATTTAATTGCCGAAATCACGATGGCTTTTGTAGTTACCAGCATCAGCGAATGATCATAAGTTTGACAATTTTAGTCTCCACGGCATCTTCGGCGGTGATCAATATAAAATAGACACCCGAAGCCACTCGATATCTTCCAAAAGCGGTTGTATCCCATTGAATGCTTCCGCCTTCTGAGACTTCTTCATAGACTAAATTTCCGTTTAAATCAGTGATTTTCACATTGGCGTTTTCGGTTAAACCATCAATGGTTACACTGCCGGTAAATGAAGGTCGCACCGGGTTAGGAAAAACCCGAGCATTTTCTAAAGTTTCTTGAGGTGCCACCGCACTTCCCGAAAAAGAAACCAAACCTAAAGGAGTCGCAAAATAGACTTCTCCTGAATCTTCATCAATACTTATATCTTGAATATTGTTAGAAGGAAGTGGCGAATTTGTAGTATTAAACTGTTGTAAGGTTTCCTGACCATTAGCGCTAAAGTAAAACACACCGCTAGATACGGTTCCCACCCATTTATTATTATTTCCGTCAACGGCAATGGCTCGAATAACTTGGTCGTTAAGCAATTCTACAGCACTACCTGATTCTTCAATGATGATGGGTTGCGTTTGAATTTCGGCATTTTCAAACATCTGCGCCGGACTAAAAAGTCGTCTAAGTCCTAAGCTGGTTCCAATCCATAATGCGCCGTTATTATCAACCGCAAGCGACTGCACATTATCTGACGGTAAGTTAGATCGCTCAGCATTGAGCAACCTAAAGCTATTCGCATCTGGATCGTAACCAACGAGACCTCGGTTTGAAGAACCAAAATAGATATTTCCTAACCTACCAATCACCAATTCTGAATAGCCATTTACCGCATCAAAATCCGGCAAAATAGAAGCTATGGAAATACCATCAATTTGATTCCCAGTTTTGCGTGCAAGTGCATTTTCGACCAAACTGTTGGTCAACCATAAAGTTCCATTACTGTCATAAGCAGCTCCGTTGATACGTACATCAGTTGGTGCAAAAGGAATATCACTCAAGCCACTGTTGGTCTCATCATACAGTTGCAAGGGCACTTCTTCAACGATTTCAAGAAGGCCAGCATTAAACGAACTCACAAAAACCTGAGCATTGTCCTCGGGATTATAGGTAATGTTAGTGATACTATTAGTTTCCAAAAGCGCCTCAAAAGGAAGGTTATACCACCCGGAATCTACCACAAAATGGCTCAGTCCGCGCTGCTTTAAAGGAAATGGATTATAGGTATCTGAATAATCCCCGTACGCTACCCATAGTTGACCCGGAGCAGCTTCTATAGTAAACGGGTCATTGCGCAATGGACCATCGGGCAACACCTGAAGCGCTGTCGTTGTATTTGCGGTTGAAGAAATTAAAAGACCGTTAGCTTCGGTACCTAAATAAATTTGACCTTGAGAAGTAAATGCCGAAGTATAGCTGCCAGGATAATCAGCAAGAGCAGCCACTGTTGATGTCAAATTTCCTGATACATCATAGATCAGAACTTGACTACCTAAACTTATCGTAAGCGCATCTTCTGAAGCTAAAAACGAAACCGGAAGCCGGTCTAAAGTAGTTTGTGTATTAAAGCTAGTTCCGTCAAAACGCTGTAAGCTTTGATTGCTTTTTACCCCCCAAAGTGCATTTCCAAAGGTTTGAATACCTTCCCAACCGGTAGGATCTAAGGTTTCCCAATTTTGAAAATCAATTAGATTATCATCTGCTGCCAAAGCACGTCGCAGTCCGCCATTAGGTGAGGCCGCATAGATATACTCCTCAAAAATAGCAGTTTGTTTGATGTTTAGGCGGGCTCCGTTATTCCCTATAAAATACGAGTCATCAAATTCTAAACGCGAAAGATCAAATAGCGAAATCCCAAAACCTGTAGCGATGTACAGCGTGTTGTTGTATTCATCAAAACTGTTAATCGTTTTTTCTGAAGGAAGAATCGCCGGTTTGTCCCGAATAGCGACCAGAGTGGTAACGCTTTCATCCGGTAATACCACATCTATAAGCCCCGAAGTATAACCCACAAATAAAATGCCGGTAGCTTCACTGAAATGTATGGCGCTAATCGCTTCCCCCGAAAGCCCTTGAATAGTGCTGTACAACTGTGTTTCATTAGTGTTCAGATCGTAACTAAACACCGAATTCTGCGCAGCTGCAAAGATCTTGTCATTAGCCTCTGCAAGTGCGGTAATCTGATTATACGAAAAATAAGCTGTCCACGCTTCTGAATACTCCTGAGCAAATGCACAGCATATATTTAATAGGAAGAGAAGTAAGTATAGATTCTTTTTGAACATAAACAGCGCACAAGTCTTGTGCTAAAAATACAATATAAGGCGCAGTATGTTTATAAAAAAAGGCTTCGGTTGTCCACCGAAGCCTATGGCTAAATCTTTTATATAATTTTCAACCTTTACACAATTCCTTGTGCAAGCATCGCTTCGGCAACCTTAACAAAACCGGCGATATTTGCTCCTTTTACATAATCTACAAAGCCATCTTCCTGCTTACCATACTCTACACACGCGTTGTGAATATCGTACATAATCTCGTGCAGTTTTTTATCTACTTGCTCGGCAGACCAGTTATAGCGCATACTGTTTTGAGACATCTCAAGACCAGAAGTCGCTACACCACCTGCATTAGACGCTTTACCCGGAGAGAATAAAATCTTATTCACTAAGAACACAGCAACAGCATCTGGAGTACAAGGCATATTTGCACCTTCTCCCACAGCCATCACGCCGTTTTTAACGAGCAGCTCAGCATCTTCTTTGTCTAATTCGTTTTGCGTAGCACATGGCAATGCGATATCGCATTTGATTCCCCAAGGTGCTTTGCCCTCGTGAAATTCTGCTTCAGGATACTTCTCAATATACTCTTTGATACGGCCGCGACGCTCATTTTTGAGCTCCATTACAAAAGCAAGTTTTTCTTTATCAATACCGGCCTCATCATAAATAAATCCGTCTGAATCAGAAAGCGTCACCACTTTTGCATCAAGTTGGGTTGCTTTTTCTGCAGCGTATTGCGCAACGTTACCAGACCCTGAGATAACGATGGTTTTTCCCGCCAGCTTTTCGCCAACATTATTCAACATATATTTTGTGAAATACACGTTACCATAACCTGTTGCTTCAGGACGAATCTTAGAACCACCATAAGACAATCCTTTTCCGGTAAGAATTCCTGTAAATTCGTTTTTGATACGCTTGTACTGACCAAACATATAACCAATTTCACGACCACCAACTCCAATGTCACCAGCAGGCACATCAGTGTTAGGACCAATATGGCGGTATAATTCAGTCATAAAGCTTTGGCAAAACCGCATCACTTCAGCATCGCTTTTTCCTCGCGGATTAAAGTCAGAACCTCCTTTACCTCCACCCATAGGAAGTGAAGTAAGGCTATTTTTAAAGACTTGCTCAAAACCTAAAAACTTAAGAATACTCAAGTTAACCGAAGGATGAAAACGCAACCCCCCCTTGTAAGGACCAATAGCCGAATTAAATTCGATACGATATCCTTTATTGATCTGAGTTTCTCCCTGATCATCAACCCAAGGCACTCTGAACAAGATCGCGCGCTCAGGCTCAACCATACGCTCCAGAAGCTTTTTGCCTTGGTATCTAGGACTATTTTCTATAAATGGAATAACAGTTTCTGCGACTTCCTGTACTGCCTGAATGAATTCCGGCTCGTTTGGATTAGCTTTCTCAACAGAATCAACAAAATTTTTAATGCTATCTGTCATTATATGATTTTTTTGAATTTATAATTTTTAACATACGAAAACGATGCAAATATATGATATTAATAAAAAATGGTATGTTATTTTTAGATATTCTTAATATTGATATTTCGTTTTTACGACATTTATGATAAAATTAGTAGCCCGGGCATAATTCTAGGTTAAAACCTCAATTTTACTATATTTGTTGCACCATAAGTCCCCAAAACTAATGAATACCAAAATCCTATTTTCGGTATTAATCGTCTGCTTATCAATCCCTTTTGCAGGTAAAGCACAACTTGCGTTTTCTAACGAAGTTGGTGTAATTGCGGGACCGCTACTTTTTCAATCCGATTTTGGGCTTAGAAACAATGTAGATACCAACATTAACAATCAAGGTTGGGGTATTGGTATCGTGCATTATTTTAACTTTTCTTACCGCGCAGATTGTAACTGTTATACCCGTGATCGCTATTTTAACGACCATTTCAAATTACGCTCTGAAGCCGATTTGCATTATACTAAATTCACCCATGAAGGTATAGAGTCTCAAAAAGACACCGACGAAGGTCGTGATCTACGCGACCATACCGGAAGCTCCCTTGTTTTTGAACTGGGTATGCAACTAGAATATTTTCCGTTGAGTATTCGGGATTTTCAAGCCGGCGGATTTAGGATAGCCCCATATATTAGTTTAGGTGCTCACTATGTAGGCTTTAATCCCTCCTACGAATCCTCACAAGATATACCCGGAGCCACACCAGAGGATATTTATTTTGATAATTTTCTCGTGGGTGACGGCGGAGAACTTGGTGGCATCAGCGATGCTTCAGGAAACACCTGGGCATTAACCGGAAGCGTCGGAATTAGATACAAATTAACGGTTTTAAGTGACCTTAATCTTGAATTGAGATACCATAAATACTACTCCAATTGGGTAGACGGCTTAAATCCTGATCCCGAATTTTATCCTCCCAACAAATACGATGATTCTATCGTATGGCTGAATATCGGCTATATCTATTACCTTAATTTTTAAGAACGTCTGGCTAATAGTATTAGCCTAAGGCTTGTTTTAAATCTTCTAGCAAGTCATCAATATCTTCGATCCCAACACTGAGTCGAATAAGCGAATCTTTAATTCCTGTTTTCTGGCGCTCTTCTTTAGGTATGCTTGCGTGCGTCATACTTGCGGGATGTCCGGCAAGACTTTCTACACCACCTAAACTTTCGGCAAGGGTGAAAACTTTTAACTTTTCAACTACCTCAACAGCACCATCAAGGCTATCTTTTTTTGTGGTAAATGAAACCATTCCACCAAAATCCTTCATTTGCTTTTTTGCAATCTCGTGATTGGGATGATTTTCGAAGCCTGGCCAATATACCTGATCCACTTTAGGATGCTCCTTTAAATAATGCGCAACCGCTTTACCATTTTCACAGTGGCGCTGCATACGCACATGTAGTGTTTTGATTCCGCGAAGCGCAAGAAAACTATCTTGAGGTCCGCAGACAGCACCGCTTGCATTCTGAATAAAATAAAGTTTATCTGCAAGCTCTTTATCGTTGACCACTAAGCCTCCCATCACAAGATCGCTATGACCGCCTAAATATTTGGTGACGCTATGCATCACGAGATCAGCTCCCAGATCAAGAGGTTGTTGCAAGTAAGGTGTGGCAAACGTGTTATCTACCGCCAATAAGATTTTATGCTTTTTAGCCACTTCAGCAACCGCTTCGATATTGATGATATTCATCATTGGGTTGGTAGGCGTTTCTACCCAGATCATCTTTGTTTTTTCTGAAATAACGGCTTCAATAGCTGAAGTGTCCTGCATACTCACAAAATGAAACTTCAAACCAAAATCTTCAAAGATCTTTGTAAATAAGCGATAAGATCCGCCATAAAGATCGTTAGTCGAAATGATCTCATCTCCCGGTTTAAAAAGCTTTAGAACTGCGTCTATAGCAGCAAGACCAGAACCAAAAGCCAAACCGAATTTACCATTCTCTATACTTGCCAGCGCATCTTCAAGGGCTTTACGCGTAGGGTTTCCGCTTCGCGAATACTCAAAGCCTTTATGACCGCCCGGAGTAGATTGCGCATAAGTAGAGGTTTGATATATAGGCGGCATAACGCTTCCGTAAGCAGGGTCTGTATTGTGTTGACCGCCGTGTATGGTTTTAGTATTGAATTTCATTTTCTTAATCTTTCATTAAATGTCTTAGTAAAGTTAGGAAGCCAAAGACCTATTCCCAAAATTGCGTGTACCTTTATTCTTTGTTTAACACGAAACCCTAATTGCTTTGAAAAAAATTGCATTGCTTCTGCTCATCTTAATTAGTATCAGCAGTTGCCAAAAGAGAACAACTCCACTAACGTTTAAAACCGAAACCTTAAAAGCAGCCACTTTAGACCACTGCGCAGACGGTATATGCCCAATTATAGAAATCGAAAAGATCAAGGTTTTTGGTCGTGAGCATTTTGCTGACACCATCAATAATGCGGTTGATCAGGTACTGCTGAATAACCTCGTAATCGCTCCCGAAGAAGAGCCTGATATCAAAACACTAGATCAAGCTTTGAAGCATTTTATTTCTAGCTATCGCGTATATAAAAGTGATTTTCCCGAGGCCGGCACAGAATATGAGATTAACAGCACATCTCAAGTAAGCTATAACGGTGCGCAATTGTTGAGTATAAAATTTGAAAATTACACCTATTGGGGTGGAGCGCACGGATACGGCAGTACCACGTATCTTAATTTTGATAAAGATGCTGAAACCTCACTGAACAATGAGGCTTTATTTAAAGATTATGCCGGCTTTTTAAAATTGGCTGAAACCCAATTTAGAAATCAAAAAAAGCTAAGTGCCGAAGAAAACATCAACAGCACCGGCTTTTATTTTGAGAATGACGTTTTTGCATTACCTAATGCCATTGGGTTTACTGAAAACGAAATGGTGTTGGTGTACAATCCGTATGAAATTGCATCCTACGCTGACGGCCAAACCATTTTAAGATTTAAGTTTAGCGAAGTGCAAGAATTTCTTAAACTAGACCTATAGCGTGACGCAACGCCAGCACAGAACCTAAATGAATACCTTCGTGGAAGTTGTTATAAGCGATTGCTTCATCAACGTTAGAAAGTGTACTATCCATCGAGGTGGTGATGGTGTTATAGGTTTTAAACTTTCCGGCTTTGTAGTCTTCTTCAGTTTGCTCTAGCGTGCTGAAAAGTAAGGTTTTGATCTCATCTACTTCTGCCTGAGTAGCATCTGCCTCGGGCTTTGTTCCTTTTCGGTACTTATTGATGATTTCATCAGAAACCAAAGCTGGCACTTCTGAAAATTTATAAACCAAAATCTGTTGGGTTGCGACCAAATGTGCAATGTTCCAGAAAATATTATTGTTGTATCCTTCAGGGATTTTATTCAGATCTTCTAATGCGATAGTCTCCAGATAATTCTTGAGAATAACACGTGTTTTATATGTGATTTTTAAGGTATACGCTATTGATGCTTCCATGAAAAGTTTTTAGTCTATAACCTCGAGTTATGTCTCGAAGTATTTAATCTCGATTATCGAGTCAAAAATACCTTTTTATACCGAAAAGCGGTTACTTTGCAAGCGTAAACAAGACCACTTAAATTTACTCAATTACTAAAAATATACGTTTTGAAAAAAATATATTACCTCTCTACTTGTGACACCTGCACACGCATTATGAATGAGATCGAATTGCCTTCTGCGTTCATCAAGCAGGATATAAAAACTGATCCTATTACCGAAGAGCAACTAGATGAACTTTACAACCTTAGCGAAAGTTATGAAGCTTTGTTTAACAAACGCGCCAGACTCTATCGCGAGCGTGGTCTAAACAATGAAAAGCTAGAAGAAGGGAACTATGCCGAACTGATTCTGGAGCATTACACGTTTTTAAAGCGTCCTGTGATTGTAAATAACGATCAGATCTTTATAGGAAACAGCAAAAAAACGGTTGCCGCCGCTAAAGAAGCTATTCACTCTTAAAGCCATCTATGAACCAACGCGTACTTGCACTTGCTGCAGCTACCGGAGCCAGCACTATCTACGGAATTAACCACACACTTGCTAAAGGGGTGATGCCGGTGTATATTGGGGCGTTTGGATTTATTTTACTACGCGTTTTAGGAGCCTCTGCGCTATTCTGGCTACTGAGTATCTTCAGCAAATCTGAAAAAATCGATCGTGCTGATTATTGGAGATTTTTGGGCTGTGCAGTATTTGGCATGTTTGTAAATATGCTGGCCTTTTTTAAAGGATTAAGTCTTTCTACACCCATTAACAGCTCGGTGATCATCACGTTAAGCCCGGTGATTTTACTCATTTTATCTGCGCTATTTTTAAAAGAGCGTATTGGGTTCACCAAGATCATAGGGATCCTCATAGGGATGTTTGGCGCGCTGGTACTGGTATTGTTTGGCGCTGCAGAACAACCCAATGCGCCTAATATTCCGTTAGGAAATCTGTTGTTTTTTGTAAATGGCGCGACTTACGCCGTTTATTTGATTCTGGTAAAACCTATTAGCAACAAGTACAGCACGATCACGTTGATGAAGTGGTTGTTTCTTATTGGAGTGCTTTTAAACCTCCCTTTTACACTTACTGAGTTCACAGCTGTAGACTGGCTTAATCTACCAGCACATGCCATTTGGGTGATGGTTTTTGTCGTGGTAGGCACTACTTTTTCTACCTATCTTTTAAATCTGTACGCGCTCAAAACGCTTAAAGCTTCAACCATTGGCGCTTTTATTTATTTGCAACCGGTTATTGCAATTCTATTTGCCGTTTTGGTAGGAGCAGATCATTTGAGTTGGGTTCGCGCAGGTGCCGCAGCATTTATTTTTCTAGGAGTCTATTTATCTACCCGAACAAAGAAAACCGCCTAAGCTAAATCCTTAGGTTTCTTGCCAAACTTACGTGTATCTTCTTTGGTAAGTACTTTAAAATCTTCGGTTTTACTTAAGGAGGAAAGGTTGACAAACAAGGCTTCCGGCAGGCCAATAAGTTTACGTTCTTTAAGATCGATCCAAGCGCCCATCATTTCGCAACTGGCAAAATTTCGCCCTTTATGATCATAAAAATTATGTATGAATTCAAAATACATCCCGTCTTCAGAAAGTCCTTTTAATTGAAGCGTCACCTTTACCGGATTTCCGGCAAAAACTTCCTTAAAATAATACATATGCTCATAAAACACCACCGGGCCAATATTGTGCTTGGCCATCTCCCGCTGCCCAAAACCATTTTCCATCAAAAAAGCCATACGCGTATGACTCATAAAGTTGATGTAAGCACTATTCGCTAAATGTCTATTTGCATCTATATCACTCCAGCGTATCTCAAATTCTTTAGTATACATAGTTTTAAAAGTAAACTACCTCAGGGCAAACTCGTGAGGCATTAGTTGAAAACAAAATTTCAATTTCGAGGCATCCCGATAGTTTTTGGGACTGCATAATCAATTCCTTGGCAGCGCCAATAAATTTTGAGCAAAGATACCTAAAAGCCTTATGCGCGCATAATATTTTAAAATTCCCTTAATACGATGAGCAGTTCTCTTGTTTACATTTATCTTTAAATCTCAAATAGAACTTTATGCTGATTAAAAGGAATATAAGTTGGAAACTCATCATACGCCTAACCTGGCGCAACCTGATCTTCTTCCTCATTTATTCTCTGGTTATATTTTATGCATACCACGATTTAGGCTTTGAAGATATAGACATCCCGTTTGAACCTCTTACCGTGATTGGTATTGCGGTTTCTTTTTATTTAGGTTTTAAAAACAGTCAGAGTTACGATCGTTTTTGGGAAGGTCGAAAAATTTGGGGGATGATCGTTAACTGGAGTCGTACTTGGGGAATTCGTACGCTGAGCCTTATAAAATTAGACGACGCAGAAGCCGAAAAGGAAATCAAACGCGATCTGATCTATAGGCATATCGCCTGGCTTAATGCGCTACGCGTACAACTAAGACAGCCCAGATCTTGGACGTTACAAGAAGGCCGGTATGTAGAACGGCTTTTTGACCGCCATAACGAGCGTAATATTGAGAGCAATCAAGCCTATCAATTTGTAGGTCACGAGGAATACGATGAAATTAAAAAAAGGGTGAATCCAGCAACACACCTTATTAAAAATCAGGGTTTGATCGTACAACGCTTACGAAAAGACGGCGTGATAGATGGTTTCCAAGAGATGCAATTGCAAGAAGCTTTGTCCAAGTTCTATGACTTTCAAGGTATGTGTGAACGCATCAAAAACACTCCGTTCCCCAGACAATACGGGTATTTCTCAAAAGTATTTACATGGATTTTTGTGTTGTTGCTGCCTTTAGGTTTGCTCAATATTTTTGAAAATCACGTGACTGATACTGTGCATCCATCACAGCAAATTTCTATTATGTTTTTACAAATGATCCCGTTTACCATTCTGATCATGTGGATTTTCACCACGATGGAATATGTAGGCGATGCTAGTGAAGACCCTTTTGAAGGAAAAGCAAATGACGTCCCTATGACTGCGCTTTGCCGTACCATAGAAATTGATTTGCGCGATATGCTGGATGAAGAAGATCTACCCGCAGGAATAGAACCTAAAGACGATATTTTATACTAATGCCTATAATCGCTTCGTCATACAAGCCAAGAGTTCCTTTTACTAATGGTCATTTTAATACCATTTACGCAGCAAAAATCAGAAAGATCAGAGGCTTAACTTATGACCGCAAACGCATCGCTTTGAGTGATGGCGACTTTCTGGATATCGATTTTAGTTTTGCGCCAGGGCGATCTACCCAAAAAATTGCGATCATCGTTCACGGCTTAGAAGGTCACTCAAAACGACCTTATATGCAAGGTACAGCCCGCATTCTCAATGCCAACGGCTTTGACTGCGCTTCTATCAACCTACGAGGTTGCAGCGGGGAAGACAACTCTAAAATACGCTCGTACCATTCGGGCGCCTCAGAAGATCTGTGTGATGTTATTAACTACATTCTTGCCAAACAAAAATACCACCAACTCTTTCTGTGCGGATTTAGCCTTGGCGGAAATCTAATTCTGAAATATTTAGGCGAAAACCGAAAACGTCCGGATTGTATAACCGCTGCTGTTGCGGTATCGACTCCGGTAGATTTGTATGACTCTTTGGGTGCCTTAGAACAACGAAAAAATTGGGTGTATCGCTGGTCTTTCTTAAAAGATCTTAGAAAGAAATATCAAGCTAAACTGAAGGTTTTTCCTAACGAATTAAGCAAAGAGAATCACCGTAAAATCAAATCCTTGATGCTTTTTGACGAATTATACACTGCTCCGGCTAATGGTTTTACAGATGCGCTTGATTATTACACTAAAAGTAGCAGTCGGCAATTTTTACCACAAATTGAAGTTCCCACTTTGCTAATCAATGCTTTAGACGATTCATTTTTAAACGAAAAATGCTATCCTACTAAAGAAGCCTCTCAAAGCGAACTCCTTTTTTTAGAAACCCCCGCGTTTGGCGGTCATGTAGGATTTATTGAAAATCAAGAGCATACCTATTGTGAACATCGCACCTTGCAGTTTTTTCAAAAGTATTTAGACTAAAAAGCCCAAAAATACTGTTGCAGTGCGGGTAGAACTTGTGTATATTAGCATTTATCTAAACAATTTCTAATGAAAACTTTAAAAATCACACTTCTTTTTGCGCTTTCGTTAATATTAGTAAACTGCGGAGACGACAAAAAGAAAGAAGAAAAAGAGACGGTTAAAATAGGTTCCAATTCTTCTTCTTCAACTTCAAAAAAATCTGATGAGAATGTTACTGAAGTAGTACTTCTTGCAACAGATATGATGCAATTTGATAAAAATGAAATTCGTGTTCCTGCCGGCAAAAAGGTAAAACTAACCTTGCGCCACACCGGTAAACAAGCCGTGGAAGTTATGGGGCATAATTTTGTGCTTTTAACCCAAGGAACCGAAATTCCTGCTTTTGGCGCTAAAGCTTCAGCAGCACGAGATAATGCATATATTCCTCAAGATACAGACGCGGTAATCGTACATACTAAAATGCTTGGCGGTGGCCAGTCTGACACAATCGAGTTTGACCCACCGGCACCAGGAACGTATGACTTTATCTGTAGCTTCCCAGGGCATTATAGTGTAATGAAAGGTAAATTCATCGTAGAATAACACGATTTCAGTAAAGAACCTTATGGCAAGCTGCGAGCGATGCCAATAATTTAAGCGCCCAAAAAATTATCTGAATCGATAAGTTTTTGGGCGCTTTTGGCTTATTTAGTAAAATGCCTTAGAGCAGTAAACTACTCCAGAGCAAAACCTTGAGACATTCGGTAGAAATAAATTTTCAATTTTAAGGCAAGCCCCTGACTTTTAAACTCTTTGGCAGCGCCAATAAACCTCGAAAATCGAGTAAACGTTATGGTTAAAACTTATTCTAAAATATTCGTCCTCCTAGTAATGATTTTTGTTTCTTCTTGTAAAAACGAGCAGCAAGATACCGCGGTATCCACAACACAATTTCCAGATAAAGACCTCAACCCCATTGACCGCTATGGTGAACTGCTGGTCGCTGTACAAACCAATCACGTTTTTGCAGATGGAAAAACTTTTGTGGACTGTGAACCCAAGATTCCCTCAGAGAAGATTCTTGAAAAGTATCAAGAGCAAAAAGAGCAGCCAGATTTTGATCTGGAGGCTTTTGTTTTAGAACATTTCACATTACCGGTCACGCCAACCTCAGGTTTTGAAGCAGACACTACTCGTACTACCGAAGAGCATATTAACGCGTTGTGGTCCTATCTAAAGCGTGACGCAGACAGTATTGAAAACGGCTCAAGAATCGCTTTACCTAACGCTTATATCGTTCCCGGCGGAAGGTTTCAAGAAGTATACTATTGGGATAGTTATTTTATTTTATTAGGGCTCAAAGAAGCCGGAGAAATTGATCTCATCAAAAATATTCTTGACAATTTTGCCTATCAGATCAACACCATTGGTTTTATCCCCAACGGAAATCGCACCTATTACTTGGGGCGCTCGCAGCCGCCGTTTTTTGCAGAAATGGTAAATCTTTTGGCAGAGATCAAAGAGGAAAAAAGCGTCTATCTAAAATACCACGATGTTCTAGAAAAAGAGTATGCATTCTGGATGAAAGGCGCACAAAGCATTAACCCTTCTGAAACCGAAGCGCGTGTCGTTAAAATGCCCGACGGTCACGTTTTGAACCGTTATTTTAGTAATACGCAAACACCGCGTGCAGAAAGTTATTTTGAAGACATTACCACTGCAAAAGAAACTGATCGCGACGCCCAAGAAGTTTACCTCAACATAGCCGCAGCTTGTGAAAGCGGTTGGGATTTTAGCAGCAGATGGTTTGCAGATCCAAACAAGATGAGCACAATACAAACCACGCAAATTGTTCCGGTAGATTTGAATGCGCTGATGTATAATTTAGAGCAAACTTTGGCCAAAGTGCGCCGATATGCAGACGATGTAGAAGGCGCTGAGCAAATGGTGAAAGCTGCGGCTTCCCGAAAAGACGCCATTGACAAGTGGTTATGGGATGCAGCGCAACAAACGTACACTGATTATGACTTAAAAGCCGAAGCTTTGTCGCCGATACTTTCTTTGGCGATGGTCTATCCTTTATATTTTAAAGTAGCCTCTCCGCAGCAAGCAGAACACGTTGCTACAACTTTAGAAAGTCAGTTTCTTAAGCCGGGCGGTTTAGTCACCTCACTGATCAATAACAAGCAACAATGGGACAGCCCTAATGGTTGGCCTCCACACCAATGGTTAGCGATTAGAGGACTGCAAACCTACGGGTTGAACGATCTTGCTAATGAGATTACCAGCCGCTGGTTACACCTCAATGACCGTGTTTATAAACGCACCGGTAAAATGCTAGAAAAATACAATGTGATCGATACCACCCTCGTCGCCGGAGGTGGGGAATATCCTACTCAAGATGGCTTCGGGTGGACTAACGGAGTCTATCTTGACTTGAAGAAATAATCTGAAAGGCTTCCGTTTCCGGAAGCCTTTTATCTTTAGAATTTATGGGAAAGATTCAATCTTCAATTAAACAGCTTTGGAATGCATTTATAAATGACCATCCAGAGTATCGCGACAAGAATATTCCGCCTTCCTTTTACTTCTGCGACAATGAAAAGGATGCAAATACTTGTGCCCATTTAGTATTGAAAAGAATCAAACAAGCCACGGCTACTTCGCTGTGGTGGTTTGAAACCCATAAGGAATCTCTTCCTGAAATAAATGATCTCAACATTGTTACCGATTGGGACGGAAACGCAGTTGCGGTAATTAAAACCACACAAATCGACCTGGTTCTTTTTAATCAAGTAACCTTAGAATTTGCCAAGATTGAAGGGGAAGGTGATGGTTCTCTAGCCTATTGGAAAAAAGTTCACCGAGCGTTTTACACTCGGGAAATGCAAAATTCACCCGACTCATTTGATGAGGAAATGCTTATTGTATGTGAACAGTTTATAACGCTCTATCCTTGATCTAAAGGAAATCGTCGCAACTCACATAAGCATCAATCACAGCCTGCTCTCCTTTTGAACCAGGCATTGAATTGCCGTGCTCCATCCCTAAAACGCCTTTAAAACCTTTTTGATGGATGTGCTTAAAAATATTTTTATAGTTGATCTCTCCTGTTGTAGGCTCTTTTCTTCCCGGGTTGTCTCCCATCTGAAAATAGCCGATTTCCTCCCAACACGCATCAATATTAGGAATCAAGTTTCCTTCCTGAATTTGCTGATGATACACATCAAATAAGATTTTACAAGCCGGGCTATCCACTGCTTTGCAAATTTGATACGCCTGCGGACTTTCTTTCAAAAATAAACCGGGATGATTAAAAAAGTTAAGCGGTTCTAGAACCATGGTTAGACCGTGGGGTTCTAACAAAGCCGAAGCTTGCTTTAGACTTTCTACCACGTGTGCGGTTTGGTAATTGATATCCTGAGTCATATCAACATAACCCGGCACAACGGTCATCCATTTCGCATTTACGCGCTTAGCAACTTCTATAGACGCTTTAATATCGGCTAAGAACTCTGCTCTTAGATCTTGTTTACCGCTGGTGAGATTTGGGGCGGTCCAATAGATCTTATGCGCTACAAACACACCCATTTGCATAGAATGCTTTTGTAGTGCAGCACCTATTTTATTTTGCACATCAACCGGCCTGTTGCGCATTTCGTTATCTTCAAATGCGGTAAAGCCCTGATCTGCCATAAAATTAATTTGAGCTATAGGATCATCGCCTGCCAGATTCTTAAACATACCCAAATGTGGAGCATAGTTTAAGTTGAAGTTATGTTTAGGCATAGCGGCAAGCCTATGTTGCATCGCAAATAGTTCGGGCCCACCTAAAGCCAAAAAGGAACCACTTAGGGCTCCTTTTTGTATAAAACTTCTTCTTTTCATTAGAGTGACATCGTTTTTCCGCCGCCGGCTTCTTCCGTAGAAATACAGCCGAGATACGCTCCTGGAATGGGATCATACCAAAGTACGTTTTCCCCAACAGCTTCACTGTTTTTCCAAGCCCAGATTCCTAAATCTCTTACTGCATTCAGGTAAGCATATGAACCTGCATGCGCATCAAAATCTGCCTCTGGAGCTTCGGGATCTTGCGTTTCAGAAATACGCTTTAAATATCCATTACGCGTTTCTTCATCTGCACCAAGATACTTAGCAACAGCCTGCTCAAAATCTTCGGCATCACCATCTTCGAGTTCTTTATCAAAGTTTTCTTTAAAGCTTAATGCAAAAGCATTAGCCCCGGCTTTAAACTCTTCACGTTGTTTATCTCCAGCAACCTCATCCATGTAACTATCAATAAATTGAGCAATATTCAATTCTGAAGCTCCCGGAGTATCGGTTTTTGGTAGAATCACATCAAGTACCTGAGTTAATGCATACCCATTAGCCGCATTCATAAAAACCGGCTCCCAATCGCTTTTTGGTTCGCTTTTACAGCTCTGTAAAATATTAAATACCGCCGGAGCCGCTATCACATAACCAGCACCCAGACCTAAATTTTTTAATACCTGTCTCCTTTTCATAATTAAGCGAATTTTCCGTTTTTAAATTGTTCTGCTGCGTGGTTTGCTGCGCGCGCCGTAAATGCCATGTAGGTTAGTGACGGGTTCACACAACTTGCAGAAGTCATAAATGAACCATCTGTTACATAAACGTTAGGCACCGTGTGTACTTGATTGTTTCCGTTAAGTACAGATGTTTTAGGATCACGTCCCATACGAGCAGTTCCCATCTCGTGAATACCTAGACCCGGAGCTCCAGGATTGTCATAGGTTTGCACATCTTTAAAGCCGGCATTGGTAAGCATTTCTGCTGCCTGCTGCTTCATATCTTTACGCATTTCCCACTCATTCTCTTTCCACTCAGCATCAAAGGTAATAGTAGGTAGTCCCCATTTGTCTAATTTATCATAGTCAAGGGTCATTTTATTTTCGTGATACGGAAGACATTCTCCAAAGGCATTGATCCCGATCGTCCAACCTCCCGGTTCTGAGATCGCTTTCTTAAGATCTTCACCATATTTCATTTCAGAGATCGCTTCGGTCCAATCACCGCGGCTTGCACCACCTTGGTAACCATAACCACGCTTAAAGTTCTTTTGATCAGAATCACCACCTACGTTTCTAAAACGAGGAATGTACAGTCCATTTGCGCGACGACCTTTATAATACTGGTCTTCAAAACCATCAAATTTTGCTGAAGCACCTACATTAAAGTGGTGGTCCATAATATTGTGCCCTAATTCGCCACTGTCGTTTCCTAATCCGTTAGGGAAACGGTCTGACTTAGATTGCATTAAGATGGAAGCCGAAGCAATTGCAGATGCACATAAGAAAACGACCTTTGAATTGAAGATCATTTCTTCTTTAGTTTCGGCATCAATTACTTTTACTCCTGTTGCAAGTTTTGTGTTGTCATCATAGATTACTTCACTCACAATACTAAAAGGTCTTAACGTCATATTTCCTGTACGTTCTGCAGCAGGTAATGTAGACGAGTTAGAGCTAAAGTATGCCCCAAACGGACACCCACGCATACAACGGTTTCTGTATTGACACGCAGAACGCCCTTCAAAAGTCTTATCTGTATAGGTGATGTGCGCCGTACGACCAATGGTTAAAAGACGATCTTTATAATTTTGCGCCATGTTTTTCTTAAGGTGCTCTTCAACACAGTTAAGTTCCATTGGCGGTCCAAAATTACCATCAGGAAGTTGTGGCAATCCTAAATTTTCACCACTTACACCTATATATTCTTCAACCTTATCATACCAAGGTGAAATATCTTTATAACGTACCGGCCAGTCTACGGCAATACCTTCTTTTTTATTGGCTTCAAAATCAATATCGCTTAAACGATAACTCTGACGACCCCACATAATAGAACGACCTCCCACGTGATACCCCCGCATCCAGTCAAAACGCTTGGTCTCGTTATAAGGGTGCTCTAGGTCGTTTACAAAGAAGTGACTATGCGCCTTGTTTGTAGTATACCCTGTTCGGGCTTGCTTAAACTGTTTAGCCTCTTCTTCTTTGGTTGGCTGTCCTTTGAATTTAAAATCCCAAGGATCCATATTCATGGTGGGATAATCTTCAATATGTTTTACCATACGACCACGTTCAAGAACAAGTGTCTTCAGACCGTTTTCGCATAATTCTTTGGCAGCCCAGCCACCACTAATTCCTGTACCTACCACAATGGCATCGTACATCTCTTCAGGTTTAATACTACTCACTTTTTATTTAGTTTTTAATAATATAATCTAGCCTATGCTATCAAATATATAAATTTTAAGTTATTTTTTAGATAAACCAAAAAAAGTATAATTTAGAGAACTTATATATTTATCGGGGGTTAAGCAGGTTTTTCAACCCACCAACAACAACCTAAATTGCTTATTCAATGAACGTTAAACTCGCATTGACAGCTCTTTTTGCAGTAGCTGTCTTCTCGTGTAAAAGCGAAAAAAAAACTGAAAAAAATTCTAATGAAAGCGTTGTAGTAGCCCAAAAACAGCCATTTTTTAAAATTTCACTGGCGCAATGGTCACTCAACGAAGCCATAAGAAATGGCGAAATGAACCCTTTGGATTTTGCCGAAAAAGCACACGAAATGGGTTTTGAAGGGATTGAGTACGTAAGTCAGCTGTATACTCCGATGATGGAAACTTACGACAACGATCAAGTTGCACTAGATTCTATTCTTCCTAAGTTAAAAGCTAAGAGTGCGGAGTTTGAAGTACAAAACGTTCTTATCATGGTTGATGGTGAAGGAAACCTTGCCGCCGAAAGTAAGTCTGAGCGTGATCAAGCTGTTGAAGACCACAAAAAATGGGTGGATGCAGCAAAATACTTAGGCTGTCACGCCATTCGTGTTAACCTCATAGGCTCACCCGACCGTGAAATTTGGAAAAACAGTGCAATAGACGGACTCAAAAAACTTGCTGAGTACGGTGCGTCACAAAACATAGAAGTTACCGTAGAAAATCACGGAGGCTATTCGTCAGATGCTGCTTTACTGATGGAAGTGATCAATGCGATAGACATGGACAATTGCGGTACGCTGCCCGACTTTGGTAACTTTTGCCTAGAACGCGAAAACGGCGAAATGTGGGGAGCACCTTGTGTTAAAGAGTATGACAAATACAAAGGTATCGCAGAATTGATGCCAAAAGCACTTGCCGTAAGCGCCAAGACCTATGACTTTAATGAAGCCGGTGAAGAAACCTCAATGGACTTTACTAAAATTCTTCAGACGGTAAATGATGCCGGATACACCGGTTTTATAGGTGTAGAATATGAAGGCGAAAACCACACACCAGAAGAAGGCATTATGCTCACTAAAGAGCTTTTGATCAATACCGCTCAAAATTTAAAATAATCTCAAAATACTATACATGAAACCACTTGTTCGATTTCAATTATCACTAATGATGTTCCTCGAATTCTTTATTTGGGGAGGCTGGTTTGTAACCCTAGGAACATTTTTAGGAAACAATTTAGAGGCCTCCGGTGCACAAAGCGCAATGGCATTCTCAACCCAATCTTGGGGAGCAATCATTGCACCTTTTATCATTGGTCTTATTGCTGATAAATTTTTTAATGCAGAACGCATCTTAGGTGTACTGCATCTTGTGGGTGCATTTTTAATGTATCAAATGAGTCAGACTACAGATTTTGCAGTATTCTATCCGTATGTTTTGGGGTATATGATCGCTTATATGCCAACCTTAGCCTTAGTAAACTCGGTAGCGTTTAGACAAATGAACAACCCATCAAAAGATTTTGGATGGATTCGTGTTTTTGGAACCATAGGTTGGATTGTTGCCGGATTCATCATCAGCCTTTTAGGTTGGGATTCGCAAAGCGGAATTCAAGAAGGCTTATTGAGCAACACCTTTACAATGACTGCTATTGCTTCAGCATTTTTAGGAGTTTTCAGCTTTTTATTACCTAAAACACCACCTATTAAATCTGACGAAAATCAATCAATTCTAGAAAAAACAGGATTGAGTTCGGTTACGATGCTAAAGAATAAAAACTTCTTGATCTTCTTTATTTCTTCGATCTTGATTTGTATTCCATTAGCGTTTTACTATCAAAACACCAATCCATTTTTGACTGAATTGCAAATGGAAAACCCAACGCTTAAACAATCTATCGGGCAAATTTCTGAAGTATTGTTTATGCTTTTAATTCCTGTTTTTCTATTACGCTTTGGTATCAAAAAAACATTGCTTTTTGGGATGTTGGCTTGGGTTATTCGTTACGTACTCTTTGCATTCGGAAACGCAGACGAACTTTCCTTTATGCTTCTAATCGGTATCGCCCTTCACGGAGTTTGTTATGATTTCTTCTTTGTTTCGGGACAAATTTATACCGATTCAAAAGCAGGATCGAGCAACAAGAGTGCTGCTCAGGGACTTATAACATTAGCCACTTACGGGGTAGGAATGTTAATAGGATTTTGGGTTGCAGGCCAAATCACAGATAATTATCTTGTGGGAGAAACACACGACTGGAAGACCATTTGGTTGTATCCTGCGGCCTTTGCTGCTGCGGTATTTGTGTTCTTCCTGATCGCATTCAAAAACGAAAAAATAGAATACAAAGGCGAAAAAGTATAACGATGAAAAAATTAAAAATGGGAATGGTCGGTGGCGGCCAAGGCTCTTTTATAGGCGATGTACACAGACGTGCCAGCCGAATAGATGGAATGGTAGATTTAGTTTGTGGTGCTTTTAGCAGCAACGCAGAGCGCAGTCTAAAATCTGCCGAAGCTTTAGGTGTTGCTCCTGAGCGCGCATATAAAAGTTTTGAAGAAATGATCGAAAAGGAAGCCGAACTTCCTGAAGACGAGCGTATGGATTTTGTGTCAATCGTAACGCCAAATCATATGCACTTCCCACCCGCAAAGTTGGCTTTAGAGCACGGCTTTCACGTGATTTGTGATAAACCCGTAACACTCAGTCTTGAGGAAGCTTTTGATCTTCAAAAAGTGGTTAAGAAAAGCGGAAAAGTGTTTGCGCTTACCCATAATTACACCGGTTACCCAATGGTAAAGCAAGCGCGTTTAATGATCCAGAACGGAGAGCTTGGCGATATTAGAAAGGTTGTTGTACAATACCTACAAGGTTGGATGTCAACCGCTGTTGAAGAAACCGAGCATAAAGGAGCTTCTTGGCGTGTAGATCCTAGCAAATCTGGTATAGGCGGTGCGCTTGGCGACATTGGCACCCACGCAGAAAACTTAACCGAATACATCACCGGAAAGAAAATCGTAGAGCTTGCGGCAGATCTTACCAGTTTTGGTGCCGGTCGCGTGCTAGATGATGATGGTAACATTCTTTTACGTCTAGAGGACAATGCTAAAGGAACCTTGAGCATTTCGCAAATCGCAACAGGAGAAGAAAACAACTTAGCCATTCGCGTTTATGGAACCAAAGGAAGCATCGCTTGGGGTCAAGAAAACCCTAACGAACTTACCGCATATTGGCTTGATAAACCAAAACAGATTTACACACCTGGCGGAAATGGCACGTATGAAGCTTCCACAGAGTACACCCGTGTTCCTCCGGGGCACCCTGAAGGCTACTTAGAAGGTTTTGCAACCATTTACCGAAGCTTTGCCAAAGAAGTCCTATCGGTTAAAAATGGAGCAGCATTTAGCGAGCGACCCGATTTCCCGACAATTGATGACGGGTTAAGAGGAATGCAATTTATCTATGCCGCAGTGGCGTCAAATGACAACAATTCGGCTTGGGTAAGTCTAAAAGAATAATCTTAAAAAGCGTCTCTTAGGAGGCGCTTGATTTTTTATAAAATAAATCAACTACTATGAAAACCATTAAAGGCCCCGCTGTCTTTCTTGCACAATTTATGGATGATAAAGAACCTTTCAATTCGCTTGATGGGTTGTGTAAATGGGCAAGTGATCTAGGCTACAAGGGCATTCAAATACCCACTTGGGAAGGTCGCTTGATCGATCTGAAAAAAGCCGCAGAAAGCAAGACCTATTGCGATGAATTAAAAGGAAAAGTGCAAAGCTACGGCCTAGAAATAACCGAACTTTCTACGCATCTGCAAGGGCAACTGGTTGCCGTGCATCCTGCTTATGATGAGATGTTTGACAACTTCGCGCCAGACGATTACAAGAACAATCCTAAAAAGCGTCAGGCTTGGGCAGTTGATCAGTTGATGAGTGCCGCAAAAGCCAGCAGAAATTTAGGGATTGACGTGCACGGTACGTTTAGCGGTTCTTTGCTTTGGCATACCTTTCACCCGTGGCCACAACGCCCGCCGGGATTGGTAGAAATGGGCTTTAAAGAATTGGCAAATAGATGGACTCCTATTTTAAATGCTTTTGATGAGCAAGGAGTTGATGTGTGTTATGAAGTGCATCCGGGAGAAGACATTCACGACGGGGTAACTTTTGAACGTTTTCTAGAAGCTACCGGAAATCACAAACGTGCTAATATTCTTTACGACCCCAGTCATTTTGTGCTTCAGCAATTAGACTACATCGAGTATATAGACAACTACCACGAGTTTATAAAAATGTTCCACGTTAAGGATTCAGAATTTAATCCTACCGGAAAAAAGGGTGCATTTGGAGGCTATGGTGATTGGCGAGATCGCGCAGGCCGCTATCGTTCCCTTGGTGATGGGCAAATAGATTTTAAAACCATTTTTACTAAACTCACCGAATATAGCTGTGATGTTTGGGCGGTGATGGAATGGGAATGTTGTATAAAATCTCCGGAGCAAGGAGCTCGCGAAGGCGCGCCTTTTATCGCCAGTCACATCATTGAAGCTACAGAAAAGGCATTTGATGATTTCGCAGGAGCAAAAACCGACGAAGCCAAATTAAAACGAATTTTAGGACTTTAAACCACAAACAATGAAACAATTAATACTGTCGGTAGCCCTTGCTATGGCGCTTTTTACCTCGTGTAAAGAAAAAGCGGAAGAGGTAAAAACCGAAGAAGTAGCAACAACTACCACCGAAGCAACCCAGCCTGAAGATGGTGAATGGGAAGTGCTTTTTGACGGAACTAATCTTGACAAATGGCATGCCTACAACGGCGAAGCTCCCACGCAATGGGAAATTGTTGACGATGCCCTTGTATTTACTCCTGCGGAAAATAGAGATGGATCTGAAAATCTTGTTACTAATGAAGCATACACCAGCTTTGTTTTAAAAATGGATTGGATGATCTCTGAAGGTGGAAACAGCGGAATTATGTGGGCTGTAGAAGAAGACCCAAAATACCACGAGCCCTACGCTACCGGACCTGAAATTCAGATTCTGGATGACGAGCGTCACCCGGACACTAAGGCTGGACCTAGCCATAGATCAGGCGCTTTATATGATATGATAGGTGCTCCAGAAGGTGTTGTAAATCCTGCCGGAGAATGGAATAGCTACGAGATCACTATTGATTACAATACCAATCAAGGCATTATTGTACTGAATGGTGAAGAAGTCGTGACCTTTCCTGTAAAAGGAGAAGGATGGGAGGATTTAGTGTCAAATTCAAAGTTTGCCAGCTGGGAAGCTTTCGCTAAAACAGATACCGGTCTTATCGCATTACAGGATCACGGACATCAAGTTTCCTTTAAAAACATAAAAATTAAAAAACTCTAGTCATGAATAAAAAATTTATAGTTCCGTTTGTAGCAGCTGGTTTGTTTTTTTCTTGCGATACTTCAGAAAAGAAAAGCGAAGAAACCACTGCACCGGTTGAAGATACTACTGCCGTAGAAGAAGAAGCTCCTATCACAGATCCTGAAGCTACCGAAGTTTGGGAACCGGAACCTGAGGTGGTTTCTTTTGATGAAAATAACGTACCCTCTGATGCTGTGGTTCTTTTTAATGGAGAAAATCTGGATGCTTGGGAAAGCACAAAAGATTCTGTGGTTAATGCGCCTTGGCAGATCAATAAAGACGGTTCTATGACCGTTGTAGGCGGCACAGGAGATATTCAGACCAAAGAAAGCTTCGGCGATATGCAATTGCACGTTGAGTGGCAAGCGCCGCAAGTTGTAGAGGGTGAAGGTCAAGGCCGTGGAAATAGCGGTATTTTCTTGCAAGGTTTATACGAAGTTCAAGTATTGAATAGCTTTGAAAACCGAACCTATTCAAATGGACAAGCAACTGCGATTTACAAGCAAAGTATTCCGCTAGCTAATGCAACAAAGCCTACTGAAGAATGGCAAGCTTATGATATCATCTATCATCAGCCGGAGTTTGACGCAGATGGAAACAAAACCAAAGCGGCTACAGTAACGGTTTTGCACAACGGAGTGTTAGTACAAGATAATACCGAAATCCAAGGTACTACCGAATACATAGGAAAACCAAAAAATCCGGCGCACGGTGAAGGCCCCATCAAACTTCAAGATCACGGTAATCCTGTAAGTTTTAGAAATATCTGGGTACGCAAGCTGTAGGCTATGCTCCCTAAACGAATTGAAAACCCGTAAGCCTGCTTACGGGTTTTATTTTTGTAGGATAAACTTACACCTCACGAGCAACCCAATAGGTTTTCCTATCTTTGCCGTTTTAAATTAAGTGCATGATTAAATCTATGACTGGCTTTGGGAAATCGGTGACCCAATTGCCCACAAAAAAAATAACGATCGAGATTAAATCTCTTAACAGTAAAAATCAAGATCTAAACGCGAGGATTCCTTCTTTTTACAGAGAGAAAGAACTGGAGCTACGCAACTTGGTTGCTCAGAGACTCGAGCGTGGTAAAATAGACTTTAGTCTTTATGTAGAGCTTAATGGCGAAGAAACCAGCAGCTCGATCAATGCAGATGTGGTTAAACAATATATGAAACAACTGCGTGAGGTTACTCCAGATGCAGCTGATATCGAATTGCTAAAAATCGCTACCCGCCTTCCTGACGCACTTAAAACCGAACGCGATGAGATTGATGACGAGGAGTATAAATCGATTCTTGCTGGTGTAGAAGAAGCGCTTAACGCTATTGACACCTATCGTGTAGACGAAGGCAAGGCGCTTAAAAAAGACTTTGAATTACGCATAAAAAACATCGCGACTAATCTTGATGAAGTGATCACTCTAGATCCTGAGCGTATGACCGGTGTACGCCAGCGCCTAACCAAAGCGGTAAGCGATCTAAAGACTGAAGTTGATGAGAATCGTTTTGAACAAGAACTCACCTACTACCTAGAGAAATACGACATCACCGAAGAAAAAGTACGCCTTAGCAATCACTTAAAATACTTTCAAAAATCTCTAGATTCTGCTGATTCTAATGGTAAAAAGTTGGCTTTTATCAGTCAGGAAATGGGACGAGAGATCAACACCATAGGTTCAAAATCTAATTATGCGCCTATGCAACAGGTTGTGGTGCGCATGAAAGACGAACTAGAAAAGATCAAAGAACAACTTTTAAACGTACTTTAAAATGGCTGATACGGGTAAACTCATCGTTTTTTCTGCGCCTAGCGGAAGTGGCAAAACTACTATCGTAAGATGGCTTCTGGAGAAAAAAGAACTTAATCTAGAGTTTAGTATTTCGGCGGCTTCGCGCGAGCCCAGACCCACTGAAAAAGACGGCGTTGATTATTATTTTCTTTCGCTTAAAGAATTCAAACGCCGCATCAAGGAAGATGAGTTTTTAGAATGGGAAGAAGTCTATCGCGACAACTTCTACGGAACACTAAAAAGCGAAGTAGAGCGCATCTGGAAAGAAGGTAAGCACGTTATTTTTGACATTGATGTTGTGGGCGGTCTAGACATCAAAAAGCTGTATCCTGAGCGAACCTTGGCTGTTTTTGTAAAACCACCAAGTATCGAAGAATTAAAGATCAGATTAAAAAAGCGTAAAACCGAAAGTGAAGACCGTATCAATATGCGTGTTGCCAAGGCCAGTATTGAGCTTGCTACCGCTCCGCAGTTTGACTATATCATAGAGAATAATGATCTGGATACTGCGCTTGCTGAAGCTTACGAACTTGTAACCAAGCACATCAACGCGTAGTATGAAAATCGGGCTTTATTTTGGCACATTCAATCCGGTGCATATAGGGCACCTGATTATCGCAAATCACTTTGCTGAATATAGCGATCTTGACAAGATCTGGATGGTCATTACGCCGCACAACCCGTTTAAGAAAAAAAAGACGTTGCTTGATAATAATCACCGGTACCAATTGGTTCTTGAAGCTGTTGAAGAATACCCAAAGATTGAAGCGAGCACCATAGAATTTAATCTACCCCAACCTAATTATACTTCAAATACACTTGCACATCTACAAGAAAAATACCCACAGCACGAGTTCTGCCTGATTATGGGGGAAGATAATTTGCGCACCTTGCACAAGTGGAAAAACTACGAGGTTATTTTAGAACGTCACGAGATCTATGTCTATCCTCGTATAGGGGAACAAGAGACTAAACCTGATTTGCTTGCTCACCCTAACGTGCACGTGGTTGATGCGCCTGTGGTAGAGATATCTTCAACTGCCATACGCAAAGCGCTCAAAGCCGGTAAAAACTGCCGCCCGCTATTACCGCATTCGGTATGGGTTTATATTGATCAAATGAATTTTTACAGGTAACGATATCAAAAAACTACTTCGTGGGTTTTATACCTTACGGTGGCATCCATAAAAAAAGCTTCAGTTGTACTGAAGCTTTTTGTTTTTTTGAGATCGTATAATGCTTAATCCAAATTTGGAATTCTAAGCATTTGACCCGGATATATCTTGTCTGGATCTTTTAGCATTGGTTTGTTTGCTTCAAAAATCACAGGGTATTTCATAGCGTTTCCGTAGAATTTTTTAGCGATTTTACTCAGTGTATCACCGGAAACTACGGTGTGAAACTGCGCCTCAGGCTCCTTATGCTCTACACTCATTTGATCATCAACTTGAGCGATTCCGTCTACATTACCCACAACAAGTACTACTTTTTCTTTAGTTGCCTGATCTTTTGCTTTACCGATTACCGTTGCGGTTTCTCCGTCAATCTTAATATCTAGCCCTTCAACTTCAAGACCTAAATCTGCAACAGTTTCTTTAAGCGAAGCTTCGGCCTTTTTGGTTGCAGCAGCAGCGGCTGCAGCAGCCTCAGCTTTCTTTTCGGCAGCTTCTTCGGCAGTGCTTTTACCAATACCTATTTTTGCTCCGGCATTTTTAATAAATGAAAATAATCCCATGTTTTTATTCTTAAGTTAGTCTTAGTTTTAAAGATTCAATTTACAAAATACCTATTTAACCCTTTATGTATTGGACTTTAAAACTATGTGAATGTTTTTGCATTAAACTACTATTAAGCAACGCCAAAAAAATCGCCCCGCGAATAACTCAACGGGGCGATCTCAACTAACCAACCAAAAAATATTTATTGCTTATAAGGCTAACGCTTTGATCGCCTTAATATTTTGTTCGATCTCGCTTTGCTTTAATCTGCTCTTTCCTTCCGAGGGCGTTTTGTATTGAATATACCCACGACCTCTAAAACGATACTCACTCCCTGAAGCAGGATGATAAAGCGCTATTGTCGCATCATCAAGTATAGAAAGTTCAAAATACTCGTTAGCAAAATAGTCATAATCTAATGTCAATGTTTTTAAATAGGCATTGTTAACGACATTATTCACTTCATAAATCCCGCTATAATCCCAATATAAATTAGTAGTTGAGTTCCCTCTAGGATCTTGCGAACTTCTAAAATTTACGCCTGAATTTGCCGGTAAGAACTGTAGGTAATTTTCTGCATCAAACGCATTAGAGGTTCCGCTTAGGCTGGTGTGAATCTTTTCCCAAACTGCATATTCCTGCAAAAAAAAATGAATGTTGTCATAAAACAAGCGATCATAATCAAAATTGCTTCGTTGATAGCCTATCAAGACATACGACGTATTAGTATATCGATTATACAGTTCGATCGCATTATTAGAAAGCAGGGAAACTTCAAATGAATAGAAACCATCAATATCGTGACTGATGTCAAGATCGTAGTCAAAAACATCATAATAGCCCACCTCGATACCAAAACCACTGCCCTGATCGCCAATTCCGGCGAGGTTATTATTAGCCATTACGGTTCCGTTGAGGAAAGAAAAGGTGAAGGCCTTATCCATAAAAGGGATGATCCCATTACCTTGTGTTTGATCAATATCTACATACCACAACTCGTAATCCGCTAACACTGAAGATAGCGGCACCACAGGTGTTGCAAGATCGTCCTCGATAAATACATCAGTGTAGCACGAGGTAAATACGCTAAGCATTAAAAAATAGGCACTAAGTAATTTTATCGTTCTCATAATAGTTCGGTTTTAAAGATGAATAAGTTCTGAATACATTCAGATTAACCTTCCCTCAGAAAAATGTCTTTGGGCGATGTCAATTAAAATTCTTAGCGGTGACGTCAGTGCTGTAGAATTGCATTTTAACATATCCAAACCGCGTGCCAAAAAAATACTAAAGTGACTTTCAGCATTTTACGAGCCTTCTAAAATGAGTATCTTTGAAAGAGGCAAAACAGCCCTAAAACTGAGGTTTTATAAGGCTTTACAAATGCCTTCATAAATTGAAAAATAATTCTGTACCTACAGAAAAATAAAATAATATGTCTTTAAAATTTGGTGTTATCGGCGGCGGAAGCTGGGCAACTGCGATCGTAAAAATGCTTACTGAAAACTTAGATGAAGTAGGCTGGTATATGCGCAGTGTATATGCTTTAGAACATCTAAAAAAAGAAAAACATAATCCCAATTATCTAAGCGCTGTAGAGTTTGATACTGCTCATTTAAAACTGAGTAACGACATTAATGAAATCATCGCTTATGCAGATTACCTCATTTTTGCCGTGCCTTCTGCTTTTGTAGGAAAGGAGCTTGAAAAAGTGACCGCAAGTTTTAAGGATAAGATCATTTTTTCAGCCATAAAAGGGATCGTGCCGGAAACTGGTCAGATCGTTGGGGCGCATTTTCATCATAAATATGATATTCCCTTTGAAAACATCGGAGTGATCACCGGTCCTTGTCACGCCGAGGAAGTCGCTTTAGAACGACTATCCTACCTTACCATCGCTTGTGCAGACGAGCAACACGCACAGGTAGTCGCAGATCACCTTAAAAGTTGGTATATCAATACCACGATAAGCGATGACACCATAGGTACAGAATACGCCGCAATGCTTAAAAATATCTACGCCATTGCCGCCGGAATTGCGCACGGCTTGGGATACGGTGATAACTTCCAGAGCGTGTTGATGAGCAATGCCATTAGAGAGATGAAAAAGTTCATCAAGAAAGTGCATAAAATGAAGCGAAACATCAATGATTCGGCGTATTTAGGAGATTTGCTCGTTACGGGTTATTCTGTATTTAGCCGAAATAGAATGTTTGGAAATATGATTGGTAAAGGATATACCGTTAAAAGTGCTCAGATGGAAATGAGTATGGTTGCCGAAGGTTACTATGCTGCCGAAAGTGCTTTTAAGATCAATCAGGAGTTGGGTGCCAAAACCCCGATAATAAATGCTGTTTATAACGTGCTTTATAAAGGAAAAGATCCCAAAAGTACTTTTAAAAAATTAACCGAAAAACTTACTTAGATCATTCGGCTAGAACGCCTTTTTTAAGCATAGAGGGTAAAGGGCCCACCTTACTACCTTGAATACTATTTGCCGGGAAAATGAACTTCTTATCAAAGAGTTTTCCGTCTTTAAAAAAGGTTACCGCAAACTCATTAGTAAGTTTAAGTACGCTATCTTCAACAAACTCGATCTTGGCAAATGCTTTTGCCGGTAAGGTCTGCAACTTGTGTCGCATTTGGCTAGTCGTCTGTTTAGCGCTATAGCCTTTAGATACGATCAAAACCATTTCTAGAGGTTCGCCGGTATCATTAATGAGGTATGCGTTCCAGTCATTGGTGCGATGTGTTTCATTAAACTCTTTTACCGCTGCGATGTACACCCCTTCAACTTCAGGTATTGTGATGTCTTTTTTCATGATTAATCGTCGTTGACCTTCCACATAATCCAAAGCGCAAGAATAGCGATCGCCATAATTCCTAAGAAAATACTACCAATAATGATCTTGATCGCTGCGATCACAAACGTAAGATATGCGACAAGCGCAAGAGCGATTAGAAGTACGGCGATAACTACATATTTTTTCATAGCCTAGATGGATTATAAAGCGCTTTTAAACTGATTTAAGAAGCGTAAGTCATTTTCACTTAACAAACGAATATCTGAGATCTGATGTAATAATAATGCGATACGGTCTATACCCATACCAAAGGCAAAACCGCTATATTCTTTAGAGTCAATACCACAGTTTTCAAGCACATTAGGGTCTACCATTCCGCAGCCCATAATCTCTAACCAACCGGTTCCTTTGGTCATTCTATAATCGGTTTCGGTCTCCAAGCCCCAATACACATCTACTTCGGCACTAGGCTCAGTAAACGGGAAATAAGAAGGTCTTAAACGAATTTTACTCTTCCCAAACATCTCTGTGGTAAAATGCTGAAGCGTTTGCTTAAGGTCTGCAAACGAAACATCTTTGTCGATGTACAAACCTTCAACCTGATGAAAAAAGCAGTGAGAACGCGCTGAAATCGCCTCATTACGAAAAACTCTACCAGGAGAGATCGTGCGTATGGGTGGCTTGTTTGCTTCCATATAACGCACTTGCACAGATGAAGTATGCGTACGCAATAAGACATCAGGATTAGTCTGAATGAAAAACGTATCCTGCATATCACGCGCAGGGTGATGTTCCGGCAGGTTTAATGCGGTAAAATTGTGCCAGTCATCTTCAATTTCCGGTCCTTCTGAAACATCAAAACCTATTCTAGAAAAAATATCAATAATCTGATTCTTGACAATAGAAATGGGGTGGCGTGAACCTAAAGTGATCGCATCTCCAGGTCGTGTAAGATCGCCGTAAACACTTTGCTCTTCAGCCGATTCCAGACCTGATTTTAAGGTGTCAATCTTATCTTGAACCGTGGTTTTTAATTGGTTCATCGTTTGACCAAAAGCTTTCTTTTGCTCGTTAGGAATGTTCTTAAATTCAGAAAAATACTGATTGAAAAGTCCTTTTTTTCCTAAAAATTTAATTCTAAAAGCTTCTACTTCATCAAGCGAACTCGCCGTAAATGCTTCAGCCTCGCTAATAAGCTCCTTAATTTTATCTAACATAATGCTAATTGAATCCCTTTTGGGTTATTGTATACTGCCCACCGGCCTTATCAAAATTTCCCTGAGCAACTGCCATTCTTCAAAAAAAAATGACCAGTGTATCAGAGGCACAAATTTATGAAATATCGGCGGCTTGGGCTTTGTTGTCCCGGTAAATATATTGCAGAATAAAAAATACAGCGGTTCCGCCAAAAATATGCCAGAGCCAGTGTGTTCCCATCCAGAAGAACTCAAAATCCAGACGGTTGTCCAGCACTCTAAACAAAACGGCAAAACCAAAAATCACAAAAGCGGTTAAAGCCGATTTTGCATAGCGCCATTTGGTTTTTATGAGGTAGCCCAAAATTGGGATTAGAATGCTTAGTGCACTGATCAAATACCCGATGCTATGTTCTAAGTGCTTAGGCAGCGGTAAATATCTTAACCCAATAAATGCCAAACCTATGCTTAAAACAAAAATCAAGCGTTTGCCCCAGGTGTCTTGCCATTTAAAAATGAAATAAAGCAAAGCTGCAAAGCTCAGTCCACGAATAGGTACCCAATCCAGCAAAAGCCAAGCTTCTTCGTTGCGCAACCCGTGATAGAGCGTTCCGCCCACGTAGCCAATAAAAATGAACGGCAAGGCGATCATTAAAAACCATTGTTTTTTAGGCTTGCGGTAAATTTTGATCCCAAAATAAACCACGATAAACAAAAAAATAAGATTGCTGTAGGTATTAAACGGCTCTACCGGAAAGCGCCCGGCTATAGTTTCTTTGTAAATAGGTCCCGTATCATTAGGGAACAGCTCTTGTAAAATGCTTAGCAACATAGCCTTAAAACCGCAAAAAAATAGTTTATTGAACGAGTTCTTTCTCTAGAAAATACTGCACGATAGCCTCTTTCATAAGCAAAGATTGCTCACCAGCTTTTAAGGCGGGTAATGGCTCAATCATTTCGTAGTGCGGCCAGCCGTCTTCATCCTGATAATCAAAACGATAATATCCAAAAGGTTCTAACAGTCTGCAAATTGCAATGTGCATCAAATTGATCTTATCATCTTTTTTAAAGCGCTTATCTGGCTTGCCCAATTCTTGCACTCCTATCAGATAAATAATTGCGTCGAGATCTAAGACCTCACCATCAGCAAAACGTGCAGATAGTTTGCTTACCACCTGCTCCCAGCGTTCTTTAAGTTGTTCGTCTCTAGCCATGCCGCAAATATAATCAAGATCAAACAATACCTGTACTAACATAAAGCCAACTCCTAAAAAGATTATTTAGCCCTAAATAGTATCTTTAACCAATGAATTATCTGGATATTATTATCGGAATTTTACTTCTTTTAGGTCTTTTTAAAGGACTTAAAAACGGACTACTCATTGAAGTAGCCTCATTGATCGCTTTAGTTTTAGGAATTTATGGCGCCATCCACTTCTCCTATTATGCGGTAGATTTTTTAACCGAAAAGGTAGATTGGAGTATTCAGGCGATTAACCTTGCAGCATTTGCGGTAACCTTTATCATTATTGTTTTGGTTATTACACTTGCCGGAAGAATTCTAACCAAAGTCGCTTCTTTAGCGATGCTGGGAATCGTAAACCGAATTTTAGGTGCAGCATTCGGTCTTTTAAAATCTGCTTTTATCCTGAGCGTGATTCTGATGTTTTTAGCTGCAATGACCAGTAGTCTTAATCTCATTGATGAGGATACACGAGAATCTTCGGTTCTTTATAGCTTGATCAAACCTATCGCTCCTGCGGTTTTACCAAGTATATTAGAAGAAGTTGATGCCTTCAGAAAACAAGAACAGACCGAAGATCCTGTAGAGCTTCAGTCTGCTTAATACTTTAAGTCTAAAGATATACTGATTAGATAAGGGTCACTTTTCCGCTTGTGATAGAATAAACAGCACCTACGATCTTAATCTCACCATTATCTTCCATCTCTTTTAGAACTTCGCTTTTCTCACGAATACGATCTACCGTAAGTTTTACATTATTAGTCACCACATCAGCAACAAAATTACTGTTCTTCGAGTTGCGTTCGCCGGTGCAGCTTGTAGCTTCCACGGCCGGTTTAATATTGCTTAATAGATGTGTGATGTTACCAAGTTTTACATCATCACACGCTGATTTTACAGCTCCGCAGGCTTCGTGACCTAGAACCATCACCAACTTGCTTCCTGCCACTTTGCACGAGTATTCCATACTTCCCAGAATATCTGCATTTTCAAAATTACCTGCGACACGAGAAACAAAAATATCTCCAACACCTTGATCAAAAACCAATTCTACAGGCACACGTGAATCTATACATCCTAAAACAACGGCTTTAGGCCACTGACCACCGGTAGTATCATTGATCTGGGCGGAAAAGTCACGATCTAACATAGTTTTACTAGTAAATCGCTTATTGCCTTCCATAAGATCATTTAAAACCGAGTCTGCGGTTAAGGTATCCTGAATCTCTTTGGTAATTGCTGAAGTAATCATAATAGTCTTTTTTTAATTTTTCTGCGTTTAAAACCTACTTAACGTAGTGTCTTCAACACTTCTAAAATTCAAAGTTACATCATAGGATCTAAGAAAAATAAATTTTCACAAAACATTGACCCTCACTAACTTTTTAAGACTATGTGCTTAAAGCAGTTGTATATCTGTAGTAGGAATCCAGCCTTCTTTCCCATCTGCCAGTCGAATCATTTGCCAATCGCCTTCGGTCTCTAGTACACGAACTTTGGTTCCCTCGTGTAAGACAAAAGCTTCTTCGCTTGCCATTGAAGGCTCACTTTTAATTTCTGCTTCTGCTGAAAAAACAATAGCAAACTGCTTGTTATTTTCATTCGACTGGGCCTGAAACGCCAATGTAAGACTCAACAATCCCAAAGCCAAAGCCATAAAAGCCGTAGTAAAAAACCCACGTTTTAAAGCCGTTGTTTTTCCGAAGTAATAAATGATAAAACTAACGGCAAAAAGGAGCATACACACCACCGTAACGATCGCCCATCCGTCTAGCGAGAACACGTTGAGCAATTGATTCCACCATTTTTTAAATGTATTTTCGGGCAACGGCGTAATAGCATCAATGGTCATATTTTGAGCAAACTCCAGATTATTTTTAATCTCTTTATCATTAGGCTTAAGGGCCAGCGCTTTCTCATAATTATAAACGCTAGGCGCTATACGATTGAGTTTATAATTGGCATTAGCCAAATTATAATACACAGCCGCCGACTCGTAACCGGCATCAAGAACTTTCTCATAATTCTTGATAGCTTCCTCAAAATTATTTTGAGCATACTGCGAGTTTCCGGTTTCAAAAAGCTGTTGCGGCGTTTGTGCATTTAAGCTCAACGAAGCCATAAACAGCACAAGAACCACAAAACGATAGCTTGATCTTATCATTGTTTTCATAACTGTTTATCTATTTCTGAAATTACACGCGAAGCCTGCTCATAATCGTGTTGCATCGCGTCACTGCTTGAAGGTGTGTAGCGCGCAAATTCGCAGCTTTCTAAAAGCTTGAGGAATGCCGCAGTGGTTTCTACAGTTACGCCACGATCTTGCAGCAATTGGCTGATGCGTTCTTTGCTCATTTCGCTCGTCTGAATATTCAACCGTGCTTTTAAATAATTATGCAAACACTTTTCTAAGGCTAAATAGAAAGCGGTTTGATCGCCCAAACTCTTTTTGGCATCGCCTAAGTATTTACGGGCCAACTTATCGGCCTTGCGTAAGCGATTTCCTTTGATATCATTTTGATAAGCTCTGCGTTTACGACCAAACAAAATCGCTAACGGAATCAACACCACCGGTGTCGCCAGTAAACTCCAGAATGTAGTGGAACCAAAAAACCGGTCTTGATTCATCGACTTTAGCTTTGCGTCAGATTTGATATAAGCAAATTGCTTAGTTTCTTCCACAGGGATTTTACCAGCCTTATCTGATGATGCTAAAGTTGCAGGACCATTTTCTACATCAATCACGATCTCGTCGCTACTCAACGTTTTGTATTGCTCTGTCTCAGGATCAAAATAAGAAAAGCGAATAGGCGGAATAGGATAGCTTCCCTTTTGTTGTGGAACAATTGTATAACGTGCACTGTTAGAACCTGCCATCCCGTTAAGCGAAACACGAACGTCTTGCTCGTTTTCGGGTTCATAAACTTCAAGTGCACTAGGCAATTTAGGCTTCGGTAATGTAAACAGTTTTAAATTCCCATTTCCTTTTGCAGTTAAGGTGAGATCTAATGCCTCTTGCGCGTCTAGTTTCGTTTTACTGGCTGTAACTTCAAAATCAAAATTACCTACAGCTCCTGTAAAACTTTCGGGCTTCCCATCTTCCGGTAAGGATTTTACGTTTACTTTACGGGTTGGCGCCGTAACCGTAATTTTTGCCGGTCTTGTGATGCGCATTCCAAAAATATCTCTACGATTGGTAGGAGCTTCCACATTGATATTTAACGCTAGAGGCTCAATGGTAAGCTCTCCCGTTTTTTGAGGATAAAGCAGCGTTCTTCTTAAGATCACATAGCGATAGGGTTTGCCGTCATAAGAACCATCGTAAACTTTGAATTGCTTTTCATCAATACTCTGACTCCAAAAGTCCGCAAACTTAGGCGCGTCTAGTTCGTTCCAGCCATTTACAGCGGTTTCCCGACTTACATACAGCTTGTATACCACAGTAAATGCCTCATTTAAATAGGGATCGTTTTTAGAAACCTCAGCAACCAGATGCACATTATCTTCTGCAGCAGCAACAGGATCATTAGGATCTTTGGGTTTTTCGACCGCACCGGTCACAGTGATTTCTATAGGAATCGTTTTATATACCGTTCCGTCGATCTCAATTTCTGCCTGACCGATTTTTAAGGTACCGGTAGCATTCGGCTGAAGAAAGTAAGAGAAGGTTTTAGAGAAACTCGCCTTACCGTTAATCCACTGCTTACTAATAGATTGGTTAGGACCACCAACTACCGTAAAACCTTGAAAACTGGGCGGCCTAAAATTGTCTCCGTCTTGATTCATTTCAAAATCAACACGTAAACGTTCATTGACCCCTAGTCGTTGTTTACTAACGACAGCGTCAAATTCTACCTGAGACCATGCACTGAATCCGGCAAATAAAACAATCAGCAAAAATTTTAGCTTCATCTTCATTATAACTTCTGCTTTTTACTGGCTTAAATTACCAGTCTTTATCTGTTTTTACTTTTGCTCCTTTAACCTTTTGAGCATTAATTTTATCCTGAACTTTATTCTCTTCGTTTTTCATCGCTTCGAGCAAACTCTTTACTTGCTGAGGAGATAGTTGTCCCTGACCGGGTTGTGGCTGTTGTTGTTGCTTCTCTTTATCACCATCTTTACCCTGATCTTTTTGATCCCCATCTTTATCCTCGGGCTTGCCTTTATCGTCTTTATTCTGATCGCCCTGATCTTTCTTTTCATCACCCTGATCGTCTTGATCCTTAGGCTTACCGTCGTCGCTTTCTTTATCATCACCTTCACCATCTTGATCTTTTTGATCTTCATTCTGGTCTTGATTCTGATCCTGATTTTCATCATCACCGCCGCCACCGCCGTTTTTCTCTTCTTCCTTTTTAGCAAGTGCTAGGTTATACCGCGTTTCTTCATCGGTTGGATCATTGCGCAACGCATTTTTGTAAGCTTCAACGGCTTTCTTAAAATCCTTTTGCTGATAAAAAGCATTCCCAAGATTGTGAAAGGCTTTATGTTTTTCAGCCTTTGTTTGGGCTACCTCAGCCGCCTGAATATAGCGGTTCATTCCCTCACCATATTTTTTGTTTCGGTAGTAGTTATTCCCCATATTGTATTTGGCCGCCGTATTTGCAGGATCTTTAGCAACTGCTTTTCGGTAGGAAGATTCTGCAGCTGCAAACTCGTTTGAAGCAAACTCATCGTTAGCTTCCGCCACAAAATCCTGTGCTTCTAATATAGCCGGATCGGGTTTTTCGCTTTGCGCAAATACCACACCAGTGACCAAAATAAAGGTCAAGCTCAAAAGATTATTTATATAATTCTTCATCTTTAAAAAGATTAAGATTTAGACTTATTTTCATTGAATAGATTCAGTTTTCTCACCCAAGCGGTTTTACGCTCCAGCAAGAACACATCTATAATTAGCAAGAATAATGCCGCAGCAACAAACCACTGAAACTGGTCTTTAAAATCTGCAAATTGCTTAGCCTCAAATTCTTTTTTATCCATTTGATTTAACGCGGAAGCCATTTTGTCAACCACTTCTTGCGTACTGTTCCCGTTGATGTATTCCCCATCAGCCTCGGCCGCGATCTCCTGAAGCGTTGCCGGATCAAGCTTAGTGATCACCGTCTCTCCATTCTGATCCTTTTTATACGACTGAACAACACCATTTCTTTTAATAGGAATACGATCACCCGCTTCTGAACCTACACCAATGGTAAAAATGCGAATGCCTTGCTCAGTAGCCGATTCTGCAATAGAAGCCACCTCGCCTGCATGATCTTCCCCATCAGAAATAATTACTAAAACTCTATTGGTCTGCTCCTCATCATTATAATAGGTTTTTGCCAACTCGATCGCATCTCTGATCGCTGTTCCTTGGCTCGATAACATATCTGTATTCATCGAATTAAGGAACATTTTTGCGCTGCTGTAATCTGTAGTGATGGGCAACTGTGGATATGCGCTTCCCGCATAAGCAATGATCCCCACGCGGTCACTGCCTAAATTGTTAATGATCTGCGTAACCAGCTGTTTTGCTTTATCGATTCGGCTGGGTGCGATATCTTCAGCATCCATACTTTTAGAAACATCAACCGCAAAAACCACATCAACACCTTCTCGTTTTACCGTTTCTAACTTGGTACCGATTTTTGGATTTACCAAAGCCACGGCCATACAGGCCAAAGCGAGACACAAAACAATTAGCTTCAACACCGGCTTAAACACCGAACGCTGCGGCGTTAATTTCTCTAACAATTCACGGTTGGTCACGAAGCGTTTTTGTGCACTGCGTTTCCAAAGGGTGACTGCAAAGTAAAGCAGTACCACCACAGGAATTACCAGCAATGCCCAAAACCATATTTTTTCTTCTAGTAAATACACAAATTAGTTAATTAGTATTCAATCTATATTTTAAACAAAACTTCTAAACACCGTATACCTCAACAGCAATTCAAACAACAAAAGCAAACCTGCCAGAATAACCAGCGGTCTGAATTTCTCCTCATAATTGGTATACTTAAATTCTTCTACATCTGTTTTTTCAAGCTTGTTGATCTCGGCATAAATCTCCTCTAAAGATTCATTATCGGTCGCTCTAAAATAGAGTCCGCCGGTTTTGTCTGCGATCTCTTGCAGCAAAGTTTCATCAATCTCAACAGGAATGCTTCCGTATTGAAAACTTCCGTCAGGGCGTAAAGCAACGGGAGAAAGTGCTGTCCCATTAGTTCCCAGACCTATCGTGTAGACTTTGATCCCAAATTCTTGAGCCAATTCACTCGCGGTAGTGGGCTCTATAAATCCGGCGTTATTCACACCATCAGTCATTAAAATAATCACTTTGCTTTTTGCCTTACTGTCTTTTAAACGGTTCACTGAAGTCGCCAACCCCATTCCTATTGCCGTACCGCCTTCGATAATGCTGTTGTACTCAATATCGTTGAGCGAACTCAACACAATACTTTTATCGCTGGTAATGGGCGTTCTAGTGTAACTCTCTCCCGCATATTCTACCAGACCGATTCGGTCACTGGGACGATCTGCAATAAACTGCGAAGCCACCTCTTTAAGTGCTTCCAGACGGTTAGGCTTTAAATCACGCGCCAACATACTCGCCGAAACATCAATGGCGATCACAATGTCAATTCCGCGCGTGGTATTTGTTCGCGTAGAAACATCAACATTGCGCGGTCTTGCCAAAGCTGTAATTAAACAGGCCAAAGCCAACAGACGCAGGACGAATAAAGCAGGTCGGAATTTTGCAAGCACACCGCTACCTGCTTTAAAACCCTTTAAACTCGAAAGTTTTACCTGAGCCGTAATTTTATTTCGTTTAAAGAAATACCACACGGCAACCACCGGAAGCAGGAGGAACAACCAGAAAAATTCAGGGCTTTGAAATTCAAAATTACTTAACATCGGTAGGTACAGATTTTTGAAGTTCTACTGAATTTATAATGCGCGCGCTCATCTCTTTTGCATAGGTATCATCCTCACGATGGGCTACTAAAATTTGCTGCAAGACCCCGGGCGCCGTAAATAGAAGCATCTCATATTCTCCTTTACTAAATTCGTCTTTGTTCAAGGTTTCTGGGAAATCTCCTGTTCCGTAAACGCGTAAACCTTCGGTTCCTTCCGGTGTGGTGTACTTTTCGGTTTTTACGATCAGGTTTTTAGCGCCGTTGGCCTCAATCGTACTGATGAATCCTTGTGCCGAAGCTTCTAAATTGGCTTCATTCTTTCCGCCGAAGCGGGTATTATTTACCACCACATAAAAGTCGTCGATCAAGCTTCCGTAGGTAAAGGTGCTCATATCCATCTGTTGCTTGAGCGAATCTGGCAACGCAATCTCATTTCGCTCTAAAACTCTAGGAGTACTGATGATTACCGGCGGATACCCGTATTCACTGCGCACCCAATCGCTTTCAAGCAAATCTTTTGAAGGATGCCCAATAAAATTATCTTTTACAAAATCAAAACCTTTGGTGGCAATCAAAATTCCTGTAGCGATCACTAAAATCCCAAAAACCCCAATGATTGAAGTCAAAATGAGCTTGCGCTTGCGACGCTTTGCCAAGGCTTCACGGTAAGCCGCATCACGCATCAATTCTTCTTCCGTAGGCGGTGGAATCGCTTCTTTAGTCTCTTTTACGATCTCTTCAGCTACAATACGGTCTGCTTCAGCCTGCCCCGCTCCAGGAGACGTACGAGCGAACTTGGTAAGGTCTGCACGCTTTAGGATTTGGTCTAGCTTGAGAATGGTTTCTTTACTCAAATCAATTTTACCTTCCTCTTTTTCGAGCATTAAGCGCTCGATCAATTCTGAAGAAGTACTTTCCATCGAGCGGTCATAAACCTCTTCATCAAGATACCTTCTTACAATATCAGTAAGTTTTGAGTAATATGCTTTAGTCGCGTCACGCTCATCAATGCCGCGCGCCGGTTCTTTGTACTCTTCGTCAAGTTGCTTTAAAGAAAATAGTGCCTGCTCAAACGGCGGAAGCTTTTGTTCTGCTGCTGCTTTTTTACGACTGCGGCGAATGATAAAAAATAAGAATCCACCAATAACGGCGGCAAGCAATAAAAAGTACAGTAAATACTCCCAGAATTTACTAGTTGCGCGCTCAACAGCCACAATATCTTTAATATCGTAAAGGCCTTGTTTTGTGGTGTCGACGACCACATTGTTCACTTCGATCGCAACCGAATCTGTATAAAAAGGTTGTTGGTTGATAGACACCAATTGCCGTGGAATCGTGTACGAGCCGCTATCAAACTGGGTTAGGCCGTAGCGTTTGATCAAGTTCATTTTTGCACCGGCGTACGAAGTGTCAACCTGATAGGCTTCGATCATTTCTAAAGGCTGAAAGGTTTGCCCTTCAGGAAACAGCACCAAATCTGTAGAATCTGCTTCTACTTGAAATTCATAGGTGATTTGCTCACCAATACGAATTGACGTGGTGTCAACCGCTCCTTTAACCTGCTGCGCTTGCACATTCAATGTGGTTAAAAAAGCAATAATCATTGCGAAAGCAAACGCTCTTATGCTATAAAAACTTGATTTAGGAATATGATTATTAAGGTTACTGTTCATTGTTGTGTTATCCTCTTCGTTTAAAATAACCTAGTAATTTTTTGACATAGCTTTCATCGGTACGCACATCGATTACACCGGCACCGCTTCTTGTAAAACTGTCTTTATAATACGCCACACGATCGCGATAATATTTTGAGTAATTGTTGCGCACCTTTTTTGAGGTGGTATTGACCAGCAATAATTCGCCAGTTTCTTCATCTTCCATCTGCACAATTCCCAAACTCGGAATTTCTTCCTCACGCTGATCGTAAATACGTATGCCTGTAATATCGTGACGCTTGGCGGCGATCTTCATTGTGTCCTGATAGTCGTCTGCAATAAAATCTGAAAGAACAAAGACAATGGCTTTTTTCTTCATCACTCCAGAAAGGAATTTCAGAGCTTGTGCCACATCGGTCTTTTTACTTTTCGGTTTGAATTCTAAAAGTTCGCGAATGATGCGCAGTACGTGCGACTTACCTTTTTTAGGTGGAATGTACAATTCGATCCCATCTGAAAATAAAATGAGTCCGATTTTATCATTATTCTGCAAAGCCGAAAATGCTAAGGTTGCGGCAATTTCGGTGACAATTTCAGATTTTAATTGCTGGTCTGTACCAAAGAATTCTGAACCACTCACATCTGCCACGAGCATCATTGTAAGTTCGCGCTCTTCTTCAAAAACCTTTACAAATGGCTCATTGTAACGCGCGGTAACATTCCAGTCTATATTACGCACATCATCACCAAACTGGTATTGACGCACTTCACTAAAGGTCATACCACGCCCTTTAAACGTAGAATGATATTCCCCGCCAAAAATATGATCAGACAATCTTCTGGTCTTGATCTCAATTTTGCGTACTTTTTTTAGAAGTTCTTTAGTGTCCATGAGTAATCAATCAAAAAAGAAAATCAGTAGGCAGTAGTTGCTATTTTTCAAGCAAGAACTGCGAACTGATTTCTAATGCTTAGTTTATGGTACTTCGATCTCGTTTACGATCTTGTTTATAATTTCAACAGTAGTTACGTTTTCGGCTTCCGCTTCATAAGTGATCCCGATACGATGACGCAATACATCGTGCACAACCGCACGCACATCTTCAGGAATCACATAACCGCGACCTTTGATAAACGCATAACATTTTGAAGCAGTTGCTAAGTTGATACTACCCCTTGGAGAAGACCCAAAACTGATCAAAGGTTTTAAATCTGCCAACTTATAATTTTCAGGGTAACGTGTCGCAAAGATGATATCTAGAATATATTTCTCGATCTTCTCATCCATATACACCTCTTTTACAGCTTCCTGCGCACGCAAGATCTGCTCTATAGACACCACCGGATTCACTTTCTCAAAAGAACCTTTTAGATTGGCCCTAATGATGAGTTGTTCTTCGGCATGTTTAGGATAGTCAATTACGGTTTTAAGCATAAAACGGTCAACCTGCGCTTCAGGAAGTGGATACGTTCCTTCTTGTTCCACCGGGTTTTGAGTTGCCATAACCAAGAACGGTCTGTCTAGCTTAAAGGTCTCATCACCAATGGTCACCTGCTTTTCCTGCATCGCTTCAAGCAATGCACTCTGAACTTTGGCCGGCGCACGGTTAATCTCATCTGCAAGGACAAAATTGGCAAAAATAGGACCCTTTTTAATGCTGAAATCATTCAGCTTCATATTGTAGATCAAGGTACCCACAACATCTGCCGGAAGTAAGTCTGGTGTAAACTGAATACGGCTAAAGCTTCCGTGAACTGCCTGAGAGAGCGTATTAATCGCCAAGGTTTTTGCCAATCCCGGCACCCCTTCAAGTAAGATGTGCCCGCGCCCTAAAAGGCCTATAAGCAAGCGTTCTACCATATGCTTTTGCCCTACGATGACTTTGTTCATTTCCATCGTAAGTATTTTTACAAAAGCACTCTCTTTTTCGATCTTTTCGTTAATCGCTCCTATATCAACAGATGCGCTAGTATCTTCCATACTTTTATTTTATGTGCGTTTTATATGACTCTGAGGTCTACAAGGTTATACTTTATTGCTAACCATTTTGTTAAGCAATGGTTAAAATCCCCTGTAAGCACGGCTTATGGAAGGCTTTTAGGGGTAATTCTAATGACGACATTTCACGAGAAATGTTGCAAAAAAAATGCAACCTTTTCAGATTGCTCCTCAAAGATACAGGATTTAGTATTCTTTATCAATAAATGAATCTTGATTAAAGCAGGCATTCAAAAAACATTCTTGTAATTTTCAATTTGTATTACAACCCTAAACTATGACGACTAAAACAGCATTTATTACCGGTGCCACAAGCGGTATCGGAGCAGCAACAGCAACGTATTTTGCAAAAAACGGAATCAATCTTATTCTCTGCGGAAGACGTCAAGAACGCCTTGATGCGCTAAAGGCTGAATTGCAAAATCAAGTAAACGTACACACCTTGACTTTTGATGTGCGAAATAAAAAAGACGTAGCAAATGCGATCAATGGCTTACCGGAAGCTTTTCAGCAAATAGACATTTTGATCAACAACGCGGGTAACGCGCACGGTCTAGACCCCATTCAAGAGGGAAGCACAGAGGATTGGGACGCGATGTTGGACATCAATGTAAAAGGCTTACTCTATGTTACTGATATGATCATCCCAAAAATGATCGCACAAAACAGCGGACACATTATTAACATCGGTTCAACTGCAGGAAAGGAAGTGTACCCCAAAGGCAACGTATATTGCGCTAGTAAACATGCCGTTGACGCTATTAATCAAGGAATGCGTATAGACCTGAATGGCTATAACATACGTGTAGGCGCAGTAAACCCGGGAATGGTTGAGACCGAATTCAGCGAAGTGCGTTTTAAAGGCGACTCAGAAAAAGCAGATAAAGTGTATCAAGGGTTTAAACCTTTACAGGCTGAAGATATCGCAGATATTATTCATTTTGTAGTTACCCGCCCTTACCATGTGAACATTGCAGACCTTGTGGTTATGAGTGTGGACCAAGCATCTTCTACGGTGGTTAATAAGCAATAATTATTATTGTGATTACTATTGTTGACTTGCGAGATAGCACATCACATCTCATTTAAAAATCTAGAAGTTTTTTAAAACGAATGATCGTTCAACTTTAAACAGGTAACCCGTAACTTTATGCTATGATCAACAAACGCCTGCTCATTAAAAACTTACTCGCGCATAATGACGAGAACAGTTTTTATGACAAAAAGCGAAAAGTTGACATCAGCACAAAAGAGGGCAAGGCCAAGTTTTTAAAACACGTATGTGCGCTTTCTAATTCAAACCCCAAAAACAACAGTTATATTGTGATTGGAGTTGAAGATGAAACCAACGAAATCTTAGGCGTTCCGTTTTTTGATGATAGCAAAATTCAAAATTTGGTGAACGCCTATTTGACCAATCCGCCGCTGATTTCTTATGAAAACATTCCGTTTCCGCATTTGCCTTCAGACCAGGTGATTGGTTTGGTCACGATTAGACCCATCAACAAACTCACAGCGCTAAAGAAAAACATCTGGAAATATTGGGGTGGCACTGCCTTTTTTAGAGACGGAAGCATTTCTATGCCTAAAGTCTTTCAAAGTGAGATTTTAGATGTAAATAGCGAGATTGTCGCCACGATCGAAAAACACGCGCACAACAGTATTGAGCTGACTTTAGATGGTGTGATTGATTTTATTAACGTGCGACATGCAGACTTGTTTACGCAGTACAAAGTGTTTAAAGAGCAATTTGTGGTTTGCTGGGCGGGAAATAAAAAAGAGGTTAAGGGCAACACCTATTTTAGTCGTGTGGATATCGAATTGATCAATGAGCAAGTGCGCCTTTTTTATTCGGCTTTGGACGAAGTTTCGATCACGATGACCAGCGATCATTTTACCATTTTAGAATACGTATTGTTAGGGCTTCAAAATGAATACAAATATTACCCGTTAGAAGAATTGACGATCAATTTTAATGAAAATGGTTCGTACACCATTGACAGCAATCTGGTTTTTGAGCCGCCACAATTTGACCGAAAATTACTCTATCACATTTATAACAATAACAATACGATTCTTAAGAAAGTATTGGCTAATAAAGAGCTCAACAAAGGCGAACTTGAAGACCTGTACAATCTGCCGGCAACGTATTTGATTTGCTATCTCAATGGCTTTGAACCGGCGCTTGACAAGCTAGAAAGTATTCGGCCTTATCTTAGAAAATACGGAACCAAACTGTATAACGCATACAAAGAAAACATTCGCATTTTGCGAAAAGTAAAATATAATTCATGACACGTACCCTCGCCATAGGCGACATTCACGGCGGCCTAAGAGCACTTGAACAGATTCTTGAGCGCGCCAAAGTTTCACAAGACGACTTACTTATTTTTTTAGGAGATTATGTTGACGGCTGGAGCGAAAGCGCACAAACAGTTTCTTTTTTAATCGAATTATCCAAAACCCACAACTGCATTTTTATGCGCGGTAACCACGATGATTTGACGTATCAGTGGCTACGGGACAATACTAGAAATGACACTTGGCTCAATCACGGCGGTAGAAGTACACTAAAGTCTTATGAAAACACCTCTCAAGAAACCAAAGAAAAGCATCTAGAATTCTATAAAAACCTCAAAGATTACCATATTGATAAACAAAACCGCATGTTTGTTCACGCAGGTTTTCAAAACCGAAACGGTCCCGAGTTTGAACACTACAGCACGGCTTTTTATTGGGATCGCACCTTTTGGGAGATGGCAGTAAGCCTAGACAAACGCATTAACAAAGAGGACCCGGAATATCCTATGCGGCTGCAATACCACAAAGAGATCTTTATTGGTCACACCCCTGTAACCCGCATCGCCAGAAATGAACCTACACAAATGGCCAATGTTTGGAATGTAGATACAGGAGCCGCCTTTAAAGGAAAGCTTTCGATCATAGATGCTGATACTAAGGAATTCTGGCAAAGTGATCCTGTTTACACCTTATATCCTAATGAAGAAGGCCGAAATGGATAAACCTAGAGCAAACTTTAGAGCATTTAAATCTCGATTATCAAAAAAATAGTTTGAAACAAAATATAGACTTTTGATACTCATAAGCATACAGCTTTATTAAAACCGAAACATCCTATGGGAATATTTGATAAGATTAAAGAAAAACTCAGCCACGAATTTATCGATATCATCGAGTGGCTCGATTATACGCCAGATACCATTGCGCATCGTTTTGAGCGCTATCAAAACGAAATTAAAAACAATGCTAAACTCATCGTACGCGAAGGGCAGACTGCTGTTTTTGTAAACGAAGGCCAACTTGCCGATGTTTTCACGCCTGGAACCTACACCTTAAACACGCAAAACCTTCCTATTCTTACTACACTTAAAGGTTGGAAATACGGTTTTGACAGTCCGTTTAAGGCGGAAGTATATTTTGTAAACACCCATTTATTTACCGACGAAAAATGGGGTACAAAAAACCCAATTACCTTAAGCGACGATCGTTTTGGCCTGGTAGAAATTAGAGCTTTTGGAACCTATGCTTTTAAAATAAGCGACGCCGGAACGTTCATTAAAGACATTGTAGGAACTGATAATAACTTCACCAACTTTGAGATCAACGAGCATCTCAAAAGTCTGATCGCAACGCGATTTACAGACACCGTTGGAGAAGCCAACCTTCCGTTAGAATTGTATGCGGCAAACACTACAGAACTTTCTGAGACGTGTAAAGAAGTGATGCAGCCCGAGTTTACTTCGGTGGGAATTTCGCTTGAAAAATTTTATATCGAAAATGTATCGATGCCTGAAGAGCTCAAAAAAGAGATCTTCGAATACAGCCGTATCGATAAACTTGACCTTGACAAATTAACTAAATTCAAAACTGCAAAAGCTATTGAAGCTGCTGCAAATAACGAAGGAGGTACCGCCGGTGCCGGTATGGGAATGGGAATGGGCTTTGCTCTTGCTCAACAAATGGGAAATGCAATGAGTAAGCCACAAGCTCAGCAACCGCAAGCCGCTGCAACACCTCCTCCAATGCCGGTCGCTACACAGTATTACTATGCACAAAATAATGCGCAGCAGGGACCTGTGAGTTTTGATCAGTTACAGGCACTTTTCGCTTCGCGTACGATCAATAGAAATTCGTTGATCTGGAAACAAGGCATGAGCGAATGGAAAGCACTTCAGGAGATCGAAGAATTGAAACCCTTTTTAGGCGGAAACACACCACCGCCACTTCCGGGTCTATAATTAATTTCAAAGCTGCTTTGACCGAACCTTCCATTCAAAAATCTGAACTCAAAAAAGCCTGTAAAAATTGTGGTGCCGAGCTTAAATACAAGCCAGGCACCACAACGATTACGTGCGAATACTGCGGAAACCAAGAGCAAATCGCACTGGAAACGGATCCTATCAAAGAATTACCGCTTCGGCAATTTCTTCAGGAAAAAGGAGCTCAGGCAAACAGTGAAGAAATAAGCATACTGCATTGTAAAAATTGCGGCGCCAATCAGCACGTTGAAGAGAATTACAAGTCTTTGCATTGCGTGTATTGTGGCACGCCGCTGATCAGAGAAGATGCAAAAACAGAACAGTGGATTCTTCCAGGCGCGGTGTTGCCTTTTCAGCTTACACAACAAGAAGCGATTCTTCGGTTTAAAAAATGGGTAAACGGACCTTGGTGGGCTCCCAACGATTTAAAAAAAGCAACACTAGACCCGCAGTTCACTAAAGGTTTGTATTTACCCTATTGGACGTTTGACGCGCAACTTTATGGTCAATATAGCGGTGCTCGCGGTGATTATTATTACGAAACACAATCCTACAAAGACAGCAAAGGCCGAAGACAAACACGCCGCGTGCGCAAAACTCGTTGGATTCCCATCAGCGGAAACATTAGTGGTTTTGTAGATGACACCCTCATCAACGCCTCAAAGCAACACACCGGCAAAGTACCTCATGGTGTCGCACTGTGGAATTTAGAAAAGCTACAGTCTTTTGAAAGCAGCTTTCTTACTGGCTTTGTTACCGAAAAATATACTATTCCGCTTAAGGATGGACATCTCGAAGCTCAAGAAGAAATGCAGCGCATTGCAGACACTTGGGCGCGTCGCGATATTGGCGGTGACGAGCAACGCGTAAATACGTTAAACATTAATCTGGAAGAAGAAACCTTCAAACATATTTTGCTACCGGTTTATATTTCGGCGTATCGATACAAAGGAAAAGAATACAGCTTCTTTGTAAATGGAGAAAACGGAAGCATCTCGGGTAAACGCCCGTATTCCTTCTGGAAGATTTTCTTTGCGGTATTAGCAGGCATTCTCCTTTTTGGATTGGTGTATTTGTTCAGCAAGTAAATGAGAACACCTTCGTATTGGGCAACATCAATAAAAAAGCCGCTTAGTAGCGGCTTTCTCATATAGTTTATTCTTCTCTTAGCTCTGAAATGACCTGAAGAACATTCTCTAAATAAGTCTTGACATCAGAAGGTAAATCATCATTTATCTCATCAAAAACCCAAGATTTCCTTTCTCCTCCGACGTTTATACTAAAATAATAATCAAAATCTGCATACGTCTGACTTCCAAGTTCTCCTTCAAAATTCAATAGGCTTTCGGGAACCACATAAACATCTTTAGACATTTGAAATTCAGCATTTGACAAAGCCTCTTCTCTAAAAGTTGTGGCATCCCAATTTCCATAATCTGTATCGCTATCAGCATCTGCGTGAATTGAAGATTCATTAATAAGAAAAAGCGACCTGCAGTCCCCTGTACATTGGCCGTATACTTCTCCAAAAATCACAGAATTAGCCTCTACATTTATAGTCCCATCATCATCATCTGAACAACTAAGTGTAGTCAAAGCAATAAGCATAAAAATAATTCTTCTCATAACAGTTTTTTTTTAATGGTTGTTACATAGTAGATGTCAAAAAATCAAAAGGTTGCGTATGATTTCATTTTTTAATTAAAGTAATTCTGCAAGATTCTTTCATCTCAAGCTACAAATCAAATTTAATCCCCTGCGCAAGCGGCAATTCGGTGGTATAATTGATCGTGTTGGTTTGGCGACGCATATAGACCTTCCAGGCATCAGAACCGCTCTCGCGACCACCACCAGTTTCTTTTTCACCACCAAAAGCGCCTCCAATTTCTGCACCGCTGGTACCAATATTTACATTTGCGATTCCGCAGTCACTACCAGCTACACTTAAGAAGCGTTCTGCTTCACGCAAGTTATTGGTCATAATCGCAGAAGACAATCCCTGGCGTACGCCGTTTTGCAGTTCAATCGCATTCTCCACTTCTCCGCTATATTTCATTAAGTAAAGTACCGGAGCAAAAGTCTCGTGCTGTACGATCTCATAGTGATTTTCAGCTTCTGCAATGGCTGGTTTTACGTAGCATCCGCTCTCATAACCTTCACCTTCCAGGACGCCACCTTCCACTAAAATTTTACCACCTTCTTCAACGACTTTAGTCAAAGCATTTTGATAATTTTTCACTGCGTTTTTGTCGATTACCGGTCCCACGTGATTGTTTTCATCCAGCGGATTCCCAATACGCAATTGGCCATATGCATCTACAATTGCATTTTTTACTTTATCATAAATGCTCTCGTGAATGATCAATCTACGGGTTGAAGTACAGCGCTGACCGGCAGTTCCCACCGCACCAAATACCGCACCGATTACCGTCATCTTAAGATCAGAATCCGGAGTAACGATAATCGCGTTGTTTCCACCGAGTTCCAAGAGTGATTTCCCTAAGCGAGCACCCACGGTTTGCGCTACTTGTTTTCCCATTCGGGTAGAACCAGTGGCCGAAACCAGCGGTACACGCTCATCTTTAGTCATTAATTCGCCTACAGTATAATCGCCGTTGATCAAGCACGAAATTCCTTCAGGCAGATTATTGTTAGCAAACACACGTGCTGCGATTTTTTGACAAGCAATCCCCGTAAGCGGTGTTTTCTCTGAAGGTTTCCAGATACATACATCACCACAAACCCAAGCCAATGCTGTGTTCCAGCTCCATACCGCAACCGGAAAATTAAATGCTGAAATAATCCCTACAATCCCTAAAGGATGGTACTGCTCATACATACGATGCCCGGGACGCTCAGAATGCATCGTCAAACCATGCAACTGACGTGAAAGCCCTACTGCAAAGTCGCAGATATCTATCATCTCCTGTACTTCGCCCAGACCTTCTTGATAGCTTTTACCCATCTCGTAAGAAACGAGTTTTCCCAACGGCTCTTTAAGTCGACGCAACTCTTCATTAAACTGGCGCACCACTTCACCACGTTGAGGTGCCGGCATCACACGCCATACTTTAAATGCTTCAGCGGCAGTTTGCACCACTTGCTCATATTCTTCCGGAGTGGTTTGCGTCACTGATGCAATGTTTTTTCCGTCAACGGGAGAAACGGAAGTAATCAATTTACCCGAATTACTCGTTTGTAAACCTGTTGAAGTTCCTGCATTTTCAGAAGTGATCTCTAATGCTTTTAGCGTTTCAGCTATTGTTGCGTTATCAGTGGTTTGAGCCATTATATTGTAGTTTTCTTATAATTTATGTTTGTATTCTTCGAAGTTAATAAATATCAACCTCTATTTAAAGTGAAAATTAGAAGATTAGCAAACTAAAAATGCGCCTAAAACAGCGCATTTTTAAATCATGTAACATTCCTACTATTCTACAAATCGAGCATCAGCCTCCATCACCGTACCGCACTTATAGCAGGTACGTAATTCTTCGCTTCCATAGAATACTTTAAAGTGTTTCAAAAAGTCTTTCTCGATATCATTCAGCGGAAAATAAACCTCATAGAGTTTGTGATTGCAATTATCACAAAACCATAATAAACCGTCTTTTCCGTCAAGATCTGCGCGTTTTCGTTCAACAACAAGACCTATAGAGCCTGCTTTACGCACCGGAGAATGCGGCACTTTTGCCGGATGCAAATACATATCGCCGGGACCTAATTGCATCGTTCGCTTTTCGCCTTCGTCTTGCACGTGCACTTCGATTTCACCTTCTAGTTGATAAAACAACTCTTCGGTCTCATTATAATGATAATCCTTTCGGGCATTAGGTCCCGCAACCACCATAACGATATAATCATCTGCGTCTTTATATAAATTTTTATTCCCAACCGGTGGTTTTAATAAATCCCGGTTTTCTTCAACCCATTGGGTTAAGTTAAAAGGTTTTGCAATAGCCATAATCTCGTATTTAGGCTAAAATTACAACATAATAAAGTGGGATAAAACAATAGCGACACAGAGTTTCTCAAAGGTTTTTCTGTATTTTAGAAGCTTAAAACTCAATTTTTATGAAGTCATTGCTACCTGTTTTATTGCTAAGTTTTTTGTGTTTCGCTTGTAAACAAGAAAACGCGCCTCAAACAACTGTTGAACCAACTCCCCAACAACAAGAATTTGCCATTATCATACACGGCGGAGCAGGCACGATTCTTAAAAAGAATATGACTGATTCTATGGAACAGGCTTATAAAGCTAAGCTTACTGAGGCCATCAAAACTGGCTATGAGATCCTTAAAAATGGTGGAAACAGTCTTGAAGCGGTACAACGCACTATAAATGTGATGGAAGATTCTCCGCTGTTCAATTCGGCTAAAGGTGCGGTGTTTACTCACGATGGTAAAAATGAACTAGACGCTTCTATTATGGATGGTGCGACTCTAAATGCGGGTGCGGTTGCCGGCGTTACCACAGTGAGAAACCCGATCAATCTAGCCTACGAGGTGATGACAAATTCTGAACATGTGATGCTTAGCGGCAAAGGCGCAGAAACTTTTGCTAAAGAAAAAGGCATTGAACTCGTTGACCCGTCTTACTTTTTTACTCAGAATAGATACGATGCACTGCAACGTGCGCTTGATCGCGAAAAGCAAGATTCTGTAAGCAAAGCAACTGCTTTTTATGATCCTTATATTAAGGATGAAAAATTTGGTACTGTTGGCTGCGTAGCATTAGATAAAAACGGAAATATTGCCGCAGGAACTTCGACCGGAGGGATGAGCAACAAGCGTTATAACCGCATCGGTGATTCGCCAATCATTGGCTCCGGGACGTATGCAAATAATGCAACGTGCGGCGTGTCTTCAACCGGCTGGGGAGAGTATTTCATCCGTGGTCAGGTGGCTTACGATATCAGCGCGCAAATGGAATATGCTGAAAAAAGTCTGTCTGAAGCTACAGCAAATGTAATTCAAGAAAAGTTGACCAAACTTGGTGGTACCGGCGGAATTGTCGCACTAGATCACTACGGAAACCCTTCGATGGAATTTAATACCGAAGGAATGTATCGAGCTTATATGAATGACCAAGGCGAATTGACTCTTGGTATTTATAAAGAAAACGAAAACTAGTCCTCGTGGAGCTCACAGAAGATCAATCGTATTACGCGGTAATTTTTACATCAATTCAAGCTGAAAATACTTCCGGCTACGCCGAAACGGCTGCCAAAATGGAAACCCTTGCACAAAAGCAACCGGGTTATCTAGGAATGGAACACGCCCGAAGCGAACTTGGGATTACCATATCCTATTGGAAAACCGAAGCCGCCATCGCCGGTTGGAAAAATCAAGTAGATCATCTCGTAGCGCAAAAAACCGGAAAAGCCAAGTGGTACTCAAAATATTCGGTACGCGTGTGTAAAGTAGAACGTGAATATCATTTTAATACGGAAAACTAAGGTAGTAACCTACCTCAACTATTTAATCATGAAAAAACCCTTAAGTAAAAACTTAAGGGTTTTTCAGTAAGTAATTCTCGCGAGGAGAAAAGCGAAACAGCAGGCCCCCACCTGCTGCATCTAACATAACAAAACCAACTTAAAGCTGTAAATTTTGTAAATATGTTGTGTGTCGTAATTGATTTTGCGACCTGTTGGGTCAGGTCATTGGGGGATTTAAGATTTGGGGGTTAAACTGCTTAAAATTATAAGCGTTTTATTTTGTGATGAAAATTTGAGTAAAGAATGCAATACCTTTTTCATTCTTCACAACCGAAAGACCGCTATGGGTAAAGTTACCTTCAATCGCTTCTTTATGGCTTTCACTCTTCAACCAAGCAGCAACTACTTCTTGTGCGCTACGGTATCCGTAAGCTACATTTTCACTTACACGTGCTGCACCCTTTGCTTTTAAATAATCTGAACGTTGAAAGAAATTATCATGGCTGATCTCATTTTTAGTAGCCATATACTTTGAATGCTCAATCGCCTTCACTTTAGAATCGTTGTTAAAGGCTAATTCAGAAAGGCCAATGCTTGAGCGGTGTTTGTTTACTTCCACAAGAATTTCTTGTGCAAAAGCGTCTTCAACAGTTAGATCTGCAGAAACTTCTAATGTTGCTTCATCATTAGTAGTCATTAGCTCTTCATCTTGTGAACAGCTGGTAAGGAAAATGGCAAAAGTAATCGCCAACAAGTTGGTTGTAAAAGTTCTCATGATTTGGGGTTTATGAGTTATGTTGGCACAAACATAAGTAGGATTTTTTGTTCCTACAACACTTCAACCATTATTTTGTGTATTTCATCGATGATTTGTCTAATTTTAACAAATTTAAACTAAAATTTAACACTTTACAGCGCTCTAAAATGCACTTTATCGATGTTTTGTAAATGTACTTTATCGATTACCAACGCAAAACTATGCATTTCATCGATAATTAAATGTACTTCTTCGTTGTTTGTTTTATCAACTCTTATTTTGTAAGACAAATTGAGTCGCATTTGGATATAAATTTTATACAAGTACAATAAAACAAGACCTTTAGCAACGCTCTTCTTGCTAATGCGCTAGTAAAATCTGTAAACAATTACAGTACTTCCACGATAAATACAGTAATTTTCAGTTCTTAAAGTATTCTGATACTTCTTCCTATGAAAACCACTAAATTTCTCTATATCGCTCTCGTCTTTATTTCTGTACTTTCTTGTACAAAAACAAAACCTGAGCCGGATAATATTTTTCGTTTCAAAGAATATATCGCCTTCAATACGTTTGGCGAGGTTTCTATTGCCTCACCCATTCGCGTGGTTCTGGCTCAGCCCACTGATCAGTACCAAAACAATCAAGAAATTCCGTCAGAGTATCTGGTAATCAATCCTAAGACTGAAGGTTCCTTTTATATAGAAAATGGCTCAACCCTGCTTTTTAAGCCCCAAGAACCTTTGCGCCCAGACACAGAATACTCCGTAACACTTAAATTGAGTCGGTTTTTTGAAGACATAGATCCCGAATACAAAAATTACACGTTTGGGTTTAAAACCATCACCCCTAATTTTAAGCTGAACTTAGGCAATCTTCAGTCGTATTCTAAAGAATGGCAGTACCTCACGGGCTCTGTAGAAACCTCAGATCAGGTTGATGCTACACTAGCCAGTCAACTCGTGCGCGCTTCCCAAGAAGGAAAAAATCTGCACATTGACTGGCCGAATGAGCAACAAAACGGCACCTTTTTTAATTTTACTATAGACAGTATCCACCGCAAAAAAGAGAATTCTCAAATACGCATAGCTTGGGATGGTGAACCTATTGAAAGTGCTACGCAAGGTCAAAGTACCTTAAATATTCCCGGCCAAGCTCAATTTACTGTGGTCGATGTAGTAAGTGCTTTAAGTCCGGAAAGTGCAATAAGTGTTAATTTTTCTGATCCGCTGATGATGGAACAGAACTTTGAAGGACTTGTTCAATTAGACAGTTTGACAAATTTGCGCTACGAAGTACAGGGTAATGTGCTCAATATTTATCCCAAGCAACCGGTTTCTGGCACGTTAGACCTCACGCTAAACAAAGGGATTAAAAATGCTGAAGGCGTGGCACTACCCGCTACGTATGCTCAAAAAATATCTTTTCAGCAACTTAAACCTCAAGTACGCTTACTCTCTAAAGGAAGCATTTTACCCGCTTCGATGAAAACACCACTTTACTTTGAGGCAGTAAATTTATCTGCGGTTGACGTGCGTGTGATCAAAGTTTTTGAAGATAATATGCTTCAGTATTTACAGGAGTCAAATCTGAACAGCACTTCGACTTATGATTTACAGCGCGTAGGAAGACGCGTCGCTAAAAAAACCATTCCTCTAATCAATAACAGCATTGGCCAAACCGGATTATGGAAAGCCTATGCCGTAGATCTTTCAGAATTATTTAAAGCAGATCCCGGGGCTATGTATCGGGTTGAATTCAGTTTTGATCAAAAATACAGCCTGTACCCGTGTAGCGATGACGCTGAAGAAATTACCAGAAGTAAAGAAGACATCTACCTTGAAGAATCTTACGAAGATTATTACAAGACCAATCTAGATAACGAGGAAGAAGAAAGAGAAGAGCGTTATTGGGATAACGAATTGTATTCTTGGCGAAATAGAGTGTACAATTGGGAAGAAGAGGACAACCCTTGCCACCCGGCTTATTACAACGAAGAGCGGTTTGCACAGACTAATATTATAGGTTCTGATCTTGGTTTGATCGTAAAAGAAAGCGACAACGGCTCTTATGATTTTGTGACCAGTAACCTCCTGACCGCCGCTCCGGAAATAGGGGTAGACATCAGAATATACAACTATCAACAGCAACTTATTAAAAATCTAAAAACAGATTTAAAAGGTTTTGCTTCATTTAAAAGTGATAAGAATGCAGCCTTTGTGGTCGCACAACAACGCAACAATTTTGCTTATGCCAAGTTAGATGATGGGAATGCGCTATCGCTAAGTAATTTTAATATTGCCGGAACACAACTGCAAAAAGGTCTGCGCGGTTTTATATATACTGAACGCGGCGTACATCGCCCAGGAGACAGCATTCATCTTAGCTTTGTTCTCAACGACCTCGCCAACCCATTACCTAAAGAACACCCTGTAAAACTCGAGGTGACAGATGCCCGAGGAAAACTAGTGCAGCGCACCTTGTTGAGTTCAACGCTGACTAATAAAAATGTTTCCGGCGGAAGCAGCCACGGATTTTATTATTTTCCAATCCCAACTCAAAGCACTGATCCTACAGGAAATTGGCACGCGACCATAAGCGTGGGAGGAGTTCAATTTTCAAAAACCCTACGCATTGCTACAGTAAAACCCAACCGATTAAAAATCGCTCTTGATTTTAATTCTGAAATACTATCGACTAAAGAACCACTTACCGGAAGCATTTCTGCCCAATGGCTTCATGGCGCCGCAGCCCGAAACTTAAAAGCTGAGCTAACTACGACCTTAACAGCTACCGAAGCTTCCTTTAAAAATTATGAGCAGTATCGTTTTATAGATCCTGTGCGAAAGTTTTCTGAAGTAGAGTTACCGCTGCTTAAAGACAAAACGCTAGATGCCAATGGTAAACTTAACTTCAATCAAAAAATTGAATTGAGTAACAAAGCTCCGGGAATGCTAAAAGCCAACTTTTTGACCAAGGTCTTTGAAGGAGGTGGCGATTTTTCGGTAGATGTTTTTTCTAAAACGATCGCTCCATACACCCATTTTGTAGGGCTTAAAGCACCTGAGCCTCAAAAATATGATGCTTATTTTACAGATGAAGACATTCAATTTGATCTCGTAAACCTTACTGAAACCGGCAAACCTTCCCCTAATCGCAGCCTGCAGGTTCAACTGTTTAAAATGGAATGGCGCTGGTGGTACAGTCGCGGCTACGATAATCTATCGCGGTATGACAATACTTCGGTGTATAAACCTGTTCAAGATTTTGAAGTAACCACTAACGCTAAAGGAAAAGCCACAGCAAAGATCAATGTTCCCGAGAAAGATGGTGGCCGTTATTTACTGCGTGTGATAGATAAAGAATCCGGGCATGCTACCGGACTCATCACCTATTTTTACCGTAATTGGAGCAATGCACCTTCGGCAAATGCCGAAAGCGCAAAAATGCTGATCTTCAATGCAGATAAAGAACAGTACACTGTAGGCGAAGAAGCCGTGATAAAATTTCCTTCCGCAGAAGCCGGAAACGCATTGGTAAGTTTAGAAAATGGTACTGAAGTTCTTTCAAAACAATGGGTAAAAACCACCAAAGAAGAAACGGTAGTACGCATCCCGATCACCAAGGCGATGGCTCCAAATGTTTACGTACACATCAGCCTGCTGCAACCACACGCACAAACATTGAATGACAGGCCCATACGCCTTTATGGCGTCATTCCGCTATTAGTAGAAGATCCGCAAACTGTATTGCGACCTCAACTTAGCATGCCGCAAGAATTAAAACCCGAAACCGATTATACCATCAAAGTCAGCGAAGCGTCAAATAAAGAGATGACTTATACTTTGGCCGTGGTTGACGAGGGATTGCTTGATTTAACACGCTTTGCAACACCTGATATTCACAAAGCATTTTATGCCCGCCAGGCTTTAGGGGTTAAAACATTTGATATTTATGATTATGTTATTGGCGCTTACTCGGGAAGTGTTGATAATATTTATGCCATAGGTGGTGGTGATATGGCCGCAGGTGCTAAAAACCGAAAAGCACAGCGTTTTAAACCGGTAGTACAATTTTTAGGCCCGTTTCATTTAGAAGCAGGCAAGACCGCCTCTCATAAATTGCATATGCCTAATTATGTGGGCTCGGTACGCACGATGTTAATTGCAGGAGATAACACCACCGGCGCCTATGGAACCACCGAAAAAACAACTCCGGTGCGTAAACCTCTAATGGTTTTAGCGTCTATTCCTCGCAGATTGGCTCCCGGAGAACAACTCACATTGCCCGTCACGGTTTTTGCAATGGACGATAAAGTGAAGCAAGCTACCATAACCGTCAAAAGCAGCAGCGCCCTCAAAGCAATTGGCAGTAAATCGAAAACAATCACGTTTAGCCAGCCCGGCGAAACTATGGTGAATTTTGAGTTTGAGGTACTTGAAGCCCAAGCACCTCAGCGTTTTGAGATCGTCGCAAAAGGAGGCGGTGAACAGGCCAGTTATGAGGTGACTCTTGATGTAGAAAACCCAAACCCTATTTCACAGAAAGCGACCTATTATACGCTGGAGCCCGATGCCAAATTGTCTGTAGATTTTACGCCCTTTGGTGTTGCTGGAAGCAATGGTGCAACCCTAGAGTTCTCTACCTTACCTCAAATAGACTTTACCAAACGTCTTCAATATTTGATAGATTACCCTTATGGTTGTGCTGAACAAACAACCTCAAGTGGCTTCCCGCAGCTGTATCTTGCATCGATCTTTGATTTAGAAACCTCTCAAAATCAAGAAACCGTGAAAAATATCAAAGCGACGTTAGATCGTCTTGGTATGCTGCAAAATCCATCAGGTGGTGTAAGCTACTGGCCGGGTGAACGAGAGTCTGATGCCTGGGCTACCAGTTATGCCGGTCATTTTATTTTAGAAGCCCAAAAGCAAGGATATGCTCCGCCTATAACCTTTCTTTCTAACTGGCTGAACTATCAGAAAAATGCAGCTAAACAATGGCGCAATGTTGCTACCGCATACAACAGCAGCTTGACTCAAGCATACCGACTTTACACCTTAGCTCTAGCCGGGCAGCCGGAATTGGCTGCGATGAACCGCTTGCGAGAATCGGGTGAATTGAACAATGATTCCAGATGGCGCTTGGCAGCTGCCTATGCGTTAGCTGGTAAAAAACAAGTGGCACAAGAACTCGTTAATAACGCATCTTTAGATTTTGCTACAAAAAGAGAACTTCAGTACACTTATGGTTCTGTCTTAAGAAATAAAGCGATGGCTTTAGAAACAATGGTTTTACTGAATGACACCAGACAAAATGAATTGGCTAACAGTATTGCTAAAGAACTAAACGCCGCCACTTGGCACAGCACACAAACTACGGCCTTTGCGTTATTGAGTTTGTCTAAGATGTTAATCGCCAACGGCGGAAAAACCATTAACCTAACGGCAGCAGATCAAACCTTAAGTTCCGCTAAAGGATTTGCTCGAAAAGCACTAAAGGTTACTGAAGGAAAGAATACCCTGACTATTAAAAACAAAGAAAGCAATCGTGTCTATGTAAGCTTGATTCAACAGGGGCAATTACCTTTAGGCAAGGAGCTAGCAAGCCAAAACAACTTGATTCTAAACACACAATTCTTAGACGGAAACGGCAAGAAAATAGACGTCAGCAATCTGCGACAAGCCACCGGGATAACCGCAAAGATCACGGTGACCAATCCTACGTTAAACGCCGTTGATAATGTGGCTTTATCTCAAATTTTTCCGAGTGGATGGGAAATTGTAAATACTAGTTTTACCAGTCTAAATGGTGGCGCTAGTGGTCAAGCACGCTATAAGGATATTAGAGATGATCGGGTGAATTTTTATTTTGATCTAAAGCCTAAAGCAACGCGCACCTTTACGGTAGACCTCAATGCTTCCTTCTTAGGAACCTATTACCTTCCGGGTACTCAAGTAGAGGCGATGTACGATCGGGATTATTTTGCACGTTCAAAAGGACAATGGGTTGAAGTAAAACAATAAGAGTCGGTTTGAAGTTCAAAAGCCTTCGCGGTAACCTCTACGCTTGGTGCAACAAGTATAAAATTGCGCTAGCGGTGCTTTTAGTTGTTTTTATCCTGTGGTTATTTGCGTTACCCAAACCTCTTTTTAATACCCCAACGGCCACGGTGGTTACCAGCACCGAAGGCCAACTTATGGGTGCGCGTATTGCCCAAGATGGACAATGGAGATTTCCGCCGATTGATGATGTTCCTCCTCGTTTTGAGACTTGTATTTTAAATTTTGAGGACGCCTATTTTTATGAGCACCCCGGATTTAATGCTGTTTCCATGGCTAAAGCTTTTTGGCAAAACCTAACCACTTCTAAAAGACGTGGAGGAAGCACCATTACCCAACAGGTCATACGGCTTTCCCGCAACAATCCTGACCGCACATATTTTGAAAAACTTCTTGAAACCTTTCTTGCTACACGTTTAGAGGCAGTTTACTCTAAAAAAGAAATTTTAAATTTTTACGCTTCCCAAGCTCCTTTTGGTGGTAATGTCGTGGGCCTGCAAAGTGCCAGTTGGCGGTATTTTGGTATTGAGCCTAACGAGCTCAGCTGGGGCCAGGCAGCGGCACTCGCGGTGCTTCCCAATGCTCCTGCGCTTGTATTCCCTGGAAAAAACGAATTGATTTTTGAAGCTAAGCGAAATCGCCTCTTAAAAAAACTACACAAAGAAGGCATTATTGACGCAACCACTTACGAGTTGGCTATTGCAGAAAGTCTTCCGGGGAAACCTTTAGAGCTTCCGGATATCGCCTCGCATTTCACCGAAAGACTGGCCCGGGAACATCAAGGCGAGCGCATCAACAGCACGTTGCAATTCAATCTTCAAAAACGCGTGAATCAAATCACCGAAGAAGCCCATTATAGATTGAATCAAAATCAAATACACAATTTAGCGGTTCTGATTCTTGACGTAAATACCAGAGAAGTGTTGAGTTATGTTGGCAATGCTCCTACCACTAAAGAACACGCAAACTATGTAGATATCATCAGCAGCAATCGCAGCACCGGCAGTACGTTAAAGCCCTTTTTATATGCGGCTTTGATGGGGGAAGGTCAATTGTTGCCTCATAGCTTGGTCGCTGATGTTCCCACGAGTATCAACGGATACAATCCGCAAAATTTTGACCAGAGTTATCAAGGTGCTGTGCCTGCCTCTCAAGCTTTGGCGCGCTCACTCAATGTTCCCGCTGTAACGCTTCTTCAGGAATACGGCCTCCAAAAATTTTACAATAAGCTTCATCAACTGCATTTTAAAACCATCAAGCGACCGGCAGATTATTATGGATTATCCTTGATTCTTGGCGGTGCCGAAAGCAATCTTTGGGACCTTACCAATGCTTACGCCGGATTAGCAGCAACACTCAATCACTTCAATAATACTTCGAGCGAATATCCGCAGCAGGCATTTCAAGAGCCTGTGTACATTCAAGATTCAAATTATAATTATGGCGAAAAAATGCCAAATCCCGAAGTGCTTGATGCGGGAGCGATATACAAAAGTTTAGAAGCTTTAAAAGAAGTGAACCGCCCTCAAGGCTCAGAAAACTGGGAGTTTTTTACCGATGCGCAACCGCTAGCCTGGAAAACCGGAACCAGCTATGGATTTAAAGATGCCTGGGCAGTAGGGGTGACTCCAAAATATGCTATTGGGGTTTGGGTAGGTAATGCAGACGGAGAAGGCAGACCGGGAATCACCGGCATCGAAGCAGCAGCGCCTATTCTTTTTGACGTGCTCAACCTTTTGCCTAGTGCTTCTTGGTTTGAAACACCTTATGACGAACTTGTAGAAGCTTCAGTTTGCACGCAAAGCGGCAATCTTGCCGGGTTATATTGCCCAGAAATCATAACAGAATGGATTCCTAAAAATGGGATGCGCACAACGGCCTGCTCCTACCATAAGCAAGTAATTTTAAATGAAGCGCGTAGTTTACAAGTCAACGCGAACTGTTACCCCATAGGAAAACTCATTGCAGAACCCTGGTTTGATCTCCCAACCGTTTGGGAATATTATTACGCACCGCTACATCCAGAATATAAAACTCTGCCTCCTTTTGCACCAGGGTGCTCCCCAGAAGAACAAACTGTGATGGCTTTTATTTTCCCTAAAAAAAGAGAGCAAATTTTACTTCCGAAGGATTTCAGCGGCACACAAGAAGTAGTTTTCAAACTTGCACATCGTGATCCTGACATTACCGTTTATTGGTATTTAGATGGCATTTATGTGGGGTCTACAACTACATTTCACGAGCTTTCAATGGCTTTAAAGCCCGGAAAATACACGATTTCGGCAACCGACGCACAGGGCAACACGCAGGCGCAAACGTTAGAAATAAGGCCTGCCTAGTTTTAACTTTTCTCTTAACAAAATTTTATAGTACGCTTGGTTCGGTATTTTCCGAACCAATACTAATTTTGCTCGTTCAAATGATCAAGATATGGAGTTGGAAGCGCTGAATGAAGAAAAACAACTGTTGATAGAACGCCTAGGTGTTCACATAGAGAAAAAGGATAATATACCGCCACTTGCTGCGCGTATTGTTTCGACTTTGATCCTAACCGGAAAAAAAGGCTGCACTTTTGAAGAATTAGTCACCAATCTTCAAGCCAGTAAGAGCACGGTTTCTACCCATCTTAACAACCTTCAGCATTTAAAAACCATCACCTATTACACAGTTTGTGGAGATCGCAAGAAGTATTTCATCATGAACCCGAACAGTATGATCATTCATATGGGGGAAATGCTAGATACTTGGGAGAAAGAAAAGCATCTTCATATCGCAATAATGAATTATAAAGAGAAGATAAATCAAGTAGATCCTGAAAACATCGATTTGCATTTTGACCTCGAGTTTCATTTGGATTACCTCAACTATCTGGAGCAAGCTAGTGAATCCTTAAAACGCATACGCGAAAGACTTTTAGAAAAGAACAAACAATAAATAAATCCTCAACCATGAAAAAAAGAATATTTAATTATCTCATTCCCGCCCTACTGGGAGTTCTTGTTACTACCTCCTGTGGAGAAGACAAGTCATCTGGTGAGGCTCAGGCGCAAGCACAACAAGCGCAAAAATTACCTGTAATTAGTATCCCACAACAAACGCTTACCGGTTACAGTTCATACCCTGCCAGTATTGAAGGTATCGTAAACAGCGGCGTGCGCGCTAAAATACAAGGTTATATTTCTAATGTACTTGTTGATGAAGGAGCAAAGGTTCGTAAAGGTCAGGCACTCTTTAAACTAGAGACTCAATCTTTGAGCCAGGATGCTAATGCTGCACGAGCCAATGTAAATGCTGCTCAGGTTGAAGTTGACAAGCTGAAACCTCTTGTAGATAAAGGTATCATCAGTAATGTGCAATTAGAAACTGCTAAAGCTCAACTAGAGCAGGCTAAAAGTAATTATGAAAGTATCGCAGCAAACATTAGCTATGCTACTGTAAAAAGTCCGGTAGACGGTTATGTTGGAGCGATACCGTATCGCGAAGGAGCATTGGTAGGACCTACTGATACTACACCACTTACCACAGTTGCTGATATTGAGCAGGTATATGCTTTCTTCTCAATGAATGAGTCTGAATATTTAAACTTTATTCAGAAAACTGAAGGTGCCTCACTTCAGGAAAAAATTGAAAATTTCCCGGAAGTTACTCTGGTTCTTGCCAATGGTAAAGAATATGAGCAAAAAGGAAAGATTCAGACGGTTACGGCGCAAGTAGATCGTACTACCGGTACGGTTAGCTTTAGAGCTATTTTTGACAACCCTAACCAACTTATCACTAACGGTAACAGCGGAACCTTAAAAATTCCTATTGAATATAAAGATGTACCTGTAGTACCGCTAAACTCTACTTTTGAGCAACAAGGTAAAATCATTGCTTACAAAGTTAGCGATGACAACAAAGCCCAGACAGCTGAAATAATTACGCGTGCTACCATCGGAAATTTATATGTGGTTGAATCTGGTGTACAAGCCGGAGATAAAATTATTGCGAAAGGGGCTAACAAAGTACGTCCCGGCACGGCACTAGAACCTCAAGAAGTTCCTTTTGACAGTATTGCCAAACCTGTGGAGAAATTATTTCAATAAAAAGAAGCTGAAATCATGTTAAAAACATTCATAGAAAGACCTGTACTTTCTACCGTAATCTCTATTATCATAGTGATTCTGGGAGTACTAGGACTTACCTCATTACCGGTAGAACAATATCCTGATATTGCTCCGCCTACCGTTCAGGTGACTGCTACCTATACCGGTGCCAGTGCCGAAACCATTCTAGAAAGTGTGATCATCCCTATTGAAGAACAAATCAACGGGGTTGAAGGAATGGACTATATTACTTCTACTGCAACCAATAATGGTACTGCTGAAATCACGGTATATTTTGATCAGGACACAGACCCAGATATTGATGCGGTAAACGTTCAAAACCGTGTGGCACTTGCTAGTCCGCTTCTACCGCAAGAGGTAACACAAGCGGGTGTTGTTACTCAAAAACGCCAGACAGGATCATTGATGTTTATGTCTATGTATTCAACAAATCCTGAATACGACGCGACCTTTATCAACAACTACCTTAACATTAACGTAGTGCCTGCCTTTAAGCGTATTAATGGTGTGGGTGATGTTAACGTATTCTCGCAGCAAGATTATGCAATGCGTATTTGGTTAAAGCCAGATCGTTTGAAAGCTTATAATCTCGTACCTGCCGATGTTACTGCAGCACTTAACGAGCAAAGTTTAGAAGCAGCTGCCGGTACCTTGGGACAAAACAATGGGGAAACTTTTTCATATACCATTAAATATCCAGGGCGCTATAAAGAAGAAGGTCAATATCAAGATATTATCATTAAAGCTCTTGACAATGGCCAATTCTTAAGATTAAAAGATGTTGCAGATATTCAGCTTGATGCACAAACGTATAGTGCGAGTTCGCAGACAAAAGGATACCCAAGTGTAAGTTTTGCGATCTATCAAACTAAGGGTTCCAATGCTCAGGAAATTATTGAAACCGTAATGGGCGAATTAGAAACCATTGAGGCCAACCTTCCGGAAGGGCTTGAGGTTTTTATTCCGTATAACACCAATGAATTCTTAGAAGCTTCTGTTGAAAAAGTGGTCCATACCTTAATCGAAGCCTTTATTCTGGTATTTATTGTGGTATTTATCTTCTTACAAGATTTTAGATCTACCTTAATTCCTGCAATTGCGGTACCGGTATCTATTGTAGGTACATTCTTCTTCCTGAATCTCTTTGGTTACTCTATAAACCTACTTACATTATTTGCACTGGTACTGGCTATTGGTATTGTGGTTGATGATGCGATTGTAGTTGTTGAAGCCGTTCACGCAAAGATTGACGAAGGAGCGAAAAGTGCCAAATCTGCGACGACGACTGCTATTCACGAAATTTCGGGAGCGATCATCTCGATTACGCTGGTTATGGCTGCGGTATTTATTCCGGTGACTTTTATCACAGGACCTACCGGGGTTTTCTATGAGCAATTTGGTATCACACTAATTGTTGCGATCATAATTTCGGCGATTAACGCATTAACGTTGAGTCCGGCCTTGTGTGCACTTTTCTTAAAAGCACATGATGAAGAGGAAGAACATAAGAAAAAAAGCTTCCTTCAGCGTTTTTATGACAAGTTCAATAAAGGTTTTGACGCAACAATTAAACGCTACGGAAGTTCGCTTCAATTCTTATACAAAAGAAAGTGGATCACATTTGCTATGCTTATTTTAGCCGGTGTAGGGATCTACTGGTCTGCCACTACTACACGTACAGGATTTGTTCCTAATGAAGATCGTGGAGTATTGTTTATAGATCTTTCTCTTGCTCCGGGGTCGTCTCTTGACCGTACTAATGAAGCGGTAACCGATTTATACAATAAGATTAAAGATGTGCCGGGTATTGAAGGTGTAAGTACCGTTGCAGGGCGTGGTTTGATCAGTGGTCAAGGTAGCAACAACGCTTTAGGATTTATCAAACTAAACGACTTCTCAGAACGTGAGGAAGATTCGCTTTCTGTAGATGCGATTACTGCAAAACTCTTTGGAATTGCAGCAGGATATCCTGACGCCAACATAATTTTCTTTGCGCCTCCAAGTATTCCAGGTTTTAGTATTTCTTCTGGAGTTGAAGTAAACCTACTTGACCGTGCTAGTGGCTCGATCACAGATCTTGATCAGGCTAATCAAGAATTTATGGGTAACATTATGGCGCACCCTGAAGTTCAATATGCACAGTCTTCGTTCAACACCAGATATCCACAATATCAAATGGATATCAACGTACCGCTGGCAAAACAGACTGGTGTTGCGATCAGTGATATATTCTCTTCGCTACAAGGTTACATTGGTGGAATTTACGCAGCAGACTTTTCTCGCTTTGGTAAACAATACCGTGTGTACATTCAGGCGTATCCTGACTACCGCGCAGATACTGATGATTTGAACTCTATGTATATCAGAACCAATGCCGGCGACATGACACCGTTGAGCGAATATGTAAGTTTTGAACGAGTTTATGGGCCACAAGCGGTTACGCGTTTCAACCTATTCAATTCCACTAAAGTGAATGTTTCGATGAACCCCGGATACAGTTCGGGAGACGGAATTTCTATTGTTGAAGCCGAAGCAGCAAAACTGGCCAATAATTATGATATCGCGTATTCAGGTCTTACACGTGAAGAAGTAAGTGCAGGAAGCCAAACTATCGTGGTATTCTTACTTTGTGTAGTTTTTGTATACTTCTTACTTTCGGCGCAGTACGAGAGTTACCTGCTGCCGTTAGCCGTGATCTTATCGCTTCCGCTAGGTATTTTTGGAGCCTTTTTCTCGACCAAAGTAATGGGTCTTGAGAACAACATTTACTTCCAGATTGCACTGATAATGCTGGTGGGGCTGCTGGCCAAAAACGCGATTCTTATCGTAGAATTTGCCATACAGCGGCGTAAAAACGGGGAGTCTATAGTAGACTCTGCTATTGATGGTGCTAAGGCACGACTACGACCTATTCTGATGACTTCTTTTGCCTTTATTCTAGGTTTAATGCCATTAGTACTCGCTACTGGTGTTGGTGCCGAAGGTAACCGTTCTATTGGTACCGGTGCGGTAGGAGGTCTTTTAATAGGAACCCTGCTTGGTGTTTTTGTCATCCCTATCTTATACATCATGTTCCAGTGGCTACAAGAAAAGATTTCAGGAACTCCAACTCAAACCGAAGAAACTCATTAATATGAAAAAGCAATTAATATATAGATTATTGTTAATCGCTTCTGTTCCTATGCTGCTGGCTTCTTGCTTTGCAGCTAAGGAATATGAGCGTCCTCAAGAATTGATCGATGAAACCTACTACCGCACCGATGCTATTGAGCAAGACAGCACAAATATGGCAGTGGTTTCTTGGAAAGAGTTATTTTCTGATCCTACCTTACAGTCTTATATCGAGACCGGTCTTGAGAACAATATAGACATCAGAGTCGCGGTACAACAGATTCTTGCCGCAGAGGCTTATTTTAAACAAGGTAAAGCAGGATATTTCCCTACACTTGATGCCACCGCGCAATTGACGCACCAAGAGATTTCTTCTAATAGTCAGTTTGGTGGTTTGTTCTCTTCTCTTGATCAGTATGAATTAAGCGGAAGTCTTTCTTGGGAAGCCGATATCTGGGGAAAAATCAGAAGTAATAAGCGCGCATACGGAGCGCAGTATTTGCAAACAGTAGAAGCGCACAAGGCTGTAAAAACCCAGTTAGTGGCGATGATCGCTTCCTCATATTATCAGCTTTTGGCTTTAGATGAGCAATTGCGCGTTACCGAAGAAACTATTGAAACGCGCAGCAGCAGTCTAGAAACTACTAAAGCCTTAAAAGAGGCTGGTAATGTGACCGAAGTAGGTGTTAAACAAACCGAAGCGCAACTCTATACAGCTCAAGCTTTACGAATTGATCTATTGAATCAGATACGTTTGTTAGAGAACAGTTTTTCTATTCTTTTAGCACAGCAACCGGGCGCTATCACTCGCGGAAGTTTACGTGAGCAGCGCATAGAAACTCCATTAAAAACCGGAGTTCCTTCTCAGTTGTTAAGCAATAGACCTGACGTGCGCGCTTCAGAATTTGCACTTATCAACGCTTTTGAACTTACTAATGTAGCGCGTAGCAGCTTTTACCCCTCGCTTACGTTGAGTGCGACCGGCGGTTTGCAAGCGCTACAGTTAGATCAATTGTTTGATACAAATTCGCTTTTTGCTACGCTTATTGGCGGACTAACGCAGCCTATTTTTAACCGAAGAGCTATTAAAACGCAATATGAGGTGGCTCAAGCACAACAGGAGCAAGCACGCCTTCAATTTAAGCAAGCCTTGCTCACTGCTTCTCAGGAAGTTTCTGACGCGTTATACACCTATCAGGCTTCAACCGAAAAACTAGAAGTAAAACGCAACGAGTTTGAATCGTACAATACGGCTACCGAATATTCTGAAGAGCTGTTAAACAATGGTCTTGCTAATTATTTAGAGGTGTTAACCGCGAGAGAAAACGCGCTCAACTCAAGTCTTGACCTTATAGATACACGATTAACGCAACTACAATCTGTAGTTGACCTTTATGAAGCCTTAGGCGGAGGCTGGCAATAAATCTCAAATCGCCTTTCATTCCTGAATTGTAAAAAATCCGAAGTGCCTCGTGGTACTTCGGGTTTTTTTATGGGTGTCGCAAAAGTAGATTATTACCGTAACGGAAAGCCTTTTGCTGCCCACCACGGATGAATTTCAATCTGTAACCTTCCGGCTTGAACCATAGGGTCAAGGTTCGCCAGACTATCTGCCATCTGCTGTGTTGGAGTATTATAAATTGTAATTCCGCGGATTTCTCCATCGTCACCAAAAGGCCCTGAAATATCCGCGTAGCCCAATTCATACATTCTGCCTAAGTGTTCTAAATGTAGGTTCTGAAGACTGTCTGCAACTTCTTTTGGCTGATCCCTATTAGGGCCGCTTTTTAAAAATGCGATAAAATACTGCTGCATAATCACAGTATCTCTAGTCTTCTCATCAACATAATTCATCGTCAGATACCCCGCTTCTTTAAGTTCTGCTTGTAATTCAGAAACCGTTTTGCTATTTTCTTTCTTCAACACAGGAACCTCTTTTTCGGCTTCCTTTTCCTTACACGCCCATAACAGAAGGCTCAAAAGTCCTATTTTAACCATAATTTTTACTTCCATAATACAAACGGGTTTTTACTGAGTTGGGAGTTGTAATAACGCGGATCTCCTGTTACCTCTTCCCCTAACCAGTCTGGTTTATTAAAATCTTCGGTCGCTGACTGCAGTTCTATCTCCGCCAGAAGTAAGCCTTGGTTATCTTCAAAAAACTCGTCTATCTCAAAGGTATGCTGCCCCGCTTTCACGAGAAATCTCACTTTAGAAATAACTCCCGGTTCACATAATTTGAGAAGGGCTTCGGCCTCTTCTCTGCTTATTTCTTTTTCCCACTCAAACCTTGTGGTTCCTGTGTCATCAGATTTCCCTTTAATAGTTAAAAAACCCGAGTCGTCTTTAATACGCACGCGCACGGCACGTTCAGGATTACTGTTGAGATAACCTTGTTTTATCTCGTTTTCAAGAAATGCTTCCGACTTAAAAGCATCGTTTTTCACTAAAAATTTACGTTCGATTTCAAGCATTATCAGCTATTTTTTGAATTTCATCTGAAGTGATTCGGGCGTTTTCATAGGAATTGAAACTTAAATAAAGCATCGTTTTCACTAAAGATTCCGGTTTGATACTTCTAAACTTTTTCAACGGACCAATCAAAAACGGATTGAGAACCTTAAACACCATAATTCCTATTTTTTCTGCGGTTCGCTTTTCCTCTCGATCTGCAGCTAGCAATGCCGGTTCTAACAAATAGGTGTTATTTGGTTTTTCGGCTAAAACATCACGCTCCATCTCGCCTTTTGTCTTGTTGTAAAACACCCTACTTTCAGGATCTGCCCCCAATGCCGAAATCACAACCAAGCGCTCGATACCATTGGCTACACAAAGTTTTGCCGCCACAAGCGGAATTCCGTAGTCGATCTTTTTGTAGGTTTCTTTATCGCTGGTTTTAGATTGCGTAGTGCCTACACAGCAAAAAACCACATCTGCCTTAAACCTATCTTGATGTTTGTCTAACTCAAACATATCAACAATATGCTCTTCTAATTTAGGGTGCTGCAAACCCGATTTACGGCGATGAAAACTGATTACCTTTTCAAAACGATCATCATCAAAAAGATGTTTCGCAAGTAGCGTACCTGTAACGCCGGTAATACCGAGAATGAGTGCTGTTTTTTTCAAAGTCTGTATCTAAATATGAGTATACAAGGTACAATTTGATTTTATAATCGCACAAGTATCAAATGGTCGCGCAGTTTGGCTGAAGTTTTGTAGTTAAATTTGCAGAATTGATGGAAGAACCTCCTAAAAATAGAAAGATCATACACGTTGATATGGACGCGTTTTACGCTTCTGTAGAGCAATTGGACAACCCCGAATTGCGCGGAAAGCCTGTTGCCGTTGGTGGCGGCTCAGAACGGGGCGTAGTAAGTGCTGCAAGCTATGAGGCGCGTAAATTTGGTGTTCGCAGTGCGATGGCCGGTGCCCTGGCTCGTAAACTTTGCCCTGATCTTATTTTTGTAAAAACGCGTTTTGATCGCTATCGTGAGATCAGCGGGCAAATTCGCGAGGTGTTTCACGAATATACAGACCTTGTAGAACCGCTTTCCCTCGATGAGGCTTATCTGGATGTCACCGAGAACAAAAAGGGAAATCCCAGCGCCACGATGATCGCAAAGGAGATCCGTGCTAAAATCAAAGAGAAGACCGGGCTCAATGCTTCCGCAGGAATTTCTATCAACAAGTTTATTGCTAAAGTTGCCAGTGATATCAACAAACCCAACGGACAAAAAACGGTCAATCCAGAAGAAGTGCTTCCGTTTTTAGAGGCTTTAGACATCAGAAAGTTTTATGGTGTAGGTAAGGTTACCGCCGAAAAAATGTATCAACTGGGTATTTTTACAGGAAATGACCTAAAAAGCAAAAGTCTAGAATTTTTACAAGAGAAATTCGGCAAGAGTGGAAACCACTATTACAATGTGGTGCGTGGTATTCACCTAAGCGAAGTGAAACCGCATCGCATTAGAAAATCTTTAGGTGCAGAGCGTACCTTTAGCGAAAATATTTCTTCGGAAATTTTTATGCTTGAACGCCTGGAGAATATCGCTGAAGAAATAGAACGCCGACTCAAGAAATCTAATGTCGCCGGCAAAACAGTGACGCTCAAAATAAAATACAGCGATTTTACGCTGAAAACCCGAAGCAAAACACTGCAATATTACATCAGGTCCAAAGAAGTGATCTACGAGACCGCAAAAGAACTTCTGTATCAGGAAAAGATGGAAAACAGCGTGCGCTTATTAGGCATAACGCTAGCCAATTTAAATACCGAAGATAAACGCGAGAAACCCGCTGAAAAAAAGGAAATCGCAGTACAACTCAAGTTTGAATTTTAGCCAGCGGCACCAATAAAAAAGCTCTTTCCGATCAGGAAAGAGCTTTGAATTTTTAAGAGATTAGGAGTAATTAATTTCCTTGAATCTCACGTACTCTAAGCGTGTTTACCATACCTTTTTCGCTGATAGGCATCGCCGCAAGGCTAATGACCATATCACCTACGTTGAGGTAACCGCTGTCGCGAGCGATACGGTTTACATCACGCACAGTTTCGTCGGTTGAAACAAACTTATCGTAATAAAATGCTTTAACACCCCAAAGTAAATTAAGCTGACTTAAAATATTTCGGTTTGAGGTAAAGACTAAAATATGCGCATTAGGCCTCCACGCTGAAATTTGAAATGCAGTATAACCACTGTTAGTAAGTGTGGTAATGGCTTTAGCATCAATATCATTTGCCATAAGCGCCGCGTGATAACAAATAGATTTTGTGATGTAGCGCTTGGTACGAATGTGAGGTGGATTCTGAGGTACTTTGATCAATGGTGAATCTTCAACCTTAGCTAAGATAGAAGCCATACGCTCAATCACCTGAACAGGATATTTACCTACAGAGGTTTCTCCACTCAACATTACCGCATCTGCACCGTCCATAACAGAGTTTGCAACGTCATTCACCTCAGCGCGCGTAGGCGTAAGGCTGTCGATCATTGTTTCCATCATTTGTGTTGCGATGATTACCGGAATACGAGCTTTTTTAGCAGCAAGTACTAATTGCTTTTGAATAAGCGGAACTTCTTCAGCAGGAACTTCCACACCAAGATCACCACGCGCAACCATAAGACCATCACTATAGGCTACGATCTTATCTATATTTTTTACTGCCTCTGGCTTTTCGATCTTAGAAATGATAGGGATTTTATGCTCAGAGTGTTCTTTAATTAAATCCTGAAGCTGAATTAGATCACCTTCGTGACGCACAAAAGAAAGGGCGATCCAGTCAACCTTTTGATTGATCGCAAAAATGGCATCTTCAACATCTTTTTCTGTAAGTGCAGGAAGCGAAATATTAGTATTAGGAAGGTTTACCCCTTTTCTTGATTTTAACGGTCCGCCTTGAATTACGACAGTCTCAACTTCGTTTTCATTATCTGTCTTTAAAACCTCAAAGATTAATTTACCGTCGTCCAGAAGTATGCGCTCTCCCTTATTTACATCGCGAGGAAAGTGCTGGTAGTTCATATAAACACGCTCCTTAGTGCCCTCAAATTCTTCTTTTGTTGAAAAGATAATTTTGTCTCCCGGGTTAACTACAACTTCATCTTTCATAATCCCAACTCGCAATTTGGGACCTTGTAAATCTGCTAATATTGCTGTGTTATAACCAAACTCTTCGCTAAGGCTGCGTATCATATCTATACGCTCTTTTACCGCATCATAGTCGGCGTGAGAAAAGTTAATTCTAAAAACATCTACACCTGCTTTGATCATATTGTGAAGGACTTCCTTCTTACTGGTAGCAGGACCTAGTGTAGCAACAATTTTAGTTTTCTTTGTGTTTGACATTATTCAAAAATTAAATTTTGTTTAGATTTTAACGCGCTTACCTCAACCTCGTAAGCGGTAATTATTTGTGGTATTTGATTCAAGTGAGCAAGCAATTTTAATCTGGGAGACTTGCCGTTGTCACTCTCTATTTTTAAAAGATAATCTGCATTTTTAACTTCTGGAATCAAGTTAACTGTTTTGTAGTGCTCTGACTCAGAATCTGCAAACAAATCGCTGGTTACCAAGCGCTGTGCTTGTTTTAATTTATATTTATTAGCTATCAAAGTAAAGGTTTGATAGTTTTTTTGATCATCATATTTAAACGAGGCAAAGCTATATTTTAGTTTTTTGATGTAAAAGTCAACGTCTTTTGAACTCTTTAAGCGTAAGCCTGCATATTTATTAGCCATAAAAGCAAGCCTATAATCTTCTAAAGAACAGTGTATTGCTATTAAACTAAAGTCAAAATCAAACGCATCATCTAGCAAAAGTTTGAGGGCAGCCATACTCTTAAATAAGCGTTAAATATAATCAAACTATAAGAGATATAATAGGCTTAGGCTTTATCTAAATGTAAAAATGACTAGTAGTAGCCTGCCTTTTTAGTTAAAGCGATGCACATCTATTTTATTTTGAAACACATAGTAGGCGCGCTTTGCCGCTTTTTCTTCAGCTTTCTTTTTTGAAGTTGCTCTGGCTTTTGCCACTTGCTTCTCATCTATTGACAACCGCACTGAAAAATGACGTACTACATCCTGACCAGTGTCTTCATACGTGTCAAAATCAAAACTGTGCTTTTCTTTCTGACACCATTCAATAAGTAAGCTTTTGTAGCTTATTACACGGCCTTCTAACTTTTCAATATCAACATAAGGATCTATCACTCGTTTGTTGATAAACTTTTTAGCATAATTATAGCCTTTGTCTTGATATATAGCTCCTACGAGCGCTTCAAAAAGATTCCCGTGAATGTTGGCTCCAAAATTCTCTTTAGGAATAGCCGATTTCACCAAGCCTAATAGTCCGAGATCCCGACCTAATTCATTAAGATGCTCTCTACTTACTACTTTAGAGCGCATTTTTGTCAAATAGCCTTCATCGCCTTTGCCCACTTCATCAAATAAATAGGCGGCAATCACAGCACCCAGCATCGCATCGCCTAAAAATTCTAGGCGCTCATAATTAAAGGCATTGCCTTTATCATCTTGAAGCGCCATAGATCTATGAGTAAATGCTTCTTCATAATGCCTTAGCGTATTTGGTTTAAAGCCTATGATTTTTTTGACGGTAACAAAAAAATTCCCGCCCTTTTCAGGACGGGAAGTAAATATGTTGCGAATTACACTCATCTGAGATTATTCGCTATACTTTTTAAATAAGACACAAGCGTTGTGACCTCCAAATCCAAAAGTATTGCTCATCGCCACATTAACCTCGCGCTTTTGTGCTTTATTAAGTGTAAGGTTTAAAGAACTATCAATGTTCTCATCAACAGTCGTGTGATTGATGGTTGGTGGCACAAGACCATGCTCCATCGCAAGGATTGAAGCGATCGCTTCAATAGCTCCTGCTGCACCTAAAAGATGCCCCGTCATTGACTTAGTTGAATTGATATTGATGTCTTTTGCGTGCTCTCCAAATACTTTGGTAATCGCTTTAAGCTCGGCCACATCTCCCAGTGGAGTTGACGTACCGTGAGTGTTTATGGCATCTACCTCTTCCGGTTTGATGTTTGCGTCACGTAAGCAATTAAGCATTACGCGCTCTACACCTATTCCGTCAGGGTGCGGTGCGGTCATGTGATGTGCATCACTAGACATTCCGCCTCCTACGACCTCGGCATAAATTTTGGCGCCACGTGCTTTTGCGTGCTCATATTCTTCAAGAATAAGCGCACCGGCACCTTCACCTAAAACAAAACCGTCTCGTGTAGCGTCAAAGGGTCTTGAAGCGGTTGCGGGATCATCATTACGGGTCGAAAGGGCATGCATTGCATTAAAACCACCCATACCCGCTTTTGTTACCGCTGCTTCACTACCTCCTGTTACAATGATATCACAATGCCCTAAACGTATGTAGTTTAGTGCATCTATCAATGCATTGGCAGATGACGCACATGCAGAAACCGTGGTATAATTTGGCCCCATAAATCCATGTTTGATCGAGATGTTACCCGGGGCAATATCTGCGATCATTTTTGGAATAAAGAAGGGATTAAATCTAGGAGTACCATCACCTTCGGCAAAGTTTATTACTTCGTCCTGAAAAGTCTCTAGGCCGCCGATACCGGCTCCCCAAATCACACCAACTCTAAATTTATCTACGACATCAAGATCTATTCCTGCATCCTTAATCGCTTGATCAGAAGACACTAATGCATATTGTGCAAAACGGTCTAACTTTCGAGCTTCTTTTCGGTCAAAATAGTCCTGAGCGTTAAAATTTTTGAGCTCACAAGCGAATTTGGTTTTAAACTTTTCTGTGTCAAAATAAGTAATAGGAGCACAGCCGCTTTTACCTGTACTCAACCCTTCCCAATATTCTTCAATATTGTTCCCGATTGGCGTAAGCGCACCAAGACCTGTTACTACAACTCGCTTTAACTCCATATGGTAATTTGCTTTCTTCTTACTTTGCTTCTTCTATGTAGGAAATAGCTTGACCTACAGTCGCGATATTTTCTGCCTGGTCGTCTGGAATCTGAATATCAAATTCTTTTTCAAACTCCATAATAAGCTCAACTGTATCTAACGAGTCTGCTCCTAGGTCGTTTGTGAAGCTAGCTTCTGCAACAACCTCGTTCTCATCAACGCCAAGTTTATCTACGATGATGGCTTTTACTCTTGATGCAATGTCTGACATAATATTTAATTTTAAATTTTAATTAGGAGGCAAAAATAGCAAACTTTACCGTTTTACCACATTACCTATCTAAAATGTGTCGTTAATTTAAACATTTCCTCCTGAACATAAAACGCAAACTGCACTTTTAAAACAATAATAATGCGTTGTTTTGTAGTCTCGCAACACCTATAATATATGAAACGAATCATAATTTTTGCTTCTGGAAGCGGCTCTAACGCACAACGAATAACAGAGTTTTTTCAAGACCGAAAAGATGCACAAGTTGTTCAGATTTTAAGTAATAAAAGCACTGCAAAAGTTCTTGAACGGGCAAATAATCTTAAAATTAGCGCCTTTAGTTTTAACCGAAGCGCTTTTTATGAGACAGATCAAGTTTTAAATCTTATTAAAGCTACACAGCCCGATCTGATCGTATTGGCCGGGTTTTTATGGTTATTCCCTAAAAATATTATCGCAACCTACCCCGGCAAGATCATAAATATTCATCCGGCACTGCTGCCTGCTTATGGCGGAAAAGGTATGTACGGGGCGAACGTACACAAAGCTGTGGTAGCGGCCGGCGAAAAAGAATCTGGGATCACTATTCATGAAGTGACTGCTGAGTATGATAAAGGAGCGGTCATCTTTCAGGCTACAACGCAATTAGAGCCTGAGGAGACCGCAGCTAGTCTGGCGGTAAAAATTCACGAACTGGAATACGAGCACTTTCCGCGTGTGATCGCAGAGATTCTAGAAAACCAATAAACCACCTCAGGGGACAAGCCAATGAGGCTTTGTTTAGAAACGAATGTTCAATTTCGAGGCAAGCCTCGGAGTATTAGACCCTTTGGCGGTGCCAATAAATGTATAGCGTTGAAGGGATTTCCGCCTTTGCGGAAATAAAAGAGACTGAATATATGGCGAAGAAAGAAAAGTTTTATGTAGTCTGGCAAGGCAAGAAACCCGGCATTTACACGTCGTGGAAAGATTGTAAAGCTATGATAGACGGTTTTGCGGGTGCACAATACAAATCGTTTGCTACATTCCCAGAAGCTAAAGCTGCTTATAATAAAGACTACAAAGACGTAAAAGGTTCTGCTAAGAAGAAAAAAACGCTCACTGCAGAAGAAAAAGCTAAATATGGCGAACCTAATTTATATTCGATTGCTGTTGATGCAGCAAGCTCCGGCAATCCCGGCATAATGGAATATCGTGGTGTAGACACCCAAACCGGCAAGCAACTCTTTCATCAAGGTCCGTTTAAACAGGGCACTAATAATATAGGAGAGTTTCTTGCGCTCGTACACGGTCTTGCCTTACTCAAACAAAAAAACAGCGACCGCATTATTTATTCAGATTCGCGTATCGCCATTGGCTGGGTAAAAAAGAAAAAATGCAATACCAAACTCACAGAAAATTCAAAGAATAAAGATGTGTACGATCTGGTACGTCGTGCCGAAAACTGGCTTCAAAACAACACTTATAAGACGGTAATTGTCAAATGGGAAACGAAAGCCTGGGGCGAAATTCCGGCTGATTTTGGCAGAAAATAAAAAACCCAAGATCCTATTCGTAAGATCATCAACGTATTACGCGTTCTACTTTTAAGGCAAAAGCGCACCGTAAGTTTAGAAACACTCTAACGACCATAGTTTAAAATTGCATTATCAAAACTGTATATTTGCATAAAATTTTTGAATGCATAAACTGGTAATTGTAGGCACGTGTGCCTTTGATGAAATTGAATCTCCGTTTGGAAAAACCGGAAAAATTCTTGGTGGAGCCGGAACCTTCATCGGTCTAGCCGCCTCTAATTTTGAGGTTGACCAAGCGATCGTTTCTGTTGTAGGATCAGATTTCCCTCAGGAATATATTGACCTACTTAAAAATAGAGGCATCAATATGGAAGGGCTTGAAGTTGTAAAAGACGGCAAAACCTTCTTCTGGAAAGGCCGCTACCACAACGATCTGAATTCTAGAGATACGCTTATTACAGAGCTTAATACTCTGGCCGACTTTAATCCGGTTGTTCCTGAGGCTTATAAAGATGCTGAAATTGTTATGCTGGGTAACTTACACCCGCTCGTTCAGCTTTCTGTATTAGATCAAATGAACAAAAAACCTAAGCTTGCCATTTTAGACACTATGAACTTCTGGATGGATAGCGCTCTTGAAGATCTTAAGAAAGTGATTGCTCGTGTAGATGTGATCACAATAAATGATGAAGAAGCGCGCCAGCTAAGTGGAGAATATTCTTTAGTGACTGCAGCACAAAAAATCTCAGCAATGGGACCTCGCTTTGTGGTTATAAAAAAGGGAGAACACGGCGCATTGCTTTTTGAAAAGGATAAAATTTTCTTTGCTCCGGCTTTGCCGCTTGAAGAAGTTTTTGACCCTACAGGCGCGGGCGACACCTTTGCCGGCGGTTTTGCCGGTTATTTAACCAGTACCGGAGACCTTTCTTTTGAAAATATGAAAAGAGCAATCATACACGGTTCTAACCTCGCATCGTTTTGCGTAGAGAAATTTGGAACCGAGCGTATGCAAAATTTAAAACCCGAAGAAATCGAAAAGCGTTTGCTGAAATTTAAAGCCTTAACGCAATTTAATTTAGACCTATAAAACAACGCGCGCCCTCTTCTTAACCAGAAGGGGGCGCAAACATTTAAACAAGCTATGAGTGACGCAATAAAGCACGAATGCGGAATTTCAGTAATACGTCTTTTAAAACCCCTAGAGTATTATAAAGAAAAATATGGCACTGCATTTTATGGTGTAAATAAAATGTACCTAATGATGGAAAAACAGCACAACCGTGGTCAGGATGGTGCAGGTTTTGCCAGCATAAAATTAGATATGGAACCCGGAGAGCGCTATATAAGTAGACAGCGCTCTATCGCGCAACAGCCTATTCAGGATATTTTTGCGCAAATAAATTCGAGAATCAATCAGGTTTTGTTAGAAAACCCGGAGTATGCAGATGATGTTGCTTTGCAAAAAAGACACGTTCCGTATGTGGGCGAACTGCTTTTAGGTCACGTGCGCTACGGTACTTTTGGTAAAAATAGTGTGGAGAGTGTTCACCCATTTTTACGTCAAAATAACTGGATGCACCGTAACCTTATCGTTGCCGGTAACTTTAATATGACCAATGTTTTCAAGCTTTTTAATAAGCTTGTAGAGCTCGGTCAGCACCCTAAAGAGAAAGCAGATACCATCACCGTGATGGAAAAGATAGGCCATTTTCTCGATGACGCGGTAGCTAAGATTTATAAGAAATTAAAAAAAGAAGGTTTCTCTAAATTTGAAGCTTCTCCTCAAATCGCAGAACGTCTTAACATTGCAAAAATCCTGAAGAAAGCTTCAAAAGAATGGGATGGTGGTTATGCGATGGCTGGTCTTTTAGGTCATGGCGATGCCTTTGTATTGAGAGATCCTTCAGGGATTCGCCCGGCGTATTATTATAAAGACGACGAGGTTGTTGTAGTTGCCAGTGAGCGCCCGGTGATTCAGACTGTTTTTAACGCAAAATTTGAAGATGTAAAGGAGCTTGATCCCGGTCACGCGATGATCATTAAAAAGAGTGGAAAAACTTCTATCGAAAAAATTCAAGAGCCACACGAGCGTAAAGCTTGCTCCTTTGAACGCATCTATTTCTCGAGAGGTAGCGATGCCGAAATTTACCAAGAGCGAAAGGAATTAGGTAGATTATTGATGCCTGAAGTACTCAAGCATATTGATCACGATACGCAGAACAGTGTGTTTAGTTATATTCCTAATACTGCCGAAACTTCATTCTACGGAATGGTCGAAGCGGCTCAAGCCGAATTAGACAAGCAGAAGGCCGCAGAGATTTTAGAGCGTAGAAACGAACTAGACAAGCAAGGGCTTGAAGCGATTCTGTCTAAAAAATTGCGCACTGAAAAAATCGCAATAAAAGACGTAAAACTACGCACCTTTATTACTGAAGACAGCAGTAGAGACGATCTTGTAGCACACGTATATGACGTGACGTATGGTGTGGTTAAAGAATCTGACAATCTTGTGATTATTGACGACAGTATCGTACGCGGTACCACACTTAAAAAGAGTATTATAAAAATGCTTTCTCGTCTAAACCCTAAGAAGATTGTAGTGGTTTCTTCTGCGCCGCAAATTCGCTACCCGGATTGCTACGGAATTGATATGGCAAAACTTCAAGATTTTATTGCCTTTAGAGCAGCAATTGATCTGTTAAAAGAAAATGGAAAGGAAGAGATCATCAATCAGGTTTATGAGAAGTGTGTAAGTCAGGTAGATTTTGAAGATGTAGATGTAATTAATTATGTCAAAGAAATTTATGAACCCTTTACTGACGAAGAAATTTCTAATAAAATTGCTGAGCTTTTAAAAGATGAAACCATCGCTCCAGAGGTTAGCGTGATTTATCAAAAAGTAAGCGATTTGCATAAGGCGTGTCCTAAGAATTTGGGTGACTGGTACTTTACAGGAGATTACCCTACCGTAGGAGGAAATCGTGTGGTAAACCGTGCTTTTATCAATTATGTAGAAGGAAATTTAAAGAGAGCGTATTAAACAGGCGCTTTAACTAATAATTCAGCACTTTATCTAAAAGATTTGGTTGCACCCCGCAACATATAATATTTTAGTGACTGCCATAACATAAGTAGGTTAAGTTCATGGTAGATTTGGGGCAAAAAAGGTGGATTTTTTCCACCTTTTTTATTTGCACCAAATCGGGGGTGGCGAGCTATCAATCTGAATTAAAGAATTCCTTAACTAATTGAAAACAATTCCTGCTCCAGTAATGTCAAACCTGAGCTGCGAGCCGTTTAAACTCCTTAAGATTTCCCACCTTTTTTATTTGCACCAAATCGGGGATGGCGAGCTATCATCTGAATAAAAGAATTCCTAAACAAACTGAAAACAATTCTTGCTCTAGTAATGCCAAACCCACGCCGCGAGCCGTTTTCACTCCTTGAGTTTTTCCACCTTTTTTTGGCACCCCATAGCGTTTAATATTCTGTCCCGTTAAGCATTGCAATACCCCGCAATTGAAAATTTATTTCAAAGGATAAACACTAATATATCTGATAGCACCAATAAAAAAAAGCCCGGATTAACCGGGCTTTTCATCAGAAACTTAGTGCTTCTTATTTATTTTGTGCGTATCTGCTAGAAACTTCTTTCCAGTTGATTACGTTAAAAAACGCATCAATATATGCAGGACGCTGGTTTTGATACTTTAAGTAGTATGCGTGTTCCCAAACATCAATACCTAAAATTGGAGTACCTCCGCAACCTACTTCAGGCATTAGCGGATTGTCTTGGTTAGGCGTTGAGCAAACCTCTACTTTTCCACCTTCGTGAACACAAAGCCAAGCCCATCCTGAACCAAATTGAGTACCTGCTGCACTACTGAATTTATCTTTGAACGCTTCAAAAGAACCAAAAGCAGCATCAATAGCTTCTGCTAATTCTCCTGTAGGCTCTCCGCCTCCGTCTGGAGACATTACTTCCCAAAATAGGCTGTGGTTATAAAAACCACCTCCGTTATTGCGCACTGCGCTATTGGTCATATCAAGATTTATCAGGATGTTCTCAATAGTTTTTCCTTCTAAATCAGTTCCTTCAATTGCTGCGTTTAATTTGCTTGTATATCCAGCATGATGCTTATCATGATGAATTTCCATAGTTTTTGAATCAATATGCGGCTCTAAAGCATCTTTCGCATATTTTAATTCTGGAAGTTGAAAAGACATATTTTAATATTTTTTCGTTAATAGAATAGTTGATAATCAAAGATAAGACTTCATACGCCTTATCTAAAGCTTAGCGTGTTATAATAGTCTTAAGGTTTTGTACTATTCTAATTTTATTTTGTGTAATTCTTTTCTCTACAAACAAAATTTTCTCAGACAGAAAATATTAACTTGACCTAATGCAAGATCATCATTCTATCTCTGTTTATAACGCCTCTGCCGGCGCAGGTAAAACTTTTGCGCTCGTTAAAAATTACCTCACCATTCTTTTTAGCAGTAAAAACGACTTTAAATACAGGCGCATTCTGGCCATTACCTTCACCAATAAAGCGGTGGCCGAAATGAAGCTTCGAATTATTGAAAATCTAGAAGCTTTTGCTCAAAGTGATGAGCAAATTGAAGAAGATGCGATGTTTAACGCCATTGTTGAAGCCACCGGTCTTGCTCCGGGGGAAATTCAGCTTAAAGCAAAACGTATTCTAAAACATATTGTTCAAGATTACGCTTCTTTTGACGTGGTGACTATTGATAATTTCACGCACCGCATCATTCGCACGTTTGCATACGATTTGAAAATTCCACAGAATTTTGAAGTCGAATTGAACACTCAAGACATCTTAGAACAAGCTGTAGATAACCTTATTGATAAAGCCGGTAGGGATCAGTTGATCACCAATGTACTTCTGGACTTTGCCTTTGAGAAAATAGATAATGACAAAAGCTGGGACATCTCAAGAGATTTTTATGAGATCAGTAAACTTTTGCTCAGCGAAAACGACCGTGAGTATCTAAAGAAAATTAAATCAAGGTCCCTGGAAGATTTTGCTGCTTTAAAGAAGCATTTCAACACATCCCGAAATGAGAAATCAAAAGTAATCACTGATAAAGCACAGCGCTTGCTTCAGTTTATTGACGGAAACCAATTAGAACACGCTCATTTCACGAGAAAATATTTACCCAACGCACTCAGCAAAATAGCTGAAGCTGATTTTAACGTGAATTTTGATACGAAATGGGTGCAAAATTTAGGGCAAGAACCTTTATATACAAAGACCCAAAAGGAAGGCATCAAGGCTATTTTAGACCAAATTGCACCAGAAATCATCTTACAGTTTAATGCAATAAAGGCGTTAATCCTTCAACTGAAATTAGAAGACGAACTTTATAAAAAAATCACGCCGTTATCTGTACTGCAAAGTATTCAGCAAGAAGTGGAAAAGATCAAATCTGAAAATAATTTGGTTTTGATCTCAGATTTCAACGAACTCATACATAAAAATATAGCGAATCAACCCACACCTTTTATTTACGAGCGCTTAGGAGAACGTTATGAAAATTATTTTATAGATGAATTTCAGGACACTTCGGTTTTACAATGGTCTAACATAGTGCCTCTGATAGACAATGCCGTTAGTACCGCTCAAACCGAAACACTTGCTAATAGCCTTATGATCGTTGGCGATCCTAAACAAGCTATTTATCGCTGGCGCGGTGGTGAAGCTGAGCAATTCATAAGCCTCTCAAAAAATGAGAATAATCCCTTTCAGAATCAAGATAAAGAGACCATTACCCTCCCTCATAATTACCGCAGTTATGATCAGGTGATCGATTTTAATAATTCGTTTTTTACTCAGGTAGCAAACAACTTTGCCTATCCCGAATATAAAGAGCTCTATCTATCAGGTAATTCCCAAAAACATAATCATCGTAAAGGAGGTTATGTGTCAATAAATTTCATTGAAGCTGACAAAGCCGAAGAAGCAAAACCTTTATATCTGGACGAGGTAGTAAAGACCGTAAACAGTTGTGTTGAACATGGGTTTGAATTACACGAACTGTGCATATTAGTTCGTCGCAATGCAGAAGGAATTGAAATCGCACAACGCTTACAAGAAGAAAATATCCCGGTGATCTCCAGTGAAAGCTTATTGCTGAAACAATCACCACAAGTTCAATTTATTGTTGATGTTTTACATTATACCGTAGAGCCGAATTCAAAGGCCATAAGCATTAAAATATTGACCTTTTTGGCCGAAAACTATTTTGATCTTGAAGATAGCCATACGTTTTATAAAAACCATTTAGAATCAAACGGCGCAGCTCTTTTTAATCAAATTTTTCCTGATACTTCGCGGTTTGATTTTGAACAATGTGCGTTGCTTCCTATTTATGAATCTGCAGAGTATATCATCAGAGCCTTTGATCTTCATCAAAAAGGCGGAGCCTATCTTCAGTTTTTCTTAGATGCTGTCTATGATTTTTCTCAAAAGCATTCGGGCGGAATTCCAGAATTCATCACGTGGTGGGACCGCAAGCAGGATAAATTGAGCATAAGCACTCCGCCCGCATCCCAAGCGGTACAAATTATGACCATTCATAAAAGTAAAGGTTTAGAATTTCCGGTGGTAATTTACCCTTTTGCTCAAACTGAATTGTATGATAACCGCTCAGACACCTACAATTGGTATCTGCCGGAACCTGAAGAATTCTTAGGCTTTGAGGCTTTATTAATTGGTCAAAAAGCAGAGCTCACCTCCTATAATGAGCAAACCGCAATGTTGTATGAATATAAGCGTATGCAGCAACAACTGGACACCGTCAATGTCCTATATGTCGCACTCACGCGAAGTGTAGAGCAACTGCACATCATTACTAAAACAAGTAAAACAAAGGGAGAACCAAAGAATTTCTCTGATCTGTTTATTCAATTTCTAGAACAGCAGCAGCTCTTTGATAACAATCAAAACATATACACCTTTGGAAGCCCTTCTCGCGTTTCTCAACCGAAGCTTTTAAAACAAGATGCTGCATTTCTTGATTTAATAAGTACTTCTAAGGAAGATCATAATCTAGCGATTGTAACTCAAGCTGAAGCCCTGTGGGATTTTGAAAGAAAGGAAGCCATAGCTTTTGGAAACATAATTCACGAACTGATGGCTGACATAGAATCTGAAGCAGATATTGAAATCGCCATCAAACGGGCACTCACCAGAGGAATGATTGAAAACGATCAAAAAGAAACCTTGCAGGCACAGCTACATCGCCTTATTTCAGACTTAAAAGCGCACGGATTTTTTGATCACGAGCATACCGTTTTGAACGAGCGCGCAATACATTTAGAAGGTCAGATGATACGACCTGATCGTGTAGAAATTGATAAAGACAATAATGTTTGGCTGCTGGATTATAAGACCGGAAGTCCTAACGTTTCGCATAAGGATCAATTAGAATTATATGTAAAAAGCTTACAAAAAATGGGGCTTCACATTAAAAAGAAAGCTATAATTTACTTAAATGCACCAGAATCTGTAGTGTTGATTTAACAATTTATAAGCATTCCTACAAAGTAAATCGCTCATTTTCAACATCATCCACACCCGCGCTTAACTCTCTAATTTTTAGGCATTAAGGATGTAAATCCACATTAAAATTACTATGAACTTCTGTTAAACAGCTATTTGTGCTTGGGTATTACTCACAATAAAGGTTTAATAAAACTTTATCACTTGTCGTTTTGTCGGTAGATTTTAACAAACTACTTTTACCCCGATAATTGTTAACACAACCAAACCGATATGATTAGAAATACAAGTTTGCTACTTATACTTGTTGCCTTATTTGTGGGTTCACAAAACGCAACAGCACAAGACGAAAATAATCCTTGGTATTTAAGTGTTGGTGTCAATGCAGTCGATACATACCCTGTATGGCCTGGAGAACGCCCAACGACCGGAGGATTCCCAAATGAATTTTACAATGTAGATGATCACTGGAATATTCTTCCTTCGATTTCTACAATTTACGTAGGCCGCTACATTGGAAGCGGTTTTACTTTTGGAGTAAGAGGTTCTCTTAATAAAATTGAAAAATTAGGAGACGCTCCAGCTAACGACCTTGCATACTACGCAGTTGATGGTATGTTCTCTTACAGTTTTAAAGATCTACTTTTTGGAGAGGACAGCTGGTTTGATCCATACCTTGGCGGTGGTGGTGGTTACGTGTTTATTGGTGATATGCCAAGCCACGGAACTTTAAACGGTACAGCCGGATTAAAACTCTGGTTAAGCGACAACTTCAACATTAACCTTTCATCTACTTACAAACACGCAATGGAAGGGTACTATACCAGACATATGCAGCACACTGCAGGTATAGGTTTCTCTTTTGGCGGAACTGATACTGATGGTGACGGAATTTATGATGACGTAGATGAGTGTCCTGATACTCCAGGTTTAGAAGAGTTTAATGGATGTCCTGATACTGACGGTGACGGAATTAAAGATTCTGAAGATGCTTGTCCTGAAGTTGCTGGTCTTCCAGAATTTAACGGATGTCCTGATTCTGATGGTGATGGTATCGCTGACCCGGAAGATGAATGTCCAGATGTTGCTGGTATTGCTGCCTTAAACGGATGTCCTGATGCTGACGGCGACGGAGTTAAAGACTCTGAAGATGAGTGTCCTAACGAAGCTGGTCCTGCTTCTAACAATGGTTGCCCTTATGAAGATCAAGATAACGATGGTGTTTTAGATAAAGACGATGAGTGCCCAACTGTACCAGGAACTGTTGCAAATAATGGTTGTCCAGAAGTAACTGTTGAAGTACTTGAAGAAATCAATGTTCAAGTAAGAACTGTATTGTTTGACTTGAATAAAGCAACCATTAGAGCTGAGTCTTACGAAACTTTAAATGCAGTTGCAGAAACTATGAAAGAATATCCTAATACGAGATTCTTAATTGAAGGTCATACTGACAGCCAAGGTTCAGATGCTTATAACTTGAAACTTTCAGATGAAAGAGCCGCTTCAGTTAAAGATTATTTAATTAAACAAGGTTTACCTGCATCACGATTATCTTCAGAAGGATTTGGAGAATCTAAGCCGGTTGCAACTAATGCTACTGCCGCTGGTAGACAGCAAAATAGACGTGTAGAACTTTCACTTATAGAATAATGTAAAACAACTGTTATAATTCTAGCAACAGATTCAGGTCTAAAATGATTCAATTTTAATGTGCACTGATGATTTTTATTAAATTTGACTTTGTTGCTAGATTTTAACAAATTACATTTGCTTCAATTAACACTTAAATTTTACTTACTTAACATGAAAAATCTTACTAAATTATTTCTGTTTGCAGTTTTGACCTTTGTGGGTCTTAATACTGCAAACGCGCAAGACAAAAACAACCCTTGGGCTGTTAGTATTGGTGTAAATGCAGTGGATACTTATCCTGTATACCCACCAGACAACAGACCTTTAACTGGAGGTTTCCCTGATGAGTTTTACAACGTAAGAGATCACTGGAACATTCTTCCATCTGTATCTACACTTTACGTAGGACGTTACATTGGAGCAGGTTTCGCTCTTGGTGTTAGAGGATCTATCAACAAGATTGACAAAATGGGAGATCTTCCTGTTGATGATTTAGCGTACTACGCTGTTGACGGTATGTTCTCTTACAGCTTCCGTGATGCTCTTTTTGGAGAAGGCGGTTGGTTTGACCCATACCTAGGTGGTGGTGGTGGTTACGTGTTCATTGGTGATATGCCAAGTCACGGAACTCTTAACGGTACTGTAGGTTTAAAGATCTGGTTAAGCGATAACATCAACCTTGATTTATCTTCTACTTACAAGCACGCAATGATGCCTGGTACTTACTACACAAGACACATGCAGCATATCGTAGGTGTAGGTTTTGCATTTGGCGGAACTGATACTGACGGTGATGGTATCTATGACGATGAGGATGAGTGCCCAGAAACTCCAGGTTTAGAAGAGTTCAACGGATGTCCTGATACTGACGGTGACGGAATCAAAGATTCTGAAGATGCTTGTCCTGAGGTTGCTGGTCTTCCAGAATTTAACGGATGTCCTGATTCTGACGGTGATGGTATTCCTGACAATGAAGATAACTGTCCAGATGTTGCTGGTCCTGCTGCAACTAACGGTTGCCCAGATGCTGACGGTGACGGTGTAATTGATTCAGAAGATGAGTGCCCTAACGAAGCTGGTCCTGCTTCTAACAATGGTTGCCCATTTGCAGATAGAGACGGTGACGGTGTAGCTGACAAGGATGATAAGTGTCCAGATGTTGCTGGTCCTGCTTCTAACGACGGATGCCCAGAAGTTGACGCTGCTGTACTAGAAACTTTAAATGGTGAAGCTGGTCGTATCTTATTTGATACTGACAAAGCTACAATCAGAAAGAGCTCTTACGAGACTTTAACTAGAATTGCTAACATCGTTAAAGAATATCCTACTGCTTCTTTTGAAGTTGAAGGTCACGCTGATAGCCGCGCAAGTAATGCTTACAACATGGATCTTTCTGAAAGAAGAGCTCAATCTGTTGTTGATTACTTAACTAGTAAAGAAGGTGTAAACGGTAGCCAGCTTTCAATCAAAGCTTACGGTGAAGAGAAGCCAATTGCTCCTAACACTACTGCTGCTGGTATGCAACTTAACAGACGTGTAAAACTTACTTTAAAGTAAGAAACACTTCAGATTAATTTCTGAAATATATAAATGGAAAACGCCCTGAATATTCAGGGCGTTTTTTATTTTTAGTCTATGACTACATTTATTGACGAGGTAATCTCAGACCTATTAAAGGCCTCTCCTTCTCTTACTCAAACCGTAGTGGTGCTTCCTTCTCGGCGTGCCGGAAACTTTTTTCTGCAAAGCTTACAACAGCAATTAGGTGATACGGTTTGCTTTCTTCCACAGATTATAAGTATCGAAGAACTTGTTGAAGAAATCTCCGGTTTAACCAGTGCCTCACAAACGCAACTACAAATTGAGTTATACCACATTTATCAAACGGTTTATGAGGGTGAAACTCCCGATCCCTTTTTAAACTTTTTAGGATGGGGACAAACTTTATTAGGTGATTTTAATGAAATTGATCGCCACTTAATTGATACCAAGCCCTTTTTTAATTACCTCTCTGCAGTCAAAGAATTAAACCATTGGTCTACAGATCAGGATTCTCAACTGATTTCAAGTTATCTTACTTTTTGGAAGTCCATCAATAAATATTACGATCGCTTTCAAGAACATCTGTTGCGCTTAGGCTTAGGCTATCAAGGAATGCTCTATCGCAAGGCTGTTGAAAATTTAGAACCTTTTCTAGATGCAAATCAATCGCAGAATTATTTGTTTTGTGGATTCAACGCTCTTAATGCTGCCGAGCAAAAGATCATCACCCGATTTCTAGAAATTCCTTCGACTAAAATTTATTGGGACATAGATCCTTATTTTTTAGATGACGACAATCACGTTGCAAGCAAATTCATCAAATCTTATATGAAACGCTGGGCAACAAATGCTAAACAAAATCTATTTTTCCCAAAATCTGAAAGCAATTTTAATACGACCAAAACCATAATTGCAACAGGAGTTGCACAAAACATTGGCCAGGTTAAATACGTAGGACAATTATTAAGTTCATTAGATGCCACAGCATTAAACAACACAGCAGTTATTCTTGGCGATGAGGCGCTCCTTCTGCCCTTACTAAATTCCTTACCGGAATCTGTAACACATTTGAATGTTACTATGGGATTACCTCTAGAACAAGTTGCTCAGGCCGCTTTTTTTGAAAGCTGGTTTCAAATGCACATCAATCGTCAAAATAACGGCTATTACTATAAAGATGTTCTTGCTGTGTTAGACCAGCAATATGCCATCCTTTTACTCGATAAGGAACGCGAACTTTTAAAAAAATCAATCACCGAAAAAAACCTAATTTACCTAGATCCACTGCAGCTTTTAGGTGATCAGGCATCTGCACATTGTGCGTTGTTATTTAAAGATTGGGTAAACGATAGTAGCATCGCAATACAGCAAATTCTAAGTAGTATTCAAGCGCTTAAAGAGCTACTTTATCCCAAAAAGAACTGGCTACAACTTGAATTTCTCTATGCTTTTCTGGAAGTTTTTACTCGCTTGAAAAACTTAAACGAAACCTACACTTACCTCGGCGATTTGAAAACCTTAAAACAGTTTTATAAAGAAATCCTAAGTCAAGAAACGCTGGATTTTAAAGGCGATCCTTACAAAGGATTACAGATTATGGGAGTGCTAGAGTCTCGCGTGCTCGATTTTGAACACATCATCATTACCTCCCTTAACGAAGGCACTTTTCCGTCAGGTAAAAGTCAAAATAGTTTTATTCCGTTTGATTTAAAGATCGAATCCAAGCTTCCCACCTATCGCGAGAAAGACGCGATCTATGCCTATCACTTTTTTAGAATCCTGCAGCGTGCAACTTCTGTAAACCTGATTTACAATAATGAAGCAGGCGGACTCAATAGCGGTGAGAAAAGTAGGTTTTTATTACAGCTGGCAACCGACACTTCTGCTAACTATAATTTTATTGACCAGAGTGCTGCAGCTTCGGTAGCTGTTGAACCGGTAGCCCTAAAACAGATCAAAAAAACTCCGGAAATTATTGAAGCCCTGAAGAAGCACGCGGCTTCCGGATTTTCACCTTCGGCTTTATCCACCTATATTAGAAATCCTATTGATTTTTATTACAATTATGTTCTGGGCATTGAAGAATTAGATGCTGTTGAAGATGTCATAGCCCACAACACATTGGGTACTGTTGTGCACGAAACATTAGATCAGTTGTATCAACCTTATTTAAACACTCAACTCAGCAAACCTATACTGCAAGCCATTCGAGCCAAAGTTGATGCCGAAGTAAGCCGGCAATTTGAAAAAAACTACAATGCGGTTAATATTAAAACTGGTAAAAACCTCATCATTTTTAATGTAGCCAAGCAGTTTGTGCATAACTTCTTAAATCAGGAATTACAACGCATTGAAGCCGGAGATGAAATCATCATTAAAGCGCTCGAAGCAAAACACGTCGCGCAATTAACCCCTGAAATTAAACTGAAAGGAACCGTTGACCGCATAGATGCCGTGAACGGAATATCCCGAATTCTGGATTATAAAACCGGAAAGGTCGAAAAAGGCCAACTTGTTATTAAAGATTGGGACGAATTAATCACTGATTACAAAAAGCAATCTAAGGCGTTTCAAGTTTTGTGCTATGCGCTTATGATCACCAAAAATGAGGGGCTGCCCGCCAATTGCGAGGCCGGAATCATTTCCTTTAAAAATTTAAAATCAGGCTTTTTAAAACTAACGGAAGACCGAAACACCATACTCTCCCAAGAACTTCTACAAACTTTTGAAAAATACCTGCTACAACTCATCGATGAACTCTTGAATATTGATATGCCATTTATGGAAAAGGAGGTCTAGCCATCTCATAATTTAAGAGAGAAGTTGGCTTTAGCTGCTGCTTAAATTTTAAATTTGGATCAGCAGATCCTTTCCATTGGTTTTCGGTGGAATAACATTTTTCAAGTTCAACGACCGGCAATACTTGCAACGAATCATCTGAGTAGAGCTCCAAAATCACTATAAATTGAATGGATCTAACAATTAAAGTAAAACCTTTTAGTTAATGAATAAAATGAAAAACAAAATCGCTGCGGCCCTTCTCATGATTGGGGGATATGCAGGAATCAACGCACAAGAAGTGCAAAGCAATCAATCGCTTTTTGACGAATTCTTAGATCATAACGGAAATGAATTCCGCACAGCTACCGGTAAACCGGGAGAAGACTATTGGCAAAACGAAACCGATTATAAAATTGAAGCTACGCTTGACGATCAAGCACACACGATCACCGGGAAGCTCACTTTAGAATATACCAATAATAGTCCGCAGGAGCTTGATTTCATCTGGATGCATCTAGAGCAAAATCGCTTTACAGCAGATTCTCGCGGAACGTTAACAACACCTATTAACGGCAATCGTTATAATGGGGATGTAGATGGCGGATACACCATTACCAATCTTGAGGCTAAAGTAAAACGCAGTTCTTCATCAAAACACATCATTACAGACACGCGTTTGCAGGTCTTTTTTGACGAACCCATACCGGCAGAGGGTGGTAAGGCGACCGTTTCTATGAATTTCACCTATAAAATTCCGGTGAAAGGAATGGACCGTATGGGCCGCCTAGCCACTGAAAACGGAACCATCTATGCCTTGGCGCAGTGGTTTCCACGCGCGGCAGTTCTTGACGATATCGAAGGATGGAATATCGAGCCGTATTTAGGTGCCGGCGAATTCTATCTTGATTATGGAGATTATGATTTCAAAATCACTGCGCCTTACAATCACATCGTAGTTGCTTCCGGCGCTTTGCAAAATGAAAGAGAGGTACTTTCAGCAACACTTCGCGATCGTATGGAAAAAGCAAAAAACAGCGATGAAACGGTGATGCTGGTAAAAGCAGACGAGCTTGACGATATGTCGTTAAGAGCAAAACAGAGCGGTACACTTACGTGGCATTTTAAAATGGAAAACACCCGCGACGTTGCTTTTGCTTCTTCTAAAGCCTTTATTTGGGATGCAGCAAAAATCAACTTACCTAGCGGAAAGAAAGCGTTGGCACAATCGGTTTATCCTATTGAAAGTGACGGTCAAGGCGCTTGGGCACGTTCTACCGAATACACCAAACATTCGATTGAAAACAACTCGGAGATGTGGTTTGAATATCCTTATCCTGTAGCTGTAAATGTTGCTGCAGACATCGGTGGAATGGAATATCCCGGTCTTAGTTTTTGTAGTTGGAAGTCTACTGGAGCCGGATTATGGGGCGTTACTGATCACGAATTTGGTCACAACTGGTTCCCGATGATCGTTGGCACAAACGAGCGCCGCTATGCTTGGATGGATGAGGGTTTCAATACGTTCATCAATCACTACAGCTCAAACAAATTTAATAGCGGGGAATATCCTTCAAACCTCAATCAAACCCGAAATGCGCTAGGTTGGTATACAAATCCTAATCGTGAAGGGATCGACACGTATCCTGATGTAACTAACTTAAGAAACTTGGGGATGATCGCTTATGCAAAACCAGCACAAGGATTATTTATGCTGCGTGAGTATATTTTAGGCCCGGAGCGCTTTGACAATGCTTTTAAATCTTACATTAAAACATGGGCATACAAGCATCCACAACCACGTGATTTCTTCAATCATATGGAAAATGTGGCCGGGGAAAACCTAGCTTGGTTCTTTAAAGGTTGGTTTTATGGAACCGGTAATATTGATTTAGCGGTAAATAGCGTGCGTCAATATCAAGGTAATTATGTGATTAGCCTTTCAAACAACGGTGATATCCCGATGCCGGTAAAAATGCAAGTTACTTTTGCTGATGATACTACTCAAATGGTAGAACTTCCTGTTGAGATCTGGCAAAGAGGTAACGACTGGAACTATCTTTTGGAAACAAATAAGGAAGTTTCTAAAGTAGTTATTGACCCTAGCAAAATGCTTCCAGATGTAAATTTCTCAAACGACAGCTGGCCGGTAGCACAATACCAGAACTAAGTTTAGCTTTTTAAAAGTAAAACCCCGAATGCTTTCGCCTTCGGGGTTTTTTATGCGATCTATTGAAATGTAACATTTTTCGATTTTACCTACCTATAGTTTAAATCATCAACATCAATCAAATTATGGAAACTCAAACCAACAACCTCAACACCTACCGCATACTTTACATCATAAAAGGTATCTTCAACCTTCTAGGTGCTGTTTTCTTTATAGGCTACGGCTTCTTTATGAATTTTATTTTTACTGAAGTAAACCAAAATGCCGAGACACCTTTTGATATGACTACCTTTTTCGGAATCATTTGCGGAATAGGCTTCGTCGTGAGTTTAATTTTTGGAATTGTAACGCTGCTAGGCGCCAAATATATTGGTGAAGCACGCAATTATACCTTTGTGCTTATTGTTGCTATTCTCAATTGCCTTACCGGTATCTTAGGAATTCTTCTGGGTATTTTTTCCATTATTGAGATCAACAAGCCACACGTAAAAGCCTTATTTGACCAGAATAAATAGAATCGAAGCATTAAATCTTGATTATTCAGTAAAAGCTGTTTTCATCAAGCGCTTTAAAGATTTATTTTATCTTTGTTGCTTCAATCACAGGCAATGAGGTCTGCCTCAAACCGCTTCTTAGCAAGCTGATGACTTCTACTTAACCGACCAGCAAACGCGAGGTCAAAGTAGAATCATTTATATACGGCAGTATGAACTTAGACAAATTCAAGCGCTCGCTCACTTCAATCGATCAAATTCCTTCTTTGGTTTATCTTTTTAAATGGATTATTATCTGCACCCTGATCGGGGCGATTGCAGGCAGTATTTCGGCATTTTTTCTACTCAGTTTAGAATGGGCGACCAATTACAGAGAAGCACATTTATGGATTATTGCGCTGCTTCCTATTGGCGGTTTCCTTGTTGGTCTTTCTTATCATCTCTACGGAAACAGCGTCGTAAAAGGAAATAACCTGTTGCTGGAAGAATTTCATACGCCTAAAAAGGTGATTCCGTTTAAAATGGCGCCATTAGTACTATTTGGCACCATCGCTACGCATCTTTTCGGAGGTTCGGCCGGTCGTGAAGGTACTGCGGTTCAAATAGGTGGCGCAGTGGCCGATCAGTTTACCAAAATTTTTAAGCTGAATAATCAAGACCGAAAAATTCTACTCATCGCCGGGATAAGTGCCGGTTTTGCGTCGGTTTTTGGCACACCGCTCGCCGGAGGGATTTTTGCTTTAGAAGTTCTTATTCTTGGAAGAATTCGGCTAGATGCAATCGTTCCGAGTTTTCTTGCGGCCGTGCTTGCCGATTATTTCTGCCAAGCCTGGAATGTAGGTCACACGCATTATCATATCAATTCAATTGCCGAAATGAACCCGGCCAATCTGTTATGGGCACTTCTCGCCGGAATTATTTTTGGCTTAGTGAGTATGCTGTTCTCAAAAAGCACACACTTTTGGAGTTCGCAATTCAAAAAATACTTTAAGTATCCGCCGCTAAGACCTTTTATTGGAGGTGTTGTGATCGCCGTTGCGGTGTATTTAATAGGCACCACAAAATACATTGGACTTGGAGTTCCCACCATTGTGGATTCGTTTAGCGAAGCGATGAACAAATATGATTTTCTAGTCAAAGTATTGTTCACATCATTTACACTAGGAGCCGGTTTTAAAGGTGGCGAGGTAACACCCTTGTTCTACATTGGTGCGACTTTAGGAAATGCATTGATATGGTTTATTCCCTTACCGATGGATCTTCTCGCAGGGATGGGGTTTGTAGCTGTTTTTGCCGGCGCGACCAATACGCCCATTGCGTGCACCATTATGGGTATTGAACTTTTTGGGGTCGAATCTGGCGTGTTTATCGCCATCGCGTGTAGCACCGCTTACCTATTTTCTGGTCATTCAGGAGTTTACGCTGCGCAAATTATCGGAAGTCCTAAAAACAAGAACTACAACAGCGAAAAAGGGAGTTTGCTTTCTGAAATCAGCGAGAAAAGAGTAAATAAAGAGTTTTAATTCTTCGCAAACACTTCCGGCTTTCTAATGTATATCGCAAAGACCGTACTCATCAAAATAAGCATTAATACTTCGGCGGGTTTACCTTTATACAGGTGAATCCCAATAACCGGAAGCATATAAAGCGAAAGCATCGTTACGCCCCACAGCATTGTTTTATGATAATAGAATAAGGCAAGTCCAGTAAGAATAAAAATTCCTGCGGTAAGCATTACCGCACTGCTTTGTACAATTTTCCCTGTTTGATGAGGATCAAGCAATTTGTCAAGCGCCGTTGGAACATAAAAAACAGCGAGCAACACTGAGGGTAAGTAAATTAAAATGGAAATTAATATGGGTTTGGCTTTCATCTTGCGCTTTGGTTAGCTTATGAGCTGCTAATACCAGCTCAAAAGGTATAACGTAAAGTGAATCAACATTATATAAAAACCAAAAAACCTGAAGCAGTTTCGGCTTCAGGTTTTCTTTTGTGGAGAAGATGGGATTCGAACCCACGACCTCTTGACTGCCAGTCAAGCACTCTAGCCAACTGAGCTACATCCCCATTTTTTGCGCCTACGTTTTTCGGCTATACACCAACTGAGCTAAAGCCCAATTCGGAGGGCGTAAATATAACCAAATTCCTTAATAAACATCTCAATAATCATTTTTGCTGCTGATGCTTTTTACATTCAGCGCAAATGCCTCATTTTTGCAAAAAACCTCCCTAAATGATACGACTCGCTACTTCTGCAGATGTTGATGAAATCTTACAAGTGACCGCCGCCTGCGCAAAAACAATGATCGCTAATGGCATTTACCAATGGAATGAACACTACCCATCGCGCGCAGCTTTTGAAGAAGATATTAAACGCAACGAACTTTACATCTACACTCACGAAGAGCGTATTCTGGGCACTGTTGTGGTTTCCACTTTGAAAGATGAAATTTATGAAGAAATCACCTGGCTGACGCCTGCTGATGCCCGCTGTATTTACATTCATCGGTTGGCGGTTCATCCTGAAGCGCAAGGTCAGGGAATCGCACAGCAAATGATGCAATTTGCAGAAGATTATGCCCGAGAGCACGGTTTTGATTCGGTTAGGCTGGATACCTTCAGTAAAAATGAGAGAAACAATATTTTTTATACTAAACGGGGTTATCAAAAGCTTGACCCTGTATATTTTCCCAAGCAAAGTGAATTTCCGTTTTACTGCTACGAACTCGTGCTGTAAATACCGGCTTTAGAAATCTTATTTTCGCCATACGCTAAAACTCATGACCACAACCAATCCGCTTTCTTTTAAAAATATAAACCGTCTTGCTGTTCCGGCATTATTGGCGGGTATTGCAGAACCTATACTTTCTGCTACAGATGCGGCCGTGGTGGGCAATGTGCCCGATAATGCTACAGAAGTTCTCGCCGCAGTGGGTATTGTGGGATCGTTTTTGTCAGCGCTTATTTGGATTTTAGGTCAAACGCGTAGCGCATTGCAAGCCATTATTGCCCAGTATTATGGTGCTGATAAAATTGACGAGATCAGCACGCTTCCGGCGCAGGCGATCTATTTCAATATCCTGTTGAGTGTTGTGATCTTGGTCACCACGCTTCCTTTTATTGAAGCTATTTTTTCACTGTACAACGCATCCGGACTCATTCTTGACTACTGCGTGCAGTATTATTCCATTCGGGTTTGGGGTTTCCCACTCACCTTATTCACCTTTGCTGTTTTCGGCATTTTTAGAGGATTGCAAAACACGTTTTGGCCCATGGTGGTTGCGATAATTGGCGCCGGCGTGAATATTCTCCTTGACTTTATTTTAGTCTACGGAATAGAGGGCTACATTCCCGCAATGCAGATTGAAGGTGCTGCGTATGCCAGTCTGGGCGCGCAAGCGTTAATGGCAGTTTTATCATTGATTCTTGTGCTTATCAAAACCGATGTAAGCCTAAAACTCCGCTTCCCAATTCATCCTGAATTATGGAGGCTCGTGGGTATGGCGCTCAATCTTTTTGTGCGTACCATCGCTTTAAATCTCGCCTTGTACCTCGCCAATTCGTTTGCTACAGATTACGGCGCTTCATACATTGCGGCACAAACTATTTTGATCAACATCTGGTTATTTTCGGCATTTTTTATTGACGGATATGCCGCTGCCGGAAATATTCTTGCAGGCCGTTTTCTAGGCGCTAAAGATTACACAAGTCTTTGGGAAATGAGCAAAAAGCTGAGCAAATATAGCTTGATCATCGCCGGCGGATTGATGCTTATCTCCGCCTTTTTATATGAACCTATCGGATTAATTTTTAGCAAAGAACCCGAAGTGATCGCACGATTTACAGCGCTGTTTTTTGTGGTAATTCTTATGCAGCCTTTAAACGCCCTCGCCTTTATTTTTGACGGAATCTTTAAAGGAATGGGCGAAATGAAATACCTGCGCAACGTGCTGATGGCCGCTACATTTCTGGGCTTTGTTCCCGCTATTTTTATAGGAGATTATTTAGGTCTGAAACTCTACGCGGTCTGGATCGCCTTTTCCGTTTGGATGATGGTGCGCAGTGGCGCTCTTATTCTCAAATTTAGAAAACGCTTTAAACCAAAAGTCGCTTAAAAAAAACTATCGGGTCTTTAACCAGCCCGTAATGCTCAAACGCTCTGAAGCCAACACCGGCTTTACCTCGTGCTCCAGAATTTGACTTTCAAAAATCACCACGCGACCGGGTCTAGGAATGATATCAAGCGCACGCTCTCCGTTTCCTTCAGGTAAATAGATCGTGAGTTCGCCTCCATTGCTCGCCACCCAACTGTCGTCGTTTAAATAACAAACCATCGAGAGTTTACGGCGATCGTCATTTTGAAAGGTATCCAGATGTCTTTTATAGAAAGTGCCTTTGGGGTAAATCGCATAGTGAAATTCCTTCTGAAGAATTCCCAAAAAACACGTGCGGTTTAGATAAGCAACGAGATCATTGATCTTCTCAAAAAACAGACGTTCTTTAGGTCTGGCTTCGGCTTCATTGATCCATTTAATAAAGTCTCCTCGAATAGTCTTATCGATCTCTTCATTAAACTTGTTGCCAATGGCTGCCTTTTTAAAACAGTCTGCCTCATAAACTTCCTTCAGCGATTGTCTTAATTCTTCAATTTCTTCCGAAGAAAAAAAGTCATCAACAATGGCATAATTACATTCTAGTAAATCTGTGATTACCTGCTCATAGGCTGGGTTTTCAATAAAATCTACCTGCTCAAAAAGCTGCGTGTTCATAGGCGTTAAAATCCTCAAAAATGAGATCGAAAATTGCGCGCAAATAACGCATAAAAAACATTGCGAAATTCGCAATTTTCAAGCCCTTGATTATTTTCTAGGTACGGCGCTTAGACTTTGTTACTTTTGCCTAATTAATCATATCATTTATGGATATTTTACAGTTTTTAAGCGGAACCGGCATATACTTGATCTTTGCGATTGCGCTCATAGTAGTGGTTTTGGTTAGAAAATTTAAAAAGTAATTATGAGCAACATACGCATCACCAAACAGTTTTCTTTTGAAACCGGTCACGCGCTTTACGGCTACGACGGTAAATGTCGTAATGTGCATGGGCACAGTTATAAGCTTTCGGTAACAGTGATTGGGACGCCTATTTCAGACAACAACAATGTGAAGTTTGGGATGGTGATCGATTTTGGTGACCTAAAAAAAATTGTGAAAAGTGAGATCGTAGATGTGTTTGACCACGCTACAGTTTTTAATAAAAACACACCACATGTGGAACTGGCCAAAGAACTTTCAGACCGTGGTCACAATGTGTTGCTAGTAGATTATCAACCCACCAGCGAGATGATGGTTATTGATTTTGCTGAAAAAATAAAGAAACACCTTCCGGAAAACATCACATTATTTTCACTGAAATTACAAGAGACCGATACCAGTTTTGCCGAATGGTATGCCGCTGATAACGCATAAATAATTGCACGGCTTTCACCCTCCATTATGAGTCAACCCATAGTACAAATACATATTCCTGAAGGGAAAAAGGTGTATTTCTCAAGTGATAACCATTTGGGAGCACCTACTGCTGAAGCGAGTAAACCCCGCGAGAAAAAGTTTATCGCTTGGTTAAGCGCGATCGAGGCAGATGCTGCAGCGATTTTTCTATTGGGCGATCTGTTTGACTTTTGGTTTGAGTATAAAACCGTGGTTCCTAAAGGCTTTGTACGAGTGCTAGGCAAACTGGCGCAACTGCGGGATAAGGGTATACCGATCTATTTTTTTGTGGGTAATCACGATTTGTGGATGAAGGATTATTTTAAAACCGAACTCGACATTCCTGTGTATCACGAGCCGCGCATTTTTAATCTGAATAACAAGCGCTTTTTTATAGGCCACGGCGATGGTCTGGGTCCCGGTGATAAGGGCTATAAGCGTATGAAAAAAGTGTTTACTTCGCCGTTCTTTCAGTGGTTGTTTCGTTGGGTGCATCCTGATATTGGGGTACGATTAGCCCAGCATCTGTCCGTAAAAAATAAGTTGATTAGTGGTGAAGACGATCAAAATTTCCTTGGTGAAGAAAATGAATGGTTGGCTGCATACGCAAAGCGGAAATTAGAAAGCGCACATTATGATTACTTCATTTTTGGACATCGGCATTTGCCTATGGAAATCCAAGTAGGTCCTCAATCAACCTACTACAATCTAGGCGATTGGATCACACATTACACCTATGGTGTTTTTGATGGGAACTCTTTTCAGCTGAAAGAATACAGCATTTAGTTTAAAGCCGTTTGCATAAAGAAATGCATTTCCATTCTTAAAATGGTCTGATCTAAAAGATCTTGAATCTCATAAACCTCATCACGACTTACCGCTAAATCTACATCCGGAGACGGGGTTTTGAGCAATAAGGAACGGCATTCTCTTGGAGCAGGACAGTCTTTACACGTGTATTGCGCCAAAGTATCTTGAGTTAAATGTGCAAATTCTTTAAGCTGATCTAGTGAGAAATAAAAACCCATATCCCTAAAAACAACCTGCGCTTTAATACTGCTGTATTTTGAAGTTTTCCAGTAAAAGGAAATGCCACTATCGTTGCGGTAAATGATATTAATATGCTTCATAACCTAAGGTTTGAAACAAATATACTAAAGTTATTTAGAATAAATCTAAATAGGATGCTAATTATTCTTGTAGATCCCGAAGCTTCAACTGAATACTCTTGGTGCCGTTCCATTCGTTGATATCTAAAGAATAAGCAGCTTTAAATGGTTTTCTATGCTTAATCAAATCGCATTTGGAACCTAACCCAAAACCTATGGCGCCAATAGTCTGACTGTCATTTTGCTTTACGCTACATTTTAAATGCGTTTCATCTGCGCCTACGCATTTACCAAAACCGGTATCGGTAAGGTTTTTACTCATAAACACCGGTGTCATATTTCCCGGGCCATACGGCGCAAATTGCCGAAGGATACGGTAAAATTTTGGAGTGATGTCATCAAGTTCTAGCTCCGCATCAATAGTAATTTCAGGAATAAGCAAGCGCTCATCTATAGAACTGCCCACAACCTCCTCAAACTTATTTTTAAAACCCTCATATTGATGTTCGGCTAAAGTAAGTCCGGCAGCATATTTATGCCCACCAAACTGCTCAATATGTTCGCTACATTGCTCTAAAGCATCATACACGTCAAACCCTTTTACTGAACGCGCGCTCGCGGCTAATTTTTCTCCGCTTTTCGTGAATACTAAGGTTGGGCGGTAATAGGTTTCGGTTAGTCTGGAAGCTACAATACCAATGACTCCTTTGTGCCAATTCTCCTGAAAAACAACGGTAGTTTTTCGGTTTTCTTCCTTATTCGTTTCGATCTGCAATAAGGCTTCTTGTGTAATTACTTTGTCAAGATCTTTCCGCTCTGCGTTAAAACCTTCGATCCCTGCAGCCATTTCTTGAGCACGCTCGTAATCGTGTTCGGTAAGTAATTCTACAGCGTGTAAACCATGTTTGATTCTCCCGGCAGCGTTGATGCGTGGTGCGATGATAAAAACAACATCGGTAATGGTGAGTTCGTCTTTATTCACATTTTCGATCAAAGCCTGAATTCCGGTACGTGGCAGCGTATTGATCACGTCAAGACCGTAAAATGCCAACACGCGATTTTCGCCGGTAATAGGCACAATATCGGCACCTATTGCAGTTGCCACAAGATCAAGATAAGGCACTAAAGTTTTAACCGGAAGGCCCTTCTCCTGCTCCATTGCTTGAATCAATTTAAAACCCACACCGCAACCGCAGAGCTCTTTGTACGGATAATCGCAATCCTCTCGTTTTGGGTCTAAAACCGCAACAGCCTCCGGAATTTCTGTACCGGGACGGTGGTGATCACAAATAATAAAATCGATCCCGAGCTTCTTGGCATAAGCTACTTTTTCGATCGCTTTAACCCCGCAGTCAAGCGCAACAATGAGCGTAATGTCATTGTCGTGCGCATAATCAATACCCGTATAAGAAACCCCGTAACCCTCGGCATAGCGATCTGGAATGTAGGTCGCCACCTGCGGGTGCAACGTCTGGAGATAGCTACTCATCAGCGCAACACTTGTTGTCCCGTCTACATCATAATCCCCGTAAACCAAAATATTTTCATTTTGAGCAATTGCAAGATTAAGGCGAGCAACGGCCTTATCCATATCTTTCATCAAAAACGGATCGTGCAAATCATCAAGCGAAGGTCTGAAAAACGCTTTGGCTTTGCCATATGTGTCTATTCCGCGCTGAATTAAAAGCTGCGCGATTTTCTCAGGAATCGACAGTTGCGTTGCAAAAGCATTGATTTTTTCGGTTTCGGGAATAGGTTTGAGTGTCCATCGCATTGCTGCAACAAGTTTTAAGCGGGATTCGTATTCTCGTTGGTCTCAACCAACAGTTATTTGATTACAAATTTACTTTTATAATCCAGGCATCTTCAAAATCATTCAACTTTCTATACTCAACCAATCGCTCGTATAACGCATCAGGATCGGCACTGTAATCAATATAAATGTAATGATAGTTGTTTGCCGGATTTACAAACCTGACGGGCGTAAGACCTCTTAATTTCATCTTATCTTGCCAGCGCAATGCATTATCACGTTGCGCAAAAACGTGATTTACGATGTAATATCCTTGATCCATTCCCAATACAGTTAAAGGTTTGGAAGCCAGCATATCTTGCAACGCCTGAGGTCTTGTGCTATTTTTAATAGTGCTCAAAGACTTAGACGGTATCAGTTCTCCGTCTTTACCGTACTGTTGAACATCATCTTCGGTTTCCGAAAGACTTTCGGTTTGAGGAAGAGGTTCTTCTACCATATCTTGTTTGGTCTGCGGAATTTCCACAGGCATTTTTGATGGAATACTATCAGCTTTTCCTTCTACAACCACGCGCTGATAATAAGCAGTACTTATTTCGGTTTGAAAAGCATTAAAAAACACAAACAATCGGTCTGATTCTGTTTTAAACTGAAGCTTTACTTGGGTTGCATCGTTAGCGATCAACGCATTGTTTTCATTCGGAATATCCACTTTAGCCAGATCAAAGCCTAACGTGTTGGAGCTCTTTGGAATTCTATTTACATACTTTTTGTCTTTGACCGTGATGCTGCTGTTAAAAAAGTTATTGGCATAACGCACCCGGCTCTGAAGCTCGATAAATTCGTTTTCTCGTTCGCTAAAAATTGAAACTGCATCTCCGGGCAATACCAGGTCACCTTCTAAAGCCGCCAGCGTGATCGAGGTTTTTACGGCACCGCTTTCGACTACTCTAAAATTATTAAAGTCTATCTCCTGTGAATTATTCGGATTGATAAAACTAAACCCGTGATACCCCGTAAAATACTGCAAAGGTGCTTGCGCATCTTCATAAATAATATACAGCATCCATCCGGCAGAACTTCCGCCGTACATATAGCCTTCCAATGCAGTCACATTTGCAAGAGTGTACGTGCCTGACGAAGCTTTTTGAGATTTTAAAAGCGATGTAATTTCGCTATAACACACATAAGGCGCGGCATTCTGGAGTTCGATAACTTCATCACGCATCCCGTCGTATAAGACTTCCCCTTGAATGCTATGGTAGGTTTTGCTGTTGGGCAGCTGTAGTTTTACAAGGTCAAAAGGTTTACTACGTTTTTTATTGAGTTTATATTCAACACGGTCATTGCGCACACGTTGCTTACCGCGCTCTCCGGGATACGTAGCCGCCCAGTAAAGCCCGGCATATTTAATAGTGGCATCTTTAGGCATTGTAAGCGTGGCGCTACTGGAACTAAAGGTGGCAGCATTTTTATCTACGTCAACATACACCATTTCTGTACGATCGTTTAAGCCCTTAGGGCGCACATATGCGCGGGTAGGATGATCGCCTAAAATCGTATTGCCTATCACTCGTGTATCGCCTTTTAAGTAAAATTCATTTACTTTTTTAAAAGCTACTCCTTGAGCAAAACTCAAAACAGAAAAAAACAAAAAGCTTACGAGTAATTTTATATGCATTGTGCCAGATTAATGAGAGTTGTGCCAAGTTACAAATAACCCCTTTTATTTTTGGTCAAGATCAGGTAAATTGTAAACCTATACTATACAGATGCAGCGCATTAAATTTTATAAAACCTTTTCTACAAGCAATCTACTTATTTTAGGAGTCATTCTGCTAGCGATGGGCTTTTCTAGTTATAAAATTCTTTTTTCAGAAACTGAAGATGTAAGCACCTACGGCATTATTAATAGTCTGGTTAGTGTACTGCCCATTATTATCTATTGTTACCGCAAACAAAAAGCACATTGGGTTCAATATGATCAAAAACGCATTAATCTACAGCTCGCCGGGGTAAAAAAAATCATAAAAAGAAAAACAATCTCAAAAATTAAAGTAAACGGAAAATCTATTGAAATTATATTTAAAGCAAGTCCGGGATTAGTGCTCGACCTCGAGTCTTACGCCACTGAAGATGTGCTTCTTTTTGAGAAGATTTTAAAAAACAACTATTCATGAGCGCTAAGAAAATCACATTTATCAATCAAAATGAACCTTGGCGACTAGCTGTTCCCGCGGTAGGCTTTGTTCTATTTTTAGTGACAATGCTTGCTTTAAAAGAAACTGCATTAGGGACGGTGATTCAACCTCTAGGTATGCTGCTCATGTTTGTTCCGCATTTTATTCCTTTTAAGCTGAAGAACTATGCGCGGTTAACCAAACGGATGATTTCCTTTAAATTAGAAAAAGGCGGAAGTTACCACTACAGGTTTTCTCAAATAAAATATGTGGAGGCTTACGAAGATTGTTTAGTCATTTACACCTCAAAAAAGAAGTCTGAAAAAGTTAGGATCGAAGGTTACGCAAAAGCTGACATAAACCGACTTCTAGACTTATTACAGCCCGAAACTGAACACGCCACGGAAACCGTTTAGCCTTTAGGCTTCCCTCCTACGATGATCACAATTTCTCCCTTAGGCGCTTTGGTCTGAAAATGTTTTAAAACCTCAGCTACGGTACCACGCACCGTCTCTTCATGAAGTTTTGAGATCTCTCTGGAAACCGAAATGCTTCGGTCTGCGCCAAAGAATTCTACCATGTTTTTTAAGGTCTTCACCAGCTTATGCGGACTTTCATAAAAGATCATCGTGCGCTCTTCTTCCGCCAAAAGTAAAAAACGGGTTTGTCGCCCTTTCTTCACCGGAAGAAATCCTTCAAAAACAAATTTATCATTAGGTAAACCGCTATTAACCAACGCCGGAACAAAAGCCGTAGCACCGGGCAGACAATCAACCTCCAGACCTGCTTCTACACAAGCGCGTGTTAATAAAAATCCCGGATCTGAAATCGCCGGAGTTCCTGCATCACTTATCAAAGCAAGAGTTTGCCCGTTTTTGATACGGTCTACAAGACCTTCAACTGTTTTATGCTCGTTGTGCATATGATGCGAGTGCATCTGTGTGGTGATCTCAAAATGCTTAAGCAACTTGCCACTAGTGCGGGTATCTTCAGCGAGAATAAGATCTGCCTCTTGCAGTACTTTAACTGCTCTAAAGGTCATATCCTCCAGATTGCCAATGGGTGTGGGTACAAGAAATAGTTTACCCATTAGGAGTCAAATTTGCGGGCTACCAGCTCTTTAAAGCGTGTCTCATACATCTCTTTTCCGTCCCAATTGTTATAGTCTGGTTTTACCATCTGGTCGATAAGGGTAAACGCTTCTTCTTCAGAATTTGCCGTGTTGAGTTGTGAAAGCACGCGATTATAATCCGTATCGCTTCCGTTAAAAAGATGTTTTATAAATGCAATGCGGTCATTAAGGCCAAAAGAAAGTCCGCGAGAGATACGGTCGTTCAGTTTTCTAGGCTTGCTTTCCTGTGGTTTTGCATCGTCTTCAAACTCGGCAATTCGACCATATTCACCAATCTCGTCTTTATCGTTTTTAACCACATCAGGTTTTTGGGTGATTTGCTGAAACATCGCCTCAATAGCATCTGCTTCAGGCGGCATTTGAGCGACAATATCTTTGATCTTTTCCATCACCGGCTCGTGTAATGAAGCCTGATTGATCTTGGGCTCTTTTTGTTCTTTTGGTTTAGGCTCTTCTGCTTTAGGCTGTGTTTCTTGTGGTGTTCTTAAGCGCTCAAAGAGTTCTTCGTTAGCAGCGGCTATACGGGCAATACGTTCTAATTCGGTTTCTTCTTTTTGAGGTGCTTCAGCCGGAGTTCCTTCAACTTGCTCTTGTTGAATTTCCTGAATACTTTCAACAATCACTTCGCTATCTTCATCCTCTAAAGCTTTGATGATTTCGGCTTTGCCTATGGTGGGTTTTGCAGTGTCAAAATGCGCTTCTACATAAGCTAAAATTGATAGTGCTTCATAAATCTTCTGAGCTTCAATTTTTAGGGTCTCGTAATCACTCTCTGAGTCAAGTTTTAAAATCTTGTGCGCCAAGCTCACCAAGTCAGATTTTAATTTCTTCTTCATAAGTTTTTTGTTTGCTCTGTTTATTTGCTGGGGTTTTTAATAAATTTGCTAAGCCCTCTAAGAATAGCACCTTTGCCCTTTAAGAGGTTGAAAAGTACGAAATGTTTCTCGAAAATACCGTTAATCATAAAGAGCAATTTGGATGGATAGAAGTCATATGCGGCTCTATGTTCTCGGGTAAAACCGAAGAATTAATTCGCCGACTAAAACGAGCCAAGTTTGCTAAACAAAAGGTTGAGATCTTCAAACCTGCGATAGATACCCGCTATGATGACGAGCTGGTCATCTCTCATGATGCTAACGAAATCAGATCAACTCCGGTACCTGCCGCTGCTAATATTCCTATTCTTGCAGACGGTTGTGACGTGATAGGTATTGACGAGGCACAATTTTTTGATGAAGAAATCGTAAAGGTGTGTAATGACCTTGCCAATCGCGGAATCAGAGTCATAGTTGCCGGACTTGACATGGATTTTAAAGGAAATCCTTTTGGTCCAATGCCTGCACTTATGGCTACCGCCGAGTATGTTACTAAAGTACATGCTGTATGTACCCGTACGGGAAATCTGGCGCAATTCAGCTACAGAAAGGCTACCAGCGATGATCTTGTATTGCTGGGAGAAACCGAAGAATACGAACCCCTAAGCCGTAGTGCTTATTATAAAGCAATGCTTCGTGAGCGTCTGAAAACTATAGAAGTTAAAGACCCCGAAGAACTTAAAAACCCAAAAACAAAAGACTAAATGCCGCACACTGTTCTCGAAATAGACCTAAATGCCCTAAGCCATAATTATGACTATCTACGGTCTAAACTAGAACCAGATGTAAAGATGCTCGCTGTTGTAAAGGCTTATGCTTACGGAAACGAGTCTGTAGCTGTTGCCCGTAAACTGGAAGAAAAAGGTATAGATTATTTTGCTGTCGCTTATACTCCAGAAGGTGTCGCTTTACGCGATGCAGGAATCAAAACTCCTATCCTTGTTTTACATCCGCAGATTGAAAATTTTAATCAGGTGATTGAGCAAAAGCTTGAGCCAAGTATTTATAGTTTTAGAGTACTAAAAGCTTTTACCGAGATCGCTGAGTCAAAAGGTTTAAAAAATTATCCCATTCATATAAAATTCAATACCGGTTTAAACCGACTAGGGTTTAAAGATGTGAATGAAAAAGATATTCTAGAACAATTGCACGCCACCGAAGCGCTAAAGGTTAAATCGCTGTTCTCACATCTTGTAGCCAGTGAAGATCTGAATGAGCGCACGTTTACCCAGCAGCAAATTGACGCCTTTGAAAGCAACGCAAAACATATGATTGCCGGTTTAGGCTATACTCCGATGTTGCATCAAAGCAATACTTCGGCGATTATAAATTATCCTCAGGCACAGTTTGATATGGTGCGCACCGGAATAGGCCTTTATGGCTACGGAAACATTCAAGCTGAAGATTTGAAACTAAAACCGGTGGCTACCTTAAAAACGGTTATTTCGCAAATTCACGAGATCGCTATTGGAGAAACGGTAGGATACAATCGTGCGCATACTGCTGCAAAACTAGGCCGAAGCGCAACACTACCTATTGGCCACGCTGACGGTATTTCACGCGCTTACGGTAAAGGTCGCGGCTATGTGATGATCAAAGGAAAGAAAGCACCAATCATAGGCAATGTGTGTATGGATATGATTATGGTTGATGTTACCAAGATTGATTGCGAAGAAGGTGACGAAGTGATCATTTTTGGGAAGGGTGTTTCGGCAGTAGCCTTAACAGCACGTATAAAAAGTATTCCGTATGAGTTGATTACAGCGATCTCTCAACGCGTTCAACGAAAAATTATAGAATAACTAACAGCTTCTGCTTTTAGTCTTTTTAATATTTACCTATATTAGAACTTTATTTAACTACTTAAACCAACGAAATAATGGCATTTTTTAAAGATTTTAAAGCCTTTTTAATGAAAGGTGACATCGTTGCTCTAGCAACTGCGGTAATTATAGGTGGAGCATTCAACAAAATTGTAGGCTCCTTAGTTAAAGATGTGATTATGCCCGTAATAGGTGTGATTATGGGAGGTAAGAATGTCAACAATCTATTCTTTTCTCTGGACGGCGGAGAATACGAAACGGTTGACGCTGCCATTGAAGCCGGAGGAGCAATTATGACCTACGGTAACTTCCTGCAAGCTGTGATTGATTTTATCATCATTGGTTTTGTGATCTTCTGGTTATTGAAAGGTTATGAGAAAACCAAGAAAAAAGAAGAGCCTAAACCAGCTGCTCCTAAAGGACCTACTCAAGAAGAATTACTTATCGAAATTCGTGACGAATTGAGAAAGAAATAAAGACTCGTGTGCCTTAAGGCACAAACCGCTGCACTGCAGACTAATTTTAACTAAACCCTCGAAGAAATTCGAGGGTTCTTTTGTTATATAAATAACATAATGTTTTTAAAACATACAAAATGTCACTTTTTAAACAAATGTGTATATTTTTAATAAGATAGTCTGCTTTTTTATAAAGTGTTGCTACTTTTGGCGTCCGCAAGCTAAAAGCCTTCAGGCTGGCTGATTTTCAGCGGAACTAACAAACTAAATTTTCTCAAGGATATTGAGATTGACACACGCTAAAGATTAAAATTATGAAAGTAGCTGTTGTAGGTGCCACCGGGATGGTAGGCCACGTAATGTTGCAAGTATTAGCAGAACGCAACTTCCCCATAACCGAATTAATACCTGTTGCCAGCGCACGCTCAGTAGGTAAAACGGTTACCTATAAAGACAAAGAATACACCATTAGTTCTATGGAAGATGCGATCGCAGCACGTCCTGATATTGCGATTTTTTCTGCAGGTGGTGGCACTTCATTAGAGTTTGCTCCTAAGTTTGCCGAAGTTGGTACTACCGTGGTAGACAACTCTTCTGCGTGGAGAATGGATCCTGATAAAAAACTTATTGTTCCTGAGATCAACGCTTCAGAATTAGAAGATTCAGATAAAATTATCGCTAATCCTAACTGTTCTACCATTCAGATGGTTTTGGCTTTGGCACCTTTACATAAGAAATATAAGATCAAGCGTCTTGTAATCTCTACGTATCAGTCGATTACAGGAACCGGAGTTAAAGCGGTTCAGCAATTAGAAAATGAATACAAAGGTGAGCAAGGTGATATGGCTTACGCGTATCCTATTCACCGCAATGCAATCCCTGCTTGTGATGTATTTACCGAAAATGGTTATACTAAAGAAGAAATGAAACTCGTTAACGAGACTCAGAAAATCTTAGGTGATAAAACCATTGCTGTTACCGCTACAGCGGTGCGCATCCCGGTTGTGGGTGGCCATTCTGAAGCGATCAACGTACAGTTTGAAAATGATTTTGACCTGGCGGAAGTTCGCCAACTGCTTCAGGCGCAAGATGGAGTTACCGTTCAAGATAACCCGGATACCAATACCTACCCAATGCCTATTTATGCTGAAGGTAAAAATGATGTGTTTGTAGGTCGTATTCGTCGTGATTATTCTCAAGAAAACACGCTAAATATGTGGGTGGTTGCAGATAACTTGAGAAAAGGTGCAGCAACCAATGCGGTTCAAATCGCTGAATATCTAGCGGCTAAAGAATTGGTTTAATTCAAAAGAACCTAATAATTACATAAACCTCTGAGACCTGGCGTTTCGGAGGTTTTTTTATTGGCACCGCCAAAGGGTTTAAAACTCCGAGGCTTTTCTGGAAATTAAAAATTCGTTTCCAAGCAATGTCATGGGCTTGCCATAAGATAGTTTACTGACTATATTTGAAAGAATTCAATTTTGTTTCAAATGAAAAAAATAGCGTGTGTGGGCGCACTTACGATTCTCTTCAGCGCCTGTGAAACCAATGAAAAAAAATCCCCTGAAATGGCAGTAACTTATCCTGAAACGAAAAAGGTAGATACCGTTGACACCTATTTTGGCACCGAAGTTCCCGACCCATATCGCTGGCTCGAAGACGATCGCAGTGCCGAGACTGAGGCTTGGGTAAAAGCAGAAAATAAGGCTACGTTTGGCTATTTAGATAAGATTCCGTTTAAAGATGAAATCAAGCAAAAGCTTGAAAAAATCTGGAACTACGAGAAAATTGGCGCTCCTTTTAAAGAAGGTGATTACACCTATTTCTACAAAAATGACGGACTGCAAAATCAATATGTGATCTACCGTTATAAAACCGGTGAAGATCCTTCTACTGCAGAAGTATTTTTGGATCCTAACACCTTTGCCGAAGACGGTACGGTTTCACTAGGCGGTCTTAGTTTTTCAGATAATGGAAAACTCGCTGCATATAGTATTTCTGAAGGGGGAAGCGACTGGAGAAAGGTTCTGGTAATGGATGCTGAAACCAAAGAGATCACTGAAGATACTATGGTCGATATCAAATTTAGTGGAATCTCTTGGCGCGAGAATGACGGGTTTTACTACTCGAGTTATGACAAGCCAGACGGCAGCGAACTTTCAGCAAAAACAGATCAGCATAAAGTGTATTACCACAAGCTGAATACTGCTCAAAAAGAAGACCAGTTGATCTTTGGCGGTACACCTGAGCAAAAGCATCGCTACATTGGTGCCGGGACAACAGAAGACAATAAATATTTGATCTTGAGCGCTAGTAATGCAACTTCAGGAAACAAGCTTTATATCAAAGATCTGAGCAAGCCAAATGCCGATTTTGTTGCGATTGTTGATACGGAAGAAACCAATACTTCTGTGATCGAAAATGTAGGCTCCAAACTTTATATTGTTACCGACAAAGATGCGCCCAACCGCAAAATCGTTACCGTGGACGCTGCTAATCCAACTCCGGAAAACTGGGAGGATTTTATTCCGGAAACCGAAAATGTGCTTTCGCCTTCTACCGGTGGTGGTTACTTTTTTGCAGAGTATATGGTTGATGCCGTTTCGCAAGTAAAACAATACGATTATGAAGGTAAGCTCGTACGCGAAGTAGAACTACCAGGTATCGGAAGCGCCGGTGGTTTTGGAGCTAAAAAAGAAGATAAAGAACTTTATTACAGCTTTACCAACTATACCACTCCCGGAAGTATTTACAAATACAACATCGAGTCTGGAGCTTCTGAATTGTTCCGTAAACCGGCGATCAATTTTGATCCTGAAAATTACGAGAGCAAGCAAGTAATTTATACCTCAAAAGACGGTACAAAAGTTCCTATGATCATCACCTTTAAAAAAGGTTTAGAACTTAACGGTAAGAACCCAACCATTCTTTATGGTTATGGTGGTTTTAATATTTCGCTTACGCCTTCGTTCAGCATCACAAATGCGATATGGATGGAAATGGGCGGTGTGTATGCCGTGCCTAACCTGCGTGGTGGTGGAGAATATGGTAAAGAATGGCACGACGCCGGTACCAAAATGCAAAAGCAAAATGTCTTTGATGACTTTATCGCTGCCGCAGAATACCTCATTTCAGAAAACTATACCTCAAGCGATTATTTGGCAGTTCGCGGGGGTTCTAACGGTGGTTTGCTCGTGGGTGCAACGATGACGCAAAGACCCGATTTGATGAAGGTAGCGCTTCCTGCAGTGGGCGTGATGGATATGCTGCGTTATCATACATTCACCGCCGGAGCTGGCTGGGCATACGACTATGGAACTTCAGAAGACAGCAAAGAAATGTTTGAGTACATTAAAGGTTATTCTCCTGTTCATAATGTAAAAGCCGGAACAAAATATCCTGCGACTTTAGTAACGACAGGAGATCACGATGATCGCGTGGTTCCTGCGCACAGTTTTAAATTTGCAGCAGAATTGCAAGAGAAACAAGCCGGTGACGCACCTGTTTTGATACGTATTGAGACCGATGCCGGCCACGGTGCCGGAACTCCGGTAAGTAAGCAAATTGAGCAAACAGCAGATATTTTTGCCTTTACGCTTTACAATATGGGCTTTGACGTGCTTCCTGAAAAAACTAAATCAGAAATCAAAGGCTAACTGCGGAGCCTTTTGTAACCACTTAAATTAAGACCTCAAAGGCTTTGATAACTTTTGAGGTCTTTTTATATTCTATTATGCTAAAAGTAGACATAACTGACTTCGGCTATACCGAAGAAACCGTTTTAAAAAACCTTGACTTCACGGTAGAAAAAGGAAAGCACATTTCTATTTTAGGGGAAAGCGGCTGCGGAAAAAGCACTTTACTCAAAATCATCTATGGCTTGCTTCACGTTGAAAACGGAACTATTTCTTGGAACGACAACGAACTTTTAGGCCCTAATTTTAACTTGGTTCCGGGAGAGCCTTTTATCAAATATCTCGCTCAGGATTTTGACTTGATGCCGTATATCTCAGTGGCAGATAATATTGGGAAACACCTGTCGCGTCGTTTTATGCAGCAGCGAGAAGAACGCATCAACGAACTTCTTGAAGTGGTTGATATGACCGCTTTTGCCGATGTACACGTAAAACTTTTGAGTGGCGGACAAAAACAGCGCGTTGCACTCGCGCGTGCTATTGCCAAAGAACCAGAACTGCTTTTACTGGACGAACCCTTTAGCCATATTGACAACTTTAGACGGAATGCCTTACGCCGAAATCTCTACGCGTATCTAAAAAAAGAAAACATTACCTGCATTACTGCTACGCACGACAGCGAAGAAGCACTTTCATTTTCAGACGAAATTAAGATGATGCGTGAAGGCCAATTTATACAAACCGCAACTCCGGAAGCTTTGTTTGAAAACCCAAAGAATGCTTATGTCGCTTCGTTTTTTGGTGATGTAAATACGCTGGAACTTGATGGTGAAAAACGCTTGATTATGCCGCATCAGTTGCAGGTGTCTCAGGAAGAAACCCATAAAAAAGCCAGTGTTTTAAAAAGCTATTTTAAAGGAAGTCATTACCTCGTGGAAGCTGAAACTCAAGGGCAAAAGATCTACTTTAATACTGCTGAGGCTTTAGAAAAAGATACTGCTGTTTATTTAAAACTGAAGCTCTAATCTAGTGCTCTACTTCACGGCGATGCCAATAAATTAGCCAACTCCTTCCCTATCTGGCTGCCAATAGCTACGCCCATTCCTCCAAGTCGAACACCGCAAAAAACATGTTCAGAAAGCGGTTTTAGGATTGGTTTCTTTTGAGCTCCTACACCCAGAATTCCACTACAGCGATAATCGATTTCAACTCTAGTTTGCGGTAGAATTATTTGACTGAGTGTTTGTTCTAAATGCGCTTGAATAATTGCTGACGTGCCGAGCGCATCGGTTTGTTCACCGGTTAAATCCAGATTGCGGCCGCCTCCTAAAAGGATTCGGTTATCGATATTTCTGAAATAGGTATAGCCCTTATCCAAGTGAAATGTACCTTTGATTTTTAAATCGGGGATAGGTTTGGTCACCAATACTTGATTGCGCGCAGGCTGTACTTGAGTAATTCCCAAATGTGCTGCAAAACCATTGGTTGCTATAAACAGCTTTTTTGTTTTGAATGAGATGGAATTTGCTCGGACTTCTACGCTGTTCGATAGCGTTTCAAAACCGGTAACCGTCCAATTATTTAAGATCAGAATATTTTGCCGAAGTGCTTTTTGAAGCAGACCTTGCATCATTTTCCCTGTGTCTATCGCACCTTCTTCAGCATTAAATAGCAATCTTTCTTGAACATTCTTAAACTGAAATCTGTTCGCAACACTACTGAAAATAGGCTTTTTAAAAACCGGTGCAAGCAATTCATTTAGATATTCGATCTGATTAAAACAGTTTTCATAAAGCCCAAGGTTTGTATTTAGGAATAGTTCGTAGCCGCCACACTTCTGAAAATCGATAGCGCGATCGCCAAGGGTTTCTCTCAAAAGCTTCAGCCCCTCTACGCGCATTTTAACCAGTTTTAGAACTTCGTCTTCGCTATGACGTTCTAAATCTGACAAAAGCTCAGAAACGCTCCCGAAACAAGCGAAACCAGCATTCTTTGTACTCGCTCCCTGCGGAAGACTTCCGCGTTCAAGAATTAGAATTTTTGCCTCGGGAAAGCGTTTACGCAGCTGCAATGCACAATTGAGTCCGGTAATGCCACTTCCCACAATGGTAAAGTCGACGTCTGCTAGCCAGGATTTGTATTCCCAATACGAGAGATTAGAATAGGGTTCTTGCATAACAGCTTAAAGATAGCAGAATTTTGCATTAGGGATTGAAGGATTTGTTTGAGCTCTTCTGCCCTTTTTGGCAAAAAGCGATTCCTTATTAAAGCCTGACCTAAGCGTTAGCGCAGGTAATGCCCAAAAGAAACTTCTTTAAGGTATAAAACCCTTTGTCGCTAGCCATAAAAAAACCCCGAACAAACGTTCAGGGTTGATATCTATTGAAAGATAGACTTTATTCTTCGACTGGTGGATTCATTTTAAAATCATCCATAAAAGCAGTGGTGTAGTTTCCTGAAATGTATGCAGGATCGTCCATCAACTGTCTGTGGAATGGGATCGTTGTTTTGATTCCTTCAATAACAAACTCATCTAAAGCACGCTTCATTTTATTGATCGCCTCTTCACGGGTTTGAGCCGTAGTGATCAATTTAGCGATCATAGAATCGTAGTTAGGAACGATGGAATACCCACTGTAAACGTGCGTATCGATACGAACCCCGTGACCGCCCGGCGCGTGTAAGTTGGTGATCTTACCCGGTGAAGGTCTAAAATTGTTATAAGGATCTTCCGCGTTGATACGGCACTCGATAGAATGCAATTGTGGATAGTAGTTTTTACCAGAAATTGCAACTCCAGCAGCAACCAGAATTTGCTCGCGAATCAAGTCATAATCTACTACTTGCTCGGTAATAGGGTGCTCCACCTGAATACGCGTATTCATTTCCATAAAGTAGAAATTGCGATGCTTATCTACCAAAAATTCTACAGTACCGGCTCCTTCATATTTAATAAATTCTGCGGCACGAACGGCTGCAGCTCCCATTTTCTCACGAAGTTCATCGGTCATAAATGGTGAAGGTGTTTCTTCGGTAAGTTTTTGGTGACGACGCTGAACGGAACAATCACGCTCAGAAAGGTGACAGGCTTTACCGTTGCTGTCTCCAACAACCTGAATCTCGATATGGCGTGGCTCTTCAATAAGCTTTTCCATATACATTCCGTCATTTCCGAAAGATGCAGCAGCTTCTTGACGCGCAGAATCCCAAGCTTTACGCAAGTCTTCTTTTTTCCAAACCGCACGCATACCTTTACCACCACCACCGGCAGTAGCTTTAAGCATTACAGGATATCCTGTCTCTTCTGCGATGCGCTCACAAGATTCAAAATCTTCAATAATCCCGTCACTTCCGGGAACACAAGGAACTCCGGCTGCTTTCATTGTAGCTTTTGCGGTTGCCTTGTCTCCCATCTTTGAAATCATATCAGGAGATGCCCCGATGAATTTTACATCGTGCTCTTGACAAATTTTTGAAAAACGAGCATTTTCAGAAAGAAATCCGTAACCCGGGTGAATAGCGTCTGCGTTAGTAATTTCGGCAGCAGCCATAATATTTGCTATTTTCAAATACGATTCACTACTTGGAGCCGGCCCAATACAAACCGCTTCATCTGCAAAACGTACGTGCAAACTTTCGGCATCTGCAGTAGAATAAACCGCTACAGTTTTGATGCCCATTTCTTTACAGGTTCGTATTACACGTAGTGCAATCTCCCCTCTGTTTGCTATAAGTATCTTTTTAAACATATCTGTTGTCTTTATAGTTTAAGCCATAAGGCTTTAATCTATAGTATCTGATCTTTTAAACGCCGAGTTTCAGCGTATGCTTACCAAAAGTGGAAACTTTAGATCAAATAAATAATTATGCAGGGTCTACCAAGAATAATGGTTGGTCAAATTCAACCGGAGAAGAATCATCAACAAGAACTTTAACGATCTTACCGCTAACTTCACTTTCGATCTCGTTGAATAATTTCATTGCTTCAATAACGCAAAGTACATCACCTTCTTTGATACTTGCTCCAACTTCAACAAAAGTAGGTTTGTCTGGTGCTGGTTTACGGTAGAACGTACCAATGATTGGTGACTTTACAGTAATGTATTTGTCACTATCATCTGCCTTAGGCTTTTCAGCTTCTGGAGCTGCAGGGGCTGGTGCCGGTGCTGCGGGTTGTGCTGCAGGAGCTGCTTGCTGTGGTATTGCAGAACCCATCATAGGTACTTGCTGAAGGATTGTGGTCTCACCTTTACTGTCTTCACCAGTTCTAATGGTGATTTTCACATCGTCCATCTCAAGTTTAACCTCGCTTGCGCCAGATTTAGCAACAAACTTGATAAGATTCTGAATCTCTTTTAAATCCATAATTAATAACGTTAGTTAGATTAAAAATTAAGCATTGTAGGCCCATTTCAAATAAATGGAACCCCAAGTAAAACCGCCTCCAAAAGCGGCAAATATTAAATTATCCCCTTTTTTAAACTGCTTTTCAAAATCGCTTAAAAGCAAGGGAAGTGTCGCAGATGTTGTATTTCCGTAATGTGCAATATTCATCAGCACTTTACTGTCGTCAAGCCCCATACGTCGGGCAGTTGCATCAATAATACGTTTGTTTGCCTGGTGTGCTACAAGCCAACTAACATCATCGTGACTCAAATTATTGCGCTGCATAATGCGCTCGCTCACATCTGCCATGTTTGAGACGGCAAATTTAAATACTGTTTTACCGTCTTGAAAAACGTAGTGTTTTTTATTTGCTACCGTTTCTTCTGAAGCCGGCATTAAGGAACCTCCCGCTTCGATACGCAAGAAATCTCTTCCTATACCATCAGAACGTAAAAATTCGTCTTGAAGTCCTAGGCCTTCTTCATTAGGTTCAAAAAGGACAGCGCCACCACCATCACCAAAAATGATGCAGGTAGTACGATCTGTATAGTCTATAATAGAAGACATTTTATCTGCTCCTATTAAAAGGACTTTTTTATATTTTCCTGAAGCTACATATGCAGAAGCTGTAGACATTCCATATAAAAAGCTGGAGCACGCAGCTTGTAAATCGTAAGAAAATGCATTTGTTGCACCTATTTGTGTGGCAACATAAGCAGCGGTAGATGCTACGGGTAAGTCGGGAGTTGCGGTAGCCATAATCACCATATCAATTTCTGATGGGTCAATACCGCTTTTGTTGATCAGGTCTTCGGCAGCTTTAATACCTAAAAAAGAAGTTCCTTTATCGGGATCTTTTAGGATTCTGCGCTCTTTAATTCCTGTTCTGGTTGTGATCCATTCATCATTGGTCTCAACCATGGTTTCCAAAATTTCATTGGTAAGCACATATTCTGGCACATAAGCGCCAACAGCAGTTATGGCTGCAGTGATTTTACTCATATAAATCTGGTTTCTACGAAAAAACAAGGTTTTTCGCTTAAAAAATGGGAGGAAAAGTACTAAAAATAGAACAATTAAAGCCTACAATTAACGTTTTTTGCTCCTTCTAAAAAATAAAAAAAACTCCCACTTTGATGGGAGTTTAATCTTTTTATAAGTCTTTGTTAAGCAACTTCTTCGCCAGCTGTTGCATCAATTACAACCTGCCCTCTGTAATAAAGTTTGCCCTCGTGCCAGTGTGCACGGTGATAAAGGTGAGCTTCACCAGTAGTGGCGTCTACACCAATTTTAGGCATTGCAGCTTTGTAATGTGTTCTTCTCTTATCTCTTCTTGTTTTCGAGATTTTTCTCTTAGGATGTGCCATTACCGTTAATTATTAATTATCTGTTAAAAAATCTTTTAGTTTGTCCCAACGGGGATCTATTTCTTTTGGTTGAGGTTCTTGTTCCTCTTCCTCTTGATTATCTTTTATACTTAATTCTTCAAGTTTATCTAATATGTCTGACTTTAAAGTACCGTCTTCAACTCCCGGATGCACTCTTTTTGCAGGCATCGCCAGAACCAAAGTTTCATAAATATACTGTGCGATATTTACTTCGTATTCACCATGCGGCAAAATTAAAATATCATCAATCTCATCATTGTACTCCTGACCAAACTTAACCACCAACTTATACGAAGTTTCTAATGGATTATCGTAAGGTTCATTAGTTAAATCACAATTTACATTTACAGTACCTTCAGCATCAAAGTAAAACTCCATCAAGGTTGACTTTTTAATCAAAGTTACCTTTAAGTCTACTGCGATGCTATTGAAGTCATCATAATCAAAATGCTCAAAGAACGTATTGTCAATATCATATTGAAAATCGTGTTCCCCTTGTTTTAAACCAACAAATTGTATGGTATACGTTTTCAAATGCTTCATTACCTTTCTCTTTCCTAAAATCTCCACTTCCGCAAAAGGCGGGTGCAAAGATATAAATTTTTATTTAGCTGTTAATTAAGTGTGGATAAATTTTTTAAATATGTTTATTTTCCACGAGAGCGACCGGAATATTGTTTTTTTCGCGGTTGTTTTTGCAAAATATTTTCGGTCAAGACAGCATATTCTTCTCTTTTCTTATAAATATCTAACGCCATATATACTGCTTCTTTAAACGAATTGATGTCAGCAGTGCCTTTTCCGGCAATTTCAAATGCGGTTCCGTGATCTGGAGAAGTACGTACTTTGTTCAATCCGGCCGTGTAATTAACCCCTTTTCCAAAAGCTAATGTTTTAAAAGGAATTAAGCCCTGATCATGATAGGCTGCAATGATCGCATCGAAATTCTTATAGTTTCCGCTTCCGAAGAAACTATCTGCAGCATACGGCCCATACGTCAGATGTCCTTGATCACGCAATTCTTCTAATGTAGGAATTAGAACCTCATCATCTTCCTTACCTATCACTCCATTATCCCCCACATGTGGATTGATCCCTAAGAATGCGATTTTAGGTTTACTCACGCCAAAATCCTGAACCAGCGAATGATGAATCGTTTTAAACTTCTGTTTGATTAAATTGGCTGTAATTTTAGTAGTCACATCTTTTACAGGCACATGGTCTGTAAGTAAACCTACCTTGAGCTCTTGTGATACCATAAACATAAGGCTATGACCTTCTAACTCCTGATTCAAATAATCGGTATGTCCCGGGAAATTGAATTCCTCTCCCTGAATATTCGCTTTATTGATAGGTGCGGTCACCAAGGCATCGATATCTCCTGACTTCAATGCAGTTACCGCTGCTTTTAACGATTTTATTGCATAACTACCCGCTTCGGGAGTTTCTGAACCAAAATTAATTCTAGGATTATCTTTCCAAACGTTCACCACGTTGATTTTACCTTCGATCACATTGCTTGCTTCTTTCACTCCTTGGAAGTTGATATCCAATTCAAAATGTTTCAGAAGGAAACTTACTGTTTTAGCCGAAGCAAAAATCACAGGTGTACAGAAATCAAGCATTCTTGCGTCTTCAAAGGTTTTGAGAACAACCTCTCCGCCAATTCCATTTAAATCTCCTATGCTAATTCCTAATTTTATACTTTGTTCTTTCATGTGAAACCGCTTTGGTTTTCTTTTGTAAATTATAATGTAAAAGTACTTAATTAAAACGCAAACATGTTTACCGGTATTATTGAAGATTTAGGGAAGGTTGAAAAATTAGAACGCGAGGGAGATAATTTACATATTACAATTTCTAGTAGGCTTACAGCTGAACTGAAAATTGATCAGAGTGTTGCACACAATGGAGTGTGTCTGACCGTAGTAAATTTGAACGATAATTCGTACACGGTTACTGCAATTGAAGAAACGCTAAACAAGACTAATCTTAACGAACTTAGAGAGCAAGATCTTGTGAATCTAGAACGTGCCATGATTCTAGGCAGCCGCTTAGATGGCCATATTGTTCAGGGTCATGTGGATCAAACCGCTACGTGTATTAATAAAGAAAATAAAGATGGAAGCTGGATATTTACGTTCAGTTATAATCCTGATTTAAATAACGTTACCATTGAAAAAGGATCTATAACCGTCAATGGGGTAAGCCTCACTGTAGTCAACTCAAAGACAAACGAATTTAGTGTCGCTATCATCCCTTATACTTATGAACACACCACATTCAAATTCATTAAAAAAAACACAGTAGTAAATTTAGAATTCGACGTAATAGGGAAGTATGTAAAGCGTCTTATGAATTTGTAAATTTTTGAGGCTCTGCTTTATAAAAGAAATATCCACCAATTAAAACGCCTAATATCAAAAGATGCGGAATATAGTCGTCTATTGGTACTTGTAAACCTGGTGGCGGGGGTGCTCCTGGCGATGCATTCCGAGCACCCGGAGATGGTGGATTTTTATCTTCAGCATAGACCACAGTCTTAACACCTACAATGAGGATTAACGTAACTACATATGTATATAGTTTTAAACGCATAGAAGATGGGGGCTTCAGTTGAATGAACAGCGCAATATTAAGAAAAAATACATTATTTCAACTAATTAACACTACATTTTGTCGGCCATTGTAGGTTTTTAACCTTAATAATATGCTAAATTAACCGATTTCAGAATAACACCTTGTGCATTTTACATATAAACCCTAAATGACTTTAAATAAATTACTTGCAAATTAAAAAAGCCTCAGAAGACAAAATCTTCTGAGGCTTAGTGTTTACTTGTGGTCCCACCTGGGCTCGAACCAGGGACCACCTGATTATGAGACTTTAAGGAGTGCCTAAAAATTACTTTAAACAAACCTTAATTTACTGATTTTTAGAAAATTAATAATTTTTGATTTCATTTGATATCAGATGATTACAGAATATAGTTGCAAATAGCTTGCGAATTTTTTTATGTAATTTAAAGCTATGAACACGCGATTTAACCTTATTTTAGACACCAGACGTAAGCGAAAAGATAATACTTTTCCCATAATTTTCCGATTGATTCATCTCGGAAAATCAACTTCTATAGCTACAGGATATGCTGTCGAAAAACGGTATTGGGACCCTCTAAAACAAGAAGTAAAAAATTCCTATCGTGACACCTTTTCTGTTTCTCGTTTAAACACAGTACTCCTAAAAGAAAAAGCCAGAGGAAATGATATCATTAATAAGCTTAACGATCAGCGAAAACTGCGGTTTCTTTCTCTTAGAGAATTAAGGGATAAAATCACCACCAAGGCTGTCTACGATTCCTTTTTTGATTTTGGAGATCAGGTCGTAGCTGAGTTGAAAGCTGCAGATCGAATAGGTAGTGCCAAGTCTTATACAGTTACTCTAGGGGTTCTAAGAACTTTTAATAAAGGTGCAGATCTTAAGTTTAATGAGGTGAATTTGGATTTGTTAGAACGTTTCCATAAATACCATATGGCAAAGGGCAATAGTCTCAACGGACTTTCTAATTATATGCGAAACATTCGCGCTCTGTTCAATAGAGGAATTAAGGCTGGGATTATCGAGCAGGAAGCCTATCCCTTTATTCATTATCAGATAAGGACTGAACCTACTGCCAAACGTGCTTTAGACCTGCCATCCATTCGGAAAATTGTTAATCTCAAACTAGAAGAAAGCGACCCACTATTTCATCATCGAAATTATTTTCTCATATCCTATATGCTGTATGGGATGCCCTTTATTGATTTGGCATTCTTAAAACTGAAAGATATTCAGGATGGCAGAGTAAAATACAAGCGCAAGAAAACTGCCAAACAATATAACATCAAGCTTACGGATCAAGTTAGTCAACTTCTCTCCCATTACACCAAAGATAAGGAACCCGATGATTTTATCTTCCCGTTCATTCACCGCGAAACTCTGGATCATCAATACAAAGACCTGCACCGTGCTCGCCGCCTCTACAATTTAGGTCTACGCAAAATTGGAGAAAAATGCCAGATTCAACAGACCCTCACAGCATACGTAGCCCGACACAGCTTTGCCACCCAGGCAATGCTTCAGGAGGTGCCGTTACAGGCCATTTCCGAAATGTTAGGGCATACCAGCTTAAATACGACTCAAGTCTATCTAAAATCGTTGCCCAGTACCGTTTTAGACGGGTACAATGAACGCATCGTGATGATTTGAGGGCTGTTTAGAAATCAAGATTTCTTAATTAAGGCCTAGTGAAACCAAACTTCACCCATTTTTTGTGGATGTATTTAAATTCATTTTCGAGGTAACAAGCGAACATATTATGGTATTTAAGCTTTTAATTTCTGTTTTCGGAGCAAGAGTACTACTGAAAAACACATCAATATACAACAATATTACAAGGATTTAATTAATGAAACTTAGTTCTGTAACGCTATATTTAGGAAGCCTCATTTTATTTATACTTTCGTTTTTAAAAAGAAATCATTTAATGCTTCCTTTAATTTTTTATTTTTCATTGATAAAGCTCTTTTTCTAATATCGTTTGGTTCATAATAAAGAACTTTATACTTTGAAACTGATGAAGATATATACTCTAGTTTCTCCAAAGCATCATCTGTAAAACCTCCAGTTGACCAAAATTCAAATTCGATTTTTTTATTCTTCCAAATTTCCTGTTTTTCAATCCATTTTCTAAATGCTGGAATTTTTTCACCTAACCATTTGTCAATAGTTTTCAGATCTATTTTAGAACGCTTTGCTTTACATTCTGCAATAACTATCTTATCACTGTAAATAGCTAAAACGTCCATTTCGTGACGAGAATCATTTTCATAAATTTCTCGTCCTAAATCAATACTATTATTACTACCTAAAGAATGGATATGTCCAACTACAAACTCAAATAGGGCTCCTCTTATATTATTAGCTAAGCCTTCGTTGTATTTCTTAAGTTCTTTAATTAAATCTAAATATTTTTCAGGAGAAGATTTTAAGCTTGCACCCGCATTATTTAGAACACTAATAAGTTCCTTGAGCGTGTCAGCATATTTTTGCCCAAATAACTCCTTAATAAAGCCAATTGCAATTCCGTGAAATTTTAAAGCAATTAATGCCTCCCTGCTTAAGTCATCCACGATTAAATAAGGGACAATCCTTGAAGCATTATTAAAGCTTTGAATATGTTTTATTTTTTCAATAAAGAATGAAACATCTTTTTCATTTATTGAAGTTCCGACTATAACATCAGCTAAAATAAATCCAGGCTTACTTCCTTGCATTAAACCAGTAATATTGGAGACACCTTTAAAAGCCCATCTAAACTTTCCAAATTCGGCATATTTTTCAGCAGTGTTGTATGAGATGAATCCTATATTTCTATTTAGAGTACCAAAGTCCGTCAAAATATTGTCCTTTATTGCCTCTATTGTTTTATAGGTAAGTGAATTATAATTAGTTCTTTTTAGTTTTGGCGAAATGTAATAATATTCGCTGTTGTAGTTAAGTATGTTAGATTTAATAAATTTTTCAATTATTTTATTAAAGGGTAGGTGTCCTTTTAATGGTACAACTGGGTAATTAGTGTAGCATTCCAAGAACTTCTGATTAATAATGCCTCCGTGTAGTTCTAAAGCATTTAAGGTGTACCAATATTTTCTGCCGTTTTCGAACATTGCTTTGTTTAATGAATCAAACAAAAGTCCGTCGTCAATATGTTTTTCTAAATAGCACAAGGATAAATTACTTACGAAGAACCCTTTAATCTTAAATATTTTCTTATTTCGAGCAACCCTTTGACTAGCTGTATTGTAATTGATATTTTCTAATTTTTCTATTAGGGTAGATAAATCATTTGACATCAAAGGTCCTTTTGTATCCAATATCTTTTCTATTGATGTCATATCACACTATATATAAAAAACTCTTTAGAGTTTTGGAATGTTGTCATTTTTTTTTAGCTAGCCCAATAAAACGGTTCTTTTTTCATTAAACTTCTATAAAAAATCTGTCATATCAATATTTAGATTTGTTTTTACAAGGCATTTATTTATAAAACTAATGACTCTTATGTTTCTCAGAATATTAAATGAAGAGTATAAGAAGACGGGGTTCAAAGATTAAACTTGATATAGTATTAAATAATAAGACCTATTAGTATATAGATCAGAAATATAAAATGATCTTTAGACGATGTTAGATATTCTAGAAAAGTAGTTCAAAACACCTAACGAAGGCCCAACCTATAGAGTATCAAAGAGGAAAAATGATTTTGATTAATTCGTTGCCATTACTTAAAATTAGCTACCTGTAGGTACTTTTTAAACTTGGTGAAGTTCTGTTACCAGGAATTACAACTGATATAATATAATCAGGATATTCAGTATCTATATTTGTAGAGGGGTTTAAATGATGAATTTTGAACCAATCCTTAAAATTTGGAGGTGATTCTTTTGATTTATCGCTAAGTTCAAGCAAAACAAATATCCCCAACTGATCGTAACCAGCAGCATAAGTTTGTGCTTGAGCGATGTACAGTTTTTCAAGTTCAGCTTTAGTAGGTCGATTGAGTGATTTTTTCAACTCGATAGGAATGGTGATAAGGTCTTTTTTATAAACGATATCTACACGGCCTCCGTCAACAAATTTTGTTTGTTCGTGTTCTAGTCCATCTGCAATTTTGGAATGTTCGAAAAAGCGTAGCATACTGTCCTGTAAATCTTGCTCGATTGCCTTCTGCCCTCTGCCGGCCTCGAAACCAGAGTCTTTTGAATATAGAAATGGGTGACGGCGCCTATCATTGTTAACGAATGTGGCTCGCGAGTATCTGATTACTTCTTCAATTACCTTAAAGTATGCTAATAATTTATTTTTGGGGTAAGTAGGTAGAAGTTGTTCAATTTGATTAAACAGTATTTCGTAAACTTCTTGTCCTAAAATGGTCCCAGTTTTATGAGGCCCTTGCTGTCCTTTGTATTTTTGGATGAGTTTACTCATACTCTCTATCAAGTCAGATGAAATGCTTTTGTCTTTTGTTTTCTGGTAAATTGCCAAACCTTCCTTAGCCCCTTCTGATTCAGACAACAATGCTAATAGTTCCGGATTATCCGGTAATAGATTTTCTCCTTCTGGTAACTTTGTGATTAAATGTTTAAGAAATGTAGTCAACGTAGAATTCGTTTCCTGATCTTGCAGGGCTTTAAACTGTTCTTTGTTTTTACTGAGATGTGCCTGATAGATACCTGTTTCAACTATTTCAAAAAGGTTAGTAAAAAGGCGTTTAATAATATATTGACTGGCATTTGCATTACTTTGAACCTGACGTAACCCCTTATTGGCTTCAAGTAAAACATTAACTTCCTGTTTTACTTGAAGCCATCTAGGAGCAGCACTAGCCGTATTGTAGTTAATATTTAATTGTTCAATGAATTTAAAAATGAGATAATCTAATTCTAAGTCTTGCGCACTAAAATCATAGAGGTTCCGATAAGAAAGGTTGTCTTGAAGTTTAGTAAAAACTTGCTTTACAGATTTTGAGTTGTTAGTGAAGACTACTTCAAGCCATTCAATTACTAACAAGTAAAAATCAGCATCTACCCTGTTCTCTGTTGAATAAGTAGTAGCTAAAAAGTGTGTCTTTGCATTTTGTAAATTGCCTAAAGCTTCAATAAGATTGGAAGCAGAAGTTACTTCAGTTAATTCAAAAAATCCTAAACATAGATAGGCCTGGCTAGATACTTCGCCATTGGGATCATCAGACATTCCTTTCAGTTGTTCGACTGTTTTGTTGTTTATATATTGCGAAAAATGAGGCAGATACTTAAGGGCAATAGTTTGCAAATCTGAATTGTCACTTGAAAGAAACTTATGTAATTCTGAGAGAGCGAAAAAATGATTTTCTGTTTTGCCGGTCAGGGTAATATCACAAAGAATCTTAAAGGTTGATCGCCTTATATAATTATTTGTTGATTTGAATGCTAATTCTAAAAGACCGACCACTTCCAATTCCTCAACTTGATATAGGTCGATTTGCTCATAGAAGTTATCTAGGAAATAAATTTGCTCAAAATCAGATCCAGTCAGAAATACCTTATGAAAATCAATTAGTGTGCTCATTAAAATATGAACTCATCATCATTTTTTATCACCGCTTTTTCCGATTCAGTAATATCGGAAAATTCCCTAAGAGCCGAACCAACGAAAATTTGAAGCTCGTCTCTGAACCTTTCATTTACACTTTTAAGAATTTCAGATAATCCGTGCAGGTGTTTTTCTATCATTTCTTCTCCACCTGGCGAATCAAAAATTAGGAAGCGCGGATGCCTTCCTAATTTGTGTTCAATGTCCAGTTGAATAATACTTAGGTAAAAAGCTAGTTTTGCACGAAGCTTTTCACCTTCAGTCAATTCGTTGAAACCTTGCTCAACATCATTTTGAGTAAATACGATCTCGTACTTATCATTTATCCTGATTTTTTCTATATTCGATAGTCCGAATGATTGCACCTCATTCAATATGAGGTTTTCCAATTTTTCTAATATGTCTTCATTAAGTTTTATTCTTTTCTTATGAAGAGATTGTAATGCATACTCAATGATTTTTTTATGCAGGGATAGCCTAGACAATTGCTGAGAACTATCTGAATTTTTTTTCTTGTTGATCTCGTTCAATTGAAATTTTAATACGGCTTCTTTTTTTATAAGAGATTGTTCCTTCGCTATTAACGTTTGCTGCTTTTTTCGTTTTTCATTTATGGCATCAATTTGCTTTTCAATTTCTTTAAGTCTCTTAATATCAGAATCCGTTGAAGGCACGGCTACCAGCTTACTATAATTTTCAGAAACTGATTCTATTTGCACCTTTAATTTTTTCTCTTGTTCTCTGATGGTATCTTTTAACTTATTTAATTTGTCACGATGACTTTCTTGTTCTTCTAGAATTCTTGTAAATTTTTGTGTTAGCTCTTCCTCTTCAACTTTTTGCTGATTAGAAGTTTCGCCACATAAACTACACTCGTGATTAAAATGCTCATTCTTTTTTCGTTCATCTGTTACTTCATTTTCACAATGTGGACAAACCTTAATATCAAGATTACTAAAAAAACTGCCTGCCTCTTTGTAAAGTTTCAAGTTTAGAGCTTGTTTCTCTAATCTACTGATCTCGCTGTTAACCCTGTTCCTATCATTTTGAAGGTTTTCAATTTCATCTTTTATAGGCTGAACCTTTTTTTGTTCCAAAAGATAATTTTCATTGGCTGATCTTCGTTTTTTTAAATTAGTACTTACACGCTCCTGTATTCGTGCATATTCTTTTATGAGTGGCTCATCGTTAAAAGTAATTTTCCCATCTTTTCTTAGTTGCTCTAGGTCTGAAATAACTTTTCTATATTCTTTTTCGATCCTTTCCCTTGCATTAATTTTTGCCTCTGTTATCGACTTATCCGCAAGTCTGAGTTTTCCAATTTTTTCAGATATGGTATCAGATTGTAAACTGAGCATATTAATTGGGTAAGTAAGTGGAAGCCCCAAAATCATTTCAAAAATTTTTCGCCCTTGTGCTCCAAATTTTTCATTTTCAAAAAATAGATATTCGTAATTACTAGCTTCGAGATATATAGACTTAAAATATGTAGCCCAACTTAAATTTGACGTACTTAATTCGAAGTTTTCCTTTGAGCTACTCTTTTGCGTATATTTTAATCTGTAAAAGGAAAAGTGATCAAAAAAGAAATCTTCTAAATGCTCTTCGAGCATTTTTTTACTTTTGAAATCAAATTCTTTTTCCAGCTCTATTCCGTTAAGTTTATTAGTGTCCCGTAATTCTAGGAATCGCTCTATTCCAAAAGTGTATAATGCACCCTTATCTCTTCCTCTTTTATCAATAAAAATCGTATAAACCGCTTCACCAATTTGAAATTCAAGAATTATTTCTTTTAGCCAATTTTTAATGTCGGGCTTATAACTTTCAGCCCCTGTAAGGGCAAATTTAATTATTTTAAAAACCGAAGACTTTCCTTTAAAGTTGTCTGCAATCCACAAATTGATCCCACTATAAAGATTTTGGTCAAACTTAAATGAAATATTATTTTTTTTATCCCCACTAAATATTAACCTATTCAACAACAGATACTTACCAATTGATTCTGGGCTATCCCTATTATATCCCTGTTCTAGGTGAAGAATCTCCTTAATATCATCTAATTCAATATCCTCTTTAAAATGTTCGTGGACATATTTGATGAATTCAGTATAGTTTATATTGGTTTTGCTCATTTTAATTGCTCATTAAAAATTTTTGCGAATTTTTGTCTTACTCTGTCATTAACATTCTGAATATGGGTTTTATAAGATATATTACTATATTCTGAATATCTATACTGCCTTGTCTTTAAATCAGTCCCTGAAAACTGATTAAAATATTTCTTAATAAGCTCACAGCGATCAAAATACCATTTTACAGATGGAATTTTTTTCAAATTACTATCAATTTTATCGGCACACGATTTTGTGATAAAATAGTTTTTATCATAGGTTTTCCCATCAGTTCGTTTCTTACTATCGTGTTGAATAAATCCTACACTTACGAGGTAGGCTATTACTTCATCAATACTCTCATAAGCACCGTGGAAGAATTTTTCCATTTCTTCTACTCTTATTTCCGGTTCTCTATTTTGATATATATTTTCAATAGTTATCTTGACCTCATTTCTATCGAAAGAACTGTTCTCTTCTAAAAGATTCATTAATTCAGCAGAAAGAAAGTCTGGATAGCGAAGCAAGAAATCTAGAGCTTGAATTCTGATTTCAGTTCGGAAAACACCGTATATCTTCAAGTTATCGCCAGGCGAACGTTCACAAAACGTATAGAGAATTATAATAATTCTTAAGCGATCTCGAAATTTGCGAAGTTGATCAACCATTGATTTTAATGACTATATGAATGTATACCTTTATATTTCAAAAAACAACTGATTCATAGATAGATATACATTGAACAGTATATTATTTATAACTGATACTATGCTTTAAGCAATTTTGTAATCTCCTAAAAAAGGACAGTTTTAAATTCTATTTCTCAAGTATTAAGATCGTTTTGAAATAGAATTCTTGAAAATGTATAAAGATTATGGTAATAAAATTAAATAGCATTACTTAAAAATATTAATGCCTGTCAAGTTTTATCTCTTCATATTAAATTGATTAGTCAAAGTAACGTCTTGATTTTACGATCGCAAACGAAACCCCTACATACAGCAGAGTGAGAGGTGAATCGTGGGCTTATCGCTCATTACCTTCTAAACCATTACAATTTGTTTTTTTCGATAATTTGATTGCCTCTACCTGATTGTAAAAGGAATCTTCAGGCGTGTGGGTATACACTTCCACCAATCCTTCTTTTAATAATTCATCTTTAATGTTGTAAGAAGATCGATAATGATAACCTTTCGCTCCTAAATATTTCACAACGAAACTATTTAAACCTACAAAATCACTACCATAGGTTTTCGCCCATTTCTCACTTTCTGCAAGTTCTCTTAAAAACTCTTCCTTTGTTATATCATCATATTCTGAATAAAAGTTATACTTATGATTATCCAAATTAATTTTTCCAACAACCTTGAGGTGTTTTTCCATATCAGAACTTGAACTATCTGACGTTTCAATAAGTTTTTCAATATCATCGTTAATGAGTACATCTTCTTTAATTTCTGTATATACAGGACTATAGGAAACCCGTATTTTATCTTGAGCATTGAATATGAATAATGTCTGTTCAGATAATGAATAAGAATTTATTATGTAGTGGGTATATGGTTTGTATTCCGCTTTCTTCTTTGATAACCAATCATTTTTCTCAACATCATTTGTTAAAAAAACTGCATCTGTTTGATTAGACTTTAGAAACTTTATCATTTCGTGATAAATAATAAAGTCTCCATAAGGATTTTCTTTCTTGTCTCCACACCCTGGAAATGTGCTTTTCCAATTCTTATTTTGGTCATTTTTAACTGTTGAATAAATAGAAGTTAAATCATTAAATTGATTTTTTAATACAACCTCTTCTTCTTCTGATAATTCAGGTGTAATTTGAAACTTAGAAATTACATTTAACAATGGGTCATTTCTTTCAATATCAGCTTGTCCTTCGAGCCTTTTCCTTATTTCTTCAATTTTGCCCTCTTTTTCTTCAATTTGTTCTTCAAAATCGGATTCCGAAAAAAGATTTTTGAGTTTATCCTTTAAAGTCTCGTTGAAAGTAGATAATTCTTTCCTAAGATCTTGATAATCATTTTTCAATATTATATTTTTATTGATATAATGGTCGAACCCTTTAATTTCTCCATTTTTTAAGCGTTCAATTTCTGCACGGATATTCCTGTAAGCATTTACAAATTCATCTAAAGATTTAAGATATGAGCGAATATGGTCAATACGATGACGCAAAAATTCTGTCTCAATTTGTTTAGTTATGTAAATACGCTCCTTATTTGTTTCAAAGAACTTAATTAATTCTGCCCTCTCTGAAAACGAAATCCTATAGTAATCTAATAAAACGTTAGTATCTAAGAAAATAGGAATTTCATTTTCAAACCCCAGAGCAGATTCTAATTTTTTGCTGTACAATTCCAACGCTTTTTGAGAGGTAACAATAGAAAATGACTTGTTTGTTTCAAAAACGAAATCTTGACAAATCTTCAATTCAGGTGTTTCTTCCATAGTTCTTTTAATTAGGCAACTTTTTATATTAATATAAAATACATGAATATCCCCTCAAAAATCGCAGATTACCAACATTTTACAATTGCGTTTATAAAAATAAACATTTGCTTAAGAAGCACTTTATGGAATTCCTTAATATCACTAAATTATATAGCTAATTTAGGACGGGTTAGAAAGACTAAAAAAGCATAGCATCCCTCAGGCAAAGCCCACTCAAAGGCCTTGATGGAGTATGAAATAGAAATTTTAAATAAGCCTATTTTGAAATAGGCTTATCTGGCCAAAAGTCTTTTGGAGAGCATTGGAGTACTTGAGCAAGTGCATTAAGGTGATTAAGATTATATTTTGCTCTTCTGGTTGTAGATTCTACGTGAGAAATAAAACTATCACTCATACCTAATTTCTGGGAAAGGGCTATTTGAGAAAGGTTTTTCTCTTTCCTTTTTTCTTTAACCCTGTCGATAATATAAGCTTCTATTTTACTAATCACTGTTCCTTCTTACGAAGTACAAGAAGTAAAATAATCGATCACTCAACAAAGGTACCTGTACCATTATTAAGTAATTTTTATTATATTTGGTGAAATGCTAGAAAATTATAAGCATTTATAACTATAGGGTTGCCAATAATCTATTCAAAGTTTACGGCTGCTTCATACACATTTCAATTAATACGGGATTAATTATGTGCTCAAAAATCAAATCATCTTTCGAATTATTCAAACACGGCTGCCCTTTGGCCTTTAATGCCATTTATACCCAATACCATCGGCAGATCTATTGGATGGGACGGAGTTTGATCAAAGATGTATTTGTGGTCGAGACCTTGGTACAGGACACTTTTCTCACGCTATGGGAAAAACGCGAGCAAATCGAGTCTCCACAACATCTGGTCAATTTTCTATATACCGTCATTTCTAATGAATGCAAATGGTATTATGCGCGGCCTAAAAATCAATTTAATCGGGAGTGCTACGCTTTAGAAAAAATTGAGAACTACCAAAGCTTTATGCTAGGCTATGATCCTACAGCGGTAGACGCACATTTAGAAGACCAACAACAGCAGCAAAAGGAGTATGAGCAGGTGGTTAAGGTATTACCCCTCTTGGGTGTCCAACGTCAACGCCTTATTGAGCTTTGCTTGCAACACGGGTTTAAGTATAAAACCATTTCCGAACAGCTGGGCATCAGCATCAAAGAAACCAGTAATACTCTCCAGCTTACCATCGAAGAGATTAAAAACATCCTGCACCAAGGCTATGTGCTTCAATCTCAAGAACCCGAGCCAATTCAAGAAGAAGTAGGGCAGATAACCGAACAGGAAGCTCATATACTGGAACTTCGTTGCCAGCATCAATATTCGTTTGCCCAGATCGCTAACGAACTCCAACTTTCTCAAAAGGAAGTGCACCGCGCCTTTACAACGGCCTACAAGCTCTTACAGCAGCACGAACACTTACAATCCGCGTGATGATGAAGAATAAGACCTTAAGCCTTACCCGCAAAATCCAACTCAAGGTAGATCTGCCTACCTATGAAGAGCGTAAAGAAGCGATTGGTAAACTCTACCAATGGCAAAACCGCTGCTTTAAAGCGGCCAACATTATCGTGACCCATTTATACTGCCAGGAAATGATCAAGGAATTCTTTTACCTGACCGAGGATATCCAGTACAAACTAGCCGACCAAAAGAAAGTTGAAAGTGGTATTTTAAACCGTTCGCGCATCAATACCACCTACCGTGTAATCGCAGACCGCTTTAAAGGGGAGATCCCGATGGAGATCTTATCCAACCTCAATCGAAATCTTGAAAGTAGCTTCAATAAAAACAAACCCAAATATTGGAAGGGCGAACGCTCCCTCAAAAACTTCAGGCGGGACATTGGGTTTCCATTTCCTGCGCGCTGTATGTGGGGCTTCAAGCACGACCCGGAACGCAATGCCTTTTGTTTTCGCTTATTTCAGATTCCATTTTGCACCTATCTGGGGAGGGACTTTTCCGATAAGCGGGACCTTTTGCATCGGGCGGTAAAGGGGGAGGTTCGTTTACGGACCTCAGAGATCAAGTTGACCGATACTAAGATCTTTTGGTTGGCCGTATTTGATATCGAGCAAGAGCAGCACGCTTTAAAACCGGAGGTGATTGCAGAAGCTTCCTTGTCACTGGAGCATCCTATCAGCGTCAAGGTAGGTAGTAACCGTTTAAACATCGGGACCAAAGAAGAATTTTTGTATCGGAGACTAGCCATCCAAGCCGCGCGGAAGCGTGCTTTAGCAGGAACAGTAAATTCCAGAGGAGGACACGGACGAACCCGCAAGCTTAAGGCGGTAGAAAAATATAGGGACAAAGAAACCAAGTATGTCAATCAGCGTTTACACGTATACAGCAGAAGACTTATAGACTTTTGTGTTAAACACCAGGCCGGCACCTTGATCTTGCTTAATCAAGAAGCCAAGATTGAAGCCGCCAAAGAAAACCAATTCGTCCTCAGAAACTGGAACTATTACGAACTCATTAAAAAAATAGAATACAAAGCCAAAAAAGCGGGAATAGAACTGCTTATCGATTAAGCATAAAACTAGACCTGTTAAGGTCAGCGGGTACTTGTATACCCATAACGTGAGGTTTAAATACACTCACGAAATGCCGCGGGGGCATATACAACGCGTGGGCTTACTTATAAATCAACTCTAATAAAGAAAGATGCCGATGAAAAAATAACAAATGATAACCTGAATGAATTATACATAGACCCTTTAGGGTCGAGGGTGCTTGTACACCCGCAAAGTGAGGTCACGGGCACTCACCAAATGCAGAAAGCATATACAACGGCGTGGTCATCCAAGTTTTGATGAATAGAACACAAAAAGAAAACCGATATATGTACCATATTTTTAAAAGACCTTTAAGGTCAGAGGGTACTTGTATACCCGTAAGGTGAGGCTTGGGCGCTCACTAAATATCATAATGATATATACAATGGCGTGAGTTAGTTATCTATCGCATTACTTTAAAATAGACCTATCAAGAGATATTGAATATAGAATATAATGGAGGGTGCTTGTACACCCGTAGGGTGAGTAATATAAGACGCTCACTAAATGTTTAAAACCTATACAACGGACGTGAGCGAACTATCCATTTAAAAGGTTGAATTATAAACACAGAACAAACTTGTTCATCTACCTAAATTTCCGCTCAACAAACTTGGGTTGCTCTTCTTCCTGTTGGTTAAAAAGTCGATCCAATAACTCTTTGGTCGGTTTGGTTTGCTCGTTTTCTATTCTTCGTAGTATAGCTTCTACCCCATCCATTCGTTTATTAAATAATGTTTCCAATCGCTGTTTAGAATCATCAAAAGGCTCAAATGGATTGATAGAATTCTGCTCAAAAAAGTCTAAAATAGCCTCTAAGGTTTCAGTATAATTGGCATCATTTGCTATGGCATACTTTTTAAAGCGCTCCACTGTTTCGGTGTGAAAATTTATTCGGGAAAATCGTTTAGGCATCACTAGATTTTTAAAGATTAGGATAATCAATCGCCCTGTTTATAAGGGTTTTGAAGCATTTCACGAAAAATTACTACAAAGCAGTTGTTTTCAACACTTTGCAAAGTTTAAATAACTCGCTTAAAGACAGTAAATTACAAATAAAAATGAGCTATATAACCTCGCGTAGCGGGTTATCCTCTTGCTTCTCATTTTTGTCCGCTTCGCTACTCAAAATGATAACTTGTACACCCTAAGTTATCAATTAAAATCCGCATTAATTTTAATGTCAAATGCTTTCAAATTTTATGGAAGATCAAAACCATTTACTTGGTATATCTGGAGCGTTTTTCTTGAAGTTTGATAGAAAAACAGAAGCTTCACATCAGATAGATTTCAATATACACCCAAACGAAAAATAGCTGCTTCTAAGCATCCATTTACTTTCCATAGCGCCATCGCGTTTCCTTTTCGATTACCCCCATTTAAAATTTAGTATTGAGGAAAGCTTTTATAAAAAGAGCGACAGCGGAGCCTGGTTATGCAAAGCGGCTCAATCTAAATTTTAGTTCTTTCAAGCAAAGGAAATGAGCGTTTGAAAAAAGTGTGTTGGTAGTATTTTTGAGTTTGACTCAGCCTCTTTTTGCGCAATGATTTTATAGTGCACTTGAATCAAGCGAACGTAATCCCTTTTTCCGGGATTGGGTTCAAGATTTTTGAATGAACCGCTTTTACCGAAATGAAGCTTTTTTGCGGAATGTAGGGAAATGGGGTGAAGAATTACGGATCTAAAATTCTATTCTATAGATCCAATAAAGTCAAGTTTCTCAATTCTGTTTTTTGCCCATTGGATTACTTGTTCTTTATCACTATCAACTAAGCGATTATTTTCAAGCATCAATATAAATTCCTTCAGATTTTCAACACGTTTCCATTGATCCGCTAATTGTAAAAGCTTTTCAAATTTTTGATCTTCCTCAATCCTTTTCCGTTTTAAAGCTTCAGCCTTTTCTGATTCGACTTTATTTCTTCGGTGTTTTACATCACGATAAATAGATTCTGCACGTTCTTTCTTGGCTAAATATTCAAGCCTGGCAATGATTTCAGAAATTTTATGCTCTAGAGTTAGGGTCTTTTGGTCTTGCCATTCTTTACCGCGCCAGCTATCAATTTTTAAAGCAAGCTTTCCTGTAGGTATATAATCAGATCCCCAACCATCACTTCTAGGAACCCGTTTATTAACCTCACGAAGACTAAACGGATAGGACACCCCGCAAATATAAATTTCATAGTGGTAGTTCCGGATTTCGAAATGGTGTCCTCGCAATCTTAAATTTTTAATCAAGCAGTCTACAAATCGCAGCGCACGAGACTCTTGTTCTTTAGAGGTGTTAATAGAAATTGTAGGATTGTCATAACTGCTTAAGTATTGACCTCGCTTACGTGCCTTTTCTCGCTGTTCTTTTATTCTTAGATAGTCTTCGACCAACCTATCAGGTTTACTGAGTCTTTGAGACACATTTAGATCTAAGCTTTGATCCTCTTCTATTTCTTTTTTTATGTGTTTTTCTAAAGCCTTTCCTCTTAAATAGATCCAGGAATAAGGATCTTGTTCTTCATTAATAGCTCCCCAAATAATACGTTCATCATCAGGGTTAGGCAATTCTGGCTGAGCTGCTTGTTTGCCAAACTTTAATTTTAACCAATAATTGGATGGAGGTCGAGGTATATCGTGTTTTTTACAAAGCGCTACTATTGTATGGTAGTCAATTTTGAGCTCCTCTGTTATCTTGGTTAAGGGCTTAGACCAAACAAATTCATAAAACTTCTTACGAGTAAATTGGGTTATCATCGATGATTTGATTAGACCCCTAATTTATTGATAGTTAATTAGTATTTAAACACTTAATTCCATAAGGTTGAGAATATAACATATTAAATATCCCATATCCGGATATGGGATATTAGGATCTAATCATTCCAGAGAGTGTGGCGCTTTTCGCACTCCAATTTTGGAAGTTTGAGTTGCGTATTAATAACATCACACAAGTTTTTTAATTTTTGAGAGGCAGTTAGAGGCGCTAACGTATTTTGAGCGACCATTTGATCAAAAACCCATAGGTGACCATGAACATCCAGATTTGTAGATTTTGCAAATTTTCTCAAAACATTATCACTTGTGATTAACGTTCCTTCTTTTGTGTTCGCTTGATGATATGCTGAACAATCTTGTTGGGATAATTTAGGCTTTTGTTTCTCAATATCTTTAATCACTTCTAAGTCTTCACTGGTCATTTCCTCAGCAATCAAAACACCTTCGGTAATATATACTTCCAACTGCTCCTTTTGTTCTTCAAGTAATTCTTCTAAAATTAATGTTGTTGTAAAGAATTCAAACTTGAGCGCAAAAAAATGAGGTAAAAGCTCCAGCTCAACCAAATCAATCAAAATATTCGCATCGTTTACAACAATTTTCATATTGCAATTAGCTCTTTTCTAAATGCTGCTAATTTTTGATTAGAAAGATTTGCCGCTTTACTCATAGATATAATTTCTTCTGAAGCCGCTCTATAAAGCAATTGTTTAAATCTATGAGAGGATTCACGGCCAATGTATTGACCTAAATCCTTCTCTTCCCTATTCTTTGAAATATAAATTCGAAAACTTCTATATCTATTTTCTGAGATAAATTCAAAATCTTTAGCTCTAGCCATTATGGCCTGTATAGATATTCCATATTCCTCTTTGATTGAAATTAACTCATTCAATGATAAAGAAGACCTTTTACCTCCAAATTCCCTCTTAAAAGTTTTCTCAGGCATTAACATAGCTCCTGCAAACTGATGACACATTTTCTCTATCACTTTGTGCTCTATTCCTGAATCAAATTGTAGGACCAAATGACCTAATTCGTGTAATGCAGTAAAACGCTTTCTTTCAAGACCATAATTTTGATTTAAAACAATTACTGGAAAAGTTCCATCAGCCCAACCGGAAAAACCATCAAATTCCGCTGGCGCGTCTATCTCAATAACTTTTATGTGCTTGTCTTCGAGTAAGTCAATCACGTTTGGTAATGCATTGTAACCTATCTTCCAACCCTCCAACAAATGATTAACTGCATTTTCTACGTCATTTTTAGAATTGATTTTAAGAGATACAATAGGGTTTTCAAAAGTTGAAGTTAAACCTAAGAATTGCTCTAATTCTAAATAACGTTCTACGTTATCTATTACTTTTTCTTTAATAGCATTTACTTTTTTAACACCAAGTCTCTTTTTTCTAAATTCTATATTTTCTATTTCAACTTTAAATTCTCTAAAAAAATAATCGGTTTTAACGTCCAAAGCTTTTGCTAAGGCAACCAAAACTTTAGAATCAGGAAGCATTTCTGCCTTTTCATATTTTGAAATTGAATTTTTAGAAACAATATTATCCATCCTATGTACAAGCTCATCCTGTGACATACCCGCGCGAACCCTTGCGCTCTTCAGTCTTTTAGCAAATAACTCTTTCATAAACCACAATTAATTAGGTTTACAAAAATAACAATAATTAATGATTTGTCAACAAGTTATTCACAATTAAAAGGTTTCAATCGATTGACAGAGGTATGATAAAGAATAGCTAATACTTAAAATTTTGAGAGGTAGAGTCAGCTTTTAAATATAAATGATGGAATTGATAACTAATTGACTCTAAATAAGTTAAAATTTTATTAAAAATAGACTTATTTGCAAATCACTTGCAAATTAAAAAAGCCTCAGAAGACAAAATCTTCTGAGGCTTAGTGTTTACTGGTGGTCCCACCTGGGCTCGAACCAGGGACCACCTGATTATGAGTCAGGTGCTCTAACCAACTGAGCTATAGGACCGGCTTTCAATATCATTTAGATATTAAAGCGGGCGCAAAAATAAGATTAATTTTTATTTGTCACAAGCATTTTATCAAGGCTCGGCACTGAGCTAGTCAATATCCTGACATAACTCTATTAAAACACCTCCTGTTGTTTTGGGATGCAAAAAAACGACCCACTTATTATCAGCTCCTTTTTTTGGGGTTTCGTTTAAAACGGTAAAGCCTTCAGATTTTAATCTATTCATTTCAGCTTTGATATCGTCAACCGCATAAGCGATATGATGTATACCCTCTCCCCGCTTCTCAAGAAACTTGGCAATAGGACCATCTTCTTTAGTTGCTTCAAGCAATTCAATTTTAGAATCACCCATTTCAAAAAATGAAGTAGTTACACCTTCAGAAGCTACAACTTCGGTTTTGTAAGGTTGTTTTCCCAGTAGCTTCGTGTACATTTCATTAGAATCTTGCAGACTTTTAACTGCAATTCCTATGTGTTCTATCTTTTTCATTAATTAAGTTTCATTCTATTTTATGTGGTATGTATTTCCATCTCATGCTAAAGGTAGCGCATTTATAAAAAATGTATTTTTGCGGTATGGAAACAAATAGACAAAAGAAAGTAGCCGGAGTACTTCAACGCGATTTAGTTGATGTTATTCAAAAGGCATTGATGCAGGCAGGTGTAAAAAATATTATTGTCTCTGTGAGTAAAGTAAATGTAACTACAGATCTGTCACAGGCAAAAGTCTATCTAAGTATTTTTCCTCACGATAAAGCTTCAGAAATTTTAAAAGAAGTCAGTGCCGTAAAGCCTTTTATAAAACATGAGATCGCAAATCGTACGCGTCATCAATTGCGTCGTATGCCTGAATTGCAATTTTATGTTGACGATTCTTTAGAATATATAGATGGGATAGACAAATCTCTTAAAGGCTCAGAAGATCCAATTCAAAATCCAGATTTACTTCCGCGAAGAAAAAAATCATAAGTCACTTCACTATTGAAATTTCCTGTATTTATAGCAAAACGTTACCTGTTTACTAAGAGCAGTAATAATGCTATAAACATCATAACACTTATTTCGGCGGTAAGTATTATTGCAGGTTCAGCGGCTTTGTTTGTGGTACTTTCCGGATTTTCGGGCTTAAAGGATTTTAGTTTGTCTTTTACGTCCATTTTTGATCCTGATTTAAAAGTGCTTCCCGCAAGCGGAAAAACCATAAAATTCACTTCAGAGCAAGCTACTGAACTTGAAGATAATCCTGATATCGCTAGCTATACTCAGGTTATTGAAGAACGCGCTTTTTTAGAATTTAGAGGGAAAAACCACATCGCCTATATTAAAGGTGTTGATGAAAATTACCGAAGCGTAAATAGTATTGACAGCACCTTACTTTATGGTAATTGGATCACTCCCGAAGAGCCTGTAGCCGCCATAGGCTTTGGGATTTCTCGTATTCTTTCATTAGGAGTAAATAATTATACCGACTTGCTTCGTGTGATGGTGCCCAGACCCGGAACCGGTCAAATCACGGATCCTACGCAAGCTTTTAATAGTTCGCAATTGGTCGTTTCTGATATTTTTCAAGTAAATGAAGAACTTGATCAGAAATATATATTTACCAATATTAATTACGCCCGTAAACTGCTCAATTATAAGGATACGACCTTAAGTGCAATCGAAATTAAAATCAATCCTAATGCAGATCCTTTAAAGGCTCAGCGTGAGGTTCAGCAAATTTTTGGTACTACCACCCAAGTAAAAACTAGGTTTCAGCTAAATGATAAGCTTTACAAAATGCTGAATGCTGAAAACTTGGCTGTTTACCTCATCTTTACTTTGGTATTGATTATTGCGCTTTTCAATCTGGTAGGAAGCATCATTATGATCATCATCGATAAAAAAGCCAATATTAAAACATTACACAGCCTAGGCGCCTCTTTAAAAGACATCAAAAAGATTTACTTCTTACAAGGAGCGATGATGAGTGTTTTTGGCGGTATAATCGGTTTGGTTTTGGGGAGCTTGATCGTGGGAGCGCAATTACAGTTTCAACTTAAAATGATCACGCCAACACTTCCCTACCCCATGGAATTTACACTAGTAAATTTCTTAGCGGTTTTCTTAACTATTTCTATTTTGGGAATTTTAGCATCCTACCTCGCAGCTTCGACCATTAGACCGAAGCTTTTAGATGATTAATGCTTTCTCTAGTCTAGTACGTTTGTTGTGCAAAATCATAATCAGCAAACAGTTCTTCAACCTCATCAAAAGCAGCAAAAACATCCTCTGGCGCATCGCTGGTTACCATTTTCATACGATAAGGCTTAAACCCAGGAATTCCTTTAAAGTAATTGGTGTAGTGACGGCGCGTTTCAAATACGCCTAGTTTTTCCCCCTTCCAATCTATAGACATTTGTAAATGTCTGCGAGCAGCATCAACGCGCTCTTGCATGGTTGGTGGTGCCATATGCTCACCTGTGTTGAAAAAATGCTTTACCTCTCTAAAAAACCAAGGATACCCAATACTCGCCCTACCGATCATCGCACCGTCAAGTCCATACTGATCTCGCATCTCAACCGCACGCTCGGGAGTGTCAACATCACCGTTTCCAAAAACAGGAATATGCATGCGCTGGTTATTTTTCACCTCAGCAATAGGTTTCCAATCGGCATTACCTTTGTACATCTGCGCTCGCGTTCTTCCGTGAATAGCAATCGCCTTACAGCCTACATCTTGTAAACGCTCTGCAACCTCAACGATTTTGATCGAGTCGTGATCCCAACCCAAACGGGTTTTTACGGTAATTGGTAAATTAGTATGTTTAACCATGGCTTCCGTAAGCGAAACCATCAGATCAATGTCTTTTAAAATTCCGGCGCCGGCACCTTTAGAAACTACTTTCTTTACCGGGCAGCCAAAGTTAATATCAATAATATCTGGCTTTGAAGCTTCAACAATTTCAACACTTTGAAGCATCGACTCGAGATTGGCTCCGAAAATCTGAATACCTACGGGACGTTCTTTCTCATAAATATCAAGCTTCATAACACTTTTTGCAGCGTCACGAATGAGGCCTTCACTCGAGATGAACTCGGTATATACCACATCTGCCCCTTGCTCTTTGCACAGTGCGCGAAAAGGTGGGTCACTCACATCTTCCATAGGTGCTAAAAGCAACGGGAAGTCTCCTACATCTATATCTCCTATTTTAGCCAAAGCAATACTTTTTAAAATAAATTCTTGGAATACCTAAAAAATTTCAGTCAGGTTTGTCCAAGACTTTCTGGAGCAAAATTAAGGAATGTTTTATTAAGTAGTATGCCGTTAGTTAGCACCGAGTTCTTGTAATCTGGATTCTTCATCAATAGAAGTTTCTCTGTTATTATCACTTAGCTTAAAGTTTCCGAAGTTATACCGCAATCCTACACGAATCTTTTGGAACTCCGGCATTGCAAAGAAGGTGTTGTTTTGATTTAAATAACGCGACTTAAGGGGTGTTTTCATCGTATTGAACACATCTTCAGAACTTAAATTAAGTATCAAGCGCCCATCTAAAAAACGCTTCTGAATATCGACATTAAGACGGTATTGAGGACGATCATATTCATAAGAACCCACAAGATAATTTGAGGTAAAATTATTTGAAATAGTCACATTAAGGGTAGAATTGATAATGAGATAGTTTACGCTTTGAAAGAAAAATCCATTTATCTCATTTTCAATTTTACTTTGATTTCCATCTAGACTGGTAAATTCATTCTGCATATTAAAGAAGGATGCATAGATACTCATCCACATCCAATTATTTACAAATTCTGAGTAGCTAACGTCCAGACTGTATTGTTGCTCATAATTGAGATTGGTATTTACACTTCTCAAGGTTAAATTTTCATTGTCCTGAAAGGGTAATCTACTCATCGCATTGTCGATACGATCCCAATAAAGGTCAAAACTCAACTTGTTTTTATACGTGTAATTAAAATTAATCCTGTTTGCAATTGCCGGTTGAATATTGGGGTTTCCTTCTTGAAAGTTGTTTTCATTTAAAAAATAGCGAAACGGATTTAAACTTTGAAAACGAGGACGATCTATTCTTCTGCTGTAGTCTATGCCAAAAGAATGATTATCAGAAGGATTATGCATCAAGTAAACCGTAGGAAACAACTCTAAATATTCCTGCGTATTCACAACGCCTAAGGTTCTCGAGTTCCCGTTGGCATCTGTGTATTCTCCGCGCAGTCCGGCTTTTAAACTCCATTTTTCCCAATCTTTAGCAAAGCTGAAGTATGATGCATAAATAGCTTCGGTATAATCAAAATGGTCATTCAAGATCGCATCAGCATCGCTTACATTTCCTGCAGTATTGAAGAACTCCTGTCTACTTTCAGAATTGATCCCAGAATATTTTGCTCCGGCCTCAAATGCCCAGCTTCCCAAATTACCTAAATAATCTAATTGCCCCGTATAAATCTGGGATTTTTGAGTTGGGATGGTGTTGAATGCATTAGAATTTAAAAGATTGCCTTGAGCCGAAACGTAACGCGTAGCCACAGCTTGCATTTGATCGTCTGTATAATCTATGTAATTGGCGTTGGCCGAAAGCGTTGCTCCATTTTCGCCCAACTGCTTCTCATAATTTAAATTGAAAAGCAAATTGTCACGCTGGTTTTCTAATCGGCTTTGCGTGGTATAAAGAGAATCTAATTGACCTTGCGGATTATAGGTTTCCGTTCTTCCGCTAATGTCTGAATTGGCTTTTGGCGTATGCAGAATATTAGCCGTAAAACTCAACAGTTCTGTCTCACTTAATGTGAAATCTAAGATCGTATTTAAACTGTGCGAAATGGTTCGGGTTTCTCGCTGGAATAAATCTTCCCAAGTTGCTTTTTCACTTCCGTTGGGGTTGTAAAATTGAACAAATCCTTCATCGGTTTTGACATCAAAACGCGAATTGAAATTATAACTCGCAAATGCATTTAACCAATCGGTTTTATAATATTGGCTGGTTCCTGCATTGTATTTCGGTTTGATCCCAACCGTATTTGAAGCGTTGATGCTTCCTTTATATCCTATGGAAAGATTTTTTGAGGTTACAATATTCAAAATTGCGCCACCTTCAGCATCATACCTCGCCGGTGGATTGGTAATCACTTCAACCGAAGTTACATTGACTCCAGCAAAACCTTCTAGCAATTGCTGCAATTCTTCATTAGTCAAATACACCTTACGATCATTAATATAAACCTGCGCAGGTCTATTTTTTACCAAGAGTTGCCCCTGATTGACAACCACCCCGGGAGTTCGTTGTAAAATATCATACGTGGTACCTGAAGAAATCGCAGTATTCTCCACATTAAAAACCATTCGGTCTATCCCGCGTACGATGGTAGGTTTTCTATAATTAACCGTGACAGCCTCTAAAGCTTCAGAGTTTTCCTGAAGCATTAAATCGGGGATATGTATTTCATCTTTCAGCTCAAACAGACTGCTGTAACCATCTTTAAAACCAACAAAACTGGCTTTGATCAAATACCTTCCGGAAGGTATTTCAGCAAAAAGAATCGCACCATTTTCTTCACTCACCGCTCCTTTTACAAACGTAGAATCTGCTGCTTTAAGCAACAAGACGTTAGCATAAGACACCTCTTGTTTATTGGTGTCAACAATTTTACCGGTTATACTTCCGGTCTGAGCAACAGATACAAATGAGAATAATAAAACGGAGAGTAATATCGGGTGCTTCATATATGCTCAAAACTAATGTAAAATCTTTGTTAAAATAAATTTAAAAGAAAAGAATTTCTGTTGAAAGCCTATTGTTTGAACTAAAATTTATTTATTAGAAAATGCATATCCTAAACTGTATATTTGCAGGCTAAAGTTCGCTTACTGCGAACATTGATGAAGTACGTTTATGAAGAACATTCGCAATTTTTGCATTATCGCTCACATTGATCACGGAAAAAGTACGCTGGCAGACCGCTTACTTGATTTTACCGGTTCGGTAACCGAACGTGAAAAACAAGAGCAACTTTTAGATAATATGGATCTGGAGCGCGAGCGTGGTATTACCATTAAATCGCACGCGATACAGATGAATTATATACACAATGGAGAGCCGTTTATTTTAAATCTAATCGACACTCCGGGCCACGTGGATTTCTCTTATGAGGTTTCGCGTAGTATTGCTGCTTGTGAAGGAGCCTTACTTGTGGTTGATGCTGCTCAAAGTATTCAGGCGCAAACCATTTCTAACCTATATTTGGCTTTAGAGAATGATCTTGAGATCATTCCGGTATTGAATAAAGTAGATCTACCTAGTGCAAACCCTGAAGAAGTTACAGACGATATTGTTGATCTTTTAGGTTGCGATGCAGCAGATGTAATTCCGGCCAGTGCAAAAACTGGTATAGGAATTCAAGAAATTCTAGACGCGATCATTACGCGTATTCCGGCGCCGAAAGGAAATCCTGATGAGCCGCTACAAGCTCTTATTTTTGATTCGGTTTACAACCCGTTTAGAGGAGTTGAGACCTATTTTAGAGTTATTAACGGTGAGATCACAAAAGGTCAGCATATTAAATTTATGGCGACCGGAAAGGATTATCACGCAGATGAAGTAGGGACATTAAACCTCAAACAATCTCCTAAAAAAGTTATCAAAACCGGTGATGTAGGTTATTTAATTACCGGAATCAAAGAGGCCAAAGAAGTAAAAGTTGGTGATACTATCACAGATGCGAAGAGCCCTACAACCAATATGATCTCAGGATTTGAGGATGTAAAACCTATGGTTTTTGCAGGAATTTATCCTGTAGATACAGAAGATTATGAAGATTTACGTTCTTCGATGGAAAAGCTTCAGCTTAATGATGCGTCTCTTGTTTTTCAGCCGGAAAGTTCAGCAGCTTTAGGTTTTGGTTTCCGTTGTGGGTTTTTGGGAATGTTGCACTTAGAGATCATTCAAGAGCGCTTAGAGCGTGAATTTGATATGACGGTGATCACTACGGTTCCTAACGTATCTTACCAGGCCTATACCATAAAAGATAAGCAAACACCTATTTTGGTGAATAATCCTTCAGACCTTCCAGATCCTGCGGGAATGGATCGTGTTGAAGAACCTTTTATAAAAGCTTCGATCATTACTAAAGCTGATTTTGTTGGTCCGGTAATGTCATTGTGTATCGAAAAACGCGGTCAGATCACTAACCAAACTTATTTGACACCAGAGCGTGTTGAGTTGAGTTTTGATATGCCGCTTGCCGAGATCGTTTTTGACTTTTACGACCGTCTTAAAACGGTTTCTAAAGGTTATGCTTCGTTTGATTACGCACCTATAGGAATGCGTGCTTCACACTTGGTTAAAGTAGATGTTTTATTAAACGGAAACACTGTAGATGCACTTTCTGCCTTGCTGCATAAAGACAATGCCTACGATATAGGTAAAAAGATGTGTGAGAAGCTTAAAGAGCTTATTCCGCGTCAGCAATTTGATATTCCTATTCAGGCTGCAATTGGAGCCAAGATCATCGCCAGAGAAACGGTAAAAGCGCTTCGTAAAGACGTTACAGCCAAATGTTATGGTGGAGATATTTCGCGAAAGCGTAAGCTCTTAGAAAAGCAGAAAAAAGGGAAGAAGCGTATGCGTCAGGTAGGTAATGTTGAAATTCCTCAGGAAGCATTTATGGCGGTACTGAAACTTAACGACTAGATGAAACGCATTCAGTTTATAGGTTTAGCCTTGATCATTATCTGCGGAATGATCAGTCAGTATACAAACGCAACACAAAATCAGTTTTTAGTCTGGTTGCTAGCAATAGGAGCCGTCGCCGGAATCCTGATGGTAATCTCTGACTATTTTACTTCCAAAGAGAAAAAATAACACATCAAAATCCTCGCATAAATTGCGAGGTTTTTTGTTTAATATTGTTTCAATGCTATTCTTTCGCCATTATTGCGGCCTGAAGCCAAAGCTGCTTCAACAATTTGTATATCGCGTAAACCTTCGATTCCCGGAGCGATCATAGGTTTATCATTCATTATCGCAAGTGCGTCATCATCCATCTGGATCGCTTGTTGATTACACTCGCAAGGAGCCAAATACTTACCATCACTCGTGCTTCCGCTTACGCCATTATAACTTTGAAAAGGAGCCAACTCATAATTTCCATCAGCGCAGTTTACTTTTAGAAAATTGACATTATCAGCATAGGTCACGCGGCCTTTAGCGGTAATTCCGTTTGGAAATTTTAGATCAAAATACGTGATCTCAGGAGCTCCGTTTAAAAATAGATCGGGTCTTTGCGTCTCGTGTGAAGCAGTGAGCGAAATAGGCTCTAATCCCGTAGCATATCGCATAGCGTTGATAGGGTAAACGCCCATATCATAGATTGCGCCGCCGCCTTTTGCACCATCTAAACGCCAACCACCCGAGCTACCAATTCTAAAACCGGCTTCGGTATGAACGTTCTGCAACGCACCATACAGATTGGTTTCAGCCCAATTGATTATGGTTTGGGTGTTTTGCTCGTGGTGCATACGATATCCTATCGCCAAACGCACATTATTCTTCTCACAAGCGTCTATGATTTCTTGACACTCACTTACAGTCATCGCCATGGGTTTTTCACAAAACACATGCTTACCAGCGTTTGCAGCCATTACCGCATATTTTTTATGCAAAAATGTAGGGGTAACGATATACACTACATCTATATCTTCGTTATTAGCAATTTCAGGCAGCGTTTCATAACTGTAAACATTTTGATCTTTGATGCCGTATTTTTCCTTCCAGACCGGTATTTTCTCCGGACTTCCGGTTACGATTCCGCGTAATTCAATATGCTTGGTTTGCATAAGGGCAGGAGCCAGATTATTAGTAGCATAACCTCCTAAACCTAATAGAGCAACACCAAGTTTCTTTTGAGGATTTCCATAAGCAAAATGGGGTAGTGGTAAAGTGCTCGCGGCAAGCGCTAGACCGGTAGTTTTGAGAAAGCTGCGTCTGTTTTTCATAAGAATGTTTTGTAGAAAGTTACAGAACAATCCTTTACAAAATTCTTAAAAAGAACGCATTAGTATAATTTTAATAGACTGTAATCATTGCACTTAGCATAAAAAAAGGAGATCAAAAATGATCTCCTTTTTGTGTTTCAACAAGACTTTTAATCTTCAGTCTCTGTTTCTTCAGCTTCTTTTTTAGCGACAGCGACTTCTTCGGGATCAAAAGGTTTCCCTAAGTAAACCAACTTGGTATTAGCAAAACTTTCAACATCAACCTCATCAAGATTTGACTTTAAAATTTCTAGTTCGCCCGATTCCTTTTTCAGAAAAATAGGAACGATATTTTCATCGGCACGGGTGCTTTTAACCAGTTTAACAAAGGCTTCCTTAGATTCGATATCAATTTCCTGAATAGTAGGGTGTGCCCGCGCGACTTCAGTTAGGCGAATAAAATCATCAGTAGGAGAGAAGAGCCCTTCGTGTGGAGATGCCTGTGGACTGCGCATTTCATCAGGGGTAATAAGTCTGAACGAACCATTTTCTCCGAATATATTTTTAAAGCGATTGATCGCGTATTCATTGATGTCCCCATTACCCGTCAACGCCATTAAATAGCCTACGTCATTCAATTCAATATTATTCATCAAGCTGTCTGAATAAATACTTTCTTCAATAGCTTCGAGGCCACGATCTTTAGCTTTTTCGATATTATAACTGTTGCTATCTACAAGCACCACGTGACGCCCATTTTGCATCAAATACTCGCCTATAATACGTGAGGCTTTAGAAGCACCAATGATGACAATTCCTTTAGATTCTTTGAGGAATACACCAACAATTTTAGCAAACAATCGAGCGGTAGTAGCATTAAGCAATACTGTCCCCAGCACGATCATAAATACCAAAGGCGTAATATATTCTGCACCTTCAACACCTTCACTCACCAACTGTAATCCAAAGAGCGACGCAATACCCGCGGCAACAATACCACGTGGTCCCACCCAGCTCACAAAAAGTTTTTCATTGAATTTTAAGCCCGAACCTTTTGCACTAAGAAAAACTCCAATAGGTCGCAAAACAAAAACCACTACAGCAAATAGTAAGGCTGCCTTCCACGTGTAAACCAAATACAGATCTTGCATTTCAATATTTGCCGAAAGCAAAATAAACAGCAGCGAGATCAACAATACACTGAGTGATTCTTTAAAGTACAGTAATTCTTTAATGTTAGGCAGTTTCATATTACCCATCACCATACCCATTACCACTACAGAAAGGAGTCCGCTCTCGTGTGCAAAAAGGTCTGAAAGCACAAAAACACCCAGCACACAGGCTAAGGTAAAAACGTTTAATAAATAATGCGGAATGATGTTTCGTTTGATACAAATCGCTAGTGCGTGCGCAAAAGTGAATCCGAAAGTAAAACCAAATAATACAATCTTACCAAACTCTTCAAGCGCGGTAAGGGTAAATTCGCTTCCGGCACCAACGCTAATAAATTCAAATACCAATACCGCCACTAAAGCTCCAATGGGATCAATAAGAATACCTTCCCATTTAAGGATGGCAGAAATATCTTTCTTCAGTGGAATATTACGTAAGATCGGTGTAATCACTGTAGGTCCTGTAACGATGATCAAAGCAGCAAACAAAAACGAGATGCGCAGACTCAGATCAAAAATATAATAGGCCGCAGCCCCGGCACCAAAAAAGGTTACCAGCGAACCAATAATGATCAACTTTGTAATTACCGGACCTACATTTTTTATCTCGCTAAAGCGTAAGGTAAGACCCCCTTCAAAAAGAATGATCCCAATGGCAAGCGATACAAAGTTAAAGAGCCGCTCTCCCGGAAAAATACCTACTTCACCGTCCCAGATGGGTTCAATCCACTTTGAACCATCGTAGGTAAACAACGTAGAAATAGGCCCCACAAAGAGCCCAATTAAGATTAAGGGTAAGATGGCCGGTATTTTAAATTTCCAGGCGACCCATTGCGCCAAAATACCAAGAATGATGATTCCTCCCAATTCTAACATGAATTCAATTTTTTTGCTATGATACGGCTTTATTGTATGATGCTAAAGCCCTGACTAGCGATTCTTTGTTAAATATAGCTTAATTACTCGGGGCAAAAAATTTGATTTAACGTGCTTTTAGTAATTTGCAAGACGCGTCTTGATAATCGAGTTTACATTATTTGTCTGCTTTTTTTTTAAGCCAGATGAAGTTGAAATTCTTTACCGTGGGACCTGAAGCTAAATGAATCTATTAAAAATTTCCTTTAGGAACGTTTTACTCGATAATCAAGATTTAATGCTTCAAAGCCTTACTACGAAGTATTTCACTCAAAACGTTTAAGATTAAAAATTTATGACAATACACGCTATAGATGCCGGCAGTTTTAAGCTTGACGGCGGTGCTATGTTTGGTGTAGTTCCAAAATCACTATGGACGCGCACGAACCCAGCAGATGCTAACAATATGATTGATATTGGTGCACGCTGTATGCTGATTGAAGAAGGTGATCGCCTGATTTTAATAGATACAGGAATGGGAGATAAGCAAAACGAAAAATTTTTCAGCCATTATCATCCTTGGGGAGGTGCAACTCTTGAGAATTCGCTGTTAGAAAAAGGATTTCATCCAGATGATGTGACCGATGTTTTTCTGACACACTTGCACTTTGATCACAGTGGGGGTTGTATAAAATGGGCTAAAGATGGTAAAACCTTGGTGCCTGTTTTTAAAAATGCAACCTACTGGAGTAATAAAGACCACTGGGAATGGGCGACCAAACCCAACGCTCGTGAAAAAGCCTCCTTTTTAAAAGAAAACATTCTGCCTATTGAAGAAAGTGGTCAGTTAAAATTTGTTGATAGACCTGATACGGCATTTACTGCAACATCGGCCTTAGACTTTGGTATTTTGTTTGTAGATGGTCATACTGATAAACAAATGATTCCGCATATTGAATATCAAGGGAAAACCATTGTATTTGCAGCAGATCTCTTGCCTACCGCAGGACATTTGCCACTGCCGTATGTGATGGGATTTGATACGCGTCCGCTATTAACACTTGGCGAAAAAGAAAACTTTTTAAAAGATGCTGCTGATAAAAACTACTATTTATGGCTTCAGCACGATGCGCACAATCCTATTATTACGGTAAAACACACCGAAAAAGGCGTGCGCTTGAATGAAAAATTTAATATTGCAGATATTTTTTAAACCTGAGGAATTAAAGAATAGTTATAACCCATTTCCTCAGCAACCCGGCAGCAATGCCACAACATAAAATAACTCCTAAATATGAAAAAAATAGTTCTTGCAGCTTTTGGAGCTGCATTGCTTCTCTCAAGTTGTGATTCCACAGCTCCATTAATCAGTATTCCTGCTGAAAATGTTGACCAACTTCCTTTAAAAGTTTCTGAGCTTAACGAAACTCAAGAAAAAGCCTGGCCTACAAAAGATATTACGGCAGATACCATTCCCGGTATGAGCGTAGCTAAAACCTATGATGAGATCATTAAAGGTACCGGATCTTCAGTAATCGTGGCGGTTATAGATAGCGGGGTAGATATTGAGCACGAAGATCTTGACGGTGTGATCTGGACCAATGAAGATGAAATTCCCAATAACGGAATAGACGACGATAAAAATGGCTACATCGATGATGTACATGGATGGAATTTTCTAGGCGACGTCGTAAATGAGCAATTAGAAAAAAGCCGTATTGTTCAAAAATATGATGCACAGTTTAAGGGTAAAACTTTAGATCAAATTCCTGCTGCTCAAAAAGAACTTTTTAAAACTTATACTGAAGCTAAAAAGCAAGTAGAAACTGAAAAAGACGAACTTATTCAGCAAAAAATGCAATACGATCAGATCGTTGCAGCGGTAAAAAGCGCACATACTGCAGTTTCTCAAAAATTAGGAAAAGAAGATTATACTGCAGAAGAACTTCAGGCTCTTGAAGCAACCACCGAAATGGATCAGCGCAATAAGGCTATCCTGACTCAGATGCTTAATTATGAAGATTCTATTCCTGAATTTCTGGTAATGATCAACGAGCAGCTAGAAAGTATGACGAATCAAATTAATCATAACTACAATCTAGAGGGTAATTACAGAGCAGTAGTTGGTGATGATCCAGACGACATTAAAGACACTGATTACGGAAATAATAATGTTATAGGTCCTGATCCTGATGCTGCCAGACATGGTACTCACGTAGCCGGTATTATCGCTGCAGAACGTAATAATGGTATTGGTATGGATGGCGTTGCCAACAATGTAAAAATTATGGTAGTACGCGCGGTTCCTGATGGTGATGAGCGCGATAAAGATATTGCTCTTGCTATACGTTATGCTGTAGATAACGGTGCAAAAGTGATCAATACCAGCTTTGGAAAGTACTTCGCCACAAATCCTGAATGGGTTTATGACGCTATCAAATACGCAGCAAAAAAGGATGTTTTGATCGTTAACGCAGCAGGTAATGAAGGTATAGATTTAGATACCGGTGACACGGTTTATCCTAATGATCAATTGGATAACGAAACTGAATTTGCAGATAACTTAATTTCTGTAGGTGCACTTAATGAAACCTACGGCGGTAAACTAGTTGCTAGCTTCTCAAACTACGGTAAATCAAACGTTGATGTTTTTGCTCCAGGAGTTCAGATCTATTCAACTGTACCGGGTAATGAATATGAATTTTTACAAGGAACTTCAATGGCTTCTCCAGAAGTTGCAGGAGTTGCAGCAATGTTGAGATCCTATTATCCACAGTTCAGTGCAGCACAGATCAAACAGATCATCCTGCAAACCGGTGTAAGCACAAACATTCAGGTTTCTGCAGGTGGTGATCCAGAAAACGTAAAATCATTTTCTCAGCTTTCTAAATCAGGAAAAATGGTTAATATGTACAACGCCTTTAAAATGGCCGAATTATCAAGTAAGTAATTAACACTGCTCGAAACACCCATTATTGGCACCACTAAGGGATGTAGTGTTTCGAGCATTTTTTATCGTTTATTGCGTAAAAACTAAACTAAAATATGAACTTAAAAACTCTAGTAGGTCTTTCAATCTTAGGCTTTTTTAGCTTTGCACAAGCACAAAACAACACTTCATACTGGCAACAACATGTTGACTATACCATGGAGGTTGATATGAATGTTGAAGATTACAATTACACCGGTAAACAAGAATTGGTGTACACTAATAATTCGCCTGATACTTTAGATCAGGTTTTTTATCATCTTTATTTTAATGCTTTTCAACCGGGAAGCGAGATGGATGTACGTTCTTTAACCATTCAAGATCCTGATCGTCGCGTGGTAGATCGCATTTCAAAATTAGAACCGGACGAGATCGGCTTCTTAAAAGTGAGTACATTGACTCAAGATGGAACCGCACTAACGTACAACGTTGCTGGGACTGTACTTGAAGTAAGTCTTGCAAAGCCTATTGCTCCGGGCGAAAGCACCACCTTCAACATGGATTTTAACGGGCAAGTACCGGTACAGATCAGAAGAAGCGGTCGCAATAATGCCGAAGGAGTTGCCCTGTCTATGACACAGTGGTATCCTAAATTAGCTGAATATGATTTTCAGGGTTGGCACGCAGATCCGTACATCGCACGTGAATTTCATGGCGTTTGGGGAGATTTTGATGTGAAAATCAGCATCGATGCAGACTATACCATTGGTGGTACCGGATATCTACAAAATCCTGAGATAGGCCACGGATACGGAGCACCTGATCAAAAGCCTGTAAAGCCAACAAAAGGAAAATACACTTGGCATTTTGTGGCGCCTAACGTACACGATTTTACTTGGGCAGCTGATCCTGATTATATTCACGATAAAATCACAGCAGAAGACGGAACGATCTTGCATTTCTTTTACAAAGACAACAAGGAAATCATTGAAAACTGGAAAAATCTTCAGCCTAAAACAGCAGAGCTTTTAGCCTTTTATAACAAGCACGTAGGCCAATATCCTTACGATCAGTACTCAGTGATTCAAGGTGGTGATGGTGGTATGGAGTATGCAATGTGTACTTTAATTACCGGTGAACGCAGTTTTGGAAGTCTAGTAGGGGTAACCGCGCACGAATTTGCTCACAGTTGGTTTCAGTTTTTAATGGCAACCAATGAGCAAAAATACGAGTGGATGGATGAAGGTTTTACCACCTACATCTCTACCGAAGCAGAAAATGTGGTAATGGGAGAGAAGAAAGAAAATCCGCAAGCGGGTAATTATTCTTCTTACTTCAGATTAGCAACCAGCGGTATAGAACAACCGCAAACCACCTATGCAGACCGTTATGCACTGAATGCTGCATATGGTGCTTCGGCGTATTCTAAAGGTGCTGTGTTTTTAGCACAATTAGGTTATGTCATTGGTCAAGAGAATTTAGCAAAAACGCTAACAAGATATTTTGATGAATGGCATTTTAAACATCCTACCCCTAACGACTTTAAGCGTGTTGCAGAAAAAGTAAGCGGTATGCAGCTTGACTGGTATCTGGTAGACTGGACAGAAACTACCAATACCATTGATTACGCAATAAAAAACGTTGAAGAAGTTGATGGAAAAACTCAAGTTACTTTAGAGCGTAAAGGCTTAATGCCAATGCCGGTAGATTTCTATATCATTACAACATATGATGCTACAGAAGCCTATTACATTCCGTTACGTATGATGCGCGCAAGCAAGGCAAATCCGTTTCCTACAATGCCACGCACGCAGTTAGAAGACTGGCCGTGGGCGTACCCAACGTATACCTTTACGATAGACAAACCGCTTTCTGAAATTAAAGCGATGACTATAGACGCACAACAGCTTATGGCTGATATAGACCGAAGCAATAACAGCTGGTCTAAAGATGCTGAATAAGTCTTGAAGCCTAATTCCTTAGGATCATATATCCTTTGGTGATATCAAAAAAAGAAGTAATTAAAGCCGTTTTCACCTTTTGAAAACGGCTTTTTTTATGGGCATAGGCGTGCATTGCAGCGTTTTCCCGATATTTAACCTTTCAAATATCAAGCACCTTTAAATGACCACACGCGTATTTGTCTCCATTTTGGTACTGAGTCTTTTCTCTTGTAAACCTTCAGCCGAAGATTATAATTTACTCAGTACAGGAATTTCAAGAGAATTAGCCGATTTTAGAAAGCAACAGCTCAGCGATATTATTTATGATCTCAATTTCTCTATCCCTGAAAAATTAGAAGATTCGATACCCGCCTCTCTAGATCTTACGCTTACCATTCACGATAGTTCTCAACCGCTTTATCTTGATTTTAATGTGAAAAAAGGTCACGTAAGTAATATTCTAGCCAATACCGAAGTCATTGAGATTATTCACGATCAGGAGCATGTGATCATTCCTTCAGAATATTTAAAAGAAGGTAAAAATCATATTGAAATAGCATTTACTGCCGGCGAGCAATCCCTTAACAGAAACGAAGATTTTTTATACACGCTCTTGGTTCCTGATAGGGCAAGTACCTTATTTCCTTGCTTTGATCAACCTAATATAAAGGCAACTTATAATTTAAGCATTACCGCACCTCAAGATTGGGAAGTTCTGGCCGGAGCACCGGAGCAAGAGCAATCAAAAAATGGAAATTTCATCACGCATACCTTTGCCACCTCAGACTTGATGAGTACCTATTTATTCTCTTTTGTAGCCGGAAAATTTAAAACCGCAACTAAGGATCTTTCAGGTTTTGATATGAAATTACTTTATCGCGAGACAGACAGTGCAAAATTGCAATCTAGTCTTGATCCAATTTTTGAATTGCATAAAGGCGCGGTAGATTATTTAGAGGACTATACTGCATATTCTTTTCCGTTTCAGAAGCTTGATTTTGCTGCGATTCCCATTTTTCAATATGGCGGAATGGAGCACGTGGGCGCTATTCAATACCGGGAATCCACTTTATTTTTAGATCAGACCGCAACCGAAAGTCAGTTGTTGAGCAGAGCTAAACTCATCGCACACGAAACCTCGCATATGTGGTTTGGCGATTTGGTCACGATGAACTGGTTTAATGATGTTTGGATGAAAGAAGTGTTTGCCAATTTTATGGCAGATAAGATCGCTAATCCCGAATTTCCTGAGGTAAATCACGACTTGCTATTTGTATTGAGTCATTACCCCAGCGCTTATGGTGAAGACCGCACAAAAGGTGCTAACCCTATACGTCAAGAGCTTGATAATTTAAAAAATGCCGGTTCTCTTTATGGCGGAATCATCTATCACAAAGCGCCTATTATGATGCGTCAGCTTGAGCTTGCTACGGGTAAAAAAGCTTTTCAAGAAGGAATTCAAGAGTACATAAAAACCTATGCTAATGATAATGCTGTGTGGGATGATCTGGTTTCTATTTTAGATACTAAAACAAAATTAGACCTCAAAAAATGGAGTGAAGTTTGGGTTAATCAAAGCAGTCGCCCTGTGTTTTCTGAAGAAATTACCTATGATACTCAGAATACTATTGAAAAACTGCAACTCATTCAAAGTGCTGAAGACGGAAGTGCTAAAATTTGGCCGCAAACCTTTAAAATTGGGCTTGTATATGCCGACTCTACCCACATACTCACAGCTGCTTTTAAAGAAAAACGCTTACTTCTAGAAGGTGCTCAAGGTTTGCCAAAACCTCAGCAAATTATCTACAATTACGACGGAATGGGTTATGGTATTTTTCCGCAGAAAGATGATTTGCTTCAAAGTCTTCCGCAGGTTCAAGATGAGGTGGCCAGAGGATACAGCTATATCAATGTTCATGAAAATTTATTAAATGCAGGTCTTAATCCTATTTCAGTATTTGAACTGTATAAAAAAGGCTTGGTTAACGAAAAAAATGCATTGATCTTAAACCGAATTAGTAGTCAGATGCAAAATTTATACTGGACCTACCTCACCGATATACAACGCGAATCACATCAGAAAGAGTTGGAAGATCTGGTGTATAATCAGTTGCAGCAAGCGCTTCCGGCGAATATTAAAAAAACATTTTTTGGGCTTTTTGAATCTATTGCCTATTCACCTTCAGGTAAAGACCGCTTATATGCAATATGGAATAAAGAAACACAGATAAATAACCTAAAACTCAACGAAGATGATTATACCGGCATCGCTATGCAACTTGCATTATTTGGGCATGAGCATACCGATATCATTCTCAAAGAAGCTGCAGCCGCCATTACCAATCCTGATAAAAAACGCAGATTTGAGTTTTTACAACCCGCACTATCTTCTGACGAAACTACCCGCGCCAACTTTGTAAACAGTTTACAGGATGCTAAAAACAGAGAGAAAGAATCCTGGGTACTTTCAGCATTAGGTTATATCAATCATCCATTGAGACAAGAAAGTGGTTTAAAACACCTTAAAACGTCTTTAGAATTGCTCGAAGAAATACAACTAACAGGAGATATTTTCTTTCCAAAAAATTGGTTAAATGCTACCATTGGGCGTTATTCTTCAGCAGAAGCATATACCATTAGAGAAAATTATTTAAAAGCACATCCTGACCTCAACAAGGTGCTCAAAAACAAATTATTACAAGCCACTGATGATCTCGAACGTGTGCACGTGATGCAAGCTTCTTTAGAAAATTAAAAAGTTATGGATCAAACTTTCCCTAAAAAGGAGCATTTAAAACGTAAAAAACTGCTGGATAAATTATTTTCCGAAGGTCAAAAGATAAACAGTTATCCGCTGTTATTGTTTTACGTCCCAACGGCTTTGCCAGAAGAACAGGTACCCATACAAGCCGGCGTTTCTGTAGCAAAACGCAATCATAAAAAAGCTGTAACACGCAATAGGTTAAAGCGCTTAATGCGCGAAGTTTATCGAAAAAACAAAACGCAGTTTCAAACAAATGACAAGACTTTTGCGTTTATGTTTATCTATACCGGCAAAGAAATAGCTTCTTATACCGAATTAGAAAAAGCCATGTTGAAGCTTATTGCAAAGTTTAATGCTAAAACAGCCGCAACAGATCAAGAGGCCGGTTTTTAAATTTCTTTGCTTTCTTAGTATCTTTCTAAAAGCAATATCTAAAAAATAATTTCTATGAAAAAGCGCATACTCATCTCAGTAACAGCGGTCCTCATTTTATTTACAACCGTAAGTTTTAAAAGTGACTTTTTTGAAATCGCCAAGCAGATAGAAATCTTTACCACTTTGTTCAAAGAGCTCAATATGAATTATGTAGATGAGGTAAATCCGGCGGAGCTAATGGATAGCGCTATTGAGGGAATGCTGGCAGATTTGGATCCTTACACTAAATACTGGACAGAGCAAGAGGTTGAAGATGCGCGCATAAGTAACAGTGGAGAATATACGGGGATTGGCGCTTCGGTGTTAACGCGTAATAAAACCATCACAATTTTAGAAGCTTATAAAGATTATCCTGCTGATAAAGCCGGTTTACAAGCGGGAGATGAGTTGATAAAGATAGGAGATATCAACATCGCAGACTTTGAAGAAGATGCCGGTGATCTGTTACAAGGAGCTCCGGGAACGAGTATTCCTATCACCTACAAACGTCAAGGTAAACTTCAAACCACCAGTCTGACCAGAGAAGAAATTGACATCAACGCGGTGCCGTATTACACGCTTATTGATGGAAAAATAGGGTATGTAGTGCTTTCAAAATTCAATAAAAAAGCTTCGTCAGAGACTGCAGCAGCCATTAAGGAATTAAAAGAGCAGGGAGCAACTTCGCTTATTTTAGACTTGAGAGGTAATCCCGGCGGACTTTTAACCGAAGCGATAAATGTGAGTAATTTATTTCTTCCGAAGGGTAAATTGATCACCAATACAAAATCGGTTATTGAGAAATACAACCAGGAATATTATACGCCAAAAGAGCCATTGGATACGGAAATTCCGGTGGCAGTTTTGATCAACGGTCGCAGTGCATCGGCGAGCGAGATCGTATCAGGCTCATTGCAAGATTATGATAGAGCAGTGGTAGTGGGTGCACGTAGTTTTGGTAAAGGTTTGGTTCAGCGGCCTAAAGAGCTTACTTACGGCACGCAATTAAAGATCACCATCTCTAGATATTACACCCCAAGTGGTAGATGTATTCAAGCTTTAGATTATTGGAATCGGGATGATAACGGTAATGCAATACGCACAAATGCCGAAGATTACAACGAATTTAAAACGAGTACCGGTCGCAAAGTCTATGATGGCGGCGGAATTTTGCCCGATATTCAAATTGAATCAGCAGGAATGAGCGCGATCACCGAAGCATTACTACGCGATCAAGCGATCTTTGATTTTGCTACTGATTATTTTTATAAACATAAATATAACGACATCTCTGATTTTAATTTTACCAATGCAGATTATACGGCATTTAAAACGTACTTAGATAAGCAAGGTTTTGAGTATCAAACCCAAACTGAAAAAGATCTTGAAGAAGTTTACCTAGACGCATCTAAAGATAATTTACAGGATGATATCAGCAGCGAGTATGCTAACTTGATGCGCACCATTGATGTTGCTAAAAAGGAGCAATTGAATAGAAAAGAACGCGAGATTTCTAAATTGATTATTGACGAACTTGTAAAGCGGTATTTTTATCGCGAAGGTTTGTATGAATATCAACTTTCACACAATGAGGAAATTGAAGAGGCTATAAAAGTACTCCAAGATCCACAGCGCTATGCAAAAATTCTTAACCGATAGATTTTCAAGGTTATACTTAATTAACCAAAAGTCTTTAATATACTATTATTTTACTACAAAATACTACATTTAAGAAATGGTTTAACATTAATAACCAGTTCTTTAACTTAAAATTAGTAGTAATATAATCGCTATCTCTTATGTTATATGTATGATAACTATAGATAAGGATACCGATAAGAACACAGAAATTTTAGGAACAGCGATAAGCTATTTAGAAGACCGAGGATATGAAAATATCAAAGCCGATACAGACGGTTTTGAGTCTCCTAAATCGTATATCAGACGTGGAAGCGAAGTATCAATCACACCAGATATTGTAGCGGAACGCGATGGCGAAAAACATATTTTTGAACTGAGTTTAAAATCTAAAAAACCCAGACTACTGAAGTCAAAATGGTTATTTTTAGATACTTTGAGTTCGATGAAGAATTTTAAGTTTAAAATCTTTACCACTAGAGGTCATTATAAATTTACTGATGATACCTTGAATAGTATCAATCTTGATATGACTCCGGTGAAGATTTAAACATCCTCAGTTATAAACATATTAAAAGCCGCAGATTGCGGCTTTTTTTATTGGCGGCGGCGAATTATATAGGATCTTTTAGTCGCTTATTTTTTTATCATACGTATATGCGGAATATCATCTTCTAGATAACCTTCTCCAATTTCTTGAAATCCAAGGTCGTTGTAAAACTTCTTTAAATAGGTCTGTGCAGACAATTCTATCGTGCTCAGATCCAAGGTATCTTCAATAAAGGCAATAGAAGCTTTCATAATATCTTTTCCAAAACCGTATTGTCTCGCATTTTCTTTTACAACCACGCGACCTATGCTAGCGTTATCAAAATAATATCCGGGTTTAAAAACGCGTGTATAGGCTACCAGTTGCTCCTTATGATAACCTAGAATGTGCATGGCCTTTTGATCTTTACCATCAACATCTTGATATGGGCAATTTTGTTCTACCACAAATACTTCAGCGCGCAAATGGAGTACTTCGTATAAACTGGTTAAGGTAAGTTCATTAAACGCTTTAATTTCAATAGTCATCATTGGGGGTCTAAGTTTTAGTTTCGTTGCAATATCTAATTTTTAGAGAGAATTTCTTTATCTAGCTGCACATCTTCGAATCCTTTGATGAAAACTTTCAAAAACTCGCTTTATAGATATGATTAAAGCTCCGAAACAAACCCAAAAAGCAGACTGTTATTAGCGGTTGAACATTAAAAAATAGTAAGCTATCTGATTAAGAATACAATGCAGTTTACTAAACAATTGATAGTGCTCGTTTTCAATAAGTTAACATTTAGTTAACATGACTGTTTATAAGTTGTCGTCAAAAAAGTAAAATGAAAATTGCTTTAATGAGAAAAAATTACAAAGCAGATCTTAGGTAATATCATGCAAGAAAATCTTGTTGAATTTTCTTTTCAAATTATGAGCATAAAAAGAGTTCATTTTTAATAAGTGTTGATAACGTTTTATTCAAAAAATACATTTAATTCAGGTTATCAACAATTGTTAACAGTGTTTACTAAAAGCTTATAAATCAAGTAAAAATTGTATTTAAAAGTATGGAATAAAGCGTTAATATCTACCCATAATTAAAAAACCAAATTTTAGGATCCCCAAGTTATACCGCTATTAACAGACTATAATAACCATCAGTTTTAATTTAAATTTTAAAAAAGAAAAAAGATATATATGTATACTGTTGAAAACTGTTTTTGAAGACTATTTTGAATAGGGAAACTTAGCTGACTCTACTTGAAATGTATTTATAATAAAAAAGGAACCCTGTTTAGAGTTTCTTTAGTACTTTTAAAAGTGATTGATTGTATTAAAAAATTGAATTGACGTAGGATAAAACAGCTACGAATCCCAGGATGAATATTCCTATAAAGAGCAGTGCTATTCTATAGCGTTTCAATTTAAACGTTTTCATAAAGAAAAGTTTTGATTAATGAATAGAACAAAATTAAGGTTTTTTTAACAAAAACAATTGTTTTGAAATTAAATCTTGGTCATGTTACTGTTAAATATGTATTTATTTGATAATGAAATACTAAGATTAACTAAAAGTTCACCTAAACACGACTTATGTTAATACGATTAACGCTAATTTTGCACTAATTAATAAAAGCATTTAATGCCAAATAAAAAGAGAAGAAGAAGATCAAATACACAAATCGGTGATCTCACTCAAAAGATTTTAAAAATTTTAAAAAGAGAACCCGGTAAATTATTCAATCATAAACAAATTGCGGCTAAACTTCAAGTGGATGACCCCAACAGCCGTAACGAGATCGTAAAAAAGCTCTCACAACTTACCGCAAAAAAACATATCGAAGAGAAAGAGCGTGGCAAATACAGCTTTAACGCGACCTCTCATTATCATACAGGAACACTAGATGCTACTTCTCGTGGAGATGGTTATGTTGTTGTAGAAGGAATGGAACAGGATATTTATATTCCTAAGAACAACATGAACAAGGCTTTGCACGGTGATACGGTTAAAGTATATGTTTACAAACAACGCCGAAGCAAAAAACACGAAGGGGAGATTGTCGAAATTCTGGAACGCAAAACAGACGAATTCGTAGGTGTAGTGCAGATGCAAAAGAACTTTGCTTTTGTAAATACTTCCGCAGAAGGCAAGATGCGTACTGATATTTTTGTTCCGAAGAATAAATTGAATGGAGCACAGGATGGTGAAAAAGTGCTCGTAAAGATTGAAGATTGGCCGGAGAAAGCAGATTCGCCCTTCGGAAAAGTGATTAAAGTACTGGGCTTACCAGGCGAACATAATACAGAAATTCATTCTATTTTAGCGCAGTACGGCTTGCCCCATGATTTCCCTGAAGAGGTTGAAGCCTATGCTAATAACATTGATACAAGCATAAAAGCAGAGGAGATTGCTAAGCGTCGCGACATGCGGGATGTGCTCACATTTACTATTGATCCTAAAGATGCAAAGGATTTTGATGATGCGTTGAGTTTTCAGGTTTTAGAAAATGGAAACTACGAGGTAGGAATTCACATTGCAGATGTTTCACATTATGTTATTCCGGGAACTATTCTGGATGACGAGGCGTATGAACGTGCGACTTCGGTTTATTTAGTAGATCGCGTAGTGCCTATGCTACCCGAGATCTTATCTAATAACGCTTGTTCGTTACGACCTAATGAAGAAAAGTATACTTTCTCTGCAGTTTTTGAATTAGACAAATCTTCGGGTAAAGTTAAAAGGCAATGGTTTGGGCGTACAGTAACTTATAGCGATGCACGATTTGCGTATGAAGAAGCGCAACAAATCATAGAAACCAGAGAAGGATTAATTCCTGAGGACATTTCGCTTACCGGAAAGTCATATAACGTAGATCCTGCTATTGTAAATGCTACTTTAGAACTAGACAGAATCGCAAAAATTATGCGTAGGCAACGTATGAAAGATGGTGCGATTTCTTTTGATAAAGTGGAAGTAAAATTTGAACTTGATCAAGAAAATGATCCGGTTGGAGTTTTCTTTAAGACTTCAAAAGATGCTAATAAGCTAATTGAAGAATTTATGCTTTTGGCCAATAGAAAAGTAGCTGAGTTTATAGGAAAGCAATCCCCAAAGAAAACATTTGTTTATCGTATTCACGACGAACCAAACGATGAGAAGCTTGCTGCTTTGCAAACCATCGCAGGTCGTTTTGGTTATAAAATGAATCTTAAAGATCGAAAAAGTACCACCGCTTCTTTAAATAACCTTCTTACTGATGTTGTTGGTAAAAAAGAACAAAACCTAATAGACACACTTGCTATTCGTACGATGAGCAAAGCGGTATATAGTACAGAAAATATTGGACACTACGGATTGGCTTTTGATTATTATACCCATTTTACTTCACCAATACGCCGCTATCCTGATGTAATGGTACATCGCCTTTTACAGCATTATCTAGATCAAGGTAAATCTGCTTCAGAAGAAGAATACGAATCTAAATGCAAACACAGTAGCGATATGGAATATCTGGCGACCAGTGCAGAGCGTGATTCTATCAAGTATATGCAGGTGAAGTTTATGCAAGATCACAAAGATGAAACCTTCTTAGGTGTGATTTCCGGAGTAACCGAATGGGGTATTTATGTAGAGATCATAGACAATAAATGTGAGGGGATGATTCGTTTAAGAGACATTAAAGGCGATCATTTTGATTTTGATCAGGAGAAATATGCTATCGTAGGTCGCAAAACCGGAGCTACAATTACCCTGGGTGATGAGGTTTATGTGAAGGTAAAAGAAGCAGATCTTATTAAAAAACACCTTGATTTTACTTTGGTTGAGGTTAAAGAGGCAATTCAATAAGATAGCTACTGTAACAAATCAAAAACCGATTGGTCTTTTAAATACGAAAAATCAATTCTTATGAAAAAACTAATCATGGCAGTGCTATTTGTGGCTGCAGGTGCAACGTATGCTCAAGACGATACCAAAGACGTTGGCGATTTTACCGAAGTAAAAGTTTTTGATCGCATGCGTGTCAATCTTATTAAAGATTCTGAAAACAAAGTTTATTTAAAAGGTAAAGACACTGATTATATAGAACTTGTTAATAAAGACGGCGTTTTAAAAATACGTATGGATCTGGATAAGATCTTTGATGGTAACGAGACTTTTGTTGAAGTTCATTATAACAACCTTAGAGTTATTGACGGTAACGAAGGCGCAGAAATTGTGGTAAACGAATTGCTTGAACAACCTAAAATTGAAATTAGAGTTCAAGAAGGCGCTCAAGTAACTGCTGGTTTAAAGGTAGAAAATGCCGAAATGCGTGCTGTAACTGGTGGAATTATTACCGCAAGCGGAAGCGCTGTAAATCAAAATGTAGAAGTAAATACAGGTGGAGTTTTTGAAGGAAAATCTCTAGAAACTACAGATACCACGATACGCATTCAGGCTGGGGGAGAAGCAGATATTTTTGCCCGAAGAACTGCCGAAGTTAAGATCAGAGCTGGTGGCGACGTAGACGTTTACGGAAATCCTACAGAGCTCATCAAAGACAAATTTATTGGGGGTCGCGTACGTGTGATGAAGTAGTTTAGTTCAATTTGGTTACTTTTGTAATCTAATCGTCGGTTAATAACCGGGGGTAGAATCTTAATAAAATACTTCATAGTGCTATTTCTTGAAGATCTAGCTTGCTAAGAAGTAAAAAGACTTCCTACTTCTAAATGCTACAAGACATTTCAACAGCAATACCACTGGGTTTTCTACTTGCCTTTCTTGTAGGACCTGTGTTTTTTGTACTATTAGAAACAGCTGCTCTAAAGGGTTTTAGAGCAGCTGTTCTATTTGATATAGGTGTCGTTACTGCAGATACCTTATTTATTTTTATAGCCTACTTTAGTACTAATCAGCTACTTGATAAACTTAAAGACGATCCTGCACTTTATATTTTTGGTGGGATGTTACTCGCAGTTTATGGGATTATGTCATTCTTAAGGGTTAAAAAAAACAAACTTGATGATGATGAACACCCTACTGTTGTGATGAGTAAACGCAACTATTTTGGGCTTTTTGTAAAAGGTTTTTTACTCAACTTTATTAACATTGGAGTACTAGGCTTTTGGTTGGTAATTCTTATTTCAGCCGGGCCACAGTTAGATATGAATTCAGAGCGATTAACGGTATTCTTTGGTACCATTTTGCTCACTTATCTAATCATTGATATTATTAAAATTCTACTTGCTAAAAAGTTACGCAGCAAACTAACGCCAACACGTATTGCTATAATTAAGCAAATAATCAGTGTGTTGATGTTCTTATTTGGTTTGTTATTGATTTCAAAAGGTTTATTTCCTTCAAAAATTCATCAGATTGAAAAGCGTATTGAGGAGATCGCGCCAGAGAATGAGTTTATCGAAGGAGATACGATTCCGTTTTAGAATTCTTCGAAAAATCAAGTCAAAAAAAAAGACCCTTCAGATGAAGAGTCTTTGTTGAGGTGTCGAGCGGATTCGAACCGCTGTAGATGGTGTTGCAGACCACTGCCTAGCCACTCGGCCACGACACCCTTTTTAATTAGGACTGCAAATTTAAGGTTTTTCTTTAGATATAAAAGCTATTAACGCTTTTTAGTCATGGTAACGCCTACCGAAGCAACATCACCACCAATCGGCGGATTGATTTTACGCACAGTAACTTTAGCTTTGGTAATTGTTGAAATCTCTGATAAAGAACGATTTAAAATACGATCGCATACGTGCTCTAAGAGCTTAGAACGATGCGCCATTTCTTCTTTAATAATTTTATTGAGATGTACATAATCTACGGTATCGCTCAAGTTATCAGATTGAGCCGGTATGGATAGGTCTGTATTTATTTTTAGATCTACGAGATAATCAGAGCCTATCTGACCTTCTTCTACCAGACAGCCGTGGTATGCATATACTTTTACGCGATTGAGTTTTATAACGCCCATTACAACTTCATTTTATAGGGTAAAGATATTATTTATAAAGCAGAGCAGGAACTTGATTATCGAGGTTTAAATAGGTTGTTAATCACGTTTCAGCACACGTATTTTTAGTATTTTTGGCAACTTATAGGGTATATTATTTAAACAATAGTGTACTGCAGTTTAAGCTCGATAGACGAGTAATTCTATTTTTCAGCATTTATTAAGCTATGGCAGAAGATTATGTAGCTCTTAATTTTTTAGAGCAAATCGTAGAAGAAGATATTACTAACGGATTTCCTAAAGATGATTTACGCTTTAGATTTCCACCGGAACCTAATGGTTATTTACACATTGGGCATTGCAAGGCTATTTGCATCAGTTTTGGACTGGGTGAGAAGTACAATGCGCCGGTAAACTTGAGATTTGATGATACTAATCCTTCTAAGGAAGAGCAGGAATATGTAGATGCGATTCAGGAAGATATTAAATGGTTAGGCTTCAAGTGGGATAAAGTTTGTTATTCTTCAGACTATTTTCAGCAGTTGTACGATTGGGCGATTCAGCTTATAAAAGAAGGTAAAGCGTATATTGATTCACAGTCTAGTGAAGCCATGGCTGAGCAAAAGGGAACCCCTACAGAACCCGGAACTAACAGTCCGTACCGAGAGCGTTCCGTAGAAGAAAATTTAGAACTGTTTGAGAAAATGGCAAAAGGTGAATTTGCTGAAGGTGTACACGTTCTACGCGCCAAAATAGATATGCAATCGCCTAATATGTTATTACGTGATCCTATTATGTATCGCGTTATTAACAAAGCGCACCACCGTACAGGGAACACCTGGAATATTTATCCAATGTATGACTGGGCACACGGAGAGAGCGATTATGTAGAGCAAGTTTCACATAGTTTGTGTTCGCTTGAATTTAAGCCGCACAGACCGCTTTATGAGTGGTTTGTGGATAATGTGTATACAAACGGTATCAAACCAAAACAACGCGAATTTGCGCGCTTAAACTTGAGCTATACAATCATGAGTAAGCGTAAGTTGCTTAAGCTCGTACAAGAAGGTATTGTAAGCGGTTGGGATGATCCTAGAATGCCTACCATTTCGGGGATCAGAAGACGTGGGTACACTCCGGCTGCGATACGTAATTTTATAGATGCTGTAGGAGTTGCTAAGCGTGATAATGTGATTGATGTTTCGCTTTTAGAATTCAATGTTCGTGAAGATCTTAACAAAACAGCTCCACGCGTTATGGCCGTTTTAGATCCGGTAAAATTGGTCATCAACAATTATCCTGAAGATCAGGAAGAATGGCTAGAAGCTGAAAATAATCAGGAAGATGAAAGTGCAGGATTTAGAAAAGTGCCTTTTTCCAAAGAATTATACATCGAGAAGGATGATTTCAAAGAAAATGCAAACAGCAAATACTTCAGACTTACTTTAGGTAAGGAAGTGCGTTTAAAGAATGCGTATATCATCAAAGGAGAATCTGTAGTTAAGGATGCTAACGGAAACATTACCGAAATTCACTGTACATACGATGCCGATTCTCGAAGTGGAAGCGGTACCGAAGCAAGTCTGCGGAAAGTAAAAGGAACCTTACATTGGGTTTCAATAAAGCACGCTATAAAAGCTGAGGTGCGTTTGTATGATCGTTTGTTCAATCACGAGTCTCCAGATGGTGACAAAGAGGTTGATTTTATGGAGCATCTTAATCCTAATTCTTTAGAAACCATTACCGGTTATCTAGAACCAAGTCTTAGCGAGGTACAGCCGATGGATATTTTTCAGTTTCAGCGTCTAGGCTATTTTAATGTTGATAAAGACAGTACCCCAGAACATTTAGTCTTTAATAAAACTGTGGGATTACGCGATACTTGGGCAAAAGTTGAATCAAAATCAACAAAACAGGAGCAGCCTAAAGCAGCACCTAAAAAGCAAATTCCACAAATCCCTGCATTAAACGAAATCAAAAAAGTAGGGAAGAAGCTGGCGCAAATTCCAGATGAGAAACGAGTAAAGGCGATTGCGAGAATTCGCGAACTAGCTAAAGATGTGGATTATGAAGAACTTAAAGAGTTGTTTAATACTTCAGCTAAGAAGATAGGTACACGTCTAGCGGTTTTAGAAACCTTGATTGTTTTAATTCAGTTGAATAAAGTTGACCAAAAGAATGAAGAAGTGGCAGCTTATCTTGAAGAAATGAAAACCTCAGGAAATGAACTCTTAGAAAATTCGGTTAAAAACCTATAATATTATCTTAGTTTAGACATTGAAAAAGGGCCCTCGTGGCCCTTTTTTAGCATACCTTTAAGGTTAATAGTCAATTTATTAACCGGTTATTAACGGAGATTAGATTTTAACATTATTACTTTTGAGCATAACAAAAAACAATCACCATGTCAAAAACAAGTAATACCATTTTAGCATTAGTAACGGGAGCAGCAATTGGAGCAGGACTTGGCTTATTATATGCACCGGAAAGCGGCGATAAAACAAGAAAGAAAATTTCTAAAAACGCTAAAGAAGCTAAAAAGAAATTAGAAAAGCAGATTCAGGAAACTTCAGATAATTTATCTGCATCTGCAAAAGAGGCTAAAAAATCTTTTGACGCTAAGCTTGAAGATACTTTAAAGACTGCGAGCTCAAAAGCAGATAACATTTTAGTTTCTATGGAAAAGAAGCTTGAAGAATTAAGAAAGAAAAATGCTAAAGCGACTACAGAAGTAGTTGAGGAAGTAAAAGATATTGATGTACCAACTGCAAAAGCATAAGGGTGCATGTCTATATTTAATCTTTCAGAACATATTAGTAAAGTATCAGACGATGCTAAAAAGTATCTAAACAGTAGTCTAGAATACTACAAATTAGATAGTTTTAAAAAGATGATGGATGGTGCTGTATCCTTAGTAAATCTAATGGTTAGCGGCAGCATCTTTTTAATTTTTATACTTTTTATCTCGGTTGGAGTTGCTATAGTAATTGGAGAATCACTGGGTAGTTTGAGCTATGGTTATTTTATCGTAGCAGGTATTTATCTTGTGATTTATGTGCTGTATAAATTATTTGGTAAACCATTTATTACTGAAATTGTACTCAGAAAATATTCTAAAGTATTTTTCAATGAATCTTCTCAAGAAGATGTGTTAGATGAAGAATTTAAACACTTACAAGAATAGTTATGAAAGTATACAAATCATTTGATCAGATAGAACAAGATCTTAGAATATTAAAGTTGCAACAGCAGATTGATGAAGAGCAACTTAAACTAAGTATAAATGATACTAAAGCAGCATTTTCTCCGGTAAGTTTAGTTGCGGGATCAGTAGGAGCAATCGTTCAAAAAACCATCGTTCTTAAAGCTGTGAACAAGATTTTAGGTATTAAAAAAGTCAAGGTTAAAAATATAGACGACAACAAATAAATTGTTATAGAAAAAGAAAAATAAAAAAAACCGGAGTTTGTGCTCCGGTTTTTTTATTGTCCGTATCAAGGTTTAGAACACCTTGAATTTGCTTTTCAGTCTACAAAGTAGAAAGATCGTCGTCTGCATCAAAGTCATCATCATAACCTGATTCTTGTTTTGGCTTGTCTTTTTTCTTAGGTGTCTTTAAACCCAATTGTTCGTTACGTTTTTTCATCTCTTCACCTATTTGGTTTGAAGCCACAAAACTTGCGATCATATTATTCAACATATCGCTACCTGCTTGTGGAGAATTTGGTAATAGAATTAAATTACTATTTGTTTCTTCACCTATAGATTGTAAGGTGTCGTAATGCTGCGTAACCACGATTAGGGCAGAAGCTTCTTGTGAATTAATTCCCACATTATTTAAAACCTCTACAGACTCCTCTAGACCGCGTGCAATCTCTCTACGCTGGTCTGCTATACCTTGACCCTGTAAACGCTTACTTTCGGCCTCTGCGCGTGCCTTAGCAACGATTTTAATACGTTCTGCTTCGGCTTCGTACTCTGCAGCTACTTTTTCACGTTCAGAAGCGTTAATACGGTTCATTGCAATTTTTACCTGCTGATCAGGATCAATATCGGTAACGAGAGTTTTGATAATATCATAACCATAATCGGTCATAGATTGATTCAATTCGCTTTTAACAGCAATTGCAATATCATCTTTACGCTCAAAAACATCATCCAGTTTCATCTTAGGAACTTCAGAACGTACTACATCAAAGACATAAGAAGTGATCTGGTTTTGCGGATCTTCTAATTTGTAAAATGCGTCATACACATTAGATTTCACCACCTGAAACTGTACCGAAATCTTTAAACGAACAAAAACATCATCTTTAGTTTTGGTTTCGACGATCACATCTAACTGCTGAATACGCAAGTTTACACGACCGGCAACCTTATCAATTAATGGAATTTTAATTTGAATCCCTGAATTTCTAACACTAGTAAATTTACCGAAGCGTTCAATAATTGCGGCAGTCTGTTGCTTTACAATAAATACTGCTGAGATTAGGATAATGATCCCAAAAAACAGCAAAATCGGAAGGAAGTAAGTCATATTTTAAGTTTTAATTATTTGAAAAGTAAACGGGTACTGACTATTAAAAATACAATACATTTGTCGCCCATTTTAAAAATTCGTAACACTTTGAAGCATTTTTTATTATTCCTATTGATATTAACTACGTTTTCAGCAACTGCACAGCGTAATTCTAAATATGCTTCAAACCGTATTGGAATACAAGGGCAATATGCTCTTCTTAATCTTTCAAGTGGGAACTTCGAAACTAACCAAGAAGCTGGTTTTTTGGTAGGCTTATCAAAGCGTTCTGCATTTTATAACAACTTTGATTTGATCTTTGGTGTAGATTTTATGCAAACTTCACTTAGTATAAATGCTAATGGTGCCGCTGCTGAAGTTGAAAAAGTAAAGTATACGTGGAGTGGGGCGCAGGTAAAAATGTTATTGAGTTACCTGATTGCAGGGGGTCATTTTAGCATCGAATTTGGACCAATTTTTCAGGTTAATGGTAAAATGGAGTTAGATGACGAGAATCAACTTGCGCTGGTACTAGATGGTTACACCAGCTTACAAGCAGAAGATATTCAAGAGTGGTCGCGTGTGAATGGTTTAGTAACCTTGGGATTGAGCGCCGGATTTACACACGTAAGATTTACCGCAAATTATCAATACGGGTTTACCAATGCGCTGAAGAGATTAAATGATGAAAGACTGGAATTAAAAGATCCTGCAGCAACAAATTTTAAAGGAAATCTGGGACTTATTACTGCAGGAATCGTGTTGTATTTATAAGGTTTCTATCGCAAATCGAATGCGCTCTAAAGTCTTTGCTTTACCAATTGTTGAAGCAATATCAAAAACATCTGGGCCAGACATAGAGCCTACAAGACTAAGGCGTAAAGGTTGCATTACTTTACCAAATCCTAAACCTTCATTCTGAATCCAGCCTTTTACATTAGCTGAAAGATTTTCGGCAGAAAAATCTTCAGTTTCTGAAATGATTTTAGAAAGATTGATCATGATCTCACCGGTATCATCTTTCCAGGCTTTTTTAGCTGCTTTTTCGTCGTAAGAAGTCGGTCTTTCAAAAAAGAAATTTCCTTGATCAAATAAATCAGAAACAAAAACTGCACGCTCTTTTACTAAATGAATGATCTGCTTTACATAAGCATCATCGTAATCCAGGTGTTTTTCTTTTAAAATGACTTGTAAACCAGAAACTAGGGAAGCATCAGAAGCTAGTTGCAAGTGCTGTTGCTGAAACCATTTTGTTTTTTCAGGATCAAATTTAGCACCAGATTTATGCACACGAGTCAATTCAAAATCTTGTATCAGTTCTTCAAGCGTATAGATTTCCTTTTCGGTACCAGGATTCCATCCTAAAAACGCAAGCATATTGATAACCGCTTCCGGTAAATAACCGTCTTCGCGATAACCTGAAGCGATGTCGCCAGACTTAGGATCTTTCCATTCTAATGGAAAAACGGGGAAGCCCATTTTATCGCCATCGCGTTTACTCAGTTTACCTTTTCCTACAGGTTTCATAATCAGAGGTAAATGTGCAAATTGGGGTGCTTCCCAGCCAAATGCACGGTAAAGCATCACGTGTAACGCTAGCGATGGAAGCCACTCTTCTCCACGAATTACGTGCGTGATTTCCATAAGATGATCATCAACAATATTAGCTAAATGATAGGTGGGCATACCATCTGCCTTGAATAAAACCTTATCATCAAGCAAACTCGTATCTACTTCAACAGCGCCGCGAATGATATCTTCAAGTTCAAGAATTTCGCTTTGCGGTGATTTGAATCGAATTACATAATCCTCACCTGCATCAATGCGTTTCTGGGTTTCTTCTGCAGAAAGGTTTAATGAATTATCTAACTTCTCTCGATTGTGCCAGTTGTAAATAAAGGTTTTACCTTGTTCTTCGTGAGATTTACGATGTGCATCTAAAGCTTCGGCAGTGTCAAAAGCATAATAAGCATCACCCGAAGCAATTAATTTTTCTGCAAAAGCAAAATATTTATCCTTGCGTTCACTTTGACGATAAGGACCAAAACCACCTTCTTTGCCCGGGCCTTCATCATAAGGTATTCCACACCAGTTTAGCGCTTCAACAATATAATCTTCGGCACCTTCAACGTATCTATTTTGATCAGTATCTTCAATTCTAAGTACAAAGGTTCCGCCGTGTTTTTTAGCAAATAAATAATTATAAAGTGCCGTTCTTACACCGCCTATGTGCAAAGGTCCGGTAGGGCTTGGTGCAAAACGCACGCGTACATTTTGATGCATAGTAAAATTTTAGGCTGCAAAGGTACTCAATATGAGAATGTGACACACATTACATTTTGAGGGTTTCAATAGTGGTTTTTTAGTCAAAATCATTTTTGGCTTGTATGTTAAGCCCGTAGCAGCTATAATATATTGTTGTAGTTTTAGTTATTGAAATAACACAGGTTTAAATCAAGGTACGTTTGCAAGAATTAGAAGCTAAATTAGAGCGTTTTATTCGTAAATATTATAAGGATGAACTCCTTAGAGGACTCTTATTTTTTGTTGCGATCGGTCTGGCTTATGTCCTTTTAGTTTTAGTGATCGAATATTTTTTTTGGTTGAGTACGTGGGGCAGGGCATTTCTATTTTGGTCATTTGTGGGCCTCGCCGGTTTGTTGCTGTTTAGATTTGTGTTGATTCCTATAGCACGGCTATTTAAGCTTTCAAAAGGTATAGATTATACTCAAGCTTCTAGATTGATTGGAAATCATTTCCCCGAAGTTCAAGATAAATTGTTAAATACGCTACAACTACAAAGGAGTGCTAGTAATTCTGATTTGGTTCAAGCCAGTATTCTTCAAAAATCCAAAGAACTAGAACCTATCCCGTTTTCACTTGCTATCGATTACAAGAAAAATCTGAAGTATTTAAAATATGCGTTGATACCTGTTTGTATCTTTTTAGGAATTAGCCTGAGTAAGGGAACCACGTTTTTTAAAGAAAGTGCTACTCGGGTGATGGATTATAAACGTGTTTATGCGCCGCCTGCACCTTTTTCTTTTGAATTACAAAATGAAAACACTTCTATCGTTGAGGGACAAACTTTAGAAATTCGTGCAAAAGTGAACGGGCAAGAATTACCTGAGGAAGTTGAGGTTTCGCTAAATGGAGTTTCTTATTTTATGAAAAATAGGGGAGGAGGTAATTTTAGTTATACTGTAGAACAGCCTAATGAAGATCTAAATGTATATTTTGAGGGAAATGGTTTTGTTTCTGATCAGTATCAATTTGAATTGATCAATACGCCTCGAATATCAGAATTTAAAATTGAATTGAACTATCCTAAGTATCTTAATCGTACTGATGAGATTATAGAAAATACGGGAAATATTACTATCCCTGAAGGTACACAGGTACGTTGGCTTTTGGCTACGGAGCAAACAAATTTAGTAGAGTGGATAAGCGATACCGTTTTTCAATTTGAAAAGGAGAATCAACAATTCAGTTTTTCAGAACGGTTCTTTAATCCAACTGCTTATAGTATCGCTACAAGTAATGCTCATCTCAAACGCTATGAACGGCTAAATTATGAGTTAGCTGTCATTAAGGATGCTTATCCTGAAATGAATCTTGAGGTACGAAAAGACAGTCTAGATGATGCTGAAACGTATTTTCAAGGAAATCTGGCTGATGATTATGGCTTATATGATCTTAATTTGATTTATTATACTGAAAATCAAATAGATAATAGTGAAAAAGTACGTATTCCTGTGAATTCTTCTACCGTAGATCAATTTTATTATGCATTTCCGGGAAATTTAGATTTATCAGCTGGTGTAAGTTACTCTTACTATTTTGAAGTGCGTGATAATGATGTGTTACACGGGCATAAAGCAACACGTTCTGAAACATTTTCGTTTCAATCTTTGACCACAGAAGAGGCTGTTGATAAACAGCTTGAGATACAAGAAAACTCGTTGCAAGGTTTGGATAGATCTGTAAAGCAAATGCAAGAACAGGAACGGGATTTAAATGAACTTCAAAATCTTCAGAAGGAAAAGAATGCACTGGATTTTAATGACAAACGTAGAATTCAATCTTTTCTTGAACGTCAGAAGGCGCAAGAACAAATGATGCAGAATTATTCTGAAAAATTAAAGAAAAGTATTAATGCATTAGATGAACTTTCCGAATCTAAATCTGAAAAGAATGAGTTGCTCAAAAAGCGTTTAGAAAAGAATGAGGAGCAACTTAAAGAACAGGAAAAATTAGTTGAAGAATTAAATAAACTCCAAGATTTAATGGATGATGAAGAGCTTAAAGAAAAGCTTGACGAATTATCTAAAAAATCAAAGAATTCGAGCAGATCGATGCAGCAATTGTTGGAACTTACAAAGCGTTTTTTTGTACAAACAAAGGGGGAGCGTATTGGTAGAGCGCTAGATAAATTAGGCCAGGATCAAGAGGAAGAAAGTAAGAAGCAAAATCCGGAATTGAACAGGCAAAAGGAACTGTCAGAATCTTTTGAAAATTTGAAAGAAGAACTTAAAAATTTAAAGGATGAAAATAAGCAGTTAAATAAACCTATAGATATACCAGAGGATTCAAAGGCTGAAGAAGAAATCAGTCAGGAACAAAAATCAGCTGAACAAAATTTACAGAAACAAGAAGATTCAAAGGCGCAAGAAAATGCTAAATCTAATCAGCAGAAAGCTGGTAAAAAGATGCAACAAATGGGTCAAAAGATGATGCAGCAAATGTCAAGCGGCGGTGGTGGAGATGTCGAACAGTTGCAAGAAGATGTTGAAATGCTCAGACAAATTTTAGATAATTTGGTGATTTTCTCATTTGATCAAGAAGCGTTAAAAGACAAATTTTCAAGTATAGACAATGGGAACCCATCGTTCTCAAAATATCTTGTTAAGCAGAATGAATTACGCGACAATTTTGAGCATATAGACGATAGTTTATTTGTTCTGTCTTTACGGAACCCCATGTTGCAAGAAGATATTAATGAGCAGTTAACGGAAATCACCTATAATTTAGATCAGAGCTTAGAGCGTTTAGCTGATAATGATATTGTCAAAGGCGTTGCGAGTGAGCAATACGTTTTTGCCGGCGCCAATACCCTTGCAGATATGTTATCTGATATTTTAGATAATATGCAAGCCCAGTTATCTTTTGCAATGGGATCAGGAAGTTCTGGTATGCCCATGCCTATGCCAAGTGGTGGACAGGGTAGTGGTAAACAGTTATCTGATATTATTATGTCTCAAAAGGAATTGCAGGAGCAATTGGGAGAAGGAAAGAAGGATGGTGAAAGGGGTCAAGACGGTGAGAATGGCAAAGAAGGAAATTCTGGAAGTCATGGTGAATCTGGCAAGCCATCTGGAGAAGGTGACGGAAATGGAGATAGTGGAGAAGGAACTTCGGAAAGCGAATTGGCCAGACAATATGAGATTTATAAGCAACAGGAGGCGATCAAAAATCAGCTGGAAAATTTGTTGCAAGGTTCAGGATCCACTGAAGAGACGGAGCGTTTATTAAGAAGTATTGAAGCAGTAGAAAATGATCTTTTGAATGGGAATGCTGAGACAGCGCGAAGAAGAATGAATAACGTTATTCAGCAGTTTTTAAAGCTTGAAGAAGCCGAACAAGAAAAGGATAAGAATACCCAGCGTGAAGCAAATGCTAATCGTAAGGAATTTAATAATAACACGTCAAACAGCATTCCTGACGCGAAGCATTATTTCAATGCAAAGGAGATTTTGAATAGGGATAAACTTCCGTTGCAGGAACAGTACAAGATTAAAGTTAAACAATATTTTCAGAAGCAGGATGATTGAATTTAGTAGCCAAAATGATTTTAATTTAGAAGACGAAGAGCGTGTTGAGCATTGGCTAAAAGCTGCTGCTGTGAAGGAATCTTTTGGCATAGAAAGTTTGGGTTATGTCTTTTGCTCTGATGATTTTCTGTTGGAAATCAATAAACAATTTTTAGATCACGATACACTTACAGATATTGTGACTTTTGATTATACAGAAGGGAAGATTCTCAATGGGGAAATTTATATAAGCACAGATCGCGTTGCCGATAATGCTAAGGATTTTAATGTTGGCTTTGATGTAGAATTAAGGCGTGTCATCATACACGGTTTATTGCATATGTGCGGTTACGGTGATAAGACTTACGAGGAGAAAGAAATGATGCGTGCTAAGGAGGATGAGTATCTTGTCTTATGGAATGCATAAGCTATGGTTAGGCGTTTAATTTTGAGTACCTTTGCGCCCATTTTTAAGGAAGTGTAATTAAATGTTTCACGTGGAACAATGAGTTTTTTTGAAGATATATACGATGTAATTGTAGTTGGTGGTGGCCACGCAGGATGTGAGGCGGCGGCGGCGGCAGCAAATACAGGAAGTAAAACCTTGTTGGTTACGATGAATCTGCAAACTATTGCACAGATGTCGTGTAATCCCGCGATGGGAGGTATTGCAAAAGGTCAGATCGTTCGAGAGATTGACGCATTGGGAGGTTATAGCGGGATTGTTTCAGATAAGACCGCGATACAGTTTAAGATGCTCAATAAAAGTAAAGGACCTGCAATGTGGAGTCCACGCGTGCAAAGTGACCGTATGCGTTTCGCAGAAGAATGGCGTTTGATGCTCGAGAATACTCCTAATTTAGATTTCTATCAGGAGATGGTAAACGGTCTTTTGATCGAAGGTGATCGTGTTGCCGGGGTACGCACTTCTTTAGGAATTGAGATTAAAGGTAAATCCGTTGTACTGACTAATGGAACTTTTCTTAATGGTTTAATTCATATTGGCGAGAAACAATTTGGTGGAGGTAGAGCAGGGGAGCGAAAAGCAACTGGTATTACCGAACAGTTGGTAGATTTAGGTTTTGATTCGGGAAGGATGAAAACTGGAACGCCACCACGTGTAGATGGTAGGAGTCTAGATTTTTCTAAAATGATCGAGCAACCAGGTGATGATGATCCACAAAAATTTAGTTACAGTGATGTGACAAAACCGCTCACAAAACAACGGTCTTGTCAAATGAGTTATACAAGTCCTGAAGTGCACAATTTATTGCGCGAAGGTTTTGACCGTTCACCTATGTTTAATGGTCGAATTAAAAGTACCGGACCCAGATATTGCCCTTCAATAGAAGATAAAATCAATCGCTTTGCAGATAAAGATCGGCATCAATTATTTGTAGAGCCTGAAGGATGGAATACTATTGAGTATTATGTAAACGGGTTTTCTACATCTTTACCGGAAGAAGTTCAGTTTAAAGCATTACGTCAGGTAGCAGGCTTTGAAAATGTCAAATTCTTTAGACCGGGTTACGCGATCGAATATGATTATTTTCCACCCACGCAATTGAAGCACACGCTAGAAACAAAACTGGTTTCTGGATTATATTTTGCCGGTCAAATTAATGGAACTACCGGTTATGAAGAAGCAGCTTCCCAAGGATTGGTTGCCGGGGTAAATGCGAGTTTAAAAGTTCAAGAAAAGGATCCGTTTATTCTAAAAAGAGATGAAGCTTATATAGGTGTTTTAGTAGATGATCTAATTACAAAAGGGACTAAAGAACCTTACCGAATGTTTACTTCTCGTGCAGAATATAGAACCTTATTACGCCAGGACAATGCTGATGCACGTCTTACACCGCGTTCTTTTGAAGTGGGATTGGCGAGTGAAGAACGTATGCGCGCACTTGAGAAAAAGGAAGCGCAAGCAGTAAATCTGGTTGAATTTTTTAATACAACAAGTATTCAGCCGGAAGAGGCAAATCCAGTTTTGGCCGAAAAAGGAACAACTCCGATGAAGCAATCTGATAAAATGGTTAAGATTTTTAGCCGTCCTCAAATTGCTTTAGACGATATGCTTTCTTTTAAGGATGTAAAAGAATACGTCGCGGAATACGATCTGGATACTGAGGTTCTAGAGCAAGCTGAAATAAGAATTAAATATTCGGGTTATATCGAAAAGGAAAAAGCCAATGCTGATAAATTACAGCGCTTAGAGAATATTAAAATTCCAGATAATTTTGATTACAGTAAACTGAAATCGCTTTCTTACGAGGCCCGCGAAAAATTGTCTAAAATCCAACCTACAACTATTTCACAAGCTTCACGTGTTAGCGGAGTATCGCCAAGTGATATTTCTGTAATGTTAGTTTATATGGGACGCTAATTTTTAGTTCCACGTGAAACACTTTTAATTCATTTTAATAAAACGCTAATTCGTTGACTAAAAAAGCTAATCTGAAAATCAAAGATTATTCTATTTCTCAAGAAGAATTTACTTTGGTTTATGATGAAGTATTAGATATGTTTTCGACTGATCCAGTTCCGGATAATTTAGGAAAGTATTACCTGAGTGAAAATTACATTTCTCATACCGATTCAAATGAAGGACTTTTTGAGAAAGTGTATCAGTGGGTTAAAAATTATATGCTTAAGAAAAAAGTGAATTTGATTTCATCTTATGTGGAAAAGGGAACGCTTTTAGATATTGGCGCCGGAACCGGTGATTTTTTAAATCAAGCTAAAAAATCCGGTTGGGAAGTTACAGGAATAGAACCTTCGGCTGCGGCAAGAAAACGAGCTTTTGAGAAAGGGATTAATTTATTTGAAGAGGAGGCGGAAGTAGGAGAACGGAAATTTGATGTAATTACTATGTGGCATGTTTTGGAACATGTACCAGATGTAGAAAAGCAAATTGAATGGATCAAAAATCATTTATCGACTGACGGAGTTTTGATTGTAGCAGTTCCCAACTTCAATTCTTACGACGCTAAATATTACAAAAATTTTTGGGCTGCTTGGGATGTTCCTAGACATCTGCATCATTTTTCATCCAAGAGTATCAAAACGCTTTTTGAGAAAAATGGTTTTAACTTAATGCAACAAAAACCACTGATTTTTGATTCGTTCTATGTCAGTTTACTTTCCGAAAAATATAAGTCTACTTCGTTAGTAAAACCAGTTTCCGCTTTTATGATTGGATTGCGTTCAAATTGGAGAGCACGACAGACTAAAGAATATTCGTCTATAATTTATGTCTTTAAATCAAGAAATACGTCAAATAAGGCGTTTTAAGCGCTTTTAAGCCATACTTCTTTGTAATGTTATTGGTTTTCTATAAAAGCGTCTGAGAACGCTTTATATTTATACAGTTTTTATAGAAATTAGTGATGAACTTAAGTTTAAGTATTGATTATTGTAATACTTAAGAATTTAAGTAAAAAGAGTGCTTATCTCGAGCAACTATTTACATTTGTACCAAAATCTTAAAATCTCTTATGAAAACTAAATTGAGTCTTTTTGTAGTTGCAGTTGCATTTACATTGGCAAGCTGTACAAAATCAAAATCTGCATTTGTAGATACACAAAAGCTTTTTGAAGAATATTCTGAAATGACAGAAGTTCAAGATAAGTATACAAAACTTACAGACGAAGTGCGTGAAGAGCTTCAGCCAAAAATACAAGCCTTTCAAATTAAAGTAGATCTTTATCAAAAAAATGCAAGCACTATGAGTCCGGCTGAGCGTCAGGCAAAGGAGCAGGAACTGGGAGCTTTACAACAAGAAATTCAGCAAATGCAACAAGCGCGTGGTGGTCAGATTCAGCAAGAAAGCCAAGCTGCAATAGACTCTGTCATCAGCAAGGTGCGCAAGTTTATAGATACTTATGGTGAAGAGAACGGCTATGATTTTATTTACGGTAAAAATGAAAGCGGTAACGTACTCTACGGAAATAAAGAATTAGATATTACTGATGATATTCTTAAAGCTTTGAACACCTCATACAGTTCAGGCGAATCGACTTCGACATCTGAGGCGCAAGAAGAAGAAAGCGATACTGTTTCCGCTGAATAAGCCGTGAATATTAGAACAAGTAAAAAGCAACCTGAGGGTTGCTTTTTTTATGCTTTAGTATGAAGTAGGCGGGTTAATTTTATAGATAAATCGGTAAGAACGATTTTTGCATTTCCGTTGCGCTCAATATGATACGCAGCAGTTTGAAGCTCCTCAATGATGGCTGTTATATTATTTCCGTGAATGAAAGGTGCAAATTTAGCGAGCTCAAATTGCGTAACCGGCTGAAGATACACTAATTGATCTGCTTTGTAATTCAGTAACATGGCTTGCCTAAAAAAATCTTCACAGTAGCCTAAAAAACTCTTTTGTGTCTCTCTTCCTTTGGAAGCAATATTTTCACTCCACGCGATTAAATCTATAATGGCTTTTTTGTTTCCGCGGGCTTTAAAAGCTGTACGTACCCAACTTACAAACCAAGTTTCAAACTCTTCTTCGTCGCTGCTATGATCTAATAGATGTAGCGCCAGATTGTAATCGCCGTGCGCTTTAATAGCTAGTTTTTTTGCCTCAGAAGGATTGCAATGGTGTGTATTTATCAGCGCTTCTTCTAAAGCTTCGGCAGCAAGCGGAGGAAAGCGCAACACTTGACACCTTGACTTAATCGTGTCTAAGATTTGATCTTCATTTTCGGCAATGAGTATAAAAACGGTTTTTTTTGGCGGTTCTTCAATAAGTTTTAAAAGCTTGTTTGATCCAGCATTATTCAACTTATCTGCCATCCAAATAATCATCACTTTAAATCCGCCTTCATATGATTTAAGCGAAAGTTTTTTTACAATATCTTGGGCTTCATCGACGCCAATTTTCCCTTGTTTTTTTTCAATCCCTATGTGTCGGTGCCAATCGTATAAGCTACCATATGGATTTTCTTGAATAAAAGCACGCCATTCCTTAGCAAAGTTGTCAGAGACAGGATGTGATTTTACATTTTCGTTAGGCGCTACAGGATAGGCAAAATGCAAATCTGGATGAGCAAGATGATCAAACTTAAGATTACAGGCAGATGAGCCTCCAGAATTTTCACCGTCAACATTATTACAGATCAAGTATTGCGCATAGGCAAGCGCGCACGGTAAAACACCGCTACCACTAGGCCCTACAAACAATTGAGCGTGAGCAACACGACCACGATCTACACTGGTGGTGAGATGTTTTTTAATGAAATTTTGACCGAGAATTGATTGAAATTGCATTGGCCAAATATAACAGAAATGTAACGTATTTTTTGGCGCTATCCGTTATATTTGTTTGTTCAGTACAGCCTTAAATGCGGTGCTGCTTAGTAACACAACCAACTAATTAATTACCAAAATCACAAATAATAAAGATTACATGAAAACCATCGACGATTTTAATTTTGAGAATAAAAAAGCATTAATCCGTGTAGATTTTAATGTGCCTTTAGATGATAATCATCAGGTAACAGATACTACACGTATTGAAGCCGCAAAACCCACAATTTTAAAGGTTTTAGAAGATGGTGGATCTGCGATTTTAATGTCTCACTTAGGAAGACCAAAAAACAACGAACCTGAATTTTCTCTAAAACATATTGTGGCCAAAGTTTCTGAAATCATTGGTGTACAGGTAAAATTCGTTGAAAATTGTGTTGGTGCTGCTGCTGAAAAAGCTGCCTCAGAATTGGAACCTGGGGAAATTTTACTTCTAGAGAACCTACGTTATCACGATGAGGAAACCGCCGGAGACAAAGGTTTTGCAGAGCAACTGGCTCAATTAGGAGATATTTATGTGAATGATGCCTTTGGTACAGCGCATAGAGCACACGCTTCAACAACTATTGTAGCACAGTTTTTTCCTGAAAATAAATGCTTTGGCTACCTTTTAGCAAAAGAAATCGAGAGTATTGATAAGGTGCTTAATGACAACGAGAGTCCGGTTTTAGCTATTTTAGGAGGAGCAAAAGTTTCATCAAAAATCACCGTGATTGAAAATGTACTTGATAAAGTAGATGACTTGATTTTAGGTGGCGGAATGGCTTATACGTTCATCAAAGCGCAGGGAGGTCAGATAGGGAGTTCAATTTGTGAAGATGACAAGCAGGAACTCGCTTTAGATATCTTGAAAAAGGCCAAAGAAAAAAATGTAAATGTACATTTGCCGGTTGATGTTTTAGCCGCAGATAGTTTTTCAGAATTTGCGAATACTAAAGTGGAGCCTATAGACAAGATTCCTGATGGATGGCAAGGTCTTGATGCAGGACCAAAATCTTTAGAGAATTTTGCTCAGGTTGTAAAAAACAGCAAAACCATTCTTTGGAACGGACCCTTAGGTGTTTTTGAAATGGAGCCTTTTGCTAAAGGAACCATCGCATTAGGTGATGCAATCGCTGAAGCAACTAGCAATGGTACATTCTCTCTTGTTGGAGGAGGTGATAGTGTTGCTGCCGTAAAACAATTTGGTTTTGAAAATAAAGTAAGTTATGTGTCTACCGGTGGCGGTGCGATGCTAGAAATGCTTGAAGGTAAAGAACTTCCCGGTATAGCAGCTATCAAAGAATAGTATAAAATGATTTAGGCTTTCTTCCGGGCGTTTTAGATTTTAATTAAAAAATACGACTTTAGCGTTTGCATCGTTGTAAACACATATGAAAAAACGTTATTGTCTCGGTTATGCTTTTGCGATCATGACCTCGTTGGCATCTTACGCCCAGAAGAAAAACCCTAATGCAGCAACACTGCAAATTTCTCAATCCCTACCCATTGTAGATACGGTAGAACTTAAGAATCTCATGCGCGAGCTTAACAGCGCTAATGCTCACGTGGTTCAAAAAGTTCCTGAGCCTTTTCTTTTTAAAGAAATCAAATGGGACAGCACTTCAAAAAAACTCAACGACCGTAAATTTCCGGCTAAGGTTGATAAACTTTGGTTAGAAGAACTTACCACAAACACGCTATACGACGATATGGCGGCTTTAGTGGAAGATACAAACTACGAAGAGGTAGATTACCCTGAACTCACCACAGAAACGCTTAAAAAGCGTTTAGCAGACCTTAATGCGCGCACTCCGTTTAATGTTGAGTATAATCCTTCCTTAGAAAATGTCATTAAAGGATATTTAAAGCGACACAAACCCACGCTAGAGCGCTTAATGGGCTTGTCTCAGTTTTATTTCCCCGGGTTTGAGCAAACTTTTGATAAATACGATATGCCGCTTGAGCTTAAATATTTGGCAATCGTAGAATCGGCATTACGTCCCAGAGCTAAATCCAGAGTAGGAGCTACGGGTATGTGGCAATTTATGTTCAATACAGGAAAATTGTATGGTCTAGATATCAGTTCATATGTAGATGAGCGTATGGATCCTATTCTTTCTACCGAAGCTGCCGCACAATACTTATCTAAATTATATGAGATTTTTGGCGATTGGGATCTGGCGTTAGCAAGTTATAATTCAGGACCCGGAAATGTGAGCAAAGCCATTCGTCGCAGTGGCGGAAGAACCAATTATTGGAATATCAGGCATCATCTTCCTCGCGAGACAGCAGGGTATATTCCGGCATTTTTAGCAACCATGTATATCTTTGAATATGCTGAAGAACACGGCTATCATCCGGCACAACCTGATGTTAATTATTTTGAAACTGATACTATCAAGGTTAAAGAGACCATTACTTTACAGCAAGTTTCGTCGTATACCGGTGTTTCCCTTGAAGAAATTCAGTTTTTAAATCCGGCATATAAGCTAGATGTGATCCCTTTTGTAGCCGATGAAAACTATTATTTGCGCTTACCTATCACCGCGATTGGTCCTTTTGTAGCGAATGAAAACAATATTTATCAAACCGCTAAAAAAGAATTAGAACGCGATGAAAAAACACTGCCCGAATATCTGGAAGTTCCGTCAAGCATTACTTATAGAGTGCGCAGCGGTGATTATTTAGGAAAAATCGCAGAGCGTTATGGAGTTGGTGTTTCTCAGATCAAACGCTGGAATAATTTACGCTCTAACAACTTACGTATAGGGCAGCGATTAACCTTGTATCCCAGTAAACCGTCAGCTTCAGTGGCTTCATCGCAAAGCAGCTCTGGGAGTTCTCAGAAGAAATACGTGGTGCGCAAAGGAGATAGTCTATGGAAGATTGCACGCAAATTTCCCGGAGTAAGTGCAGAGAACCTTAAAGTTTGGAACGATATTAGCGGTACAAAACTCAAACCGGGAATGACCTTGGTTATAGCTAACTAACTCTAAACCTATTTATGTTATGCAAAAACTAATCCTAGCCTTTTTAATTTTTGCTCTGGTGGCTTGTAACGATAAGCCTTCAAGCAAAATCTTATCAGCTTCCTCCGGAGCCTTAAACAACCTTACTGTGGTGATGCCAAATACGATGTGGGAAGGTCCGGTAGGGGAGAGCATTCGGGAGAAACTCGCGGGGCCCATAAATGGTTTGCCACAAGTAGAGCCTATGTTTGCGATCAATCAGATGCCTGATGAAGCTTTTTCTGGCTTTATGCGAAAGCAACGTACGTTTTTAAAGATCGAGCAGGCTGATACTGCAGCTTTAGAAATTATTAAAGATGAATATGCCCGCCCGCAAACGGGAATTTTAGTTAAAGGTCCTACCGAAGAAGCGATCATTAATCTGATCAAGCAGGACAGTGCTCAAATTGTAAACACCATTAAGGAAACCGAGTTTACTGAAAAAGTTAGAAGAATTAGTCTTTCGCTTAAAGAAGATAAACCACTCACCGAAGCTTTTGGGATCACAATGAAATTCCCCACAGCTTATCGCTATGCTAAAGAAGATGAGGACTTTTTCTGGATCAGAAAAGACATTCCTAACGGCGATATGAACATTACGGTATATGAGGTGCCTTACAATCTTATCGATCGCGACTCTAACACCATTGGCTCATTGATCAAAATGCGAGATTCTATAGGCGGAGATAACATTACTGTAAGTGAAGGTATGCGCTTTATTACCGAAGCTGCATTTGCTCCTTACCTTTCTGAAACTACAATTGCAGGAAGACCGGCGTATCAAATGAATGGTATTTGGGAAGTTAAAGGGCGTTATATGGCGGGGCCCTTTGTTAACTTTACTGTTGATGATAAAGAGAATGATAGATATCTTGTGCTAGAAGGGTTTGTATTTAAACCTTCGGCGAATAAAAGAGATAATCTTTTTGAGCTGGAATCTATTTTAAGATCGGTAAAGTTTGTAGATAAAAAGTAAACGCATTACAATCCATAAAAAAACCGCTTTAGTTTTCTAAAGCGGTTTTTTTATTTCTTTTATTTCAGAACTTAAGATTTCTTTTCTTCTAAAGTTTCATCAGATTTATGAGATGCTTCCTCATCTTTAGAGGCATCTTTAAACTCTTTGATACCGCTACCAAGCCCTCTCATCATCTCCGGAATTTTCTTTCCTCCAAAAAGTAAAAGAATTACAACCACGATAAGTCCTATTTGCCAAGGCCCTACCATTCCTAAAAATATTGCTAATGCATTCATATCATGATAATTTAGATGGTAAATATAACAAGAAATCATAAGAATAGACCGTTCCTTAAGAAACTTTAGCAATAGGCATACACCTATTAAATTTTATATTTGTTGATCGATTGACGTTTATGGCAAAATCTAAAGAAAAAAAGAAGCTAAAAAAGCGCCTGCTGCATAAATACAGGCTCCTTATTTTAAATGAAGATACTTTTGAAGAGCGCGTTTCTTTTAAACTGACGCGGTTAAATGTATTTATCGTTGTAGGTTTTTCAGTTATCATTTTAATCGCATTAACCACTTTGCTTATTGCGTACACACCGCTTCGCGAATATATTCCCGGGTATTCTTCGGTTAAACTTAAGCGTCAGGCAACCGAGTTGATGTTTGAGACCGATTCTTTAAAACGACAACTAGACATCAATCAGCAGTATTTTGCGAGCATCAAGAAAGTGCTTACTGGTGATGTTGAGGAGGTGAATTTCAATAGAGATTCTATTTTGCTTCTAGAACCCAGAGATACTAGTGGTCTCAATATGAGGATCTCTCGAGAGGATAGTTTATTGCGAGAGCAAGTGGCCAATGAAGACCGGTATAACCTTTTTGAGCCTGCATCTTCAACGGTAAGTTTTTCATTATTTCCGCCCGTGAAAGGAAGCATCACCGAAGGTTTTGATGCCGAAGAGAAACACTACGGGACAGATGTTGTGGTGCCTAAAAATGAAGCGATCAAAGCGGTGGCAGACGGCACCGTTATTTTTTCTGAATGGACTGCCGAAACCGGTTATGTCATCATTCTGGATCACGGAAATGATTTACTATCTGTTTATAAGCATAACGCCTCACTTACCAAAGACCAAGGAGATTTAGTAAAAGCAGGCGAAGTCATCGCAACCGCCGGCTCTACCGGAAAATTTTCAACAGGGCCACATCTGCATTTTGAATTATGGAACAGCGGTTACCCTGTAGATCCTACTAATTATATTTCGTTTGAATAATGTCTATAAAGTCGTTTTCAGCAAAAATTTTTGCAAAATACATTGTCTCAAAAACCCGGAAATGGAGCGCGAACCCGGTGGCTACACAAAAAGCGGTTTTTCAACATTTGATTAAAAATGGAGCGCAGACGCGATTTGGTCAGGATCACGATTTTCAGCACATTGATTCTTTTGAGGCGTTTGCCAAAAAAGTTCCTGTTAGAGATTATGAAGCGTTAAAACCCTACGTGGAAGAGGCGGTTGCCTGTAAGCCAGATATTTTATGGCCCGGTAAGCCCGAATATTTTGCAAAAACGTCAGGTACAACTTCGGGAGCTAAATATATTCCGATTACCAAAGCGTCTATGCCTATGCACGTCAACGCTGCTCGGGATGCGATTTTACATTATATCGCCGAAAGCGGAAATAGCGATTTTGTAGACGGAAAAATGATTTTCTTACAAGGAAGTCCAGAGCTTCAGATTAAAAACGGCATAAAAACCGGAAGGCTTTCAGGAATTGTAGCGCATTATGTTCCCGGGTATTTGCAACGAAATCGAATGCCGAGCTGGCCAACCAACTGCATTGACGATTGGGAAGCCAAGGTTGATGCCATCGTTGAAGAAACCTTGCCAGAAAATATGACGGTCATCAGCGGGATTCCGCCTTGGGTACAGATGTATTTTGAAAAACTTCAGGAAAAAACCGGAAAAAATATAGGTGATATTTTTCCAGGGTTTAACCTCTTTATTTATGGTGGAGTCAATTATGAACCTTATCGCAAAAAGTTTGAAAATCTCATCGGCAGAAGGGTAGATAGTATTGAGCTTTATCCTGCCAGCGAAGGGTTTTTTGCGTTTCAGGATTCTCAAAAGGAAAAGGGAATGCTGTTATTGCTGAATTCTGGAATTTTCTATGAATTCATAAAAGCAGATGAATTTTTCACCGAAACCCCACAACGTTTAACCATTGGGGAGGTAGAAGTTGGTGTAAACTATGTGATGCTCATTTCTACCACAGCCGGCCTTTGGGCGTACAATGTAGGAGATACGGTAATGTTTACTTCAACAAAACCGCATCGTGTAGTGGTTACAGGAAGAATTAAGCACTTTATTTCGGCTTTTGGTGAGCATGTGATAGGCAAGGAGGTAGAAGAAGCTTTAACGAGCACAGCGAGCCAATTTAAGGCACAAGTGAGTGAGTTTACGGTAGCGCCGCAAATCAATCCGGATCAGGGCTTGCCTTATCACGAATGGTTCATCGAATTTGATGCACCACCCGAAAATTTAGAGACATTTGCTCAAGCAATTGATCTGGCGCTCCAAGAACAAAACAGTTATTATAAAGATTTAATAACAGGAAACATTTTAAAAAGATTAGAAATCAGAGTAATTCCGCAAGGAGGTTTTACGGCATATATGAAATCAAAAGGCAAACTTGGCGGTCAAAATAAATTGCCCAGACTTGCCAACGACCGTAGTATTGCTGATGCCCTTAATCAACTTGATTTTTAAAAAAGTATATTTGATTTAATGAGTTTAATAAAACAACAAGATAGAACACGATCTCAGGAAAGCTCTGCAGCAATAGAGCGTATGTATATAACCATGCGTCACTTGTTTAACAGAGGCTTTTATAAACCAATGGGCGTTTCGGGTGAAACCCTGCGCGAAGCCTTGCTTATTTTACGCCCCGAGATTTACGGCACCATTGCAGAAGAAAAAGTTGAACTTAATGGTTTATTATATGTGATTGACCGCCTTCCAGAAGGAATAGAAGAGTGTAGATACATCAATCTCACCAGTGACGAAGGCTATAAAAATTCGCATTTTAAACCTATTGTTCCGCCAAAGCGTCGCCGTAATTGTTATCGTATTGACGATGAGCAAATGAATATAGAGATCACACGGGGACGTTCTGAGATCTACGACATCTTAACGCACCTGACGTTCTTGTTTGTGGAGTCTCATAAAATTATGAAGCGCGTAGTGATCAATGAAGAAGGTCATACCACGCGCGATTGGCAAAAATTAGAGAAAGCCGTATTGACCGAAGAACCGCTTTCTCAGGCTGAGCGCGAGATCGCCTTAACGCATACTGCAAACATTCTGGGGCGCACTTTTCACGAGGTTACTTCGATTTACAGCAAGTTTTCAGCTCCAAATAATGAAAAACGCTTTTTAAAGTTGGTCTATTGGTTGGGCAAGCGGGCGATTGAAGAGATTGTAGAAAGCGATAAGCGTCTGGTTACTTTTTCACCGGTTTTAAGAGAGCGTTTGGGCCATCATATTCATGGCGAAGTTTGGGCCGATTCGATCAAAAAAGAGTTGGATGCTAAAGACCTTTTGCGACGCCCCATACACATCATCAGTGCCAATATGCACAGTGTGATGAATACGCTGTTTGCGCCTGTTGCTTTAGAAAAAGAAATGGCAAAAAAGTCCAATCTTGAAATTTATGAGACTTTGAGTAACGCCAGCAGCGGAAAATTGCGTGCGCGGGTTGAAAAAACAGCACAGCAACACGGAATGCTCTTTATTCCTGATCAGAGCGGGACCAATATTGATGTACAGATTTTTGATACGGCTAAGTTAGATCTAAAACAAAATAACTTTTGCTCAAAAACTTCTTACCCAGAAGGGAAGGAGCCGGTGATCATCGTGATGGATTATGCGTTTGGGGAGCAAGCCTATGAAACCATGGAAGAGCTGCTTAAACCTTATGAAGACAAGAGAGAAACGGTACATCTTGATGTTAAATCGGTTTCAATAATGGGAAAAGCCGGAATTCTCGAAGGAGGAAAAGGCGATATTATGATTCCTACTGCGCATTTGTTCGAGGGTACTGCAGATAATTATCCGTTTGAAAACCAACTGAAGAAAGAAGATCTTGAAGGACACGGGATTTCAGTTTACGACGGTGCAATGATCACGGTTTTGGGGACCTCACTACAAAACAGAGATATTTTACGCTTTTTCTATGAAAGCACGTGGAATGTTATTGGTCTGGAGATGGAAGGAGCACACTATCAAAAAGCGATTCAAGCTGCTGCAAAATTACGCGGAAGCATTAGTGATAGCGTTAAAGTTCGCTATGCATATTATGCTTCAGATAATCCGCTTGAAACCGGGAGTACGCTGGCCTCAGGTGGTCTAGGAACCACAGGAGTTAAACCTACCTATTTGATTACCGAGCAAATCTTAGAACAAATTTTTAAAGACTAATGCCTCAGAACAATAATCAGGATATCGATGTTTTTGATCTATTCAGAGGGCTTAAAAGCCAGATGAAAAAGCTCCTGATTTTTGGGTATCGCTTTGTCAAATTTTTACTGAGGAATAGTCTGATATTGGTAGCGCTTATCGTCTTAGGCGCTGCGTTAGGTTATGGCTTGTCAAAACTTTTTAATCCGCTGAAAACCGCTGAGATTTTAGTAGCTCCTAATGTTCAAAGTACTTCTTATCTCTACGGAAAAATTGAAACCCTCGACCGTAGCATTTCTGAAAATGAAGCAGATTTTACTGGATATTTTTCCGCAGAAAAACTGAAAAAAATTGAGATCGAACCGGTTGAAGATATAACCAGTGTACTCAAAAATCTTCAAGTCTTTCCCGTAGATATAGTTCCCAGAATTTCTGAAAGTTATGATGATGAATCTAGCTTTTTTGAAAAACCCTTGTATGCACCGGCTTATGACTTGCACAAGATCGTAGTGATTGCAAAAGATACTGTTAGTTTACACGGAATCTTAGATTATCTTGAAGCAAACCCTTTCCTCCAAAACAAGCGGAAAGCAGCCTATAAAAGCATAGAAACAGAAATTCAGGCCAATAGATTTTCGATCAACCAACTGGATAGTATTTTAACCGTTGTACCTTCAGCGGTTGCTCAAGACCATCGTAATCTTGCGCTACTGAATAGTGCCGAAAATAATGAGGTCAGCGCCATCATCAATTCAAAAACTAAATTGTTAGAACGCAACGCAGAGCTCGTGCAGCAACTAGAAAGTTTAGATGCCGTTTTTAAGGTTTATGGAGTGTCTAACTGGGTTGATAAGACCTCGTTGAGAAGTTTATTGATGTACATCATTCCGCTGGTACTTGTACTAATTTTTATCTTTTATCATCTCGGTTTGAAAATACATACCCGATTGAAAGACCAGCATTAAATAACCTGCTATCCGCAACTGTTGAAATGTATTTATGGTTAAAAAACTTCAGGAATACTTCAATAGATTTAACCTGCATAATGTGCTTGGTGGTGCGCTGCGCGTTCTTATTTTACGGGTTTTGGGCGTGATTTTCCTCTTTGGAATCACGCTTTATCTTACAAATTTCTATCCGGCTGAAGTGGTAGGCGCCTATGAATTTACACGTTCCTCTTTATTCTTGATCGGTGGTGTTACCTTACTAGGAACAGATCAATCCATTTTGTTTTTCTCTGGAAGGTTTTCAAAACCTGAGCAGGCAGGTACTTTGTTTCAAGTCTACCTAAAAATGCTCGCGTTACTTCTGGGAGTTTCCATTCTTTTACTAGGGATCATTTTAGCAATTCCGAAAGAATATTACAATTTGTTTTTTAACGATCAGAGGTCTGGAACTTTATTGATTAAAATGGGCTTCTGCTTATTTTTTTATGCGGTGACACTCTTCAATACCGAATTTTTTAGAGCTTTTGACCTGCATGAGAAGTCGGAGTTATATCGCGGTATTTTAAAACAATTGCCTTTTGGTTTTGGTCTGTTAATTCTTTTCCTGTTTAATAAGCACGACTATGTTGTTGAGGTTTTTTTACTGAGTTTTCTTTTCTGTGCGTTGCTCTCAGGATTGGAGGTTTACTTAAAATATAAACGCTTGAATCCCGTAGTTTCTAGGCAAACATCCATACGATTTAAAACCGTTTTAAAGGCTACGATTCCCATTGCGATAAGTGCTTTTGGTTTTTATTTACTCATCAGTATTGATGTCTTTTTTTTAAAGCGCTACACCAATTTTGAGACTTTAGCGTATTACGGAACTTCGATAAAAATCATCTTTTTGATCTCGACTTTAATCAATGTCATGGGTTCGTATTTATCTGTACGAATTGCCGATTTATTTGTGACCGATCTAGTCGCCTTACAAGCAGTTTTAAAAAAAGGAGTACGTGTTATTGTAGGTCTTGCATTACTACTTTCGGTAATTTTATTTGTTCTTGCGGCAGAAATTCTTGGCGTTTTTGGTGCCGCATATCAAGAAGCCGTTCCGGCATTGCGTATATTGATAGCCGGGCATTTTATGAGCACGTTGTTTGGCGTCACTCAAGTGTATCTCAATATGACTAAAAAACAAGTGGTTTTACAATATATCCTGATCATTGCTGTGGTGATCAACGCGATTTTAAATGCGATACTTATCCCGAAATATGGGATGCTGGGAGCTGCGGTTGCTTCAGCATTTAGTGTGATATTCTGGAACGGCTGCGCTGTGGTTTGGGTCTATAAAAAAGACCGAATTAAATTGTTTTTACACTAATGAGATTGCTTATCCCAAGATCTACCTTGCTTTACCTCCTTTTAGGGCTGGTAGTTGTCGTATTGGGAGTATTGGCACCAAGTTATCTTCCCGAACGTTTCTTTTTTGATGCCATCGTTATTGCCGAAGATTTTTACAATGAAAAAGGCTTTTGGCGCAGCTACCCGGTGACGATGTTGTTTTATGATAAAACGGGTTTAGGCAGTTTACCTTTTGAACTTGTTGCAATTATTCAACTTCCTGTTTTGCTTTGGGTAATCTATAAAATCGGGATTCCAGAACAGTTTGCTAAACTTACGGTACGTAATATTTTGGCCTACTCTTTAGTGCTTATGCTGGCGTTTTTCATCTCAATGCCTTCCAAAGAATTTATCACCTTTCTCTTTATCGCTTGGATGCCTTGGCTATTGATCAAGAGCAGGTGGAGTCTGAGAACTACTCTTATTTTAATCGTTTTTGGGCTTTTCTTTTTCGGTATTTGGTATCGCCCGTATTATGTATTAGTTCCCGTAGTAGCAGGAGTTATTTATTTAATAACCTTGATTAATTTTAAGCGTAAGGCCCTCACAGGTATTTGCTCCGGCCTACTTGTGGTGATTTTTATAAGCCTTTCCTATGGAATGGTAAAAGGAGAATACCTGTCGCAAAGCACGCGCGAAGCCCTCAATGAAGAGCGTTTGGGAGAAGAGGCAACCAATTCGGTTATTATATCGCCTATAGACACCGAAACTTGGTACGGAGAGGCCTATGGTATTCTTTATGGTTTTGCTTCGGTAAATATGCCTGTAAATGGCTTAAAGCATCTATTTCGGCCTCAAATTGTACTTTTTGTCTTCTGGCAGTTGATACTCTCTTTGTATTTGTTGTATTTATTTAAAAATTGTCTCAGTAATAAAAACGCTTACCGGTATGAGCTTTGGGCGTTTTACTTCGTTTTTGCCTATTTTATCATCCAAGGTGTTTTTGAACCCGATCTAGGTTCGGCGGTTAAGCATAAAATTGGCATCTTACCGTTTATTTACGTCGCATTGTATTATGATAGTTTCAGAAAGAACATACCGGTTTAGCTACAATGCGTGGCTCACAATTCTAGCCGTTTCAATTCCTTTTCGAATTCCGGCTACGGTGTTATTGATCTTGTTTGCCGTTTACAATATCGTATTCTTCAACCAGCTGAAGTTTACTCGACGCCGCGTTTTTTTTATGTTTTTAATCGCTGCACCCTTTATACTCGATCTCTTGTTTTTATGGAATAACACCAGTATTGCTGAAGGCATAAAACACGGCGAAAAGCGGTTAAGCCTGTTTTTGCTTCCCTTTTTTATTTTAAGTCAAAACCACCGTTTTAATACGGTGCTTATTCTCAGATATTACGCACTGGCGACAACTACAATTTTAAGTCTGTGTTTGATGAGGTTTGCGATAATTGAACCAGAATTATTCAGCAAATATCTTAACGGCGTTGATCTTTGGGAAATGGGTTATGCCTTCGCGCGCTCCATAAAGATGCACGCTCCGGCACTCAATATGCACGTTGCTTTTGTAGTGGTTATCAACTTTTATTTTTTTAAAGAAGCTTTAGGGCAGATCAGAAAAACGCACTTGGTTTGGCGCTTTGTGTTTTTTGTACTGTCGGTTGTGATTCTCTTATACATCAATACCAGACTTGCCATTGCCAATGCGTTTATCGGGATTATTTTGGTGAGCTTGGCAGACGTGCGTAAACTCCGTTCAAAAAAGGTGTTGAAATTATTGGCTGTGGGTGTTTTGGGGTTTGCCTTGTTGAGCTATGGCTTTGTAAAGATTTTTCCATACAGCATAGAGAAGTTTTCAGAAGTGACTTTTGCTCATTTGGATAAAGTGGGAAAACTCGACGAACTAGAGAATCCGGAGGCTTCTGCATATAATGGTTTGGTTACGCGTTTAAGCATTTGGAAATCCAGTCTTGATGTTGCCTTAGAGCACCCGGTGATAGGCGTAGGAGCCGCCGATGGAAAACAAGCAGTGATCAATAAATTTGAAGCAACCAATCAGCAATTTTTAGCAAAATATAAGTTTCCGGTGCATAATCAATTTCTTGATTTTTGGATCAAATTCGGGATTTTAGGACTGCTTGTCGTTGCGGTTTATATTGGCCTGTTTGCGTATATCGGGTTTAGGTCTCGGCAGATTTTATGCGTGTTTTTCTTTGTACTGTTTTTGACAGCAAACCTGGTAGATGATTTTCTAATACGTTTTGATGGTATTGTGTTTAGCGCACTCTGGTTGTCGATTTTTACTAAAAATGCGCTGGATATCAAGCTTGATAAAGCCTAATTAGCTTTTGAAAATTCACGGCGCTGTTAAATAAAATTGCCGTGCGTTTCTTGGCAGCGTTCCCCAGTGTATTTCTTGTAGATTGACTTTTAGATTTTTTTAAAATCTGGTCAAATTCTTGTTCAGTATCAAAGAGGAAGCCGGTTTTTCCGTCTGCAACAATGTCTTTATTTCCAATAATATTTGTGGCGACAATGGGAATTTCCCGGGCAGAAGCTTCCAAAAGGGCAATAGGCAAACCTTCCCATAAGGAGGTCTGAAGATAAAGGTCTAATGCTTCAAGCTTTTGCAAGCCTTGCTCATAGTGATTAAACCAACCGGTTACAGTAATATTGGGCGCGGTGAGTTGATGACGTAATTCACCATCACCAATCCATAAAAATTCGAGCTCAGGATGGTTTAGCGCGAGCTGATTAAAATAGGCCGGGTTTCTGGCGTAGGTGATTCTGCCTAAAGTTCCTATACATTTGATTTGCGGCCCGTGTTGTTTCTCAAAGTTTGTTAGCCCCAGTTGTTGAATCCCATTGCGTACTAAAAGCGCCGGACCTATTTTCTTAGCATAGCGCAATTCGGTATCTCCGCAAGCGATTAGCGTTCCGCCGGAAAGCTTTTGACTCAAAAACTCAATACTAAAAAATAAATGACGTTTTAGACTACTAATATCCTTCCGAAGAAAAGAAAATCCGTGTGGTGTGTAAAAAAGTTTCGCTTTTAAACGCGGAGAAAATAAATAGGCAAACCTACCCAAAATACCCGCTTTTGAAGAATGCAAGTGAAGCACATCAGGCTCAATTTGCTTTAAAGTAGTTTTGAGCGCTTTAAATGCTATAAAATCTTTTTTAAAACGTATTTCGCGATGCATTGAGATACAGATCAAGCGGGTTTTAGGATGAAAATCAGCAGCCACCTGATCGTTGTTGATTTCATCTCGGTTTCCGCTGTAAATCACTGTTACCTCCAGATCTGGTGCTTCGCATAAAACCTGAGTGAGGTTTTTAAAATATGTGTAAACACCACCACCCAAGGCTTCCACAACGTGAACGATTTTTAATATACTCATGAGCAGTAACTTGGGGTGTTTTAGCGCTTTTGAAGGATAGCAAGATAGCATCATAAATTCAATTAAACCATTATCTAAAGCCATTACTTAGAGATGCGCTTTATAAAAATTTTAAGAATACTCCTCAAGTAGCACTCAACTTGTTTGCTAAATTTGTCCAGTTGACTCTGTCCCAAGTCAGCTCAACTAACCGAATTTGTATGAACGAAAATGGAACGAAACATAGTTTTGTCCTTCAACCCCTAGTTGGTTTTTGTGATCTTCTCATTTTGATGCTGTGTGCGCTTTTGTTTGAATTTTCAAAAGCAGAATACACGTATTTTATTCCTTTTTTAATTTTCAGTTGGCTGATTACTTCCGTGGGAATTGGTTTCTACAAGGTATATAGGTTTACGCCGTTGGTGAATATTTTAGGCTTAGTGCTCAAGCAGGCGTTTCTTCTTTTAGTTTGTTGTTTTTCTTTTTTTGGAATCTTCAACGAAATCGATGTAGTTGTTTCTGCTGTTTTAGAATACGTGTGTCTCAGCATAGGTTTTATAGCGCTTTTAAAGCTTGTGGTTTTTAATCTGCGAAAAAAGTTTAGAAAGCAGCTGGGGCGAGATACCATTAGAGTAATTATCGTGGGCCGAAACGCTAAAACCGAGCAACTCAAAAATTTCTTCAATTATAATCCGGCGTATGGCTTTCAGTTTATCGCCAATTTTGATCTTCGCCTTGATACCATCGAGCTGGAAGAGGTGACGCGATTTGCTATTGATCAAGGAATTCATCAAATCTATTGTTCGGTCGCCGAATTGAAAAACAAGGAAATTCAAGAACTGATTCAGTTTGCTGATAATAATCTCATCGCATTGAAATTCTTACCGGACAATAAGGATATTTTTACCAAGAAGATGGACTTTCAATACTACGGTATTACGCCTATACTGGCGTTGCGCACGCTGCCTATAGATACACCAATCAACTTGTTTTTAAAGCGCTTATTAGACATCGTATTTTCACTAGTGGTGATCTTAGGGATTTTATCGTGGTTGACGCCTATTTTGGCACTTATAATTCCCTTAACCTCAAAAGGTCCATTATTTTTTAAACAGAAGCGTAACGGTATAGATGGCAAAGAGTTTTATTGCTACAAATTCAGGTCCATGACCATCAATAAAGATGCAAACGACAAACAAGCGAGTAAAAATGATATGCGTACTACGGAACTGGGTAAATTCTTAAGAAGAACGAGTATAGACGAGTTACCGCAATTTTATAATGTTTTGCTCGGGGATATGTCTGTTGTTGGCCCGCGGCCGCATATGGTTAGCCATACCCATTCGTTTAAACAGCAAATAGATAAATTTATGGTACGACATCTGGTAAAACCGGGAATTACCGGTCTCGCTCAAGTGAGCGGGTATCGTGGCGGAATTGAAACCGAACATGATATCAAAAGTAGGGTGCGTTTTGATATCTTTTACGTTGAAAACTGGTCTATCCTGATGGATCTGCGTATTATAGCAAAAACATTTTTTCAAGTGATTTATGGCGATAAAAAAGCCTATTGATGCCCGGCCGTTAGTTTCTATTGTAACCCCCAGTTATAATTCTGAAAAGTTTATTTCAGAAACCATCGCCTCTGTTCAAAAACAGACCGTGACCGACTGGGAATTGCTCATTATTGATGATGCTTCTTCAGACGACACAGTTGCAGAAATAAAACGCTTACAGGCTGAGGATTCGCGCATAAAATGTTTTTCATTAAAAGAAAATAAAGGTCCCGCACACGCTCGTAATCTGGGTATTCAAAAGGCTAGAGGAAAATACCTGACCTTTCTAGATGCTGATGATCTCTGGTTTCCCGAATTTTTAGAGCGAAGTAGTACCGAAGCAAAAAAGCATCCGTTTGTGTTCGCTTCTTATAAACGCCTAGATGAAAATTTAGAGCCTTATCTCTCAGATTTTGTTGTTCCTGAAAAGGTGAGTTATACTGATATTTTAAAAAGCAATTCCATTAGTTGCTTGACGGCTTTTCTCGATATCGAAGTTTTGGGTAAAAAGTATATGCCGCTCATCAAAAAACGCCAGGATATGGGATTATGGCTGCAGTATTTAAAGAAAACCGACTATGCATGCGGCATTCAAGAGCCCTTGGCAATTTATCGTATTCGGCGGGATTCACTTTCGCGCAATAAAACCGGATTGATCAAACATCAGTGGAAATTTTATCGCGAGGTTGAGCAATTATCAGTGTTTGCGTCGGCCTATTATTTGACGTGCTGGGCGTATAAAGGCTTTGTGAAATACCGCAGTTAAAACGTTCTGGTAAACTGTTTTAATTTTCCGCGCTTGCTTCGGTCTAGGATGGGTTTTTTGTTGAGAGAAAGCTGAATTTCTGTTCCTAAATAATTCAGCATAGCGCGCTTGATCTTTTCAACATCCTGAGTAGAAAATTCAGCATCTGCAACATAATTGATACTGAAATGATTCGGCTCATTCTGAATGATCTTGAATTCTTTTACGCTCGCGGTATCGTTCATTATTTCTTTGGTCACATAATAAAATGCCAAAGCCGGAATTTTTTTTCCGTCGGGAAGCAGCGCAAAATCACCCACGCGACCTTCTAATTTCGTGAGAACTGGCAAGCCGTTTTGATAGGACAAAACACCGAGATCGCCAATTTCATACCTGATAAATGGATGCGCCTTATTGAATAACGAGGTAACCACAATTTTCCCCGAAGTGCCTGGAGCGACTGGTTTGTTGGTCTCATCAAGAATCTCGAGATAGAGCAAACTCGAGTCAATATGAAGGATGTCTCCGGCTTTTCCAATAGCAATGATGCCGGTTTCTGAAGCGCCATATTCATTGATTACCGGCACGCCAAACTGCTGCTGAAGCAATTCAAGATCTTCTTTAAACAGCATTTCGGCAGTAACGATGCAATGCGTAAGGCTAGGACAGAGGTCTTTTAAAACGAGCTTTTTTTCGGCGAGATACCGTGCAAAAAGTACCAAAGCGCTTGTGTAGCCATTTAAATGGCCAAATGGTTCTTTTTTAAATCTTGAGATAAAGCTTTCAAAATTGGCTTCCGAAGTGTCAAAAATTGAAAATCGATAGCGATTGCTCAATCGGTCTTTCAAACGCTCTTTCAATCGGGCAGCGCCGTGATTGGGAATTCCATAAAATCGCGCTTCGTACGAATTGTGTAAATCGATTCCCGAAGTTGAATAAAGCTGAGTGATAGAAGCCCAGGTTAACGCGTGACAGAACTTATCTTTTGCAAAAATAAAAGGCGTTCCCGAAGACCCCGAAGTTTTATGAACGTGTACATTGTTAGAAGGAAAACCTTTAGATAATCTACTTTTTAAAGTTTGTTGTAAATCCTGTTTCGTGATAACCGGCAAATCTTCCCAAGTTTGAGAGCAATCACCTACTAAGTTCTTGTAAAAAGGGGTGTTTTGCAGATGATGTTTTACAATTTCGGTCTTTTTTGTTTCAGCGTAAGCAATATAATTATGTTCAACCTGCTGCTCGAGTTCTTGAAGTTGCTTTTGCGCAGCGGCGATAGCATAACCATTAAGGTGCAGGCTGAGGTTGATTAAATTCACAAGACTAAAATTAGTAGGTCAATTTACAAACATTTATTTTTGACGCTTAAACAAATTTTAAGCTATTACGATGAATATCCTCATTCTGGGTTCTGGTGGCCGTGAGCACACTTTTGCCTATAAAATTGCACAAAGTTCAAAATGTGAGCGTCTTTTTGTGGCTCCCGGAAACGCTGGCACCGCGGCTATAGCAACCAATGTTGCCATTGGCGTGACCGATTTTGAAGCGATCAAAAAACTGGTTCTGGATGAGCAAATCTCAATGGTGGTTGTAGGTCCTGAAGATCCATTGGTTCAAGGGGTTTACGATTTCTTTCAAAATGATAAGGAATTAAGCGAAATAGCAGTTATTGGTCCGTCAAAGCGTGGTGCTTTACTCGAAGGAAGCAAAGAGCGCGCTAAAGAATTTATGGCGATGTATGATATTCCAACTGCTGCTTATGAAAGCTTTAAAGCCGAAAGCCTTGAGGCGGGAAAAGCTTTTTTAGAAAAACTTAATGCACCATACGTTCTTAAAGCTGATGGTCTTGCTTCCGGAAAAGGCGTGGTGATCCTGAATGATCTCGATGAAGCAAAAGCGGAACTGACCGATATGTTGACCAATCAAAAATTTGGCGCAGCTAGTGAAACCGTGGTGATTGAAGAATTTCTTGACGGAATCGAACTCAGCGTTTTTGTATTGACCGATGGTAAAAACTACATCACGCTACCAACAGCAAAAGATTATAAGCGTATTGGCGAAGGAGATAAAGGCTTAAATACCGGCGGAATGGGAGCGATCTCTCCCGTGCCTTTTGCCGATGATGCCTTTATGGAAAAAATAGAAAACCGAATAATAAAGCCAACGGTAGACGGATTAAAAGCCGAAGACATAGATTATAAAGGCTTTATTTTTATTGGTTTGATCAAAGTGGGTGACGAGCCTAAAGTGATCGAATATAACGTGCGAATGGGTGACCCTGAAACCGAAGTGGTGCTACCACGCATCAAGAATGATCTTGTTGAGGTTTTTGAAAAAGTAGCAGCGCAAAAGCTTGATGAAGTTACCTTAGATCTTGACACGCGCGCTGCAACTACAGTAATGCTCGTGAGTGGCGGTTATCCTGAAGCTTACGAAAAAGGAAAAGTGATCACAGGGACTGAAGAAGTTGAGGATGCTTTGGTATTTCACGCCGGAACGACTTTAAAAGACGGAGAAGTGGTTACAGCCGGTGGCCGTGTGATGGCAGTTACTTCGCTAGATGCCGACTTTAGGGCAGCACTTAAAAATTCCTATAAAAATATTGAGAAGATCAAGTTTGATAAAATGAATTATCGCACAGATATAGGCTTTGATTTTTAAAAATCACGCATAAAAAAAGCCTGTTGAATAGCAGGCTTTTTTTATATCTAAAACGGTCGTTGATTAACCGTGAATGTTGTGATGCTCGTCTTTGTCAAACTTATTAAGTTGTACACACCAGTAAGTAAACGCTACTGATACGATGATAATAAAAACAAAGTTAAGAAGGTTTGCGGCAACCCAGCTGCTGTCTTGCAATTCACGAATTGCATCTAACGGAGCAAAAGCAACGTTGACAAAAAAATCTTGAATACCGTAAAATAAATCTTTCAATTCCATAATTGTATACTTTTACAACGTGATTACCACGGTCACACCCTTAATTTTGACGTGTGCTGTGCAAAAATAGAAAAAACTAAAATGCTAACAAGCTTTTTCGGTGGTTCAAAACCAATAAATTTTGCGATGATTGTATTGGCAGTCATCGTTTACTTCACAGGATTCTATCTGGTATCAGATGTTTATGAGTTTACTTCATTAGAGGCGCTAGGTCAGTTTTTTGTGCTTCTAGCTTATTTGTTCTCTTTGGGAGTGCTCAATTTTGTGGTAAAACGCAATACACTTTCTAAGCGAACGACCTATATTTTGTACTTCTTTGTGTGTTTCACATTTGCCGTTCCGGTTTCTTTTTTCAACTACGATATCGTGTTTTCAGGGCTTTTTGTTTTGCTGGCTTTGCGGCGCATCATCAGTATGAAAACAGAAAAAGATTTTAAAAAGAAAGTCTTTGATGCGGCTTTTTGGATCACCATTGCTTCTTTGTTTTTCTTTTGGAGTATCCTATTTCTGGTTGTGCTCTATTTTTCGATTTTATTTTACGGCCGAAGCGAATACCGAAACTGGCTAATGCCCCTTGGCGGAATCTTTGTCGTGCTGCTGCTCACATTTACCTTCAGTCTGTATTATGAAGGAGCAAAGGAGTTTGCTTTAAGTTATTTTGAATTACCAACGCTAGATTTTAGAGCGTATAGTTCTCTAAAACTGTTATTGCCCACATCGTTCTTTCTTGCACTTTATATTTGGTGTGGTTCTCGATATATTAAACAAGTTTCTGACGCTCCTCAAAAATTAAAAGCCTCGTTTATTCTGATTATAATTAGTTCGCTTGTAGCGCTGTTTATAGCAATTTTTGTAGCTCCTTTACGCGATGGAAGTGAGCTGTATTTTCTTTTTGGGCCGCTTGCGATCATCACGGCCACCTACATAGAAACCAGCAAGAGTTTTTGGTTCAAAGAGATGATGATGTGGCTCGCACTTCTTATTCCAATTCTTCTAATATTTTGGCGCGTGTAGTTTTAGAACATATAGAAAACGAACTCAAAAAGCGCTGGCCATACAGAGATGTTTGGTTTAGAAGGCAAAATAACATCTGGGATAATCAGAGCAATTTTATTTACAACATTCAGGATTTTGAGGAGCTCATAGAACGCATAAAAAGTCAGCTACAGCTTAATCAATTTGACAAAAAAGAATTTTTCTACTACAGTTTAAATCGGTGGTATAATTACTGGAGCGCACGAGCGGTAGAGCAGCTTTTTATCGATCAACCTAATGTAAATGCGGTTTTAAATGAAAAAGATCGTCTTAAAGACTTCAGTATCCAAGAAATTAGTTTTGACTTAAAAACCACCAAATTTCCTAAAGGTTTTCAGAAGGATTTTGCATATGCACAAAAGCATCCTGAAATGCTTATAAAATGGCTCTATAAAAACCAAAGCACAGGCCGCCGTTTCCATTTGGAAAACAGACTGTTTCTGGTGGTGTTTGCCGCCAACGGCGAGCACTATAAATTGAAAGCTGAAATTTCTTGGCTTCGGGCTTTAATTGAAAATTATGTGAGTACTTTTGAGCCCGAAAAATTAATTAGCATCACCACCGCAACGAATAAAACGGCCCTTTCAGATATCATCTGGGCGACACGATGAATTATATTGGTTCAAAACATAAACTTTCAGAATGGCTGCTGGAGAACATCAAAGCCGTGTGCGGCGATGATCTTTCTCAGTTGGTTTTTTGTGATCTTTTTGCCGGAACCGGGGCCGTTGGACGCACGTTTAAACCTTATGTAAAAGGCGTTATTGCAAATGATCTGGAGTTTTACAGCTATGTCTTAAACCGAAATTACATCGGGAATAATTCAGCAATTGACGCTTCGGCATTAATTGAAGAACTTAATGAAATTCCTTCTAGAAAAGGTTTTATCTTTCATCAGTATAGCGAGACCGGTTCAGAAAACCGACTTTATTTTTCCGCAGAAAACGGTCAGAAAATTGATACGATTCGGGCTAAAATCGAGGAGTGGTTGGAGCAATCCAGAATTGACGAAGACACGTATTTTTTCCTTTTAGCAAGTTTGTTAGAAAGTGCCGATAAGGTTGCCAATACTGCTTCGGTTTATGGCGCTTATCTTAAAAAGCTTAAAAAATCGGCACAAAAGACGTTAGAATTAGTGCCGGCTAATTTTGAGATCACTGCGGGAAGTCATTCGGTTTATAATACCAACAGCAACGCGTTAATCGATGATATTGAGGGAGATATCCTGTATCTCGACCCGCCGTACAATGCCAGGCAATACGGAGCCAATTATCATGTGCTCAATACTATTGCAAAAAAAGATACCTTTGTACCCAAAGGAAAAACCGGTTTACGGGCGTATACAAAAAGTGCTTTTTGCAGTAAGCTTGAAGTTGAAAAAAGCTTTGAAGAACTCATCGCAAAAGCGCGCTTTAAAACCCTGTTTTTAAGTTATAATAACGAAGGATTGATGCCTGCTGAAACAGTAAAAGAAATTATGCAGCGCTACGGAAAATATGATTTGGTCACCAAAGAATATCAACGTTTTAAGGCTGACAAAACCGAAAACAGAAACCATAAAGCAAACGCTACCACCGAATATTTACACATTTTAGAAAAACACCAGAAATGATTACTCATACCGCAAAACGTATATTTCAGAGCGCCGTTGACGATTACCACATCAAAGACCGCGTTGATCAGCCATTCAGTAACCCGTATGATACTGATGTTGACTTTTTAGAGCATTTACTCTACCGCAAAGCTTGGATTGACACCGTGCAGTGGCACTATGAAGATATCATTCGTGATCCGCAAATTGATCCTGAAGCAGCGCTGAAATTGAAACGTCAGATCGATGCGTCGAACCAAGAGCGTACCGATATGGTCGAGTATATTGACAGCTATTTCTTGAATGAGTATAAAGACATTGAGCCCAAAGAATCTGCTACGATCAATACCGAAAGTCCGGCGTGGGCTTTAGACCGTTTGGCGATCTTAACGCTTAAGATCTATCATATGGAAGAAGAAGCTACGCGCGAAGATGCTTCTCAAGAGCACAAATTGGCCTGCCAGCAAAAGCTAGATGTTTTGCTAGAGCAGCGCACCGATTTATGTACTGCGATAGACCAATTGATCAAAGATATTCGCAATGGCGAGAAGTACATGAAAGTCTACAAGCAGATGAAAATGTACAACGACGACGAGCTCAATCCGGTACTACGCGGGCAAGCAAAAAAGTAGTTGATGCCTTCTTCAAAAGCAGCGCATATTTTATGTATTCGGTTTTCAGCGATGGGCGATGTGGCGATGACCGTGCCTGTGTTGATCGCGTTAACACGCACTTATCCTGAGTTGGAGATCACTGTGGTTTCTAAACCTTTTTTTGAGCCTTTTTTCTCAGGAATAGAGCGCGTGCATTTTTTTGGTGCCGAGGTAAAAACCAAATACAAAGGCGTTGCCGGTTTATACAAACTTTATAAAGCGCTCAAAACCAAACAAATTACTGCAATTGCAGATTTGCATAATGTGATTCGGTCTAAGGTGTTGTTGTCTTTTTTTCGCTTACGCGGAAGTCAAACCGCACAAATAGATAAAGGTAGAACCGAAAAAAAAGCGCTTACACGAGAAACAGATAAAGTTTTTAAACCGCTTAAAACCACACATCAGCGTTATGCTGATGTGTTTGAAGCTTTGGGCTTCCCGCTGCAACTTAAAGGAGATGAACTGCTACCGAAGCGTAAGCTTAACGACACAATACAGAAAGCCATAGGTCAAGAGCCATACAAATGGTTGGGTTTTGCACCTTTTGCAGCTCACGAGGGTAAAAAATATCCTTTAGACCTGGTAGATCAAGTACTGTCTAGTTTAAATAAAAAGCCGTTAAAAATCATTCTTTTTGGAGGAGGAAAGGAAGAAGAGCAGCTTCTGAATTCCTTTGCTGCCAAATATGAGAATTGCATCAATGTCGCGGGTAAATTCAGTTTTAAAGAAGAATTAGCGCTGATCTCTCATCTTGATGCGATGCTCGCGATGGATAGCGGCAACGGACATATGGCTGCGCTTTTTGGAGTTCCGGTGGTGACCCTTTGGGGCGTTACGCATCCGTATTTGGGCTTTGCACCCTATGGGCAGCCGGAGAAAAATCAACTTACCGCTGACCGTAAACAGTTTCCTGCAATACCCACTTCAGCATACGGAAACAAAGTTCCTGAAGGCTATGAACGCGCGATGCATAGCATTCAGCCGGAGACTGTGCTAAAGCGGCTTTCGGCAATTTTAGATTAGTTTTCATTTCAAGCTTTTCGCATTAGCGCATAATATTTAGGTATCTTACTTATCTAAATTACGCTTATGAAAACGCCGCTTACGCAACTGCTAAATATCAAACATCCAATCATTATGGCGCCTATGTTTTTGGTGTCTAATGTTGCCATGGTAAAAGCCGCAATGCAAGCCGGAATTGCGGGTTGTATTCCTGCGTTGAATTACCGCACCTTACCCGAATTACGACAAGCCATAACCGAATTGAAAGCCGCTAAAACCGAAGGTGGAGCGTTTGGTTTTAACTTGATCGTCAATAAATCGAATCTTAAATTCCCTGAGCAACTCAAGGTCTGCTGCGAGCTAGGTTGTGATTTTATCATTACTTCTTTGGGTAATCCCAAACAAGTCATTGAAGAAGCTCATAAAAAGGGGATTCTGGTGTTTTGCGATATAGTGAATCTCGAACAGGCAAAGAAAGTTGAAAGCTTAGGCTGTGATGCGGTTATTGCCGTAAACAATGAGGCCGGCGGTCACCGCGGTAGTATTGCCCCTAAACAACTGATTGAAGAATTAAACGCAGCATTGAAGATCCCGGTAATTTCAGCAGGTGGCGTAGGAACTAAAACTCAACTTGAAGAAAAACTAAGCTTTGGAGCAGTTGGCGTAAGTGTTGGGAGTCCGTTTATTGCTTCAGAAGAAGCGGGGGTTTCTAAAGAGTATAAAGAGGCCTGTGTGAATTATGGAGCTGAAGATATTGTGCTTACTCAAAAAATTAGCGGAACTCCGTGTACGGTCATCAATACGCCGTATGTACAAGAAATAGGCACTGAGCAAACCTGGCTCGAAAAGATTCTCAATAAAAATAAATGGTTGAAGAAGTACGTAAAAATGCTCCGCTTCTTGAAAGGAACCAATATGGTTACCAAAGCCGCAACCGAAGCTACGTATAAAACCATTTGGGTCGCGGGGCCAACCATCGAGCACAGCAAAGCCATAGAACCGGTAGAAAAAATTATTAGGCGTTTCATTTAGAATCTATTCAAACTAAAAAATCCCCTGAACATTTCAAATGTTCAGGGGATTTTCGCTTAATAATGCAAGTTCTTATATATCGTCATAATCTACTACCAAAGTAGCTGAGGTTGCCAGCGCTTGGCAGGTTAGAATGAGTCCTTCTTCAACTTCATCGTCGGTAAGGATCTGATTTTTACGCATTACTGCGGTTCCTTCGGTTACGCGAGCAATACAGCTACTACAAATACCACCTTGACACGAGTGTGGTGCGTCAATATCATTGTCTAATGCGGCGTCAAGAATAATTTTATCCTGAGGAATCACCAACTCAAACTCTTCGTCATCGCAAACAATTTTTAGCGTGGTTTGTCCGTCTAAAGCTTCGGCAATCTCCTCGCCATCATCTGACGAAGTAAACAACTCAAACTTTACTTGTTCTTTAGCTACGCCGTTTTCTTCTAAAACGCCACGTACTCCGTTGATCATCTCTTCTGGTCCACATAAAAAGTATTGATCAAAATCGTGAGACTTAAATTTGTTCTTAAGTATGAAGTTTACCGTAGCTTTTTCAATTCGACCAAAATGCGCATCGGTTTCTTGTTTACGGCTGTAGATAAACTCAATAAACAAACGGTCAGGATACTTCAACTGAAGTTCTAAAAGCTCTTTGTGAAAAATGGTTTCTTCGACAGTTTTGTTACCGTAAGCGAGTACAAAGCGGCTCTTAGGTTCTTCTTCGAGAACGGTTTTTACGATAGACAAAACGGGTGTGATTCCGCTTCCGGCAGCAAAAGCCACATAATCTTTTTGATTTTCGGCATTAGGCTCTAAAATAAATTTACCTTCTGGTGGGTGTACCTCTAGTGATTGCCCTACGGTTAACTTATTGTTTGCCAGTACAGAAAATGTTCCGCCTTCTACTTCTTTTACGGCAACTTTTAAGATTCCGCTCTGCGGCGTAGAACATAGTGAGTATGATCTACGCACTTCCTTGCCGTCAATGCTCGCTTTTAAGGTAAGGTATTGACCGGCTTTAAATGAAAAAGCTTCTTTTAATGCTTCGGGAACGCCAAACGAGATGCTCACAGCTTTCTCGGTTTCGCGGGTAATATCTTGAATAGTAAGTGCGTGAAAATCGCTCATTGCCTAAAAATTTTGGCAAAAATACAAAGCAACACGGTTTTGAAGCGTAACATTTTTATAATTTTCATACCAATGGGGTGTGCCCACACAAAAAATCTGATTCTTATGATTAAATATTTTCTCACCCTGGAGTGGAAGAGTTTCTTTAGATCTGCCGCTTTTCAAACCAATCTTGTTTTAAAAATCTTTATGGCGCTGGGAGCGCTGTACTTTATCGGTCTTTTTACGTTTGTAGGAGTTGGTGCTTATTATGGTCTTGAAAAAGCCGATCTCGAACCGCTTGAAACCATAAATCGCTTTATGATTTATTATGTGGTGCTCGATCTGGTAATTAAATATATGCTGCAAAAAATGCCGGTGGTTAATATAAAACCACTGCTTTTGATGCCGTTCAAAAAATCGAAGATCGTCAACTTTGCACTGGGCAAAACGATGTTCTCGTTTTTCAACATTGTACACGCATTTTTCTTCATTCCGTTTAGTGTGGTGTTGTTGAGGCAGGGGTATGACCCACTTCAGGTTATCACTTGGCATTTGGGAATGATGGCGATGATCTACATCAACAACTTCATCAATGTTTTCCTTAATGACGCTATGCCGCTGGTAGTTGGCGTAGCTTCGGTGATCATTGGTCTAGGAGCGCTGCAGTATTATGGCATTTTTGATGTCACACCGTATACCGGAGTGTACTTTCAAGGTTTGTTTGAGCAATTGTGGATGTTCGCCATTCCGGTTGTAATCGCTATTGCTTTATACAAAGTAGCGCACAGCTATTTCTTAAACCGACTGTATCTGGACGCCGGACTTTCAGCAAAAACTAAAGAGGCATCTACCGAAAACTTAGATTGGTTAGATCGTTTTGGTAAAACGGCTGTTTTCCTTAAAAATGATATTAAGCTCATTAAGCGTAACAAGCGTTCAAAAACCACGGTGATTATGAGCGTCGTGTTTTTATTCTACGGATTACTCTTTTTCACCGGTGGAATTGAAAGCTACGACAATCCATTTATGAAAATCTTTGCCGGAATCTTTGTCACCGGAGGTTTCCTGTTCAGTTTTGGGCAGTTTGTGCCTAGTTGGGATAGTTCGTATTATCCGCTTATGATGACCCAAAACATCAGCTATGAAGAATATCTACGCTCTAAATGGATGCTGGTCGTGCTGGCTTCAGCGGTTTCAACAATTCTAGGTTTGGGCTATTTATATTTTGGTTGGGAAGCGTATGCTGCTGTTTTTGTTGGCGGAATTTACAATATGGGCGTTAATGGGCACGTCGTACTCTGGGGCGGTGCTTATATCAAAACACCTATTGATTTGACGAGTAATAAAAAGGCATTTGGTGACAGTTCGTCTTTCAATGTTAAAACCTTATTGATCACGATGCCGAAGCTGTTATTACCCATTTTACTGTATACCATCGGTCATTTTACACTCGGGCCTGTGTTTGGGTATGCGCTAGTGGCCTTAGCCGGAATTGCCGGTTTTGCATTTAGAGATTTTATGTTCAAAAAGATCATTGGCATTTATAAGGCAGAAAAGTACCAGACCATCGCAGCATACAAACAAAAAAACTAAAACTTCAATCGGCGTCCTTCTGAACCTATTTCAGAATCGATCCGCAAGCTTATAAAACTGAAAAGATTATGATACATATTCACGACTTATCAAAAACTTACAACGGCGTTACCGTTTTAAAAATAGACGAACTTCAAATTCCTAAAGGCGAATCTTTTGGTTTGGTAGGAAATAACGGTGCCGGAAAAACTACATTATTTAGTGCATTGCTCGATTTGATTCAGCCTACTACGGGATATATTCAAAATGGCGAAGTCAAAGTACACGAGAGTGAAGCCTGGAAATCACACACTGCATCGTTTATAGACGAGAGTTTTTTAATAGGCTATCTCACGGCGGAAGAATATTTCTATTTCATAGGAGAATTACGCGGCCAGAACAAAGCCGATGTAGATAAGCTACTTGCCGGATTTGAAGATTTCTTTAATGACGAGATTTTAAATAAACGCAAGTACCTGCGTGATCTTTCTAAAGGAAATATGAAAAAAGTGGGTATCGTTGCAACCTTGATCGGGAATCCTGAAGTGGTAATTCTTGACGAACCGTTTGCAAATTTGGATCCAACCACTCAGATACGCTTAAAAGGCATCATCAAAAAATTGGCAGCAGAAACCGGTGTTACGGTTTTGGTCTCAAGTCACGACCTGATGCACGTTACCGAAGTTTGCGAGCGTATCGTAGTCTTAGAAAAAGGAAGCGTTGTAAAAGACATCAAAACTTCTGAAGCTACGCTAAAAGAGCTTGAGGCGTATTTTAGTAAGGAGCATTTAGGGGTGGAGTAATAGATAATCTACTAAAATTTTGAAGCATTAATAAATTTCAGTTTTGAAGAATTATAAGCCTATTCTGTTGACATTAGCATCATATGCTTCAATGTATATTTTTATTTTGATATCTGCGAATAATCACACTAATGATGATTTAATTGTTTTCGCTTCAGGAGGGTTTTTAATCGTGAGTTTAATTTTGACTTTGATGGGGGCGATTTTAAGTATTAAGCGCTTAAAGGATAAATTCACTTTTAAGGTTGGAATTTTAGGTCTTATCCTGAGTTTAGTAATACCTGTATTTATACTATATGCTCTAATTGTAAGTTTTCCAACCTTTTGATATTAATAAATATGGGATACTTAAGTGTTCAAGCCTTTGGAGGCTTGATTTTATGGGCAAGTAAATTATTTAAAGGCAGCTATAAAAAATGTATTGATCACCCAAATTCGTTTCTATTAGGTTGTCTTGTAATTTTAATAATTGCTTTAATTATAGGTTTTGTGTAAACTGAGGTGACTTGCCATTCTAAAAATTATATTAACGTCTTTTTAACCCTTTCATACTAATTTTGCTACTTTGCAGTTATTGCTATATACTCTAAATCGATTTGCAAACTCAGGTACAAAAATTACTCGCTATTCTGGTGCTTTTGACTGTTCTTATGGGCTGCTCCCGCAAGAAAGACAAATTTTTATCGCGCAATTTTCACGCGATCACCGCAGAATACAATACCCTTTTTAACGGAAGGCAGGCTTTTGAGCAAGGGCGTGATGCGCTTATTGAAGGCTATCAAGATAATTTTTGGGCCATCTTACCCATCGAGCGTTTAGATTCTCCAGATTTTGTGCCGTTACCCGGAGAAGCAATTGATCCCAGTTTTAAACGTGCCGAAGAAAAAGCCGTAAAAGCCATACAAAAACACAGTATGGCTATTGACGGTACAGAGCGCAATCCGCAGATTGATGAAGCCTTTATGCTTCTGGGTAAAGCGCGGTATTATGATTTACGCTTTGTACGAGCTTTAGAAGCTTTCAATTATATTTTGTCGTATTACCCTGCGAGTAACAATATCGCTCAAGCCAAAATCTGGAAGGCAAAAACACAAATACGTCTTGACAACACAAAACTTGCTATTGCAAGCCTGCACAAACTTCTAGAGGAAGAAGACGCCCTGGATCGTCAGGATTTTGCTGATGCTTCGGCAATGTTAGCGCAGGGGTATATCTATGAGAATCGCTTAGATAGCGCTTTGGTTTATATTGAAAAAGCAGCGTTTCTTACCCGAAAAAATGAAGAGAAAGGCCGGTACTATTTTATCAAAGGACAGCTTTACGACAATATCGGGCAGGATCAGTTGGCTAACGCCAATTATGATAAAGTCATTGACTTAAATCGCCGTTCTCCGCGCCGGTATATGATCAACGCCTACATCAACAAGATCAGGAATTTTGATTACGAGACGGGAGATCAAGAACGCCTTTTTGAATTATTAACCGATCTGGAAGAAAATCGAGAGAACCGCCCTTACAAGGACATTATTCAATATCAATTTGCCGAGTTTTACCGCAATGTAGGCCGCGAAGATTCAGCGGTGTCGTATTACAATAAATCCATTGCCTCGCAAGGCGAAGATAAATACTTGACCTCGCGCAATTATTTGAGTCTGGGAGATCTCAACTTCAACAATTCAGAATATTTAATCGCAGGCGCATACTATGACAGTACGCTGGCATTTATTCCGGAGAATACAAGAGAATACCGCAACATCAGCAAGAAACGGGAGAATCTTAGCGATGTAATTCTTTATGAAGGAATCGCTACGCGCAATGACAGCATTCTCAATTTGGTTTATATGAACGATGCTGACCGTGTTACTTATTTTGAATCCTATATCACCGCGCTCAAAGAACAAAAAGCAAAAGACTCTATCGCTGAAGCAAATGCAGAAGCAGCAATTGCCAATAACGAATTTTTTGTACCCAATAATCCAAATTCTGGTCCTAATCCTCCGGCCGGAAACAGCCTTTTTTATTTTTATAATCCGGCACAGGTTGCGCAAGGTAAACTTGATTTTAAGCAGCGCTGGGGCTCGCGTGCCAATGCAGATAACTGGCGCGTTTCAAATAAAGTAGGGGGTACACTAGCTTCAAATGAGATCGCCGGTGAAGAAAATATGCTGGAAGAAGTAGATAATGGAGTTTACAATGCAGATAATTACATCAGCAAAATTCCTTCAGAAAAACCGGTAATCGACAGCATTCATACCGAGCGTAATTATGCATATTACCAGCTCGGTTTGATCTATAAAGAAAAACTGAAAGAGCCACAATTGGCGATTCAGCGATTAGAAGCATTACTCGCAGCAAACCCAGAAGAGCGCTTGGTGCTTCCGGCAAAATATAACCTGTATCAGCTGTACGAGGCAAGTGGGGATACGTTTAACAGTGATAAATATAAATTTGATATCCTTCAGAATTATGGAGACACGCGCTATGCGAGTATCATAAAGAATCCGGACAAGGCTTTAGAGCAAGATCAAGACAGTCCTGAGGTAATTTATAAAAGGGTGTATCGTGATTTTGAAAATCAGGAATATGCCAAGGTGATTGCTCAGGCCAACCAATACATAGATCAATTTGCCGGTGACACGTTTGTACCCAAATTTGAACTGCTCAAAGCAACAGCTATAGGACGTTCAAAAGGATATGCAGCGTATGAAGAGGCGTTAAATTATGTGGCACTGAATTATCCTAATCAAGAAGAGGGTAAAAAAGCAAAAGAATTACTTGATGAGGTGTTGCCACAGCTTCAAGATGCCAACTTTATACCAGATGCCGAAGCAAAGAATTACAACTTGCTTTATGCATTCAAGACCAACGAACGAGATACGCTTGTCAATATACAAGATGCTATTGACGAGTATCTCGACCGAAATAATTTGGCAAAATTGAGTGTCTCACGTGATGTGTATGATAGCGCAACTCAATATTTAGCCATTCACGGTTTTAAATCTAAGGTTGAAGCCTTATATTTTGCCCAGCGCTTAAAAGAAACAAAACTCATTGCTATAAAAGAAGAGGAAGAACCGGTTGTTATAAGTTCTGCTAATTATAGAATTATACAACTGCATAAAAATGTTGAAGCATATAAAAACTTAGAGTCTGAATAATGAGAAAAGACAGAGCTGCAAAAGCGCCCGAAACGGGAAACAAACAAAACAGAATTAGTGAAGGAACCTCAATTACCGGAGAAATTAAGTCTGAAGGTGATTTTAGAATCGACGGTAGCCTTGAAGGAAAAATAGAAAGTACCGGTAAGGTTGTCATTGGCAAATCGGGTGTTTTAAAAGGAACATTGATTTGCAAAGAAGCAGATCTTGAAGGTACAGTTGACGGTACAATAACTATTGACGGGCTGTTAAACCTAAGGGCTTCTGCTGTTGTAAAAGGTGAGGTTGCAACCGGAAAACTTTCGGTAGAGCCCGGCGCCGACTTTAATGCGAGCTGTGTTATGGGAAGCGGCGTAAAAAATCTGTCTAAAGATGTCAGAAAAGAAACCGGAAAGTCCGCTTAAAAGTTGGGCAAAATTTTCTACCGTAGCCATCCAGATGGGTGTGACCATTTATTTGGGCAACCTCTTGGGCTCTTGGTTAGACGGTAAGTTTGAAACGACGTTTTTAGAACCTGCAGTAACACTGCTTGCTGTATTCTTGTCAATGTATGTGATCATTAAAGCGGTCAAAGATCTTAATTCATGAATCTTACAAAACCTTTACTTACTACCGCAATAGTTATCATTGCTCTTGCTGTAGTTTCTTATTTCTTGCACATCGGAGCATTGTATATGCTTGAGGTACAATTGCCGTACGACGTACTCGATTTTTACCTATTTGGAGGTGTCAGCAGCTTGATCATTTGCCTCACATTTATTACGCTACCGGCGTTGCTTCCCGAGCTTCAGGATAAGGTGGGCTATATGTTTTTGTTCACGATTTTTGGTAAACTGTTTTTATGGGCTTTGTTTTTTAAGAATTTACTGTTTTCAGAAACCGTTTTCTCGAGAATGGAGCGTCTTAGTATGTTGATTCCCATATTTATATTCTTAATTTACGAGGTCTTGGTAATTGTTAAAATCTTAAAAAAAGAATCTTAAGTCTATTTCTTGATAAAAAAGGTGCAATTGTGAATAAATTGATTAGTTTTGCACCAAATTTTAGCAAGCCTGATTTTTTAAAAAATAATAATGAAGATAACTTCTTTACCCATTCATTTTCTAGCTGTTATCAGTTTTCTGTTGTTAGGATCACTGGTTAATGCACAAGAGCATAGTGTCGCGGAAGCTAATGACGAAGGCCCTGTTAATACACAACAGGAAATCACAGATTACACCAATCATCACTTAAAAGATTCTCATGACTTTCACTTGTTCTCTTATCAAGGGAGTGATGGGGAGCGTCACAGTGTAGGTTTTTCATTACCTGTAATTTTGTGGGCGAGTAACGGTCCTGTAGCATTTATGTCTTCAGAATTTCATCACGATATTGACGGTGAAGTTGTTGTTGAAAAAGGCGGAAGCCGTTTTGTAAATCTTCATGATAAAATTTACGAATTAGAAGAAGGTGCAGAGGAGATCGTGATGGGAGAAGATCATCATCCGGTAAATGCACACAAACCTTTTGACTTATCAATCACCAAGAGTGTATTTGGAATCTTACTCGTAGGATTATTATTATTATTCTGGTTTGGTTCTTTAGGAAAGCAATACAAAAAGAAAAGTATCCCTACCGGTTTTGGTCGTGCGTTAGAGCCGCTAGTGATTTATGTACGTGACGAGATCGCGCGTCCTAACATTGGAGAGCACAAGTATCGTAAGTATATGAGTTTCTTGCTTACCGTATTTTTCTTCATCTGGGTTTCAAACCTTTTGGGGATGACGCCATTCGGCTTCAACATCACAGGGCAAATCGCAGTTACCGTTTGTCTTGCATTATTCACGTTCTTTATCGTTCAGTTTAGCGGTAATAAAGATTACTGGAAACACATTTTCTGGATGCCAGATGTGCCGGTGATTATGAAAATCATATTAATACCTATCGAAGTTTTAGGTATGTTGACCAAGCCTTTTTCCCTTCTTATTCGTTTGTTTGCAAACATCACCGCAGGTCACGTTGTGGTAATGGGGTTAATCGCATTAATGATTACTTTAAAAGCCCAGTTTGGCGCCGTAGGTTCTACAGGATTATCTCTGGTTCTTACCTTGTTCATCTCGGTTATTGAAATATTAGTTGCATTCTTACAGGCATTTATCTTTACGATGCTCTCTGCGTTGTTTATCGGTATGGCGGTTGCAGAACACGACCACGACCATGAGCACGATGCAGAAGGTCATGATGTAGATGACGTAGAGGATGTAAGAGAAAGTTTTGTTTAATTTTTAAATCAATTGTTATGTACAATTTAATTGGAGCTGGATTAATCGTTATCGGTGGTGGTATCGGACTAGGTCAAATCGGTGGAAAAGCGATGGAAGGTATCGCACGTCAACCTGAAGCGGCTGGTAAGATTCAAACTGCGATGATTATCATTGGTGCACTTTTAGAAGGTCTTGCTTTCGGTGCGTTGATCTTAGGTAAATAATCAAGCTTAAACAACTAAGCAATTCCTGTAACGGTTGGTTACAGGAGTTGTTTTATTTAAAACATTAAATTCAAAGATGGATCAGTTATTAAATGATTTTTCGCCGGGCTTGTTTGTAATGCAAGCTGTTATATTAATTATCCTCATCTTATTGATGAAGAAATTTGCTTGGAAACCTATCTTGAGCTCTTTAGATGAGCGTGAGCAAGGAATTCAAGGTGCATTAGAAGCAGCAGAAAAAGCACGTTTGGAGATGAAAAATCTTCAGGCAGACAATGAGAAAGCATTGCAGGAAGCACGTGCAGAGCGTGATGCTATGTTGAAAGAAGCTCGTGAGATCAGAACAAAAATGATCGCAGAAGCTGAAGGTGATGCAAAAGCGCAAGCCGATAAAATCATCACTCAAGCACAAGAGGCTATCGCAGCAGAAAAGCGTGCGGCAGTGGCTGAGTTAAAAGGTCAAGTTGCAGAACTTTCTCTTGAAATTGCAGAGAAGGTGGTTAAGCAAGAGCTTTCAGATAAAGAAAAACAGCAGCAGTATGTAGATAAAATGCTGCAAGACGCTACCCTTAACTAATAAAACAAGCAGTTCATGTCATCAAGAGCAGCAATACGTTATGCAAAGGCAATTTTAGATCAGGCCAAAGAAAAAGGTACTGAAGAAGTTGTTTTTGGTAATATGAAATCTATTGATGCTACACTAAACGCAAGCAAAGAATTGCGCAGTGTGCTTAAAAGTCCTGTTATTAAGCCAGAAGATAAAAGAGCTTCGTTAAAGGCTGTTTTTGCAGATTATGACCCAAGCACACTAACCCTTATTGATCTTTTGGTTGATAAAAAGCGTAGCGCTCTTTTAGGTCAGGTAGCTCAAAGCTACGTGAGCTTATATAATGAGTCTAAAGGTATTGTTGTTGCTCAGGTAACAACAGCCGTGGAGTTAGACGCTAGTTTAGAAGCAAAAATTTTAGCTAAAGTAAAAGAGCTTACCAATAGCAGTGAGGTTACTTTAGAACAGCATATTGACCCGAGTTTAATAGGAGGGTTTATTCTTCGTGTAGGAGATGTACAGTACGACGCAAGTGTTGCAAATCAACTTGTGAGCGTACAAAAAGAATTTAGTAAACGTTTATAATTACAACTTAGCTTTGAGTTGTATCAAAGCTTACTTAGATATCAAACAAAATGGCAGAAGTAAAACCAGCTGAAGTTTCAACGATTTTAAAGAAACAACTTTCAGGCTTTGAAGCATCAGCTTCATTAGATGAGGTAGGAACAGTACTCACCGTGGGTGATGGTATTGCCCGTGTTTATGGTCTTTCTAACGCACAATACGGAGAGCTCGTTGAATTTGACGGAGGTCTTGAAGGTATTGTATTGAACTTGGAAGAAGATAACGTTGGGGTTGTACTTTTAGGTCCTTCTAAAGAAGTTAAAGAAGGTGCTACAGTAAAACGTACACAACGTATCGCTTCGATCAACGTAGGTGAAGGTATTGTAGGACGTGTTGTTAACACCTTAGGACAACCTATCGACGGTAAAGGAGCAATCGAAGGTGAAACTTATGAGATGCCACTTGAGCGTAAAGCGCCTGGTGTTATTTATCGTCAGCCGGTAAATGAACCTTTACAAACAGGTATCAAATCTATCGATGCGATGATTCCTGTAGGTCGTGGTCAGCGTGAACTTGTTATTGGTGACCGTCAGACAGGTAAGACTACCGTTTGTATTGATACCATTTTGAATCAAAAAGAATTTTATGATGCGGGTGAGCCTGTTTACTGTATCTACGTTGCTGTAGGTCAAAAGGCTTCTACTGTAGCTGGTATCGCTAGTGTACTTGAGGAAAAAGGTGCAATGGCTTATACTACAATTGTAGCTGCAAACGCATCAGATCCTGCTCCTATGCAGGTATATGCTCCTTTCGCAGGTGCTGCAATTGGAGAGTATTTTAGAGATACAGGTCGTCCTGCTTTGATCATCTATGATGATTTATCTAAGCAAGCGGTTGCTTATCGTGAGGTTTCACTTTTATTACGTCGTCCACCGGGTCGTGAGGCGTATCCTGGAGACGTATTCTTCTTACACTCTCGTTTATTGGAGCGTGCTGCAAAAGTGATTGCAGATGATGATATTGCAAAGAACATGAACGATCTTCCTGATAGCTTAAAGCCTATTGTTAAAGGTGGTGGCTCATTAACAGCGCTTCCGATTATCGAAACTCAAGCAGGGGACGTTTCAGCATATATCCCAACAAACGTAATCTCGATTACCGATGGTCAGATCTTCCTTGATGGTGACTTGTTCAACTCGGGTGTACGTCCAGCGATTAACGTAGGTATTTCAGTATCACGTGTTGGGGGTTCTGCACAGATCAAGTCGATGAAGAAAGTATCTGGTACGCTTAAGTTAGACCAGGCGGCTTTCCGTGAACTAGAAGCATTTGCTAAGTTTGGTTCAGACCTTGATGCTGCTACCTTGAGTGTAATTGAAAAAGGTAAACGTAACGTTGAGATCTTAAAGCAAGCGGAAAACACGCCATATACTGTAGAAGATCAAATAGCGATTATCTACGCAGGTTCTAAAAACCTATTGCGTAATGTGCCTATCGATAAAGTAAAAGAGTTTGAAACAGACTATCTTGAACTTTTGAATGCAAAGCACAGAGATACTTTAGATACATTGAAAGCAGGTAAGCTTACAGATGAGGTGATCGACACCTTGACCACTGTAGCAAATGACCTTGCTGCTCGATATAAAAAATAATTTTCGCCTAGTAAGAAACCATTAAATAAATGGCAAATTTAAAGGAAATACGTAACCGGATATCATCAGTATCTTCTACGATGCAGATTACCAGCGCTATGAAAATGGTGTCTGCTGCAAAGTTGAAGAAGGCTCAGGATGCTATTACAGCAATGCGCCCTTATTCTGATAAGTTAACCGAGTTGCTTCAAAATCTTAGCGCTTCGATGGAAGGGGATAGCGGGAGTCGTTTTGCAGAAGAACGCCCTGTTGAAAAAGTACTTGTTGTAGCGATCTCTTCAAACAGAGGTCTAGCAGGTGCTTTCAACTCAAACATCATTAAAGAAGCTAAAAACATTGCTGAGAACGTTTACGCAGGTAAAGAAGTACACTTTTTAACCATTGGTAAAAAAGCAAATGACATTCTGAAAAAATCGCACACTGTGATTTTTAATGATAGTGAGATCTTTGATGATTTGACTTTTGAGAATGTTGAAGCGATAGCTGAGCGTGCAATGAATTTATTTACAGAAGGGACTTACGATAAAGTAGAATTGCTTTATAATTCTTTCAAAAATGCCGCTACGCAAATCGTAACTCGTGAGCAGTTTTTACCTATTGTTCCTTTAAAAGAGCAATTTGAAGATGTAACTCCGGCAAATACTGCAGATTATATTTTTGAACCATCAAAAGAAGAGATTGTAAAACAGCTTATACCTAAAGCTTTAAAAACACAATTCTTCAAAGGAATCAGAGATTCTGTAGCAAGTGAGCACGGTGCACGTATGACAGCGATGCATAAAGCAACAGATAATGCGACTGAGTTGAGAGATCAGCTTAAGTTGACGTATAACAAAGCGCGTCAGGCTGCTATTACTAATGAGATTCTTGAGATCGTAGGTGGTGCAGAAGCATTAAACAACTAGAAGTTATTTAATTTCATATCTTAAAGCCTTGCATTTGCGAGGCTTTTTTCATGGGCAGCGCCGGTGGTTTTATGATCCCGAAGTTTGTCCTGAGATAGTTCATTGATTGTATACGACTCAATCAATCCTTACGTTAGTTTTGTAAACCCAAGCTACTCGATTATGAAAAACTTAGTATCGGCACTTTTATTAATGACCTTGTTGTCTTGCGGAGGCAGTAGCGAGCTCGTTAAAAATCCGCCCTTTGAGATTGAAAAAACCACTCAAAAAACTTCAGTAAATAAAACTCAAAGAGTACAATTTGTGGTCAAAAGTATCCCAGAGGAGGTTAGTTTTGAATATGTGTATTTTCAGAATAAAAAATCAGAAGTGCGCTGGGAAGATACCAACCTATACTACGCGACATTTTCAACAGTTCCGGCAAATTCAAAAGATCGTGTACTTTCTGTAGATCAAAAGGAAGAAGCGCAAAATCCCTTGCCTCAGATTCCGGCTGAAACACCTTTTAAAATTCAGAAAAATGAAGCCTTACTAGAATACAAAGTGGGAGATAAGACCTTTTATACCGTTCTGGAGGTAAAATAGGAGAAAGCGAAGCAGTCTCGGTTTTGGATTGCTTCAGAATAGTTATTTTTAAATGGAAAAAATAAAACTTCCTTGAGCGTACTTAAAGGTTTTGTAAAAGATACTGCGGTTTATGGGCTGGCAACGATTTTGCCAAGATTGATGAACCTGTTTCTCATTAGTTTGCATACAGACAGCCTTGAGACTTCGGGTTATGCAGATAATACTGCGTTTTATGTGGGTGCAGCCTTTTTAAATGTGCTGCTGGCTTACGGTATGGAAACAGCATTTTTCCGCTTTTTTTCCAAAGCTGAAAATCAAAACAACGTCTACAGCACGGTTCTAATTGCCCTTACTACAACATCTATTATCGCCTTTGGTGTGCTTTATGCCTTGCGCACACCCATTACCGAGGCTTTAGAGCTGCCCGTAGAATATTTTGGTTATCTCCTAGGCGTAGCTATTTTAGACGCGCTTGTGGTAGCTCCTTTTGCGTATTTGCGTGCAAAAGGTAAAGCGCTGCGCTTTGCAGGAATCAAACTTACCAATCTGGCCATCTATGTCCTGCTCAATATTTTTTTCTTGTGGGCGATACCAGAGTTTAATCTTCAGTTGAGTTGGTATAGTGCAGATGATTTGCTCACGTATATTTTTGCGGCCAACTTAGCGGCCAGTGCAGTCACCTTTCTCTTGATAGCTCCTGATTTTTTTAGAATAAAACTCGTTTTTGATAAGGCCTTATTCGCTCAGCTTTGGCGCTATGGCTGGCCGGTGATGGTCGCAGGTTTGGCATTTGTGGTAAATGAAAATCTCGATAAACTCCTTATAGGTAATATGCTTGATAAAGACATTATGGGAGCCTATTCAGGATGTTATAAGTTAGCGGTATTTATGACCATCTTTATACAGGCCTTTCGCTTGGGAGCAGAACCTTTTTTCTTCAGTCACGCAAAAAACAAAAATGCTCCAACAACCTATGCTATCATTTTAAAGTATTTTGTGGTCGTTGGTGCTTCAGGCTTGCTTTTTATCGTGTGCTTTATCGACTTTTTTAAAGAGCTATTGATCAGTGATTCGAGCTATTATAAAGCTTTAGAGATCGTGCCGTATATTCTTTTGGCCAATTTGTTCCTGGGAATTTACCACAACTTATCGGTGTGGTACAAGCTTACCGATAAAACCCGATACGGAATGTACTTTTCAATTCTTGGAGCTGCATTAACCATTGGTCTCAATTGGTATTTTATACCGATTCTTGGTTTTATGGCTTCAGCATATACGACTCTTGTGGCTTATGGTACGATGATGTTGATTTCGTACTTTTACGGTCAAAATAATTACCAAATCCCCTACAATGTGAGTAGAATAAGTATGTATCTCCTCGTGGCCACAGCCGGAGCTTTGATCTCTTTTTATTTTTTCAGATCAAATTATGGGGTAAATAGTGCAATCCTTCTGGCGTTTGCAGGATTAATATTCGTGCTGGAATACAAAGAATTGCTAGCCATTTTAGGCCGAAATAAAAACTAAAAGAGTTCCACCTTGTGGAAGAAACAATACACACTATGCAAATAAATATCATCAATACATCCAATCACGAGCTACCGCATTATGAGACCGAAGCTTCTGCAGGAATGGATCTTAGGGCCGCACTTGATGCACCGGTAACCCTAAAGCCTTTAGAGCGCACTATCGTAAAAACCGGTTTGTTTATTGAGTTACCCGTGGGTATCGAAGCACAAGTTAGACCACGCAGTGGCTTAGCCGCAAAAAAGGGAATTACCGTACTCAACGCTCCAGGAACTATTGATGCTGATTATCGAGGCGAGATCGGTGTCATTTTGGTCAACCTTTCTAACGAAGATTTTACCATAGAAAATGGCGAGCGTATAGCCCAGCTAGTGATCGCAAAACACGAGCGCGCCGATTGGAATGAAGTTGAAGTGTTGAGCGAGACCGCACGCGGCGCCGGAGGCTTTGGCAGTACCGGAACCAAGTAAAAATGTAAACTAGACTCGAAATGCACCACCAGATTTTCAATTTACATTTCGAGTATTTAATTCACGTTTCTTTTGCAGGGAACAACCAGAACATAAGCTTATGAAAATAATTGTCCCAATGGCAGGTCGCGGCTCGCGACTTAGACCGCATACCTTAACCATCCCAAAACCGCTTATTCCTATTGCAGGCAAGCCTATCGTGCAGCGTCTTGTAGAAGATATCGCTCATGTTCTTGACGAGAACATTGAAGAAGTAGCCTATGTGATTGCAGAAGACTTTGGCGAGGAAACCGAAGAAAACCTGAAGCAAATCGCAAAAAATCTCGGTGCAAAAGGCAGTATATACTATCAGGATAAGCCATTAGGAACGGGACACGCCATTATGTGTGCGCAAGAATCTTTAAGTGGTCCTTGTGTGATCGCTTATGCCGATACACTCTTTAGAGCAGACTTTACGTTAGATAAAGAAGCAGATAGTGTGATCTGGGTAAAACAAGTGAAAAACCCTGAAGCTTATGGCGTGGTTTCACTTAACGCAAACCATGAGATCGAAGGTCTTGTAGAAAAACCTAAAGAGTTTGTATCTGACTTGGCTGTAATTGGTATCTACTATTTTAAAGAAGCTGCTGTGCTTAAAGAGGAATTACAGGCCGTTCTAGATGCTAAATTGATGCACGGTGGAGAATACCAGATCAATGACGGCATCAAGCAAATGCAGTCAAAAGGTTACACCTTCAAACCGGGCAAGATCGACGAGTGGATGGATTGTGGTAATAAAAACGTAACGGTTGAAACCAATGGTAGAATGCTTCAGTTTTTGCAAAAAGAAGGAGCGCATCTCGTTGCGTCTTCAGCAAAGCTTGAAAATGCCTCGATCATTCCGCCTTGTTTTATTGGGGAAAACGCTGTGATAAAAGATGCGACGGTAGGACCTAATGTTTCGATTGGCGAAGGCACAATTATTGAAAACAGTACAATAGAACAAAGTTTGATTCAGAATTACAGCCAAGTTACTAATGCGCAGTTAAAAAATGCCATGATTGGTAATTATGCTAAATTCGATGGTAACTTTACAGCGATCAGCATAGGCGATTATTCTGAGCTGATTTAAACTAGTTAGATGAAAAAGCTCGCGTTTTTAGGGATGTTACTGTTGTTTTCGCCGTTGGCGGAAGCCCAAGAACCTACTCCTTTACAAGACGTGAATGTAGATCAGTTGGAAGATGTTACAGACGCTTTTCAAGAATCTTTTTTTGAAGCGCTGAAGCAAAAAGGAATCGAGAACTATGATCGCGCGATCGCAGCATTAGATAAATGCATCGCATTACGGCCGCAAGAGTCCATTTTATATTTTGAAAAAGGTAAAAATGAGGCGGCTTTGGGCAACACTCAAGAAGCCGAAAACAATTACCTGAAAGCGCTTCAGCTTAAACCCAATCAGCGGGATATAATGGAGGCTTTATACGAAGTGTACTATGCGCGTCAGGATTTTGATAAAGCGATAGATCTCGTACAAGACCTGGCTAAGTTTGACATTAAGTATAAAGAAGATCTAGCGCGCATTTACGTGCGTAAAGGAGCCTTTAAAGAAGCCTTAGACGTTTTAGATGAGCTGGATGAAGCGTTGGGTAAAGATGCTTATCGCAATCAGATCAGAGAACAGGCTATGGCATTGAGCGGAGGTGATTTTAAAGAAAAAATGCTTCTAGACGCGATTGCTCAAAATCCGCAAAATGAGAAAAATTACCTCAATCTCATTTATATCTATAGTGAACAAGGTAAAACGCAACAGGCTTATGCTACTGCTCAAAAATTACTTAAAGTAAATCCAAAGGCAGATGAAGTGCATTTGGCGCTGTACAAATTTCATTTAGAACAGAATGATGTAGCGCGCGCTTTTCAATCTTTAGAACGCGTGATGAAAAGTGCAAAAGTTGAGGCTAAAGCAAAGCACAGTGTCCTTAATGATTTTTTAATCTTTGTAGATCGTAATCCAGAGTTTGAACCAGAATTAGAACAAGCGATCGCTTTATTTTCTGAGGAAGAGGCGACTGATGTTAATGAAGAATTAGGAGCTTATTACCTAAAGAATAATGATAAAACAAAGGCGTTATCTTATTATGAGGCTGCTTATAAGAAAAATCCCGATGATGTAAATGTGCTGCGTAATTTGGTACTCTTGCAATTACAGGTACAACAGTTTGAGAATGCTGCAGCATTAAGTGAAGAAGCGCTGGCATTTTATCCGGCGCAGGCGGTATTTTATTTAGTTTATGGGGTAGCGCAAAACGCTTTAGGAAAAGCGCAGAACGCGGTAGATTATTTAGAGATGGGGATTGATTATGTAATTGAAAATCCTCAAATGCAAGCCGATTTTTATAGCGAACTTGCGCGCGCTTACGAAACGCTGGGAAATGCCGAAAAGGCAGCAGCGTATCGCAAGCGATTAACAAATTTGACACAATAGTATGCAATTGATATATCGAGGAATTTTAGTGCTAACGCTTATAGGTCTTGTGGGATGTAAGGCGACCAAAAATGCAGCATCTACAGAAGATTTAGCTTCGGCAAAAATCATCAAAGCGCATTATGACACGCACCCTGAATTTGAGACGTTGGCAGCACGGCTTAAAATTCGTTACTCAGATCCTGAGACCACACAAAACGTAACGGTAAGTCTAAGAATGAAACAAGGAGAAACCATCTGGATGAGTGCTTCGGTGTTAGGAATTTCTTTAGCGAAAGCAATGATCACTAAAGACCGCGTTCAATTCTACGAGAAAATTGACGGAACTTACTTTGACGGCGACTTTGGATTATTGAGTGATTTATTAGGTACAGAGCTAGATTATGACCAAGTGGAAGCTTTACTGCTGGGGCAACCTATTTACGATTTAAGAAGTGGGGGCTTTAGCGCCGGCGCAACCTCTTCGCGCTATTTGGTAGCACCGCGCAAGCAATCTGCCTTGTTTGATCTGTTTTTCTATCTTAACAGCGGGGCGTTTACGCTGCAAGAACAGCGACTGGCGCAGCGGGAAGCTCAGCGCGACCTCACCATTTCCTACGGAGATTATATCGAGGAGCAACAAGGCTTTTTTCCTTCAGAAATCCACGTGAAAGCACAAGAGGCAGAAAAAATCACAACTATTGACATCACATACCGCGGTTTAGATTTTAATTCTGAAGTGAGTTTTCCGTTTAATATTCCCGGTGGTTTAAAAGAAATCGAACTTTAATGCAGTTGAAGCTGAAATTGAAATACACCCTATTTTTTGGACTTTTGCTAAGTTCGTTACTCGCTGTTGCCCAAAATGACAAACAAGCTGAGCTGGAGCGCCAGCGTCGTGCGCTGATGAGTCAGATTGAAGAGTTGAGCAAGTTGCGACAAAGCAATAAAAAGAAGGAGATCAACGTGCTGAGCCAGGTTGAAGATTTAGCTTCAAAAATTAAAACCCGGGAAAATCTCATAAGGGTAACCAACAGTCAGGCGAATTTGCTCACCCAAAAGATCAATCAAAACATCAATAAAATCAGTGAGCTGAGAGCCGAATTATCAAAGCTTAAAGAAGATTACGCGGCGATGGTGCAAAAGTCATACAAGAGTAAAAGCAGTCAGAGCCGTATTATGTTTTTGCTGTCTTCAGAGAGTTTTTTACAAGCTTATAAGCGGGTGCAGTATATGAAACAATACAGCAATTACCGCAAAAAACAAGGTGACCAGATTAAAGAGCGCACGACACTTTTACAAGAAACCAATACCAAGCTCATAGATCAAAAAGAAGAAAAACAGCAATTGATCGCTCAAAACAAAAGAGAGCAAGAAAAGCTTGAAGATGAGAAAAAACAGCAAGATGCGTTGATCGCGACCATACGTGAGAAAGAATCTTCTTATGCTGCGCAGATCAATAAAAAACAAGCCGAAGCTAATCGTATTGACCGGGAAATAGACCGATTGATTCGGGAAGCGATCGCTGCTTCTAAAAAGGAAAGTGGCGCTACCACTACTTCTGAAACAGAGATCAAAAAGGGAGCGATGCCTACTTTTGCGTTGACTCCGGCGGCAAAAGCACTTGCTAATGATTTTGCCTCTAATAAAGGGAGAATGGACTGGCCTGTTGAAAGAGGCAGGGTGTATAAAAAATTCGGAACGTCTAAACATCCTACACTTCCTAATATTACCACATACAATAGTGGTGTCGAGATTGAGACTGCACCCGGTAGTGTTGCGCGTGCAGCATTTAAAGGCACTGTACAACAAGTGCAATTAATACGAGGCGGCGGCTATACGATACTCATTCGTCATGGTAATTACCTCACGGTGTATCAAAATTTAAAAAACCTTAAGGTTAAGGTGAACGATCAAGTTTCAACAAAACAAGCCTTAGGAGAAATCGCCGAGAACTCATTTAATGGAAAAACCATTTTGAAATTTTTAGTCTATAAAGATTCAGAGCGCTTGAATCCTGAAGACTGGATTTACAATATGTAGCAGAGTATAGCTCGTAAAATCAGATTGTTGTATTTTAGAAGTGCACAAATTCTTCAAACTGATTTTATATGAAAAAAACTACCTTCCTTTTTACGTGTTTACTCTCCACGATTCTTTTCGCCCAAAACAAACAAGAACAAGTTTTAGAACAACTTGATCAAAATACCCAAGCCTACGGCGAGATCGCCCATAAAATATGGTCTTTTGCCGAAATGGGATATCAAGAAGAACAAAGCGTTGCTTTACTTCAAAAAACTTTAAAAGAAGAAGATTTTACTATTGAAGCCGGCGTGGCGGGAATGCCTACTGCTTTTATCGCGAGTTATGGTTCGGGTAAGCCGGTGATCGCGGTTTTAGGTGAATATGATGCCTTGCCCGGTTTATCGCAAAAAGCAGTCGCGCATAAAGAATCTAATGGCGGTGTAGCCGGGCACGCGTGCGGGCATCATTTGTTTGGTACAGCGTCTGCGGCCGCGGCGATTTCAATAAAACACTATCTGGAAAATACAGGAATATCAGGAACCATTCGTTTTTACGGTTGTCCTGCCGAAGAAGGAGGTTCAGGTAAGGTGTATTTAACGCGCGCCGGACTTTTTGATGATGTGGATGCGGTGATCAATTGGCATCCGGGAAATTCCAACGGCGCTGATCCCGGCGCGGCATTAGCAAACAAATCGGCTAAATTTAGATTTCACGGAATCGCCGCACACGCTGCAGGTGCTCCTGAGAAAGGGCGCTCGGCACTTGATGGGGTAGAGGCGATGAATTATATGATCAATATGATGCGCGAGCATGTACCCGAAGATACCCGTATTCATTACGTGATCACTGAAGGAGGAAAGGCGCCCAATGTTGTTCCTGATTTTGCTGAGGTATATTATTATGCGCGCCACACGACCCGAGATGTGGTGATCGATGTGTTTGACCGAATGGTTAAAGCAGCTGAAGGAGCAGCACTAGGAACCGGTACAACAATGGATTATGAAATGATTGGCGGAACGCACGAATTGTTACCCAATCTTACGCTACAGAAACTTATGTATGACAACTTGAAAGAGGTTGGTGGATATAGCTATACGTCCGATGAACGTGAGTTTGCCGAAGAAATTGCTACAAGCTTGAATACAGACCTTGATGTAAAAAATGTAGAAGGTATAAGTGAGTACAATCCTATTCCTGAAGCGGGTGGCTCTACTGATGTGGGTGACGTGAGTTTTACCGTACCTACCGTTGGTCTGTATACGGCTACTTGGGTGCCGGGAACACCGGCACACAGTTGGCAAGCAGTGGCAGCGGGTGGAACCAGTATAGGCACCAAAGGAATGATGGTCGCGGCAAAAACCATGGCTAAAACCGGTATGGACTTATTTGACCAACCCGAAATTCTTAAAGCAGCTTGGACTGAATTTGAAGAAAAGCGCGGCGAAGATTTTGAGTATATCCCTTTGTTGGGAGATCGAGAACCGGCACTAGATTATAGAAACTAGTATACGTACTAAACAAAAACGGGAAGCAACTGCTTCCCGTTTTTGCTTTATGATTGAATTGGCTTACTCAAAAAGCGCTTTTAATTCAGTAGCTTCTTTAGCTTCCATTTTTCCGGCGAGAACAAGACTGAGTTGTTTTCTGCGTAAAGCGGCATCATAACGCTGGATTTCTTTTTCGGTTTCCGGTTTAATTTGAGGGATAGGTACCGGCATTCCGGTTTCATCTACGGCGACAAATGTATAAATCGCATCGTTTGCTTTTGATTTAAGGCCGTTTTCGCGATCTTCTACCCACACATCGATCACAACTTCCATAGAGGTCTTAAAAGCTCTGGAAATCGAAGCTTCTACAGTCACCACACTCCCCAACGGAATCGCTTTATTAAACGCCACGTGATTTACCGATGCAGTCACTACAATTCGGCGTGAATGTCTTCTGGCGGTAATACTCGCAACACGATCCATACGTGCAAGAAGTTCGCCTCCAAACATATTGTTTAAAGGGTTCGTTTCATTCGGCAAAACCAGATCGGTTTGCGTGGTACGCGATTCAGAAGGCGTTTTTGCTTTCATAGTTTGATTTTCGGCAAAAATAGGAAGAAAAAGCCGGTAGAAAATCAAAAAAGCCTCCTAGTTTGGAGGCTTTTGCATATTAATCGTAAAAATAGATCTTAATTCAATTCTTGGATCAGCATCCAGGCATTGGGATTATCTGTGTTACGTATGTTACGTAATTCTTTTAAAGCTTCAGTGCGATCTGTGTAACTTCCATAAACCACTTGATGCAAGCCGTATTTGTTTTCACCTAAAGTGCGTGCTTTATAACCGGCTTCGCGCAGTTGATTAACACGTGTTTCAGCATTTTCAGGAATTCTAAAAGCACCTGCTACGATATGAAAATTTCCTTTTGGTTTAAAGGCATTCAAAGTAACGGCAGGCAACGGATTATCAATCGTGAAGGTCGCGTGCTGAATAGTATTTTCGATCTGACTTTCTGCCTTTTGTTTTTCGGCAAAATTATGATCTGCAATATCCTTGAAATATAAAAAGCCTAATGCTCCAGATAAACCTATGGTAAGCAATCCTACTGCGGCATACTTCATCCAGCCGTTTGAGCGGCGGGCAGGAGTGAGGTGTATAGGCGCTTTCTCTTCAAGAGCTTCGGCTTCTTGCGCTAATACTTCGCGTGTCACCGGTTGAGCGGTATACGAGGCAAGACCAAAAGCTTCAGTTAAATAATTGATAGATTGCTCAGGCTCAAAACTCAAGTTACCTGCTTCATTTTGAGACAGGGTACCAATTTTATCAAATACAAGCGTTTCTTCAGCATTCAATTTTTGCTGAATATTTATAGCGAATTCCTGCACTTTTAGTAATGCACTTTCATAGCTTAAATGCTCTGCCGAAGCGACATAATTAGCTAATAGTCCATCATTTTCTTTCAATTGTGCATTAAAAGAAATACGTTTTTTAGGTGGGAAAAAGGCCTGTGCGGTTTCGTCGTGATAGGCAGAAACGCGGTGTGCTAAAAACGCTCCGAAGCCGGGAACGATCACGCACTCGTATCTATAAAGTAAGTCGCTGATGTAGTTTGAAAAATGCATAAAGTAAAATTAAAAAAAAATGCTACCGCCTTTAGAAAGTTGTTCGTGATTTGTTAACAATTTTGCAATACCTTTATTAACAGCAATTTAAAATAATGAAAGAAGACGAACTTCACGCATTTCTGACCTTACAGCGTATTCCTAATTTAGGCGACACATCGATCAAAAGACTTATTGGGCGATTTGAAACTGCACAACAAGTGCTAGATCAAAAGAAAGAAAGCCTTTTAAAACTAGACGGAATCGGCGCTTTTAAATTGAAAGCTTTTTTTGAAAAGGAACACAGGCTTGCGGCAGAAGAAGAATTAAAATTCATTCAAGAGCATAACATTGATTACTGCAGTTATAAAGATCAAAACTATCCTGAGCGATTAAAGCACTGCATCGACGGGCCAATTTTGCTTTTTAAACGCGGAAGTAAAGATTTTTCTCAGCAGCGAATGATCTCTATTGTAGGAACGCGTAAAGTCACCAATCACGGAGTAGACTTTATAAAGCAGTTTGTAGAGGATCTAGCACCTTTAAATCCGCTTGTGGTTTCGGGGTTTGCTTACGGAGTAGATATTACTGCGCATCGCGCAGCGCTAGATCAAGGTTTAGATACGATTGCGGTGTTAGCCCACGGTTTGAACCAGATCTATCCTAAAGTTCATGCTAAGTATGTAAAAGCTATTGAAGCGCAGGGCGCATTCATCACTGATTTTTGGAGTAGTGATGCGTTTGACCGAACGAACTTTTTACGTAGAAATCGCGTCATTGCCGGGATGAGTGAAGCTACAGTAGTAATCGAAAGTGCCGAAAAAGGAGGCTCGCTCGTAACGGCAGATATCGCAAATTCTTACAACAGAGATGTTTTTGCAGTCCCCGGAAGACCGGGAGATGCGCAAAGTTTGGGATGTAATAACCTGATCAAAACGCAGAAAGCACAGTTGATCACCAGCGCAGCAGATTTAATTTATCTGCTCAATTGGCAAATAGAAGAAGAGCTCAAACCTGTGCAAAAGCAACTTTTTGTAGAACTCAATGCAGAAGAAAAAGTGATCTGCAATTTTTTATCAGACATGGGCAAAGAGCAACTCGATTTGATCGCACTGCATTGCAAAATGCCCACGTTTAAAGTAGCCAGTATCTTGCTTAATATGGAATTAAAAGGAGTAGTAAGACCCTTGCCGGGAAAACAGTTTGAACTGACTTAGTATCCTACTTTCTTACGTACGCGATCTAGAACTTGGTTTGCAATCACTCGAGCTTTTTCTGCTCCAACACTTAGTGCGGCATCTAATTCATCAAGATTGTCCATATAATGGTTGTACAATGCACGCTCTTTTTCAAACTTGTTTATGACAAGTTCGTACAAAGCCTTTTTAGCGTGACCGTAACCATAACCACCGGCTTCATAATTTTTACGCATTTGAGCAACTTCATCTTTTGAAGCTAACAACTTATAAATACCAAAAACATTACAGGTATCAGGGTCTTTAGGATCTTCGAGCGGCGTGCTATCAGTCTCGATACTCATAATTTGTTTTTTCAATGCTTTGTCAGATTGAAAAATTATGATGGTGTTGCCTTTACTCTTACTCATTTTCGCACCGTCGGTTCCCGGGATATACATCGTTTCCTCGTGAAGTTTCAGCTCAGGAATTACAAAAGTTTCACCCATTTGTGCGTGAAAACGTGAAGCGACATCGCGCGTCATCTCAAGGTGCTGAGATTGATCTTTACCAACTGGAACAACTTCGGCATCATATAACAAGATATCAGCGGCCATAAGCATCGGATAGGTGAAAAGTCCGGCGTTTACATCTTCCAGTCTATCAGCTTTGTCTTTAAAACTATGTGCTAATGTTAAGCGCTGATACGGAAAAAAACAGCTTAAATACCAAGTAAGCTCTGTGGTTTGTGGGATATCGCTCTGGCGGTAGAAAACCGTTTTTTCAATATCAAGACCACAAGCAAGCCATGTCGCGGCAGTAGAATAGGTGTTGTGTCTTAAGGTTTCGCCATTTTTGATCTGAGTAAGCGAGTGCATATCTGCGATGAATAAAAAGGATTCATTTTCAGGCTGATTAGCCATATTGATCGCAGGGATTATAGCTCCTAATAAGTTACCTAAATGTGGTGTTCCCGTACTTTGAACACCTGTTAAAATTCGTGACATGGTTCATTTAAATTTTGCGTAAAGTTACCCCTTTTCACGTATTAACTCCTTTTAAAATGTCTATTTTTGAGACGTCGGTTTGTATCTGCAAGTCGGCAGAAATCCTATACTGTTGATGTTAAGACTGCTTCAGAAATTACTGATTTTACTTTGGCGCATATGGTTCTATGTGCTCATCATAGTGCCCATTATCATATTGTTGCCCTTCCTACTTATTTCGGTAGCTAAAGATTCCTGGTACCCTTACTTTTTTAAAATGGCTAGGCTGTGGGCACGCATTATTTTATACGGAATGGGCTTTTGGCCAGAGGTAAAACGTCTTGAAAAAACAGAACAGGGCAAAAGCTATATGTATATCGCTAATCACACTTCAATGACAGATATAATGTTGATGTTGAGTAGTGTGCGTAACCCTTTTGTATTTGTTGGAAAACAAGAGCTGGCAAAATTTCCATTGTTTGGATATTTCTATAAACAAACGTGTATTCTGGTAGACCGCGGGGATCCCAAAAGTAGAAGAGCGGTATTTGAAAGTGCTCAAAACAGACTCAACCAAGGGCTTAGTATTTGTATTTTTCCTGAAGGTGGTGTGCCCGATGACACAAGCATAGTGCTTGATACATTTAAAGACGGAGCATTCAGGCTAGCGATAGATCATCAAGTGCCTATTGTGCCAATGGTGTTTTATGATAATAAAAAGCGTTTTTCTTATGAATTTTTCACCGGTACACCGGGATTGATGCGCGTAAAAGTCTTGCCATTTATTCAAACCAAAGGCCTAAAAGCGATAGATCGAAAAACTGTAAAAGAGCAGGCTTTTAAAGCCATTCATGCCGAATTGCTAAAAGATCAAGCCTACGCGGAAACCTAAAAAAGTCGCCCTAACCACAAGGCGACTTTTCTTCATCATTGCATATGCAATAATTAACCTAACCAACTAAAAAACTAACCTAACTTCCTGTGCACCGTTAGTTGGCAGTACACAGTTTCTTTTAAAGTTTGAAGATTAAACCAAAGTCCGGCAGGTTGAAATGCAGCTAAACTTTGGTTATCTCATCTTCCCCTTTCATATATTTTAAAACCGAATACTTAAACCGGTGTAAAGACCTAAATAATAGGGTCTGAAATCGCTTACCGATTTGGTATAGGCATTCAGCTGGTATTTAAACATAGGTTCCAGATTGAATTGAATGTGAGGCGTGAATTTATAATCTAAGCCCAAACCAACGTTGGTACTGAAACTAGTATTATTAAGACTGTTTGACGACCCGATGCGTGAAACCAAATTATTATTTTCTTCAAGTGAAATAGAATTGTCATTTAGGAATAGGGTGCTAAAACCACCAATCACTTGAATACCGAATTTACGATTGAGCAAAGCATATTCAGCTTCAAAAGGAACCTCAATGTAGCCTAATTCTTGGCGCAAGGCATTGTTGATACTCGTACCCGCAACTGAAGCATTACTAGCAAATTCTGCTGCTGAAGAAGCCAGACTTTTATTAGCATCAGCTACTTGAATCAGCTGCGAATTTTGATTATAATCTATACTGCTAATAGATTGCCCCTGAATGCTGGGAGCAAAGTTTACTTGTTCCGTACGGTAGCCCAAATCAACTTTATTCACTCCGGAGCGCACCGTAAGCCTGTCGTTAATGGCATAACTTACTTGAACCCCATAGCTGAAATTCACATCGCCACTTTTTTTGTTATCGGCAAATTCTGCCGCGATCCCAGAGCCACCAAAACTGTTGTAATACACGGGAGCCACCATAGGCGTAATACCCCAGCGTGATGCATCTTGAGATGCTGTATTTGAAGTTTCAGTATCCGCTAGAGCTTCTTCCTCATTTTGCGCGTTTGCAATTTCTTCCAATGAGGGTAATTCATCTGCCGCAGCATTTTCTTGGGATTCGTTTTCAGTGGCGGCTATAGCAGTTGTGTTCCGCTCTATGTTTGAAGTGTTGTCATCCTGTGCGGCATTTGCATCAGAGCCTTGATCAGCGGTAGCAATACCTGTTGAAGCAGCAGTGCTGCCTGATTTTTTCGACTCCGAAGTGTTTCGTTTTTGAGTCGTATTTGATGCGTTACTTTTTGCTTGATTTGCTTCCGTGGCTGAAGTAGAAGCAACAGTAGTAGCTTTAGTACTTGAATTAGATTCTGCCTTCTTTTGCGAATTAGAATCTTCAGTGCTTTTTTCTTCGGAAGAAACTACGGCATTGTCCGCAGTTTGCTCAATAGTTTTGGGTGTGTGCTGATCTTGCTCAGGCGTTTCAGTTTCCTCTAAAACCACTTCAACATCTTGCGCATCTGATGTTGAGAATATAAGGTTACCGGCGAGAAGGATTAGGGCTAAGATAGCTGCTGCGCCGCTCAATTGAAGCCATAGCGGGATTATTGCGCGTTTTTTCTGCTGCTTGTCTACAATGCCAGCCCAAACTTTGTCATCAGGCATTGCCTCAAAGTCTTTAAACTTTTCCTGAAACAGGCGGTCTATGTTTTTTTGCTCTTTCACCGTGTTGAGGATTGTAGGGTTTCACTCTGCTGATAATTTTCAACTTTTTCTTTTAAGATCATTCGGGCACGCGCCAGATTAGATTTACTGGTTCCTTCGCTAATGCTTAGCATTTGTGCGATTTCTTTGTGCGGGTAACCGTCTAGAACATAAAGGTTAAACACCAGCCTATAGCGGTCTGGTAATTCTTGTATTATTTTTAATAGAAATTGAAGCGGGATCTCATTGGTGTCAACAAGAACCTCTTCCTGCTCAATCTGTTCTTCATTTACAAGTTCAAACAAACTCTGTTTACGATACCGTTGCAAAGCGGTATTGATCACAATACGCTTTAACCATCCTTCAAAAGAGCCTTTGCCTTTGTACTGATGTACTTTTTTAAAAATGGTTAAAAAAGCATCTTGAAGGTTATCTTCGGCCTCCTCATAATTACGAGAATACTTAAGGGAAACCCCAAAGAGCGTGCGAGCGTACAAAGTGTACAACTCGGCCTGCGCTTTGGGTTTTTCCTTAGTTAAACCTTTTAAGAGCTTTTCTAAACTCACATTGTTACGTGCTTAAATTACGGTTGCTCTACAGGAACTTCTTGAGTTTCATAAATAGGCTCCCCATTTTCGTCATCGCCTTTATACATTTTAAAGACGTAGGTGTAGCGGTAAATTACATCGAAATTTAAAAAAGTGGAAACCGTGTCGTTTGGTGTGTCTGTACACATATCACTTTCTAAAACCTGACTTATGGCATACACAAAACGGGTGCTGTCTGCTCTAGCGGCTTCAAAATTGTAAAACTCGTGGCACGTTGTAGGTAATACAAACGAAACCGGCAATTGATAGCGCTCGCCGTAGATAAAACTTTCGGGTAACTCATAATCTGCAATCGGGAGCGCTTCATAGCTCACCACTTGCCCTTCATCATCCAGTGAACAACTGGTTATTAAACCTAATAAACCAATTAATAAAAAAACCTTTTTCATCATTAAAATTATCTGCTTTTTGTAAGTAGATACTTTAAGATGAAAAAGGTTGCGTAAGCCGTTTAAAAATTTTTCTAAGCTTCTTTAGCTATTTTGATGGCTTCTTTGATTTTAACTTCGAGTTCTTCTAGGAGATCCGGGTTGTCTTTTAAGATGGCTTTTACTGCATCACGTCCTTGTCCTAGTTTTGTATCTTGATAACTAAACCAAGAACCGCTCTTTTTGATGATTTCATAATCAACACCAATATCAAGGATTTCACCAACTTTAGAAACACCTTCGCCGTACATAATATCAAATTCTGCCTGACGGAACGGAGGCGCAACTTTATTCTTAACCACTTTTACACGGGTTTTGTTTCCTTGCACTTCGCCATTAGAATCTTTGATCTGTGTAGATCGACGAATATCAAGACGTACCGAAGCATAAAACTTAAGTGCATTACCACCGGTAGTTGTTTCTGGGTTACCAAACATCACGCCGATCTTCTCACGCAACTGGTTGATGAAGATAACAGTACAGTTGGTTTTGCTGATAGACCCTGTAAGTTTACGTAAGGCCTGAGACATCAAACGAGCATGTAATCCCATTTTAGAATCTCCCATTTCTCCTTCGATCTCACTCTTTGGGGTTAATGCAGCAACAGAGTCAACAACAATAATGTCAATAGCTCCGGAGCGAATTAAATTATCTGTAATTTCTAGTGCTTGCTCCCCATTATCCGGTTGTGAAATGATGAGGTTTTCTATATCTACACCAAGTTTTTCAGCATAAAAACGATCAAAGGCGTGCTCCGCATCAATAAAGGCTGCAATACCACCTTTCTTTTGCGCTTCTGCAATAGCGTGTAAGGTCAAGGTTGTTTTACCTGAAGATTCAGGACCATAGATCTCGATGATTCTACCTTTAGGCAAACCACCAACGCCTAATGCCATATCAAGACCAAGCGAACCTGTAGAAATAGATTCAACTTCAACGATCGCGTTATCACCCATCTTCATTACTGTACCCTTTCCGTAGGTTTTATCCATTTTATCAAGGGTAAGCTTCAGGGCTTTTAATTTAGCTTCTTGTTCTTTGCTCATAGTTTTTGTCTTTAACGCTGATTTTGAGTGCGTTTTTAAAGAATCACTACTAACTATAGATTCTTTATTCCACGCTGCTAAATTACTATTTCTTTTAATGCACACCAATGAAATCAATCCAAATTATTGGAAAAATTCCTATTTAATTGAAATTTTAAAGAGATTGAACACCTAGAGACGGAATATTTCCGAATAAAATTTAACATCTACCAAAGCAACCTCTTGCGTAAGTATGTATCTAAATGTAAAACCTTATGTGCTATGGTGCAGAAAGTTAAGCAAATACATTGCGTAAATAAGGGCTGCGTCGGCATTCCTTATTTTTGCAATATAAGATTGGACGGCGGTTAGCGGTATTATGTTGATGAAATCAAATAATATATAACCTGAATTAGCCGTTCAAGAAAAATGCCCCCGAGAAACTCGCGGGCATTTTTTTGTTTTATAGCAAGACAAGTTTTAAAACACGCGCGGCTATTCTTGCAGCTAATGACTTAAAAATGCTACTTTTGCGCCACTTTTAACCTTAAAATTAAGTATAGCATGCAACTGTACAACAAATTAAGCGCAAAAGAACGAGCAGCATTAATTGATGAGGCAGGCGAAGACCGCTTGACGCTCTCGTTCTATCAATATGCCAAAATCGGCAATCCGCAACTTTTTAGAGATCACCTATTTTTAGCTTGGAATCAAATGGATGTTCTGGGGCGAATTTATGTCGCGCACGAGGGTATCAATGCACAACTATCGGTGCCGGCAAAACGTTTTGAAGAATTTAAATCCTTTTTAGACGGAATTGATTTCTTAGAAAATGTTCGCCTTAATATTGCCATCGAGCAAGACGCCAAATCCTTTTTAAAACTCAAAGTTAAAGTGCGTCCTAAGATTGTAGCAGACGGTCTTGATGATGAAACTTTTGACGTTACCAATAAAGGTGTTCATGTAGATGCTGCAACCTTTAACGAACTCATTGAAGCAGATGATGTGGTGCTTGTAGATATGCGCAACCACTATGAGAGCGAGATCGGGCATTTTAAAAATGCGATAACTCCTGATGTTGATACCTTCCGCGATAGCTTAGATCTTATTGAAGAAGACCTGCGCGATCACAAAGAAGATAAGAAATTGGTGATGTATTGCACCGGTGGAATACGCTGTGAAAAAGCCAGTGCGTATTATAAACACAAAGGTTTTAAACAAGTCTATCAACTAGAAGGCGGGATTATTGAATACGCGCGTCAGGTTGAGCAGTTAAAGCTTGAGAATAAATTTAAAGGGAAGAACTTCGTATTTGATCACCGTCGTGGCGAGCGAATTTCAGAAGACATTATTTCTAACTGCCACCAGTGCGGAAAGCCTTGTGATACGCACGTAAACTGTGCTAACGAAGCTTGTCATTTACTTTTCATTCAATGTGAAGAGTGTGCCGAAGCGATGAATCACACTTGCTCAGACGAATGTAAAGAGGTGATCGCTTTGCCCTATGAAGTGCAAAAAGAACTGCGCAAAGGCATTCCTAACAGCAATAAGATTTTTAAAAAAGGAAGATCTGAAAAGCTGAAGTTTCAGAAGAAAGTATAAGAATTGAAGAAACAACGCAGAAAAAGTCGGTTTTAGGTAACCGACTTTTTTTATGCGCAACAGCTTCCAAAATGCAAAATGCCGCACATTTGCTTTAATCCCCAATTAGAATTACTATATTTTTGCATAGCTAAAATGTTATCTTTAGCAGCAATTAAGACGGAAGCTTTCCGTTGTCAACATATATAAATCATCAAATCCCGGAGTTTTTTAATCTGGAGATTTACAAACATATAGGATCTCATGGCGTGTGGAAATTGTGGTACGACCAAAAACGGTCAACCACGTGGTTGTCAAAATAATGGCACCTGTGGTACCGACGGATGTAACAAACTAACAGTCTTTGACTGGCTTTCAAATATGAGTCTGCCTGATGGGCAGGAACCCTTTGACTTTGTTGAAGTTCGCTTCAAAAATGGTCGCAAAGAATACGTGAAGAACGTAGATAAATTACAGATCAACGTAGGCGAAGTGCTAGCAGTTCAGGCGGCTTCGGGTCACGATGTGGGTATCGTTTCATTGACCGGCGAGTTGGTACGCATTCAAATGAAAAAGAAGAAAATCTCCTACACTTCAGATGATTTTCTAAAAATCTACCGCAAAGCCAATCAAAAGGATATTGAAGTTTGGGAAAGCGTAAAAGAGCGTGAAGAAGGCATTAAAGTACGTTCGCGCCAGATTGCTATTCGTTTAGGACTTCAGATGAAAATCTCTGATATTGAGTTTCAGGGCGATGGCTCTAAAGCGACTTTTTTCTATACCGCAGAGGAGCGCGTAGATTTTAGACAACTGATCAAAGAATTTGCACAAGAGTTTAGAACCCGTATCGAAATGCGTCAAATAGGCTTTAGACAAGAAGCGGCACGTCTAGGCGGAATAGGTTCTTGTGGACGTGAGTTGTGTTGCTCAACCTGGTTAACAGATTTTAGATCGGTGACGACCAGTGCAGCACGCTATCAGCAACTTTCTTTAAATCCGCAAAAATTGGCCGGCCAATGCGGAAAGCTAAAATGCTGCTTAAATTATGAGTTGGATGCCTATTTAGATGCGCTAAAAGATTTCCCAAAAACAGAACAAAAACTGTATACAGACAAGGGTACAGCGGTTTGCCAGAAGATTGATATTTTTCAAGGACACCTTTGGTATGCCTATGAAGGCGAGTGGATGAACTGGCACAAGCTCACCACCACGCAGGCCAATGAGATCATTGAAGCCAATAAGAAGAAAAACAAAGTAGCAAGTCTAGAAGAGTATGCTGCAGAACTTATTACAGACGCTAAAGTAGATTTTGGAAACGTTGTAGGGCAAGACAGTTTAACCCGTTTCGATAAACCTAAAAACAGCCGGAAGCGTTCAAAAAACCGTCGTAAAAAAGGAAATTTCCGAAAAAAGGGACCTAAGAAAAATGCATAAATACCTCTGTGCGCTTTTAGTTTTAAGCTGTTTTTGGTCTTGCGATAAAACAGCTGCTTTTCACGAATATAAATCGCTGCCCAAGCATTGGAAAAGCGATTCTGCGGTAACGCTAAAAGTCGATAACTTAGACACTTTAAGTACGTATAATGCGTTTATAACCTTACGCAATGACAATTCGTATGCATTTAGCAACGTGTTTTTGATCGCTTCGATGCAATTTCCTAACGGAAAAACTATTACAGATACGCTAGAGTACAAAATGGCAAATCCTGACGGAAGCTGGCTAGGCACCGGTTTTGGCGACATTAAGGAAAATAAACTTTGGTATAAAGAACATATACAATTTAGCGAAGCAGGCAGCTACACCTTTAAGCTGAAGCAGGCAATGCGTCGCAACGGGGACGTAAATCCAATTGCTGATTTAGAAGGAATCAGAGATGTAGGTTTGCGTATAGAGAAAACAAACGAATAGAGATAAAATGGCTCAAAGTAAAAAGAAGCCTGCAAAACAGGCGAAAACTTCAAACCATAAACCCTATATCAAAGGGTTTTGGATTTTGTTTTTAAGCGGATTAGCTGCTGTAATTTTAGTGTTTCTTCTTGCTTCTTGGGGAGCTTTTGGTAAACTGCCCACCTTTGAAGAGCTTGAAAACCCAGAAAGCAATCTCGCTACTGAAATTCTTTCTTCTGACGGAAAAACCCTAGGTAAATTCTATAATGAAAACCGAACTCCGGTTAAATATGAAGACTTGCCGCAAAACCTTGTTGATGCCGTAGTTGCAACCGAAGATAGACGTTTTTACGAGCACTCCGGGATCGATATGCGAGGTACGGCTAGAGCCGTAGCCTTTTTAGGTTCAAAAGGAGGAGCAAGTACTATCACGCAGCAGTTGGCCAAACTTCTATTTTCTGACACTCCAAGCAGTAAGTTTGAGCGTGTGCTGCAAAAAGTAAAAGAGTGGATTATCGCCGCGCGTTTAGAAAGTCAGTACACTAAAGAAGAGATTATTACAATGTATCTCAATAAACAGGATTTCCTGTTTCAGGCGGTGGGAATTCGCTCTGCTTCAAAGATCTATTTTGACAAAGAGCCTCGTGAGTTGCGTCCCGAAGAATCTGCGATTATCGCCGGGATGCTCAAAAACCCAAGACAATTTAATCCATATAGGGAGATTTCAAGAGATAAGTCGCTAGAGCGAAGAAATACGGTTTTAGCGCTTATGGCCGAAACCGGAAAAATTACCGAAACCGAGCGCGACAGTCTGATCGCAATGCCTATGGAGATCAAGTTCTCTCCAGAAGGTCACGCAGATGGAATCGCAACGTATTTTAGAGAGTATTTGAGAGCTTTTATGTCTGAATGGATCGAAGAAAATCCAAAAGGTGTAGATGCTGATGGTAATGAAGAATATTACAATATCTATCGCGACGGACTCGTGATCACCACAACGCTTGATTCTCGTATGCAACGTTATGCAGAAGAAGCCGTAACCGCGCATATGGAAAATCTTCAACGCGAGTTTGATCGTCAGAACGAAAAGAATAGTACGGCACCCTTTAGAGATATTAGTAAAGAGGAAGAAGAAGTAATTATCAATCGCGCAATGCGTAATTCTGACCGTTGGAGAAAGATGGCCGCTCAGGATATTTCGGTAAATGATATCAAGGCTTCCTTTGATAAAAAAACTGATATGCGGGTTTTTGTCTGGAAAGACGGCGCAAAAGAAGTGGATACGGTGATGACTCCACGTGACAGTATTTTGTATTACAAGCGTTTCTTACGCGCAGGTTTATTAAGTATGACTCCGCAAACAGGAGAAGTTAAAGCTTGGGTAGGCGGAATCAATTACAAGCATTTTCAGTACGATCACGTAAAAACGGGTAGACGACAAGTAGGCTCTACTTTCAAACCGTTTTTATACGCCACAGCTATAGATCAGTTACACCTTTCGCCTTGCGATACCGTTCCAGATATTCCGTATTGTATTCCTGCGGGAGAAATGGGAGCTCAAAAAGCTTGGTGTCCAGAAAATTCTAGCAGTGGCTTTAAGGGAATGGTAACGCTAAAGTCGGCTTTAGCAAACTCGATCAATACCGTATCAGCGCGTTTAATGCATCGCGTAGGCCCTAAACCGGTTATCAATCTTATTGAAAAACTAGGAGTGGATACAGAAAATATCCCGGAAGTGCCTTCTATTGCTTTGGGTACAGCAGACTTGAGTTTGTTTGAGATGGTCTCGGCATATTCTGCTTTTGCAAATAAGGGCGTTCACGTAGAGCCACAGATCGTTTCGACTATCGTAGATAAAAACGGTACTGTTTTATATCAGAGTGTTCCTAAAGCTAAAGATATTATCAGTCAAGAGTCGGCTTACGTAACCGTTAATCTGATGGAAGGGGTGACCCAGTATGGTTCTGGTGCTAGATTACGCTCAGGTGCGATCAATAACTATGTGTACAACAATGTAGTTACGGGGCATCCTTATGCGTTTAAAAATCCAATTGCCGGTAAAACAGGAACTACACAAAATCAAAGTGACGGTTGGTTTATGGGTATGGTTCCTAACTTGGTAAGTGGTGTTTGGGTAGGTGGCGATGACCGCTCGGTGCACTTCCCTTCAATTACCTATGGTCAGGGGGCGACAATGGCATTGCCTATTTGGGCGGTTTTTATGAAAAAATGCTACGAAGACGAAGAGCTTAAAATTTCAAAAGGTGATTTTGAGCGACCTGAAAACTTATCAATCCGTGTAGATTGTTCGGCCCCGGCAGAAGGTGCAGCACAAGAGGTAGACTTACCAGATGAGTTGGACTTTTAATCCTTTTTAGAATACCATAAATTACTGCTAAAAGATTGCGGTTAGAAAACGTATTTTGTAATTTTCTTAAACTAAAATGAGAAAATGATAACAAAAACGGTAAACTCGGTTACAGAAGCATTAACGGGTATTGAGGACAATATGACCTTGATGTTAGGTGGTTTTGGGTTGAGCGGAATTCCGGAAAAAGCGATCGAACAACTCGTTAAACTTAACGTGAAAAATCTAACCTGTATTTCTAATAATGCCGGAGTAGATGATTTTGGTCTGGGCTTATTGCTTCAGAAAAAGCAGATCAAAAAAATGATCTCGTCCTACGTGGGCGAAAATGCTGAGTTTGAACGCCAAATGTTAAGCGGCGAACTTGAGGTCGAATTGATTCCGCAAGGAACTTTAGCAGAACGTTGCCGCGCTGCACAGGCAGGTTTTCCGGCGATCTACACCCCGGCAGGCTTTGGAACAGAAGTAGCTGAAGGCAAAGAAACCCGAGAATTTGATGGTAAAATGTATGTACTGGAACATGCTTTTAAAGCCGATTTTTCATTTATAAAAGCCTGGAAGGGAGATACCGCAGGTAATCTCATTTTTAAAGGAACGGCGCGCAACTTCAATCCGCCGATGTGTGGAGCAGCAAAAATCACAGTCGCTGAGGTCGAGGAGCTTGTACCTGCTGGCGAATTAGACCCTAACCAAATACATATTCCGGGCATTTTCGTTCAACGCATTTTTGAGGGTAAAAACTACGAGAAACGCATAGAGCAGCGCACCGTAAGGAAACACAACGACTAACAACTAAACATATATAACAACCAAAAATTAATTTAATAATGGCACATTTAAGATTAGGTGATGTTGCACCAGATTTTACAACAGATACCACAGAAGGAACTATAAATTTTCACGAATGGCTTGGCGACAGCTGGGGGATTTTATTCTCGCATCCGGCAGATTATACTCCGGTTTGTACTACAGAGTTGGGAACAGTAGCCAATTATCACAACGAATTTAAAAAGCGTAATGTGAAGCCTATCGCACTCAGTGTAGATGGCGTGGCATCACACAAAGAGTGGATCAAAGACATCAACGAAACCCAGAATACCACAGTAGATTATCCAATTATTGGCGATGAGGACCGTAAAGTTGCAGAGCTTTATGATATGATTCATCCTAATGCAAGTGAGAAGGCTACGGTACGTTCGGTTTTTGTGATAGGACCAGATAAGAAAATCAAACTTACGTTGACGTATCCACCTTCAACAGGTAGAAACTTTGACGAAATTGTACGCGTTATCGATTCGCTTCAGTTGACAGCATACCATAAAGTGGCTACACCGGCCAACTGGAAGGATGGTGAAGACTGTGTGATATCGCCAAGTGTAAGTAATGAACAAATTCCGGAGTTTTTCCCAAAAGGGCACACAGAAATTAAGCCTTACTTGAGAATGACTCCACAACCAAACAAATAAGATGCTAGACAAAAACGGAATCGCCAGGCGTATCGCACGTGAAGTTCAAGACGGTTTTTATGTGAATCTCGGTATTGGCATACCTACACTGGTTGCCAATTATGTGCGAGATGATATTGAAGTTGAATTTCAGAGCGAGAATGGAGTTTTAGGAATGGGACCTTTTCCTTTTGAAGGGGAAGAGGATGCGGATATTATTAATGCCGGTAAACAGACCATTACTACGCTCCCGGGCGCTTCGTTTTTTGATTCGGCTTTAAGTTTCTCTATGATCAGAGGGCAACACGTTGACCTTACTATTTTAGGTGCAATGGAAGTCGCTGAAAACGGAGATATAGCCAACTGGAAAATTCCGGGTAAAATGGTAAAAGGTATGGGCGGCGCGATGGATCTTGTCGCGAGTGCCGAAAATATCATTGTCGCAATGATGCATACCAATCGTGCCGGGCAGTCTAAACTTTTAAAGCGTTGTACACTGCCGCTTACCGGTGTGGGTTGTGTTACTAAAATAGTCACCAACCTGGCGGTGTTAGAAGTTACTGCTAAAGGTTTTAAGCTTTTAGAACGCGCCCCTAGAGTTTCTGTAGAAGAAATCAAGAAAGCGACCGAAGGTACCTTAGAAATTCCTGATGAGGTTCCGGAGATGATTCTAGCATAAATTTTTTGTAGTTTATCGATATAAAAGAGCCTTTAAAGAGGCTCTTTTTTTGTCTTTGAACGATTGATGTTATTCGTTGAAATACTTGTTTCAGAATTATCGACGCTGAAAAACACTTAAATTCGGTTGAAAAGCAATAATTTTTAACATTGTTTTGATAAAATCAACTGATTTTGTTTGGGGCAATGAAAAAAAATCCTACATTAGCAGCATTCCAACTCGGTAAGATTTTATAACAACCCTAGGAATTGCAAACAGAGGTTGTTGTTTAGCTTCAAAATAGGAGTATTTTGATGTTATGATTTGTTAAAAAAACCGCGAGGGGAGCCTTGCGGTTTTTATTTTTTAGAAACCCTGAATCGTAAGATTCCAATTATAAAAACAAACACCTTTACTATCAAAGGTGTTTTTTAGTCTTAATAATCTATGTTTCATTAAAAGCATCGCCCAATGCGTACACTTACCCAACCCGTGTCTTTCTTCCAAAAAATAACTTATAGTTTTAAAGCAACCGTAGCGGTTATTGCAATGCTGTGGTACTTGGTACGTAAAGTGTTTTCTTTATGTTTTAAATCCCTTTGGGAATAGCATTTATAAGGGCTTGCGTATAATCGCTTTGAGGAGCAGCGTATACCGCATCGGCCTCTCCGGTTTCTTCAAATTGTCCGTTGCGCATCACAAGTAAACGATCTGAAATGTATTTGACCACAGCCAGATCGTGAGAGATAAATAAATACGTAAAATTATACTCTTCTTTTAAGGTGTTCAGAAGATTGAGCACTTGAGCTTGCACCGAAATATCTAAAGCGGAGACCGATTCGTCACAAACAATAAATTTTGGTTTTACAGCGATGGTACGTGCGATACCTATACGCTGGCGCTGACCTCCGCTAAACTCATGCGGATAGCGGTCATAATGTTCGGGAAGTAATCCTACCTGCTCCAGCAATTTTAAGGCTTCTGCTTTGCGCTCTTTTTTTGATGCATAAAGTTTATGAACTTCCATCGCTTCGGTGATCGCTTGCCCCACTGTTAATCGCGGATTTAAAGAGGAATATGGGTCTTGAAAAATGATTTGAATATCCCTACGCAGCTTCCGCAAGTCACGGGTTTTTAAACGAGTCAAGTCGGTACCCTGATAAAAAATATGACCGGAAGTCACTTGATCTAAATGAAGAATTAAATTTCCTAGCGTAGACTTTCCGCAGCCGCTTTCGCCCACAAGCCCTAAGGTTTCGCCTTCGTAAATCTTAAAACTCACATCATTTACAGCCTTGATGGTTTCTTTTTTACCAAAGAATGAAACGTTACTATAATACTCCTTTCGAGCATTTTTAATCTCAAGCAACGGAGTTTTTGAATACAGTTTTTGGTGTTTCGCTGTTCTTACCGCCTCGCTTACCGCAGGCGCCATTGGCTTTTGATTTAAAAAATCAGCTACCGTAGGGAGTCGCTCCAAACGCTCTTTTGTAGAGGGTCGGGCATAAATAAGGGCTTTAGTGTATTCTTCCTGAGGATTTTTAAAAATAGATGCAGCAGTACCGCGCTCAACGATCTTCCCTTTATACATCACGATAACACGGTCGGCGATCTCGCTCACCAGGGAAAGGTCGTGTGAAATAAACAGGATACTCATTCCTGTTTCCTTTTGAAGCTCTTTTAAGAGCAGAATAATTTCTTTTTGCACCGTTACATCAAGTGCGGTCGTAGGCTCGTCTGCGATGAGCAATTTGGGTTTGCAGGCGATCGCCATTGCGATCATCACACGTTGTTTTTGACCACCGCTTATTTTGTGCGGATAGGCCTTAAAAACGCTCGCCGGTCTTGGTAATTTTACCTGTTCAAAAAGGTTGAGTGTTTCGGTTTTGGCTTCTTGGGCAGATAGTTTTTTATGACGTTGCAGTATTTCGGTGACTTGTTTACCGCAGCGCATCGAGGGATTGAGTGAACTCATAGGTTCTTGGAAGATCATCGAGATGGCGTTCCCGCGTATTTCTTGAAGTTCTTGCGTAGAATAGTTGAGCAAATCTGCGCCTTCAAAAAGAATTTCGCCCGAAGAAATGTCAACACTCTTTTGAGGCAATAAACCCAAAACCGCAAGATTGGTTACCGATTTTCCCGAGCCTGATTCCCCAACGATTCCTACGATTTCATTAGGAAGAACATCAAAACTAATATCGTGTAATACCGCATTGGTAGTCTTGCGGGATTTAAATCCCAGACTTAGATTTTTTACCGAAAGAAGTGGCGCTTGATTCACATTTTAAAAGTACAATTTATCTGAAGCAATCTAGACGGAAGTCACCTCGTTTTCTTGTAGTAATTGTTCGTTACGCAGGCGCAGTACGATCTGTGCAACAGCAACCACATCGCGCTCGCAATATTCTACAATGCGTTGGATATCCTTCTCCTTGTAGAAGACTCCACAGACCTGGCTGCCGTCGATATCGGTTTTAGGAGATGGAATATTTAAAATTTTGGTAAGTAATTTTAAAGAAGTGTAATGTTTGTAGTCGCCAAATTTCCACAGTTCTAACGTATCCAAATGCGGAACTTCCCAAGGTTTCTTTCCGAATAAATCCAGCTTAAACGGTAGCTTTATTCCGTTGATAATCATTCTTCTCGCAATAAATGGAAAATCGAATTCTTTCCCATTATGGGCACAAAGTACGTGTTGGGGTTTATTGTAATGCTCGGTCAGTAATTTTTTAAAAGCGAGCAGCTGCTGCTTTTCATCCCCGTGAAATGAAGTCGTTCTAAAGCTTCGGCCTTGTTCTGTGTTGTGAAAATATCCTACAGAAATACAAACGATCTTACCAAATTCTGCCCAGATTCCGGCACGGTCGTAAAAAGCTTCAGCGGTAAATTCGTCTTTTCGTTGATACTCTGTTTTATCGGCGTAGAGTTGTTGTAATTCGGGATCCAAATCGCTGAAATGCCCGTGCTGCGGAACCGTTTCAATATCTAAAAAAAGAATGTTTTCAAGCTGAAGTCGGGAGATCATAGTCAATTCATTTTATAAGCTTCTTCGAGATAGGCGTCCATTTCATCGGGATAACCGGTCGCATTGGTTTTACCCCGGCTATGGCCCAGGCGCACGACAATAAGGTCATCTTCGGGAATCACTATCACATACTGACCCAAGTGCCCGCGCATCATAAATACCTTTTTATCCTTATAATCTTTCAGCCAAAATCCGTAGCCGTAAGGTTCGCCTTCAAATCTGGGCGTGATCGACTTGGCTATAAAGGCTGAGTCTAGAATTTGTTGGCCATTCCATTCACCATAATCTTTATACAGTTTCCCTAAACGGGCAAAATCACGAGCGTTTGAGGCAATACAGCAATATGCTTTGACAAGGCCGCCTTCTTCACTGTCTAATTGCCAAAGCGCATCTTGATTGGCGCCAAGCGGCTTCCATAAACTTTCAGAAAGATAATCGGCTAGTTTTTTACCAGTGGCGCGCTCTAAAACCATAGCGAGTAATTGCGTGTTTCCGCTGAGGTATTGATATCCGGTTCCCGGTTTTTCTTTCATTCCCAACCCGAGCATCACGGGTTCTAGATGGTCATCAAAATACGCACGCGTCGTCACAGAAAACGGACTGTAATACGACTCGTCCCAATTGAGTCCGCTGGCCATCGATGCTAAATCGCCCACGGTCATTTGCGCTGCAGTTCCTTCTGAATATTCTGAAATAAAATCACCTACAGGCTGATCTAAACTTTTTATGTAACCATCTTTAATAGCTTTCCCCAACAATGCCGAAACATAACTTTTGGCCATCGAAAAAGAATTGCTTTTAGAATCCTGACCAAACCCATCATAATAATCTTCAAAAACAATACTGTCGTTTTTGATCACCATATAGGCAATCGAACCAAACTCTTTATGAATCTGCATCAATTCATCGCTCAAGCTGTAGCTGTTGTAGTTTTTAGCTTGTGGCCAGGGCTGAGCAGTTCCGGCTTCTATGGTGGTGTTGTCAAACTTTTTATAATCCTCGAGGTAGGCCGTGGTGTGACCCGTGAAATATATTGTGCGCACGGCTTTGATCAAATAGTCATAATCAAATGCATACAATGCGATGATGAGTATGAGGATCAAGCTGACTAAGCTTAAAAAGATGCGTTTGAGTATTTTCATAACTTAAAGATACCCAAAAAATTAAATGCGGAACGTTTAGAAAAGCGATTGCTGCGTCACCGGACTTTCGTGCTCCAGCAGCCATTTTTTACGCCAGATGCCGCCGGCATAGCCAGTCATAGATTGGTCACTGCCAATGACGCGATGACAAGGAATGATGATTGCAATAGGGTTTTTACCATTTGCCGAAGCAGCTGCGCGAATCACTTTAGGGTCGCCCAGATTTTTAGCCATTTGTAAATACGAAGTGGTTTTTCCAAAAGGAATCTGGCTGAGTTCTTGCCAAACGCGTTTTTGAAAATCAGTGCCTTGAGGATTCAGTTTGAGTTCAAAATCAGTGCGATTTCCATCAAAATATTCTTGTAGTTGAATCACAGCTGTTTTTAAAGCATCCGGGATTTTTTTGCTCTGCGGAAATTCGTCTTCCAAAAAAGTTACCGCTGAGATTCCGTTTAGATCACCGCTGATTTCAAGAGTTCCCATTGGAGAAGCTATAAAGACTTGATTCATTCTGAAGGTTTATCAGTATCCGGTCTGTCTTCGTGTTTGACATCGGTGTCGTGCTGCGGAGAAAGTTTTACCTCTTTAACCGGTTCTGGAGCTCGGTCTAAAACGATTCCCATACGTTTTGCGCGTCGTTCCCAATTTTTACGGGCTTGTACCTGCATATCTTCGATATCATCGCTCTCATCCATAATCTCGAGTCCAAGAAGGGTCTCGATGATGTCTTCCATAGTAACGATACCAATGGTGTTTCCAAATTCATCGGTCACTAAAGCCAAGTGCCCGCGACTCGAAACAAAGGTGTCAAAAAGCTGTGGAATAGGTTGGTCTGCATCTACAATCAAAATATCGCGTCTGATGTCTGCTAGCGTTTTTTCACCGCGTTCTTCAACAATTTCTTCAAGAACATCGTCCTTAAGAATAAAACCGGTGATGTTATGCGATTTGTCTTTAAAAACCGGAATTCGTGAGAATTTTAAATGGGGGTGTTGCTTCTGAAATTCTTTGAGGGTAATGGTCTCATCTTCTGAAATAACCACCGGAAAAGGTGTCATCACGTCTTTGGCCATCACCGATTTAAAAACCAACAAGTTCTTAATTACAGTAGTCTCATTGTCCTCAAAAACCCCTTCTTTTTCGGCAGCATCAGTGAGTGCCATAAACTCTTCACGACTCATCGTGCCTACGTGTGCAGATTTCCCTACGAGTTTGGTCACTTGCATTAAAAGCCATAAAACGCCGGTGTATTTTAAAAGAAGCAAAATGATCTTAAGGGATTTTGCGGTGAAATTCCCTAAGGATTTCCAGTAGGTTGCGCCAATGGTTTTCGGGATAATTTCTGAAAGAACTAAGATCGCCAAGGTCATTACTGTTGAAACCAAACCAACAAAATTGATTCCTAAGATGTTGACATCGTAGCCAGATTCTGCAGCCATTTTACCGGCTTGATCTCCCACTAAAATCGCACCTACGGTATGCGCGATCGTGTTTAAGGTGAGAATTGCGATAAGCGGCTTGTCAATATCCTTTTTAAAATTGGCTAAAGTTTCGGCATATTTTTTCCCTTCTTTGGTTTTAATTCTGATAAAACTAGGTGTTATACTGAGTAAAACAGCCTCAAGAATAGAGCAGAGAAACGAGAAAAAAATCGATATAAATGCAAAAGCGATGAGTAGCAGCATAGTGTCTTAAGATATAGGCTAATATACCATATTGAAAATCGTGCGCCAAAAACTTATGAAAAGCTTAGGGGAAAACATAAAAAAAGAGGCTCCTAAAGCCTCTTTTTATTTTCAGTCTAAGAAATCAATTTAACGACATCTTTTGCAAAATAACTCGCGATAAGGTCTGCGCCGGCACGTTTGATCGCGTAGGTTTGTTCAAGAACTACAGCGTCGTGATCAAGCCAACCTTTTTCGGATGCGGCTTTGATCATTGCATATTCACCACTTACCTGATACACAGAAACCGGAATATTCACCGCATTTTTAATATCGCGTACGATATCCAGATAACAAAGACCCGGTTTTACCATCACGATGTCTGCACCCTCGTCAACATCCATCAAGGTTTCTTTGATGGCTTCTTCGCGGTTGGCGTAATCCATCTGATAGGTTTTTTTGTCTTTCGGAACATCTTTAAGATCTACCGGAGCACTGTCAAGCGCATCTCTAAACGGACCGTAAAACGCCGAAGCATATTTCGCAGAATAACTCATAATCCCAACATCATGATGCCCTTCATCTTCAAGAAGGGTGCGCATTTCAAAAATGCGACCATCCATCATATCGCTGGGCGCAATAAAGTCAGCACCGGCATTGGCGTGTGATAATCCCATTTCGGCAAGAACCGCACTCGAGTCATCGTTGATGATCTTTCCGCCGCCTACGATTCCGTCGTGACCGAAAGAAGAGAAGGGGTCAAGCGCAACATCGGTCATGACTACCATTTGCGGCTCGGTTTCCTTAACCGTTTTGATGGCGCGTTGCATCAATCCGTTTGGATTTAGCGCTTCGGTACCTGCGTTGTCTTTTAATTTATCATCAACTTTCACAAAAAGCAAAACGCTTTTAAGACCCATTTTCCAGAGTTCTTTAATCTCCTTCTGAAGATTATCTAAACTCAAGCGATAATAGCCCGGCATTGATGCGATTTCGTCTTTTACACCTATTCCTTCTACCACAAAAAGCGGAACGATAAAATCACTTGGGGTTACGATGGTCTCACGCACCATTGCGCGTAACGCCTCTGAAGTACGTAATCTTCTATTTCTTCTTAATGGGAACATAATATTCTTTTTTCTTAATTCTTATTTCAATTTTTTACACCCAATCCTTAGGATTTTCTAAAACGTTTACCAGTTGCGCTTCGGGGCTTCCCGGCTCGGGATGGTGATCGTAGCGCCACTGCACCGCCGGGGGAAGACTCATCAAAATACTTTCAATTCTTCCGTTAGTTTTTAACCCGAAAAGTGTGCCTTTGTCGTGTACTAAATTGAATTCTACATAACGACCGCGACGCACTTCTTGCCAATCACGCTCTTTTTCGCCGTAGGCTAGATCTTTACGCTTTTCTAAAATAGGAGCGTAGGCCGTGAGAAAACTATCGCCAACCTCGGTCACGAAGTTGTACCAGTCTTGCATTGAGCGTTCATCTGTAGCTTTGAGGTAGTCAAAAAATAAACCGCCAAGACCGCGGGCTTCCCCGCGATGACTGTTATAAAAATACTCATCACAGCGCTTTTTATACTGCGGATAAAAAGCGGCATCGTGCGCATCACAAGCTGTTTTACACGTCTGGTGAAAATGCTGTGCATCTTCTTCAAAAAGATAATAAGGCGTTAAATCTTGCCCACCGCCAAACCAAGAATCTACAAGGTTTCCGGCTTTGTCGAGCATTTCAAAATACCGCCAATTGGCGTGCACTGTTGGTGCATACGGATTTTTAGGATGAATGACGAGACTAAGTCCGCACGCAAAAAAATCAACGTCACCTACCTTAAAATACTGTTGCATCGCCGGGGCTAGTGGGCCGTGCACTTCAGAAATATTAACGCCGCCTTTCTCGATCACATTTCCGTTCTCGATCACTCGGGTGCGGCCACCGCCACCTTCTTCACGTTGCCATAGATCCTCTTTAAAGGTAGCCTTGCCGTCAATAGCTTCAAGCTTTGCGGTGATCTGATCTTGCAGGTTTTTTATATAGCTAACAAACTGTTCTCTCATAAAATTTTATTTGTGGTCTTAACGCGTGGCGATAGAAGATTTTTTTGCACGATTAATGAGTTTGACCTCAATTAATGCTAGAATTAAATAATAAATACAACCAAGACACAAAGCTGTTTTGGGATCTTCGTTGAAAAGTCCGCCACTACTGTTTTGTTCAAAATAGCCCGATTGTTTTAAAAAGGGTTCATTTAAACCTAAATCGGGTAAAATAGATTGGCTAAACAGGACTACAAATATCAAAACAAAATAGATGCCTGCCGCCAGAATAGAGGTTAAAATAGCCCGGGAGCGTATCGCTTCGGAAACATCAGAAAACGCAAAACGCATTCTGTTTAGCATAATGAGCAAATAGCTGACAATGATAAAAGGATTGTTTCCGGCTTTAAAAAATCCGTAAGCGAAAACTCCGTAAAAGGGAAAAAACAGGAACAAGGACATTTTACGGGGTGCCAGCGCCATAAAAACACCACTATGTACCAGAATAAATTCAAAGGTTATAAAAAGCGTAAGTGTGGTGATGGTATCAATATCCCCATACTGCGGCCAGCACCAGAATTTGAAATATTGAAAGGCCAGCAAAAGATTCATGGCCACGCCAGTGTAGACTAATGAGGTGTCATATTTTTCTAAAAGACGCATCATAGACTTTGCTTTTTAAGAAGCTGAAGGGTAGTCGTACTTGCGGCAGTTACCGAAATAGGCAACACCAAAATAATTCCCACAAATGGAATGAGCAGAAACAGCATAAAAACGATACCGTTTCCGGTGGCAAAACCGCGATGCGCCTTAACAAAGTTGATGCTTTCGCGATAGCTAAAATGGCGTTCCAGCGTATAATCCATATTCCCAAAACCGGCATAATAGGCCTGAATCAGAAAGAGACTTGCTGTTGCCAAAACACCAACAACAGGAATCAGACTCAAAAGCAAAAAAGGAATGCTTAAAAGTAATTCCCAGACTAAATTGCGGAGGTTGATCTTAAGACCGCGTAAAAGCTGACTCGCATTTGAAGTGTTGCGATGTTGATGCACATTAGCATATAAATGGGCTTCTATTTTTTCTGATACCGGACTCATAAACGGAGCGGACAAGGCCATTACAATGTGTTTGTAAGCGATGAGGCCGAGAGCAATGATGAGGAGCGCGCCGGCGATATCGCTTATGGTGCGTATAGTGCTGGCTCCCCATTCCCAGATCCATAAGGAAGAGATCAGGCCTCCAAGATCGTCAGAAAAGCCATAAGCACTAAAGCCAATACTTAAAGCTGTAATAAAGCTAATGAGCATGGGGACTGCAAAATATTTCCACAGGTTTAGCTTACTTATGAGCGGCAGCGCATCTTTGTAAGCGAGGAGTCCGTTGAGCAATGCTTTAATCATGACTTAGGAATATAAACCAATTTATTTTGGTGATTTTCTGCTTCAGCAGGGCTGGCTATTGCGATCGCATTTTCGGCAGCTTCTCGTAAAAAATGAATTGCTTCAGCTTCGGGTCTGTTTGCAAACATGCGAAGGGCTTGAATACCAAACGCATTGTTGTGCAAATCCATCACACGATCCATTTTTCGGTTTACAAAAAGTTCTTCATGTAAATCTGTAAAACGCTGTGCCCAATCTTGCGCCTGGCGCAGGCTTTGTGTTTTTTTGTACACCGCCTGGCCTAGAAGAACATTCCAAACGGCGTGTCTAAACGCATTTGCTTTATTGCTTTTATGGTGGGTGTTACCATAGTATTTAGTGGCGATGCTCAAGGCTTTTTTTGAGGCCTTCGCCGTCAAAAAAACGTATCCCGGGTTTTGAACAAAAAGACCCGCCAGCTTAAAAAGCTGAGAAAAACTCAATCCTTTCAAACGGGCAAGTATGCTCATCGTTCTGCTTTGTATTCTTTTACGGCTTCAATAAACGCACCGGCATTTTCTAGCGGAATATTTGGTAGAATACCGTGACCTAAATTCACAATGTATTTGTCTTTTCCAAAAGCGTCAATCATTTCGGTAACCATACGTTTGATTTCCGCCGGAGGCGAAAACAAGCGTGTAGGATCAAAGTTTCCTTGAAGCGTAATGTTCCCCCCGGTTAGGTAGCGTGCATTACGAGGGCTGCACGTCCAATCTACACCTAATGCCGAAGCACCACTTTTTGCCATTTCGCCTAGCGCAAACCAGCAGCCTTTTCCGAAGGCAATCACCGGAATTTCTTCTTTTAAAGCATCAATGATCTGCTGAATGTATTGCCAACTGAATTCTTGATAATCTACCGGAGAGAGCATTCCACCCCAGCTGTCAAAAACCTGAACGGCATTTACACCAGCTTTTACTTTCTCTTTCAAATATAAAATTGTGGTATCTGTGATTTTCTGAAGCAGCGCGTGTGCAGCTTCGGGCTGAGTAAAACAAAACTCTTTTGCGATATCAAAGTTTTTTGAACCTTGACCTTGAACGCAATAGCATAAGATCGTCCACGGACTACCGGCAAAACCTATTAACGGAATCTCGTCGTTGAGTTTCTCCTTAGTCATTTTAATGGCGTCCATAACATAACCCAGTGTGTCGTTAATGTCCGGTACGATCACACGCTCTAGGTCTTTATGAGAACGAATAGGATCTGGCAACCACGGCCCGATGCCCGGTTTCATCTCTACGTGAATATTCATCGCCTGCGGAATCACCAAAATATCACTAAACAAAATCGCGGCGTCCATCCCGTAACGACGTATGGGTTGCACGGTGATCTCACTGGCAAGCTCCGGAGTCTGGCAACGGGTAAAGAAATCATATTTTGCTTTGATCTCTTGAAATTCGGGTAAATAACGTCCCGCCTGACGCATCATCCACACCGGAGGGCGCTCTACCGTTTCTCCTTTTAATGCTCTTAAAAATAAATCGTTCTTGATCATAATAGTTTCTTGTCGTCTCGAGCGCACCCGAGGTTAGTTTAAAGCCTTTACCGCCCGCGCAATAACACTCTCGATGGTAGTGGCATTGGCAACGGTAACGTTTTGGGTATGTTTTTGAACTTCGGCGGCGGTGGTGTTACCAATGCAAACCGAAAGCATATGCTTAAAATGATTTACAGCCGAAAAACTTTGTACTCCAGACGGACTGAAAAAAAGAATGGCGTCAAATTCCTGCTTGAATTCTTGCGGATTGCTTTTTGTTTTATAGCACACGATTTCCTCAAAAGACACTTGATTTTTAGTCAAACAATCTGGAAGTTCGTCTCTTCTTATTGCACTGCAAAAGAATGTAAAATGCGTGTTTTTGTAGTTTTTCACGATAAAATCGGCCAAATCTGCTGCATTTTGTGCAGTTTTTGCCACATTCAAACCTTTTTTGATCAAGGAACTTTCGGTTTTAGAACCTACGCAAAAACAGCTGAACGTTTCGATATTCAGATCGGGTTGCGTCTTTAAAAAAGCCTGAACCCCATTTTTACTCGTGAAAATCAGATTTTCTAAGTTCTTCGGAAATTCAACATCCAGAAATTCAATGTGAATCGCATCATATTCAACCACTGAAAAACCAGCGCCCAAGATCAAATTCTTTTGAGCAGAAGTGAGTTTTTTTGTGGAAAGAATGCTTTTCATTATTGAGGATGAGGGGTTTAAATTTCTTTCTTAATAGCTTCCATCAATTCGCGACCGCCTTCTTCTAGAATCTTTAAAGCACATAGCGCACCAAAATCCTGACATTCTGAAACCGGAATACTTTCTTTGATCTCTAATTTTTGAGTTCCATCCAGACTGAAAAGCGCTCCATGAAAATGAATATGGTCGTCTTCAATTTTTGCGATCGCACCAATAGGAGCGGTACAACCACCTTCTAATTTCCGAAGAAATTCGCGCTCAACTTTTGTGGTTAACGCTGCATCAGCATCATTGAGTTTTGCACAAGCTTCCTTGCAAAAAACATCATTATCCATTACTGCGATCACCATTGCGCCTTGTGCCGGAGCAGGAATCATCCAGTCTAAAACTTCGTGATTTTTAGGCTTTAGATTGATACGTTCTAAACCAGCTTTTGCAAACACAGCTCCGGCCCAATCATTATCGGCTACCTTTTGCAGGCGCGTGTTCACGTTTCCGCGTAGATCAACTACCTGGTGCTTTGGGTATTTGTTAAGCCACTGCGCTTTGCGGCGTAAACTTCCCGTAGCAATGGTGACAGATTCAGTAAAATCTGTAGCGTTTTTATCTTTTTTAAAGACAAAAATATCTTCGGTAGCAGCACGAGGTAAAACCGCTCCTTGCACAATGCCTTTAGGGAGTTGCGTGGGAACATCTTTCATAGAATGCACCGCGATATCTACGTCGCCATTGATCATCGCAACATCAAGAGTTTTGGTGAAAATACCGGTGATTCCTAGTTCGTAAAGCGGTTTGTCAAGGATAAGATCTCCGGTTGATTTTACCGAGATCAACTCGGTTTTATAACCTAAAGATTCCAATTGATTCTGTACGGTGTGTGCCTGCCAAAGCGCTAGTTCGCTATCGCGGGTACCTATGCGTATGGTTTTTGCCAAAGCTTAGTTATTTTGAAGTTTGAACACTTTTTGAATCAACTCAAGACTTTCGGTATTTGAAAAATCCTCGGTTTTTAAGTGTTTTGCAAACTGAGTAGTAATTTTTTGAATGATGCGCTCGCTTATGATTTCGGCTTGTTCTTCATTAAAACCATCAATTTTTTTGCGCTGATTGTCGATCTCTCCATCTTTAAAATCAGCCAATTTCATCTTTAAAGCGCGAATGGTGGGAGCAAATTGACGCGCGGTTAACCACTCGTAAAACTCCTCTTGAATTTCCTCGATGATGGCTTCAGCCTGCGGCAATTGCTTCTTGCGGCGATTGAGCGTATCGTTGGTGATTTTTGAAAGTTGATCTAGATGCACCAGGCTCACGCCGTTTACTTCTTCTACGTTTTCATTCACGTTTTTCGGAATGCTCAGATCGAGAATAAGTAAGGGTTTCTTGAGGTACAAAAGCTCCTTTGAAATGGTAGGCTTTTGTGCGCCTGTTGCCACAATCAGCACATCTGCTTGAGCGATTTCCGACTGAATATCAGCGTAATCCTTTACAATAAGGTTGAATTTCCCCGCGATGCGTTCAGCTTTATCTTTAGTGCGGTTGATGAGCGTGATGTGATCATTTTTGGTGTGTTTTACCAAATTTTCACAGGTGTTACGCCCAATTTTCCCGGTGCCGAAAAGCAAAATGTTCTTCTCTGAAATAAAAGGAACACGGGATAACATATATTGAACCGAAGCAAAACTCACTGAAGTTGCCCCGCTCGAAATATTGGTTTCATTTTTTATGCGCTTACTCGCCTGAATCACGGCATTGATCAATCGCTCCATAAACGGATTGACCAAATTGAGTTTTTTAGCGCGTTTAAAGCCACTTTTTAACTGACTTATAATTTCAAAATCTCCTAGAATCTGACTGTCAAGACCAGTGCCTACTTTAAAAAGATGCTCAACGGCTTGCTCGTTTTTATATTCGTAAGAGACCGCTTTAAACTCTTCAATGGTACCGCGCGTGTGCTCGCATAACAATTTGATGAGGTCTAAAGGTTCTTGAGCAAAACCATACAATTCGGTACGGTTACAGGTAGAAATAATACTCAAGCCTTCAATACCCTCTTCGTGAGCGCGACTTAAAATCGCTTCTTGAATGGTACTATCAACACTAAAATGCCCGCGCGTTTCAGCATCTGCTTTTAAATAACTTAAGCCGATGGCGAAAAAATCACCGGGATAAGCCGGGTAAAAATGTCGTTTGCCGTTTGTATTCATAAGTTCGGGTGCAAATGTATTTCGGTAAAGCTTCAAAAAATAACGCTAGAGGTATGATTTTTAACGATGACCGAATAAATTGCCCTTTTTTTGAGGAAAATGCTGCAAATAGGCTAATTTAGTGAGGTGTTGTAAGATGAAGAAACGACACTGTTTAGAATAAATCTAAATAAAGTTTATTTTTAATGTTATGGAAGGAGTCAAAAATATCGCTACAGGTTTATATAGTGAAACCACTATTGAAGAGGGATTTTTTATTCTAAAATTTAATAATGAAACCACTGAAGCCCAACAGATAGCCCGTGAAGTTGATAGTAGTTTTATTCAATTTCATTTTTGTGCAAAGGGTAATTCGGTCTTTCAGTTTAACGAAGGAAATTATAAGCTTCCGCTTGCGGAGGAGCATTCGTTGTTGCTGTATAATCCGCAGCGGGATTTACCCATTAATTTGGAGATCGCTCCGGAGAGTTGGGTGATTTCGGTGTTTATTTCGATCAAGAAATTTCATTCGCTCTTTTCAAGGGAAGCCGATTTTATCACCTTTTTAAGTGACGAAAATCGAGACCGAAAATATTACAAAGACGGTTTGATCTCACCTTCTATGGCCATTGTGCTCAACCAATTGATGAATTACAACCTGCATCCTTCGGTCAAGGCTTTGTACTTTAAAGGGAAGGTTTATGAGTTAATTAGCTTGTATTTTAACCGCCCATCTGAAGCTGATGTGGAGCAGTGTCCGTTTTTGGTTGATGAGGATAATGTAGCAAAGATTAAACGCGCTAAAGACATCGTGATCGCACGAATGGCCGAACCGCCATCGCTACAGGAACTCGCCGATGAGATCAATCTTAGCCTCAATAAACTCAAAGAAGGTTTCAAGCAGATCTATGGGGACTCGGTTTATAGTTTTTTATTCGATTATAAGATGGAAGTTGCCCGCCAATTATTGGCTAGCGGTTCGCACAATGTAAATGAAGTAGGGCTGCGAATTGGTTACAGTACTGCAAGTCATTTCATTGCGGCTTTCAAAAAACAATACGGGACTACGCCCAAAAAATACATTCAATCTTTAAGCTAATTATGAGAAAATTAATCCCGGTTTTAGGTCTATTGCTGATTCTTTCGAGTTGCAATTCGACCAGAACTACAAACCAACCTGTTACAAAACAGGTTTTAGTTTTTACTAAAACGATGGGCTGGCGTCACGGTTCTATTGAAAAAGGAGTTGCAACGCTCAAAGAGATAGGAGCTCAGGAAGGTTGGCAGATCGCGCAAAGTGAAGACTCATTAGCTATCAATACCGAGAATCTAGCTAAAACCGATCTTGTTATTTTCTTAAGCACTACCGGAGATATTTTAGGTCCCGATCAGGAAGCAGCTTTCAAGAAGTACATTCAAAACGGCGGTGCATTTATGGGAATCCACGCAGCCACAGATACCGAATTCGACTGGCCTTGGTATGGTAAGTTAGTGGGCGGTTATTTTAAAGATCATCCTAATAATCCAAATGTGCGGAAGGCTAAAGTGAAAAAAGGCAATCCACATGTAACCACGAGTATGTATGCTAAAACTTTTGAGCGAACAGACGAGTGGTATAACTACTACAATTTAAGTGACGCGGTGACCCCTACGTTGTATTTGGATGAAACCAGCTATGAAGGCGGAACTAATGGCGATTATCACCCCATTGCTTGGTATCAGGATTTTGATGGTGGTAGAATGTATTATACCGGCGGCGGCCACACCGACGAAGCGTATGATGAGGTGGCATTTAAGGCACATCTGGAAAGTGTGATGCGCTGGTTGATGGAATGAATCACAATAAATTTTTCTGATAAAGTTTCACATAAGCTTTATAGTTATCGTATTTCTAAAAAATTGATAAGTCGTAATTTTGACGCACTAAAAAAAAGGCATGAAAAAAGGAGTACTTCTAGTGAATTTGGGATCGCCTAAAAGCACCGATCCTAAGGATGTAAAAGAATATTTAGGAGAGTTTTTGATGGATGAGCGCGTGATCGACGTCCCGCTTTGGGCGCGCACGCTGCTTGTAAAAGGAATCATCTTAAATACCCGACCAAAAAAATCTGCTGAAGCCTATTCAAAAATTTGGTGGGACGAAGGTTCGCCTTTGATCGTGTTGAGTGAACGCCTGCAGGCAAAAGTTTCAGAGAAAGTTGATGTTCCTGTGGCATTGGCGATGCGCTACGGCACACCTTCCCTAAAAGAAGGTCTTGAAGAGTTGAATGCAAAAGGTGTAGATGAGGTTTTGATTCTTCCCTTGTATCCTCAGTTTGCTATGGCGACAACAGAAACCATTCTTGTTTTAGCTGAAGAGTTGCGTAAAGCACATTTTCCGCATATGCGTTTTTCAGATATTCCTGCGTTTTACAACAAGCCGGAGTATATTGAAGTACTTTCAAAAAGCATTCACGAGAAAATTGAAAACCTCGACTATGAGATGTTGGTTTTCAGTTATCACGGAGTTCCTGAGCGACACATTCGCAAAAGCGACGTTACAAAAAGTCATTGTAAAATAGACGGCAGCTGTTGTCAAACGCCTTCTCAGGCACATCAGTTTTGCTACCGCCACCAGTGTTATGAAACCACACGCCAGGTTGCTGAAAAACTCAATTTAAAAGAAGGAACCTATTTCACTTCTTTCCAATCTCGTTTAGGTTTTGACCCGTGGTTGCAACCCTATACCGATCGTACCATAGAACGTTTTGGTAAAGAAGGCATCAAAAAAATGGCAATTGTTACTCCGGCTTTTGTGAGTGATTGTCTTGAGACGCTGGAAGAAATCGCGATGGAAGGTGAAGAGATCTTCCACGAGATGGGCGGTAAGGAATTTACCACTATCCCTTGCTTAAATGATCGCGACGATTGGGCGCACGTTGTTGCTACCTGGATCAACGATTGGGCGCTAGTAGAAGCCTCAAAAGCTATAGCATAACATCATTCCCGCGTAGGCGGGAATCTTTTTTTGTAAGCATCTGGAATTTTTATTTTCGAGAATACTTACAAGCATGAATCTTTTTAACCTGATACAAATTGCTAAAAACCGAACGTTCTGAAGCTTTAGGAAACGAACCTATCAGCACGCTGCTTATCAAGCAAGCAGTGCCGGCATCTATAGGGATTCTAGTGATGTCGCTCAATATTCTTGTCGACACCATTTTTGTGGGCAATTGGATTGGGAGTATTGCGATCGCAGCGATCAATGTGGTGCTGCCGGTTTCTTTTTTTATTGCAGCTTTGGGGATGGCAATCGGGATAGGTGGTTCTTCTATTATTTCTCGCGCGTTAGGAGCTAATGATAAGAGCAAGGCGCTAAAAACCTTTGGTAATCAAATAACCATAACCTTGCTGTTGACCATCAGTATGGTGATTTTAGGCTTGGTTTTTATCAATCAGTTAATTCCTGCCTTCGGAGGAAAGGGCGACATCTTTGAGCCCGCAAAGATCTATTACCGAATTGTACTTTACGGAGTGCCGGTGCTAGCGCTGTGTATGATGGGCAACAATGTGATCAGGGCCGAAGGCAAACCTAAATTTGCAATGATTGCAATGATCATTCCGTCGTTAGGTAACCTGATTCTTGACTATCTCTTGATCAACATCCTAGATATGGGGATGGAAGGCGCCGCCTGGGCAACCACAGCATCATATATCTGTTGTTTCTTTTACGTGCTTTGGTACTTTTTAAGTGACAATTCTGAACTGAAAATTGATGTCAGCCATTTTGGTCTTGACTGGCCTATTTTAAAAGAAATGTCTGCTTTAGGTTTTGTGACCCTTGCGCGACAAGCAGTGGTAAGCTTGACCTATTTGTTGATGAACAATATTCTGTTTAAACTGGGCGGCGAAGCTTCGGTCACAGTGTATGCGATCATAGGGCGTATGCTTATGTTCGCTTTGTTTCCCGTCCTTGGGGTTACCCAAGGTTTTCTACCGATCGCCGGTTACAATTACGGAGCGCAAAATTATGATCGGATGCGTCAAAGCATCAAGTTAGCGATCTATTATGCTTGCGGGGTTGCCGTACTGATCTTTATAGCAATTATGGCATTTCCAGAAGCTATTGTTTCGGTTTTTACCCAAGATGAAGCGGTGCTGCGCGATACACCTTGGGCGATGCGCTGGGTGTTTGCGGCGATTCCTATTATAGGGATTCAGTTAATTGGTTCGGCGTATTATCAAGCGATTGGTAAAGCAACTCCGGCATTGCTTTTAACGCTCACCAGACAAGGATTTTTCTTTATTCCGCTGGTGCTTATACTTCCTAATTACTTTGGCGAATTAGGCGTTTGGATTTCTTTTCCCATTGCTGATACCTTATCAACAGGAGTTACGGCTTACTTTTTATGGCGAGAAACACGCCTAAAATTAGACTAGAGGTATTCAAAAAAGATTGTAATGATTAACTTAGTTAGCTACTAACTAAGTCTTTTAATTATGCACAAACTTTTACTCGTTAATCGAGGGTCAAATGCCGCAAGCGGTTACACTCAAACAACGCGAAGCGTGCGCAATGCATTTCGCAGTGTATCTTGTTTGCTTGGGTTATTTTGCTCCTTGTTCTTTCTTTCATCAACCAATATTCAAGCACAGGAGGTTGATGAGTCCCTTTATGAAGCTTTAGAATATCGTCTTATAGGTCCGTTTAGAGGCGGTCGTAGTGCGGCGGTAACCGGCGTTCCGGGAAAACCCAACTTATTCTATTTTGGAGCTACCGGTGGTGGCGTATGGCGTACCAAAGATGGTGGTCGTTCTTGGGACAATATTTCTGATGGTTATTTCGGCGGAAGTATTGGCGCCGTAGAAATCGCTCCTAGCGATCACAATATTATTTATGTGGGTGGTGGAGAAAACACGCTGCGCGGAAATGTTTCTTCCGGTTACGGAATGTGGAAATCTACAGATGCCGGTAAAACCTGGGAAAAAGCAGGCTTACCTAAAAGCCGACACGTTTCAAAAATACGGGTGCATCCTACCAATCCAGATATCGTTTATGCTGCGGTTTTGGGTGATATTTATAAACCTACGCAAGAGCGTGGAGTTTACAAATCTACAGATGGTGGCGCCAATTGGGAGCGCGTACTTTTTGCTACCGAAGATGCCGGTGCGGTTGACTTGACGTTTGATCCTAACAACCCTCGTGTTTTATATGCTTCGACCTGGCATTCCCGCAGAACGCCGTACAGTTTTATCAGTGGTGGTGAAGGTTCAGCCTTATGGAAATCTACTGATAGCGGTAAAACCTGGAAAGAGATTTCAAAAAACAGCGGATTCCCTACAGATACGTTAGGAATCATTGGAGTTGCGGTTTCGCCTGTAAATTCTGAACGTGTTTTTGCGATGGTTGAAAATAAAGATAAAGGTGGTCTCTATCGAAGCGAAGACGGCGGTACCAGCTGGAAACTCATCAACGACGATCGCAACTTAAGACAGCGCGCGTGGTATTATACTAAAGTATATGCAGATACTCAAGATGAAGATGTAGTGTATGTACTTAATGTGAGCTATCATAAAAGTACGGATGGCGGTAAAACTTTTGAAAGTAATAATGCGCCGCACGGGGATCACCACGATCTATGGATCGCTCCAGAAAATCCTATGCGTATGGTAATGGGAGATGATGGTGGCGCTCAGATCACTTATGATGGTGGAGAAACCTGGAGCACTTACGGCAATCAGCCTACTGCGCAGTTTTATAGATTAGCAACAGACAATCAGTTTCCGTATCGTATTTATGCAGCGCAGCAAGATAACTCTACGGTGCGCATTCCGCATAGAACAGATGGCTACAGCATTACCGAAGAAGATTGGGAAAGCACTGCCGGTGGCGAAAGCGCGCATATTGCGGTAGATCCAGAAAATCCAAATATCGTTTATGGCGGAAGCTACGACGGCTTCTTAACCCGCGTGAATCACGAGAACAATACGGTGCGTTCGGTTTCGGTTTGGCCAGATAACCCAATGGGCCACGGTGTTGAAGATATGAAGTACCGTTTTCAATGGAATTTCCCCATTATGTTCTCCCGTCACAATCCAGATGTATTGTACACCTTCAGTAATCACGTGCATAAAACCACAAACGAAGGACAAAGTTGGGAAGTGATCAGCCCGGACCTTACGACGGATGATAAATCAAAACAAGGTTCTTCCGGAGGACCGATCACGCAAGACAATACTTCCGTAGAATATTATTGTACCATTTTCGCAGCTAATGAAAGTCCGTTGAAAGAAGGTTTGCTCTGGACAGGTAGTGACGATGGTTTGGTTTATGTGTCACGCGACGGCGGTGAAAGCTGGGAGAATGTAACGCCAAAAGGAATGCCCGAGTGGATGATGATCAACAGTATTGAGCCGAGCTATTTTGACGAGGGCACCTGCTACATCGCCGGTACCAAATATAAAACCGGTGATTTTGCACCGTATTTATACAAGACTACAGATTACGGTAAAAGCTGGGAAAAAATCACTGATGGAATCGAAGCAGAGCACTTCACACGTGTGGTTCGTGAAGATCCTGAAAAAGAAGGTTTATTGTATGCAGGTACCGAAACCGGAATGTACATTTCGTTTGACGCCGGTGAAAATTGGAAACCTTTTCAGCTGAATTTACCTATTGTTCCGATTACTGATTTGGCGCTTAAGGAGAACAATTTGATCGTAGCGACACAAGGGCGAAGCCTTTACATTATTGATGATTTAAGTATGTTGCATCAGGCGATCGAAGCAGAAGATACCGATGCGGTGCATTTGTATAAGCCAAAAGATACTTACAGAATGGGCGGTGGTAGCCGCAAATCAAATTCGGCAGGGACCAATCACCCAAGCGGCGTGATGACCTATTTCTACCTTCCGGAATATGATGCTGAAAAAGACAGTATTTCATTGACGTATTTTGATGCTAAAAACGATACGATCAAATCGTACAGTACTAAAGGAAGTGAAGACAAATTAAAAGTCAAAGAAGGAGCTAATCAATTCAACTGGGATATGACCTATGACGGCGCAGAGCGACTACCGGGAATGATCTTATGGTGGGCGAGTACCCAGGGGCCACAGCAAATCCCCGGTGAGTACACCGTAAAACTGAATGTAAACGGAACCGATTATTCGCAACCATACACCGTTCTGGCAGATCCACGTTCTGAAGCGACCGTTGCAGACATGCAGGCGCAATTTAATTTTATTTCAGATGTAAATGAGACTGTAGATCACGCGCACCAGAGCATCAAAAAGATCAGAAACATCAACGCGCAGTTGAGTGCTTTTGAGAAGCAGTACAAAGACAATCCCGATACTGAAGAACTTCGGGAAAAGTCTAAAACCCTGCGGGAAGATCTTGAGGAAATTGAAAAAGCGCTGTATCAAACCAAAAACCGAAGTGGGCAGGATCCGCTTAATTTCCCGATCAAATTGACCAATAAATTGGCGCATTTGAATTCATTAGTGAGTATGGGAGATTTTGCTCCAACAGATCAGGATATTGCGGTTAAAAATGAATTAACGGCTAAAATAGATGCAGAATTGAACAAGTTTGACACGCTGGTAAGCGATGAGGTTACTGCGTTTAACGAGGCGTTTAATGCGATGAAGCTCAACTATCTTTTTGTAGAAGAAGAATAGATAAAGCACATCTTTGTAATAAATTTTAAAACGATTCCCGCCTTTCGCTGAGGCGGCGAATCGTTTTTTATTATTTCGGTTTACCTTTGTTTTATGGAAGCATACTACCTCTATTTTAAATCCCTGCACCTCATATTTATTGTAACTTGGTTTGCGGGACTGTTTTATGTGCCGCGCCTGTTTATGTATCAGATCGAGGCTTCCCAAAAACCCGAACCAGACCGAAGCATTCTGGGCGATCAATTGGCCTTGATGACCAAACGCCTCTGGAAGATCATCACCTGGCCTTCGATGATTTTAGCCAGTCTATTTGCTTTTGTGCTGTTGCATCTAAATCCGGGGCTTTTGTATGCACCTTGGATGCAAATTAAACTGGGTTTTGTTGTGTTGTTGTATGCCTATCATTTTAAAAACCATCAGATATTTAAGCAATTGCAATCCGGTAATTTTAAATACACCACAAAATTTATGCGCATCTGGAACGAGGGACCAACCTTGATCTTGTTTGCGGTGATCTTTTTGGTCATTACCAAAAGTGCCACCAACTGGATTTGGGGATTGGCCGGTTTGATCTGTTTGGCAGTGCTTTTAATGTTAGGTATAAAACTCTATAAAAGCATTCGCGAAAAAAACCCAAATGCCTAACGGCGCGATTTTTGATAACTAGTTTTCGATGAAATTCAACAAGCTTTCTTTACGCCTGCGTATTTTCTTTGGGATGGTGTTGCTCATTTTAGGAGCTTCGATTCTCATTGGGATCATAAGCGTAGTGCAATACAAAGAAGAAGCAAAAGAGTATCATCGCGATAGATTATTGCGGAAAGAAGATCAAATCAGAGCAGAGATCGATTATGTCTTAGATCAGACTTCATACGAAGTGATTTCTAAAAACATTCCGTTTATTTTAAAGTTTAATAATGATATTTATCGCATTGCCGATGTTCACGAACTGCCTATAAACATCTACGATCTTGACGGAAAACTACTCGTCAAATCAAAAGAAACCTTTACTGAAGACACACTGGAAACCAGTTTGAATCCTTCCGTCTTAGAAGGTTTAGCCAATACGCCTACAAAACGATGGATCGTACAATCTGAGATCGACGGGGTAAAATATCAATCTTCTTACACGTACATCAACGATAACAAATTCAAGCCGCTGGCGATAATGAATTTGCCCTACATTCAGGATGACGATTTTATCACGCGCGAACTTGACGAATTCTTACGCAGATTGGCAGAAGGTTATTTGTTTATGCTGTTGATCGCGACCGTACTTTCTTATTTTCTTTCGCGATACATCACCCGCAGTCTTAAAACGATAAGCGATAAGATGATCGAGACGCGATTAGATAAGCGTAACCAGCGTATTGAGATTGACGATGCAAGCGAAGAAATAAGCAATTTGGTGCGCTCCTACAATGGGATGATAGACGAACTTGAAAACAGTGCGGCAAAACTGGCGCAAAGCGAACGGGAGGCTGCATGGCGTGAGATGGCAAAACAAGTTGCACACGAGATTAAAAACCCGTTAACGCCTATGCGCTTGACGGTACAGAGTTTCCAAATGCGTTTTGATCCCAACGATCCTGATATTCACAAAAAGCTTGATGAATACAGTAAAACCTTGATTCAGCAGATAGATACAATGAGTTCAATTGCGGAGGCTTTTTCCAACTTTGCAAAAATGCCGGCGCAGCAAAATGAAACGCTTAACGTCGTTTTCGTTACCAAACTCGCACTGGATATCTTCACAGAACATTACCTCACCTTTGGCACTGATGCAGAGGAGATCACGGTAAAACTAGATCGCACACAGCTTATAAGGGTGGTAACTAATCTGGTCAAAAATGCGATTCAGGCGACAGAAGGGGTTCAGGATCCTAAAATTCGGGTGGAGATCAAAAGCGATGTCGATACGGTTTGTATCTTAGTCTGTGACAATGGGCACGGTATTCCCGAAGAGAACATCGAGAAGGTTTTTGAGCCAAAATTCACTACTAAGTCAAGCGGAATGGGGCTTGGGCTGGCAATGGTTAAAAATATTGTGGAAACCTATAACGGAACCATTACCTTTACTTCTAAGGAAGATCGAGGCACTGTTTTTAAAGTGACTTTCCCTAAAGCTGAAGCTTAATTTCCGCGCTGCGGAGCAAAAATATTGACTATGAATTTTGAAAATCTCATGTATGAGGTTGATGATCAATTGGCGATCATCACCATAAACCGACCTAAAAAATTAAACGCACTCAATAAAGAAACCATACAAGAACTGCACGACGCATTTGCTGAAGCAGATGCCGATGAAGACATTGGTGTGATCATTTTAACCGGAAGCGGCGAGAAGGCTTTCGTGGCCGGAGCAGACATCAGCGAATTTGCCAATTTTGAAGAGGAAGAAGGCGCTTTGCTGGCGCGAAAGGGTCAAAAATTACTCTTTGATTTTATCGAAAATCTAAGCACACCAGTCATTGCGGCGATCAACGGTTTTGCTTTGGGTGGCGGCCTCGAACTTGCGATGGCGGCACACATACGTATTGCCAGTCACAACGCGCGTATGGGCTTGCCGGAAACTTCACTGGGCTTGATTCCCGGGTATGGTGGTACGCAGCGTTTACCGCAGTTAGTAGGCAAAGGTCGCGCTTTTGAAATGATTATGACCGCCGGGATGATCGATGCAGATCGCGCTTTTCAATCGGGTCTAGTGAATCACGTGACTTCGCAGGAAGAGTTGATGGCACTTGCCGAAAAAATTGCGGGTAAGATCTTAAACAACAGTGGTGTTGCCATTGCCACCGCGATACAGGCGGTAAATGCTGGTTTTAAATCCGGAGTAAACGGTTATGATGCCGAGATCGAAGGTTTTGGTGCGTCTTTCGCCACCGAAGATTTTAAAGAAGGAACTACCGCCTTTTTAGAAAAACGCAAACCGGAGTTTCCTGGGAAGTAAAAGGCACTGCCTTAGAGAATTTAGAAACCCCGCTTTAAAGCGGGGTTTTTGTTTTTATGATGTGATAATTAAAGGTAAATTCTTGGTTTCTGTAAAGGAGTAGGGGTAAACGGCTATATTTGTTTTGATAGAGCGAGTTGCAGCACATCTGTGGAAAACCTATGAAGTACAAAAATTATAAATCAGCAATTCATAATTTTTCTCATTCTTTTATGAGTATTGATTATACGAAAAGCGGACGACTTGCTGTAAACGTCATTATTAATTTATACAAAATTGGAAAAGAAAACAAAGCAACTTTTGACTTTATAAAAAATGAAATAAAACCAAAAGAAGCGGAGACTGAAGAAAGTAAGCAATTACTTAAAGATTATTTAAATTGGTTACCAGAGCATTTTAAAAAACACGACTGTGATTTGACAAAATTGGAAAAGCTTGAAGTAACAATTTGGACTGACTTTAACAGAGCCTTTATACCTTTCAGAATGAATAAAACAAAGCAATTTGAACTTTATACTCTAACAAAATGGAAAGCTGATGGACGAAATGAACAAATTATTAAGATTTCTCAAACTGAATTAATAAACGAATACTATTTGAACACTGGAATACCTGAATTATGAAATTAAAAAACGAGCTGCGATAAAGTATTCTATTAAAAGTTCTAGTCCAATTCATTAAGTTTAATATTGAAATATTATAACACGTGCTTTGTATAGAAAATAAACACGTGTAATTTTTTCTGTTTATATTTGTAGTCTTCATTTAAAAAGGGTTTTGTCATGAATACGAAGCTTACACTTACCATCGAGCAGGAGATTATCAAGCGGGCTAAGGCATACGCAAAAGACAAAAACCGCAGTTTGTCTGATATTATCGAGAACTATTTAAAAAGTCTTACTAGTGAAGCGCCTCAAGCGCAAGGCAAAGCGCTCAATCCGGTGGTAAAATCACTTAAAGGATCCTTTAAAATGCCTTCTGATTTAGATTATAAAAAGGAGCTAAGAGATAGAGTTGAAAAAAAGTATTCTTAGGTGGACCATGTTCTTATTGATACCGATGTCATCTTAGATTTCTTTTTTGACCGTAAGCCCTATTCTGAATTTGCTACCGAAATTCTCAATCAATGCGAGGCAGGCGCGCTGAAAGGTTATGTAACGCCTGTGATCATTTGTAACGTGTATTATTTATTGCGTAAAACTGCAAATCACAAAACGGTAATCGAGAAGGTCAAACAACTCCTTAGCATCATCGATCTGCTAACTATGGATCAAGAAGTAGTTTTTGATGCACTCAACTCAAAATTTAAAGATTTTGAAGACGCGTTGCAGAATTTTACAGCAACGAAAAATCAAGAAATCACTGTGATTTTGACGAGAAATGTAAAAGACTATAAGCATAGTACACTTGCCATTCTTACTCCGGAAACCTACTTGAAAGGAAAAATCTAGAAGTAAAACTGAAGAGGAAAAAAACAACCAAGCTATTTGATTTTAATTAAAATAGGAAATATTCCATATGTTTGTAATAAATCCTATTTTATGCAAGCCGAAGGAGAACACTTAAAAGGGCGTGGTGCACAGCGTCATATCGCCAATAGATTTGATGCCAACAGCCACGAGCTGCGGGACGATTTTCTCAATTACTGCGCGCAGGAAGGGGATGAGCCTCAAAATCTGAAAACCCTTTTTATAGACACCTTCCCAAAAACCATTGTCAATAAAGTAGAAAGCCCCGACGTAGGAATGGAATATTCCTTAAATCCGTATCAGGGATGCGAGCACGGTTGTGTGTATTGTTATGCGCGCAATTCGCATGAATATTGGGGCTACGATGCAGGCTTAGATTTTGAAAGTCGCATTCTTGTAAAGCGCAATGCGGTGCGTCTCCTAGAAAAACACTTGGCTAAAAAATCCTGGCAAGCGTCACCCATTGTCCTTTCGGGAAATACCGATTGTTACCAGCCTGCAGAAAAGCAATTTAAGATCACTAGAAAATTGCTCGAGACCTTTCTCAATTACCGGCACCCGGTGGCGATCATTACAAAAAATGCGTTGATTCAGCGGGATTTGGACATCATTAAAGAGTTGGCTTCTTATAACCTGATTCAGGTCAATATGTCGATCACTACTTTAGAAGAAAAAACGCGTCGCCTGCTAGAGCCGCGTACTGCCAGCATTAAAAAACGTCTGGAAACGGTAAAAAAACTTGCAGAAGTTGGAGTTCCGGTTAATGTGATGACCGCGCCCATCATTCCAGGGATCAACAGCCATGAGGTGTTGCCTTTGATCAAAGCTGCGGCAGATCACGGAGCAAAATCGGTAGGATATACCGTAGTGCGTTTAAATGGTGCGATAGGAAAGATCTTTGAGCAGTGGCTTAAAACTGCGATGCCAGACCGTGCAGATAAAGTGCTTAACCAGATCGCCGCGTGTCACGAGGGCAATTTAAACGATTCGCAATTTGGTCGCCGTATGCGTGGTAGCGGTGAGTTTGCAAAGCAAATCGCAGCACAGATGGAGCTTGGTAGAAAGAAATATCTTAAAGGCCGAAGTATCGCTCCGCTCAATTGCGAACTTTTTGAACAATACCGTCCTGGACAACTCTCGCTATTTTAGTGCAATTGGCACAGTTTCTGATTATTATCAGAAGCTATGAAAAATCATTTATTAAAATTTACTGGAGTCGTTTTAATGCTCCTCTGTTTTTCCTGCGGAAAGCTTACCAAAGTGACCGATGTAATCACGCAGCCTACCGCACGCGAAGTCTATGCGCGTAATTTTGATACAGATTCGTTGCCCTATCGTTTGTGGACGAACGCTTTTCAAAATGCACTGAACGATAGTTTGCAAATTACTTCTCCCTATCAGGAAACCGGAATATTCAATTCGGAAATTCATCCGGTGTATGCTTATGATCTTGATCTGGAGCGCGGCCGCAGCTATATCTTCAATATTCAAACAGACACACTTCAACCGAAGGTTTTTATTGACCTCTACGAAAAAACTTCAGACAGTATCAGGCCGTATAAATTGGTACAGCAAGCCGATGCTAAGGCTAGCACTTTAGATTTTTCACCTAAAAATTCTGGTACTTATAAAGTGCTTTTTCAGCCGGAATTGAACACGAGTTCAAGTTTTGCAATACGCATTCAGAGCAAGCCTTCGTATTATTTTCCGGTAAGTGGCGCTTCTGCAAAATCCATTCAGAGCTTTTGGGGAGCAGCACGCGATGGCGGCAAACGCAGCCACGAAGGTGTAGATATTTTTGCCAAGCGCGGTACGCCGGTCGTCGCGAGTGTTGACGGCTATGTAAGCAGAACCGGAAATCGCGGTTTGGGCGGGAAGCAGGTTTGGTTGCGCGAGGGACTATTCGGCAACAGTCTGTATTATGCGCATTTGGATAGCATTATCGCGACCAGCGGCCAGCGTGTAAAAGTGGGCGATACTTTGGGGCTCGTGGGAAACACAGGCAATGCCCGTACCACGCCGCCACATCTGCATTTTGGTGTTTACAGTCGCGGAGCGATCAATCCGTTGCCGTTTGTAAAAGAAGAGCCGGAGTTACCGGCCCTTGATTCTTCAACAGAATTTTATAAAACCTACACGATCAAAACTGCACAAGCCAATTTGAGAAGTAGTGCTTCTGTCAAATCTCAAAAAATCGGTGCGCTTGCGCGAAAGGATACCGTACGTTTATTAGGCAAAAGTGCCGATTGGCTGCATATTGAAACGTCCGCGGCGCAGCGTGCTTTTGTGCATCAGAGTTTGGTGAAAGCTTTGTAGTTTCCTGATACTGCTAGATAATTTATGCGGTAGCTTTTGGAAAGTATTTTTTTCTAAACCAAAACGAAACACGCACCAAAAAAATCAACGCTGGAACTTCAACTAACGGACCAATAACACCCGCAAACGCCTGCCCGGAATTGAGTCCGAAAACAGCGATGGCCACTGCGATCGCCAGTTCAAAATTGTTGCCGGCTGCGGTAAATGCTACCGATGCCGTCTTGTCATACGTCGCGCCCATTGCTTTGGTAAAAAAGAAACCTATAATAAACATTAAAGCAAAATAGATCAAAAGCGGGAGGGCCACGATCAATACATCCTGCGGAATTTCGACAATGAGTTCACCTTTAAGCGAGAACATCACTACGATGGTAAAAAGCAGAGCGATCAACGTAATTGGTGAAATCGTTGGGATGAACTTCTCGTTATACCAGGTTTCGCTTTTTAATCGTACCAAAATTGACCGACTCAAAATCCCCAAAACGAACGGAATTCCTAAATAGATGGCAACACTTTCAGCAATGGTAGCGATGGAAATATCTACGATCGCACCTTCAAATCCAAAATAGGGCGGAAGCACGGTGATAAAGATCCACGCATAAAAACTGTAAGCGAACACTTGAAAAATGCTGTTCAACGCTACGAGTCCTGCGCCGTATTCGCTGCTTCCCTCTGCGAGGTCATTCCATACCAGAACCATAGCGATACAACGCGCAAGACCTATTAAAATCAATCCTACCATATATTCAGGATAGTCTTGAAGAAAGGTAATGGCAAGGATAAACATCAGTACTGGGCCAATGATCCAATTCAGGATTAAAGAAATGGAAAGAATTTTTACATTTTTAAATACTTTGGGTAATAGGGCGTAATTTACTTTTGCCAGCGGCGGATACATCATCAAGATTAACCCTATCGCCAGCGGAATATTAGTGGCGCCGCTACTCATCGTATTGACCACTTCGGGGAAGGATGGAACAAAGTAGCCAATCGCAACGCCAAGCGCCATCGCGACAAAGATCCATAAAGTTAAGTTTCGGTCTAAAAAGCTTAGTTTTTTGGTGCTCATGCTACTGGCTTATTTTTGAGAATACATAGAATAATTCTGTAGCGATCTGCTCACTACGCTCTTGGTATTTTTCAGCTTGCTGCGGCGTATCATCAAAAGCTTTGGGATCGTCAAATGTGATGGGAATACGTTTTTCTGCTCCGGGCACAAACGGGCAACCGGCGTCGGCTTGGGAACACGTCATGATTGCTGCAAATTCTGAAGTAGGGTTGAAAGCATCATCTAGCCGCTTTGAGAATCCAATAACCGGGTGCGCATTTTCGGCATATTTAATACTGTAAACCGGATTGTTCTCTTGAGAAAGTTTTGCAATCTGAAAACCTGTATTTGATAAGGTTTCTGCGACCATCGGGAACAGAGCAGTTGCTTCGGTTCCACCAGAAAAACAAACCACATTACCAATATTAAAATGCGCTGCCATAGTTTGTGCCCAAACTTGAGAAAGGTGACTTCTGCGTGAATTGTGCGTACAAATAAAATTGATGCGTACGGCTGCATTGGCACTCACTTTTTCTTGAATAAAAGCGATCAAAGGCTGAAGCGTCGCTTTGCGTTCTTCGGAAATAGTTTCCGGCTTTAGCGTAGTTATAAATTGGTCGATTTCCGGAAATAAAACAGTGTTCATCATAACGTGATTAAATGGGTTAACAACAGTTGCCATCAGGCCCGCAACAAGGCTCTTGGTTTAAATCTGATAGTTTTACTTTAGGTTTTACAGCGGGAATTCCGCAGGCATCTTTAGCAAGACAATCGGTTTGTTTGGTGGTCAGAAGGAAATTTGTTCCGTCAAAATCGATCCCAAATTTTCTAATGGTTTCGCCTTGATACTCCACTTCAACCTCGTGGTCTTCAATCTTCAATACTTTTTCAGAAAGCTCAATGATGCTGAGCAATTTTTCAGGATGCAGTCGGTGATCGTAGTCATCAGCATTCCATAATTGAAAATTCACAACCTCTTCTTGGCGCAATGTGCCGCCACAATCAATAAAATGTTTAGATACTTTGCCTACTTCGGTTACGTGAAAATGATTAGGAACCAAACTTCCGTCTGGTAATTGAAATCCTATTTGTTCTAAGTTTTTTAAAACGGTTTTGACCTGTGATAGTTTCATATTTTTTATTGTTATATCGCAATATTACGATGATTGATTTTAAATTTTTTTAGCAGCAATCTGTGCTGTTAGATAGATCTTGGTCGAGAAAATTGGTCATTAATTTTTTCATCTCTGTCCAGTTTTCTTTGTCAATACAATAGCAAACACTGGTGCCCTCAACGCTTCCTTTGATCAAACCAAGATGCTTAAGCTCTTTTAAATGTTGAGATATGGTAGGTTGCGCCAGACCAATCTCATTAACCAGATCACCACAAACACAAGAATCTATTTTAAACAGGTGTTGTAAAATAGATACCCGCGCAGGGTGCGCAAATGCTTTCGCAAACTTGGCGATCGCATTTTGGCTATCAGAGAATATTTCGGTTTTGGCTAAGCCCATTGTTTAATTGTTACATTGCAATATTACGATGAATGAAATTCATGACAAAGGAATGGTCTCATTTTTTTTTTACTCAGCGCTGTGATCATCCTGTTATTAACAGTTTTTTGGCTGCACACACGAGCAAAGCTTGGTATTTTTAGGTTGAAATTTTAAACCGCAAACGATGTCGTTATTTGGAAAAGTAAAGAATACCATAGGCCTTTTAAAGTCGGTTGACTTAGAAGCACTTAACAAATTATCTCAAAAAGTAGACTTGTCGCAAGTTATGGCCGCGGTGGGCAACTTAGATGATCGCCAATTGAAAGGCTTGATGAAGATGTTGAATTCGCAAGCGAAAAAAGGACAGCACAAATTGCCGCCAATTGATGGAGATTTTTATAACCTGGCACAAAAACTCACTCCAGAGGAGCGTGAAATTCAAATGAAGATGCGCAATTTTATGGAAGATGAGGTAAAGCCAATTGCCAACCAATATTGGAATAGAGCCGAATTTCCACACGAGATCATACCAAAGTTTGCCGAATTAAATTTAGCAGGAATTGCTTATAAAGGCTACGGATGTCCTGGACAATCCTTTTTGATGGAAGGAATTCTGGCGATGGAACTGGCGCGTGTAGATGTGTCTATCTCTACCTTTTTTGGTGTGCATAGCGGTCTCGCCATGGGATCAATTTACCTGTGCGGTAGTGAAGAACAAAAACAAGAATGGTTACCCAAAATGCAGAAGTTCGAAAAAATTGGAGCTTTTGGTCTTACCGAACCCGAAGTAGGTTCAGGAGCTGCCGGCGGTCTGGGAACCAGTTGTAAAAAAGTTGGAGATGAGTGGATCTTAAATGGTGAGAAAAAATGGATTGGCAATGCGACTTTTTCTGATATTACGATCATTTGGGCACGCGATGAAGATAGCGGTAGGGTTAAAGGCTTTATCGTACGTAAAGAAAACCCCGGTTTTCACGCGGAGAAAATGAAAGATAAAATGGCGTTGCGTACTGTACAAAACGCCCTGATCACCTTAACCGATTGCCGCGTACCGGAAAGCGATCGCTTACAAAACGCAAACTCCTTTAAAGATACGGCCAAAGTGCTGCAAATGACGCGTGCGAGTGTAGCTTGGCAGGCGGTGGGTTGTGCGCGCGGAGCGTATGAAGCTGCATTGAAGTACACTAAAAAACGGGAGCAATTTGGTAGACCTATTGCAAGCTTTCAGCTGATTCAGAATCATTTGGTAGAGATGGTTTCCAATCTTACGGCTATGCAAACTTTATGTTTTCGCCTTAGCGAAATGCAAGACGGTGGTCAGTTGACCGATGAGCACGCATCTCTTGCTAAGGTATTCTGTTCTATGCGCACGAGAGATGTGGTAAGTAGAGCACGCGAAGTAATGGGTGGTAACGGTATTTTATTAGAATATGATGTAGCGCGTTTTGTGGCCGATGCCGAAGCGATCTATAGCTATGAAGGCACAAAAGAGATCAATTCGCTCATCGTAGGTCGAGCAATTACAGGCTACAGCGCTTTTGTAAGCTAGAAAGCACAATCAACTCTAAAAGATTTTTATAGGTGTTTTAATATGCCGTTATTTGCATCTGAAATTTTTAAAAACTATAAAATGAAATTCAATAGATTATTTCTGGCGTTACCTGTTGCGCTTACTTTGGTGAATTGTAACGATTCAAAAATGGGTTCAGGGGGCGATGTTGAGCTTAAAACCTTTAAAGATTCTGTTTCATATATAATCGGTGCTAATACCGGAGCGCAATTCAAGCAAGCTTTAGGAGATAATGCTGAAGAGTTTTTTGATGCAGATGTATATTATAGCGGAGTACAAAAAGCACTTACTGATAGTGTTGAAATTCCGCAGGCAGATATGCGTCGCATCATGAATCAGTTTCAAACGCAATTACGCGAGAAACAACAAGAAGAGCAAGCTGCAGTTGCTGCCGAAAAGAAAGAAGCAGAGCAAGCATATTTAGCTGAAAATGCTAAGAAAGAAGGTGTGCAGACTACAGAAAGCGGTCTTCAATACAAAGTGATCGAAGAAGGAAGCGGGGAATCTCCTGCAGAAACAGATCAGGTTCAGGTAAATTATGAAGGAAAATTACTTGACGGAACCGTTTTTGACAGTTCGTATGAGCGTCAGCAGCCGGCTACATTTGGTGTAAACCAAGTAATCTCAGGTTGGACTGAAGGACTTCAGTTAATGAAAGAGGGTGCGAAATATGAATTCTACATCCCTGCAGATCTTGCTTACGGTCAGCGCGGTTCTGGGCCTAAAATCGGTCCTGGTGAGACTTTGATCTTTACTGTTGAGCTTCTTGACGTAATCAAACAATAAGTAGATTTTGACATATCTTGTAATTGCCGTAGTCTCGGGAGCCCTTATTTTAGGAGCGATTTGGGGTATTTACGGAAATTTACAAAAGAAAACAGAGGGCTTTCTCGTTGCTTTAGCAGGAGGAGCCCTTATTGTTTCTACCGTATTAGAGTTGATCAATCCGGCTGTAGAAAAGGCTAATGTATTGATCGCGCTAAGTATTGTTTTACTGGGAGCAGGGGTATTTACAGGCCTTGATTATCTGGTAAAGCAAAAATGGGGATCAGACAGCGGTGGCGGTTTACTTGTCGCGATTACGCTTGACGGTATTCCCGAAAATTTAGCTTTAGGCGTGGCGCTCATAGGTGCTGATGCTTTGACAGTGGCCGCACTTTCCGGGTCTATTTTTCTATCTAATCTTCCTGAAGCCGCCGGTGGCGCAAAAGAAATGACCGAAAACGGCGCATCAAAAAAGAAGATTCTTCTGCTTTGGGCAGCCACCGCTTTAATACTCTCTTTAGCGGCTTTAATAGGAAATTGGGCACTTGCAGATGTTTCTGAAGAACTCCTTGCTTACATTCGCTGTTTTGCCGGTGGGGCCGTGGTAGCTTCGCTTGCGATTGAAGTGTTTCCTAAAGCGTATAAGCAAGATTCATACTGGGCCGGTATCGCTACCGCGATTGGGTTGGTGTTGGCATTTTATCTCAATAGTTTGGGATAAATGAATCAGTTGAATAAAACACCTAGTAAACTGCGCATTATTGAGTAGTTTAGTAGCATAACTAACGAATTTAAGTTCAATGAAAAAATTAGTGCTTGCAGGAGCTGCGGCAATTGCATTGGCAAGCTGTGGCGGAACTAAAAAATTAGCAGAAACTCCAGAGCCGCCTTTATTTCAATCGTTTCAAGATTCGGTGGCGTATTATATGGGGGTTTCTATTGCTGAAAATATCAAGAAAGACAAAGCCACCTATGAGAATTACTTTGACAAAAAAGTGTTTTTAACCGGTTTTCAAGAAGCCTTAAAAGACAGCGCGCAAATTTCTGAAAAGGAAGGGCGTCAGGTAATGACCAGATATTCCCGCGAGTTGCTGGAACTTCAAGAAAAGCTGAAGGAAGAGCGCATTGCCGTGCAAAAAGCTTTTTTAGAAGAAAATGCTTCAAAAAAAGGTATAATTACGACCGAAAGTGGTTTGCAGTATGAGATTATCACCGCAGGCACAGGCGCTTCACCAGAAGCTTCAGATCGTGTAGAAGTGCATTATGAAGGCACCTTAACTGACGGAACCGTTTTTGATAGTTCGTACGAGCGAGGTGAATCGATCACTTTTGGTGTTGGTCAAGTCATCGCAGGCTGGACGGAAGTCTTACAATTGATGAAAGAAGGCGCAAAATATCGTGCATACATTCCGGCAGATCTGGCGTATGGAGATCGGGATATTGGTGAAATTCCACCGGGATCGACTTTGATTTTTGATATCGAATTGATCAAAGTGAAATAACCAGAAAATTAAAAAAGCCGCGTTTAGCGGCTTTTTTAGTGGTAGTACCAAAAGTTATATTTCGGTTTCAAACGAATATCCCAAAGGTTTGCCCATAGTTAGCTTACAGCTTTGCTTAAGGAGCAGGATTGGGTACAGCGTTATGAATGGTTTCAATCTCTTCTAGAAGCTCTGGGGAAAGCTGAATATTCACACTGTCAATATTCTCTTTCAATTGTTCTAGGTTCGTTGCACCTATGATATTTGCGGTCATAAAAGGTCTATCGGTTACAAAGGCTAAGGCCATTTGGGTAAGCGACAAATCGTATTTTTTGGCAAGATCAAGATAGCGTTTGGTTGCTTCAACAGCTTGCTCATTAGAATACCTGCTGTATTGTGGAAACTTATTGATACGTGAAGCTTCGGTATCTTTTTGCTCAATATACTTTCCTGATAACGTTCCGAAACCTAAAGGTGAATAGGCCAGATAGCCCACTTCTTCGCGTTGCATTACTTCGGTAAGGCCAATTTCATCTTTTCGGTTTAATAAATTATAAGGATTTTGAACCGTGATCATTTTAGGAAGTCCTTTTCGGCTTTCTTCCATATAACGTGATAATCCATAAGCGGTCTCGTTGCTCACTCCTACGTGACGAATGAGTCCTTCACTTACAAAGTCTTGCAAATACCCTAAAACTTCAGCAAAGTTATCTTTCCATTCTTCATCAGGATTGTGCGCATAGCCTAGTTTACCAAAATAGTTAGTATTGCGCTCCGGCCAGTGCAATTGATACAAATCAAGATAATCTGTTTGCAGGCGCTTTAAGCTTTTATGAATCGCATCTTTAAATTCTTCTTTAGTATAGCCACCGGTACGAATGTGTTTTGACATAGCTGCCGGTCCCACAATCTTTGAAGCGATGATAAGATCATCACGTTTGCCTCTGTTTTTGAGCCAAGATCCAATTATACGCTCGGTGCTGCCATAGGTTTCCGCGCGTGACGGAACGCTGTATAATTCTGCAGTATCTATAAAATTGATGCCTTGATCTATTGCATAGTCAAGTTGTGCGTGACCTTCTGCTTCGGTGTTTTGCTCGCCCCAGGTCATAGAGCCCAGGCAAATTTTACTTACTTCGATGGAAGTTCCGGGGAGTTTTGTGTATCGCATAATTAAAAATTGATGTTGCGAAAGTATTGTAAAAATGCAAAAGCCCCACCCAATTGGTGAGGCTTAAGATTTTTATAACAGGAAGTGCTTAAATATCGTTGAGCAATTTGGTCACTTCATCTAGTTTTGGTGTGAGAATTACTTCGATTCTTCGGTTTTTTGCTTTTCCTTCTGCGGTACTGTTGGTCGCTACGGGAGCAAACTCGCCTCTCCCCGCTGCAGTAAGGTTTTTAGGGTCAATCTGCGCATTTTGGCGTAAGATCTCTACAATTGCTGTAGCCCGTTTAGTAGACAGATCCCAATTGTCTTTTAATGGTCCGTTTCCGCCGTAAGGCACATCATCAGTATGGCCTTCAATCAGGACCGCGATTTCCGGATTTTGAGCCAGTACGCTTCCCAACTGATTCACGGCTTGTTTTCCTTTAGCACCTACATTCCAGCTTCCGCTTTCAAAAAGGAGTTTATTTTCTAAAGAAACATACACTTTGCCATCACGCTGCTCAACGGTGAGACCGTTGCCTTCAAAATCCACTAGAGCTTTAGAAATCGCATCTTTTAACGCGCGCATTTTTGCATCTTTTGCAGCGATCATAGCCTCTAATTCTTCAACACGGCGAGAGCGTTCGGTGAGGTCACGTTGCAATTTTTCAAGACGGGTTTGTTCAGCAGCAAGATCAGCTTGCTTCTCATCTAACTGCGCGAGAAGCTCCCGGTTTTGTTTAGAATTTTCGGCTAGTGCCTTAGAACTATTGGCTTCAAGTGCGTCGTAAGACTCCTGAAGGTTTTTAAGGTTGGTTTGTGCAGCGGTGTATTTGCGCTGCAAATCATCACGCTCACTAGTGGCCTGAGCCAAGTCTTTTTCAAGCTGAGCCGCCTGATCTTCAAATTGTTTTCTCAGGCGTTCTTCTTGAGAAAGCTCTTGTTGTAACTCTTGATTTTCGGCTTTGAGACCGGCAAAACGAGATTCTAAGTCTTTATAGACTTTAGCCGAAACACACGAAGATAAGGTAGCTGCGGCGCCTGCAATGATGCAAAATTTTCTAAACATAAGGTTGAGTTGTTTTTTAATAATCAACGCCGGCTATGTAAAAATATTGGCACGGCTTTGACTAAAAAAGCAGCAATTTTAAGATTGATGATCAAGTTCTAAAAGGGCAGGGCAGTGGTCACTGTGCTTAGCTTCAGGCAAGATCACTGCGCGTTTTATTTTATCTTTTAAAGGCTCACTAACCATGTTATAATCAAGGCGCCAGCCCTTATTATTTGCGCGGGCATTTGCGCGATAACTCCACCAGCTGTATTGCTCAACATCGGGATTAAGATGTCTGAAGCTGTCTGTAAATCCGCTGTTGATAAAACCGCTAAGCCACTCACGTTCTACCGGGAGAAAACCGCTTACATTTTTGAGCCTAACAGGGTCGTGAATATCTATAGGTTCGTGACAGATGTTGTAATCGCCGCTCACAATAAGGTTAGGTCTGGTTTTGCGTAATTCTTCAGCATATTCCTGAAAATCTGCCATATATCTTAGTTTATGCTCCAGGCGGTCAATGTTGGTTCCGCTGGGTAAATACATACTCATAATGCTCAGATCACCAAAATCTGCTCTTATATTTCGGCCTTCGTGATCCATATAATCAATTCCGGTACCGTGCACGATATTGTCTGGTTCTTTCTTGCTTAAAATAGCAACGCCGCTATAGCCTTTTTTTTGAGCACTAAACCAATAATCGTGGTAACCGGTTTCTTTAAAAAGATCAATATCTAATTGTTCTTTATGGGCTTTGGTTTCTTGTAGTAAAAGCACATCTGGGTTGGCTGCTTTTAACCAATCAAGGAGCCCTTTGCGTATTGCAGCCCGAATTCCGTTTACGTTATAGGTGATTATTTTCATGCTAAAATTTTGGATTTTGGCGAAGTTAGGTATTTCGGTATAAAATGGGTGTTGGCGGTTGCAATACAATTCTATTGAGCATAGTAGGTTTTAGGCTTTTTCCCGTAGTTTTATAGCCGATGCGTCACCTTGTTTTGATATTGTGCTTTGGGATTGCTGCAACCGGTTTTGCGCAGGATTTTCAATTTAGTGACAGCAGGGTCAAACACCTGGCGGTGCGGGACACGATGCTGATAGATTCGGTAAGTATCAATCCGGTGGAATTTGGCGTCTATACACTTTCAGGAATTCAACTTGATAGTACTGCCTATGCTATTGATTATGGGCGGGCTCTTTTCAGCTTAAAAGCGCAAGCGCCTAAAGTAGATTCTTTAAAGTTTAAGTACCGGGTATTTCCTGATTTTTTGACCAAAACTTATTTTGAATATGATCCTGATCGCGTAGTTAACAGTTCGGGTAATCTGAATAAAGTCTACGCGCTAAAGGAAGAAGAAAATACAGCGGTTTTTACTCCTTTTGACGGCTTGACCACTTCCGGCAGTTTGGTGCGCGGCGTGACTGCCGGAAACAATCAAAACAGTACTTTAACCAGTGAGTTAGATCTACAGATCACGGGGAAATTGAGTGAAAAGGTATCGCTGCGCGCGTCATTGCAAGATGCTAATCTTCCGCAGCAAAATGGAGGTTACTCTCAACGGCTTGATGAATTTGACCAAATTTTTATCGAATTGTTCAGCGACGATTGGAACATTAGAGCTGGTGATATCAATCTCGAAAACAACACCTCTTATTTCGGAAGATTTACAAAAAAGGTTCAGGGGTTATCGCTTTACGGGCGCATCAATCACGAGTCTTCACAAACCGAAGCTTTTGCCACGGGAGCGCTCGTGCGTGGTGTTTTTACACAAAGTAGATTTACCGGTCAGGAAGGCAATCAAGGGCCTTACAAACTTACGGGTCCCAACGGCGAACTGTATGTACTCATCGTTAGCGGAAGCGAACGCGTTTTTGTCAATGGGGTTTTATTAGAACGCGGAGAAACTGCAGATTATGTGATAGATTATAATGCGGGAGAACTACGTTTTAATCCCACATTTCCCATTACCAGCGAGATGCGTATTTCGGTTGAATATCAGTATAGTGAGCAAAATTACACCCGAATTATCGCGTATGCCGGTGGTGGGCATCGCAGTGACGATGGCAAACTGCAGTTGAACGCGCACGTATATTCTGAGAATGATGCTAAAAACCAACCTTTGTTGCAAAACTTAAATCAAGAGCAAGTCGCTGTGTTGCAAGAAGCCGGCGATAACAAGGAATTGATGATTGCGCCCAGTGCCAATCTTGACTCGTATAATGAAAACAAGATTTTATATCGAAAGTTTTTTCAAGCCGGAAGAGCGGTTTATGAGTTTTCAAATAATCCTGTAGAGGAGTTATACAATGTGCGGTTTACAGAGGTTGGTGCTAATCAGGGAAATTATGTGTTGACCAACGCTTCGGCGATCAACAGGATTTATGAATATGTCGCTCCGATCAACGGTGTTGCACAAGGCAATTATGCGCCTGTATCGCGTTTATTTGCGCCTACGCAATTGCAAATGGCGGTGGTACAAGGGGCGTATAATCCTTCAGATAAGACGAGTGTCTCCTTTGAAGGCGCGGCAAGCAAAGAGGATCTCAATTTGTTTTCAGATTTGGATGATGGCGATAACAAGGGGTTTGCAGGTCGATTAAACCTGGCGCAGACGCTTTATGAGCAAAATCAAAGCAAGCAGCTTACGGCCTTCGGGACGCTTGATTATAATCAGAATACCTTTCAAAATGTAGAGCGTACGTACGCAATTGAGTTCAGTAGAGATTGGAATTTGCCGCTGCTTCCTCAAGGCGATCAAACCTTGATCACTTCAGGAATACAATATCAAGATACCGCAGTAGGGGTTGTGAATTACAGTTTTGAACACTTACAGTATAGTCAGAACTATTCGGGAAATCGAAATATGCTGAGCGGAGCGCTTCGGTTTAAAAAATTACGCACGCAATTTAATGCCAGCTATTTAAAGTCTGAAGCAGACACCGCAAACACCCGATTTTTTAGATTGAATGCCGCAACAATTTATGGATTCAAAAAAGCCTGGGTGGGAGCCAAAGTTCAAGCAGAAGACAATGTGAGCCGGCATCCGGTTTCTGGGGTTTATGACCCGTTGAGTCAAGGTTTTAAAGCATATCAAGGTTTTGTGGGTAAAGGAGATAGTACAGCAGTTTTTGTGGAATTGGGCTATCGCTATCGCGTGAATGATAGTTTAAGGGGCAACAGCTTGCAAGAGGTAAACCATAGCAACACGTATTATTTAAAATCCCAACTGATACAGAATGAAAACACGTCTTTAGGGCTATATGCCAATTACCGAAAACTACGCTATACAGACCAAAGTTATGAAGATGAGCAATCGCTAAACTCCCGGATTTTATATGATCAAAAGTTGTTTAAAAACCTGATACGGCTCAATACGGTTTTTGAAACCAGTAGCGGAACTTTGCCTCAGCAAGAATTTACCTATGTAAAAGTAGATGAGGGTTTGGGAACTTATACGTGGATAGATTACAACGCAGACGACGTTCAGCAACTTGAGGAGTTTGAGGTCGCGCAATTTCAAGATCAGGCAGACTTTGTGCGGGTTTTGTTACCCAATCAGGTTTTTGTGAAAACCCATCAAAATAAATTGAGCCAGGTCATCACGTTCAATTTGCAACAGTGGAGTGGTAAAAACGGATTCAAAAAATTTGCTTCTCACTTTTACAATCAAACCAGTTATTTAATTGACCGCAGGGTCTTGCGGGAAGGTGATACTTTTAACCTGAATCCTTTTAAAGAAGCAGATAATACGCTAGGATTGAACCTGAATTTTAGAAATACGTTTTTCTTTAACAGAGGGAAGCAAAAGTATACCTCAAGTTATACTTATTTAGCAAATTCAACGCGCAATTTGATTTCGTTAGGATTACAAACTAATGAATTGCGCAGTCATCAGGTCAGCTTTTTACACAAGATAAAATCCAGCTATCTGTTTAATTTTAATGCAGATTTAGGAATCAACAGCAGCACATCAGAGAATTTTGAACAGCGCAATTACAGTTTAGAAACCATGGCACTAAATCCAAAACTTTCTTATCTGTTTAATGACAATACCCGTTTAGAAGCTTTTTACACGCTTAATAGGAAAGAAAATACGTTAGGTGAATTGGAGCTTTTAAACCAGCAAAATTTTGGGATGGCTTTTGCGTATAGCAACGCCGAAAAAGTCTCCTTTAATATCGAAGCTAATTATATCAAGAACTCATTTAGCGGTAGTGCGTTTTCGCCAGTAGCTTACCAGATGCTCGAAGGCTTGCAGCCCGGATCTAATTTCACTTGGAATGTTTTAGCGCAGAAACGGCTGACCAAATTTTTAGATTTGAACCTGGCCTATTTCGGTAGAAACAGCGAGGATTCAAGAACGATTCACACGGGCACCGTGCAACTGCGTGCTATTTTTTAAACTTCAGTATAAAATTTAAAACCTTACTTAACGATGATCTTTTTTGATTGTCCGCCGGTTCTGTTACCAATACGTACGATATAAACCCCGCTTGAAGCGTAAGACATATCTAAATCATAAACATAGCTACCGTATTCATTTTCGATCCAGTTTTCGGCTAATTTTTGACCAAGAATAGAATAAACACTTACTGCCATTTTTTCGGTGGTTTCTTCGGTGCTTAAAGAGATCTGAAAATGATTTTGTTCCGGCTCAAGAATTACGAGTTCGCTCTCAGGAAAAATATTCTCTTCAACCGAAAGGCTATTAAAAATACGCACGCTATAATCATTGGTACGACCATACGCGAGTTCGCCACAGGGATCATTGAGATCCCCTTCTTCGTTGTTGTCTTTTCCGCGAATGCGCATTCTATATGTTCCCAACTCAACACCTTCAGGTAAGTCTATAGTAAAAACTGCATCAGTATCTGCTGTCTCAACCGTACCGCTAGAAACCAGTTCAGAAGTTTCAAAGCCACCATTATTATTAAAATCAATAAAGATTACGTAGCCAGAATTTTGATAGCCCATTTGAAGCACACCTGTATAAGGATCGTTCTGAATATCAAGATCAAAAACCGTGTCAAGATCAGCAGTAAAGCCGGTTTCGGAACATGCTGTGGTGACTGTGGTTCCTTCTAAATTTATCTGTGTAACACCATCGCCAAAACCACTACAATTAGAGTCGGGTTGACAATAATCGTTGGTAACCGTTACCGAAGCGATGTCGTTAGAAGTATCGCTATCGGTTTCTAAAGCGGTACCGGCGGTAATCTCATAGGTACCAATTGCCGAAAAATCCTCTGTGGTACTGAAAGTAAATGTTTCTGAAGTCTGTGCGGCGATGCTTCGATCAAAAGTTTCTGTGACCTGCTCGCCATCATTCAATTGATAATATACGGGGAAGTTGCTCTGAGCATCCTGCCCGTAATTAGTAACCGTAACCGAGATTGCGATCGCAGCGCCTAAACCTGAGTCAGATTCAGGAGTGTCTATAGAAGCCACACCAACATCATTTTGCCAAAGATTTTTTACCGTAATCGACAAGGTGTCGTTGCTGGTATCTTCATCATTTTCAAGGTTGGTAGACGCTTCAATGGTATAATCTGCACCAATGGTAGATAGATCTGCGGTTTGTGTAAAGGTGTAGCTTGCCGTTTCGTTAAAAGCAAGCGATCCTGTGTAGGTTTCTTCAACCGTTACGCCATTTACAGTGTAACTTACCGGAATACTGGTTTGCGTGGTACTCCCGGCGTTTCTAATGGTTATGCTTATGCTTTCGGTGGCAGAGAGTGCACCATCTTGTGGACTATCAATAGCAATAACCTGAACGTCATTGGCATTGTCTGGTGCCAGTTTAAAAACACTTACAATATCGGTGCGCTGCGGATTAAAATATTCTGAAATAAACCAGAAGGTTTCATCATCAGCCGGGTCAATCGTAAGGTGTGTATAATCTGCATAACGCTCTGAAGTGCTTACGTCAGTACTGCTCGCTAAAAACGCTTCAGGGACAGACATTTCACCTAATGGATCATTGGTATATCTTCCGGTAAAGTTTAAAGTAACCGGCAGGTCTGCACTTACAGTAGTATACCCCATCGCGATGCTGCCGGCCCCATCCATTGCCATACTTGCACCAAAGGCGTTGTTTCCGGAAGGAGAAACATAAGTGCCTTCCTGATAAATCGTCCACGGTTGGCCATCGCCTGTTTGCCGTAGTTCATACCAGCGAATCCCTGCTTGTTCTTCGCCAAGTGGCGCAACATTAACCACAAAATTAAAAATAGCCGAATTGTGATCGTCAAATTTTCTAAACTGTGCCTGATTCATCACGGTACCTTGCATCGCATCGATCTCTGCACCTGCAGGCTGAGGTAAGTTAGAAAAACTTCCGCCGTCAAAAACACCGTCAAAATCGCTTACGGTAAGAATTTCGGGTTGAGAAATGCTTGAATTTTCTGGTGTGTCCCAGTCGACGTCCACAGTCCATAATTTTAAGTGATCATCATCAACTCCAGACCAGCCGTCATCCTGAAAATATAAAACAGTAGCCCCGCCGGTGGTTGGAGCGTTAGCAGTACTGATATTAAAAAACTGCGGACTATAAAAGCCGGTTCGTTGCAGGGTAGGTAACGGAAATCCTAAAAAGCCCGCGTCGCTCAACCCTTGAAGCATTTTTTCACGCTCCATTACAAATACGGCATCCCCGGTCGCATCGCCACCCGAAATAGCAATATTTGAAGTAATATAATAGCCATCGTGCCACACAGAATATTTAGGATAATCAGGGAATGCACCGGTTTCAAAACCGGCGGTATAAACATACCAACCGTCATTTACAGGGTCAGAACCTTGACAAATTGCAATGTTTAAACCATTGTCAAAGTCGTTGTCTGCATCGCTTTCATCCTCATTTTCAAATTGGGTAATGATAAAGCGATCTGCGGGTGCGTCGTACAACACAATTGGATCACCAGCTTCATTTCCTTCAAAAAGAGTTCCCAGACTGGCGGCTTCGGTTAATGCGTTTCCGTTTTTGTCAAAAATTGCAAAACCTACATTCCACGCAGCTACATAATGGTTGGGACCGGCAGCGCCTGTAGGATCAGAAGGCGTGAAATTGGAAACATTAGCTTCAAATACGTTAATGGGTTCTAAAATGTAGGATTTAGAATCAGACTTGTTTTTGTGGTCTCGTTTCTTAATTAGTGGATCACCATCTTTTGGGAAGCCCTTTCCCGGAACCACTTGATTTGCGCGGCGTCGCTTCGGGTTAATTTCTTCTGGATTGTGGGATCTATCAGCGGCCTTGAACGTACCATTTTTAAGCTGTGAAGCAAGGCTTGGAACTTCGCGCACAAATCGCATTTTACCATAAAGTGTAGGCTTTTCTTTTTCCTGACCAAAAGCAGTAGTGCCTAAACTGCTAATAATAAATACAATAAAAAAAGCTAAAAGAGTAGTATGATGGAATTTCAAGGTGTAGCGTTGTTTCATTTTCAGTGTATTAGGTCTTTAAATGTACGAAAGTTTAGCCTATAAGGTTCAAAAAAAGCCCCTTGCGGAGCTTCTTTTTTTATCTATTAGAATTGAGACGTGATTATTGCGCCCAATGTTTAAAATCTATCTTTTCGTGTAAGATTGTAGCCAGTTCACTGATTTTTACACGCTTTTGTTCCATGGTGTCGCGATCGCGAATGGTTACGCTTTCATCTTCTAAAGTATCGTGATCTACAGTGATACAAAATGGCGTTCCGGCAGCATCCTGACGGCGATATCTGCGCCCTACAGCATCTTTTTCGTCATAGGTTACATTGAAGTCGTATTTTAAATCGTCGATGATTTTTTGAGCAACTTCAGGTAATCCATCCTTTTTAATTAGCGGAAGAATCGCAGCTTTCACAGGCGCTAAAATCGCAGGAAGTTTTAAAACGGTACGGGTAGAACCGTTTTCTAGTTCTTCTTCTTCTAAAGATTTTGAGAATACCGCTAGGAACATACGGTCAAGACCTATTGAAGTTTCCACCACATAAGGCACGTAGTTTTCATTCAATTCAGGATCAAAGAACTGAAGCTTTTTACCTGAGAATTCTTCATGTGCTTTAAGGTCAAAGTCGGTACGGCTGTGAATTCCTTCTAATTCTTTAAAGCCAAATGGAAAATCAAACTCGATATCTGCTGCTGCATTTGCATAATGCGCTAGCTTCTCGTGATCGTGAAAACGATAATTTTCTTCACCAAGCCCTAGCGATAAATGCCATTTTAGACGTGTTTCTTTCCAGTGCTCGTACCATTTTAGTTCGTCACCTGGACGTACAAAAAATTGCATTTCCATTTGTTCAAACTCACGCATTCTAAAAATAAACTGACGCGCTACGATCTCATTTCTAAAGGCTTTACCGGTTTGAGCAATACCAAATGGAATCTTCATTCTTCCGGTTTTTTGCACGTTCAGGAAGTTTACAAAAATTCCCTGAGCGGTTTCTGGTCTTAAATAGAGATCGGTCGCAGTTTCTGCGGAAGCACCCAATTTAGTCCCAAACATCAAATTGAATTGACGCACGTCTGTCCAGTTTTTTGAACCGGTATCTGGGTCTGCGATGCCTAACTCTTCGATCAAAGCTTTTACATCAGCAAGATCTTCTGCTTCAAGAGAACGCGCCATACGTTGTAAAACGGTTTCCTGCTCTTTGCGATAGCGTAAAACACGTGGGTTTGTGGTTACAAACTCCTGCTCGTCAAATTTGTCCCCGAAGCGTTTTTTAGCTTTTGCTATTTCTTTAAGCGCTTTTTGATTCAGCTTTTCAGCATAATCCTCGATCAATACATCGGCACGATAGCGCTTTTTAGAATCCTTATTGTCAATAAGTGGGTCATTAAATGCATCAACGTGCCCGGAAGCCTTCCACGTAGTGGGATGCATAAAGATCGAAGCATCGATACCCACGATATTCTCGTGCATTTGCACCATACTTTTCCACCAGTAATCACGTATATTTTTCTTGAGTTCGGCTCCGTTTTGACCGTAGTCGTAAACAGCGCTCAAGCCGTCATAAATCTCGCTACTCCCAAAGATGTAGCCGTATTCTTTTGCGTGTGATATTACCTTTTTAAAATGATCTTCCTGTTGTGCCATTTGGTATGTTGCTTTTGTATTTGATTTTGGTTGTTTGGCCGTTGCGAAACAAGGAGGTAAAAATAAAAAAACCGCAGCAATGCAGCGGTTTTTTATACGATGATTTTTAAAGCCGCCTTATTCGAGTTCTACGACGCTATTGCTGAGTAAGCGGTCATTTTCAAACAAATTAATACGGTATATTCCGGGGTCAAATTCTTCTGCCATCGGGTTGATCCAAACGCAACTTTGCAGTTCTTCGTTTTGATAATTAATCTGCTGGTACGCGCTGTAGATCAAAATATTCTCACCAAAAGCAAGCGAAACGTGCTCGCCCATCACATTATTTTTGGGGTTGATCACCTGAATGTAGAAATCGTGTATTCCGGGTGCGGCTAACACATTCTCGTTGATGGTATAACAAATTTCAATTTTATCAATGCGGCCCGCACGGTCGTTCGGCACCGTTTTACCACTGCGGCGCAAGATCACCCCGCTGGTTCTAAATTTGCTAACCGTGAGTTGAGCGCTTTTTGTGAGGTTTTCTTGTAGCGCTTCATTTTGCTGTTTTAGTGAATCCCGTTCTACAATGCTTTCATCAAAAGCAGCTTCGGCATTGGTTTTTTGAGTTACTAATAGGGCGTTTTCGAGCAGCAGGCTGTCGGCTTTTTTGCGCAACGCATCACGCTCGTCACGCAAGATGGCCAGCTCACGTCTGTAATTTTGAAGCGTACTTTGTGTACTGTTTGATTGCTCTAAACGATACAGTAAGTTTTGAATACGAGAGCGGGCTTCTTTCAATTCTGAAGTGAGCAATTTATTCGTCTCAATTTCAGAATTGTAATTGGTTAACAGGTCACTCAACTCTTCTTTGAGAAGTTCTTTTTCTTCAGACAGTGCCACTTTACTGGCGCTTAGCTCGTGGTAAAATTTGTAGGTGTAGCCACCCATCCCCAGGAGCAATAGAAAAAGTATACCGATAAGAATCTTTAAAGCATTGTTATTGCGAGTAGCACTCATGCAGCCTATTTTGATATCTTAGTGCGAAAGTTATAATAATTAATCAAAATGAGATGAAGTCTTTGCTGAAACTCTTCTTTCCTGATCAATGCAGCGCCTGTGACGAACTGCTGAGCGAGGGAGAAGCGTTTGTTTGTACTTCGTGCAGGCACACCCTGCCTGTGACTCATTTGCATACTACAACGCTCAACCCTATACAAAAATTATTATACGGTAGAACAACTATTCACCTTGAGGCAGCTTTGTTCTATTTTGATAAGAAAACACGGGTTCAGCAACTTATACATAATTTAAAATATCGCAGGCAAGAACAACTTAGCCCATTTATGGGAAACTGGTTGGGGAGTCAGCTTGCTGAAGCTCCTGCATTTGCGGCAATAGACTGCGTCATCCCGGTACCTTTACATAAATCTCGATTACGAGAACGCGGCTATAATCAGGTGGCGGGATTTGGCAAAGCGATTGCGCACTGCTTAAATAAGCCGTATCATGATTCTATTTTATACCGAACAAAAGCAACGCGTACACAGGTATTCTTAAACCGTGTTTTTAGAGGAACCGAAGTTTTAGACTCTTTTGCAGTTACCGAAACCGCAAGCCTTCAAGGGAAGCATATTTTGCTGGTAGATGATCTGATCACCACAGGAGGAACCATCGAAGGTTGTGCGCTCGCCTTGCAGCAAATATCAGACATTAAATTGAGCGTTGCCGTGATGGCAATAGCCCAGTGATTTCCTCGTTTTATAAGGCAGCTTCTTTTCTGATGATTATCAAAAAGCACTGCTGTCTCATCTTTAAAAATAATCGTTACTTTGCGCTGTTATGTCAAAAAAGGTTTTACAGCTCGTTTCTGTTTCTATTTTACTGCTTTTTGTAGTACAATGTGCTAAGCGTGGTACTCCTACAGGAGGGCCCAAAGATGAAACACCACCGGTTTTGGTGCGTGCCGATCCTCCCAATTACACCACAAATTTTGACCGAAAAGAGATCAGAATCTATTTTGACGAGTATATCAAACTTAAGGATATAAGTAAAAACCTTATCGTTTCTCCTCCGATGGATCCTAAAGCGCAGGTGAGTCCGCAGGGGAGTGCATCGCGCTACATTGATATTCAGATCACAGATACGCTAACTCCAAATACCACTTATCAATTTAATTTTGGAGAAAGTGTTACAGACAATAATGAGGGTAATGCGTTTCCGTTTTTTAAATATGTTTTTTCTACCGGAGATTATATAGATTCTCTTAATGTAACCGGGGTCATCAGAGATGCGCTATTGCAAAAACCAGATGAGTATGTGACTGTGATGCTTTATGAGGCAGACTCGACGTATTCTGATTCTATCGTTTATAAAGATGTGCCGCGCTACATTACTAACACTTTAGACAGCACCGTGGTTTTCGAACTTACCAATGTGAAAGAGGGGCGTTATAAGTTGGTTGCGATGAAAGACGATGCCAATAACTACACCTTTCAGCCAGATAAAGATAAAATCGCTTTTTATGATGGTTTTATTGAGGTGCCTACAGATAGCGTGTATGTTTTGCGCTTGTTTAACGAGCAATTAAAAAGTGAAACCGGAAGACCAAAACAAGCATCGGCACAGCGCATTGCGTTTCCGTTTACCGGAAATCCTGATAGTATAGATGTAAAATTGATCAGTGCTAAACCCGAAGGTTTTGAACGTTTAGTGACACTTAAAAAAGGTCAAGATTCGTTACAATATTGGTACAAGCCTCAGGTAGAAACAGATTCGTTGATTTTTGAAACCTACGGAAACAAGCAGTTGCTAGATACGATGTACATCAGAAAGCGTGGGTTAAAGCCAGATTCGCTTCAGATTCAATCGGTGTCCAGCAGTTTGATCTTAGAAGAGCCTTATCTGTTCAACACAACCATCCCTGTGGTGGCGGTCGACACTTCAAAAATAAAAATCAGCCGAAAGGATTCAACACTGGTTGAAGCGTTTCAGGTGAATTTATTCCCAGAGAAATTGCAGATGTCGCTCAAATTTGAAACGGAAGAAAATGAATCGTACAGTATTCAAATGCTTCCGGAAGCGCTTACCGATTTCTACGATTCTAAGAACGATACGCTCAATTTTAGTGCTTCAACAAAAGCTTACGGCGATTACGGTGAGTATGACCTAACGTTGCAAGGCGCCGCAGACGTACAGCACATTGTGCAATTAGTGAATGAAAAAGGTGATGTAAAACGTGAAATAATTGGAGCACCGGGCACCACAGTATTTCAGTTTAACCGCATTGAACCCGGAAAATACTATGCACGTGTGATCGTAGATCTCAACGAGAATGGTAAATACGATACCGGAAATTATTTGGAGCAAAAGCAACCGGAAGAAGTCTTATACTATCCAGATTTGCTGGATTTACGCTCGGGCTGGTATCCTAAAAATACTTTTATTCTAACTCAGGAATAAGCTGCACGTCACATTAAAATTTTGCTATTTCAATATGAATGCATCCTGATCGGCGAGAAAATTCAGTTGATTGCGGGTTTCTTCTAAATGGGCTTTGCTTAAGGTTGCATAAATAGTTTTTTCTTCCGCTTCCGCGAAAGCTAAAGTAGCGCCCAGACTGTCGTAAATTCCGCTATAGCCGTTGTATTCAAAATTGCCGCCATCAACGCCTACACGATTAACGCCTATGCAGTAACTCATATTTTCTATTGCCCGTGCTTTAAGCAAAGTATCCCAGGCAAAAACGCGTTTTTTAGGCCAATTGGCTACATAGAGCATCACGTCATAATTAGAGGTATTGCGCGCAAAAACAGGAAAACGCAAGTCATAGCATACTTGCAACAAAAATTTAAAGCCTTTATAGGTAGCGATTACTGGTTTTTCGCCGCGTTTGTAAACCTTGTGTTCACCCGCAAGGGTAAAGGTGTGGCGTTTATCATATGTAGTGCTGGTGCCGTCAGGAGTAATAAAATAAAAGCGGTTGTAATAGTTGTCGTGTTCTTGAATCATCAAGCTTCCGGCAAGTGCGGCTTGCTTAGCTTTTACAGTAGCTTTCATCCACGCAACTATATCGCCAGTATCAGCAATACCTTCAGGGTTCATACTAAAACCTGTTGCAAACATTTCGGGTAGAACAATGAGGTCTACACCATCTATCTCGCTTATTTTTTGATCAAAATACGCACGATTAGCTTCCGGGTCCTCCCAAGCGAGATCCGCTTGAATTGCTGCTATTTTTAAGGTGTCTTGCATAACTTAAAAGTACAAAAAAGCTGATGAGGTTAGGGAAAAAAATACCCGCTGCATTGCAGCGGGTATTGGAATCTTAAATATACTTATATATATCTTGGCTTATAGTACGCGTACTTGCGCAGCTACCATACCTTTTCTTCCTTCTTCTTCGATGTACTCAACTTGGTCACCTTCTTCTAACACTTCACCGTTAAGACCGGTTGCGTGTACAAAGATGTCCTTGCCTGTGTCATCGTTAGTAATGAATCCGTAACCTTTTGATTCATTGAAAAATTTAACTGTACCTTTCATTATAAAGTTGTAAAAAAATTAATATTGATACAAAGCTACGTGTTTAAACAACACAAAAGTTAACTTAAGGTAAATTTATTTTTACAAAAGTTATTGATTTTCAGAATTTTTGCGTGATTCTTTACTTTCATTGAAGTCTCTCATCTTCCTTATGTTATCTTCATCAAGCATATAATCTTTCACGTTGCGGTCTTTCCAACGGTGATATAAAAACATCGGCATCAAAATAAAGGCAACGGCCAAAATGGTTAGGCCTAAAAACCGATCACCCGTTAGGGTGTCTTCAGTAAAATATCTGAGATAAAAGCCGTAACCTAAGGTTAAACAAAGGATGCAAAAAAGTATGATTATCGCGTTGCGCATAGTACTTAGGGTTAATTTATTTTTTACTGAAATGATATTCAAGACTTACACCTATTCCTAAGCTGCTGTTCTTTTCAGGAATGGGGCGCTGCCCGGTTTGCGTAAATGAAAGTTGATCAAAATCCTGACGTAAGTCTAAAGTCGTATAAACCAAGTATGCCGAAATTAAAAAACGCTGATCAAAGTCAAGATAACCTTCAAGACCTAATGCAAAATCAAAGTAATCCTGTTGGTTCTTATAATTAACTGATTCTTGCAGTTGCAATCGTGTGGGGTTATTTTCAGTTTTAAAATACGAACTGCTATACTTGAAGTTTCCAAAGCTATATTCGGGCCAAAAGAATAGCCAAATGTCTTCAGGCTTTGTGAGCCTGATTTTAGTTCCTATGCTTACAAGATTACCTGTGTAATTGGTGCGTAGCTGTTCTTCTGTAGTTTCCGTAAAAACCGAAGCATCGTTTAGCGCCCCATTGTTATGCTTAAAAGCCAGTTTAGGAGCGATCCAAAAGTCTGAGAATAAACCAAACCCTAGCTGAATATCATAAAATCCATTTTCTTTAAAACTCTTGTTTCTAAAGCCGTTGAGTTTGGCAAAAACTGACGGACTGATATCTTGAGCGTATGCCGAAAAACAAAAAACGCAGCATATAATGATAACGTACTTTTGTTTGAACATGGCTTACTTTCTTGAAAAGCTCACCAACATACGTCTATACGCGGTAAGGAGTTTTGATTTTGAAATGAAGCCGTGGTATTTTCCGTCTTTGATCACGGGTAAATTCCACGCGCCACTGTCCTGAAACTTGCGCATCACTTCTTTTGCGGGATCAGATTCTAGGTAAATATATTCAGGAGCGGCGTGCATTAAGCTGCCCACTTTTGTCGTGTCATACAGCGACGCATCAAACATAATTTCTCTGATATCATCAAGCGTAATTACACCTACGAGTTCGTCTTCTTCGTTCACCACCGGAAATAAATTTCGGGTAGATTTAGCGACTGCACATTTTACCATTTCGCCTAAAGTCATATTCGGTTTAACCCGAATGAAATTAGACTCAATGATCTGATCAACATTGAGTAAAGTAAGCACCGCCTGATCTTTATCGTGTGTGATGAGTTCGCCTTTTACGGCAAGTTCCATCCCGTAAACCGAATGCGGCAAAAAGTATTTATTAATTCCGTAGGCGATGGCCGCAGTGATCATCAGCGGAATAAAAAGCCCGTAACCACCTGTAATCTCTGCAATAAGAAAAATCGCAGTAAGTGGTGCGTGAAGAACTCCCGCAAGTAAACCGGTCATTCCCACAAGGGTAAAGTTACTTTCTGAAATATGAACACCGTTAATGCCCAAGTTGTTGATGACTTTGGCAATGCAATTGCCCATCACGCTGCCCATAAAAAGAACAGGAGCAAAAATACCCCCTATTCCACCACCAGCGAAGGTGATTGCAGAAGCGATCACTTTAAAAAGCACCAGGCCTGCAAGCAGTGCGATTACCACCCAAATGTTTTCAAGATAATCACTAAAAAAAGTTTCGCCCAGAGCACTTATCGTGTTGCCCTCAAGCAGCTGGTTGATAATGTCAAAACCTTCACCATACAACGGTGGAATAAAAAACAAAAGTACACCTAGCGAAGCACCTGCGATAATAAGTCTGGTGGTAGCTGAGGTCCACCTGCTGTAGAATTTTTGAGTCGCAAAATAGGCTTTACTAAAATACACCGAAGTCAATCCTGCAACTACGCCAAGAACCATATAATATGGAAAATCTGCAATAGTAAAAGCATCCTTAAGCTCAAAAGGTAAAATAGTATCTGATCCAAAAAAGAAATAAGAGGTTAAGATCGCCGAAAGTGATGCCAAAAGTAACGGCATCAGCGATAACAAAGTAAGGTCTAGACTAAAGACTTCTACCGCAAATATGATCGCTGCAATGGGGGCTTTAAAAATGCAAGACATAGCACCCGCTGCCGCACAGCCTAACAGTAAGTTGCGGTGCGCTTGATCCATATGAAAGATGCGAGAGAGGTACGAACTAATTCCTGCGCCGGTAACCACTGTGGGGCTCTCTAATCCTACCGATCCTCCAAAACCTACGGTGATCGGTGCGGTGATCAACGAAGCGTAAACTTGATAATTACGTAATAAACCTTTTCGCTTTGCGATAGCGCGCAACGTCATGGGAACCCCGTGACTCAGCGGATTTCTAATGATAAATTTTACGATAAGTACTGTAAGAGCAAGACCTATAATCGGGAACAAAAAGTAAAACCCATACCTGTAATTCTCAACGAGTTTTCCTTCAAGAAGATTTTGAATTACGTGAGTAAAGTTCTTGATCAAAACAGCTCCCAGACCGGCAAGAAGCCCTGTGATCACACTTAAAAAATAGATAAATGTGGTCTTAGAAATATGCTTGTAGCGCCAGGCGTGAAAGCGATGTAAAAGAGGTTTTTTACCAGGCATTATCACTCGATTTATTGCCGCAAAAGTAAGGTGTATAAATCAAAATATAGTATAATTAGAAATTAATTATACAAAACAGAAAACCCCGCCGAAGAGGCAGGGTTTCAATATTTTAGCAAGTTTGCATTACTCGCAATACTCGTTAAAAGCATCTACAAGATTATCTGCAATAAGTTCTGCAGGACGCCCTTCAATATGATGACGCTCTAACATATGTACTAATTCACCATCTTTAAATAATGCCATAGAAGGTGAAGAAGGAGGAAACGGCACCATAAAATTACGTGCAAGCTCTGTTGCTTCGCGATCAACACCGGCAAAAACCGTGTATAAATTATCTGGAGTTTTTGCATTTTGTAAAGCCATACGCGCTCCCGGTCTGGCATTTGCTGCTGCACAACCACATACTGAATTTACCACAACAAGCGTGGTTCCTTCTTTTTTCATAGCTGCCTGTACATCGTCTGTTGTATGTAATTCTGTGAAACCTACAGAAGTAAGGTCTTCACGCATAGGTTTTACTAATTCTGCTGGATACATAAGTTCTTTTTTAATTTTGGTTTACAAAGATATAAAATAATAGTCGGGCATAAGTTGTAAACCCTACGTTGAGCATCTGCTTTTTTATTTGGGCGCATCTTTGCCTAGGGGCAAAGTCAGGCTTTCGGCCGTCGCTGTTTGCAATGTTGCTCATTGCAAACGAGCTCCACAAGGCCTCAATCCTTTGCGCATACTTTAAAAGGGCAAAGCAGATCTTGACCAAATACGTGACATACAATCCTATCACTGCGAGTAACAATTTGTCATATTTGCGACCTACCTGTAGCAAAGGCTTTATTTTTGCACGGGTTTATAAACACTGCCAAAAGGTATAAAACTCTGTCCCGATGATCATCGGGTTGGCTAGTAATTAAAAAGTAGGAGGGTTGATTGCAACAAGCAAATAAACCAAAACCGAATAAAAAAGATTAAATGATACGATGGATAGGGGCCATCATAGGCTTTGCTTACCGAGGATTTCTAGGTGCTGTTGCAGGCTATGTAATTGGGATGCTCATAGATAATTTATTTTTCAATAAAAGTGACGGTCAAGCTTCGGGCAGAAGTCGCTCGCCATTTAGTGGTGGGCAGCAGACGGTAACTCCGGGAGATTTTGAACTGAATTTACTTTCGCTTTGCTCTATAGTGATCAAAGCAGATGGGCAAGTGAGTCAGCGGGAGATGGATTATGTGCGCCAGTATTTTGTGCAAGCTTATGGTAAAGAGCGCGCCAATGCGACTTTCAGAACCTTTAATGAGGTGGTGAAGAAGCGTGAGGTAAATGCGCAGCGTATTTGTGCATATTTGGTACAGCGTACACGCAGAGAAGTTCGATTACAAATTGTTCACTTTTTATTTGGGATCGCCCAGGCAGACGGAAACGTTTCTACCGCAGAGGTGAATCAAATCTCAAGTATTGCGGGGTATTTAGGATTAAGCCGCAATGAGTTTGAAGGACTTAAAGCGATGTTCTTTAAAAATTCTGATAGTGCCTATAAAATTTTGGAAATAGACAAATCGGCTACAGATGCCGAAGTGAAAAAGGCCTATCGCGATATGGCAAAAAAATACCATCCAGATAAGCTACAGCATATGGATGAAGCCTATCGCGCCGGAGCAGAAGAAAAATTTAGAAATGTACAGGATGCGTATGAAACCATTCAAAAAGAACGCGGGATGTAGCATTTGCTAGAAGTTAATCCGTACAACTAAAAAGCCCTTTAATTTCAATAATTAAAGGGCTTTTTAGTTGTATGTATAGTGTTTTGATTTTCAGATTTTTAAGTGTTATTTTTAATGTGAAGATTTTTATGGTGTAACTTTTTTGAAGGCCATACTTTTTAAAGTTTCTATACGTTACACTGTTGTTAATTAACGCTTTAATGCCCCCTCTGATGAACAAGTACTACCTACTTGTCTTAGTTTTTTTATTTACATACCTAGGCGGTTATACGCAGCAGGTAAGTGTTGATAGTCCGCGACCTGCGCAGGATTTAGTGAACACTCTTGTAGGTGATGCTTGTGCTGAGATCAGCAATATTGCTATTTCTTCAACTCAAGCTGCAGGATTATTCTCAAATAATGGCGGTCCGTTTCCGTTGGCTAATGGTGTGGTTTTACGTACGGGTAATGCACGATTAAGTGGAGGGGCTTACACAGGAAATGAAGCTCAATTGAGCAGCGAACTCAACACCAACGGAGATGCCTATTTACAGAGCATCAACGACGCTACTGGTACAAGTGCACCTATTGAAGAAACGGCTTTTTTAGAATTTGATTTCGTACCGCTTTCTAGCGACTTTAGCTTTGATTTTATTTTTGCTTCTAATGAATATGGAGAATGGCAGTGTTCCTCACAGGATGTAGTGGCGTTTATCCTTACTGATCTTAGTACCGGAACTTCACAAAACTTGGCACTCACACCTTCGGGAGAAGAGGTTTCCGTGCGCAATATTCGGGATGATCAGAATAATGCGAGCTGTAATTCGGTCAATCCGGGGCTTTTTGATTCTTATGAGGTGACTAATGCACAATCTACCATCAATATGCGTGGCTATACCCAAGTGCTTACCGCTTTTAGTACATTAACGCCCGGTACTTCCTATAATATTCGCATTGTGATAGGAGACTCAAATGATACCAACTTTGATTCGGCGATTTTTTTGGCCGGCGGAAGTTTCAATACCAGTGTTGATCTAGGTCCTGATCTGGTTTTGTGCAGCGGAGATTCAACAACACTTTCTACAGGTTTAGACGCTACGGTTTATACGCATCAATGGTTTTTAAATGGAAGTGCAATTCCCGGCGAAACCGGAAGTACGTTAACCGTTTCCAATAATGGTACGTACCGCGCAGAGGTTTCTAATAATGGCTGCGTGATCGCTGACGAAGTTGCGGTAAGTCCGCTTTCAATTACTGCTCCCGAAGATCTAATCGCTTGTTACAATAATGGAAATCCTTCAAGTTTCAATTTGACCCAAAACGATGCGAGTGCTTTGGGGCTGAGTAATGCCCAATTTGAGGTGGTGTATTATGCCAGCACAACTGCTTTAAGCACAAATCAGCCTATTCCAGATTCTGAATTGAACGCGTATCAGAGTACCGGTCAACGCATATTTATTCGTTTACGTAATTTAAATACAGGTAATTTTTGCGGAGGCAGCTATTCTTTTTTGCTTGAGCAACGCCCTGAAATTCGAGTTACTACTCCCAACCCTTTACAAGCCTGTGCACGCCCAGGAAATGACGTAGCAGTCGATTTAACACAGCTTAATAACGAAATCTTAAATGGTCAAAATCCGGCACTTTTCAATATTACCTATTATGAAAATCAAGCTGATGCAGATGCAATGAGCAACGAAGTCTTTTCACCTTATGTGATTTCCGAAGGCACAACAACGCAAAACTTTGTGGCAAGGATTTCATTTGCAGACGAAGATGCCTGCTACGAGACGGTAGAGGTTACGGTTGAAGTCAATGATTTACCACCGGTAGATCAATTGGCAGATGTGATCACGTGTAATGCATATGAACTGGAGCCTTTGACAAACGGAAATTACTTCTCAGGCTCCAACGGAAGAGGCACTCCGTATAATGCAGGAGACATTATTACAGAAGATATGGTCTTATTCATTTATAACGGTCCGGATGCTAACGGCTGTAGTAATGAGACCTCTTTCAGTATTACTTTTGTATCTGAATACGACTTGTCAGACCGGGAGTCTTGTGGTGCTTTTATCATTCCTTCAACCTTAGCCGGTGGGTTTTATACGGCAGCAGGTGGACCCGGCGGGGGTGGAACACGCTTAAACCCGGGAGATGCGCTTACCACTTCACAAACCATTTATTTTTATTTTGAAGAAAATGGTGCGGTATGTCGTGATGAGGCTTTTAATATTACGGTTTTTCCGCTTCCTCCTGTTGACGAGCCGGCAGATGTAGTAGCTTGTAATAACTATACCTTACCCGCATTAACCAATGGGAGTTACAACACCGAGCCCGGTGGCACCGGTACTACTCTCAACGCAGGCGATGTGATCACTTCTACGCAAACCATCTATATCTTTAACGACGATACCAGGTGCACCAATTCTCACGAATGGCGTGTTTTTATCGTTCCTGAATTTGACAATCTGGATGCCTGTGGTTCTTATACCGTTCCCGAAGTAGAGGAGGGTGCGTTTTATACCGCGGCTGCGGGCGGAGGAAGTGTCATCCCAGAAGGGACGGTGTTTACCACCTCTCAACGTATCTATTATTATGTGAATACAACTACAGGATCTAACTGTACCACAAATGCATTTTTTGATGTCAACGTGATCGCGATTCCGCCGGTAGATACGCTGCCAGATCAATTGTTGTGTGAGGGCGAAACATACACCTTACCTTCATTAACCGATGGTGAATATTTTACTGAAACCGAACGCGGCGGCACGCAGCTTTTCGCCGGAGATGTGATCGACGAATCGCAAATTATTTTTATCAATAATGAAGTAAGCGGTTGCCAGAATCAAACTCAATTTGAAGTAGAAATACGACCATTACTTCCTGTAGATAATTTGACCTTCGTGTACAGTTGTGAACCGTATGTACTTCCTGAATTGGAAAATGGACAATATTTTACGCAGCCTATGGGAGCGGGAGATCAGCTTTTTGCGGGAGAGGTCATCACTGCTACTCGTACAATTTATGTATATAATGCGTATGATGATTTTACTTCTTGTTATAGCGAGAACACGTTTACGATAAATATTCTTGGGGTGGAAGTTGAAGAATTTAACGACACGGCGCAATGCGACAGCTACACGTTACCGGCACTGGCTGTAGGTGATTATTTTACTGAATCTGGCGGACAGGGAACCCAACTGAACCCCGGAGATGTATTGACCACAACTCAGGAAGTTTTTGTTTATGCGCGTAATGGAACCCGCTTTTTCTGTGAAGATGAAAGCAGTTTTACTGTCACTATTTCACAAACTCCGGTTTTGGTTCCGGAGCCCGATGTGGAGCAATGTGGCAGCTACATGCTTCCAACCTTATCTCAAGCTACTTTTACACAAGGCTATTATTTGGGGCCAAATAAACAAGCTCCTATTGCTCCTGCTGATTACGAACTGATGCCGGGTACCTATACGATTTACAAGTATGCCGAAGCTACGGATAATGCAAACTGTTTTGCCGAAGATGTATTTGAAGTCACCGTTTATCCGCTTTTAAATTTTTCTGTGGAAGGAGGAACACTATGCCGCAATGCTACTACCGGAGCAGTCGAAAATCCTGTACTTCTCGATTCTAGTCTTGATGCTTCAGAGTTTTTGGTGAGTTGGTTTTTAGATGGGCAGTTAGCAGGGCAGGGCAGCACGTATACAGCTGTCGAAGCTGGTGTTTACAGCGTTTCTACCCAAAAATTGAATCCTGAAGTAGGAGCAGCTTGTAATTATAATCCCACTACAGTTGAGGTTTTTGAGTCGGCTGAACCTGTTTTTGATGTTGAAGTTTCTCAACCTTTTGAAAATGTCTCTGAAATTGCTATTACGGTAACGGCCGGCTTTGGAGAATATGAATATCGTTTGGACGACCAAGCATTTCAAAACACACCACGCTTTATAAATGTTTCTCCGGGCACGCATCTCATCACCGTACGCGGAGTTAACGGGACTTGCGGTGCTGCTTCGGTAGAGGTTCAAGTGATTGATTTTCCAAAGTATTTTACGCCCAATAATGATGGTTATCACGACACCTGGAACATTACTTCGCTTGAAGATTTCCCTGAAGCGCAGATCTTTATTTTTGATCGCTTCGGAAAATTATTAAAAAGCTTATCGCCTCAAGGTCCCGGCTGGGACGGAACGTATCGCAATCAGAATATGCCGTCTGACGATTACTGGTTCAGAGTAGAATATACATTTGAAGATACTCCGGCAGTATTCAAATCGCATTTTACACTTAAGAGATAGAAAGACTTGATTTGAGAGCTTTCGACCCTATGCATTTTCATAGACCTATCGTAAACCGAATTTTATCAGTAAGTTAGAAGGGTTAAAGATTAACCAAATCCAGAATGCCTTTCTTATGAAAAATACAATTTTAGCGCTGCTTTTGTTAGTAGTTGTCAATGCCATTGCCCAAACCGCAGAAGAACGCGAGATCATCAATGTTTTAGAGAAAGAATCAGCTACTTGGCGTGCAGGCGATGTAGAAGGTCACGCAAGCTGCTGGGCGGTCAAACCCTATAGTCGAATTTTGATCTCCACGGGAGATGGGGAGGTGATTGATCTTGATCCTCAATTGATGATCAACCCACCCAAAGGTATGATGGGTAATGGAGGAACTTCGGTGAATTCAAATTATAAATTTCATATCAATGGGGATGAGGCCTGGGTGAGTCACGATGAGCAATCAACTGCAGCAGACGGTAGTGTGAGTAAAACCATTGAAATACGAATGCTCGAAAAAATCAATGGCAGTTGGAAGCTTACCGGGCAGTCTATTCACGTAAAAAAGGATAGAACTAATTTGACGGCTATTGATTCTATCAGGCTGAGTGATCCCTATATTTTAGCAGATGAAGCGACCCAAACCTATTATATGACCGGCACCGGCGGTAAAATGTGGAAAAGCAAAGATTTGGCATATTGGGAAGGTCCGTTTGATGTTGTAGAAACCGATCCAAATTCGTGGATGGGACCTAAACCTATGATCTGGGCGGCAGAATTACATCAATACAAAGACAAATATTATGATTTTGCGACTTTCACCAACAGGGCGGTAAAGATCGATACCGTTGACGGAAATATCATCGAGCGACGTGCAAGTCATATTTTGGTTAGCGACACTCCAGACGGACCGTACAAACCTATGGAAGAAGACATTTATTTACCCGCAGATATGCCAACCTTAGATGGAACCTTTTGGGTAGATGAAGACGGTAAACCGTATATGGTGTATTGTTACGAATGGTTGCAAAACGGCAACGGAACCATAGAGAAAATTGAACTGAAACCTGATCTAAGCGGTTCGATGGGAAAGGCCGAATTGTTATTTAGAGCGAGTGATTCTCCCTGGTCTCGCGAAAAAGATAAAGATGGAAATGACAAACCCAATAAAGTTACTGATGGTCCATTCCTATTTAAAACCGAAACCGGAAAGCTAGGAATGCTTTGGACCAGCTGGATCTATGACGAGTATGTGCAAGGCGTTGCCTATTCTGAAAGTGGCACGTTAAACGGACCCTGGATTCAAGAAGAAAAACCGATCACGCCACGCAATTATGGTCACGGTATGTTATTTAAAACTTTTGATGGTAAAACACTTATGGCAGCGCACAGTCACGCGGTGGTAAATGGTAACTATCACAGAGTTCCGCATTTGTTTGAGGTAGATCTTTCAGGAGATAAACTCAGAGTTGTTGCGCCGTATACGCCTTAAATAGTAAAAGGATGTTGAATTGATCAACACCCTTTTCTAATGATTATTTGTTTGGTATTACAAATTCATTCCGCCTGAAACTTCTATGCGTTGGCCGTTGACCCAGCGTGCTTCCGGCGAACATAAAAAGGCAATAACACCGCCAATATCTTCCGGTAATCCTGCACGACCTAAGGCTGTCATTTGAGCGACCATTTCGTTGGTTTTGGCATCATCACGTACGTGTCCGTTTCCAAAATCGGTTTCAATAGCGCCCGGTGCGACCACGTTTGCCGTGATTTTTCGGTCACCCAATTCTTTTGCGAGATAACGCGTGAGTACTTCAATTGCACCTTTCATAGAAGCATAGGTTGAAGATCCCGGTAAACTGAAACGCGCCAATCCTGAAGAAATATTAATGATTCTTCCGCCGTCATTCATATACGGTAATGCTTTTTGCGTTAGAAAGAAAACACCTTTGTGATGTATGTTCACCATCTCATCAAATTGTTCTTCGGTGGTTTGCATTATTGGGGCATACAGCGCAGTTCCTGCATTATTGATCAAAAAATCAAAATTGGGATGGCTTTTCTGCTCTTTTAAATGATTGGTAATTTGTGCGATAAAACCATCAAAAGACTTAACGTTGGCAGTATCTAACTGAAATGCCGCAGCTTTTTGACCTAAGGCTTCGATTGCAGTCACCACCTCTTGTGCTTTATCTGCGTTACTGTGGTAAGTGATCAGAACATCAACACCGGTTTTTGCAAGGCTAAGCGCCATATCTTTGCCTAAGCCACGGCTTCCGCCGGTTATCAAAGCGATTTTGTTTTTAGTTTCCATAGTTGTAGTATTTAATTATACTGCAAAGTTGCAGGAAACTAAAGGCTATTGCGTTGCAAGCATCAAAGCATAGTTTGTAAAATTCAAAGTAATCTAGGTTCTAAAGTTGAGCGGAGATAATTGAGTTTGCTTTTTAAAGAAGTTAGAAAAATGAGCTACCTCTTCGAAACCAAGGCTAAATGCGATCTCAGACACCGTCCAGTCGGTTTGTTTTAGTAGAATTTTAGACTCTTGAATAATGCGTTTTTTGATAATATCTGTTGTGGTGCTGCCTAAGCTTTCTTTAAGTACTTTGTTGAGGTGATTCACGTGAATCGCAAGCCGATCTGCGTAGTCTTTAGCCGATCGTAATTGCAAGCGTTGCTGAGGTGATTCAATGGGAAATTGACGTTCAAGAAGCTCAATGAATAAAGAAATGATGCGCTTAGCGGCATTCTGATTGTTACTCACCTGATGCGCCGGACGCAGCTTTTGCCCGTAATGAATCAATTCGAGTAAATACGTGCGCAGCAAGTCGTATTTAAACTCATAATCAGAAGCGATTTCGGTTTTCATTTTACTGAAAATAGGCGCAATAGCCTCAGCTTGTTCATCTGAAATCTCAAATACGGGAAGACTTCCGGGCTGAAAAATAGGAAGTTTTTCAAGATCGATACCGCTTTTACTTTGCGTTAAAAACGCATCGGTAAAAACACAAAAAGAACCGTTTTGATCTTCATCTAAGGGAACCCAATGATAGGGTACATTAGGTGTTGCAAAAAGTAATGCGTTTGATTTTACCTCGATCACCTTGTCAGCATATTCTGCTCTGTTTTTACCGCGTATCAAGCTGATTTTGTAGTAGGCTCTGCGGTTATACGGCATTTCGTTTTTTTCTTTTACCGCCCTGATCGTTTCAGAAATATCAAAGACATTAAAATGCCCGATCTCTTTGTTGATGCCCGGAGGCAACAGCGTTTCTATTTCTTTGCCGGTAAAAATGGTGGCTTCCTTATAAAATGCTTCCAGACTGGTGTGCTGCATGATTCGAAATTACCTAATTGTAAAATTCAAAGGTAAGAAGATCTAGGTAAGTTTGAGCTAAAGATTACTTTAACCCTAAAAATGACTTGATGAATTCCTTTTTTGGCATACTTAAAATGATGCTCAAATCATCTTTCAGGCTGCTTTCTCCGTCCAGAAATCTAAAAATTGCATCCACCTTTTTTTTCTTGAACATTCGGGTAAACAACTGCGCTCCCATTTGATTTTTTCGGTAAAGCACATCCAGAAAAATTGCATCGTACCAGCGGTAACGATCCTTGATGCTAAACTTAGAAAGATCATTTTCCGCTTTCAAAAAAGCAATAAGTTGTTCTGTACGTTTTAGGGTGTAGGTAAAAGTATAACCGGTGCTTCCGCGGGTCCAGCCGCCTGCAGTACCTATGTGAAGTATGTTTTTTGAGTTGAATTGTTCAAAAGGAAAAGCCGTCATAGGAATGCTGCCCTGTTCTTTAGAATGAATGGTATACTCGGTAACACCTAATTCTTCAAGATATTCTTGAATTGCGACTTCATATTCTGCTTTTGGAAGCAGTTTTTCTGAAAAAAGTGTGTACTCTACCAGCGCCTTATTTTTCGCCGTAGGCAACACATACATAAAACGTGTATTGCCGCGCTGCGGAATATCAAAATCCATAAATGTGGCAATCTCGGGTTCAAAAACTGACGATGGAGTTTCAACTTCCCACCCTATAAAATGCTGTTGTAAAACAGGAAATTGCGTTTGCTTTTCAAGACGCTCCGGAGGAAGAATGCTAGTAAAGAGCTTTTCAGCGGAATATATGTTGTTTTTTGTCTGAACTTCAACCGAAACACTATGTTCACGATGACTCAGGTACGTTTCGGTTCTAAATTGGAAATTTTTCGAAGCCTGAAGTTGTTCAAAAATTTGGTTGTAAAAATCGAGTCCTTCAATTTTACTGTAGGTGTACTTTTTTAGTGGAATTTTGGCATCAAATCCTGTGCTTTTAAACCGAAGGGTTTTCCATTTTTTGCTAATCACCGCATCCCATTCGGCGGTATGTTGACTCCAGAAACACCAAGTTCGATCATTGATTTTTTTGTCAGACTTATCAAGAATCAAAACCGATTTATCTTTAAAAAAAGCATCTTGACTCATGCGATAGGCAAGCATCAACCCCGAAAGTCCGGCGCCGAGAATAATGTAGTCAAAGTGATTTGTGGCATCTTGCATCTGAGTTTAAAACTAGGATTAAAAATGCGTCCCGGCAACGGTCTATTGGTTTAAATACTTTAAAAGTTCTGACGAAGTGTAATATTCAAAGATCCTGCGTTTTACATTGAATTGTTCGTCAAAAATCAAAGTTACCGGTAGCGAAAATTCCCAATCTTCTCGCGATCCCAAAAGTGCAGCCAGTTGATGCACTGCATTGCGCTGCGTTTTAGCCAGTGGATTGGTAAACACCTTTCCATCAAAGGTGATGGCGTCTGTGGTTTCAGCGTTCATTCTGACTGCATAGAAATCTCGGTTAACTTTGGCGATGACTTCAGGTTTAGTAAAGACCACCCGGTCAATTTTTTTGCAATACGCACACCAATCGGCGTGAAAAAACACCAAAGTCTTCTTGGGGTTTTCTGTCAGCGCATCCTCAAGTTCTTCCCAACTTAACCAGTTGATTTGCTGATCACTCTTTTGAGCAATAAGGCTTCCGCAGGAAAGAAATAGAAAAAATATTAATTGTTTCATAAACAAATTTTTGCCTGTCCTGCAAGGACTAGAAGTCGCCAAAGCGAATTCCGAAGAAAAATGTTTGCGGACGATTGGGACCATAAATATAATCTGAATCTCTAAGAGGCCCGCGATCAAAATCATCCTGATAGCTGTTAAACACATTTTGAACACCGGTACTCAACTCTATGTGAAAGGTGTCTTTGAGGTCAAAATGATATGTGACTTTTGGGGTCACATCAATAAATTGTGGCGTTTCTTCAAGGGCGATAAAGCCGCTGTCGCTCACCACGTGCGGAGCAATCATACTGCCCGTGTAACTTGCTGTAAGGTCCATTTTAAAGGCTTCACTAATCACCCAGTTGGCATTAAAAAAGCCGTAAAGATTAGGCGCACGTGTAAACTCAGAGATAATCACGTCGTTTTCTCCGAGTACGGTTCCGTCGCTTTCAAAGAGTACTTGATCTTCTTTGTAGATCGACTTTTGATAGGTGATTCCGGCTTGAAAATATAAGTCTTGACTGGGTGATACCGTAAGTTCTACGTTAGTCCCGGCAACATAAGCGCCACTACCATTGCGAGATTCTTCAAGGATAGCGCCGTTAGGTAATGAAGCACCTGTGCTTACCAGTGTAAACGGATTCTGCAAGGTTGTGTAAAACCCTTCAACAAGCAATGAAGTCTGAGTTTTGTTGAAATTTTTAGTGAGATTCAGCGAGGCAGTATAGGCATTAGAAAATTCGCTTTCCAGGTCATCGCTCAAAATAGCAAAGCGCTGTTCGCCACCTACTGAGCTGATGTGTAAATCTTCATTGAACGCTTGCGGCGCTCTAAAACCTCGAGCATAACCTCCTCTAAATTGCAACTCGTCTGTAATGTCATAAAGCAGCGTAATACGCGGACTCAAAACGGTTTCTGAGACTTCTGAAGTACGCTCAATATTCTGTATGGTGTAATATCCATCTACCGAAATATGATCAAGGCGTGCGCCTAAAAGGGTGGTAAAATCTTTTAAAGGTTTCCACTCATATTGACTGTAAAGCCCAAAACTATTTACTTGCTGATCTACAACGCGGTTGTATCCTAAGATCACATCTTCAGTATCATTCAATTGATATTCAACACCGCTGGTTAAAACATCTTTATTTTTAAAGGTATGACTGAATTTTGCTCCAGAAACCAGCGCGAGATCTTTAGTGTTTCCAAAGGCGTTGTTGGCAGCGATAGAGTCTGCAGCCGTGCGCCCGCCACCTAAACCACCGTAATAGCTTTTGCGATCAGTATGTTGCACAGAAGCGTACACCGAAAGATTATTTGTGCGTTCGTCATTGTACAACTCATAATCTGCTCCGGTAAATATCGTGTTGTGGTCTAATTCTTCGGTAATGTCTGTAAACTGGGGCGCTAGCTCAATACGGTCTCCGCCGCGGCGGTATTCTTTTATAGCCGTAAAATCTAAACCAATCCTGCTGTTATCATTAGGTCTGTAAAAAGCTTTAGACCCAAAAGAATGATTGGTGAGTTTGGTGATTTCGCTAAAACCATCTCCATTCGCATCAAATGCATCACGATCGCGGTACATTCCGTAAAGGGTAACTCCTGTAGATAGATCTTCGCTCACGATCGACGTGTTCATGTTCAATGTACGATCTGCTGTTTTACCATCTATTAGACCCAGATTGCTGCTTACTTCCCAGCTGTTGTTTACCGGTTCTTTGGTTATGACATTTACAGTTCCTGCAATTGCGTTAGACCCAAAAAGCGCCGAACCACCACTACGCACAACTTCTACCCGGTCAATGATGCTCACCGGAATTTGCTCTAGACCATACACGCCGTTGAGCGCACTAAAAACAGGTCTGCTGTTGACCAAAATTTGTGTGTATTGGCCTTCAAGTCCGTTGAGGCGCACTTGCGTAAAACCACAATTCTGACAGTTGGTTTCCACACGCACTCCGGGCTGGTAATTAAGACCATCAGCGAGCGAAATAGATTGTGTTGCTTTGAACAATTTTGGGCTAAGCACTTTTACAATCACAGGAGCCTCCTTTTTACTGATGCGATTACGGGTGGCGCTCACCACAACTTCTTCCAGACCTAGGAGATCTTCTTGAAGTTCAATAGCCAGCGGTTTATTTTGAAAATTTTCAGGTTGAATCGCTTTACGCTGGGTTTTAAAACCAACAGCTTTAAAAACTAAAGTAGCTTCTTCAAGAGACAAAGTGATTTCAAAAGATCCGTTCTCATCAGCGGCAACACCATTTGTGGTGCCTTCTACTATGATATTAGCAAACGGAACCGGAGCAGTACCATCTGTGATTACACCGGTTATTGTGGTTTGCTCTTGTGCTAAAACCAATTGTGTGATGAACAGAAAAGCTATTTTAAGGTAGTTAGTGAAAGACATTTACAGTTTTTAAAAATTAAAGTTTAGGCAAACCTAAAAAATATATTTGATATATTTTGCGTATTATTGCGGTATATTTAAAAATGAATATGACTTTTTCTGAAGAAAATTATTTAAAATCTATTTATGCCTTACAAAAAGAGCATCCTAAAGGTGTAAGTACCAATGTTTTATCTAAGTATCTGGATACCAAGCCTGCTTCGGCTACAGAAATGATTAAAAAGCTTGATGAGAAGGGATTGGTGCATTATCAACCTTATCAAGGTGTGATTTTAAAAGATTCGGGAGCAGTTTCCGCATTGAAAATTATACGTAAACACCGCTTATGGGAAACTTTCTTGGCCAATAAGCTTGATTTTAGTTGGGATGAAATTCACGACGTTGCCGAACAGTTAGAGCATATAAAATCTGATAAGCTTATACGCGAATTAGATAAGTTTTTAGGGTATCCTAAGCACGACCCGCACGGTGATCCCATTCCTGATGAAGAAGGAAATGTCGTAAAAATGGAAAAAAAGCGGGTTTCACAACTAAATCCAGGCGATATCGGGACGTGTATTGGTGTGAACGATACCTCGTCTTCGTTTCTTCAATTTTTAGATCAGCAAAACATACGTTTGGGAAGTGTGATTCATATTCTTAGTGTGCAGGAATTTGATAAAAGTATGACGGTGCGCATCGACGATCGCGAACTTCTACTTTCTCAAATCGCGACAGAGCACATTTATGTACGTGTATAATTTAATCCGTTTAAAAAGTTAGCATTTTAATATTATGAATGAAATCATCAATTATTTTGAAACCTTGAGTCCGGTTACCGGAGCCTTTTACGCAACCCTTTTTACCTGGGGCGTGACTGCATTGGGAGCAGCTTTAGTGTTCTTTTTTAAAGGAATGAACCGCGCGTTGTTTGATGCTATGCTGGGTTTTGCCGGCGGAGTGATGGTAGCAGCCAGCTTTTGGAGCTTGCTCGCCCCGGGAATTGAAATGAGCCCGGGAGAAGGTTTTGTTAAGGTGATTCCTGCTGCGGTTGGTTTTGCTCTGGGTGCAGCTTTTTTGTTTGGTCTTGATAAGGTGTTGCCGCATTTGCACGTTAACTTTAAGGAAGAAGATAAAGAGGGAATCAGAAGTCCTTGGCACAAATCGGTATTGCTTACGCTGGCGATCACGCTGCATAATATCCCCGAAGGTTTAGCCGTAGGCGTTTTGTTTGGTGGAGTAGCAGCCGGTTTTGATGGGGCTACCATTGGAGGTGCGGTAGCACTTGCAATAGGTATAGGATTACAAAATTTTCCGGAAGGTTTTGCGGTGGCGATGCCCTTGCGTCGACAAGGTTTTAGCCGTTGGAAAAGTTTTAATTACGGGCAACTTTCGGCTATTGTTGAACCTATTGCGGCGGTGGTTGGCGCCTATGCGGTGATGACTTTTCAGCCTATATTGCCTTATGCTTTAGCGTTTGCAGCAGGGGCAATGATCTTTGTAGTGGTAGAAGAGGTCGTGCCGGAAACTCAACAAGGCAATCATACTGATATTGCCACAATGGGCTTTATTGGCGGTTTTATCTTGATGATGACTCTTGACGTAGGTTTAGGCTAATTTGCAACAGCAGTCTGTTTCTGAAGTCTTTAAGAAACAGATACACTACATTATGATGCGATTTCTCGTTGTTTTATTTCTATTGGTTTTCAATTGTAGACTGAGCGCTCAAGCGCAGCAAGGTCAAATCGTCATTGGTGAGGCAGTACACGAACCACAGCTCGTGGTTCAAGTTCCTTTTGGGGAACGGGTTGCGTTTGGTGATGTTGAAATAGAACTTACCCGAGTGATCGACTCGCGTTGTCCACAAAACACAACCTGCGTTTGGGCAGGCATTGTAGAAATAGAGGCTTTAGTCTTCAAAAATGGAAAACCCATTGAAAGCCGAAAAATCAATTTAAACAGTCCGGCTAAAACACTCTTTAATTCTTCAGCACAAGAATTGATGGGGCAGTCTGTTTTACCTTATCCTGATGCTTCTCAACCAAAAATCAAACAAGAAGATTATGTACTGAATGTAGTTTGGAGTCAGTTTTAAAGTTTGGAGACGCCAATATTAAAGAATGCTGCAGTGCGTGTTGAAGCGGATGCGCCTTTTAAGATATATCCAATATTTATAAGATCATCAGTCTGTAGTATTAAAAGAATATTTCCACTAGTACCCCAATAATCTGATCCCGGTAAGTTTACTTCACCGTTTGTTATAATTGACGAAGTTGTGTTGTTTAAGGAAACCTCAAGACGATAGGTTAAACTTCCTAGGGGGAGATTAGTCGTTGAAAATCCCGCGGAAATCAAATACGTTCCACTTCTTAAAATGCGTATTTCTCCGTTATTCTCTGTGGCTCGATAAAAATCAATATCTGAAACGAGTGTATTATCCTGATTTAATGGAAAAGGTGTAATGTTAGTGGTGTCAGTTATGATAATTGCGTTATTTGTTTGACCACGGTTAAGTATTATTGAAGGGGTCTGCACTCTCACAAAAGTCTGCCAAGAGCCCTCTTTATGAATGTACCAAGCATTTTCGGTAGTATTAAAAATAAATGCGCCATCAAGAGGTGTAGGAATTGCATTCATTTCAGAAGAGGTCATTCTTGGTTGTACCATTGCCCCAGTAATACTTTCAATTTGAAACGCGGAACCCGGAGCCAGGGTTGAGGTGCCAATACCGACACCTACCTGATTTTCTTCAGTTTCTTGACTAAACAGAGGATTTAGAAAAAAAGGAATTAAAAAGACTGTGAAAATTCTACAAAGCATAGGTTATAATTTAACGATACCTATGTTAAAATATCTAGCATTTAGACTAGTTCCTGAATTATTAAGTACATAGCGAAGACTAACTACGTCATTAGCATTAAAGCTAAAAACGAGAACACCGCTCGTTCCCCATTCGTTAGTTCCCGAGGGAAAATTGACATTACCACGCACTAAATAACCTATAAGACTATTATTTCTATAGACACCAATGATATACTTTCTGTTCCCAGAGGGTAAATTGCTTACAGCGAAACCTGAAGATACCATGTAGTTTCCTCCTTCTAATATTCTTAAGGTCCCATTACCAGTGATTTGAAAATATGAGTTGTCAATCGAAGTAACATCTGCTGTATTCAGTGGGAAATTGTAATAGGTATTATTCCCAGTGGCTACGATGCCATTGGTTGACTCTGAAGGATATTCTCTTCGTAAAACGGCAGACGGAAGGTCTGGTCGAGTTAAATCATTCCAAGTTCCTGAGGAATACAGAAATAATGAAGAAAAAGTATTGTTGTAAACAATTGAGCCGTCTAATGGAGATGGTATAGCAAGCATTTCAGAATTCGTCATTCTAGGTGGAACCAAAGCTCCAACTTTGCTATCTATTTGAAAAGCGCTACCATCGTCAGGATTAGTGGTACCAATAGCTACTTGGCTAAGTGCAGGCTGACAAAAAACCAGAATTAAAAGGAAACAGAAAATATAATAATATCTTCCGTTGGGTGGTAATACGCGCACTTTTATACTTTTTCACAAGTATAATACTTATTATTTGGTATTTGAATAAAATTATTAAAAATAAAGGATAATTTTTAATAAAATCAGTGACACCCGCAATTATCGCTTCCGCAGGATTTATCGTTAGGCTTTCCGTTTAAGAAAGCCGGTTTCCAGATGTATTTGGTTACCAAATATCCTACTGCGATTAGAAAGATCAATACGACTAATATATTCTGTATCATAGCTTTTAAATTATAAGTTGATAAGCCACTAGAGCTACAACATAAGCAAAACCACTCATAACCACAAGTTGTAGTATGGGCCACTTCCAAGTGTTGGTTTCCCGCTTTACGATCGCGAGCGTACTCATACATTGCATGGCAAAAGCATAAAAGAGTAACAGCGAAATCCCGCTGGCAAGATTGAATAAGGGTCCGCCAAGTATAGGATTGACCTCACCCGCCATTCGGTTTTTAATGGTTTCTTCCTCTTCACTACCCACGCTGTAAATGGTTGCGAGTGTGCCCACAAAGACCTCACGCGCTGCAAATGAACTCACAATAGCTATACCAATTTTCCAATCGTAGCCTAAAGGTTGAACTACCGGCTCAATCGCTTTACCCATATAACCTATATAACTATACTCTAGCTTTTGAGAAGCGATATGCTTGTCTAGTTCGCTTTCAGGAAACTCGCCGGCTTCCATTCTTGCAATGCTGTTTTCTTCTGCATTATCAAACTGATCACCGGGACCGTTAGAGGCAAGAACCCAGAGCACGATAGAGATCGCTAAGATTATTTTTCCGGCGCCAACCACAAAAGATTTGGTCTTTTCGATCACATTATACGCCACATTTTTAAAAAGCGGAAGCTTGTAATTAGGCATTTCAATCACAAAAAAGCTACGGCTCTTTATTTTTAAAATTCGGTCTAAAATCCAAGCTGAAAACACTGCGGTTCCAAAACCTATTAGGTAGAGCAGCATCAGCACTAAACTCTGTAAGTTGAAGATATACAGCACGCGCTCATCAGGAATCACAAGCGAGATGATGATTAAATATACCGGTAAACGCGCACTACAGGTCGTAAAGGGCGTAACCAAAATCGTGATGAGGCGCTCTTTCCAATTCTCAATATTTCGGGTCGCCATAATCGCAGGAATCGCACAGGCAGTTCCCGAAACGAGAGGCACCACGCTTTTTCCGCTAAGGCCAAAACGGCGCATGATTCGATCCATTAAAAAGACTACGCGACTCATATAGCCACTTTCTTCGAGCAGCGAAATGAATAAAAACAAGAAGGCGATCTGTGGAATAAAAATCACGATTCCACCAAGTCCCGGGATGATTCCTTCAGCAATTAAATTAGTAAAGGCGCCGGGAGGCATCGTGTTGCGTACCCATTCTCCCATCGCGGCAAAACTCTCATCGATCAAATCCATAGGATAAGACGACCAGTCATAGATCGCTTGAAAGATGAGAAGTAAAATCGCAAAGAAGATCACATATCCCCAAACCTTATGAGTAAGAATGCGGTCAAGGCGACTGCGTAGATCTTTTGCTGCCAAATGATCTATACTCAAAGTTTCTTTTAGAACCCCGTTGATGAATTGATAGCGAACAATTGTTTCTTTCTGTTGAAGCCGTTTGAGGTTTGATTTGCTTTCGGTTTTAAACGTGCTGATGCTTTGCATCTCATTGCGATCAAGTTTCCCAAAATTCACATCTTGGGTAATGACCAGCCACAATTTATATAAATCCTGCTTTGGAAAAGCGTTGCGCAACCGTTCAAAATATTCAGGAGCGATCACCGAAGCATTCACGCAAGGTTCCGTCGTAATGTTTTTATAATTGGCAATAAGTTCTTTCAGCTTATCGAAGCCTGTGTTTTTACGCGAACTTACCAAAGCAATTTTAGTATTCAGGCGCTCTTCGAGCTTCTCAATATCCAGACTTATCGCCTTACGATCCATACGATCTGCCATATTTATCGCAAGGATCGTAGGGATGTTAAGATCTTTAATCTGGGTAAACAGGAGTAGATTGCGCTTTAGATTTTCAACATCTGCAACCACTACAGCAACATCAGGGAAATCCTTATCATTTTTATTGAGAAGCAGTTCAATGACGACATTTTCATCAAGCGAACTTGCGTTAAGACTGTACGTGCCAGGAAGGTCAAGAATATGCGCTTTTACTCCGCGTGGAAGTTTACAAACCCCTTCTTTTTTTTCGACGGTGATTCCCGGGTAGTTTCCTACCTGCTGTTTTAGTCCGGTTAATTGGTTAAATACAGAGGTCTTACCGGTGTTGGGATTTCCTATAAGGGCTACATTGAGCTGTTTACTCATGAGAGAGCTTTTCTACTGTGATAAAACTAGCAGTCTCGCGGCGTATTGCTAAGTGACTGCCATTAATATTGAGGTACATGGGGTCTTTAAAAGGAGCGATCTGTACCAATTCTACTTCATTGCCGGGAAGGCACCCCATTTCTAATAATTTAAGAGGAACATTATCAAGTTCAAATGAAACGATAATTGCTTTTTCCCCACGTTTAAGTAAGTTGAGTGAAGTAGTCAATTTATTTAGATTGAATTTAAACAAGGCAAAAGTAAACGAAAACCAATAGAAGCGAAAAGATTTTAGCCACAAACTGGGCTAAAGCGGCATGTTTTAAGAGTTTTCGTCACCTTCTATCGCTTTTAAGATGGCGATATCTTCTAAAAGTTTTTCAATGGCTTCAGGGTCTGTGCCATCATAAAATCCACGGATCCGCTTTTTAGAATCAATAAGCATAAAATTCTCGGTATGAATCATGTCATATTTACCGCCGTCTCCTTGTGTTTTAACCGCCAGGTAGCTTTTGCGGGCTAGCTCATAAATTTGCTTTTTGGGACCGGTAACGAGATTCCATTTGGAGTCATTCACGCCTTTTTCTAGCGCATAACGTTTGAGCTGCGCCACGGTATCAGTTGCCGGGATCACAGTGTGCGACAGTAATTTAACCGAAGGATCGTCTTTTAATTTTTCTTGTATTTGCACCATATGTTCCGTCATAATCGGGCAAATCGTCTGGCAGGTTGTAAAGAAAAAATCGGCTACATAAATCCCGGGGTAATCTTTTTGAGTAATGGTGTCTCCGTTTTGATTCACCAATTCAAAATCGGCTATTTTATGGTATTTTTTTACAAACTGAACCGTGCTATCTACTAAACTATTGTCAACCATGGTAGGTTGATAGATAGGAAGGCTGGGCGCCGGTTTCATCAATGTATAAAAGGTGTAAAGGATCACTGCGGAAAGGATCACCATCACAATGGCAAACTTTTTGTATTTAGCAAAAAACTGAAGCATAACACGTGTTTTGTATCTACAAAATTACGCCGTGAACGCTGGTTAGCAAAGCCAGAATGCTTCAATCTTTGCATTTTACATTAAGCTTTACTATCAAAGTTTCTAATGCGAATGTAAAAGGTTACTTTTGTGCACTTTTTAATCGCAGGGCGATCACCAAAAGTTAAACTACCCTTAGGTAGAACCACTGATGATCGACTTCTATTAAAAAATGTTTTTTGCTACTAATAAGGAGGTGGTTTGTTGCCACTAGTTAGATAAATTTTATGGATCCATTTTTTGTAAAAGGAGCTCAGTTGTTTTTGAGCCTTTCACTTTTGATTGTACTTCACGAGTTTGGGCATTTTATTCCCGCCCGACTTTTCAAAATTCGCGTAGAAAAATTCTTCCTCTTTTTTGATGTTAAGTTTTCGCTTTTCAAAAAGAAAATAGGTGAGACCGTTTACGGGATTGGCTGGCTTCCGCTAGGAGGTTATGTAAAAATTGCCGGAATGATCGATGAAAGTATGGATAAGGAAGCGATGGCCCAGGAGCCTAAAGAGTGGGAATTCCGTTCTAAGCCGGCCTGGCAGCGTCTTATCGTGATGATTGGCGGGGTTACTGTGAATATTATTTTGGGCTTTTTTATCTACATAATGATCATTGCCTATTACGGAAATCCGGTGGTAGGTCCTGAACAAATGCCTGACGGAATTGAGGTTTCTGAAGGATTTAAAGAATACGGTTTTAGAGATGGAGATCAGATTTTAGCCGTTAACGGAGCACCTTACGAAAACAATTTGGCGATTAATCGCGATATGATGCTGCGCGATGTGAGTTCAATTACCGTTGCACACACTGACGGAAGCGAGGAGACGATCACGATCCCGGAGGATATTGGGACTACAATGTTTCAGTCTGGAGAGACCGATGCATTAGCACCACTTATTAAGCCGGTTTTAGATAGTGTAGTTCCTGAATCTGCAGCGGCAAAAGCCGGACTCAAAAAAGGGGATGTGCTTACTCAAATTAATGATAACCCAATCAATACGTGGACTGATTTTAAAGGAAGTAAGAAGGAAGGTGTTAACGAGTATGCTGTGACCTATTCTCGTGATGGGCAACTGGCAAACACCACCGTAACCTTAGATGATAACGGAAACTTTGGTGTGTATCCTAAAGCCAATTATAAATCAAAAGTGGTTAAGTATTCTTTTGGTGAAAGCATCGCAAAAGGAATCAATCACGGGTATTGGAAGCTGCACGACTACGTGGCGCAGTTTAAATATGTGTTTACTAAAAAAGGAGCCTCTCAAGTAGGTGGTTTTGGTGCGATCGCAGGATTATTTCCAGATACTTGGAACTGGTTATCGTTTTGGGAAACAACAGCTTTTATTTCGATCATACTGGCGTTTATGAATATTCTGCCAATTCCTGCTTTAGATGGGGGTCACGTAATGTTCTTATTATATGAAATCATCACCGGAAGAAAGCCTAGCGATAAATTTCTTGAGTATGCGCAGATGATAGGGTTCTTCTTGCTAATTGCCTTAGTATTATACGCTAACGGAAATGATATTTACCGCTGGATTACCGGTAGCTAAGCCACAAAATACGACATTAAAAATTCTATCAAATATTTTTTGAAATTAGTTTTGTGGGTTTAAATAGTTGTGTATATTTGCATCCGCTTTCAGCAAATAAGCGAAACGTTCTTTAAGGCACAACGAAAACAGAAGTATTGCGATACGCTGTGTGACTTTAAAAATTGAAAGATTAAATTCCTCCTTAGCTCAGTTGGTTAGAGCATTTGACTGTTAATCAAAGGGTCCTTGGTTCGAGCCCAAGAGGGGGAGCAAAATTAAGCCTTAACTACTTGTAGTTGAGGCTTTTTTGTTATTTGGAGGATTTGTTTTATCCAACCGTTTATCCATCAAAAGGCTGAATACACACTATACGCACAAAACAGAACGACAAAGCCGACGACTCCTTGTAGTAACGTGCCTAAGGTGTGTTTGCGATAGGCTTCTTTAACCGGCATTTCTCCCAATTGACTTACGATCCAGAAATACGAGTCATTAGCGTGCGATACGGTGAGAGATCCTGCTCCGATGGCCAAGATAACCCATACTTTGCCAAGTTCAGAATCAAAACCTAACGCGGGGAGCAACGGCAGCATTATAGAGCTTATTGTGATGATCGCAACGGTAGACGAACCTTGAGCTGATTTAAGTAATGCAGCTAATAAGAACGGAATCGCCAAGCCCAATCCATTACTGAAAGATTTTAAGTTGATCCCTTCGGTAAGGTTTGCGGTTTGAATAACGGTTCCCAAAGCGCCACCCATCGCAGTAATCAAGAGAATAGGAGCAGCTTGCGCCATTCCTTTTTTAATGATTTCAGAAATATCTTGTTGTTGTTTTTTGCAAATGCTGAAAGCAACCAGCACCCCTGCGAGAAGCGCAATTGCAGGATCTCCCAGAAATAGAAGTATATCGATGAATAGATTGGATCCTTCAAAAAACAGTGGGATTATCGAAGCTGCTGCCATTAATAGAATTGGTAGCGCTAATGGCCAAATGGCTGCTGAAAACGAAGGGAGGTCGGTGTCTTGGTTAAAATAGTTTTGAAGATTGTTATGATCAAAGGCATCCTGCTGATTACTTTTTTTGAAAAAGTAATACGAGAAAAACGCGCCGATAAGCATTAGTACAAGACCAAAAATTCCTCCTGCTAAAAGCAACAGATATAAATTTTCTAGCTGAAGGTTTCCAGCTGCGGCTAATGGTCCCGGCGTTGGTGGTACCAAAACGTGAGCAGAAAACAGTCCGGTGGAAAGCGCAACCGTTAAGGCGTTGCGCCGGGCGGTGTTATTGAGCGCCAGTTTTTTGGTCAACGGAGCCAAAATAACGAAAGCCGCATCGCAAAAAACAGGAATTGAAACCAGATATCCCAAAGCACTAATCACAAAAGGCAACGGTAGAATAGTCAGTTTTTTAATTATGCCTTTGGCAATTGCCGTGGTCGCATTTGTTGTTTCTAAAGCAACGCCAATCCACGCGCCAAAAAGAATCAGTAGACCGATGTTTTTAAACATCGCTCCAAACCCGGTGCTAATCGTTTCCGGGATTTCTTCTAATGGAATCTGGAGGAGAAAGGCCAAACCTAAGGCGCTAATAAGCAACACAAAAAAGGGATGCCAGCGCAGGTAACTCGTACCTGCAATGATCCAAACAACAACGAGTACAATATAAAGTAGATCTAATCCCATAATTACAGTTCGGTGTTTAGGTGTTTTGCGACCGCAGTTTTAAGCAATGCAAAGGCGTTGCTTTTTGCATATTCCAGAGACATCGTTTCCGTTTTTATTGCGATAGCTTTGGTAATTCCGGCGGCGGTTAGTACTTCTTGGTCTGCTTGAACACTTCCGGCAAAGAGGTAAAGCGGTTTGTGGTGTTTGCGCGCCAATTCTGCAAGTTTAAAAGGCACTTTGCCATACTGACTTTGATTATCGGTTTTTCCTTCTCCTGTGATGATCAAATCGGCTTGTTTTACGCGTTCTTCCAAGTTCGCCAGTTTGCTGAGCAATTCAAAGCCGGGCTCTAGTTTGCTGTTAAAGAAGCCAAACATTCCTGCGGAAGTGCCTCCGGCAGCGCCACCACCCGTAATGCTAGTGATAATCCTTCCTGTTTTTTGTTGAATGATTTGCGCTACATGTTCGGCGCCTTGTTCTAGGGCTGTAACCTGCGCCGGCGTAGCACCTTTTTGCGGAGCATAGATCGTTGCTGCTCCCGTTGCTCCAAGCAGCAGGTTAGACACATCGCAAGCCACGGTGATTTGTGCCGAAGCGATTTCGGGTATGAGACTATCAAAATCAAGATCGGTTATAGTTTTGAGATGTGCTCCACAGGCTTGAACCGAATTCTGGTTGCGGTCTAAAAGTTTTCCGCCTAAAGCGGTAAATATACCCGTCGCGACATCATTTGTAGCGCTACCACCAATGCCTAAAATTATATTTTGATAACCGTTTTCTAAAGCATGCTTCAGTTGTAATCCGGTACCCAATGTAGATGTGCGCATAGGGTTTTTCTCTTCATCTTTTAAAAGCGCGATTCCTGAAGCTTGTGACAATTCGATCCACGCGGTTTTTCCATCTTTAAATCCGTAGTAAGCAGCAGTCAAAGGTCGACCCAAAGGATCACAAACTTGACATTCAATTGTGTTTCCCAGTTGCAATGCTTCAAAAAGTTCAAATGCACCCTCGCCACCGTCAGAAAACGGCAATTGATCTAGGTGTACGTCAGGGTTAATGCTTTGTAATCCTTCGGCGATTGCCTTGCAAACTTGTGTAGCGCTAAGACTTTCTTTGAAGGAATCTGGTGCAATAAGAATGCTTGACATAAGATGGAGCTATGAGTGTCTCGTAGAAATTTAGTGTTTTTCTTGAAATAAAATTTAAATGTAAAGTTTGCTTTACATTTAAAAAATGTGTACTTTTGTCAAGTAAACTTTACATTAATCAAAAATCAAATAGTATGAATTCAAAATTTATTGCTTCAAGAAATCGCTTGGCTAAATGGTCTTTGGCTTGGGTATTTACAACTGCTCTGGTCACCTTTGGATCACAGTTTTTATGGGATTCCCAAATCATTACAGTTTTAAGTATTAGTATTAGCCTTGCTGTTGGCATTGGGATGGTGCTGGCCAATCGCAAATTTGTGAATGATGGAGATGAGTTGCAGCGCAAAATTCAATTAGAGTCTATGGCGCTTACTTTGGGGCTCGCGGTGGTTGTGGGCATCGCGTATTCTCAATTAGATACCACTAATCTCATCAAGGCTGACGCCGAAATTAGTGTACTCATTCTTTTCATGGGGATTACCTATATTTTTTGTGTGTTTTTCAATTCGCGTCGTTACTCATGAAAAATAATATTAAAACGTTACGCGCAGCATTTCAACTTACTCAAAGTGATTTGGCTGAAAAAATAGAGGTTTCCCGTCAGACGGTTAACGCGATAGAAAAGGGTAAATTTGACCCTAGTTTGCCCACAGCTTTTAGGCTTGCTGCAGTTTTTAATTGCAGTATTGAAGAACTTTTTATTTATGAATCTGAAGAATAAAAGCAATTTATGCGCAACTTCTTAGTAAAGAATTTACCCAAAATACTAACAACAGTTGTCGTGCTTTGCAGTGTAGCTGCTTATTTCACACTGCCCGAAGTGCAGCATTTTTTAGATGAAGCTTGGCGGGTGCTTACCGGTGGTGACGAGCAGGAAATTAAAAATTGGGTAGATTCCTTTGGTTGGGCGGGTCCCGTTGTGCTGATCTTAGCGATGGTGATCCAGATGTTTTTAATAGTGATACCTTCTATCGCGCTGATGGTTGTTTGCATTTTAGCTTACGGTCCTATCTGGGGTAGTTTACTGGTTGGTGTTGCCATTAGCTGCGCTTCTACAGTGGGTTATTTTTTAGGCCGAAAGCTAGGCGATGGAGTAGTAAAAAATCTTGTAGGTGCTTCAACCGAAGATAAACTTGAGGATTTCCTTAACGATTATGGGTTTTGGGCAATTGCCATCACTAGGTTGAATCCGTTTTTATCTAATGATGCGATCAGTTTTGTAGCCGGAATTTTAAAGATGAATTATTTCAAATTTTTAGGCGCTACCCTTGCAGGAATTGCTCCGCTGACACTATTCATCGCGATTATGGGTGAAAGCACAGACGGACTCAAAAACGGACTACTGTGGGGTTCTATAGTGAGTTTAGTTATTTTTCTAGGTTATGTTTTTTGGAGTAAAAAGCGCAAGAAAAAGAAACAAAAGGCTTGAGTTATAGGTGTTCTACCAAAGTTTTAAAAACACCAATAGGGCAAGAATGATCAGATTATAAAACACAAATTCAGAAAGTAGAAAACCGGTAAAAAATCCTCTAAATCTTCCGGTATATTGATCGATTCCTTTTGAAGTTTTAGTATAAAACGACTCAAAGGGCCAAAAACCATCTTGATCCTGCAAAAATCCCCCAACTTGTGACAGTGAAGATTTTGTACCGGGTTCCCTATCTGTGAATAAGAATATTTCAAAAGTTTCTCGCTCAGAAACCGCTTGTATTTTCGGCGAAATTCCAAAATAATTTACGCCAAAGGCAATGCAATTAAAACCAATTAACGCAATGGTAAGCCGTAGTATGAGCGATTGATTCACGTTTTAATTTTCCCCAAATGTACTGGTCGGGTTTTAGGTAGAGTAGGGGAATTTCCCCCATTATAAAGTTTTGTTTAGGGGAATGTGTGTCATTATAATTTGTCACTTCAAGTTGATGTGTTTTCTTTGCTGTTAAGTTTTAAACTCATGAGAAAGTTTTTTGCATATCCGCTTAGTGTGATTTTTTATCTTGCTTTTGGTTTGACCATTTGTATTTTTCACCCCGTGCAATGGGTGTGCTATAACTGGTTTGGTTATCAGGCGCATAAAAAGAGTGTAGATTATCTTAATTTTTGCATTTTAAAGTGTCTAAATCTTCTGGGGACGCGCTTCACTTTTGAAAATCCCTACACTATAAAACGCGATCAGCCCATAATCATCGTTGCTAACCATCAGGGGCAATGGGATATCTCACCTATAATCTGGTATCTGCGACGCCTGCATCCCAAATTCATTAGTAAAATTGAATTAGGAAAAGGTATTCCCAGCATCTCGTATAATTTGAGAAAGGGAGGTTCGGCATTAATTGATCGTAAAGACAAGCGCCAATCTATTATGGCGATTCGTGATCTGACTAAAACTTTAAATAAAACCAACAGATCTGTGGTTATTTTTCCTGAAGGAACGCGCAGCAAAGATGGAATCCCAAAACAGTTTGCCACAGGTGGTTTGGTAACGCTTTTTAAATTTATGCCTGATGCGATTGTCGTACCGGTTACTATTAACAATTCGTGGAAATTAATGCGCTTGGGCGGATTTCCGCAAGATATAGGAGTACACGTAAAGCATACGGTTCATAAACCTATTCCGGTTGCAGGGACCGCACCTGAAGAACTGGTAAAACAGGTACAAGATATTGTGCTGGCTGATTTTCCTAGAATTAAAGAGCATACCCGAAAATCAAAATTGATTTAAGCTATGACCGAATCTCTGAAGTTGCATAAGTCTGATATCGCACTGATCGAAAAGACCAGCGATTATGTCAAGAAAACGCTTTTAGAAGCCGAAGGAGGGCATGATTGGTTTCATACGCTTAGAGTGTATAAAAATGCGCTGAATATCGCTAAGGGCGAAGATCAGGCAGATGTGGTGATCGTAGCTTTGGGAGCGCTTTTGCACGATATTGCCGACTCTAAGTTTAACAAAGGTGATGAGCGTATTGGTCCTAAACTGGCAACAGCGTTTTTGCAATCTCAAAATGTGACCTTTTCAAGGGTTGAGGCGGTGGTTAAGATTGTTGAGAATGTATCTTACAGAGGCGGAAATCCTAAATCTGACTATTCAAGTATTGAACTTCAAATCGTGCAGGATGCAGATCGTCTTGATGCCATTGGCGCAATTGGAATCGCACGCACGTTTAACTACGGCGGATTCAAGAACCGTAAACTTTATGATCCTGCTATCGCGCCTAAACTAGATATGACCGCAGAGCAATACAAAAAGTCTGAAGCTCCTACCATCAATCATTTTTATGAAAAGCTTTTGTTGCTCAAAGATAAAATGCACACAAAAACCGCTCAGGCTATAGCGCAAGAGCGCCACACTTTTATGGAAACTTTTCTGGAGCAATTTTATGCGGAGTGGGAAGGAAAAAAATAGTCTTACTTTAGGACTTTGAAGGTTATAAGACCTCAGCTTTGAGACTTCTAATACGCTCAATGAGCGATTTTTAAATCTTTTTGGGTAATTTAGGTAACTAGCTTAGCGCAGGAAGTACATTCTTGTGATTGGCGATTTACACTATGCTTATACATTAGTGATCTTGTTAGATACGTTATGCGTTTAAAGCAATAAAATTATTCTCAGAGATTTTACAGCCTATGAAACCCTCAATTCTTTTTGCATTCTTACTTTTTATTTGTTTTGGTTGTTCAGATAACGAACCGGGTTTTATCGAGGAGGAAGAGACTGATCAAGAGACACCGGTAGAAAATCCTGATGAAAATCCAGAAACTCCAGAAGAACCTGAAGAAACTTATGAGGTTGCCGGTGAGATCGAATTCTATGACGAGAACCTCATAAGCGAAGGCTATGTTTTAGTCAATGATGTGGGATTTAATCGGGTGTATATGATCAATAAAGATAAAGCCGAAATACGTTACGAATGGGAGCTTGAGCAAGGCATAGGTAATGATGCAGAACTCCTTGAAAATTCAGACTTATTGGTGAGTCTTATTGCCGAAGATGTAGCGTTCAGTTTTGGTGGGTTTGGAGGTTTAGTACAGGTGGTGGCTCCAGATAATACAGTAAAGTGGGAGTACGAGATCAATACCACATTTGAATTAGGGCATCACGATGTAGAGGAATTGCCTAACGGAAATATTCTCATATTGGTCTGGGAAGGTAAGCTGAATGCTGACGCGCGTGAGACCTTTGGATATGCTTATGATGATGAAGTAATTTATGCTGAAAAGCTCATAGAAGTCAATCCGGCAACAAACGAGATTGTTTGGGAGTGGAGTTCGTGGGATCATACCATACAAGAAGACGATGTAACCAAGTCTAACTATGGGTTGATTTCTGAAAACCCTCAGCGTATTGATCTCAATTACCGGGACGCGCTTCGTGACGGCAGTTACAACGGCGATATCATGCACGCTAACGGAATTGAGTATGATGCTCAGAACGATCTGATCTATATAAGCGTGAATTTTTACAGCGAAGTATGGGTGCTTGATCACAGCACAACCACCGAAGAGGCTGCTCTCAATACCGGCGGTAACAGAAACAAGGGAGGTGACCTCGTGTACAGGTTTGGGAATCCTGAGACTTATAATAATTCACAAGGAACACGAATGTTCTTTTATAATCACGGGATCAATAAAATAGCAAATACAGAGCATATATTGATCTATGCCAATGGTGGCCTGGGTGGTGTTACGCAATCTGTGGTTTATGAATTGGCATTACCTGACGCGTTTGTAATGCAACCTGATACTGATAATGAATTAGAAGAAGTATGGAGTTTTACAGACCCTGATCTGTTTGCACCCCGAGTTTCAGGAGCTTATAGATTGTCAAACGGAAATACCTTAATTACTGAAGGAGATTATGGCTGTTGGGAAGTTACCGAGAACCAGGAAATCGCTTGGAAGTATAAAGGCACGGGATTCACGTGGCGCGCTTATGCCTATGATAATGATGATACTGTATTAGATCCTTTCGACCTTTAATAAATACAAAGCCCGAAGCTTTAAAACTTCGGGCTTTGCTAGTATATGAATGTTTCTACATATGCTTTTTGTGCTCTATGTAATAATGCTCGAGCAGATTCATAGTTGCTTTGATCAGATCTTCAGTTTCTTGAAGAATACTAAAATAAAGCATGGTATTTTTTGGACTGGAATCAGCACTACGGGTGCGCTCTACTTGTTTTTCGATCTTTTGTGAAACGCTATCAAGCAGATTTTGTTTTTCCTCTAAAATAGCCACCAGATCGTCAAAGTTTTTAGCATTGAAGGTGTCTTCAATTTTTGAAAACAATTTATCTAGTTTGTCCTCAATTTCTTTTAGATCCTTAAGCTGTGTGAACTTAAGTCCTTTGTGGTTGTTGTTGAGGTGATTGTAGCTTGAGGTGGTAACAAAGTCTATAGACTGGGTTACATCTTGTAAATACCCTAAAACATCAATGTAGAAACGACTGGCTTGAACGTGTGTTTCATCTAGATTTTTGATGAAATAATACAAGCTGTTACGAAGTTCTTCAACCTCATTATTGAGTTTTGCGATCCCTTTTTTACTCTTTTTGAGTTTACCTAAATCTACTTTAGCTAAACCTTCAATCGTACCAACATAAACTTTGCTTCCGCGTCTGAATGCTGAAGCCACATTGGTGGTACTTTCATTGATAATTCCTTGGATAGAATTACTCACAGCGCGCATTAAGCGGCCTTCTTCAGCTTCGGCTTCAGAACGTTTTTTGTGGTTCATATAGTTACGCACCAAAATTGCGATCGCAGCAGCAAACAATAAGAACAGTGCAATGCTTCCACCTTTGTATAGAAGAAAAGCCATTATAGCAGCGGCTGTAAATGCGCTAAGAGCCGTCATAAACCAACCTCCAATGACATTAAGTACTCCGGCAACACGATATACGGCGCTTTCACTTCCCCAAGCACGGTCTGCAAGCGAACTACCCATAGCGACCATAAAGGTTACATAAGTTGTAGAAAGTGGAAGTTTAAGCGAAGTCGCCACCGAAATAAGTACACTGGCGATCATTAAGTTTACCGAAGCGCGAACCAGGTCAAAAGCTGGCATATCAATAGTAGCAACGCGCGAAGTAACTTTAGGTTTCGCAAAGCGTTTTTCCATCATTTGCTTAGCCGAATCGGGTAAAATTGACATAATTCCCGCATTGAGTTTCATAGCGCCACGTACCAAAGCACGAGAACCGGCATTGGCTTTAAAACGTTCTTGGCCTTCGTCCTGACGGGATAGATCTACCGACGTTTTTACAACACGACGGGCTTTTTTAGAAAACCATAAGGTTAAGATCATTACTAAGCCTGCTCCTAAAAGTAACAAGGGTTGTGTAGGTACTTTTTCTGCCAGAGATTCCATAGTGAAACTAGTAGCAGGTTCACCACTTGCCAGCCAAATCTCATACGAGTTGTAGGCCGCCATAGGTACACCGATGAAGTTTACGAGGTCATTTCCGGCGAAAGCCATCGCAAGGGCAAACGTACCAAAGATGATAACCATCACATAGACATTGAGCTTAAAAGCTTTAATCAGGATATATGAAATAAGGAACCAAACAATAAAACTTAAACCAATGAAAGGCCATACGTTAGCATTAGCCCAATCTAAAAAAGCTCCCTGAACAAAATCGGCACTTTTTAAACCTTTAATGATGATGAAGTAGCTGATCGCTGCAGTGGCGATTCCACTAAATGCCGCAGCATTCCAAGTAGGACGCTTTGCGAAGTTGAAGGTTAAGAGCAAACGGGTGATAAACTGTACTAAAGCACCCACCGTAAAGGCAATGGCTACCGAGAGCAGAATACCCACGATGATCTCTATAGCCTTGTCTGAGTTGATGTATTCCCCAAGATGTAATAACGTGTCTGAGTTTCCAGAAAGCTTTATGAAGGTCATACAGAAAGCCGCGCCTAAAAGTTCAAATACAATGGATACCGTAGTTGAAGTAGGTAATCCCAGCGTGTTGAAGAAATCCAGCAATAAAATATCAGTAATCATAACAGCCATGAAAATGACCATGATTTCGTCAAAATAAAATTTCTCAGGGACGAAGATACCTTTACGAGCAACCTCCATCATCCCGCTAGACGAGAGGGCTCCAAAAGCAATACCAATACTGGCAACGATCATAATGGTCTTAAAACTCACCGCTTTTGAACCAATCGCTGAATTCAAGAAGTTAACTGCATCATTACTCACTCCCACTACTAAATCTGCAATGGCTAAAATGGCCAAAGCGATAAGCATAATCAAGTATATATTATCCATAAAAAGGGTCTGTCTTTTAAATGTGCAAATTTGATATTTATTTTAAAGTTGAATGTTACGCGAAGGTTATAAGTACGGTAACAAAATGCATATTCTAGGCTTGAAAAGCGTTTAAACAGTGGGGGAAAGCGTGTATTTTAAGTTAAAAAATAATGCCAAATACCTATTAAACAGTGTTTTATATTTTTAATGTTAACTCAATGTTACGTAAATGTTTCTTTATGTTTACTAATTTCATATATTTGTAAAGTAAAGTTTAACCCAAATACTGTTTATTATGAAAAAGTTACTAGTTGCCGTTGCCTTTTTAGGAGCTGTAAGTTTTGCTTCAGCACAGGAAAAGAAGAACATTTATGTTAAAGAAGGTAATTTAATTAAAGCAACTTTGTTTCACGATAATGGGCAGGTTAGTCAAAAGGGTTACTACACAGCAGATGGAAAGCTTCAAGGTGAGTGGATCAGCTACGATAAAAGCGGAATTAAAACTGCAGTAGCTAACTATGAAAATGGCGAGAAAACCGGAAAATGGTTTTTCTGGAATGACGACACCTTAAGAGAAGTAGACTATAGCCAGTCTCAAATTACCAGCGTTAACACTTGGAAAATTGAGGGTGAGCGTGTAGTGAGCAATGAGTAAACCTAGCTTTTTATTAAAAACAAGGTCTTAAAAATTATAAGTCCGCTGAATGTTCAGCGGACTTTTTTTTGCTTTAAACCGTCTGAGGATGCTACACTTAAACATTCTCTGGTTTAGAGTGTCTATTAGAAATCTAAATGCTTTTCTGTAAATTGGTATTCTAATAAATAGAAGTTGTAAACAAGTTGAAATTAAAAATGAAATTAAAATTAAAATATAATTTATTCTTTACTTTAATACTATTTGTTACCTCAAATATTTTCTCCCAAGACACTCGGATTCATGGCCATTGGAAACCTTTTGCAATTGACAACGGTGAATTTTATATGAATGTTGAAACTGACTCAATTTCTTTATATGATGAGTTCGAATATATCGCAAATGATTCTTTGAAAATAATTCAACTCAAAAAAACAGCAAATCAAATTTACTTCAAACAAACTCATACCTTTTCGGAAAATGGTAAGTACATTCAGAATTTAATTGTCATGAAACTTGAGCTTGATTATAAAATTGATGTTGAAAAAAATTTAATTCTTACATCTAAAAATAATTTCTTGAATGAGAAAGATATTCTTGAATTGCCATATTGGATAAAAGATGACATTTTTTATATGGAAATACCTGTAACTGAACCATCAATAAAAATATGGTTAAAAAAATAACCTTTATACAACACCAACTATAATTCATTGCTGTAGTAATCCCCAAATTTTATTTGGCCACTTTACTATCTTTAAGTTTGGCAGAAATGTCGTGCGGATGCTTCCGCAACGAAATCATAGACAAACCTTTAACAAAATGAACATAAACTATCAACTTACAAATTCGGATTTTTTAGAGCATCAACTCTATACATCTTCAAAATCTGAATTACATAGAAAAAGGCGATTTCGTTCTCGAATAATTATTCCGATACTTTATTTGGTACTCGGATTTTTTTTCGCAAATCAGAGCGGAAAATTAGGAATTGGAATTGGATTCGCTGTATTTGGAATTTTATGGTTCCTATTCTATCCGTTATATTCTAAATGGAGATATAAGAACCATTTTAGAAAGCATGTTGAAGAAAATTATAAAAATCGAATAAACAAATCTGTTGAAATTGACTTTGATGAAAATTCTTTGAATGCTAAAGATTTCACATCCGAAAGCAGAATAAAAGGAACTGAACTAAAAGAACTGATAGAAACTAAAGACCATTTCTTTATTAAGTTACAAACTGACTTGTCTCTGATTGTCCCAAAACACTCAATTGAAAATCAATCGGAATTTAAAAAGCGAGTAACTGAATTAGGAGCGGAATACGTTGATGAACTGAATTGGAAATGGAAATGAAAAGTACTACTGCCAACACCGGCTGTAGTTCATTGCTTCTGATTTTCATACAGCAAAACCATAGATAAGGCCTTAAAAGGCTAACAACAAAAAAAGGGGATGCTCCATAAAGAGCATCCCCTTGACCAAAACAAAATAACTAGATAATTACTGGTTAGTTATAGGGTGTGGCGCATCCCACCAAAGGTTTGTGCCTAAATTGTCTTCTCCTTGTGTACTTACTGCGGCTTCATAATTAGCTGAGTTTGATTGTGACCAATCTAAGTCATAACCGTGGCGCACAGGAATATCGCTTCCATTTAAGGGCTCTGCAGCCGGGGTAAGCTCAGGATATCCTAATCTTCTCCATTCTGCCCAAGCTTCATAGCCTTGTAAGAATAACGCTTTCCATTTTTCTTCTGCAATTTGCTGCATTGCTGTTGCATCGTTAGTGCTTAAAGGTACCGTGGCGATATAGGCATCTGCATCTGCTGCGCCCCATTGCTCGTAAGATGCTGTAATTGCTGCCTCATAATAATCGCTTGCGCTGCCGCTAATCCAGCCTAATTTTACAGCTTCGGCATAAGAGAAAAGTACTTGAGCATAGCTATAGATCACTCCGGGAGCCGTTTGCTCATAAATAATATCGCTTGTGATAAAAGAAACATCGCTAGCCGCATAGCTTGATGTGGTCAAACCATAAGGCATTCCAATATATTGCGGGTCTCCTGCAACTACAGAACTTCTTGTATATTCTGCGTAAACGTCAATTCTGCTGTCGTCATCAGCTAATAAGCGGTTTACAAAAACGTCACTTACTGCATAATCCTCACGAGTTTCAAAACGATCTTCCCAAGGGTTATCATACGACTGATCTGCAATAAAAGGATAAAGCAGATTTTCGGCATTAGAAGAGATAGCGCCGCTCATCGCTTCTTGAAATTTAGTAGCAGCTACACCACTTGCTCCAGGGTATACGTTAGAAAGACGTAAAGCCATACTCAGCTTTAAGGTATTTGCAAACTGAATCCATCGTGTCATATCACCGTCAAAGATTAAATCACCGGTAGGTCCTGCTTCTGAGGTATTGATCAAGGCAAGGGCATCATCAATCTCATCAAAAAGAGAAAGGTAAATCTCCTCTTGAGAATCAAATACCGGAGTGGTGTTGTCTAAACCTTGTAGCGCTTCAGAATATGGAAGCATTCCCCAGCGGTCTGTCGCAAACTGGTAGAAATACGCTTTAAGTAATTTGGCCACAGCGATCTGATTATCGTTAAACCCGTAGGCAACTTGAGTTAATGCGGTTTCTTCATCGCTGTTAAGATCAATAATGGTTTGCAAGTTTATTAAGGGACCATAGTAGAGATAGTCAATATCCCAGTTTCTTGTACCATAACGTGAACCTTCGGTATAGGTAATGTTTGAAATGTATTGTACATATAAATTACCTGTTTCTGAGGTAACTGCAGAACCTATTTGCGATTCGGCATAGGTTAAGAGACCACTACTAATTGCAGCTGTAGTAGCATCTGGATCAATATTGGTGTCGTTAAAATCAACAGTGTCACAAGAAGAGACTTCAAATAACAGAATTGATAACAACGTAAGTTTTAATATATAGTTCTTCATAATAATTTTGTTTCTAGAAGGTTAGTTTAATATCCATACCAAAAGTTCTTTGACTTGGATTTTGTCCTGCTTCTACCCAACGGGCGTTTCCACTAGAATAATAATCTTCAATTTCAGAAGGGTCAATTCCTTTTACGCTAGAATAAATAAGCCAAAGGTTGTTTGCGTAAACACTTACTTTCACATTTTCAAAAGGAAGATTCTCGATCATAGATTTTGGGAAATTATAGCCTAGAGAAGCTTGTCTTAATTTGATATATGAAGCATCATAAAGCCACTCTTCAACAACACCATAAAGATTTCCGAAGTATGTTCTAGGATTCACATAGTATGAAACGAGTTCGCCTGTAGTAGCATCAGCACCATCTACACGAATACCTCCAGAAGAGCTTTGTGCGTTGTTTACATTTACAGAAGTCACTTCGTTTCCGCTGGCATCAATTACGACATCACGTATTGGGTTACCTAAGTCGTTAGTACCTACGGTCTGAATACCTACTCCTGAACTCGCGTTAAACATTTTTGTAACCGAATAGAATTTCCCACCTTTTTGAAAGTCAAAAGAGAAGTTTAAATCAAAGTTCTTGTACGACATCTGGTTGTTGAAACCACCAGTGAAATCAGGCTGAATGTTTGCGATCTTCTCGATAGCATTGGTGTATTGTGGCGTTCCTGCTTCGTTTAAAAGAATGTTGCCATCTTCATCACGCTGCCATTTGTAACCATAAATATTACCCCAATCGTCACCTTCATCTGCGTATAAATAACCTCTCCAAACGCTAGCTAATAAGGTCTGATCTGTAAGATCATTGATCTTCACCACCTTCTTATTATAGTTGGCGATGTTAAAAGCCATATTCCATCTAAAATCAGGTCCGTCAAACGGCGTTGCGGTAATTCCTAATTCCCAACCGTTAGTTTTAGTGATTGACTCGTTTCCGGTAGTTGCAGTATATCCTGTTGCACCATTAATGGTCAATGATGAAGGAAGCTCACTGTCTTTACGGGCGAAATACGTAAAGTCAAGGCCTATGCGGTTTCCAAAGAAACGAAGCTCTGTACCTAATTCTTTTTCTTCACGAATTCCTCCTTTAAGCGTAAGGTTGGCTAATGTATTAGGAGTAGAGATGCTTAGCTTGTCTTCGTATGAATTCTGAATAGAATAGGTATTGTTTAAGGCGTATACTCCCGGAAATGATGGAGCCTGCGCCAGACCTGCACGAAGTTTACCGAAGCTTAATACGTCATTGTTCTCAAGAACATTAGTGAAAATGAAGCTTCCAGAAACCCCGTAGGTATCTACACTATTGTCATTTACATCTGCAGTAGAGCTCCACTCTTTTCTGTACGAACCGTCTAAATACAAATAGTTCTCATAACCAATTGAAGCAGTAGCAAACATTGAATAGTTCTTTTCTGAAGAGTGATCTCTCGAATAATTAATGTTTCCAACCGAAGTTCTGATGCTGTAATAATCTGGAATTTGCAGTCCACCTGTGGTGTTGGCGCCTATGTAAGAATATTTTCTTTGATTCCATTGTGCACCTACGTTTGCCACTACATCAAAAGCACCAAATTTGTTCTCATAGTTGATTTGTGTGTACAATTCATTAAACTCATTTGTAGTCGTATTTTCAGAATAGCCTGGCTGACTTAAACCGTACCAACCTGTTTTGCTTTCATACTCATAGCTATTGAACGTACGACGAAGATCTACAAGACCGCTTAAGTGCTCGTCATACTCATATTCTAAACCAATACTACCATACACAGCATTTTTGATTTGAGAATTAGTGTTTTCATAAACATCAAAATAAGGAGAGTTCCAGTATAGAGGTGTTGGATCTGAAGCAGACTTCATATTCCAAGAATAAACTTGTCCGTTTTGTCTGTAATTTTTTAGACGGTTAATGTCTAATTGACGTTGCCACCACTGGTTGAAGTTAGAACCAATACTACCATAACCTTGTACAGGGAAATTGTCTGTTAATCGGTACTGATAGTTGAAGTTTCCGTTGAATTTCAGTTTAGGAGCTACATTATAAGATCCTTTAAAAGAAACTGTAGTCTGCTCTCTGTTTGTGTTTGGAGTGATCAACGACGTCTTAAGATTGTTGATCGTGGTTTTAATATTATAATCGTCTCCTCCTTTTAGTAAAGAGAACGTAAGGTTGTTAGTAGTTGCTGTTTCATAAAAGTCTCTTACGTTATCAGGATTTGCAGACCAAGGTCTTAGTTCGCCGTAGGTGTCAGAATTAGGAATCCAACTATCCCAGTGTCTTACAAGGGTGCCATCAAGTTCAGGACCCCAAGATTCATCTGCAGAATAGTTAGGGGTTAACTGACCTTCAAAAGTTGAAAACTCTTGAGAGTACCCACCACCGTACTGATTTTGATATTCCGGCAACAGATAAAGAGAAGACATCGATACTGCCTCGTCAATAGAGATTCTCGTTTCTCCGTTTTTAGCTGATTTTGTGGTGATGATAACAGCACCGTTACGCGCTTCTGTACCATAAAGAGCTGTACCGGCAACACCTTTAAGAACAGAGATGTCGGCTACATCTTCCATGTTGATATCAGAAACCGAATAGATTTTTACACCATCCACTACATAAAGTACTCCGGTTTCCCCTCTTAAACGTATTAAAGCATTGTCAAAAGTAGAACTTGGTGAACCAATGAGCTGAACCCCTGCGATCTTACCTGCAAGAGCGCTGTTGATATCAGTATCTTTTGCTTGAACTACAGAAGAACCGTCTATAGATTGTTGTGAATAACCAAGACTCTTTTTCTCACGTTTAATCCCATTTGCTGTTACAACAACTTCATCAAGGCTTTCTCCTGATTTCAGGCTTATAGAATATGTTGTCTCTTCTGTAACGGGTATTTCTTGATCATTAAAACCCATAAAGCTTACTACAAGTATATCTCCGGTAGACGCGTTAAGGCTAAAATTTCCGTCAAAGTCGGTTGAGGTACCTGTGCTTGTACCTTTAATAACCACAGATGCTCCCGGTAAAGGCAATCCGGTATCGTCAACTACGGTACCTGTGATTGTTTGCGTTTGCGCAAGGGCCATCTGTACAACTAATGCAAAAAAGAGCATTAGAAATCCTTTTGTTTTGATTTTCATGTTAGTGATTTAGTTAATAGAAATTTTCGGAGGCAAAACGTTTTACTTTTTGCCAGATCGAATCGACCAATTCGACGTTTTCGAAAATAGCAGTACTAAATCGCCTCTGTTATGTAAATGTTAACCCATTGTTATACTATCGTATTTATTAGTTAAGGATTTTAACACTAATTAATACGATATCGTTGTAATAAGATTCTAATTTCTGAGAATTATTAGCCAAAAAACTAAAAAACCGTCAATAAATGACAGTCTTTTAAAAATACTGTTGCAGAAAATTAGCCTTTGTCGCGTTTAGAAGCATTTTTCAGAAATATACTTCTAGTAGATTTGTCCAGAAATCTAATATCTACAGTGACAGGAATAGATTATCGTTTGCTAATTTTATTGTGGGTGATCTGCTTTTGTCGGGAGCTTTTAAAAGTTCCTTTTTCAAATGTTCTTTTGGCCGCGTGCTTGGTAGCTCTACCTTGTACTCGAGCGCGCCACATTCTAAAACTAGAAGGTTTCATTTCACGACGCATAAGTTCTATCACTTCTTGTTCTTTTAAGCCAAATTGAAATTCAATAGCATCAAAGGTTGTTCGATCTTCCCACGCCATTTCAATGATTCTATCTAATTCTCTATCTGATAAGTTTTCGGTACTCATAGCAAAAGTTTTTAGGATAATTTAAACGAATCACTTTTTAATGTCAAGCGGTTTCTAATAAAATTAACGTTCTGCTATTTCGGTTTAACAATAGAGCAGTAGCACGTTAAAATCAAACCAAAAGTTTAAGTATAATTTATCGTATCGCTTTATAAACGAATGCATTTCGCTGCTAAATTTGTTCTTCAATTAAATGATAACTACTTATGAAAACAATAAAAATCGCAGTGAGCGCTTTGTTGATCGCATCACTTGCAAGCTGTAAAACAGATAAGGATAAAGAAGCACAAGTTGAAGAAAACCAAGAGGTGCAGGCTGTAGATAGCACAGCTCCTGAAAAGGCGCGTTACGCAGATGCTGTAGTTACGCCAAAAAAACCTACCATGCCTGAAAACTACGAGATAGACTGGGAAGGTGTTGAAGCTGACGCTGACAAAAAGCTTGATTTTGAAGGCTGGTTAGAATACCAGACGTTCTCTGGAAGCTTAGGTAAACTCGAGTTTAAAGAAGTGCCAGAAGAAGAAATTACAGATTATATCACACAATTAGAAAATGAAACCACAGCTCTTGAAAGTACCATACCTGCTAGCCTATTAACCGAAGAGGTTCAGGAGGATATTAAGGATATCAGAGAAGAAGTGGCAGATTTGAGACGCGTTGTAGAGCAACCGGGTGTTGAAACCTCAAAAATTGATAACCAAGTAGAAGAACTTGTTGAAGCGTATCAAGATCTTAACGAAGAGTTGAAAGAAACGATGACTAAAAAAGCATCGTAATACGATAGAAAATTTAATAAAGAAGGCCTCTAAACAGGAGGCCTTTTTTTGTATTTGTTAATTTTTTAGTAGCATTGCCGCAAATTCAATAAAGTTTTAGCAATACTTTAAGCTGCGCAACTTTATATAAGCGATTGACTGTCATAAATTTGCAATGTTAATCCCCAATGCAATGAAATATTACCTGCTTCAAATACTACTTTGTGTGGTGCTGTGCGCGTCCTGTAAAAAAGGCGCTTCTTCCACAACGCAAGATTTTGCGATCAAAGCTCATGTAGAAGAATTAGAACCTAATGTCAAAGAAATCATTAAAGACTGGGATGGCTATTGGGCACTTAAACGCAATATTGCTATGATCGAAAATACTAATGCGCTCAACGCAATAGATTTTATGGATAAGATGGCCAATAATTGCAACGCAATGATCTTACAAATCCCGGATGCTATTGAAACTCCAGAGATCAAAAATCGAGTTGAAAAAGTAGATACTAGAATTAATCAGTTTTATACAGAAGTCAACCGCAACGAAATGCGGGAGCGTATTGTTCAAAATCATATCGAGACGATCGTTCAAGCTTTTGATACGCTAAATAAAGAACTCAACCGCACCTTATAATTGTGAAAAAGAAGAATAAATAAGTAAGCTCCCTAAACAGGGAGCTTTTTTTGTGCGTACCTTTGTGTACATTTGAAACTATGAAGTTTTACGCTACCGCACTACTGCTTGTATTGATGCTTTTTTCTTGTAAAGAAGAAAAGAAAGCTACTGTGAATCCGCGCAATGCAACAGATACGCTACAAGTCAACTTTGATGAAAATAAAAAAGGTAATATTGCACTTACTCCTGCTGCGGTAAAGGCAATTGAAGGTTGGGAAAGTTTTCCAGAACTTCAGGCACATATAGCTGCTCTTGATACGGTTAGAATTCAGTATTTAAGAGTGAATGGCGAAGATTGGATCAGTACCGCAAGTTTGGCTCAATCTAAGGTAAATGACAGTCTTGTAAATAATGCAATGCGCTCCAGACTTACGGTGCTTTTTACAAAGATGAATACCACCATTCAAGAAGCTTCAAAACTCGAGGTGGACACCGTCTCTTATTACAAAGAAGCAACTGAACTGTACAACGCATTTCAAAACCTTAAACTGCAGATCAATCTTAAATTTCAAAAGTCTATTGAAGAACTTCTGGAGCAATATGAGGTTGAGGCTGATTCACTTTCTGCGGTACGCGACTCTACGCAAGTGCGCAAAGACAGCTTGTTGCGCGCAAACCGCGTTCCTGTTAATTAAAAATTTCTTATGAAACATCTCTTTCTAGGACTTTTGCTTTTAAGCACGATAAGTCTTACCGCCCAAAAACAAGACAAAATAGAAATGGCCATCAACACCCAGCTTGAGGCTTGGCATAAAGCTGCGGCAGATGCAGATTTTGATGCCTATTTTGACTTGATGACTGACGATGCTGTTTTTATTGGTACAGACGCCGAAGAAAACTGGCAGTTAGATCAGTTTAAAGCATTTTCAAAACCTTACTTTGACCGTGGAAAGGCGTGGAGTTTCAGTACGCTGGAGCGCACCATTTATCATCCTAAAAAGGCCAAGATGGCTTGGTTTGATGAGTTGCTTGATACGCAAATGGGAATTTGCCGCGGTTCAGGAGTGATGCTTTTGGACGGTAAAGAATGGAAAGTACAGCATTATGTGCTGTCTATTGCTGTTCCTAATGAAAATGTTGACGAACTCACCCAGCTTAAAAAAACGCACGATGATGCTTTGATCAAAGTGTTTCGGGCAAATTAAATTTACATAACCCCTTTATTTTTATACTATTATATGAATTCAATGTTTAAAATGATTGTCCCGGTTTCTCTCGGGATTTTAAGTTTGACCGCGTGTAAACAAGAGTCAAAAACTGATGCTGTAGCCGAAGCCAAAATACCGGCGCTCGATATGGCTAATATGGATACTTTAGTGAAGCCGCAAGATGACTTTTACAATTTTGTAAACGGAAATTGGATGAAAGCCACAGAGATTCCTGAAGAAGAATCGGTGTGGGGAGGCTTTAGCGTATTGCGTAAAACAACACGTGAGGATGTTTTAACCATCATTAATGATGCGCGTAAAAGCAACACGTATGCCGCAGACTCAGATCAGGCCAAAGCACTTGCCCTTTATGAAAGTGAGTTAGACACGGTTGCACGTAATGAAGCCGGACTTCAACCGCTTCAGCCTGCATTAGACAGTATTGCATCTATAGCTTCGGTGGCCGATATTCAGCGTGTAGGACAATTGCGCAATGGTACAGGAACTCCATTTTTTAACTTCAGAGTATTTTCAGATTTTTCAAACAGTAAGATGAATGCCGGGTATATCGCTCCGGGAAGGTTAGGATTGCCTGATCGTGATTACTATATCGAGCAAGATGAGAAGTCTAAAGAAATTCGCGAGCAGTACAAGGAATACATCAGCTGGGTACTAGAATATGCCGGTGATGATGCAACCACTGCAAAAGAAGAAGCACAGCGCATTCTTGCGTTAGAAACAAAATTAGCCGAACCTAAATTAGATAAAGTTGAACAGCGTGACGCACGTAACCTCAATAATCCAAAGAGCATTGCTGAATTGCAAAAAATCACTCCTGCGGTTAACTGGGAAGCCTTTTTTGAAAATCAAGGGCTAGCTAAAGAAGTGGATACAGTGATCGTGCTTCAGCCTAAATATATGAGCGCGTTGCAAAATGTGCTTACAAAGACTTCTTTAGAAGATTTAAAGCTACTTATGCGTTGGGCAACTTTGAATTCCTGGTCAGATAAATTGACAACCGACTTAGAATATGCTAATTGGGAATTCTATAGCAAAACACTTAACGGAACACCAAAACAAAAACCTGCAGACGAGCGCGCTCTTGCGACAGTAGATGGTACTTTAGGAGAAGCTGTAGGTAAATTGTATGTAGATAAAGTGTTTCCGCCGGAGGCGAAAGAAAAAGCCGAAGCAATGATCGCAAACATCAAGGAGGCCTTTAGAGACCGCATCAATGCACTTGAATGGATGACTGACTCTACGAAGGTTCAGGCCATTGAAAAGCTTGACAAGTTTACGGTGAAAATAGGTTACCCTGACAAATGGGAGGATTATTCTGCGCTTGAGATCGATGCGGACCAAGGCTATTTTGAAAATATGCTGGCTTACGGAAGCTGGTCTCTTGACAAGAATAATGCAGATTATAAAGAGCCGGTAGATAAGACCAGATGGGGGATGTCTCCGCAAACGGTAAATGCGTATTTCAATCCTTCATTTAATGAGATTGTTTTTCCAGCGGCAATTTTACAGCCACCATTCTATAATTATCAAGCAGATGAAGCTGTAAATTACGGTGGAATTGGTGCGGTAATAGGGCACGAAATATCACATGCTTTTGATGATAGTGGAGCTCGTTTTGACGGCGACGGAAACTTAAAGAACTGGTGGTCTGATGCAGATCTTGAAGCCTTTACTGCTCGTAGCGGAGCCTTGGCAGAGCAATACAGCAATATCGAGGTTGCAGACAGCTTGTACATCAACGGGAAGTTCACTTTAGGAGAGAACATTGGTGATCTTGGCGGTTTGCTAGCTGCTTATACCGGTTTGCAAAAATTCTATGAGAAAAACGGAAGACCAGAGAACATTGATGGTTTTACTCCAGAACAGCGTTTCTTTATCAGCTGGGCGACGATCTGGCGTACTAAAATGCGGGATGACGCGCTACGTACACGTATTAAAACAGATCCACATTCTCCGGGAATGTATCGCGCATACGTACCGCTTCAGAATATTGATGCTTTTTATGAAGCTTTTAATATCAAAGAAGGTGATCCTATGTTTGTACCGGAAGAAGACCGCGTACGCATTTGGTAATACGATGTTTATTAAAATACATAATCCCGAAAGCTCTGGCTCTCGGGATTTTTTTTAGCCTTTAATTTCGTTAACCAAAGCAAAAGCTTGATTTACGTATTCCTTTTCAAGAAAAAGCGTGAAATAATTTGAAGTCGAAATGGCTTCAAAAATTGGAATCCCTTCATACGCGAGTAATTTGAATATATAAAAGTAAAGTCCAACAGTTTTCGAGTTATTTGCGGGAAGCGCGATAGATAATGACGAAAGATCGTGTTTGACCATCACACAGGTTTCATCTTTAAAACAGCGCTCTACAAGGTCTGTCAAGTCATTTGAAACCAAAATATTACTCTCGTGAAATGTACTGGAATACGTTAAATAGGCTTTAGGAATGGTCTTGGTTTCTTCTAAAAGTTTAGACTGACTCTCTAAAATGGTATTGGAGTTGAGAAAGGTAAAGTCAGTAATCCCGCTGCGCACGACAATATCTCCCAGATCGCGCATCATACGCTCATCTACGCGCTTTTGAGGATAATAACGGCGCAATGCCATTACAATGGAACCCACATTAACCGGTTTACCCAGTTCTTTTTCTATTCGTGGCTGAAAATCTTCGGCAAGGGCACTGTAGTTAATGATCTTGCGCATCAAAGCATCTTCGGTATAGGGCTGATGTTTTATAAGTTGTTCAACAACAGAAGTTATTGTTTTCAATGTTATATATTTAACAATTTGTACAAATTTATATAAAATTGTTGAATTTTTTTCGGCGGAGTTTTTTTCGGCTTAACTATGCAGCAATAATCGGTTAAGCATAAGCGATTTATTTAAATGTTATCCCCAACGGAATTAATTTGACGATGATGAATGTTTTAAAATTTGGAGGAACTTCAGTAGGAAGCGCTCAAAACATTAGAAAGGTAGTAGAAATTTTAGCTGTTACCGAAAAGCCAAAAATTGTGGTTCTCTCTGCAATGTCTGGTGTTACCAATTTATTAGTAAGCCTTAATCAGGCAAGTATAGATAAGGATTTAGCACAAATCACCAATGTGCTAGAGCAGCTTCAAGCTAAACACTTTGAAGCAATCGAAGATCTGTTTACCGCAGAGAATCAACCAGAAACAAAAGCTCAAATTGAGACGTTTGTAGCTGCTTTACAAGAAATCGCAACCGGTGGTCGCACCTTGACTACCTATGCAGAACTTGTTACGTATGGCGAGACCATGCTTACCTGGATGTTTTCAAGATTCTTAGATCAGGAAGACGTAAGTAATGTGTTGCTCAATGCGAGTACCTTTATGAATGTAGGTTCTGTTGAGAATCCAAACATTGATGCTGTTGCTGAAGCTTTGGCACCTCAATTAGCAGAAAATCCATCTGAACTTTACATCACTCAAGGTTTTGTTTGTCGCGACGAGCGCGGCGCTCTGGCAACTTTAAAGCGCGGAGGAAGTGATTTTAGTGCGACCATTATCGCAGCTGCTGTAGATGCCGCAGGCGTTCAAATCTGGACTGATATTGACGGATTGCACAATAACGATCCACGTTATGTACAAGAAACACAACCTATTGAGCATTTGACCTATAATGAAGCGGCTGAGCTGGCTTATTTTGGAGCAAAGATTTTGCATCCACAAACAGTAGCACCGGTTATTGATCGCGATATTCCGGTATGGTTAAAAAATACTTTTGAGCCATCGGCGCCGGGGACTAAAATTTCTAATGAGTACCACAACCGCGGCTTGAAAGCGATCTCAGCAAAAGATGGTATTACCGCTATAAAAATCAAATCGAACCGCATGCTTGGTGCGCACGGTTTCTTGAGAACAATATTTGAGGTTTTTGATCGTCACGAGACGTCTATTGATATGATCACCACTTCTGAGGTTGCTATCTCGTTAACGATAGATGACGCGCGTAATTTAAAAGCGATCATCACAGAACTTTCTGTTATTGCTGAAGTTACTGTTGAAGAAGATCACAGTATTATTTGTATCGTAGGAGAGAACCTTATTGCAGATCACGAGTCGTACAAAGCTTTTGGCATTTTAAATTCTATCCCGGTGCGTATGATCGCTTACGGAGGTAGTAACAATAACATTTCGCTTCTTGTTCCAACTCGCGAAAAGATTAACACATTACAATATTTAAACGCGCAATTGTTCCAACTAGAGGGAGCAATAGCTTAGACTTTTGTTAGTTAGTGTTAGCCTTCTTCTGACCAACCAGAAGGAAACATGGAAAACCCGGTGTGTGCTTGCCGGGTTTTTTTAGTTATAAACTTTTCTGAAACGTGTAGCCCAGTAAAGGCTTTAAAGTAACCGAATCTACTTTTTTATAGGTTTCCTCTGCTTCTTCGGTATCATACTGTGGTGGCTCTAGACCTAAGGCTTTCGCTTGTTTGATGTAGTACTCAGCTTTTTTGGGATGCTCGGGATGCACCGCATTTATAATGTGGCCAAAAGCGTTTTTATAGATCACCCCTAGAATTATGCCCATACAATCCTGTCTGTGAATCAAATTTACGGCGGCATTTCCGTTAGATAACCCAGTGCGACCGGCAAGATATTTTACAGGGTTTCGGCTTCCGCCAAAGAGTCCGCCAAAACGGATCACGGTAGTTTCTAACGCAGGAGATTTAAAGAAAATCTGCTCGACCTCTAGTAGTTGTTTGCCTTTGTTGTCTTGAGGCTGTGGAAGGTCTCTTTCGGTAACAGCGCCTTGAGCGTCATCATAAACGCCCGTGCTGCTTATTAAGATCACTTTTTTAACCGAAGCTTTTTCGGTAGCATCCAGCAATTGTGCCATTCGCAACGCGTGATTATGCCCTGTATTGCGGCGTAGTCCCGGCGGAATCAAGATGATCAGAATTTTAGTATCAGCAAGAAAGGATTGTATTTCTCCGCGTATTTCATCTTCGGCAATTTCAACTTGATATACATCTAAGCCGTGGTTGCGTAATTCGGCTTGTTTATTTTTTGAAGTGACCGAACCCTTAACGCGATGTCCTAATTCTTGTAATTGTGCGGCGAGGGGTAACCCTAACCAGCCTAATCCTGCGATTGCAATGCTGCTCATAGCTCAAATTTTTCCGAAGCCTTAAAACTGAATGCGCTGCTTGGTCACTAGCGCATCTGTATTTACAAAAGGCATCGGCATACTGTTCTTGGGTCGCGAAGGTAGGTCAAAGCTGCTGTTTTCTAAAAGATCGTAACTATAATCAAAAAGTGTAAAGCTTAATTCAGCGTCTTCAGCAATGCTTAAATGAACTTCCAGAGGTTCACGATCTACCAGACGATAACTCAGTAAATAATCACTGTTGCGATTTTCCAGAGGATGATTTTCTCCGCTTCGCAGAAACACTTCCTGCCCGTTAAAAATGAGTCGGTTAAATAGCGTCCCTTGCGGACACATCAAGATCATATCGCCCACATTGCGCTGCGGAAAGATCACAAAATCAAGACGGCGTTCGCCATTGATCACGGTGTCTTTTTCGGTATAGACTTGAGACGGAGCGACAAAATTTTTAGGCGCTGCGGTGATATAATTGTATTGGCTACCGTATTTTCCAGAAGGCGGATTGATCTCTAGAGGTGTATCGTCAGTGGCATTTTGAACCAAGATCTCGTGAAGCCAAGAGTCGAGTTGGGTGTTGTATGTAGCGTAAAATGCCTGTTCTTGATCTACGTCATAGACATAGTTCAGACTCGTAGGAAAGGGACGTTCTTCGGTAAAATCTGCCTTACCATAAGCGGCAATAAAAGCCCCAATACTTACCAAAGTAAAAAGCCCGGCAATTTTAGCGTTCATCTTGTAAAATCCAATTACCGGAAGTAGGAGACCAAAAAGCAATACCGTCAAGATCGTTGCGGCGGCCAGCATTTTAAGACCGAGACCCACTGGAAATTCTTTGATGTAATGCGTGATTATAAAAAGCGCAGGAGCACAAAGCAGCGTTAAGATAAAGAACTGCGGTTTTGAGAACTTAATAAGTAAAAATACAGCCAGCAATCCAAAATACACAGGGATGATAAAAAACGAAGCTCCCGGAAGATACACGGCCACTCCGGTAGCGATCAACAACCAGAAAAATAAAGGTGCAAAACTAAGGGAAGCAGCACTATTGGGGCGGTAAAATAGTTTGTAAATAAAAAAGACAACAGCCAATGTTAGCGCAACAAAACCGGCAAGCAGTTCGTAACCGTTGTAAGGAAAACCTTGTAAAATATCGGCTTGTTTAGGGTCTAATGCCAGGATTAACTTCCATCCTAAGCTGATGACATAAGCGAGAACAAGGGCAATAAGCAGCGGTAGGAATCCGCGTAAAACCTCAATCAATTTGAAAGACTTGTTGCGCAGGCCATAAATAAGCACCGCAAAAAATAAAATCCAACCTAAAATTAGCATAGGGAAAATCCAACTGAATGGATAATACAGCATTTTGATTAGGGGCATATTCAGATAAATATAATCCTGGTCTGCCTTTAAATTGAGATCAGCATTGCTGAAATGATCCAGTAATGCAGTCAGATAGCTACCTTGATGTTCTAAAGATTCCGGGTCTAAACGAGATGGGATGTCATTGGCGGTGTGATAGTCAAAATGATCCCCGATGAAGGCAAAAAAGAAGCCGTCAATATCGCCGTTTTCGCGCAGCACGGTGCTATCAGTATCATTAGGTAGCAGTTTATAAACGCTGTACATTAACGAATTGGCATAAGGATGCGACGGATTTGCCTCAGCAAAAGCCTTAATCAATGCACCGTTTCCGCCATTGGTTTCTACGATCAAATTTGAAGGCCCGCCGCTTCCGCGCGCTTCAAAATTCAATGCCAGATCAACCTCTTTTGCCCAAGGGTGCTTGTTGACAAAGACAGAGGCGCCGTTGAGCCCCAATTCTTCCGCATCGGTAAAAAGGAGAATGATATCATTTTTTTGTTTTTCGCCTTTGGCTAAAAATGCGCGAATGCTTTCTAGAATAGTGACTACGCCGCTTCCGGCATCGCTGGCGCCTTTTGAGGCCGTATGCGGTGCACTGTCGTAATGCGTCATCACTAATAAGGTATCACCTTCACCAGTACCGGGAATTCGAGTAATTATATTTTCGGCTCTGCTTAATGCGCCCCAACCCGGCTTGTAAGCAAAATCACTTTGTAGCTCTACTTCAAGCCCGTACTCTTCTAAAGTCGTAACTATAAAATCCTGCACTTCTTGATGTGCAGGCATCCCTACCGCGTGGGGTTTTTGAGCAATCGAATCTAAAAGTTGAAAAGCTCGGGCAGTAGAAAATTTGGTTGCGGGAGTGTCTACACCTGAAACTTGTTGAGGTTTATGAGTATAAAAACTGAAATAGGTAAGCCCTAAAAGCAATAGAAACGAGAGGACGGCAGCGTAGGTTGTTTTCATAAGCACGTATAGTTAAGCTAAAGGTAGTGGGAAACTAGGTTTTGCACAAGGTTGATGTTAATATGCTTTTTAGTTAATGCAATCGTTTTCGTTAATTCAAATAATTTTTCTAATTTAAAGAGTCTAAAATATAAGCGTATGGGAATCAAGAGTTTTATGGGTAAACGATCTAAAGTCGTTGCCGAAGAGGTAAATATTAAAGTGTCTGATTATATGACGACCAAGCTGATCACATTTACTCCAGATCAATCGGTTATGGATGTGATGCAGAAGCTGATCAAACATCGTATTTCTGGTGCGCCTGTGGTGAATGAGAACAACGAACTACTCGGTGTGATCTCTGAGGGAGATTGTATCAAGCATATTTCAGACAGTCGCTATCACAATCTGCCGATGGATAATGCTACGGTAGGTCAAAATATGGCGATTGATGTGGAAACCATCGATGGGAATATGAATGTTTTTGATGCAGCCCGTTTCTTTATCGAGCGCAAACACAGACGTTTTCCCATTGTTGAAAACGGAAAATTAGTAGGGCAGATCAGTCAGATGGATGTGATTAAAGCTGCCTTAAAACTTAGAGGAAATACCTGGAAGTAATCAGTTGCGTTTTACCAAAGCATAATAATCACCTTCTAAAGGTAAATAGCCTTGGTCGTAAACGAAGTAGTACACCGTGCCGGCTTTTGTAGTGTAAATACTCGTGAAAAGATTAAAATCAAAGCCCAAAGAAGTGAGCTTGTCACGCGTGGTTTTGGTTTTGTCTTCGGGATTGAGCGATTCTAGAATACGGTAATTTTTTCGCAGGTGATTGTTAGTATTGCGTATAAGATTTTTAGTGTCGCTGTTGAGTTTATTGTTAGCGGCATTGCGGCAGGCGTCGCTGCAGTATTTTTTATCTGCTCTGCCTATAATTTTATCTCCACACTCCGGACAGTTCTTTTGCATATGCTCTAATTACTAAACCAAAACTTTTCTAAGATACTGAATTTCTAGTTTTTAAGTGCTATTTGCACATGTGCTAAATGATGCTCGCAGTGCCAAGAATACATCCCAATAGTTTCAGCAAGGCTGAAGCGTTTGCCGTGTTCCGGATGTATGTATTCTCTAATCAAATCTTCAGAATGTAAAGATTGAAGGAGCGTTGTCCAGCGCGCGTGTAAGCCTTCAATCAATTGTAAAGAGGAGGTAATTGCAGCAGATCGCGTATCGGGTAATTCGGCCCATTTATCTTCAAAATAAGGTTTGATCTTGGGCGCTTCTTCAGTGAGTGCCAATTTAAACCGAATAAACGCATTCATGTGGCTGTCGGCACAGTGATGTACAAGTTGTCTGATCGTCCAACCATCAGGCCTGTATGTTTTTGAGAGTGCATCGTCTTCAAGGTTTTTAGTTAACGTCGCAATCTTTTGTGGAAATTCAGCAATAGTCGCAATCCACGATGTAAGATGCTTTGCCGTGATGGCTTCCGGCTTTTGAAAGTGGCCAATGGGATATTTCAGCTGTTCTAAATTCATAAGAAAATACATTTAGTAATTCCGGCACTTGCCTTAAAATAGTTCAGATTTTTTGAAAACTGAGGGGTTATGCCTGTCAAACCTCAATAATACGGATACTGTGGTTTTCAAAATCATAAAGTAAAAGACCCTCTTGATCTTTAGAGAGCGCCGCGATCAAGTCACCTTTTCCATTCCAAATAGCGCTTTGACCAGCTCCGTAAAAGTTATCACAAAATCCTATGTTATTTACGCAAGCCACCGGAAAGACGTGCTTTTTTGCGATTTTAGCATAATGTACATATGCTTTTTTCATTCCGGTTTCTGATTTTGCTACACTTGCCAAATAAATTGCTGCGCCTAAACCAAACGCGTTTTCTGCGTGTTCATTCTGTAAAGATTCAAAGCAGATTGCGGGAGCAATTGGTGTCTGGTTAACCTTAAAAATAAGTTGCTCAGTGCCTGGTGTAAAAAAGGGGAGTTCGTCTACGTGTAACTGCTGTTTTGAGTACAATTTGCGCTCGTGCTGCGGCTGAAAAATAAACATGCTGATATGAATCCCAGTTTTAGAGGTTGTAGGAACCCCAATAGTGATCGTTATTTTAAATGTGTCACTAAGCTGTTTAAAAAGATCTAGTCGCTCATCATGTTCAGTAAAAGCCAAGGCTTTTGATTGCTGGGGTTCATAACCGGTAAGAGAAAGCTCAGGAAAAGCGATCAGATCTGTTTGTTCGTGAATCGCGCGTTCAATCCATTTTTTATGGAGCTCCATGTTTTTTTGAACGTTGCCTCGATGAGGGGCTATCTGTGCTAAGCAAATCTTCATAAGCCTGATAAGTTTTTGCTTTGGTATAAGTGTTTTATAACGAAGTTAAGCTTTATTTGAGGTGCTAAAGACTCAAAATTATTTATTCTACTTCGACTCATATCCATTCACAAACGTTTACAAACATTTATAAACGAAAGTAACTATTTCTTAACCGAATACAATTTAGCTCTCATTTCATCTTTGCAGTGTAATTAATCATTAACTGTTTAACCAAAAATTTAAAATTATGAGTACGCTAAGAAACAAAGTACAGTTGATCGGAAACTTGGGGAATGACCCTGAAATCGTAAATCTTGATTCGGGTAAGAAACTGGCGAAATTCAGTATCGCTACAAATGAAACCTATAAAAATAATAAAGGCGAGCGCGTGACCGATACGCAATGGCACAATGTGGTTGCCTGGGGGAAAACGGCTGAGGTTATAGAAAACTATGTAACCAAAGGAAAAGAAGTAGCCATTGAAGGAAAACTTACCTCGCGTAGCTATGAAACCAAACAAGGCGAAAAGCGCTATCTCACTGAAATTGTCTGCAACGAATTACTGCTGCTCGGGAAGTAACCGGGATAGGGAATTGCATCAAAAAAGCCGCATTATCTTAATAATGCGGCTTTTAATTTTTATTATAAATGCTATTATTTAATCACATTATCCATTATTTCCTGGACGATTTCAGGATTTAATAGCGTACTGGTATCTCCAAGATTTGAAGTGTCGTTGGAGGCGATTTTACGTAAAATACGACGCATGATTTTTCCACTTCGGGTTTTGGGCAATCCGCTTGTAAACTGAATTTTATTCAGTTTGGCAATGGGTCCGATACGATCTGAAATCATCTGGTTGATTTCTTTTCTCAGGTTATCTTGATTACGAGTTTCCCCGGTTTCTTTTAAGATCACATAACCATAAAGCGCATTTCCTTTTACTTCGTGAGGATACCCCACAATAGCACTTTCTGCAACTGCCGGATGCTCGTTAATGGCATCTTCAATAGGCGCAGTTCCTAAGTTGTGACCGCTTACGATGACCACATCATCCACACGGCCGGTTATTCGATAATAGCCCACGCTATCGCGTAAAGCCCCGTCACCGGTGAAATACATATTTTTAAAGGCTGAAAAATAGGTTTCTTTATAACGCTGGTGATTGCCCCAGATGGTGCGCGCCATCGACGGCCAAGGGAATTTTATACACAGTCTGCCATCTACTTGATTTCCTTTTATTTCTTTTCCTTCTTCATCCATCAACGCGGGTTGAATTCCCGGTAGCGGAAGCGTTGCAAAGGTTGGTATCGCCGGAGTAGAGTAGGGAATAGGCGAGATCATAATACCTCCGGTTTCGGTTTGCCACCAGGTATCTACGATAGGACATTTACGTTTCCCAATATTTTCATCATACCAGTGCCAAGCTTCCTCGTTAATAGGTTCGCCCACCGTACCGAGTACTTTTAAAGAAGACAAATCGTGTTTTTCTACAAAATCCAGATTCTCTTTTCCGAGTGCTCTAATGGCGGTTGGTGCCGTGTAAAACTGTGTCACTTTGTGTTTTTCAACAATTTCCCAAAAACGGGCGTGATCAGGATAGCTAGGTACACCTTCAAACATTACGGTTGTGGCGCCATTCGCCAGCGGACCATAAACAATATAACTGTGTCCGGTTATCCAACCGATGTCTGCCGTACACCAATAAATATCATCCTCCCGATACTGAAACACATTCTTAAAGGTAAATGCGGTATACACCATATAGCCTGCGGTAGTATGCACCATTCCTTTTGGCGTCCCTGTAGAACCCGAAGTGTATAAAATAAACAGCGGATCTTCGGCATTCATAATCTCAGGAGCGCAGGTTTCTTCTGCTTCATCCAGCAATGGCTGTAGCCAGTGATCGCGGCCTTCTTCCATAGGAATTTCAGCATTGATGCGTTTAACTACGAGTACGTTTTCAACGCTTTCACAGCTTTTTAAACCTTCATCAACAATACCTTTAAGGTCAATTGATTTGCTTCCGCGATAAGAGCCGTCGCTAGTGATTACCATTTTACAGCTAGCATCGTTAATTCTTGTTGCCAAGGCTTTTGAAGAAAAGCCCGCAAACACCACAGAATGTATGGCGCCAATACGCGCACAAGCTAATAATGAGATAGCAAGCTCAGGAATCATTGGCAAGTAGATGCACACGCGATCTCCCTTTTTAATTCCCTTTGCTTTAAGCACATTAGCCATTTTGGCAACGCGCTTATGCAGTTCGTTATACGTAATATGTTGTGCTTTTTCTTTGGGATCGTTGGGCTCAAAAAGAATCGCCGTTTTATCTCCGCGGGTGCGCAGGTGACGGTCAATGCAGTTTTCGGTAATATTCAATTGAGCACCTTCAAACCATTTAAATTCAGGTTTGTCAAAATCATAACTCAGCACATTATCCCAGCGTTTATGCCACATAAAATGCTCTTCGGCTATTTCTTCCCAGTAGCTTTCGGGGTTTCTTACAGATTTACGGTAGACTTGAAAATATTCTTCTAAATGTTTTATGTGATAATTACTCATGGTTGAATTAGGATTGTTCTTAGATAATCATCCTTAAAATTACTAAATCGTTATCGGTTTAGGTTTGAACAATTCTGCAGTTGCCGCAAAATTTTAATAAAAATGCGTTAAACTTCTATCATTTTAATGATGCTGAGCTTCACCGGCGCCACTAGGAATACGTATACGCTCTACGATTTCCTGTACATCCTTTGGCGGAGCAGGTGTGAGTCGGCTTATGGTTATCGAAATGACAACATTGATCAACATGGCAAAAGTGCCAAAACCTTCTGGCGAAGTGCCAAACCACCATTCTGAAGCAGGAAGCGGCTCAAGAACACCTATCAATCCGGTTTTAAACCGAATCATATAAAAAAGCATTAATATCGTTCCTACGATCATTCCGCTTATGGCGCCTTGTTTGTTCATACGTTTATCAAATATCCCCAGCACAATTGCCGGAAAAAAGGAAGCTGCAGCGAGCCCAAAAGCTAGTGCGACCACCGCGGCTACAAATCCCGGCGGATAAATACCGAATAATCCCGCAACGATGATAGCAACTAAAATGCTCAAACGCGCTGCGAGCAATTCACCTTTTTCAGAAATATTTGGCTTAAGTTGTTTTTTGATCAAATCGTGAGACACCGAAGTTGAAATTACAAGCAGTAAACCAGCCGCAGTAGAAAGCGCAGCTGCCAGACCACCGGCTGCTACGAGTGCGATCACCCAAGAAGGAAGTTGAGCAATTTCGGGATTGGCAAGTACCATAATATCCCGATCTACGTAAAGCTCATTCGTTTCAGTCGAAGCGTTAACGATAAGACGTTCTCCGCTGCCGCCGCGTGCCTCGGTGAATTCCGGTTTTCCTGTGGTTGCATCGCCGTTCACATATTGAATTTTTCCATCTTTATTTTTATCAGACCAGGCGATCAATCCCATGTTTTCCCAGTTTTTAAACCATTCAGGAAGCGAAGCATATTCTTGATCGCTTACCGTCTCGATGAGGTTGGTACGTGCAAAAACAGAAACCGCAGGTGCCGTAGTATACAAAATTGCAATAAGTAAAAGTGCGAGGCCGGCTGATTTACGAGCATCCTTTACATTTGGTACCGTAAAAAACCTTACGATCACGTGTGGTAAACCCGCAGTACCCGCCATCAATGCGAGGGTGATTGCAAAGACATCCCAAGTAGATTTGGTGCCTTCGGTATACTCTTTAAAGCCTAATTGAGTATGCAGGTTGTCTAACTTTTCAAGTAGAAAGGTGCCGTCTTCTACACGAGATCCCATCCCAACTTGGGGAATAATATTTCCCGTCATTTGAATTGAAATAAAAATCGCAGGAACCATAAAGGCAAAAATGAGTACACCATATTGCGCGACCTGCGTATAGGTGATTCCTTTCATTCCGCCTAAGAAAGCAAAAACGAGAACCACCGCCATACCGATGATCACCCCGGTAGTAATCTCCACTTGAAGAAACTGAGAAAATACAATGCCCACGCCGCGCATTTGCCCGGCAACGTAAGTAAAGGAAACGATGAGTGCACAGATCACCGCTACGGTACGCGCGATGTTAGAGTAATAGCGATCTCCAATAAAATCAGGAACCGTGAACTTCCCGAATTTACGCAGGTACGGCGCCAGCAAAAGCGCAAGTAGGACGTAGCCGCCGGTCCAACCCATTAAGTACACAGAGCCGTCATAACCTGAAAAAGAAATGATCCCGGCCATAGAGATAAACGAGGCAGCGCTCATCCAGTCAGCTGCGGTGGCCATTCCATTTGCCAGCGGAGAAACGCCGCCTCCGGCGACATAAAATTCTTTGGTAGAACCGGCCCGTGCCCAAATAGCGATTCCAAAATATAAGGCGAAGGTGATGCCTACTAAAATCCAGGTCCAAAGTTGAACGCTCATAATGTGAAAGTTTAATTTGCAGCAAGAATCTGCTTAAATAGATGGTAAAGGCATTTATTGGCACCGCTAAAGGGTTCAATACTCCGAGGCTTGCCCTGGGGTAGTTTACTCATTATAGCCGTATTTTTTATCAAGCCGGTTCATGAGCCAGACGTAAACAAAGATGAGTACTACAAAAACATAGATGCTTCCCTGTTGAGCAAACCAAAAGCCTAATTTAAATCCGCCTAAACTATATCGATTGAGAAGGTCTTTAAAAAGAATGCCGCAACCAAAGGAAACCACAAACCAAATACTGAGTAAAATGGACAGGTATCTTTTGTTTTCGCGCCAGTAGGCTTCAGATTTATCTGGTTTTGACATAGGATATTGATTTAAAATGCTTTCTAATATAGTTTATAAAATTTAATGCGGTTCCCTGTACTTACCTGTTTCTGAGAAAATTTGCATTAAAAAACCCGGTGCTTCAGCACCGGGTTTTTTAATAATTTGTTTTTTTGCTAGATCGCGTCTACAGTAACTTTAACGTCAGCGGTAATACGCACGGTGAACGTTACAGGCGCAGCAGATACGGTGCCTGAAGCTGATAAGGTTGCGGTTGCTCCGCTTCTCAAGTCTGCCTCAAAGGCATCAATAACAGCTTCGCTCACTTCGATTTCATAAACCGTTCCGGCGGCAGCAGCGGCTGTAAGATTTACAGAATCTCCATCGGTATATGAAAACCAAGGAAAGGTGCTGCTTGATACGGAGAACATTCCTGTTGCGATTACATCTTCAGAGCCACTTACGCTAATGATTTCGTACGTAAGACTTTCAATCTCTATATTCTCAATTTTATCTAAATTCTCTTGAACATCCTCATCATCAATACTGATAGTAGCAGATTCGGAAAAAGTAGTTTGCCCTTCGGCAACTGTAATCGTCAAGTCTTCAGTGATCGTAGTATCTACATCAATCTCTGTTAATTCATCAACCGCGTCGCACGAGTTGAATGCAAATACAAAAAGGCTTAGGGCAAAAAAGGTGGTGAATTTTTTCATCTTTAAGAAGTGTTAATTGTTTTAACAAAAATAAGCATAAATCACTATTAGCCAAGTTTTTAATGTAAATAGGGTGAAAAAACCCTTAGGCATTCTAAGCTTTGATTTATGGGGTATTGAAATTCAACCAAATCTAAGCGAGCTTGAAGATTTAGCTTTAAAGCGATTAGAAATAAAGTTCTTGAGCCAGCCTATAGGTGTTTGCGTGTGCTTCGATGATGATTTTAATATCGGGCGAATAGCCGCCACCCATACTCACTTGAACGGGAATTCCGCTTTCGCGAAAGCAGGATAGTGCAAACCGATCTCGTTCTTTACAACCTTCAACCGTACACGAAAGTCTACCAAGTTTATCGGTTTCTAAAATATCTACGCCGCTGAGGTAGAAGATAAAATCAGGCTTCACCTGTTTGATGAGTTTGGGAAGTGTTTCTTTCAGCTTTGCTAAGTAAACTGCATCGCCACTTTTATCGGGAACGGCAATATCAAGATCTGAAGTTTCTTTTTTAAAGGGATAATTGCCCGCGCCGTGCATCGAAAATGTAAATACGGAAGGATCGTCCTCAAAAATCTCGGCAGTGCCATTGCCTTGATGTACGTCGAGATCTACAACAAGAATCTGCTTTGCCAACTCCTTAGATTGAAGAAACCGCGCTGCAATTGCTTGGTCGTTAAGTAGGCAAAAAGCTTCGCCGTGATCGGAATAAGCGTGATGTGTACCGCCGGCAATATTAAAGGCGATCCCGTGTTTTAGGGCTAACTCACAACACATCATTGTACCCTGTGCGATGATCTGCTCACGATCGACCAACTCCTGAGAGAGTGGAAATCCCGTTTTTCGAATTGCCCTTCTGTCTAGATCCAGCGCTTTTAGATTGCTGACATATTCTTGCGTATGAACAGCCGTCAGGTATTTTTCCTCTGGAAAGCCGGGTTCAAAAAAATTAGCTTCAGTACAGGTGCCTTCGTAAAGCAATTGCTTTGGGAGTAGATCATATTTTTCCATCGGGAAGCGATGTCCCTCAGGAAGCGGATGTTTGTAAATAGGATGGTAGGCGATTTTAAGCATTCAGTTTATGCAATTTAAGTTGAATGCGCTTACGCTTGATATCTACTTCAAGCACTTTAACCACGACCTGCTCTTGCAAACTCACGTGGACATTCACATCACTCACAAAACCGTCAGCAAGATTTGAAATGTGAATTAATCCACTTTCTTTGATGCCGATATCTACAAAAGCGCCAAAGTTGGTTATGTTATTCACGATCCCGGGAAGTAATTGACCGGGTTCAAGATCTTCGATTTTATGTATGTTTTGATTAAAAGTAAACGCCTTTGCCGGTTCTCGTGGATCCAAACCGGGTTTTTCGAGTTCGTCTAAAATATCTTTCAATGTAAGTTCGCCCACTTCATCAGAAACATAATCCTCGAGACTTACTTCTTTGATCACGTTTTTATTGCCTACCAATTCTGCTACGGAAAGCTTCAAGTTTTTAGCCATTTTTTCAACCAAAGCATAACGCTCAGGATGCACTGCAGAATCATCCAATGGGTTTTCAGCATTCTTGATACGTAAAAAACCGGCAGCTTGCTCGTAAGCTTTAGCACCCAAACGCGGAACGTTTAAAATTTCTTTCCGCGAAGCGAAAGCACCGTTTTCGTCTCTGTAGGTTACAATGTTTTCAGCCAGTTTAGGTCCAATTCCAGAAACATAACTCAGCAACGGAACACTGGCAGTATTGATGTTTACACCTACCGTGTTTACACAGCTTTCAACAACGCGATCGAGTTCGTTTTTCAATTTGGTTTGATCCACATCGTGTTGATATTGTCCCACGCCGATGGATTTTGCATCGATTTTTACCAACTCCGCAAGTGGATCTGCAAGTCGGCGACCAATAGAAACCGCACCGCGAACCGTCACATCATAATTGGGGAACTCGTCTCGCGCGATCTTTGAAGCCGAATAAATACTTGCACCGGCTTCGCTCACCACAAACACTTCAAGATCCCGACTGAATTGCATGCGCTTGATAAACTGCTCGGTCTCTCTACTGGCGGTCCCGTTACCTATGGCGATGGCTTCGATTTTATGCGCATCTACCAGAAAACTGATCTTACGCATTGCACCCTTAGTATCGTTTTTAGGAGGATGTGGGTAAATGGTTTCATTATGCTGTAATCCGCCATTTTCGTCAAGGCAAACCACTTTACAACCTGTTCTAAACCCCGGATCGATGGCAAGAACACGCTTTTCGCCTAGTGGCGAACCTAAAAGTAGTTGGCGTAAATTTTTTGCAAAAACACTAATCGCTTCTGCATCGGCTTTTTCTTTAGCAGTGCTTAAAGCCTCGTTGCTCAACGCCGGAAACAGTAAACGTTTATATGCATCAGCAATGGCAAGCTCAATGTGCTCAGCACAGTCTCCGCGTGATTTTACCATTCTATTGGCAATATGCGATAAAGCGCGATCGGTATCAATATCCAGTTTTAAACGAACAAAACCTTCATCGGCGGCACGAGAAAGTGCCAGAAAACGATGTGAGGGAATGCGGTTTAAGGCTTCTTCCCAATCAAAATAATCTTTGTATTTGAGCGCTTTCTCATCGTCCTTTTTAGACTTCACTACTTTAGAAGTAATCTGTGCGTAACGTTCTATTTGGTTTCTTAAATAGTTGCGCACATCACTGCGTTCATTTACCCATTCTGCAATGATGTGGCGTGCGCCTTCAAGAGCTTCTTCGATGGAAGCAACTTCGTTGTTTAAAAACCTTCCGGCAGCTTGCTCCAGATCACGCGTGTTTTGCGCCATAATAATTTTGGCGAGCGGTTCTAGTCCTTGTTCACGAGCGGTATCTGCTTTTGTTTTTCGCGTCTTTTTATACGGAAGATAAAGATCTTCTAAAGCAGTAGCATCTGTTGTTTTTTCTATTTGCTTTTGAAGTTCTGCAGTCAAGACCTCTTGCTCTTCTAAAGCTTTTAGAATGGTAGCTTTCCGCTTTTCTAAAGTCTCAAACTGTTCTTTTAACTTTACAATTTCGCCCAGTTGCACTTCATCTAAATTTCCGGTGCGTTCTTTACGGTAACGCGCAATAAAAGGGATGGTCGCATCTTCATCAAGAAGTTGCAACACATTCTTGATGCCCGTTTCCGGAAGATTGGTTGAAGATTTTAGGTAGGAGAGAAGTGCTGTCATAAAACGAATAGTACTAAAAAAAGGGAAGTAAAATTACTACCTCCCTCTTAAAATTTATAAAAATTGAATCGAGACATTAACTCACCGCTTCACCGTTCTTTACTCCGGCCGTATCAGGATTCATAAACACGAGTTTTCCTTGTTTGTCTTCGGTCATTAAGATCATTCCTTGGCTTTCTACGCCACGCAATTTACGCGGAGCCAAATTGGCCACAACGGTTACTTGCTTACCTATAATGTCCTCCGGCTTAAAGCTTTCGGCAATACCAGAAACAATGGTGCGCACATCAAGACCGGTATCTACTTTTAAGATCAAAAGTTTTTTGGTTTTGGCCATTTTTTCAGCTTCCAGAATGGTTCCTACACGTAGATCTAATTTGGTAAAATCATCAAATTCGATGGTATCTTTTTGTGGGGTTACCGGAGTATTTTCGGCTTGATTACTCATTTTAGTCGCTTCTAATTTGTCAAGTTGTTTTTGTATTTGCTCTTCTTCTATTTTGCTAAATAAAAGCGCGGCTTTGTTGATGCTGTGACCTACAGGAAGTAAATCTATTTTCTCTCCCAGAAGCTCCCAACTCAAAGGCTCAGGAAGTTGTATAAGCGGATCTTCGCTCTCTATATTGAGCATGTGCTTAAGCGTTTTTGCCGTATGAGGTAAAAACGGTTCGCTCAAAACAGCTAATGTGCCGGCGATTTGCAGCGCGATGTACATCACCGTTTTTGTGCGTTCAGGATCAGTTTTAATCGATTTCCACGGCTCAGCATCTGCAAGATATTTATTTCCTAAACGTGCAACATTCATCAGTTCGTTTTGCGCTTCGCGGAAACGGTAGCGTTCAATCGAACTTGCGATCACCGCCGGATAGGCTTTCATTTCGGCTAATACGCGTTCATCTTCAGCATTAAATTCAGAAGGTTGCGGGATTGCTCCTTCGTAGTATTTGTTGGTCAATACGACCACGCGGTTGATGAAGTTTCCAAAAATGGCAACCAGCTCATTGTTATTTCTGGCCTGAAAATCTGCCCAAGTAAAGTCGTTGTCTTTCGTTTCTGGAGCGTTGGCCGTAAGCGTATAACGCAATACATCTTGCTGCCCCGGAAATTCTTCAAGATATTCGTGCAACCAAACCGCCCAGTTTTTTGAAGTAGAAAGTTTGTTGCCTTCTAAGTTTAAAAATTCGTTTGCCGGTACATTATCGGGTAAAATATAGCTTCCTTCGGCCTCCAGCATACTTGGGAAAATAATACAGTGAAAAACAATATTGTCTTTCCCGATAAAGTGAACGAGTTTAGTATCATCTGCTTTCCAGTAGTCTTCCCAGTTTTTGCCTTCGCGCGCAGCCCATTCTTTGGTTGAGGAAATATAGCCTATTGGTGCGTCAAACCATACATAAAGCACTTTACCTTCGGCACCGTCTACCGGTACGGGAATTCCCCAATCAAGATCACGAGTTACTGCACGAGGTCGTAAACCTTCGTCGATCCACGATTTACATTGCCCGTAAACATTCGGTTTCCAATCGCTTTTATGCCCGTCAAGAATCCATTTTTTCAGAAAACCTTCATAGCGATCCAGCGGTAAAAACCAGTGTCTGGTTTCTTTTAAGATGGGTTTGGAGCCAGAAATGGTTGATTTCGGATTAATTAAATCGGTTGCATTTAAAGAAGATCCACAATTTTCGCATTGATCACCGTAAGCTTCTTCGTGGCCACATTTTGGACAGGTTCCGGTTACGAAACGATCGGCTAAATACTGATTGGCTTCGGCATCAAAAAGCTGCTCGGTCACTTCCTCAATAAAATCTCCTTTTGCATAAAGCGTTTTGAAAAATTCTGAAGCTGTATCGTGATGCACTTGTGCCGAAGTACGCGAGTAATTGTCAAAGGAAATCCCAAAATCTTCAAAAGAATCTTTGATGATCTTGTGGTATTTATCTACCACTTCTTGTGGAGTGATTCCTTCTTTTTTGGCTTTGATGCTAATGGCAACGCCGTGCTCATCACTACCGCAGATGTAAGCAACATCCTTACCCATACCTCTTAGGTAGCGGGCATAAATATCTGCAGGAACATAAACTCCGGCTAAATGCCCAATGTGAATTGGCCCATTGGTATAAGGTAATGCGGCGGTAATTGTATATCGTTTCGGACTCATAATGCGAATAAAATTTCAGCGGCAAAGATACCATTTATGCATATAAACAAAACCAGACTAGCACTTCATTTAATAAGTGCGTATATTGGTATTTTACAAGGAGAAAATTTAAGACTGCTTTCCCCGTTTTTCTTATAGTGGTCTGCTGTTGTTCTTTTTCTAAAATTAGAAAACCCCTAAACGGAATAATGAATTTAAAGCCCTCAGGCTAAAAAGAATTGGTATGTTAACCCCGCCCTATTTAAAAGAAGGAGATAAAGTTGGTATCGTGTGTACCGCTCGCAAGGCAAATCGCGAGGATCTCGAAAACGGAATTGCGCTGTTGAAATCCTGCGGACTAGAACCTGTGCTGGGAAAAACCATTGGCGCTTCAGACAATCAATATGGTGGTACTGATGCATTGCGCGCAGCAGATTTACAAGCGATGCTTGACGACGAAGAAATTAATGCGATCTGGTGTGCAAAAGGCGGTTATGGAACGGTGCGCATCATCGATGAGATCAATTTTTATAAATTCATTAAATATCCCAAATGGATCATTGGGTATAGCGATGTGACGGTGCTGCATTCCCAAATTCATAAATTGGGTTTTGAAACCATTCACGGAGTAATGCCAGTGGGAATTGCACGAAATACTGCGGTTGCCAAAAAAACTTTAGAAAATGCCTGGTTTGGCAAACCGGTTCATTATCATATAGAAAGCGCTCCTTTAAACCGGTTGGGAACAGCAAAAGGCGAACTGGTAGGCGGAAATATCTCTATTTTGTATTCGCTTTGCGGAAGCCACTCTGCCATAGATACGACCAACAAGATTTTGTTTCTTGAAGACCTGGACGAATATTTATACCACGTAGACCGAATGATGGTCAATTTAAAACGCAACGGCATGCTGCGGAATATTCGCGGCTTAGTAGTAGGCGGACTTACCAGTATGCACGACAATTCTACACCTTTTGGGAAAACCGCTAAAGAAATTGTTATGGATACTGTTGCTGAATACGATTATCCGGTATGTTTTGATTTTCCGGCGGGGCATCTAAAAGATAATCGTGCGCTAATTTTGGGCCGAAGCGCTTCACTTGAGGTGAATGAGCGTGGTGCTAAACTCTATTTTGATCAATTGGAATAAAGCTTATGAATCATAACGAACTCGGGAAATGGGGTGAAGAATATGCTGCGAACTATCTCGAGAAAAAGGGTTATGAACTATTAGAACGCAATTGGTTTTTCAATAAAGCCGAATTGGATATTATTGCGCTAAAAGACGATCAGTTGGTCGTAGTTGAAGTCAAAACCCGAAACTCTGATTTTTTTGGTGATCCGCAAGATTTTGTGACGCCGGCAAAGATCAAGTTATTGGTGAAAGCCACCAATGAATACATCATCTCAAACGATCTGGATCTTGAAGTCCGTTTTGACGTCATTGCCATCTTAAAAAACAAAACCCAAGAACAGCTGGAGCATTTTGAAGATGCGTTTTATTATTTTTAAAACATTATTATGGCTAATCAGTGGGGTATTCCGGAAGACGTTGAAAAATTGGTTTTAATTCGTGATAAAACGTGTGTGTATTGCGGCGTTGATTTTTCAATCACTCATGTATCAAGAAAAACCAAACCATCTTGGGAACATATAATTAATGATATTCATCTTTCCTCAGCAGATAATATTGCGCTTTGTTGTACCTCTTGTAATGCGAGCAAAGGAGCTAAGAAATTAGAAGAATGGCTTAAAGGCAACTATTGTTTATCAAAAAATATAAACGAGAATACGGTAGCAGAAGTAGTTCAAAATGTAATCAGAAAGAACATCTCTGAAACTTAAAAAGAGGAATCAAACTTAAATTGATCCCTCTTTTTTAAAGTTAGGCTTCTGCAGTAAGTTGCTGTTTTATGGTCGCTATCGCTCTCAAAATAATCGCTACATAAAGTCCTTGAACTAGAATACTTGCAGGACCGGCTATGGCCACCATAATAATGGTTAAGAACATAAATCCTAATACTAAAGTGATTATTCCGGTTACTTTGGGCAGTTGGCCAAGATGATTGGTTTTGTACAGCCCGATTCCCATACAGATAAAAACAATTCCAAAAAGTACGCTGTAAATTAATGCAAAAGCTTCAAGCTTGATGTATTGAAAATGGAGATCAATGACCGAGTAGATCGCGATCAAGGTGTTGATCGCAATGGCGATAAGTGCACTGGTTTTTAGAAAACCGGCCTTGAACAATTCGCCGATCAAAACAAAAGCGCGCATATGCAACGCAAAAGCAATGGCGGCAAGTATGGTGATGGTTACATAGAATACTTCGCCAAAATAATAACCGCCGGTAGCAAGAAAAGTGGTTTCTTCAATAAGTTGAAAAACCAATAATATCATACTCAGAATCCCTGCAATCCAACCAAGATGGAGTTGATTGAACAAGAACGACACCTTTTTATTCTCATCGATTTCAATCAAAAAAGCCTTTTTCACTTTCTTTTCAAAAACAGATTCCTGTAAGTCGTCGAGGTCGCGATCCAGTGCAGCGAGAATGGTTTTTACGGTGTACACACGCGGCATAACTTCGCCCGCTTCAATACGCTGAATGGTGCGCACCGAAATATTACACTGTTCTACAAGTTCTTCTTGAGTAAATCCTTTTTGCTGACGTAATTCTAAAATTTTCAGTCCTAATTGTGGTTGTTTCATGAGTGACATAAGATTGCTCTTGTAGTGATGCGCATCTAAAAATACAAGAATGTTAGACCCTGCAATACTAAAGATAGCAACCTATTTCAAACAATTTTTTGGCTCACAATTTACCCGACATTCACCCGACATATTAAGTATAATGCGGTTTGAGGCGAATTGAGGATTTTAGAAATTCTAGTGAATCTGTATCGGTTTTAACCTATTCTGAAACCTGTTCTACCTTTTTAGGCATCAAAGGTCTTAAGATATCCAAAGCTTTTTCTACTGAAGAAACCCCTGCAGCGGTCAACAACAAGCGTAAACCTTTGCTGGTTTTTTTCTCTTTAAGCGTGACCTTGTTTGAATGGGTTTGTACAAACTGAAGCACTCTGGAAAACGCCGGACTTTGATAAAATTTAGACTGCTGATCTGCAATAAAGAACCCGATGAGTTTTTTATTTTTCATCACCACTTTTTCCAGTCCGTAATGTGTAGCAATCCATTTGATACGCACCGAGTTCAACAAGTCTTCGGCTTGCTTAGGCAGTTCTCCAAAACGGTCGATCAAACGTGCTTCAAAGGCTGCGAGTTCTTCTTCGGTTTTGAGGTTGTTTAATTCGGTGTAGAGATTTAAACGCTCGGTAATATTGTTGATGTAGTCGTCAGGGAACAACAATGAAAAGTCAGAATCTATGACAGTGTCTTTGACGTATTCTTTGTTTTCGTCATCAACATTCTCGTGTGCATAGAGCTCTGCAAACTCATTTTCTTTCAGCTCTTCAATCGCTTCGTTGAGGATTTTCTGGTAGGTATCAAAGCCTATTTCGTTGATAAATCCGCTTTGCTCACCACCTAATAAATCTCCGGCACCGCGTATTTCTAAATCTTTCATCGCAATATTGAAACCACTTCCCAAACTTGAGAATTGCTCTAAAGCCGTGATTCGTTTGCGTGCATCATCAGTCATCGCCGAAAGTGGCGGTGTGATGAAATAACAAAACGCTTTTTTGTTGCTTCGGCCTACACGTCCGCGCATCTGGTGCAAGTCAGACAGACCAAAATTATTGGCATTATTGATAAAAATCGTGTTGGCATTGGGCACATCGAGACCGCTTTCTATAATGGTTGTAGAAACCAAAACATCAAAAGCGCCATCCATAAATTGGAGCATCAGCTCTTCAAGCTTTTTTCCGTCCATCTGCCCGTGACCGATAGCCACTTTAGCATCAGGAACCAGACGCTGAATCATTCCCGCAACTTCCTTAATATTTTGTAGCCTGTTGTGTATGAAGAATACCTGACCGCCACGCTGAATTTCATACGAGATCGCATCGCGTATCGTTTCTTCAGAAAGTCTGATGATGTGTGTTTCAATAGGGTAGCGGTTGGGCGGTGGTGTGGTGATCGTACTCAAATCACGCGCCGCCATCAAACTGAATTGCAGCGTACGTGGGATAGGCGTCGCCGTTAAGGTTAACGTATCAACATTTTCCTTAATGGTCTTCAGTTTATCTTTTACCGCAACACCAAATTTCTGTTCTTCATCAACGATCAGCAGCCCCAGGTCTTTAAACTTTACATTTTTGTTGGTGAGTTGGTGTGTACCTATGATAATATCTAGACGACCATTTTCAAGACGTTCAAGCGTTTCTCTTTTTTCTTTCGCAGTGCGGAAACGGTTCAGGTAATCTACCGTGACCGGTAAATCTTTTAGTCGTTCACTAAAGGTTTTATGATGCTGAAAAGCCAAAATCGTGGTGGGCACAAGCACTGCAACCTGCTTCCCATTATCCACCGCTTTAAATGCGGCTCTGATGGCAACTTCGGTCTTACCAAAACCTACATCACCACAAACCAGACGATCCATCGGGCGCGGACTTTCCATATCGGCTTTTACGGCTTCGGTGGCGCTGCTTTGATCTGGCGTGTCTTCGTAAATAAAACTTGCTTCGAGTTCGTTTTGCAAATAGGTATCCGGGCCAAAAGCAAAACCTTTTTCAAGACGACGCTTGGCGTATAATTTAATGAGGTTAAAGGCGATTTCCTTAACCTTGGTTTTGGTCTTTTGTTTCAGTTTTTTCCAGGCAGCGCTTCCTAGTTTGTAGATCTGTGGCGGCTTCCCGTCTTTGCCGTTGTATTTGGTCACTTTATGCAATGAGTGAATACTTAGGTAAAGCACATCGCGCTCGCCATAAATGAGTTTTATAGCTTCTTGACGTTTTCCTTCTACTTCAATTTTCTGGAGTCCACCAAATTTCCCGATCCCGTGATCAATATGCGTGATATAATCGCCCACTTGAAGACTGGTCAATTCTTTAAGTGTGATCGCTTGTTTTTTGGCGTAGCCGTCTTTCAGTTTAAACTTATGATACCGCTCAAAGATCTGATGGTCTGTATAACACACCATTTTTAGATCGTCATCAATAAAACCGCGGTAAAGGGAGACAATAATAGTCTCGTACTGCTTTACGTTGAGTTCGGCATCGTTAAAAATATCCTGAAAACGTTTGGCTTGTTGCTCGCTGGCGCAGCAAATATAATTGGTATAACCGGCTTCGTGATTCTCGTTGAGATTTTCGATAAGCAAATTGAATTGCTTGTTGAATGCCGGTTGCGGCTGCTGATTAAAATTGATGCTCGCGGAAGCTTTATCACTCGGTAAGGATAAGCCTTCGCTCACCCGCACCAGCGTAAAATCCAGAAGTTGTTTTTTGATGCTCGTAGCGTCGCAAAATAACTCTGAAGGTTTATGCCTTTTGATCTCACTGTCTAACTTCTGAAATGCTTCTTCTGCTTTGCTAAAATTGGTATCGATACGTGTAGCCAATTGCTCAATATCCTGAGTGAAAATCACCGTATCTGCAGCGATATATTTTAAGAAGCTTTCCCGGGTTTCCTGAAGCGCCTTGTTTTCTACATTAGGCATCAGGCTTATTTTGTTGATCTTATCAACAGAAAGCTGTGATTCTACATCAAAAGTTCGGATGCTGTCTACCTCATCACCAAAAAATTCAATGCGATAAGGCTGATCGTGTGAAAATGAAAACACATCTATAATTCCCCCACGTACAGAGAATTCGCCGGGTTCGGTCACAAAATCAACACGCTTAAACTTATACTCAAAGAGCATTTCGTTAACAAAATCCAGCGAAAGATTATCGTTGACTTTTACTTTGAGCGTGCTTTTATCAAGCTCCTTTCGGGTGACTACTTTTTCAAAAAGTGCATCAGGATACGTGACAATGAGCGCCGGTTTTTTGCGACTGTTGATGCGGTTAAGCACTTCGGCACGCAATAAAACATTGGCGTTATCAGTCTCTTCAATTTGATAAGGTCTGCGGTAACTTCCGGGGTAAAACAACACGTGATCTTCTTTGATCAGTTGCTCCAGATCGTTAAGAATATACGCCGCTTCTTCTTTGTCATTTAGAATGACCAGAAAAGGCTTATCTGCAGTTTTAAAACTTTCGGCAATGGTAATAGAGAGCGACGAACCTATTAGTCCGTCGAGATTGATTCTATTTTGAGAAACGGCAATAGTGTTCCCGAGTTCTTGCAGTTGTGCAGACTCTAAAAAAGGCTTGGTGATCGTGGTTTTACCCATAGGTGGGCAAAGATACTGCGGAAAACTTGGTTTCAAAACAGCTTTTGAGATTTAGCATTTTGGTAACAAAAATGCTTTTGGCAAACGCATAACAGGGATTTACAATTTCACTAACATAAAACCCACGCACTCCCCTGTATCTTTATAAAAATTCAATATTATGGCGATAGCGCACTACGATCTTTTTGTAATTGGTACTGGTAATGCCGGCAAACACGTGGCTTATGACGCGGTTGAAGCGGGCTTAAATGTTGCGATTGCAGACAATCGGGAATTTGGCGGAACTTGTGCTAACAGAGGTTGTGATCCCAAAAAGGTCTTAGTAGGCCTCACCGAAATCATCGAGCGCAGCCAAAATTTAAAAGGAAAAGGAATAAAAGAGCTTCCTGAGGTAAGTTGGTCTGATCTGATGGAATTCAAAAAAACATTTACCGGAGCCGTACCGTTCACTACGGAAGAAAAGCTCAAAGACCAAGGGATTACGTTGTACCATCAATCCCCAAAGTTTTTAGATGAAAATACTTTGTCTGTGGAAGGGAAGACCGTTACCGCCGATAAAATTGTGATCGCTACCGGAAATACTGCGTTGAATTTGCATATTCCGGGAGACGAACTCGCACTAATTAGTGATGACTTTCTTGAGCTCGAAGCACTGCCCGAAAGTATGATTTTTATAGGCGCTGGTTATATCGGGATGGAATTTGCCCATATTGCTACACGCTGCGGGGTAGATGTTACCGTTGTTGATGTGAATGAGCGTATACTGTCAAATTTTGACGAAGACTTAACGCTTCAGCTTCAAAAAAAATCGGAAGGACTTGGCATTAAATTCCTTTTTAGCGCCGAAGCAAAAGCGATCGAAAAACTGCGTAAAAACTATAGATTAACAGTAGATCACAACGGGAAATCAGAAGAACTAAAAGCAGAATTGATCTTTAATACTGCGGGTCGCGTCCCAGCCGTAGACGAACTCGATCTGGATAAAGGCAATGTTGCGTTTACAAAGAAAGGAGTTGCCGTAAATTCATTTATGCAAAGCACGACGAATCCAATAGTGTATGCTTGCGGAGATGTTTCAGACACGAGTAATTTGCCGTTAACTCCGGTGGCGCATCAGGAAGCCTATTATGTTTCTAAGAATATTTTAAACGGAAACACCGCAGAAGTCAATGTACCTGCAACGCCTTCGGCAGTTTTTACCATTCCGCAATTGGCGAGTGTGGGACTCACGGAGCAAGAGGCTCAAGAGCAAGGCTATGATTTTATAGTCAAAACCGCTTCGGTTCAAGATTGGTATAACGCCAAGCGCTTGAATGAAAAATTTTATGCGTACAAAACGTTACTAGATAAGAAAACCGGACAGATTTTAGGTGCGCATTTGCTAGGCAGTGAAGCCGCAGAAACAATCAATTTATTTATGATGGCGATGCACAGCAAACTTGAAGTAAACACCTTAAAAGGAATGGTTTTTAGTTATCCCAGTTGGGCAAACGATATCAAATCGATGCTTTAAGAATTTAACCGCTGCCTGAGTTTATTAAACGGATTGGTTGCTCGATTGCGGTAGCCGTGCAATCCTGCAGTAACAACAAGTAAGACGCAGCCCGCCAAGGCAAAATAAGCCACACTTTCTAAACTGTCTTTATGCCTGCTAAATATGGCAAAAAGCGCCCAGACACCCACCATCGCAAATTCACGCATATTGCGCAGATTAGTCATTAAAAGGTTGATGTACACCGCGATCGTAATCAAAAGCATCGTAAAAATGATCTGTGTTAACTGACTTCCGGCACATCCCAGCTTGACCAAAAACGCCGAAATATTTGCAATAGTTGCCACAGCAATCCAACCGCTGTAAATACAAACAGGCCACCACACAAAAGCAATGATCTCGATAGGTGCATCCCAGCGCTCCATATTGGTTCTAAAAACGATTTTTAAAAGCGAGATCAACATCCCGATGATAATCAAAACCGAAAGCCAGACGTAGTCATAGGTAAAAGCAACCACCCAAGCCGTATTTAAAAAGTTGGTTAGCGCAAACCAATAACCGGTTTGCTCAATATGCGGTGTTTCTTTTTTACTGAAAAATGCGCGTTTAATTCCGAAAAGGGCATAGGCTATCAGTCCTAAAAAAATCACACCCCAAATCGCAAAAGCATAGCCGGCAGGCGTAAAGAGGTTATCATATTTAGCGCTCATCTCGCCAATTGTCGTATTGTTCCAGCGTTGCGTTTGTGATAGATAATTGACTACAACGGCAGTAATCACAGATAACAAATTGATAAGGGCTAATTTTTTTTTCATTGAATGGGGATTACCTCATTTTTAGTTATTGCAAAAACTTGATTTCCCGGTTGAGGTTCGAGATAATAGTTTCCGGTAAAGGTACCAAACGCAGGTAAAATCAATTGATTTTCAGTCTTAAAGAAACACGAAAGTTTTAGCACTTGTCGGCCAATTCCGCCCAACCGAATTCCGGGATGTATGTGTCCACAAAAATTGAAAAAACCTTCACGTTCCTCGGGGTGATGCGTCAACAAAAAACCATTTGATTGAAATTCGCTGTAAATATCAATATCCAGATTCTCATATTTTACAGGCGAAATGATATCGTGATTCCCGGCGATGAGTATCAAGGTTTCATCACGAGACTGCACCCATTTCTCAAAAAGTTTCCACTCGGTATTTAAGCTGCTGTGAAAAAGATCCCCCAAAAAACAAATAGACTGTGCCTGGTAATAATCGGCCACGAGCGTGAGTTGATCAAAATTGGCAGCAACCGCTCTAAGTGGCACTGCGCTCCCGTGTTTTCTAAAATGCGAAACCTTCCCCAGATGTACATCCGCAATCAACAGCATGCGCTTCTCATGCCAAAGCATTCCTCCCGAAGGATGCATGGTAAACGTATTCTTCTGTATGCTGATCTCTTGCGTCATTGCTTGACAAATTTCAAGTTTTCTTGATCAAATGGCTGTTTATAAAAACAAAAAATCTGCTCGTGATGAGCAGATTTTTCTATCGTTCTTAAATGAAATATTTTAATTCATTTGATAATTGAGCATCCAAGTTACGCCAAATTGATCGCGCAATCTTCCGTAGTATGCATTCCAGCTGGTTTCTTGCAATTGAGTTACAACTTGTCCGCCGGCAGAAAGCTTTTGAAATAATTCGTCGGTTTCTTCCTTACTCTCTAAATCCACGCTTAATTGCACCTGATTTCCTTCAGTAAGTGGCGTGTCTGGCGCCGCGTCATACGCCATAATATGAATCCCTTTTCCTTCTAATTCGGCGTGCTGCAATTTGTTGCGATAATCTCCGGGAATATCAATTTCTTTGCCTTCATAGGTGTCTTTATTTTTGATCTGACCACCAAAGCAATTCTGATAAAAATTTAAGGCTTCCTGACAATTTCCTCTAAAGGTTAAATACGGTTGTACACTTTTCATAACTTTATTTTTTTGGTTTTCCGCAAAGCGGAAAGGATTAGTTTTCTTTATTTTAAAGATACGGGAAAGGACTAGTGTTTACAGGCTGTAAGCTGTTATTTTAGGCTTAAGGAAAGACTAAAGTTTGTTAAGATTGAAAAGGTGAAGCTAGTATTTATCAAGATACTTCAGCATATTTTTAATGCGATCTTCAAGTTTCTCGCTGCTTAGTTTTTCACGAAGGCGATCGGTAATGATCGGGAACGAAAATGGGGTTGCTTTTTTACAGTTTTTGACTACGATCTCTTGTTGTTCAATTCGCTCTAGGGCGATGCGTAAACGGCCTTCTTCCAATTGATGTTCAAAAGTCTCGCGATAGGCTTGTTGAAACAAAAGATTCTCCGGTTCATAATCTCTGAATACTTCAAACAACAACTGACTGTTGCTTTGCAAATGTTTGTTTTTAATGATTTTCCCCGGAAATCCTGTAAAAACCATACCGCTGATTACCGCAATATCTCTGAATTTACGCCGTGCCATTTCGGTGCTATTTAAGCTTTTCTGCAAGTCTTCAAATAAATAAGCCGAAGTAAACAAGTCGTTGTCGAGCACTTGCTGCATGTCTATTTGTTGATCAGAAAGAATTTCAAAACCATAATCGTTAAAAGCGATGCTGAAGGTAATTGGCGACAGCAAACTGATGCGGTAGGCGAGCAAACTGCCCAAAGCCTCGTGCACAAAACGCCCTTCAAACGGATAAAAAATATGATGATAGCCTTCCCGACTTTTAAAGGTTTCGATCAAAAATTGATCATCAGTCGGTACGATAGATTCAACGCGTTGCCGTGCAAAAATATCTTTGAGGGCTTGCAGTTCGCGCGTTTGTTGTTCAAAAGGAAGATTTGCCGAGTACAGTTCTTCGCGCAGCAATTCACTCATTTGCGCAGAAAGTGTGAGTCGGCCACCCATCCAACTTACCACGCGCGCTTGTTTTTTGGTTTTGGCTTTTTTGACCAAAACCTGCATTCCTTTAATACGGTAGAGTTCGAGATTTCTTCCTGCAAAAGTAAAGACGTCGCCGGGCTTCAGTTTAGAAATAAACCACTCTTCAACCGTACCAATATAACCTCCTTTTAAATATTTAACCTGAAGCGCCGCATCGCCAACAATGGTACCAATTTGCAGCCGGTGCCGCATCGCTACCGATCTGCTGTTTACTTTGAACTTTCCGTCTTCTTCGATCTCAATTTTTTTATATTCGTCATAGGCTTGCAACGACTGACTGCCTTTTGTGATGAAATTTAAGATCCATCGCCATTGCTCGTCTGACATCGCCTGAAAGCAGAAGGTCTGCTTGACTTCCTGATAAATTTCCGCAGGATAAAAACCGTCTGAAACCGCTAAAGTCGTCAAGTACTGAATCAGCACATCAAAGCTCAACAAATACGGAATACGATCTTCTACCACTTGATTGATCGCCGCTTTTCCCAGTGCTGAAGCTTCGATCAACTCGATGGCGTGCGTGGGTAAAAAGTAGATCACACTTTCTTTACCGGGCTGGTGACCGCTGCGTCCTGCACGTTGTAAAAAGCGCGCAACACCTTTTGGACCACCAATCTGAATAATGCTTTCTACCGGAGCAAAATCAACGCCCAGATCTAGACTCGAAGTGCAAATCACGGCTTTAAGGCTTTCGTTGCGAATGGCTTCTTCAACCCACAATCGCGTTTCTTTATTGATGCTGCCGTGGTGCATCGCCATCTCGCCGGCAAACTCGGGATGTTTATGCATCAACTTTTGAAACCACAACTCACATTGCGCCCGGGTATTGGTAAAAAGCAAAGTGGTTTTGCTGTTATTGATGATGGGAACCACCTCTTCAAGTAGATGCAAACCCATATGCCCTCGCCACGGAAATTTTTCCATAGTCTCCGGGATAATGCTTTCTACTTTGTAGGTTTTTCCCAGATTGGCTTTGATTAAAGCGGAATTTTTAAATGCTTGAAATTCGGGTCCTAGAAGCACCTCGCGTGCCTGATTGAGATTTCCTATCGTTGCCGAAACACCCCAAATACGCAACTGCGGCGCGATTGTTTTGAGTCGGGACAAGCCGAGCTCTACTTGCACACCGCGTTTGCTTCCTAAAAGTTCGTGCCACTCGTCAATAACGATAGCAGTCGTATTCTTAAAAACCTTGTCATATCCTTTTGAAGTCAGCAATAGCTGAAGACTTTCTGGAGTGGTGACCAGCAAATCGGGCATTTTCTTTTTTTGCTTCGCCCGTTCGGCTTGAGGGGTGTCACCGGTGCGGATACCCACCGTTAGTTGGGTTTCCAGACCATCAGCAAAACGTTGGGCTGCTTGGGCAATTTCAACAGAAAGCGCGCGAAGAGGTGTGATCCAAATCGCTTTTAGGCCGGGTTTATGTTTGGTTTTATAATCGGGAATGTTTTTGATGTAATCCAATACAAAGGCCACCCATAAAGCGTATGTTTTTCCACTACCCGTGGGCGCATTCAGCAATCCGTTTTTTCCTTCCAAAAATGCATCCCAGGTTTCTTCCTGAAAGACAAAAGGCTTCCAGCCTTGATCTTTGAACCAAGAAGTAGCGAGATTATGAAGTTGTTTGTGGGTCATTTCGTTATGAATAGCAGATGGGGTTTGATTTGGACTCAGATTGTTATGGCTCCCCTCCTAAATTTAGGAGGGGTGTCGCGATCTGAATCGCGACGGGGTGGTTTCATTACCGTTAATAACCTTGATTTAATTTAGCATTTAAAATTATCCTTGATTTCTTTCAAAACACTTGGTAAAAGGTCAAAGACCATTTTATTCTCAAAGCGAATTACAGTATAACCTAAATCATTCAACTTCTTTGTTCGGAATTCATCGTATTCCATGGCGGTAGAGCTTAAATGATGTTGGCCGTCAAGTTCTATGATCAATTTTTCTTGAGGGCAATAAAAATCAACGATAAAATGTGATATACTGTGTTGTCTTCTAAATTTTATTCCTTTAAGTTGAGATTTTTTTAAATAGTTCCATAAATAAGCTTCAGCTGCTGTTAAATTAGACCTTAGATACTTTCGTTGAGATTCGAGTTCCTTTAAATTATGTACTTGTTTTTTCATTTTAAACGACCTGTTACCACCTCTTTCTTTGCCTTTGGCAAATTCATTCTCCTCCTTGAAAAGGAGGAGAGCATTTTATCCTTTAAAGTTAAAACTTCAAATCTTACTCTATTCTGCTTTCTCAGGCTTTGGGATCAATTGTTTTAAATCTTCAAGGGTATTGGCATCCTCTATTTTTTTATCCTTCCGCCAGCGCATCATTCTTGGGAAACGGGTTGCAACCCCACTTTTATGACGTTTAGAAGGAGAGATGCCTTCAAAAGCAATCTCAAAAACGTGATGTGGAGTCACACTGCGTACGGGACCAAAACGTTCTAAAGTATTCTTTTTAATCCATGCATCGAGACTGCGAAATTCTTTGTCAGTCAATCCTGAATACGCTTTGGCAAAAGTGACAAGTTCTTCTCTGTTTTCGTCCCAAAGTCCAAATGTATAATCGGTAAATAAATTGCTGCGGCGCCCGTGCCCGCGCATCGCATAAGTGAGCACAGCGTCAATGGTAAGCGGTTCAACCTTCCATTTCCACCAGTCTCCTTTTTTACGTCCTACCAGATAGGGCGAATCTTTGCGCTTCAGCATCAAACCTTCAGACATGACTTCGCGGCTGCGTTCGCGTTCTTGAGCAGCAGCTTCCCAGCTGTCAAATTGCATGGTTTCAGAAAGATGCAGGGGCAGCGTTTCCGTTTTTACTTCAGTATATAATTTTTCAAGGATTTTGCGCCTTTCGACGAAAGCCAGATCGCGAATGTCTTTGTCTTTCCATTCTAAAATATCGTAAGCTTTGAGGATAACCGGCGTTTTTTTGAGCAGTGCTTTGGAAACATTTTTACGACCAATACGCGTTTGTAAATCATTAAAGGTGCCAATCACCCCATTTTTAAACGGAAGAATTTCGCCATCTAAAACGGTTCCGTTGGGTAATGCTTCGACCAAAGCTTCAAACTCGGGATATTTATCGGTAACCAATTCTTCGCCGCGACTCCATACAAAAAGTTCGTTGTCCCGAATGATTACTTGCGAGCGAATGCCGTCCCATTTATGTTCTGCAAACCACTCAGACACATCTCCTAAATCTTCAGGCTCATCTTCAATCGCATAAGCTAGGTAAAACGGATACGGTTTGCTGAGGTAATCTGCTTTGTTTTCCTCTAAAATAAGCTCTTGAAAACTTATGGTTTTGGGATCCCAGTTTCCCATAAGTTTATAGGCCAAAATATCAACGTCAATGCCGGTAGCTTTTGCGAGCGCGCGTGTCATCAACTTCTGACTTACACCAATGCGAAAACTACCTGTAATGAGTTTGCTAAATACAAAACGCTCATAATAGTTAAGGTCGGTCCAGTTGGATCGCAGATACGATCGTTTTTCTTCTTCCGGTTTTTTCTTCAGAGCTATAATTTCTTCCAGAAACTGGGTGAGGCTTTTGTCGGTACTTTCTTCTGAAGCAGGTATTACCAAAGCGATTGTCTCAGCGAGATCGCCCACAATGTGATAGCTTTCTTCAAACAACCACAACGGAATGTTTGCAAGTTCTGAAGCCCAAGTGCGCAGCAACGTTGTATTTACCGGTCGGGGAGGTCTGCGGTGGGAAAGTATGGCGATCGTCCACACTTTATCCTGCGGCGGAGCCACTTTAAAATATTCAGTGAGGGCATCAACCTTGATGTTGGTTTTGTTGGTGCTGTCTATCTTTTTAATAAGTTGGGCAAATGCTCTCATTCCAGTTCTTTTTCAGTTTCCTCTCCTAATTCGCCTTCATATTGTGTTGCTTCGGTACGCGCATCATAACCATGCTCCAGTAAATACCGTGTGAAAATATCGGTATAGCCGTGCGTGCTGATGATCTTTTCGGCACCAGTGGCTTCAATACTTTCTAGTAAACCTTGCCAGTCGCAATGATCGCTTAGGACAAAACCTTTATCGATCGCCCGGCGCCTTCTGGCTCCTCTAAAGGTCATCCAACCACTAGCTGAAGCGGTAACATAAGGCACCATTTTACGAATCCACGTACTGCCGTGCGCGCTGGGCGGAGCGACAACAATATTGCCCAAAAGTTCTTCTTTTTTAGTCTCGCGGGTGACGCGCGTAGTTTCTGGCATTGGGCTGAGGGGGCGTATCACTTCCGTCATATTTTCGATAGCACCGTGCGTGTAAATTTTACCGATGTCTGTGTCTAAATACCGCAGCAAACGTTGTGCTTTTCCCAGAGAATATCCAAAAATCACCGAGGTTTTACCTTCAGCCTTATTGTCTGACCACCATGTGTTGATGTCGTTAAACACTTCGCTTTGCGGCCGCCATTTGAACGCGGGAAGTCCAAAGGTACATTCAGTAATAAACGTGTGACATTTGATGGGTTCGTAGGGAGTGGCAACGCCATCATCTTCGGTTTTATAATCGCCTGTAAATACCCAGACTTCGCCTTTATGTTCTACGCGAATTTGCGAACTGCCAATAATATGACCCGCAGGATGCAAACTGAATTTTACATTTTTGATCGTAAAGGTTTCGCCCCATTCCTTACCTGTTACGTTGATTTCGCCTAACCTATGTTTGATTATGGGCACATTGATGTGGTGCGTAATATAAGCCTTGTGACCCCAGCGGCTATGATCTGCGTGACCGTGTGAAATAATGGCTTTGTCAACCGGTTTCCAGGGATCGAGATACACATCTGCGGCGGCGCAATAGATGCCTTTGTCATTAAATTGAAGAAGTGGTGCTTTAATGGTTTGTTAGTTTTTAAAGGATTCAAACGATTGAATTTTAAAGGTATAAAGTAAGCCTGTAAGCCATAAACCGATTAAGAAAACATTAGCAGGATTTAGCAAAGCTTAGGCTTTTGGCGAGCTGTGACGGTTTTTTGGTTATCCGTTTCCGACAGAGATAAACTGAATTTTAAATTTTAATAAGCGGCTTAAATAATTATCTTTGACCACTTAAAAATTAAACCATGTCTTTTACAGATTTATTTGATAGTGGCGAGCATAGACGTAACCTTGGGCATTTTGCAGCAATTGCAAATATGGCTACGGTAGACGGAGAGTTGAATGCCGAAGAAATTAAACTTTTAAAGCGTTTTGCTGTAAAACTCGATATTGACGAGACTGAGTATGTTGATATTGTAGAAAATGCACGCAGATATCCTATCAATCCTCCTAACAATTCAGAAAAGCGTTTAGAGCGCTTGCACGATTTGTTCAGAATGATCTTTGTAGATCATACGATTGATGATCACGAGCGTTTTTTAATTGAAAAATATGCGATAGGCCTAGGCTTTAGCGCTGAACGTGCAAAACAGTTGATAGAGCGTTCTATTCAGATTTTTCAAGGTGGAATTGACTTTGACGATTACCTATATCTTTTAGATAAGAAATAGGTTTAGCATATAAAAATTGCAATGCCCGCTTTAGTCCTTCTAAAGCGGGCATTTTGATTTTTTAGAATTGTAAGGAAGTATAAACTTTCAGAAACTTTTTAAGGTGCTTTCTCTGGGCAGCACACAAATATTTTATCGTGATTCTAGGGTAAAACGTATATTTAGCTAGAAAACCTATTACTATGCAAGCAACCATTCGCAAAGCCGAAGCCGATGATATGGCACAGGTATTACGCCTTATTAAAGAATTGGCAGTTTATGAAAAAGAGCCTGATGCTGTTGAGGTTACCGTAGATGATCTTATCGCGTACGGTACCGGGAACAATGCCGATTTTACGTGCTTTGTTGCAGAACGAGACACGGAGATCCTTGGTATTGCACTGGTTTATTATCGTTTTTCTACTTGGAAGGGACGCACTGTGCATCTTGAAGATCTCATCGTACGCGAGCAGTATCGTGGCGAAGGATTAGGTATGGCGTTGTATACCGAAGTGATCAAATACACGTACGAGCTGGGTCTAAAACGCGTAGAATGGGTGGTTCTTGATTGGAATACTTCGGCGGTTGATTTTTACGAAGCTTCAGGAGCAAACGTGATGAAAGAATGGAACACAGTGCAAATGGATACTGAAGCAATGAAAACATTTCTAAGTAAAAAAGGATTGGCATAACTACAGCCTATGGGATTTCAGGTTTATAAATTTGGTGGAGCATCGGTTCAAAATGCAGAAGGAGTAAAGAACTTGGTGAAGGTTTTAGAGCAAACGCAAGTTGAAGATCTTGTAATTGTTATTTCGGCGATGGGCAAAATGACTAACGCGCTTGAAGACGTCGTAGCGTCCTACTTTGATGCCAATGCTAAAACCGATACCATCGAGACCGTTGAAGCTTTTCATCACAATATTGCTTTAGAACTTTTTGAAAATCCTTCGGCTCCGGTCTTTAAACAAATTCAAGCTTTACTTGAAGAATTAAAAGGCTTTTTACAACGCAACAAGTCACCCGACTATAATTTTGTTTACGATCAGGTAGTGATCTATGGCGAATTGTTAAGTACTACCATCGTAAATGCATTTCTGGAAAAAGAAGGCTACCGAACAACTTGGCACGATGTGCGCGATTATCTAAAAACGGATACCAATTACCGCGAGGGAAAAGTAGATTGGGAGCTTACGATGCGTAATTTGAGTAGAAAACTTCCTAAAAAAGGAATACAGCTTACCCAAGGTTTTATCGCTTCAGATCCTAACGGATTTTCAACCACCTTGGGTAGAGAAGGAAGCGATTACACTGCGGCCATCATTGCCTATTGCTTAAACGCTGAGCGCGTTACCATTTGGAAAGATGTTCCCGGAGTGTTAAGTGCAGATCCACGTTATTTTGAACACGCGACGCTACTCAACTTTATATCCTATCAAGAAGCGATAGAGTTGGCTTTTTATGGGGCTTCGGTGATTCATCCTAAAACGCTTCAGCCTTTGCAGCGTAAAGAAATTCCACTTTTTGTAAAGTCCTTTTTGAATCCGGAGCAGCCCGGTACTCAAGTGAGTGTAGGAACTTTAATCGAGCCGTTGATTCCGTGTTATATTAGAAAAACCGATCAGGTACTCATTGCGCTATCTTCTTTAGATTTTTCTTTTATGGCGGAAGAAAATATTGGAGAGATCTTTAAACTGTTAGGAATGTTTAAAATGAAAGTTGATCTGATCCAGAATTCAGCGATTAGTTTTTCGGTTTGTGTAGAGAATAAATATAAAAATCTAGACGCGTTGGTGGCTAAGTTGCGTGCCGATTTTAAAGTAACGGTACACGAGAATGTATCCCTATACACACTGCGTCACGCCACAGATGAAGCGCTGGCTAAATTAGAGAAAGACAAAGAAATTTTATTAAAACAAGTGATGCAAAATACCGTTCAGCTAGTGTCTTTATAGCGCGCTTGCTGCGTTTTTTGCTATCTTTGTTTCCTACTTATAAAGTGGGGTTTTGCAAAACGTAAGACCTTGCATCAAAGAAATTATAATATATCATCTTTGCCGGGTGCAAAGATTTTTTTGAATACACAAAGTTCATGGGATTAGTTACCGCAAAAGAAGTTGCAAAGGCAATCAACGTAGATAAATTTGGTTTTGCGGGTACGTTTATGGGATGGACCTTGATGAAAGTGCTCAAGATTTCTAAAGCAAACGAGATCTATGACCGCAACAAACACTTAAGTGATCTCGAGTTTCTCAATGCGATCTTAAACGAATTTGAGATCGATTTTGAAATTCCCGAAGAAGATTTAAAGCGCTTGCCCAAAGCCGGAAGTTACATTACCATAAGTAACCACCCGTTAGGTGGAATTGATGGGATTTTATTACTGAAATTACTCATAGAGCAGCGTCCTGATTTTAAGATCATCGCAAATTTTTTGTTGCATCGCATTAAGCCTTTAAAGCCTTATGTGATGCCGGTAAATCCGTTTGAAGATCATAAGGATGCACAGTCAAGCATCGCCGGATTCAAACAGGCGATCAGGCATTTGCGTGACGGGCATCCGTTAGGGATTTTTCCTGCGGGGGAAGTTTCTACCTATAAAGATGATAAGCTTATCATTGATAAACCCTGGGAAGAGGCTGCGATGAAACTCATTAAGCGCGCTGAGGTTCCGGTGGTTCCTATTTATTTTCACGCAAAAAACAGCAGGTTATTTTACCAGCTGTCGCGCATTAGCGACACTTTGCGTACGGCTAAACTTCCTTCGGAATTGCTTACGCAGAAAAAACGTACCATTCACGTGCGTATTGGGAATCCTATTTCGGTTAAGGCGCAAAAAGAGCACGAAAGCTTAGAGGATTTCACGGAATTCCTAAGACGTAAAACTTATATTCTGGCGAAGACTTTTGAGAAAAAATCATCGCTTTTGAGCACTATTCCGCAATCTTTAAAAACTCCTAAAGAGCCTAAGAAGATCGCTAACGAAGTCAAAGCCGAACTCATTGAGCAAGAAGTGAACAAGCTTCGTGAGAACGAGAAAAGGCTGTTGCAGAGCAAAAATTATGAGGTGTTTTTGGCTTCCGCAGAAATCATTCCTAATATTTTAAATGAGATTGGGCGCTTGCGCGAGATCACCTTTAGAGAAGTGGGAGAGGGCACTAACGAACCTACAGATCTGGATCGCTATGACCACCATTATCATCATTTATTTCTTTGGGATGAGGATAGTAAAAAAATCGCCGGAGCCTATAGAATGGGGCTTGGAGCGCATATTATGCCAGAACATGGTATCAATGGTTTCTACTTGCAAAGCTTATTTAGGTTTGAGCCTGAGCTGCATAAAATGATGGGCGAAAGCATAGAAATGGGCCGCGCATTTGTGATCAAAGAGTACCAGCAAAAGCCGATGCCGCTCTTTTTGTTATGGCGCGGAATTGTGCATACCACTTTGCGTTTTCCTGAGCATAAATACCTTATTGGTGGCGTGAGTATCAGCAATCAGTTTTCAAATTTTTCTAAGTCGCTGATGATTGAGTTTATGCGTTCGCATTATTACGATCCGTATATCGCGCAGTACATTAGACCGAAAAAGGAATTTAAGGTCAAGCTGAAAGATGCCGATAAGGAATTTGTTTTTGATGAGACTGAAGCTGATCTCAATAAGTTTGACAAGATCATCGAAGAGATGGAAACCGGAAATCTACGCCTCCCGGTTTTGATCAAAAAATACATCAAGCAGAATGCAAAAGTGATCGCTTTTAATGTAGACCCGTTGTTTAATGACGCTATTGACGGACTCATGTATATCAAGATCGAAGACCTTCCGGAAAGTACCGTAAAGCCGGTTCTGGAAGAATTTCAAGCTGAATTAGAGCAGAAGCTGGAGCAGGCACGCAACGAGGACGAGTCGGCTAAAGAATCTTAGAGCTTCGTCGTTCTAGAAGTGCGTTGTCTTGCCATTTACCATTGCGTTTAGCGATTTTTTCGTGAACTCCCAAAAGCCTGAAACCTAACTTTTGATGCACATGAATACTGGCTTTATTCTGCGGAAAAATATGTGCAGTAAGTGTCCAGAAGCCTTCTTGTTCACTCGCTTGAATAAGTGCCTCAAGCAATTGAAAACCTATTTTTTTACCTTGATGTTGCGGCGCGACATACACCGTAACTTCAGCAACCCCGTGATACACTTGCCGTTTAGAAACCAAACTTAGCGCTGCCCAGCCGGCCACCTCATTATCAAACTCCGCAACTAGTCTACAAGTCTCGCAAAAACGTAAATCCCAAGCTGCAAATGCTGGAGCCTCCGTTTCAAAAGTTGCAATTTGGGTGTTGATTCCCGCTTGGTAGATTTTGGCAACATCAGGGTAATCCTCGGGTTTAAATGGTCGAATGCGTACCGCCATAGCTTCAGAAATATGGAATGTTATTTTTCACTCTCATCTAAGAATACGGAATCAACAGGCTCCCAAAGTTCAATTTTATTGCCTTCAGGATCTAAGATCCAACCAAACTTGCCGTAATCATATTCTTCCATTTCCCCCACGATCTCGACACCTTCTTGTCTAAGTACTTCTAGCAATTCAACCAAATTTTCAACTCTGAAGTTCATCATAAACTGCTTCTCACTTGGAGAAAAATAAGATGTATCCTGTTGAAACGGACTCCACTGTGTCGAGCATTTATTTCCGTGTTCATCGCGCCACCAAAACGTCCAGCCGTATTGGTCTGTAGGAATGCCTAAATGCGTTTTATACCAGGCTTTAATTGCATCTGGATTTTGAGTTTTAAAGAAAAATCCGCCTAATCCGGTTACTCTGTTTTTCATACTGTATTATTTAGGTTGATGTTTAGGACAATCTATTCTTCGATTTTCTGGGTGCAGTTGCGTGCGTAATTCCATACAGAATGCATGATTGATTCCGTCTGAACGGTAGGCTTTGCAATCTTGACAGGATCTGCTTAAAGCGACCGTATTTTCTTTATTCAATTTAGATAGTATGGAAAACAAACTAGTATAAAGCTGCTTTAAATCTTCAGAGGATTCTGTTTCTAAAGCTTTGTAGACGGGTGTTGCAGGTTCGGTGAGTTGTGCAACGACTTCTTTACCTTTTTCGGTGAGTGTAATGTGAAAACGCCTGTTGTCTTTATGGTTGAGTACTTTGGTTAAAAGTTTACGTTGCTCAAGCGTTTTTATACAATCACTAATTGTTGCTTTAGTAACCTGAAATTCTTTAACCAGTTGACTCACGGTATTTTCAGAAGGACCATGATAGGCAATAAAGAAAACTAATTTTTGTTGTAGCGGGGAGAAGCCATTTTCTTTTTGGTTTGCCCACTGCATTGTTTTAAAAGCATCAGCCAGCTTATCAAAGGCAGCCGTTGTTTTTGCAGCTAAATCTTTGTTTTGAAAATCAGGATCGTAAATGTGTTGCATAGAAGTGTGTTACCACTCCTAAGTTACAAAAATAGCCTTAAAACCAAAGATTTTGCGCCGGTAGTATGGAATCCTATTTAGTTTCTAGCGCTAGAATTTTGTCAACAATAGTCTGTGCGAGTTTAATCTTGCTTTCGATCGTCCAGCCTGCGATGTGGGGAGTAAGCACTACATTTTCAGCCTGAATTAGGTAATGTAGCGGTTCAGGCATTTGCTCGGTGTCTGTAAATAGATTTTCAAAAGAGAGTTTTTCATATTCGAGCACATCAAGTCCGGCACCTAAGATCTTTCCATTTTTTAAGGCTGCTGTAAGATCAGCTGTTACTACACTTTTTCCGCGAGCGGTATTGATAAGCCAGAAAGGTTTCTTGAATCCGTTAATAAATTCGGTATTCACCATTTTATCAGTGAGTGGCGTCCACGGTGTATGTAAACTCAAAACATCTGCACGTTGCTGAAGTTCTTCTAAACTCACCTGTGTGGCATTCTCATTGCCTAAATTAGGGCGAATATCATAACAAAGCACTTCGCAGTCAAAGCCTTTCAGTTTTCTAGAAAATGCGTTACCCATATTCCCATAACCTATGAGTCCTACCGTTTTACCTTCAAGCTCCAAACCGCGGTTTTTCTCGCGATTCCACTGCCCGGAGCGCACTTCGTTATCAGCTTGCTTGAGTTTATTGAAAAGCATCAGCAACATCCCTAAAGCGTGTTCACCAACTGCATTGCGATTACCCTCTGGTGCTGCGATTAGAGTAATTCCTTTAGACTCCGCATAAGGAATATCTATGCTCTCTAGACCGGCACCCACACGGGCAATGAATTTAAGATTGGTCGCAGCATCAATAAATTGCTTGTCGATCTTAAATCTGCTGCGAATAACCACACCTTCATACTGATCGATTTTTGCTTCGATCTCCTCTTTTGAAGAGGTATAGTCTTCCTCATTGATATGACCTGCGGCTTGGAGTTGCTCGATCATCAATTCGTGGTTGCTATCTATATGTAGAATTTTCATAGTAAAAAGATAAGATGCTTATTGATTAACTTCCTCATAATATGCGGTGAAAGACTCCGGAACGCGTAATGGCTTGCGGGTTTGCATATTCAAAAGGCACCAATTTGTGATCGAAGTTGCAAGAACTTTGTTGTCTGAAGGTCTAAAGATTTTAGTGCGTCTAATAGAGCGAACACCTTCAAACTTTTCAACCCAAGTCTCAATTGTGATTTGCTCCCCTTCAAAGGCCGGAGCATGATATTTGATTGTGTGCTCCAAAGCAACCCAGGCATATTTTTGAAGCATTTCTTCAGTGGAATTATGCTGCCAGTGGGCTTCAGCGACATCTTGAACCCATTGTAAATAGATCACATTATTTACGTGGCCTAAGCCGTCAATTGCTTCGGCAGGAACTGTAATATTGAGCTTAAACGTTTTTGCATTCATCATTGCTCAAAAATACGAAACTCTAAAGGGAGCGTGACTGTTATTAGTGGTTTTGAGAAGAATTTAATACCATTAAAAGCCCAGAATGAGCTTGGCGATTAAAAAGTAGGTGAGAATACCGAAGACATCATTGCTAGTGGTGATAAACGGACCTGTAGCTACAGCGGGATCGATACCTCTTTTGTCTAATACAATCGGAATAAAAGTGCCGATCAAGGCGGCTAAAATAATAACGGCAATGATCGCAACGCCAATGCTTACCGACTCTAAATAGGTGGTTTCAAAGAAAAAATGACTGATGACGAGAACAACCGTTGCGATGGCAAGACCATTAATAATTGCCAAAGCACATTCTTTGAGTAAACGACCTGCAATATTGCCTTTAAGCGAATCGTTTGCCAATCCTTGAACGACGATCGCACTAGATTGAACGCCTACATTTCCGGCAGTAGCCTGAATGAGCGGCACGAAAACGAGCAGCTTAGGAAAAGTTTCAAAAATACTGTTGAAACCGGTTATAATACTTGCAGCCCCAAGACCACCAAACATCCCGATCATCAACCACGGCAGTCGCGCTCTGGTGAGTTTAAACAGGTTGTCGTCAGCCTCAACGGTCTGAGAAATACCTGCCGCCATTCGGTAATCTTCATCGGCCTCATCTCGTATAAAATCGAGAATATCATCAACCGTAATACGCCCAAGTAGCACACCGGCATCATTCACGACCGGTACCGCTTCTAGATCATATTTTTGCATAATTCGGGCTACATCCTCGCCGGTATCATGCACGTTTACCGAATCTACATTGGGTATATAAATGTCTGAAATTTTAGACTTGGCTTCGGCGGTCAGCAGGTCTTTTAAAGAAAGCCTTCCGATGAGATGATCGTTTTTATCAACCACATAAACCGAATGTACGCGAGTCACGTTCTGCGCCTGTGCCCGCATTTTACGCACACAACCGGCAACCGTCCAGGTTTCGCGCACGCGTACGAGCTCTTTTGCCATCAGACCACCGGCAGAATCCTCATCATAACGCAACATCTCAATAATGTCGCGCGCATGCTCTTCATCTTCAATCGCATCAATAACCTGACGCTGAATATCTTCATCTAATTCAGATAAAAAGTCAACCGCATCATCGGTGTCTAGTTCGTTAAGTTCATCTGCAATTTCTTGAGGCGAAAGGTTGTCCAGAATTTCTTCCCGATAGCCTTCGTCAAGCTCCATCAGCGCTTCAGAAGTTTTCTCACTATCCAGAAGTTTGATTAGGTAGGTGGCCTCTTCGGTAGAGATTTCATCAAGGATCTCGGCGATATCGGCGTGGTGAACTTCCTCTAAAAGTGCAAGAATACTGGTGTCATCACCAACCTCGATAAAGTTTTCAATTTGCTCTATAAGGTCTTCGGTAAGTTCAAAAGCCATAGTCGCTACTTTATTGAGGGTTTGTATTTTTTTGAGTCAGGCAAATATAAATAAACTCAACACAGATTGCGTGGGGTTTAAGATACATTTACCGCCCGGCTAAGCCCGAAAACGATATTGTCGTTGGCTTGGGATAAGGCCTAGTTTGATAAATCTTCGGCAATATCTTGAGTGAGTTTAATAAAGGCCGCTACGCTCAGTTGCTCAGGGCGTTTATTAAAAATTTCGCTTTCGCGAAAGCTGTCGCTGAGTTCTAATTGTTTAAGGCTGTTTCTAAGGGTTTTGCGTCGTTGCTGAAATGCCATTTTAACTACTTTGAACAATTGATCAGGATCGCAAGCAAGATCTTTGTAATTGGCTTTACGGGTGAGTTTTAGAACTCCGCTGTCTACCTTAGGCGGCGGATTGAAAACACCGGGCGGAACGGTAAATAAATATTCAGCATCATAAAAAGCTTGTGCCAATACCGAAAGAATGCCGTAAGCTTTGCTGCCTTCTGGCTCACAAATGCGCTGCGCCACTTCTTTCTGAAACATTCCGCTAAATTCTGGCACCTGATCGCGCCACTCCAGCATTTTAAACACGATTTGCGTTGAAATATTATACGGGAAATTCCCAGTGATGGCAAAAGCTTGATCCCCAAATAATTTGCTGAGATCAAACTTGAGAAAGTCGGCTTCTACAACATTTAAAGTACAGCCTTCCATAAGTTGTGGATGTTCTAACGGAAAGCTGTGATTGAGATACACGATAGACTCGCTGTCAAGGTCCATCGCGGTTACGTTGCTGCCTTTGCGCAACAAATATTTTGTAAGCACACCAGTGCCTGGGCCAATTTCTAAAACTTCAGAATATCCGTCATAGCTTAAGGTTTTAGCTATTTTTTTTGCAATAGTTTCATCCTTTAAAAAGTGTTGACCCAAATGCTTTTTGGCCTTCACAGGATCTTCTGAAGCGGCTTTTTTGTGCGTACGGGTAAACTTTTTTTTCATCAATAGGATTTAAAAATGCAGGCTTAAATGATTACTGCGGTTTAAATTCGGTTTGCTCGGTGATGATCTCAAGCTCTGTTCTAAATGAAAGTACTTTATCACCAAAACGCCCGGCTTCTTCACGAAGTTTAGGCGCGTCTTCTTTATAATAGCGGGCAAGAGAATCTTTGCTTTTTGCAGTGTATTGTATCGAGTAGCTCTGGCCACCCATTTCTTCTTTGACCAAAACTTTGGTCATTAAAGCTTTTACAAATTTTCCGGTAGCAAGCATATCTGGGATGTGCTCATTGCGAATCCAGTATAACCAATCGCTGTGTACACTGTCATCAACATTTACCGTAACATTATATATAATCATAGCGCAATTTTATTTAGCATCACCGAAGGAAATAACACCCTAAGGCAGGTCATCTTTTTTTTGGTCGGCAAAGATACACATCAGTTGATCGCGTCCCCTCTTAATTTGCGGTATTTTTGCTGCGCATCTACATAAAAAATACTGTCAGCAAAATTAAAAATGATCTTCTCGTACTGCTCTTTTGCTTTTTCGGGCTGCTCCAATTCGTTTGCATATAAATTACCCAAGCGATAATGTGCATCATCTGCAAGAATATCGTCACCGTGTCTCTCTAAAATAAGCAGGTAATTTTGTGCCGCACGATCGTATAGGCCTTTTTTTTCAAAGATTTTTGCCTGTTCTAGTAAGGTTTCATCTTCAATGGCTTTTTCCTTATGTTCAGCTAAAAGCGTATTGTAAACCTCTAGCGCTGCATCTTGTTTGTTCTGAAAAAGTAACAGATCTGCTTTAGCAAAAGTCTTTAAAGCCGTTTGTGTTGAATCACCCACAGTATTGTCTGTAATCAGTAAATACAAGTCTTGAGCATCGTTAGCGATCAATTGCTCAGCAGAAGATTTTAAAACCTTCAGCTGTGTTTTTGCCCACTCAAAGTCGCCTTTGTAATAACTGGTTTTAGTGACTTTAAAACGTGCTTCTTGGGCTAAAATATTGTCTTTTAAATTCTTCTGAATTTGAGAATAATAGATCAATGCTGCGTTGAAGCGTTCCTCGAGAACCAAAATATCGGCAAGTTCCATCTTAACGCGGGCTTCTTGAAACCGATTCAGTTTTAAATTGAGTGTTTCTTTTAAAAATGCCGAAGCTTCTTCCTTTTTATTTTGATTGAAGGCTAAAAAGTGTGCGTATTTAGTTTGTAGATCAAGCGTTTCAGCGGCCGTACCAAATTGATTAAGCAAACTTTTATATGCCTCTTCAATGCTAGCAAAATCTGCCTGATCGTTCTTTTGAACCCTGAGATCCAGTAATTCTTGATGTGCAAATAGGCGCATCTCGTCGCTTGGCGCTTGCTCTACCAGGTATTGATAAATCGTGCTTGCCAGCTCAAAAGCTTCATTTTCTTTGGCTACACTTGCAAGAGTAAAAATGCCATTGAGATCATTTGTGCGTCGTGCGATCGCTTTTTCTTGAATAAATGCTTTGTTGTATTCTTTCTGCTGAATGAACAGCCAACTTAACAAACGGTTGTAAAGCAGGTTGGGATCGTCTTGAAGTCTTTTTAGCAGCAGGGTTCTAAAAATGCCGTTGGCTTCATTTTGAGGATCATCAGTGATAAAATCATTAAATGCGCGCTGTGCAAGACTTTGATATCGGTCACTTTCTAAAATAAGGTTGATATACGCATCAAACATCTGCTCAATGTTACCCTGCTCGCCATAAATGCGGGCCAGTTCCACATTGATATAAACACTGTTTAAGCCGGCGTCTTTTGCTAAAGTATAAGTTGTGGCAGCCTCGTCTAGCAGGTTGTATTTTTTAAACGTTCGGCCTACCATACTTGCTAGCGGCGGATTTGCTCTTACCTGCTCAATAACCTCTGTATACAGTTGTTGCGCTTTAGCATCCAAGCCTTGCAATTGATAATTGTAAGCCAAATCAACTTTGATGTAGACAAGATTTTTAGACAGTTCAAGCGTTTCTAACAGTACTTTCTCGGCTTTGTCGTACTGTTCTAATTGCTGATACGCTTCGACCAAGCTGGTGACCAGATTGGTGTTTCCAGGAGTTTTTGCTACCAAGCCTTCATATAAAAGCGCGGCTTTTTCATAAGCTCCTTGTTGCATATAATTGCGCGCAAGAAGATCTTCTTGAGCCTGAAGCGGCAAAAAGCCAAGTAGAGAAAGAGCTAAGAAAAATATGCGTAACACAGGCTTTCGATTTTAGTTAAAGATACTAAAGTTCAAGCAGTCTCCTGCTTCTAAAACGAAAGCCCGGTTATGCTAGTATTTGTTGCTTAAATTTTATCAAAACCGCAATACGGTACAAGTACCTCAGGAATGGTGATTCCATCTTCGGTTTGATAATTTTCTAGAATTCCGGCAAGTACGCGGGGTAATGCTAGTGAGCTACCATTAAGGGTGTGCGCAAGCTGTTTATTGCCTTCTGCATCTCGGTAACGCAATTTTAAACGATTTGCCTGAAAGGTTTTAAAGTTTGAAACACTACTGATCTCTAACCAACGATCTTGAGCGGTAGAAAACACTTCAAAATCATAAGTAAGACTTGAAGTAAAACCGAGATCACCACCACAAAGGCGTAAAATTCTATACGGTAGCTTTAACTCGTCTAAGATCATTTTTACGTGTTCTACCATTCCATCAAGGGCAGCGTCGCTATCTTCAGCTTTCTCAATGCGAACGATCTCGACTTTATCAAACTGGTGCAGGCGGTTAAGACCACGTACGTGTGCCCCGTAAGAACCTGCCTCACGGCGGAAACACGGCGTATATCCTGTGCACGTGATAGGCAACTCTTTTTCTTCAAGTAAGCTATCGCGGAACATATTAGTCACGGGTACTTCAGCGGTTGGAATCAAATAAAGATCATCAACGCCTACGTGATACATTTGACCTTCTTTGTCAGGAAGCTGGCCCGTACCAAAACCAGAAGCTTCATTTACCAAGTGTGGCACTTGCACTTCGTTGTATCCGGCTGCGGTATTCTTATCGAGAAAATAGTTGATAAGCGCGCGTTGTAATCGCGCTCCTTTTCCTTTATAAACTGGAAATCCGGCTCCGGTTACTTTGGTACCCAATTCAAAATCGATGATGTCATACTTTTTTGCCAATTCCCAATGCGGAAGGCTGCCTTCTGCCAAAACAGGAACATCACCCTTGCGGAAAACTTCTTCATTATCCTCATCGCTTTTTCCTGCAGGCACGCTTGCTTGCGGAATATTAGGAATCGTATATAGCAATTGATCAAGTTCTTCGACAGTTGCATTAAGCACCTCTTGGAGGTTTTTTGAATCTTCTTTCAACTTACCGGTGCGCTCTTTAAGCAAGTTTGCTTTTTGAGCTTCACCATTTTTAAAAAGCATCCCAATCTCTTTAGATAGTTTGTTGCTTTCAGCTAGAGTATTGTCTAATGAGGCTTGCGTGCTACGGCGTTTTTCGTCAAGTGAAAGCACTTGTTCAAACACTTCAGTTGCATCAAAATTACGCTTAGTTAGCGCATTTATGTAATCTTCTTTGTGGTCACGAATGTCTGTAACGTGTAGCATGGCTTTAAATTTTAGACGGCAAAAATACATAAATGCCACTGAAAACAAACCAAGTTTAAACAAACAAGTCTAATCGTGTTCAGCCTAAATTTTTGAAGGTTTGCCACGCAGACTTCTCCACTTTGAAAATGTTTCAAAATATTACTGAAGACCTTCAGGAGCGTACGGTGGTTTTCTTTTTTCGTTGTGCAATGGGGAAGGAAGAATCCACTCATTGTGCCAGAAATAATCCCAAGAAGCAGCGGCCATATCGACTTTAGGATCTATCAAGGTGTGAAAATCACTATCGTTAACCTTGATTTTACAATTCACATAAATGGCAACCTCTTTGCCTTCTTTGGCGAAATCTTCTTTTATGCGCTGGCAGAATTGCCAAATAACATCTGGTTTTGTGGCTACCACGCGCTGTTGTTTCCGCGAGAGCGTTTTGCGATAGTTGAAGCTTTGCTCAAGACCGGTTTTTTTATCGATGACTTTAAAACTTATTCTTCCGCCTTTAGAGCGCAACATCATACGCCAACTGAGGCGATGGCCTTCTTCAGTCCATAATACATCGTCTTTAATGATCCAGTGTCTCAAAGGCAGCGCGATCTGAATTACAAAGTAGAGGCCAAAAAGCGCTACGATGGGTTTGTACGTTTTGGGCTTGATGATTTCGTTACCCGAGTACAATTCTTTTCCTTTTAAAAATATATTACGCACAGTTTCCGCAGGAAAAAAGAAAAGAGTGAACGCAAGTGACATATACGGGAAAATCCCGATGTGGAAGATAAAGGAGTTGAACAGGTGAAAAAATATAGATATAAAGAAGGCCACTTTGCGTGTAGGCTTGAATAACAAAGCCGGAATGATTAGACCGTCAAATAAGATACCTACATAAGCGATGCTCCAATGCACCCAATTTTGTTGCAGAAAATCACCCACTAACCAATAGTCTTTGCGTGCTGCCATAAGTTGCGCAGCCATACTTGCATCAAGCCAGTCTGGATATATTTTAGCGATAGAGGCGTAGGTGTACACAATCCATAACTGAGCGATAATGATGATATACACCCAGCGAGGCATACTTATTTTTTTCAATTTAGGATTGAACTTGACATCTAGGGATAAGTACCGATGTGCCGGGAGGCAGGCCATGATTCCCAGTAAAAGCATTAAAAGGTAATAATGGTTGTTGTATGAGGATTTTTGCATCAAATAGACGCAAGTCCACATCAAGCCGTAAGCGATTACGCTAAAGCGATACTTAAAACCAAGCATCACAAAAACGCCAAAGAGCCCCATCAGGCCATAATAGTAATACATCCCGTCACCGGGAAGCGGCTGCAAAAAGTCGAAGCCTATAAAGTTAAAGGTAAAATCTCCCTCTAGAAGTGTGTGTGTGATCCATCCTGTGGCGATCGCGCCCCAAGCTTCGGCGGTAATAAGAAAGCCAAAAATCACCCTAAAAACGATAAGGGCGCTATTGTCTACGCGTTTATACAGCCATTGATCAAGCATTCAGTTTTTGAATAAAGTCTCGTGAAAATCGTTCGTCGGCTTGCATGGCCGTGATAAGTTCGTCAACCGAATTGAATTTTTTCTCATCGCGAATACGGGTGAGCAATTCAATTTGCAAGTGTTGATCGTACAAGTTGGCATCAAAATCAAAGAAAAAGGTTTCTATAGTAAGATCGCTTCCGCCCACGGTAGGGTTGGTGCCTATGCTCATCATGCCATAAACACGTTCGTTTGCTAAAGTTGCCTGAACGACATAAACGCCTTTAGCCGGAATCAATTTATAGTCTTCTTCAATTTTTAAATTTGCTGTGGGATAGTTGAATTTTTTCCCCAGACCTTTTCCTCGAGAAACAATACCATTCAGCATAAAAGGATAGCCTAAATATTCATTGGCTAACGTGATGTTCCCTTCGTCAAGTGCTTTTCTAACTTTGGTAGAACTCACCGCCACATCATCAACATCTTGCTTAGAGATCTCTTCAACTTCAAAATCGTAATGCGCTCCAAAAGCTTTTAGATCTTCAATATTGGCATTGCGGTTTCGGCCAAAACGATGATCATAACCTATGATGACTTTTCTGGCTTTTAATTGATCTACCAAGATGTCTTTGACAAATTCTTCTGCGGTAAGTCTCGAGAATTCTTGCGTAAACGGGTGAATGATCAAATGATCAAGACCGCAAGCTTCAAGCAGTGCGATGCGCTCATCTATGCTGTTTATGAGTTTGATTCCCGTATCTTTTTGCAGCACCATACGCGGGTGCGGAAAAAAGGTAAGTACCACAGATTCTAGGTCGTTGCTTTGCGCGCTTGCCAACAGGCGATCTATGATCTTGCGATGGCCTAGATGTACGCCGTCAAAAGTGCCAATGGTCACAACGGTGCCTTTTAAACCGTCAAATGTATCTGCTGAAGTATGTTGTTTCAATTTATTTGCCGTTGTAAGCGTTCATCGTATTTGCTATTCCCGAAGCTATAAAACTTTCGATTACCTTGCACGAGATGTCCATTCTTTCTGGCATATCGAGTTCTTCGTCTTTATCCCATGCTCCCAAAACATAGTCTATTTGCTTGCCGCGGCTAAAACGATCACCAATTCCAAATCTAAAGCGTGGATACTTGGTTGTTGAGAGTTGGTTTTGAATGTCTTTCAATCCATTATGTCCGCCGTCGCTGCCTTTGCTTTTTACACGAATGGTCCCAAACTCCAAGTTAAGATCATCTGTGATCACCAGAATATTTTCAATACTGATGTTTTCTTTTTGCATCCAGTATTTCACTGCTTTTCCGCTGAGGTTCATATAGGTGTTGGGCTTGAGTAGAACCACAGTGCGGCCACGTACTTTGGTGTATGCTACATCACCTAGTTTTTCGGTAGACCAGGAAGTCTCTTTTTCTTGCGCATAAGCATCGATGATCTTAAAGCCGATGTTGTGTCGTGTGTTATCATATTTGGGCCCAATGTTCCCCAAACCTATAATTAGGTATTTATTCATAGGATCTATGCTTTCTTTTTTTGAACCGAAAAGCTTGCTGAAAAAGCCTGACATATTTTAAAACAATCGTGTTTTTTGTAGCTTTTAAACGTACTTGCTGAAGCTTTAGACTTCATAAGTTAACCTTTGCGCAAATTTATAATTTTGTTGCGTTTTGGACGCAGAATAGGGTTAAGCTTATCAGAAAATTGCAAAACCGAAGGGATTCAGAAACGTCAAAAAAAAACACCCGACAGAGCGGGTGTTTTAAAATTAAATTGGCTTCCCAATATTTATTCTGCAGCGTGAGCAGCTTGTTCTGTAGCTTCTGTTCCTTCAGTTTCTTCATCTTCATCCTCGTCATCAAGATCTTCAACAACGTTACGTGAAGTTCTAACTTGACAAACAACCGTGTTGTCTGGGTGAAGGTATTTCCACTCTCCTTGCTCGATACCTGTGATGTATAATTTATCACCAATTTTAAGTTTGGTAATATCTGCAACAACATAATCAGGAAGGTTTTTAGGCAATGCCTTAACGCGAAGTGTACGATATGTTTTACGTAGTACACCACCGTTACGTACACCTCTTGAGTTACCCTCGTAGTGTACAGGAATAGTCATAGTTACCTCTTTACCTTCAAAGATTTGATAGAAATCGATGTGAAGTATGCGATCTGTAACCGGGTGAAATTGAATGTCCTGAAGGATCGCCATATAGGTGTTTCCGTCAAGCTCCAAAGTCGCGGTATGCGCATCTGGAGTGTAAACCAAATCTTTAAACGCAATTTCTGGTGCGTTAAAATGAACTGGCTCGTCTCCTCCGTATAATACGCAAGGAACCTCTCCAGCATTACGTAGGGCTTTAGTTGCCTTTTTGCCCACGCTTTCTCTTTTAGATCCTGTGATCGTGATTGACTTCATTTAATTATATATTAAGTATTAATAAATTACTACATTAAAAATTTTGATGCGATAGACGTGTTGCTGTGAACACGGTGCATAACATCTGCAAACAAATCTGCACAACTCAAGATGCGCACTTTGCTGCTTTCTTGCTTAGGCGGAATACTATCGGTTACGATAAGCTCTTGAAGTTTACTTTTTTCAAGACGCTCGTAAGCATCACCGCTCAAAAGCGCGTGTGTACAAATCGCTCTCACGCTTAACGCACCACGTTCCATCATCAGGTCTGCAGCTTTGGTAAGCGTTCCGGCAGTATCAACCATATCATCTGCCAGTATAACGTTGCGTCCTTTTACATCCCCAATAAGCTCCATGTGGCTTATTACATTTGCTTTCTCACGCTGTTTGTAACAGATTACTACATCACAATCCAAAGCTTTAGAATAAGCGTAAGCTCTTTTAGAACCACCCATATCTGGCGAAGCGATCGTCATGTTTGGTAAATTGAGAGACTCCAAATACGGTAAAAATACAGTTGAAGCAAATAAGTGATCAACCGGACGCTCAAAGAATCCCTGAATTTGATCTGCGTGCAAGTCCATCGTAATGATACGGGTTGCACCGGCAGTCTCTAATAAATTAGCTACCAATTTTGCAGCGATAGGAACACGAGGTTTGTCTTTACGATCCTGACGTGCCCATCCAAAATACGGCAACACTGCTGTAATATGACGTGCCGAAGCGCGTTTTGCAGCGTCTAACATAAGAAGCATTTCCATCAGGTTTTCACTGCTTGGCATCGTTGAGCCAATGATGAAGACCCGTGAACCGCGAATAGACTCTTCAAAAGAAGGTTGAAACTCGCCGTCGCTATAGGTAGATGTAATTATTTTGCCCAGCGGTTGCCCGTAAGCCTTAGCTATTTTTTCGGCCAAATCCCGGCTTTGTGTGCAGGGAAAAATTTTCGCATCAGGGGCTGATAATGACATGGTTATCTTATGTTTAGATTTGCTAAAAGTATAAGAGGCTGCAAAAGTATAAATTAAATTGGCTTCTAAGTATTTATTTGCGATTTATTTGATCGAAGATTGAGAATTTTTATTACTTTTGCGGTCCATTAATGCCTCGGTGGCGGAATTGGTAGACGCGCTGGATTCAAAACCCAGTTCTTAGGAGTGTGGGTTCGATTCCCACCCGGGGTACATCAAAAGCCTGATAGTTAATTAACTATCAGGCTTTTATATTTTAATGAGAAACAAAATAGTAACAGAAATTTGTCGTTTTTGATAGGTTTTTGTCATTTGTTGCCCTTCTTTACTAAACTCTAAATAAGTACCTTTAAAAGGTGCTAATCTGTATTTTGGGTAAATGGAATCTCTTTTTAAACTCTTAGCTGACTTCTTTTTACGGCTAGAAAATTTTTTTAAATGGATTTTTAAGCTCTTTTTGCAGGGAATGAAGTTCCAGCAAGCTCAACTCTTTGTTACTATCGTATTAATCTGTCTCACGATTTTGATGGTTATTTCTTGGAAAGAATCTTCAATCTGGGAACGCCTTTTATTTGCAGTCATATACATAATTGTTTTTCTATTTTGCTCAACTGTGATCTACTATTATATAATTAAAAAGAAAGAGGCTTTTAATAAGAATCAACAAGGGAATGATTTTAATTTAAAGGCTTATAAGGATTTAGATAGTATTGTAGAGGGAGCCGATCAGATGCAAAAGGTATTTGTTCTTTTCTCAGGGTCTTATTTTGCGGGAGATTATAAAAGTTTTGAGTCACTACTACTTTTAAAATATTTGAAAGAGAGCCCACGACTGGTCTGGATCGACAGAAGCCCTAACAACCCACATAAAATCAATAGACAAACACTCTTAGAGTTTTTAAGTCAGGTCTTTTTTGGTTTTGAAAATTTAAGCAACATTAAAATAGTTGAGTTTATTAATCACTATTTTACTATGAAAGATGATAAAGGTAAACACCTAAGAATTTCTACAAAAAATGTGTCTGATTGGCGCAATAACAGTTCACCTTACCTTAAGCGTATATCTATATTGTTAAATCAGACAATCCATAGGTAATATTCCGAATTATTACTCATTACGTATTGGAGGTGTAAATGATTCTCCTGTCATTTGTCTTGAATTCAAATCATTGACAGTTGGCCAATTGTCCATCATTAATTTTAAAACTAGAAAAGATGGACTTATTAAAAATTTTAGAACAATTAGATCGTATAGAGCAGTTATTAATTTCCAATAAACGCGTATTGAATTTTGATGAAGCCTGCAACTTCATAGGTGTCTCAAGAAGCTTTATGTATAAACTTACCTCTTCACGGCAAATTCCGCATTGTAAGCCAAATGGTAAACTTATCTATTTTGAAAAGGAAAAATTGGAGCAGTGGGTATTACAGAATTATAAACAATCAAATGCGGAATTGGAGGAAGAAGCATTGAAGCTTTCTTTTAGAAAGAGAAGATTTTCATAGAACTATAAAACAAGAGCTATGAAAAATGATAATCTCTATCAGGTTTCAGATCCTAAGAAAAAGACGGTTTACGATTATGCCATTGAATATCTGTTTGAGAAATACGACATCCTTTATAATGAGATTTCTCACGATTTTCAGATATCACTGAAAAAGAAAAAGCAATGGAGCTATCTGAATCTGAATTCCCTTATTATCGAACTGACCAAAGCCGGGATTGACATCAGTACCTCAAAGCTTGAGATCTTGATTAAATCAGAGCTTATTGATACGTATAATCCAATACGTGAATATTTTGAATCACTTCCGAGCTGGGACGGTCAGGATCACATAGAGAAGCTCGCTTCATTTGTTCCTCTTTATGAGCACGAGGTGTTTGTGTATCACTTTAAAAAATGGCTGGTAAGAGCGATTAAATGTGCGTTGGAGCCTGCTTACTTCAATAAGCAAGCGCTAATTATCAGTCATAGTGGTCAAAGTTCTGGTAAATCAACCTGGTGCCGCTATCTCTGCCCGCCGGAATTGGCAGAATATATGGCTGAAGATATCAATAGTGATAAAGATGCGCGTATTCAGCTCTGTAGAAATTTCCTCTACAATCTCGATGAACTAGCGGTCCTTTCAAAAAATGATGTGAATGCGCTTAAAGCATTTTTCTCAAAAACCTTTATCAATGAGCGTCTACCCTATGATCGGAAGAATACAATACTTCCTCGCATATGCTCCTTTATGGGGTCTACCAATATGTCTTCCTTTTTAAATGATGAAACCGGTTCGGTACGCTGGCTGTGTTTTGAATTAATGGGACCTATTGATTTCAACTATAAAAAAGAAGTAGCTATTGCTGATGTCTGGAGTCAGGCCTACCATTTAGCATATAATGATCCAGACTTCAATCCCGAACTAACCGTGCAGGATGTAAATGAAAATGAGGAGCGCAATCAGAGGTATACTAAGATGACTACCGAGCAGGAGCTCATTGCGAGGTACTACGAAAAGTCTACAGATCAAAAGGATTTTGTAACAGCCACAGACATTATGGTAAGCCTGAACTGTCTGAATATACGCATCAGCCAGATCAATCTGGGACGAGCACTTTCGGGCTTTGGTTTTCAAAAGATCAAACATCCCAAACGTAGAATTTATGGCTATTTAGCAAAACGAAAGTTTATAGAATCACCCTATGAATTAGGCTGATGAAAGAAAAAAGAGTAAATCCTCTTACCATTCTACCACAAATCTTCTAAGACCTTATAAACATTAGGCTCATTTGTGGTAGGATCCTTTTAAATCATCTTACCACAACCTTACCCATCTTACCACAACAATGTGGTAGGATGGGTAGGATAAAAAAACAGTCTACCACGCTTGTTAGACCCCGTATTTACTGAGATGGGTAAGATGGTAGGATGTTTTGGGATTTTTAAACTATTTTCAGATGAAAAAAGAAAAACTATCGTGTGAACAAGCCCGAAAAATATCCATCGTTAAGGCGCTGGCATTTTTAGGGCACCTTCCCACTCGCAATACGGAAAAGGAAGCTTGGTTTCTGAGTCCCCTGCGGTCAGAAACCCAAGCCTCCTTTAAAGTCTCTAAATCTTTAAACTGCTGGTACGATCACGGACTGGGTAAAGGCGGCAACTGCATCGATCTCATTTGTGAGCTTCAGAATATAACTGTACGTGAAGCTTTAGCAATTTTAGCTCAAGTCAATACCGGAAACTATGCGCTTCCAAAAGCACAAATACTGAAAGTAAACCGATCTGGAATTGTAATCAGACAGGTAAAACCGATTCAACATCCGGCATTATTGGCCTATCTGAAAAGTCGAAAAATTAGCCCGGTTGTAGCGCAGGGGTTTTGCAAAGAAGTCCATTATACCATTAAAGAGAAGTATGGTTTTTCAATTGGTCTAAAAAACAATTCTGGAGGATGGGAACTTAGAAACACATATTTCAAAGCATCAAACTCACCAAAGGACTTGCGATGGATCTCTAATGGATCTCAAAACTTGATCGTCGTAGAAGGAATGTTTGATCTGTTGTCTCTGTTTACATTTTTTCCAAACATAAAACGGGAAGCTGATTTTCTGATTTTAAATTCCATTGCTTTTGCTGAAAAAGCACTTCCCTATTTGGACACCTACACTACTGTTGAATTGTATCTCGATCAGGATGAAGCCGGAAGAAAAACAACCTCATTCTTTCTGAATACTAAAGCTACGTGTATTGATAAATCCAACTTCTATAAAGCGGAAAAAGACCTCAATGCCTGGCTGATGAAAACCCATTAAACTGATTTCTGGGAAGCAGGGCAAGATGTGTGGCTGTGGCCACAATCTTGCTTTGCTCCCGGTGGTTGCAAAGAAAAAAACAAACGATGAAACGAGCACTTATCAAATTCAGATGCAGCGTGTATGAAAAAAAATTGCTGCAGGTAAAAGCAAAAGCTGCAGGCTTGAGCCTGAGTGCTTTTTGCAGAAGAAGTTTGTTGGAGCAACAGATCACCGAGCGGATGAATGAAGAGCATATTCATACCTATAAAATGCTAGTGAAGTATCACAACAATTTTAAACGCATCGGGAATATGTATAAAAAACGTAATCCAAAACTTAGTGAGGAAGTCGTTCAGGTAGCCGAAGAAATCAAGAAACATTTAAAAACCATAATGAAATGATTGGCAAAGGCAGTGCTATATCCAGTACCCTTGGCGCGTTGCGTTACGGTAACGATCCAGACAAACAAGCAGAATTGGTATATAGCGATCTGGTGGTAGGCGATACTGCTGAAGAGATCACCCAAGAATTTAAAGCCGTGCAAGCGCTCAATCAAAATTGTGAGCGCAACACGTTGAGTTTTGTTCTAAGTCCAACGGTAACCGATGGAGCTCAAATGAACACAGAGGATTTAGGGAAACTCACTAAAACCTTTATTCAACATATGAAATTACAAGAGCGCCAGGCAGTGGCGTATGTACATCGGGACAAAGCACATACCCATGTACATCTCTATGTGAATCGAATCGATCTAAAAGGGAATGCTTATGTTGATAGTTTTATCGGAAAGCAAAGTCAGTGGGCCGCTGAGCGGACTGCAAAGCAAATGGGTATTCAAACCGTACAGGACGTTCAGCTTGAGAAAAATAAAGCATTAGCACAGACGCGAGCCGAAATCCATAAAGCCCATCAGCAGGTTATTCAAGGCTCCACTAAAGATCTTCAAACATACATCAATCGCATGCAAAAGCAGCACATTACCGTGATCCCGGTGATCAATAAATCCAAACAGCTGCAGGGTTTTCGTTTTGAATACAAAGGTCAAAACATTAAGGGAAGTGAAGTGCATCGCTCGATGTCGGCCAGTAATTTGCTTAAATCCATCAACCGCACCAAAGCTGTTGTGTTATCTGGAGGAAGCATACCTATCGCACCCAGCTTGGCCAAAGCTGTGGCTAAGAAAGTATTAAAACTAGTAATCGATAAAGGAATTGGAATATGACTAAACTAGAACACCTATCAGAACTCTTGGTTGAAGAATTACATTCATTCAAACAAGAAGTCAATCGCTTAGAACGGATTGAACAAGGTCTTAAGAGTACCTCCATAAGAGCAGATAGTACCCAAATTGAAAAGATCGTCGATTCGCATCTTAAAAAATTAGAGTTGCATCAAATCTCGCAGCAGGAAAATCGCAAGGAACTGCTAAGCAAGATCAAGCGTACCCGAACGATCCCCAATTGGCTTGTCATCTTAGCCCTGCTTCTTTTTCTTTCACAAGCATTTTGCATTGTCTTTCTATTGCTGCGCTAAGAAGTATAATTGGAGTCATTTATATCTTTCAAAAAGACCTGTCCTTTGTGAAGGCCTTTCCGAAAGAAAAAATAATGGGAAGGGTTTGTGCAAAAGTGTTCAGGGCTATCTAATCATTGTGTGAATCGCATGTCAAAACGGCCATCTCTAATTTCCCGTAATTCACCATTTTGATCTATTACATCAAAGAAGAAGGTTCCTGAGACTATTTGAGCATCTAAATCAAGTTTAGTTATTGTTAGCTTACCTGAATTTTGATTATCAGTATCAAAGATATCTCCGTTGAAAATATATTTTCCGGAAACACCACCTACTTCAAATTCAGACATTAATGAATAAGTTTCATTCTCACTAATTTGTTTCGCATTAGTACTTATAGAGATTGCAATTTCATTGAAACTTGCATCGTTCATAGCTGCTTCTAAATTAAAATATCGTTTCCCGTCAACTAATTGATAAACACAATCCAGAGGATTGACTCCTCCTTTAGGAATAAAGGGCTCACCATCTAAAAGACAGCCAAAAGTATTTTCTCCTGTTTCTGTTGCTGGCGGTAAATGAGATAAAGGGTTACTATTCGAATTATCATCATTATTACAAGCAAATAATGTAAATACGAGCAAGATGTTAAAGAATGTTTTATTCATATCCTTTCGGGGTTTAAAAATTTTTTGGTAGGGCAAGTGTAAGCTGATATGTTGGATTTGTAATTTAAAGCATTGATTTTTAATTGTCTTACAGAATTTATCAAAAAAATTTTTAAGGGGAAAAACCAAGTATAGTTTAGTTTGTGTCGTTAGTGACAAACTGATTGTAGGTTTGATATTAAGTTATCTTCTCTTTTTATTACTTGAGATACAACGGCTAGTTTAATATCCAAAATGTAATCGCGCTGAGTACGTTTCTTCTCAGGTTTCTGAATGTTTCATAAATAAATTTGATTATGAGTCAACTTAATTCAGGAAGGGACAATTATTAATTAGGAGTTTTAAAATTTTTGCACTTCAATTAAAATGCAATTTGCGGTAACCTATCAATAGCATCATCTTGCAATTTTTGGACGTAGTTCAGGTATTTTAAAGTACTTTTTGTAGAAGTATGACCCATTGCGTCTGCAACAGTTTTAAGATTAGCACCAGCGAGTAATAGTAAACAAGCAAATGTATGTCTGCCACAATAGAATGTAATGTGTTTATCAATTTTTGCGCGTTCAACCCAATGACGAATGTCCTTATTTACTGAAGTTTGACTAATGTTTTGTAGATCAAATACATGTTTGTTTCTTGATTGTCGATCACCTAATAATAAAACTGCGGAAGGTGTAAGGCGATTATTGATTTCTTCACCTGTTTTTTTTCTAATTGTCTTTAATCTGTTGTTTTGAATATTACCCCATTTCAAATCTACAATTTCTGCTAAGCCTAATGATGTATAACAAGAAAAGAGAAAAGCTCTCTTTACGTTATCATTGCCACAAAATGTATTTGCTAAAGCCCTTAATTCTTCTGCTGTTAAAACTTCTTTTTTTATTGTGTCATTGCGATGTGGTTTCGAAAACTTAATCTCATCTGTAGGGAGATTCTCAAAATAGCCTTCAACCTTTGCGGCTTTTAAAATCTTTTTGAATCTGGTAAAATAATTATGAGGTGTTTCTCCAGTTAGTCCAGCGTCATATATGAGATAATCCTTAAACTTTAGCATCAGGCTAGCATTTATATCTGACATCTTAAGGTTATCATTATTGATGCATTTTTTGAACTTGGATACAGAGTGTTCAATCATTCGAACATCCTTACATTTGTAACTATCAATATAATTTTCAGCAAAGAGAAAGAAATTTATCTCTTTTAAATGTCTAGGTATATAGGACGTTCCCTTACTTATAATCTCGAGTTCTCTAGTAGCGCGTATATTCTCTGCTATTATTTTTTTCTCTTGCTTGTTCTTATCTTTAGGCGAGATTTTGATATTTAGAAACTCGTAATGCCGTTCACCAGAATTATAAATATCTAAATACAGTGACTCTACACCTTTACTTAGCTTTTTACTTCTTATTTTTACACTCATATTTTAGTTCTTTAAATGGGTAACATCTCGGTAACTAAATTAGATAAAGTGAAGGAAATTAATTGCAAGAAATTGAAAATTAACTTTACTTAAAACATTGATAATCATATGATTTGTGGTGATTTATACTGCTTTGATATAAGTGCTTTTCACCCACCCGGGGTACAAAAGCCTTTAAGCATTGCTTAAAGGCTTTTTTAGTTTTGATTATATTTAGCTTCTAAGCGCATCAAAATAACATATGAATTTCACGACAAAACATACTGCACTTATTTTTAGTTTTTGCTTGATCTTGTTTTGCGGTGAAATCTTTGCTCAAAAAAATGATGTTTTAGACGAGCTGCTGCAAACCATTGAGCAATCTGATGCCTACGATCGTATTAAAGTGGAGCGCATCAATGACTTGTCAAAACAACTTTATGCACTTGATGCTGCTTCGGTACAGCAGCAATTTGATTTAAACAGAGCTCTTTTTTTTGAATACCGAATTTTCAAGCAAGATTCGGCTTTTAAGTATGCAATACAATCTAAGCTTCTTGCTGAGCAGTTGGGCGATGAACGTTTGATCGCCGAAACGACACTAGATTTGGCCAATGTTTGTGTTTCAGCAGGAATGTTTAGTGAAGCGCTGGCTTACTTAAATGATGCTGATCTTGATGATATTCCCAAAGACATTCGTTTTTCCTTAAATGGTTTGTTAGGGCGCTGTTACAGTGATATGGCAGACTACAGTACCATTTCCTATTACTCTGATCTTTACCGTAAGCGCGCTAAAGACTATCATCAGAAATCTTTAGAACTGGCAGTTCCTGATACGTGGGATTTCATTATGCTGCGCGGCTACTTAAATTTTAAATACGGAAATCTTGAAGAAGCGCTCAAAGATCTTAAGCCGTCATTAGATATGCGGGATGACCTGAGATCGCAAGCAGTGGTCAATTCGGTTTTGGGAGATATTTATGTGCAAATGGGGGCAGAGGAACTGGCCATAAAGCACCTTGCGCAATCTTCTATAGCAGATATAAAATCTTCGGCTAAAGAAAACTTGTCAATGATCCAGTTGGCTGAATTTTTATTTAAAAAAGGCGATGTTAAGCTAGCTTCTGTATTTATCAAAAAAGCCAACGCAGATGCTGAAGCTTATGGGGCTCAACAACGTAAAATACGTGTTGGAGCTATTTTACCTAATATAGAAGAGCAAATTATTAATCAGGTCGAAACGCAGCGCGCGAGGTTATCTAAGCAAAACATCATGTTGAGTATTCTACTGGTGGTGTTGCTGGCTTTGGCTATAATTACCTACGTACAACTACGCCGACTTAAACGTGCTAGAAAGGCGCTGCTCGTAGCGCATAATGATCTGCAAGTCAAAAATGATCGAATTGTAGAGGTTAATGAGACGGTACGCTCTCAAAATGAAGAACTCAATCGGGTTAATGATCTTTTGCTGGAAGCCAATACAATTAAGGAGGAATACATTGGGTTTTTCTTTACACAGGATGCTGATATTTTTGAGAAATTCAAAGAATTCAAGACCGGGATTGAGCGCAACCTAAAGTCTAATAATTTAGAGCGCATTAAATATTTGACCACGGTTTATGACTTGAAGAAGGAAAAGAAAAAACTACTTGAAAGTTTTGATGAAGCGTTTATAAAACTCTTTCCCAATTTCATTGCAGAATTTAATGCGTTGCTCAAACCGGAAGAGCAAATCAAGTTGAAAAAAGACCAATTGTTAAATAAAGAGCTTCGCATCTTCGCACTGATTCGTCTCGGAATTAAGCATAATGAAATTATAGCCCAGATTTTAGGGTATTCTGTTAATTCGATCTACGCTTACAAGACTAAAATTAGGAATAAATCATTTTTAGATAAGAAGGATTTTGATCAAATGTTGCTTGAAAAAACCCGAATCAAGCAATAAAATTCGATCATTTTACTATATAATTTCTATATAAAAAACGCTAAGAATAAATCACAATTATTTAATATTCAGTTTTTTATAATGAATATTCTGCTTTTATTTTCTATATAAAATTTTCTTCACGTAATATCAGCATCTAAAATCTTCAAATTTGCTCTGTATGTGGATTATTGACCTAATCTGATACACAATTAACTTTTAGATTCATTTTAAGAATACGATTTCGTAATAAGTCATTCCGCTTGGCGCAAACGTTTTCAAAAAAAATGGGTCTTAAAACAGAAACAAGCATTAGCAACTATTTAATGAATGTAAATTTTATGAGAGAACTTTTCAAAAGCTTAAGGTTTTTGCTCTTTATGGTTCCTGTCGCACTCTTTGCGCAAAACTCAGTAACGGGAGTAGTGACCGAGAAGGCGACAGGAATGTCAATTCCCGGAGCAAACATCATTGTACAGGGCACCAGCAATGGTACTACTACAGATTTTGACGGAAACTACACCATCAACAACGTGAATGAAGGTGATGTTTTGTTGTTTTCGTTTTTGGGCTTTACCGAGCAGCAAATCACGTATACCGGGCAAGCCACAGTAAATGTCGCGTTAGAAGAAAACCAGACCAGCCTAGATGAAGTCGTGGTAATTGGTTATGGTAGCGTGACCAAAAAAGATGCGACCGGTGCGGTAAATCAAGTGTCCACCGAAGATTTTAATAAAGGTCAGGTGAACACCGCAGGGCAGTTGATCACCGGTAAGATTGCCGGGGTTACAGTAACCTCAGGCGGTGGAGCACCTGGTGAGGGGCAGAACATCAATATTCGAGGTATTGGTTCGATTTCTTTAAACAGTTCACCTTTGTATGTTGTTGACGGGATTCCGTTAGATAACAGCAATGTGGGTGGATCGCGTAACCCATTAGATTTTATCAACCCGGCAGATATTGAAAGTATGACCGTGCTTAAAGATGCATCTTCTACGGCGATTTACGGTTCGCGAGCAGCAAACGGGGTGATTTTGATCACAACCAAAAAAGGAAAAGGAACCGAATTCAAATTCAACTACAGCGGCGCAACTACGGTGTACAGACCTACAAATTATGTAGATGTGATGAATGGCGATGAGTTTAGAACGCTGGTTAACAGAGTAGGAAATGATGCGGCGAGAGCGCGTTTAGGAAACGCTTCTATAAACTGGCAAGAAGAGATCTATACTGAGGCGATGGGTGCAGAGCACAACATCAGCACCACCGGAAATGTAGGTAATTTTATGCCAGTACGTGCTTCATTAGGATATACCAATCAGGATGGAGTTTTACGTGGTGATAACTTTACCAGAACTACAGGTTCGGTAAGTTTAAGACCTAGTGTACTTGATGGTTATTTAAAGGCTGAAATCAACGCCCGAGGAATGTATACCGAAAACGAATTTGCAAATCGTGATGCGATTGGAGCTTCGGTAGATTACGATCCTACAAAACCTATCTATAGTGCTGATTCACCATTTTCAAACTACAACGGTTGGTATATTTATAATGCTGAAGCAGATCGCTTTATTCAGAATAGCCTTTCCCCCACAAACCCAATCGCGTTGATCAATGAAAAGGACGATTCTGCAGAGATCAGAAGGTTTATAGGAAATGCTAAAATTGATTATAAGCTGCATTTTTTCTCAGATATCACCGCTACGGTTAACATTGGTCTAGACAAAACTAATAGCCACGGAAGAACTATTGTTTCAGAAAATATGCCTTCTTCGCAATTAGATTGGAATGGTTCATATTCTAATTACATCAACAGGGCGACTAACCAACTTTTTGATGCGTATTTAACGTACGACAAAGATTTTGGGAAGAGTTCGTTAAACGCTGTTGCCGGTTATTCTTATCAAAGTTTTGAATATGATAACTACAGCTTTGATAGCGAAGCACAAGAAGAAGGTAATGATGCCGAATTTATTGATAAATGGAGAAGCACCTTGCTTTCTTATTTTGGTCGTGCAAACTATAACTATGATGATCGCTATTTATTAACCGCTACGATGCGTGCGGATGCCTCTTCTAAGTTGAATCCGGATGACCGCTGGGGATATTTCCCATCATTTGCAGTAGCTTGGAATATCAACAATGAAAATTTCTTCAATTCTGAAACCATCAACCAGCTGAAATTACGCGTAGGTTATGGTGAGATCGCTAACGTAAACGGTCTTGGAGATTATCTTTTCTTGACCAATTATACCGGAAGTAGATCAAATGCCAACTATCAGTTTGGAGATACTTATTATCAAACCTATCGTCCAGATGCGTACAATGAAGATTTGCGCTGGGAAGTAGGTAAGACCTTTAACGCGGGTATTGATTATGCCTTATTCAACAACCGTGTAACGGGTTCGTTAAACGCTTATCTTAAGAAAACTGAGGACCTGATCAGTTTTGTAACGGTAGATCCATTTACCAATTTCTCTAATAAGATCAACAAGAATATTGGAGATATGGAGAATAAGGGTATCGAGTTTGAACTGAACGTAACTCCAATTCAAACTGAAGATTTTACTTGGAGAATAGGCTATAACGTTGCTTATAACGATAACGAAATCACTAACCTTCCTGATCAAGTTGAAGTAGGTGGGATTTCAGGAGGAACCGGTAATACCGTGCAACTTCACAAAGAAGGGTATACTCCGTTTAGCTACTGGGTGTACAAGCAAGTGTATGATGATAATGGTCGTCCTATTGAGGGTGCTTTTGTAGATCGCAACGGTGATAATCAGATCAATGATGATGATCGCTACTTGTATAAAGATCCGTTTGCAGATGTTACAATGGGGCTTAATACAAACCTTAACTACAAGAGCTGGGATTTGGCGATCGTAACGCGTGCGAGCTTAGGAAATTATGCATACAACAATATGGCTTCGAGCAGATCGTATGAAGTACGTGCTACCGAAAATAGCATTCTCACCAATTTACACAGAGATTATTTCAACACAGGTTTTCAGACCATTACAGAGTCTAGTTTGCAGAGTGATTATTACGTGCAAAACGCCTCGTTCTTTAAACTTGATAACATAACCCTTGGGTACACGTTTCCGCAGTTATTTGACGATGCTTCGTTGAGACTGTATGGTTCTGCGCAAAACGTGTTGATCATCACCGAATATGACGGATTAGATCCTGAAATAAGCGGAGGTATCGATAACAACTTCTACCCAAGACCACGAATTTTCACATTTGGTGTAAATCTAAATTTCTAAAAAACTATGAAAATGAATTACATTAAAAAAATAGCGCTTCTTATTCCTACGCTTTTGCTCATTGCGTGTCACGATGATTTAGATCAGACACCCATTGATCCAGATAGTTTTACTGAAACTAACGTGTTTGCAAATGCTGACGAAGCAAAAGGAGCTTTGGCAAAACTATATGCCAGTCTTGCGTTAACCGGTCAGCAAGGACCTGCAGGACAAGCCGATATTACAGGTATTGATGAAGGTACTTCACAATACTCGAGATTATTATTCAGTTTAAATGAATTAACCACAGACAATGCGGTGGTAGGTTGGGGAGACCCCGGTTTGCCTAATCTTCACGCAATGAACTGGGGTGCGGGTAACGACTTTACTACCGGTATGTATTACCGTCTGGCGCAGGAAGTTTCGTTTACCAATTCGTTTATTGAAAATGCACAGCTGTTAAACGATAATGCTGAAGTTGAGGCGTACATCGCCGAAGCGCGTTTTCTAAGAGCTTTTGCGTATTTCAATTTGATGGATCTGTTTGGCGATGTGCCATTAGTGACTGTAGTTTCTACAGACCTGCCTGAGCAAAGTACACGTTCTGAAATTTTCAATTTTGTTGAAGGTGAACTCCTTGAAATTCAAGATCAGTTAAAAGAAAGCGGAGCAAATGAATATGGTCGTGTTGACCGTGTTGCTGCCTGGGCGTTACTTTCTAAGCTGTATTTGAACGCTCAAGTTTGGACGGGTACAGAGCGTTATACTGATGCAATCACGTATGCTGAAATGGCGATCAACTCAAGCTACAGCATCAATACGACAGATGCTAACGGAAATGGTTCAGCCTATGACGAACTTTTCTTAGCTGATAACAATTCAAACGGAGCACAAAACGAATTTATTTTCGCTCTCAATTTTGACGGAAACAATTCACGTACCTACGGTGGAACCACCTTTTTAGTTCACGCTGCAATTGGTGGCTCTATGGATGCATTCAACTTTGGTGTGAATGGCGGCTGGAGCGGTCTACGTACAACCAAAGCTTTGGTAAATAAATTTGATGCTTCAGTGACCGAAAGTGATGCTGACGGAAATCCTACCGCTTGGGCAGACTCGCGTGCGATGTTCTATACAGACGGTCAGAGTTTTGAGATTAACACCATTGCTAACCAATTTACAGATGGCTATGCGGTAACAAAATTCACCAATATAGATTCTAACGGCGCTGCCGGAAGCGATACCGGTGGGGACTTTGTAGATACTGATTTGCCTATCATTCGCCTTGCGGAAATCTACCTTACCTATGCAGAAGCCGTGCTTAGAGGCGGTGCAGGAGGTGATGCGAATACCGCTGCAGGATACGTCAATGAGCTGAGAGCACGTGCCTATGGTAACACCAGTGGAAACATCACAAGTGCGGCATTGACATTAGATTTTATTCTTGATGAGCGCGCTCGCGAACTGTACTGGGAAGGACAGCGCAGAACAGATTTAATTCGCTTTAACGATTTTACCACAGGCAATTATCTATGGCCATTTAAAGGCGGTTCGCGTTCAGGAACGGCGGTAGATGAGTTTAGAAACTTATTTCCGCTGCCAAGTAATATAATATTGATTAACACCAACCTTACTCAAAATCCGGGGTACTAATACATAAAAGAAACGATGAAAAATTTAACACTTGTTTTTATTGCGCTTATCGCAGCTTTAAACTTTACAGCTTGTACAGATGATGACGGTTTTACATTTACTGCAAAGCCAGATCCTGAGGGGGTAGTTTTTACAAACTCAACACTAGAGACTTATAATTTGATGGCTTCTAGTTCAGATAATTTAGCAGAACGTTTTGTGTGGAATGAAGTAGACTTTGGTGTACAAACTCCAGTGAACTATGAGATTCAGGGTGCTGCAACTGAGAGCTTTGAGACTTTTTCTGTTATTGGTGTGGGAACACAAACCAATCTTCCGGTAACGGTAGGTAATATGTTGAGTTTAGCGCGTGAAGCCGGTTTAGATAACGATCCGCTTACTCCTGAACCTAACACCGGGATGATCTACTTTAGAGTGCGTGCTTATGTAGGTGCTGATGCAGGAAATGTGGTAGAACAATTTTCTGATGCATTGGCGATCTCAGTAACCCTTCCGGAAGCTGAAGAAGAAGAGGAAGTTCAATTGCCTCAAATCTTTGTGGTGGGTAACTTCTTATCTGGAGGTGGTTATGGTTCTGACTGGACTCCTGCTGATGCAGTTCCGCTTGCTGCTTCTGCTGAAGGAAACACAGATTATGAAGGTTTTGTTTTTGTAAACTCAGATACTCCTGAACTTAAATTCTTACCTACAAACGAAAGTTTTGACGGGGATTACGGAGATACCGGTGAAAATAACGGTGACTTTTCAGGAACTATTGAGCAAGAAGGTGAAGTAAATGCAGGAACTCCTGACGGAACCGGCGGCTATTACTTGATCAATGTAGATACAGAAGCATTAACCTATGCGATGACTAAAACCAGCTGGGGAATCATTGGTAACGCAACACCAACAGGATGGGACAGCGATACCGATATGGTTTACGATCCCGCTACAAAAATCTGGTCACTTACCTTAGATCTTACCGAGCAAGAAGCTCCTGACAACGGTATCAAATTCAGAGCAAATGATGCTTGGGACTTAAACATAGGTGACAATGATGCAGACGGAACAATGGAGTTTGGTGGTCAGAACATCGGTATTCCAGAAGATGGAAATTATACCATCACGCTTGATTTGAGCAATCCTAGACAATACAAGTACTCGATTACTAAAAATTAATCACCCATACGAGCTGATGCTGTTTAAGGCGTCAGCTTGCTTTGAAAATCTTATAATTATGAAACAGTATTTTTTTAAATATCCGTTTCTGCTTTTGCTGTTGCTTGCTATCAGCATAAGCTGTTCATCAGACGATGATACAGCGGTAGAGGCAGAGGAAGGTCAAGAAACTCCGGATCCGGTAGCGTATCAGGCGCTTAATTTAGCCGAGTATGATAACGGAAGCCGCGTGATGATGCAAGCGTTTTACTGGGATGTAGAACCGCGTTTTGAATGGTGGAACACGATTTCTACTCAATTAGAAGATTGGAGTGCAGCCGGAGTCAATCGTATCTGGTTGCCGCCGGCGACCAAAGGTCAATCAGGTGGATACTCGATGGGTTATGATGTTTCAGATTATTTTGATTTTGGGGATTATGAGCAGCACGGTACAGTGGCAACCCGCTTCGGGACACGTACTGATCTGGAGAACCTTATCGCTACCGCGCACGATAACAATATTGAGGTGATCGCAGATATTGTGTTGAATCACAACTCGGGTGGTGGCCTAGAGTACAATCCGTACCGCGGTTATGATACGTACAGTCTTTTTGACGAAACACACGGGAATGCTTCGGGTATGTTCAACAGAAATTACGAAGATTTTTATCCAAATAGTGTGAGTAATTACGATCCGGGCAGCTTGTTTTATGCGGAAACCAATCTGGATCATCACAGAGAGCGCGTGCAAAACTGGCTTTGGAAAGATGAGAATTCCGTAGCAAAATATTATAAGAATGTTATGGGCTTTGACGGCTGGAGATTTGACTATGTTTTAGGATTCGAGTCATTTGTGATCAAAGATTTCCTTGCGGAAGTTGGTGGTTTTTCTGTGAGCGAATTATGGGACGGCGATCCTGATCTTATTCGTGAGCATATTGAAGCTACAGGAAGTGGTGCATTTGATTTTGCAGCCTTTTACCGCATGGAGCAGGCGTTTGATCGTTACAGCGATTTGACCTATTTGATCAGAGATCAGGTTTGGCAAACGCATCCTGACAAGGCAGTGACTTTTACCGCAAATCACGATACCGAAAAAGACGGGAACATCGATAACTACATTGAGCGCGAAAACAAACTCAAGGCGTACGCATTTATTATGACGCATCCCGGATATCCAACCTTGTTTTATTCAGATTACCAAAACGAAGCTTTTAAAGCACAATTGGATAAGTTAGTGAGTATTCACAATTCGCTTGCTGTTGGAGACCTAGAAGTACTTTTTACTGATGAGGATGAGTATATCGCAAAGCGAAAAGGAACCGACGCCAATCCCGGTCTTATCATTTATATCACGACCAATACAAGTACTAAGCGCCGTACTATAAACACGGGATGGAGTAGCCGTCAATTGATGGATTACACAGAAAATTCAACTTACTATCCGGCGACAGCCGAAGATGGAAGCACCCAGCTGGAAGCTCCGGCAAATGGTTACGCGATCTGGTCTGTGATGGAAGAGTAAACGCTTTAATACAGCGAATGTGAGTACAAGAAGAAATCCTTCAGCCGGATATTATCCCCTAAAATATTCGGCTGATTTTTTAATTCAATTCCTATGAAACTTTTTTTTAATTCAATGCTCTTTTTGTTCCTGTTTAGCGCTCCGTTGTGCGCGCAAATAGATCGGGTAGAGCCACCGTACTGGTGGGCCGATATGGAAACTTCTGAAGTGCAAATTCTTTTTTACGGAGAAAATATTGCAGCCTACGATGTTTCCACCGATGATGAAGTGATCATAACAGGCATTACAAAAACTGAAAATCCCAATTACCTTTTTGTCACTATCGAAACCGATGGACTTCAGGCGGGAACATTTCAGTTTAATTTCAGTAATAAAGGAAAAAAGTCGTTTACGCGACCTTACGAATTAAAAAAGCGCGAAGCAGGTTCGGCACAGCGCCAAGGTTATGACAGCAGCGACGCGATGTATTTATTAATGCCCGATCGCTTTGCTAACGGAAATCCGGATAATGATTCTGTTGAAGGATTAACCGATACCTATGATCGTGAAGCAAGCGGCGGTAGACACGGCGGCGATTTACAGGGAATTGTAGATCATTTAGACTATCTCGAAGATTTGGGTGTAACCACCCTTTGGAGCACGCCTTTGCTTGAAGATAACGACCCGGGATATTCGTATCATACTTATGCGCAAAGTGATGTATATAAAATAGATCCGCGCTACGGAACCAATGCAGACTATAGAAATCTCGCAGACGAACTGCATAAACGCGAGATGAAGCTGGTGATGGATTATGTGACCAATCATTGGGGCGCAGAACACTGGATGATCAAAGATTTGCCTACTTATGATTGGATCAATCAGTTTCCCGGTTACGCGCAATCTAATTACCGCATGGAAACGCAATACGATATGCATGCAGCTGAGCATGATCAGCACTATTGTGTAGAGGGCTGGTTTGTAAAAACGATGCCAGACCTCAATCAGAAAAATCCATTGGTGTTGCAATACCTGATTCAAAATGCGATCTGGTGGATCGAGTATGCCAATCTTGACGGATTTCGGGTAGATACGTATAGCTATAATGATAAAGAAGGAATTTCAAAATGGACCAAAGCCATTATGGATGAGTACCCCAATTTCAATATTGTTGGAGAGGTCTGGTTACATGATCAGGCGCAAATCGCTTATTGGCAAAAGGATAGTAAAATAGGTGCCATTCAAAATTACAATACCCACTTACCCTCGGTGATGGATTTCACGCTGCACGACGGCCTCACCTCAATGTTTTCTGAAGGTGCGGGTTGGGATACCGGGATGATGAAAGCCTATAACAACTTTGTAAACGACTTTTTATATCCGGATATCAACAATCTTTTAGTCTTTTTAGAGAATCACGACACCGGGAGATTTAATGAGATCTATGACCAAAACCTCGACAATTATAAGTTGGGACTTGCCTTGATCGCAACCACACGCGGCATTCCGCAGTTGTATTACGGCTCTGAAATAGGTATGCGTGGCGATAAAGGAAAAGGTGATGGGGATATTCGTAGAGATTTTCCGGGAGGCTGGAAAGATGATGCGCAGAATGCCTTTGAAGCAGCATCCAGAACCCAGCAGCAGGAGGCTTTTTTCAGCTTTACTAAAAAACTAATGAATTGGCGTAAAACCGCCAAAGCCGTTCATCAAGGATCTTTGACGCAATTTATTCCTGAAAATGATGTGTACGTGTATTTCAGGATTCTTGGAGATGAAAAAATTATGGTCGTGCTTAACAACAGCTCAAGCGATCAAACTTTAGACTTAGGACGTTTCCGTGAAGTCTTACCGGACGCCGGCAACGGTTTCGAGATTCTTTCTGGCCGAACAATCAAACTGGAGGAGACTTTTGAAGTTTCAGCAAAAACACCCTTGATCATTCAACTAAATTAGAATATATACAATGAGAAAAAACAGCATGTTATTTCTTGCGCTGCTTTTTGTGAGTTTTCAGCTTTCAGTAGCGCAAACCTCAAGCCTTGTTCAACCTGATGTTGCGATCTTTTACCCAAAAGATTTTAAGGCCTATAAAACCCTACCGTCTTTAGCGGTTACGCAAGATGTATCACAAGAAAAACCGCTTCCTGCCAATTGGGCTGTGAAGCCGCAGTTTTTGCAAATAGAAGGTAAAAATGCCGTGCAATTTACGTTTCCGGAACACGTAGATCTTTACGGAACAGGAGAAGTATTGGGTGACTTGCGTCGTAATGGAACCGATGTTACCCTATGGAATACCGATAATTACGAATACGGAAAATTTGAAGGAAAGCAATTGTATCAAGCGCATCCTTGGGTTTTGGGCGTTCGCAAAGACGGAACCTCATTTGGTATTTTGGCAGATCACAGTTGGCGCCAGCAGATCGTTCTCGACGATAAAGTGACTTTCATAAGTGAAGGGCCTACCTTTAGAGTTTTAGTGATCGAGAAAGATTCGCCTCAAGATGTGATGAAAGCTTTAGGGGAGCTTACAGGAACGATGGCGATGCCGCCACTTTGGGCTTTGGGCTATCAGCAATCTCGTTATTCTTACTATCCTGATACCAGCGTAAAAGAATTGGCTGATGAGTTTAGAGCACGTAAAATTCCTGCAGATGTGATCTGGATGGATATCGATTATATGGACGGCTTTAGAGTCTTTACCTTTGATAAAGAAGGTTTTCCTGATCCTAAAGGCTTAAATGATTACCTACACGACAAAGATTTTAAATCGGTTTATATGATCGATCCCGGGGTAAAGCAGGACTCGTTATACACGATTTATCAGCAAGGTACAGCCGGTGATCATTGGGTGCAGACCGCCGGTGGAAAGGAATTTAACGGCGAAGTTTGGCCGGGGCAGGTTGCTTTTCCAGATTATACCCAACCCCGCACGCAAAAATGGTGGGCCTCGTTGTATACCGATTTTATGAATTTAGGTATTGACGGCGTTTGGAATGATATGAACGAGCCGGCGGTTTTTGACGGTCCGGGAGGTTCTATGCCAGACAGCAACTTACACCGAGGTGGTGGCGCTTTACCTATGGATAAACATTTGCGTTATCACAATGTGTACGGACTTTTAATGGTACGCTCTAGCCGTGAAGGAATTATGGCAGTAAACCCAGAAAAAAGACCTTTTGTGCTTTCAAGAGCAAACTTTTTAGGAGGGCAGCGCTATGCAGCTACCTGGACAGGTGATAACTCGGCTACTTGGGACAATTTAAAAATGTCGATTCCTATGTCTATCAATTTAAGTTTGAGCGGTCAGCCTTTTAACGGTCCCGATATTGGTGGGTTTACTAAGAGTCCAACCCCTGAAGTTTTTGCCAATTGGATCGCTTTAGGTGCGTATTATCCTTTCAGTAGAAATCACACCTCAAACGAGACCGAAGCGCAAGAGCCTTGGGCTTTTGGTGAGGAAATTGAGCAGGTATCACGTACAGCGATCAATCGCAGATACCGCCTGTTGCCGTATTTATATACTTTATTTCATGAGGCTTCTCAAACCGGAATGCCCATTATGCGTCCTGCATTTTTTGCAGACATTACCGATACTTCTTTGAGAGGGGAGCAGCAGAGTTTCCTTTTAGGGGGAGATTTGATGGTCATTCCGCAATGGGCAGAAGATCTTAAGATGCCTGAGGGAGACTGGCAAGATCTTACGCTCGAAGAAAACACAGATAAATATCAGGCTACCGTTAAATTGAGAGACGGGGCAATTCTTCCCGTGGGTCCTGTAATTCAAAGTACCGTAGATTACAGCACTTCAGAAATCACTTTATTTATTAATCTGGATGCCGAAGGAAAAGCTTCAGGAAGTCTTTATGATGATGCAGGAGAAGGTTACGGGTATCAATCAGGCGATTATGCAATATTAGATTTTGAAGCTACCACAGTTGATGGTCAGGTTGAAGTACATATTGAGCAAACTGAAGGTTCTCGCAAGCTGGATCGTAAGTTTAAGATCGCTTTAGTGCAGGACGGAGCTGTGAAGTACTCTGAATGGCAATCTGGCGATACCATTAGATTGAATTAATTTTTGAATTAGACCTAAATCTAAAAGCTTCTCATTAGAGAAGCTTTTTTTATGCTTTGATTTTTATGTTGAAAAATGGGCCGAGTCATAAATCTAAAAATCAATTTTTGTAAAAAAATGCGCCTTGGCTATTCTGTTTTAATTTTTAAAAAATTCAAGGCTTGTCAACGCCTAAAAAATCACTTGCTGACCGATTTTTTAACAGTTCTAAGAGCTGAAAATCTTCGGTTTTTTGGACTGTAAAAGTGCTTGGATTTTAAATCTTAACATTTACAAATTAGACATTTAAAATTCTGTTTTTCAGTGTTTTAAAAAGTTTTCAAAAGAATCGTTGATAAATCGTTGAAAACCTTTTGAGCCACACTTCAAATTGTATTGAACAAAATTTAAACTTTACAAGTAGTTAAAAGATACTCACACTCAATTTTTTAGTTGCCTGTTTTTAAGACGGGTGTCGGCTTTTTAGTCGGTGCTGACGTGAGGATTTTTGACTTCAATTTTTACGATATAAGCGTTTCAATAGACATTTTAAGGAGATATCATGAGTTCACAAGAGATTAAAAAAATTATCAAAAGGGATTACAGCACGGCACCTTTTGTATTAGAAAAAATTACGAATGCGATAAGCAATGCGATGGCAGCTTTGGGACACGGGTCTGAGCAAGATGCTAAATTGATCTCAATGCAGGTGTATGAGGCTTTGTTGATCAATAAAGACAGTGAAGCAGACTATATCCCAACGGTAGAGCAAGTGCAGGATATGGTTGAAGAAAAGCTGATGAGCAGTGAATTTCATGATGTGGCTAAAGCGTATATCATCTACCGTAACAAGCGTGCGATAGAGCGCAAAACCAATATTTTTGAGAAGCGCATTAACCTTAAACCATACGAGTACCCTGAGCTGAATGAATATGTTGCCGCGATTAGACACTCGTATTGGATTCATACCGAATTTAATTTCACCAGCGATATCCAGGATTTTAAAACCGGTCTAAGCGAAGTAGAGCGCAGCGCGATCAAAAACACGATGCTTGCTATTTCTCAGATCGAAGTTGCAGTGAAAACCTTCTGGGGAGATGTGCACCATCGTTTACCAAAACCTGAGATCGCGGCTGTAGGAGCGACCTTTGCAGAAAGTGAAGTAAGACACCACGATGCCTATTCACATCTGCTTGAGATTTTAGGCCTTAACGAAGAGTTTAAAGAGCTTAAAAAGAAGCCGGTAATCATGAAGCGTGTGCACTATTTAGAGACTTCGCTCAAGCACGCTAAAAGTGATGATGATAGAGAATACACAGAGTCTATTTTGCTTTTTGCCTTGTTTATTGAGCACGTATCACTGTTCTCTCAATTCTTGATCATTATGGCGTTCAACAAGCATAAAAATATGCTTAAGGGAATTTCTAATGCAGTTGAAGCGACTTCAAAAGAAGAGCAAATTCACGGAGATTTTGGTGTAGATATCATCAACATCATCAAGAAAGAAAATCCAGAGTGGTTTGATGAAGACCATAACAACTTGATCAAAGACATGTGCTTGAGATCATTTGAGGCAGAAAGCAAAGTGGTAGATTGGATTTTTGAAAAAGGTGAACTAGACTTCTTACCAAAAGCAGTGATCAATGAGTTTGTTAAAAACAGATTCAACAAATCACTTGAAGCCATCGGTCTTGATAAACTCTTTGATATCGATGAGGCATTACTTCAGGAAACCGAATGGTTTGATGATGAAATTATAGGAACCAAGCACGGCGATTTCTTCGTAAAACGCTCGATCAATTATAGCAAAAGAACACAAAGTATAACCAGTGACGATTTATTTTAAGCCATGAGAGAAAACACTACAGATTTCCAAAACACAACAGAGACCCAAGTTCAACCTTCAAAAGAAAGCGATCTTTTAAAGGCGCGTCGTGACGCATTGCACGATGCTACCGAAAAGACCGAAGAAACAGAAGGATCATTTAAATGGCTTACAGCGCACAGCCGTAGCTTTTTAGCGGCAGGTTACTTATCTGAAGGGGTGAGCGCAGAAGAGCGTATTCGTGAGATTGCAGATCGTGCTGAAGAGATTTTAGAAATGCCCGGCTTTTCTGATAAGTTCTACAAATATATGGGCGAAGGCTATTTCTCATTGGCTTCTCCGGTTTGGTCAAACTTTGGTAAAAAGCGTGGTCTCCCTATCAGTTGTTTTGGGTCGCATATCGATGATGATATGGGTAATATTCTGTACACACAGTCTGAGGTGGGTATGATGTCAAAACTTGGTGGTGGTACTTCTGGGTATTTTGGGAAAATACGTCATCGTGGTGCTGCGGTGAAGAACAATGGTTATGCAAGTGGAGCGGTACACATTATGCAGCTGTTTGATAAGATGGTTGATGTAGTGAGTCAAGGTTCTGTACGTCGTGGTAGATTCTCTCCTTATTTGCCAATCAGTCACCCGGATATCAAAGAATTCTTAGAGATTGGTACCGAAGGGAACTCGATTCAGCAATTGACACACGGGGTTACTGTAGACAGCACGTGGATGCAGGAGATGATCGATGGAGATACAGATAAGCGTGAGGTTTGGGCCAAAGTATTACAACGTCGTGGTGAGATGGGTTATCCGTATATTTTCTATACTGATAATGCGAATAATGGCAAGCCGGATGTTTATAAAGATAAAGGGCACGATATCTATGCAAGTAACCTTTGTACTGAGATTATGTTACCTTCTAGTGATGAGTGGTCTTTTGTATGTGTACTTTCTTCAATTAACGTATTGCATTATGATAAGTGGAAGAATACAGATGCTGTAGAAACTATGGTGTGCTTCCTAGATGCAGTACTTACCGAATTTATAGACAAACTTGAAGAGTATCGTGATTCAGATAATCGCGATCATCGTCAGACTTTCATGTTTATGGAGCGTGCATATAACTTCGCAAAATCAAACAGAGCTTTAGGTCTAGGAGTATTAGGATGGCACTCGTTACTTCAGTCTAAGAGACACGCGTTTGACAGCCAGGAAGCTTATGACTTGAACAGTGAGATCTTTAGAGAGATCAAGCAACGTTCTTATAAAGCTTCAGAAGAACTTGCAGAGAAGTTTGGTGAGCCTGAAGTTTTAAAAGGCTACGGAAGACGTAACGCAACGCTTAATGCAATTGCACCTACTACTTCTTCAGCATTTATTTTAGGACAGGTTTCTCAAGGTATCGAGCCGATCTGGTCTAATGTGTATGTAAAAGATATCGCTAAGATCAAGACGACCATCAAAAATCCATTTTTAGAAGAGCTTTTTGAAGAAAAAGGTATGAATACTCCAGAAGTGTGGAGAAGCGTTCGTGATAACGACGGTAGCGTTCAGCATCTTGAATTCTTAACGGAGCAGGAAAAAGACGTATTTAAAACCTATGCAGAGATCGATCAGATGGCGATCATCTATCAAGCTGCAAACAGACAAAACCATATTGATCAAGGACAATCAATAAACCTTTTAGTGCATCCTGATATGCCTATTAAGGAGATCAATAAAATTCATATCACCGCCTGGAAACTAGGTTTGAAGTCGCTTTACTATCAGCACAGTATGAATGCTGCGCAGAAGTTTAAGCAGAAAAAAGAGTGTGTAAGCTGTGAAGCTTAACTAATTGAAGCAACTAAAAAAACCCGCCAATTGGCGGGTTTTTTTTATATAGATTTTTTAGTGTTTTATACCGTAACTGAATAGAAAAACTTAATGTTGATAAGCTCGAAACATTGAACTTACTCTACAATTTTAATATCAATTGAAGTTCGGCTTTGCCATCCGGTTTCATCGGTGACAGAATATGCGCAGTGGTAATCGCCGGTGTCAATATCTTCAGGGATGCTCACTTCAATTTGAATTTCATATTCCGTAGGCCTGTTATCTAAACTGAAGTTTTCCATGTAGATCAACGGGTTTACCGCAGTTTTTACGGGTTCCAGATCACAAGTAGCCCCTTGGTCGTCGTGTGTGTGATGGTCAAAGTTGTGATGTAAATCAAGACTGTATGAAGCCAGTGCGAGATTGTCTGTTACTCTTGCAGTAAAGGTATAGGTCTCGCCGCGCTGTAGGGTTTCACAACCTTGCGGAAAACCAGCACTGTAATCTACAGTAATGGTTGGGCGTTCTTCATCTCTAACCGAATCATTATCTGACGAACACGATGCGATAAAAAGACCGCCAAAAACGAGTGTTATTAAAGCTATTCTTTTCATAAAAATTTATTTTTTCTCAATGATCGAGTAAGGTTTACTGAGCATAAGCTCAGGATAATGCTATGTGTGGCTCAAAGCCACAAAAGCGATTAAAAACTAAATGCCTGCAAAGCGCAGGCATTTAATTTTAATGCAGTTTAGGCTGTCACGTCAAGATGCGTGTCAATTTCAGAGATGTTACCCTCTTCATCTTCAATAGTGATAACCATGTGGTATTCACCTACTGGCGCAGTAGCGGGAACATCAATATGCTCGTGGAATTCTACTGAAGTTTCCCCGTGGTAACCTTCTTCAAAAATTTGCTCAAAATCCCATTCTGCTTCACCTTCTCCTACAGTGAGTCCGTGTGCATGAATGTCAACGGTGATGTTGTGTACTCCGTGTACCGCTTCGATCAAAAATTCAGCGTGAAAATCAGAACCGCGCGCTACGCTTTCATCAATTGAAAGGTTGCTGGTAGTAACAGGATCTAATACTTGAATGTGACCTTCAACTTCTGTGCTGTTTCCGTTAGTATCAGTAACAGTCAGTGTGATGTGGTATTCTCCCGCCGGAGCTGTCGCAGGAACATCTACGTGCTCGTGAAAAGTAGGATTGATTGCCAGATAGCTTTCATCTGTAAATTCTTGCTCAAAATGCCATTCTTCTTCGCCTTCACCAACTTCTAGATCGTGTGCGTGAATGTCTAAGGAAATACTGCTTACAGTAGCTTCTGCAACGATCTCTGCTTCTAAATGAATGTCAGAACCTTTGTAAGCTACCTGCTCATCACCGTGCGTGCTTCCTTCTCCAAACTCAAAATTTGAGATGAGAGGAGCTTCTTCTACAATGACATCTGTGTCATCATCACTACACGAGCTTAAAGTAATACCCGCAAGTACAAATAGTGCTAAGTGTTTCATGTTTAGTTTCATAAAATTTAGATTTAGTGTTTATTGATTAATTAATAAAAGAGTTTAAAAAGGCAGGGTTAACGAAACCGATAGGTTCCTTCCGGCTTCCGGCACGTCGATGAGCCTGTAGAAGCTGGTATGATCATAATATTCTGTATTGAACACATTGTTGAGTTTTACGCGCAACAACGTGGGGTTTTGATTGTTAAACAGGTTGAGTTTGCTCATCACCGCGAGGTTGAGCATTTGGTAACCTGCTGTGATTTCTTCGGGGGGTACGATATCTGTCTGCGCTGCCGCAACACGCAAGTCGGCATTAAGATTCACGTCTTTAAAAAGGCTCCAATTGCCCAGGTTATAATTTGCGGAAAGCATCCCGATCAACGGGGGAGAGAACGGTATGGTGAATCCTTCTTTTGGTCCGCTCGTTTGTCTTGAATACACATATTCTGCGGAAGCGTCTAAACGAAAATCTTGAGAGACCTGCATTCCTGCTGTTACTTCACCACCGGTCCGGAATACTTCAGCCTGTGTGTATTCATACACTTGAAGCGTTTCAACATAATTTGAAGTTGGGTTGAGGTAGATGTAATTTTCAAAGTAGTTGAGAAACGGACTAACCCCAAAATTGAATCTGCCAGCAGTAAGGGTAACTTCGGCGTCCAATTGGTATGAAGCCTCGGGGTCCATATCAAGATTTCCGCGCTCGTAGCGATACATGTGATAATTTACCCCGTCTGAAGCGAGTTCGTGCGCGAGCGGCATTCTAAAGCTCTTACCGGCGTTCAGTTTATAGGTGGTGTTCCCGTGAATGTAACTGATGCCCACCGAACCGCTAAAACTTCCAAAATCAAGGGTTCTGTTTTCGGCGCGTTGCAGATATACGTTTGAGGTAGACCCATCAGGATTGTCCCTTGGTGAGCGGTACCAGTCGTAATGTGCTTGGGTTGCTACGCGTCCCGCATCAAATCGCAATCCGCCTTGCAAGTGAATGTCTTCGGTTAATTCAAAATGATCAAATAAATAAGCTCCGGCAGTGTAGCGGTCATACGCGGGAATCAAGAATCCCCAGCCGCCAATGTTGTTGTTTTGTAATTCGGTATTGATTCCGGCAGAAAGGGTATGATTTTCAACTTTAAAAATATCTTTCGCGTTTAGGGAGTAGGTGTTTTTTGTAAATACACGTTCTCTACTGTTAGGCGGCGTAGGCATATAACCGTGGGGCACCGGCTCAGAATGTTCTTCACGCTGGTTGTTTTGATACCCCAGATCAAAATGCAAGGTGTGTTCGTTCAGATTTATCGTGGTATTATTGGTGATTTTAACGTGATTTACCTTATGAAAAGGCAGGTCGATATCACGGTTAGAAGCATCATAATCAATGGTTGAAGAGCGTACTTCAAGTCCGTGCGCATTGGCGAAGAATCCGTTTTTTGCATTGACGTTGCTTACAAAGGTTTCAGACCTGAAGTTGTCACTCACATAACCAAAACTGAAACTTCCGTTAGCTTCGCGACCGGCGGTATTTCTCAAGTCGTTATCATACAGCTCAAAGACATAATTCTCATAATTGATACGGTCAGTAGGCACTTTAAAGTCGGCATAATCACGATAGGTAAGCCGCGCCCGATAATACCATTTTTCCTTTCTGCCTTGTACGCCAGCTGAGACTGCGAGAAGGTCGTTATTGGTTTCACCCAGAACATTGACTTCTCCACCAAACGAATTGACCGCAGGTGCTTTTGAAGGCTGAATATCTACCACACCGGCAATGGCATCAGAACCGTACATCAAGGAAGCCGGCCCCTTAATAATGCGAATGTCTTGTATGCCGTATTGGTCGATCTCAAGGCCGTGATCGCTACCCCATTGTTGTGCCTCGTGCTTGATCCCGTTTTGAACCACGCTTACCCGATTAAATCCAAGTCCCCTGATCGTAGGTTTAGATTGTCCCGAACCAATGCTCATCGTGCTGACGCCGGGAATTTTTCTTAGGGTTTGCATTAGGCTGTTTTCGCGATTGGCGTGAAGAAATTCTTCATCTACGGAAACGGAAACAGTAGCCGATTCTTTCTCGATACGTGAACTGGTCTTTCCCTGTACCGAAACTTCGTCTAGCGAGGTACTGCTAGGCTTGAGTTTGATGACTAAAGGTGTATTTTGATTGGCGTTAAGTGTGAATTTCGCGGAAGCGTAACCCAAATGCGAAACTTCAAAAACCGTTGAATTTTTAGGACTTTTCAGTTGAAAGGCACCCGAATCATCAGTAACGGCATACGTGTTTTCGCTCAGAATGGTAACTCCTGAAAGTGGCTTAAATGAAATGGAATCTACAACAGAACCTTTAACGATCGAGGTTTGCTGCGCAAAGGAATATGTGCTAAGTACAAGACTTAGACATACAACCAGTAGTCTGAATAGCATGCGTAAAAAGAATAAGGATTAAACTTCCTTAGAAAAGGGAAATAGGGAAATCATAGGGTTATCCTTTTCATACAATACAAGTGGTCAATAGGAATCAATACCTAACGACAAGCCACAAGAGCGCTATGCTTTTGAGGTTGTATTCTAAAAAAAGAGGATAAGATTATGCTGCCGGTGGAGGCCGGGAAAACAGGTGATAGGAATATGATGTTCCTTGGTAAAAAACAGCAGAGGTAATAGGCTGTTTTTCTTGATATTCCGGGTAAAAAGAATCAGGAACAAATGCTTCAGGCTCTTGCAAGATTACAGCAGTCTGATGCTCTGTTACCAAAACGTGACAAATCGCACAGTCGTCCTTTACGTCTGTATCTTCGTGAGTAAGCACGTGAAGTCCGGCCATTTTCGTAGTAAGAAAAAAGGCTAGGAATAAAAGCGAGATGTACTGTTTAATTCGTGCGTTCATAGTGCGATACAATCCCAATGCTACCTAAATACTGCGATAGCGCGGCAAAAATAGGAATTCCGTCTCAACTTTATGCAACAAAGTTGCGTTAATTTGAATACGGAGTTCCGTGTGCTGGTTGTTCGATTTTATTTAGCAGCCACCAATGAGAATACACTCGAGGGCTATTACTGCTGGAGCTGAACATCTAAATAAACCGAATGTCTGTCATAGGTTTCAAAAAAGGGCTTAAAAGTTGTGCCATCAATAGTGAACTCCAGTGCTTTAGGATCTCCGGTTATGGTTTTACCTAGATCTTCGGCGTTGAGGGTGATTGTTCTAAAATCGGTGCGTGGGGCTTCTTCTTGTGCCGCTAAAAGTACGGGCCCATAAAACAGACTTGCGATATTTTCTTGGTCCATAATAGGGTCTAACCTAAATCCAAATGGCATTTTTAGTGCTACAGTATCCCCATTTTTCCAGCTTCGGCTAAGCTTCAGGTAACTGCCGGGTTTAGCATTTGTTTTTTGAATTTTTCCGTTGATTTTGACCTCGATGCCATTGGTTGCCCAACCGGGAATTCTCAAATGCAAATCAAACTTTGCTTTTCCGTTGATGATCAATTTGGTTTGATCTTCTTGCGGATATGCCGTCACTTGTTGAATACTGATCTGCTGTTCGCTCCACTGTAAAGTAGATGGAACAAAGAGATTTACATAAAGCGCTTTATTATCCTGACTTTTAAAATAAATCGAATTTTGAAGCTTGGTGCTGCTTTCTATCGCGGTTCCGTTACAGCAAGTAAAACCACTCATATCTGCATTGCTAAACTGTTTTTTAGAGCCGGGACGCAACGGAATATGATAGGTATTCGCCGGAGTATGCTCTGCCACCGAAGCCAAGATCTGATTATAAAGGGCTTGTTCATAATAATCCATCAACTCGGGTTGCTGATTGTAGAGAAATAAACCGCGACTTAATTTGAGCATGTTGTAAGTTCCGCAGGTTTCGTTTTGACCACCGGCTGATAACCCATTTTCATACAAGGTAGCCGGCTGCGCGACAAAGCATTCCGCATTAGCCGGATTTCTAGCACCTGCCACACCGCCAATGCTGTACATATAATCGTTTTTAGTTTTATACCAAAAATTATCGGCGATATGATAATAGGCAGCATTTTTAGAGTTTCGATATAATTCTAATGCGCCCATAATCTGCGGAATGTGTTGATTGGCGTGCAGACCGCGATAAGTGTCTACATTTTTTGCGAGTCCGTGATTATGTTCAGCATCGCCATAAAATACCTTGATATTATCAAACAGCTGCGCTGCTTTCAGATAGTTTTCATTCTCGGTTATACGGTATAAATGGGCAAGCGACTCGTTGATGCCGCCAAACTCTCCCGCGATATAGGTATTCCACATAGTGATGAGCGTTTCCGTAGGGAGTTGGCTCAGACGTGCATATACCCAACTCGCCATTCCCTCTGCGGTATGTAATGCTTTTTTATTTCCGTTTACTTCATACACATCCAGAAGTCCGGCTAGAATTTTATGTAAGGTGTAATAAGGAGCCCAAACCTGTGTTTCCTGACCACCATATTTTGCGCCGTGCTCAAGCATTATAAATTGATCTGGCGGATAGGCGCTAATGTACCCTTCACCCCAATTCCAATAGTCTGTACGAATACCCGTTTCGCTTAAATCTGATGAATAAATATCCTTATTTGGACCGGTAGGAACGGCAGTAGGATCGCTGACGAAAGTTGCGCTTGCAGTTGTTGGTTTTCCTGAGCGTTGTGATAAATCATAAAGCGTATTTACCATATAGTTCATCTTTGCTTCAAAATTATGCTGAAGCGTTTTGTCATAGCTGGTACTCGCATAGGCTTGGGCGATCGCGGTTAAATAATGCCCGGTTGCGTGGCCGCGAAGTTTTGTTTCTTGCGTATCCCAAACGCCAAGAGGCGTTGCTCCCTCAGGTTGAGGCTGCCCAAATGCATTTCTAAACATATACAAAAATGAGTCAGGGTTGGTGCCAGCCAGTGTAGTGATAAACTTATCGCGATTCTCAATAAATTTTGATTTTTGGCCCAAACGGTTTGCATCAAGGCTTACCTCATTTAAAGCAAACGCTTCAAGGGTGCGTTGCGGCGTTTCTTGGGCATTACCTTTTTTGACCACTACGGTCGCTTTAGGCTGAAAAGAAGTACCTAACACTTGGCCTGTAATTTCATAAATTCCCGGTTGCAGCACGCTGCTGTTATCTGTTGGTGCTGGCCAGATCACGCGAACTTTAGTCGTGTTTACCGGTATTTTATAGGTTGCGTCAACAAAACGGGGCAAGCGGGGAAGTTGGCCCACGACGGTTTCTACCGTAAGATCTGAGACACCTGTTAAATAGTGATTATACAATTGCGGCACATCATCAGCAAACTGCGGAAGGTTGTCTTCAGGCTCGTGACGCTCATTGACCACACTTTCTTCTTTACCGGTGGCGATGGCGTAAATGTTTTTTACTTGATTCTGACTCAGTGGTATTCGGTAGATTCTAAAATCGTGTAGCTTAGCTCGTAAGTTAGCCTCAGAAGCAGCAAGTGATTTGCCTAAGTACAGGTAATTATTTTCAGTATTGATTATGGTGTTCAAGTCAAGTGCGCTCAACATTTTTTGAGAAGCCAAAGCCCCGTTGAGGTAGATTTCTATGCGCTGAGCCGTAACATCTACAACTACTGCAAGATGCGCCCAGGTATCACTATTTAGTTTTGAAAAAGTACCGGTGACAGCGTTAGCGTTTGATTTTAAAACAACATTTCCTGAGACTGGATTTAGATAAAAATGCCGGGCTGCATCTTTACCAAAATCAAACAGCGTTTGGTTTTCAGTATTTTGATCGAGTTGAATCCAAGTGGAGATCGACAAGGATTCCATACTGTTTAAGGTGGTTTTCGGGAGTTGAACAAACGCCGCGTCAGTTAAAGAAAGCACCTTATTAAAAGTGGAGTCCGTGGTAAATTCGGCATTTTCTGATAATGTGGCGTGCAGATTATTTCGCGACCAATCTTTAGCATTTCCATCAAAAATATAGCGTGCAATAAGCGCAGTTTCACCTATTCCGTCAAGCATTTGATCCCCATTTTGAGCAACTAATGTGGTGCTGTTAAGGCTTAAAACAGAAAGTAAGAAAACATAAAATATTCTGGAGAACTTCATAATAGGCTTGTCGCATTGTGATTGTGTTGTAAATATATCGTATTGAATTACTTGCTTTTGCTCATAATTTAGTCAATACTGGTATTTTTTTAGCAAAGATGCCGGAAAGCCATTTTTCTGTTGAGGTTTAAAGAAGTTATAAAGTTTTAATGGTAAGAGGTTATTGATCTAAAGTGGTTCGGTTGTATCCAAAGCGGGTAATTTTTACGCAGTGTAACTTCTGTGTCAAATTGATATGTGTCTGTAAATTGTTGTTTTTCAGTTTTTTAAATTCTTCAAAGGTATTTCGGATAGCTTTTTGATTTTAAGAGTGTTGACGTTCATCACATTTAAAATCTTTGAGTTTATGGCACGTAGAATACATACATTTTTAGCGCTTTTGGTCGTGTTTTTAATGGTGTTAGCAACCAATAGAATCGATCAGCATCATTTTGAAAAAGCACAGGAAACCGTCAATGAAGTTTTTAAAGATCGTGTCTTAGTTCAAGGCTATATTTTCTCAATTGCCCAAGCTTTACACGAGAAAGAACTAATGCTGGTGCAGCAAACCTATAATCAATCTAAAACTACCAATACCGCTATTGAAGATTTGATAGCCGATTTTGAAACCACCAAGCTCACGCGTTCTGAGGCAGAACTTCTCAGTCAGTTTAAAAGCGATTTTGTCGCATTACAGAAGTTAGAGACACGGTCAGTACAGCCTAAAATGGTTGCTCAACAACAACGCCAGATCACAGACTTAAAAGAGTATTTAAACAAGTTGTCTGAAATTCAGATCACCGAAAGTAGAAACCTCACAACTAGCGCGCAAAAATCGCTTGATATGAGTAATATGATCGCCAATTTTGAAATCTTCTTTCTCATTTGCATTGGGATCGCATTACAGATCATTGTTTTTTATAAAGCTAAAAAGAGTGTCAAGGCTTAATTAATGCACAGTCTTAGACGGCCGATTCTCATATTGTAAAAAGGTTAACTAACTTAGTAGAAATCTAAATGGATTCAATGAGCACTATTGAGGCAGCGTTAAAAGAACGTATTAAAGAATTGACATGTTTGTATGAAGTTTCTTCAATTTTAGTTGATGCAGACCCTAAAGAACATATAAAAACATTTACGGCTATCGCGCAAAGTATAAAAGTGGGGTTTCAGTATCCTGAAGATACCGAGGTCGTGATTGAGCAAGGTTCGATACATGTTGCGACAGGAACTATTTTAACCGATAAATTTCTTTCCACAAAAATTAAAGTTTTCGATGCGGTTGAAGGATTCATCAAGGTTTATTTGAACAAGGAATCTTTAGACTTTTTACCCGAAGAGCAACCGCTTATAGATAACATTGGGATTAAAATTGGCGATTACCTGGATCGTGTAGCCAGTAAACAGAATGCAGCACGACTACGGCAACAGATGGAACATGCTGACCGATTAGCGATCATTGGAGAGCTGACAGCTGGCATTGCGCACGAACTCAACACGCCGCTGGCTAATATTTTAGGCTTCGCCGAATTGCTCAAAGAAGATCTGGAAGAGAACTTTTCGGTGGCTGCTGATTTAGATAAAATCATCAAGAATGCGATTTTCTCCAGAGAAGTGGTTAAAAAGCTTATGTTTTTCTCCAGAGCGATGCCTCAAGAAAAAACTTTGGTCAATATTGTGCCGCAGGTCAGGGAGGCGATGAATTTACTCGACGCGACTTTTAGGAAAGAAAATGTGCGTTACACGGTGACCATCGCTGATGAAGAAATGCTGCTCGAAGTTGATACGGTGCAGCTTACCCAGATTTTGTTTAACCTGACCATCAATGCGATTTATTTTTCACCACCTGATGGCTTGGTGCAGATCAAAGTGAATCAAGATGCCGAAACAATTTATCTTGAAATTATTGATGAAGGCCCGGGGCTTTCAGATGAAGGGTTAGAGAAAGTGTTTCAACCCTTTTTCACGACAAAACCTACAGGTTCAGGTGCCGGATTAGGATTAAGCGTGGTTCACGGAATCGTAACCAGCCATAACGGAAGCATTTCGGCAAAAAATAATGAGGAGAAAGGTGCAACCTTTAAAGTAAGTTTACCCAAATAATGAGATTACGTAAAGAAAATATATTGATCGTAGATGATGATTTGCACATTCTAGAATTGCTGCAACGGCATCTGCACAGCTGGAATTATCATACTTACAGAGCGGTTTCTGTAAAAGAGGCGGTGGCGATCTTAAAAGATACGCACGTAGATCTGCTGATCACCGATTTAAAAATGCCTCAAATAGATGGTTTTGAACTCATCAAATTTGTTACCGAGCATTATCCTGATTTGCCTAAACTGGTGGTTACCGGGTTTCCTTCGGTACAAGATTCTTTAAAGGCGATTAAGTCTGGCGTAGTAGAATACCTCACTAAACCGTTTACCAAAGGTGAGTTGCAAGCCGCCGTAGCTAAGGCGTTGCCCAAGTCAAGTAAGGAGGTTGTCAAAAACGATACGGCAAAGCCCAAGCAACACGGGGAAATTATAGGTGCTTCAGAAAAGATAGAAGAAGTTTTACAGATCATAGACCGGGTAAAAGACAATAAAGCCACCATTTTTATCAACGGTGAAAGTGGTACTGGTAAAGAGCTTGTTGCCCGGGCAATTCATTACGAAGGTAAGTTTAGCAAAGCACCATTTATCCCTGTCAATTGCGGTGGAATACCTGAAAATCTTCTTGAAGCCGAATTGTTTGGGTACACTAAAGGAGCTTTTACAGGTGCAGATAAAGACCGAAAAGGAGCGTTTCAAGCTGCGCAAGGCGGAACTATTTTTTTAGATGAAATAGGTAATGCTTCGTTGGCGGTACAAGCACGACTGCTTAGGGTTTTGCAAGAAAAGGAAGTGGTTCGCGTGGGCGCACAAAAGCCCGAAAAAATAGATGTCAGGGTCATCGCAGCTACAAATAATAATCTAAGGGAAATGATAAAAAAACAAACCTTTAGAGAGGATTTGTATTACCGGCTGAGTGTTGTAGAGATTCCTTTGCCGGCCTTGCGCGAGCGTATGTCTGATATCCCGCTATTGGTAGATAAATTTCTATTTAAATACGGGGTAGAATATAAAGATCGCTTTATACGTATTGATCCAGAGGCACTAGAGATACTCAAGCGGTACACCTGGCCCGGAAACATCAGAGAATTAGAAAATATAATTCAGCGGGCGGTGATTATGTGTGATAAAGCCGTAGGCGTTAAAGATCTTCCTGATCATTTAAAATACAACCTTGAAATGCCGGAGAACAAATTGGTTTCTCTGGCAGAAATAGAACGCGACTACATCAAAAAAGTACTTCGATCTACCGGAAATAACAAAACAAAAGCAGCAGAAATTCTTCAGATAACTCGCAAAACCTTGCGACATAAATTAGATAATTAAGCAGTTAAAATCGGATAATTTTTACCCGTATTGTGTAAAAATTATCCGAATCTATTCTTCAATTAAAAATGTTCATTTTTTATAAATAACTGAATTTCAGTTTATTGAAAACTAGTATTGATAGGTTTTTATAGTGTTGGCACGTGCCTTGCCTTTATATAGGCAAGAAAATCAAATAATTAATAACTATAAATATCAATACTATGAGAACTTTATTTTTAATAGCCGCGTTGGCACTAGGAACTGTATCTGTACAAGCACAAGAAACATGTGAAACTCCAAAAGTTAAAGCAGGAGATGTTCTCAAAATTGCTGAGCCGGCGCACAGCTCTTACGATCATTTTAATTTTCCAAAAAGCAATTTTATCATCAAACGCGGTGGTATTGCAAATTACCGAGCGCTTATCAATCAAGAAGTTGAAGTGACCGATGTGACTATGGAGAATGGTTGTATCGCAAAAGTTGATGTAAAGCTCGCAAACGGAAAAAAATTCTTCAATACCGTAAACACAGTAAGTGTAGATTTTAAGGAAGCGCTTGCTGCCGGAGAGCTTAGGTTGAAGTAGTGTTTAGTTAATTAGCCATAAACTAAAACGAAAAAGAGAGAAACATATAGTCAGTTAGTTAGTGTGCGCTTGTTAAGGCAGTTTGGAATCTTCTGTTATAACGGGCGCGTTTCTCTCACTTTTTACGAGCTCTCTGCTTAAAGCTTTGTTTTTGAATTAAACCACCCATTCCTGACGGCGTGTTGTAGGGATTACCTGTCTGGGAGTGGGTTTTTTTTTGAACTAGAAGAAAAGAATACTAATGCCTAAAAAGACGGTAAAACGCACGTTTAGAATTTCGAAATATATTATTTACAGAGAAACTTTTGTGGATTACAAAGAGTATTTCTGGTCATTTCTAGGGGCTTTTATGGGGATTGGGCTCATTGCCTATATCCAGTCGCATTATTTGCTAGAAGTTGAAAACATATTTTTAATAGGCTCATTTGGAGCATCAAGTGTGCTAGTCTACGGGGCGATAAATAGTCCGATGGCACAGCCGCGTAACCTTTTAGGAGGTCACCTGATTTCAGCACTTATTGGTGTGAGTGTAGCCAAGTGCATTCCTGATATTGTTTGGATAGAAGCACCACTTGCAGTTGCGCTATCTATTTTAGCGATGCAATTCACAAAAACACTACATCCTCCCGGTGGAGCCACGGCGCTCATTGCAATTATAGGAACATCCAAAATACAAGAACTGGGTTATTATTACGCGCTTTCACCAGTACTATCCGGTGCTCTCATTTTATACCTCACAGCACTCGTATTTAACAATCTTACCAAGCATAGAAGTTATCCGCTTAAAAAGCGATAGTAACTAATTAAAAGCAAATTGATTTTTGTGGTGAATTTCAATAAAAAACGGGCTTTACCTTGCGGTAGCCCGTTTTTATTTATGCTGCTAAGGAGCTAAAACTCGCAAGTTTTGTTTACTTAGAGCATGTAATTTAAGTGTAAACCTAAACGGTACTTGGCTTCAACGTTTCCGGCATTGAGATCTTGATGCACCGGAAGCATAACATTCACTCCGGTTCCTAATTTTCCGAAAGAGATCTCTGCGCCTAATCGGGCAAACATAACATTCCCTTTAGTGTCAGCCACAGGCAAGCCGTAACTTTCATTTTCGGCGTAAACTTCGCCTGCTAATCCCGCATAAGGAATGATCTTATCAATACTTAAGGTGTTATATACTTTAGAAACATTGACACCATACGTAAATTGATTACCAAAATGATAATCCGCATTATTTTCGGTTTTAAAAGTATAATTGGCCAGAACGCCCAATCCCCAAGTCTCATATCCCACCGAATAATTTGCGGCAAGAATATAATCCCAGCTACCTGTTCCTACCTGAAAACTTGGATTTACACTGCCTTCATTATTGGCACGGTCGTAAGCGCCGGTGGGCATTTTTACACCACCACCAATCTCAAGCATATGTTTAAAGGTGGTTTGCTGATTGGCATAAAGGCCATCTACTTTTGGAGTGATGAGTGAATAGAAAGCAAGAACACTAAGATCGCCTATCCCATCAATGCTTTGCGAGGAGCCGTCAACAAAATTACGGTTGTGAAAATGATAAGGTAAAATCGCGGTTACACTTAGCTTTTCGGTCACGGGAATTTTCCCCCAAAGCTGTAACGTATTGAAATTCTCTTCAACCCAAGGCGAGTTATTAAAAATTCCGTCGCGTGATTGATAGCGCTGATAGATGTAACGGATACCAATGAAATTTTCATTTCCGATAGTGCCGTAGCCCATTCCGCCACCGGTGCTTCCGCAGCCGCAAAAATCACATTCTTCATAATCATATTTGTAGAATGGATTAGGGTCAGGGTTTGCTGGTTGTTTTATTTCTTTTGCCTGAACCAAAGCACTTGTGGCTAGTAATAGGCAGCTTATAATGATATGTTTTGTTGTCATAGGTATTAATTTAGGTGTTGAAATTGGGTGTCTGTTAAAGTGTTTAAAAATGCTAAAAGTGCCTTTTTGTCCTGAGCTGATAAGGCAATCCCCACTTGGGTTTCAGATTTTAAAATAGGATCTAAAAATTCTGAATCTTGTACTCCAGAATTATAAAACTCAAGTACTTCTTCTAGTGTCTCAAACCTGCCGTCGTGCATATAAGGAGCCGTAATCATCACATTGCGTAAGGTTGGCGTTTTATACGCGCCAAGATCCTCTAAATTGCGGTTTACGCGAAATCTTCCTAAAAACAGTTCGTCGTGATCAGTGTTGTCAAAACTGGCATCAAGACCATTATTGTGATACGCATTATCTGTAAATAGATCGCTCGCGTGACATTGAGCACATTTATTAAGATAAATGGTATAGCCATCTTGTTCTAAAGCGTTCAATAGTACTTCATCTTCACCTCTTACATATTGATCATAAGTACTCTCTGCAAAAACCAGCGTACGTTGATATTGTGCCAAAGCCTGCATTACTAAATTGCTGCTGATCTCTTGATTAAAAGCTTCTTTAAATAGCTGTGAGTATTGAGTGTTTTGGGTGAGTTCTTGCTCAAGAAGCATTAAATCTTGAAACATTTCATCTTCGTGCGCCAAAGGTGCAAAAGCTTGAGATTCTAGATTCTTGGAGCCACCGTCCCAAAAAAGCCCGTTATCTGCCCATGCTAGATTGATGAGCGCTGGAACGTGTCTCATTAATGATTTTCCTGAAATTCCTTTTGAGCTCAGTGCGATTCCATCAGAAAAGGCCAATTCCGGTATGTGACAAGTCGCACAGGATACTTGATTATTTCCGGAGAGCATGGGGTCAAAAAATAATTTTTCTCCAAGTGCTACTCCAGCAGCCGTTAGGGGATTGTCTGGTGTCGTTGGAGGTTCAGGAAAATTAGAAGGAACCCGCAGTGCGTACTGCGGGTTTTCTACATATTCTGCTTCTTGGTTAGAGCAACCCATGTAAACCAAAATCAATAGCGCTATAAAAGCTTTATTATTCATTAGAGTCTGACTGCAGCGTAAAAGTTGTATTCTGAAAGTTATCGGCCATTACGGTCATTGCTTCGGGTGTAGAAGCCCCGATGATCGGTGTCTCAGCAAAATCGATTCCTTCTAACATACCGGTGATTTCGGAAGCAATGGTCACAGTATTGTTTGTGCTTCCGTTTACTGAAATAGCTTCAGAAAAAGGGATCGTTAAGGTTCTATAGCTCGAATTAAGTCCGGTTTCTAATGTGAGTTCGGTTGCATTGTTTAGCATTCCTTTTACCGAAGCAAAAATGTAGCTTGTGTGCCACATCCAAGAAATATTTGTCATACCATTGAGTTGCGATAATTCACCGGCTTGTAAGCTTAAGTTGTCGTTGTACTGAGAATCTATTCCTATTGAGAATTGAATATCTGTATATTCTCCTGCAGGAATGCCTGAAAGAGCTATAGATTCTCTCTGAGTTGCCGGATATTCATAGGCTCCATCCTGAATGCTGATAGCACCGGTTTCTTCAATCAAAAAATAAGATTCTGGGAGGGCAACAGCCTCTCCAGCTTCATTGATTAAAACAATATTACTCACCCAGTACCGCAATTGATTTATAGTAATACTTTCCCCATTGATAGTGTAAATTTGATCAAGAGTAAACGGCTCACCGGCCACCTGACTGTCAAAGGTAAGATTGATAGCTCCTGGTTCTGAGGCGGTAAGATCTGTAGTTGCAATATCATCATCGTTACTGCAAGAGGTGAATAAGGTGATTAAAAGAATTAAGATTGATATATAGTTTGTTTTCATTTTTATGTTTTATTTAATATTCTGCAAAACGCTCGTCTTCCAGAAACTCATTATCGGTAAGGGTATTTAGAAAAGCAATCAGTGCTTCTTGCTCATCTGTGGTGAGCGCAATTCCCAAACGTTCATTTTGTTTTAAAATAGGATCTAAGGTCTCAGATTCCTGTACTCCCGAATTGTAAAAATTGAGTACCGACTGTAAACTTCCAAAGCGGCCGTCATGCATATAAGGCGCAGTAATTGCCACATTGCGCAAACTGGGAACTTTAAATTTATAATTGTCTGCTGCGCTTCCGCTTACCTCAGCACGCCCAATGTCATCAATGCCCGGATAGGGTGGGAGCCCATTATTTCTAAATGAATTGTCAGTAAACAAATCGGTTGCATGACAGGTAGCACATTTTGACTCAAAAACAGCGAGGCCTTCTTTTTCTAAGTCTGAAAATTCGCCACCTTCCTCATTGCGTACATATTTGTCGTACTTGGAGTTTGAAGAGATCATCGTTACCATAAACTGAGCGAGAGCTTTTAAGAAGTTTTCGTTAGAAACTTCAGCATCTTCAAAAGCCGAAGCAAACAAGCGCTGATACTCGCTATCTGCCTGCAGCTTGCTCAGCACATTAGTCATCGTTTCTCCCATTTCTACTTCGTTAGTTATAGGAATAATAGGAAACAGGTCAAGATGTGAGGTCGCGCCATCCCAGGCAAATTCGGTTTGAAATGCCATGTTCTGAATTGCCGGAGCGTTGCGCGTTCCTTCAAGATCATCGATCCCGTGACTAAATTGGTGCCCGTGATGCGTAAAGGCAAAACGCTGCTCATGACAAAAACCGCAAGAGATAAATCCGTTAGCTGAAAGCTTTCCGTCATAAAATAACTTTTTACCCAGTTCTACTCCGTTTTTGGTAGGCGGATTCGCGCTGAGGTCATAATTGATCTCCGGAAAATTATCAGGAAGCTCTAGCGCCAAAGCTTCGTCGATTGCAATGTATTCTGCGTCATCATTGCTGCTGCACGAAGCAAAAATGCATAGCAAAGCACAGCAGCTTATAAGCAATGATTTCATAGTGTAACTTTAATTGAAACCTGTTTGTACAGGAATCTAGTTAGATCTAATGCTCGATGTTTTCGCCGTTATGCACGTGGTCTACACGAAACATTCCTGTAGCATTCACCGCAATTTGTGGACTCTTAACTTCATCAATCATTACTACTGCTTTTTCTGAAAGAAGAATTTTAGTATTTCCGTCTAGAATTTCGTTAGCATCTACAGCAAAGTGCACGATAGGACTTAGCGATTCACTCACTAAAGCCGTTGTAGGTAGCTCAACAGTTACTTCTTTATAATTGTCAAGGCTGCTACCGTGGCTTCCCATGTGAATTTGAAAATTAGTAGCTTCGGTTACGGTAGCTGAGGTAAAGGTTCCTTCAAAATTCAAGAATTTATAACCGGCTTGCCATGACCACATCATTTCGGTTTCTTCAGCGATTTGTAAAAAATCGCCTTGACCCTCGGCGCCCTGAAGGTATTTTTCTTGATCTACTCCAACACCAAAACGCATTGCGACATAATCGCCCGCAGGAATGTTCTCAAGTACTACTTCGTTCATTGCTTCTTCTTCAGAAACCACAAAATAGCTATCGTCTTTTGGGTAAACATATTCATTTCCTTCGGCATCAATAAGCACAAAGTTGCTGACGATATAATTGAAGCGATTTATGGTAAGGGTTTCGCCATTACTATTGGTGTATGATGATGTGCCTAGCAGCAAATCATCACCATTTACACTGTTATCAAACTCAATGGTCAGGTTGTTTTCGCCAGATAATTCTTGAGTTACATCATCGTCTGAAGAGCACGAACTTACACTAAGTGCTAGGGTTAAGATTAATAATTGAAGTTTTATTATAGTTTTCATTTCTTAATAAATATGGATTAATAGAATCCCAATAGGGAAGTGTAGGCGATAACTCGCCCTTAAAAAAATAGCGCTACGCAGCATTATATTCCACGAGCGCAAGAAGAATAGGATATTAAGAAATGGGAGGTTTTAGTAAAGCGGCTGTAAAGCCCTCAATTTTTTTTAAAAGATAATGATCTGTAGGTTGCGTTTTGGTGGCAGCTTGCGGCAACTCAAAACTCCAATCTGTTTCAGATACAAAATAGGTGATGCTCAACTGAAAGTTAAGTTTTCCTTCGCGTTGTTGCGCATCTTTTTTCTTTGAAGCTTCTTCGGCAAGGGCGTTCATGAGGTAGCAGCGTCCATTACAATTAAGTTCGGGACGGTCGCGGTTTACGCACAGCTCATCGGCTATATAATCATAATTGACCATATAGTCGAGTAGGGGCGCAACCGGGCGAAACACCATCAGCGCAGTGAAAAGAAACCAGAATATTTTCAACCTGCTTACTTAAGGGTAGTTGTAGCCTCGTCTAAGCTCTTATGCGTAAAATCGCGTAAGTCTTTAACTTCCTGAAGTTCGCCTTGTAAGCCATCAATGCCTTGCTCAAGTTCCTGTGCAGTCATTTTAGCCACGGGAGTACGGTCTTTTACATAAGTGTCAGTAAAATCATGCATCCAGTCCATCATACGGGAATCAGCCTTTTTTAGGTTTTCCAGAATTTGTTGGTCTGCCTGGCCAAGCGAGTCTTTAGCCTCTAGTTGCTCTTCAAGATTAGTGAGTTCGCTCATTTTAGGCATAAGTTCGTCATGAAGATCAATAACTTCAGTAAAAAGAGCATTGTATTGGTCGCGCAGTTCAGCATTCTCATCACAAGAAATTAAGCTTGTTGCCATAAGAATACACAACAAAACGACGCGACATTTATTAAAAATGTACATGGTAAAAAGTTTAGTTTGAATAAAAAATAGATTTATGTAAACTAAACAATAGGAGGGCGGAAGAGACCGGTTGCGGTTTCTCTAGCGGAAAGATTAGGATAGAAAGAAAAAGTAACTTGTGTTTGTTCAGCAAATACAATTGGGATCGAGAGCTCGTTTACTTCAATAATAAAAGGAAGCAACTCAATTGAAGACATAGTACTCTTTTTCTTTTGAGTAGACTCTTTTTCTGAAGCATCAGCGAGCGCTTGCATCAGGTAACATTTACCGTTACAATTTAATTGCGGTTTGTCTTTGTTCTCACAAAGCACGGTGCTGATATACTCATAATCAAGCGCATATTCTAAAAACGGAAATGCTGGGCGCAAAACCATTAGAAAGGCAAATATGATTACGAGATTTTTCACAGCGCAAAATTAATGTTTACGACTGAGAAAACGCTTGAAAAGTAATTTTTAACGCAGTGAGGCTATTAAGTTTTTAAAAGAATCGAGGCGTTAGCATACGGTTGTATTCCTTAAATAACTCAAACCGAAGAAAAACTTCATAGGTTCCATTATTGTAAGTCGCATTCCCTAAATCTGTTGATTCTCTGTCATATGCGAAGCCAATAAGCAAACCATCATTCACCTGAAAAGCCGCCAAAGCACTCAATGCAGCACTCCAACGATAGGAAGCTCCTAAGGTCAACTTATCATACAATAAAAAGTTTGCATTCACATCTACCGAAAGAGGTGCTCCTGCAACCATCTTCACTAAAGTAGAAGGCTTAAATTTCATATTTCGGTTGAGATCAAATACATAACCTGCTAAACCATAATAGTGAATTTCTTCCTCAGAAACAAAGGTTTGTGCTCCTTGTGAACCGCTTCGGTCAAAATGATCAGTACGCAATAACTGCGGAGCAGATAATCCACCGTAAAATTTAGCATCGTGATAAAAAATACCAACACCTACGTTTGGCGAAAGCTTATTATCAATACTCACTAAAAAAGGATCATTCTGGTTGAATGGATTGGTTCGGCTAAAATCGACATCTAATAAATTCAAAGAACCTTTCAATCCAAAACTGAATTTACCCTCAGCACCCGTATCTATGGTATAACTAAAATCAGTATTAAAATAGGTTTCTCGTGCCGGTCCCAAAACATCATTAACCAAACTAAAACCCAGTCCGACTTTTCCTAAACCAATAGGGCTATGTACTGATAGGTTTTGAGTGCTGGGTGCACCATCAAGACCTACCCACTGACTGCGGTGTAACAGCAAAATACTGGTTACCCCGCGGTTCCCCGCATACGCGGGGTTGATCACCAAAGGGTTGTACATATATTGCGTGTATTGCGGATCTTGCTGGGCTATCCCTAAAGAATAGCTCAGCAAGAAAACCATCAATAAACTTATTTTAATTAAACTCAATTTCATGTGTTATTAAGATTTGGGTTGGGCATTTCGTTCATTATAGCAATTTAATTGATATAAATGTATCCTGCTTTCTGACGGGTATTGCCACGCTGAGTAACATATTCTAATACATAGAAGTATGTACCGGTAGGTAATAACTCGCCACTATCTATAACCACGCGACCATTAGAATATCCTCTAAAAGGTTCACTGCCTGGTTGGCCGTAGTTTTCCTCCTTAAAGACTTCAACACCCCAACGGTTAAAGATTCTCAGGGTATTGTCTGGGAAGCGCTCAATTGCACCAATCACGAGTTGATCGTTAAGACCGTCTCCGTTAGGCGTGATCACGTTGTAAATAAATACATCCTCAATTGAAAGCACTAGTCGCGTTGGGTCATCTGGATTTCCGTCGCCATTAGCATCCTCGTTCGTACTGTTAGTAGGATCATCAGAAATATCAGTCACAATAGTACTTCTCTGCGTAGTACCATATACGCTGGCGGTGTTATCAACATAACCTGTCATCACATCGCTGCGTGTTATTGCGTACTCTGCATAGAATGTAGTAGCATCAGATTCTCCCGGAGCCAGACTTATAGGTCCGCCAATCACGGTAACTAATTCATCAGTAATTGTGATATTATTAATCGTAGTATTACCTGTGTTAGTCACTACAAACGTATATCTGATAATATCACCTAAATCAGGTATGTTACTGCTGTTAGCATCTACATACTCAGCCATCTTTAACAGTTCGATACTTGCATCTTCATTGATGACAAATACTGTAGGATCTTCAAAATCACCATCATTGTCTTCGTCAACATTTAAAGCATCAGTAGGATCGTCAGAGAAATCATCAATCAATACACCATTAGTATCAACACCTGTTGCCAGCGCAATGTTGATTACTTCTCCAGCTTCAACATCGGCAGGAGTTATAGTGTATTCTGCACTAAAACTACTAGCGTCAGACTCACCCGGAGCTAGATCTATCGGTCCGCCCGTTACAGTAACTAAGTCATCAACGATAGTGATATCGTTAATAGTAACGCTACCATTGTTATTAACGGTAAAGTTGTAGATCAGATTGTCTCCAGAATTTACAAGACCGTCACCATTGGTGTCTTCATAACGTACGACCTTAAGTAATTCAAGATTAGAATTTCCATTAAGAAGCGTAACTGTTGCATCGTCATCACGACCGGTGTCATCTGCCGCATTTCCACTATCGGAAACATCACTGATTGCGTTGTCGTTCTCATCTATACCCGAAATACTTGCGGTATTGATCACCCTTCCAAAATCAATATCAGATTGAGTAATGCTATAGTCAATCGTTAATGATGCCCTTTCTCCAGGAGCTAAGCTTGAAGGTGTAATTGCAAGATCAGCGATGCCCAATTCTGAATCATTAAGTCTAAGGTCATCAATAACATAACTACCGGTATTTGTTATACTGAATGTATACGTAATGATATCACCAATATTTACCGAAGCATTAGCATCAGTGTCAACAAAGACAGCATCTTTAATAAGTGCTAATCCTGATTCTTGTACTACAATGGTGATCTGTGCACTATCACAGTTGCCTGGATTGAGTGTTTCACAGATACTGTAGGATACGGTATAGGTACCTTGTGGTGTATTTGGCGGTACGATCAGGTTACCATTGGCATTGATCGCCACACCGTTAAGACCACCATTGTTCACGATATAAATATCCGCATCATCTACTGGTGCACCATCTAAGGTATCGTTAAGGGTTACATCACCTGCGATACCACCGTCAACACCATTTATCGGAGTTGTACTAAAGTCATCATCCTCTGCTATTAAGGTACCTGCTGCAACGCTAATGGTTACACTAGCAGTCTGACAGTTACCAGGATTTAAGTTCTCACATACGGAGTAGGTGAAGGTATAATCTCCTGCTACGGTATTTGGCGGCACGATGATGTTTCCGTTATCGTTGATTGCCAATCCTTCTAATCCTCCGTTGTTGACTAGCGTGACATTTACATCAGCCGGATCGATCGGATTAGCATTAAGCTCATCATTAGCAAGTACATTTCCTGGGATACCACCGTTTCTTCCGCTGATAGGTGTTGCGCTAAAGTCATCATCGATCAAGGTGATGTCAGAAGGTAGAACAACCACAGTGACTTGAGCACTATCACAGTTGCCTGGATTGAGTGTTTCACAAATACTGTAGGATACGGTATAGGTACCTTGTGGTGTATTTGGTGGTACGATCAGGTTACCATTGGCATTGATCGCCACACCGTTAAGTCCGCCGTTGTTCACGATATAAATATCCGCATCATCTACTGGTGCACCATCTAAGGTATCGTTGAGGGTTACATCACCCGCGATACCACCGTCAACACCATTTACCGGAGTCAGACTAAAGTCATCATCCTCTGCTATCAAGGAACCTGCTGCCACGTTAATGGTTACACTAGCAGTCTGACAGTTGCCAGGATTTAAGTTCTCACATACCGAGTAGGTGAAGGTATAATCTCCTGCTACGGTATTTGGCGGCACGATGATGTTTCCGTTATCGTTGATTGCCAATCCTTCTAATCCGCCGTTGTTTACCAGCGTGACATTGACATCAGCCGGATCGATCGGACTATCATTAAGCTCATCATTAGCGAGTACATTACCCGGGATACCACCGTTTCTTCCGCTGATAGGTGTTGCGCTAAAGTCATCATCGATCAAGGTGATGGCAGAAGGTTGAACAACCACAGTGACTTGAGCACTATCACAGTTGCCTGGATTGAGTGTTTCACAAATACTGTAGGATACGGTATAGGTACCTTGTGGTGTATTTGGCGGTACGATCAGGTTACCATTGGCATTGATCGCCACACCGTTGAGTCCACCGTTGTTCACGATATAAATATCCGCATCATCTACTGGTGCACCATCTAAGGTATCATTAAGGGTTACATCGCCTGCGATACCACCGTCAACACCATTTACCGGAGTCAGACTAAAGTCATCATCCTCTGCTATTAAGGTACCTGCTGCAACGCTAATGGTTACACTAGCAGTCTGACAGTTACCAGGATTTAAGTTCTCACATACGGAGTAGGTGAAAGTATAGTCTCCTGCTACGGTATTTGGCGGCACGATGATGTTTCCGTTATCGTTGATTGCCAATCCTTCTAATCCTCCGTTGTTGACTAGCGTGACATTTACATCAGCCGGATCGATCGGATTAGCATTAAGCTCATCATTAGCAAGTACATTTCCTGGGATACCACCGTTTCTTCCGCTGATAGGTGTTGCGCTAAAGTCATCATCGATCAAGGTGATGTCAGAAGGTAGAACAACCACAGTGACTTGAGCACTATCACAGTTGCCTGGATTGAGTGTTTCACAAATACTGTAGGATACGGTATAGGTACCTTGTGGTGTATTTGGCGGTACGATCAGGTTGCCATTGGCATTGATCGCCACACCGTTTAGTCCACCGTTGTTCACGATATAAATATCCGCATCATCTACTGGTGCACCATCTAAGGTATCGTTGAGGGTTACATCACCTGCGATACCACCGTCAACACCATTTACCGGATTCAGACTAAAGTCATCATCCTCTGCTACCAAGGTACCTGCTGCAACGCTAATAGTTACACTAGCAGTTTGACAGTTGCCAGGATTTAAGTTCTCACATACGGAGTAGGTGAAAGTATAGTCTCCTGCTACGGTATTTGGCGGCACGATGATGTTTCCGTTATCGTTGATTGCCAATCCTTCTAATCCTCCGTTGTTTACCAAAGTGACATTTACATCAGCCGGATCGATCGGACTATCATTAAGCTCATCATTAGCAAGTACATTACCCGGGATACCACCGTTTCTTCCGCTGATAGGTGTTGCGCTAAAGTCATCATCGATCAAGGTGATGTCAGAAGGTTGAACAACCACAGTGACTTGAGCACTATCACAGTTGCCTGGATTGAGTGTTTCACAAATACTGTAGGATACGGTATAGGTACCTTGTGGTGTATTTGGCGGTACGATCAGGTTACCATTGGCATTGATCGCCACACCGTTGAGTCCACCGTTGTTCACGATATAAATATCCGCATCATCTACTGGTGCACCATCTAAGGTATCGTTAAGGGTTACATCACCCGCGATACCACCGTCAACACCATTTACCGGAGTTGTACTAAAGTCATCATCCTCTGCTACTAAAGTACCTGCTGCGACGCTAATGGTTACACTAGCAGTCTGACAGTTATCAGGATTTAAGTTCTCACATACGGAGTAGGTGAAAGTATAATCTCCTGCTACGGTATTTGGCGGCACTATGATGTTTCCGTTATCGTTGATTGCCAATCCTTCTAATCCTCCGTTGTTTACCAAAGTGACATTTACATCAGCCGGATCGATCGGACTATCATTAAGCTCATCATTAGCAAGTACATTACCCGGGATACCACCGTTTCTTCCGCTGATAGGTGTTGCGCTAAAGTCATCATCGATCAAGGTGATGTCAGAAGGTTGAACAACCACAGTGACTTGTGCACTATCACAGTTGCCCGGATTGAGTGTTTCACAAATACTGTAGGATACGGTATAGGTACCTTGTGGTGTATTTGGCGGTACGATCAGGTTACCATTGGCATTGATCGCCACACCGTTTAGTCCACCGTTGTTCACGATATAAATATCCGCATCATCTACTGGTGCACCATCTAAGGTATCGTTAAGGGTTACATCACCTGCGATACCACCGTCAACACCATTTACCGGAGTCAGGCTAAAGTCATCATCCTCTGCTATCAAGGAACCTGCTGCAACGCTAATAGTTACACTAGCAGTCTGACAGTTACCAGGATTTAAGTTCTCGCATACCGAGTAGGTGAAGGTATAGTCTCCTGCCACGGTATTTGGCGGCACTATGATGTTTCCGTTATCGTTGATTGCTAATCCTTCTAATCCGCCGTTGTTTACCAGCGTGACATTTACATCAGCCGGATCGATCGGACTATCATTAAGCTCATCATTAGCAAGTACATTACCCGGGATACCACCGTTTCTTCCGCTAATAGGTGTTGCGCTAAAGTCATCATCAATCAAGGTGATGTCAGAAGGTTGAACAACCACAGTGACTTGTGCACTATCACAGTTGCCCGGATTGAGTGTTTCACAGATACTGTAGGATACGGTATAGGTACCTTGTGGTGTATTTGGCGGTACGATCAGGTTACCATTGGCATTGATCGCCACACCGTTAAGTCCGCCGTTGTTCACGATATAAATATCCGCATCATCTACTGGTGCACCATCTAAGGTATCATTAAGGGTTACATCGCCTGCGATACCACCGTCAATACCATTTACCGGAGTTGTACTAAAGTCATCATCCTCTGCTATTAAGGTGCCTGCTGCGACGCTAATGGTTACACTAGCAGTCTGACAGTTACCAGGATTTAAGTTCTCACATACCGAGTAGGTGAAGGTATAGTCTCCTGCTACGGTATTTGGCGGCACGATGATGTTTCCGTTATCGTTGATTGCCAATCCTTCTAATCCTCCGTTGTTGACCAGCGTGACATTTACATCAGCCGGATCGATCGGACTATCATTAAGCTCATCATTAGCAAGTACATTACCCGGGATACCACCGTTTCTTCCGCTGATAGGTGTTGCGCTAAATTCATCATCAATCAAGGTGATGGCTGAAGGCTCAACAACCACAGTAACTTGTGCACTATCACAGTTGCCTGGATTGAGTGTTTCACAAATACTGTAGGATACGGTATAGGTACCTTGTGGTGTATTTGGCGGTACGATCAGGTTACCATTGGCATTGATCGCCACACCGTTGAGTCCACCATTGTTCACGATATAAATATCTGCATCATCTACTGGTGCACCATCTAAGGTATCGTTAAGGGTTACATCACCTGCAATACCACCGTCAACACCATTTACCGGAGTCAGACTAAAGTCATCATCCTCTGCTATTAAAGTACCTGCTGCAACGCTAATGGTTACACTAGCAGTTTGACAGTTACCAGGATTCAAATTCTCACATACCGAGTAGGTGAAGGTATAGTCTCCTGCCACGGTATTTGGCGGCACGATGATGTTTCCGTTATCGTTGATAGCCAATCCTTCTAATCCGCCGTTGTTGACCAGCGTGACATTTACATCAGCCGGATCGATCGGACTATCATTAAGCTCATCATTAGCGAGTACATTACCCGGGATACCACCGTTTCTTCCGCTGATAGGTGTTGCGCTAAAGTCATCATCGATCAAGGTGATGGCAGAAGGCTCAACAACCACAGTAACTTGTGCACTATCACAGTTGCCTGGATTGAGTGTTTCACAAATACTGTATGCTACGGTATAGGTACCTTGTGGTGTATTTGGCGGTACGATCAGGTTACCATTGGCATTGATCGCCACACCGTTTAGTCCGCCGTTGTTCACGATATAAATATCCGCATCATCTACTGGTGTACCATCTAAGGTGTCGTTAAGGGTTACATCACCTGCGATACCACCGTCAACACCATTTACCGGAGTTGTACTAAAGTCATCATCCTCTGCTATTAAGGTGCCTGCTGCGACGCTAATAGTTACACTAGCAGTCTGACAGTTACCAGGATTCAAGTTCTCACATACGGAGTAGGTGAAGGTATAGTCTCCTGCTACGGTATTTGGCGGCACTATGATGTTTCCGTTATCGTTGATAGCCAATCCTTCTAATCCGCCGTTGTTGACCAGCGTGACATTTACATCAGCCGGATCGATCGGACTATCATTAAGCTCATCATTAGCGAGTACATTACCCGGGATACCACCGTTTCTTCCGCTGATAGGTGTTGCGCTAAAGTCATCATCGATCAAGGTGATGGCAGAAGGCTCAACAACCACAGTAACTTGTGCACTATCACAGTTGCCTGGATTGAGTGTTTCACAAATACTGTATGCTACGGTATAGGTACCTTGTGGTGTATTTGGCGGTACGATCAGGTTACCATTGGCATTGATCGCCACACCGTTTAGTCCGCCGTTGTTCACGATATAAATATCCGCATCATCTACTGGTGCACCATCTAAGGTATCGTTAAGGGTTACATCACCTGCGATACCACCGTCAACACCATTTACCGGAGTTGTACTAAAGTCATCATCCTCTGCTACTAAAGTACCTGCTGCGACGCTAATGGTTACACTAGCAGTCTGACAGTTACCAGGATTCAAGTTCTCACATACCGAGTAGGTGAAGGTATAATCTCCTGCTACGGTATTTGGCGGCACGATGATGTTTCCGTTATCGTTGATTGCCAATCCTTCTAATCCTCCGTTGTTTACCAAAGTGACATTTACATCAGCCGGATCGATCGGACTATCATTAAGCTCATCATTAGCGAGTACATTACCCGGGATACCACCGTTTCTTCCGCTAATAGGTGTTGCGCTAAAGTCATCATCAGTAAGTGCAATATTAGAAGCTCCTACTAAGATAGTAGCACTATTAGTATCACAGTTGCCTGGATTCAGATTCTCACAAATAGAATATGTGATCACATAGTTTCCATTAGGTGTAAGTGGAGGGACATTGATTGTTCCGTCATTATTCAATTCAACACCATTAAGTCCACCGGTACTGATCAAACTAATATCAATATCATCATCATTCACCAATGCGCCGTTAAGGAAGTCATTAGCGGTTACATCTCCAGCAATTCCTCCGGTCTGACCATTAACTGCAGTACCTGTAAAGTCATCTATTGTAGCAGTAATTGTAGGGGCTATTATTCGGAGTTCGACGGTAGTTGATGAACAATTTGAAGGATTAATCACACCACAAATTCTATACTGAAGTGTGTAATCTCCTGCCGGTACACCTGCCGGAACTGTAATCGTTCCGTCAGAATTCACCTGTAGCCCATTAATTCCTCCTGTATTAATCAATCTGATCGTAACATTTGCTGGTGTAATAGGATCTCCATTAACTAAATCATTACTAATGATATTAGGGGTTGTACCGCCCACGAATCCATTGATAGGAGTGCCCGTGTAGTCATCCGGTACGGCGGTAAGTTCGGGAAGATCAACCACAATAGTAATTGTCGCGCTATCACATTCACCGGTATTGATTTGATCACATATTTGATAGATCACACTATATGAACCGGCGGCTGTTCCTGAAGGAACGGTTACGGTACCATCAGAATTAAGGGTTAATCCATTAATTCCGCCATTATTGATTAAACTTAGATTGACATTAGCAGTAGTTGCAGGGTTTCCATTAATCAGATCGTTATCCAAAACATTAGGTAGTGTTGCTCCTTCATATCCGTCAACAGATATTGAACTATAATCATCATTATTAGCATTAACATCACCTCCACCAACATTAACAAGAGCAGTAGCGGTATCACAATTTGCAGGATTTAAGACGTCACAAATTTGATAGGTTACCGTGTATGTTGCAATAGCAGTACCAGCCGGTACTTCTAAAATTCCGTTACTATTAATTGTTACACCCGTTAATCCACCTTCGTCAACCACTGTTACCGTTACATAAGTAGCGTTGGCCATGCGTGAATTTACAAGGTCATTACTGAAGACATTTCCGGCTGAACCGCCATCAAGACCATTAATGGTTGTAGCTGAAAAATCATCATTCACCGCGTCAACAACCGGACTGTTGATCAATAAGGTTACTTGAGCGGTATCACAGTTACCCGCATTAAGGCTTTCGCAGATCTGATAAGTAATAGTATAGGTTCCTGGAGGAGTTTGCATCGGAATAACTAAAGTACCATCACTTAAAATATCAAAATCTGTAATGCCATCATTATCTATAATAGACGGAGTCACTTTAGTGTTACCGAATGGATTTCCGTTTAAAGTATCATTATTGTACACCGAAGCAGTGCTTCCACCATCAAAACCATCAACAGGGATTGCAGTAAAGTCATCATCAACGGCATCAATAGTTGCTGCTCCTACCGCTACGGTTATTGGTGCAGAACCACAGTTGCCCGGATTTAAATTCTCGCAGATCGTATATACAATGGTGTAAGAACCTGCCGGTGTATTTGGCGGAATAATTAAGTTTCCATCATCATCAATACTTGCTCCGGCTAATCCGCCATCATCAGTAATAAAGATGTCATCGTCATTAACAGGAGCTCCATTGAACGTATCGTTAGCCGTAACGTCTCCTGCGATACCTCCGGTTAAACCGTTGACTGGTGAACCGCTAAAATCATCAGGGATCGCTGCAATGGTTGCAGGATCTACCACTACCGTTGCAGTTGCAGTCTCGCAGTTGCTTAGATTTAGATTTTCGCAGATACGATAAACAATGTTATACGTTCCTGCAGGAGTTGCTGAAGGAATCATTAATGTGCCATCATTATCAATGGTTACACCATTTAATCCATCAGGATCTACAATAGAAATAGTGATATCACCATCTTCTACCGCAACACCATTAAGTGTGTCATTAATAGTCACGTCTCCTGCGTTACCTCCGGTTTGTCCTGCAATCGGAGTACCACTAAAGTCATCATCATTGGCAGTAATCGTTGCAGCATTTACAAGTACCGTAATGCTCGCTGTATCGCAGTTGCCTGAATTTAAGTTTTCACAGATCTGGTATACGATAGTATAGGTTCCCGCAGGTGTCCCAGCCGGAATGATAAGTATACCGTCATTATCAATAGTTACTCCAGACAGGCCATCAGGATCTTGTACCGTAATTGTAATGTCACCATCTTCAACAGCCACACCGTTAAGCGTGTCGTTAGCGGTAACATCTCCGGCATTTCCACCATTTTGTCCTGCAATTGGAGTAGCGCTAAAGTCATCGGCATTGGCTACTAGAGTAGCAGCATTAACCACTACAGTAGCAGTTGCAGTCTCACAATTACTTAGATTCAGATTTTCACAGATTTGATAAACGATATTATACGTTCCTGCAGGTGTGCCCGCCGGAATGATCAAAGTACCGTCATTGTCAATAGTTGCACCAGACAAGCCGTCAAGATCTTGTATCGAAATGGTAATATCACCATCTTCTACTGCAACACCATTAAGCGTATCATTAGCAGTAACGTCACCAGCGTTTCCACCGTCTTGACCAGATACCGGAGTAGTGGTAAAGTCGTCATCGTTGGCTGCGAGTGTTGCAGCACTTACGACAACTGTGGCGGTTCCTGTTTCACAGTTTCCTGAGTTTAGGTTTTCGCAAATTTGGTAAACAATGTTATACGTTCCTGCTACAGTACCTGCCGGAATAATTACAGTACCATCATTATCAATGGTAACACCAGTCAATCCATCAGGGTCTGCTACCGTGATTGTAATATCTCCATCTTCAACAGCCACACCGTTGAGCGTGTCATTTGCTGTAACATCACCAGCGTTTCCACCATTTTGTCCAGAAACCGGAGTAGCGCTAAAGTCATCGTCGCTAGCTACCAGCGTAGCAGCATTAACCACTACCGTAGCAGTTGCAGTCTCACAGTTGCTTGGATTAAGATTTTCACAGATTTGATATACGATATTATACGTTCCTTCCGGAGTATTCGCCGGAATAATCACGGTACCATCATTGTCAATGGTTACACCGGTTAATCCGTCAGGGTCTGCTATTGAAATAGTAATATCTCCATCTTCAACAGCTACTCCATTTAAAGTGTCATTAGTAGTTACATCTCCAGCATTTCCGCCATTTTGGCCTAAAATTGGAGTTGCACTAAAGTCATCGTCATTGGCTACGAGAGCTGCAGGATTTACAACTATTGTTGCGGTTCCTGTTTCGCAATTTCCTAGATTAAGGTTTTCACAGATCTGGTAAACGACATTATACGTTCCTGCCGGAGTACCTGCCGGAATAATTACTGTACCATCATTTTCTATTGTTAAACCTGCTAAACCATCAGAATCTGCTACCGTGATTGCAATATCACCATCTTCAACGGCAACGCCATTAAAGGTATCATTAGCAGTGACATCGCCTGCGTTTCCACCTGCTTGTCCTGTTATAGGAGTTGCACTGAAGTCATCGTTATTAGCTACTAAAGTAGCGGCATTTACTACTACAGTGGCGGTTGCGGTCTCACAATTATCTAGATTAAGGTTTTCACAGATTTGATAAATAATGTTATACGTTCCTGCTGGTGTACCCGCCGGAATCATAAGCGTTCCATCATTATCTATAGTCACACCGCTTAGTCCGTCTGGATCGCTAATGCTAATGGTGATGTCTCCATCTTCGACAGCGATACCATTAAGCGTATCATTAGTAGTTACATCTCCTGCGTCACCACCCGTTTGTCCGGTGATTGGATTGCCGCTAAAATCATCGTCATTGGCAATAAGTGTCGCAGCGCTTACTACTACTGTAGCTGTTCCTGTTTCACAGTTTCCAGGATTCAGATTTTCGCAGATTTGATAAACAATATTATACGTTCCTGCCGGAGTACCAACAGGAATGTTAAGTACGCCATCATTGTCCATGGTAATACCCGTTAGTCCATCAGGATCTGCTACCGTGATTGTAATGTCTCCATCTTCTACAGCAACACCATTGAGCGTGTCATTTGCTGTAACATCACCAGCGTTTCCACCATTTCGTCCTGAAACTGGAGTAGCGCTAAAGTCATCATCATTTGCAGCCAAAGTTGCAGCATCCACAACTACCGTAGACGTTGCAGTCTCACAGTTACTTAGATTTAGGTTTTCGCAGATTTGGTAAACAATATTATACGTTCCTGCCGGAGTACCCGCCGGAATCATAAGCGTACCATCATTGTCTACTGTAATACCTGATAATCCATCTGGGTCTACAACGGTGATTGTGATGTCTCCATCTTCAACCGGAACACCATTAAGCGTGTCATTTGTAGTTACATCGCCTGCGTCCCCACCAGTTTGACCTGAAATTGGCGTGGTGCTGAAATCATCATCATTGGCTACAAGTGCTGCAGGAGCAACAACTACTGTAGCTGTTCCTGTTTCACAGTTTCCTGGATTTAGGTTTTCACAGATTTGATAAACAATGTTATACGTACCTGCTACAGTGCCTGCCGGAATGATAAGGACACCGTCATTGTCTACCGTCACACCTGATAACCCGTTTGGATCTGTTACTGTAATGGTGATGTCACCATCTTCAACAGCAACGCCATTAAGCGTGTCATTAGCGGTTACATCACCAGCGTTTCCACCATCTTGTCCAGAAACCGGAGTAGCACTAAAGTCATCATCATTAGCGGCAAGCGTTGCAGCGTTTACGACTACAGTAGCCGTCGCAGTTTCACAATTATCAAGATTTAAGTTTTCACAGATTTGGTAAACAATGTTATAGGTTCCTGCCGGAGCATTTGCCGGAACTATAATAGTTCCATCATTATCTACCGTCACACCTGATAGTCCGCCTGGATCTGTTACTGTAATGGTGATATCACCATCTTCAACAGCAACTCCATTTAAGGTATCATTTGTAGTTACATCACCAGCGTTTCCACCGGTTTGTCCTGTTATAGGAGTAGCACTAAAATCATCATCGTTAGCTACAAGTGTAGCAGCATTCACTACTACTGTAGCAGTTCCTGTCTCACAATTATCTGGATTTAGGTTTTCGCAGATTTGATAAACGATGTTATACGTTCCAGCCGGAGTGCCCGCCGGAATGTTAAGTACGCCATCATTGTCAATGGTTGCGCCAGTAAGTCCGTCTTGATCGTTTACAGTAATTGTAATATCTCCATCTTCAACAGCTACACCATTCAGCGTATCGTTAGTGGTAACATCACCTGCATTACCCCCTGTTTGTCCTGTAATTGGAGTAGCGCTAAAGTCATCATCGTTGGCTACAAGCGCAGCAGCATTAACAACTACTGTTGCAGTTGCCGTCTCACAGTTACTTGGATTCAATTTTTCGCAAATACTGTAAACCAGATTATAAGTTCCTGCCGGAGCATTTGCCGGAATGATAAGCGTACCGTCGTTATCGATACTTGCTCCGGAAAGTCCATTAGGATCTACGATGGTAATTTCAATGTCTCCATCTTCTACAGCAATTCCGTTTAGAGTATCATTAGCCGTTACATCACCAGCGTTTCCACCAATTTGTCCCGTAATAGGAGTAGCGCTAAAATCATCATCGTTGGCTACAAGAGTAGCAGCATTTACTACAATAGTAACAGTGCCGGTCTCACAATTTCCTGTGTTTAAGTTTTCACAGATTTGGTAAACGATATTATACGTTCCTGCCGGAGTTCCTGCCGGAATAACTAACGTACCATCATTGTCAATTGAAGCACCGGTTATTCCATCAAAATCTTCGATCGTGATTGTGATATCTCCATTTTCAACAGCAACGCCGTTTAGCGTATCGTTTGCAGTAACATCGCCTGCATTTCCACCGGTAAATCCGTTAATTGGGGTAGCGCTGAAGTCATCATCGTTAGCTACAAGAGCTGCAGCGTTTACGACTACTGTCGCAGTTGCTGTGTCGCAGTTATCTGTATTTAACTTTTCACAGATTTGATAAACAATGTTATACGTTCTTGCCGGAGTATTAGCCGGAATGATCAGCGTACCATCAGCATCAATAGAAGCACCAGACAGACCATCAAAGTCTTGAATTGTGATTGTGATATCACCGTCTGTAACAGCAACGCCATTTAGCGTGTCATTTGCAGTAACATCGCCTGCGTTTCCTCCAGTCGTACCTGTAATAGGTGTCGCACTAAAGTCATCATCATTTGCTACTATAGCTGCAGCATTTACTATTACTGTCGCAGTTCCTGTTTCACAATTATCCGGATTGAGGTTTTCACAAATCTGATAAATAAAGTTGTAGGTTCCTGCCGGAGTTCCCGCCGGAATGATCAACGTGCCGTCAGCATCTATTGATGCTCCGGTTATACCGTCAAAGTCTTGGATCGTGATTGTAATATCACCGTCTTCAACAGCAACACCATTTAAGGTATCATTAGCGGTAACATCACCTGCATTTCCACCAGTAAATCCGTTCACCGGAGTAGCGCTGAAGTCATCGTCATCAGCTGCCAGCGCAGCAGCATTAACAACTACGGTTACGGTTGCAGTATCACAATTATCAGTATTTAGGTTTTCGCAAATAGTATAAACCAAATTGTAAGTTCCTGCCGGAGCATTAGCCGGAATAATGACTGTACCATCATTTTCGATACTTGCACCTGAAAGTCCATCGCGATCAATCAAAATGATCGAAATATCTCCATCATCTACTGCAACACCATTGAGCGTATCGTTAGTAGTTACATCACCTGCGTTGCCACCCGTTTGTCCTGTGATAGGAGTAGCGCTAAAGTCGTCGTCGTTAGCTACAAGAGCAGCCGCTTCTACAACAATAGTAACTGTAGCGGTATCACAGTTTGTAGGGTTTAAGTTTTCACATATTCTATAAACGATGTCATACGTTCCTGCCGGAGTATTAGCCGGAATGATAACTGTACCATCTGTCTCTATTGAAGCGCCGGTTAGTCCGTCAAAGTCTTCGATAGTAATTGCAATATCGCCATCATCTACTGCGATACCATTGAGTGTGTCATTTAGTGTTACATCTCCCGCATTTCCGCCGGTAAATCCATTCACCGGAGTAGCGCTAAAGTCATCGTCGTTAGCTAGAAGCGCAGCAGGATTTACTACCACGGTAGCAGTCGCTGTATCGCAATTTCCAGGGTTTAAGTTTTCACAGATTTGATATACGATGTTATAGGTTCCTGCCGGAGTATTTGCCGGAACGATTATAGTACCATCATTTTCAATACTTACACCTGCGAGACCACCATTGTTTTGAAGTGTGATCGCAATATCATCATCATTGACTGTAATACCATTTAGGGTATCGTTAGTAGTAACATCACCTGCATTTCCACCGGTTTGTCCTGTAATCGGTGTTGCGCTAAAGTCATCGTCGTTGGCTACGAGTACAGCAGCACTGATTTCTACAGTAGCTGTTGCAGTCTCACAATTATCAGGATTTAGGTTTTCGCAGATTTGATAAACAATGTTATAGGTTCCTGCCGGAGTTCCTGCCGGAATAATCAACGTACCGTCATTATTTACCTGAAGTCCATCAATTCCGTTGTCATCAGTTATTGAAATAGCAATATCTTCATCCGCTACAGCAACACCATTTAAGGTATCATTTGCTGTAATATCGCCAATGCTTCCACCGGTAAATCCGTTGATCGGAGTAGCGGTTAGGTCATCGTCATTAGCAACAAGTGCAGCACCTGCAACTTGAACAGTTACCGTAGCAGTATCACAATTAGAACCATTTGCTAGTTCGCAAACTGAATAAGTTATCGAATAAATTCCCGCAGGAGTATTAGGACTTACATCTACTGTTCCATCAGCATTTACAGTAAGTGGACCTGCAGATACTGGAGTAATTACAACTTCAGCCGGATCAACAGGATTGTTATTGATAAGGTCATTATCAAGGACGTTAACAACTGCTGTTGCGCCAATATCACCACGTACCGGAGTAGCGCTAATATCATCGTCAGTAGCTACTAATACTGCTGTTTCTACCGTAACGGTAACCACCGCAGTATTACAACCGCCATTATTGTCACAAATCGCATAGCTGAACGTGTCGTCTCCAAAGAAATCTGCATCAGGAGTATACAAAATGGTATCATCGCTTGGGTCTCCCGGTGTACCGTTATCTAATACTGTTGCAGTCCCGTTATTAGGAGCAGTTGAAATAGAAAGGCTACCTGCTGTAGGAACTTCAAAGTCGTTTTCAAGAACGTCAATTTCAACAGGAGTTTCATTAGCAGTCGTAGCGGTATCATCCACAGCATCAGCAACTGCAAGAACAGTAATGTTAACCGTCGCAGTACTTGCATCTCCATTCACATCAATTACGGAATAGGTATAAGAATCGCTTCCGTTAAAGTCTGCGTTAGGAGTGTAGGTGATGGTTCCGTCAGGATTTATCACCACAGAACCGTTTGATGGATCTGTTGCAGCTACAATACTGTAATCTGTTCCATAGACCCCTTGGAAGGTATCATTATCTAAAACACTTGTAGTAACAGCGTCATCTTCTAAAGTCGTATCAGTATCGTTATTAATATCAGAAACCGGATTCACAGTAACAGTTACCGTTGCTGTACTCTCAGCACCATTAGCATCTGTAATGGTATAGGTGAAGCTATCTACACCATTAAAATCAGGGTCAGGAGTGTAGGTATAGTTTCCATTAGGATTCACAAAGGCAGCACCATTTGCAGCATCTGTAAGTAAAGCAGCAGTGGTAGGTTCGCTTCCTAGATCGTCAGCTCCGTTTCCATTATCTACAAACAAGTTTCCTGAAACTAAAGTGTCTTCATCGGTTGTTACACTATCATCAATAGCATCAGGTGTAGCTGTTACTGTAATAGTAACCGAAACAGTTTCGGTTGTATTGTTAACGTCGGTTACCGTATAGGTGAAAGTTTCTTCACCGGCAAAATCAGGAGCCGGAGTATAGTCAAAACTACCATCAGAATTCATAACAACCGTGCCGCCATTATTGGTGTCTCCGTTAAACACATAGGTAGCATCATCAGAGTATGTGTCATTGGTGCTCACATCATCGCTGAGCACGGTGTCTTCGTTAGTTGTGAACGTATCTGCCACCGCATCGTTGATAGGATTCACCGTAATAGTAACTGAAACAGTTTCGGTAGCACCGTAAAAATCCGTTACGGTGTAGGTGAATGTTTCCTCACCGGCAAAATCAGGAGCCGGAGTATATTCAAATGTTCCGTCAGAATTCATTGCGATGCTACCTCCATTAGAAGCATCGTCGTTATAAGCATACGAGACAACTCCGGTGTAAGTATCATTAGTGCTTACATCTGCATTTAGAACAGTGTCTTCGTCAGTTGTGAACGTATCAGCAACGGCATCAGCAATAGGATCAACTGTTATGGTTACTGAAACCGTTTCGGTAGTACCATTGATATCGGTTACTGTGTATGTGAACGTTTCGTCACCCACAAAATCAGCCGCAGGTGTATAGACGAAAGTACCATTAGGATTCATAGCTACACTACCACCATTATCGGTATCTCCATTGAATACATACGTTGCGTTAGCAGAGTAAGTGTCATTGGTACTAACATCTGCATTTAAAGCCGTGTCTTCATCAGTGTTGAATGTATCAGCAACGGCATCATTAACAGGATCAACTGTAATTGTAACAGTTACCGTTTCTGTAGTTCCATTAATATCTGTTGCCGTGTAAGTAAAGGTTTCGTCACCTACAAAGTCAGCAGCAGGAGTATATTCAAAAGTACCATCTGTTTGCATGGTGATGCTTCCGCCATTATCAGCGTCATTATTGTAAACGTAAGTAGCATCATCAGCGTAGGTATCGTTTGCACTCACATCTGCATTTAGAGCCGTGTCTTCATCGGTTGTGAACGTATCAGCAACTGCATCATCAACCGGATCAACGGTAATAGTAACCGTAACTGTTTCCGTAGTTCCATTAACATCTGTTGCCGTATAAGTAAAGGTTTCGTCACCTACAAAGTCAGCAGCAGGAGTATACTCAAAAGTACCGTCTGTTTGCATAGTGATGCTTCCGCCGTTATCAGCGTCATTATTGTAAACATAAGTAGCATCATCAGAATAAGTGTCGTTTGCACTTACATCGGCGTTTAAAACCGTGTCTTCATCAGTTGTGAACGCATCAGCAACGGCATCATTAACTGGATTAACGGTAATGGTAACCGAAACAGTTTCCGTAGTTCCATTAACATCAGTTACCGTGTATGTGAAAGTTTCGTCTCCAGCAAAATCAGGAGCTGGTGTATATTCAAATGCTCCACTAGTAATCATACTAATGCTTCCGCCATTATCTGCGTCATTGTTGTAGACATAGGTCGCATCATCAGCGTAGGTGTCGTTTGCACTTACATCAGCGTTTAAAACCGTGTCTTCATCAGTTGTGAACGTGTCAGCAACGGCATCTGCAATAGGATTAACCGTGATGGTTACCGTTACGGTTTCGGTAGCTCCATTAATATCGGTTACGGTGTATGTGAACGTTTCGTCACCCACAAAATCAGCCGCAGGGGTGTAGTCAAATGATCCATCTGTATCCATCGCTACAGTACCACCATTGTTGGTATCGCCATTAAATACATAGCTTGCAGCAGCAGTAAAGGTGTCATTAGCACTTACATCTGCACTTAATACGGTGTCCTCATCAGTCGTGAACGAATCAGCAACTGCATCTGCAATAGGATTAACCGTGATGGTTACCGTTTCTGTGCTGGTATCTCCATTTACGTCAGTAACGGTATAGGTATACGAATCTGTACCGTTAAAGTCAGAATTTGGAGTGTAGGTAATTGTGCCATCTCCATTTTCTGAAATTGTTCCGTTTGCCGGATCAGTAGTAGCAGTGATCACATAATCCGTACCATAAGTTCCTTGGAAGGTGTCATTATCTACTACGTTAGTAGTTACTGCTACATCTTCGTTTGTGGTGTCTGCATCGGCAACAATATCATCTATCGGATTAACCGTGATGGTAATTGTTGCAGTTTCGGTATCTCCATTTACATCAGTCACGGTATAGGTATACGAATCTGTACCGTTAAAATCAGGATCAGGCGTATACGTAATAGTGCCATCTCCATTTTCGGTGATTGTTCCGTCTGCCGGATCAGTAGTAGCGGTGATCTCATAGTCAGTACCATACGTTCCTTGGAAGGTATCATTATCTACTACATTAGTAGTTACCACCACATCTTCGTCTGTTGTATCTGAATCCGGTACAATATCAGCTACCGGATTAACGGTGATAGTTACAGTTGTAGTTTCGGTATCCCCATTTACATCAGTAACGGTATAGGTATACGAATCTGTACCGTTAAAGTCCGGATCAGGCGTATATGTAATAGTACCATCTCCATTATCTGTAATTGTTCCGTCTGCCGGATCAGTAGTTGCAGTGATCTCATAGTCGGTACCATAAGTTCCTTGGAAGGTGTCATTATCTACTACGTCAGTAGTTACTGCTACATCTTCGTTTGTTGTATCTGAATCCGGTACAATATCAGCGACTGGGTTGACTGTTATGGTAACCGTAACTGTTTCGTCAGTATCATTAACATCAGTTACCGTATAGGTAAACGTTTCTTCGCCCGCGAAATCAGCTGCAGGAGTATATTCAAATGATCCATCTGGATTCATATCAACACTACCGCCATTGCTGGTATCACCATTAAATACATAGTTTGCAGTAGCGGTGTAGGTGTCGTTTAAACTAACATTAGCATTTAATACGGTGTCTTCATTTGTTGTGAACGCATCAGCAACCGCATCAGCAATAGGATTAACCGTAATGGTTACCGTTTCTGTGCTGGTATCTCCATTTACATCAGTAACGGTATAGGTATACGAATCTGTACCGTTAAAGTCAGAATTTGGAGTGTAGGTAATTGTGCCATCTCCATTTTCTGTAACTGTTCCGTTCGCTGGATCAGTAGTTGCAGTGATCTCATAATCGGTACCATAAGTTCCTTGGAAGGTATCATTGTCCACTACGTTAGTAGTTACTGCTACATCTTCATCTGTGGTGTCTGCATCGGCTACAATATCAACTATCGGATTAACCGTGATGGTTACTGTTGTAGTTTCTGTATCTCCATTTACATCAGTAACGGTATAGGTATACGAATCTGTACCATTAAAGTCCGGATCAGGCGTATACGTAATAGTACCATCTCCATTTTCTGTGATTGTTCCGTCTGCCGGATCAGTAGTTGCGGTGATCTCATAGTCAGTACCATAAGTTCCTTGGAAAGTATCATTGTCCACTAAGTTAGTAGTTACCGCTACATCTTCGTCTGTTGTATCTGCATCGGCTACAATATCAGCTACCGGATTAACGGTGATTGTTACAGTTGTAGTTTCAGTATCACCATTTACATCAGTTACAGTGTAGGTATACGAATCAGTACCGTTAAAGTCCGGATCAGGCGTATAGGTAATGGTACCGTCTTCATTATCTGTAATTGTTCCGTCTGCCGGATCAGTAGTTGCAGTGATCTCATAGTCGGTACCATAAGTTCCTTGGAAGGTATCATTATCTATTACATTAGTAGTTACTGCTACATCTTCGTCTGTTGTATCTGAATCCGGTACAATATCAGCGACTGGGTTGACCGTGATGGTAACCGAAACAGTTTCGGCAGCACTGTTAATATCTGTTACCGTATAGGTGAAGGTTTCATCACCTACAAAATCCGGAGCAGGGGTATAGACAAAGCTGCCATCGTTGTTCATAGAGACACTGCCACCATTGTCTGCATCATTATTAAATACATAAGTGGCCGTACCCGTATACGTATCATTAGTGCTTACATCAGCATTAAGAGTTGTGTCTTCATCAGTTGTGAATGTATCAGCAACCGCATCAGCGATAGGATTAAGTGTTATGGTTGCTGTGGCAGTACTTGTGTTCCCGTTATCATCAGTGATGGTATATGTAAAACTATCAGTACCATTAAAATCTGCATCCGGGGTATACGTGAAAGTACCATTAGTATTGAAAATGATCGCACCATTAGCAGGACTTGTTGCAAGTGCAGCCGTAGTTGGGGCAGTTCCTAGGTCATCTGCGCCATTTTCATTATTAGCAAATACACTATCGGTTAGTACTTCATCTTCATCTATCGTGAACTCATCGTCAAATGCATCTGGAGAGGAAACAATGGTAATAAATACTGTAGCAGTGCTCGTGTTACCATTATCATCGGTGATAGTATAGGTAAAGCTGTCGCTTCCATTGTAATTTGCATTTGGCGTATAAGTATAGGTTCCGTCAGTATTTACTACTGCATTTCCATTAGCCCCATTTGTGAGTAAGGTTGCAGTGGTTGGCGTGCTACCTAAATCATCTGCACCAAAACCGTTATCATCAAATAGATTTCCGGAAACTGCTGCATCTTCAAAAGTTGTGAACTCATCATCAAGTGCATCAGGAGTAGAAATTACGGTAACTGTAGCGGTAGCAGTACTAGTTATACCGTTATTATCAGTTAGCGTGTAGGTAAAACTATCTGTACCGTTAAAGTCAGTATTCGGAGTATACGTAAAGGTTCCATCAGAGTTGACCACTACTGAACCATTTGTTGCATTGGTGTCAAGTGCTGCTGCGGTAGGTTCAGAACCTAGATCGTCAGCTCCATTACCATTATCGGCAATTAAATTTCCTGAAACCGCTGTGTCTTCATCCGTTGTAAATGCATCATCTACAGCATCAGGGGTAGCAACGATCGTGATAGTAGCTGTTGCCGTACTTTGCGCACCATTCGTATCAGTGATAGTATAGGTAAAATTATCTGTACCGTTAAAGTCAGTATTCGGAGTATACGTAAAGGTTCCGTTAGTATTTACAGTTACCGAACCGTTTGCAGCATTTGTTTCAAGAGCAGCAGTTGTAGGCTCAGAACCTAAATCGTCAGCTCCACTACCGTTGTCAGCATACAGATTTCCTGAAACCGCTGTGTCTTCATTTGTTGTAAATGCATCATCAACTGCATCAGGAGTCGATATAACAGTTACTGTAGCGGTCGCAGTACTGGTTGCACCGTTATTGTCAGTGATCGTATAAGTAAAACTATCTGTACCGTTAAAATCGGCATTAGGAGTATAGGTAAAGGTTCCGTTAGTATTTACTGTTACCGAACCGTTGGCTGCATTCGTTTCAAGAGCAGCTGTAGTAGGTGTTACGCCTAAATCGTCTGTACCATTGCCATTATCTGCTAAAAGATCACCAGAAACTGCAGTATCTTCTGAAGTTGTAAATGCATCGTCAACTGCGTCAGGAGTGGCTATTACAGTTACTGAAACTGAAGCAGTGCTTGATACACCATTGGCGTCTGTGATGGTATAGGTGAAACTATCCGTTCCATTAAAGTTAGCATTTGGAGTATAGGTGAAAGTTCCATCCGGATTGATCGTAACCGAACCGTTAGCAGCATTAGTTGCAAGTGCAACTGCTGTAGGTTCAGAACCTAAATCATCAGGCCCGTTTCCGTTATCAGCCAATAGATTTCCGGAAACTGAAGCGTCTTCATTTACAGAGAATACGTCATCAACCGCATCAGGTGTTGAAGTGATCGTAATGTTGGCAGTAGCTGTACTTGACTGACCATTGGCGTCAGTGATGGTATAAGTAAAACTATCAGTGCCATTGTAGTCAGGATTCGGAGTATAGGTAAAGGTTCCGTTAGTATTTACAGTTACCGAACCGTAAGTTGCATTCGTTTCAAGAGCAGCTGTAGTAGGTGTTACCCCTAAATCATCAGGCCCGTTTCCATTATCTGCAAATAAGTCATCAGTTATAGCAGTATCTTCATTAGTAGTGAAGTTATCATCATAAGCATCAGGAGTAGAAACCACATTGATATTCTGACTTGCAGTTGCTGAACCGCCTTGACCATCTGAAATAGTATAGGTAAACGTGATCGGGCCGTTGTAATCATCTGCAGGAACAAAAGTAATAGTGCCATCTGTGGCAATAGTCACCTGACCGTTAGTAACGGCGATATTTTGTGCTACACCGGGAGTGACCGCAGTACCATTTATACTTTGTACGGTAAGTGGGTCTCCATCAACATCTGTGTCCCCTGTGAGTGGTGTTAAAATTACCGACTCATCTTCGTTCACTGTATAAGCATCATCCACAGCAACCGGGTCATCGTTAACCGAGTTTACTGTGATTAATTGATCAGCAGTTGCAGTGGCTCCATTTCCATCGTTGATAACATATGGGAAACTTACTGGACCATTATAATTAGCATCAGGTGTAAACGTGATTATTCCACCGGCATCTATAGTTACGGTACCATTAGTTACAGGTATTGTTTGTGCACCTCCGGCAATTGGAGTGCCATTGATACTTTCAATGGTTAGACCATCTCCGTCAATGTCTGAATCACCTGTTAGTGGCGCTAGGACTACTGAATCATCTTCGTCTACAGAATAGGAATCATCAACAGCAACCGGTGGGTCATTTACTGCATTAACAGTAATGATCTGATTTGCAGTCGCTGTGCCGCCATTTCCGTCAGAAATTGTATAAGGTATTGTAACCGAACCATTAAAGTCATCATCCGGAGTAAATGTGATTATTCCACCAGCATCAATGCGCACAACTCCGTTATCTACTGCGATAGTTTGCTCACCGCCGGTAAATGTGGTTCCGTTGATACTTTGAATTGAAAGTACATCTCCGTCTACATCTGTGTCATCGTCTAATGGAGTTAGTACTACTGAGTCATCTTCGTCAACACTATAGGTATCATCAACCGCTACGGGATCATCATTGATAGGGTTCACCGTAATAACTAATTCTCCAATATCTGAAGCAGTACCGTCACTTACCGTATAGGTGATGGTAGGTACTGTACCATTGTAATTCTCAGCCGGACTGAACGTATAATTTCCATCTGAATTGATCTGAAGATCGCCAACATTAGGGATTGAAGCTACTTGTCCCGAGGTATAAGGAGTTCCATCAAAGGTAAACGCAGTAATAGTTAATACATCGCCGTCTGCATCAGTATCATTCAATAATAAATCACCAGCGTTGTCATCTCCTACTGATAAATCAACATCTTCGTCTGTTGAATTAGAATCATCTACAGCAACAGGAATTCCATTTACATTTAAGGCTGCAGCATTAGAAGTAGTAATGTCACAAACGTAGGTAGCATCAGAAATAACAACCGCATATTGATACCCATCGTTAGCATATGCTACTGCGGTTAAAGTTAGAGTCGCGGTAGTTGCCCCGGAGTAAATTCCACCATCAGTAATGTTAGAGAAGGTGCTTCCTCCATCTGTACTTACTTGCCATTGATAGCTTAAGGTAGTACCTGTCGCGGCAACAGAGAAAGAAGTGTTTTCTCCTTCGTTTACAGAACTATTAGCAGGTTGCCCGGTAATTGTAGGAGCAGCGCCCTGTGTAGTTACATTTGCATTTGTACCTGGGTAGCTTGCAGCGGTAACTGTACCATCTGTATTTACTGCTGGCGGATTTCCGGTACCGTAATATCCGTTTCCATCTGCATCAGCATTTGGATCGTTGTATGCTTCATTGGCGTCGCTACAATTATCACCATCAGAATCGGTGTCGAACTGATCTATAATTCCGTCAAGATCAGTATCAAAACGGTCGTCAACGCCATCTGTATTGGTATCAATAAAACCTGCAGTATCGGCATCTCTGTAATCTAAAATACCATCATTATCAGAATCTACAGTTGGGTCGGTTCCTCCGTTTTCTACGCTGTCGAGAATGCCATCATTATCGTCATCAAGGTCGTCTGCATCAGCTACACCATCATTATCGTTATCCAATGTATCACGGTAGTCAACATCACCACCGGTGTTTACGTCGTTATCCGCATCTGGGAAGTCGGTTTGAGGGTTGTCGTAAATACCATTAAAGTCGAGATAGGCATCACCATTATCATAGTTATTATCAAAACCGTTTACGCCAACGGTATTATTTGTTCTTCCGTCAGCATCGGTGTCGGCAGTAGGGTTTCCTGCTTCAACAATATCAAAAAGCGAATCGTTATCAGAATCCAGGTCTAAATAATCTGGAGTTCCATCACCATCTGTATCTACCGGTTGAATACCTGTTCCTACACCTCCTGAAGAATCATAATTATCATCAAGACCATCTTCATCAGTGTCATTTTCAGATCTATAAACATAACCTAAAGTGGTTTGACCTTCGACATTATCAGGTATGGTATCGTCATCAGAATCTAAATCTAAATGATTAGGAATAGAATCCCCGTCAGTGTCTGGTATGACTAGTGGCGTTCCTGCTGTTGGCAATGGAGCATCAGCACTTCCATCACGATCATCATAAGGGTCTAAAGCATCAGCAAGACCATCTGCATCTTCATCGTTCAAAGTTCCAGCACCATATTCTCCATCTCCGTCGGGATCAAAACCACCGGCCTCAATAGTATCTGGTATCCCGTCATTGTCAGAATCTAGATCCACAAAATCTGCATTGACACTTCCAGAAGTATTTATAGGAACAATAATAGATTCTGTTGCGGTTGCGCCAACTACTGCAAGAGGAATACCGTTGCTATTCACTTCTGTGTTGTCTAATACACCGGTACCTGGTTGACCATTTCCATCAGGATCATCTGTACCTCCGGACTCAGCATAATCTGTGATCCCATCATTGTCTGAATCTAAATCAAAATAATTAGGAATACCATCTCCATCTTTATCAGAAGGGTTGGTTCTAGGATCCCCATCTCCGTCTTCATTAAAATCTTCGTCGGTATCTAATATACCGTCATTGTCGTCGTCTAAATCATCGGTGTCAGCAATGCCGTCTCCATCTTTATCCTGTAAGTTTTCTTCCCTCCAATCTCTATCACCACCTACATCATCAACATCAGGCATATCTGTGGGCAGTTGACCATTATTTGTTGCATTTAATGGATCTGTAGTGTCAAAAATTCCATTTTCAAAATCATCATGAAGACCATCTCCATCTATATCAACAAATTTATCAGGATCAACAATACCATTATTATCGGCATCAAGAGGTAAATCAATACTATCATCAGTTGCATTTTCTGAAATGTCAAACGGGTCCAATCCGCCGTTTACCTGATCAGAATTAGTATCTGCATAATCCGGCGCCGAGCCTCCGTCTGTATTTATAGTACCAATAGCGACACCACCATTGTTCACATCGTATGCATTATCTATACCATCATTGTCAGTATCAACACCAGAAGGTGCTCTATATCCTGTCGTAGGCTGTCCCTCTATATTATCTATAATACCATCATTGTCAATATCAATATCAACCACATTCTTAACCCCATCTCCATCACGGTCTGCATTGAAGCCAAAACCATCTCCAGGGATTACACCGTCATTAGTATCTGCTAAACCGTCTTGATCTGCGTCTGCAGGCGTTCCGGAACCTACAATCCCGTCATTTTCACTGTCTACAACCTCGAAGTTACCTTCATAAGTATCTGGGATACCATCGCCGTCAGAATCTAAGTCTAAGTAGTTAGGTAAGCTATCTGCATCTGAATTTCTAAGCGTAGGGAAGGTAGCTTCGGCATCAATAGGGTCGTGCCATCCGTTACTGTCAGCGTCCACAAAGCCATCAACCACACCATCATTGTCAGTGTCGTTATAAGAAGGATTATTTGAAAACGCTTCTTCAGTATCAGAAAGTCCGTCGTTGTCTGAATCTCTATCAAGGAAATTATAAATGTTAGGAACGATATCAGAATTAGCGTCAGTATTTCGAGGCGTGTAATTGGCCACACCGCTGTCTGCTGAAGTTTCAAGTTCGTCTGCAAAACCATTAGTTCCATAACCTGCAGTATCCACTAATCCATCATTATCAGCATCTGTAAGTCCGGCTTCTAAAACATCTGGGATCGCATCATTATCAGCATCAAGATCTAAATGGTTAGCAATACCATCACCGTCTAGATCATACGCCGCTGCCGGAAGACCGTCAGCATCACCAATCGCAGCATCCGTAGAATCATCATCAAGATAATTTACAACACCGTCACCATCTGCATCAGCATTAGGATCAAGTCCGGCTAAATTTTCAGCAGTATCAAGAATACCATCATTGTCATCATCAAGGTCAATACTATCTGTTATACCATCACCATCACTGTCAACATCGATAAAACAGTGTGTTAAATCATAGATAGCAAACCCAGGAGCCGAACCAGCATTGTAAGTTCCACCTGAAACAATACCATAAGAAATCACAATACGATCTACCGGTGTGCTAAAGCTTGCGTAGACCACACCAAAAGCGGCATCAGCACCAGTTTGTGGAGCGTCAAAAGTATCACTAGTTACGGTGTTTCCAGCAATAGTGTGTATAGGAGTTCCTTGGAGAATTGGGTTAACGGTTGTGCCTCCTAGGTAACCGGTAATGGTAACAGTCTCTTGATAATTTACAGAGCCGCTAGAACCATCAATATCAAATAATTTAAACTGTACTCCATCAAGACCAGTATTAGATTCTCCTAGAAGAATTTCAGTAGAAATAACATCACCATCAATATTAGATGCAAGAGCTGATAAAATTAATTGACTTGCATCTGAAGGACTACTGCCTAGATCTCCTTCATAAAAAGCAGCATTAACGGGAGTAGGGGACTCTAAACCACCTGCTGGAGGAGTAATATTGAATGTATAAGAAGTATTATTCTTACTGTTGTACGTATTAGAAGTCGAGCCAGGAGCCCAAGTCACCGTATCCCAATTGAAGGTGCTTTCAGTAGCACAGGGATCTGCAGTAACCGAAATTGTAAGCGTGCTTGAAGCAGTGCCGCCATTACTATCAGAGATCGTATAATTTGCAGCAGGAACAGCGACATTGAATCCTGGAGCAGGAATAAACTTATAACTTCCGTCAGCATAGATGGTAAGTTCGCCTTGAGCTGCAGCCACACTGTTTCCGGCAGTTGCTGTGGTTCCGCCAAAGGTGAATTCAGTACATTAAGTGTATCACCATCTGCATCAGTATCATTGATTAAAACCCCTTCGTCTGCACCAATAAACAGCGTTACATCTTCATAAGTGGTATCAGTGTCAGGGTTTGCAATAGGATCATCATTAACTGCATTGATCGTAAGCGTTAAATTACCCACGTCAGTAAGTGCCCCATCTGTCACGGTATAAGTGATGGCAGGAACAGCGCCATTATAATTGGAAGCCGGTACAAAAGTGTAGCTTCCATTGGCATTTATGGTAAGATCACCAACACCAGCTATAGATGCAGTTTGCCCGGCAGTATAATTTGTACCATCAAAGGTAAATTCACTAATACTTAGCGCATCGCCATCGAGATCTGTATCATCCTGTAGTAAATCATCGGGGCTACCGTCGGCTACAGTTAAAGTAGTATCTTCGTTAGTACTATTAGAATCATCAACGGCTACCGGAGGATCGTTAACCGGATCTACAGTAAGCGTTAAGCTGCCTACATCTGTAAGAGTTCCGTCGCTTACGGTAAAAGTAATTGCTGGAACCGGACCATTATAATTTGCAGCAGGTGTAAAGGTGTAGCTTCCATTTGAATTAATAACTAAAGTACCAACTCCAGTTACTGTTGCAGACTGCCCGGCATTGTAGTTAACTCCATTAAAGGTAAATCTGGTAATAGAAATAGGATCACTATCTACATCAGTCTCTACAGGAAGTAAGTCATCTGCGCTTCCGTTGGCAACGTTAAGTACGGTATCTTCATCAGTACTATTGGTGTAATCACCAGCTACCGGAGGGTCGTTAACAGGAGTTACTGTTATAGCTAAATTTGCCGTAGCGGTAAGTGAGCCATCGCTTACTGTGTAAGAAATAGCCGGAACAGTCCCGTTGTAATTTGCCGCCGGGGCAAAAGTGTAACTTCCGTTGGCATTTATTGTAAGTGCTCCTACGTTGGCCACTGTAATGGTGGTGCCGGCACTTTGAGTAGTTCCATCGAAGGTGAAGTTGGTAATATTCAGCGCATCGCCATCAACATCAGAATCATTATTTAATAAATCTCTGGCAGCACCGTCTGCTACAGTAATCGTTACATCTTCGGGAGTAGTATTACTATCATTAACAGCAACCGGAGGGTCGTTTACAGGTGTTACCGATAGAGTCAATGTAGAACTTGCGGTTCCGCCATTTCCGTCAGTAATTCTGTAGGTGATTACAGGAACCGAACCATTAAAATTGGCTGCAGGCGTAAAGGTATAACTACCGTTAGTATTCAACGTAAAAATACCAACTCCGGAAATTGCTGCGCTATTGCCAGGAGTGTAATTGGTACCATTTATGGTGAATCGATTTACAGTTAAGGTGTTACCATCAGCATCTGTATCATTGTTAAGCACACCATTTGCGGCATTGACATTAAGGGCAGTGTCCTCTGGTGTACTGTTAGTGTCAGGATTAGCTACAGGAATACCGTTTACTGTAAGAATTGCTGCTGCTGAGGTAATTGTGCTACAAACATAAGAAGCATCAGTTACTACAACTCTGTATCTGTAGGTATTATACGAGTAGGGGACATTGGTTAAGGTCAAAGTATTGGTTGTGGCACCTGAGTAGACTCCTCCATTAGCCACATTGCTATAACTTCCTCCGCCATTAGTACTTACTTGCCATTGATAACTTAAAGTGGTACCCGTAGCTGTAACTGCAAATGTAGTGTTGGCACCTTGATTTATTGTTTTATTAGTAGGCTGTACGCTTATAGTTGGTGCGACGTTTACAGTAGTGACATTGCTATTGGTTCCGGGGTAGGTTGCACCTACAACAGTACCATCAGCGTTTGTTGCAGGAGGATTACCTGTGCCATAAAAACGGTTGTCTCCACCATCGGCATTAGGGTTGTTGTACGCTTCATTCGCATCAGAACACCCATCATTATCACTATCTGTATCTCTAGAATCAGATGCAGCATCACCGTCAGTATCTCTTGGTAAGCATTCTAAGAACACACCAAATGCAAAACCTTGTCCGCCTTGAGCACCATTTTGGCCAGCAGTGTTGATTTCAACAGAAAGTCTGGTTGCATCTACCGTACGTAAGATAGGTACACCTGCTCCTGTATTATTGTATTGAACTCTTCTGGATCCGTTTCCTGCTAAATTATAACCTGTTCCACCAACGCTTTCAATTACTTCCCAGTTTCTACCATTGGTAGTAACGCGTTGATATTCTGAAGAAGGATATTGTAAATTGTTTGTTTGTTCACTATCCGCAAAAATGAGATCTGGGGTGTAAACGGTACCTGAAGCCGTACGTGCGGTAAAGGTGACATCAAAACTGATGTCATTGTTATTTCCGGTTCCATTTGCATTGGCAAAAATTGAAGCGCCAGCAACATTGTAATCGGTTCGTAGTAAAGCCCCTGTAAATGTATTGAAATCACTTAGGAAATAGTCTGAAGGCCCATTGCCGTTGTCAGTACCAAAGGTTCCCGGATTGACTGTATTTAAATCTCTAACATTAGTAAATGTAGCTGTAATAGAACCGCCGCCCGGAAGATTTATAGTTGCAGTATCATTCTCATCAATACCATCAGCAAGAGCACTTCCCGTCCAAGATAGCCAAAATATATTTTGAGCAAAATCACCGCTGCTAACGGTTGAGTTTCCATTATTAAGGGTAGCACAATTTTGTTCATTAGTATCTAAGATTCCGTCATTATCATCATCACGATCGCAACCGTCAGGTACACCATCTCCGTCAAAATCCAAAGTATCATTAGAACCCGGACATCTGTCATTTCCGTTAATGACTCCGTCACCATCATCATCACAATTGGTTCCGGTAACGTATGGGTTTTTACTGCTAGAATCATTTTGACCACTACCTGCAGCAGTTGGCACACCGCGGCTACTTACTGCCCCATTGATACTAGTGTCAGCTTTAAGACTAGCTCTAGTAATGCTTGTATTGCTTCCTTCTAACGCATCAGGACAGCCATCATTATCGCTATCAAGGTCGCGATAATCTAAAATACCATCTAAATCAGAATCTGCACCGCAAGATAAAATCGAAAATGGGAGTGCAGTTTTTGCAATGGATGGACCAGCATAACTTACTGATAATTCTTCAGCGCCACCATTTTCGAAGAAAAGGACTTGAATGCTCTGAATACCAGAATTTAAATACACCGTACCACTTCGTTCTTGCAATGCGTGATTACCATCATTACTAACTATAACAGTCCCATTAATCAATAGCTTAGAGCCATCGTCAGAGCTCGTGTAGAACGTGTAAGTACCTGCGGTAGCAATGTTAATGGTTCCACGATACCTAATGCTAAAGGTGTCTCCGTCTCCTGGGGTTGCACTAGCCCACAGCGCATCGACATCAAAGTTAGTCACACGGCCTTTAGCCACTGCTCCTGTAGTAGGAATGTTATCTACCGAAGCTCCGGCAGGCACCGAATTGTAGAATTCATAAGATAAATTGCCGACACATACGGCTTCTTCAACACTATCTAAAATCCCATCATTGTCATCATCCAGATCACACCCATCAGGGACGCCGTCTCCATCCAGATCAATACTATTATTAAAGTTGGGGCACGCGTCATTTTGGTTTAATACACCATCGCCATCATCATCACAGTTTGGTCCTGAAACAGCAGCATTTCTACTACTTACATTGGTTTGACCACCGCTTACTATCGTAGGAACTCCATTACTGTCAACACCACCATTTAAACGGTTGTTTGCATTAAGGTTAGAACGTGTTAAAGTTGTGTTTGAACCTTCTAAAGCATCAGGACATCCATCATTATCTGAGTCTGTATCTAAATAGTTAGGTGTGCCATCGCTGTCTGTATCAACCTCAAACGGCACTGAACAGAAGTCAGCAAAGCGTATTCTTTGTTGATTATTAAAACCACCAGTTGAAGCCGTATAACCAAAATAGACTTGAGAGGCTCCTCCAAAATAGTTATTGATTAAGTCTCCGGTAAACGAACCCGCAAGCCTGCCATCTACCGTATAGGTTAGGGTTTGTGATACGGCATACCATGAAACCACAACATCGTGCCAAGCACCATCTTCTAAATTGCCAAAATCAACAGCGCTAGATAAGAGACCTGCGCCACCCTGATTATCAGAATCCCAAATCATGGTGTGGTCATTGGGTATATCACCCACAGTGGCCCCATTATCGAAAGTATCTAATTCTAAAACAATACCGTTAGCAATTCCCTGAGATCCCATGCCGATTCCTTGTCCTCCCAAGGCTGTAGTTCCTGCCGGGGAATTATGGAAAATTATTGCAATACCATCAGCCCCATTATTGTCTTTGGTTCCTAGGTTGGCTTGAAAATTAAAGGTGAATCCTTTAGTAAAATCTATTCGATTACGGCCATAGGTTTGACCAGACTGATTACCCACAGCTTGGGTTAAAACGACCTCTCTGCTGTTTGTAGTACTTTGTGCCGCACTTCCGTTAACAACAAAAACATCATTAAAATCTGCATTTTGTAAACCTTTTTCTTCACAATCTAGAATTCCATCATTGTCATCATCTAAATCAAATTCATCATTAACACCATCCCCATCAGAATCAGGCGTGGCAACTACATTGACGGTAAGTACAGCAGGGTTAGAAGTGGCTGCTCTGGATTGACCGTCTTGAGTGTAGGTGTCATTTACGGTGTAATTTAAAGTTGCATTTCCGGTAAAGCTATTAACCGAGGTAAATCTAACATTACCTTGGTTGTCAACAGTCCACGTTCCTTGAGCATTAGTAAAAGTTTGCTGTATACCTGCAGTATTAACATCTAAATCAACAGTTGCAGGATTGATAGCATCATTAGCATCTGTATCATTACTTGTTACATTAAAAACAATTGGAACTCCTTGACGGGTTTGCGCCGAATTATTGGTAGCTACAGGAACTGAGTTTATTGCATTTAGAGATATAGAAAGGTTAACACTCTCAAGATTGTTGAGATTATCTCCCATATTATTACCAGGGGAAAATTCAAAATTCATTGAAGTCGCCGTAGCAGTAAATCGTGCACGGCGGGTTCCCCAAGTATTCTGGGTAACAGGACCCACCATAACCTCTGCATTACCTTGAATAAGGTATTCGTATGCGTCGATAAATTGTGGAGAATAGGTAGCAGTTCTTGCAGAAAGCGAATAAATAATAACCTCATATTGTCTACCTACGACTAAGTTAGTCATTGTGGTACTTACACGTTCTTCGGTAGCTAGAGAGCCTACATCTCTTACAGTGATCCAAGTGGTGTGACCGTTAGGTGGTAACGGTAATGGAGCGCCAATCCAACCTTCTCCACCACCATACGTACCTGTGGCCGCTACAATGTTTCGGTCAGAGACATCCGGAGTACCTGTGCCTACATTCCATCCTGTGGGGGCACATGTTTGACATCTCCCGGCAGGTCTTTCGGTTGTGGATATATTTTGAGCCTTTATTTCTAAAGTACTAATAAACGTTAGAGAAAAAAGCAGAATATAGAAATGAAAAAATTTAGGGGTAATTTTATTCATATAAGCAATGATTTTGTAAAACGTAATATTTTTCTTACAGCAACTGTTTTCAAACATTAAAGCTATTAATATTTGTTGACAATTATTTGGTTTTTGTTGACAAACAAACTTTTTCCGTCGGTTAATTTACGTAATGTGTCGGTGAATGGTTTTGAGTTTGCTTTATTGGTTAAGAAGAAATAATGGAATAAAATAGGTTTTTCTTACAAAAAAAATGAGGTTAATTCCCTTTAGGTGTATATTTTGTATGAATACGACTACATTTTTACTGTAAAACCTGTAGCTTTTAAAAAACTGTTAAATTTTGCAGGGTTTTCTAAAATAAAAACAAAAATTATTTTTTACTTGTAAAAAATAACAACATTAACCTAAGTTATTATATTATAGCCTGTTAAAAGTGTGTTTGATACCTTTAATCTGTAAAACGTTTTACGAAATCTTACAACAAGTGCATTAAAATCGGGATTTGTAACGTTTATGTGTATAACTTAGTTGGTTTTCATCGCCAGTTTTGCCACGCTACTTAGTGCATAACAAACTACCGTAGGAATAAACCATGCCACTCCATAAGCAGATAATGGTAAAAGCTGCTGAAGGGGAGTAAGCGTTTCTATATTTATGCTTTCTAAAAATTCGGGGATGCTAAAAACAATACATCCCAATACTGTAACTCTAAACACCAAAGTGGAGGCATATCGTTCAGGCAAGGCATTCAGTAATATTAAAGTAATTACTAGAGGATAAACAAAAGCAAGTATTGGAACTCCAATTGTAATGATATAGGAGACTCCAGTCTGCCCGATAATGATACCGGCAATACAGGCTAATGTTACCGTTAGCGGGTAGATGGTTTTATTGCTTCGATTTAAACCTTGAAAGAAATCTGCAGTTCCGGTAACTACCCCTACAGCAGTTGTAAAACAGGCAAGAGCTACTAAAATGGAGAGTACAATATTTCCGGAGCTTCCCAAAGCTTCATAACTTAAAAGAGTAAGTAAATCTGTGCGCGACGGTTCTTCTGTTAAATTGGAAAACAGAGAACCGGCATAGATCAGCCCGGTATAAATAAGAAGCAAACCTATTCCGGCTATGAATGCGGCTTTAAAAAGGACTTTTCTTTTTTCGCCAACCGAACTTCCTTTGAATTTTATTTTTAAAGAGATTATGGCTAGCGCACCAATAACAATGGCGCCAATCGCATCATAGGTTTGATAACCTTCGAGAATCCCTGTGCTTACTACGTTAGTAATATGTTTATCATTCGCAATCGGTATTTCGGCAAGACAAAGGATTGCGATAATGGTGACTAAGATTAGCAAAAGCAGAGGCGTAAGATATTTACCCAAAAGGTCTAGCAGTTTTGACCGATTTAAAGCGCTTAGTAGGACCAATCCAAAATATATTGCGCTAGAAGTAAGCGAATTGATCTCAAAATAGGGCTCAATGGCCATTTCATAGGTCACAGAAGCTGTTCGAGGGCCGGGCAGTGTAACCGAAACCAGATACACTAGAATGCAAAATACGGTGCTGAATACCGGGTGAATTTTAGTCGCAAAATCTAGCATCGTTCCTTGTAAGCGTGCGTGCGCTATAACACCTAGAATAGGTATAAATACTGCGGAAATGAAAAAACCTAGAGTAACCAGAAGCCAGTGGGTGCCGCTTAAATAGCCTAAATAGGGCGGAAGAATTAAATTTCCTGCTCCAAAAAATAATGAGAATATTGCAAAACCTGTAACTAGTACTTCTTTGTTAAAACGCATATTGCTTGTAACTTTCAAACCGAAAGATAAAATAAAACGATGCCAAATATAATTGAAAACACCCTATTTTATGAGGAATTTGGGAATGGACCTGCAATGCTCCTACTCCACGGATTTTTAGAAAACCGAAAGATGTGGATGCCGTTTGTGCCTGAATTATCTAAGAAGCATCGGTTGGTTTTAATTGATTTGCCGGGACATGGTAAAAGTGATGTTTTAAAGGGAGCGCAAAACTTAGTACTAATGGCTGCGGAAATAAAAAAGCTAGTTGATCATCTTCAATTGAAAGATCTAAAATTTGTGGGACATTCTATGGGTGGTTATGTAGCCTTGGCCTACGCGGAACGGTTTCCGGAAGATATAAGCGGAATTTGTTTGCTCAATTCGACACCTAAAGCAGATACCGCCGAGCGCGTTGCATTGCGTGAACATGGAATTACTGTAGCTAAAAAAAACTATCATGCTTTAGTATCTATGTCAGTGGCTAACCTTTTTTCGCAGCATTTAAGAAGTCGGTTAACCGAAGCGATACAAATTACAAAGCAAGAAGCGCTACAAACTCCGCTTGAAGGGTATATCTATTCTCAAAAGGTGATGGCCATAAGAGACGATTCCACAGAATTCTGGAAAAACGGAAATTTTAAAAAGATGATGATTTTGGGCGCTCAAGACACCTTGATTTGTGCTGAAGATTTGAAAAACGAGTTTACGGAATACGATGTGCAAATAGACGTTTTAGAGGGCGGCCATATGCTTACCATTGAAAATTTTGAGGGTGTATTGACAATATTGAAGCAATTTTAAGGTTGTAAACCTGTATTGTTTATTATAAAGTTCTGAATATGAGGCTAAAATTTTAACAGATCAAAGATTTACTGCTTCCATTTTAAGAATTTTTCAAAATAAATACTGGAATGCAGAAAATAGGTCTTTTAAACGTATAAAAAATGCTTTTTAACGTTTGTTTTGTTAAATTCGTCAAGCTAACTTCATAAAATTCCCTTAAAATGAATTTACAAAGCCCTACGAGAAATCCATTAAAGCGATTACGGTGTAAACTTTTTGGTCACAATTATAATTTATTGCGCCAGTATCAAACCAACAAAAAGGAATATGAATGCTCTTGTTGTAGACAGCAATTTACAGAAGATGAGCATGGTTATCTTGCCCCATTAACCCCAAAGTTGCGACGCATCAATGAGGTTATGGAGAAGCTTTACCTCTTCAAGCACGCACGTAGGCAGTCTGCTTAAAATAAATTATTCTTCATTTTTAAGTGCATTCCATCCTCTAGCTACAATAGGTATTGAGGTGTTTGCTCTCGTAATTAAATTCATTCCGTCGTGCTCCGGCGTCACGTGGCCGATCACTGTAAGGTGTGGGTTTCCTTTAATCTTATCGTAATCCTCCTGTTTAATGGTGAATAAGAGTTCGTAATCTTCACCACCACTCAAGGCTACCGTGGTGCTATCAAGTTCAAACTCCTCGCAAGTCTGAATGAGTTGCGGATCAAGTGGAATTTTCTCTTCATAAAGCCTGATTCCGGTCTTAGAGCTTTTACACAGATGAATAATCTCAGAAGAGAGTCCGTCGCTGATGTCGATCATTGAAGTAGGCTGCACCTCAATTTTCTTCAGTAGTTCTACAATGTCTTTACGCGCTTCCGGTTTTAATTGACGTTCTACCAAATACGCGTAGGGTTCTAAATCAGGCTGCGCATTAGGATTAACTTTATATACTTGTTTTTCGCGCTCTAAAACCTGAAGTCCCATATACGAGGCGCCTAAATCACCTGAAACAACGAGCAGATCCCCATCTTTTGCGCCGCTTCTTTTTACGACCTGTTTTGGTTCTGCCTGGCCTAACGCGGTCACGCTGATTAAAAGTCCTGTTGTGCTTGATGTGGTGTCGCCACCTATTAGATCTACGTTGTAGATAGAGCAAGCGAGTTCAATTCCTGCGTAAAGTTCTTCAAGCGCTTCCAATGGAAACCGATTAGATACTGCAATTGAAACGGTGATCTGAGTAGCTTCGGCATTCATAGCATAAACGTCAGATAAATTTACCATAACAGCCTTGTATCCTAAATGTTTTAGCGGCATAAAACTCAAATCAAAATGCACACCTTCAACCAACAGATCAGTAGTGACTACAAGTTGGTTCTCCTTTGGGTCAATTACCGCGGCATCATCCCCAATGCCGGTTACGGTGCTTGATTGCTTGATTTTAAACGTTTGGGTAAGGTGATTTATTAAACCAAATTCTCCCAGATCGCTTAGTGAAGTACGTAATTCATCTTTATTTTCAAACATAACAGTTTCTTTAAAAGCGCAAATTTAATGGGAATAAGTCAAAAGCAAGCACGAGACTCCTTTAAATAATCCAAGTGCGTATTTGTAATATTTTAATCCAATCTGGATTTTAAATAGAAGTTTACCGTGATGTACTGCCGTGGCGAATTATATATATTTAGTCTATAAAAGCATAAAATAGTTTAATGTAAGGATGTATGGTAAAACCCTACTTAAATGGTATATTTGCAACAAGTAAAATGAATTATGATTAAAGTAAGTGAAAGCGCAAAAAAGAAGATAGCTGTTCTTATGACAGAGGATGGTTATGATCCTAGCACAGACTATGTTAGGGTTGGCGTGAAGAGTGGTGGATGCAGTGGCTTATCATATGATTTGAAATTCGATAAGAGTAAAGCTGAAGAAGACAAACTCTTTGAAGATAACAACATAAAGTTAATAGTAGATAAGCGCAGTTTTCTCTACTTGATTGGTACCACGCTTGAATATAGCGGCGGGTTAAATGGTAAGGGTTTTGTCTTTAATAACCCTAACGCACAACGTACCTGCGGTTGTGGAGAAAGTTTTTCATTGTAATTAGATTAAACCTGTTTTTATAACAGATTAGATAAAGTATATGGCGTACACAGAAGACGACTTAGAGAAAGAATTAGCCACCAAAGAATATAAATACGGCTTTTATACAGATATTGAATCTGAAACTTTTCCGGTTGGGCTTAACGAGGATATTGTGAGAGCGATTTCCAAGAAAAAAGAAGAGCCTGAATGGATGACCGAATGGCGTATTGAAGCTTTTAGATATTGGCAAACTCTTGAGGAGCCAGAATGGGCGAATGTGCATTATGAGAAACCTGATTTTCAGAATATCTCGTACTACTCTGCACCTTCAAAAAAGCCGAAGTACGATAGTCTTGATGAGGTTGATCCAGAATTGCTAGATACCTTTAAACGTTTAGGTATTTCTATCGATGAGCAAAAGAAACTTGCCGGCGTGGCAGTTGATGTTGTGATGGATTCGGTTTCGGTAACTACTACTTTTAAGAAAACGCTGGCGGAAAAGGGAATTATTTTCTGTTCTATTTCTGAAGCGATTAAGGAACACCCTGAGCTGGTAAAGAAATACATTGGTACAGTAGTTCCTAAAAAAGATAACTTCTATGCCGCTTTAAATAGTGCTGTTTTTAGTGATGGTTCCTTCTGTTATATTCCTAAAGGTGTACGTTGCCCAATGGAACTTTCAACGTATTTCAGAATTAACCAAGCAGGAACCGGTCAATTTGAACGCACACTTGTTGTTGCAGACGAAGGCAGTTATGTGAGTTACTTAGAAGGCTGTACGGCGCCATCTCGTGATGAGAATCAATTGCATGCTGCAGTTGTTGAATTGATCGCCTTAGATGATGCAGAGATTAAATATTCTACCGTACAAAACTGGTATCCCGGTAATGATGAAGGAAAAGGTGGTGTTTACAACTTTGTAACCAAGCGCGGGCTTTGCGAAAAAAACGCGAAGATTTCTTGGACACAAGTTGAAACCGGTAGTGCTGTAACGTGGAAATATCCAAGTTGTGTGTTGAAAGGAGATAACTCGATTGGTGAATTTTATTCGATCGCGGTTACTAACAATTTTCAGCAGGCAGATACTGGTACTAAAATGATTCACTTAGGTAAGAATACTAAGAGTACGATCATTTCTAAAGGTATTTCGGCGGGGCAATCTCAAAACAGTTATCGTGGTTTGGTTCAAATCAATAGCAGAGCAGAAAATGCGCGTAACTTCTCGCAGTGTGATTCGCTATTGATGGGCAACAAATGTGGTGCACATACCTTCCCGTATATCGAAGCTAAAAATAAATCGGCTAAAGTAGAGCACGAGGCGACTACCAGTAAAATTGGTGAAGACCAAATTTTTTACTGTAACCAACGTGGAATTGACACTGAAAAAGCAATTGCGTTGATCGTTAATGGTTTTAGTAAAGAAGTGCTAAACAAACTTCCGATGGAGTTTGCGGTAGAAGCTCAAAAATTATTGGAAATTTCACTCGAAGGTTCCGTAGGATAAAACAAAATAAGAACATCAGAAAAAGGCATTGAAGCCCAAAGAATATAGAATATGTTAGAGATAAAAAATCTGAATGCAGGTATAGAAGATAAAGACATTCTAAAAGGAATTGATCTTAAAGTTAACGCAGGTGAAGTGCACGCTATTATGGGGCCTAACGGGTCAGGTAAAAGTACCTTGTCGTCTGTTATTGCCGGTAAAGAGGAATATGAGGTAAACTGTGGAGATATTATTTTTGAGGGTGAGTCTATGCTCGAGTTAGATGCTGAAGAGCGTGCGCACAAAGGTGTGTTCTTATCTTTTCAGTATCCTGTAGAGATTCCGGGAGTATCGGTTACCAATTTTATCAAAACAGCGATCAACGAAACGCGTAAAGCTAAAGGTCTTGAAGATATGCCGGCAAGCGATATGCTAAAGATGATTCGTGAGAAATCTGAACTTTTAGAGATTGATCGTAAGTTTTTATCACGCTCATTAAACGAAGGTTTTTCGGGTGGAGAGAAAAAACGTAACGAGATCTTTCAGATGGCGATGTTAGAGCCAAAATTGGCTATTCTTGATGAGACTGATTCAGGATTGGATATTGATGCATTGCGTATCGTTTCTAACGGTGTAAACAAACTACGTAGTAAAGATAACGCAGTGGTGGTAATCACGCACTATCAGCGTCTTCTAGAGTACATTGTTCCTGATTTTGTACACGTTTTAGTAGATGGAAAAATCGTAAAATCCGGCGGAAAAGAATTAGCGCTTGAGTTAGAAGAAAAAGGATACGATTGGGTAAAAGCTGAGCTTACTGCTTAGGAAATTCAAGCTTCAAAATTCAAAATTATGGCATCAATAAAGCGATTTGAAGATTTGCAAATCTGGCTGGATGCACGAGTTTTGGCGCAGGATATCATTAAAATTGTAAAAAGTACAGATCTCTCCAGTAATTTTAAATTGAGAGATCAAATTATTAGTTCATCGGGAAGCGTTATGGATAACATTGCTGAAGGATTTGAACGGAATGGTAATTTAGAATTCAGGCAATTTTTATCAATCGCAAAAGGTTCTTGTGGAGAAGTGAGATCTCAATTGTATAGGATTTATGATTGGGGTTACATTAACAAGGATCTAATGGAAGTACTAACATCAAAGTGCGAACAATTAAGTAAACAGATTGCTGGTTTTATAAACTATTTGAACAAAACAGAACTCAAAGGAAGTAAGTTTCAGGCGAAATCTTGAATTCTCAAACCTTGAATATTAAATTGAATTATGAGTTTAAAAGATAAATTATTATCATCATACTTGACTTTTCAAGAGAATACGTCTTTTGATAACAGTATTCTTGATATTAAAGATCAGGCTATAAAAGTTTTTGAAACTGAAGGTTTTCCGAGTAAAAAAGATGAAAACTGGAAGTATACTTCATTAAATTCAGTTACAAAGCCTGATTATAGCTTGGCAGCAACCGGTGATGATGCGATTGAATTTAAAGATGTAAAGCAATATTTTTTGAATGATATTGACACTTTTAAAATTGTCTTTATCGATGGTGTTTACAGTTCGTATCTTTCTGAAACTACACACGATGGTGTTGATGTTTGTCTCTTGAGTTCAGCGCTTACTAAGCCTAAGTTCAAGCAGGTTATTGATGTGTATTTTAATAAAATTGCCAAGAACGAAAGTCTTACTGCTTTAAATACTGCTTTTGCTAAAGAGGGTGCTTACATCTATGTGCCTAAGAGTATGGCGGTAAACAAACCCATACAGATCGTGCATTTATCAACCGGTAATGAAGCAAATCTTATGCTTCAGCCGCGTAACTTGATTGTTGCTGAAGAGAATGCCGAAGTACAAGTGATTGAGCGTCACCAGAGTTTGAGTTCAAATGCTGTATTTACCAATTCTGTTACTGAAATTTACGCGGGTAAACACGCTCGTGTAGACTATTATAAGATCCAAAATGATAAAGAAAATGCGTCGTTAATTGATAATACGCATATTGATCAGCAGGAGTCTAGTGAAGTATCTGTACATACTTTTTCTTTTGGTGGAAAGCTTACCCGTAATAATTTGAATTATTACCAGAATGGCGAGCACATCAACTCTATTCTAAAAGGGGTTACCATCATTGAAGATAAGCAGCACGTAGATCATAATACTTTAGTACACCACAAACAGCCTAACTGCGAAAGTCATCAAGATTACAAAGGTATTTTTGATGATAAGTCTACCGGAGTTTTCAATGGTAAGGTGGTTGTAGATGCTATTGCGCAAAAGATCAATGCGTACCAATCTAATAATAACATTTTGGTTAGCGATAAAGCTTCGATCAACTCAAAACCTCAGTTAGAGATTTTTGCCGATGATGTTCGTTGTTCACACGGTTGTACCATTGGTCAGCTTGATGAAGATGCTTTATTCTATATGCGTACCCGCGGAATTGGTAAAAAAGAAGGTAGAGCGTTATTGATGTACGCTTTTGCTAACAATGTTTTAGAAAGTGTGAAAATTCCACAGTTAAAAGCACGCATCACCAATCTTATTGCCGAAAAACTAGGCGTTAATATTGGTTTTGATCTCTAGACAAGACTTTTTTGTTTTGTAAGTAACTCGTCAAAAATTGTACATATGGCTACTGCTAGTACCACATCAACCTTAGATGTCTTAAGAATACGCGAAGATTTTCCTATTCTAAACCGAAAGGTTAACGGGCAGCCATTGGTTTATTTTGATAATGCTGCGACTTCTCAGACGCCGCAGCAAGTGATCGATGTGATCGTTGATTATTATTCAAACTATAATGCAAACATACACCGTGGGGTTCACGCGTTATCGCAAGAAGCTACTGATGCTTATGAGCAGGCGCGTATAAAATTGCAAAAGCATTTTAATATCCCTAACGCGTATCAAACGCTTTTTACTTCGGGAACCACACATGGGATCAACATTGTAGCTTCAGGATTTACTGAGATTTTAAAGGCGGGAGACGAGATTATTGTTTCGGCATTAGAGCATCACTCTAATATTGTACCGTGGCAAATGCTTTGCGAAAAAACCGGTGCGACGCTTAAAGTCATTCCAATGACTACAAGTGGCGAACTTGACATGGATGGGTTTGACGCCGTGCTTTCAGAGAAGACTAAATTGGTTTTTGTCAATTACGTGAGTAATGCCTTAGGAACTGTAAATCCTATTGAAGAAATCATTATCAAAACTCACCAAGTGGGTGGAGCTGTTTTAGTTGATGGGGCGCAAGCTTCACCACATATCAAAGCAGATGTTCAAGCTTTGGATGTAGATTTCTACGTCGTTTCCGGGCATAAAATGTGCGGTCCTACCGGAATCGGAATGCTTTATGGAAAGGAAGAATGGCTTGAAAAACTTCCCCCGTATCAAGGAGGTGGTGAGATGATCGATCAGGTTACCTTTGAGAAAACTACTTATGCCGGATTACCTCATAAGTTTGAAGCGGGGACTCCCAATATTTGTGGCGGAATAGCTTTTGGTGCAGCCATTAATTATATGAATGCCATAGGCTTTGAGCATATTGCTGCTTATGAGCACGAGTTACTCACTTACGCAACACAAAAACTTCAAGAGATCGAAGGATTGCGCATCTATGGTGAGTCTAAACATAAGACGGCTGTAATCTCATTCAATATTGGTGACATTCACCCGTATGATATCGGCACTATCTTAGACAAGTTGGGTGTTGCGGTGCGTACTGGTCATCATTGTGCACAACCTATTATGGATTTCTACAAAATTCCCGGAACGGTAAGAGCTTCGTTTTCTTTCTACAACACTAAAGAGGAAATAGATATTTTTGTGAATGCTGTGCGCAAGGCAAAAAGTATGTTGGGCTAAATTTAACCTTTAGTCTGGTGCATGTTTAAGCGATTACTAGTAATTTCACTCTTAAAACGTTAAGATATGAAAACATTTGCAGTGATGTTGCTTCTAGTATTTGTAAGTTTTAATGCTTGTAAATCAACCGATAAGAAGATTAAAGGACCTAAAGGAGAATATATTGTAGCCTCTATCAAAAAAGATACGGTTGCAGGGAAAGAGATTCAATTGATCTTTGATGAAGAAAAAGGTCAAGTGAGTGGTAAAGCCGTTTGTAACTCCTATAGCGCCACATATGTGGTTAGCGGAAATAATATTAAGTTTTCACCGGCAGTGTCGACTAAGATGATGTGCCCTGAAGGAACTTCTATTGAATATAATTTTTTTCAGGCTTTATTAAATGCGAAAACCTTTAGTCTTAAAAGCAATAAATTAAGTCTTTTAGATGCTGAAGAGCAACCTATATTGATTGCAAAATAAGTTTAAACACCTATGAGTAGTATTCAAGATATACAACAAGAGATTATTGAAGAGTTTGAAATGTTTGACGACTGGATGCAGCGTTATGAATATATGATCGAGTTGGGAAAATCACTGCCGCTGATAGATGAAAAATACAAAACCGAAGAATATATCATTAAAGGATGTCAAAGTAAGGTTTGGGTCCACGCAGATTTAAAGGATGATAAAATAGAATTTACGGCAGATAGTGATGCGATCATCACAAAAGGGATCATCGCTATTTTAATTCGTTCTTTTTCTGGTCAGCCGCCGCAAGCGATTCTGGATGCTGATACGTCATTTATTGATAAGATCGGGTTAAAAGAACATTTATCGCCAACGCGTGCTAACGGTTTGGTAAGTATGATCAAGCAGATAAAATTATACGCAGTGGCTTATCAAGCTAAGGCAGACTCATAATGAATTGGGAAAATGGCTTAACAACAACAGCGGGCATCTGTGGTCTTGTCTTTATCGCAGTGAGTGTTATAATGTTCTATTTTCCTCCTAAAAACATCAATCATTTTTACGGTTACAGAACCTCAAAATCCATGCAAAGTCAAAAGCACTGGGATTTTGCTCAGCGCTATTCTTCGGTTTTAATGTTAAGAGCCGGAATAGTTCTAGCGATGCTAGCATTAATCTATGCAATTGTTAACTTTAACTTGAGTAAATTCTTAGAACTAGAAGTTGCTTTTATACTAATAATAGGTTCCGTTATATATTTATTTATAGGCACGCAAAAGGCCTTAGACAAACGATTTAAAGAATAATACCATGAGCGATACAAAAGAAATAGACACTCAAGAATTAGGAGAAAAAGTAGTACGTGTGCTTAAAACAATCTATGATCCAGAAATTCCTGTAGATATTTATGAGTTAGGATTGATCTATGATGTTTTTGTTAATGAAGATTACGAGACTAAGATCTTGATGACTTTAACAACGCCTAACTGTCCGGTGGCAGAAACTTTACCGGTTGAAGTTGAAGAAAAAGTAAAGACTATTGACATGGTTAAAGATTGTGAGGTTGAAATTACTTTTGATCCGCCGTGGAGTCAGGATTTGATGAGTGATGAAGCAAAGCTAGAATTAGGCTTGCTTTAAAACCTATAAGCTATGGAAGAAATCATAAACAGAGTCGCAAACAGCAAGCTTAAAACCTTTGATCTTGAAGATCTTTATCCTTCAGGACGCAGAGTGACGCTGGATATTTCGCAGTGGCTGTTAGAAGGATTTATTCTGAAAGAAAAAGAATTTAGAGCAAGTCTGAAGGATTATGACTGGTCAGTTTATGAACATGCATTTGTCGCGCTACATTGCAGCACAGATGCAATCGTGCCGGCTTGGGCGTATATGTTAGTGACTACCTATCTTCAGCCGGTTGCAAAAAAAGTGATTGTAGGTACGCTAGAAGATCTTGAAAGTTTGTTATATACCGAGATCATTGCTGAATTAGATGTAGCTCCTTACGAGAATCAACTGGTGATCGTTAAAGGTTGTTCTAATAAACCGGTGCCTCAAAATGCTTATATATTGCTTACGCAAAAACTACAAAAAGTAGCTAAAAGCCTGATGTTTGGAGAGGCATGCTCTTCAGTACCGCTTTATAAAGCGAAATAACTAATTTTCGGTTTTAGTCTTTTTTCTCAAATGTAGTGACCACCTATGTTTTTTGGGTGAAGTATCTTTGCTTCAAATCTGAAAAATCAGCACTATGAGAAAATTATTATTTCTATTCTTTTTAGCCTGCTCTGTAAGCGGAGTAGTTGCTCAGGAGAAAACAGAACAAGAGCTTAAAGAAGAGATCGCTCCTAAAAAAGCCGAAATCGCAAAACTTCAAAAAGAAGTCAACGCACTGCAATCGCAAATAGACAATCTTCCCGGTTGGAAATTTGGTGCTTTCGGTACTATTGGTGCTAATTTCAGCTGGTTCAATAGTTGGTACTCTCAGGGAAATCCTAATGTATCTTCGGCAACCATTGGTGCCACTGTAAATGCTTTCGCCAATAAAAAAGATGAAAAGTATTTCTGGAGAAATGCAATGAATCTCAATCTAGGTTGGGTCAAGTTTGACGATCGCGACGATCCAGACGATGATGATAGCTTCCGCAACGCGACAGATGTATTTAATATCAGTTCGTTATACGGTTACAAGTTAAGTGAAAAACTAGCAGTATCAGGTCTTGGTGAATATAGAACCACAATTCTTGACAACTTTAATGATCCCGGTTATCTAGACTTGGGTGTCGGTATGACGTGGACGCCGATTACTAATCTTACTGTGGTGGTACATCCTATCAACTACAACTTTGTGTTTAGCGATGAAGATACCATTTTTGAATCCTCTTTAGGGGCGAAGATCGTGGCAGATTATACGCGTCAGATCGGTAAGATTGCATTTAAATCTAACCTTTCTGCATTTCAAAGCTACAAGAGCAGTAATTATTCAAACTTCACTTGGATCAACTCGTTCAACTATAAGTTGTTTGGCAAAGTTGGTGTAGGTTTTGAGTTTGGTTTAAGAGGAAACAAACAAGAAAACCTAGATTACGCATTAGGAGAATATGTTGACAACGGAAGCACAGGTACTGAGCCTACGTTTGACAACTTAGACAGCCAACTTCAATCTTATTATTTATTAGGATTGACCTATGCATTCTAAAACGCATTCTATTGTATTAAAAAACCCGATGTCTTTGGCATCGGGTTTTTTTATTTAAAATCTAAAATACGCTATTCTTCTTCTCCGTAGGCGTCGTACTCAGGATATAAGAAGTTATTATAAGGGAAACGCGTAATGTGAATTTCACGAACGCGATCGTAAACCTTTTTGCGGAACGCTTCCATATTATCTTTATTCAATGCCGAAATAAAAATGGCATCGCCGTCTACACGGGACATCCACGTGCGTTCCCATTCCTCGAGCGTAAAATGCTCTTCGGTACGCTCAGTAACCAGATCATCTTCATCGATGGTTTTATGCGTGTATTGATCTATTTTATTAAAGACCATCAGCATCGGTTTATCTGAACCACCTATCTCATCCATAATTTGGTTAACCGAAGCGATATGATCTTCAAACTGTGGGTGTGAGATATCGACAACGTGCAGTAACAAATCGGCTTCGCGCACCTCATCTAAGGTACTTTTAAAAGATTCTACCAGCTGCGTAGGCAGTTTTCTAATAAACCCAACCGTATCACTCAGTAAAAACGGAAGGTTGCGAATGACCACTTTTCTCACGGTAGTATCCAGCGTAGCAAAAAGCTTATTTTCTGCGAAAACTTCACTTTTGCTTATCGTGTTCATCAATGTAGATTTCCCAACATTGGTGTATCCTACCAAAGCGACACGCACTAAAGCACCGCGGTTTCCTCGCTGTATAGCTTGTTGCTTGTCGATCTTTTCAAGTTTCTTTTTAAGTAACGAAATACGATCACGCACAATACGACGGTCGGTTTCAATTTCGGTTTCACCCGGTCCGCGCATCCCGATACCTCCTCGTTGACGCTCAAGATGCGTCCACATCCCGGCAAGGCGTGGTAGCAAATATTCATATTGCGCCAGCTCTACTTGAGTGCGCGCATAACTTGTTTGTGCGCGTTGTGCAAAAATATCAAGGATCAGGTTGGTTCGGTCAATGACCTTACACTTTAAGATCTTTTCAATATTCTTCTGCTGGGCAGGGCTCAATTCATCATCAAAAATTGCGGTACCTATCTCATACTGATCTACGTACGCACGCACCTCTTCCATCTTTCCGGTACCAATAAAGGTTTTGGGATTGGGCGTATCCATCTTTTGGGTAAAGCGTTTGAGCACTTCACCACCTGCCGTGTATGCGAGAAACTCGAGTTCGTCAAGATATTCCGTCGCTTTCTCTTCGTCCTGAAACTGTGTAATTAAACCGATCAATACGGTTTTTTCATATTCTATTTTAGTCTCTTCAATCATAAATAAAAGTAAGTTGCAAAGATACGGATTTAGAAGCTAAGGCTTTCTTAAATTGCTGTTTACAAAATATGTTTCAAAATGCCTCAAACCAAACTTACCCTTGCTTTTTACAATCTTGAAAATCTTTTTGATACCCAAAATGATCCCAATATTTTGGATGATGATTTTACGCCCCACGGCGATCTCAAATGGAATCACGAGCGGTATACGCAAAAGTTAAACGGACTCGCAAAAACGATTGCTGAAGTGGGCAAAGCCGAAACAGGACAAGCGCCTGCATTTATAGGTGTAGCCGAAGTAGAAAATAAAAAAGTGCTTAACGATCTTCTACAAACCGAAGCTTTACACGTACTGAATTATGATTTTATACACCACAATTCACCGGATGAGCGCGGTATTGACACGGCGTTAGTTTATGATAAAAACCGCTTTGAAGTAATTGAAAGTAGGAGCTACTCATTACATCTTCAAACGGCTCAAGGGGTACGCGATTTTACGCGCGATATTCTTTATGTAGAAGGAAAACTCGCCGGCGTCTCTGTTTTTGTTTTAGTCAATCACTGGCCTTCGCGTAGAGAAGGTGTAACGATCTCTGAACCCAAACGCGTTGCGGCTGCGGAGCGTAACCGTGAAATTATTCGAGATATTCAGTCACGCGATCCTGAAGCGCGTATTATTATAATGGGAGATTTTAACGACGACCCGCAAAGTATAGCAGTGCGCGATCATCTGGTTTCCACCGATTTTTACAACCCTATGGTCTTTTTATTAACGCGTTATGCAGGCTCCTTAACCCATCGTGGCGATTGGTATTTGTTTGATCAGATCATCTTGTCGCCCAACTGGATGAAAGCCTATGACAATCCGCTAGAGTATGAGAAATCTGCGATCTATAATCCAGAGTATTTAAAAGAGCAGGAAGGGAAATACCGCGGCAATCCATTACGCACCTATGCCGGTGACAAGTATCTGGGTGGCTTAAGCGATCACTTTCCGGTATATACGATTTTTAAACTGGAAGATTAGTCCGGTTTTTTTGGAGAACCCTTCTTCTTCGTATTTTTCTTTTTATCCCCGTCTTTTTTAAGTGCCGGTTTACCGGTCTTCTTTTCGGGCATAGGGCCGCGCATATGAATAACAAGTCCGTTGAGGAAATTCCGAAGAAATTGATCTCCACATTCTACATATTTAGGATGGTTTTCATTTCTGAAAATAGCGCCCAATTCACTCTTGGTTACTGCAAAATCTACCAGCGCACATATTTTTACAATATCGTCATCACGCAATTTAAGCGCTACACGTAGTTTTTTAAAGATGTCGTTGTTAGATAAAGCCATAGTAGAAAATTAGGGGGTAAAGTTAGAAATAAAAAACGCTTCAGAACTACCGAAGCGTTTTTTATAAGAATGACACAAAAAGAGCCTGTTGCTTGCTGTTTAAAAATCATACTTTCGATCTAACGCATACCGAAGCAATTCGCCTTTTCCTTTGAGTTCAAGAATACGCATCATATTTTTACGGTGGGTGTCTACCGTATGCACCCCGATAAAGAGTTCGTCTGCGATCTCGCGTGAAGTTTTTCCGTGAGCTATGAGGCGTAATATTTCAAGTTGGCGTTTAGTAAGCAAACCGTTTTTTGAAGTGGCCGTATGATCATCTTCAAAATTATTGAGCTCAATTTGAGAGTCAAAAAAGGGTGTTCCTTCAGCTACAGTTTCTATAGCTTTTTTTAAAGTTTGTAAACTTGAATTCTTCAAAATATATCCCGATGCTCCGGCATCAAGCATTTGCTGCACTGCATCTTGCTGATCAAACATGGTAAAAGCGATCACCGCAATCTCAGGAAACTCTTTTTTGATGATTTCCGTAGCTTGAATCCCGTCCATCTTCGGCATACGTATATCAGTGATGATCACATCGGGTTGATATTTACGTACGGCTTGAACGAGTTCTAAGCCATTAGTTGCGCTGCAAACAAGTTGAATATGCGCTTCATCTCTGATCAACAGTGCGATGCCGTCAATTAAAGATTGGTGATCTTCTCCTATTGCTATACGTATCATAAAGGTATATCTATAATTATAGTTGCTCCTTCGCCCGGAGCCGACTCTATAGTGAGGCTTCCGTCTAGGTGGTTTACACGTTTGTCAATACTGCTGATGCCCATTCCCTGACTGCGCAGACTTATGTGCTTAGGGTCAAACCCTAAGCCATCATCTTCAACCATAATATTGAGCGAATCTCCGTGATTGATCACGTGAATAGTTGCGGTTGTGGCCTGTGCGTGCTTGATGATGTTAGCGATGAGTTCTTGAATGATTCTGAAAATACTCAGTTCAAGGCTGTTTTCAAGTCGGTTAGTCATCCCGTGATGCACTACTTGTATTTCTAAAGCGTTGAGTTGTGATACTTTTTTTGCCAGATCTTTTACTGCCTTTAAAAGACCCTGATTGGCAATAACTCCTGAATTTTTAGCGTGTGCTATACTGCGTACTTTTTGATAGGCTTCGTGAAGCAGAGCATCGGTTTTATCAAAGAGTTCGGGAGCTTGAGAAGATTTAAGTGATTCAAAATGCATACGCACATTAGTCATTAGGGCACCCAGATCGTCGTGTAATTCACCGGCAATGCGCGAACGTTCTTTTTCCTGACCGGCGATCATTGCATCTATACTGGCAAGTTCTTGATCTTTTAAGAGATTGGCTACGCGTTCTTTTTCTAGCTCCCGTTCTTGTTCGGCTAATTTGCGCCGTTTTCTGCTGTTGTTAAGAATAAGATAGGCTATCAATAAAAGAATAACGAGCGCTACTAAAAGTCCCACGGTTAAAACCAGGATGCGTTTCTTTTCTTGTTTTTCCAGCAGGAGGTCATTGGCCTTTTTTTCGGTTTCCAGCTCTACCTGTAACCGGGATATTTCTAATGAATTATCTCTGAAATTGATATTGTGTCCTGCTTCAACATAGGTTTTATAATGTGCCAGCGCCAGTGAATCTGCGCCGAGACCTTCATAAAAAAGAGAGGTATAGTATTCTACAAAAAAGGTGTTTTTTAAGGAGTCCTGCGGATTAAAACAACAAGATACTTCTTCTAATTTTTGGAGGGCTTCCTGAGAGTTTCCTTTTAGGTGCTGCAGGTAGGCCAACTTGGTAATGGCAGAAAACCTACTGTCGTTATAATAGGGAATGTCTTTACCCTCATCAAATACTTTTTGATAATAGTAAGCTGCCCGGTCATATTCTTTAATCAATTCGTGATATAAAGCGATCTCCAGATACAGCTTCGGTAGTAATTTGCTGTTGGGCGCTAACTGAGAAATTAAGCCTTCAAGCAGCGGCGCTTTAGTATAATAAACCGATTTAATATCGATTTCTGAAGAATGAAAAATGACTTCATAGATCTGAAAATAAACCTGATCGTTACTATCCAGAATAAGATCTTGATATTGATCTAGAAATATTTGGTAGTTATTGTTGTTGCGCGCGATCTCGTGATGAAAGTACTGCAAAATGGCTCGTAAAACCCTACGCTGAAGCGGCGCGTAGGCGAGTTGATTTGCGCTTTTTAATGCTTTATAGAAATGAGGGTATGCCGCGGTGCGGTCTTGTAAAAAGTAAAACTTATAATAGCCGGTATTCAGCCGGTAAACTGCATTTAAAAAAGGGTCATCGCTTGTGCGCAGCACACACGCAGCTTTAAAGTTTTCGGGACTGCCGGAAAATCCTTGATACGTGAGCTGTGCAAAGGTGTTTAAAGGCTGAGAATACAGCGTGTCTTCAATAGTGCTGAGCTGTGACAAGGCCTCTTGGTGTTCAAGTGTTTTTAAAGCTTGAAAATAGGTGTCAAATTTCGAGAGGTCAGTTTCCTGACCAAAAGCAAGGCTAAAGCTTAAAAACCCTACGACATGCCACAGCACCCACCGCATTAAGTCAAAATTTTCAATTCAGACATCATGCAGCGTCCGCCGGGGGCTACAGGGGAGGCACTATCATAATCAGGACGTTCTTCGGTATAAGTGCCGTCCCGGTAGTATTTTTCTACCTCAAAAATACCATTGTTATGAGCATTTGGTAAGTGAATGAGATGTCTGACAAAGACTAGCTTTTCCTGATCTTTTTTTCTAAGCTTATTCAGCTTTTTACAAAGAATCTCTTTTGAAGTATTGCCTAATGCTTTTACAAATAGATCTATAGTTCCTGTTGACGCATTATATTCGGCTTTCTCTAAACCCAGATTGATAACACCTTTGTAATTTAATATGCGCAGTTTTATTTCATCAATTTGGCGCTCACCGGTACTTGCTGCTGAGGTTTTAATATTGGCATAGATCGCATAAAACGTACCATACGATTGCGATGCATAGACGAGTTGGTCGTAGACTTCTGAAGTTGCTCCTAAATAAAGTAAACCGGTAGGAGTAATGGTGTTAGTTTCCATGGGCTTTATAGTTGAATGTGATATTAAGCTTTAAAAAAGTGGGAAGAAATACCCGTTACCCGGTATTTTAATTAGAAAGCGTATCTAAGGTCATAAAGCCTTCGGCGTCTTTGACCTCCTGTTTTAAGTGATCTAAATACAGAATTCCGTTAAGATGATCAATCTCATGCTGAAAGACCACTGCTGTAAAATCTTCAACCATTTCGATCTCGTGAGAAGCATCAGGAGTATCATATTCCACTAAAATGGCATACGCGCGGGAAGACAAGGTATCCCGACGTCCGGGAATCGACAAACAACCTTCGGGACAGTCTTGTTTTTTCTTTGAATACTGCCTGATCACGGGATTGATGATCACTTCAAAAGGAAAACCTTCTTTGTCAAAACGTTGCACCCAAGCTATGTTTTTTAAAATACCCACTTGCGGCGCAGCAATTCCTGCACCCAGAGAAAGGCTGTCGCGTACTGTAGCATACATTCGGTTGATGAGGTTCATCAGTACAGTATCTTTTGGGTCTACATTTACGTGCTCACTGGGTGTACGCAGCAAAAGGGAATCTTGTTTGTTAGTGATCTTAAAAACACGCATAGGGGTCACAGAATCGGCAGCCATAATGAGGCTGGTTTGTTCTTCGCTAAATTGGGAAGGAGTCTGTTTTTGCTCGTTTGTAGAACTGCATGCAATCAAGCAAATAAACAGAAGACTGAAAAGGGTAGTTTTGATCAAGATGATTGGTTTTTAGTTTCTTAAAAATACCAATTTAATTGGCGCCACCAAATGGTAGAATCTCTCACAAACTGGCTCGAGATAGTTTGGGTTTAATCTGCAGTGATGCTAATGTTGTCTAACTGGTAGGTGCCGTCAAAGGCTTCTTGTGTGCTTCCGGTGTATTTGAATGCGATATAGCCGCTATTTGCAGATGTACAGGAGAGATTCACAATACCGCTACTGTACCAATCACCAAAAAAGTCAAGATCTCTAATCACAAAAGCTTCGTCCAGAATTGCCCAGCTGGCCTGTGTGATCGTTGTGGGATCACCATCCCAATCGCTGCTAAACAATACCTCAAGATCACTACCGTCTGCAAAACTGCTGCTGGTTTCAAAACGTAAACGTACGTTTGTTGTGGTTGCTAAATCAATAGCCGGAGTGATCAGCCAGCAAACACTAAGCGCATCTCCTGATTGATACGAATCTATGCGTGCCGAAACGCCCTGAGAGGCATTGGTTCCGGTAGCGGTGTAGGCTTCCCAAGCTTGAACTCCGTATTCTACAAAGTTGGTCCAGCCGTTACCTTCAATGGGATTGTTACGCGACTGTTCACTAAAGTCATCTGCAAACAGTACCGTTGTGCCTTCGGCTTCTGCCAGACCACAACGGTACAATTCAGGGTCGCAGCGGCTCGTGTCTTCAAAAGCGACAGCTTCGGTGGTATTGATTCTCAAAATATAGAAGTCATCATAAAAATCCCGACTTAGAATGCCTGAAATGGTTCCGGAGCCGGTGGGAAGTGCAACCGATTTGAACTGCGAAAAGGTGCTGGTGCTTACTAAAGTTCTTCCGCGGGGTTCACAAGTTTCAAGCAAGCGTATCCCGTCGTATTCATCAGTGAGCTCTCCGGCGTAGGTTTTTATCGAAGAACCTAGAACCTCATTTCGGTTAAACTGTGCGCGATCAAGCTGAATGAGGATATTCTCATAAGCCTCAGAAAACTCCGAAATGGCTATAGGTAAGGGAACTAGTTGTGCAACTTCCGCATCGCGTAAAATATGATTCCCAATAACTGAATTAGGAATCTCTGTAATGCCGTTTCCGTCCCGGATGCCCAATTGCAGCACCCCATTTTCTGTAGTAAGGGCAAGACCATCAAGGTGAACGTAGATTTTTCTGCCCGGCTCATAGTGTGTGTACAGCGCATTAGCATTCAATTGAAGCGTGATACCGGCCGTGGGATTTTCAGCAGCATCTTGCACGATGAGTTCGTGGTAAAAATTACCGGCCACATCGCTACTGGTTACATAGCCTGTAAAGTAGGTGTCTGTGGCGTTGAAACTTATGATGGGTTCGCTACTTTGCCTTAGACTGTTGAGTACTGCGGTAATGCTGATTTCAGTGCCTTCAGGAGTGACCGATGCAACTTCAGTTTCCGGAATTTCAAATTCTGAAGTCACACAGCCTAGAAGCAAAAAGGATGCGATGATGTATATACAAGGTAGTTTCATAATATATTCTATTAATGATGCCGAAGCGAATGATTAAAAACGCACATAAAAGTTTAAATAAAAAGTAGCGCCATATCCCAGAAAATACCTATTGCCAAAAAGCGGAGTATCCCGGGCACGTTCTTCTAATAAACTTCTATAATCTCCTATACGCGAATCTTCAAAACCGCCGGTTTTATAGCGGGTGTTCAACGCATTGTTCAGTAACCCGAAAAACCCCACGGTATAGCTTTTTACACGCCAGGATTTGCCGCCTACGATGTTGACCAGATAATAGGCGTCTAGCTGCTCTTGCTGTAAAAGTTCTTGAGCCACTTCAGCAGTGTAATCATTAAAAGCTTGTCCGTCATAATCAGTGCTGAAAGCTCCTGATCGCCGCAAATAGCTTACATCTACATAAGCGTTGGAGAATCTGTTTACACTGGCGCCCAACCACCAGAAATCGGGATCTCGATAGTCAAAACCCAGCTGATAGGCGCGTTCAGGACCTCCTGCGACGTGATAGTTTTTAAGTTTGACACTGCCATCGCCAAAACGAATGGGAGTTTCAGCAAGCGTGGTGGTGTAGTATACCTGAGGATCTTGAGTATAAATATTTTGGCCAAAGGCCGCTGCCGCTTTTAAAGTCAACGTAGGGAGTATGCTGTAAGATGCACCAAATTCTAAACCTAGATTTTGTCGTGCAATATGAGTAGTGCTCTCTTGCACAAGCGCATTGCCTTGATCGATCAGCGGGGTTTGCATCGACTGGGTATAGAAATATGAAACCTCACTTCCTTGAGTGAAATTAAGCAGGTAACCGGTCAAGCGCAGTTTGAGATCAGAACCTCGATAAATATAACTGGCATCCAGATCAATTAAACGCTCTGATTGTGGATTTTCAAGAGTTGCGTTACGTTGCCTGGCGTTGGTAAAAACGGTGTTGAAGCCTGGTGGTTGTTCAAGAAATCCGGCGTTTAGTAACGCAAAATGCTTACTGTTGAATTTATACGTGATTCCGGCTTTGGCGCCCAAACTCGTAAAGCGCACCGGTTCACTCTTACCTAAAGACAAAGCGCCCGGATAGTAACCGTTTTCGTAATATCCTTCCCGTTGATAAGAGGTTTGTTCTGCACTTAGGGCAGCATAGAAATCCAGATGATTAAATGTTGCTTCTAGTTGCGCAAAAGTGCCTAATTGCCTGGCGGCAATTCCGTAATTGTATTTGTACCGGTCTCCGGGTTGTACCAGTCGGTTGCGGTTTTGCAAATCACTTTGTGCTAGATCTCCGCCGGTGGTGTTATCATCTTCCGCAAAACTGTCTATATCCAACCAAACGTTTCCGCCAAGAAGATCATCCAGTTCCGCATACTGCTCGCTTTGTAATGCCGAACCGTAAACTCCAAAATTGATATCAAAATGTTCTGACATCTGTGCTTTATACCTGATGTTTCCTGTGAAGAGTTGGTCTTGATTTACGTCTTGTTGTATCGCATAGATGGTGTTCAGTCCGGAACGCACTGCTGTTTCATTTGCCTCATATAAAGCCTGCCAGTCGAGTTGCCCGTCATTTCTAAATTCTTGTTCAGCTAAATAGGCTTGCTGGTATTGCGCTGCTGATGGATTGGGGTAGCGCAAAAAATAGCTGGGCAGGTTTTGGTAATAATTGGGAGCCGGATTTCTTGCGCCACCCACAAAATGCTCTTGCCCGTTAGGGTTGCTTATTAAAGTGCTTCCGGTGTAATCGATACGCGAATTTTTAGTGGTTCCCCATTGATACCCCAGATTGGTCTGTAAACTTGCTTGTTTCCCTAATTGCCAATGATGTGAAAGCAATACTAAGGGTTCTCTAATGGCACGCACGCGTGCATTGCGTGCTTCATTATTTTGAAATCCCCAGTTGGGATTATACGTGTAGCCTTTCAGATCGATCACTTCTTGCGTTAATGCGGTGCTTCGGCCTCTGCGATTAGGCGTATAGAGGAATGAAAGATTGATACGGTGTGTTTCTGAAAGTATTTTTTCCGCAGCAAAGAACAACGAATTGGCGTCATAAAAGGTGCCGTCAATAGCGCCTTCTGGTCCAAATCTTCGTGAAATTAGAACAGAATACGCCCAGTTATCAGCCGTGACCCCGCTGTTGTAACTTGCCATAACTCTGCCGGTATAGGTGCGATTTGCGGTAGCATACGAAATACGACCTCCGGGCCGATACGATGATGCGTGCATATTGAAATGTAAGGTGCCCGCCGGCGCGCCAAAGCTGTAATCACTGGCGGTCAAACCCATACTAAATTCCCTGTTGCGCATCACATCGTTGAGTCCGCCCCAGTTGCTCCACTGCGGTCGGCCGGTATTGAATTTATTCAGTACGAGTCCGTTGATGAGGACCCGGCTGTATTTGCTGTCTAAGCCTCGAGGTCTAAAAAACGTACTGCTAAAATCAAAAGCAGCAGCATTGCTAAACACATCATTCGTGGCGCCCAGTAGTCCTGATACGGCATTGTCGCGTTGCTCATTGTCGTCATTGAGTTGTACGTCAGAAAGACTGATGATGGTAATTTGCTCGTTTGCTTCAGCAAGATCAATTTCTAAGGGAAGATATTCTAGAACCAGTTCTTGATCAGGAATAAGATTCACCGGGATCGTGAGCGAGAGATAGCCAGATTTACGTAGCGCCAGGGTGTAGTTGCCCGGCGGTACTTGAGGGATGAAGTCAAAATTTCCGTCAGCATCGGTTTGGGTGGTGTAGTTGGTTTTTTGCACAAAAACCTCAACTTCAGGAAGTGCACTTGAAGTAGCTGCATCTTTAACTGTGCCGCGTATGCGGGCATATTGTGCAATTGCGGAAGCACTACAAAGAAACAGCATTAAGATCGTAGCAAATTTGTACACGAAGCGTCCAGATTTAAAATTTTCTAGGGGCGTACGTATCTAAAGTAGAAAATAATGTATCTTAACTATTTGATTTTAGGTGTGTTATGCGAAAAATTCGATTAAGTGTTCTGGTAGTGTGCTTTTTTATCCCATTTCTGTGTGTTTTTGGTCAGGAAGCGCAACAGTATCAAATGCTTACGCTGGCATTTTACAATCTTGAGAACCTTTTTGATACCGAAAATGATCCCATAACCTACGATGACGATCGTACCCCTGATGGAAAATACCGCTGGACGCAAGAGATTTATAACGATAAACTGGCAAAAATGGCTGAGGTCATTGCGCAGATTGGTCCGGAGGAAGCACAAGGGCCGCCCGCAATACTCGGTGTGGCTGAAATTGAAAACCTAAAAGTGCTTCAAGAGCTTACCGGCCAGGAAGTATTGCGCTCAGCGCATTATGGGATTGTTCATTACGACTCTCCTGACCGTCGCGGAATTGATGTAGGACTGCTTTATAATACGCAAGTCTTTCAAGTCATCAGTAGTAAAGTTTTTGAACTGGAATTGTACGATACCGATCGGGAAGCCAAACGTATTTATACGCGAGACCAACTTCTGGTAACCGGAAATTTGGCCGGAGAGCGTATGCACGTGATCGTCAATCACTGGCCTTCGCGAAGCGGAGGAGAGGCACGCACCCGACCACGACGTATGGCGGCCGCAGCCTTAAATAAAAAGATTATGGATTCTATATTAAGTCAGGAACCCTATGCTAAAATCGTTAGTATGGGGGATCTTAATGATGACCCTAAAGACAAAAGCTTAAAGAAGGTATTGAAAACTAAAGCTCGTTTAGAAGCTGTAGGTTTGCGAGAGATCTATAACCCTATGGAACGCATGGCCAAGCGCGGTCAGGGGACGCTGGCATATCGAGACAGCTGGAACTTATTTGATCAGATCTTGCTTTCTTCCGCTTGGCTTTCTAAAGACTACGAGACGTTTCAGTTTTATAAAGCAGGAATATTCAATAAACGCTTTTTGCAAACTCCGGAAGGGCCTTACAAAGGCTATCCTTTTCGCAGTTTCGCTAACGGAAATTACACAGGAGGCTACAGCGATCACTTTCCTGTATACATTTCTCTAATACGGAAAACGGATTAGGTTTTTGGCGGTTCTTCAGGATTGGTCGCTAATTCTATGGCTTTTTTTTTATCAGCTTCTATTTGTTTTTCCTTTTCGCGAAGCGCAGCCATTTCTTCAGAGTGCGCCAGTTTTGCGTGACTGCTAGGTACGATCTTGTGCTTTTTGACCAAAGCATATTGCACAGTGATTTCTGCACCAAAAAATAAGATCAAACAGGTATAGTTCACCCAAAGTAAAATCAATACGATCGAAGCAGCACCCCCATAAACTGAAGCCGGATTGCTGCTGGCAAAATAATAGGCCAGTATGCTTTCTCCTATCAAAAACAGAATGGCTGTGATGCTGGCACCCAGCACGGTTGTTTTATAACCCATTTTAACGTCGGGCAGAATTTTAAAAATAGCAGCAAACAGTCCGGCGATGAAGGCAAAGGAGATCACAAAGCGCAAGGCGTCTGCAAACACGACGGTAATAGTCGGTGCAAATTGTGATAAGTAATCTGTGAGCAGATTAAGCAGTACCGTGATCACAAAGGCTACCAGCAGCATAAACCCTAAAACCAAGACCATCCCAAAAGCGATCGCCCGGTTGATGAGCATACGTTTAAAGTTGTCGTTCTTTTCGGTAACATTCCAGATGGTGTTCATGGTTTTTTTCATCTGAAAAAACACTCCGGTAGCACCATAGATCAACGCTCCTATACTGATGATCAGGGTGATCCAATTATCGTTTTGTAGGGTAACTTTACCAATCATTTGCTCGATGGCGATGGCGACCTCAGGAGAAATAAATCTTGAGATCTCATCGTGAATGCGTCCTTGTACAGCTTCGGGACCTACAAATGCACTGGCAATCGAGGTGACGATCATCAGCAGCGAAGGCAAAGAAAATAAGGTGTAATATGCAATGATCGCACTTTTAGCAAACGGGTCATTCCGATCCCAAGCCACATAAGTTTTCTTAAGAAACTGAAACAGCGTAAAGCCTTGTCTTAATATGGGATTCTTGGGTTTATTCATCGTTCAGAAAGGGCTTGATCACATAATCGAGTTCATCTACTGCTTCAATGCTCAAGTCTATGCTCTGCGTTTCAAGACTGTCTTTACGAGTTAGCGTAGGGATCGCATATCCGGTATAGTTGGCAGGTAATTCTTTTTGCGTAGTATTTAGTTGCCGTTCACATTCCGCAGCCATTTTAGTATAATCGTTCAGCTCAATATTCAGCTCGAGATAGCGTCCTTCATCATCCAGGCCATCAATGGTATTGTCTGCTGAGACCGGTTCGTAGATCAGTTTCTTTGAGGAGATCGAGTATACATTGCCTTTGGTATCTATGTACGTGTACGACGGGGCGTTAGGCAATTGTTTTTTGGTTGTGGTAATTCCGGGTGTAGCGCCACAAGCCACTACAACGAGCAGCCCCAGAGCAGCTGTAAAAACATAAAGAAAACGGCGCATATGTAAATTTTGAAATTGAAATTACAAAAGCGACATTTTGTGGTAAATCTGTTTAGACATAGTTTAACGTTTAACAGCGCAACTTTGGGAAATAATTGTAGTTTTGAGAAAATACTAAGTTTCCCCTATGTCAGATTTCTGGTTCTATTTTAAAATTGGTCTTGATCACGTTTTAGATTACACGGCATACGACCACGTTTTATTTCTTATCGTTTTATCAGTACCCTATGTGTTTAAAGATTGGCGGAGGGTGTTATTGATGGTGACCTTATTTACTTTAGGGCATACAACCTCATTATTGCTTGCAGTATATGATGTAGTCCGCATCAACCGCGGTCTTATTGAGTTTTTAATACCGGTGACCATTTTTATTGCAGCATTGTACAATGTGTTTACTGCAGGTAGGGGAGCGCACAAAGATAAGTTGGGCGTATTGCTCATTACGGCGTTATTTTTTGGGTTGATTCACGGCTTAGGCTTTTCAGGCTTTTTTGAGCAGTTAACGGCTCATTTGTCTAATAAGTTACTGCCGCTGGCAGAATTCGCATTAGGTATCGAAGCTGCGCAGATCATCATTACACTTATCGTATTGATCATTGGGTTTATCTGCCAAACCATTTTCAGGTTCTCTCGCAGAGATTGGATGATGTTCATATCTGCGGTTGTCATTGGTATGGTAATTCCGATGTTAATAGCAAATTATCCGTGGTAAAGCAGTTTTTGTGGGATGAGAAGCGACGCAAGTTTTTTATCTTCGCAAACTTAACGACTTGTATTTCAGCTTCGGGATTATAGATTTATGTCTTCAATAACTTCAGATAAACAATTGACCTACGATATCGCCTATTTACGTATGGCGCAGGAGTGGGCAAAACTTTCTTACTGTAAAAGAAAACAAGTAGGCGCTTTGATCGTTAAGGATAAGATGATTATTTCAGACGGTTATAACGGGACGCCCACAGGTTTTGAAAACATATGTGAAGACGATGAAGGCTACACCAAGTGGTATGTGCTTCACGCAGAAGCTAATGCGATTTTAAAAGTAGCTTCTTCTACCCAATCTTGTGAAGGGGCAACCTTATATATCACTCTTTCTCCATGTACCGAATGCAGTAAACTCATACATCAGGCCGGTATTAAACGTGTGGTTTTTCACAAAGCCTATAAAGACCCTAGCGGAATCGAATTTCTACGTCGCGCCGGAGTACAAGTAGACTGCATTGAAAATATTGAAGAATAAATGGGCGGTTACCAAAAAAAATACCTTCCTATCTTTTTCTGTGTGGCCGTGGCCCTAGGTATTTTTATTGGGAGCCAGCTTAACTACAGCAGCAATCCTACCAATATTTTAGGCGGAAATGCCAAAAAAGAAAAACTTAACCGACTCATAGACTACATAGATTATGAGTATGTAGATCCTATAAATACAGACAGTATTGTTGAGGTTACCGTAAACGGAATACTCGAAAACCTCGATCCGCATTCTGTGTATATTCCCCCGAGTGAATTGCAGGAAGTGAGTGAGAGTATGAAAGGGGATTTTGTAGGTATAGGGATCAGTTTTTACAACTTTAGAGATACCATTGCAGTCATTCAAGCCATTCCAGGAGGTCCAAGTGAAAAGGCCGGCATACGCGGCGGCGACCGCATTGTGGCGGCAGATAACCAGTCGTTAACCGGCGCTGTGGTGCGTGACGATACGATCACCAATCAGTTAAAAGGCCAGATCAATACTAAAGTAGCGCTCAAAGTAAAACGCCCGGGAGTAGAAGGTTTGCTCGATTTTAAAGTAACCCGAGCAGTAGTGCCCCTCAAGAGTGTTGACGCTTCGTATATGGCGACCGATACGTTAGGATACATCAAGATCAACCGCTTCGCCGAAAGTACCCCTCAAGAATTTGAAAAAGCTTTGGTAGCGCTAAAGCGAAAGGGCGCCACCCAACTCATTCTTGACCTGCGCGGAAATCCCGGAGGTTATATTTCGGCAGCAGAACAAATTGCCGATCAGTTTTTAAAAGAAGATAAACTCATTCTGTTCACTAAAAACAAAACCGGAAAGATCGAGAACGCCTATGCTACCGATGAAGGCGCTTTTGAAGACGGGATGGTGTATGTATTGATCAATGAGAATTCGGCTTCTGCTAGTGAGATCGTTGCCGGAGCTATACAAGACAATGACCGCGGTGTTATCGTAGGTAGACGTTCTTTTGGTAAAGGTTTGGTACAGCGAGAAATGCAACTGGGTGACGGTAGCGCAGTCAGACTCACCATCGCCAGATACTACACGCCTACAGGTAGAAGTATTCAGCGACCTTATGATTCCGGGAACAAAGCCTACTATGAAGATTACCTTTCGCGCTATAAAAACGGGGAGATGCAAAGCGCAGACAGCATCACTGTAGCTGATAGTCTTCGCTATGTTACTCCGGGAGGAAAAGTGGTCTATGGCGGCGGCGGCATCATCCCTGATGTATTTATCCCAAAGGATACCAATTATGAGAAAGAAGCGATAACCTACGCGTTGCGCTCGGGCTTTATGTCTCGTTTTATTTTTGAGATCATTGAGCAGCGCCGCCCGTACTACAACAGTCTTTCTTTTGAAGAATTCAGTAAAACGGTAAGCATCAGTGATAAAACCATAACTGATTTTGTGAATTACATGAGTAAGCGCAGTTTAAAAATAAGAGTAAGGGATTATAAAGACGATTTAAAGCGTTATCTTAAGGCCGTAATGGCGCAACAGCTTTTTGGGAATACGGTTTTTGAAAAGCTGATCAATGAAGAAGATCCTGCCATCATCAAAATTAAAGAACTGAGTCGCGAGTAGTGCTTATGGTAATTATAGCTTCCATATTTGTTTTTTGTATTGCAGCAGTATTCAGATTGCTAGACAACAGTGCAGGCTTGCTTATCTCTAATGGCATATCGGTGAGTCCGTTTTATCTCAAAGCTGCAGAGATCAAAGAGCAAATGAGTCGCATTGAGAATGATGAGCTGCGTAAAAAGCTCAAGCGTACACTAGTGTATCAAAAGCTGCACAAAGTATTTTTAATACTTGCCGTGCTCACGTTTATCGCCGGGATCGTCTATGAATTCATCAATCCCTCGCTCGTCGCGCTATTATAACTGCGTTTTGGTGGTCTTGGTCTTTTGAGCCGCCTTGCTCTTTTCGGCAATTTTTCTTGAAATAAGTAAAATCACTACGAGTAACATCGCACATAAACAAGCCACTACCGAAATTACAGCAACCGTACTGTCGCCGGTAAGCGGCGCGCTATAATCTACTTTGGTCAGGTTAAATATCAATAGAGCGCTTGCCAAAGCAAGAATGATATAGAGTGCAACTTTCATGAGCTGGGTTTAAAAGAGTCCTTGAATATTTGTAGTAAACAGCTTAACCGCCATCGCTAACAAAATTACACCAAAGATTTTGCGTATGATGTTAATTCCTTGTTTTCCTAGAATTTTTCCGATGCGGCCAGAGGCTTTCAATACTGCATAAACGATCACAATATTGATAAAAATGGCCACGATGATATTCTCTACGGCGTACTCTGCGCGCAGCGAAAGCAGGGAGGTCATCGTTCCGGCTCCTGCGATCAACGGGAAGGCAAGCGGTACCACACTAGCGGTTTCAGGAGCGTCATCTTTATACAAGGAGATCCCTAAGATCATTTCTAAAGCCAGAAAAAACAGTATAAAAGCACCGGCTACGGCAAACGAATTGACGTCAATACCTATAAGGTTCAGGATTTCTTTACCTACAAAAAGAAACACAACCATCAACATAGCCGCTACGATAGAAGCCTTTTCACTCTGAATATGCCCTACCTTTTCCCGCAGCCCAATGATGATCGGGATGTTACCAATGATGTCTATGATCGCAAATAGGATCATGGTCGCCGTTATGATTTCTTTAATATTAAATGCCATCGCTATCCTTTTTTTAAAGAGGGCGCAAAATTACATCTATTTCTTTGATTAATAAGCATTAAAACCCAAAGATTTAACGATTAGATAATGTGCTTCAAAGTACCTGGAGGCTAATGATTTTAAGCACGGCTTTAGCACGTGTGCCTCTAAAACATGAATGTAGAAATACACTGCGCTCAGCTGGAGAACATGTATCTTTGCGCTATGTTTCAGATAGATCAAACCATAGTTTCAGAAGACGTTATCAACAAAGATTTTGTGTGTAACCTCGCTGCGTGTAAAGGAGAATGTTGTATCGCCGGAGAGGCAGGAGCGCCGGTTGAACCTCAGGAAGTTGAAATTTTAAAGGAAATCTACCCTAAGGTGAAGCCTTTTTTGCGCCCGGAAGGGATCGCGGCGATCGAAGCTCAGGGTACACACATTAAAACCGATCTGGACCAACTGGAAACTCCATTGGTCAATGGTGCTGAGTGTGCTTACGTGACCTTTACCAAAGAAGGGGTGGCTTCGTGTGGGATCGAGGATGCCTACAATGCGGGCGAGGTAGATTTTAGAAAACCCATCTCGTGCCATCTGTATCCGGTGCGTTTGCAGAAGTATTCTAAATTCACTGCAGTAAACTACGAGCGTTGGCCTATTTGTGATGATGCCTGTACTTTGGGTAAAGAGTTGCAGGTGCCAGTATATAAGTTTACAAAGGATGCGCTTATTCGCAAATTTGGTGCACCCTGGTACGAGGAGTTAGAAGCGGTTGTGGAGCTTTTGAAGCAAGAAGATGCGAAGTAAACTGCCGCAGAACAAACTATCTATTTTTGCTGTGATGAGCAAAATGGCGGCGCAATACAACGCCATCAACTTATCGCAAGGCTTTCCTGATTTTAATACAGACCCTGCGTTGATTCGGTTGGTGACTCAAGCTATGCAAAATGGCGCCAATCAATATGCGCCATTGGCGGGATATCTTCCGCTACGCGAAAACATTGCAGCTATGGTGCAGGAACTTCGTGGTGCGACTTACGATCCGGAACATGAGATCTGCATCACTGTAGGTGCTTCAGAAGCCTTGTACGTAGCGATCACAGCTTTTGTGCATCGCGGCGATGAGGTTATCGTTTTAAAACCGGCGTATGATACTTATGAGCCTACGATCGAATTGCAAGGCGGAATTCCCGTACCGATTCAACTTGACGCACCCTACACTATGGTAGATTGGGATGCGGTAGCCGCAGCGATTACTCCCAAAACGAGAATGCTGATTTTAAACAATCCGCATAATCCCAGCGGAATGGTGCTGAAGGATGCCGACTTAAAACGCCTAGAAGAATTGGTAAAAGACACCGATATTTTAATCTTGAGCGATGAGGTTTATGAGCATATTGTATTTGATGAAAAGCAACACCGCAGTGTCGCATCGTACCCCGGCTTAAAAGAACGTGCACTAGTGACGGCTTCTTTTGGAAAAACCTTTCACACCACCGGTTGGAAAATGGGCTACTGTCTTGCGCCCAAAGCGCTGATGGCAGAATTCAATAAAGTACATCAAAATACGGTTTTTTGCGTGCACCATCCTACCCAGGTAGCACTCGCTGAATACTTGAACGAACCTGAGCATTATTTAAATCTGGGCAGTTTTTATCAGCGGAAACGCGATGTGTTCCTAAACGCGATTCAAGGTTCACGTTTTTGCTTTACGCCTTCTGAAGGGACGTATTTTCAAATGCTCGATTATACAGGAATTAGTGGTCTAAACGATGTTGCCTTTGCCGAATATCTTACGAAAGAGAAGGGACTGGCGAGCATTCCGGTATCGGTATTTAATAAAGAACAACGTGATGATCGTCTGTTGCGTTTTTGCTTCGCTAAAGAAGAAGATACGCTGCTCAAAGCAGCAGCAATTCTCAATTCGATCTAAAGCGCTGCCGCGCTAATGATCGAAATGTACAGGTTGGCAGCATACCCGCAATACACCAGTAGTTCTTCCAGATCGGTTTGTTTGTCAAAAGCTTCCGGTTCGACGTCGTAATTGTAGCTGAGTTGATGCCATTTGCTAGTGCATATCAGCCTAAACTGCAGTTGTTTTTCGGCATTATACACCTCAAACTTCAGCTTAAGCCCTGAAACGTTTTTGAGAATATAATTGACTTCCGTGCGGTCAGGATTGATGTAGCGGATCACCATCTGCCCTTTAAGGTTAAACGTGATGTCGCCCACGTTGCGGTCGTTTTTAAAAAGATCTACTTTGCTCGTCCAGATATTTTTGGGCTTGATCTCAATAACCGACTTGTTCAGATTTGTAATCGCAGTGCTCGAGAACCAATTTTTATACACCACCTCACACAATTCTTTAGCACCGTCAAGTACTTTAAAATCTCCTTTAGACGAACTAGAACTTAATTTTAATGTAGCCATACTTTTGGGTTTTAGCTAAAGTTAGGATTTCTTGAATTACGCATGTAAATTTTTCAACTGCTTATTTACCTGTTCGCTCAGGCGTTTGAGCGATGCGAGTTGTTCGCTTAAAATATGAGTTTCCAGGAGCGCTTCATCAGGCTCTTGCGTCAGTTGTGTCTCAAAGGGAACAAGGTCTTCTTCTTCCCAATCTGCTTGTGTATTTTGTGCTTCCAGCAACAACAAAGCGTGATCGATATTCTTAAAAACCGGTGCGGTAACCTGATGAAAGGCCTCACTGCGACGGGTCACGTTGTGCGTACGTAAATAAGCTCCTATCGAAGCTAGCGCTCCCAGAAATGCGTGATTAAGTACCGCCAGTTCGTAGAGCTTTCCGGTGAGTTTGCCTTTGCTTTTAGGTTCTTGCAGCAAGCGTTGCACCCCGCTGTTGAGTCCGGCGGTAGCGATAAACGCTTTTTTACGTGCCAGTTTATAGGCAAGCGCTAGTTCTTCTTTGGTATCGTAATGTTGCTCAATGGCGGCAAGGTAATTTCGGTGCGCCCGCAGACTATCGGCAAGATTCTGTTTAAGTGTTTTGGCTTCCCGAGTAGGCCATAAAAAGGCATTCGCCAAAGCGGCTAAGGCTGCTCCTACGGCAGTATCGATCACACGAAACTGAATCACCGCCAACACATCCGGGCGCAGCAGCGCATAAGCAAAAATGATACTCAGCGTAATGAACAAGGCGCCGGTACGGTAGTTTTTTTGCAGCGAGGCTTGCGCACCCACAAAGCTGAGGATCGTCAACACGCGAAAAAGCATTTTGTCATTTTCAAAAAAATAAACAATGCCTGCCGCTACCACCGCACCCAGCAAGGTTCCCAGAATACGTTGTTTAGAGCGTTGTTTGGTAAGGCCATAACCAGGGCGCATAATCACCACAATGGTCAGCAAGATCCAATAGGGGTTCTGCACCGAAAATAAATTCCCTAAGGTGATACCGGCGATCGCGGTCACGGCAATACGTAGTGCGTGCCTGAAGATCGGGGAGTCGCGGTTGAGGTTTTCGAGCAAAAGCTGAAAACTGTAATCTTGTTTGGTGATAAAACCTTCCAGTTCCTTGGGCGAGTCGGTATTGGTGTCTTTGATGTTTTTTCTTCGGTCTAACAAATCTGCGATACCAAAAATGCGCTGCGCCTGCTTTTCTTGCAATTCGTATAAGTTGTGCAATACGATATAGTCTGTAGTCACCGGTTGTTGCTTCAGCAGTAGTAGAGCACTTTTAGCATTTTTAAGGCGTTGCTCTAGGGAGTTGAGGTTGAGGTCGTGCTTTTGCAAATTGGTAGTGACAATACGTTTTAAGCTTTCGCTTTGCGCTTTGTTCAGCTGAATGAACGCCTCAAGCTGCTCGGGATACTTTTTAAGCACCTCATGCATTTGCTGTGGTGGGATAGGACTCGTCAACGAGAGTTCAGAAAGATCAACCAATTCGGTAAGCACCAGAAAACGCTTGCGGTAATAGCTTGAAGTACCCGAAGCATGCCGCGCTTGTAATAAGATCTCGCGGAGTTTTTCGAGATGCTCGTTAAACTCACTCTGAATCACAAACAAGCGTTGCAGGCCGCTGTCTCGGTCGGTCGCCTGTTTCAGGAATTCGCCTCTCGCCTCAATATAAGACGCGCTCAGGTTGAGTGCGGTTTCAAAAAGTTCTTCGATCTGTTTTTTAGGCGCCAGCAGGTCGTAGAGCAAGGTCAATGCTAAATACCAAATTCCGCCTAAAACAATAAGGCTGCTGCGTTCATAAGGCAAGAGACCGGATGCCGAAAGATTGGCAAAACTAAGCACTACGGCAAACAAGCCCGCAAAGCCGATAAGCGAAGCGCGAAATCCATACACCGAAAGCATCGAAAGCGCAAAAACGGTGATGCCCAGATAGGGCAATTGTACCCAAAGCGTAGGCGGAATATACGCACCGATCAAGCTGATCACTCCACCTAAAAGTGCTGAGAGCAAGATACCAATGCGTTTGTTTTTAAGGCTGCCGGTAACCGTGCTGGGCGATGATAGCAAAACGCCTGTGCCCAATGCCAACCCAATATTGAGCGCTCCCAGAAGATACCCGGTAAGCATAGGAGCCACCACGCCAAAGGTGATGAGCAGCGCTTTAGCAAAATCTGTACTGTTAAAAAAGCGTGTGGTTTGGGTATGGTACTGCCTGAAATTCACTATTAAATATTAGGAGCAAAAGACGGTGCTTCTGCAAGGTAAAGGTGACACTTTTTACCCAAAGCGCGCGGTTTACTCGATAATCCAGATCAAAGGCGCTCGCGATTGCCTCAAGCTATAACTATACCTTCAACTAGATCTTAGGTGTTGCCCAAAGATCTACTCGCGTAATTTTTTGGCCACGTAACCGCGTACCAACTCGGTAGTGATCCCAAAAGCCAAATGTGCCAAGAGTTCATTCACCTGAATTTTCGCAGGGATCTCGGTCGGATTGTCTTTAAGCCCTAACAAAGGTAACGAGGTTTCGTGCGTACCTATCCACGTAGTTGCGCCATAGGCTGCACCGTCAAAAATATTGGTATCTAACTTATCGCGTTTAGCGTAGCCGTAGGTCGCACCTAAACTGGCACCAAAAGGCACATTTACCAATTGCTCTGCCAGCTCGTGGTTGCTTTCGCTAATGCGCTCACCGGTAAGTTTCATCGATAGGTCATCTACCATCTTGATCTGTGCTGAGCGGGTATTGGGCTTACGTACCGGAAGCACTTTCTCGATCGCTGTTTTGACCAAAGTACCGGCAAGACCGCCCAATACGCCGGAGATCAAACCGCGACTAACATTAGAGGTGAAGGTATCTTTTTCTAACCAGGCTTCAAGGGTCGTGCTCATAATTTGTTGTTTGGTTTAAAGGTAACAAGGATGCCACACAAGGCCTTTGGGTTTAACAGCTTTTTGACACCTGCGGCACGGGCGTAAAATGGGCTTAACAGGGAGATTGAGCATAGATCGTCCATTAATTCTCCATTGTTTGCCCATAAACACTGGGGTTTAATGGACAAACAATGGAGAAACTATGGTTAAACAATGGATAAAGCCCGAAGCATCCCCGAGGGGAAATACCCCCTAATTGCAGGTTTTGGGAGTTTAATTATTGATAATTATGGAATTGCGTAAAATGGTGTGGGGATTTTGGAGTAGATTTATAAAGAACTAATTATGTGTTGATATCCCATAAGTTTTGCGGGGATATAAATATGTTTAGTGTTGATATAATAATTTCTCGCAATTTGATAAAACTCATAAATCAATGAAAAACAGTTTTAAAAAATTAGACAACTTATTAAAATATGGTATTAAGCGTGACGGAAATAAATTCACGAATGACATAATAACTTGTGAATTTTTTATTGGCGAAGACTATAACTTTTATGACGGAATTGACGGAATAGAAATAACTTATGTTGACCCAAATGGTTATAAATACTCTGAAAAAGAAAATTTTGATTTATTCAATGAAATTGACCTTTGTGAAACTGTAAGTCTTGAAAAAGATAAAAATGAAAGAGAAAACTCAATTATAAGAATATTACTAAATACTTTTCTCAACCCTAAAAAGATAATCTCCAACCATAGAACAAATCTCTTCCAAAAAAAAGCCGAAAATCAAGAGAGTTATACTTTAGATTCCATTTTTGAAAATAATGGGTTTATAACTAAAGATAGTTTATCAGTTTATAGTTTGATAAAAATAGAACACGAAATAATTCATTTTGGAAAAGGAGATAATGACTCAACCGTAAAGAAAACTAAATCATATCAATACTTCATTTTTAACAATGATAGTTTAATAAATGATGAGTTTCTGAACTCTATGGTTCCTGAAAACCAAAACATTTCGGAATCAATAGAGACTTGGTCAACTACAAATTTAATTGACTCTAAAGAATTTAAATTGAATAAACATCTGACAAAGAAACTTCATGAGAAATATGATTTTAACAAGCATAAAGAATATAGAAAATTATTAATCTGAATAAAACTGTGTAGAACACCGGCTATAGTTCATTGCTACGGTACTCCTCACAGTCTATTTGGTCAACTTTATTATCCTTAAGTCTGGCGGAATCCCGAAGCTTCCGGATTAGCGGACGTTTTTCGCAACGAAACCATAGCCAAGACCGTTAGCTGTAATGTTTATATTGAAATTCGAAATTAAAAATAAATACTAACCACTAAAGCAACTAAGATATGGGTGAATGGTCCAAAGAAATTGGAGAACAAGGTGAAAACATTGTTGAATATTTCTTTAAGAACATCATAGGCTACAATAATAATTATAGAACTAATATTTCAATTAAGTGTAGCTTTAGCGAAGAACATAAAAAAGATAATGCAAAAAAGAGACTAACACACGGCATTGACGGTTTAGTTGCATATAACTGTCCCTTGGTTGATGAACTACTTGAAATTGGATTAATTTCTTCAAAATATACATTTGATAATTATCCGAATAATCCAAAAACTTTTTTTAAAGATTACTTTGTAGAATTAGCTTATACAATCAAATGTTTCACATACTCACCAGAATATCAAGACATAAATTCTGCTGCTGAGGATGTTACGGATACAACAATCACTGGATTATTATTTTGGTTGTCAAATAGCGAAGAACATAAAGGTTTTGATTTAATACCTGAGATCAGTAATTCTATATTCCAAGGTTTGGAATTAGTCTACGATAAAATAATCATTGTAGATAATGCAAGAATGGAATTCCTTTTCAATCTAATCCAGCCAATTAAAAAAGTTTTTGGAGAAGAAAATTTTGATTTTATCTATCACAAAACCGGTATAAATAAATCTATAACACATAATGCAAGTTTTGGAAAAAAGTTACCTCTTCAGTTAATAGCTTCTAACGTTATACCTATTCGAGCTAGTAAGGGAGATGACGTATATTTAATAATTGGTTCTCGAGAAAAATTTAATGAAGAAGATTTAATCAAGTATATAGCTCTATCTAAACAATTCAATCATTTAGAAGCGACTACAAAAACGATTATAAGTTTTCCTGATTACATTAAACTTAATCATCAAGGAAGAGTGGAAAAGGTTGTAGCAAATATTAAAGGGTTGTCTCACAAGGATCAAATAGAAGTAGTTAAACACGATTTCGATTTTAGAAATATATAATTATGGCAGTAGAAGAAAATCAAATCAAAGATATTCTCCCAACCGGAGATCAATTACGCGCGATGATTTCCCAATCCTTTTTAACAGGGAAAAACTTAAGAGATCTTTTACAAAGCAAAGGAGTTTTCATAGATGAAAACGACAAAAATAAATCAGTTCCTTTACTAATGACCTCAATTCTTAGTCCTAATGAATTTAAAACTTTAGTAGAAAATCAAACTACAAAAGAAGAGAAATTTAAAGTAAACACTTTAACTATACCTTGTAAAACAGATAAAAAACTACTTGAAGTTATTCCAAATGATTTCTCAATAAATAAGATTATCAATGAAAATGTGGTCTACAAACCAAATTATAAAGTCAAAGGTAATCCGCAATTTTCATTCGTAGATAATGAGCAAAAAAGTATTCGACTGGAATATGAAATAATAAGGGAAAATAGAACTAAAGATTGGGTTAACACCAAGACATCTCACAAAGCTTTAATTACAATAGAGAAAAAGGATAATGATGAAATTTCTCTTGTTTTAACAAAAAGCTATACTTCTAAAGAAACAAACGATATCAATGAAATGGTTTTGAAAAACTTGAAAAATCATTTCAAAAAAGTTGATATTATAAAAGAAGAAGTCGACTTTGTTAGAGTTCTTTTTAGGGACTTTGACAATAAGAATAGAATTCAATTCTTATATAGCTTCACTTCTCCTGCATTAAGTAGAAATCTCGAATTTATAGAAATAAGTGATTTAAATGCCCAAATAGACGAAGATGTAGATACACCAGAAGAATTGAAAGAATTTATTTCAGGTATTGAGAATTTGCAGATAAAGGGGAAAGAACTTCAAGAGCATATTTTCGTTACTAATAATGAATATCACGATAAAATAATTTTTTCCTCGATTGCATTAAAATACAAATTTAATTTCGACGGTAAAGAAGGGACTTGTGTAGTGGACTATTCTTTTCCTGCCTATTTACACAAAAGAAAAACAAATTCAGAGTTTCAATTTGACATAACTATTAATGTTGGAAGAAAACAGAGAGAGTTTGTAAATATAAATTCGCTAAATAAAAAGATATCGAAAATTTTAGAAGATTATAAGTTAGAACAATTCGAGAAGTTTAAAAATACATAAATACTACAGCTAACAACGATTAATCCCCCGCTACCCCCGGTCTATGACGGGTGGCACGTATAAAGCGCTTTTATAACCATGGTGTATTTCAACGTTGGCCTAACAAAATGTCCTATGAAAAGAATAATTGCACTTTTATTACTCGTTAGTATGTTGACGATGGGCTGTAGGTCTTCTACCAATGACAAAGGCTTGTCGTATGCTGATTTTGAACCTGAGGAGTTCTATGAAGTAGAAGGTAGGGTGCTTAGTAATCTGTTGAGTTTTTCATTGCCAAGAAATCGGGTGCTAAACTATGAATACTTCCTAGGCCAAGAGACACCTTTAGTGGGCTATGAGCTTAACATACACACAACGCTTAAACCCGGAGAACGCTTTATAGTTTTAGTACACAAACAAGATAGTACGATAAGCTTTTTTGGGTACGTAAACCCTATGCTACTCGATAGATCAATTCACAAGTTAAGACAACGGAGGTAGGCATTGGAGGGTAGCGCAGCGTTGCGGCTTGAGTAATTTTATTTACTAATCATGTTTGTTCATTTTCTTTGCTTGTCCAAAGAAAACGAACCAAAAGAAAAGACCCCCTCGCTTAGGAATTTTTTGCCTTATCAGGCAAAAACCGCTTTGTCAGCTCCGCGTCGCTACCGCTCCTGTCCTTCGGAGCTTCCTGCAGCTATTCTGAACCGAGGGATGATTAGATTCGTGTCACCCTTCGGGTATGCGTATTCAATACCACAAACTGAAAACAGAAGACGGAAAACTGAAGACTGCTACTGTCGACTTAACCATAAGCTTCCTACGTCTATTCGGAACCGAGGGAATATTAGATTCGTTTAATCCTTCCGGTATGATTGCGCCTAGTCACCTCGAGGTTAGGAGAGGTCACACAAGTCGCTAACCCCCTTCTCCTTTGGGAGAAGGGTTGGGGATGAGGGGAAAGTCCGCTTAGCTGGGCAGGGGTGGTTTTAGTAAGTTTATGTTAGCACCACCCCGTCAGCTGCTGCGCTCTATGTGCTTGCCGCTGCCACCCCTCCTCAACAAGGAGGGGAGCTCAATAGTGTTATGCGTATAATTGTTTCATAAAGATTTAACGACAGTATGTGAACTTACACCCGATACAATTCCCCATTTACATTGGGACAGGCAGCGCGGCAACAGTGGTTTTGTATAAATCATTTAGATTTACACCTATGAAAAGACATATATACCTTCTGTTAATTTTGATTACTGTACTGATAACTTCTTGCGCTACTGACGATGAAGCTACACCAACTCCTGAAGTACCTTTGATTATTGGTGAATGGGTTTTAGTAGGTCAGAGTTATAATGGACAAGATGATGAGCTTACTGATTGTCAGTTGCAGGAGACATATACTTTTAATCAAGATGGAACTTCTGTCTCCTATTATGAAGATACCCCACCGGGAGCGGAATGTCAGTTTTACACGGAGACTCAGACCTATGATATTGATGGTGAAGTGCTAACTTTTTATTTTGGAGCAGATACCGAGTTTACGTATGAAATATTGACTTTAAATGCGACACAATTGCGTTTCATTAATACAGCTCGAAATGGAACAACACTTGAAGCCGATAACCGCACTACATATACTTATACTCGCGTAGAATAAGCTCTTTTGTTTTATAAGGATTTAACGACAGTATATGAACCTACACGCGATACAATTGCCCGGCAACAGAGGTTCAATTGTCAATAGGAAATGAATAGGCAGCGCGGCAACATCTAAAACAGTAAACAGGGAACTGCCAACTGAGAATGCCGACTAGAGAAGGGCTGGGGATTAGGGCTTTTGACAAAGCACACACCAGATGCGATTGCTCCCGATGATCGAAATGACGTTTGAGTCGTATTTCGTAGTTCTACTTTCGTATTTTAATACCGTCTTTTCTCTTTCATCTCTTGTCTATTATCTCCAGTCTAAGATCTCAAGTCTAAAATCTAAAATCTCCAGTCTAAGAAGCTCCATAAACCAACTCCAAAAAGGCTTCGATCTGACTGGGCTCTAGCCAGCGGAGTACGATGACCAAATCGTTTTCTTGATCGATGACGATAAAGTTTCCACCAAAACCGGCAGCATAGTATAAATGTTCGGGCAGGTTTTTCCAGTGGCGTGCACCTTGCTGATTCAGCCACCACATATAGCCGTAGTTAGGATTCGGTGTAGAAGGTTGTTGTACCGCTTTTACCCAAGCTTCAGAAAGCAAGCGCTTACCGTCCCAAACACCATTATTAAGGAATAAAAGTCCGAAGCGCGCCATATCTTCAGCACTGATAAACATCCCACCACCGGAATGTCCGCCGCCGGTCACGCTTTGCATTTGGAGACCGTCTATGGTGCTCCACGCATTGTCATAGCCAAACCAGCGCCACGAGGTAGAAGCGCCTATTGGATCCATAAGCTGTTCTTTTAATACCTGCGGAAGCGGTTTGCGCCACGTATGCGTGAGTGCATAGGCGAGTACATTTACCCTTACGTCGTTGTATTCAAAGAACGTTCCGGGGGTGCGCAGTTCGCGGTTCTTCCAAGCGTCAATACCGCCTTCACGCGGTGGGCGGTCTGCCCAGTCCTTTCCGCCCCAGAGTTCGCCGCTCCAATCGGAGTTTTGTTCTAGCAGGTGCTTCCAGGTAACTTGGCTGTTGTGATCACCATCAAAGGTTCCGTCCCAGATATAATCGCCTACCAGATCATTCACATCGGTGATGATGCCCGCATCTACTGCAAGACCTGCAGTGGTTGAGAGAAAACTTTTGGTGACGCTAAACGTCATATCTACGCGCTGCGTATCACCCCAACTGGTGACGAGGTAGCCGTTCTTTAAGATCATTCCCGCAGGTCCGCCGCGCTTTTTTGTGGGTCCGGCGATGTGATGATACGGCTCCCGCTCAAATCCCTTTAAAATCGCCTGCCGCAGATCGCGTGAACCGGTGTATTCGTGTTCCAGAGCAAAATCAACCGCGGCTTGGAGCGAAGCTTCGGTAAAGGCACCGGAGGTTGCTGATGCGGTTTTCCATTCGGCTTGATATTCGGGAAAATAATATTCTTGTGCATTAAGGGTTTTGATGATTAGAAAAAGTATACCAAGGAGACTATACAAGCGCACGGAGTGTTTTTTCATCAGACTGTTAATATTATTGTTAAAAATTATGGTAAATAAAAGTTAAATAGCTTTTGCTAATGATTGAATGCTATTTTTTAATCATTTTCTAACAAAATCGGCAAACTCAATAAATACCTTTGGTAGGAAAATTACCAAAAAAATAAAGATATCATGGCAGAGCAAAAGAAAATGACCACCTCAGCGGGAGCACCGGTTTCTAATAATCAGAAGTCGCAAACAGCAGGCGATCGCGGTCCTGTAGTAATGCAGGATTACAAATTGTTTGAAAAATTAGCACACCAAAACCGTGAGCGCATTCCAGAGCGTACAGTGCACGCCAAAGGTTGGGGAGCACAGGGAACATTTACTGTTACTCATGATATCACAAAATATACTTGTGCCAAATTGTTTTCTGAAGTAGGGAAGCAAACTCCGATACTATCGCGTTTTTCTACAGTAGCCGGGGAAGCTGGCGCTGCAGATACCGAGCGTGATGTGCGCGGGTTTTCGCTGAAATTTTATACCGAAGAAGGAAACTGGGATATGGTAGGGAATAACACCCCCGTATTCTTTATTCGCGACGGCTATAAATTCCCAGACTTTATTCATACGCAAAAGCGTCATCCTAAAACCAACTTACGTTCGCCCGAAGCTATGTGGGATTACTGGTCGCTTTCTCCCGAAAGTTTACACCAAGTCACCATCTTAATGTCTGACCGTGGTATTCCTAAGACGCCTATGCACATGAACGGCTACGGCTCGCACACCTTTAGTTTTTGGAATAAAGACGGAGAACGTTTTTGGGTGAAATTTCACTTCAAAACTCAGCAAGGAATAGAGAACTATACTAATGAAGAGGCTGCGGATATTATTGGGCAAACCCGTGAAAAATATCAGGAAGAATTGTTTAAAGCCATTGACGAAGGAAACTACCCTAAATGGACGCTGAAAATTCAGGTAATGCCGGAGGCTGAAGCAGAGAACTTACCATTCAATCCGTTTGATCTTACTAAAGTATGGCCACACGATGACTATCCGCTTATTGAAGTAGGGGAGTTGGAATTGAATGAGAATCCTGAGAATTACTTTCAATTTATAGAAAATGCTGCGTATTCGCCATCTAACGTGGTGCCGGGTATTGGGTTCTCACCAGATAAGGTATTGCAAGCGCGTATCTTCTCCTATGCCGATGCACACCGTTATCGTTTAGGAACGCATTATGAGGCATTGCCGGCTAATGCGCCTAAGAATGCGATGGTCAATCATTACCACAAAGACGGACCGATGCGTTTCTTCACCAACGATTTTGGAAACCCTGATGCGTATTACGAACCGAATTCTAAAGGAGGCGCTGTTGAAGTACCGGAGGTTGAAGAGCCGCCTATGCGCATTAGTGGTGATGTAAAACGCTATGAAGAGAACGATGAGTTTGGCGTGTATAAGCAGCCGGGAGATCTGTTCCGCTTGATGCCACAAGATGAAAAAGAGCGTATGTTTGTGACTATTGCTACTGCTTTAGATGGTGTTTCAGAACCTATTGTACAGCGTCAATTAGGTCATTTTTACAAGGCAGATCCTGCATACGGAAAAGGAGTGGAAGATGCGATCAAAGCGATGAAAACCGGTGTTGATCCTAACAGTAACGTGCTTCCACAAGACGTATAAACCAAGATATGTAAGATATGCGAGGCGGATTAAATTATAGCTGCCTCGCTTTTTTTTGAAAAAATATAGTATTTTAACTAGATGAAATCAGAATCTCTATTTAATGCCATTCGTTCTGAAGACGAGCAAACCGTAGCAGCGCTATTAACGGAGCACCCCGAATTGATCAACGAAAAAGACCAGCGCGGATCTACCCCGTTATTGTTAGCTACCTATTACGGACACAAAGGAATCGCTGAGACGATTATTGATAAAGGTGCTGCTATTGATGCTAAAGATGCCTCAGGAAATACCGCCTTAATGGGCGTGTGTTTTAAAGGGTATACCGAAGTGGCAAAACTCCTGATCGATAAAGGTGCCGATGTAAATGTGCAGAACTTTAATGGTGCGACCGCATTGATCTATGCAGCAACGTTTAATCAAAAAGAACTAGTCGAATTGTTACTGGAGCGCGGGGCAAACCCTGAATTAAGAGATTCTAGAGATCTAAAAGCCGAAGACCATGCACGTATGCAAGGTTTAGATCAAATAGAAAATCTATTAAAGCATGCTACACCCTAAAGTAGTACAAGACTTACACTCCATACGTTTTAGAAATGTTGGTTTTAAGCGTAAGCCGGTGCTGTACCCGCAGGCCGAACGTCAATTTAACCGATTTCTAATCAACGCTATCGGGCATAATGTATTTGTTATAAGCACTGGTCTGGGACTTGATGTGTACTATAGCAGTACCCAAGATTATTCTCAATTCATCAAAAAAAATTTGTGGTTGTTTAAACCCGCAAACGATGTAGTTGCTGAAAAACACTTCGTGGCTACTCTTCACGGTCCTGAAGTATTAGACTATTTTAATACGGTTGTAGATAGTTTGATCACGCATCCCCAGCTGTTTTTATCCTGTTGTAAAAAGTTTATGCAATACTATAAAGATGCCGGGGTGAAAACGCGTTTGTTGCAATTGCTTTACAGCACGTTTGAGGCACACCTTCAGGAGTTGATCAGTCAAGAGCGTAGTCCGTATACCGGCAGGATCAAAAAAATGCTCAACGAGTCTGAAATTTCAGAGTTTAAATATTTTGATGAGGTCGACCGTCTGGCGTATCAATCTAAAAATGCAAGAAATTTTAATTGAGTAAAATCTGCTTCAGTTTAAACTTTTTGTTGGTCTTTAATTTAGAAAGGATCTTCAGGAAGGCCAGCGCTGTGATATAGGCGTCACCCATTGCTTTATGTCGGTCTGTTCGGGCGATATTCAGCTCTTCACATAAATCGTCTAGCGTATATACTTTATTGGGGTCTGTGATGTTTACCAAATGTACTGTGCGTTTGTATAACACCCCGGTATCGGTAAACTTATTTTTCAGTTTAGGAGCGCCTAAGCGTTTAAGCGCATAATTGATGATGCCAATGTCGAACCCTACGTGATGTCCTACAAGAATGGCATCACCTATAAATTCTAGAAAAGCTTTTACAGCTTCTTCTTCGGTTACTTTTTTGTATTTCCGGTTTTCGCGTAGAATGCCGTGAATAGCAACAGCTTCTTCATTAAACACGTCTTGTTCCACATACAGTTCAAAACTGCTGGAAAGGCTAATGGTGTTTCCCTTAAGCTCTAAGGCGCCAATGCTAAGCATACGGTCTTCGCGGGCATTGGTGCCGGTGGTTTCTGTATCAAAAACAATAAAACGCGCCTGTTCAAATACCGGAAGGCTTTTTCCTGAAAATTGCGCAGCGTAGTTTTTGTAGAATTCGGGCGGCTCAGGGGTTTTGCTGAAAAAAGGAATGCGCATATTTATTTGAGATTGTATCGAAGGGTTAATAATTCCTGAATGTCGTGAATAGACTTAAAGCAGCGCTTCAGCTTAAGTTTTTCGGCTTTGCTTAAGGTTGCTAATTCAATAAACCTACCGGAGTCATCATGTAAAATTCCCTGCTTGGTCCTGAATTTCAGTAAGGCTTTAAAAGCATACGAGCAGTTTTCATAAATCTCTTTATTGTTGTGTTCCAATTCGGCAAGGCGCTCAAAACGACCGGCGGTATTGTTGATGTTGCGCAATTTATGATTGAGACTCAGCACACGCGCAGCATCTATTAGCGGCATCAATGCACGGGTTTTGATATCAAAAAAGTCTTTGTGATCGCCACCTTCTTCTACCAGAAACTGTCTGAAGAACCCCAACGGCGACGGACTGCGGATAGCATCTTTAGCCATCACCCGATAAAACATTGGGTTGGTATCTAGAGTATCAAGAATACTGTCTGAAAGTTTAGTTACCAGTTGAGTGTTTCCAAAAACATAACTGTAATCAAAAAAGATGGCAGAGAGCAGTTGGGTTTCCGGGGTAGGATCGGTGATCCAGGTGTGGTATTGTTTTTTCCATTCTGAAAGCGACTGGCACCAGCGCGGATTGCTCGCCATCATATCAGCGGGGCAATAAGCATAGCCCACTTTATGCATCGCACGAGTCGTGATGCGAGCTAGTTTTATAAAATATGCCTGAGTTGCCTCGTATTCTTCTTCGGGGACGTTATCAAACACAATGGCATTATCCTGATCAGTAAACAGGAGTTGCTCTTTGCGTCCCTGACTTCCCAAAGCCAGCCAGGCAAATTTACACGGCGGCGGAGTTTCCATCTTTAACAGAGAAAGTTCCAGCGCCCGTACTGCGATCGCATAATTGATCTCATTGAGAATGTTGAGAATTTGCGACAGCGGCAGGTTTTGATCTAAATACTTTTTAAGCAAGCGCGAAACTTTAAGCCGTACATCGCGCAGGCGTTTGGTGCGCTTTGCGAGTTTTACCTCTTTTAACAACACCACCGGATTGTTAGCAAACGAAACTACAATATCGTGTTCTGTGATGAGACCCAGAAGTTTGGTGTCTGGCGTGCCGTCTTCGGTAATACACAAATGATTTACTTCGTTCTTAAGCATAATCAGTTGGGCTTGTGCCACCGTAGGATCTTTCTGAAAACATTTTACCGGATGGCTCATGATTTTATCCACCGTATCTGATATATTAAAATCTCCTGTAGCGATACGGTCGCGCAGATCACGGTTGGTGATGATGCCTACAGGTTTCTCATCGTGCGTCACCACGATAGAACCCACATCGCGGTGGCTCATCTTCTTTGCCGCTACTTTTATAGTAGTATCTGGCGTGCAGGTCAGTATGTTTTTAGAGTAACGCGCTTTTTGTAGATCAAAGATCTCACTATTGCGTTCTACAGAATATTCGGTGAATAGTTTTCCGCTTTCTTCAAGGGAATAGGGGTCACTCACATTAGAGGCAAAACTGGCGATAAGAAAGTTACTCACCTCTTTGTGTTCTAAAGCGATGGGCAGAAAAAGGTCTATAGGGATCCCATAAATGATAGACTCTTCATTAGCAGAAGCAGAGAGTTCATAATCTTCTTTTGTGATCAGCGGGCGCAGGCCAAAGATGTCGCCTTCATCACAAATATCTACGATTTTGGGTTGGTTATCTACCGTTCTAAATACCCGTACGGCACCATCTTTAACCACGTAAAACATAGCGTGGTTGGTATCGTGTTCTTTAAAGATGGGCTTGTCTTTTTCAAAGTAGAGCACCTCGATTTGCGCAGCGATCTTCAAGAGGCTGTCTGCTGCCAGGAATTGAAACGGCGGATAGCGTTTTAAGAAATCGGCAACGCGTTCTGCAATAGTATTTTTCAAAAGCTTAGAAGTTTAGCGTTAGTTGAGGTTACGGCGCTCGATAAAAAAGCGCTTGAGCAGTTGGGCAGCTTCGGTCTCTAGTATACCTGAAGTTACTTGCGTTTTAGGATGCAAATGCGTTCCCATTTTTTGATAACCCCGGTTGGTGTCTGCCGCACCAAAAACGATCCTGCTGATCTGACTCCAATACAAAGCACCGGCACACATTTGGCAGGGTTCAAGCGTAACGTACAGCGTGCAATCGGTTAAGTATTTTCCGCCTAAAAAATTGGCTGCTGCGGTAATGGCTTGCATTTCGGCGTGTGCGGTCACATCGTGCAGGCGTTCGGTTAAATTATGCGCTCGAGCAATGATGCGGTTATTTACCGTGACGACTGCACCTACCGGAATCTCGCCGAGCTCAAAAGCAGTCTGAGCTTCCTGCAAGGCTTTTTTCATATAATAGTGATCGTCAAAAGGTTTAATTAGCGCCATGCGGTTGGTTTTAAAGCTTGAAGATAAAAAGTTTTTTGCAGTATCATTTTTAAATGAGCCACTAATTATTTCTTGAAGTTCGGCTACCTTTGTTTTATGAGTTACCCGCTTTTAGAAACCATAAATGACCCGCAGGATTTACGCAAACTTCCGGTAGCACAGTTAAACGAACTTGCCGCAGAATTGCGCCGGTTTATTATAGATATTGTTGCCACTAAAGAAGGACATCTGGGAGCAAGTCTGGGTGTTGTTGAACTCACACTGGCGCTGCATTACGCCTTTAATACGCCTGAAGATCAACTCATCTGGGACGTGGGACATCAAGCCTACGGACATAAAATCCTTACCGGACGCCGGGATAACTTTGATACTAATAGGCAACTGGGCGGATTGAGCGGTTTTCCTAAGCGAGAAGAAAGTGTTTATGATGCGTTCGGAACCGGGCACTCGAGCACCTCGATCTCTGCTGCGCTGGGTATGGCGATCGCAGCGAAGATTCAAGGGAATACGCAACGTCAACATATCGCCGTCATCGGTGATGCGTCTATTGCCAGCGGAATGGCTTTTGAAGCCTTGAATCACGCCGGTGATAGTGATGCTAATTTACTCGTCATCCTGAATGACAATGCGATTGGGATTGACCCTAGTGTGGGTGCATTGAAAAATTACCTGACCAATGTAAAAACCGGAAGTCAACGGCAAGAGAATATATTTGAGGCCTTAAACTTTAAGTATTTTGGTCCGGTTGATGGGCATGATATCGACAAGCTTCTGGAGATCATCAAGACGCTTAAAAAGATCAAGGGTCCTAAGTTTTTGCACGTGATCACCACCAAAGGCAAAGGACTCAAACAAGCCGAAAAAGAACAGGTGGTCTATCACGCACCGGGAAAATTTGATGCCCTAACAGGAGAGTTGAATCCTAAAAGCAGCACACCACAACCTCCAAAATATCAGGATGTATTTGGGCTGACCTTGGTAGAGTTGGCTAAGAAAAATAAAAAGATCGTAGGCATCACACCGGCAATGCCTACCGGGAGTTCGTTAAAATATATGATGCAGGAGTTTCCTGAACGGGCTTTTGATGTAGGAATCGCTGAGCAGCATGCAGTTACCCTTTCCGCCGGAATAGCAGCAGCAGGTGGAGTCGTTTTTTGTGCGATCTATTCTACCTTTTTGCAGCGGGCGTATGACCAACTGATTCACGATGTGACCTTGCAAAAGCTTCCGGTTATTTTTTGTGTGGATCGCGCCGGATTGGTAGGCGCAGACGGGGCGACGCATCATGGGGTTTTTGATCTGGCCTATTTGCGCTGCATTCCTAATCTTATCATTTTCGCTCCGCGGAATGAAGAAAGTTTGCGCAACATGATGTTTACTGCCCAGCTGGGTTTAGAGCAGCCTATTGCTATACGCTATCCGCGCGGTCGCGGAACTACGATCAACTGGAAAGCGCCCTTTCAAAAAATAGGAATAGGTAAGGCCGAAAAGTTAACCGAAGGGGATAACATTGCCCTTCTCGTGACCGGCACGATGACCGAAACGGCGCTTCAACTTGCGGATACTTTTAAAAATGAGGTAGCGGTGTATTATTTTGGTTTTGTAAAGCCGCTGGATCTTGCGGCGCTGCAAGAAATTTTTAGCACCTATACTTACGTGGTTACGCTCGAAGATGGTGTAGCATCAGCAGGATTTGGTAGTGCTGTCGCAGAAGAAGGCACTCGCCAGAATTATAAAGGGAAACTGCAGGTATTAGGTATTCCTGATACATTTATTGAACAAGGAACCACCGAAGAATTAAGAGCTTCGGTGGGTCTGGATTTTGAAAGCCTCAAGGCGCACGTAGCGCATTGCTTAACGCTTATTTAATGTCAAGGCCTTTAATCTTTTTATAATTGCGCAACGCTTTTCCGTCAGTCATTGTAGAGACTTCGGCACAAATCTGAATAAGATTTTGATACAAGCTTTTTTCAGATTGATCAGCAGGAGCTAAAAGTTGCTGAATGAGTTGGTTGTAATGCGTGTCGTTATTGTCTAAAGCACGACAACGAGCCTCAAGCAATGTAGAAAGGATCTCATAACCGGCGATCTCTTTTTCGATCACTTCGCGGCTGTTGTAAATACGGTCTATACTCAGATTTATAATGTCTGTGATCTGGGCCTGATAGCTGCTTTTATCAATGAGCGACTGGTCAAACGTACCGGCAAGAATTTCCTCTTCATAGGTCATAAAGGTCTCAACACTCTCATTGATCAATGTGCCTATGGCTAATGCGCGCAAGTAGCTCACCCGGTCTGAAGTCTCCTGCAAGGCATTGTATTTATTGCGGTCTATCGTCTGGCCTACGAGCTTTACCATATATTCAAGAGCGTATTCTTCGGGGATAAGGCCTAAGTTGATACCATCTTCAAAGTCGATGATGGTATAGCAAATATCGTCAGCAGCTTCAACGAGGTACGCCAGTGGATGACGAGACCAGCTTAAATCGTTAGTAGCGCTGCGATTTAAAAGACCCAGTTCTTGGGCGACATCTTCAAAGAGTTCTTTTTCAGACTGAAAAAAGCCATATTTCTTATCGGCTATATGATCTGTAGGGCGGTGCGGAAGTGATTCTTTAGGGTATTTCATAAATGCACCTAAAGTAGCATAAGATAAACGCAAGCCTCCCGGAGCTCCCGGTTTGCTTTGAGAAAGCACTTTAAAGCCATTGGCATTACCTTCAAATTTGATGAGGTCTTGGTATTCTTTCGCCGTTAGGCTGTCTTTATAACGTTTCCCGTATCCGGTTTTAAAGAATTCGCCTATCGCTTTCTCCCCACTGTGCCCAAAAGGCGGATTACCGATATCGTGTGCTAAAGCCGCAGCAGCTACGATTGCCCCAAAGTCATTAAACTTGTACCCATACACCTGCTCTAAGTGCGGGTATTTCTCCAGTAATTTTTTACCCACCATTCGACCTAGAGAGCGGCCCACCACCGAAACTTCCATACTGTGTGTTAAGCGCGTGTGAACAAAATCTGTTTTAGAAAGCGGAATTACTTGGGTTTTGTCTTGCAAGCTTCTAAAGGCTGCCGAAAAGATAATACGGTCGTAATCAACCTCAAAACCCAGGCGTGTGTCGTCCTGTTCTATACGCAGTCTTTTGGCGGTATCGCCCTGTCTTTTTAAGGAAAGTAAATGCTCCCAATTCATCATAGTGTGCAATTTTTGGCAAGATACATCTTTGCCAAATTTTAATCTAATGAAACCCAGAGGTCTCAAAAAGCTGTTAACATTAAGGTAACCATGAAGTAACTCTTGGGTTACGAATTCATAACATTCGATTAACTGGCTAGAGTTTCTTTAGCGACATCTTTGCAGCACAAAATACGATTATTGATGAAACAGATTTTAGGTCTTTTAATGCTTATGTTTTCGGCAGTTGCATTAGGACAAACAGGAACAATTGAAGGGACTCTATCAGACAAAGAAACAAACAATGAGCCGCTTCCTTTTGCTAATGTTATTATTAAAGGTACGACTAAAGGTGCTACTACTGATTTTGATGGAAAGTACATTATTGAGAACGTACCGGTAGGAACGTATGAAGTAGAATTCAGCTTTGTAGGTTATGAGCCTGTAACAGTGCCTAACGTAGTGGTACAAGCAGGGAAATTCACCAATGTTAGCACCGCCTTAGGTGCAAGTGCTGCTGCTTTAGATGAGGTAGTGATACAGGTACAAACCAGTAGAGAGCGCGAGTCAGCATTACTTCTTGAGCAAAAGAAGGCTGTAGAGATCAAAGAAAGTATTGGGGCTGTACAGCTTGCAAAACAAGGGGTTACCGATGCTGCTACCGCAACTACAAAAATATCCGGAGTTACTGCAAGTCAGGCTTCAGGAGATATTTATGTACGTGGGTTAGGAGACCGTTACTTATATACTACAATGAACGGATTGCCTATTCCTTCTGATGATGTTGAAAAGAAAAACTTTGATCTTGGTTTATTTACTACTCGTGTTATTCAAAACGTGGGGATCAGTAAAACCTATGGAGTAAGTAACTCTGCAGACCAGGCTTCGGGTACTATTGATGTAGCCACTAAAGAATTAAGCGGAACCAAAGAACTTGGTGTTGGTATTCGTGTGGGAGCTAACACAAATGCAACACAGAGCGGTGTAAGCGACAATTTTAAACTCACCGGAAACAAAGGAGATTATACTTTAGGGTTTTTAAAGAATCAAGGTTTTAACGAAACTACGCAAGCAAGTTCGCCAGGCTATAGCGCATACCCACGTATGACGCAGCAGACCTGGAATACTTCAACTGCTAATTTCCCAATGAATTATCGTTATGCGATTACTGCGGGTAAGAAATTTGGTGAGAAGTTTAAAGTGCTTTTTACGGCTTCACAGTCTGGAGACTTCACGTATAGAAACGGAGTTTTTAGACAGTATAGAGAAAACAACATTGATGATAGTATTACCGATGCGACTTATTATAATCGCCGCGTAACTACTACCGGTTTGTTAAACACCGAGTATAAGATCAATGATAAGAATGATGTAAGATGGGTTTCATTATTTGTGAATAGCCTTTCTGATCAAGTGTTTGAAGGAGGTAGAAATGGAGAGGCTACCATTTTTGAGGAAGAGTCTCGAGATGATGTGTTTCAGTTCATTAGAGATCAAAATACGAAGCAAACCAGACTTTGGGTAAACCAGTTTTTTGGTAACCACGAGCTTTCAGAAAAAAACACCTTAGATTGGGGAGTGGGAATCAACTTGTTGAGCGCAGATGAGCCTAACCGTGTAAGAAATGAGGTGAATATAACCCCAGACGCAGACTTTGTACAACTAGGGGTGACCGGAGGATTTCAGCAGCGTAAAAGTTTTCAGTTGATCGATGATGAAGAGTTAGCCGGATTTATAAAAGATACTTACGTACTTAACGAAGATTTTGATACCGGTTCAAAATCTGAAATTTCAGGAGGATTAAATGTGCGTATGAAGTCGCGTAACTTCAAGTCTCAATTCTTAGGAGCTACTGAAAGTAATGCCGGTGCAGATTTTGGTTCGGTTTCTATTGACAATCTTGATGTGATCTTTACAGATGAGAATTTCCGTTCAGGAGACTTGAATTTTCAATTCTTACCTACAGATCGTTACATCGCTGACTTAGAGTCGCAATCGGCTTTTGCTGCTTATACCTTACAAAAAGAAAAATTCAATCTTAATGTGGGTATGCGTTTTCAGCGTGACGCGATTGATGTTCTTTTTGATGTGAACAACTTCCCGGGGCGTAGAGGAGCTACTAATAAAGAGTACACAAACCTATATCCTTCGGTAAACTTCAAATATAACTTAACTGAAGATCAAGGGGTGCGTTTTGCAGGTAGTCGTACCATCACACTTCCTGAATTTAAAGAGATCGCCCCATTTGAATATGTTTCTCCGGTAGGGCAGGTAACTAAAGGTAATCCAGATCTTGAGGCGTCAATCAACTACAACTTTGATTTAAAATATGAGTGGTTCCCATCTTCAGATGAACTTTTATCTGTAGCTGCTTTCTACAAAATGATTAATGATCCTATCAACAAAGTACAACAAAGAGGATCTGCAGGTATCTTCTCGTATTTTAATGCAGGAGATCAGGCAAATATTTTTGGTCTTGAATTAGAAGGTCGCGTGAATATCGTGAAGCCTGTAGAGGATAGCGGAAATATAGGCGTACGTTTATCTGGTAACATTACGCGTATGTTCCACGAGCAAGACCTTAAAGAAATTTATGATGAAAACGGCACTTTGCTTAGAACTTTTAAATACAATGGTAAATCTGATGAAGGACTACAAGGTGCGTCAGACTGGATCGTAAACGGAACTTTAGGATTCAGCACTGCTGAAGAAAATCCTTGGGAACTTAACGTAGTGGGTAACTATGCTTCTTCTAAAATATTTGCATTGGGTGCGCCACGTAACCAGCAAGAACCAGATGTTTTCTTTAACGAATCAATTGTAGAACAAGGTTTTGTGGTTCTTGATGCAGTATTGTCTAAGCAAGTAACAGACGGTTTTGCGGTAAAACTAACCGGTAGAAATCTATTAGATCCAACTATTGAGCAAACGCAAATTCAGCGCCCTACTAATGGAGACCCAGTTTTTAATGCAACAGTACAATCATACACTTTAGGAAGAACCTTTTTATTGGGACTTACCTACGACTTCTAACATAAAAATTTAATTAAACCCGATTAATTATGAAAAGAATGATGAACAACCAGTACCTAAGGATTTTTGCTTTAGGTCTAGCTATGGCAGTAAGCAGCTGCTCTAACAATGATGATCTAGGTTTTGGAGAAGAAACTCCTACTGAAGATGCAAATCTTACAGGAAACCTTACTGAAGATCGCCAATTAGACCCGCTTGTAGAATACAAGTTAACAGGATCTTTTATTGTAAAAAGCGGAGCGACTTTAACCATCCCTGCAGGAACACGCATCGTTTCTGAAACAGGTACTGACAAGTACATTGCTGTAGAGCAAGGAGGAGATATCATAATTGACGGTTCAGCTTCTAATCCTGTGGTTATGACATCTGCTAATGAGCAAGGTGGTGACTGGGGAGGTCTTGTGATCTGTGGAGAAGCTGTTACTACAGAAGGTGTAGACGCAACTGCAGAAGTAGGTGGTCTTATCTACGGAGGTACAGATAATAATGATGATTCTGGATCTATTGATTATTTGATCATCAACTACGCTGGTGCTCAAATTAACTCTGACTCTCAGTATAATGGTCTTACTTTATACGCAGTAGGTGCTCAGACTGAAATCACAAACGTGGCAATTTTGAACGGTGAAGATGACGGTGTGGAGTTCTTTGGAGGAACTGCAAGCGTAACCAACCTTTACTTAGAGAATAACCAGGATGACTCTGTTGACTGGACTGAAGGATGGAGTGGTTCTATCACAAACACCTATGTAGTTTTAGATCGTGATGATTTCTCTACTGCAATTGAAGCAGATGGGGATAACGCAAACCCAACTATTACAGACTTTACTGCTGTTTCAGAAACTGGCGGAATCGCATTACAATTCAAAAAAGAATCTGGTGCTACGATCACCGGTCTTTCGTTACAAGGTTTTGATACTTCTTTTGATTATAGAGATGGTGGTGCTGTTTCTAACGTTCAGGTTGAAGGTGAAGATTCTAACCCTGCACTAAGTTATGTAGCAACCGCTACTGTAGATATCGCAGATTTTAGCTGGGTACAGTCTGGTCTTGAGGCTAGAGCTTATGTTTCTTTAAACGGAGATCTTACTACAGATATGACTCTTGATGCAGATACGCGTTATTTATTAGATGATGTATTTACTGTAAAATCTGGTAATACATTAACTATTCCTGCAGGAACAAAAATTACTGCTTTAGATGGTGGCGCAAGTATTTACATCGCTGTTGAAAAAGGTGCTACAATCAATGTAAATGGTACCGAAGACAATCCTGTAGTAATGGGGTCTTTAAATGGAAACCGTGGTGACTGGGGAGGTCTTGTAGTTTGTGGTGATGCAACTACTACCGAAGGTATTGATGCTACTGCAGAAGTAGGAGGTCTTGTTTACGGAGGTTCAACTGACAATGATGATTCTGGAGATATCACAAACCTTGTGATCATTGGAGCAGGAGCTCAAATCAATGCAGATTCACAGTTTAACGGTCTTACCTTATATGCGGTAGGTTCTGAAACTACTGTGGAGAACATCGCGATCATCAATGGTGATGATGACGGTGTAGAATTCTTTGGAGGTACCGTATCTGTAAACAACATCTACTTAGATAATAACCAAGATGATGCTGTAGACTGGACTGAAGGATGGAATGGAACAGTGACTAACACGTATATCACGCATACTGATGCTGATTTCTCAACTGCATTTGAAGCAGATGGTGTAAATAACAATCCAACTTTTATTAACGTAACTGCTATTTCTACTGTAGGTGGTACTGCATTACAGTTTAAAAAAGAATCAGGAGCAACCATCACTAATCTTTACTTAGAAGGGTATGATACTAACCTAGATTTTAGAGATGACGGTGCATTAACGAATGTTATGATTGACGGTGCTGCAGCTGTTTTAACAGAAGCATATAATACAGGCTCACAAGTTGATATTTCTACTTGGACTTGGATCGAAGCTAGATTATAATATATTTGAATTAGCTATATGAAAAGGTCCGGAGATGCTCCGGACCTTTTTTTGTTTTTAAACCTGTGAAAGAATTCATCTCAAGATAGGTTTTAGGATAGTAATCCTTTAGAAGGAAACAAAAAAAAGCAGCCTCACCGGGCTGCTTTCTTAGCTGCATATTTACCGAAGCTTACAAAGTAATCTTCAGATTTAATTCTTCTAATTGCGCGGCATCAATTTTTGCAGGCGCATCGATCATTACGTCACGGCCGGCATTATTTTTAGGGAACGCGATAAAGTCTCTTATCGTTTCTTGTCCGCCTAAAATTGCTACCAAACGGTCTAATCCAAAGGCCAAACCACCGTGTGGTGGCGCACCGTATTGAAAGGCATCCATCAAGAAGCCAAATTGTGCTTGTGCTTCTTCTTTGGTGAAGCCTAAGTAATCAAACATCTTAGACTGTATCTCTTTATCGTGAATACGTATAGAACCACCGCCTATTTCGTTTCCATTTAATACAAGGTCGTAAGCATTTGCTTTTACTTCGCCCGGCTTAGTGTCTAGCAATTCCATTTGTCCCGGTTTAGGAGACGTAAATGGGTGGTGCATCGCGTGGTAACGCTCTGTTTCTTCATCCCATTCTAAGAGCGGGAAGTCTACTACCCAAAGCGGCGCAAATTCATCTGACTTGCGTAAGCCTAGTTGTGTAGCCAATTCCATACGCAGCGCGCTCAATTGTGCACGTGTTTTTGAAGTTTCTCCTGAAAGTACACAGATCAAATCTCCGGGTTGCGCTCCGGTAGCTTCTGCCCATTTAGCAAGATCTTCCTGATCGTAAAATTTATCTACCGAAGATTTAAAACTTCCATCTTCATTACATTTTACATAAACCATTCCTAAAGCACCAACTTGTGGACGCTTCACCCAATCAATAAGCTTATCAATCTCTTTTCGGGTATAACTTGCTCCTCCCGGAACAGCGATACCTACAACCAGTTCGGCGCTATTAAAAACGTTGAAGTCTTTATGCTGCGCCACCGCGTTGAGTTCGCCAAATTCCATCCCAAAGCGAATATCCGGCTTGTCGTTACCGTATTTTGCCATCGCCTCGTCATAGGTCATTCTCGGGAAGCTTTCGATCTCAAAACCTACTACTTCTTTTAAAAGGTGTTTGGTTAAACCTTCAAAAATATTCAAGATGTCTTCTTGCTCTACAAAAGCCATCTCGCAGTCGATCTGCGTGAATTCCGGCTGGCGGTCAGCGCGTAGATCTTCGTCTCTAAAACACTTTACGATCTGAAAATACTTATCCATACCGCCTACCATAAGCAATTGCTTAAACGTTTGTGGCGATTGCGGAAGCGCGTAAAACTGACCTTCATTCATTCGGCTAGGTACCACAAAATCACGAGCACCTTCCGGAGTAGATTTGATCAAATACGGAGTTTCAACTTCAATAAAACCTTGTTCAGATAAGTAGTTGCGCACGGCAATACTCACTTTATGTCTAAAGATGAGTTTCTCCTTAACCGGATTTCTTCTGATATCCAGATAACGGTATTTCATACGGAGGTCTTCACCACCATCAGTTGCATCTTCAATAGTAAACGGCGGCGTTTTGGCCTCGTTTAAGATCTCTAATTTTTCAACCAAAAGCTCTACATCACCGGTAGGCATTTTTGGGTTTTTAGATTCGCGCTCGATCACCTTTCCGGTAACCTGAATCACAAACTCACGGCCCATTGTTTTGGCGAGATCCATCACCGCTTTAGGGGTACGTTCCTCGTCAAAAATAAGTTGGGTAATTCCATAGCGATCGCGTAGATCTACCCAGATCATAAACCCTTTATCGCGGGACTTTTGTACCCAGCCGGCAAGCGTTACCGTTTCGTTTATATTTTCGGCGCGTAAAGCCCCGTTGTTATGCGTTCTGTACATGCTTGATTATTTGAGGTGCAAATTTAAGAAGTTAAAGCAAGTCACCGCCTATTGTTTTGAGGTTATTTTATTGGCACCGCCAAAGGTTTTAATATTCCGTCCCGAAAGCTTTCAGGATGCCTCGAAATTGAAAATTCGTTTCCAAGCAACGCCTCATGGGCCTGCCTTTGTCGGCAGACAGGCTTGCCCTGAGGTATTTTACTTAGCCGTAAAGCTTTTCGTTTTTATGGGATTCAACCCTTGAAAAACAAAAAAGCAGAAGAATAGTCTTCTGCTTTTGAGTCTAATTAAAATCAAAAAGATATTTAGCTTTCTGAATCTTCTGAAGCAGCAGCTAATTTAGCCTGTTGTTTTTGTTCTTCGCGTGCTTTTCGCTTTTCTGAAAACTTCACCTTAGCACGATTAGTAAGGTAGAACATAACCGGTACGATTACCAAGGTTAGGAAGGTTGCGAAAACCAAACCAAAGATTACCGTCCACGCCAGAGGTCCCCAGAAGATCACGTTATCACCTCCTATGTAGATACCCGCGTCATAATCAGTAAAGAGCCCGAAGAAATCAATGTTTAAACCAACTGCCAGCGGAATCAACCCGAGCACTGTAGTAATTGCCGTTAGCAATACAGGGCGTAAACGTGATTTACCACCTGCTACCGTAATTCTAAAGTAATCTTCACGGGTTAGATACTCATCATCTTCAATACCTAATTCTTCTTTTTTACGATCGATCAAGATCTGCGTATAGTCTATAAGTACGATCGCATTGTTCACCACGATTCCGGCGAGTGAGATAATACCCATCATCGTCATTAAGATGACAAAATCCATTTGGAAAATGATCAAACCTAAGAATACACCCACTAAACTTAAGACAACCGCCATCAAGATGATCACCGGTTTTGAAAGCGAGTTGAATTGCGCTACCAGAATAAGCAAGATCGAGCCCATAGCAATACCTAAGGCCATCAATAAGAAGCTCATATTGTCTGCTTGCTCTTCTTGCTCACCCGTAAAGCTGTATTCAATTCCGTTAGGAGTTTCATAGCCTGCGAGGTCTTGTTTCAACTGCTCAACAATTTGAGTAGCATTAAAGCCTTGCTCGGTAAGCACATTTGAATATAAGGTGATCACACGCTTAAGGTCTTTACGTTTGATAGCACTAAATGCTGCTGAAGATTTTTTATCAACTAATGCAGAAATAGGCACCTGAATGATCTGACCTTGATTGTTTCTAAACGTTACCGGCTGATTGAATAAAGCATTCTCATCATAACGATAATCTTCATTAAAACGCACGTTGATCTCAAAATCATCATCTCCTTCTTTATAGGTAGAAGCTTCTTCACCATACACCGAACGTCTCAAAGTTTGCCCTACCTGAGCGGTAGAAATACCAAGCTGACCGGCTTTCTCACGACTTACAGTCACACCAAGTTCAGCTTTAGATTTATTGACATCCAGTTTGAGTTCTTCAATACCACCTATGCCTAGATCTTCAATATAGGTACGCATATTTTCCGCAGCGAGTAGCATTTCTTCATAATCTTCACCGCTGATCTCAATATTTATAGGATATCCTACCGGTGGACCATTAGCATCTTTTTCTACAATAACTGAAGCTCCGGGGAATCCTTTAACCGCGTCACGCACTTCAGAAAGTACGGTGCTACTGCTCACTCCGCGGCGCAATTTAAAGTCACGCATAGAAAGCGTTACTTTACCTTTGTGTGGCATTTCGTTACTCTGGCCACCGTCGGTTTGTGGGTTTCCGGCACCTTGACCTACTTGTGAAATGGCGCTTTCAACCATATAGTTGTATCCGTCAGCATCTTCATACTTTTTAATAGCATCAAAAATGCGCTCCTCGATTTGCTTGGTAAGTTGATTGGTTTTTTCAATCGCCGTACCTTCAGGATATTCTATATAGGTGATGATTTGATTGGGTTCATTTTCAGGGAAGAACAACACATTAGGTTGTGCGATCCCTACCAATACAAAGGATAAGAATAACATAATCACGGTTCCGAAGAAAAACACGTATGCTTTTCTTCCGCGCAGCGCATATTTCAAGAAACGCTCATAGAAGTTCTCTAATTTTCGAAGCGATTCAAACTGAAAATAGCGTACCGCACCTGCTAAGAAATATTTATAAGCCCAAAGCAAAATCGCAATCAGAAGCAATAAGTTTCCGATTCCTCTAAATCCGCCTGAATCAATTACCAAACCTACGATAAGGAAAATGGCACCTACGGCAGTCAGAATTAAACTGTTGCGCACCAAGCTTTTTTTGCTCATATCTTCTTCTTCGGTTTTCATAAAACGTGAAGTCAGCATCGAGTTGATGATAAGGGCAACGAATAAAGACGAACTCAACACCACAGAGAGCGTGATGGGGAAGTAGATCATAAACTTACCAATAGTTCCGGGCCATAAACCTAGCGGGAAAAATGCTGCAAGCGTGGTTGCTGTTGAAGCGATAATAGGCCAGGCGATTTCCCCAAGACCTTGCTTTGCAGCTTTTAAACGCGGCATACCTTGATCCATCAAAGAATATACGTTCTCCACAACCACAATACCGTTATCTACCAGCATCCCAAGTCCCATTACGAGACCAAAGAGCACCATCGTATTCAGGGTAAAACCTAAACTTGATAAAATGGTTAAGGACATAAACATAGAAAGTGGAATTGCAAATCCAACAAACAATGCGTTTCTAAATCCTAAGAAAAACATCAATACCACGACAACCAGAATCACCCCAAAAATGATGTTGTTAACCAGGTCGTCTACCTGATTCTCTGTTTTGATCGATTGGTCATTGGTAAGGCTAATGTGTAACGACTCAGGATAGTAATTGGCCTCTTCTTCAGCGACGATCTTTTTAATAGATTCAACCGCTTCGATCATATTTTTTCCGGCGCGTTTTTTTACATCAAGCATCACAACCGGCTGGCCATATTCACGTGCGTAAGTGGTCGCGTCTTTTTCTTTAAAGCGCACGGTGGCGATATCTTTAAGAAAAATATTTCCGCCATCGCGTTTTACCACGATGTTGTTAAGTTCTTTAGGATCTTGAATTTCACCTAAAACCCGAATGTTTTTTCGCAACCCATCAGAAATCACGTTACCCGCAGAAATGGTATTGTTTTCAGAGCGAATGGCATTGATGATGTTATCAAAACTCACTTTAGAAGCGGTCATTTTATAAATATCAACCGCTACTTCTACTTCTTGCTCTTCGGCACCGCGTACGGTAGCTTCTTTGATCTGCGGAAGCAATTCTATTTTATCCTGAAGGTATTCAGCATAATCTTTAAGCTGCTGCACTTGAAAGTCACCGGTAAGGTTGATGTTCAGAATAGGTTGTTCTTCTGAAATATTAAGGTCAAAAATATTAGGCTCTACTTTGGCACCATTATCTAACGTAGGCCAAGTAGTTTCCGCCTTAACTAAATCAACTTTATCCTTAACCTTAGTTTTAGCCACATTTACATCTACATCTTCTTCAAATTCTACAATGATGATACTGTAATCCTGAAGGGTAGTAGAGGTGATTTCTTTAATCCCGGCGATGTCGTTGAACTCTTCTTCGAGTGGTTCGGTGATGAATTTTTCAACATCTTCGGCGGCATTACCCGGGTTTACCGAACTTACATAGATCTTGGTTTCTATGATTTCGGGGAATGCTTCACGCGGCATACTGTAATAGGCTGCCAGACCACTAAGCAAGATGATCGCCGTTATTACATAAACGGTCATCTTGTTGTCTATTGCCCAAGACGATATGCTAAATTCTTTATAAGTGTTTTTTGCCATCTTACTGGTTGTTTGAAGATTGATCTTTTAATTCTACAGCTTGCCCGTCTCTCAAAGAGCGTACTCCTTCTACGATCAGGCGGTCTCCGGCTTCGAGGCCAGAAGTGATCTCTATGCGTTGATCATCACTGTAACCTTCTTCAATTTGTACTTGTTTAGCGATAGCTGTACCATCAGCTTGCTCCTCATATACATAAGTAATACTGTTACCCATTGCATTTTGCTGAACCACATTTTCTGGCACTACAATGGCGTTCTCAGCGGTGTAATCATTTACCATAACGGTTGCGATCAGGTTAGGCTTTATAGCACTATCAGGATTAGGGATCGAAATCTTAACATCAAAGGTTCGGTTGTCTGGGCTCACAAAGTTGCCTACTTGTCTGATTTCACCATCGTAGGTTTTACCTATAGAAGCTAGTCTGATTTTTACTTCAGTACCTTGATTAACTTTACCTAAGAAGGCTTCGGGGATCGAAGCTTCAACATACATATCGCTCAGGTTTACGAGGCGTAAAACACCGGTTTGTCCTGCGTTTACTACCTGACCTTGATCTGCCATCGTATTGTCTACGATTCCTGAAAATGGTGCGGTAATAACGGTTTTGGCAACTCTAGAGCGCAATTGATCTGTTGCAGCTTGCATCGCTTCATAATTGGTTTTTGCTTCTAAATACGTGATTTCAGAACCAATCTTCTGATCCCAAAGACGCTTTTGACGCTCAAAGGTAGTTTTTGCTAAAGCGGTCTGTGCCTCTTGACGGGCCAGTTCACTTCCTAAACCTCCATCATCAATCTTGGCAAGACGCTGCCCTTTAGCTACGCGTTGTCCTTCTTTAACGTAAAGCTGTGTTAGAACTCCGGTGTATTCTGCGTAAAGCACAATATTTTGATCAGTATCTACATTACCTTGAACTTCAAAATAATGCTTAAACAACGTGTCTTGTAAGGTTACTGCGGTTACTAAAGCTGCTTTTTTCTTTACGTCTAGTTTGTCTATAGCGGCGTTAAGCGAATCAATGTTAGCTTTAATCGCATTTTGCTCATTTACAAGTTCTGTTTTTTTGGCGCGCATTGCGGTGATGTCACCGTTTTCAATAATTTGTTCTACAGATTCTTCTTTTCCTCCGCAGGAAATAAGTAGGAGCGAAACAAATGCAAGGCTTAATATATTTTTCATAGTGTAGGTGTGTCTGTGAATTAGTCTTCTTTTGGTTGATAAACGGTGGTGTCTAATACTTTTTCTAAAGCGGCTTTGTTAGCAATGACATCATACATCGCTTGTAAATAATCCTGTTGCGCTTGATAAAGTTGGGTTTGGGCTTCGCTCAATTCAAAGCTAGAGGCGATACCTTCAAAAAATTTAATGGAGTTTTTATTTTCAATACGTTCTGCCAGATCAAGATTTTTTTCTTGAGTGGCAAAATTGTCAAGCGCAAATTGATAATCGTTACGAGCGGTAGCAATTTGAAGTTTTACCTGATTACGTGCACGCTCCAGATCTTCTAAACTTTGCTGGTAAGCCAGTTCTTTTTGAGCAGTTTTAGCAGCACGCATACCACTGCTAAAAATAGGTACGGTGAGTGAAACTCCTAAGATCGACTGTTCAAAGTAGCGTTGCTCATCGCTCAAAAAAGTAAAAGAGTTACTGGCACCTGCAGCCCCATAATTTAAATAAGCACTAAGGCGTGGTAAGGCTTTACTCTTTTCTAGTTTAACCTCAGTTTCAGCAAGATTGGTTTGATCTTGAGCAATGCGATAATCAATATTTTGCTCCGGATTGATGTCTTGCGTGAGTAAGTTAAGATCATAATGTTGCATCGTTAGATCTTCAAGTTCATCAGTCACCATCAGTTTGCTATCTATTGGGATACCTAAAGTAAGCTTAAGCATGTCATATGCGATAGCAAGTTGACGCACGGTGTTGTTCAATTGGGTTTCAAGACCTAAAGCAGTGATCTGCAATTGCTCTACATCTTCTTCTTCTCCTAATCCGTTTTCAAAAATCTTCTGAGTGTCGTTAAGATTTTTGTTTACGGTTTCTATGTTTTTCTGAAGAATCGATACACTCTCCTGAGCAAGCAATACGTTGCCATAAGCTTCGATAATGGCTTGCTTTACTTCAAGATCGGTTTTGACCTTAGCATTTTCAGAAATCTGTAAAAGCGTTTTTGCAGATTGAACACCTACTATATAAGAGCCGTCAAAGATCAACTGATTCCAAGTGGCAACAGCAGAGGCATTTTGCTTCTGGCTAAACTGCACCGGAATAAAATCTCCCGGGTCTGCACTAGGATCAAAAACCACCGCCGGAATAAAAGACGTAGGCTGAATAAATTGATTTTGATAGGTTACTTCACCTGAGATTTGAGGCAGTCCCTGAGCGATAACCTCCCATTTTTGTTTAAGCGCAATCTCTACATCGGTGAGAGCATTTTTAGCATCATAGCTATTCTCGAGGCCATAGGTAATAGCTTCTTGCAGGCTTAGCGCATAAGATTCTACCTCTGTGGTGTCTTGGGCTAGGGAAGGGTTTAAATATCCCAAGAGGCATAAAAAGAGGAACATTGGTTTTTGCATTAGTCTTGATTTGAATGAATGATTTGATTGAGTATTTTACGACCTTCAGGTGTTACAATTCCACGTAAGTGGTATTCTAAATAGGTCTCGTAAAGCGGTATGTGCGGGAATTTATCTGAAGGAAAAATGGTTTCATCTTTAATGTTGGTAATTCCTATTTGATACATTCTGGAAACAAACTCAATGTCAAGATTGTTTCTAAAAAGTCCCAGCTCAATACCGCGAGCAATATTTTGCTCCATACAGCCACGCATAAAAGCATTCTGACTTTCACGCAGCTTGGTAAATATTTTTGGGTAGTATTTCATCATTTGTTGAATAGATGAGGTTTTTTCGCCCTGTAAATGTTGAATCACATATTTCTTAATCTCATAAAGCTCTTCAATAGGGTTCATGTGCTCGTCTACCATATCTTTGACCACACATTGTACGCTGGTCAATAAATGATGGCCCACTGCTTCTACTAGTTCAGTTTTATGCGCATAATTGGCATAAATGGTCTTTTTTGATATCCCCATATGTGCGGCGATATCATCCATGGTAACACTTTTAAATCCGTGATTTAAAAAGAGTTGGGTTGCGTTTTCTAGAATTTCCGTTTTCATAATCCGGCGCAAATATAAAACGGAAACTTTAAAAACTAATTAAGTTTCCAAAGTTTTTTCAATATTTAATGATTACATAATATGGCCTAAGAATACCAGCTTGTGATACTTGAAGCGTTGAGTTCAGAATTAGTGTCTTATTTTTAGCCAAAATTTTAAAGTATGCTCCGCATTGATCAATACACAGAGGTGTTTGTTGAATATCTAAACGCTAAGGTGAAGGTTAAAGAACCGGTAAACCTATACGAACCCATTGACTATATTTTGCAGTTGGGAGGGAAACGCTTACGACCGGTATTGACGTTAATGGCGACAGATATTTTTGGTTCAGATCATAAGAAGGCTCTAGACGCGGCCTTAGCGGTTGAGGTTTTTCATAATTTCTCATTAGTGCACGATGATATCATGGATGATGCGCCTCTGCGTCGTGGTCGGGAGACCGTACACGAAAAGTGGGACATAAATACAGGGATTCTCTCGGGAGATGCGATGTTGATCAATGCATATCAGCTTTTTGAGAATTATGAAGGAGAAACCTTTAGAGAACTTGCAAAGCTTTTTAGTAAGACAGCAATCGAAGTTTGTGAAGGGCAACAGTATGATGTAGATTTTGAGACGCGTGATGATGTGACCATCCCAGAGTATCTTAAAATGATTGAATACAAAACGGCGGTTTTGGTAGGAGCTGCGCTTAAAATGGGCGCGCTGGTTGCAGAAGCCTCTTCTGAAAATGCACAACGCATTTATGATTACGGTCGTGATTTAGGGATCGCATTTCAGCTTCAGGATGATTATCTGGATGCTTTTGGTGATCCTAAAAGCTTTGGGAAGCAAGTGGGCGGTGATATTATCGAAAACAAAAAGACCTTCTTATACTTAACTGCTTTGCAAAAACTAGACCCTACGCACAGCAAGCAGTTGCAGCATTTATTCAGTATCAATCCACAGGATCCTTCGGAAAAAATTGAAACGGTAAAGCAGCTGTTTATAGATTCCGGCGCAGCCGAAGCTACTCAGCAAGAAATTGAAAATTATACTCAAAAAGCCCTCAACGTTCTGGAAACTCTTGAGGTTCCTCAAGAAAATAAAAGTATTTTAGAAGACTTTGCCCGACTGCTCATGCGCAGAAAAGTTTAAAGAATTGAAGAATGAATTCCGGCAGTAACTTATTAGACCAGGTTCGCAAAGAGAAGCTGTATAATGCCTTGGTGTTTCAGCTTAATAAAGACTTTGAACGCGCCGGACTTGAAGCTGAGTTTGATACTGCTTTTGAAAATCAACAGTTACTGCGTAATCTGCAAGCCGCACTTTATAATCTGGTGGTGAGTGATTTTGAAAGCTACCTCACACTGCTTTACGCCATAGATGTTTCTGAGGCTAAGATCAAAGCTTTGCCTGATTGCGAGGTGCATCAACTCGCAGAATTTGTAAGCGTACTCATTTTGGAGCGGGAATTTAAAAAAGTTCAGTTTAAAAATAGAACCTGATAAATGGCATAATCGCACTGGTATAGATGGCATCGTCATCGTTGTAAAGTATGTTATATCGGGCGCCTATTGTTACAGGTCCGCTACGGTAACCGGCTCCTAGAAATAAAGCAGAATTCCAGAAATCATCAGTAAATGTACCGCCGTCCCAATTGGCGCGTTGGGAAACATAAAGCTCTTCAAACTCTGCAGAAAGCTGAATGATAGGAAGCGGATTAGCGAGTGCAATGATGCTTCCACCCACAATTGAAGATTTTAAACTACCATTCTTTACATACGAATAACTCAACCCGGGTCCGGCAGCGAAATAAGGATTGAAGTTGTAAATAGCACTTGGAGCGAGGTTTGCAGCAAAATAGTCATTGCCAAAATTTAATCCAAAACCACCGCCAAAATTCACCCGATCCCAAAAAGAATCAGACCGAAATTGTGCCTGGCTAGAAGCTATACCAAACACTATAAATAGAAGAATTATATAAAGTTTTGAAATCGATTTCATAAAATACATTTTTCTAAAGCTTAAGGCTTTGTTAGCAAGGTGTTAAAACCTGATTTTAAAATGTTAATGATAAACATAAAATTACGAAAGGACACGCTTGGTGCGCGCGATTTATTGTATTTTTGACAAATTATTGCTTAAAAAATCGACAGATTTAACTTATAAAATGGATAGATTTTCATTTCTCAATGCAGCAAATACTGCATACTTCGCAGACTTATACGATAAATATTTACAACATCCTGATAGTGTAGAACCCAGCTGGAGAGCTTTTTTTCAAGGTTTTGACTTTGGGATAGAAGAAAGCGGTATCGCCGCAGACGTTTCAGAACTTAGCGCTAACACTTCTTCGGATAATGCCGTTCCTGATAAATTACAGAAGGAATTTCAAGTTGTTAAATTGATAGATGGTTACCGTACGCGCGGGCACTTATTTACTAAAACAAATCCGGTGCGCGAGCGTCGCAAATATGAGCCTACACTGGCTTTAGAAAACTTTGGTTTGTCAGAAAAAGATTTAGATACCGTTTTTAACGCGGGCGAGATCTTGGGTATCGGTTCTAACACCCTTAGAGATATAATCACGCATTTAGAGAACATCTATTGCGATTCTATCGGGGTTGAATATATGTTTATCAGAAAACCGGAGGAAATCAAATGGATTCAAAACAAATTGAATGTCAATGATAACCATCCTGATTTTTCTGCAGATACTAAGAAGAAGATTCTTAAAAAACTGAATGAAGCGGTTTCTTTTGAGACCTTTTTACATACAAAATACGTGGGGCAAAAACGCTTTTCGCTTGAAGGTGGAGAGAGTTTTATTCCTGCGGTTGATGCCATTATTGAAGCAGCAGCAGATCGTGGAGTAAAAGATTTTGTGATGGGTATGGCACACCGTGGTCGTCTAAATACCTTGACCAATATCTTCGGAAAGAACGCTAAAGATATTTTTAGTGAGTTTGATGGTAAAGATTACGATCAAGAGGTATTTGATGGTGATGTTAAGTATCACCTCGGTTGGACCTCAAGCCGACTTACAGACAGCGGAAAAGAGATTAATATTAACATTGCGCCCAACCCGTCTCACTTAGAAACAGTAGGCGCCGTGGTAGAAGGTATTTCGAGAGCTAAACAAGACCGTCATTATTTTGACAATCCGCAGGAAGTGCTTCCTATTGTAGTGCATGGAGATGCGGCAATTGCTGGTCAAGGTGTTGTTTACGAGGTGATTCAGATGGCACAATTAGATGGGTATACCACTAAAGGAACCATTCATATTGTGATCAATAACCAGATTGGGTTTACGACCAATTATCTCGACGCGCGTTCTTCGACCTATTGCACTGATGTCGCTAAAACCACATTATCTCCGGTATTGCATGTAAATGCTGATGATGCCGAAGCTGTAGTACATGCAGCTTTATTTGCGCTTGATTTCAGAATGACTTTTGGCCGTGATGTATTCATCGACCTTTTAGGATATCGTAAATACGGTCATAACGAAGGTGATGAGCCGCGTTTTACACAGCCTAAATTATACAAAGCGATCGCCAAGCACGATAATGCTAGAGATATTTATGCTAAAAAACTCATTGAGCAAGGCGTGATTGACGAGAATCACGTGAAGCAGTTAGAAGATGAGTACAAAGAAAAACTTGAAGAAAAATTAGAAAAGTCTAGAGAAGAAGAAACCACCCGTATCACTGCAATCATGCAAGATGAGTGGGAAGGTTTTGAGCCTGCTACCGAAGATGAGATGATGCAGCCGGTAGATACGAGTTTTGATCTTGATGCGTTAACTGAAATTGCAGAGGCGATCACTAAACTTCCGGAAGAGAAGAAATTCTTAAGAAAAATAAACAAGATCATCGAAGGGCGTCGCGCAATGTACTTTGATGATAATAAAATAGATTGGGGTCTCGCCGAATTACTTGCATATGGTTCCTTGCTTAAAGAAGGTTTTGATGTGCGTATGACCGGTCAGGATGTAGAGCGTGGTACGTTCTCACACCGTCATGCTGTGACCAAAGTTGAAGAAAGCGAAGAAGAGATCGTGTTGCTCAATAACCTTAAAGGAGAGCAAGGTCATATGTACATCTTCAACTCGCTGCTTTCAGAATATGGTGTGGTAGGTTTTGATTATGGTTACGCGATGGCGAGTCCAAAAACACTTCCTATTTGGGAAGCGCAGTTTGGTGACTTTAGCAATGGAGCGCAGATTATGCTAGACCAGTATATTTCTGCAGCTGAAGATAAATGGAAACTTCAAAACGGTCTGGTAATGTTATTACCTCACGGTTATGAAGGTCAGGGTGCAGAGCACTCTTCGGCGCGTATGGAGCGTTATTTACAGCTTTGTGCGGTTGACAATATGTATGTCGCAGATTGTACTACGCCGGCTAACTTCTACCATTTATTGCGTCGTCAATTGAAGACCAATTTTAGAAAACCGCTTATCGTTTTTACGCCAAAAAGTTTGTTGAGACATCCTAAAGTGATGTCGACCAAAGAAGAATTGGCAAACGGCAATTTCCAAATGACCATTGATGATGATAGTGTAAAAGCAGATCAGGTTAAAACGCTGGTTTTTGTGACCGGTAAGTTTTATTATGACTTGCTTGCGCAGCGTGAAGAATTAGAGCGAGATGATGTTGCACTTGTGCGTGTTGAACAATTGTTCCCGCTTCCTAAAAAGGAAATCAGAGCAGCGCTTGAAAAGTATAAAAATGCAGATGATGTAGTTTGGGCGCAAGAAGAACCGCGCAATATGGGAGCTTACGGGCACTTATTGATGCATCTTCCGGAAGCTCAAAAATTCAGAGTATGCAGTCGTAAATTTTACGGTGCGCCTGCTGCAGGTAGTTCTGTACGATTTAAGAGAAGACATCAGCGCGTAATTGATGATGTTTTCGATAAAAATTCAAATAACCAATAAAAACATTTTAGTTTTAACTAAAGAATAAAAGATAACAATAGAGAATTATGGCTTTAGAAATGAAAGTCCCTTCGCCGGGAGAATCGATCACCGAAGTTGAAATCGCCCAGTGGCTTGTTGAAGATGGGGATTATGTAGAAAAAGATCAGGCGATTGCCGAAGTAGATAGTGATAAAGCAACTTTAGAACTTCCTGCTGAAGCAAGCGGAATTATTACCCTTAAAGCCGAAGAAGGCGACGCAGTTGCCGTAGGCGAAGTTGTTTGTCTCATTGATACCGATGCTGCAAAGCCGGAAGGCGATAGTAGTAGCGACAAAGAAGAGCAGAAAGAAGAAAAAGCCGAACCTAAAAAAGAAGAGCCTTCAAAATCGAGCACGCCTGAGCAAACGCAAGATAAAAAGACGTACGCTTCAGGATCACCTTCTCCGGCAGCTAAAAAGACTTTAGATGAAAAGGGAATTGATGCTAAAGATGTAAAAGGTACAGGTCGTGACGGTCGTATTACTAAAGAAGATGCGGTAAACGCACAGCCTTCAATGGGAACTCCGGGAACCGGAAGCCGTGGAGAAAGCCGTTCTAAAATGTCTATGTTGCGTCGTAAAGTAGCTGAGCGTTTAGTTTCTGTAAAGAATGAGACCGCAATGCTTACTACCTTTAACGAGGTTGATATGACTCCGATTTTTGAGTTGCGTAATAAGTATAAAGAAGATTTCAAAGCTAAGCACGGTGTTGGCCTTGGGTTTATGTCATTCTTCACTTTGGCTTGTGTGCGTGCGCTAGAAATGTACCCAGCTGTAAACTCAATGATCGATGGTAAAGAGATGGTTTCTTTTGACTTTAAAGACATTTCTATCGCGGTTTCAGGACCTAAAGGTTTGATGGTGCCAGTTATCAGAAATGCTGAAAACTTAAGTTTCCGCGGTGTAGAGTCTGAAGTGAAACGTCTTGCATTAAGAGCGCGTGATGGTCAGATCACTGTAGATGAAATGACCGGTGGGACATTTACCATCACAAACGGTGGTGTGTTTGGAAGTATGCTTTCTACACCTATCATCAACCCTCCTCAATCTGCGATTTTAGGAATGCATAACATTGTTGAGCGTCCTATCGTACGTGACGGCGGAATCGCTATTGCGCCTATTATGTATGTGGCACTTTCTTACGATCATCGTATTATTGACGGTAAAGAATCTGTAGGATTCTTAGTGGCTGTAAAAGAAGCGCTAGAAAATCCTGAAGAATTATTGATGGATAATAATGTGCTTAAAGCGTTAGAATTGTAATAAGTACATTCAATAAATAAATAAAAACCCGCTGATTTTCAGCGGGTTTTTTATTGGCGCCGCCAAAGGGGATAATACTTCGAGGCTTGCTTGGAAATTGAAAAATTCGTTTCTAACCAATGCTTGTTGAGTTTGCCTTGAGATTGTTTAGGCTTTATTTTAAGCGATGACTTCGTTTACGAGTTGTTTCAATTCTTCCTCCAAAGAAACAGTTGGAAAAAGTCTTCCGGCTTGACGATACCAGTATTTTGCATTCCAATCATCGCCTTCATCGCGATGTAAGTACGCGTGAATCAAACTTCCCATAGCAGTATGCAGGTCTTGTACGATATTGTGAGAGGCTTCCCAGTCTCCTTTCGCCTGATGCCAAAGCGCTTGCAAGGCTTCGGGCCAATGTGAAGGCGGATTGCTCTTCTCTAGTGTGGCTTCAAACTCCGTATAAGATTGCGGTAGGCTCATGGTATTTAAGTTTCAGTTTTAAGAAAGATAAGTAATCTGTCTAACAATAGACCATATCGTTTTTGTCAAAATGTCTCCGGCTAAAAACTTTTATCATAAGACTAATTCCTATTTTTGACACTTCTGATATTCGATTAAAAATTCCCAATATGGCTGTTCAAAAGCGCTTATTTCTTTTAGATGCTTATGCATTGATTTTTCGTGGTTATTACGCACTGATTAAAAATCCGCGAGTGAATTCCAAAGGGCAGGATACTTCTGCAATTATGGGTTTTGTCAACTCTCTTTTTGATGTGATCAAGCGTGAAAAGCCAGATCATTTGGCTGTAGCATTTGATAAAGGTGGCAGTTCTGAACGCGTTGTAATGTATGAAGAGTACAAGGCCAATCGTGATGAAACTCCAGAGGCGATACGTATAGCAGTGCCTATTATTCAGGAGATTCTTAAAGCGATGCACGTGCCGTGTATTGAGATCGAAGGTGTTGAGGCAGATGATTTGATCGGTACGCTGGCCAAACAGGCAGAAAAAGAGGATTATCAGGTTTTTATGGTGACGCCGGATAAGGATTATGCGCAGCTGGTTTCAGAAAACATTTTTATGTACAAACCGGCACGAATGGGTAACGGGATCGAGATCTGGGGAATTCCTGAAGTACAAAAACGTTTTGAAGTTGAGCGTCCTGAACAGGTGATCGATTACTTAGGAATGATGGGTGACGCGTCTGATAATATCCCCGGATTGCCCGGAGTAGGAGATAAAACGGCTAAGAAGTTTATCAAGCAATACGGTGGCTTAGAAGGTTTATTGGAAAATACAGACCAGCTTAAAGGGAAGATGAAAGAGAAGGTGATCGAAAACGCTGAATTAGGTCGTCTATCCAGAAAGCTGGCGACGATTATGACCGATTGTGATGTGAAATTTGATGCAGAACAATACGAACTTTCGCAACCGGATGCAGATAAAGTGCAGGAGATTTTTGACGAACTCGAATTCCGTAGGCTTAAAGATCAGTTTATTAAAATCTTTTCTGGTGAAGCCGATAGCGATACGGGAGCTGCCGTAAGCGGTACGGAAACGGCTAAAAAACTAGTAAGTTCTGCAGAAAAAGCAGCGAATGCCGGCGCCGGACAATACAATCTTTTTGGTGGCGATGAGCCTGCTATAGAAGAGCGCAATACCCGAAAAACCATAAAAGATACCGAGCATTTTTACCAAAGTGTAGCTCCCGGAATGGCGATGAACTTATTCATCAAAAACTTGATGAAGCAAACTTCAGTATGTTTTGATACTGAAACTACAGATCTAGATCCGTTGCAGGCAGAATTGGTCGGGATCGCTTTTAGTTGGGAAAAAACCAAGGGATTTTATATTCCGTTTCCGTCGGAAAAAGAAGAGGCACAAAAACTGATCGAAGCACTGCGTCCGTTTTTTGAAGCGGAAGAAATCGAGAAAATTGGGCAAAACCTTAAGTATGACATTAAGGTGTTGGCGAAGTATGATGTCGAAGTAAAAGGAAAGCTTTTTGATACTATGATTGCGCATTATCTGATCAATCCAGATATGCGTCACAATATGGACGTGCTCGCCGAAACTTACCTTAACTATACTCCGGTTTCTATAGAAGAATTGATCGGTAAAAAAGGCAAGAATCAGAAATCAATGGCCGACGTGCCTGTTGATCAGCAAACCGAATATGCTGTTGAAGATGCAGATGTAACGCTTCAGCTGAAAGAGCATTTTCAAAAAGAATTAGGTGAGGCTAATACGCAAAAGCTGTTTGATGATATCGAAATTCCTTTAGTGCAGGTTTTAGCAGATATGGAATTAGAAGGAATCAATCTGGATCAGGAATTTTTAGGCAGTCTTTCTGAAGCGCTTAATAATGACATCACCTCGCTCGAGAAAAGTATTTATGAAGAAGCGGGAGAAGAATTTAATATTGGTTCGCCAAAGCAATTGGGTGAAATACTATTTGACAAATTAAAGCTTGTAGATAAACCGAAGAAAACCCGTACAGGGCAATATTCTACCGCAGAAGATGTGCTTTCTTATTTAGCTCCCGATCACGAGATCGTGCAGCACGTACTTGATTATCGAGGCTTGTCCAAATTAAAAAGTACGTATGTGGATGCCTTGCCTGCACAAGTAAATTCAAAAACCGGCCGCGTGCATACCGATTATATGCAAACCGTAGCGGCTACCGGCCGTCTGAGTTCAAACAATCCGAACTTACAGAATATTCCAATCCGTACTGAGCGTGGGCGTCAGGTGCGTAAGGCTTTTGTGCCGCGTAATGAAGATTATGTATTACTTGCGGCAGATTACTCACAGATTGAATTGCGCATAATCGCAGCTTTGAGCCAGGAAGAAACGATGATGAAAGCCTTTCAGGAAGGAGAAGATATTCACGCATCTACTGCTGCAAAAGTCTTTAATGTGCCCATAGATGAGGTGACGCGAGAACAACGTAGTAACGCAAAAACCGTGAATTTTGGGATTATTTACGGCGTGTCTGCTTTTGGACTGAGCAATCAAACCGACCTTACCAGAAGCGAGAGTAAAGAGTTGATAGATACCTATTATAAAACCTATCCTAAACTGCGCAATTACATGAGCGAACAGGTAGATTTTGCGCGTGAGAATGGCTACGTGTCTACAGTTTTAGGTCGTCGTCGCTATTTAAAGGATATCAACAGTAGTAACGCGGTGGTGCGTGGTGCAGCAGAGCGTAACGCGGTAAATGCGCCAATACAAGGGAGCGCTGCAGATATCATTAAAATCGCAATGATCAAAATACACCAGAAACTTAAGGATAAAGGCTTAAAAACCAAAATGTTACTTCAAGTTCATGATGAATTAGTATTTGATGTTTACAAATCAGAATTAGATGAAGTTCAAGAACTTATAAAATCTGAAATGGAAAACGCCTTTAAATTAGATGTTCCTCTTGATGTTGAAGTCGGGTTAGGTGATAACTGGCTTGATGCCCATTAAAACAGTAGTTTCTATAATTTCTTTAACTTAACGTTATAATAAAATATTCTTAACTAATACGTTTTATGTTGTTAAAAATAGGGTGCTATTATGTGAATTCTACCCTATTTAAAATTTGAATTTTATAAAAATCAATGAAATAACTGTTGTATTGATAAAAGTGCTTCGGATTCTGTTAAAAAGGAGTGTTTTCAATTGGTTTGTTTCATTTTTAGCGCTGGCTAATATCAAAATTCAAATTTTTACGAATGAAACAACAACTAAGATTAATCTGGTCGTTAGTCTTCCTGATGACCTTAAATTTCGCTTTCTCCCAAACAAAAACGGTGAGTGGAACGGTGACCGATCAAACCGGTATGCCGCTTCCGGGAGTTAATGTAACGGTAAAGAATACCACAGGTCGTGGTACGCAAACCGATTTTGATGGTAATTTTACCATTGCAGCGAGCGCCGATGAAATGCTCGTTTTTTCTTATATGGGCTTTAAGCCATACGAGCAACTCGTAGGTGCTTCTGCTACATTTTCAATAACCTTATCTGAAGACACTCAATCACTGGATGAAGTGCTTGTAGTAGCTTATGGTACTGCAAAGAAAGAAGACTTTACCGGTTCTGCAGTACAGGTAAATGGAGAGTCTTTAGAACAACGCCCTATTACCAATGCTATTTCTGCATTAGACGGTGCTGCTGCCGGTGTAAATGTATCTGCTGCAAATGGTCAGCCGGGATCAGCTCCTAGTATTCGTATTCGAGGAACAGGTTCTTACAGTGCTTCAAATACACCGCTTTACATCGTAGATGGAGTTCAGTTTAATGGAGAGCTTTCAAGTATCAACTCTAATGATATTGAAAGTTTAACCGTACTTAAAGATGCTGCTTCCACGTCACTTTATGGTAGTAGAGCTGCAAACGGGGTGGTGTTGATCACAACAAAATCTGGACGCAGTGGGAAACCTCAGATTTCCTTAAAAATGTCTCAAGGTATTACCAGTCGTGGTATTCCAGAATACGATCGCGTTAGCGCGAGTGAGTATTATCCTTTAATGTGGGAAGCGTTACGCAATAGTTTATCTATGAGCAGTGATACGCCGGTAGCTGAAGCAAACGCTATTGCTTCCTCAACAATTTATGATGAGCTGGGCCAAAACCCATTCAATGTGGCTAATGATCAAATCGTTTTAGAAGATGGAACTTTAAATCCTAATGCGTCATTATTATACGCAGAAGATCTTGATTGGTTAGAGCCGCTTGTGCGTACCGGTGTGCGTACCAACCTTGATTTTTCTTATAGCGGAGGTACTGAGAAATCAGACTATTATGCTTCGGTTAGTTATTTAAAAGAAGATGGTTATATCATCAATTCAAATTTTAAGCGACTTACAGCTCGTCTAAATGCGAACACACAAGTAACAGATTGGATTAAAACAGGTTTAAATATTTCGGCTGCAGATTCAGACTCCAATCAAGCTGCAGATGCAGGAAGTTCGTCCTACGTAAACCCGTTTAGAACTACCAGATATATCGGTCCTATTTACTCGGTTCACGAGCACGATCTTGAAACAGGAGAATATATTTTAGATAGTGATGGTAATTGGATCTATGACCTTGGCGATAACCGTGTAGGTGGCGGTGGTAGTGGTCGTAATGTGATTCAAGAGACTTTGCTTAACGTAGATCGTGATAAGATTTTCTCATTTACGTCTAGAGCTTATGCTGAATTTACCTTCTTGCAAGATTTCACCTTTACCGTAAATGGAGGTATTGATAAGCGTTTTTACAGCAACGAAAGTTTTGATAACCCAATCGTAGGGGATGGTGCTCCTGATGGTAGAGCAGGAAGAACAACTTCAACTAGAACTACAGTAAACTACAACCAGTTACTTAACTATTCTAAGACTTTTGGAAAGCATAGCGTTTCTGCTTTAGTAGGACACGAAAGTTTTGATACAGAGTATGAGTATTTAAATGGATTCAGACAAAATCAAATCGTTGAAGGAAATACCGAGTTGATCAACTTTACTACCACAAATGATTTGATTTCCTATACTAGTAATCAAACGACCGAAGGATATTTTTCTCGTGTGAACTATGATTATGACAGTCGTTATTATATCTCAGGATCTTATAGACGTGACGGGTCTTCACGATTTAGCAAAGATGCTCGTTGGGGAGATTTCTTTTCTGTAGGTGGTGCTTGGAGGTTAGATCAAGAAGCCTTTATGGAGACTGCAGATTGGGCAAATCTTCTAAAATTGAGAGCCTCTTATGGTGAAGTAGGTAATGACAACTTAGGCGGATATTATGTAAGCCAGTCTTTATTTGCTTTAGATTACAACAACGCTTCAGAAGGTGGAATCTTAGTTGATTCTCCAGGAAACCCAAGATTGCAGTGGGAAACTAACATTCAAACCGATGCTGCAATTGAATTTGGTTTATTCAACAACCGCGTGGCTGGTACTTTTGAATACTATAACCGTAAGTCTGAAGATCTATTATTTGATGTGCCGCTTCCGGTATCTTCAGGTCTTGATGATTATCCTGACAACATAGGTAGCTGGGTAAACAGTGGTTTTGAATTTGACGTAACTGTAGGAATTGTTCGCAACAGTCAGTTTAAGTGGGATTTCAGCATTAATGCTTCAACTCTCAAAAATGAGATTAAAGAACTTTCACAAGAAGAGATCATTAATGGTTCTAAAAAGCTGGTTGTAGGTGGTGATATCTATGACTACTGGTTAAGAGAGTGGTATGGTGTAGATCCTGCTGATGGTATGGCGCTATACATTGCAAGTCCTGAGGCTATTGAAGCAGGAGGAAGCGATCTTAGAGAAATTGACGGAACCACAGTAACTACTAACCAAAATAATGCAAACTACAACTTTGTAGGTAAAGCTACTCCAGATGTTTATGGTGCCTTTAGAAACAACTTTGAGTATAAAGGTTTTCAGTTAGGAATCACGTTTACTTATCAGTTAGGTGGAGAAACCTATGACTCTAACTATTCTGGTCTGATGCATTCTGGCACTTACGGAACCGCGCTAAGTACAGATATTCTTGACAGATGGCAAGAGCCGGGTGACATTACAAATGTCCCTAGACTTGATGCTGCGCAAACAGCAGCTTTTGGTGCAGGATCTAGCCGTTGGTTAGAAAAATCAGATTTCTTGGCATTACGACAAGTAAATCTGGGCTACGCATTTGATGCTGAGCTTGTGCAAAAGTTAGGACTTACAGGAGCAAATATATATGTAAGTGGAGAGAATTTATTCAAGCTTACCGCTAGAAAAGGTATGGACGTAGGTGAAAGCTTTAACGGTACCACTTCAAACCGCTTTACACCGGCTCGCGTATTATCAGTAGGATTAAATATTACATTATAAAAACTATGAAAAATAACTATATAACTAAGTTTACTTTACTCTTTGTGGTGCTGGGACTAGCATTATCATCGTGTAGTGAAGAATTTTTAGAAGAAGTGCCTACCGAAAGTGTTTCTGATGTGACCGCTACGTCAACTACCGGAAACCTCTTTTTAGTAATTAATGGTATTCACCGTTCTTTATACATAAGATACGGCGCGCAAGGCCGAAGCGGTATAGGATCGTTAATGATTCAAAACGATGTGTTAGGAGAGGATTTTGTTATGACTTCTCGAGGAAACGGTTGGTTTGTTTCTGCGGCAGGTTGGTTAGATCACACCAATGCAGATGATTCTGATAACCTTTTCCCTTATCGTACCTATTATCGAATTATCAGAAATGCCAATGTAGTCATCAATGGAGCAGAAAATGCTGAAGGTGATGCTGCAGAACGTCAGGCTGCTTTAGGTCAAGCAACTCTTTATAGAGCTTGGGCTCATTTTCAAATGGTTCAACTTTATGGAATTCGCTATTCAGCAGGTGCTGAAAATACACAACCGGGAATTCCTATCAGATTAACCGCTGATAATGACCCATTACCTCGTGCGAGCGTTGAAGAAGTTTATGCACAGATTAATACAGACCTTGATGCAGCTATTGAATTGCTTGACGGTTATGTGCGACCTAATAAATCACATCTAGATCAATCAGTGGCATTAGGATTAAAAGCGCGTGTAGCTTTGGTTCAACAAAATTACCAAGTTGCGGCAGATTATGCGGCGCAGGCTAGAGCTAACTATAATCTTATGTCTAATGATGATTACTATGCAAACTTCAACACGTATACTAATGGAGAATGGATGTGGGGAAGCTACATTCAAGAGGATCAAACCGATTACTATGGAAATTTCGGAGCGTATGTTTCAAGAAATTACAGTTCAACAAATATTAGAACAAACCCTAAAGCGATAAATAATTTGCTTTACGATCAGATTTCTGAAACAGATATTCGGGCTGTGTTATTTGATCCTACCGGGCAACACGATAGTTTGCCTCCGGGATATTCAATTGCGTCTAATTTTTCACTTTTCCCATATACAAGTCAGAAATTCTTAGCCGCAGGAACCGGTGATAGTAGAATGGATGTACCTTATATGCGCGCCGGGGAGATGTATCTTATAGAAGCTGAAGCGCTAAGCTATATTGATGAAGGAGCAGCGCGTTCTGTATTGTTTGATTTTGCTTCAAACAGAGATCCTGAGTATACCTTGTCAACAAATACAGGTCAGGCTCTTAAAGAGGAGATATATATTCAAAGAAGAATAGAGCTTTGGGGTGAAGGTTTTAGATTCTATGATTTAAAGCGTTTAAATCAACCGCTTGATCGTACAGGAGCTAATCACGTACAAACAGTAATTAATAATGTTTATGAGGTGCCTGCAGGAGATAACAGATGGCAATGGTTGATTCCTCTAGATGCACTAAATGCAAATCCATTATTGGAGCAAAACCCAATATAAATTTGAAGATTGATTAAACTAAAAAACCCGCTTAAAAAACTTAAGCGGGTTTTTCTTTGGCTAAATGAATTTAATGAAACCAAATGTTGGTTTACCAACCTGGGTTTTGCTGCGCAGCAAGAGTTGGGTTATTGTTGATCTCTTGCTGAGGTATTGGCCATAAAAATGCAGTTGCGCTATAAGGAATAGCATCTACACCATAAGGTCCGGAATATGCGGTGCCTAAAGTATAGCTTTCGGCAGTAGGTGTGCCGTTAGCCACTTTTTGAGGAACACCACTTACGGGTGCTAAGTCATCAAGTTGTAGACGGTGAATGTCTGGCCAACGTCTTCCTTCCATAACAAATTCTATTCTACGCTCGGTAATGATTGCATTGACCAAAGCAGCTGGAGTTGCAAAACTGGTGCTTACATAGGCTTGAGTTGCAGGTGCTGCGAGCGATCTGTTGCGCACTAAGTTGAGATTGGTAAGCGCGCTTCCCGCAGCGTTAGTACGAGCATAAGCTTCGGCCATATTGAGTAATACTTCAGCATAACGAATTACCGGAGCAGGATCTGTGTAGTTCGTAGCATCTTTATACTTATTAGTATACTTTACTCCTGAACGTGTGGTTACTAAAGTTCCTTCTCCACGTCTTAGGTCGTCTTCTAACCAAGAAGGATTTCTCCAGATAATTGGGCTGATTACTACAAGTCCGCGACGATTATATTGAGAAGCTAAAGCTGCGTTCACACCGGGATTGTTCAAAGCTGTATTTTCAATAGAGAAGATAGATTCGGTATTAGCATATCCACTTGCAAAAGGTTCGTTGGGAGAAGCAGTTAAGGTATATGTTCCATTAAGCTTAGTTCCTTCTTGAATAACCATTGGCCAGTTACGCATATGCAAGTAGGCTCGGGTTTTAAATGCAATTGCAGCTTCGCTTGTAGCTCTGATGATTCCGTCAGTTCCTCCACGCTCCGCTTTGCTTAGCAAAAGACTTTCGGCATCATCAAAATCAGCTAAAATTCGGGCATAGCAGTCTGCGACGGTATTTCTACCTTGCTCCAACGCAGTAGCGATAGACTCTGCAGTGTTGATCGGGTAGTCTCTATAAGGAACCCCAAGATGTGAAGCGTCTGGCGTGTCATTGTATGGCTTTGCAAAATGAAACAGTAGCTCTAAATGTGCTGCAGCTCTAAAGAATTTTGCCTGACCTTCGTAGTCGTCAGCTTGTTCCTGAGTGATGATCCCATTGTCTAACGCGGTCTGTACCCCTTCAAGAACGATGTTTGCTCTGTTTATTAAGCGATAGGTATCGCTCCAGTAATACACGTTATTTGCTGTAGTGGGGTCGTAGGTGCCGGTGTAGGTAAGCTGATAAAAGGTAGCAACGTTTACCACATCTTCACCACGGTTATCTCCTTGCTGTACAAAAGCAGCTCCAAAAGGATACCCACGCCCTGCGCCGGTATATACTCCTATTTGAGCTGCATTGTACATACCGGTTACTGATAGTTCAACAAGATCTGCGGTAGAAAACGCAGCGTCTTCAGAGATTTGGTTAAAAGGCTCTAGTTCGAGAACATTTTCTTCGTGACAGCTGTAAAAGACACTCAATCCTAAAACGAGAAGAAGTGGTTTAACAGCACCGGAAAATTTCATATTTAAAATTCGTTTTTTCATAGTAATAAGGTTATAGACTTAGATTAAGACCAAAAGAAAAAATGCTTGCTCTAGGTGTACCGTTAAGGTCAACACCTGCAGATTCCATTTCTGGATCTAAGCCTGAGTAATCAGTAATCGTCCATACGTTTTGCGCTTGTAAATACAGGCGAAGCTTAGTGATACCTAATTGTGTAGCGGTATCAGCAGGTAGACTGTATCCTAAAGTGATGTTATCTAATTTGATAAAATCGCCGTCTTCAAGAAAACGTGAAGTCGCTATTGAAGTTAAGTTAGTAGTGGTGTTTGTAGATGCATATAATCTGGGGGTCCATCCATCACCTGGATTTTCTACACTTTGCCATCTTCCTAAAATCTCAGTGCTGTTATTAGTAAAGTTTTGGTTTAATAAATCTCTACGCGTAGCATTGAATATTTTGTTTCCGCCGCTAAAGCGGAATAAAAATCCTAGATCGAAGTTTTTGTAATTCATAGAAGAATTTAAACCTCCAAAATATTTAGGAAGCGATTGCCCTAAAATCACGCGATCGTCTGCAGCACTTAAAGAAGCAGCCTGAGAAACATCAGCAGGATTTGCAGGATCAAAAACCGAATAACTAGAACCGGGCAGGTTGCCTTGAACTAAGCTTCCGTCTGCTTTGTAATAAACCGGATTACCATTTTCTGGATTTGTTCCGTAATACCGCACACCGTAAATAGAGTTGATTGATTCTCCTTCACGAGTGATCGTGTTGGTGCCTATACGGTCCTGACCGTTGACTAGAGCAATCACTTCGTTGTCGATAAAGGAGATGTTAGCAGAAACATTCCATCTAAATTCTTTATCCAGAATACGTGCATCTACAGCAAATTCATAACCGGTGTTTTGAATTTTACCAATGTTTGCGCGGTAGCTGTTATTAGGTACACCAAAAGACATAGGAGTTTCAAGATCTAAGATCAAGTCATCGGTGTCGTTTTTAAAGTAGTCTGCACTAAAGGTAATGCGATTGCGTAAAAAAGCAAGATCAACACCTAAGTCATATTTAATACTGGTTTCCCAACGCAGCTGATCATTACCAAATTGAACATAACCAATACCATTAGTGTCGCCATATTTTGCAGCGCCATAAAGTCCCAAGTAAGGGTAGTTGCCAATGTCTGTGTTACCAACTTTTCCATATGAACCACGAATTTTGAAGTCAGAAAGGGTTTCTTTAATGCCTTGCATAAATGATTCTTCACTTACAGTCCATCCAAAAGAAGCTCCTGGGAAAGTTCCGTAGCGGTTTTCAAATGGTAATGAAGAAAGTCCGTCTCTACGTAAGGTTCCCTGAAGGAAATACTTCTGTTTGTAGTTGTAATTCAAACGACCGGCATAGGAAATCAAACCATTTTCGCTTAAGCTTCCGCCAGAACCTTGAACCCCATACGAGTTGCTGATGAGGTTTTGATTGAAAAACTCGTTGCTTAGATCTGTACCTGTGCCGAAGAAACTTTGGTCTCTTGACTTTTGATATTCATTGATTAACGTAAGCGAAACATTATGATCTTCTCCATAAGTCTCGTTGTAGCTCAATACGTTTTGCCAGTTCCAGCGGGTAAGGTCAGTATTGCTGTTTTGCACACGTCCGTTTGAGCCATATCCATCACCGTGAACCGGGCTCCAGAATAAGAAACCTGTGGTGTTGGTTTGATCAATACTAACTTGAGTTCTAAAGTTGATCGTAGAAACTGGTTTGATATCTGCATAAACGTTCCCAATAACACGGTTTACTTTAGAGTAGTACGAGTTGTTCTCGATCGCAAACATAATGTTTGGGATGTTATCTCCTACGGTCTCTAAGTTGGTGCCGCGTCCCATACGATCAGGGAATGTGTCATCTAAATTATATCCTGTAGGATCATTTGCATCATAAGGAGATACGTTAGGATGCTGACGGCTCGCATTAAAAATGTTACCTGAAAGTGAGTTGGTGCCGGTGTTTAAACCGTTGTACTCAGAGCGGGTTAAACCTGCGTTTACCCCCATAGATAACCAACTTTTGATTTTCTGCTCAATATTTGATCTAAATGTGTAACGTACAAAGTCATTAGGACGCGCAATACTTTCTTGTTCGGTATAGCCTAAAGACAAATAATACTTTGTGTACTGTGTTCCGCCAGAAAAAGAAACGCTATGATCCTGTTGAAAAGCATTGTCATTTAAAACAAGATCTTGCCAATCTGTATTGAATTCGGTTCCTGCAGCCCAATCGCTTTGTCCGCGGTTGCTGCGTTTTTCATTACTTATGGTAACAAAGTCTGAAGCGCCTAAAAGATTAAACGTGTTTACCGGTCTTGCAAAACCTGCAGACATATTGTAATTGATAGTCATTTTTCCTTCGCGACCTTTTTTGGTAGTGATCAAAACAACACCGTTTGCAGCGCGTGATCCATAGATTGCAGTAGCCGAACCATCTTTTAGAATTTCTACAGATTCAATATCGGCAGGGTTTACGTCACCTAAAGCGTTGTTGGAGGCATAACCACCTAAGTCACCGGTGTAAATAGGAATACCATCAACAACTACTAACGGATAAGTACCCGAATCGATTGAAGCAATACCTCGTATTCTGAAACGTGGAGTTTCACCAATAATACCAGTCTGTGTAGTAACCTGTACCCCGGCAGCGCGTCCTGCTAGTTGAGATTCAAAACTTGGGGTGACTAAGTTTGCGATGTCATCTCCCTTTACTTGAGATACCGAAGCGGTCAAGTCACGCTTGCGTTGAACACCGTACCCTACTACCACTACCTCGTCTAGCGATTCGGTGTTTTCTGCAAGGGTTACATTTAATGTAGTTTTTGCACCCACAAGCTGCTCTTGCGTTTCAAAGCCCACAAATGAAAATACTAAAGTTTCATTTGAGCTGGCGTCGATAGTGTAGGCGCCGTCAAAGTCAGTCTGCGTACCTCTACCGGTGGCGCCTTTGATGACTACATTTACTCCCGGAAGCGGAGTACTGTCTGCACCGGTTACGGTACCTGTCACGGTCTTTTGCTGTGCGAAAGCCGATAGGCTTAGCAAACACATTAAGAAACTAAATAATAATTTTTTTATCATTTAACATACATATTGATTAAGTGTCGAAAAGTATGTTAAATGTCAATTGAAATTACAAGATTTTCAATTGAAGGTCTTTTTTATTGAGAAGTATGTAAATCGAGTTGTGGAGGTGGTGATTTTTGATTTAAAATATGGTTTTTAGTTAAAAACATAATTTAAATGCAAAAAAATCCTTGTGCGTAGTATAGCATTTTTGTTAAGGTTTTTGCTGACTTTTTTAAAAAACAGCGTGACCAACGATTATTTACGGCTTATGGAAGGATAAGAAATATTCTTTTCTATTTAAAGCTGCCAATATTTCAATTTTCAAAAAGCCTATTTATATGCTTTATAAAGAATTACGATTTGATTGGTACGGTCTGGGCTTGTAATTAATTATTTGCAACGTGTTGCTTTAATTATATGTGATCTCTACCTGTATGCGGTATAGATTATTACTAGCCCATCTGCATAACTGTCTACATTTAGTGTGAATCCATTGTTGTCAAATGACGTCAAGCTTGCAGACGTAATCCCTAATTTGTCTCCATTCTGATTTGCGTATCTTATTCCTATGCAGTGATTAGGAGATGCATATCTTGAAATGTCATTAATTGAGTTACCACTACCGCCTCCGCAAATGACTTGCTGTGCAATTGATCCTGAGTGGTTGTTTGCAAATCCAGTCATGTAACCGAACGAATTTGCAATTCCTGAATTATTATTAGAGGCAGCATTGTCGCTATCAAGAGTATAGTTTTCTACATTGGCATAAGCTGTAAATGTAATTGCTGTAGGAGAAAAAGGTAGGGTGTTAATATTTATGGAGCCAGTGGATGTTATTCTCAGTTTTCCAGTGTATGTTCTAGAATCAGTGTTATCTGCTAATTTCTCCCATAGTGTACCTTTCCAATAATAAAATCCGGCAGGAGTTAAGCCGCCTGTACCGTCGTTATAGACTAAGGTGCTTTCGGCAAGGGCTCCGCTGTCTGTGTTGACTACCGTAGTATTATCTGTAGGGCTAGTAAGTGCTACACGTGGAATAAGCATACCACCATTAGCAACAGACTGCACATCTAGGCTAGCTTCTGGAGCTGTGGTGCCAATACCAATCTGAGCAAATAAAGCTTGAGAGAAGAGTAAAAGTGTTAAAACTAGGGGCGAGAAATTTTTCATCATTAGCATTTTAGTCCTGATGAACATCAAATTTAAAAAGAGAATTCTTTTTGGGTTAGGTTAAAGTGCTATTTTAAAGTTTTTTAACGGTATAAATTATTCGCAAACCTCTGTTTGCTATCTAAATATATAATTGTACATTTGCACCCCTGTTTTCACGCGCGAGCGATTGAAGACAGGAAATGGAATGTTTAATTATTAAATAAAACAGTGTGGACACATTAAGTTACAAAACAGTATCTGCCAACAAAAACACCGTAAACAAAGAGTGGGTTGTTGTTGATGCTGAAGGACAAACGTTAGGGCGTATGTCTTCTGTAGTAGCAAAACTGTTACGCGGGAAGTACAAAACTAACTACACACCACACGTTGATTGCGGAGACAATGTTGTTGTTATCAACGCCTCTAAAATCAACTTAACAGGTAAAAAGTGGGACGCTAAGTCTTACATCCGTCACACGGGTTATCCTGGTGGTCAAAGAAGCCTTACTGCAAAAGAATTGTATGGTAAAGACCCTGCGCGTCTTATCGAAAATGCAGTAAAAGGTATGTTGCCTAAAAACAAATTAGGTAGTGCGATCTATCGCAATTTAAAGGTTTATGCCGGTGCAGAACACGGGCAGGAAGCGCAAAAACCTAAAGCAATTAACATTAACGAACTCAAGTAAATGGAAGTAATTCACAAAATTGGTCGTAGAAAGACCGCCGTTGCTCGTGTTTATTTAGCTCCTGGTTCTGGTAATATCACCATCAACAAGCGTGATCTTAAAGAATACTTCACAACAGGAACGTTACAGTACAAAGTTAATCAGCCATTAGTAATGACTGAAAATGATAAGAACTTTGACGTAAAAGTAAACGTTTATGGTGGAGGTATCACAGGACAAGCAGAAGCTGTACGTTTAGCTCTTTCTAGAGCAATGTGCGAAGTAGATGCAGAGAACAGAGGTATCCTTAAGCCGGAAGGTTTGTTAACAAGAGACCCAAGAATGGTAGAGCGTAAGAAATTCGGTCAGAAGAAAGCGCGTAAGAAATTCCAATTCTCAAAACGTTAACAGCAATCGTGTTTCAATCTTTATGGAATTTATTTTTCATTCAGTTTTTGAAAGCGAAAAGAAATTAATTTAAAAATTAAGTCGTTGTCCTGAGTGATCAGGAAATTAGTTTAGCATCTAAATGTGCTTGGCGATTCATTAAGAAGACCACTTGCATATTGCTACTACAACGGGAACGTAAACTAAAGTCAAAATGGCAAAAACAGAAAATGTAAAGGATTTACTGGATGCAGGTGTACACTTTGGTCACCTTACCAGAAGATGGGATCCTAACATGGCACCATATATTTATATGGAGCGTAATGGGATTCACATCATCAATCTATACAAAACTGCTGCTAAACTTAGCGAAGCTTCAGAAGCACTAAGTAAAATTGCAGCTTCAGGTAGAAAAATACTTTTTGTAGCTACCAAAAAACAAGCTAAAGAGATTGTTGCAGAACAAGCAACTCGTGCAAAAATGCCTTACATCACAGAGCGTTGGCCTGGAGGTATGTTAACCAACTTCGTAACTATACGTAAAGCGGTTAAGAAAATGCAAACTGTAGATCGTATGAAACAAGACGGTCGTTTTGATAGCTTGTCTAAAAAAGAGCAATTACAAATGAACCGTATGCGTGAAAAACTTGAAAAGAACTTAGGTTCTATCGAGGATATGACACGTCTTCCAGGTGCACTATTTGTAGTTGACATCAAACGTGAACACATTGCGATTAAAGAAGCTCAAAAATTAAACATTCCAATCTTTGCGATGGTTGATACCAACTCTGATCCACGTCAGGTTGATTATGCTATCCCATCTAATGATGACGCTTCAAAATCTATTGAGAAAATCATTTCTAACGTTGCTGATGCTATCGTAGAAGGTCTTTCAGAACGCAAAGCCGGAAAAGAAAAATCTGGTGAAGGCAAGAAAGATAAAGCAGCTAAGCCGGCAAAGGCAAAAGCTAAAGCTGTAGCTAACGACGAAGAAGAATAGTATTTAACAATTTGATAATAACTAAAGTCGTTTAGTATACTGCATTTTTGCACTAAACTAAACGACTTTTGTTTTAACTCATAAAACGTATTTAAAATGGCAAAAATAACAGCCGCAGAAGTAAATAAACTTAGAAAGGCTACCGGTGCAGGTATGATGGATTGTAAAAATGCACTTGTAGAAGCTGATGGTGATTTTGATGAAGCAATCGCTGTCCTTCGTAAAAAAGGACAAAAAGTTGCTGAAAAAAGAGCAGACCGCGATTCTAGCGAAGGAGTTGTGGTAGCAAAGATCAATGATGCAAACAACCGTGGGGTTGTGTTTTCATTAAACTGTGAGACCGATTTCGTTGCTAAAAATGATTCTTACGTAGAGTTAGCAAATGAACTTGGTGATATCGCGATCAACTTTGACACTAAAGAAGCGTTCTTAGCAGCAGACTTCAAAGGGATGACTGTTGAAGAAAAATTGATCGAGCAAACAGGTGTAATTGGTGAGAAACTAGAAATTGGTGGTTTTGAACTTTTAGAAGCTCCATTTGTTGGTTCTTATGTACATGGTAACAAAATTGGTGCTTTAACCGGTTTATCTCAAGCTTCAGATAACGCAGAAGAAGTTGCAAAAACAGTTTCTATGCAGGTAGCTTCTATGGGGGCAACCACGTTATCATACAAAGATTTTGATCCAGAATTTGTTGCTTCAGAAACCGAAGCACGCATTGCTGCGATCGAAAAAGAAAACATCGAGTTAGGTCGTTTAGGAAAAACCCTTAAAAACGTACCACAATACATCTCTATGTCTCAGTTAACTCCAGAAGTTATGGCTCAGGCAGAAGCAGATATCAAAGAAGAATTGAAAGCAGAAGGAAAACCAGAAAAAATCTGGGATCGTATCGTTCCTGGTAAAATTGAGCGTTTTGTTTCTGATAACACTACTCTTGATAATGAGAAAGCTTTGTTAGATCAAGTTTTCATTATGGATGAGAGCATCAACGTTGCAAAATATGTTGCGAGTAAAGGTGATGCAGAAGTAGTAGGCTTTAAGCGTGTAAGCTTAGCTTAATTCGTTCTGACAAAATACTAAGTAAGAAGGCTGCCTATTGGCAGCCTTTTTTTATGCCTTGCATTCTTTCTTTTTCTCAAATGTCATTTAAGCTTATATTTGTCAAAAATTTTTCTACGCCATGCAATACAAACGCATTCTTTTAAAATTATCAGGTGAAGCATTAATGGGAAAACGCCAGTATGGTATAGACCCAGATAGACTTGCTGAGTATGCAGAAGAAATCAAAAAAGTACTTGATCAGGGGGTAGAAGTAGCCATTGTAATCGGTGGGGGAAATATCTTTAGAGGTGTCGCCGGGGCCAGCCGTGGTATGGATCGCGTACAAGGGGATCATATGGGAATGCTAGCCACCGTGATCAACGGTCTTGCATTGCAGAGTGCTCTAGAAGAAGCGGGTATTCAAACCCGTTTACAGAGTGCGGTAAAGATCAATGAGGTTGCAGAACCTTTTATTAGACGTCGCGCCATTCGTCATTTAGAAAAAGGGCGTGTGGTAATCTTTGGCGGAGGAACCGGGAATCCATATTTTACTACTGATTCTGCAGCGGTTTTAAGAGCTATTGAGATTCATGCAGATGTGATTTTAAAAGGAACGCGTGTAGACGGAATTTACACCAGCGACCCTGAAAAAGATGAGAAGGCTGTAAAATTTGATTTCATCAGTTTTGAAGATGTTTTACAGAAGGGACTAAAAGTGATGGATACAACCGCATTCACATTAAGTCAGGAAAATGAGCTCCCCATTATCGTGTTTGATATGAACAAACAGGGCAACTTGCTCAAAGTTGTTGAAGGAGAAAATATAGGTACTACAGTAAATTTATAATTTAGTATTTTTGGTTGGTTTGAAAAAAAGCAACGAACAAATAAAGCTATGAACGAAGACATTCAATTTATACTTGACGGAACTGAAGAAGGCATGCAAAATGCGATCAATCACTTAAAAAAGCAATTTGCAAACATACGTGCCGGTAAGGCGAGCCCTTCAATGTTAGGAAGTGTAATGGTAGATTACTACGGAAGTCAAACACCACTGGCTCAGGTTGCCAATGTGAATACTCCTGACGGAAGAACGATTTCTATTCAGCCTTGGGAGAAAGCGATGATTCAAGAGATTGAAAAGGCGATTATGAATGCCAATCTTGGTTTTAATCCTATGAATAACGGTGAAAGCGTAATAATCAACGTTCCGCCGTTGACTGAGGAGCGCCGTAGAGATTTGGTAAAACAAGCTAAAGCTGAAGCAGAAGATGCAAAAGTAGGTGTGCGTAATGATCGTAAATCAGCAAATAACGATATTAAAAAGCTGGAGAAAGATGGTCTTGCCGAGGATCTATGCCGAAATGCAGAAGTAGATGTTCAGGATTTGACTGATAAATACATCAAAAAAATTGACGAACTACTAGCAGTTAAGGAAAAAGAAATTCTTACCGTCTAGTTCTCGTTAAACTCATGCTAAGAGCGACCCTTGGGTCGCTTTTTTTATAGTATTTTTAGTCCCTAAGTTCTTCGGTGATAATGTTTAAACAACTTATTTTCTGTTTGTTTTTGTTTCTTTTGCTGCAAAATAGTGCATTTGCCCAGCAAAAAAGCATAGCTGTCGATTCGTTAATGCAACGTGCTATTTTGGCGGCAGAACAAAATAATCCTCAAGAGGAGCTGCCGCATTACAGCTATACCACTTACGAGAAAACCATTATTACAGATTCCTTAGAACGTGAAACCAACGCCCATTCTTTTTTTACCGAAAAGGTTTCAAAAAATGAGTTTGATGCATATTCCGGTTTTAAAGAAGAAGTGCTGGGCCTCAATATGGCTGGTTTTAAAGAACCCCGTTATGAAGTGCTTGGGATTACCTTGCAGTCGCGCTCCTTTTATGATGAAGATTTTGTGATCTTCAATTATCGTTACGCCGGACCACTTTCTTCCCGTGGACTCAAGAATTATGATTATCAATTTCTTGCGGATACCACCATTTTAGAACGTCCCAGTTATGCGGTGGCTTTTCAGCCAAAAAGGCCACAAACTATTCCCGGGCTAGAAGGGATATTGTATCTAGATCAAGAATCTTTAGCTATTCAGCGGGTGCATATTGCAATCAATGATGAGCTTGTGGCGCGTATTGAGCAGCATTACACGTATCTAGAGGATGAGGCTGTTTACCTCCCTAAATCAAGTAAACTTTATATCGAAAAAGGTGAAACTTCAAAGCGATTGTCGCTTTTTAGAGGAAAAGTTTCCGTAGGAACCATCGAGCGCAACCCGGTTAAAGAAGCGATAGAAGGCAGGTACTTGCTTTCTACTTCGTACAATGCCAATTTTAACCTTTCTGAAGACGAGGAGATCGAGCATCCCAATCTTGCGGTTGAAGTGATGGAAGGCGCAGAAAGTAAACCCGAATCCTTCTGGAAAAAATACCGCTCACAAGCGTTGACGCAACGAGACCTTAATAGTTTTGACTACCTCAATAACATCGTAGAAACTCAAAATATTGAGCGTCGTTTAGCAGTCATCAACAACTTTGGGATTGGCTACTACACGGTTGATTTTTTTGATTTTGATTTGACCTATCCGGTAAAGTATAACAATTATGAAGGTTTGCGACTGGGCTTGGGTGGAGTGACCAATGCTTCGTTTTCGCAAAAGTTCAGGCTAGAAGGCTACACGGCTTATGGTTTTAAAGATAAGGCGTTAAAATACGGCATCGGCGGAGGAATCATGCTCAATGAATCCCACGGAGCTTGGTTGAGTTTAACTTATAACGACGACTTGCAGGAAGTAGGTAGCTTTAACTATTTAACAGATCGCCGGGTATACTCTTTATTTGAGCCGCGTTTGGTGAATATCACGCAGTTTTTTGACTATAAAACACTCCGACTGAATCAAGAATATCAAATCACGCCAAAGATTTTATCAGAATTACAATTTGCCAAAACCAATATCATTCAAACCCAAGACTACACCTTTGTGTTGGGCGATCAGTCGTATAGGGAATATGATATCACCGAAGCCACTTTTGGAGTTCGCTGGAGTCCGTCGAGTAAGTTTATGCGTTCTGAGAAGGGAACGGTAGAGATCTACGATGGCTATCCTAAAGTTACCGCGCAAGTTTCTAAAGGAATTTCGGGTTTGTTTGATGGAGATTTTGATTTTACTAGAGTGGGTGCAAAATTTTACTATCAAGTAGAACGCCTCAATAAATCAACCACCGAATTTTTGATTGAAGGAAAGATGGCATTTGGCGAAGTGCCGTTGACGCATTTATTTCACGCGTATCCCAATGCGCCTACAAAAGAAACTATTATGCAGCGTTTTTCGGTGGCTGGTGTAAATAGTTTTGAAACCATGTATTTTGGGGAATTCTTTTCAGATCGTATTGCGACGCTGCAAATAAAGCATCATTTGCGGCCGTTTAATTTAGGCGAAAAATTCAAGCCCGAAATGGTTTTCATCACCCGTTATGCCATTGGGGATATCTCAAACATAGCGCGCCATCAGGATGTAAGTTTTGGGACTCTTGATAAAGGCTATACTGAAACCGGCTTTGAGATCAACAAGATTCTTTTTGGCTTCGGTACGAGTTTAACCTACCGCTACGGGGCGTATAGTCTGCCTAGTTTTGCAGATAACATTGCATTCAAGTTTACGTTCAACCTTCAGTTGTAAATAGATTTTCAATTAGGATTCGTAGGGATCCTCAGTTCAAAGACTGCGCTTTTCTGTGGATTTTGTTTTTGATTTATGGCAAAGGCTATTCGTTCTTAATTGAGTATCTTTGCGCCTCTTAAATTAGGACGATGACCAAGCTATTGGGTTACGGATTTTGGAACGGTGTCGCACGCCTTATCTTACGCAACAGACTCTTTATTCTTTTTCTGGTTGCCGCATTTACTGTGTTTTTAGGCACACAGTGGAAATACATGCGGTTTACTTACACCGAGGCCAACTTACTGCCGGATGATCACGAAGTCAATCTGGAATACAACAAATTTCTTGATCAATTTGGAGAAGAAGGAAACCTTATCGTATTCGGAATAAAAGATTCTACGCTTTTTACTCCCGAAACGCTTAACAAATGGAACGCGCTTTCTGATACCATCAATGATTTTAATGAAGTTGCGCTTTCGGTATCTCTTAAGGATTTAAAACTGCTTCAAAAGCAAGAGGAACCTAAGCGTTTTGAGATGATTCCTTTTGTAGACGGTTCTGTAAATACTAAAGTGCAAGCAGAGGCGCTCAAGAAAAAGCTTTTTAAAGACTTGCCTTTTTATGAAGGACTGATCTATAATAAAGAGACCGGTACGGTACGCAGTGCGGTGTATCTCAAAAAGGACATCGTTAATACTGCAGCGCGGAAAGACTTTATCGTAGATGACCTCATTCCGTTGATTGATCAGTTTGAAGAAGAGACCGGGATCACAGTGCATACTAGCGGGATGCCGTACATACGCACGCTAAACAGTGCAACGATCATCAGTGAAATCGGTTGGTTTGTAGGTGGAGCACTACTGGTAACCTCGCTTATCTTTTTCTTCTTTTTCAGATCCTATCGAGCTACTTTTATTTCGATGATCACTGTGGTGATCGGGGTGATGTGGGCATTTGGATTCCTAGGTTTGTTAGGTTATGAAATTACCGTTCTTACCGCGTTAATTCCGCCGTTGATCATTGTGATCGGCATTCCAAACTGTATCTTTTTGATCAATAAATACCAGCAGGAATATAAAAACCACGGAAATAAGATCAAGGCGCTTCAGCGTGTGATCACAAAAGTTGGTAACGCGACCTTGATGACCAACATCACGACCGCTTCGGGTTTTGCAACGTTTATTTTGACGCAGAGTTCGCTGTTGAAAGAATTTGGTATTGTGGCTTCGATCAATATCTTGGCGATATTTTTATTGAGCTTGCTCATCATTCCTGTCATTTACAGCTATATGTCGCCGCCAAAGGAGCGTCATTTAAAACATTTGGGAAAAACCTGGATCGAAGGTTTTGTAAACTGGATTGAACGTATGGTGCGCGATCGCCGTATCACGATCTATATCAGTACCGTGATCTTACTTATCGTAAGTATGATAGGTATTTATCAAATAAAAGTTTCGGGCAGTTTGATTGAAGATATGCCCAAAAACACGACGTTTTACAAAGACATCAAGTTCTTTGAAAGCGAGTTTGACGGGATAATGCCACTTGAAGTGTTGATTGATACTAAGCGACCTAAAGGCGTGATGAAGTTGCCAACGCTAAAACGTATGGACGAGCTGGCAACAACCATCTCAGAAACTCCAGAGCTTTCTAAGCCTATTTCTATTGTAAATCTGGTAAAATATGGAAAGCAGGCTTTTTACAATGGCGATCCGCAGTATTATCAATTGCCTACTTCAAACGAGCGCAACTTTATTTTGCCATATGCGCAAAGCTTTTCTAGCGAAGCCGGCCTGCTGGATAGTTATGTAGATTCTACCGGGCAATATGCGCGTATGACGACCTTTATGCAAGATATTGGTACTGATCGCATGGAGATCGTAGAAGACAATCTGTACAACAAAATAAGTATTCTTTTTCCCGAAGATAAGTTTGATGTGACGCTGACCGGTAAGGCTTTGGTGTTTCAAAAAGGAACCAATTATTTGATTAACAACCTGATCATCAGTTTGTCGCTGGCCATTTTATTGATCTCCATATTTATGGCGTTTATGTTCCGGTCGTTTAAAATGATCTTGGTTTCTTTGATCCCGAATTTACTACCCTTATTGATCACCGCCGGATTGATGGGATTTCTGGGCGTGCCTATAAAACCTTCAACCATTTTAGTGTTCAGTATTGCGTTTGGAATTTCGGTAGATGACACCATTCACTTTTTGGCCAAATACCGTCAGGAATTAAAAAGCAGCGGTTGGAAGATCAAGCGTTCGGTGTATGCTTCGGTAAAAGAGGCCGGCGTAAGTATGTTTTATACTTCTATCGTCTTGTTCTTTGGATTTTCGGTATTTATGATCAGTAGCTTCGGTGGTACGGTTGCACTGGGAGGTTTGGTTTCGGTAACCTTGATCTTTGCGATGTTATCTAACCTATTATTGCTTCCATCGTTGTTGCTTTCGCTAGAGCGAAATATCGCCAACAAAGAAGACTTTAAAAAACCTGCGATCCACATTTTGGACGAAGTAGAAGATGAAGAAGTGCTTGAAGAATTAGATAAAGAATAATTCCGTTTAAATTTTCAGCCAGTTTTGCGGCAATCTGATGTAAAATTTATCTTTGTCGCGTATCAAACTTGAATTACAGAACTAAGCCAATCACGTCTCAAGACGTTTTGATTCTATAACTATGAGAAAAACCATTGTACACATTTTAAAAGAAGAGCCCAAAGGGCACGAACTTACCGTAAAAGGATGGGTGAGATCGTTTAGAGCCAACCGCTTTATTGCGCTAAATGACGGTTCTACGCTTAATAATTTACAGTGTGTCGTTGATTTTGAAAATACAGATCCAGAGCTTTTAAAACGTATAACCGTAGGTGCTGCAATCGCCGTTACCGGAAATCTTATCGAAAGTCAGGGCGGTGGTCAGGCTGTTGAAGTTGAAGCTAAAGAAATTAAAATTCTAGGTGATGCAGATCCTGAAGAGGTGAAGAAAACCATCTTATCACCTAAACGGCATACGCTAGAAAAATTGCGCGAGCAAGCCCATTTACGTGTGCGCACGAATACTTTTGGGGCAGTGATGCGTTTGCGTTCGCAATTGAGTTTTGCGGTGCATCAATACTTTCAGAAAGAAGGTTTTTACTATGTAAATACGCCTATTGTAACGGGTAGTGATGCAGAAGGCGCGGGCGAAATGTTTAAAGTGACTGCTTTAGATATGAAAAATCCGCCGAAGGATGAGAATGGAAACATTGATTATAAAAAGGATTTCTTCGGAAAGGAAACCAATTTGACGGTTTCTGGTCAGTTAGAAGGAGAAACTTATGCGTTGGGTCTGGGACAGATTTACACCTTTGGGCCAACCTTTAGAGCTGAAAATTCAAATACGAGCCGTCACCTTGCAGAATTCTGGATGATCGAGCCGGAAGTTGCGTTTTGCGACCTGGATATGAATATGGATCTGGCGGAAGACTTTATCAAATATGTGATTCAGTTTGTGATGGATAATTGCCAGGATGATCTAGAGTTTTTAGAAAACCGATTGATCGAGGAGGATAAAGCTAAGCCCGAAGCAGAGCGTGCGCCAATGCCTTTGCGTGAGAAATTAAAGTTTGTACTTGAAAACAACTTTAAGCGTGTGAGCTATACAGAGGCGATCGAGATCCTTAAAAACTCGAAGCCTAACAAAAAGAAGAAATTTAAATATCCTATTGAAGCATGGGGAGCCGACTTGCAAAGTGAGCACGAGCGTTTTCTTGTAGAGAAGCACTTTAAGTGCCCGGTGATCTTATTTGATTATCCCGCAAATATCAAAGCTTTTTATATGCGCTTAAATGAAGACGGCAAAACCGTACGCGCAATGGATATTCTCTTCCCGGGAATTGGTGAGATCGTAGGAGGTTCGCAGCGAGAAGAGCGTTTAGAAGTGTTGCAAGAAAAAATGGCAGCGCTAGACATCCCCGAAGAAGAACTGTGGTGGTATCTAGATACCCGCCGTTTTGGTAGCTGTGTGCATAGTGGTTTTGGTCTTGGTTTTGAGCGTTTAGTACTATTCGCAACCGGAATGACCAATATTAGAGACGTGATTCCTTATCCACGTTTTCCGCAAAACGCTGAGTTTTAAACAGAGCAATGAATTAAAAAAAGCCCGATTTAAATTTTTAAATCGGGCTTTTTTTTGGGGTTAAAAATGCTACGGGGAAAAACCCCCTTTTTAAAAGTGTTTTTTCCTAGTGAAAAAAAAGATGTCTATTTTACACCTGACTATTTTAAAATCCAACAGATGAAAAAAACTACCCTAGTTGCAGCGGTGCTTACTGCTGCATTTTTGATTACTTCTTGCGAAAAACCTTGCGAGTGCGAGGAGGCGGAAACACCAATTCTAGGTGCTCCGGCTAATATTATTCCCTTAGCTCAGGCAGATTCGCTGTATAAAAATTACGGTAACAGTCGTGTTGAGCTTATAGAGCTCGCTGAAAACATCACCGAAGAAGGCGACACCATTCGTAAAGAAGATGCTAATTATAAACAGGCCACCCGTCTAGTTAGTTTCTCATTTGCTGAAATGAAAAAATATATGGCATATATCGAACAGCAGGCTGATTCTGCTGGTGTTGAAATTACAGATTTGCGCGTGTATTTCGGTAAAAATAAAAAGGGGGCTAAAAAGGATGCGGGCAAAGCAACGGTGTTCTTCAATCCTGCTGCAGTATTAGATTTACCAAACGGTACAAAAGATACCGTGAGCTTCGCTATTCTCAACCTACCTGATGGAACTAAGAAAGCAGTAGCTGTGGGCACAGTTTTACGCCCTGCTGCAGAAATGACTGCAGAAGGAGATGCAAAGTCTTTATCTGCTGATTTAGGCACCCTTATGCCACCTCCACCAGTTAGTGAATATGATTTTTAATTAATCAAAGTTTTCTATCAATTTAAATAACTAACTGTCATTTGATAATAGAGATTACTCAGACTTTAACTGAAAAAAAATTAGCTTATATTTTAAGTAGTCCTATCCTTTGGGTTATGAATTCTTTGGAATTGATTTCCTTTCTAGTTGGATTATTTTATTGGAGAAAATTTAGAAGTTCAACTGTAAAATGGTTTATCCTGTTTTTGGGGTATAACTTCTTGAATGAAGTCGTTGCCGCAGTTTTTTACGTTTTGAACTGGTTAAGCTACTCAAATATTATTTTTTATAATTTCCGCTATTTGATTTATTTCGTTTTGCTGTTCAGCTTATATTTTAATCAACTGCGTAATTCTAAGTTAAGAAAAGCAACTTTAGGTTTAGCAATTTTTTGGCTGTTAATTTATTTCTATTGGCTTTTTACTTCTAATATTTGGGTTGAGTTTGCATTAGTTCCAGGAGTAGTAGGAGGCTTCTTTCTAATGGGAGTTATTCTTCTATATTTCGTTGAAAGTATCAATCAACGTTCTGTAAAGGGGATTCAAAATGATTTTCTCACATATCTGAGTCTGGGACTACTTCTAGAGGCAGTTGTGCAGCTTCCGGTATTAATAACTACGCACATCGGTTGGATACAGATAACCGATTCTTCTGACGTTCGCAATGAATTTTTTAAACTTATTAAGCAAGCCAGTCTTATAGCTTCTTGTTTTATGTACTTAGTTTTTGTGTATGGTTTTTATAGAGCAAAAGCACCAAGTATAAGGTTAACGCGGTAGGCCAAATAATTAATTTAGGATTTAAAAAATTAGAGAAGATTGGATTTAGAAATATCACAGGAACGTTTAGAGTTCATTTTGAGCAATCCATCCACGATGACCATGACTGCGCTCGAGCTGCTTTCGTTTGTAGTTGGGTTATGCTATTGGAAAAAGTTCTCTAAAACACCAATCGTCGTTTTTATTCTTTTTTTGGGATATAACTTCTTGAATGAGGTAGTGGCTGCTTTTGTTTTGGTTGCTAATCTTGCCGAGAGAAATACCGCATTTTACAACCTGAGATACTTGATTTATTTTTCAGCACTCTTTAGGATGTATTTTAAATACTTGAATAAACGTTCATTCAAAAATACAGTGGTCGCTTTTTATGCTGTGTGGCTTTTGACGTATATCTATTTTGTAGCAACAAGTTATTTTCTTTATCAAAAACCACTATTTTCAGCAGTAACCGGTGATATGCTTCTGCTTGTGGTTGTTCTTTTATATTTGGTTGAAACAATAAATAGCGCAGATTTGAGCAAAATACAAGACCATGTTTTGATTTACATAAGTATTGGTCTTGTGATAAGTACGGTTGTTCAACTCCCTGCTTCTGTTGCTATATATGTAGGTTGGTATAAAATAACAGATGCTTCAGACAGTCTTAATGCATTTTATAAAATCATAAGAGATGCTAGCTTTTGGGCTTATTGTATTTCATATTTAATTTTTGCTTACGGTTTTTATAGAGCTAAATCTTCAAACTATTTAATGCAATAACTATGGATCAGGATACGCAGCTTTTAGTTATTCTAGTGGTCTTATTGGTGTTGTTTTTACTGGCGGTGATCATTTTTGTCCTGTTTTCAGTATTTATGAAGCGCAAAAACAGTTTGCTGCGCGAGCAAATTGAAGCCGAAAAACGCTACGAACGCGCTATTGCGGAAACTCAAATAGAGATTAGGGAAGAAACCCTGCGTAACATCAGTTGGGAATTGCACGATAATATTGGCCAATTGCTCACCTTAGCCAAGATTAAAGCCCAAAATATAGAAGATGGCGAAGATATGCTCGAAGTCGCAGAAACGATAGGAACGGGCTTAAATGAGCTTCGGGCGTTGTCAAAATCTATAAATCCGGAAGCGATCAACGGGCAATCCCTTTTAAAATCTTTAGATAGTGAAGTTGCACGCTTTAACCGTTTAAAATTTCTTTCAGCAACCTATGATTTGATCGGTGATCCTGTGCAACTTAATCCTAAAGCAGAAATCATTTTGTTTAGGATTGTACAAGAGTTTATGAGTAACACGATGAAACATTCTAAGGCGTCCAAACTGCAGATACGTGTTCAGTTTAAAGCAGATGCATTAGAGATCACTGCGCTGGATGATGGGGTAGGTTTTGACGCAGAGAAACTATTAGAACGCGGTATAGGTTTAAGTAACATAGATAAACGTGCCCAATTGATAGGAGCTCAGGCGCGTATAAGTTCTATTCCCGGGGCTGGGACTCAATTAAAATTATATTATCCTTTAGATTAGAAATTAAAATATGTATAAAGTTGCTTTAGTAGACGATCACACCTTGCTGTCAGAGGCCATTGCGGGATTAGTAAGACGTTTTGAGAATTTTGAAGTTGTCAACGTTTCGGTTAACGGAAGAGAGTTGGTAGACTTTATTGAGGCCAATCCTGACGTGCAGCCGGATGTTGTGCTTATGGATGTAAAAATGCCCGTGATGGGCGGCGTCGAAACTACGCAGTATCTAACAAAGCACTATCCTGAGATCAAGGTGCTGGCGCTTTCGGTAGAGGAAGAAGAGGGCGTGGTTATGCAAATGATTCGCGCCGGAGCTAAGGGGTATTTATTAAAAGACACGCGCAAATCTATTTTAGAGCAAGCCTTAAATGAAGTGCTTGAGCACGGATATTATTATACCAATACGGTTGAACGTATTGTCAAGAAAACGGAGCGTTTAAAAGATCAGGAGATCGTTTTAAAAGAACGAGAAATCGAATTTATCAAACACGCCTGCACCGAAATGACTTATAAAGAGATCGCTGAAAAAATGTTTTTAAGTCCGAAAACTATTGAAGGTTATCGAGAATCGGTTTTTCAAAAACTAGGTTTAAAAAACCGAACGGGACTGGTGATCTACGCTATCAAGAATAATATTTTTGTTCCCTAGGTTTTCAATTATGTTTTTTTTTGAGAACTCGATCAAAAGCTAGCATTTTAGTTGGTTTTTGTCGCCAAAGGGGTTGCGCAATTAAGGGTTACGCTATAGCTGAAATTTTAATCCGGTGTTCTCTTGAGGGCGTAAGCAGCGTAAAACTAATTTTTGGCGTATTTTTTGTTAACAAAACATTCTGATGCATCGGTTGATGCATTTTTTTATTTTTGTAAGAACAGATTCTTAAAAGTATATGCTCAAACAACAACTCAAATTCAAACTTTCGCAAAAGCTTTCACCGCAACAAATTCAGTTGATGAAGCTTATTCAGCTGCCTACACAGGCTTTTGAGCAGCGCGTAAAGCAAGAGCTTGAAGAAAATCCGGCGCTTGATAGCGGCAAGGAAGATGCGAGAGATGAGTATGAGGAGTTTGACAACAGCGCAGATGAGGAATACGATTCTGAAAAGATCGAGACCGAAATCGATGTTGATGATTACCTGTCTGATGACGAGATCCCTAGTTATCGCTTAAATAGTAATAACTACAGTGCTGATGATGAAGAACGCCAGGTACCTTACGCATCAGGAACTTCATTTACGCAGCATTTAATGGGGCAATTGCATACCTATAGACTCAGTGATGAGCAAATGGAAATTGCAGAATTTCTCATAGGTAGCGTGGACGAAAGCGGTTATTTGCGTAGAGAGTTGGTTGATCTGATGGATGATCTGGCCTTCACGCAAAACATTTATACTTCGGAAGACGAACTCGAGAAAATATTAAGAATTGTTCAAAATTTGGATCCGGCAGGAGTAGGGGCGCGTAGTCTTGAAGAATGTTTGTTGATTCAGCTGAAACGTAAAGAAGAAACCGAAGCGGTTGCCTTAGCTATAGCCATTTTAACCGATGCTTTTGATCATTTTAGTAAAAAGCATTATTCGCGTTTGCTTTCAAAATTTGATATTACAGAAGATCAGTTGAGAGATGCTATTGACGAGATCGAGCATCTTAACCCAAAACCGGGTGGTTCCTATTCCGGCAATACCAAAGTCGTAGAACATGTAATTCCAGATTTTACAATCAATATAAGAGATGGAGAATTGGAGTTGACTTTAAATGGCCGTAACGCTCCGGAAATGCACGTTTCTCGCGAGTATACAAATATGCTTAAAGGTTATAAGGCAGCTAAAGAAAAGAGCAAGTCGCAAAAGGATGCGGTACTGTTTATCAAGCAGAAGTTAGATGCTGCAAAATGGTTTATTGAAGCGATAAAGCAACGTCAGCAAACATTGCTTGTGACGATGAGCGCCATTATGGAATATCAAAAGGAATACTTTTTGACCGGTGATGAGCGTAATTTGCGCCCAATGATCCTTAAGGATATTGCAGATGAGATCGAGATGGATGTTTCCACAGTGTCTCGAGTTGCCAATAGTAAATATGTGGATACCCCGTACGGCACCAAGCTTATCAAGGAGTTTTTCAGTGAAAGTATGACCAATGACCAAGGGGAAGAAGTTTCTACGCGGGAGATCAAAAAAATATTAGAAATAACTATTCAGGAGGAAGATAAGCGTAAGCCTTTAACCGATGATAAACTAGCCAAGATCTTAAAAGAAAAAGGCTATCCTATTGCAAGAAGAACAGTTGCTAAGTATCGCGAGCAGTTAGATGTACCTGTAGCCCGACTTCGAAAAGAAATTTAATGAAGTATTTTTTACGTTTTTTTTCGGTGCTTATGCACCCGCTATTTATGCCGCTTCTTGGTGTGGGTATTTACTTTTCGGTTACGCCTAAATTTGTTCCGCAGAGTTTTATGTATGCCAAATTGTTTGCGGTGAGCATACTTACCATTGTCGTACCGGTGTTGTTTTACTTTTTATTAGAAAGTGTAAAACTGGTTTCCTCAGTACACTTACGAGAGGTTAAAGAGCGTAGAATTCCACTTTTAGTGCAAGTAGGTCTTATCCTTTTGATTATTCGGATTATTATTAATGGTTACGAATTTCCGGAACTTTATATTTTCTTTTTAGGTATTTTAATTACAGCAGCGACCTCATTTATCCTTAGTCTGCTGAACTTTAAAACCAGCCTGCATATGGTAGGTGTAAGTGGCGTTTTGTGCTTTGTGATCGCCTTGAGTATGATCTATAATGCCAATTATCTTGTGATCATTGGGTTACTTATTCTAGGTTTAGGATTTACTGCTGCAAGCAGACTAGAATTAAAAGCACACACCATGACTGAATTACTTGTGGGGCTTTTTGTAGGCGGTATCCCGCAGTTTTTGATGTTCTACTTTTATAAAATGTAAAACATTAAACCGAGTTTAAGACTGTTGAGCTCGATAGGACTTCCATCAATTTGCGCCGAATCTTTAAATATAGGATTCAGGTTGTAATAAAAGTAAAAGTTAAAAGTGTCATATCCGAAAGTGAACGTCAGTCCCATACGGTAGCGATCAAACTCGGGAACATCGGTTTGTGTTACGGCATTGCCGGGTTGTTCAAAATAGAATTTATAAGCGTAGACGTAGCCTAACTGCAATCCGGTATAAATACGCCAGAATTTGTAATCGGTCGCCGTAGAGGTTCTCCAACGTAGTTGTAAGGGTGCTTCAACCAGATAGGTCGTAAACCAGTTCTTGTTGTAGTCAGTTTGATCATCAATAATCTGAAAAATACTCTCTTCTGAAGTGGTTTCCCCAACAAAAAGATTTTGATTATAGGTATTCATGGAAATACCGGCTCCAACGCCAATAGCCCAATTACGCTGTTTGTTTATGGGCATATCCCGTATAAAACCAAACTGCAAGCCACCGCTAAAGCCATTTTGCTCCATAGCTTCCGGCTTATTGGTAAGCAGGTTAAAAGTAAGGCCTAGATAAAATTGATCTTCTCTATATTTCTGGTAAACGCTGGCGGTATCAATAGTGGTTACAAGAGAATCTTGTGCAAAGTTTATTGCAGTAAAACTTAAAAATATTAGTAGAGAAAGACGTTTCATTCAGTCAATTAAATACGGTTTAAAGAAACAAAAAAACGCCCTGAAATGATCAGGACGTTTTCTTAAATTTTAAGAGATATGCAATTAACTCTAAGAGTATATTAATCGTTGGCTTCAACGGCGTCACCAGATTTGGTAACATAATTAATTTTTAGAGCGTTTGCTTTACGCAGTTCTTGCTTGATATCTGAGATAAGACCCATATTACTGTCTCCATCTACTTTAAGTGCGGTGGTTAAGAAAGGAACAAGTTCCTCACGTTTACTTGCGCGCTCTTCATAAATGAAATCTTGAATTTGTGAAACATCCGAAATTTTATCATTCAATTGAATTTTAGCAGATGAACCATAAACACCTTTAAAGCGATCAACAGGCTCCCCAGCATAGATATACATTACAAGATCTTTCTTGTCAAGTTTCTCAATTTGGTTTGCTGTAGGTAAATCATTTTTTACCATTAGCGTATTTTCTCGCATTACGGTAGCAACCATAAAAAAGAAAAGTAACATGAAAACTATATCCGGCAGCGATGCCGTAGAAATAGCTGGTAAATCACCACTTTTTTTCTTATTAAATTTAGACATAGATTTTAATGTTAAATGTTTTTAACTCTTTTTAGGCTCTGCTTCAGAGAGTTTCTCTGGATAAAGCTCACGAATCAATTCAAGTTTCGGTTTTAATTTATCCTTATTCGCATCTGAAGTACGAGGGTCGTTGTAACGAGCTTCCATAGCTATGAAAGACTCACCGTAACGTTCTTGAGCAACGCGATCACGTAACTGGTTGTATGCAGCCACAAGTTCGTTCTGAACTGCGATATAGCGTTTGTAAGAAGTTCCTCTGTTATTTACTAGCGAAATAATCGCTTTTGTAGGGTTAACAGAAGAGTTAGGATCTTTAGCACCTTGACAATAAGAACAGTCCTCTGCACCATTGTCTAAAAACTCAACAGCAGCTGCTCTTAGGTCCTTGAGCTCCATAACTTTATCTTCAACAAGTAGCTCGTCATTACTGTTAACGATTACTGTAAATAAGTTACGTTCTTTAATTACCGGTGGAGGTGGCATATTTTCATCCAACTCGGGTGGTAATTTACGGCTAATACCGCTATCAGTCTCAATTGTTGTAGTTACCAGGAAGAAAATGAGGAGTAAGAAGGCAATATCTGCCATCGAACCTGCATTAACTTCTGGAGCTGATCTTTTTGCCATAATACTTTTTTATTTAGCTAATTTCTTTACACCTGAAAATACCATCGCACCAATTGCAACAATTGCTAGGATATAGAAGGCATAAATACCTGCTTCTACCCAACGCGATGCACTAGCTGATAGTACTTCTCCATCACGAAGCTGAACTTCTTCTCCTGAAGCCAAAACGTATGATATTACAACTACCGCAAGAAACGCGCCAAGACCAATTAAGGTGCTCTTTAAAGAAGATCCGCTGCTGAACAAGTTCTTAAGAACGAAGACCAAAACGAATACAATGGCAATTGCAATGGTTGCATATGCGATCAAGATAAATGGAGTAACCAAGCTATCTTGTAAGTCTGCTGAATCTGTTATTGCAGTGTCACCCGCAAGAATGATTCTTACCAGCCAGATGGCTCCAAGAACAGACAAGATGAGTGCAATAATTTTTAATATTTTATGTAACATAATCTGTTTATGTATTTAAGAGGGATTATTACTTCTTGTAACGTACAAGCATATCTATCAAAGTGATAGAAGCATCTTCCATATCATTAACGATACTATCGATTTTAGCGATGATATAGTTATAGAAGATTTGAAGAATAATCGCAACAATAAGACCGAATACAGTTGTTAAAAGTGCTACTTTAATACCACCTGCAACAAGAGAAGGTTGCATATCACCTGCAGCTTCAATCTTATCAAACGCCTGGATCATACCAATTACCGTACCCATGAAACCAAGCATCGGTGCTAGTGCAATAAATAATGATACCCAAGAAACGTTTTTCTCTAATAGACCCATTTGAACACCACCGTAAGCTACAACAGCTTTTTCAGCAGCATCAACTCCTTCGTCTACACGGTCAAGACCTTGGTAGTAAATAGAAGCAACAGGACCTCTGGTGTTACGGCAAACTTCTTTAGCAGCCTCAATACCACCACTGTTTAGAGCATCTTCTACATCTTGTGCTAATTTAGAAGTGTTTGTAGTCGCAAGGTTTAGGTAAATGATACGCTCAATTGCAATTGCAAGACCTAAAATAAGACATAAAAGAACGATCCCCATAAAGCCAGGACCACCTTCTATAAAACGCTTTTTTAACTCTTGTGTAAAGGATAAAGACTCAGTCTCATCGGCTGCTGCCTCGTCTGCGGCTTCATCTTGAACTGCTGCCGCGATAGCTGTTGTATTAACAGTCATAAGAGGTGCAGTATTTGCTTGAGCTGTAAGATTGCCTAACGCGATTACAGCTGTGATAACTAGAATAGAAAATACTCTTTTCATTGCTTTTGATCTTAAAAATTTAGTTAGTAAAGGGATAAAGATATAAAATTAATTATTCAATTATTAAAAATTAGCAGAGAGGAAGGGATTCGAACCCTCGATACGCTTTTGACGTATACACACTTTCCAGGCGTGCGCCTTCGACCACTCGGCCACCTCTCTATTCAGGCCGAAGCCTTTTCTCAAAAGGTTGCCAATTAACACAAAAAATATCGATTTCCAAAAGGTTTGTTTGGTATAAGAAATTGTTCTCATTAACTCATTTCTCCTCTTAGAGATGTTTCAAATATAGTCTTAAAGACCTTTGGAGACAAATTTTGACTATTGAGATACATCATTTTTGTAATGGCAGCTTCTATTGTTAGATCTTTGCCAGAAATAACGCCTATGTTTTTAAGGCCTGTACTGGTCTCATAACTACCCATTTGAACACTACCCCAAGTGCACTGGGTTATATTCACAATAGGAATGTTTTTGTGAATAATTTTTTTAAGCAATTGGGTAAACCAAAGGGATGTTGTGCTATTTCCTGAGCCAAATGTTAACAGAATTACCCCGCTAAACGTTGCATTTTCAAAAATTGAAGTCAGCAATTTTTGGTCAATTCCGGGGTAGAGGTGTACCACTAAAATGTCTCGCGCTAGACTGCGATGTACTAAAAGCTTCTTTCTAGAATAAGGTAAAAGCTTCTCATCTTCTATATTTAAATGAACTCCTGAGGTCGCCAAAGGGGGATAATTAGGCGATTTGAAGGCTTCAAAATGCTCTGCACTGATCTTTGAACTCCGGTTTCCGCGGTATAATTTATACTCAAAATACAGTCCGACTTCTGTAATATAAGGCCGATTTCTCTTGCGTAAAGCTGCAATTTGAATCGCTGTGATCAAATTTTCTTTAGCATCGGTGCGTAAGTCACCAATGGGTAATTGAGATCCTGTAAAAATGACCGGCTTCGCCAGATTTTCAAGCATAAAACTCAACGCCGAAGCAGTATAGCTCATGGTGTCGCTTCCGTGGAGAATTACAAAGCCATCACAAGTGTCGTAATGCGTTTCAATAATGTCACACAGCTCAATCCATAAATCAGGATTCATATTAGAACTGTCGATAGGTGTGGTGAACCCTGTGGTTTCTATCTCACAATCTAATAAGCGTAATTCTGGGATTTTTTCTAAAAGGTCTTTAAAGTCAAAAGCTTTAAGTGCTCCTGTTTCAAAATCCTTGATCATACCTATAGTACCACCGGTGTAGATGAGTAGTATTTTAGGTTGTTTGCTCAATGCTTTTAAGTTTATTAATTACAGGATTTGCATACATAAGTAAGAAACTCTCGCGTGCAATTTCGCTTGAAGGATCAACGCGGCGTTCAAAGCGGCGTTCAAAACTGCGCTTATCACGCTCAGTGTACGTGTGCTCAAAGCGATCTGTTTGATAATATAAATCATAAGCCACATAATTAGACGGCCATAATTTATAGATACGATAGATCTCTTTGTCTATGCGTTTGGCAAGTTCCTGTAATTTATCGTTTTCAGATAAATCTAGCGCTTCGATCTCATCAAAGGTGGTTGCCGAAAGTTTCCCTGCGGCAATATGAATGCGTTTTTTTGAACCTAAAGCTCCTCTGAGAATACTATTAAAATCCTCATTATTGCTTTTTACATACGTCGTGTCTTCACTTTTAGCAATCAGCTCAGGGACCTTAAGAATATCTGTTGGATCAAATTCATACGAAATGGCCACCGGGCGAATATTCAGACTCTTTAAATAATTGAGTGCGGTTTGCTCACCGCGAGCCATCGCTGCCATCTTGAGCACGCCTTGTTGAGTTTTGTCGCTTCCATCTTTAGTACGTCCTTCTCGTTGTGCCATCCAGATCGATTGGTTCTCACTAAGTAAAAACTGAAGATATTCTGAAAGTTTTTTTGAACTTAACAGCATTTCACGCGGAGTCAAGCTACGTTCTACCAGAAAACTTCGGTTGAGTTTGGCCAATGCCATTAAAAAAGATTTCTTAACCAGATTATCACCAATAGCCGAAGCGGTCATGATCAACTCATGATCGTAAAGCGCGACATTAATAAACGAGGTGTCTAATATAATGTCACGGTGGTTAGAAAGGTAGAAGTAGGGTTTATTGCGCTCCAGATCATCAAAACCAGAGGTCGAAAAGCCGTCTGTGCTTTTCTCCATGATTTTGTGAACCGACTTATAAATTACTTTGCTTTGGAAATCAAAGATAGAATGACACTCGTCTATTATTGCTTTAATTTCCTCTGATGATTTTTCAGGAAAAGTAAACTGCAATAACGCTTGAATCATGGGGTGCCGGTGAAACGATTGCAATACCTCGTGTACTTCAGAATCGTGATACGGTCTTATAGAGTCAAATTTTGACACACTTTCAAATTTTGTTGAAGCGTAAAGAACGAAATATTTTAAAGATCAATCAAGTTTAAATAGCTTTTTAGCATTTTCAGTAGTGATTTCTTCAATTTTTGATAACGGCACTTGATAGATATCTGCAAGTTTTTCGGCGATATGAATCAAGTAACTGCTTTCGTTGCGTTTTCCTCTAAAAGGTTTCGGTGCCAAGTAAGGTGCGTCGGTTTCTAAAACAATATGCTCCAGATCAATTTCCTTTAAAAACTGATCGATTTTTCCATTTTTAAATGTTGCAACCCCGCCAATACCTAATTTTAAATTGAAAGCAATCGCCTGCTTTGCGTGATCAAGGTTTCCTGTAAAACAATGAAATACGCCTCTTAATTTGTTATTGTTCTCTTGCTCTAGAACTTCAAAAACTTCATCAAAGGCATCGCGGCAATGTATCGCGATAGGTAAATCGTATTCTTTTGCCCAGCGAATTTGTTGTGCAAAAGCTTTTTGTTGTAAATCTTTTGTTGAAGAATCCCAGTACAAGTCTACCCCGATCTCACCAATGGCGCATATATTTTTTTGCTCTAGCTGCTGCTTTACGTGATCAAGCTCTTCAGAAACACTCAGCGGGTCTACGTGAGTAGGGTGCAAGCCGGCCATAATATGCATTAGATCTGGGTGCTGGTCTTTTAAATCCCACATAGCTTTAGTGTATGTAGAATCTATGGCTGGTAATACAAATTGATTAATTGACTGGTCCAGAGCGCGTTTGATAACTTCGTCACGATCTTCTTTAAAAGACTCACTATATAAGTGGGTGTGTGTATCTATAAACATAGCTCACAAAGTTAAAATAGGCGTTTGGCTATGCCAAACTTTAGAGAATATTTAAAGTCCTCCAATTTTAATTACAGTAAGTTTGAACACATAAAATTGACTATGGCTTCACTACGGCAACATCTCACAAAAAAAGGCTATACACGTATCAAGCTAACACCGGTGGGTACCGGGCATTTAAAGTTTGCGGCGACCATCAACGGGGTTTTAGGTGAATTCATTTTAGATACCGGAGCTTCCAACACGTGTATTGGTTTTGAGGATCTGGAGCGTTTCAAGCTGTTTGCCGAAGATAGTGAGGTGAAAGCAGCCGGCGCAGGAGCGATAGATATGCTTACGCAGATATCTCAAGATAATTTAATCGAAATCGAAACGTGGTCTACCAGAAGTGTTTCAATCGTGCTTTTTGATCTTTCTCATGTTAACCAAGCTTTGATTAATCACGAAGCTAGTCCCGTAAGCGGAATCATAGGTGCCGATATTTTAAAGAAAGGAAAGGCCGTTATAGATTATCAGTACGACTGTCTTTATCTAAAGTAAGTAATACGATAGTTATTAAAATTGAAACGCTTCACTTCGGGTTTGTTTGTGAATAGTAAAGAATGAATATACGTTAACCCTTGTTCACCACCCCCTTAGCTTTTAGAAGCAGTTAGGAACAAAAAAAAGAAAGCCAGTGCAGTTGATAAGCTGAAACGCTTCACTTCGGGTTTGTATGTGATTGATAAAGAGTGAATATATGTTTACCCTCGTTCAGCACCCCCTTAGCTTTTGGAAGCAATTAGGAACAAAAAAAGAAAGCCCATAAAATTGATAAATTGAAACGCTTCACTTTGGGTTTGTATGTGATTGGTAAAGAATGAATATACGTTAACCCTTTTTCACCACCCCTTAGCTTTTGGAAGCATTTTATTAAATAAAGAAAGTCAGTACAGTTATTAAAATTGAAGCGCTTCACTTCGGGTTTGTATGTGAATAGTAAAGAATGAATATACGTTAACCCTTGTTCACCACCCCCTTAGCTTTTAGAAGCAGTTAGGAACAAAAAAAAGAAAGCCAGCTACAAGAGCTGGCTTTCACCCCAAATCATAATTGATTATTACAAGTCAATTACAACAGTCTTCAATATTTTTCGCTTTTCAGCACAAAACAAAGCTAAAGTATTTTTTCGGTTTAGAAAACCTGAGAAGTTAAAATACTTCTAAAAACTTTAAGCGTATTTAACTTATTTTAAGTGACTTCCGGATACTACAGGCGTATTTTTTCCGTTTGCGTACTTCATCATTTTAAAACCGGGATGAATACAATAACAACCTGTTTCTCCTTGTTTATTGATGGCGATATAAGCAACCTGAAAATTGGTGTGGTTGGGATTAGTAGTAACAATGCGTCGAACGGCTTCTTGGCAAGCTTCTTGTGGCGACATACCGTTTCTCATAAGTTCAACAATGAGAAAACTTCCTACGGTTTTGATCACTTCTTCGCCCATTCCGGTGGCTGCTGCACCGCCAATAGCATTGTCTATAAATAAGCCACTACCTATAACAGGGCTGTCGCCCACGCGACCTTTCATCTTATAGGCCAAGCCAGATGTTGTGCATGCCCCTGATATGTTTCCGTTTTTATCTAAACCGAGCATCCCGATAGTATCGTGATTTTCAATATTGATAATAGGTTTATATTTTGAGGTTTTCAACCATTCTTTATAGGCTTTTTCACTCTCCTCGGTAAGTAAATTTTCCGCAGTAAATCCGTTTTTAACTGCAAATTCTTCGGCGCCTTTTCCGGCGAGAATTACGTGAGGCGTATCCTCCATTACTTTCTTGGCAAGGGCTGCAACGTTAGTAATATTCTCAACACACATAACAGAACCACAGTTACCTGTATGATCCATAACACAAGCGTCAAGTGTTACATTTCCTTCGCGGTCGGGTGAGCCGCCTTTACCAACAGTGGTATTTTTAATGTTTTCTTCTTCAACTGCTACGCCCTTAATTACTGCGTCAAGTGCAGGGATTCCTTGGTCAAGAAGCGCGCCAGCAGTGGCATTGGCTTCGGTAAATTGCCAAGTACAGATGGCAACAGGAGTAGTTGTGGTTGTATTCTTTTTTTTCAACTTTTCAGCAGAATTCTTAGCCGTGCCGGCTTGGGCAAGACTGTGAATTCCTAAACCAAAAGCAAGCGTATTGATACTCGTTTTGGTGATAAAATTTCGACGTTTCATTTGTGTTTGTGTTAAGATGGAAAGTTACTAAAGCCCCTATGATTATTGAGACGATAATATTCAAAAAAATAGGAAAATATTAAAGAAATCCGCAAGGAGCTTTAGTAATATTGCTTTTCTTAAAATTTAGCGATGCGTTGGTTTCTTTTTATCCTGTTCTATATTCTTATTGATATTTACGCTTTTCAAGCGTTCAGAACCTTTTCAAAATCTGTTTGGTTAAATAGCAGTTACATTCTTGTATCTCTTGGGGTCCTTGCTTTTTTAATTTATACGCTGAGTACACTTGATCGCTCAAAAGGAATTACCACTGATGAAATGTATGTTTTTGGTTGGTTCTTGGTCTTTTTTGTGCCGAAGCTTCTACTTGTGCTTTTTATGTTTGGGGAAGATCTAATCCGCTTCATTGTTGGGGCGTTTACAGCTTTATCCGTTAAAGAATCTTTTCATATGCCTTCCAGAAGAAAATTTGTAAGTGCAATTGCTCTAGGGGTAGCGGCGATTCCGTTTGCATCTTTGATCTACGGAATGTACAAAGGTAAATACAGGTACAGAGTGTTGTCGTACCAACTCGAATTTGATGATCTTCCTGAGGCATTTGATGGGTATACAATTACTCAAATCAGCGATGTGCACAGCGGTAGTTTTGATAATGCTGACAAGATCGCATACGGCATTGACCTGATCAATAAGCAAGAAAGTGATGTGATCTTATTCACGGGAGATCTGGTCAATAATTTTGCCAGCGAGATGAAAAACTGGACGCAACTTTTCTCTAAGCTTAAGGCTAAAGACGGGGTGTATTCCGTGCTTGGAAATCACGATTATGGAGATTATGCTGATTGGGAAACACAGCAGGCAAAAGCTCAAAATCTTGAAGATCTAAAAACTTTACAAGCACAAATGGGTTGGAAGTTGTTGCTTAACGAACACCGCTGGTTAGAAAAAGATGGTGAACGTATTGCGCTTGTAGGTGTTGAGAACTGGGGCGCCGGATTTAAACAAGCGGGTGATATTGATAAAGCTGCAGCCGGGTTGAGCGCCAATGATTTTAAAGTGCTTATGAGTCACGACCCTTCTTATTGGTCAGAGCGTTTAAAAACTGATCCTAAGCATTTTCAATTAACCTTAAGCGGGCATACGCACGGAATGCAGTTTGGAATCGAAATTCCCGGTTTTATACGCTGGAGTCCGGTGCAGTATCGATATGAGAATTGGGCAGGAATTTACAAGGAAGGAAACCGTGTGCTAAACGTGAATAGAGGTTTTGGGTATTTAGGTTACCCGGGGCGCGTAGGTATCTGGCCTGAAGTCACTGTTATTGAGTTGAAACGGAAGAAGTTAGGCTAAATCGATTAACGTAAGTTATTACTTACTTGTTAAAAATATTCAATACGTTAAACATCGTTTAAAAGTATATTTTCATAGATTAAATAGTTTAAATTCAGAATTCGGTTAAATAATTCTGTCTTTATGCTCGTTAAAAAATTACTTTACTTTGTGGTACTTTTTGCAAGCTTGACATTAAGTGCTCAGGTTGGGATTGGTACCACAAATCCAGACGCTTCTTCTCTTTTTGAAGTGCAATCTACCACAAAAGGATTGCTTACTCCTAGAATGACTACTGCACAACGCACAGCTATAAGTAGTCCTGCTAATGGTTTACTCGTCTACGATACGGATGAATCTGCTTTTTATTATTATGAGTCGGCAGCTTGGTCCAGACTTAAAGGTGCGGAAAAACGAGATAATTATGTTTTGGTTAAAAGTCAGGCTGACTTACCTGCACCTTCAGGAAGTGTGATCACTTTAGATGAAAACACTTTTTATGAGATTAATGGGACTATTGCACTTACAGCTTCGATAAATCTGAATGGGGCATATGTTTCAGGATTAGATGCTACTGAAGATGTTTTGAGTTATTCTGGAGGCACTGTTTTTAGTGGTTCTACAGGTGGTAGTATTCGTAATATTACTATTACAGGGGCTCGGGCATTTAACATTAGCGCAAGCGTTTCAGAATCATTGCTGGTGCAGAATACAATAGTTGCTAACACTACTACAAGCGTAGGTACTATCGCTAATTTAGGACTGTTCTTTGGAAATATTGTTCAGTTTTTAAATAATGCTGATGGAGTCACATACACTAATATTGGTAATCTTTTATTGAATAACCAGGCTTGGCTGAGCTCAAATAGTGGTACCTATGAGAGGCTTTCCGGGACTTTTGGCCTTGTTCAAAAAGTAAGTGGTTTTAGTACGGTTAGTGGTTCTGCTAGAGCCTTTGATGTTAGTTCAAATCCAACCGTTGGTAATGGAGTGCTTTTAAGTACCGTTTTTTCGGGTACTTCTTCTAATCCTTATATTAATAGATATACTGCTGGATCGTACACCGGTTATAATTTCACAAATAATTGGACTGTAAACTGCCCTGGAATTCCTGTAGAGTCTGATAATGTTGCAACAAGTAATCTTTATTTTGATTCAGCTCCCATTGTCAATTTAGGGACGGCAGCTATAAAATTACCTGTATCTACATTGTCAACAAGGATGTTTAGAACTTCCACCGGATCTGTATCAAATCGTGTTGTATATGAAGGGAAAAAGGCTAGGGCGCTTAAAATTTTTGGAGCAATTTCGTTTACCGCAATTGGAGGAATGAGGGTGACATTTTCCATTAGGAAAAATGGTGTTTTGGTTTCAGGTACAGAAGTAGTGTATGACATTATTAATACAAATGATAGGCAAGGATTGTCCATTATAGGAACGGTCGATGTAAACCCAGCGGATTATATAGAAATTTATGTAGAACGAAATGCTTCATCTGGGTCAAATCAATTTTTAGTTACAAGTTATAACCTAATTGTAGACTAATAAAAACTTTGGTACTTTTCACATTATATGCTTTTAAACCTTATATTTAGGGATGTAAAGTGCATTTCTTATGTCAAAGTTTGGAGCTCTTATCGATTTAGAAATCCCGGTGTTGATCGATTTTTTTTCTGAAAAAGATCAAGCCTCTGTAGCGATGAATCCTGTGTTGCGTGAAGTGGCGGCTGCCCTTGGCGACCAAATTAAAGTCATTAAAATCGACATCGAAAAAAATCAAGACCTCGCTGAAGCGCTACGCATAAAAGGTTTGCCTACCTTAGTGATCTATAAATCAGGCGAGATGAAATGGCGTCAAAGTGGTGCGCAAACTACAAACGCACTTACGTCTGTACTTCAAAAATTCATTTAAAGCGGTTTAAACGTATAGCCGGCTTTGGTGAAATGTTGTAATACCATGGCTAAGGCAATTTTCATATTCATCTCGGCTTTTAAGCTGTCGTGAAAGACTACAATACTTCCGGGTTGTGCATTGTTTATAATGTAAGCTGCACAAGTTTTTCCATCGAGTTTTTGATCCCAATCATAGGCGATGGCGTCATACATTATAATATGGTAACCGCGCTTTTTTAATGCTTTTGCTTGGCTGCGTTTAATCTTTCCGTAAGGTGGTCTGAAGAGTTTTTGGGGTGTTGCAAACCTTGAGATGATCTCTTCGGTTTTAAAAGCGTTTGCTAGGTAAGCTTCGGTTTTTGTTTTCCAGCCCTTAAGGTGATTGTAGGTGTGGTTACCTATACTGTGCGAACTGATAACCAGCTGCTGAAAGATTTCCGGATTTTTTGAAATGTTGTCTCCGATGCAGAAAAATGTTGCTTCGGCATTATAAGCTTTTAAAAGCTCTAAAACCCACGGGGTAACCTCAGGAATTGGTCCGTCATCAAAGGTGAGATAAAGTGTTTTTTCGGTTGCTGAAGTTGCATATTTATCCCAAACATACCCAGAGTAAAGACGCTTAAGTAACTTAGGCGTCTTTACGGGTAGGTCAAATTTTAACTTCATCTAGTCTAAAGTGTCTGCCGGAATTGCAATAGAGCTATCCTGCGTTGGCTCGGTAGGTAGCATAGTTTCTGGTTCGGTTTCATCTTCACCATAAAACTGATTGAATTTACGCAGGTACGAATTGAATTCACGAGCTTTCTCAGGAATAATCTCTTGGTCTTGATTGATGATCAATAGGTCAACCAGACTTCGGTAACGCTCTATATCTGTAATGATGTCCTGAGCATAATTGTATTGCTGCTCAAGATTAAGGCTGCTCCAGTAATCAAGCTTTTCTTGATATTTTTTAGCTACTTGTTCCCAGAGTTCGCGCGCCTTTTCTTGCTCGCCTACTTGATAATAACCGCTGATGTAGGGTTCTAAAAGCGTGTAATATTCAAAAATATCAACAGGCATTTTTTCCATAGCTAGATCTAGGATATTCTTAGCCTTATCAAATTTCTCTTCTTGGATCAATTTTTCGGTTAAACGGGCCAAATTACCACGATAAGTGATCCCGTTACGACGCGTTTCGGTATCGTGATAAATATCTGAATCACCACTATTGCCCCAATACCAATTGGTAGCAATGTCGTAGAATTTATCAGAATCAATGCGTCCCATGTCATAAGGAGCCTGAGGATCTATTGGTGTTTTAATAGGTACAAGCTTATAGCAAACACCATCAAGCTGCAGATAATCTTTCATCCATAAATAATCATCATCACCAAAACTTCCGCCGGTAAAATAAATAGGACGTTCCCAATTGTTATTTGCAATAACATCCAACATTAGAAGTCGGTTTTTATAGATTACAGATTCTTTAATGTTAACAACAATTTCAGAAACTACTTCATCTGCGTCTTTTTGAGCTACAGTACCATTAGCAAGTACAGTTTGCTTATCTACCGGAATGCTCACGTGTTGCGTAGGGAAAGAGTGCACCATAGTGCCACTTTGTAATTCTTCCATCGTACGTGGATCATCGCTTGCGATCCAGTTCATCCAAGTTTTGATATCTAAAGTGTCATCAGGACGTAATTCATTATAAAAAATAGCATCGCGATTTCCGGCAACGTATTTGTCATGCGAAAGCTGAGAAGGTATAGGATCACTCTCATAAGCCTTACGTTTCATATCGTCAATATACCACGCGGTTTGAAACAAACTGGTATTTACGATGCGCACATCTCTACGGTAGCCTTCGATCTCTTGTGCATACCATAAAGCAAACGTATCGTTATCACCAATGGTGAATAGAATAGCGTTTTCATCGCAACTGTCAAGATACATTTTAGCCATCGCTAAGGCAGTCTTTCTGCCAGAACGGTCGTGATCATCCCAGTTTTGTGCTGCTAAAATTACCGGAGCGGCAAGTAGACAGACAACTGTAACTACGGGTAGCACGACTTTAGCGCTAATTTTTTCTTTAAGTAAGTCATAAAGGGCGTATACACCAAAACCGATCCACATTGCAAAAACGTAGAATGAACCAACTAAAGCATAATCACGCTCACGAGGTTCAAAAGCACGTTCATTCAAATAAATCTTTAAAGCGATACCTGTAAAAAGGAAAAGTACTAAAAGCACCCAGAAGCTTTTTTTGTCTCGGCTTGCTTGAAAGACCAGCCCAAGTAATCCTAGAATTAAGGGTAAAAAGAAATAGGTATTACGCGCTTTATTTTTTAAAGCATCACTAGGTAGATTGTCTTGCGGGCCTAACCTTGCTTCATCAATAAATGAAATCCCACTGAGCCAATTGCCGTGGATGTTGTCGTATTTACCTTGAATATCGTCTTGACGCCCGGTGAAATTCCACATAAAATAACGCCAATACATATAGCCAAATTGAAAATCAAACATGTAGGCAAGATTGTCTGCAAATGACGGCGGATTGACATCAATATATTGTCTCAGACGCATTAGGGTAGACTGAAAGCCTTCGTTATCCAAACGGCCTTGAGCATAGTCAGATTTGAACTGTGCGACGGCTTGTTGCAACTCTTGATTGTCTGCATACTCCGACTTTACTTGAAATTCTAAAGGACCGGTAAATTGCATATAGTTTGCAATATGGTCTGTACTCCACATACGCGGAAGAAACACTTTATGACGGTCTTCTGAGTTTTGAACAGAATTCTTCCATTCGTTAACGATCACATACTTGCCGCTTTCTTCGTCTTTCTCGTAATTGGGCTTTCCGTCCACGTATGGATTTTGAGCGTCGAGTCCGCCAAAAATTTCAGTGAACTGTGGTCCGTAAAATAAATGCGTTTCAGGATACTGTTCTCTGTTGTAATACGCAAGAAGTTCTCGTGCGTTGTTAGGGTTGTTCTCGTTAATGGTTGTCCCGGCGTTAGCGCGAATAGGAAGCATCAACCAACTTGAAAATCCAATAAAAATAAATAAGATCGAAAGCGCAAGTGTGTTGAGTTGGTAATATGATTTTTTTCGGGTGTAGCTTAAAATGTAATAGAAGATTGCGATAAACACTAAGCCTGCAATAATCGTTCCGCTATTGAACGGTAAGCCAAAGGTGTTTACGAAAAATACTTCGGCGTAGCCAAAGAAACTCAACGTGTATGGTAGTAAAAATTTAAAAATGAACATCAATACCGCAACTACAATGATGTTTGCGACGATGAAGTTTTTGACCGTTATGGTTTTATAATTTTTAAAGAAATACAAAAACCCAATTGCCGGAATGGTGAGTAGCGCCATAAAATGCACCCCAAAAGACAATCCGATAATGAAGCAAATAAGCATGAGCCATCTGTTTCCTCGAGGTTTAAACATGTCACGTTCCCAAAGCAGCGCTACGTAAAATAAAGACGAAAGCATAAACATTGCCATCGCATAGACTTCGGCTTCCACGGCGTTAAACCAAAAACTATCAGTAAAAGCAAAAGCGGTTGAACCGATAAACGAAGCAGCCAGAACTGCTATTTGGTCTGAAGATGTCAATTCAATTTTGTTGCGTTTAAGCAATTTGCGCAACAGCAAAGACAGTGACCAGCACATAAAAAGAATGGTAAAAGCTGATGCCAGGCAGGACATAAAATTTACGCAGAGTGCCACATAGCTACTGTCTGGAGCAAAAATTGAGAAAAAGGCGCCTAGCATTTGATACAATGGTGCTCCCGGCGGGTGACCAATTTCTAACTTAGAAGAGGTTGAGATGTATTCTCCTGCGTCCCAGAAACTCGCGGTAGGTTCTACCGTGAGGCTGTAAGTTAATAATGCAATGGCAAAAGCGAGCCATCCTACTATTTTGTTATACTTCGGGAAGTTGAAGTTTGTCATGGTCATAAGGCAAAATTAGCAAGCAGCGAATTTAAGAATTAATACGGTAATCCATTCGGTTTTGATCGCAATGGAATAAAAGAAACTCGCACAGCTAAATTCTTAAATAAATTGCGATAGTTGCTTAGGAGTAACGTAGTTGAACCTAAAAATATTCTTTGGTTTAAATTTTTCCTCAAAAAATATTTGGTGAACAAAAAGTTTGTATTAAATTTGCAGCCGCATTCGCAAGTCAGGTGAATGTTTTCTTTTTAAGAAAGGTACTGGCCTATGGTGTAACTGGCAACACGTCTGGTTTTGGTCCAGAAGAGTCTAGGTTCGAGCCCTAGTAGGCCAACTGCAATAAAAAACCCGCAAATTTTTGCGGGTTTTTTTGTTTATCAGTGGTGCTACTGTGTGAGTGCCTCTAAATTGCGACTTTATCTTTTTAGGCAATAGTATTGGTAATAAAATAACGCATCATATTGGTGTAAAATGCTTTGCTTCCTGAATCATTTTTGATGCAATTCTGAAGAAATTTCGAAAAGCGTGCTTTAGGAATCTCAAGATTTATTTCCGCAGAACGCGCATCAGAAAGAAGCGGGCTCATAGTAATGTGAACCTCGCGCTCGGTTTGTCTAATTACAACATCTGAAGCTTTAAAGAATTTCTTCAAGATCGCTTTTTGTAATTGTTCTGCGCGCGCTGAATGTTGCGCGGGTTGGCATTCTTCATCTATAAGGCGATAAAGTGCGTGAATTGATGTTTGACTTTCGGTTTGCATAGCATTTGAATTTTAGTCCTAAGCTACCTTTTTGAGCGCGATAAAATTTCTAAAAAATTGTTATTTAGAGATTTATTAACCTTTAGATCTTAAAAGTCAAGACCGGTCTTTTGGCGTGATTAACTAAGCCTTCGCTCAAGGAGCCGTTAAAGAAATGTGCGAGTCCTTTTCGGCCGTGTGTGCCAATGGCGATAAGGTCTGCTTTTTGACTTTTGGCGTAATTCATAATGCCACGTTCAACCTTGAGATCATTAAAAATTTCAAAGTGCGGAGTTTCGATCTGTAGTTTTTGAACAAACTCCTTAAACAAAGCCTGAATTTTTTCGGTGGTCTCAAATCGGTCAGGAGTATTCACATAAACCATTTTAAATTCAGCTTTTTGCGTTTGCGCAAATTTTAATGCCTGTGCCACAGGTTTTAGATTGTCATTCTCAAGATCTGTCGCAAAAATCAGACGGTTGATTTTGAAGTTGACGTGTCTTTTTTTGATGACAAAAACCGGTATTTTAGAGTGTCTAACAATTTTCTCAGTGTTAGAGCCGATGAAAAGTTCCTCAAATCCGCTGGAACCATGAGATCCCATGATTATGATATCGATTTCGTGTTCTTCAGCATAGTCTAGAATCCCACTTTGAATACTGTTGAATTTTACGTGTTCAAAGAGCTCAATGTCACTTGCATATTTTTCAGCACGCAGCTTTTCAAAATTCTGTTGTGCCAGCTTCATAAAGAAAAGTGCTTCGGGCAGCTGTGCGTTGTGATTACCGTCAATAACATCAATTAACGAGTAAGGTAATTCAACCATATGAATAAGGTGTAGCTGCGCGTCATACTGTTTTGCGAGTTGGCAAGCGACTTCAAATGCGTAGGTTGCCTGTTCAGAAAAATCTGTAGGCAGTAGTAATTTTTTGATCATAATGTACTGACTTTAAAAGTTATATAGATTTTAATGGGCTGTATTAAAGTTAAGCATTTAATAGTGAGCTTGTTCTATTTTATATCTTGATAAATATTATTATATTTGCAGTGTTGAATTAAGAAAATTAATCGAGGGGACACATTGAGTCCCCTCTTTTTATAGGAACATGTTGAAGGAAAAAGTTACAGCCCTTTTACAAGAGGCGTTTGAGGAGTATGAGAATCTCTTTCTTATAGATTTAAAAATTAAGGGCAACAACGAGATTGTAGTTGTGATAGATGGTGATCAGGGAGTAACGGTGCAAGACTGTATCAATGTAAGCCGTAAAGTAGAACATAATTTAGACAGGGAAGAAGAGGATTTTTCTTTAGAAGTTATGTCTGCAGGAGCTACGGAGCCTTTGATTAATACAAGGCAGTATAAAAAGAATGAAGGCCGTGATCTTGAAGTAGTACTTCAGGATGGTTCAAAAATAGCAGGTAATCTTATTCAGGTGCATGATGAGGGTATTGTGTTGTTCTGGAAAGAGCGCGTGCCTAAAGAGGTGGGTAAAGGTAAGATGACTGTAGAGAAGGAAGAGGTGATAGCCTTTGAAGCTATCAAGCAAGCAAAAGTTAAGATTAAATTTTAAGTACACAGCATGGAAAATATTGCGTTAATCGAATCATTTTCTGAGTTTAAAGATGATAAGCTCATAGATAGAGTAATGCTTATGGCAATACTCGAAGAAGTTTTTAGAAGTACGTTAAAAAAACGTTTTGGAAGCGATGATAATTTTGATATCATTATAAATCCAGATAAAGGAGATTTAGAGATTTGGCGTAACCGTGTTGTTGTAGCTGACGGTGAAGTAGAAGATGAGAATTCAGAAATTAGTTTAACTGAAGCACGTAGAATTGAGCCTGACTTTGAAGTAGGTGAAGATGTTTCTGAAGAAGTAAAGCTTATAGACTTGGGGCGTAGATCTATTCTTGCTTTGCGTCAAAATCTTATCAGTAAAATTCACGAGCACGATAATACTAATATCTATAAGCAATTTAAAGATCTTGAAGGAGAGCTTTATAATGCTGAGGTGCATCACATAAGACACAGAGCGATTATATTGCTTGATGATGAAGGTAATGAGATCATATTGCCAAAAGACAAGCAGATACCTTCAGATTTCTTCCGTAAAGGAGAAAATGTTAGAGGGGTTATCGAGAGTGTTGAGTTAAAAGGAAATAAGCCGGCGATCATTATGTCGCGTACTTCTCCACTTTTCCTTGAGAAGTTGTTTGAGTCAGAGATTCCTGAGGTTTTTGACGGGTTAATCACTGTTAAAAAAGTAGTGCGTATTCCTGGAGAGAAGGCAAAAGTTGCTGTTGATTCTTACGATGATCGTATCGATCCTGTTGGAGCCTGTGTAGGTATGAAAGGATCACGTATTCACGGCATAGTTCGTGAGTTAGGTAATGAGAATATTGACGTAATCAATTTTACAAATAACCTGCAATTATATATTACCAGAGCGCTAAGTCCTGCAAAGATTACTTCGATCAAAATTGATGATGAGAATAAGTCAGCAGAAGTAATGCTTAAACCAGAAGAGGTTTCTAAAGCAATTGGTCGTGGAGGTCACAATATTAGATTGGCGGGCCAACTTACAGGTTATGAGATTGATGTGTACAGAGAAGGGGTTGAAGAAGATGTGGAGCTTACAGAATTCTCTGATGAGATTGAAGATTGGATCATTGCCGAATTTTCAAAAATAGGTTTAGATACCGCAAAAAGTATTTTAGAACAAGACGTAGAAGACCTGGTTAGAAGAACAGACCTTGAAGAAGAAACCATTGCAGATGTAATGAGAATTCTTCGTGAAGAGTTTGAATAAATTTAGGACTGTACAGGTTTTTTAGGTTAATTTTATAGCGAATTAAAGCATTTTATGGCAGAAGTAAAGAACATGAGGTTAAATAAAGTATTGCGTGAGCTTAATATTTCACTTGATCGTGCCGTTGATTTCCTTAAGGAAAAAGGGCATGAGATAGAGGCGCGCCCTACTACAAAAATCTCTGCCGAAATCTACGAGGTATTATCTGATCAATTTCAGACAGACGCGAGTAAAAAAGTTGCGTCTAAAGAAGTAGCGCAAGAGAAGCAGAAAGAAAAAGAAGCTATCAGACAAGCGCGCGAGGAGGAGATCGAAGAGAAACGCCAGGAACAAGATTCTGATAAGGAGGTGATTCGTGCAAAATCGAACCTTCAAGGGCCTAAGCAAGTTGGTAAAATTGATTTAGATAAATCAGGAAAACCAAAAGCTGCGGCTCCAGAAAAGCCTAAAGAAGAGCCTAAACCAGTTCAAAAAGAAGAGCCGGTTGTTGAGCAAAAGGTAGAAGCGCCTAAGGTAGAAGAGAAGAAAGTGGAGGCTGAAAAGCCTAAAGAGGAAGAAAAGCCAAAGGTAGAATCGAAGCCTGTTGAGAAAGAGGTGGCTAAGCCTAAAGCTGAAGCGCCTAAAAAAGCCGAGACGAAGACCGAAGAGCCTAAGCTTGGAGATGATGTCTTAAAGACAGATTATAAGAAATTAGACGGGCCAAACTTTACAGGTCAAAAAATTGACCTTTCTCAGTTTAAAAAACCGGAGAAAAAGAAGAAGCCAGCTGCCAATAAGGATGATAAAAAACGTAAGCGGAAGCGTATAAGTAAAGCTACGGGTGCGAATCCTAATAGTGGCGGTAATAACAACAATAGAGGTCGTAATCAAAGAGGTGGTGGGCGCCGCAATGCGCCTGTTGTAAAAGAAGAGCCTTCAGAAGAAGAAGTGCAAAAGCAGGTTAGAGAAACCTTAGAAAAACTTCAAGGCAAATCTAACAAAGGTAAGGGTGCTAAATATCGTAGAGATAAGAGAGATCAGCACCGTCAGAAATCTGAAAGCGAACAAGCGCAGCAGGAAGCAGAAAACAAGGTGTTGAAAGTAACTGAATTTGTTACGGTTAGTGAAGTGGCTACTATGATGGATGTTTCGGTGACTCAGATTATTTCAGCGTGTATGTCATTGGGAATGATGGTGACGATGAATCAGCGTCTGGATGCAGAAACCTTATCTATTGTTGCTGACGAATTTGGTTACGAGGTAGACTTCGTAAATGCAGATATTGAAGAGTCTGTTGCTGTTGAGGTAGATGCTGAAGAAGATCTTAAACCTCGTGCTCCAATTGTTACAGTAATGGGTCACGTTGACCACGGTAAGACTTCGCTTCTTGATTATATACGTGAAGAAAATGTAATCGCAGGAGAAAGCGGTGGAATCACGCAGCACATTGGTGCATACGGAGTAACCCTAAAAGACGGTCAAAAAATTGCCTTCTTAGATACACCGGGGCACGAAGCCTTTACGGCGATGCGTGCGCGTGGTGCTCAGGTTACTGATATTGCTATTATTGTAATTGCTGCTGATGATGATGTGATGCCGCAAACTAAAGAAGCGATTTCTCACGCACAAGCTGCTGGAGTACCTATTGTTTTTGCGATCAATAAGGTGGATAAGCCAACAGCAAATCCTGATAAAATTAAAGAACAGCTGGCAAATATGAATTTGCTTGTTGAGGATTGGGGTGGAAAAATTCAATCTCATGATATTTCGGCTAAAACCGGGGTTGGTGTAGCTGAGCTACTGGAGAAAGTTTTATTAGAAGCTGAAATTCTAGAGCTGAAGGCCAATCCTGATAAACGTGCTAATGGTACTGTTGTGGAGGCATTCCTTGATAAAGGTCGAGGTTATGTTTCAACAGTATTGGTTGAAGGGGGTACGCTTAAAATTGGAGATTACGTTCTTGCCGGTACTAACAGTGGTAAGGTAAAAGCGATGCACGATGAGCGTGGTAAAGAGATTAAAGAAGCAGGGCCTTCTACGCCGGTTTCTATTTTAGGTCTTGATGGAGCGCCTCAAGCGGGTGATAAGTTTAATGTGATGGAAGATGAGCGTGAAGCCAAAGACATCGCAAATAAACGTACGCAGTTGCAGCGTGAGCAGTCAGTGAGAACCCAGAAACATATTACACTTGACGAAATTGGAAGACGTATTGCCTTAGGAGACTTTAAGGAGCTTAACATTATTCTTAAAGGTGATGTGGATGGTTCTGTTGAAGCGCTTACAGATAGCTTCGGTAAATTGTCTACAGAAGAGATTGTTGTAAATATTATTCATAAAGGAGTTGGTGCAATTACTGAAAGTGATGTATTGTTGGCTTCGGCTTCAGATGCGATCATTATCGGATTTAATGTTAGACCTGCTGGAAATGCTCGTCAGGTAGCTGATAAGGAAGAAATCGACATCAGAACGTACTCGATCATTTACGACGCAATTAACGATCTTAAAGATGCGATGGAAGGAATGCTTTCTCCTGTAATGAAGGAAGAGGTTACCGGTAATGCTGAGATCAGAGAGACCTTTAAGATTTCTAAGATTGGTACTATTGCGGGTTGTATGGTTACCTCAGGTAAGATCTATCGTAACTCAGGAGTGCGTTTAATACGTGATGGAGTTGTGGTTTACACTGGAGAGCTAGCTTCGTTAAAACGCTTTAAAGATGATGTTAAGGAAGTGAGTAAAGGTTACGATTGTGGTATGCAGATTAAGAACTATAATGATATCAAAGAAGGTGATATTGTTGAAGCATATCAGGAAGTAGCTGTTAAGAAGAAATTGAAATAAAATCAATTAAGAATAAAAAAACCGCTGAACATCAGCGGTTTTTTTATGCGGTAGTATTTCGTTTAGCGTTCTGGTTTCATTACAAACGCGCTAGGAAATTTTTCTTTGATTTTGAGTAGCGCGCGATCTGCGTCTAGACGATCCCTAAAATTTCCAACCCAGACTTTATAATTTGGGCTCTCATAAACGATCTTAGGTTCCCATTCGCTAAAGCTTGAGTTGTAATCTTTCTGTACTTTATTGGCTTCTGTGATTTGGCCGTAAAATAATTGAATTTTATAACGATCTGCCAGTTCGTTATTCACGGTCATTTCTGACTTCAACTTTAAAAGTTCGGGTAACTTATTATCTTGAATGACATTACTTTTAGCGGTTTGCGCATAGGTAGCGGTGCTGAAAATGCCGCTAAAAATTAGATATAATAGCGGTTTTTTTAAGTTTCTTTTCATAAGAAAAATTGTTTAAGCAAATGTAAAAGTAATAACTCAAAACTTGTGATAATTATTATTTAGAACAGGTATAAATTACCTTTTAACGCTTTAGTAACACTTCAAAAATCCACTTCTAAGTCTTACTTTTGCCATCAAATTTGTCGGCACTATATTTAGTTAGTTGATGCTTAAATATCTAGAATTAGTGCCGCATTACTATGACAATTCTATCATACTATGAAACAGGGTAACTACCTTAATTCAGCTTCTCGATTTTCTATAATCACTTTAGCATTATTGCTTTCTTTTTCTTCGTTTGTGTTTGCTCAGGATGCTGAGCCTGCTGAAGGGGCTGCGCAGTCTGAAACTACTCCTGCTGTGCAAGGGGGTGACGCTGCTGCAGGTAAAGCATTGTTTAATGCGAATTGTGCTGCGTGTCATAAGTTGTACAGTCGTGCTACAGGTCCGGCTTTGTATAATGTTACTGAGCGCCGCGATAGAGAGTGGTTGTATCAGTGGATTAAAAATAACCGTGCGTTGATCGATTCTGGGGATCCGGAGGCGATTGCGATTTACGAAGAGTACAATCAAACAGCGATGAATCTTTTTCCGCAATTAAGCAATGCGGATATTGATGATATTTTAGCGTATACAGATACTCCAAAGCCAGAGCCTAAAGCTCCGGCTGCTGCGGCAGGTGCTGCTGGTCAAGGAGGAGGTGGTGTTTCGAGTACTGTGATCTTAGCTATTCTTGCTGTTGTGCTTGTGATGCTTGTTGCTGTTTTATTCTTAGTAAATAACACGCTTAGAAAATTCGCAGTTGCTCAAGGTGTTGCTTTGCCGGTTAAAGAAGCGCGTAAGCCAATTTGGAAATCATTTGTAGAAAATCAATTCTTGGTTCTTGTTTCTGTAATTGTGTTGCTTTTAGGTGGAGCGTATTTTGCATACGGATGGATGATGCAGGTGGGTGTTGATCAAGGGTATCAGCCAATTCAGCCTATACATTACTCGCATAGAATTCACGCTGGTGATAACCAGATCGAATGTAAATACTGTCACTCTTCAGCGCGTACTAGTAAAACCTCAGGGATTCCTTCTTTGAATGTGTGTATGAACTGTCACAAAAGTATTAGTGAGGTTGCTGATGAAACATCAGAATTTAGTTCAGTAACTGAAGATTACTCAAAAGAATTTTACGATAAAGAAATTCAGAAGCTATATAAAGCTACTGGATGGGATCCTGCCACGCAGTCTTATACTGGGGAGACTCAGGCTGTAGAGTGGGTGCGCATTCACAACTTGCCAGACTTCGCCTATTTTAATCACTCGCAGCACGTTTCAGTGGCAGGAGTGCAGTGTCAGACTTGTCACGGTCCTGTTGAGGAGATGGAGATTATGTATCAAAATGCTCCATTAACGATGGGTTGGTGTATTAACTGTCACCGTGAGACTAATGTGAAGATGGATGGGAATCCGTATTACGAAAAAATTCACGAAGAGCTTTCTAAGAAGTATGGTGTTGAGCAGTTAACTGCGGCACAAATGGGAGGTCTTGAGTGTGGTAAATGCCATTATTAATAAGTTAAGATTGCGTGTAGTCTAACTCGCGTTTCAAAATAAATAACAATAGATTTTATGTCATCAAACAAGAAATACTGGAAAAGTGTTGAGGAGCTAAATGAGAATAGCTCTATTGTTGAGGCGCTTAAACAGAATGAATTTGCGCAAGAGATTCCTATGGATGAGTTTCTTGGAGACAAAGATTCGTTAGATGCTTCGTCAACTACGCGTCGTGATTTCTTAAAGTATGTAGGTTTTTCTACTGCAGCAGCAACGCTTGCGGCGTGTGAGGGGCCTGTGAACAAGTCCATTCCTTACGTAGTTGCTCCAGAGCGTATTACGGCAGGAAAGGCAGACTACTACGCTACAACAATGGCAGATGGTTTTGACTTTGCTAGTGTTTTGGTTAAGACACGGGAAGGAAGACCTATTAAAATTGAAAATAATAAACTGGCAGCTTCTTTAGGAGGAAACAATGCCAGAGTACACGCTTCTGTATTATCTATGTATGATACCAAGCGTTTGCAAGGTCCTAAAATTGACGGTGCAGATGTATCTTGGTCTGAATTAGACGGTCAGCTGGGTGATAAATTAAAGAATTTAGGGGGAAAAAGTATTGTGTTGTTGACGCAGACTTTTGCTTCTCCTTCAACTTCAAAACTTATTTCAGAGTTTAGTGCGGCTTATCCAAATGTTAAGCATGTGACTTACGATGCGATAGGAGAGCAAGCAGCCTTAGATGCTTTTGAAAGCAAATATGGTGAGCGTGCATTGGCTGACTATGATTTCTCTGATGCGGAAGTAATCATTTCTGTAGGTGCTGACATTTTAGGTGATTGGCAAGGTGGCGGCTTCGGTCCAACTTATGCTAAAAGTCGTGTTCCTAGAAATGGAAAAATGTCACGTCACGTACAGTTTGAGGCGAATATGACTTTGTCTGGTGCAAATGCTGATAAGCGTGTGCCAATGACTCCTGCTCAGCAGAAAAAAGCAGTTGCCGCTATTCAATCAATTGTTTCTGGTGGAAGTGCTAATACAGGATTGCCGGCAGAACTAGATGAAGCTGTTAAAAGTGCAGCAGCTCAACTGCGTAAAGCGGGAAGTAAGGGAGTGTTTGTAACTGGTGTTCAGGATGCAAATGCGCAGATGGTGGCATTGTCTATCAACGAGACTTTAGGAAGTGCAATTATTGATGTTCAGGCTCCAAAAATGACCCGTCAGGGTAATGCTGAAGAAGTGCAGCAATTGGTTGCTGATATGAATTCTGGTGCTGTCGGTGCGCTTCTTGTTGCGGGTGTGAATCCTGCTTACAGTTTGCCTAATGCTGATGAGTTTGTTGCTGGTTTAGAGAATGTTGATGTGAAGGTTTCTTTTAATATGAAAGAAGATGAAACCGGACTTCTTTGTAATTACTTAGCACCAGCTCCACATTATTTAGAATCTTGGGGTGATGTTGAAATCAAGAAAGGTCAGATTTGCCTAACGCAGCCAACCATTCGTCCTTTATTCAATACAAGACAATTTCAAGACTCATTATTGGCTTGGACTGGTCAAGGAGTTACCTATTACGAGTATCTAAAAAATAACTGGAGTAATGCTTCTACGAGCTGGAATCAGGCATTACATGATGGTTTTGTGGCGGGTTCTATTCCAGCTGCTGAAGAGACGGCAGAAATGTCAAGTGCAACTGCAAATGGTGCAATTACACTTTCAAGCGCTGTTGCTGCTCTTGCTCAAGAGGAAGCTTCAACTTCTGGTTACGAGTTGACTTTATACTCAAGTACTGGTATTGGTAACGGGGAGCAGGCTAACAACCCTTGGTTGCAAGAATTCCCTGATCCTATCACAAGAACTTCTTGGGATAACTATCTTACTATGTCTAAAGCAGATGCAGATAAGTTAGGGATTGAAAATGAAATTACTTCTAAAGGGGCTTTAAATGGTAATTACGTAAACATTACTCTTGATGGTAAAACTATTGAGAATGTACCTGTTTATGTGCAGCCGGGTCAAGCACCGGGATCAGTTGGTTTAGCTTTAGGTTATGGAAAGAAAGCTGCTGTTCAAGAAGAGATGCAGGTAGGTGTTAATGCTTACCCATTATATAAAGACTTTAACGCTACACAATCTGTTCAGATTGAAAAAGTAAGCGGAGTGCACGAATTTGCTTGTGTTCAGATGCAGAATACAATGGCAGGCCGTGCAGATGATATTATACGTGAGACTACTTTAGAGATTTTTAATACTAAAGATGTTCACGCTTGGAATCCTGTAGGAGAGGTTGATTATAACCACTCTGAAATTTCGGTAAGAGATAAGAATGCAGATATCTGGGAATCTTTTGATGATACCATGGGTCCTCATTTTAATCTTTCGATTGATCTTAATGCGTGTACCGGTTGTGGTGCGTGTGTTATCGCTTGTCACTCAGAAAACAATGTTCCTGTAGTAGGTAAGCAAGAGGTGAGAAACTTTAGAGATATGCACTGGTTGCGTATTGACCGTTACTATTCATCTGCAGATACATTTGAAGAGGAAACTAAAACCCTTGAGGAGCTTCCTGCTTTTGATAGTTATTCAGTAGTAGAGAAGCAGTCTTATGACAATCCTGAAGTTGCATTTCAGCCTGTGATGTGTCAGCACTGTAATCACGCTCCTTGTGAGACTGTATGTCCTGTAGCTGCGATTGGTCACGGTCGACAAGGTCAAAACCAGATGACTTATAACCGTTGTGTAGGTACACGTTACTGTGCTAACAACTGTCCGTACAAAGTGCGTCGTTTCAACTGGTTCTTATATGCAGAGAACGATGAGTTTGATTACAATATGAACAATGATCTTGGTCGTATGGTGCTTAATCCAGACGTTACAGTACGTTCTCGCGGGGTTATGGAGAAATGTTCTTTCTGTATTCAGATGACACAAAAAACAATTCTAGATGCGAAACGTGAAGGTAGAGCAGTAGAGGATGGTGAGTTTGCAACCGCTTGTAGTAATGCTTGTGATAACGGCGCTATCAAGTTTGGTGATGTGAATATGCCAGATTCTGAGATCGTAGAATTGAAAAATGATAAACGTAAGTATTATTTGCTTGAAGATATTGGGGTGAAGCCTAATGTATTCTATCAGGTAAAAGTTAAGAATACTGCAGAAGCTTAATTTAGTATAAAATAAATATCAATATATTAATATGTCGTCACATTACGAAGCACCCATAAGAGAGCCTTTGATTCTTGGAGAGAAATCTTATCACGACATCAGTGTAGATGTAGGTGCTCCTATTCTTGGTAAAGCCAATAAGTCTTGGTGGATTTGTTTTTCTATCGCGCTTATTGCGTTCTTGTGGGGTCTTGGCTGTATTGTATATACAGTGTCTACAGGTATTGGAGTTTGGGGTCTTAACAAAACCATTGGTTGGGCTTGGGATATTACAAACTTTGTATGGTGGGTAGGTATTGGTCACGCTGGTACTCTTATTTCTGCTGTATTATTACTTTTCCGTCAAAAATGGCGTATGGCGATTAACCGTTCTGCAGAGGCGATGACAATTTTCGCAGTTGTGCAGGCAGGTTTGTTCCCGATCATCCACATGGGGCGTCCATGGTTAGCATATTGGGTTGTGCCTATTCCAAACCAATTTGGATCATTATGGGTTAACTTCAACTCACCACTTCTTTGGGACGTATTTGCAATTTCTACCTATTTATCGGTTTCATTAGTATTCTGGTGGACGGGTCTTTTACCTGACTTTGCAATGATTCGTGACCGTACAAAGAGTCCGTTTCAGCAAAAAATATACGGTATCTTAAGTTTTGGATGGAGTGGCCGTGCAAAAGACTGGCAGCGTTTTGAAGAGGTGTCTCTTGTTCTTGCAGGTCTTGCAACTCCGCTGGTACTTTCGGTACACACGATTGTATCTTTTGACTTTGCTACTTCGGTTGTACCGGGATGGCATAGTACGATTTTCCCTCCTTATTTCGTAGCGGGAGCGATTTTCTCTGGGTTTGCAATGGTGCAAACGCTTCTTTTGGTAATGCGAAAAGTGGTTAACCTTGAAAACTATATTACCATTGTTCATATTGAATTTATGAATAAGGTAATCTTGCTTACCGGTGGTATCGTAACAGTTGCTTATTTAACGGAATATTTCATCGGATGGTACTCTGGGGTGCCTTACGAAAACTATACATACTTATCATTTGGTGCTGCTACAGGACCATATTGGTGGGCATTCTGGGCGCTGATTATTTGTAACCTAATCGTGCCGCTTACGCTTTGGGTTAAGAAATGGAGAAGAAACATTCTTTGGACATTTATCGTAGCTCTTGTGATTAACATTGGTATGTGGTTTGAGCGTTTTGATATTATTGTGATCTGTTTGAGTAAAGACCGTTTGGCTTCTACTTGGACGATGTTCTCACCAACATTTGTTGATATAGGAGTGTTTGTAGGTACAATTGGATTCTTCTTTGTGTTGTTCTTATTATATGCTCGTACATTCCCGGTTATTGCACAAGCAGAGGTTAAGAGTATTCTTAAATCATCAGGAGAGCGCTATAAGAGAATTAGAGAGTCAGGTGAAGATTTAGCTGGTACAGCAACAGATGAGCGTACCTCTAACTATGCGACACGACCACAGAGTTTAGCTGCTGCTTCAAATGCTGAAAGTACTTATCACCAATCTACTGTAAATGCAGATGCATTAGTTGATACTGAAACTAAAAAAGCAGAGATTGATTTGATGCTGGCTAAAATAGGGACCTATGATCCGGCAACACAATCAGCTGATGACCTGAAAAAGATCAGTGGTGTTGGTCCGGTATTGGAGCAAAAGCTTCATCAGTTAGGTATTTATACCTATGATCAGGTGAGTAAAATGACTAAAACAGAATATGACCTTTTAGACGAAATTATCGATGCGTTTCCTGGTAGAGCAGAGCGCGATGATTGGGCAGGTCAGGCACAAAATCTTAAACAATAATTATGGCATCAGGAAACGTTTTACACGTGCTTTACAATGATGATGATATCCTTATGAAGGCAGTAAAAGCGCTGCGTTCTAAACATTATCGAATTATTGAGGTATATACGCCATTTCCGGTTCACGGCTTGGATAAGGCTATGGGATTACCTTATACACGTATCGCTATATGTTCATTTATCTACGGATTAATTGGATTGAGTGTGGCGACCCTTATGATGAACTTCATAATGATTGAAGATTGGCCAAGAAATATTGGGGGTAAACCAAGTTTTTCTTACCTGCAGAATATGCCTGCTTTTGTGCCAATTATGTTTGAATTAACGGTATTCTTTGCGGCCCACCTTATGGTTATTACTTTTTATATGAGAAGTAAGATCTGGCCTTTCAAAAAAGCTGAGAATCCAGACGTACGTACAACTGACGATCACTTTTTGATCGAGGTTGATGCAGCAAATCACGATCTTGATGAACTTTCTAAGTTTCTTTATGATACAGGAGCTACAGAGATAAGTCTAATTCATAACGAAGAACACGCGTAACAAATGAAAAATAATATTCAAATATTAGGTTCATTGATAATGATGTTGGTTTTTATGGCCTCTTGTCAGGATAAGGATCATCCCAACTATCAATATATGCCTAACATGTATGAAGATGTAGGTTATGAAACCTATGGCAATTATGAGGTTTTTCCTAACGGAATGGAAGCTATGCAACCTGCAGAAGGAACTGTTTCGCGTGGTTGGATGCCTTATGGCTATGAGAATAGCACAGAAGGTTATGAAGCAGCTAAAGCAAGTTTAAAAAACCCTGTGCCCTATACTGAAGATAACCTGAATGAAGGTAAAACGTTATATACTATTTATTGTGCAATTTGTCACGGCGATAAAGGGGATGGTAAAGGTACATTAGCGAAGCGCGAGAAAATATTAGGTGTTCCGGCATACAATGATCAGGGACGTGCGATTACTGAAGGAAGTGTTTATCACGTAACTTATTATGGTCTAAACACAATGGGATCTTATGCATCTCAAACAACCGAGCGCGAACTGTGGTTAATTAACCATTATGTGCTTGACCTTAAAGATGCCCTTGACGGGAAGCCTAAAAGAGCATTTATAGATGAGACTTCTTCTGAAGATGTTGCAAGTGTTGAGGAAACCGCAGGAGAGGAAGAAACTACTGAAGCGCAAACTGAAGAATAATAAAGGCAGGATATTTCAAAATTATGTACACGTTATCAAGTAAATTAAGACTTTTTGCCATAATTAGTATGGTTCTTGGACTTGTCGGTGTGGTTTACGGATTTTTATCTGTACCCGCTACAGTTGAAGAAGCAAGTGAAGTACTTGCCGCTCACGAAGCGCATCATGGTGAAGAAGCTAGTCACGAAGAAGCAAATTTTGTTGACGAGGCGCGTCAGGAACATGGATATTCTGAGATAGCCATGGCTCATGATAAAGATATGGGCCACGAGGCACACGGTGAAGGAGAGCATATGGAGCACGTATTGCATCAGATGCAAACAAAGCCTTGGTCTGCTGTATTTGTCGCTGCTTTTTTCTTTATGATGATCGCATTAGGAACATTGGTTTTTTATGCAATTCAAAATGCAGCTCAAGCAGGATGGTCGCCAGTGCTGTTTAGAGTGATGGAAGGGATTACAAACTATCTTCTGCCTGGATCTGTGATTGTTTTATTGATCGTAATTTTTGCAGGTGAGCATTTCTTCCCATGGCAAAATCACGAATTAGTAGCTGAAGATACCATTCTTCAAGAGAAATCAGTATACTTAAACTTTCCATTCTGGTTGATTAGAGGTATCATCTATGTTATTGGTTGGAATTTATACAGACATTTTGCTAGAAAGAACTCTCTTGCAATGGATGATGCTGAAGGAGATAGACCTTACAAGAACTTATTTAAGTATTCGGTGTATTTCTTAGCCTTCTTTATCGTAACAGAATCTACAATGGCTTGGGACTGGTTTATGTCAATGACACCACACTGGTACAGTACGCTTTTTGCTTGGTATATTTTTGCAAGTATGATTGTTTCAGCTGTAACTGTTATTGCAATTGTTACCGTATCACTTAAAGCGATTGGTAAGCTAGAATTTGTAAATGATAGTCACTTACATGACTTGGCTAAGTTTATGTTTGGTTTCAGTGTATTCTGGACATACTTATGGTTTGGTCAATTTATGTTGATCTGGTATGCAAACATTCCAGAAGAGGTGACCTATTTTATCTTAAGAATACAAGAGTATAATCCTATTTTCTTCGGAATGATTATCATCAACTTTGTATTCCCAATTGTAATATTGATGAATAGTGATTTCAAACGCGTTTCTTGGTTCGTAGTAATTGCTGGTGTTTTCATTTTGGTAGGACACTATATAGATATTTTCCTATTGGTTATGCCATCTACGGTTGGACCGCATTGGTCTTTCGGAATCACTGAATTCGCTGCGTTACTATTCTTCTTAGGCCTGTTTATTTTAATGGTAGGTTTAGGGTTAGCTAAAGTATCGTTGAGACCTAAGAATAATCCATTCTTAGTAGAAAGCGAGCATTTTCACTATTAATATCAACGAACAGAAAAAACACAACAATGACCGTTTTTTTAGTACTTATTGTAATCATTCTTTTTGCTGTAGCAATATGGCAAATGAGTAAAATATATGCGCTTTCTAAAGGGAGTTCTGCTGAAGATACCCAAGATGTCGCAAATGGAAAGGATAACCGTATCAATGCCAAGTTGATGGTGATGTTTATGGTGTTTCTTTACTTCTTAATGTTCTATTGTTTCTGGCATTACTCTAAATTCTATTTGCCTGAAGCTTCTTCCGCTCACGGTGGTAAGTACGATAACTTGATGTTTATCTCTATCGCCCTTATTATGGTGGTGCAGGTAATCACGCAATTTCTATTACACTTTTTTGCTTATAAGTATAAAGGTGAAAAAGGTAAGCGAGCTTTATTCTATGCAGATAATGATAAGTTAGAATTCATATGGACCATTATTCCGGTGATTGTTTTGGCTGGTTTAATTATCTACGGATTATTTACGTGGTCAGACATTATGAATTTTGAGGAAGACGAAGATGCTCTTGTAGTTGAATTGTATGCACAACGCTTTAACTGGAAAGCGCGTTATGCTGGTGAAGACAACATTTTAGGAGATGCCAATGTCCGTTTTATCGAAGGTGTGAATCAATTGGGTATAGATCCTAGTGATGCTGATGGTAAAGACGATGTTGTGACTCAAGAACTGCATTTGCCGGTAGGCCGTCAGGTGATTTTCAAACTTAGATCACAAGACGTTCTGCATTCTGCGTATATGCCACACTTTAGAGCGCAGATGAATGTTGTTCCCGGTATGATCACTCAGTTTTCATTCACTCCTACGGTGACTACTGAAGAGATTAGAGAGACTGAGTATATGCAGGATAAAATGCGTACTATTCAAGAGATACGTAAAGAAAAAAGTAAAGAATTAGTTGCTGCCGGAGAGCCTGCACTTGACTCTTATGATGAATTTGACTATTATTTACTTTGTAATAAGATTTGTGGAGCTAGCCACTATAATATGCAGATGAAGATTATAGTTGAATCTCAAGAAGATTATGAAGCTTGGTTAGAAACCCAGAAAACTTTTGAAGCGAGCATAGCTCAGCAGTAAAATTGATTTTTAAAAGAAACTAGATATGTCAGCAAACGCAACAGCTTTTGAACATGCTCACGATGATCACGCACATCACGACGATCATGCGCACCACGATCATCACCAGACTTTTATAAGTAAATATATTTTTAGTACCGATCATAAAATGATCTCAAAGCAGTATTTGATTACTGGTTTGTTTATGGGGGTTATCGGTATAGCAATGTCTATTCTTTTTAGAATTCAACTTGCTTGGCCAGAGGAAAGTTTTACCATTTTTGAGATTTTCCTTGGTAAATGGGCTCCAGAAGGAGTTATGGATTCTAGTATCTACCTTTCATTAGTTACCATTCACGGTACTATAATGGTATTCTTTGTACTTACCGCTGGGTTAAGTGGTACGTTCAGTAACCTCTTAATACCATTGCAAATTGGGGCACGGGATATGGCTTCCGGTTTCTTGAATATGGTTTCTTATTGGTTATTCTTTTTGTCTGCTGTTATCATGTGCTCGTCTTTGTTTGTTGAGGCTGGGCCTGCTGCTGCAGGTTGGACGATTTATCCTCCATTGAGTGCTTTGCCTGAGTCTATATCTGCTGCAGGTACGGGTATGACCTTATGGCTAGTTTCGATGGCAGTTTTCATTGCTTCATCTTTATTAGGTTCTTTAAATTACGTAGTTACTGTAATTAATATGAGAACTAAAGGGATGTCAATGACCAGACTTCCGCTTACAATTTGGGCATTCTTTGTGACCGCTATCATTGGTATTATATCTTTCCCGGTTTTATTATCGGCTGCGTTACTATTAATAATGGATAGAAGTTTTGGTACTTCTTTCTTCTTGTCTGACATCTATATCGGTGGTGAGGTTCTACATAATTCAGGAGGTTCTCCGGTATTATTTGAGCACTTATTTTGGTTCTTAGGTCACCCTGAAGTTTATATTGTATTACTTCCTGCATTGGGAATTTCATCAGAAGTTATTGCTACAAATGCTCGTAAACCTATTTTTGGTTATCGCGCGATGATCGCATCGATTCTTGCAATTGCTTTCTTATCTACAATTGTTTGGGGTCACCATATGTTTGTATCCGGAATGAACCCGTTCTTAGGTTCTGTATTTACCTTTACGACTTTATTGATCGCGATTCCTTCCGCAGTAAAAGCCTTTAACTATATTACCACGTTGTGGAAGGGTAATTTACAGATGAACCCTGCTATGTTGTTCTCCATTGGTTTGGTTTCTACTTTTATTACCGGTGGTTTAACGGGTATCATTTTAGGAGATTCCACGCTTGATATCAATGTTCACGATACCTACTTTGTTGTGGCGCATTTCCACTTGGTAATGGGTATTTCTGCATTGTATGGTCTTTTTGCCGGAGTATATCACTGGTTCCCTAAAATGTTTGAAGGGCGTATGCTGAACAAGAATTTAGGTTATGTACACTTCTGGGTAACCGCTATAGGTTCTTACGCTGTATTCTTCCCGATGCATTTTATTGGGATGGCTGGTCTACCAAGACGTTATTATTCAAACACGGCGTTCCCGTACTTTGATGATCTTGCTGACGTAAACGTTATGATTACTATTGCAGCAATCGTAACGGCGTCGGTTCAGCTAGTGTTCTTATATAACTTCTTCTCTTCTATTTTCTATGGAAAGAAAGGTCCTAAGAACCCTTGGAAATCTAACACGCTAGAGTGGACTACAGAGTTGAAGCACATTCACGGAAACTGGGAAGGTGAGATTCCATCTGTTTACCGTTGGTCTTATGATTATAGTAAGTTGAACGAAGATGAGACTGATTATGTAATTCCTGGTCAGGATTTCGTTCCTCAGAATGTACCCCTTCAGCCAAATGAAGAAGAAATGAATCACTAAATGATTCTTGATAAATAATGAAAAGCCCGCAATTTGCGGGCTTTTTTTATTAGAGGAGCGTGAAGTAATCTGTGCACTCCTATTTAGTATCTTTACCTTATGAATGAGCATTTAGATCCCACCGGAGAAGGGTTTTCTCACGAAGAATACGATATTGAGCGTGCGCTGAGACCGCTTAGTTTTGATGACTTTACGGGTCAAGAACAGGTTATTGAAAACCTTGAAGTGTTTGTGCAGGCTGCTAATGGTAGGGGAGAAGCACTAGATCATACCTTATTTCACGGGCCTCCGGGATTAGGAAAGACTACTTTGGCTAATATTCTTGCCAATGAATTGGGGGTGAATATTAAAGTTACTTCCGGGCCGGTTTTAGATAAGCCGGGCGATTTAGCCGGATTATTGACCAACCTTGAAGAACGCGATGTTTTATTTATAGATGAAATACACCGCTTAAGTCCGATTGTTGAAGAGTTTCTGTATTCTGCTATGGAAGACTTCAAGATCGATATTATGATCGAAAGCGGACCCAATGCGCGTACAGTCCAAATCACTTTAAATCCATTTACGCTCATTGGCGCAACCACACGTTCCGGGTTGTTGACAGCTCCTATGCGAGCGCGTTTTGGCATCTCTTCAAGATTACAATATTACAACACCGAATTACTGACTACCATCGTTCAGCGTAGTGCCGAAATTTTAAGAGTACCCATTGATATGGAAGCTGCAATTGAGATTGCAGGTAGAAGTAGGGGTACACCGCGTATAGCAAATGCTTTACTGAGAAGGGTTCGGGATTTTGCCCAAATAAAAGGAAACGGAACTATAGATATCCAGATCGCCCGTTTTGGCTTAAAGGCACTCAACGTAGATGCGCACGGTTTGGATGAAATGGATAATAAAATCCTAGCTACCATCATTGATAAATTTAAAGGTGGGCCGGTTGGGATCACTACCCTTGCAACCGCAGTTTCTGAAAGCGCAGAAACTATTGAAGAGGTGTATGAACCTTTTTTAATTCAGCAAGGTTTTATTGTGAGAACACCACGCGGTAGAGAAGTTACTGAAGCGGCCTATACGCATTTGAATAGGGTTAAAGGTCCTATTCAAGGAGGATTGTTTTAATACCGGAAGTTATGGCTAAGCCTTTTCCTAAAGTTTCCATGGTTCAGTTTTTAAGATCGGCTTTGTCGATTTTAAAAAATCCATTGCCTTTTCATAAACGGAATTTTGAGGCCAAAGGCGATACGTTTCAGTTGAAGATCGGTTTTTCCAGAAGTGTTCTTTTTTCAAGAGATGCCCGTTTTGCTCAGCACGCGCTTCAGAAAAATCAAAAAAACTATCAGAAATCACCCATTCAAACGAAAGATCTTGCAAAATATGTGGGTCGTGGATTATTAACTTCAAATGGACAGCATTGGGCAAAACAGCGCAAACTTATTCAGCCGGCATTTCATAAAAAAACGATACACGGTTTACTTTATAAAGTAGATGAAGTTATTCAGAAGGAACTTAGTAAAATAGAGCCGGATAAAACCTTTGATATTTTTCCGGTATTTAATGATCTGGCCTTTAACACGGTTGTACAGGCGTTATTTAGTAATGTGATTGATCAGCAAGACATTAACAGATTGCAAAATATTACAGAACGCAATCAGCGTATGATGGTCAAAGAATTACGACAGCCGTATTTAAATTGGTGGTTTCACCTTTCAGGAGCCTTAAAAAAAGCACTAAATGAATCTTTAGAAGCACGGCAAATTCTAAGTAAGCTTATCGATGCGCGTATTGCGAGCGAAACCCGCCATGATGATTTACTTGATATGCTACTCGATGCACGGTATGAGGATGACACGCCTATGAGTCGGGAGCAACTTATAGATGAGATTTTAATACTTTTCATTGCGGGGCACGAGACTACTTCAAATGCCTTGACCTTTACAGCGGCTCTTTTAGCCCGAGATCCTGAAATACAAGAAAAGCTTTATGTCGAAGCATTAAAAGCTCAAGAAGAATCTGAGCTCTTGGGGAAAATCAAAAAGTTGACCTATACCAATCAAGTGATCAACGAAGCCCTGCGGTTGTACCCGCCGGCGTATTTTATTGATCGCATAAGTATTGAAAATGATCAATACGATGAATTTGAGATTGAAGCAGGGACCAATATTTTATTTTCCATTTTTGAAATTCAAAGGCACACCGATTTTTGGGAGCAGCCTGACACATTTAATCCGGATCGTTTTGCTAACGATAGCTTAAAATATTCTCCATATTACTATCCATTTGGGGCTGGGCCACGTATGTGTATCGGTAATAATTTTGCAATGTATGAGATGGTTTTAACGGTAAGTCAGATGATTTGCAAGTTCAAGATTCAAGAAGAAGCATCTCCAATCGCTATAAATCCGTTGATCACATTAAAACCCAAAGACGTTTTGCTCACCTTTATACCTAGAGATCGTGAATAACACCAAAGCTAAACATACCGCCTGGATCAAAGCTAAAGCTAAGGAGTTGGGCTTTATGAGTTGTGGTGTTTCTAAGGCTGGCTTTCTTGAGCAAGAAGCGCCACGTCTTGAAGATTGGTTGAATAAAAATCGAAATGGCGAAATGCACTATATGGAAAACCATTTTGATAAACGCTTAGACCCTACGTTGCTAGTTCCCGGAGCGAAGAGTGTGGTTTCGTTACTACTGAATTATTATCCTGAAGAAACCCAGCGAGAAGATGCGTATAAGATTTCTAAGTATGCTTACGGAACAGATTATCACTTTGTGATCAGGGACAAGCTGAAGGAATTCCTTGAAGCGATCAGAGCGCATATTGGAGAGGTAGATGGTAGAGCTTTTGTCGATTCGGCTCCTGTATTGGATAAAGCCTGGGCGGCAAAAAGTGGTTTGGGATGGGTAGGAAAAAACAGTAACCTGTTGACCAAACAAGTGGGTTCGTTCTTTTTTATTGCCGAATTGATTATTGATCTGGAACTGGAATACGACACTCCGGTTACTGATCATTGCGGTTCTTGTACGGCTTGTATTGATGCGTGTCCTACACAAGCGATTGTAGATCCTTATGTGGTTGATGGTAGTAAATGCATCAGCTATTTTACGATCGAATTAAAAAATGAGATTCCTGATTATGCTAAAGGTAAGATGGACGACTGGATGTTTGGGTGTGATGTATGTCAGGATGTATGCCCGTGGAACCGGTTTTCAAGACCCCATAAAGAACCCTTATTTAATCCCAAACCGGAGTTGCTTCAGTATTCTAAAAAGGAATGGAAAGAACTGACCCAAGAGGTTTTTTCAGAAATTTTTAAAAAGTCTCCGGTAAAGCGTACAAAGTTTAGCGGCTTAAAGCGGAATATTGATTTCTTAGAGGACATCAAAGATCCTGAGTAAGATTTATTTTCTACACTGCTTACTAAGTTATTTTTGCATTTTATATCGTAATATTATTAATTGCTAATCGAAAACGTTTGAAATTTGTGCTATTATGAATAAAGTGTTGAGTACCCTAAAAAAGCCTAATCTTTCTTTTTGGCAAATATGGAATATGAACGTTGGGTTTTTTGGTATTCAATTCAGTTTTGGACTGCAACAAACTGCTATAAATCCCATATTTTCCTTTTTGGGAGCAGATCACGCAGATTTGCCGCTGCTTAATCTTGCTGGGCCTGTTACCGGTTTATTGATTCAGCCTATTATTGGGGCGATTTCAGACAAAACCTGGTTGCCTAAATGGGGCGGGCGCAGAAAGCCGTTTTTTCTAATTGGGGCTATCTTGGGAAGCTTATGTTTGTTTGCCTTTCCGTATAGTCCTGAGTTGTGGTTTGCTGTTGGTTTATTATGGATTCTTGATGTAGGGAATAACACCGCGATGGAGCCTTATCGGGCTTTTGTAGGAGATAAACTTAATGATGACCAGTTAACCTTTGGTTATCAAATGCAGAGCCTTTTTGTGGGTGCCGGGATCACCATCGCTAACTTCTCGCTTTTTCTGTTTCAAGATTGGTTTGGCTCGTCTGCAGAGCAAAGTGCTGCATTGTGCTCTACAGCGACAGAAACCGTTTCTAATATTCCTACTTGGGTGTATTACTCCTTTTTTCTTGGTGCAATAGCTTCGGTGTTAACGATTAGCTGGTCGGTTTGGAAAACTCCTGAAATTCCTCCGTCAGATGAAGCTTTAGCGGCTTTAAAAAAGGAAAAAAGAGATTCAACCTTTTTACAGCGTATTCAAGAACCTTTTGCTGAGATCATCGGGGCTATTGGCAATATGCCTTCGATGCTAAAAAAACTAGCTGCCGTCTATTTCTTTCAGTGGTATGCGCTATTTGTGTACTGGCAATTTGTGACGCCCATGCTACGCAATAGTATTTATGGTTTAACCAATGAAGATAATCAGCGTTTTGAGGCAATTATGGAAGCTTGTAAGTCGGGCGGAACTGTAGGTACAGGGGACACTGCTTTTGCTCAAAATTTTCAGATGGTTTCAGAGCAAGCTTTAGCACAGACCGGTTTAATGAACGGAACCTATAATTTTGTGACGATGATCGTGGCGCTAGCTCTAGTTCCTTTTGCTAAAAAATACGGTTCTCGTAATGTTTATGTATTGAGTTTAGTTTTTACCGGAATTGCCTTATTAAGTATGCCGTTTATCACAAATGAATATGCACTTCTTATCCCAATGGTCCTGTTTGGTATTGGTTGGGCTGCGATGATGGGTATTCCTTATGCGATGGTTTCTAAAGTGATTCCTGAAGAAAAACGAGGCGTGTATATGGGAATCGTAAATATGATGATCGTGATTCCTATGCTGATACAAACGGTTACGTTTGGCCCTATTATTAAAAATCTTCTTGGTGATAATGCGGTAAACGCGATCCTTTTTGGTGGCGTGTTTTTTATCATTGCGGCGCTTTTAGCACTACGTCTCAAAAAGAGCTATTCGTCTGATGAGATCAAATTGCGCTAAGCGTTAAAATTTTGATACTGTCAAAATTGCGGCAAGGAAACCTTGATATTTCTTAGGGTGATTCAATAATAGGCTTACTTTTGTACTACTAGCAAACACTTAAATTATGAGTAAAGAAAGTAAGCGCCGTGAGGCTTTAGTATATCATGCCAAACCAAAGCCAGGTAAAATTGCGGTTGTACCTACTAAAAAATATTCTTCACAAAGAGATTTGTCGTTAGCCTATTCTCCCGGGGTTGCAGAGCCTTGTCTGGAGATCGAAAAAGACAAAGAGAACGCATATAAATATACAGCCAAAGGAAATCTAGTTGCTGTGATTTCTAACGGAACAGCAGTTTTAGGTCTGGGCGATATTGGTCCTGAAGCTTCAAAACCGGTGATGGAAGGGAAAGGTCTTCTGTTTAAAATTTTTGCAGGAATTGACGTTTTTGATATAGAAGTTGATACTAAAGATGTAGATGCTTTTATTGAAACCGTAAAGAATATTGCTCCAACCTTTGGTGGAATTAACTTAGAAGATATCAAAGCTCCTGAAGCTTTTGAAATCGAGCGTCGTTTAAAGGAAGAGCTTGATATTCCGGTAATGCACGATGATCAGCACGGTACCGCCATCATTTCTGCGGCAGCCTTATTAAATGCGGTCGAACTTACTAATAGAAAGATGGAAGACATTCGCATTGTGGTAAGTGGTGCGGGTGCTGCAGCGGTTTCTTGTACGCGTCTTTATAAAGCATTTGGAGCAAAAGCAGAAAATATAGTGATGCTTGACAGTAAAGGGGTGATACGTAGCGATCGCGCAAACCTTACGGTGGAAAAAGCTGAGTTTGCATCTGATCGTAAAATTGATACACTTTCAGAAGCAATGGTAGATGCAGATGTATTTATTGGGTTATCCATTGCAGATATTGTTTCGCCGGAAATGCTTCAATCTATGGCACCTAATGCGATCGTTTTTGCCATGGCAAATCCAAATCCGGAGATCGACTATAACCTTGCGATGGATACGCGCGACGATATCATAATGGCAACAGGAAGGTCTGACCATCCTAATCAAGTGAATAATGTACTTGGTTTCCCATTTATTTTTAGAGGTGCGCTAGATGTGCGTGCCACAAAAATTAATGAGGAAATGAAGATGGCTGCGGTAAAAGCCTTAGCCGAACTCGCTAAAGAATCGGTGCCTGAACAGGTGAATATAGCCTACGGCGAAACCCGATTGAACTTTGGTAGCGATTATATTATCCCAAAACCTTTTGACCCAAGATTGATCGCAAAGGTTCCGCCGGCGGTTGCAAAAGCCGCCATGGATAGTGGCGTAGCGCGTGAGCCTATTACGGATTGGGTGAAATATGAAGATGAACTGCACGAGCGTATGGGCTCAGATAATAAAATTGTACGTCTTATACTCAACCGTGCGAAAACAGAACCTAAGCGTATTGTATATGCTGAAGCAGATCAACTAGATGTTCTAAAAGCAGCACAAATCATTCACGATGAAGGTATTGGTGTGCCGGTATTGTTAGGAAATCGCGAGACCATTATTGAGCTTATGGAAGAGCTTGATTTTGATGCAGATGTGCAAATCATAGATCCTAAAACTCCTGAAGAAAAACCGAAGCTTAATGAGTATGCACAGATTTATTGGCAAGAGCGCAAGCGCAAAGGGGTTACACTCTATGATGCGCAGCGTTTATTGAGACAGCGTAATTACTATGCATCTATGATGGTGAAGCAAGGGGATGTTGACGCGATGATTACAGGGTATAGCAGCAGTTATCCTTCGGCGGTAAAACCGGTTCTTGAAGTAATTGGTTCGGCGCCAAATGTTCAGAAAGTAGCTGCGGCCAACTTGATGAACACCAGTCGTGGGCCTTTATTCTTAGCAGATACTTCCATCAATATTGAACCCACCGCAAAAGAATTGGCAAAAATCGCATTGATGACAGCACGTACGGTGCGTCTCTTTGGGATGGAGCCGGTAATTGCTATGATCTCATATTCTAACTTTGGATCTTCAAAAAATCCGCAGGCAGATAAGGTACGCGAAGCGGTATCCTATTTACATAAATATTACCCTGATCTCGCTGTTGATGGTGAGGTACAAGCAGATTTTGCTCTCAATGCTGAAATGTTGAAGAGTAAATTTCCATTCTCAAAGCTAGCCGGGAAAAAGGTGAACACCTTTGTATTCTCCAATATCGATTCAGCCAACATTATGTACAAAATGGTTAAAGAATTGAACAATGCTGATAATATTGGGCCTATAATGATGGGTATGAACAAACCGGTTCATGTATTGCAACTGGGAGCAAGTGTAGATGAAATCGTAAATATGTCTGCTGTTGCAGTAATTGACGCACAGCAGAAAGGGAAAAAGCTTCAGGAAGAATTACTAGGAGAAGCAAATAAAGCGTAAAACCTAGATAGAACAGGCTTTAGGTGTGTTGATTAATTTTAATACATTTGAAGCCTTAACCTTTTATTAGCAGATGATTACTTTTTTAAGAGGCAAGTTGGTCGAAAAAAACCATACTGATGTCGTTATAGAATGTAACGGTATTGGCTACTTTGTAAATATTTCGCTACATACATTTTCGTTGTTGCCAGACGGGGAGAGCATTATGCTTTATACTTATCTGCACATCAAAGAAGATGCACATACCCTTTATGGTTTTGCTCATAAATCTGAACGTGAGATATTTAAATTGTTGATTTCTGTGAGTGGAGTGGGTACGAGCATTGCGCGCACGATGCTTTCTTCTCTTGAACCTAGTCAAGTGAAACAGGCGATCGCGACCGGCGATGTTAAAACCATTCAGGGGGTAAAAGGTATTGGGGCTAAAACCGCACAGCGCGTCATTTTAGATCTTAAAGATAAAATTCTTAAAGTTTATGATATCAATGAAGTTTCTCCTATAGCAGACAATACCAATAAAGAAGAAGCGTTATCAGCTTTAGAGACCTTAGGTTTTGCGCGTAAGCAGGCTGAGAAAGTTTGTACGGCGATCGTTCGCGATGAGCCGCAAGCTTCGGTAGAGACGATCATTAAATTAGCACTAAAAAAACTGTAATAGACATTGGGTACAAAACTACGCTGGTTTTCCTTACAAATGCTATTTATCTCTGGGACACTTTTGTGTTCTATGCCCGTATTTGCACAGGAAGAAGAGCAAGATTCTACCCAAACAGGAGTGAGTTTAGGCAAACTGAGCCTTAAAAACCCTAACTCTATTGTTGCCAAATATACCTACGATCCGCTTACAGACAAGTATATTTATACCGAGACTTTAGGGCAATACAACATCAATTACCCGCGTATTCTTACGCCAGATGAATTTAAAGAGCTGGTGAAAAAAGAGCGCATGAAAACCTATTTTCAGCAGAAAATAGCAGCGGTTGACGGCCGCACCGAAGAAGGAAAAGAAAGTCAAAACGGCTTATTGCCTATTTACTATGTAGAATCTGACTTTTTTGAATCTATTTTCGGTGGAAATACTATAGAATTTACTCCGCAAGGTTCGGTGGAAATGGACATTGGTGGGTTGTTTACCAAACAAGATAACCCTAGTTTTTCTCCGCGTAACCGAAGCAATTTCAGTTTTGATTTTGACCAGCGTATCAGTTTGAGCTTGCTGGGAAAAGTAGGGTCACGACTGCAAGTGAATGCGGTTTATGATACCGAGTCAACCTTCAATTTTCAAAATCAGATCAAATTAGAATACACGCCTAATGAGGATGATATTGTTCAGAAGATTGAAGTAGGTAATGTGAGTATGCCGCTCAATAGTGCGCTTATTCAAGGTTCGCAAAGTCTGTTTGGGGTAAAAACACAGCTTCAGTTCGGAAAAACAACCATTACCGGCGTATTCTCTGAGCAGCAATCCCAAACCAATCAAGTAGTTGCTCAAGGCGATGGAACAATTCAGGATTTTGATATTTATGCGCTAGAATATGACGAGAACCGGCATTATTTTCTGGCGCAGTATTTTAGAGATAATTACGATAGAGCATTAGCAAATTATCCTTTTATCAATTCTAATGTGCAGATCACGCGTATTGAGGTTTGGGTTACTAACCGTACGCAACGTTTTGAAAACACCCGAAACATTGTTGCAATTCAGGATATAGGGGAGTCGGACCCTGCTAAAATAGGTTTGCCTACTATTCCGGGAGGCTTTGTTAATCTTCCGGCAGGAGCCTATCCGCGCAACAGTAGTAATGATTTTAATCCGTTTGGTATTGACGGTACCGGCCAGTCTGTGCTTACTTCTGCTATTCGTGATGTAGCTACTGTACAACAGGGATTTGGCGGAGTGCAAGTTGCTGACGGATCTGACTATGTTTCTTTAGAGAATGCGCGTCAACTCACCGCTGCAGAATATACGCTAAACACCCAATTAGGATATATCTCCTTAAATCAACGACTCAATAACGACGAAGTTCTGGCGGTAGCCTTTCAATATACTGTAAATGGAGAAGTGTATCAGGTAGGGGAGTTTGCTAACGATGGCGTTGACGCTACCAGTGGCGCTTATGCAGATACAGATGGCGATGGAGTGCCTGATATTGTAGATGTAGATCCTGATGGCGATGGCGTTAACAATAACGGTCAAGATACTGACGGTGATCAGATTGCCGATGCTGCTGATGCTGATCAGACTAACGGTAGCGATATCAATAACGACGGAATTTTAGACAGTTTTATAACACCCGGTCAGGGAGGGACTTCTCAGGCCTTAGTGGTAAAATTGCTTAAGAGTAATATCACAGATGTTGAAGAACCCATCTGGGATCTGATGATGAAAAACATCTATGGACTCGGGGTAGGACAGTTAGAAGCGGATGGGTTTAGGATGAATATCGTTTACAACGCTCCGTCTCCTATCAATTACATAACTGCTGCTGAAGGTGGCCCGGCGCTGCCTGACGATGTAGCTAACACGCCCTTACTTAATGTTTTTAACCTTGACCGACTCACACAATACGGTGATCCGCAAGTGGGAGGTGATGGTTTCTTCGATTTTCAAGAAGGAATCACGGTCAATGTGCAAAACGGGAGCATCATTTTTACTTCGGTTGAACCTTTTGGAGAATACCTGTTTGATAAACTGCGCACGACAGCAGGTGAGAATTATGAGAATTCAGATACGTATAATGCCAATCAGCGTAAATATGTATACACTTCATTATACGAGTCTACCAAAACCATTGCGCAAGACAATGCTGGTAAAAACCTGTTTCAACTGCAAGGAACTTTTAAATCCACACAAGAAGAAGGGATTCCTATAGGTGCGTTTAATATTCCACAAGGTTCGGTTACAGTAACTGCCGGAGGTCGCGTGCTTCAGGAAGGTTTAGATTATTCGGTAGATTATGCAAGAGGCCGCGTGATCATTTTAGATCAGGCACTTAAGGGATCTGGTGTTCCTATTCAGGTTTCTACCGAAAACAATGCTTTATTTGGTCAGCAGACTAAGCGTTTTACAGGGTTAAATGTCGAGCATCAGTTTAATGAGAATTTTATGATTGGGGGTACTTTACTCAATCTTAATGAGCGTCCCTTAACACAAAAAGCAACGTACAGCTTTGAGCCCATCAACAATACAATCTTTGGTTTTAATGCGAATTATTCTACTGAAGTTCCCTTTTTAACCCGACTTGTAAACAAGCTTCCTAATATTGATACCGATGTGCCTTCTAATATTTCGGTTAGGGGAGAGGTTGCTTATTTGATTCCGGGGCAACCCAAAGCAACTGAATTTGGTGGGGAAGCAGCGTCGTACATTGATGATTTTGAAGGAACACAAACCTCGCTAGACATCAGTTCGCCGTTACAATGGTTTTTATCTTCCGCACCTATAGATTTTGGAGGCGAACTTTCTAACGGAGATTTGAGAACGGGGTATAAACGCGCAAAGTTGGCGTGGTACACAATAGATCCTATATTTTACACCAGTCAGCGCCCTGACGGAATAACAGACGCTGATGTTTCAACTTATGCTACGCGTCGTGTTTTTAGAGATGAGATTTTTCCGGAACAGGATATTATTGCAGGAACCACTCAGGCATTATTTACACTGGATCTAGCATTTTACCCGGGAGAACGTGGACCGTATAATTATAGTCTGGATGCTCAGGACGGTATTTTAGAAAATCCGGTGGAGAATTTTGGAGGCATTATGCGTCAATTTGCTTCAACAGATTTTGAGCAGCAAAACGTGGAGTTTATTGAGTTTTGGGTAATGGATCCATTTATCTATGCTGAAAATGCAACGAACACCGGAGGACGTTTGACTATAGATCTAGGAAATATATCTGAAGATGTCTTGAAGGATGGCCGAAAACAATACGAAAATGGTTTGCCACAAGACGGCTCTGCGAGCAATACAGTTGCGACTTCTTGGGGTAAAGTGCCCACCAATCAAGCGCTGATCTATGCCTTTGATACCGAAGGTGAGCAGCGCACCAATCAAGATGTAGGCTATGACGGTCTGAGCGATGATCAAGAAGCGGTTAATTTTCCGGAGTTTGCCGGCTTGGAAGATCCTTCGGCAGATAACTATCAATATTTTGTTGCGGCAAATGGTTCGGTTTTAAACCGATATAAGAATTATAACGGCCTGGAAGGAAACTCTCCGGTTGATGTTTCTCAAACCGATAGAGGTTCAACCACGGTTCCTGATGTAGAAGATTTCAATAGAGATTTTTCTATGAATACCGTTGACAGTTACTATGAATATCAAATGGAAATCACGCCGCAAAGTCTTGATATTTCAAACGAATTTATAGTTGATCAGCGGGATATTGAAGTGACACTTCAAAATGGAAATACGATGCCGGTGACCTGGTATCAATTTAAAATACCTATCAGTGAGCCTACGGGTAGTAAAGGTGGTATTAACGATTTTAGATCTATTCGCTTTATGCGTATGTATATGAGCGGCTGGGAAGATCCTACGGTGCTGCGTTTTGGTGCGTTTGACTTGGTGCGTGGAGATTATCGTCGCTACTTATACACGCTTGATCCTGACGAATCAGACCCATCAACTGAGAATACGCGTTTTGAAGTTACTTCGGTAAATATTGAAGAAAACAATAATCGTAACCCTATTCCTTATGTGTTGCCTCCGGGTGTTTATAGGGAAGAGCTTATTAATAACAATAACAATATTAGACAGAATGAGCAATCACTGTCTTTAACGGTTTGCGATCTAGAAACGCAAGATAGTAGAGCGGTGTATAAAAATTTCAGGCTAGACATGCGTCAGTATGAAAACCTAGAAATGTTTATACACTTAGAATCTCTGATCAATGAAGTGGCTATTCAAGAAAATGAAATGGTCGCGATCATTCGTATGGGAACCGACTTAACTTCTAATTTTTATCAGATTGAATTGCCACTGACCCCAACTGCTTTTGGAACGACAAGTCCTGATTTGATTTGGCCTGAAGCTAATCAGCTCAAAGTGCCTTTGGATGTTCTGCAAACGGTAAAAGCGACATTCTTTAATGGTAATTATAATACACTCTTAGATGAGATCACCTATTTTGATGAGGAAGGAAATCCTATCGCTGACCCTGCAGGAACGCCTTATGAAACCGGAAAAGTTCGTGTAGGTATTCAAGGAAATCCAAGTTTTGGAGATGTGCGCGTGTTGATGCTGGGGCTTAAAAATGGAAATGACGAAGGTCGCTCAACAGTTTGCGCCGAAGCTTGGTTTAATGAATTGCGTTTGTCTGGTTTACAAAACGAAGGCGGCTGGGCCGGGATCGTGAATATGGATGCTAATCTCGCAGACTTTGCTACGTTTTCAGGAACGGCAAGGCAATCTACTACCGGTTTTGGTAGTATTGATGCGGGACCAAATCAGCGTGCTCGTGAGGATGTGAAGTCTTATGATGTGGTTACTAATGTGAATTTAGGACAACTTTTGCCACAAAAGTGGGGCATTAAAGTGCCTTTTAATTACGCCAAAGGCGTTGAGACCATCACGCCACAATACGATCCGTTATATACCGACTTAGAATTAGATGACAGGTTGGCTTCTGCTTCTTCTGAAGCGGAACGTGAACGCATTAAAGAGATCGCGATTGAGCGCACCAAGCGAGAGAGCATCAACTTTATTGGTGTGCGCAAAGAGCGCACAGGAGATAAAAAACCCATGCCGTGGGATATTGAGAATTTTACATTTGCTTACAGTCACAATCAGGAAGAACACAAAGATTTTGAGATTGAGAAATCGGTAAATAAAAATGTGCGGGCGGGAGCGACGTATACGATGGCGTTTCAACCAAAAACTGTAGAGCCTTTTAAGAAGAATGATTCTCTATTTGCCAACAAATATTGGAAGCTCTTAAAAGACTTCAACTTTAATTATTTGCCGGCTAGCGTTAATATTTCTTCTAATATTACCAGACAATTTAGTCAGCAGCGCTTCAGAGATATTCTTGCGACAGAAGGCTCTATTCCTATTCCAGAATATTTGCAACGCAATTATCAGTTTGACCGCAACTTTACGATCAACTTTCCGGTTACGAAATCCTTGCGCATCAACCTCGATCAATATCAGAACCGCGTAGTGCGTAATTATTTGAATCCGGATAGTTCTATAGATGAAAATGCCGGAGGGGTTTATTCGCAATTTTTTGATGTAGGGACGCCTGATCGTCATAACCAGACCATGCAGCTTAATTATGACTTGCCGGTAAATAAACTTCCGTTTTTAGATTTTGTAAAATCTACCTATTCGTACAGTGCAGATTTTCAGTGGACGCGAGGTTCTTATCAATTACAAACCTTAGAGGGAATACCTGATCTTGGGAATTCGGTTCAAAATGCAAATACTCACGCATTGCAAACCACCTTAGATATGAAAACGCTTTACGATGCGATCGGCTTGTCTAAAAAATCTGCAGGCCCTTCTTCTAGATCAGACCGTAGTCGGGCTGTTCCTACCTTAGGAACACCAACACAGCCTAAGCAACAGCAAGAAGAGAATACGCTGAGCGCCGGCGAAAAGGCTACCAATACATTGATAGGTATTGCAACCGGTATTAAGCGTATTCAGGTTAATTATGAGCAAAATAATGGGACCTATCTTCCCGGGTATTTACCTGGAGTAGGCTTTTTAGGTACGGTGCGACCTACAACAGCTTTTGTATTCGGAAGTCAGGCAGAGGTTAGAGATTATGCTGCGAGACAAGGTTGGCTTACCTTATACCAAGAATATAATGAGCAGTATAGCGAAGTTGAAAACCGAAATCTAGACATTCAGGCACAGACGAGTTTTCTTGAAGATCTTACGATTGACATTAATATGAATCGTATTTATCAGGAAACCTATATTGAAAACTATAGAGTAAACCCGACGACTTTAGAGTACAATAGCCTTACCGGAAACACCTTAGGAAATTACAGTATTTCTACCTTAATGATTGGTACAGCGTTTAACTCGAGTTCGCTAGAATCATCGGCTAATTTTAATCGTTTCCGAAGCAATCGCCTGGTGATCGCTGAGCGTCTTGCAGAGGACTTTTATGGGAATGACCAGTATCCAAGAGATGAAAATGGCTATCCGGTAGGCTTTGGTCGCACGAGTCAGCGTGTATTGTTGCCCGCATTTTTATCAGCATATACGCCGGGGAATGCTTCAAATGTTTCTTTAGGAGCGTTTAGAAGTTTTCCGTTGCCCAACTGGAATTTAAAATACACCGGGTTGATGAAGTTAGATTGGTTTAAAAAACGTTTTAAGCGTTTTTCTATCAATCACGGGTATCAAGCGGGTTATACGATCAATCAATTCCGTACAAATTTGAATTATGATCGGGATTTGAATAATGATCCTAGCGATGCGCAAACCAATCAGGCGGGAGACTTTTTGAACCCCACGTTGTATTCAAATATCAACTTAACCGAATTATTTTCACCCTTGGTGCGACTGGATTTTGAGATGAATAATTCAGTAAAGATTTTAGCCGAATTGAGAAAAGATCGTACCCTGTCATTGAGTTTTGATAATAACTTGCTTACCGAAATTCACGGAAACGAATACATAATAGGGCTGGGATATCGACTAAAAGATATTAGATTTGCCACCAGAATTGCAGGACGACAAACCGTTTTAAAAAGTGATTTAAACTTTAGGGCAGACTTGTCGTTACGGCAAAATGAGACCATTGTGCGTTATTTAGATCTTGAAAATAGTCAGATAACAGCCGGTCAGGATATTTATGGTTTGACATTTAAGGCAGATTACGCGTTGAGTAAAAACCTAACCGCGATCTTTTATTATGATCACGCGTTTGCCACGTATGCGATTTCAACCGCATACCCGCAAACCACCATACGTTCAGGAATAACATTAAGATATAATTTCGGAAATTAATTAACACTAACTATGAGTTTACCAGCTGATTTAAAATATACAAAAGACCACGAGTGGGTGCGTATAGAAGGAGATGTTGCAACCGTGGGCATTACTGATTTTGCTCAGGGAGAATTAGGCGATATCGTTTATGTAGAAGTAGAAACCGAAGGGGAGACCTTAGATCGCGAAGAGGTTTTTGGTACGGTTGAGGCCGTAAAGACAGTTTCAGATTTATTTTTGCCGCTTACCGGTGAGATCATTGAATTTAATGCAGATCTTGAGTCTGAGCCCGAAGCAGTAAACGAGGACCCATACGGTAAAGGGTGGATGATAAAAATTAAATTTAGCGATGAGAGCGAATTAGAAACGCTTTTAGATGCATCAGTCTACCAAGAAATTATAGGTGGTTAACCTTTTAAAAATTGCGGTTTACATCTATACGGCATTTATCGCATTTGTTTGTTTAATGCCCATGCCGCACATAAGTGATGCGCCAAAAGATAGCGACAAAATCGTTCATCTCTTGGCGTATACTTTTTTTGTAGGCCTGTGGTTTTTGTTTTTTTATTGTTTAAAGCAAAAAAAAGACAATTTTTTGCCTGCTTTGATAAAATCTTGCATACTTGCTTTTGTTTATGGTATAATTATTGAGATTTTACAGGGTGAGTTAACAACCTCTAGGTCAGCAGATTTTAATGATGTGTTAGCAAATAGTATTGGGATTGTAATAGGAATACTGCTTGTATTCCTTGCAAAAACTCAATTTATTAAGCTAAAATCAAAACTTTAATTTCGAGTTGATACTATTTTTAATTAAATTAGCAATCCTTAATAACTAAAGATTCACATGGAACCTAAGAAAAATCCTAAAGCAGATCTAAGTAAAAGAAGTGTACTCTTCTTTCAGTTAGGTCTTATTCTGATACTCGGGCTGAGTTATTTGGCTATCGAGTGGAAGACGTATGAGAAAGAGGCCATTGATATCGGACAATTACAGATGGACGATATGCTTGAAGAAGATGTGCCTATTACAGAGTTAAACACGCCACCTCCACCACCGCCACCTCCACCGCCACCACCGGCTCCCGAGCAAATCGAAGTTGTTGAGGATGATGTTGAAATCGAAGAAACTGTAATAGAGTCTACTGAAACAAGTCAAGAAGAAGAGATTGTTGAGGTAGAAGAGGTTTCTTTTGAGGAAGAAGAGGTTATCGAAGATGTACCGTTTGCAGTAATCGAGAACGTACCGGTTTACCCTGGTTGCGAAGGAGAGAAAGGCAACGATGCAAAGAAAAAATGTATGTCTGAGAAGATTAGCCAGTTTGTAAACCGAAAGTTTAATACGGAATTAGGTAGTGAGCTAGGTTTATCTGGAATCAATCGTATCTATGTACGTTTTAAAATCGATCAAAAAGGAAACATCGTTGATATAGGATCACGTGGGCCACACCCTCGTTTAGAGCAGGAAGCTGCACGTGTGATTAAACTATTGCCACAAATGACTCCTGGTATGCAGCGAGGAAAGGCAGTAGGGGTATTATACTCACTACCAATTGTGTTCCAAGTTCAGGATTAATTCTTGAATACATAGAAAATTTAAAATCCCGTCCACGAAAGTGCGACGGGATTTTTTTATGGCAAGCTTATTGTTAAAGTTTTATCGAATATTAATCATTAAAACTTTTCTTATGAAAAATTCACAAGAAAGCTCAAAAGTCGCTCGGCAAAGCGATAATCGAGCTACAAGCAAGCACGACGTAAATTTACGTAAAAACAATGTGGTCCATTTTCAAGTGGGATTGATCTTGGCTTTAATTTTAGCAATTATTGTTATTGAGCTGAAATCACCCTTACTCGCTCAAGAACCGCCAAAAATGAATGATGTTGCTGTGGTTTCCTTTAATGACGATTGGAATGAGCCCATTCGTCGGGAGATCAAAAAGCCTGAAGCGCCAAAACCGGTTGTAGTGTCTCTTGATGTTCCACCGATTGTAGACGAAGAATTGCCAGAGACTTTAGAACTTGAAGTTGAAACTCCAGAGCCTACTTCAGAAGCGCCAGATCTTACCGATATTGAGCCGGTTCCTGACGATGAACCTGTGGTGTGGGTCCCTTTTATGGCTGTGGAAACTGTTCCTGTTTTTCCGGGTTGTGAGGGGTTAAAGAGCAATGCAGAACGCAAAGCCTGTATGCAAGAAAAAATGAATGCACACATCAGTAAAAATTTTGATACTTCTTTAGGCGATAAGTTTGGTCTAAAGGGAATGAACAAAGTAGATGTGCAGTTTACCATTGATGAGTATGGTGAAATTATTGATCTCCAAACGCGCGCGCCGCATCCTGCTTTAGAAAAAGAAGCTAAACGCGTTATGAATAAACTGCCCGTGATGGAGCCTGGCAAACAGCGTAACAGAAATGTGCGTGTTATTTATTCTCAACCCATTCGGTTTAAAGTTCAAAATTAGATGATATAGAACTACCTTGACCAAAAGCGTCTGCAACTTGTTGCAGACGTTTTTTGTTTTTAGCAGTCTTCACTTTATCCGGCTTAGCTGCTTTTTAAAAAAATACTATCTTTCGTCTCCTAAATCTTTTGAGTCCATGTCATTGAAGACTTTTGCTTTTGGTTGCGTATTGTTTATTTCAACTACAGGAATAGCGCAACTCATAAGCGGCAATTTTGAAAAATATCCTGTTTTTAGTTCGTGTGAGACGGTTGCTGCTGCAGATTCTAAAGACTGTTTTAAACAAACCCTTATCGCTAAAATAAAGACGGAGTTTAAGATTCCACAGGATATTTTAGACACCAACTATAAGGGAGATATGGTTGTGCTTTTTGAGGTGACAAAAGATGGGGTATTTAAGGTGATCAATATTACTGCAGTATCTGAAGCTTTGCGCGAAGAACTTAAGCGTGTTTTTGATGAGCTTCCCAAAGTGAAGCCGGCGACCTATAATGGTAGGCCTACCTATATGCAGTTTAGTATGCCTATTCCTGTTCCTGAAGGGCTTCGGTCTGCGGCAGATTCTTTAGAGGTTAACAATAAATCTTTCGGGGTAACACCGGTGCAGGATCTGGAATCTGAATACGACGCAATTAAAACCTTTCCTTTTAAAAATAGAGAATACAACTCTGAGTTGTACATACCTTTTTCGCATCAGACCTACAGCAGATTTGATAAAGAGATGAATGCTGTTGGTACTAATGCGCATACTGCAGGGAAGCCTTTTATTTATTCCGAGGTTAATAAATATTATGCCTTTAAAGAGAAGCGCGAAAGTCTGTATAAGGATAAGGAGTCTTGGTTTGGTCGTAAATTATGGAATGAACATATGGTGACGTTGCAGGGAGAAGACTACTGGTTTACGTTTGATCCAGCAGCAGATTTACAGTTGGGTTTTGAAACCGCAGATAACGAAGATCAAAGTTTCACTTATAATAATACGCGGGCTTTAATTTTTCAAGGCGGACTAGGAGAGAAGCTCAATTTTTATACGGTCTTTTATGAGAGTCAAGGTGCGTTTGCGGGTTATTTTAACCGCTATGCGCGTTCTATTGCTCCAGACGGCGGTAATCCTGCGATTGTGCCGGGAAGGGGCGTAGCTGCAGAAGCTGCTGACGGTAATTTTGACTATCCGGTTGCAGAGGCTTATTTGTCGTATTCACCTAGTAAATATTTTAATTTTCAATTTGGTCACGGTAAAAATTTTATAGGTGATGGTTACCGCTCGTTGCTTTTAAGTGATAATGCGAGTCCGTATCCCTTTTTTAAAATGAGTACTAGTTTTTGGAAATTTAAATATACCAACACGTGGATGTCTTTAAGAGATGTGCGCTCTGATGTGGTTGAGAATGGTTCGTTTAAAACCAAATTTATGGCCAATCACTACCTGAGTTTTAATGCGACTAAGCGATTAAATATAGGTCTCTTTGAGAATGTGATTTGGACTAACGATAACGATCGTGGTTTTGATCTTAATTATTTGAATCCAATTATTTTTTATCGGGCCATTGAATTTTCAACGGGATCCCGTGGCGGAAATGCTCTAATAGGTTTGAGTGCGAAGTATAAGTTCAGCAATCAGTTTAATGCATACGCACAGGTGATCATAGATGAATTTTCTACAGGAGCTGTTTTTAGTTCTACTAAAAGTTTTCAGAACAAGCAGGGCGTTCAGTTAGGGATGAAATATTATGATGCGTTTAATGTAGACAACCTGCAACTGCAACTGGAGTTTAATCAAGTTCGGCCTTATGTGTATAGCAATAATGAGATCATTTTAAATTATGGTCATAACAACCAGTCGATGGCGCATTTGTGGGGAGCGAATTTCAGAGAGCTCATCGCTATTGCGCGCTACCAAAATGATCGCTGGTATGGTACTGCTAAAGCCATTTATGGAAAACGTGGTTTTGAGATAGGGGATATTGATGATGTTTATTATGGTGGAAGCATCTACGGAAATGATGAAAATATCCCGAGTGAATTTGGTATCGAAATCGGTCAAGGAAATACCGCAACAACGCTCATTGGCAATTTAGAGTTGGGGTATATTGTAAATCCTTCAACTAATTTTAAATGCTACGCTAATGTGCTCTACCGAAACCACACGATAGATCAATTTGATCCCGTGAACCTTGAGGAAAGTACGGTCTGGGTGAATTTTGGGATTCGTACAGATATTTTTAACTGGTATTTTGATTATTAAACTATTATAAATGAAAGCAGCACTTTTAGGATTACTTATAATGATGAGTACTCTTGCAACATCTTGCAAAAACGAAACAACGCCTATGAAAGAATTTGATACCAATTTTGCTCATGTAGTGTATTTCTGGTTGAAAAATCCAGAGAGTCAAGAAGATCGAAGCGCTTTTGAAGCTTCTTTGAAGAAATTTTTAAGTACCAGCGATTATGCGCAAACTCAATTTATAGGTACGCCGGCCAATACGCCTCGAGAGGTGGTTGACAATAGCTGGACGTATTCTATCATTTTAACTTTTCCATCTAAAGAAATTCAGAATAAGTATCAGCAAGAACCTGTACACCTCAAATTTATAGAAGAGTCTGAGGATCTTTGGGAGCGCGTTCAGGTTTATGATGCTGTTGGTTTAGAGTGATTTGCCAAGAGTAATTGTTCTGTACTTTTTATGAAAACATACTCGGTTTTCAGTTAAGACCTTTTATTTCATTCTCATCTAAAACGGTGCTTTGTTGAGCGTTTATATTAAGTGTTGATTTGGTTGTGTAAAAGCACTTCGTGCAGTATCTTTGCACGACTTTTTAAAGCCCTTGAATAACACACTTTTGAGCCTCGTAGAAACCCATAAATCACCTTCATCTATCTGGATTGATTTTAAAGAAATCACTAAGATGCGGCTTGCCATTAGCGTGGTTTTTTCTAGTATGGCAGGTTATCTCCTGGGGGCTTACACTATAGATTGGGCTACTATTGTGATGCTTGCTGTTGGTGGATATTTAATGGTGGGCGCTTCTAATGCTTATAATCAGATTTTAGAAAAAGACCTCGATGCCTTAATGGATCGCACCAAAAATCGCCCGGTACCTTCCGGTCGAATGTCAGTGCGTACTGCTTTTGTGATCGCTTGCGTTTTTACTATTCTGGGATTGGTGACACTGTATTATATCAATCCTATTACCGCAGTTTTTGGGGGGATTTCAATATTTCTATACGTTTGTGTGTATACGCCTTTAAAGACTAAAACACCACTTTCTGTATTTGTAGGAGCATTTCCTGGGGCTATTCCATTTATGATGGGCTGGGTTGCCGCAACAGGTGATTTTGGTATCGAAGCCGGAACCTTATTTATGCTTCAGTTTTTTTGGCAATTTCCGCATTTCTGGGCAATCGGTTGGTTTTTGTACGAAGATTATAAAAAAGGCGGGTTCTTTATGTTACCTACCGGAAGACAAGATCGTGGTACGGCCGTGCAGGTGGTTTTGTACACGATCTGGACGATATTAGTTTCTCTAATTCCTGTTTTTGGCGTCACCGGCAGGTTGTATTTAACACCTGTATCGGCGGTGTTGGTGGGAATTTTAGGCCTTGTACTTTTATATTACGCCATTCGTTTATTCAGATTTAAAAATAATGTTACAGCAAAACGATTGATGTTGTCAAGTGTAAGTTATATCACCTTGATTCAGATCATTTATGTGGCTGATAAATTTTTGAGATAATGGATTATACTTCACAATCAGAACAAACCAAAATTGCACGTTCTAAAAAGATGATGCTATGGTTTGGAATTATTAGTCTTTCCATGATGTTCGCCGGCTTGACTAGTGCTTACATTGTAAGTAGTGAGCGTCGTGATTGGTTGCGTGATTTTGAATTGCCACAGGCGTTTTACATCAGTACTTTTATAATTATACTTAGTAGTTTATCTATGCTTGTTGCTAAGCAAGCGGTTAAAACGAGTAAGAAAAGCTTGGCGACAATAATGCTGCTCCTCACACTAGGTTTGGGGATTGCCTTTGTGGTTTACCAGTTCATAGGTTTTGATCAGATTATTGCTAACGGTTATTTCTTTACCGGAAGTGAAAGCACCGTGACCACTTCTTTTATTTATGCTTTTGTAATTAGTCATATTGTGCACGTTGCAGCCGGATTAATAGTGTTGTTGGTCGTGATCGTGCAGCAATTGCGCAGGAAGTATACTAAGGATCAGATGCTTGGTTTATCTTTAGGGGCGACCTTCTGGCATTTTGTAGATATTCTCTGGGTCTACCTCTTCTTGTTTTTCATATTTGCAGACGATTTAATTCATTAACATTTGATCTCGCAAATACTAAGAATTCTTAAAAATTCTTTTTTTTGAATGGTTATAAATACCGATTATTGCTTTGAAAAGCATTTTTAAAATACCTATTTTTGCAACGCTTATAAACCCGATATTAAAATATGGACGCTACTGCTGTTAAAACAGGCACAGAAGGCAAAATTTGGGGAGGTGGAGAAGCTCAACCTCTCAAAGCTAGCTACGGAAAGATGATGATGTGGTTTTTCATTCTTTCTGATGCACTTACCTTTTCAGGATTTCTTGCCGCTTATGGATTTTCTAGATTTAAATTTGTTAACCAGTGGCCTATAGCCGATGAAGTGTTTACACACTTTCCGTTTTTACATGGTGTTGATGCTCCAATGTATTATGTGGCGTTAATGACTTTCATATTGATCTTTTCATCAGTAACTATGGTTCTTGCAGTTGATGCAGGGCACCATATGAAAAAGAACAAAGTAATATGGTATATGTTCTTTACCATTTTAGGTGGTTTTATATTCGTAGGTTCTCAAGCTTGGGAATGGGCGAATTTCATCTCAGGTGAGTATGGAGCAATTGAAACTAAAGGAGGTAAAATACTTCAAGTAGTTAATGCTGAAGGTGAGCAAGTAGCTCTAGAAAGTTTTGCTGTAGAATTGCCAAGTGCCAGAACACAGCTTACCAAGAGCGAAGCATTATGGTACGAGTCAGAAAGTTCTATGCCTGATTTTGATCTTGCAGAAGTAGTTGAAGGCTTCAAAGCAAATCCTGATCTATTAATTCGCACGCAATTACTTACCGAAGCAGGTGAGAAAACTATTCTTTCTCGTGAAGAGTCTCTTGCAAAATTAGAAAATGACGCAATGGGTGTTGTTCAGGGTGCAAACCTTATTCATAATGAGTATGGTCCACCACTTTTTGCAGATTTCTTTTTCTTCATCACAGGATTCCACGGATTCCACGTATTCTCGGGTGTGATCATCAACATCATTATCTTTATCAACGTGATCTTAGGTACTTATGAGCGTAGAGGAAGTTATGAGATGGTTGAGAAAGTAGGTTTATACTGGCACTTTGTAGATTTAGTGTGGGTATTCGTATTTACATTCTTCTACTTAGTTTAATAATAAAGGATTTAAAAAATAGATAATGGCACACGACGCAACAAATCACGGATCAGCCACAAAAAGAATTTGGACGGTTTTTGCAATCCTTTCGGTTGTAACAATTGTAGAAGTTATTTTGGGTATCATCAGACCGGCATTTTTAGTGGAAACTCACTTACTGAGAATGCACTTACTTAACTGGGTCTTTATAATCCTTACCATTTATAAAGCATATTATATCACTTGGGCATTTATGCACATGGAGCACGAAACTAAAGGGTTACGTCGCTCTATTGTTTGGACAGCCATTTTCTTGATATGCTACTTGATCTTCATTCTTTTAACCGAAGGTGATTATATCTTTGACGTTTATGATGAAGGATATATCAGCTGGGATTTCTAAACAGAACGAATTATAGAAAAAAAGACGGCAAGCGCCGTCTTTTTTTATGCCTTATTTCTTGAAAAGCGGTCTGTGATGTACCTTTGCAATCGCTATAAAATACAGCTTAAAAAGGTTGAGATGAAGAAGTTTATTGTACTAGGAGTATTATTTATTCTCCCTATTGTTGCGTATCTCTTTTTTGCTTCTGGGGTACATAATTTTGCTAAACTTCCTGTTTTAGAAGAGCAACTTCCGGAATTGCCTTTTGATCAAAAGGTAAAGCTTCAGGATAAGATCACTGTACTTGGATTTTTAGGAAGTACTATCGAGCGGGAAGGAGGCGATCTTTTCAACTTAAATCAAAAGATTTTCAAGCCATTTGCTGCCTTTGATGATTTTCAGTTTGTATATCTGGTGCCCGAGGAGATTGATGATGCAGCGTTAGAAAAGGTAACCTACGAACTTGGGCAATTAGTAGACTTGTCAAATTGGTATTTCATAAAAACCTCCCAAGAGCGTATCAATACAGTGTTCGACAATTTAAATACTCCATACAGTTTAGAGGCTGATGGCGGATCTCCATACATTTTTATCATCGATAAAGATCGTAACCTCAGAGGGCGGGATGATGATGAGGATTACGGGGTGTTGTATGGCTATGATAGTACTGATATCGCAGAGTTGGCTGATAAAATGAAAGATGATGTAAAAATTATTTTAGCCGAATACCGCCTGGCGCTGAAAAAGAATAATGCTGATCGCAAAAAATAAATGCTATGAATAGAAAAAAAACCTACATAGGAATTGCAGTCATCGTTTTAATTTTTGGAATCATTGTAATTCCAAAAATTATCGATAGGTCTATGCGCGGTGAGGTTGTAGATAACGATCGTCTAAATGTTGGGCAATTAGATACTCAGGAAAATGATGGTGAGCTGGCATACATCAATATAAATGGCGCTGATCGCAAAGTCCCGCATTTTGAGTTTATAGATCAGAATAAAGATACGATCACAGAGGATACTTATAAGGGTAAAGTCTTTTTAGTGGAATTTTTCTTCACAAGTTGCCCTACTATTTGCATCCCGATGAACAAAAATCTCGTACTTATACAAAACAAGTTTCAAGATAACCCTGACTTTGGTATTGCAAGTTTTAGTATTGATCCTGAGCACGACACTCCAGAAGTTTTAAAGGAGTATACAGAAAGTTATGGGATCACTGATCCTGACTGGCATTTGATGACCGGAGACCGTAAAGAGATTTACGAGCTGGCTAACGTGGGCTTCAACCTTTTGGCGCAGGAAAATCCAAATATTGAAGGGAATTTTCAGCATTCAGGATTGTTTGCATTGGTAGATCAAAATGGTTTTATTCGTTCGCGTAGAGATGAATTCGGAAATCCGCTAATCTACTATAGAGGTTTCATTCCGTACGGAGCGCCTGAAGTGGAAGGAGAAGAAACTTCTCAAATCGATATTTTGATAGAGGATATTAATAAGTTGCTTAATAAGAATAAGAAATAAATGGAGAATCTGGCTCAAAAAGAAAAAGTATATAATCGGTGGATTATTGCATTGTCTATCGCAATTCCTGTGGCTGTTGCGTTTTTGTTTACCATTCGTATTCCTAATGTGCCTAGATTAGGCTTTTTGCCGCCTACCTATGCTGCGATCAATGCGCTTACCGCGATACTGCTATTTTCCGCAGTGATTCAGATTAAAAAAGGAAACCGCAAATTACACGAGCGATATATTAAAATCTGTATTGTGCTTTCGGTGATTTTCCTGGTTTTGTATGTTTTATATCACGCAACATCAGATTCTACTAAATTTGGAGATGCTAATCTAGACGGAATAGTGTCAGAGGCGGAAAGCGCTGCCGTGGGCATCTATAAATACATTTATTATTTTATCCTCATATCTCATATACTTTTATCTATTGGAGTGATTCCTTTTGTTTTGGTGACTTATGTGAGAGCTATGTTAGGTAAATTTGCACTACACCGAAAGATTGCACGCATCACATTTCCTATATGGTTGTATGTTGCCGTAACAGGAGTAATCGTATATTTTATGATTTTTCCGTATTACCCAGTTTAAATTGAATGCTATGAAACGTTTCTTACTCACTGTACTTTTTATTGTAGTTAGTTTTTCGGCTAATGCCCAATGCGCTATGTGTCGAGCGGTTTTAGAAAGTGAGACTGATAACAGTATGGCAGAAGGCGTAAACAATGGAATTATCTATTTAGCAGCAATTCCGTACTTATTAATGGGTGGTTTGATTTGGTTTATTTATAAAAGCCGAAAGAAGGCAAATAAAGGAGCTTAAGAGCTATTCAAATTATTTTCTTCCTGTTTTCGTGTAACAAATGATTGGTTTTTGGGTCTATTAAACAGATAAGCGTTAAAAATTTAACGTTCATCAAGACACTTAACCATCACTTGTTTATGATCACCATTAAAGATTTGCATAAATCTTATACCATGGGAACAAATTCTCTTCATGTTCTCAAGGGTATTAATTTTTCGGTTCAAGAAGGCGAACTCGTTTCTATTATGGGTTCATCAGGTTCAGGAAAGTCTACGCTACTTAATATTTTAGGAATGCTAGATGAGGCCGATCAAGGTTCTTACACACTTGATGGGGTTCCTATTAAAAATCTTAATGAGAAAATTGCAGCCCAATATCGCAATAAGTTTCTTGGCTTTATTTTTCAGTCCTTCAATCTAATAAACTATAAAAGCGCTTTAGATAATGTAGGTATGCCTTTGTATTATCAAGGAATGAAGCGTAAAGAGCGCACGGAAAAAGCAATGGCTTATTTAGAGAAAGTAGGATTGGCAAACTGGGCGCATCATATGCCTAACGAACTTTCTGGAGGTCAAAAGCAGCGTGTTGCTATCGCCAGAGCCTTAGCGAGTGATCCTAAAGTCTTGCTGGCAGATGAACCTACCGGTGCATTAGACACCAAAACCAGCTACGAAGTAATGGATCTTATTCAGGGGATTAACGATGAGGGTAAAACTATTCTTATCGTGACGCACGAAGACGATATCGCCCACATGACTAAACGTATTGTAAACCTCAAAGACGGTCTTATAATCGATGATGCCCCGGTAAATCAAATACGAGCTGCAAGTCATGTTTAGTCTGGAACGCTGGCAAGAAATACTCGAAACGATTTCTAAAAACAAACTGCGTACGTTTTTAACCGGACTTTCTGTGGCATCGGGAATTTTCATTTTGGTCATTCTTCTGGGTTTTGGTCAAGGAATGCAAAACGGAATCAGCGCCGAATTTCAGCGGGATGCTGCAAATAGAATTTCGGTTTATAGCGGGGTTACATCAATGGGGTATAAAGGGCTCAATCCCGGGCGCTTCATTGAGATGACCAATGATGATTATAATTACCTGATCACAAAATATGAAGATGATATCGAATTTAAATCTTCGGTCTATCGCATCTGGAGCGGAACGTTAAACTACGGTAATGAAAGCGGAAGCTATCGCGTAGAAGGCGTTTATCCTGATTATCAATTTTTAGAAAACGAAAATCTTGTTGCGGGGCGCTATATCAATTATGATGATCAGCGCTTAAAATCCAAGATTATGGTTATTGGTAATAAGGTGCAGCAAGATCTTTTTGCAGGCAAAAGTGCGGTTGGAGAATATGTTCAAATCAACGGAATCAATTTTAAAGTTGTTGGTGTGTATTCAGATCCGGGAGGTGAGCGCGAGGAAACCCGTGTATTTGTCCCGCTTTCGACTTCGCAGCGTGTTTTTGGAGGAGCAGACAAAGTGCGCAATCTGGGATTCACGCTAAAACCCCAAGAAAATTTTGAAGATGCTCTGGCGCAATCGCTTCAGTTTTCTGCAGAAATAGAAGAATTTTTAAAAGAGCGTCACTTAGTTGCTCCTGAAGATACGAGTGCGATCAATGTCAATAATACACTAGAGAGCGCCAAACGATTTTACGATCTAATTGGGATGATCAAAACCTTTTTTTGGGTAGTGGGTATTTGTACCATAATTGCAGGAGTGGTTGGGGTGAGTAATATTATGCTCATCATCGTAAAAGAACGCACTAAGGAAATCGGTATTCGCAAGGCGCTAGGTGCACAACCTCTATCTATAATCGGGATGGTGTTGCACGAATCTATTTTTGTTACGGCAATAGCGGGCTTTACCGGTCTTATTTTGAGTATGGCCTTGCTTGAAGTGCTTGGTCCTAATATGCAAATGGATTATATCAAAAATCCGTCTGTAAACTTTAATGTTGCGATTACTACAGTATTTATTTTGGTGTTTGCCGGAGCGTTGGCTGGCTTTGTGCCTGCGTGGAGAGCCGCTCGTATTAAACCCATAACCGCCCTTCGGGAAGAATAACTTAAGCGTATGTTTAGTAAAGATCGTTGGGATGAAATTATTGAAGCGCTAAGCCGAAATTGGTTTAGAACTGCCCTTACCGCTTTTGGCGTGCTTTGGGGAATCTTTATTTTGGTAGTGCTTCTCGCCGCCGGAAAGGGATTGGAAAACGGAGTGAAAAAGGATTTTGGAGGAATTGCAACTAACACGATGTTTATGTGGACGCAGACCATCTCTAAACCCTACAAAGGCTTACCTAAAGGTCGAAGATTTAATTATGATCTTGACGATGTAGCAGCTTTAAAACAGAATATACCACAGTTGCGGTTTGTATCGCCGCGAAATCAGCTAGGAGGTTTTGGTGGTGCAAACAATGTGGTTCGTGGCCTGAACTCTGGTGCATTTAATGTGTATGGCGACTATCCTGAATATATAGAGCAGCAACCTATGAACATCACTTCGGGGCGTTTTATGAATTACGGCGATATTCAGCAAAAGCGTAAAGTTGCGATCATTGGAGAAGGCGTAAAAAATGCGCTTTACGATAAAGGGGAAGACCCCATTGGCACATACATCAAGATTAATGGTGTCAACTTTATGGTGGTTGGGACTTACGCTAAAGTGGCGAGCGAAGGCGATTCCGAAGAAAATCAAAAAGAGATTTATGTACCGTTTACGGCTTTTTCTCAGGCATTCAATATGGGTAATCGCGTGGGATGGATGGCTGTTACCGCAAAAGACGGGTTTTCTATCACGGCATTAAAGCCCAAAGTTTTTGATGTGATCAAGTCACGTCACAGCATTCACCCGGAAGATGAGCGCGCCATAGGTAATTTTGACCTTTATGAACAATATCAAAAAGTAGACGGACTCTTTATAGCGCTGAAGATCGTGGCTTATTTTGTGGGGATTTTGGTATTGCTTTCGGGTATTATTGGGATCAGCAATATTATGCTCATCGTTGTCAAAGAACGTACAAAAGAGATAGGAATACGTCGTGCTTTAGGCGCGAGCCCTTGGTCTATCCGCGGGCAAATTTTAATGGAATCTGTGTTTTTGACCATTATTTCAGGAATGGTTGGGATTTCTCTAGGAGCAGCATTGATTTATGTACTTAATAAAATTCTTGATGCAAATGGCCCTGTAGAGATGTTTGCAAATCCTAGTGTTGATTTAGGAACAGTGATTACCGCACTTTTTATTTTAATATTCTCTGGACTCTTAGCCGGTTTTATTCCTGCTCAGAATGCCATAAAAGTTAAACCCATAGATGCCTTGCGCACCGAATAACAATTTCATCAATAAAACGAATATCTAACCCATGAAAAAATCTGTTACTATTGTTGTCCTGGCAGTTATTGCTGTCATTTTTATAGGATCACTTTATTATTTGTACCAAAAAAATCAGGAAGATCCTGTGGTTTATACTACTGAAAGTCCGTCTACGCAAACCATCGTTAAAAAAACGGTGGCAACAGGAAGCATTGTTCCTCGTGAAGAAGTGTTGATCAAACCAAATATTTCTGGGATTATAAAAGAAATTCTTGTCGAAGCAGGACAGTTTGTTGAAGCCGGTGATCTATTGGCGCAAATAGAGGTTGTGCCTAACGCATCGTCTTTGGTGAGTTCGCGCAATACGATTCAGACCGCAAAAACAAATCTCGAAACCGCTAAGCTTACGCTAGAAAATCAAGAAAGCATATATCAAAGACAAAAAACACTATTTGATAAAGGTGTGGTAAGTGCCAACGATTTTGATAATAGTCAGCGGGAGTATAATCAGGCGGTACAAAACTATAAGCAACAACAGGTAAGTCTGGCAAGTGCGCAACAAAACTATGATATCGTAAAAACGGGAACCACTACTGGTTTAGGAAATAACGCCACTACTTCGGTGCGTGCTACGATAACCGGGATGGTTTTAGAAGTTCCTGTTAAAGAAGGGAATCAGGTGATTGAGTCTAATAACTTTAATGATGGGACTACCATTGCCTCTTTAGCTAATGTAAACGATATGATCTTTGAAGGAAAAGTTGACGAAAGCGAAGTAGGCAAAATAAAAGAAGACCTTCCGCTAGAGATCACTGTGGGTGCGATCGAAAATAAAAAATTTGATGCTACTTTAGATTATATTGCTCCAAAAGGAGTAGCAGAAAATGGTGCAATTCAGTTTGAAATAAAAGGAACGTTGGCTAAAAAAGATTCCACTTTTATTCGTGCAGGATTGAGTGCCAATGCTTCCATAATTCTTGAGCGAGCAGACGATGTTTTAGCGATCAAAGAAGCTTTAGTGCAATACGATTCTAAAACGCAAGAGCCTTTTGTAGAGGTTGAGGTCGGTGAGCAAGAATTTCAAAAACGAGACATTAAACTGGGGGTTAGCGACGGTATTTATGTTGAAATTTTAGATGGAGTTTCAGCAGATGACAAGATCAAAGTTTGGAATGCGGTTAAGCCTGCTCAAAGTTTTTAACAAAATATAAAACCTATTGTGTAACACTTTATTCTTAAGTACTACATATCATACAGAAATTAAATCATGAGAAACACAATACTTTTTTTTATTTTAGTTTTTTCGGTAGCTTCTGGTTTTTCACAGAAAAAGTGGACGCTGCAAGAGTGTATTCAGCGCGCTTTAGACGAAAACATACAGATTCGTCAGGCACAGCTTGATGTTGAGGCGGCTGCTTTAGACAAATCTGATGCAGACGGTAGCTTTTTACCTACCTTAAATGCAAACGCTTCAGTTTCAGAAAACACCGGTTTGAACTTTGATCCTACGAGTAACCTGGCAACTACAACCCAGTTCTTGTCAGCGAGTGGTGGGATCAACACTTCTTATAATCTTTTTGACGGACTTCGAAACTTCAAGCAAGTACAGCGTGCAAAGCTTTCGGCTTTAGCTGCACAATACGGCTATGAGAAGCTTGAAGATGATATCGCACTCAATGTTGCTAACGGCTACCTTCAGGTGATATTAAATAAAGAAAATTTAAAGGTGTTACGCTCGCAAAACGAAGTGACGCAGCAGCAGCTTCAACAAACTACTGATCTTGTAGAAGGAGGAGTTGCGCCAAGAGGTGATTTGCTTGAGGTACGGGCGCAAAATGCTAACGAAGTTCAAAATATTGTGGCAGCAGAAAATGCGGTGCAGATCTCGTTAATAAGTCTTGCGCAAACTTTGCTGATCAGAGATTATAAAAACTTTGATATCGCTGATGGTGATTATCAAATTTACGGTGAAGACGTATTGCTAAAAACTCCAGCTGAAATCACTGATGCTGCTAAAGAGGAGCGTTATGAGGTTAAAATCGCTGAGAATAATCTGGAATTAGCAGAGAAGGATGTTGAGATCGCTAAAGGTGCTGCCTGGCCTACACTTTCAGCTTTCTTTGGGTACAGCACGCGATACTCTGAGCAAGATGTTTTAAACTCGTTTCAAGAGCAGTTGTATTTAAATGACGGGGTTTCTTACGGGCTGCGTTTAAATGTTCCTATTCTTAACGGTTTTCAAACAAGAAACAATGTACGCCGAAGCAAGATCGCTGCAGACCGTGCGGCTATAAATTTAGAGCAGGCACAGTTAGATTTAGAATCTACCGTGTATCAGGCTTATTTAGATGCCAAGGGTGCGCTTAAAGCTCTTGAAGCAGCACAAACCGCTGTAGAATCTCAAGAGTTAGCGTTCTCGTACTCTCAAGATCGCTACGAGGTGGGGCTGATCAATGCTTTTGATTTTAGCCAATCTAAACAACGTTTTGACAATGCGCAGATCGACTTGAATCGCGCAAAATATGATTATATATTCAAGCTGAAAGTACTCGAATTGTATTTTGGAGTTCCGGTTGAGGAGCTAAAATTCTAATTACAAAACGATCGCTTTCTCGTAATAAGTAAAAGATGAATAGAAAGACCCTTATCATTATTCTGGTTGTAGCAGTTGTTTTAATTGCTGCATTAATTGGTGGAAAAAAAGCCGGATTGTTTGGTAAAACCGGCGAATTTAAGCCTGTGGAAACTCAGGAGATCGCCTTGGCGAGTGTTGTAGAAACCGTTGCTGCTACCGGAAAAATTCAGCCGGAAACTGAGGTTAAAATTTCTTCTGAAGTTTCAGGGGAGATTATAGAGCTTCCGGTTGTTGAAGGGCAGCAGGTAGAAAAAGGAGATCTTCTGGTACGCATCAACCCAGATTTGATTCAATCTGCCCTAACGCAAGCACAGGCATCTTTACAGAATGTAAAAGCGAATCAAGCCCAGTCTGAAGCGGCGCTAAAAGTGGCCAAAGCGAATTATGAGCGTAATCAAAAATTATTTGAGAAAGGGGTTATTTCACGGTCAGAGTGGGATCAATCGATCTCTGATTATGAGATTGCGCAAGCCAATGTTAAATCTGCTTTCTATAATGTACAAAGTGCTGCGGCAAATGTGAATCAGTCTCGCGATAACTTATCACGTACCAGCATTTATGCGCCTATAAGCGGAACGATCTCTAAACTTGATGTAGAATTGGGAGAGCGCGTTGTGGGAACTCAGCAAATGGCCGGTACCGAAATGATGCGCGTGGCAGACTTAGGCAATATGGAAGTTGAGGTAGATGTAAATGAAAATGACATTGTAAAAATAAATATAGGAGATTCTACCCGCGTGGAGGTTGATGCTTATCTTAAAAAGCGATTTAAGGGTGAAGTAACAGAGATCGCTAATTCTGCTGAAAGTAACCTGACCGCTGATCAGGTGACCAACTTTAAAGTAAAAGTGCGCATTTTAGAAGAATCCTATAAAGACCTTGTTGAAGGGAAACCTGAAGCGTATTCGCCGTTCAGACCTGGAATGACAGCGACGGTTGATATCATCACCAATAGAGTAGATGATGCGATTTCAGTGCCCATCAGTGCTATTGTGATTAAAAATGATACTACAGCGACCACTGGTTTTGGAACTAGTCAATACGAAGCAGTTTTCGTCAAAAACGGAGATAAAGCTTCTTTAAAACGCATCAAAACCGGAATTCAAGATGATTCTAATATCGTTGTTTCAGAAGGTTTAGAAACCGGTGATGAAGTGATTACAGGGCCTTACAATACGGTGACCAAATTACTTAAAGACGGAGATATGGTTGAGGTTAAAAAAGATGCTAAATTTGGTGCTTCAGAAGAAGACTAAATTATGGCGCTTATACTTTGCTTAGAAACTACAACCACTAATTGTTCTGTAGCCCTTTCTCGTGACGGAAATGTTATTGCGTTAAAAGAGGATATGGGGCTTAATTACAGTCACGCAGAGCGCTTGCATCAGTATATTGATGCAGTATTGGCAGAAGGAAGTCTAACCAAGCAAGATTTAGATGCTGTTGCGGTTAGCAAAGGTCCGGGATCTTATACCGGTCTTCGTATAGGAGTGAGCAGTGCTAAAGGTTTGTGTTTTGCTTTAGACATTCCTCTAATTGCTACAAATACGCTCAAGGCGTTAGCAATGCAAGCAGATACCACAGATGTGCACACTATCATCCCGGTGCTTGATGCCCGTAGAATGGAAGTTTATAGCGCAATTTTTGATACCGAATTTAAAGAGCTTCGGGGGATCGAAGCGCAAATTATTGAAGAAGACTCCTTTCAAGAACAACTCACTAATGGAAAGTGCCTATTTATAGGAAATGGTGCCGAAAAGTTCAAAGGTATTTTAAACCATACTAATGCACATTTGGCTACCGAAGCATTGCCTTCGGCACGCGAAATGGCATATTTAGCCGAAGCCAAACATAAAATAAGCGACACCGAAGATGTCGCTTATTTTGAACCTTTTTATTTGAAAGACTTTTTAGTAACCAAATCTAAAAAATAACAAGTTATTCTTTACTGCTAAAGGTCGCACCGCTTTCATTAAAAACGTGTACATCGCGTTGTGGAAACGGAATAACAATACCTTTATCTTCAAGGCGTCTTTTACCTTCTTCAAGAATATACCAGTGCAATGCCCAGTAATCGTCATTAGTTGCCCAGAAGCGTAGTGACATATTCACGGCACTATCTGCAAGTTCGGTAACTACGATCATAGGTTCCGGATGTGGATCGTGTAAAACAGTCTCTTGCTCGTTTACAAGCTCCAATAAAATATCTTTAGCAAGTTTAATATCGCTGTCATAAGAGATTCCCCAAGTCTGCGCATTTCTTCTGATACCTAAAGAAGAATAGTTGATGATGTTGTCATTAGAAAGTTTTCCGTTAGGGATCACGGCTTCCTGATTCCCGAAGGTAACTAAGCGCGTATTGAAAATTGAGATTTCCTTTACAGAACCGTCAACACCCTGAGCAGAGATCCAATCGCCTACTTTAAACGGGCGCAATAATAAGATTAGAACTCCACCGGCAAAGTTTGCTAATGAACCCTGCAGAGCAAGACCAATTGCCAAACCTGCGGCACCAATTACAGCGACTAAAGATGCAGATTCAACGCCTAATTGAGTAACCACTAAAACAAAAAGTAAAATCTTTAAGGTCCAATTGATCAGGTCTGCGATAAACTTTTCTAAAGTTGCGTCGTAATCTTTTTTAGCGAAGAATTTTTTTACAAGCCTGTTGATCATTTTAATGATCCAAAGACCTATGAACAGCGTTAAAACTGCCCCGATCAAACTCGGAATAAAATCTATAATCTTAGCGCCAAATCTTGAGGCGTAATCTTCCCATTGGGTAATGTCAAAATCCATAAATAATTTTTTAGTTTCTGCAAAGGTCACAGATAGGTGGCATAAATAAAAAATACGAGTGTTTAAATATCGTTAATTGTTAAAACCTTAATAGTTTTTGGGAGGTGCGGTATTTTAATAGGTAATCAAATATTGATAGCAATAAAAAATCCCGCGATAGCGGGATTTTAAATGCTTATAAATGCTAGGTGTTACTTGACTTCAAAAGTGATTTTTACATTCACTCTGAATTCTGAAACCGTATCGCCGGTTACTACAGCGCTTTGCTCATTTACATAAACAGAGCGAATATTTTTTACGGTTTTTGAAGCTTCTTTCACTGCATTTGCTGTGGCTTGTTCCCAACTTTTGTTAGAACTCGCCAATACTTCGATTACTTTTAAAACTGCCATAATTATTAGTTTAGTTAATTTCTAAGTCGAAATTTGAATATACAATAATCTAAGCGGTTATAAAAGAGAATGTATTGTTAATGTGTTAACCGTTTATAGCTTCTACACTATTGATCTTTCCGCGTAGCATTTCTTTGAGCATCGTTTCAATACCGTTCTTCAACGTGAAGGTAGAAGAAGGACAACCACTGCAAGCCCCTTGCAGAATCACTTTTACATTTTTTGATTCAGGATCATAATGTTTAAAAAGAATATTACCACCATCGCTTGCAACTGCTGGCTTCACATATTCTTCAATAATATTGGCGATTTCTTTTGAGGTGTCATCGAGCGCTTCAAACTCCACTTCTTTTTGCTGTTCAACAGCTTGAGGCGTTTTTTTGAAATTCTCAGAAACGATTTCTTTACCTTCTTCAATGTAGTTTTTAATAAACTCACGTACTTCTTGAAAAACATCATCCCACTCGGCCACTTCATATTTTTGAACACTCACGTAGTTAGAGTCCATAAAGACTTCCTTCACAAAAGGAAAATGAAATAACGCCAAGGCCAATGGAGCATTTTTTGCCTCATCAATATTCTTAAACTCTAGCGTTTCGGTTACGATCTTTTTATTAGTGACAAATTTAAGTACTGCAGGGTTCGGCGTACTTTCGGCATAAACCGTTACGGGAATCTTCTTAGCAGTAGAGGCATCTTCAATGATCACCACACCGTTGTCATTTAAAAAGTTCTCAATCTGACCTGAAAGTTCATCCTGAATATCAATCCATTCTACGATATTAAATTTTTCGATCGCAATAAAATTTTGCGAGATGTATACCGTTTTTACAAATGGAAGGTAGAATAATTGCTGGGCTAGTGGAGAATTCTTTGCTTCATCAATATTCTTAAATTCATAACTGTTATGATCTACCAGAAATGAATTAGCCTGAAATTTTTTAATCGCAGGATTAGAAGTAGGTTCTATAGTGATATTAAAAGTACTCATGGTTTTATTTTGTGCAAATTTAACTAATTTATAAGTGCTGCTCCTTTTTTTAGTCGTGTATCATGCCATCTCCTTATATTATTTATTTAGATTTACAAGGTTAACGTTTTATAAAACTGAGCTATAAAAAGCCGAAGATTATTTTGAGAAAAGTACTACTCTTAATTTGCTTAGTGTGTGGTTTTTATGCAAAAGGTCAAGAGGGTATTCCTGTATATTGGGATTACCTTACCGAAAATCTTTATCTTTTGCACCCCTCAATGGCCGGCGCTGCAAATGCTAATCAGATACGACTTACCGGGCGTCAACAATGGTTTGATGTTGAAGATGCGCCTAATTTGTATACAGCTGCGGTAAACGGTAGAGTGGGAGAAAAGGTAGGTTTGGGAATGCAACTATTTTCTGATGAGAATGGTAATTTTTCTCAGCGCGGTGTTTATGGAACGTTTGCTTATCATTTACTGCTATCGCGTAATTATGTTGATTTAAACCAACTTTCTTTTGGTGTAAGCGTGGGGCTTATGCAAAATACCCTTGACGAAAGCAGTTTTGATCTTACCGATTTTGATCCCATAATAAGCGGCGGAAGTCAAACAGATAACTACTTTAATGTAGATATTGGGATATCGTATTATTTTCTGGATTTCTGGGCGCACGCTACTGTAAAGAATGTGCTTCCGCGAAATAGAGCGATGTTTACAGCTTTAGAGTCTACTAATCAACGCCGGTATTTAGCTTCTGCGGGATATGTATTCGGAAAATTAAACAGTCCTTGGAGTTATGAACCTTCAGTGATGTTTCAGGCTACAGATGAAACGCAGGAAGTCTCTGTTGATATCAACGGAAAAGTCTACCGCAAGTTTGACTGGGGTAAACTCTGGGGAGGTTTGTCGTACCGAAGAAACCTAGACGGAGCGCAGTACTTGAATAGTGACGGAGACGTAGAAAGTCAAAAATCGCAATATTTAACCCCATATCTGGGCGTCACCTATAAGCGCTTTTTAGTGGGCTATACCTATACCTATCAGCAGAATGATATTGTGCTGTCTAATGGATTTCATCAGATTACCTTAGGCTACGATTTTGGGGAGCGCCGCGAACCTTATGAATGTAATTGTCCTGCCGTCAATTAAAAATCTAGAAAAGAAACGCTTCGGTTTACAGGTATATCTTCGGTAAGCGCTTGAAGCACTTCAATTGAAGCATTGCTGAACAACGTATGTTTTCCTTCTTTTTCACCTTCAGAAAGCAACTTGTTTTCACTTAGGATACGTTCTGTTTGTTTAGCCACCGCTTGACCGCTATCTATGATCTGAACGTGCTCAGGGAGTATTTTTTTTAAAACTGGTATTAAATACGGGTAGTGGCTGCAACCCAAAACCAGATAATCTATATTTTGATCCATCATGGGTTGAACGTAGCTTTTTAGTAGTTTAAAAAGTTCTTCAGAATGCAATTTGCCGCTTTCAATAAGTTCAACGAGACCAGTACCTATAACTTCAATTACATTTAGGTCTGTGGTGTATAAACTAGAAGTCCGAGCAAACAGAGCGCTGGTGAGTGTGCCTTTGGTGGCGAGTATCCCGATGGCTTTGGTTTTTGAAGCCAAGGCAGCAGGTTTAATGGCGGGTTCGATCCCAATGAATGGGATAGCATAATTTGCGCGTAGAACGTCAATGGCATTGGTTGTAGCTGTGTTACAGGCGACGACAATAATCTTACAGCCTTGACTGATGAGGTATTCTGTATTTTTAATGGAAAGCGCTAATATATCTTCTTTGGAGCGTTCTCCGTACGGTGCATTTTTGATATCAGCTAAATAGATCGTGTCTTCCTGTGGAAGTTTATGTGCGATCTCTTTCCATATCGAAGTGCCGCCTACGCCACTGTCAAATACGCCTATTGGGTGCTTGTGTTGCATAGGCCAAATATAAAAAGCCCTTCTGAATCAACAGAAGGGCTTTTGAAAATTATAAGCTTTTTAAAGTATTAGATACCTAATTCTTTTTTAACGTCAGCCATAAGATCGTATCCGTCAGCAAGGATAAGACCAGTACCGGTTGTGCTGTCTAATACATACTTGTATCCTTTAGCACGTGCTACTTTTTGAATTGCTGTACGCGCTTTTTCTACGATAGGTTGTAGCGCTTCAGATTCTTTTTTCTGTAGATCTCTAAGTGCATTTTGACGATACTCCATAATTTTATTACGAGTTTGCTCTACCTCTGCTTGACGCTGTAGGTTTGTCTCGTCAGTTTGACTTTGAGCTTCATTACCATAACGCTCCATAGTTTTCTTAAGCTCATTTGCCATTGTGTTCATTTCAGCATCATAAGAATTCTGAAGTTTCTCTAAGTCAGCTTGAGCTTTCTTGTATTCTGGCATTGAAGTTAATAATTCTTGAGTTGCAATATGCGCTACTTTAGAATCCTGAGCTTGAACAAATCCTGTTGTTCCTAAAATTAAAGCTAAGGCTACAACTAGGGTTTTAACGTGTTTCATTTTAGTAATATTAAGTGTTATAATTATTTAAGTTTTAGGTGCCAATTATGACCTGTTGACAAGGTTTAATTTATAGAGTCTTTTACTTTTTTTCTTGCTTCTAATATTGAGTCTCTTCTGCGTTGACGCTCTTCTAATAATTTTTGTCTACGCGCTTCATACTCTGCTTTACGAGCTGCTTGAATAGAATCTCGCGTTGCTTTACGCTCTGCGATGATCTGTTCTCGTTCTGTTTGTTGCGCTTGCGCTTCTGCTTCACGTTCTTCGCGCTCATTTACCTGATCTAAGGTTAAGGCTTCGTCGCGCTTCAATTCTTCTTTGTCAGCTCTAGAGTTTACCTGCGTGCGTTTTGAGGAGCGCTTGATGCTTAATAAAATTTGATCGCTAATATCGTGTCTTTTATTTGCATACAGCATCACTAAGTCTGAAGATTTGTCTAAGACAAAGTCATATTGTCTGGCTTCTGCAATCTCTTGAACGGCATTAAATACCTGATCTTGAATAGGCTCAACTAAAATGCTGCGCTGTTTCATCAAATCACCTTCAGGGCCAAAACGCTTCTGCTGGTATTGTAAAACTTCATTTTCAACGAACTTAATCTCATCTTCACGCTCTTTGATCAACTCTTGAGTGAGCAGTACACGCTCATTCTCGAGCGCTTTTTTCATTTGATCAATCTCTTTGGTACGCTTTTCAATTTCCGTTTTCCAGTCGGCTACACGTTTATCTAGTTGCGCTTGAGCTTCCTGATACTCGGGGACATTTTCTAAGATGTAATTCATGTCTACATACCCTATACGAATACTACGTTGTGCTTCTGCGGTAAGCCCTAAGAAAATGAGGGCGATACTAAGAAAAATAACGTTGTTTTTCATATGCAATTAGAGTATTAGAAAATATCGTGCCAAAATTAAAACTGCTGTCCAATTATAAAGTGCGTCTCCCATCCGTTAGGTCCACCAACGGTTCCTGGAATAGGATCAAACCCGTACCCAAAATCAATACCTAGTAAACCAAAGGCTGGCATATAAATACGTACCCCGGCACCGGCAGATCTGTTCATTAAGAACGGATTATAGTCTCTAAAATTGTCGAACGAAGATCCTGCTTCAGCAAACATCAATGCATAAATAGATGCAGAGGGTTTCAAAGTTATAGGATATCTAAGTTCAAATTCAAATTTATTAAAAATAGTTGCACCAGTGTTTCCATTTAAGGTACTTGCCTCATCGCGGTCTAATGGAACCACAGATTGGTTTGGATAACCACGTAAACGAATTACCTCTCGACCATCTAGTGCATAACCACCAAGACCATCACCACCTAAGAAGAAACGGTCAAACGGAGGAATACCACGATCGTTATTATAAGCCCCTAAGAAACCAAAATCTACTTTAGAGCTCAAGACTAATTTACCAACTAAAGAAGTAAACCACTGTCCTTCAAATTTAACTTTATAATATTCTAACCAGTTAAAACGCTCTTGATCAATTTCTGCAACTCGGTCATTATTTCCGTTTTCTACAGCAGCTGCACGATCATCTGCAAGTTCTTTATAATCGGTTCCATTCCAAAGAGAATAAGGAGGCGTTAACTTAGCTGTAAGGCTGAATCGTGATCCTGTTCTTGGGAAAATAGGGTTTACATCCCCTTCGTTACGCGAAATACCGATGGTGTACGCTAGGTTCTCAGAAGAACCGTTTCCGAAGGTAAATAAACCTACATTATAATTTTTTAAATCAAAATGCTGAAAGCTTATCGCGTGTGAAATGGTAAAGTAGTTATCTGGCACTTCTAGACGTTTAGCAAGGCCTAACGATCCACCTGTGATCAAAAAGCGACGGTCACGATCTACATTAGCACCTGAAGTACCATAGTTGTACAGATACTGCACACTATGAGAAAAACTCATTTGCAATTGCACCGGCTTTTTACCACCTAACCAAGGCTCTGTTAACGAGGCACTGTAGGTTTGATAAAACGTACTTGCTTGCGCTCTTAAGCTGAATTTTTGCCCATCTCCCATAGGAAGCGGCTGGTATGCGTCTTTGTTAAACAAATTCTGGATTGAGAAGTTGTTGAACGAAAGCCCTAAGGTTCCTACAAAACCACCACCACCATAACCACCTTGTAGTTCGATTTGGCTAGCTCCTTGCTCTTCTAAAGCATAGTTGATATCAATAGTACCATCATAAGGGTTCGCATTTAAAAACTGCGGGTTTAAAGTTTCAGGGTTAAAGAATCCTGTTTGACCCAATTCTCGGGTTGTTTGTAAAACAGCGGCCTGGCTGTAACGTTGACCCGGTTTAGTACGTAAGTTTCGGTAGATTACGCGGTCTTTAGTTTTGTCGTTTCCTGAAATGGTGATGCGGTCAAAATATGCAAGTTTACCTTCGGTAATTCTAATTTCAAAATCAATGGTGTCATTCTCAACATTGGTTTCCACCGGATTGATAGAGGAGAATAAATAACCGCTATTTTTATAAAGGTTTGAAAGGTCGTCTGCGTTAGGGTCACCATCCTTAGAGATACGTTCTTTCAATAAAACCCCATTGTAAACATCTCCTTTTTCAAGACCTAATTGTCTTGCTAGTTCACGATCTGAATACACGGTATTCCCTAAGAAATCAATATCACCAATATAATATTTATCACCTTCTTCAACACTTAACTTAAGAGTGATTAAATCTTCACCGCTATGAATCAATGTATCTGAAACAATGCGCGCATCTCTAAAACCACGCTCTTTGTATTTGTCAACCACAGAAACTTTGTCTTCTGCAAAATTCTCAGGGATGTATTTTGAGCGTTTCCAGAAGCGTAATAGGCGCTTTTCTTTAGTGTTTTTCATCGCTTTGCGCAGCTTTGCGTCAGAAAGTTGCTCATTGCCAATGAACTCAATGTCTTCAATTTTTACGCGATCGCTCAAATTAACATTGACTAACATATCAACCTTTTGCGTTTCGGCGGTATCTGTAGCCGGACGCGTGATGATGTTAACCTTAGAGTTTAAATACCCTTGTTCTTTGTATTTATTCTCAATGTAAAATTTGGTTTTTGTGATCAGGTTTTCGGTCACCTTAGTGCCTTTTTTAAGATCATTGTCCTTGATGATGTCTTTAGCCTTCTTTTCTTTGATACCGTTGATGGTAACTTTATTAAGCTCAGGAACTTCTTCAATTTCAAATTTAAGATCAACCACGTCACCGTTAATAGTAGCGTACAAATTGATGTCGCTAAAGAGATCTAGGTCCCACAAGCGCTTGATCACATTACTGATACGGTCTCCCGGTAAATACACCTGTTCCCCAGCACGTAAACGGGTAAATGCGATCACCGTTTGCTCGTTGTATTGTTTTGCACCCACTACAGAAATCTCTCCTATAGTATACTGTTTACCGTTAGAAACGGGTAAATCTTCTTGGGCAATTGCGGTTGTAAAAGTTAGGCAGTTTAATAAAAAGGCCAGGAACAGGCCTGCTTGTTTAGGCATCTGCTTAATTAATTTGCTCGCTCGTCTTTCCAAATCGTCGTTCTCTTTTCTGATAATTATAAATTGCTTCGTACAGATGTTTTCTTGTAAAATCAGGCCATAGCACAGGTGTGAAATATAACTCTGCATAGGCGATTTGCCATAATAAAAAATTACTTATCCGCTGCTCTCCGCTTGTGCGAATAAGTAAATCAACATCAGGCATATCGTGAGTATACAAATGCTCCTTAATGACTGACTCATTTATTGAATGTGGCGAAATTAAGTTTTTTTTAACTTTATGACTGATGTCTTGTATAGTTTTTACTAACTCCTCGCGAGACCCGTAGCTGAGCGCAAGGGTAAGCTTAAGGCGTGTATTATTCTTAGTCTTTTCAATAACTTCTTTGAGTTCGCGTTGTGCTTTTTCGGGCAAGTTATTGAGACTTCCAATGGCAGATAAGGAGATGTTGTTGTCTTGTAAGGTTTTGATTTCTTTTTTAAGAGAAGAAACCAAAAGATTCATCAACGTATCCACCTCAAGTTTAGGACGGTTCCAGTTTTCGGTAGAAAAAGCGTAGAGCGTAACAAATGCTACGCCCAGTTCTGCGCAGGCTTCAATGGTTTCCCGTACAGCTTTAGTGCCTTTTTTATGACCTTTTACACGCAGAAGTCCTTGGTTTTTAGCCCAACGACCGTTACCGTCCATTATCACAGCAATATGCTTAGGGAGCTTTTGTTGATCTATTTCGTCTAAAAAATCCATTATTCGTCATTAAAAACCGCAATAACACGGTTGTCTGCCAAAGGTATAGGTTACAGTGATTCCTGAAAACATATACCAGTCTTTATTATTTATGTTGCCAAAACTGGCATAATTATATTCTTCGGTTCCCGGAAAATTTCCGTCAAGGTTATCGGTAAAGGTGTACCGCGCACCTAATTCTGCTGCAAGCACAATGCTACCACCAATGTATGCTTTATAACCAATAACCATTGGGATTGCCAGATCCCATTCAGAACTTGTATTTACTAATGCATCTTCTGCGGGATCAAGCGCAAAAGAATCGTGGTAAAAGTAAGTAAATCCTGTATATAAATACGGAGTATGCGGCTTATCAAAGCTTTGATGCATGTCAAAATCCCAAAAGTTATATTCAATACCTACTGATCCTTCAATGACAGTGTTTGTGAAACTATATCCGCGGTTTTGACGTCTGGTATCATTACTGTCTGTGTCTGAAGCCTCTAAGTTGGTAAATAGAATACTTGCTCTAAATGCATGTCTGGCGCTTCGGTTCCATTTAGCGATTCCGCCGAAAACAATATTGTTTGGAGAAATATAATTCGTTCTGCCTACATCGCCTATAAAATTGCTTCCTCCTGCGAGTACACCCACCTCGTACGTCTGGCTTTGTGTAGAACCAACGGCGAATAAAACAAGTGTAAATACTAAAAGATACCTCATAGGCTGTAAAAAGTTTGCAAATATAACAATATTGTTTAGGTGCTTCTTATTAAGACAAATGCATCTGCTGAATAAACAAGAAAGTGTAAAAAATATTGCCTAGTTGCGCTTGTCTTCGCCCCACAATAATTTTTTGCGTAATGTGGTCAGGAAGGTGTCTTCTTCTAAAAGCACCAGTTTAATATTAAAGGGTGCTTTGGTAAGTGTGATCTCTGTTTCTACCGGAAGCGTGGCGATTCTAGAGTCTAATGAAACCAAGTGTTCTTCTTCTCTACCGCTCACTTTTAATTTTATTTCGGTAGAATCAGGAACCACAATAGGTCTGGCGTTGAGGTTATGTGGTGCTATGGGTGTAAGTATAAAACTTGAAGTTTTCGGCATAATTACCGGTCCGCCGCAGCTAAGGGAATAGCCTGTAGATCCTGTGGGAGTTGAAATGATTAAGCCGTCTGCCCAGTAATTTGTGAGACGTTCTCCATTTAGCGAAGTATCTACAGAGATCATTGAGGTCGAATTTTTTCGGCTTACTGTAACCTCATTAAGCGCAAAGTTGAGTCCGCCAAAAGTTTCTTCCCCCTCAGACGTTTTTATACTAATTAGAGACCGCTCAGTGATGCTGTAGTTGTTTTTGAGAATTTCATCTACAGAACTAACCAGCTTTTCTTTATTTACTGTGGCTAAAAATCCTAAGCGTCCGGTGTTGATACCCACTATGGGAATGTCAAGATCGCGTACGTAGGTAACTGTTTGCAGGATCGTGCCATCACCGCCAATACTAAAAAAAAGATCGTAGGTATTGTCTAACTCTTCAAAAGTGCTGAAGTGTGAATAGGTTTTGTCAATTTCTTCATTTTCATGAATCAACTTCAGAAAATTCTCTTCAATTATAACTTCAACGTCCTTTTGATTTAAAAGATCAAGCAGTTGTTGAACGTAATGTCCTGAATTCTTATGATAAAATTGACCGTAGATACCTACTTTCATACATTTTAAATGTTGAGATATTTATCTAAATATTGAGAGCGATCACGTAAATCCTTTATAAAGGCATCTTCTTGATGCTCAGAAACGACTACGTAGCCATAGCGCCTAAAGGCTTGAAGAATCGTATTAAAGCTTGTGTCTGATCCAATCTTTATGGAAATTTGAGCAACCTCATTTTTTATCTGAGAAATGAATGCGCCTAGCACTTTACCGTCATTAGACTCAATGATCTGGCTGATTTCACTAAAGCTGTAATCATAAATGCCGTGCTCAATAACGATGATGCTTCCGTTTTCGCTTAAAAAAGGCGTGCTGTTAAAATACGTCATCACATCTGCAAGCTCGTAGTAGCCCAGATAAGAAGCGTTTTCCTCATCAAGTACAGGCATCAAGTTAGCGTTGTTTTGAGCGAATGCTTCTAAAACATTGAGCCAGTTAGTGTCAGTACGCACAAAAAACACTTCGTACATATGATTGTTTTCTGCGATCACTTCTTCAGCATCCAGACAGTGTACATCATTTTCATTCAGGCAACCTACATAAACTTCTTCTCTTAAAATAGGCACGTGGGAGTAGGTAGTTTGTGTAAACAGTTCTTGAGCCTCGCCCATGAGCAGATGCTCGTCAAGCGGGTCAATATCCTTAATGATGTAATCTGTGATTTTCATAGCCTCTTTGATGCAATTTAATTAAAAAAGTAGGGTCAGAGCCTGTGTTACTTCGTATTTTTGCAAGCAAAGTTACAATTATTGAGATGACAAAATTAAGTGTAAATGTTAATAAGATCGCAACATTACGTAACGCCAGAGGAGGTAATGTTCCTGATTTAATTAAGACTGTAAAAGATATTGAATCTTTTGGAGCGCAGGGAATTACCATTCATCCAAGGCCCGATGAGCGCCATATTAGATATCAGGATGCCCGAGATTTAAAAACGGTTGTAAAAACCGAATTGAATATAGAAGGTAATCCCGTTGAAAAGTTCATCAACTTGGTTTTAGAAGTTCAGCCAGATCAGGTGACGTTAGTGCCAGATTCTGTAGATGCAATCACTTCAAATGCAGGTTGGGACACGTTAAAGAACAAGGTCTTTTTAAAAGAAGTTATCGCCGAATTTAAATCTCACGGAATTCGCACCTCTATTTTTGTTGATCCGGTTGCCGAAATGATTGAAGGAGCAAAGGAAACCGGTACAGATCGCATCGAGCTTTACACCGAAGCTTTTGCGGTAGGTTTTAAAGAAGGACATCCTAATGCAGTTAAGCCTTATGTAGATGCTGCATTGCTAGCTCAGGACTTAGATTTGGGGCTCAATGCCGGGCACGATCTTTCGTTAGAAAACATCAAGTTTTTTGCTGATAGTATTCCGGGGCTGTTAGAAGTTTCTATAGGGCACGCATTGATCGCTGAAGCGCTTTATGACGGACTAAAAAAAACCATCAAATCGTATTTAGACGCCTTAATTTAAGTTATGATTTTACACAGCAGTATTACCGGCACAGGAAAACCCTTTGTGATTTTACACGGTTTTCTGGGAATGGGAGATAATTGGAAAACTTTAGCTAATCAGTTTGCAGAAGCCGGATATCAAATGCATTTGGTTGATCAGCGCAACCACGGAAGAAGTTTTCATAGCGAAACGTTTAACTACGAAGTTTTAGCTGAGGATCTAAAGAATTATTGTCAGGAGCATGGCTTGAAAGATATTGTACTGCTGGGGCATTCTATGGGTGGCAAAACCGCAATGCTCTTCGCTATGCGCTATCCGGAATACATTAATAAGCTTATTATTGCTGATATCGCACCTAAATATTATGCGCCACATCATCAGCAAATTTTAAAAGGTTTAACGGCATTATCTGAAAATCACGAAGCAAGAACCTCACGTGGTAACGCAGATGACTTTTTAAAAGAATACATCTCAGACTGGGGAACGCGTCAATTCTTATTAAAAAACTTGTATTGGCAGAAGGATAAAACTTTAGCCTTGAGAGTCAATTTGCCGGTACTCCAAAAGGAAGTAGAAGCTATAGGTGAAGGATTACCAACTCAAACGGTTTATGAAGGAGCGACTTTATTCTTAAATGGATTAAAGTCTGATTACATCACTGAAGATGATAAACCACTAATCAAAGCTCATTTTCCTACTGCCGAAATTATAGGGATTGAAAAAGCCGGTCATTGGTTACACGCAGAAAACCCGAAAGATTTTTATGCGGAAGTAATGAAATTCCTAGAGTAGGGTTTTGTCTTTTTCGATAAACGTTTCCTTCTTAAGATGAACTTCAGCTTTGTACTAAATAGTAGTTCTTATTGCTATTACTGCTAGTGCTTAAACGAATTAGTGATTAGGTAATCATAAAATCACTATAAATCCTATTACAACTCAATAAATTTTTATAACATTGTTGAAGGTATTTATTGTGCATGCATAATAAATATGGTTAATTTTTATGAGATTCTTAAAAAATTTCACCTCAATTATTAAATTATAATTTTACCCTTTTAAAGTATGAAGAGAGTTTTAGCAACGTCTTTATTCTTATTAGCCTCGGCGATAACGTTTGCGGGAGGTTATAGAGTTGGACTTCAAGGTCAGCGTGCCCTTGCGATGGGGCATACCGGAGTGGCTTATGTAAACAGTGCCGAGTTGGCCTTTTTCAATCCTGCCGGTTTAGTGTATTTAGAGAACAAGATTAATGCTTCAGCCGGTGGTTTTGGTGTTTTTTCTAGTGTGGCGTGGCAAAATGAGAGTACCGGTCAGTTTGCCAATACTGATAGCCCTATGGGAACTCCATTTTACCTATACGGCTCTTATGCATTAAATGAGCAGTTGAGTTTAGGACTTGCAGTATATACACCTTATGGTAGTACAGTTGAATGGCCAACAGATTGGGCAGGTTCTCATCTGGTTAACAATATTGAGTTGGCGGCCGTGTTTATTCAACCTTTGGTTTCTTTTAAAATCAGCGATAAATTCAGTGTTGGTGGTGGGCCTATTTTTGTAACAGGTAATGTAAACTTTAACCGAAATGCCAATCGTTTCTTAACCGATCAAGAGGGCAATCGCTCTAACGTAACTATTGATGATAGTGGGGTAACCAATTGGGGGTGGTCTGTAGGAGGTATGTTTAGAGCTACCGAAAACCTGACTTTTGGTGCCAATTATCGTTCTGAAATTATATTGGAATCTGAAGATGGTACGGCAACCTTTGCAAACTTTCCTAATGACAGTGGTCAACCTGTAGTTGTAGGAGGAACTGCAATTCCTTCAAACGGAACTCAAGGTTTTAATGCATCACTTCCACTTCCGGCAGAACTTACTGTAGGTGCTTCATATAGCAAAGATAAGTGGGTAGTTAATGTGGATTATACCAGAACATATTGGGATGTTTATGAAGATCTGGATATTGTTTTTGCAGATGGTTCAGAATCTATAAACCCTCGTAACTATAAAAATTCTTCTATTTATAAGTTTGGTGTAGGCTATGCGGCAAGTGAAAAATTCATGCTGCGTGCAGGTTATTATTTTGACGAATCACCGGTGCAGTCGGGCTACTTCGCTCCTGAGACACCGCGTAACGATAGTAATGGTTTTTCAGCCGGACTTTCTTATGCGATCTCAAGCAGTTTTGCTATTGACGCCTCGTTCCTTTATGTGCGCTTTAAAGAGATTAATGAATCTTATGATTATGTAGATGATGGGTCTTCTTTTGGTGGAACTTATAAATCAAGTGCGTTTGTACCGGGAATTGGTTTGACTTATAAACTTTAAAAAGAGCTATACGATGAAAAATTATATTAAATATATGGCTTTGTCAGCCGTGCTTTTAACAGCTTGTGAGACAGAATTAGACAATCCTATTGAAGATGGTGGCTTTTATAGCAGTGGCTCGGCAGATTTTTCTAACTATGTTGCTGTTGGAAATTCACTGACCTCAGGCTATGCTGATGGCGCATTATACATAAGTGGACAACAGAATAGTTTTCCTAATATTTTAGCAGGTCAATTTGCCTTAGCTGGCGGAGGCATGTTTACACAGCCTCTTGTTGATGATAATACGGGTGGTTTGTTAGCTAATGGTACGCAAATTCAACCGAATCGTTTTGTATTGACCTTAGATGCTGATGGTAATCCAGGGCCAACACCTTTGCAGGGAACTCCTACGACTGATATTGCAAATGTTTTAGAAGGACCTTTTAATAATATGGGGGTTCCTGGAGCAAAAAGTTTTCATTTAGTAGCACCGGGTTATGGTAATATTGCCGGGGTAGCAGCAGGTGCAGCAAACCCCTATTTTGTGCGTTTTGCGTCAAGTACTGATGCTACAATAATAGGAGATGCGGCAGCTCAAAGTCCGTCGTTTTTCTCATTATGGATTGGGAACAATGATATTTTAAGTTATGCGACGAGCGGGGGAACCGGAGTAGACCAGACCGGAAATTTAGACCCGACGACGTACGGTGCTAATGATATTACAGACCCTAATGTGTTTGCGAGTGTATATAATCAAGAAGTTCAAGCTTTAACAGCTTCGGCCTCAGGCGGAGTGGTTTTTAATATTCCTGATGTGACTTCTATACCGTTCTTCACGACGGTGCCTTATAACGCAATTCCTTTAGATGAGGCTACTGCAGCAGGAGTAAATCAAGCTTATGTACAATATAATGGTGCTTTAGCGCAGTATGCAGCTTTAGGAGTTATTACTACTGAAGAGCGTGACGCAAGAACTATTAATTTCACAGCGGGTCAAAACGCGATTGTGATCGAAGATGAAAATCTTACTACACTGCTTAATCCTACCAATGGTCAGGAAATTCCAAAAATAAGACAAGCGACTCCAGATGATCTTTTTGTGTTAACATCATCAAGTATTATCGGGACTCTTGCAGACCCTAGTAATCCTAATTCTGTAATTGGAGTAGGAGTGCCTGTTGGAGATCAATATGTTTTGATTCCTGAAGAGCAGGCAATGATCGCTACTGCGCAGGCTTCTTATAATGCTACAATACAAGGTTTAGCTCAAGCTAACGGACTAGCATTTGTTGATGCACGTGCTATTTTAAACCAACTGGCAGAAAGTGGTATCGCTTTTGACGCAGGGACATTGACTTCTACTTTTGCTACCGGTGGAGCATTCTCTTTAGATGGTGTGCACCCTACGCCAAGAGGCTATGCCTATTTAGCAAATCAAGCAATTGCTGCAATAAACGAAACTTACGGTTCTACATTACCAATGGTTAACGTAGGTGACTACGGAACGGTGAACATCAGTAATTAAGCTAAAACATTAAGTTTACTTTATAGAAATCGCTATCTGTGAGGATAGCGATTTTTTTATTTTTACATGAATCCTAATATGCCTAAAATCGGTTTCTGTGTGGTCTCGATTTCAGGTATTTAAGATTTGTATCGAAGGCTTATATTGGCATCGCCAACGGGTTAAATATTTCGCCCAGATAGCGATCGAAATACCTTGAAATTGAAAATTTGTTACCAACTATTACCTCACGGACTTGCTCTGAGGTAGTTTACTTTAACTTGATTTAACCTTATGAAAACTTTAATCAAATTATTACTTACCGCATTAGCCGTTATCATTTTGGGGTATTTACTACCTGGTGTAGGAGTAACCTCATTTTTTACAGCATTTATTGTCGCTGTGGTAATCGCGCTGTTGCGATTGATCGTGAAACCTATATTAGTCATACTTACACTGCCGATCACGATAGTAACTTTTGGAATTTTTCTGCTTTTCATCAATGCGATCATCATTTTGATAGCAGATTATTTCGTGGGCGGTTTTGCAGTAGATGGTATCTGGTGGGCATTGATTTTTAGTTTGTTGCTCTCCTTGTTTCAGTCCTTGCTTTTTGCGCTTATAAAAGAGGATTAGAAGCTTGCTGAATACCAAATGCTTATAAACTTTGTGGGGATATAAAAAAGATGTACTTTTGCACTCCAAATTTTATAGGAAAATATCACTAGAAGATGAATATTACACGCGAGAATATTGATGATTTAAATGCAGTACTTAAGGTAGATATTGCAAAAGATGACTATAATGACAAAGTACAGAAAGTGCTTAAAGATTATAGAAAATCTGCAAACATTCCTGGTTTTAGAAAAGGGCACGTGCCTATGGGTCTTGTTCAAAAGCAGTACGGTAAAGCAGTTTTAGTAGATGAGGTAAACAAGCTTTTACAAGACAGTTTGCAAAAATATCTTACTGAAGAAAAACTTGATGTGTTAGGTAATCCATTACCTAAAGATCAGGAAGATCTTAATTGGGATGCCGGTGATTATACCTTTGAATTTGAATTAGGTCTTGCGCCTAAATTTGAAATAGATCTTCAGCCTAAAAAAGCGATCACAAGCTATACTATTGTTGTTGATGATAAAATGGTAGATAATCAAATCACTACTATTCAAAAGCAATATGGGAAAATCACAAGTAAGCAGGAGGTAGAGAAAGACGATGAGGTTTCTGGAAGCTTTGTGAATGAAGAAGCTGAGTTTGAAAAGAAAACTATGTTTGAAGTAAACAAGCTTAAAGGTAAAGCAAATACTTCGGCGTTTATGGGTGCAAAAGTAGGTGACACGGTTACTGTTTCTACTAAAGGTTTATTTAAAGAAGCAGGTGACTACCGTTCATTCTTAGGTCTTTCAGAAGAAGAAGCAAAAGAGAAAAATCTTGAAGTTTCTTTTACTATTGAAGAAGTTAACCACAGAGAGCCTGCAGATTTAGATCAGGATCTTTTTGATAAGCTTTACGGTCCGGGTGTGATTACTTCGGTAACTGAGCTTAAAGAAAAAATTAAAGAAGAAGGTGAAAATCAATTCAAGCAGCAAAGCGATCAGCAGTTGCTTAATGATGTAACCGAAAGATTGATCGAGAATACAGAATTTGATCTTCCTGCTGAATTTTTAAAGAAATGGATTCAGAGAAGTGGTGAGAAGGAGTTGACTTTTGAAGAAGCTGTTGAAGAGTACGAGCGTTCTGAAAAGGGACTACGTTACCAGTTGATCGAAGGTAAGATCATTGCGGATAACGAGCTGCAGATCACTTTTGAAGAGATCAAAGCTTACGCTAAAGAAATGATCAAAGCGCAGATGGCACAGTTTGGTCAAAACGATCCTAAAGATGAAGAGTTAGAAGGAATCGCCGCACGTATTTTGAGTAATCAGGATGAGGTTAAAAGACTTTCTGAGCAATTGATGAACAAAAAATTGCTTGATTTCTTTAAAGAGAATGTAAAATTAAAAGAGAAAGAAGTGACTTTTGACGAGTTTGTCAAAGAAGTTTACAACTAGTAATTCTCTAATTTATATAGTATCTTTAAGGCGTTTTAACGGTATGTTGAAACGCCTTTTTACTTAAAAATTAGTAAGGTGTTTTAAACACCTTTTTTATTGAACTTTTATTTTGAAGCCTTAGCGCGCTTCAGGAATTAGAAAAAAATACTATGAACTACGCAGACGAATTTAAAAAATACGCGATTAAAGATCAGGGCGTAAACAGCATGTACTATGATAAAATCATGAGTAGCATGTACCCGGTAGGTCTTACTCCAAATATTATCGAAGAACGTCAGATGAACGCTGTGGCGATGGACGTTTTTTCACGCTTGATGATGGACCGCATCATCTTTTTGGGGACTGGTATCAATGACCAGGTAGCAAATATTGTTCAGGCGCAATTGCTTTTCTTAGAAAGTACAGACGCTTCTAAAGATATTCAGATTTATATCAACTCTCCTGGTGGTAGTGTGTATGCAGGTTTAGGGATCTATGATACCATGCAATTTATTAAACCTGATGTAGCTACTATTTGTACCGGTATGGCGGCCTCTATGGGCGCAGTCTTGCTTTGTGCCGGTGCTCAAGGAAAACGTAGTGGATTAACACACTCACGAGTGATGATTCACCAGCCGTTAGGTGGAGCACAGGGACAGGCAAGTGATATCGAGATCACCGCGCGTGAAATCCTTACGCTTAAAGAAGAATTGTATAAGATTATTGCAAAGCATTCAGGTCAGCCTTACGAGAAGGTTTATGAAGACAGTGATCGTGATTACTGGATGAAAGCTGATAAAGCTTTAGAATATGGAATGATTGACGAAATTCTGGCGAGAGAATAAGTCAGAACAACGTTGAAGTTGTTGAATTACCCAAATGATTGAATTATGGCGAAAGAAGAATTAGAATGTTCATTTTGTGGCAGAAAAAAGTCTGAAACTAATTTGCTTATTGCAGGGCTGGACGCACATATTTGCGACCGTTGCATCGAGCAAGCACACGGTATTGTACTTGAGGAAGCCAAAGACGTGAACAAAAATGGGTTAGATGGAGAGCTTACACTCAAGAAGCCTAAAGAGATTAAAGATTTTCTAGATGAGTATATCATCGGTCAGGACTTTACAAAAAAGGTAATGGCCGTAGCGGTGTATAATCATTACAAGCGTTTATTACAACCTGAGACCGAAGATGAGATCGAGATTCAGAAGAGTAATATTGTAATGGTAGGGCAAACCGGTACCGGTAAAACGCTTATGGCAAAAACCATCGCGCGTATGCTGAATGTGCCGCTTGCTATTGTAGATGCTACCGTTTTGACCGAAGCAGGTTACGTAGGAGAAGATGTAGAAAGTATTTTAACGCGCTTGCTACAAGCAGCAGATTACAATCTTGAAAAAGCGCAACGCGGAATCGTTTTTATTGATGAGATTGATAAAATCGCACGTAAGAGTGATAACCCTTCGATCACACGAGATGTGAGTGGAGAAGGCGTACAACAGGCGTTATTGAAGCTTTTAGAAGGGACTACTGTGAATGTTCCGCCTAAGGGAGGTCGAAAACATCCTGATCAGAAGTTTATTGAGGTCAATACAGAGCATATCTTGTTTATTGCAGGTGGTGCGTTTGATGGTATTGAGCGTGTGATCAGCAAGCGCTTGAATATGCAAGCTGTGGGTTTCAGTGCGAGTATGAGCGACGAGGTGATTGACCGCGAAAATCTTTTGAAATACATTATTCCTAAAGACTTGAAGGATTTTGGTTTGATCCCAGAAATTATTGGTCGTCTTCCGGTACTCACACATATGGATCCGCTTGATGCAAAAACCTTGCGAGCAATTCTTACCGAGCCTAAAAATGCTATTATAAAGCAGTACGAAAAGCTCTTTGAGATGGATGATATCGAATTTGAGATCACTGCTCCGGCGCTTGATTATATCGTAGATAAAGCGATTGAATATAAGTTGGGTGCGCGTGGATTACGCTCACTTTGTGAAGCGATCTTTACCGACGCGATGTTTGATCTGCCAAGTTCTGATCTTACTACCTTTAAAGTAGATAAAGAATATGCGCAGTTTAAGCTAGAGAAATCAACTATTAAAAAGCTTAAGGCAGTTTCTTAAGCTGAAATACATAAAGATGAAAAGCTCGGTATTGCCGAGCTTTTTTTATTGGCCCCGCGAAAGGCTTTAATGCTCCGACTCAATAACTATTGAAAAGCCTCGAAATCAAAAATTTACTTCCAGCTAATACTTCAAGAGCTTGCCCTTAGCTAGTTTTCCGAAGGTGTGGAAGGTTATTCAATTAACTAACTTATTTAAAAACCGGCTACCGAAGCTGCGTGCTCGTATTGATACACATTCATCTTTTTGCTCAACGAATTCTTATTAGAACTGAAATAGCCCGTAGTTGCGGTGACCGGAACAAAACCTACTTCATCTGCCGCAGAGTTGATCGCCGAACCTAAAGGTTGAGCCGAACTATACAGCTCAGCATCGGTATATGCGCTATACACATCATAGCCGCCATAAGCTCTCGGGCGATCAGAGGCGAAATAGAGTATATGGTTCTCGACGCTCAAGCTGGGATATTTTTCGTTAGCTGAAGTATTGATGTTTTTACCTAGATTTTTTGGTGTTGTAAATTTTCCGGTAGGTGAAATTTCAACGGAGTATAAGTCGTAACCGCCATAACCACCGGGCATATCACTCGAAAAATACAACGTTTTGCCATTGCGACTTAACCACGGATTTTCAACAGAATATCCTTTAGGAGCGAGGGTTAAACGTTTTGGGCCAAACCATTGTGCGGGATTTTTAGGGTTTCGGGTGGCAACATATAGTTGATAATTTATGCTGCCTGCTTCGGTTTTAGTGTAAAACACCTGCGTTTGCGTTTTATTAAATGTGAGACCGCCGTGGTTGGTTCTTCCTGTAAAAACTCCAGCAAGTAAATGAGGATTCCGCCAGTTGTTTTTAAATTTTGAAAAGCCTAAAAGTTTGTATTCGTTTTGATCTAAAACTGTAGAACTTCCGGACCGTGAAGTGATTTTTCGGTTGGAGACCACAACTAGTTTATCTTCAAACAAACACGTGGCATACTCATCTGAAGCAGTGTTGAAACTAAGTTCAGAAACGATATAGGTATGGTCATCTGGTGATGACGTGTACCTTTTTGCAAATAAATTAGGTGAGGAGTTTGAATTGAAAGCGATCGTAGTTTCGCTTTTTTTACTTTGTCCTGATAGTAACCCGGTTTGCAGAGCTACTATCAGTGTCAAAGCTATTAGCTTCGAAAAGCTTGAGTAATTTGAGTTGTGATTTGTTGCAGCCAATTTAGGGGAGACTGGGCGCATATGCTAATATTTTAGTTGAAGCGGGATTAAAATTCGTTGAAGTGAAAATCTATAGGTTATCCTTGTGTGCAGGCGGCGTTTAAAACCAGCAATTCTTCTACTAATTCTCTAGAATTACTGAGTCTGGGAACTTTGTGCTGACCACCAAGCTTATTTTTTGATTTTAACCAATCGTAAAATAGATCGGTACGGGCGTAGTGAATTGTGGGCGGATTTAAAGTCATATTATTCTTGCGTTTGGCTTCATAATCGCTATTGATCTCTTGCAAAGCCTTGTCAAAAAGTTGATTAAAATGCTCCGGATCCTTAGGAGCCACTTTAAATTCAATGAACCATTCGTGAGCACCTTTTTCTTTTCCATCCATAAAAATAGGCGCAGCCGTATAGTCTACGATTTCAGAGTGGGTAAGCGCTGTGGCTTTCTTGAGGGCTTCTTCGGCATTCTCGATGATCAATTCTTCACCAAAGGCGTTAATGTGGTGTTTAGTGCGCCCACTCACGCGTATACGATACGGATTTATAGAAGTAAATCGCACCGTGTCACCTACGCGATAGCGCCACAATCCGCTGTTTGTAGTAATCACAATAGCGTAGTTTTTTCCTTTTTCAACTTCGCTAAGCGGAATAATTTTCTGACCGGGCTGCCCGTAGCAATCCATTGGGATGAATTCATAGAAAATTCCGTAGTCTAACATAAGCAAGAGATCGCTACGTTCGTTTTTATCTTGAAGCGCAAAAAAACCTTCAGAAGCATTATAGATCTCATAATACTTAAAGTCGTGACGCGGTAATACTTTTCTGTACTGATCGCGATAAGGTTCAAAACTCACACCTCCGTGAAAATAGACTTCCAGATTGGGCCAAACCTCAAAAAGACTTTGTTTGCCGGTTGTAGCTAAAATATTGTTGATGAGCACCAGCATCCACGAAGGCACACCGGCAAGACTCGTAACTTTTTCTTGTATGGTTTCCTGAACGATAGCTTGCATCTTAACTTCCCAATCGCTCATCAGCGAAACCTCATTCCCGGGAGTACTGCTAAACTCTGCCCAAAACGGCATATTATCGATCAATATCGCTGAGAGATCACCATACGAGGTGCCGTTACTTTCATAAAGGCGTTTGCTGCCGCCCAGGCGCAAGCTCTTTCCGGTAAATAATTGAGAGTCGGGATTGTTATTTAGATAAACACAAAGTAGATCTTTACTCGCTGCATAATGACAATCTTCGAGCGCTTCAGGGCTTACCGGGATGTATTTGCTTTTTGCGTTTGTTGTTCCGCTGCTTTGAGCAAATAGTTTGACGGGGGAAGGCCAGAAGATGTTACTTTCACCACGACGCGCACGCTCAATCATTTCATGCGAGGCTTCATAATTGGTGATGGGAACTTGTTGTGCAAAATCGTTATAGGAACGAATATCTTTAAAGCCGTATTTTTTACCGATCTCTGTGTTTTTAGCTTTGTGTACTAACTTCAGCAGCAATTCATTTTGAACTTCGTGAGGATATTTTAGAAACAATTCCATCTGGTGAATACGCTTTTTGAGAAACCAGCTGGCGATAGAATTGACTAAGGGTATCGGCATTTTGTTAGTATATTTGAGCTCTAGTTTATTAGGATTGATAAAAAATCACGCCTAAAAATACTTTTTTTAAACTGAATTAATTCAACATCCTTCACTTTTATGCAATACCAAGGCGTACTTACCAAAATGCAAACCGAGCTCCAAAATCCGGTGCAATATTATTTGGTTTTTGAAGATGATTTTATTCACGTCAACCAGCTTTTAGACAAAGAAATACGCATCGAATTTTTAAAATATCAATGCCTTGCGTGCGGCCTGAATAAAAAAATATACCGTCAAGGTTATTGCTATGAAGACTTCTATAAAGTGCCTCAAGCAGCCGACTGGATTATGAAACCGGAGCTTAGCAAAGCGCATTTAGATCAAGAAGATCGCGATCTGGAGTATGAAAAGAAAGTGCAACTGCAGCCGCATATTGTATATCTGGCAAACAGCAGCAATATAAAAGTTGGGGTTACGCGCAAAACGCAAGTACCTACGCGCTGGATAGATCAAGGTGCGCATGAGGCGATTGAGATCGTTGAGGTTCCTAATCGGTATTTAGCAGGAATCACCGAAGTCGCTCTTAAAGAACATATCGCTGATAAAACTAACTGGCGCAAAATGCTCAAAAATGAGATCGAGGATGAAAATCTTGTTGAGCAGCGCGACGCCTTAAAGCAGTATATTCCAGACGAGGCGCTAGAGTACTATATCGCCAGCAATCAGGAAACCAATATAGAATTCCCGGTTTTACAATACCCTAAGAAATTAAAGAGCCTTAACCTTGAAAAAACGCCGGAGTATCAAGGTGTTTTAAAAGGAATAAAAGGGCAGTATCTTCTATTTGAGGACGGAACCGTCTTTAATGTACGCAACTGGGAGGGCTATGTAGTGAGCCTTAGCGTTTCGGCCTAAACCCTTGTATCTATAGTAGTTTACATCAATCTGAAGAATGCTTTTTCTTTAGGTTGGAAAACTTTTTTTAAAATTAGTTGAACTAATATGTTAGTTAAACTAATTAATTAGTTATATTTGAGTGTTCAATAACAAAACTAATTCCCTAAACAGTAAAATTATGAAACAGTTAACCAAAGCCGAAGAAGAAGTAATGCAGATCTTATGGGATCTGGGCGAAGCTAACGTAGCTGCAATGCTTGAGGTGATGCCGGAGCCTAAACCGGCCTACAACACCGTATCGACCATTGTGCGTATTTTGGAAACCAAAGAATTTGTGGGCTACAAAAAGGAGGGTAGAGGGCATATTTATTTTCCGCTCGTGAAAAAATCAGATTACAGCAGTGCTTCAATGTCTAAAATGGTCAACGATTATTTCAACGGAAGCTTCAAAAGCATGGTTTCCTTCTTTGTGAAAAAGAAAGAAATGAGCGCAAGCGAACTCGAATCTATTTTAAAAGAAATTAATAAAGACGACTAGTTATGGTAAGATATATACTCGAAGTTATTGTTTTTCAGGCATTGTTTTTAGCCGCGTACCAGCTTTGGTTTCGCAAAGAAACCTTCTTCAATATCAATAGAATTTATTTGATAAGTACAGCGCTTCTTGCTTTCGTTTTGCCCTTTATGCAATTTGAATTGTTTCAGAATCAAATTCCGCTGCGCGAAAACATGTTTTTTCTTCCGGAAGTAGTGATAACTGCTGAAGCAAGTGAAGTTGCATCTGCACCGGTACCACAAGAAACAGACTGGAGTATCTATCTATTACTTTATGCAGCCGGAGTGTTTTTTAGCACGGGAATGCTGTTTAGAAAATATCAGGAGATTCAGCGCTACTTTAGGTTTAAGCGCAAAGATGATACGACGCCAAAGATGATCACCATACCCAACAGCGATGCCGCTTTTACATTTATGGGAACCATTTTTATTGGTGAAAATATCAACGCTGAAGCTAAAGCGCATATTATGGCGCACGAAGAGGTGCAACTCAAACACTGGCACGGTCTTGACCTGATGCTGTTTGAGCTGATGCGCGTAGTCTTTTGGTTTAATCCGCTGGTGTATATCTATCAAAATAAACTAGCCGAAATACACGAATTTATCGCAGATGCTCAGGCAATGCGTAAAACCGAAATGAAAGCGTATTACAATCAGTTATTAAATACTGCTTTTGGTACGCAACATATTTCATTCATCAATACATTTTTCAATCATTCATTAATCAAAAAACGAATCGTTATGTTACAAAAACAAAGTAAACAAAGAGCCGGACTCAAATATTTAGTCCTGATCCCAGTCATCGCGGGAATTCTAACCTATGTAGGATGTACCGATGACAGCAGCCTCGCCGAAAATAAAGCAGCACTTACACTTGAAGAACAAGTGGCGGATCTAGAGGCAACTTTAGACGCGAAAGAAGAAATAGGCATTGAAGAGCGCGAACTTGTAAGTAATCTTTTTAATAAGGCGAATCAAAAAGCTTTGCCACCGCCACCGCCACCGCCTTCGCTTAACGAAGATGCTGTTATAGAAGTGGTAGAAACTCAAAGCCAAGAAGCACTCATAAATATTCCTTATGCCGTTGTAGAAGAGGTGCCGGTTTTTCCGGGGTGTGAAAGTCTGCAAACCAATGAGGAACGTAAAAAATGCATGTCTGAACAGATATCACAATTTGTAAATGAAAATTTCAATACTAATCTTGGGAAAGAGTTGCAATTGAAAGGTGTTCAAAGAATCTATACAAGATTTCGAATTAATGAAAATGGCAATATCGTAGATATAGAATCTAGAGCCAATGCACCTGAATTGATAGAAGAGGCAGAACGTGTAGTTAGTCTATTGCCACAAATAATACCCGGAAAACATAGAGGAAAAAATGTAGGTGTTTTGTATTCATTACCTATTGTTTTTCAGACGAAGTAATCCTTTAAAATATACATTATGAAAAAGATTGTTTACTTGTCTATAGGTATTGCCGTTTTTGCATTGACATCGTGCTCTTCAGAAAAGGAAAATAGAGATGTAGCTCAACTTTCTTTTAAAGATAAAGTTGCGAATCTTGATGCTGCTCTAGAAGCTAAAGCCGAATTGAATGAAACAGAACGAGAGCAAATTGCAAGTTTAAACCAAATGGTTTTGAACAAATCTCAAAAACCCTTTATTACGACTGCACCGCCTAATAAGAGTTTTAATTTTGATGATCTGGGTGCTGATCGCGTCGAGTTTAATGCGATCACACAACCGCCATATTATAGTTCTTGTGAAGATGCTAATATGGAAGTGCAACGTGTGTGCGTTGAAGAAGCAATTGCTACTTATGTCTCCTCCCATTTCAATGCTGAAGTTTACAAAGCCTCTAAAGTGCGCGGCCGCTATGAAATGACCGCAAGCTTTTTAATTGATACAGAAGGAAAGATTCAGGATGTAAAGATTAGAAATGACTATGACAAAGCATTAAGCGCTGAAGCAAAACGGGTAATTAAAGATCTACCACAAATGCAACCGGGTAAACATAAAGGAAAGCCAATGGCGGCATTATTTACGTTACCTATTGTTTATGATTTAAAACCTTAAGCACTCAAAAATGCGCAGTTTTTATCTATTTATATTTTTAGTACTAGCCAGCCGGGCCGAAGCACAAGAGGTTTCGGCTTTGGCCATTGGCGATAGTTTATATGCTGTGGGAAACTACAGCAAGGCCATTGAGAGCTATGAACAAATTAAAGCTAAAAACGAGCGTGTTTATTTAAAGTTAGCGCGTGCCCATCAAGCTAAAGGGACCCTTGATGATGCGTTGGCCAATTATCAACTGGCAGCAACAGGTACAGACGAAGTTATCGCGATGAACGAGTATGGAAAACTGCTCATCACCAAACGTCAGTTTAAGGAGGCAGATAGTGTTTTTTCAGCTTTAATTTCAGTTTATGATACCAATCCAGACTTTTATTACCAGCGCGGCCGCGCTAATGAAAACCGACCTAGGGATATTTCAGGAAAAGAGTCTGATAGTATTTTAGTAGAAAAGCTTGCAAAAGTTCACGATCCTTTAGAAGATTATGAAAGAGCTATCGCCTTAGACAGTACGCACCAAAAAGCACTTGCCGAAGTTGCGACCTCTTATCTTAAACAAAAGGACTTTGCGATGGTTGAAAAACTGGCGTTTAAAGCCTTAGAAAGTTATCCTACTAATGTGGAGATCATCAGTACACTCGCTCAAAGTTATTACCACAAAGGGTGGAATGAAGAAGGCATCCAGTGGTTCGAAAAATTATTGGCACTGGGGCAAGACACCCAATTCATCAGAGAAAAACTAGGTAATCTTTATTATAAAAAGCGTCAGTACGAGGATGCTATCGAGCAGTATCTTGGCGCTTTAAAGTTCGCTCCTGAAGATGCTTATGATCACGCAACTTTAGCCAAATTATATAATTTTACAGCCGATTTAGATGCTGCTGAAATGCACGGCTTGTTCGCAGTTCTTTACAAAGACCAACCATTGTTTGAGGAGTACTATACCTTATCGCGAACCTATGAGATGAAAAAAGAATGGGCCAGCGCTATGAAGTACGTCAACCGGTCTTTGGATGAAAACCCTAGAAACAAGAGCGCAGAATATACTAAAGCGATCATCGCCGACAATTATTACGAAGACCGCCGTGCGGTGCTTAAACTGTACGAAGACTTCATTAAAAAATATGAAGATGGTAAATATGCAAAGTTTGATCCTACATTAAAGCTCGCTAAAGAACGCCGCGATAAACTCAATCGAGAGATCTTTATGGCTGAGGGAGAAGAGGAGTAAGTTCTATCACTTCGAGTGCAGTCGAGACACTTTTAAATTCTTATAAGATTAATAGTAATTACAATAACAATAATAAAGCAGTTGCTTACTTTTAGCATTCTTAATCAAGCGCTGTGAAAAATTACCTACTTCTATCTTTTAGCTTTATCTTTTTTCTTTCCTGTAACTCAGAAAAAGGACTCAATTGTTTTCAGGCTGAAGGGGAGCGCATCGAACAAGAAATCCCGGTAGAAGCATTTTCTAAGATTATTGTTGAAGAGCGTTTGCAGCTTATTGTGAAACAAGGCGAAACACAAAAAGTAATGCTTGCCACCGGTGAAAATTTAGTAAATGATATCGAAGTAAGCGTTACCGACGGCATTCTCACGCTGTTTAACGACAACGGCTGCAATCTCGTGCGTGACTACAACATCAGCAAAGTTTATGTGACTACTCCAGAGCTTTCTGAGATCCGTAATGCTTCGGGATATGAAGTACAAAGCGATGGCGTGTTGTCTTTTGATTCCTTAACCCTGACCAGCGAAGATGTTGAGGAAGAAGATTTTTACCATAAAGACGGCGATTTTAGGTTGGAACTTGATGTGAATACGCTCAACATCACCGCAAACGGACTCAGCAATTTCTTTATTTCCGGCGCAGCCGAAACAGCCAATATTGAATTTCTTGAAGGCGATATTCGTTTTGAAGGTGAAAATTTTGCCATTCAAAATGCCAATGTCTATCACCGCGGAACCAATAAAGTGATCGTAAATCCCATTCAGTCTTTGCGCGGGAGTGTTTTAAGCACGGGAGATTTAATTTCAGTCAATCGTCCGCCTATTGTTGAGGTTGAGGAGACTTATACCGGTCGATTAATATTTGAGTAGCGCGAAGCGCTTTAGTTATTTCCGCGAAGGCGGAAATCTCACAAATTTCATCCATTTCAAAATCTTGAATCTCTGATTACGGGATACTCATATTTTCCCTTCCTCACAAAATCTCAAACGCTGATTTTAAACCGTATCTTTGCAGCTTAAAACCTCAAAAACACCTCAATCTTGGAAGCTCAAAATAATAATCCATTGCAATCTGAAGCCGAAAATAAAGCGCATAAAGCTGGTTTTGTAAACATCATCGGAAACCCTAATGTGGGTAAATCTACCTTGATGAACGCGATCGTGGGCGAGCGCCTTTCGATCATTACTTCAAAAGCGCAAACCACGCGCCACCGCATTTTAGGTATCGTAAATGGTGATGATTTTCAGGCGATTTTTAGCGATACTCCGGGAATTATAAAACCCGCATACGAGCTGCAAGCATCGATGATGGATTTTGTAAAGTCGGCTTTTGAGGATGCCGATGTGTTGATCTATATGGTTGAAATGGGCGAAAAAGAGTTAAAAGACGAAGACTTCTTCAATAAAATTCGCAATACCGATATTCCGGTGTTGCTGCTCATCAACAAGATCGATAAAGGAAATGAAGAGCTGCTTGAAGCCAGCCGCACGCATTGGCAAGAAAAAGTGCCTAATGCTGAGATTTTTGCTATTTCGGCATTGGAAAATTTTGGGGTAAGTCAGGTATTTGATCGTATTTTGGATGCCTTGCCAGTGTCGCCACCGTTTTACCCAAAAGATGCGTTGACCGATAAACCCGAGCGCTTTTTTGTAAACGAGATCATTCGCGAGAAGATCTTGATGCACTATAAAAAAGAAGTTCCATATTCTGTAGAGATCGATACCGAAGAGTTTTTTGAAGAAGAAAATATCATTAGAATGCGCAGCATCATTATGGTGGAGCGCGATAGCCAAAAGGGAATCATCATCGGTCATAAAGGTGCGGCGCTTAAACGCATCGGCGTAGAAGCCCGAAAGGACCTCGAGATTTTCTTTGGCAAACAAGTGCATTTAGAACTCTATGTAAAAGTCAATAAAGACTGGCGCAGCAGCGAGCGCGAGTTGCGTCGCTTTGGATATAATGGGAAGTAGTGGCAGCGCCACAGTCGGTTTATAAAGTGGGTTTTTCAAATGCTAGATTAGTGTTTAAGCATATTTTTTCGGAAATTAGAACTAAAATGAATAGAGATGGCAACTGTTGAAACTTTAAGAAACGGACTGATTGAGAAAATACAAGCGATAAAAGATAAAGAATTTTTAGTCGCTTTAGATCGTTTAATCGCATCAGGCAAAGCCGAATCAGATATACTTGAATTATCTGAAGCGCAAAAGGAATTGCTTGATCTGGCAGAGCAAGACGTTGCAACAGGAGCTTTAATTTCTCAAGAGGAATTGAATCAAAGAAATTTAAAATGGCTGGACGCAATGTAGTATGGACGCGTACGGCAGATATGCAATTTGTAGGAATACTTGAATATTGGGTTCACCGAAATAAATCTAATACGTATTCTAAGAAGTTGGTTAGTTTCGTTTCAAAAACGACAAAACAAATTGCTAAAAACCCCAATCTTTTTAAGGCAACTAATTATAAGGATATTCGGGTTGCATCTCTAAATCAGTACAGCATTTTTTATAAAGTCTATTCTGACCAAATTGTTATTTTGGCTTTTTGGGATAACCGTCAAGATGATAAAAAGCTATTACAGTATTTAAAAACTAGAAATAAATAGAATAACAAAGCCCCGCATCGTGGGGCTTTTTTTAATTGTTGCCTACGGCTACAAGCCGGCGGTTAGCAGCATCCACCACCGTCATAATGAAAGGTGCTTTCGCTGATAAAAATATCTTCACGGCCTAAAGCAGCAAGGGCACCGGCCGTTTTGTCACAAACCGCAAGCGGTTGGTTTTTCAATAAAACGTGGCCTTTTTTATCATCAAAATAATCTTCTGCGCCGTAGTAGATGGCGGCTTTTCCGGTGAAGATACACGGACCATCCTCGGGCATAGGATCTTTAATCGCAGCAACCTCAATCGATTCGATGTAGATGAGTTCGTCTGTCGGGTAGTTTTTAGGATCAAGAATGCGATACGGTTTGCGCGCACGGATTTCGATAGTGCCAAAACCGGCGTCGGTCAAGGCTTTTACATATTCTTTTATTGGTAAACTTCCGCTTAGGCATAATGCACGTAGGCGCTCGTCGTTGCGTAGCGTTTCATTCATTTCCTGCTCACAAGTAGGATCGCTCATTACGAGTCTGCCGTGAGGTTTCAGTACACGGTACATTTCTTCAATCGCTTTTTTCAATTCTTCGGCTTTAAAAATATTGAAGAGACAATTTTGAGCTGCTACATCGATGCTGTTGTCTTCCACAGGTAAGTGAAGCGCGTCCCCCTTTTTAAGATCTACAAACTCACTCTTGAACCAAGGATTCAACTCTTCAGCTTCCTCAAAGTTTTTACGTGAAGCTTCGAGCATCTCATCAACCACGTCAACACCTACCACGCCGCTTTTTTGGCGCGAGAAGTAAGCGAACTGTAAAAGCTCCATACCACCACCTACGCCCACATAAAGTACCCGCGGATCGTTAGTAAGATCACGCGCATTTACAGTGCTTCCGCAGCCATAATTCATCTCTTGCATAATCTTAGGAATTTTCAATCCCGGTAATTCCCAAATGGGATTTGTGGTACAACAAAGTCCAACATCTGGAGTGAGAGCAGCGTCACGATATACATTTTTGGTGGTTTCCAAATAGCTCATAATTTCGTTTTTTTAGATTAATACCTTTTAAAGTTGAATGCCAAAACCTTGCAAGCCGCTTTCGTATGCTGGCAGAATTTCGGTGTTGTCCCAAATTCCGGTGATCAGGGTTCGGGCATATTCCTGCGGTAGAAAGTCGGTTTGCATATGTTGGTTGGCCAATTTGTAATTATAGTCCATCGTGTGATGCGTAAACTTAAGTTGCTCATCCTGCTCTTCTAAAATCGCATACCACACGTGCGGACTGCCATCATTTGCCGGCATTCCGATCACTCCGGGATTGAGCCAGAGCTTGTCATTGTTGCTGTGATTAAAGGGTAAACCACAATGACCGGCGATGATCGCATCGGCACCCGTGGCATTAAAGTTTTTCTGTTTAAGGGACCAGTCGGTAGACTTGTATACAAATTCGGAAACATTAAAATAGTCGCCGTGAACCATCACGAACTTTTTATCCGCAAAGCGGAATTGTATATGATCAGGTAACGTGGCAATGAAGTCTAACGAACTTTTACTGAGTTTACTTTGTGCGTAAGGAAACCACATTTGACTAAATCCATCGCAGCGCGAACCTTTTCTAAAATCACAGCCGCAATCTTCTGCACCATCCCGCAATTGGATCTCCACATTGCCTAAAATACTTCGCGCTCTCCAAATTTTAAAGAGTTGCACGACTTCTTCGGGTTGTGCGCAATACCCCACAATATCCCCTGTGCACAAGCAATTTTCGGGTGCAATATGTTGCGCTTCGGCAATATGCTTCAGCGCTTCCAAGGCTTGAAGATTGCTGTACACCCCGCCAAACAAAAGCAGCTTTCCGTTAAGGTTACCAAGATCTACCACAGTTTTATCCATGCCGGTATCATATATAAAATTAAACAACATCCTGCCGCCCAAATGTTGGCCCATAAAAGCTCGGCATAGCGGCCTTCCGTTAGAACGCACCAATCGGGAATGAGATTGAAAACCAGTAAAAACCCAAAACCGATCCCGCAAAAAACACTCAGATAAAAACTGAGTTTGGGAGCGGGAAGTTTCCAAAATAAAAATATAGGCGTAAGGCCAATAACCATCGTTCCTGAAATGGTTGTTGCCGATAAAATTTCAGCATCTAAAAAGATAGGAATCGTTCCCAGAACCACAAGTACACACATTGCCAATCGACCAAAACTGATGCTTTCACCTAATTTTAAATCTACTGCTGCCAGTTTAGAAAATGATGAAAACGTAGAGTCTAAAGTCGAAGCTGCTGAAGTGATCATTATAAAATTGATGATCAACAAGATCACGCTACCAAAAGCTTTTCCTACTTCAACAGCCGCTTGGCCTTGCATTCCCATCGCTTTGGCATACACGCCAATAACGCTGAAGAGCACAATGCAGATCGCTCCTAAAATACCTGCCCAAAGAAAACTTCTGAGCGTAACTTTTGGCGAACTTAAAAAGCCGCGGTCGGTCAAAACGGGATCGTGAAACGGATAACTCAAACTTTGAATAAGTGCGGCAAAGAGTAAATTTAAACCGGTATCAAAGCTCCATATTCCAGATTGAAGCGTGTCCGTGACTGTAAAGTTTGTAGAGGAATAAATACTTCCTAAGATCACAAACAGCAAGATCCCAAAAAGGCCCATCTGCAAAACATCGGTAAAGATCGAACTGCTCAAGCCACCTTTAAGCGAATACGCAAGCGTCAAGAGCGTAAAAACAATGATCGAAGCGTAATAGGGAGTGCTACCAATGTCGCCAAAATAACTGCCGATCACCATCGTATTACTCCATACCTCATTAAACAGACGTATCGCGATCAACACCGAAAACACACGCATTGCATTTTTACCAAAACGCGAGGTGAGAAACTGATGCAAACTGGTAAAACCACCGCGTGTACGTAGCGAATAAATGAGAATCCCTGCCATTACAAATGAGAGGTAATATGCTGCGTAGGCGACACCACCCACAATACCAAATTCCAATCCCAGGTTGGCCGCATTGGTAATGCTTTTAGCAAAGATCCAGGAAATGATCAAGCTACCGGTAAGCATAAAGGCATTGGGCGCCTTCTTGCGATGCGTCGCCTTAAAAAAATCATCGGTTGTTTTTGCCAGAGGCGAAAGGAAAAAGAGCGTCACACTAGACGCGATGATCAAAATCCATTGCCAGATTGCTATATCCAAATTGGTAATTTTAATTATCCCACCAAACGGGACTGTTTAAACTATTGTCGTTTGTGGCTGCTGCCGCGGCCTGATAATTATCTGCATTTAAAGCTTGCTCTTCTGCCGGGTACGGCATACGCACAGGAATGATCCCGCCATTCAAACTTGCTGCTACCGGTCTAAATTCCGGGAAGCCGGTGCGGCGCCATTCGATCCAACCTTCATAGCCGTTTATGAGGTTAGCGATCCATTTTTGAGTGATGATCTGTTGTATAGGTGTGGTTCCTGCAGCGTTATACGCAGCTGCGCCGGTCAAGTAATCTGCCGGAAGATCGGTCAACCAATAATCAAAAGCCAACTGAACACCTTGATTATATAAAGATTCGGCATCTGCGCTTATAAAACCTTTTTCTGCAGCTTCCGCAAGGATAAAATGCGTTTCCCAAGCGGTCATAAAATTAGCGTCTAATTGCGCAGTGTTCTCACGGAAAAGCGTTCCGGCCAATGAATAATTTGCAGGTTCGATCGAGGTTTGTGAGGCGTCAATTCCGTTGATGAGTCCGTTAAATTCACCGGAAGTCGAATTAGCAAATGGGCGAAAAAATACCGAAATACGATCATCATCAAGATCGGTCAAAATATCCTCCATAGTTTCCGAAAGCACAAAGTTGTTGAAATCTCCCGCACGCAATTGCGCAAAGCGGAAACTATTAGGAGCACTTGAAGTGAAATCGAAAACGGCATTATCTGCATTAGTACTGATAAAATTTCCTTCCGCATAAATCGAAGCGATAGCGGCCGCTACATCTTCCTGACTTGAAATACGCATCAAGGCTTTCAGCTTTAAAGAGTTTGCAAACTGTACCCATTTGCTGAGGTCTCCGTCAAAAAACAGATCACCTTCTAGGGCCACAGCGCCGGAGTAGGCATTGATCGCGGCAATCCCTTGATCTAAGTTGTCCAGAATTCCGCCTTCAGCTAAATAGATGTCTTCCTGAGCATCATAAGGAGCGGTGACAGTTCCGTCAATTCCATTAAAGGCTTCAAAATAGGGAACATCGCCAAACAAATCGGTAAGACCTTGTGTCATATAGGCTTTGAGAATCAATGCCGGACCTTCATAAACTTTAAAGGTTTCGACTTCTTGAGCCTGTTTAAGTAAGAGTTCGTTGTCTCTAAGATTAGTGTAAAAAATTGGCCATGGATTTCCACCCAATTGCGGCGATTTTAAGGCGTGACGGTCAAAGAGGTTAAAGTCTAAAGCCGTGCGATGCTGTGACAGGAGATCGCCTGCGGCAAAACCTTCATAGCTCATTTGCTCGCCAAAATCATAAATAACCTGGCGTAAAAGCAATCCCGGTTGCACGCTAACCGGTGCATTTGGGTTCGTATTTTTTTCTTCAAAATCTGAGGTACAGGCCGTAAAAAAGCTCAGACTCAAGATCAGAATTGTATATATCGTGTTTTTCATCTTCTAACTAGTTTTGATAGGCTTCAAGCCTTAGAAATTAAAGCCTGCTTTTAAACCAATACTGCGCGTGGTAGCGTAGCTCATATCTTCGACACCGCTTACAAAGCCGGTGCCTTGCACTGCGAGTTGCTCAGGATCAAAATGTGGTATTTCTGAAAAGGCAAAGAGGTTGCGACCTACAAGTGCCAAGTCGATGTCCATCCCGTTACTTAAGCCTAAAAAGCCATCCTTTAGATTAAAGGTATACCCCACTGAAAACTGACGCAGTTTTAAATACGAAGCATCATAAATATTGTTTTCTTCGTGGTTGCGATCGTAAAATTGACGGTAATAGGTCTCTGCAGAAACCGCTGTAGTATTAGGTACATACTGTGGATTTTCTGCTGTTCCTGTATTGACCACCCCTTGCGGAACAATACCTGCTTCCGGGCGATTTGCTGTTTCTGCAAGTTGACCACCTACAGTTCCCAAAGCGCGTGTACGTGAAACGAGTTCGCCGCCTTGTCGCCAGTCAAACAAGAAACTCAAACTCCAGTTTTTATAGCTGAAGCTGTTGTTCCAACCCAGCATAAAGTCAGGAGTGTAGTTTCCTATTTTCTTGAGATTATTATCTGCAATATAGCTTCCCGAAGGAGTTAGGATAAATTGTCCGTCTTCGGTTTTTTGATAGCCGGTTCCGTAGATATCACCAATTTTCCCTCCTTCTTCTACTTGAAACCAAACCGTCTGGTTGGCACTGTCGTAAATTCGGCTGTAGGCCAAGGTCAGCCTTCCGTCAGATTGCGGTAAACGCTCCACTCTTGACGTGTTACTGCTAAAATTGAATGTAGTATTCCATTTGAAATTAGCGGTCAGAATCGGTGTAAGATCTGCGATAAGTTCGATTCCTTGCGTACGCACCTCGCCGCCATTCACCACTTGTTGATTGTAGCCGGAGGAGATCGCAATGGGTAGCGAAATGATCTGATCTTTAGTCAACGCATTGTAATAGGTTGCATCCAATCGAATGCGATCTTTAAGAAACCGGATATCGGCACCTACTTCGTAAGACGTAGTTTGCTCTGGTCTCAGATTGGCATTTGGTATAAAATTTTGATTGCTGAAGGTGGGCTGCCCGTTATAAGCCGTCTGCGAAATAAACGCACCGCTGGTTTGATAAGGCTGCGTATCGTTACCTACTTGCGCGACACTTGCGCGAAGCTGCGCATAGGAAAATGCTTTGGGTAACTCGGCCACTTCAGAAAGAATAAAACTCGCCGAAGCCGAAGGATAAAAGAACGAAGTCCCATCTACCGAAAATGGTGTAGCAAGGGCACTTGACCAGTCGTTACGGCCGGTAAGGTCTAAAAATAAAAAGTCGCGGTAGCCCAGTTTTGCAATTCCGTAGAAAGAATTGATGCGTTTATTCGATTCAAATTGAAATACATCAATTGGCGAAGCGGCATTATTCAGATTGAAAATTCCCGGTTGTGCCAGATTTACCGTTTGTGACTGTTTGGTGCTGGCTTTTTGATCCAGACGGTTTCCGCCCAGCGAAACATCAAGAGAAAAGTCGCCAAAGATGTTGTTGTAATTCAGTAAGAAATCGGTGTTGATCTCACGATAGAATACATCGTGCTCGGCATAGCCTCCATTTTTAAAACGGTTAGCGCTGAAAGCACGGCGCAGCTGGCGCGTTTCTGAAGAATAATCCATTCCAGAACGTAGCGACAGGCTAAGGTTTTCGGTGATTTGCTGTTTGATAGAAATGTTCCCAAAAACCCGATCCCGGTTGAAGGAATTCCTGTTTTCATACATTGTGAAAAACGGATTGTCAAAATACGTGTAGTTGAAGGAGTAGTGCTGCACGCCTTCTAATCCCGGTTGCCAATATTGACGTAAGCTGTTGATGTCTAGCGAGCGCGGTCCCCAAGCGACCAGTGCATAATTGACGTTTTCACTTCCGTAGCCGTTAGAGGGGCGGTTGTCACTCCCGGAATTCACATAACTGATGGAAGCGTTAAACGTGGTTTTGTCAGTCGGTTTAAAATTCAGTTTGGTAGCTACCGTTTGGCGGTCCAGATTTACTCCGGGAATGATCGACTCACTGCGTAAATCGGTAAACGAAATGCGGTAGTTTCCTTTGTCAAAACCACTGCCAATTGCAATATTATTGATCGTGGTCACACCGGTCTCATAAAAATCTTTTAGGTTATCGGGATGCGAACTGAAGGCTGTTGGTGTGATGGCGATCCCGTTGTATAGCGAGGTATCTCCACCGCGAACGACCGTTCCGTCAGGTAAAGTTACAGGTGAATCAAATTGCGCGATCAAGTTGCCTTGATCTAAACGCGGTCCCCAGGAATAGGAGATGAGGTCGTTAACCCCACCGCCTAAACCGTCAACAAATTCAAACTGACCGGAATTTCCCTGCCCGTATTGATTTTGAAATTCAGGAAGTTTAAAAGGCGTATCTACAAAAACTGAAGTATTGATGCTGATACCTAGACCTTTGCTTTGGCTTCCGTTTTTAGTTTCAATAATGATCACACCGTTTGATGCACGTGTGCCGTAAAGCGCTGCGGCACTTGGGCCTTTAAGCACACTTACCGAAGCAATATCGTCTGGGTTGACTTCCATTGCGCCGTTACCAAAATCAATCTCTTGAAAACCGGCTGCGGCTTCGTTACTTTCATTAAAAACCGTGTTGTTATTGATAGGCGTTCCGTCAACGATAAACAGCGGATTGTTGTTTGAAAAGGAAGCCTCACCGCGAATGGTGATCTTTGAAGAAGAGCCCACGCCGGTAGCGCCTTGTGAAACGGTAACACCGGCTAATTTCCCGGCAAGATTGTCGAGAAAGTTTGGTGCTTTTACCGCAGAAACTTCTTCTGCCTCGATGGTTTGTACCACGTAGCCCAACTCTTTAGTCTCACGCTCGAGACCGAGCGCCGTGATGACTACTTCATCGAGGTCTGTAGTAGATTCTTGTAAAGTGATATTGATGGTAGTTCGCCCGTTGATTGATGAGGTTTGGGTGATGAAGCCAATTGCTGAAAAGCGTAGTTCGTTAGCTGCAGCAGGAACTTCCAGCGAAAACATTCCGTTTTCATCGGTTATCGTAGCAGCATCGGTATTTACGGCAATGACATTTACAAACGGGACGGTCGTCCCGTCGCTTGAGGTGGTTACCGTACCCGAAATGGTAGTTTGGCTATTGGCAACTGCACACAGCAAGAGCATTAGCCCAAAATAAAGGTGTTTCATTTTTTTGTTTCTGATTAGTAAAAGAAAGCGGCTTGATTGTACAGCACACCGCGAGACAATGATGTTGCCTTAAATACTTAAACTAACCGGAGAACCTTTGTTGAAGTAGTTTTGATACTTAAAGGCATCAAAGAAGAACTTTTGGTTGGTGATTGGTTGCGTCCCTCTGTAATGTATGCGTAAAAGCAGTTTTTTGATCAAATACGGAAGTTGCCCACGATCTAAAAGTGCACCAATATCTGAAACCGAATCTAAGTCGTGCAGCACCTCAAGGGTTTTAGCTTGAATCTTTTCCTCACGCACTTTTCTAAGAATGATTTGCGTGAGTTTTGAGGTTTGCCAAGGGAGTTCTAAAAGTGCTTGTGCATTAAAATGAGTTTTGTTTAGACCCATTAAATAGAACCCGCCGTCAACGGAAGGGCCAATAACCATCGGGCAATTTTGCAATTCGCTTGCGGCGGTGAGTAGATGCTGCTTGGTTAAATGCGGACTGTCATTCCCAATACTGATGACATTGTCATAGCCTAGCTCATAAATTTCTGTAAAGGCTTTTGTATAGCGTTCAGCAAACGTGGCTCCTTTTTGATTTTTTTCAGAATAAATGTAAAAGGGGAGTCCGCTTTGCTTTACCGTTTTTAAAGTCTGTTTATTGAGCGCTTCAAAGAGTTGCACGCCGTTGTGCATCGACTTGTGTCGTGCATCTTCTTCCGCAGAGCGGGCAAAAATTAATATAGCAGTAGTAGTCTTCAATAAGGCGGTAAACGCAACGTGTGCTTTTGGTTATTTTATATTGAATTAAGCTACAGTTCCCTGGCAACTACTTCCTGCGCCGGCAGTACAGCCATAGCAATGCTGAGAAATGATGATGTTTCGGTCGTTAAGAACATCTTCATTATATTCTGAAATATGCTTCACTTTTGAATTTACTTTGAGATCCAGCATTTGATTGAAGTCACAATCGTACAACCAGCCGTCCCAACTAATCGAGATCGTATTAGTACACATCACATTCGCCACCGCAGCCGGGTTGTAAGCCTCAACAAGTTGGTACATATAATCCTCGTAGTTTTCTGAAGCGATCAAGTAATCCAGAAAACGTGCGATAGGAAGATTGGTGATCGCAAACAGATTATGAAACTGAATACCGAAATCTTCCATCAAGGCTTTTTTGAAATCCTTTTCCATTCCTGCTTGATCAGAAGGAAGGTAAGCACCGTTGGGATTATACACGAGGTCCAAACGCAAGTCGCTGTCCGGCATTCCGTAGCCAACCGCATTTAATTCCTGTAAGGCTTTGATCGACTTGTCAAAAACACCTTCACCGCGTTGTTTATCGGTTTTACCACGCGTCCAGTGCGGCATTGAGCTCACCACGTGCACATTGTGTTTTTTAAAAAACTCCGGTAGATCGTGGTATTTCTTATTAGCACGAATGATGGTCAGGTTACTGCGCACAATAAAATCTTTAATCCCTGCTTTACTCGCTTCTTCTACAAAACGTCTGAAATTAGGATTCATCTCAGGCGCACCGCCGGTAAGATCAAGGGTATGTGCGCCAGTGTTTTTGATCACTTCCAGACACTGCTCCATCGTTTCCCAAGTCATTATTTCTTTACGATCGGGACCGGCATCTACGTGACAATGCTCACACACCTGATTGCACATATATCCCACATTGATCTGAAGGATCTCCAGTTTTTTAGGTCGTAAAGGAAATTGATTGGTCTCTTTGATCTTCTCGGCAAACGTAGGAAGTTCGCCATCGGCAAAAATTCCACCGGATAAAATCTCAAGCTGTTTATTGGCTTGAGCAAGATCATCGTGACGTTTATGTAGGGATTTTTTTGTTTCAGTAACAGGCATAAAAGCGTTTATTTTTCTTTTTCAATAGTGTCTAAGATAGGATTAAGTTTAAACAAATACGGTCTAAGTGCTACATTTCTAGCTTATTCACTTTATTCATCATCATTGTACCGTGTACTAGGGTAGCGCCACTCTTGATCGCAGCACCTACGTGAATGGCTTCCATCATTTGTTCTTTAGTAACTCCGCGTTGCAAGGTGTCTTTGGTATAAGCATCGATGCAATACGGGCACTGTTCGGTGTGCGCAACGGCAAGCGCAATAAGGGCTTTTTCTCGTGCGGTAAGTGCACCTTCTTCAAAAACTTTTCCGTAGTAATCAAAGAATTTTGTGCCCAGTTCCTCGCTCCATTCGGTGATCTTACCAAATTTTCTCAGGTCTGCCGGGTCGTAATAATTGTTATTAGCCATTTGTTTTTTGTTTTGAGTTATAAAAAGCATAACTACATGAGTAGTTACGGAGATAATTGTGTTGTGGTTTTTTTAATGCGGAAAAACCCTAAAGTTTTTCAATAAGCTGCGTAAAAAGTGTAACCATATCGGGCTCTGCTTTTCCGGCGGCAGCCATAATATCCTGAATGTCTACAGGCGCTAGATTTTCGGGGTCGCACTCATCGGTAATTACAGAAACTGCTGCAACCGGCAAATCGAGGTGATTGGCCACGATCACTTCAGGCACGGTACTCATCCCAACCGTGTCAGAGCCAATGATCTTAAGAAATCTATATTCAGCACGGGTTTCTAGTTGTGGGCCAACTACAGATGCATAAACACCTTCGTGCAGCGTAATTCCTTCTGTCTTTGCGATATCTTTTAAAATACCACGCATTTCAGCATCGTAAGGTGCACTCATATCAGTAAAACGTGAACCTAATTGCTCAACCCCTTTAAAAGCTAGCGGGGAACCGCCTTGCAGGTTGATATGATCCTCGATAAGCATAATCTCGCCTTTTTTAAAGTTGAGGTTGATCGCTCCGGCTGCATTGCTAATGAGTAATTTTTTTATACCAAGTTCGTTCATAACACGTACCGGATAGCTCACATCGCGCAGCGTATAACCTTCATAAATATGAAAGCGTCCTTGCATCACGATCACTTTTTTTCCGCCTAAAGTTCCGTAGATCAGTTTTCCGGTATGGAATTCAACCGTGGCGGTCGGGAAGTTAGGAATGTGGTTGTAGCTCACCGAGCTGATGATCTCAACTTTGTCTACAAATTGGCCAAGACCGGTGCCTAAAATGATACCGATTTCGGGAGCTTCAAAACCGCGCTCTTTTAAAAACTGCGCAGATTCTTCAATAAATTTTTTCATGGATTTTTTATTTCAAATGTTCTGGTAAAAAAGGCTTGAAGGCCTCGATACCTTTTATGTCTTCGTAATAGTCTACATCATTACGGGTTTCTAGCAATTTAACAGATTCTGAACTTAAATCGGCAAGCGTGTCTTTAAGAACGGTTTCAGTTCCCCAAGTTTTATTGCTGAAAAGTTCTGGCTTTAAGAAGGTCATTCCGAGTAAATAATACCCGCCATCTTCAGCCGGACCTACCACAAAATCGTGATCATCAAGAGCTACAAAAGCTTCTTCTAGATCTTTTTGAGAAAGGTCATACATATCGCTGCCAATGATGATCGCTTTGTTATAACCGCTGGCAAAAGCCGTTGAAAAAGCTTTTTGCATTCGAGCTCCCAGATCATCACCGTGTTGTAGTTTTTTGGTAAACGTGTTTTCATCCCAATAATCTGAAGCACGTATTTTTTCAGAATAAAATACCTGTTTATCTAGGCTTAAATTTTGGGTGATGCTAACCGTATGCTGAAGCAAAAATTTATAGATCTCAAGCGCAGCAGCATCGCCTACACCGCCGGCAAGTCGGGTTTTTACTTTACCTAATTCGGGATTACGGGTAAAGATCAAAAGGGCTTTATCTGAGGTAGGGAAATGAAATTCTGTCTCGAAATCTTTTTCAGAATCGGTGTCTTTTTTGCTTAATAGACCCATTGAATGTTGTTAATTGATAAAAGTCAAATTTAATGAACCGGGATTCCCGTCCTTAAATAATCTTCCCAATTTTTTGAAAAGGTATGTACTTTTTGAGTGGTTTTGCCTTTAGCATCCACGATTTTAAAGCCTGCATCTTTCCAGGCAAAAATTCCGCCGTAGAGATTATACGCGGTTTTGCCGGTTTCACGTTCAAGCTTTTCGCCAAAATCTTCGCTACGAATGCCCACGGTGCAATACACTACAATTGGCTTTTTCTTATTTGATATGGAATCTAAAAATGCATCTTGAGGTTTTTCTCCAACCCAGATCGCTGACGGAAGATGGCTTACCTCAAACTCTTCTCTTTTACGGGTGTCTAGAATGGTGTAAGCTTCGAGATTCATTTTGAGTTCTTGCACAGAAATATAAGGAATGCTTCGGGTGTTGTAGGTTTCCAAAAGTTTATCAATAGATTTTTTCTGGCAGAAGCCAAAAAGAGGAAGTAGAAGAGCGAGAAGCAGGTTAAATTTCATTCAGAAGTATTAATAAGGCGGTTTCTAAGTTCTGGTAAAACTTACGAAGAAACGCTTTTTTTGGTTTGATTTTAAAGGAATCGATAAGCACGTGAATTACAGCACGCTTTAAAAGAGGGCGGTAATTCCGTGACGTTTCCCTTTAGTATTTCATATATTTAGCTTTAAAAAACAACGTTCCTTTGATAACAATAAAACCCTTTGATACCACGCAAGACGGTCGTCCCGTTTTAAGTGTAATACTGAAAAACTCCTCAGGGATGGAAGCGCATTTCATCACCTATGGCGCTATACTACAACGATTAATTGTTCCGGACGCCGGCGGATTTACTGATGTGGTTTTGGGATATAATGACTTGCATTCTTATGAAGAAGATACCTTTTTTATGGGGCAATTAGTAGGTCGAAGCGCAAACCGAATCGCTAATGCTACCGTGAGCCTCGACGGGAAAAAAGTCGCTTTGAGTGCCAACGAAGGAACAAATCATCTTCACGGCGGTTTTGAAGGTTTTGGGAAAAAGCTTTGGGAGGTTGCTGAACTAGAAGATGAGGTGGTTTTTTCCTATTTGAGTAAAGATGGTGAAGAAGGTTATCCCGGGAATTTGGAGACTAAAATGTTTGTTAAACTGACTGGAGAAAATGCGCTTGAAATGCGCTTAGAAGCCACAACTGACAAAGAAACTGTTGTGAATCTAACCCGTCATGAATATTTCAATCTGAATCCGTCAAGCGGAGAAGGAATTGCAAAGCATCAACTGTTGATCAATGGAGAAGGAATTTTACCAAAAACAGAGCAAAACGTTCCTGACGGAAGTGTAAAACCGGTTGAGAATACGCCGTTTGACTTGCGCGAACTCAGTATTTTAGAACAGCCACTTGAACAACTTGAAGGCGGTTTCGATCACAATTATGTTTTAGAAAAATACAGTAAAGAAGTGCCGGCTGCCGTACTCGCGGCGCCTTCGGGCACACCTAAATTAGAATTGTATTGCACGCAACCGGGAATACAGTTTTACAGCGCCAACGGAATTGAAAAAATTGAAAATAAGACAGGAACGATTCAAGGTCCTTCGCCGGCTTTGTGTTTAGAACCGCAGTTTTTCCCGGATACGCCCAATCATCCCAATTTTCCGTCAACGGTTTTAAAACCGGAAGAACAGTATAAGCATACCATCACGTATAAATTTTTATAAATGGATACTTCACACATCATCGCTTTTGATCAGGGCACAACCAGTACTCGGGCCATTTTATTTGATGAGCACGGTAAGGTTGTTGCTATTTCGCAAAAGGAATTGAAACAATATTACCCGAAATCAGGTTGGGTAGAGCACGATCCTGAGATGATCTTTCAAGATCAGAAAGAAGTTTTTGAAGCGGTAATCACAAAGGCAAACGTTCCGTTAGAAGCTATAAAAGGAATTGGGATTACCAATCAACGTGAGACCACAATTGTTTGGGATAAAAAAACGGGAGAACCGGTTTACAATGCGATTTGCTGGTTAGATAAGCGTACCGAAGCCATTTGTGAAGGGTTACGGGAGCGCGGACTTTCAAGATATATTCTGAAAAATACCGGACTTGTAATCGACAGTTATTTTTCGGCAACCAAAATAAAGTGGATTCTCGATAATGTTGAAGGTGCACGTGAGAAGGCCGAAGCCGGCGATTTGCTCTTTGGAACGGTAGACAGTTGGTTGATCTACAAGTTCACAGGCAAACACGTCACCGACCACACCAACGCTTGCCGAACGATGTTGTATAACATTAAAGATTTGACTTGGGATGAAGAGTTGCTTGAAGAATTAGCGATCCCAAAAACCATGTTACCTCAGGTGCAGCCATCATCTTCAGATTTTGGAACGATAACCTATCAAGATTCAAAATTTCCAATTTATGGAGTTGCGGGAGATCAACAGGCGGCGCTTTTTGGTCAAGGCGGCTATAAATCAGGAATGGCAAAAAACACATATGGAACAGGTTGTTTTATGCTGCTCAATACCGGAAAGAAACCTTCCTTTTCTAAAAACGGACTCATTACAACCCTGTGCTGTACGCTTGAAGACAAAACGCCAAAATATGCTTTAGAAGGAAGTGTTTTTGTAGGAGGAGCTTCTATTCAATGGTTGCGGGATCAGGTAGGAATTATTGAGAATGCCGAAGAAACCAATGCAATTTGTCAAAGTATTCCGCCGCTTGAAGACCTGTTTTTTGTTCCTGCATTCAACGGTCTTGGAGCGCCTTATTGGGACGGAAACGCCAAAGGAAGTATTCAAGGTTTAACCTTTTCTACGGGTCGTAAAGAACTCGTGAAAGCTACTGTGGAAGCGCTTGCATATCAAGTAACCGACTTGATCAAAGCGATGGAAGAAGACAGCGGCAAGCAAATAAAAACCTTGAAGGTTGACGGTGGTGCTTGTGCTAATGATTACCTGATGCAGTTTCAGGCAGATCTTTTAGATGCGCAGGTTGACCGCCCAGAAATGTTAGAAGTTACCGCCTGGGGTGCAGCCTTATTAGCGGGTATCAAAGTGGGTATTTGGACCCAAAAGGATATTGCCGGTTTACGCACTGCAGATCAGGTTTTTGAACCAAAGATGGGCGTGCGTGAGCGCAATCATAAACAACAAGGTTGGGAGCTTGCGGTGATGCGTACACGTTCGGGGTATGCAGAGGCGGTAGAGAAAGAAAAGAAACAATTGCGTTTCAGTATCATAGACCGTAAACGCTATATCAAAAAGGCGAAGAAGAAAAAATTTGACCTGGTCATTATTGGTGGCGGAGTTACCGGAGCCGGGATCGCGCTTGACGCAGCGACCCGTGGTATGAGCGTTTGCCTGATCGAGAAAAATGATTTTGCCTCAGGAACCAGTAATAAAAGTACCAAATTGGTACATGGCGGTCTGCGTTATTTAAAACAGATGGAAATCGGTCTGGTTAAAGAATCAGGGACTGAGCGCGCCATCGTACACAAGTTGGCGCCGCATCTTGTCGTACCGGAGAAAATGCTACTGCCGCTTATTGAAGGTGGGCAATATGGTAAGTTCTTGACTTCTATCGGACTTAAAGTTTATGACTTGCTAGCTAATGTAGACGATGATGATAAGCGACGTATGTTGACCAAAGAAGAAACTCTTGAGCGCGAACCCATACTTGATGAAAGCACGTTATTGGGAGGAGGTTTTTACGCAGAATACCGTACAGATGATGCGCGACTTACGGTAGAGCTGATGAAAAAAGCAGCCGGCTTTGGTGCAATTTGTCTCAATTATTGTGAGATGGAAGATTTTGTCTACAACTACAAAGGCAAGATCACCGCAGTAAACTGCAAGGATCACAACACAGGAAAAACCTTTGAAGTAGAAGGAAGAACTTTTGTTTCTGCGACAGGACCCTGGGTTGATAAGCTACGGAAGAAAGACCAGTCGATGAATAACAAGCATTTGCATTTGACAAAAGGTGTGCATTTGGTCTTTCCGAAAGAAAAATTACCCGTACATCAATCGCTCTATTTTGACGTACCAGACGGCCGAATGATCTTTGCAATTCCGCGGGGAAGAGTGACTTATGTGGGAACCACAGATACCAATTACTCCGGGAGCTTAGATCGCGTAGTGGCAACTAAAGCCGATACTAAGTACTTGCTCAATGCCGTAAACGGGACTTTTCCAGATATAAATTTGACCGAAGAAGACATCGAGTCGAGCTGGGCAGGGCTGCGTCCATTGATTCACGAGGATGAGAAAGATCCTTCAGAATTATCGCGAAAGGATGAGACCTTCATCAGTAAAAGTGGTCTGATCTCTATTGCCGGAGGAAAGCTTACCGGATACCGTAAAATGGCGCAACGCGTTAATGAAACCGTAAGTAAGCGACTTAAAGAGAAGTTTGGCAAAACCTACGATGAGTCGCGAACGCAACACATCGCATTGACTTCCCACGCGATGCGTAATACTCAAGAGGTTGAAGATTACCAAAAGTATCTGGAGCAGGAATTAGATTTTCTTCAAATTGAGAATGCAGCGTTTAAAGCTTGGTATCTCGTTTCAACTTACGGAAAGCAAACCGATATCATTAAAAACAAGATCAATTACTTTAGAGATGCAGATGTAAATGATCGGCTATTGCGCGCCGAATTGTGGTACAGTGTAAATTATGAAATGACTAACAGTCTTGCAGATTTCTTTGTGCGTCGTACCGGCCGACTGTATTTTAACATCGAGACCGTAGCTCAATACCGTCATATTGCAGTTCAGGATTTTGTCAATTACTTAGATTGGGATGAAGCACGAGTGGCTTTTGAAAACAAGAAGCTTGACGAATTGATTTACGATGCGACGCATTTTTATGAATCTGAGATTCTTAGCTAATTTTCTGCTTAAGCTTTCTACCTCTTAATAATTAAACGTTATTTTTACGCTTAAATAAATAGCCCAATGGATAAAGGATTTTTAATAGATATGGACGGAGTCATTTACAGCGGTAATGACTTGATTCCGGGAGCAGATACATTTATAAAAACATTACAGGATCGGGAAATTCCGTTCTTGTTTATGACCAATAACAGCCAGCGTAGTCCTATTGATGTCGTAAATAAATTACGCCCCATGGGAATTCACATTAAAGAAGATAATGTGTACACCAGCGCGATGGCAACGGCTTGGTTTTTAGGCTTTACAAAGCCTAATGGAACAGCTTATGTTCTGGGTGAAGGAGGACTTTTAAGTAGTTTACATGAAAATGGATACAGCTTGGTGACCCAAGATCCTGATTATGTGGTTGTAGGAGAAGGCCGAAATTTCACTTTAGAAATGGCTAATAATGCGGTAGACATGATTCTTGGTGGCGCTAAATTGATCGCTACCAATTTAGATCCATCGCCAAAGAAAATCGGTTGGTCTAACCTAGGGATCAAAGCGATCGTGAAAATGATCGAAGAAGCCACCGGGCGTAAAGCTTTTTCGGTAGGAAAACCAAGTCCGGTGATGATGCGCGCTGCGCGTAAAAAGTTAGGCTTGACTACAGATCAAACTATTGTCATTGGAGATACGATGGATACCGATATTCTAGGTTCTATCCAAATGGGATATAAAACGATCCTAACGCTTTCTGGAGTTTCTAAGCAGAAAGATATCGGCACATATGCTTTTGGGCCTGATATGATTATTGACTCACTTAAGGATTTTAACATCGACGAGGCTTTAGAAAAGCTTTCTGTTGAAAATAAAGTAGCAGAATTTTGAAAATACTAGTAACCGGCGGACTCGGATTTATAGGTTCGCATACCGTAGTCGAATTACAAAATGCAGGATACGAGGTGGTCATTATTGACGATCTGTCTAATGCTTCAGAAGATGTTTTAGATGGAATAGAAGCCATTACCGGCAAAAGGCCTGAGTTTGAAAAATTGGATCTAAGAGATCGCAACGCGGTTTCGGCTTTCTTTAAAAAATACGCAGACGTAAGCGGAGCGATTCATTTTGCGGCTTCAAAGGCAGTAGGAGAAAGTGTTCATAAACCTTTGTTGTACTACGAAAACAACCTAAGTTCGTTAGTATATCTGCTGAAAGAACTCACGGGAAAAGCTTCGGCTAATTTTATATTCAGTTCGTCATGTACTGTTTACGGGCAGGCAGAAGAATTACCTATAACCGAAAGCGCACCGGTAAAACCTGCTGAATCTCCGTACGGAAATACCAAGCAGATTGGGGAAGAGATCATTAGAGACACAGCTAAAGTTTACGAGAATTTTAAAGCTATAGCGCTACGCTATTTTAATCCGATTGGAGCACACGAAAGTGTAGAAATAGGAGAGTTGCCGCTAGGCGTTCCGCAGAATTTGGTGCCGTTTATTACGCAGACTGCAGCCGGATTGCGTGATGAACTTAGTGTGTTTGGCAATGATTATCCTACCGAAGATGGTACGTGTGTACGTGATTATATTCACGTGGTTGACTTGGCCAAAGCGCACGTAAAAGCGCTAACACGTTTGGTGGAAAGCGAAAATAAAAGCAATTACGAAGTATTTAATTTAGGAACTGGCACCGGAAGTTCTGTGCTTGAAGTGATCAACACTTTTGAAGAAGTTTCCGGAGTGCAATTGCCTTATAAGATCGTAGACCGAAGAGAAGGTGACGTGGTTGCTGCCTATGCAGACACCGAACACGCCAATAACGAACTCGGTTGGAAATCAGAGTTGACGCTCGCTGATGCGCTAGACTCTGCTTGGAAATGGGAGAAAAAAGTTCGCGGTATTAAGTAATTTGAAAAGCGATCATAAAACACAAAAGCCCAAATCAGATTGATTTGGGCTTTTGTGTTTTTTAAAAGAATGTATGTTTTAAAGTTTGCGTGTGCTGTTGCGAATCACCAATTCGGTTTCTATAACTTCTTGCTTGGGTGCTTCTTTTTCTTTGGCGTTGATGTTTTTAAGTGCGATCTCTATTGCCTTTTTCCCCATAATTTCGGCTTGTTGCTTTACTGTGGTCACCGATGGAAAATAATTTCGCGCCAGCGTTCCGTCAGTAAATCCTATAACACTTACATCATTAGGAACTTCTAGACCTTTAGTGCGAATGGTGTTCATCGCGTAGATCGCGCTAGATTCGTCTGTGGTGATCAGGGCGTCTATTTCATTCTTGTCAAGAAAAGTTCCTAAATCCTGTTCTAGCGTTGCCAGCTTGGTATATAAAACTTTGGGAACCGCACCTGCTTCTTTTGAAACGGCCGCTTGATATCCCGCGAGTCTTTTATTCCCCACCGAAGTGTTGCTTAAAGTAGACAATAACGCCACATTTTTACAACCGGTTTTATAGAGATAACTGGTGGCTTCAAAAGCTCCGGAGAAATCATTAATCACCACGCTATCGCAAGCTACATCAGTATTCGCACGGTCAAACATCACTAACGGAATATCATAATGCAATACATCATTGAGATGCTCAATTTCGTTAGATTCCTGCGTCTCAGAAGTAAGGCTGATAATAATCGCATCTACCGAAACATCGCTCAGCATATTGAGGCTTTGCTTTTCTTTTTCTAGAGATTCGTTAGATATGCAGGTAACCAGACTGTAACCATTTTTTGTGGCTTCTTCTTCCATCCCCACGATGACCTTTGCAAAAAAGTTATGCATAATGTTAGGGATCACCACGCCAAGGGTATTGGTACGGCTGCTTTTTAATCCCCGAGCCATCGCATTAGGGCGGTATTTGAGTTGTCTGGCTGCTGTTTTTACTAAAAGTTTTGTAGCCTCACTTATTTCTGGGCTGTCTGCTAATGCTTTTGAGACTGTAGAAATAGATAAGTTGAGGTGTTCTGCAATTCCTTTTAATGTGGTTTTAGTAGACATTTTAATTTTTAGTGTAATGTGTGTCTGCTAAATTACGTAAAGTTTTTGCAGCCATCTCTGCTGTGATGTCTCTTTGTGGTGTAGCAAACATTTCATAGCCTACCATAAATTTCTTAACCGTTGCTGAGCGCAGTAATGGCGGGTAGAAAGACATATGAAAATGCCAGCAGTCCCAATCCTGACCATCAGTAGGTGCCTGATGAATTCCTGAACTGTAAGGGAATGAGATCTTAAACAGGTTATCATATTTAATGGTTACTGCTTTAATGATCTTAGCATAATCCAGCCGTTCTGCTTCAGAAAGGGTTAAAATAGTTCTGTGTTGTTTTTTAGGTAGAATCATCACTTCGTAAGGCCATACTGCCCAATAAGGCACCAGAGCTACAAAGTATTCGGTCTCTACAATGATGCGCTCTTGCAAGGCAAGCTCTTCTTTTAAATATTCAGCTAAAAGACTTACTCCGTTATCATTCCAGTATTCTCTGAGGTGTTTGTTTTTTTTAGCAACCTCCTGCGGAATGGTGCGCTGCGCCCATATTTGACCGTGTGGGTGCGGATTGCTGCATCCCATGGTTGCGCCTTTGTTTTCAAAGATTTGCACGTGGTTGATATCACTTTTTTTGCCCAATTCGCGATATTCTCGTTGCCAAAGCGCGATGACTTTGTCAATATTTTCAACATCCATAACAGGAAGTGTTAGAGAATGATCAGGCGAGAAACATACCACTTTACAAATCCCACTTTCAGATTCAGCTTTTAGTAAACCGCTTTTAAATTTGGCTTGAGGCACATCATTTTTAAGTGCAGCAAAATCATTAACAAATGACCAAGGTTCGGTGTAATTTTCGTTGATATGACCGCCGGCACGCTCATTTCCGGGGCATAAATAACAATTGGGATCGTAAGAAGGGCGCTCTTCAACAACGATATCTTCCTCTTTACCTTGCCACGGACGTTTAGTTCTGTGCGGAGAAACCAAAATCCATTCTCCTGTGAGTATGTTATAACGTCTGTGTGAATTATCATTAAAATCTACCATAATCAGGCTTGTATTGTTTAGTATATACGTTCTCCACCATTTGCAGGCATTGCCGTAAATGTAGAGAGTTTAATATTGAATTGTTTATGATATGCTTTTTTAGCAGCTTCCACATAGGCGTCAATGTGGTCCTCGTGAATTAGATTGATGGTACAGCCACCAAAGCCACCGCCCATCATTCGGCAACCTAAAACAGCATCATGGTTTTTAGAAAAATCGGTAAGAAAATCTAATTCTTTGCAACTCACTTCATATTTGTGCTGAAGTCCTTCGTGAGAACCATACATTAAAGTTCCAAAGGTTTTTAGATCTTCTGCTTTAAGCGCTTTAGCCGCTAACGCCACACGCTGGTTTTCTTCTAAAACATATTCACATCGCTTATAAACTACAGGGTCAAAATCGGCTTTGTGTTTTTGCAACTGTTCTAAAGTTACATCACGCAGGGTTATGATCTCAGGATACCACTTTTGTAGCAATGCGACGCCTGCTTCACATTCCGCTCTGCGTACATTGTATTCGCTAGTAGATAGACTGTGAGAAACATTGGTGTTCAATAGAAGCAACTTGTAAGGTTCAATGGCAAACGGAAGCAATTGATATTCGAGACTTTGACAATCCAATTGGATCACGTGGTTCTCTTTGCTCATCACAGAAGCAAATTGATCCATAACACCACATTTGGTACCTACATAGTTATGCTCGGCCATTTGTGATAATTTGATGATTTCCAGATCAGTTAAGCCTAAATCAAAAAGTTCATTAAGCCCTTTGGCTAAACCACATTCTAAGGCCGCTGAAGAACTGATGCCGGCTCCCATAGGCAGATTGCTGTACATCATACAATCAAAACCTTTAAGACTATGCCCCAGTTTTTTAATTTCTTCTACAACGCCAACAATATACCGGGTCCATTCGGCGCCGTTAGGATCATAGGTCGCAACGTCAAAACTAAAATGCGAATCATAGTTTAAACTGGTGATGCGTGCCTGAGACGGAGTGCCATTCTTTTTTAAATAAAACTGAATGGTTTTATCAATTGCGGTAGGCATCACAAAACCATTGTTATAGTCAGTATGCTCACCAATAAGGTTGACGCGTCCTGGTGAATTGATAACAACCTCGGCTTTAAATGCACCTAGCTGCGCAATATGTTCGGGAGATTGCGAATGTGTAATTTGCTGTTCCAAAATACCGTTGAGGATTTAGATTAGTTGTGTAAATGAATGTCAAAGATACATATATAATATTAAATGTAATTTGTACGTTTAAAAAATTTTAAACTATTTTTGTGAAATTCAATAAGATACTGATGGTGTGAACGATGCGCTCGGTTGCTTTTTGAGCTGTACCATTTTAAACTTTGAAAGGGTTAGGTGAATAGGGTAATTAGTTTTTGGAAGACTTTGATAAATCGCGCTTCTAAAAAACTCGACAAAATCTTGTGGTGAATAAAAATTGACGCATTTTTGTAGGGTTTTGACATTTTTTGACCCCTATTTTTAATAAATACCAAATCGTTTAGTTTACATTTGGAGGCAGAAAAAATGAGCATTCATAACACCTAACTACAACGGTGTAGTTTGATAAATTTAAATTTATGGCATTAATTTCCTTTTTAGCATTTACAATTTTGGTAGCGGTCATTTCGTGGCTGGCTGTTAGAAAATCTGATGAATCTACCTCTGACGGTTACTTTTTAGGTGGACGTAGCTTAACCGCCGGAGTGATCGCAGGTTCCTTACTTCTAACTAACTTATCTACTGAGCAGATCGTAGGTTTAAACGGAAGCGCTTATAAAGACGGTTTGTCTGTAATGGCCTGGGAAACGCTCGCAGCACTCTCTATCGTTGTAACAGCGATCTTTTTATTGCCGCGCTATTTAAAAGGAGGGATCACCACAGTACCGCAATTTTTAGCGGAACGTTTTGATACCACGACTAAGACCATCACTTCAGGCTTGTTTTTAACCGGTTATGTAGTGGTTTTACTGCCCGTGATCTTATACTCTGGTTCTGTAGCCATCAGCGGTATGTTTGACGTACCCACCTTACTGGGTGTTTCAGATACTACGGCACTTGTAATTTGTATTTGGGGAATCGGGATCATTGGTTCTATTTATGCGGTTTTTGGCGGACTCAAAGCGGTTGCGGTATCTGATAGTATCAATGCAGTAGGATTGATCATCGGCGGGGTGATGATTCCTGTTTTTGGTTTGATGGCTATTGGTGACGGAAGCGTTCTAGAAGGGTTAAGCACTTTAGTTGATGCAAATCCTGAGCGTTTTGATTCTACCGGTGAACCGGGACAGGAGGTGCCTTTTGCTACGATTTTTACTGGGATGATGCTCGTACAGTTATTTTACTGGGGAACTAACCAGCAAATTATACAAAGAGGATTAGGCGCAAAAAGTTTAGCTGAAGGTCAAAAAGGACTTTTACTTGCAGCATTCTTAAAGATCTTAGGTCCGATTATTTTGGTATTACCTGGGATGATCGCATATTATTACTTTGAAGGTGGATTAGCAAGCAGCGATCTTGCGTATCCAGAATTGGTACGTGCAGTGCTTCCAAAGCCGTTAATGGGCTTTTTTGCAGCAGTATTGTTTGGAGCTATTTTAAGTTCGTTTAATAGTGTGTTGAACAGTTCTGTAACCTTATTCGGTATTGATATTTATAAGCAGCATATTAACAAAGAAGCTTCAGAAAGTGTGGTAGTTAAATACGGAAAGATCTTCGGGGTATGTCTTGCGCTAGCTGCGATGTTTATTGCGCCTTTGATTGCAAACGCCGGAAGTTTATTCAGCTATTTACAAGAAATCAACGGTATTTACAGTATTCCAATTTTTACCATAATCGTAGTGGGTTATTTTACAAAACGTGTTCCGGCTATTGCAGCAAAAATTGGGATCGTTTCAGGTTCTATACTCTATATTATCAGTCAGTTTGTGATGAAGCCTTACTTTGGCGAAGAGAATTATCCGCACTATCTGCACGTGATGGCAATCCTGTTTGTGACCAATATTATTATTATGTTGCTCATAGGTAAAGTAGTTCCTAGAAAAGAACCATTTGTACTCGAGTACACTAAAAAGGTTTCTATAGAGCCGTATAAATACGTGAATCAGGTGGGTATTGTGATCTGTCTGATTGTAGTTGGTATTTATATCTATTTTGCCAAATAGAATACGGAAATCAATAGTTTAAAGCCCGTTGCAAAACGGGCTTTTTTTGGTTTAGCCGAAAGTTTAAAGCATCAAAACCTATCGAATATAGTGCTAAAGTAAGTGCGTAAAAAAGCCTTGAGGTTTAATACCTCAAGGCTTTTGAATTAAAGAAGTTTGTTTGTGCTAGCTTAGTAAACCTCTAGAGATTACGATCTTTTGAATTTCAGAAGTGCCTTCATAGATCTGAGTGATCTTGGCATCACGCATCAAGCGTTCAACGTGGTATTCTTTGACAAAACCATTTCCTCCGTGTACTTGGACCGCTTCAACAGTAACATCCATGGCAACTTTAGAAGCATAAAGTTTGGCCATTGCGCTCGAAATATCATAGTTGTTTCCTTGATCTTTATCCCAGGCTGCTTTCATTACTAAATGACGCGCAGCTTCGATCTCAACATTCATATCAGCAAGCTTAAAGGCGATGGCTTGATGGTTACAAATTTCGGTACCAAAAGCTTTGCGCACTTTTGAGTAATCACGAGCCAATTCATAGGCTCCGGCAGCAATACCCAGCGCTTGCGCTGCTATACCTATGCGACCACCGCTTAATGTTTTCATAGCGAACTTAAACCCAAAGCCGTCCTCACCAATGCGATTTTCTTTGGGGACTTTTACGTCGTTAAAAATTAGCGAATGCGTGTCGCTTCCGCGAATTCCTAGTTTTTGCTCTTTAGGGCCTACTTCAAAACCTTCCCAGCCTTTTTCAACAATAAAAGCATTGATGCCGCGATGTTTTTTTTCTTTATCGGTCTGAGCGATGACTAAGTAATAATCTGCAGAACCACCGTTAGTGATCCAGTTCTTGGTTCCGTTTAAAATGTAGTGATCGCCTTTGTCGATCGCGGTGGTTTTTTGAGAAGTAGCATCACTTCCTGCTTCTGGCTCGCTTAAACAGAATGCGCCTAATTTTTCACCGGTCGTTAATTTAGAAAGGTACTTTTCTTTTTGAGCCTGACTGCCGTAATTAGCCAGACCATAATTAACCAAACTATTATTAACCGAAACAATCACCGAGGCCGATGCATCTATCTTAGACAATTCTTCCATGACCAGAACATAAGAAATGGTATCCATACCGCCACCGCCAAACTCGGTAGGTGCCATCATACCTAAGAATCCCATTTCGCCCATTTTCTTGATCAATTCCTTAGGGAAATGCTGCTGCTCATCGCGCTCAATCACTCCGGGTAGTAATTCATTTTGAGCAAATTCGCGAGCTGCGTCCCGAATCATTAAATGCTCTTCACTTAAACTAAAGTCCATATTAACTTGTGCTTTTAGATTGTACTATATCGTTTTCTTAAATTGTGTTCAGTTTAAAATATAAAGGTGTTATTTGGGTATAAATTAATCAATTTATTATGCTTGCATAACACTTTGTAAATTAAACCAATTAATTTATAGAAAATTCAAAAACTAATGATAAATATGCCGTAATTTAAATATTCTTTATAATTATAGCTAGTTTTTAGGAAAAAGCATAATTCATTTTATGAATTCAACCACTTATTTAATGCTCGGTGTGATGAGCGGAACCTCTTTAGACGGAGTTGATCTTGCTTATGTGCGCTTTACGAAAACCAAGCATTGGCAGTACGAACTGCTTTCTTGCGAGACTATACCTTACGAAACAGAGTGGGTTACACGCTTACAAAATGCCGTAGACCTGCCTCAGTCAGCCTTGGCAAGTTTAGATCAAGAATATACGGCTTATTTGGCAACCCTAATACAAGATTTTCGGGCTAGAAATCCGTTGAAACATATAGACGCGATTGCCTCTCACGGTCATACCATATTACATCAACCAGCTCAGGGAATTACTTATCAAATCGGCAATCGCCCAGAATTGGCAAAGCTTTGCAATAATCTGGTAGTTTGTGATTTTAGAGTTGAGGATGTGGCTTTAGGTGGGCAAGGAGCACCGTTAGTGCCTATTGGAGATCAACTCTTGTTTCACAAGTATGATGCGTGTTTAAATATTGGCGGGTTTGCAAATTTATCTTTTCAGATGGGAGAAGTGCGTATAGCTTTTGATACGTGTCCGGCTAATATCGTGCTCAATCAACTCACTCGTAAACTTGGGCTGCCTTTTGATAAGGACGGTCAGATTGCTAAAAGTGGAAAGATTGACACAGCTGCTTTAGACCAACTGAATGCGTTACCGTTTTATTCGCAAACCGGCCCAAAATCCTTGGGTCTTGAATGGGTGAAAGCCAAAATTTTTCCTATACTCAACGCGAGCGATGCTTCGGTAGATGATCTTATTGCAACCTTTACGCAACATATTGCGGTTCAGCTTGCAAAAACGTTCGCCCAACTGCCAGCAACAAAAAATGGAATATTAGTAACCGGTGGTGGTGCGTATAACAAACATCTTATAGCTACCACCCAAAATCTTGTGCAGCATAAGCTGGTCTTGCCTGAAGCAAACCTCATCGAATTTAAAGAAGCATTGATTTTTGCTTTTATGGGTGTTTTGCGTTTACGCAACACAAACAATGTACTCAAGTGTGTTACAGGAGCTTCAAAAGATCATTGCGCAGGTTTACTGTATTCACCTTAAATTAATATGAAAACGATAGGGAAAACCACCTAAGTCGTTATATTTGTCAACCCTCTAGATTAATTGATGAAAGATTTACTAAAACGTTACGAGAATAAAGAGCCGGAAATTGTTTTTCACTGGAACGATCCCGAAACCGAAGCTGAAGGCTGGACGGTGATCAATTCGCTTAGAGGCGGAGCTGCCGGTGGCGGAACAAGAATGCGTGTAGGGCTTGATCGAAACGAAGTGTTATCACTTGCCAAAACCATGGAGGTGAAGTTTACCGTGTCTGGCCCGGCGATTGGCGGAGCTAAAAGCGGAATCAATTTTGACCCTTCAGATCCCCGAAAAAAAGGAGTGCTAGAGCGCTGGTATGCAGCGGTCTCGCCTTTACTTAAAAGTTACTATGGAACCGGAGGAGACCTTAATGTAGATGAAATTCACGAAGTGATTCCGATTACCGAAGAAAGCGGTGTGTGGCATCCGCAAGAAGGTGTTTTTAACGGGCATTTTAAACCTACCGAAGCAGATAAGATCAATCGCATTGGGCAATTGCGTCAAGGAGTGATCAAAGTGCTTGAGAATTCGGCGTACTCTCCTGATGTTTCCAGAAAATATACGGTTGCAGATATGATCACCGGTTATGGTGTAGCCGAAGCGGCACGCCATTTCTATGAGATTTACGGTGGAAATTTAGAAGGAAAACGCGTCATTATACAGGGCTTTGGTAATGTAGGTTCTGCAGCAGCGTATTATTTGGCGCAACAAGGAGCCAAGATTGTTGGGATCATTGATGCAGCAGGCGGACTCATAAATGAAGAAGGTTTTTCTTTTGAAGAAATAAAAGATTTGTTCCTGAATAAAAAGGGCAATACATTGGTAGCCGAAAATCTCATTCCTTTTGAAGAGGTAAATAAGCGCATTTGGGAGATCAAAACCGAAATTTTTGCGCCTTGCGCAGCATCAAGATTGGTGACTAAAGCACAGATAGATACGATGATTGATGCCGGGTTAGAGGTGATCTCTTGTGGTGCAAATGTACCTTTTGCAGATAAAGAGATTTTCTTTGGGCCTATTATGGAATATACCGATGCTAAAGTTTCGGTGATTCCTGATTTTATATCCAATTGTGGGATGGCTCGTGTTTTTGCCTATTTTATGGAGCGTCGCGTACAAATGACCGATGAAGCGATCTTTAACGATACTTCATTGACCATTAAAAACGCAATTCAGAATACATTTAATCACAACAGCAGTAAACAAAATTTGAGTGAAACTGCTTTTGAGCTAGCATTGCAGCAGCTCGTTTAATATTAAAATTGAATAATTAACCAACAAACGAATACAAATGTTAAAGTACTTTTTGGGTAGCAGCCCACGCTGGTTTAAGATGGCTATGATTGCTTTCTTAATATTTAATGTCATCTCTTACTATGTTTTAGGACCTATGGTAACCGCTTGGCTTTTTATTGGGGAATTTATTTTTACCCTGGCGATGGCTCTTAAATGCTATCCGTTACAATCAGGAGGTATCTTAGCCTTAGAAGCATTGATCTTAGGGCTTACGAGTCCGGAGGCTGCTTATGAAGAAGTTGACCAAAACCTAGAAGTAGTATTACTGCTTGTGTTTATGGTGGCTGGTATCTACTTTATGAAACCTATGTTGATGTACATCTTCTCTAAGGTGTTCACTAAAATTAAATCTAAAGTAGTGCTTTCTATGCTGTTTGTTTTTCTGGCAGCAGTGCTTTCTGCTTTCTTAGATGCGTTAACAGTAACCGCCGTATTGATCAGTGTGGCAGTAGGATTCTATGGAGTTTATCATAAAATTCACTCTATGGAAAGTGCCGATTATGATGCAGATAAAGTTCCGGATAGAGAAGCTTTAAGTGGTGAAACGCTTGAACAGTTTAGAGGTTTTCTTCGTAGTTTGATTATGCACGGTGTTGTAGGTACTGCTCTTGGAGGTGTTTGTACACTTGTAGGAGAGCCGCAAAACTTATTGATCGGTGAAAAAATGGGTTGGGAATTTATTGAGTTCTTTGAGCGTATGGCGCCAATCACTATTCCGGTTTTAGTATGTGGTTTACTTACCACCTTCTTACTAGAAAAAACAAAGTTATTTGGTTTTGGAGATAAGCTTCCGGCTGTAGCGCGTACGATCATTGAGAACTACACCGCTGAGGTTGACGAAAAAAGAACTCCAAAGGAATCTTTCGGTCTTTGGATTCAAGGTATTTCTGCGATCTTATTGATTTTAAGTTTAGCGTTGCACTTAGCGCCTGTAGGGTTCATCGGTTTATTCTTGATCGTAGTTCAAACAGCATTTATGGGAATCACTGACGAGCACAGTTTAGGTAAAGCTTTTGAAGAAGCACTTCCGTTTACGGCGCTTTTAGTGGTATTCTTTGTGGTGGTTGCGATGATTCACGACCAGCATTTATTTACTCCCATCATTGAGTATGTTCTTGAAATGGATCCTGCAAGTCAGCCTTCGATGTTCTACTTAGCTAACGGAATTTTATCAATGATTAGTGATAATGTATTTGTAGCTACGGTTTATATTAATGAAGTTCAGGTGGCTTTTGATGCCGGGAATATTACGCGTGAGCAATTTAATCACTTGGCTGTGGCGATCAATACCGGTACAAACTTACCTAGTGTTGCAACACCTAACGGTCAGGCTGCATTCTTATTCTTATTAACCTCTTCATTGGCTCCGCTAATCAATCTTTCTTACGGAAGAATGGTAAAAATGGCGCTTCCGTACACTATTGTTTTAGGAGGTGTGGGCTTACTGGGAGTTTATATGTTCTTGTAAAATTTATAAATCCTGTATTTGAGCATATAATTTAAAACGCTTTTGCACGTTAACTTCATAACTAATTAAGAAAAACTATGCTTACACTCTTGTTGCAAGAAGGTGCTGAAACTTTGCCATCACTTGCTGCCGAAGAAGAACCGGTAGAAAAGACGCTTTCGCTTTTTGATTTATTGATGAGTGGCGGATTGCCGGGACAAATAATTATACTCGTGCTTTTTGTGCTGCTTTTTGTGGCGATCTATATTTATTTTGAACGTTTGTTTGCCATCAAAGCTGCCTCCGGAATGGATAGCAACTTTATGAATCAAATTAAAGACAACGTCGCTAACGGAAAGATCGAAGCTGCAAAAGTGCTTTGCGCACAGCAAAACAGTCCGGTTTCAAGATTAACCGCTAAAGGAATCAGCCGTATTGGGAGTCCGTTAGAAGATATCAATACTGCTATTGAAAATTCAGGTCGTCTTGAAGTCTATCGTCTAGAAAAAAACGTGAGTGTTTTGGCAACGATTGCCGGTGCTGCGCCTATGATTGGATTTTTAGGAACGGTGATCGGGATGGTGCTTGCTTTTCATCAGCTAGCAACCAGTAGCGGTCAGGCAGAGATGGGTAATCTAGCCGAAGGTATTTACACGGCGATGACTACAACAGTTGCAGGTCTAATCGTGGGTATCATCGCTTATATTGGCTACAATCACCTTGTGGTGCGTACTGATAAAGTAGTACACCAGATGGAAGCTACAGCGGTAGATTTCTTAGATATGTTAAACGAACCGGTTTAGTATGAACCTACGCGGAAGAAATAAAGTGAGTCCGGAGTTTAGTATGAGCTCCATGACAGATATTGTATTTCTGTTGTTGGTGTTTTTCTTACTAACCTCTCCTGCGATCACTCCAGATGCCCTTGACTTAATTTTGCCAAAGGCGAAAGGGAAAACGAGTAATCAGCAAAATCTTTCTGTAAGCATTACAAAGGATTTGGATATTTACGTGAATAAAGAGCGGGTTTTGCCTAATAATCTTGAATCCTTTATCAATAGTGAACTTTCAGGAGTAGAAGATCCTACCATTATTTTACGAGCGGAAGAAGGAGTTCCTATCGAAGAAGCTGTTTCGGTGATGGATATCGCAAATCGCAACAAATACAAAATCGTATTGGCCGTTAGGCCAAACTAAAAATCATCAAACCGAATAGCAGTATTCGGTTTGATTTTTGATTCATAGATGTTCAACCAATATTGCTGTCTTGAGCTTTTTAGATACAAAACATAAACGCAAGTCTTTTACCTTAACAAGCATCATCTATGCCTTGTTTTTGATTTTGTTGTTTTTCGTCGGACTCACGTATCTAGATCCTCCGCCAGAAAGTGGTATTGCGATAAATTTTGGGACTTCAGATGTAGGTTCAGGAACTATTCAGCCGCAAGCTGCAGTTGAATCTGCGCCGCGAAATACCACTCCAGAACCTCCGCAAGTTGAGAAATCTACAGAGGTGAAAGAGGAGGTGGTAACTCAAGAGACCGAAGAAGCTCCGGTGATCAAAGAAGAGCCCAAAAAAGAAATTAAAAAGCCTGTTGAGCAACAGCCTAAGAAAACCGAAACCAAACCGGTTGAAGCTAAAAAACCTGATCCAAAACCAGATAAGTCTACCACAGACGCGCTGTCAAGTATTTTAAACGGACCTAAAAGTTCGGGTACTGAGCGTGGAGGTGAAGGCAATGATAATCAAGCCGGAGATAAGGGAGATCCTAATGGCGATCCTAATGCATCAAGTTATTACGGAAACGGAAAAGGCTTAGACGGTGATGGAAACTATCAGTTAGGAGGCCGTAAGGCTTTAAGTAAACCTAAACGCGTTCAGGATTGTAACGAAGCCGGAATCGTGGTAGTGAGTATCGAGGTAGACCGCAATGGAAATGTGATTAAAGCGACACCCGGAGTGCGCGGAACCACAAATAATAGCCGTTGTTTGCTAGATCCTGCAAAGGCCGCTGCTTTGGCGACTAAATTCAATCCGGATACGGATGCTCCTTCACGACAGATCGGTAAAATAGTTTACAAGTTTAGTCTTTCAGAATAATGAACTATCAGCAAACGCTGCAGTACATGTTTGAGCGCTTGCCCATGTTTCAGAGACAGGGCGCTTCAGCATTTAAAAAAGATTTAGGGAATATCACCAAGTTGTGTGATTACCTAAATAATCCTCAAAATACATTCAAATCAATTCATGTTGGCGGAACCAATGGTAAAGGCTCTACAAGTCATATGCTGGCTTCTGTTTTGCAGGAAGCCGGTTACAAGGTAGGATTACATACTTCACCGCATTTAAAAGACTTTAGAGAGCGTATACGCGTCAATGGGGAGATGGCTGAGGAAAACTTCGTTGTTGAGTTTGTAGAGGCGCATAAAGCTTTTATTGAAGCGCACCAGCTTTCTTTTTTTGAGCTTACCGTTGGGATAGCTTTTGAATACTTTAAAATCCAGCAGGTAGATGTTGCGATTATTGAAGTAGGACTGGGAGGAAGGTTAGATTCAACAAATATCATTACTCCAGAATTATCGGTGATTACTAACATTGGTTTAGATCATACAGCTTTTTTGGGAGACACATTAAAGGCAATAGCTGGAGAAAAAGCAGGGATAATAAAACCGAATATTCCTGTGGTGATCGGCGAGCGCCAAGAAGAAACTACAGAAGTTTTTGAGGCTAGCGCTCATAAGAATCACGCGCCTATAGTTTTTGCTTCAGATAATCAGTTTCCAGATCTGGAAAGCGAATTAAAGGGTAGCTATCAGCAGAAAAATAAAGCTACCGTGCAACAGGCGGTACACGTCTTAAATCAAAAAAACGATTTTAAAATTCCGGAAGCTGCGTTAATATCCGGGATTAAAAATGTCATTCGCAATACAGGCTTGTTGGGGCGTTGGCAGATTATACAGGAATCCAATCCTAAGATCGTTTGCGACACAGGCCATAATAAAGAAGGTCTGACCTATGTGATGCGCCAATTGAAAGAAGAGCAGTATAAGCAGCTACACATTGTTTTAGGAGTGGTTTCTGATAAAGATTTGAATAGGGTGCTGCCGTTATTTCCTAAAGATGCAGCATATTATTTCAGTAAGCCAGATGTGCCAAGAGGACTTTCTGAAGAAGATTTACAGCAAAAAGCATTGCATTTTGGCCTTCACGGAAAAAAGTTTAAAAAAATTTCACAAGCTTTAAATGCTGCTAAAAAGGCGTCAGATGCTGAGGATCTGATATTTGTGGGAGGAAGCACTTTTGTGGTTGCAGAAATAATTTAATTTTTTTGAAAAAAGGCTTTGCGAACTTAAAAATTGGTTTATATTTGCATCCGCTAACAGCAAGGGCGCGTAGCTCAGTTGGTTCAGAGCACTTGGTTTACACCCAAGGGGTCAGGGGTTCGAATCCCTTCGCGCCCACAAAGGCTTCCAGAAATGGAAGCCTTTTTTGGTTTTATACTTTTCCATAAGTCGCGAGCTTTCTTTCAATTTAAATGTTGTGCATTTGCGATCGTATAATTGAGTTCGGTTTTATATCCTCAAAGAAATTCAACTTGTTAAAATTCTTAACACAGATAATTTTTTCAAGGTTTTACAGTTGTTACATACAAATGCGCTAAAAGTTTGATTTAAAGTAGGTTTAATCTTACCTAAATGATTTTCTCAAGCCATTTCGTTTTTTAGATTAAATCGCAGTAGATATTGAATTTACTGGGCTTATTTGCATTTTTCTTAAATAAATATTAAAATTGAATGCGTTTAGGTGTGTTAATAACACGTTTAAATGCTAGTTTTGAACCCCTAAATTTCAAGACCCCGACTCTAAATGATTGTACGAAAGCCACTTGTGATCGGCACCTTAATTGTCTTGATCGCTGTATTTGCACTTACCAGACCTCAGTTTCATTCACAAACGGTACATAAGCAACCCGCAGCCGAATTCTTAAACCCCCTTATTTTAAAAGAGCAACAAGAAAAGGCCCGTGTTTTTAAAATGCGTAAAGCCGCTTTGCAAACAGCTATTGATGCGTATTTTAAAAAGGCGATAGAGGATCGTTTGATCATAGGCGCAGGGGTAAGTATCGTGACCGGCGATTCAATTATTTTAAAATCAGGTTACGGAAAGCGCAACGTCTACAAATCTGATACGGTGAACGATCAAACGGTTTTTAGATTGGGTTCGCTTTCTAAAGGCTTTACAGGAATACTTGCGGAGATTGAAGTTAAAGAAGGCAACTTGAGCTGGGAAGATAAACTTATAGATGCCGTGCCGGCTTTTGGTTTAAAAGATAAAGCAAATGCTCAGACGATCACGTTATCTAATGTTTTATCGCATACCACCGGTGTCCCTTACCACTGCTATACAAATCTTGTTGAAGATGGATTGAAGCTTCAGACGATTGCAGATCGGTTTAAGGTAATCAACACTTATACAAAGCCGGGATTGATCTACAGCTATCAGAACGCAATGTTTGCATTGAGCGGTGAGATGATGCACGCAGCCACAGGCCAAACCTTGCAGGCGTTACTTCAGAATAAACTATTCACTCCGCTGCATATGAATACGGCTTCTACAGATTATGAGGCGATGATCACTACAAATAACTATGCATTTCCGCATAAAAGCACGTGGAAGGGCTGGAGACGTTTACCTGTGAATAAAAAGTATTTTAATGCTGTAGCGGCCGGTGGTGTGAATGCCAGTGCAGACGATATGGGTAAATGGATGCGCTTCTTATTGGGACATAACGAAACTATTCTTGATGCTGAAGGTCTTGCAGCAGTTTTTAAGCCGGAAATAGAAATTCCTGATGCGCATAAATATTATCAGCGCTGGAAAGGTCACTTGAGATCTTCTTACGCTTACGGCTGGCGAGTACACGAATTTGTAGATGCAGAAACAGGCAATGCGTCTACAATGATTCATCACGGCGGAAGCGTGAGTGACTTTAGAAATGAGATCGCGATTTTTCCGGGGGAGGATTTGGGGATTTGTGTGCTGTTTAACAGTCAAACTTCATTAGCAAGTTCAGTGATTCCTGAGCTACACGAGTTGGTTAAAAATGTGATGAACACACCTGTGGAAGGGCTTGAGTTGGGTAAACTAGCTAGTGCCTACTAAATGTTATGTCAAACATATAGATTTTTAAAGCTGCTTATTAGCAGCTTTTTTTATGGTGCGCCGCTCTTCGGTGTAAACTCTCAAATTGATTTACGAATTGATAAATCACGTATGTTTGGTATTTTTAAAAATAGAATTAGACTCTGTTTTTATTAAAGAATTGATATTTCCTGATTTTTAAAGTACTAAATAACGTTAAGAGCTTATTATTCTTCATCACGTTACAGTAACTTAGGTTTTTATTGGCTGTGTCAAATGGATAGAATACCCAAGGACGCGGCTAGAGATAACATTTTATTTTATCTTATTTAGAGACTAAAACCAACTAGAAATGCAAAAACCTAATGAACGACTTAAAAATCAAACGGCAATAGTTACCGGTTCCAGTACGGGGATTGGAGCAGCTGTTGCACTTGCCTTAGGAAGAGATGGGGCTAATGTGGTGGTCAATTATCACTCTTCTGAAGAAGAAGCTCAAGAAGTCGCAGATCAAATCAATAAGGAATCGCTGTGCGGAGAAGCAATCATAGTTCAATGTGATGTAAGTAAGGAAGAAGAAGTGCAGGCGATGTTCAAAAGAACCATCGAAAAATTCGGTACCGTAGATATTCTTGTTGCCAATAGCGGACTCCAGAAAGATGCTGCACTTCACGAGATGACATTAAAAGATTGGCAAACGGTTATTGATGTGAACCTCACTGGGCAATTTTTATGTGCTCGAGAAGCTATTCGCGAATTTATGAGACGTGGGATGCGTGAAGACGTGTCAAAAGCGCTGGGGAAAATCATACATATGAGTTCTGTGCATCAGGTGATTCCTTGGGCAGGTCACGCGAATTACGCTGCTTCTAAAGGAGCATTAAAAATGTTGATGGAAAGCATCTGCCAAGAATATGCACCTTTAAAAATTCGTTGCAACAGTATTGCTCCGGGTGCGATAAAAACCGATATTAACAAGGATGCTTGGGAAACCGAAAGCGCTTTACAAGAATTATATAAGGTTATTCCATACAAGCGTATTGGAGTACCTGAAGATGTAGGCGATACAGCGGCTTGGTTAGCTTCAGATGAATCAGATTATATTAATGGTACGACGCTATTTGTAGATGGCGGTATGACGTGCTATCCAGGATTTACAACAAATGGGTAAAAAAAATACAGTAGAACAAAAACGCCTAGATGCACATTACGCAGGGCAAGAAGACTGGTTACATTGGGGGCCATATTTGAGCGAAAGACAATGGGGAACGGTAAGAGAAGATTATAGTCCGCAAGGTGATGCCTGGGGCTATTTTCCGCACGATCACGCACGAAGTAGGGTCTACCGTTGGGGAGAAGACGGCTTAGCCGGATTTACTGATAGGTATTGCAACGTATGCTTTGGTTTGGCGTTGTGGAACGGTAACGATTCCATTTTAAAAGAACGTTTATTTGGTCTTACCGGCCCCGAAGGAAATCACGGTGAAGACGTCAAAGAACTTTATTATTATCTGGAGAATACGCCTACGCATTCTTATATGAAGCATTTGTATAAGTACCCGCAGGCAAAATTTCCATACGGAGATTTGGTGCGTGAAAATCAAAAACGCAATCGTAAAGAAGCAGAGTTTGAACTAATAGACACCGGAGTTTTTAAGAATGATGCGTATTTTGATGTGGTTACAGAATACGCAAAAGCAGGCCCGGATGATATTTGTATCAAAATTTCGGTAACAAATAGGAATTCAAAAAAAGCCGAATTGCACGTGTTGCCGCAGCTATGGATTCGTAATTTCTGGAGTTTTAGAGACATGCCTTTTAAGCCTTCGATCACTAAAAATGAGGGTGATAAACATTCGGTACACGTAAAGCATCCGTACACGGGAGATTATAATTTCTACTTTGAGAAGCCAGATCAGCTGTTGTTTACAGAGAATGAAACCAATGATGAGCGCTTGTATCTTCAGCCTAACGATCATCCTTACAAAAAGGACTTTTTTCATACAGCAGTTATTAATAAAAATTTCCGCCTTGCGAAAAAGAAAGAGGAAGGAACGAAGTTTGCGCCATATTATAAGCGAAAATTAAAAGGAGGTGAGACCGTCGTGTTCAAAGTACGCCTTACCACCGAAACCCTAACCGAAGCATTCTCTTCTGACTTTGATGCGTTATTCACCCAGCGCTATGAAGAATGTGTTGATTTTTATGAAGGTGTAAATCAAATTGAAAATGCCGAAGCTAAAGGGATTCAGCGGCAGGCATTTGCCGGTTTGCTTTGGTCAAAACAATACTACAATTATGAAGTAGAACAGTGGATTAAAGGTGATCCCAAGGTTTCTACACCGCCCGAATCGCGAAAATCTGGGCGCAATAGCAACTGGAAAACGCTACGGAATCACGACATCCATCTTATGCCGGATAAATGGGAATACCCGTGGTATGCAGCTTGGGACAGTGCATTTCATTGTATTACAATGGCCTATGTAGATCCTGAGTTTGCTAAGAAACAATTGCTGCTATTTACTAAAGAATGGTATATGGCGCCTAACGGGCAGATCCCGGCGTATGAGTGGAATTTTAGTGATGTGAATCCGCCAACTCAAGCCTTTGCCGCGCTTCAGATTTTTAAAATAGAGCGCGATACGGTTGGCAAACAGGATATAGATTTCCTCAAACGCATATTTAATAAATTGTCGCTCAACTTTACGTGGTGGGTGAATCAAGAAGACCGTAGACAGAACAATGTTTTTCAAGGAGGATTTTTAGGACTTGATAATATTGGGGTTTTTGATCGCAGCAGTGGGATACCGGGTAATGCGCATCTTGAACAAGTTGATGGTACTTCGTGGATGGCGTTGTATTGCCTAAATATGCTTGAAATAAGTATCAAAATTGCTTTTGAAGATCCTTCGTACGAGGAGATGGCGACGAAGTTTTTTGGGCATTTTATTTTTATTGCCGAGGCACTTAACAAGCTCAATGAGGATTATGAAGGCACTTGGGATGAAGAAGAAGGTTTCTTTTATGATAAATTGGTGTTTGAAGATGGAACCTTTCAGCCTATAAAAGTGCGCTCTATCGTTGGGATCATGTCGCTTATTGCAGTGCTGCATATCAGTAAAGAAACCTTAGATCGCCTACCCAATTTTAAGTATAGTGTCAATTGGTTTAGAAAGTATAGACAGGCCAATTTAAAATATCAGGTGATTCAAGAATTTTCAGAAGATTCAGACTTGCTTTTGGCGTTAGTGCCTAAAGAACGTGTTGAAATTATGCTGAAAGCGGTTTTTGATCAAAACGAATTTTTGAGCGATCACGGTTTGCGCTCGTTGTCTAAAATTCACGAGGAGGTCTATAAAATTGATATCAACGGAACCAACTATGAAATCAAATATGAACCGGCAGAATCTGAGTCGTCAATGTTTGGAGGAAACTCTAACTGGCGTGGTCCTGTATGGATGCCGTTCAATTACTTATTTGTAACTGCCATAAAAGAATTTAGAGATTATTATGGCAAAGATCTGGAAGTAGAATACCCTACAGGCAGCGGAAAGATCTTAGGCTTGAATGAAATTCGTAATGATTTAATGAAGCGATTACTGTCGCTTTTTCAAACGGATGAAGAGGGAAATCGCCCTGTAAATGCGCAGCATGACCAACTGTACAAAGATGCAAAATTTAAAGATCTGGTGATGTTTTATGAGTATTTCCACGGAGATACAGGAAGAGGGATTGGCGCTTCGCATCAAACCGGTTGGACGGCGCTTATTGCCAATATGATCAATGAAATTTATTAGTTTTATGGCTAAAGATGTTTTTAAGAAGTTATTTATTCTTTTTTCAATACTATTTACAATGCATGCACTGAATGCTCAGGATTTTAAATTCACTAAAGATCACGATGCTTTGCTGGTCAAAGATTTAGAAAAGTCAGCCAACTTTTACAGCACTATTTTAGGTCTTCCGGAAATCTATAATGCAGGTTTGGGACCAAAGTTTAGATGGTTTGCTCTTGATAATAAGGTGCAAATTCATTTGATCGAGAGTGAAGATGATTCCTTTACACCGCACAAAGGCGTGCATTTGGCGTTGAATGTGGATGATATAGATGGCTTTATGACATTTCTAAAACAGAAGAATATTCCTTTTGAGAATTGGCCCGGTGAACCCGGTGTCACAAATTCGCGCCCAGATGGGGTGCGGCAAATCTATTTAAGAGATCCTGATGGGTATTGGATAGAAATAAATACAAATACGCTATAGTATGGATTTTTACCTCATCACTGCGATCTTAGTGGGTTTAGCGGCTGCTTTTGGATACATCAATGTACGTTTCTTAAAGCTCCCAAATACTATAGGCTTAATGCTGATAACCTTGTTGTTTACTTTGGCGGTTTTGGCCTTAAGCGCAGTTGATGATACTTTATTAGAAGCCGAAAAAGAAATCATTAGCAACATTGATTTTGAAAAAGTACTCCTTGATGGAATGCTAAGCTTCTTACTCTTTGCGGGAGCATTACATACCAATTTTGAACAGCTGAGGTTGCAGCGTTGGCCGGTTATGGTTTTTGCCACTGTGGGTGTTTTAACCTCTACGTTTTTAGTGGGTGGTGCATTGTATTACGTATTGATGCTTCTAGGTTTTGACATCAGTTTTATCTACTGTTTACTTTTTGGAGCGTTGATATCACCTACAGATCCCATTGCGGTTTTGGGAATTTTGAAACAAGCCGGTGCGCCTAAGAAGTTAGAAACTAAGATCGTTGGAGAGTCTTTGTTTAATGACGGTGTCGGAGTGGTTGTATTTTTGACCTTATATAAAATAGCTGGGTCAACTGAAGCTGTTACTACCACTGATATTCTAGAATTATTTGGGCTTGAAGTATTAGGAGGGATTGCTCTTGGTTTGGCTTTAGGATGGGTTGCCTATAAATTGATGAAATCCATAGATGATTATGATATTGAAGTCATCATTACTCTTGCTGCGGTAATGGTGGGTACAGTGATCGCGCAAAAATTGCATATGTCTGCACCGCTGGCGATGGTTACCGCCGGTCTTGTGGTTGGTAATGACACGGTGCGTAAAACAACAATGTCAAAACAAACCGAAACCTATGTTGACAAATTTTGGGAGCTGATAGATATATTACTCAACACCATATTATTTGTCTTAATTGGGATGGAAATGCTGGTGCTTACTTTTGATACTAGCGCTTTACTTGCTGGCTGTATTGCTATTCCTGTAGTGCTGCTGTGTAGGTATATTTCGCTTTTACTGCCTATAAACTTTTTTGAAAAACACCTCAATTTTGTCCCGCGAACCGATGTGATAATGACGTGGGGCGGCTTACGTGGCGGGATTTCTATCGCACTCGCATTGAGCTTAACACAAGAGATGCATCGTGATTTATTCTTAGTGATTACCTACGTTATCGTTGTTTTCTCTATCATCGTGCAAGGACTTTCAGTGGGCGCGGTCATTAAACGTTTAGGTGTGAGTGAAACTGCTAATGCTGCAGAACCTTCAGGGCACTAAGTTATTAGCTGTTCAAATTCAATTCTTTTTTAGATTAAAACGCTTCCATTGATTCCTTTTGCGCTGCTTTATTATTTCTGATAGTATTTGAACGAATTCTTTTTTTCGAAAAATGATTATTTTTAATAATAATTATACGTATTATTGTACAAGTATTATCGATGGAAATTAATAGTAGTTTGTTGAATGATTGAGAGTAATTCAATTTAAAATTACGTGAAGTTTTCCGCCGAAATTTTTTAAAAGAAAACAGTCAGATTGGGTTTAGGGACTCGTTCTTTATAGAACATTAGATCTGGCTACTAGCCTCCGAAAGGAGGCTTTTTTTATGCCGAAGGTTTATGAGTCTACTCGGCGCGTTCTAAACCTTCTTCGATGCGCTCTTCAACTTCTTCTTCGATCTCTTTTTCAACTTCAGGTGGAGAGATGGGTTTGCCGTTTTCTAACCAAAAAGAGAAGAACATAGGGTAATGATCAGAGCCAATATGGGGCAGGCGCATCATTTTATCTACGGTCACATTAGTAGAGTGAAACAAGTGATCTATAGGAAATCTAAGATACCAGTAATCTGCGTGAAAAGTAGGGAAGAGTCCGCGACCAATACGTGGGTCTATAAGCCCGGTGACTTTTGCAAATAATTTGCTTACGCGAGACCAGACTACATCGTTTAAATCACCGCAAACAATAATAGGGTGGTTATCTTCTAGAATGCGCACAGCTTTACCTACGATGAGTAACTCGGCATCACGTTCTTCAGAGGTTTCATTTTCGGTGGGACTAGGTGGGGCAGGATGCACGCAAATGAGCTCAAGTGGAGTTGAACCGCCGTGATGCACTTTAGTGAAAATTGAAGGGACATCCTTTTCGACCAAATAATTCACCTGCGTTTCAGAAAGTTCGTATTTACTATACAAATGCATTCCGTAGAAATTATCAAGCGGAATCTGCACAACGTTGGGGTAATCTTGTTCAATTTCGCTTAAACCCTCTTCCCATAGTTTATCGGTTTCCATAACCAGTAATAGATCGGGCTTGTGCAGGTGCACCTGCTCTATAAGTTTGTGGTATTCTCTATTGGTTTGTAGTACGTTAGAGCTGAGTAAACTTATTTTATTGAGGTTTGCCGTGTTTTTGGGTTTCTTGCTTTGACGCGGAAAAAAGCTGGTGTACGGAAAAACCACATAAAGTTGAAAAACTAAGGTAATGGCGAGACTGATGAGCACCACATATTGCCAGGATGCTTCAGGGTATTCAAGCCAAAGGAGTAATCCGAGTACAATAATTTGTAAAACAGAAGTTTGTACACGAATGAAGTCCCAGCCTCTAATAATCCAATGCGTGCCTTGCGTTAAAGGTAGTAAAGCGATGATGACCAGAAAAATAGCAAAGGCATATAAAACCATGGGGTATTAGTTTGTGAGTTGCTGAAAAAGATGTTCTAACGAAGTATTTTTTTTATTGAGCTGAAGGATTTTTAGCCTATTATCGTGCGCAAAATCAAAGAGCACGGCACGCTTGTCTTGCTGTGTATTGAAGGTGATCTCATAAACAAAGCCTACGGGATTGGCAACGTGCGTAACCCGATCAAGTTGTTGAAAAAATTCAAGCTCCACGCGGTAATCAAATTCAACCACAATGATTTGATCACTGCCAGATTTCAGTTCGTCTAAACGCTTATCGGCAACAATTTTTCCTTTATTAATGATGATTACACGATCGCAGACGGCTTCAACCTCTTGCATAATATGAGTAGAAAGTAAAACCGTTTTTGTCTTTCCTATACGTCTTATTAATGCGCGAATTTCTCGTAGTTGATTAGGATCTAAACCTGTCGTGGGCTCGTCAAGGATCAAAACTTCGGGGTCATGAATCAGTGCTGCGGCTAGCCCTACACGCTGCTTATAGCCTTTACTCAGTTGTTTAATTTTTTTTGAGATTTCAGGCTGCAATCCGGTTAAAGCAATGACTTCATCTATTCGAGACGTAGATACCTTGTTCAATTCTGCTTGTAGCTTTAAGTATTCTCTAATGTACATTTCGGGATAAAGCGGATTATTCTCTGCTAAATATCCCACACTTTTACGTACCGCTAAAGGTTGCTTTTCTGTTGAGTAGGTATTTACCGTAGCCTCGCCTGAGGTTGGTTTTAAATAGGTGGTTAAGATTTTCATCATAGTGCTTTTTCCGGCACCATTGGGTCCTAAAAAACCGGTGACTTCACCTTTGTTTACAGAGAACGATAAACCATCTAAGGCTTTCTGCGAACCATAATTTTTGGTAATGGTTTCTACATTAATAGACATATTGCAAGAATTGGAGAAGGTTTAAAATTTAAAAGTACACATTTAGCCTGCAGCCTTTTGTTTTTAAAACCTTAAAATTTATAAGATCAAGTTCGTGCGAGGGTTGGAGTAAAGGAGTTGTAATGTATTTTTTAATCAAATGCCTAAATATGGGGTCTATATTTTGTCATGTTTAAATAAAATCAAGGATTGCTTTAATATGTGTAAAAATTAGCGGCTTTGAATCGAGTTCCTATTTATTTATTTACTTTAGCAGCATAATTAAACAAGAGCATGTCTAACGTACTTTACTTTTATAACCGCTATTACTTCTTTTTCTTCTGGAAAGAGATGGGACCGCTATAGAGTAACGTATAGTATTACAATATCATATAGGGTCCCGATTTAAAAAATCGGGACTTTTTTTGTTATAAACCGAAGTTAACCAGTTGAAACATAAAGTAGCCATACAAGGAATTAAAGGGTCTTTTCATCATAAAGTCGCTCAGGATTTTTTTAGTGAAGACGTTGAGGTGATTGATTGCAACAGCTTTCAAGACCTGGTGAATCGTCTGATTAAAGGTGATGCGACCGATGCTGTTATGGCGATCGAGAACTCTATTGCAGGAAGCATTATTCCCAATTACGCTTTACTAGATCATCATAATTTGAATATTGAAGGCGAGCGCTACTTGGCTATAAGTCAGAATCTGATGGTGATGCCGGGCCAAAAGCTTGAAGATATTCACGAGGTGTGGTCGCATCCTATGGCGCTTTTGCAGTGTAAGGAGTTCTTTAAAGATAAAGAACACATCAGGTTGGTAGAAGATGATGATACCGCAGGTGCCGCGAAACGCATTGCAGATGGAAACCTGAAAGGAATTGGTGCTATTGCCGGAACTACGGCGGCTTCAATTTACGGTTTAGATGTGATTGCGCACGATATTCAGACGATTAAAGACAATTCAACACGCTTTTTTATACTGAATACTAACGGACGTACAGAGGCAGATGTTCCCGATAAAGCTTCGGTTAAATTTTTGACCGATCACAAACGCGGAAGCCTTGCCGCGGTTTTGAATGTGATGAGTGATTGCAGACTTAATCTGACCAAGATTCAGTCGCTTCCGGTAATTGAAACGCCTTGGAAATATTCGTTCTTCGTTGATGTGACTTTTGAGGATTATGCAGATTTTGAAAAGGCTAAAAAACTATTAGATATTATGGCTCAGGAATTTAAAATTCTGGGTGAATATAAAAACAGAAAATCATGATTATAGCATCGGCTAAAAGATTAAACCAAACCTCTGAGTACTACTTTTCGCGTAAGCTAAAAGAAGTACGTGCTCTTGCGGCTGCCGGGAAACCTATAATCAATATGGGAGTTGGTAGTCCAGATTTACCGCCTCCTCCCCACGTGATTAAAGCTTTGACGAGTTCGCTGGTTGATGCTCCTGCGCATCAATATCAGAGTTATAAGGGGCTTCCTCAGCTTACTGAGGCTATGGCAGATTTCTATCAGAAACGATATGCAGTAACGCTAAATCCGGAAGAAGAAATTCTAACATTAATGGGTTCTAAAGAAGGCATTATGCACATCAGCATGGCTTTTTTAAATCCAGGAGATGAAGTTTTGATCCCTAATCCGGGATATCCAACCTATACTTCGGTAACGCGTTTGGTAGAAGCTGAGCCGGTTTATTACAATTTGGATGCTTCAAACAATTGGATGCCTGATTATTCAGCTTTGGAAAAAAGAGATTTGAGCAAGGTGAAATTAATGTGGGTAAATTATCCGCATATGCCTACAGGAGCTAAAGCGACTACCGCCGACTTTGAGAAATTGGTAGCGTTTGCAAAAGCAAATGAAATCCTACTAGTAAACGACAATCCTTATAGCTTTATTCTTAATGAAAATCCGCAGAGTATTTTGAGCGTTACGGGTGCAAAAGAAGTGGCTATTGAGTTGAACTCTTTGAGTAAATCATTTAATATGAGCGGATGGCGCGTTGGGATGTTGCTCGGTGCTGCAGATTATGTAAGCACGGTGCTTACTGTAAAAAGTAATATGGATAGCGGAATGTTCTACGGAATTCAAAAAGGAGCCGCTGCCGTACTGACTGAAGGAGAAGCCTGGTTCAACGGCTTGAACGAAATTTATGAAAAGCGTCGCGAGCAAGTTTGGAAGCTGGCTGACTTGCTGGGATGTACTTATGATAAAAATGCAGCCGGAATGTTTGTTTGGGCAAAACTGCCTGAAAGAGCAGGAGATGCCGAAGCCTTTATCGATGATATTCTGATCAATAAAAGTGTGTTTATCACGCCGGGAAGTATTTTTGGTTCGCAAGGAGCCGGGTACATTCGCTTTTCACTTTGTGTAACCGAAGATAAAATTAAAGAAGCCATTGGAAGATTTTAAAAACATATTCGTTCTGGGAATCGGACTCATAGGTGGTTCGTTGGCGCGTGATTTAAAACGGGTCTTGCCGGGGAGTACGATCTATGGTGTTGATAGCAACGATGATCACCTGGATGAAGCAGTTGGTCTGGGTGTGATCGATCATTCGGCGCGCTTTGAAGCGATAAACCAAGCCGATTTAGTGATCTTGGCGATTCCGGTAGATCAAGCCAATTTGTTTTTACCACCGGTTTTAGATGCGATTGCACCTAACGCTTTGGTGATGGACGTAGGTTCAACTAAAGGCAGTGTGTGTGATGCGGTTCAAGATCATCCTAAACGCGATCAGTTTTTGGCAGCGCACCCGATTGCAGGAACCGAATTTTCAGGGCCATCGGCAGCCATCGAAAATTTGTATAAAAACAAGACTATGATTCTATGCGAGGTTGAGAAAACCCGTGAAGATCTATTGGCAAAAGCTATGCAGATTTTTGAGGCATTGCCCATGCAAATTCGGTATATGAATCCGCATTCGCATGATAAGCATATTGCTTATGTGTCGCATTTATCGCACATCAGCAGCTTTATGCTGGGGAAAACCGTAATCGAAAAGGAGAAAAACGAAAAAGATATTTTTGATATGGCAGGCAGTGGATTTGCTTCCACAGTACGCCTGGCAAAAAGTAATCCGGCGACGTGGACGCCTATTTTTAAAGAAAATAAGGCTAACGTCCTAGAGAGCTTAACCGAATACATCAATAATTTAACGCATTTCAAAAATGTTCTAGAAGCCGAAAATTATGAAGAGGTTTTTAATGAAATGCACAATACAAACCACATAAAATCAATACTTAAAGGATTATCGTAATCAGCTAAAAGCTGTAAATTTGTTGAATATGGAAAATAAGAAAGAACTTAGAAACTGGTTAGACGCTTTCAATCTGGATCATCCGCTTGTAATCGCAGGTCCTTGTAGCGCAGAAACTGAAGAGCAAGTATTAAAAATTGCTCACGAGCTAAAAGACACAGATGCTACTGTTTTTAGAGCAGGAATCTGGAAACCACGTACCCGCCCGGGAATGTTTGAAGGTGTGGGAGCGCTAGGTTTGAAATGGCTTCAGAAAGCTAAAGAGGAAACCGGGATGCTTACGACTACCGAAGTTGCAAATCCTAATCACGTAGAGCTTGCATTAAAGCACGATGTAGATATTCTATGGATTGGTGCGCGTACCACCGTTTCTCCTTTCAATATTCAAGAAATTGCTGAAGCGCTTAAAGGAACAGATAAAACAGTTCTTATCAAAAACCCTGTGAATCCTGATCTAGCTTTATGGTTAGGGGCTGTGGAGCGTTTTTATACGCAGGATGTTAAAAATCTTGGTGTGATTCACAGAGGTTTCTCAACCTATGAGAAAACCCGTTACCGAAATAATCCAGAATGGCAAGTTGCTGTAGATTTACAAAACCAGTTTCCGGACCTTCCATTAATTTTAGATCCATCGCATATTGCGGGACGTCGTGATATTATTTTTGATCTATGCCAGACCGGTCTTGATCTTAATTATGATGGTATTATGGTTGAGACCCACTACGATCCAGACAATGCTTGGAGTGATGCTAAACAGCAAATCACACCGTCTACTTTGGTGCAGATTATGAAAGATCTAAAAATTCGTAAAGAAGAAGGTACTGCTGCAGAATTCAATAATAAATTGAATACGCTGCGTACACAGATCGATGTAGTTGATCATCAATTGATAGAAAGCTTAGGAAAGCGTATGAAGATCGCTGATGCTATAGGTGAACTAAAAACTGAAAATAACGTTGCGATCCTTCAGTCTAAACGTTGGAACGAGATTTTAGGCGCAATGATCTTAGAAGGTGAGAAGCATAACTTGAGCGAAGAATTTATTCTACGTGTTTTTAAAGCGATTCACCAAGAGTCTATCAATCACCAGAAGAAAATTTCTAGAATGGAAGAAGCTTAGGCTCTTGCATAAATTTTAAATAGAAACGGCGCTCAGGGAGCGCCGTTTTTTTTTGAACCGCCAACAGGTGAAATACCCCCGATTCTTACTTTTCGATGTTTTCTTATCCCTGCTTAGGTCTTTTAAAAATATAGCGGGTTACGTAAATCCCATTTTCATCATCTTTTCCACCATAACTTTCTACACCGCTGTTGACGAAAGCAAGTTCCCAGCCTTCTTCGGCCATAGCGTTAATTTTTGACGTCACTACTGCGTCATTTGCAGCAATATTTTGAAATCGTATTCCGCCTAAATTAAAAAAGTTGAGCAGTTTAGTTTCCTCAAAATTCTTTACGCGAATATCACCACGATCAGCCTTATTTCGGGAATTATCTTCTTCAGAGCGTTCACTGGTAAATTCTTTGTAATCGCGTTCAGCTTCGGTAGAGATCATTCTTGAACGTCCAATTCCGTTAGGGATGATAGATTCAATAACGGTTACGGTTTGGTATTCCATCACTTGTGCACACAGCGGAATGCTCAACAAGCCAAAGAAAAGGAGTAGCGTAGTTTTAAATTTCATAATGTAGGATTTTAAGCGTTAACGATTTTAGTTACTTTAAAATAAAGTAGTTTTACATGTTGAAATTAGTAAAAAGATTTGTTGAAAGGAATAGTTTATAAATCAACCGGAAGCTGGTACAGTGTAAAAGATGATTTAGGCAATTTTTACGATTGCCGCATCAAAGGTCGTTTTAGGATTCAGGGCATCAAAAGCACCAATCCTGTTGCGGTAGGTGACCGTGTTGTTTTTGAACTTGAAGAAACCGGCGATGCGGTTACCGGAGTGATCAAGGCGATTGAAGATCGTGATAATTACATCATTAGAAAATCGGTTAACCTGTCAAAACAAACGCATATTATTGCGGCTAATATAGATCGCTGTTTTTTAATCATCACACTAAACAATCCGCCTACTTTTACAGCTTTTATTGATCGGTTTTTGGTGACCTGTGAAGCTTATGGCATTGAAGCTGTTTTGCTCTTTAATAAAGTAGATACGCTTTCGGCAGAAGAATTTGGCGAAGTAAAATACCTTGCAGAAATGTACCGAGAAATCGGTTATACCTGCATTGGAATTTCGGCAAAAACGGGTAAAAATGTAGATCAGGTCAAAGCGATGATGACTGGAACTACGAGTATGTTCTCGGGACATAGTGGTGTGGGAAAATCTACCTTGGTCAACGCTATTGAGCCAGCGCTTGATTTAAAAACTAAGGCTATTAGTGATCAACATATGCAAGGTCAGCATACGACTACTTTTGCTGAAATGTTCGACTTAAGTTTTGATGCTAGAATTATAGATACACCGGGTATTAAAGGCTTTGGAGTGGTTGACATTGAAAAGGAAGAATTAGGAGATTATTTTCCGGAATTCTTTGCGCTAAAAGAGCATTGTAAGTTTAATAATTGCTTGCATCTAGAAGAGCCTAAATGTGCTGTGAAAGAAGCTCTAGAGCGGGATGAGCTGCACTGGTCACGATATGAAAGTTATAAGCAGATCATTGAAGGTGATGAGGAGAATTACCGCCGTAATATTTATGATCAAAACCCCTAAAAACAATTAAATGCGAGTAGTTGTACAACGCGTGAGCGAAGCTTCGGTCACTATCGAAAATGTCATTAAAAGCAAAATAGGAATTGGTTTTGTAGTACTTTTAGGGATCACTTCAGAGGATACCGAAGAGGATATAGAGTGGTTGACTTCAAAGATTTGTGGGTTACGTGTTTTTGGCGATGCCGAAGGTTTGATGAATGAAAGCATTCTTGATAAAAACGGAGAGATTTTATTGATTAGTCAGTTTACTTTGTATGCCTCTACCAGAAAAGGAAACCGCCCTTCTTTTATAAAAGCCGCGAAGCCTGATCAGGCCATTCCTTTATATGAAAAATTCATTGGAGAACTTTCAAAAAAGTTACAGCGCCAGGTGCAAACTGGTGAATTTGGTGCAGATATGAAAGTAGCTTTGGTTAACGATGGCCCTGTAACCATCAGTATTGATTCCAAGAATAAAGAATAATTTAAGATTATATTAAGATTTTGCTATATTGCCATACAATCTATTGAATGGCAAAAAAACTACTTCTATTACTATTTGTTGCATCTTCTGTAGCTTTTAGTCAAGACTTAAAACTTTCTGCGCTTACTGTAAATCCCGAACTTTCTGAGGGTGCAGATAGTGTGTTCCGCAACGAAGAAATTACCTTAGATCTTTCTCGGGAAGGTAAATTAAAGACGCTTATTTCTCGAGTAGTAACCGTTTATAACAAAGCCGGTTTAGGTGATGTTGCGGCATACGCGGGTTACGACAACAACACCAAGGTGAACAGCATCGAGGCGTATATTTACGATCTTTCAGGTAAAGAGCGCGAGCATTTTAAAGAACGTGATTTTAAAGATGTAAGCGCAGTTGATGGTGGTACGCTGTATGCTGATAGCAGGGTGCTTTACTTAGATTATACGCCAACAACTTATCCGTTTACGGTACATTTTATATCGGAAACCACTTCAGAAACTACCGCCTTCTTAAGGCCTTGGATGCCCTTATCGCGTTATAAAAGCGGCACCGAATTCTCAAAATTTACAGTAATTTATCCGCCGGAGCAAACGCTCCACGTCAAAGAAACACGCCTTGACGGATATGCTATTGAAAAGGAAGAATTATCAGACAGAACGGTCTGGACGGCCAAGGATCTTGCTCCGATTACTTGGGAGTATAGTGCTCCTGATCTTGATCAACGAGTGCCTCGAGTAAAATGCTTTTTTGATACCTTTTATTTATCAGGCGTTCCGGGTATTGCTAAAACCTGGAAAGACTTTGGCCATTGGATGTACACTGATTTAGTAAAAGACACACAAGATCTGGATCAAGCCACAATCACCGAAGCGCAAGCCTTAGTTGCCGGTTTAGAAACTGACGAGGAAAAAGCCCGCGCTATTTATCAATATGTGCAGGATAAGGTACGCTATATCAGCGTGCAGGTAGAGATTGGCGGCTGGAAACCTATGAACGCTTCAGATGTGCATCGTTTGGGATACGGTGATTGTAAAGCCTTGAGCAATTATACCCAGAGTTTGTTAAAAGCTGTGGGGATTAAATCGTATTACACGGTGTTGTATGGGAAATCTGATAAGGAATCTCTAGATACAGACGTGGTCGCTATGCAAGGAAATCACGCGATTTTAGGTGTGCAATTGGGAGACGAAATCCAATACTTAGAGTGTACCAGTCAGGAAACACCTTTTGGGTACATGGGTTCGTTTACTGATGATCGCGAGGTTTTACTCTTAACAGAAGACGGCGGTAAACTCGCAAGAACTACAAAATATGAGCAGGATGAAAACCGGGTAGCGCTTGAAGCCGCTTTTAAATTTGATGCTTCGGGTGGTCTTGAAGGTACGATCACACGAGCATCTTCGGGGATTTTTTATGCTAACCGTATGTCGTTAGCCCGCTTAGATCAGAAAGATTTGTCTGATTATTATTATAAAGCCTTTGATGCTATAAACGGACTTTCAGTAAGTAATATTCAGCTGAATAATGATCGGATGAATGTGGTGTATACGGAGTCGCTTGATGCGACCGCCACAAATTACGGTAGTAAAGTAGGGGCTAATTTTCTCTTGCGTCTCAATGCTTTTGCTTTAGGAAGAGATGCTATTCCACCTAAATATGCTCATCGAAAATCTGAGCTGATCATCCTGCGCGGCACAACTCAAGAAGACAAAATTGCGATAACGCTTCCCGAAGGTTATGAGGTAGGAGCGCTGCCTGAAGATGTGGTTATTGAAGAGCAATTTGGTAGTTATCACGCTACTTTCCGCAGAGAGGGAATACAACTTTACTACACCCGAACCCTTAAATTCAATGAAGGAAATTATCCTGTAGCTCAGTATGAAAACTATCGGGATTTTTATAAAGCTGTCGTGCGCAACGACAGTCAGAAAGTATTAATACAAAAAATATAATATGCGTAAAATTACTTGGTTTGCTTTTTTACTAGTGACTTCATTTGGGGTTGCTCAGGATTTTAGATTTGGTAAAGTAACTGTTGAAGAGCTGCAGGAAGAGGTACACCCAGAAGATGCTGATGCAGATGCTGCAATTTTATATAGAGAGCAATTTTCTCATATAGATTACTTTGAGAATGATGGGCTGATGTTGACAACGGAAGTTTATGAGCGCATTAAAATTTATAATACAGATGGCTTTGACTGGGGAACCCAACAAATTCCGTTATATACCGGCGGTTCAAAAAACGAGAGTGTAGGTAAAATAAAAGGAGTTACCTATACACTCGATGGAGATAAAATTGAAGAAAGTAAATTGCGCAACGATGGTATTTTTGATGAGGAGAAAAATAAATTCTACGATGTAAAAAAGTTCACAATGCCCAACTTACAGCCTGGTTGTGTGATAGAATTTCAATATGAAGTGGTGTCGCCCTATTTGTCGACCATTGATGAGATCAGATTGCAGGAAGAAATACCTGTAAATAAAGCAGATGTTAGCTTTTATACGCCAGAATGGTTGGTTTATCAATTGCACCGAAAAGGTATTTTTCCTTTAGATATCGAGCAGACCAGTAAGGCTGCGACGATCAATTATCGTGTGCGTCAAGGTGTTTCTAATGGTGGGTCAGTAGGATTTGCGCAAAGAAGCAGTGTGGGGAGCGGGGTTCAAATGCGTAAAATAGATTATCAAAAGAAAGGCTATAAGGTTTTGGCTGAAGATATTCCGGCAATGCGCGAGGAGGCGTATTCATCAAATATTGATAATTACAGAGCCGCTTTAAGTTTTGAACTTTCATTCACTCAATATCCTGGCGAGCCTCTGGAAACCATTACAAGTAGTTGGGAGGCAGTTTCTAAAACTATCTATGATTCAGAAAACTTTGGAGGTCAGCTCAAGTCGGTACGTTTTTTTGATGATGATATAGACGAATTGCTTGCAGGAGCAAATGATCCCGTTGAAAAGCTTGCGCGCATTTATGAATTTGTGAAGCAAAAGATGGTTTGGAACAAATACATAGGTATTTATACAGATGAAGGGGTAAAAGAAGCTTACAAATCAGGAGTTGGAAACAGTGCAGATATCAACTTGATGCTGGTAAGTATGCTTCGATATGCAGGCTTAGATGCAAACCCGGTGATCCTAAGTACGCGTGATAATGGAATCCCAGTCTTTTCTACGCGTAATGGCTTTAACGACGTAATTGCCGGAGCCAAAATTGGAGAGCATACCTTTTTGATGGATGCTACAAACAAAATGGGAATGCCAGACCTGCTAGATGAAGAGTTACTTAACTGGAATGGTCGAGTAATTAGAGAGGATGGATCTTCAGAATGGGTGAATTTATATCCTAGCAAGCACGCTACTGAAAGCACGATCATAAGCTCAGAAATCACCGAAGATTTGGTTGCTGTAGGAACCTTGCAAAGCAGATATACTGGGAATTATGGTCTAACCTATAGAAAAAATTTAGGTTCTAGAACAGAAGAAGAGCAATTGAAAGCTTTTGAGCAAATGCATTCTGGAGTTGACATCGCTGACTTAGAATTGAAAAACGCTTTAGAAGTATCAAACCCGTTAGAGGTGGCTTATAATTTTGAGATGCTTAACGGAGTTGAAGAAGTAGGGGGTAAGTTGTACGTCTCGCCTTTGCTACACGTAACCACTACTGAAAATCCGTTTAAATCTGAGGTGCGTGCACATCCAGTAGATTTTAAATTCCCTTGGAAAGACCGCTATATTATAAGTATTAAAATACCTGAAGGATATACAGTTGAAAGTCTTCCGGAAAGTGCCTTGTATCATATGACTGATAAGATGGCGTCTTATGTTTACCGAGTTTCGGCGTCAGAGGATAAAATCAATATCTCTACAGAGATGGCGTTCAATTCTTCGATCATCGCTCCTGATTACTATCAAGATCTTAAAAAGTTTTACGAGACTATCGTAACAAAGCAAAATGAAAAGATCGTTCTTACTAAAATTTAAATTAAGAGAAAATGCGTTTTAAACTTTTAATGATTACTATGGTAGTTTTGATGGGTGCAGTTCACTGCGCTCAGGCCCAAAAAATAAAACTAGACAAAGTAACTAAAGACGAGTTGGAGCTAAAGGTGTATGCTGAAGATTCGACCGCTGCGGCTATCTACCTTGACAAGGTAAGAGAGACCTATTTTGATTATAAAACCTCAAGCGGCTTTTTGATCATCAACGAATTTAAAGAACGCATAAAAATCTTATCAAAAGAGGGTCTGGACTATGCAACAACAAAGATTTTAAGCTATAAAAATGATAGTGATAAAGAGCGCGTAGATGACATAAAGGGAGTGACGTATAATCTTGTTGATGGTAAAATTGAAGAAATCGAACTCAAAAAAGACGGGATTTTTGAAAATGAGCGCTCTGAGCATTGGGACGAAACCTCCATTACGATGCCGGCAGTACAGGTTGGGAGTATTGTAGAATGGAGTTACACCACCATATCGCCGTTTTACAAAATCGATGATTTGATCTTGCAAGAAGACCTTCCTATTGTCGAATACTATGCAAAGATTAGAACTCCGGGAATGTTTACTTTCCGCAGATTAAAAAAAGGATATTTTGATATTACTCCTAAAGAGTCTATCGCTGATGGTGGGGTGAATTTTGAGAATGCTTATGGTCAATCTAATTATGCTAGTTATAAGGAGTTGGTTGCAGAATATACGCAAAACGACGTTCCGGCATTAAAGGAAGAAGTGTTTTTGATAAACCCTGATAATTACCGAAGAAGCATCGTATATGAGTTGATCTCTACTGAATTTACTGAAGGAAATAAAAAAGAATATGCAACGACTTGGGAAGAAGTTGCAAAGACAATTTTTAAGCAAAGAGAATTCGGCGGACAGATGAGTCCTTCTCTATCCTTGAAAAAAGTTGCTTCTCGTATGGTAGCTGATCATAAAACCCAAGCCGAGAAAATTGAAGCCGCTTTGCGCTATGTGAAGTCTAAAATAAAGTGGAATGGCAACTACGGGAAATATACAGACGACGGCATCGATGAGGCACTAAAGCGTGGCTCTGGTGATGTAGCGGAAATAAACCTTTTGCTTACGGTGTTGCTGAGAGAGTGTGGCGTACAGGCAAATCCTGTGTTGATAGGCACAAAGCAACACGGTATTCCGTCTTTTCCAACGCTAGAAGGTTATAACTATGTGATTGTTGGTGTGAGAGATGGTCTTAAAACCATTCTTCTTGATGCTACTGATAAGTTTAGCGCGCCTAATATTTTGCCTACACGCGTTTATAATTGGTATGGTAGAATGGTAAATAAAGAAGGTGTTTCTCAGGAGATCGATTTGTATGAGACCATTAGTCCGCAGAAAGATCGTTACGTGATGGCAGACTTAAATGAAGATGGAAGCATCAATGGTGTACTCAAGCAACGCTATAAAAGTCTTGAAGCTTTTGAGCTTAGGCATAAGGTTGATGAAGAAAGCTTAGAAACATATACTCAAGAACGAGCAGTTAATCTGGGGGTTGATGAAGTTACCAATCTAAAATTAGAAGGTATTGAAGAATTAAGCGCCCCAATAACAGAATCGTTAGAATTCAAAATTAATCAAGGAGTAGATCAGGTTCCCGGGCAAATTTATCTCAACCCACTACTATTTTTTACAATGGGAGATAATCCTTTTAAGTCTGATGTGCGTATTTCGCCCGTTGAATTTAATTATCCCTTTTTTCATAATACTAATGTCACCTTAAAGCTGCCGGAAGGTTACGAAGTGCAACAATTGCCAGAACCTATAAAAATCGCACTACCCGGCGAATTGGGTAGCTTTGTTTATTCAATTACGCATATGGGGCAGACCTTGCAGGTGATGACTAAGTTTAATCTAACCGGAACATTTGTTCCTTATGATTATTATCAAAGCCTTAAAGAGTTTTTTAATCGCAGGGTAGCAAAAGAGACCGAGAAGGTGATTCTTCAGAAAAGTATTTAATAAGCCGTGTGAGTTTGCACTCATTTTTTTGCTTTACCTTAATTTAGCATCTTCATAAAGATTATATACCTATGAAAATTGATGATGCTCAAAAAGCAGTTGATGAATGGATCAATAATCACGGCGTTCGCTACTTTAATGAATTGACCAATATGGCGCAACTTACCGAAGAAGTAGGTGAGGTTGCGCGCATTATCGCGCGCCGCTACGGGGAGCAAAGCGAGAAGGAAAGCGACAAAAATAAAGATCTGGGAGAAGAACTTGCCGATGTTCTTTTTGTGGTGTTGTGTTTAGCCAATCAAACCGGAATTGACCTTCAAGATGCTTTTGATAAAAAGCTTGACCTTAAAACCAAAAGGGATCACGACAGGCATCATAATAATAAAAAGTTGCAGTAATCCACAACGAACAATCAACCAAAAACCACGCATTTTGAAACTGAAACTTCACCAAAAAGAACCGCACTTAGACGGAGACATAGCAATTACAGGATCTAAAAGTGAGAGCAACAGATTGCTTTTGCTTCAGGCTTTATTCGGGAATTTTAAGATCAAGAATCTGTCTAACAGCCACGACAGTCAGGTGATGCAAAAAGCCTTAGCTTCAAAAGAAAAGACAGTTGATATACATCACGCGGGTACTGCTATGCGTTTCTTAACCGCGTATTTTGCAGCTTTTGAAGGTAGAGAAACCATTCTTACAGGAAGTTCGCGTATGCAGGAGCGTCCTATAGGTTTGCTGGTTGATGCTCTGAGAGAATTAGGAGCAGACATTACCTATAAAAATAATGAGGGTTACGCACCGCTTTTGATCAAAGGGAAAAAGCTTACTAAGAGTACGGTTTCACTCGCTGCAAATGTGAGCAGTCAGTACATTTCTGCGTTGATGATGGTGGGCGCTTCGTTACCAGACGGCATTGAAATTAACCTCATAGGTCAGATCACGTCAGTGCCGTATATAGAAATGACTCGCGCATTGCTCACGCAACTGGGTGTCGAGAGTAGTTTTGAAGGACAGCAAATAAAAATTAAGCCTGCGGGTAAGATCAACGTTTCAGAAATGGTCGTAGAATCAGACTGGAGTAGCGCTTCGTACTATTACAGTTTAGCAGCGCTTTGTGATACAGCAAAGCTGAAAATTTCCAGTTATAAAAAAGACAGTTTACAAGGCGATTCTGTATTGGCAGAATTGTATCAGAAATTAGGAGTCAAGACTACTTTTGAAGGGCATGCGGTACTTCTGGAAAAAGTAGATCAGCCAAAACCGAAACGTGTAGAGTTTGATTTAGCTAACAGCCCTGATATTGCGCAAACCATTGCAGTGACTTGTTACGGGTTGGGCGTAGCGTGTGACCTTTATGGCTTGCATACCCTAAAGATCAAAGAAACCGATAGACTTGAGGCGCTAAAAGCCGAATTGACAAAATTAGGAGCGCATATTTCGGTGACTGACAAATCCTTGCATTTAGAAGGTTCGACCAATTTTCAGTCAGATGTTACGATCAAAACCTATCAGGATCACAGGATGGCCATGGCGTTCGCACCTTTCGCTTTGCGAGCTTCCATTCTTTTTGAAGATGCCGAAGTGGTCAATAAATCCTACCCTGATTTTTGGGAAGATCTACACACTTTGGGCTTTAAAATTAATGAAGTGTAGCACTTATTTTTCTGCTGAAAATACTGCGATTGCTTGGTTTTTAAATTAATCGCTTATTTACTTGACAACCCCTACCTTGAGGTTGTATATTTGCACGCTATTTTAAATACCTAAAAAACAGAGGTCCCATGGGAATGAAACTTTCACATTTTAACTTTGATTTGCCTAAAGAACTACTCGCTGAATATCCTGCGGAAAACAGAGATGAGGCGCGTTTGATGGTTCTTAACCGCAAAACACAAACTATAGAGCACAAGTTATTTAAAGACTTGATCGACTATTTTGAGCCTAACGATGTGATGGTATTAAACAATACCAAAGTGTTTCCTGCACGACTTTACGGAAATAAAGAAAAAACCGGAGCGCGTATCGAGGTGTTTTTGCTACGTGAATTAAATTCAGAAACACGTCTTTGGGATGTGCTTGTAGATCCTGCACGTAAAATACGTATCGGTAATAAATTGTATTTTGGTGATGATGAAAGTCTAGTTGCTGAAGTAATTGACAATACTACCTCTAGAGGAAGAACCTTACGTTTCTTATATGACGGTTCGTATCAGGAATTCAGAAATAAATTGACTGAACTTGGAGAAACGCCACTTCCTAAATACATCAAGCGTGATGTGGAGCCGGAAGATGCAGAACGTTACCAGACGATTTTTGCTAAAAACGAAGGTGCGGTTGCTGCTCCTACTGCTGGTTTACACTTTAGTAAACACTTATTGAAGCGTTTAGAGATCAAAGGATTGAACTTTGCAGAAGTAACACTTCACGTAGGTTTAGGGACGTTTAGCCCGGTTGAGGTTGAAGATCTTTCTAAGCATAAAATGGACAGCGAGGAAGCGTATATCGATAGAACTGCGACTTCTACCATCAATAAAGCTATTGGAGAGAATCGTAAAGTTTGTGCAGTAGGAACTACTGTAATGCGTGCTTTAGAAAGTTCGGTAAGCTCTAACAGAACGCTTAATGAATTCAGCGGGTGGACCAATAAATTTATTTTCCCTCCATACGACTTCAGTATTGCAAACTGTATGATCACCAACTTCCATACGCCAAAATCAACCTTGATGATGATGGTTTCTGCATTTGCAGGACACGACTTTATGAAAGAGGCTTATGAGCAAGCAGTAAAAGAAAAATATAAGTTTTACAGCTATGGTGATGCGATGTTGATCATCTAATCACTTTTCTATTCAATATTAAAAATCCCCGCGCAAACGGGGATTTTTTTATAATCAAAATTCCGGTCTTAGAGAGCGACTTAATTGATAACTTTGCAAGGTGAAAAATACACAAAAAGACATACGAGCACTATCGCGGGAAGAACTGCGCGATTTCTTTGTTTCGCAAGGCGAAAAAGCCTTCCGTGGAAATCAGGTGTATGAGTGGCTTTGGGTAAAAGGTGCCCATTCTTTTGATGATATGACCAATATTTCAAAAGAAACTCGTGCTTTTCTCGATGAGCATTTTGTGATCAATCATATCAAAGTTGATCAAATGCAGCGCAGTTCAGACGGCACGATCAAAAATGCGGTAAAACTTCACGACAACCTTACGGTAGAATCGGTTTTGATACCTACGGCGTCGCGTATTACGGCTTGCGTTTCTTCTCAAGTAGGATGTAGTTTGAATTGTAAGTTTTGTGCAACCGCCCGATTGAAACGTATGCGGAATCTTAATCCGGACGAAATTTTTGATCAGGTGGTGGCGATCGATCAGCAAAGTAGGTTGTATCACAACAGGCCGCTGTCTAACATTGTTTTTATGGGAATGGGCGAACCGCTTATGAACTATAAAAATGTGGTTAAGTCAATTGAAAAAATTACAGATCCTGAAGGTTTGGGGATGTCTCCCAAACGTATTACGGTTTCTACATCGGGTGTGCCTAAGATCATTAAGAAGATGGCAGATGATGAGGTGAAATTCAATCTTGCGGTTTCACTCCACTCGGCGTTAGACGATGTACGAACCGATATTATGCCGTTTAATGAGCAAATGCCACTACAAGAATTGAAAGAAGCTTTGCAGTATTGGTACGTGAAGACCAAAAAACGCATCACCTATGAATATGTGGTTTGGCGCGGTATTAACGATCAGGATAAAGATATCGAGGCCTTGATAGATTTCTGTCTGGCGGTGCCTAGTAAAGTCAATTTGATAGAATACAATCCTATCGATGACGGACAGTTTCAGCAGGCAGATCCGTTAGCGATCGATCGCTATGTGGCTAAACTCGAGGATCGCGGAATCACTGTTACCGTACGTCGCTCGCGCGGAAAGGATATCGATGCGGCTTGCGGGCAACTTGCAAACAAAAATGCATAGCGTATAAGCGCTATTTTTGCTAATATTGAATAGGTTTTAAATCCAACATAACTGCACTAAAACGAGAACTTGAAAGTAGTCGAACAAATTAAGCAGCCTATTGCTCACGAAATGGAACTTTTTGAGCAGAAGTTCTCGCTTTCGATGAAATCTAAAGTTCCGCTCCTTAACCGAATTACGCATTATATCGTAAACCGAAAGGGAAAGCAAATGCGCCCGATGTTTGTGTTTCTTGTGGCCAAAATGCTGGGCGACGAGCGTCTTAACGATCGTACCTATCGGGGTGCTTCGGTTATAGAGCTTATTCATACCGCAACTTTAGTGCACGATGATGTGGTTGATGACAGCTACCGTCGTCGCGGTTTCTTCAGCTTAAATGCACTATGGAAAAATAAAATTGCCGTGCTCGTCGGTGACTTTCTACTTTCTAAAGGATTGTTACTTTCTATAGATAACGAAGATTTTGATTTGCTGCAGATCATTTCGGTAGCCGTTAGAGAGATGAGTGAGGGTGAATTACTTCAAATTGAAAAAGCCCGTGATCTCGATATTACCGAAGAAGTGTACTTTGAGATCATTAGACAAAAGACCGCAACGCTTATCGCTGCCTGTTGCGCGATGGGTGCTTGCGCCATTCACGCCAGCAAAAAGGATGTAGAGGCGATGCGTAAGTTTGGTGAACTCATAGGTCTTGCGTTTCAGATTAAAGATGACCTTTTTGATTACGGTTCGCAAAAAATAGGAAAGCCTACCGGGATAGATATCAAAGAGCAAAAGATGACGCTTCCGCTTATCTATGCAGTCAACAACAGCGACGATAAGCAGCGTAAGTGGCTCATCAATTCCGTCAAAAATCACAATAAGGATAAGAAGCGGGTCAACGAGGTGATTGCTTATGTGAAAGAATCCGGCGGATTGGATTATGCAGTGGCAAAAATGAAAGCATTACAGCAAGAGGCATTAAAAATTCTCGATAAATATCCTGAATCTAAGTACAAAGAGGCACTTGTGCTTATGGTGAATTACGTAATTGAGCGAAAAAAATAAATTTTTAAAGTGCTGACATTCATTGTTTTGGAAATTTATTTTAAATTATTTTATCTTCCGGGCAACCATTTTAAACTTTTCTGCGTCTTTATTAATGAAGACAGTTTTAAACAGGATTTGTGAAAGTCATTACATTCTTTAACAGCGAGAAACAACTCATAAAGAAAGCCGCGCAGGGCAATCGTGAAGCGCAGCGCAAGCTTTATGATACGCACGCACCTAAAATGCTGGGAGTTTGTCGCCGTTATTTAAATGATGTGATGCAAGCTGAAGAAGCGATGTGTAACGGGTTTTTAAAGGTGTTTAAAAATCTGGACCGCTATAGAGACGAAGGTAGTTTTGAAGGTTGGGTGCGGCGCATTATGGTTAATGAGTCGATCTCTTACTTAAGAAAGGAACAGAAAATCACGTTTACAGATTATGAGCATCAGGCTGACGATGCAACCTATAATCCTGTGGATAGCGAACTCGATGCTGAAGAAATTCAGTTGTTGATAGATCAGCTTCCAGAAGGTTATCGCGCCGTCTTTGTGATGTATGCGGTAGAAGGGTATAAGCATCAGGAAATCGCAAAAATGCTTGATATTTCTGAAAGTACTTCTAAGTCTCAGCTTTTTAAAGCGCGTAAACTGCTTCAGCAAAAGTTAAACGAACTCAATACCTATCAGTATGGCACCGATAAAGTTTGAAGATAATATTAGAGCGCGCCTGGAGCAACGGGAGATCAAACCTTCGGCTGAAGCCTGGAAAAAATTAGAGGCTTCGCTTGATCAAGAAGCTAAGCCTGCAAAAAGCAGAAAAGGCTACGGTTGGGTTTTGATCGCAGCAAGTTTTATAGGAATTCTAGTTCTAGCCGGGCGCTATGTTTTTCAGGAAGAGATGGATAAGAGCCCTGTAAATCAAGTGGTGGAAACTCCGGTTGAAGTGAAAGAAGCGCAAAAAAGTGAACCTGCAGAAATCCTTCAGCAAAAGCAACAAGAGATCGTACCACAAGAAGAAACAACTGTGGCAGTTCAAGAAGAAAAGCAAGTTGCTGAACCAGAAAAACAATCTTTAGCGCTTCCGGTTCTTAAAAAGTATGAAAATGCAGTAGCTGTAGAGGAATCGCAAGAGCAACCTACTGACGAGAAATTAGATAAAACGACGCAAAGTCAAATAGATGCCGAAGTAAATGATTTGATCAGTAAAGTGCAGGAGCAGCAAAATACTGGAGTTGCCTATTCTGATGCTGAGATTGATAAACTTTTACGAGACGCACAGCGGGATATTATTTCAGAAAAAATGTTTGACCGCGAGCGTAATACGATAAGTGCAGAAGCTTTGCTTTATGAGGTTGAAGAAGAACTGGATCCTTCTTTTAGAGACCGCATTTTTGAAGCGCTTAAAGACGGCTTTATGAAAGCCCGCGAAGCCATTGTTTCTCGCAATAATTAAATAAACTAGCTTGGGGTTACTCTATCCTTTGCCGGTACTAATAAAAATTCATTCATCAATCTAAAGGAAGTTGGTCTTCCCGTCTCGGCGGGACGGGAAGCTGCAACCTTTACTTAAATCAAAAATTATGAGATTCTTACTATTACTTTTAATCACGTTATTAAGTGTTTTGCCGCAAGAAACTTTTGCGCAGCAGACCGAAAAAGAAGAGACGATCGCTACTTTAAACGCTAAAAAAGAAGAAGTGGTACGCGCAGAAAAAGAAGCACTAAAAATCGAAGTGCTTGCCATAAACAAGCGTTTTGAAAATGGAGAATTAACCGAAGAAGAAGCTACTATTTTAAAGAAGGAAGCTGCAAAAAAACACGCTAGAAATATTGAAGATAAACTCGCCATTTTAGAAAGTAAAATAGATTTACTAGAGCGCAACGAGACCGATCTTGATGATGATTCTATCTTTGGGATTTTTATTGGTAGAGATAAATTAACGCTAGGTAAAACCGATGAAAGAGAGGTGGTGTACGACCGCCGTACAACTTCTGATCTCGTGCTGGGAATAGGTTTTAATAATGCGATCATTGATGGCCAATCGCTTAATGACTCGCCTTATAAAATAGGAGGAAGCCGCTTTTTTGAATTGGGAGTCGCCTGGAAAACCCGCGTGTTTACAAATACCAATTTTTTACGCCTGAAGTACGGGTTTAGCTTTCAGTTTAATGGGTTGAAAATGGATAACAATCAATATTTGGTAGACCAAGGTGATCAGACCGTATTAGAAACTTATCCGCTAGATCTGGATAAATCAAAATTTAGAATGGATCATCTGGTATTTCCTGTACATTTTGAAATAGGTCCTTCAACAAAAAAAGTACACGATGATTACTTTAGATATTCTACGCACAATCAGTTTAAGTTAGGATTTGGTGGGTATGCGGGATTCAATTTGCTCACGATTCAGAAATTAAAATATGAAGAAAATGGCGATGATCGCAAGGATAAATTCAAGCAGAATTATAATACAAACAATTTTATTTACGGCTTGAGCGGCTATATCGCTTTTGGAGATACTGCGCTGTATGTGAAGTATGATCTAAACCCAATATTTAAGAATAATCCGGTAGAACAACGCAACTTTTCAGTAGGTCTGCGCTTTGATATGGACTAGGCGTTGGCGGCCCTAGTAAAGTATTTAGAATACCTGTACGATTAAATCTGTACAGGTATTTTTTATTAGTAAATTTGCGACCACCTTTTCATATTGTTAACTGAAGAAATTCTCATTTTTTGATTTCAAAAACTACCATAGATGCCGTATTTGAGACTGCTCGCGTTGAGGAGGTGATTGGTGATTTTGTTCAGCTGAAGAAGTCAGGATCCAATTTTAAAGGTTTGAGTCCGTTCTCAGATGAACGCACACCTAGTTTTATGGTATCTCCGGTTAAACAAATCTGGAAAGATTTCTCTAGCGGAAAAGGAGGTAATGCGGTTGCTTTCCTGATGGAACACGAGCATTTTACGTATCCCGAAGCGATCAAATATCTCGCAAAAAAATACAATATTGAGGTTGAAGAAACCGAGCAAACCGATGAGCAAAAGGAGCAGGCCAACGAGCGCGAGAGTATGTATGTGGTTTCAGAGTTTGCAAAAGACTACTTTCATAAAACCCTTATCAATTCAGAACAGGGAAAAGCGATAGGGCTTTCTTATTTTAAAGAACGCGGATTTACCGAAGAAACGATTGAAAAGTTTCAGTTGGGATATTCTCCAGATGTTTGGGACGCTTTTACTTCAGAAGCCATTCGCAAAGGCTACAAGCTGGAATTCTTAGAAAAAACCGGACTTACCATTGTCAAGGAAGAGAAGCAGTTTGACCGCTTTAAAGGCCGGGTGATGTTTCCTATTCATTCATTGAGCGGACGTGTTTTAGGTTTTGGAGGCCGAATTCTTACTAACGAGAAAAAAGCGGCAAAGTATCTAAATAGTCCGGAAAGTGAGATTTACCACAAATCAAAAGTGCTTTATGGTATTTATTATGCCAAGCAAGCGATCGCCAAAGAAGATAATTGCTACTTGGTTGAAGGGTACACCGATGTGATTCAATTGCATCAGTTGGGGGTCGAAAATGTGGTTTCTTCTTCTGGGACTGCTTTGACTCCAGAGCAAATACGTTTGATCAACAGGCTTACGCCAAATATTACCGTGCTTTTTGATGGAGATGCGGCTGGACAGCGTGCTTCGTTACGCGGAATCGATTTGATCCTGGAGCAAGGCATGAACGTGAAGGTGTGTAGTTTTCCTGAAGGAGAAGATCCTGATAGTTTTTCAAAAGCGCATACGCTCACCGAAGTTGAAGATTTTTTAAAGGAAAATGCAAAGGATTTTATTCAGTATAAAGCTTCGTTGCTAGTTAAAGAAGCTCAGGGTGATCCCATCAAGAAGGCTGGTTTGGTGCGTGATATGGTAGAGAGTATTGCTAAAATACCCGATGTTATCAAGCGGGAAATCTATGTGCAAGAATGTGCACGCATTATGGATATTAAAGAGGATGTACTTTTTAATACGCTTGCTCAAATACGCAATAAAGGAAAGAAAGAAGTAACAAAGTCCGCTGAAAAAAGACCTTCTGGAGGCGAGATGGTACCGCTTAAGAATGAAGAGAAAATCAAGTTTGAGCGGCAGTACGAGTTGGAGCAGAACATTATAAAATTACTCATCACCTTTGCTAAAGAGCCGGTAGAGTTTGTAGATCTTGTTTATGATGAAGACGAAGAAGGCAAACTCATTGAGCGCGAAGAAAAGCGCGAGCTAATCATCTACGAGAAAATTTATCTCGATCTACAGGAAGATGAAGTCGAGTTTGCAAATGATGATTTTAAAAAGATCTATCCATTACTTATAGAGCACTTAACGCAGGAAGAGGGAGAGATCAAACTTGATAAGTTGGGCGAATTACTCGAGGCTGCCCAAATGGAAAAAATTTCATCGATCGCTTTTGAGCCTGAAAAGCATGAACTGCACGCCTGGGATCGCCACGAGATTTATGTAAAGACCCTAAAAGACAATGCCGGGTTAGAAACTGTACAAACCTTACTGAATCTAAGACACTTCCTAATTCAGCGTAAAATGGCTGAATTTGGTGAGCAGCTAAAAACCGGAGAATTACCGGAAAATGCTCAGGAATTTATGGAAGACTTTAAAGACTATAAAACCTTAGAGGTACTCATCGCAAAAAAGCGCAATCTGGTGATTATGCCTTTTATGCGTTAAAGGTCTGAAGTTTGAAGCAAACGCGCCTGCTGTATTAATTCTGCAAGGCTGCCTGCATCAAGTTTTTTAAGAAGTCTGGTCTTGTAGGTGCTTACGGTTTTCTCGTTAATATCTAGAGATTCAGCGATATCCTTATTTCTTTTTCCTGAAGAAAGCATATTCAAAACTTCGGTCTCCCGAGTAGATAATTTCTTATAGCGGTATGCTAATGAGTTGTTTTGCGCAGAATCAGTATTTGAAAGCATTTCAACCAAATTATTGTTGAGGTAAATACCTCCTCGAGCAACTTGTACAACCGCTTTATGCACGGTTTGCGTTTCGGCTATTTTGCCAATATATCCCATCGCTCCCGCTTTAATTGCACTTAGTGCGTACATGCCTTCAGGATGTGTACTGAACACCATGATTTTAATTCCGGGAAAGAGCTTACGCAATTCTTTGATCGCAGATAATCCTTGAAGGTTAGGCATGTCAATTTCCATGATGACAAGGTCAGGAACTTGCTCTTCAAGCGATGGAATTAAATCTTTTCCGTCAGAAACCACATCGATAATTTCGTGTGGCGTGTCTTTAAGAATATGGGTTAATCCATCTACAATTATAGGGTGATGATCTGCAACGGTTATGGTAATCATGTTGGAATTTAAGGTTTATGCCAACTAAATTATAACCATTATTTGTAAATGAAAATGCTTTTCGCTGTAAGAATTAATTTACAGGATGAACGAATGCTTTATTTTAATTCGTTAGGAATTTCACACACAGGAATAGGTTCCATCTTATGTTTGTTGGCATTATTAAAGCCTTTATAGATCGAAAAGACTTTTTGCTCTCTACCTTCAAAATCATCAACGGTTTTTCCTTTTTCATCCTGGTACATCGCCCATTCAAGTTCGTCGTAGGTAGCACCAATTTGATCTTCATCACTGCGATCGTCTCCCCAGAGTCCGTCTGTAGGTTTTGCCACCTGAATGCTCTCAGGAACACCAAGTTCTTTGGCTAGCGCATAAACCTCACTTTTCATAAGATCAGCAATCGGGCTTAAATCAACACCGCCATCACCGTATTTCGTATAGAAACCTACTCCAAAATCCTCCACTTTATTGCCGGTGCCGGCAACAAGATAACCGTGTAAACCAGCAAAATAATAAAGCGTACTCATACGTAAGCGCGCACGTGTATTTGCCAAGCTAAGTTCTAGTCCTGGATTGGTTTCCGTTTCAGCGGCGGGTAAAGCAGTTTTAAAAGTTTCAAAAGTTTGGGTAAGATCAACACGTACATCAGATACATTTGCAAAGCGTTTTTTGAGTTGTGCGATATGCTCTTGAGCACGCGTCACGTGACTTTCAGGCTGATGAATAGGCATTTCTACACAAAGCACGCGTAATCCTGTTTTTGCACAAAGGCTAGAGGTGGTGGCGCTGTCAATTCCACCGCTAATGCCTACAACAAAGCCTTGTATGTTTGCATTTGTAGCGTAGGTTTTTAGCCAATTAACAATATGATCGATTACTTTTTCGGTTTGCATAAGAAACAGGATTTATAGTTTGTAAATACTACCTTTGCGCAGCAATTTATGATGGTGAATTTACTAAAATTTGAAATGTTTAAAAGGGTGTCGCGGTTGTTAAGTGTACGATTTAGCTTTTTTTTAGGGCTTCTTGTGTTTTTGGTCGTGGGATGTGGTGATGACGTAAAAATCCCTGATGAAATTTCGCAGATTCCAATCGCTTTAGAAGTAGATCGATTTGATCAGAAGTTTGCCAAAGTAGATGCTTCAGAACTCACAGAATTGATCGCTGCATATCCTTATCTTTTTCCTGATCAGTATGATGAGCAGTTTTGGCGCGATAAGATTCAGGACACTATTCAGCTTGAATTGAATAGCGAAGTAGCTCAATCTTTTCCTGATTTTAATGAGGAAACTCAAGAGCTTGACAATTTATTTAAGCATATAAAATATTATTATCCAAAAACGCCATTGCCTAAAGTGGTTACCATTACGTCTGATGTCGCATACCGAACCCCGGTGATTTTGACTGATAGTCTGTTGATCATTGGATTAGATAATTACTTAGGAGAAGATCATCATTTTTACAAGGGTATTCAGCGTTTTTATACGCAGAATTTCCGTAAGGAGCAGATAGATGTTGATGTTGCTGATGCTTTTGTAAGAGCCTTAGTGCGCAAGCAGGGAAGCCGTCGTTTTATAGATGAAATGATTTATCATGGCAAACGACTTTATATGATGGAGCAGCTTTTGACCTTAGAAGCCAAGAATGAGATCATAGGCTATACGCCTGAGCAGCTGGATTGGGCAGAAGCTAATGAGGTAGATATCTGGACGTATTTTGTTGAAAATGAATTGTTATTTGATACAGATAGTAAACTATTAAGCCGTTTTATCAACCCTGCGCCATTTTCAAAATTCTATTTGGAATTTGATAACGAAAGTCCGCCAAGGTTGGGTCGCTACATGGGTTGGCAAATGGTGAAAGCGTATATGCAGCGCAATACCATACCTTTGCAAATGCTGCCCGGTAAAAGCAGTGACGAGATTTTTAAACAAGCAAATTATAAACCCCGCAAATAATAACAGTTGATGAAAACTGAAATCAAACTAAGTGTAGAATTAGATGAGAACAGAGTGCCGGAGAAAATCTCTTGGAATGCCCCAGATGGCGGTGTCTCGCACGAGCCGGCAAAGGCTTTGATGCTTTCGCTTTGGGATCACAAAAAGCAGGAAGCTGCGCGTATAGATTTATGGACAAAAGATATGCCGGTTGATGAGATGAAGGTGTTTTTTCATCAGACTTTAGTGAGTATGGCTAATACCTTTAAGCGTGCTACAGACGATGATAAAATGTCTGCTACGATGATGGATTTCTGTGATTATTTTGCAGAAAAGCTAGAATTGAAAAAGTAATTTAATAGTTCCGGAAGGTGATCACACTTCTCTTTGTTTATAACGCACGTTCCGGAACCTTAAATGCACTTTTAGATGGTGTTCATAAGATTGTGAGTCCGTATACATATTCATGTAAGTTGTGTACACTCACACATGGCGCATTTCAAGAGCGTGAAATGTGGAAGGCATTTAGGCAATCTACAGCTTTAAATATGGAGTTTTACCATCGTGATGAATTTCTTCAAAACTATACGGCTGAAAAGAATGGCCTATGGGAGTTTCCGGTAATTCTGATTAAAACCGAAACAGGCCTAAACGTTTTGCTGTCTAAAGAAGAATTAGAAGCTTTGAATACCGAAGTTGCGCTTATACAATCAATAAAAGCAAAGCTTAAGACTCTTTAAGCTGCTCATTTATCGAATCTATATAGTCAAGAATCTCATCTTTTCCCGTACTGTTTGTAGCGCTGCTAATAAAATAATTAGGCATTTCGGCCCAAGCGCCTGCGAGTAATTCCTGTTTATAATGTTCAATATTGCGTTCTAAAGCTTTTGGCTTCAGTTTATCTGCCTTTGTGAAGATTATAGAAAACGGAATCTGTTTTTCGCCAAGATATTGCATAAACTCTCGGTCAATAGGTTGTGGTTCATGGCGACAATCTATAAGTACAAACGCTGAAACCAATTGCTCACGCTCCTCAAAATATTGCGTGATGAATTTTTGAAATTCCTTTTTTACTTTTTTTGAAACACGAGCATAACCATAACCTGGTAAATCAACGAGATACCAAGTTTGATTGATCACAAAATGATTGATCAGTTGTGTTTTTCCCGGTCTTCCGGAGGTTTTAGCTAGATTTTTACGATCAGTAAGCATATTGATTAAGCTCGACTTTCCAACATTTGATCGTCCTATAAATGCATATTCAGGCATCTTATTTTTAGGGCACTTGGCCACATTAGAATTACTTACAAGAAATTCAGCAGATTTTATATGCATAAGAAGAGTGTATTAGAAATTGCGCTCTTTTAACCACCGTGAAAGAATCTCATTAAATTCTTTTGGGTGCTCCATCATTGCAGCGTGACCGCATTTATCAATCCAGTATAGATCAGAATCTGGTAATAGCTTATCAAAATCTTCAGCAACCTCAGGAGGCGTGACATTGTCGTTTCGACCCCAGATGATACATGTAGATGTATTCATATGTGGGAGATCCTGAGCCATATTATGACGTATAGCGCTTTTGGCGATCGCAAGTGTTTTTATGAGTTTGTTTCGGTCGTTTACCGTCTCATAAACTTCATCTACAATTTCTTTGGTTGCTACTGCAGGATCATAAAACACATCTTCAGCTTTTTTCTTGATGTATTCATAATCTCCGCGTTTCGGGTAACTCTCACCCATTGCGCTCTCGTAAAGCCCAGAGCTTCCGGTGATCACCAAGGCTTTCATCACTTCCGGATAGAGCTTAGTGTGGTATAATGCGATATGACCGCCGAGTGAATTCCCTAAAAGAATAACCTCTTTAAAGCCTTTCATTGCGATAAAGTCGTTGAGGTATTTCGCAAATGTTTTAACCCCTGTTTTGATAAGAGGCATAGAATATAAAGGTAATTCTGGAATTACGACTTTATAGCCGTTTTGTGAAAAGTGATCGGTTACCGCGTCAAAATTGCTCAGGCCACCCATCAGTCCGTGAAGAATTACGATAGGGGTTCCTTCGCCTACTTCTAAGTAAGTAAATTTTCCCTCGGTTTTTAATTGGTGCTTCATAATTAATAGGTCGGCAAGCGGCTTTGCCACAAATATAGACATTTAGCCCAAATTGAAAATCTAAAAATACACTTGTCTTTAATGCTTGCGCCGCCTTGCGATAACAAGAGGTTTTAAGCCAGCCTACTAACCTAATGTTAAGATTTTCAGAATAATTAACAAGTGGGATAATTTATCAACAAAGTGGTAGAATGTGGGAGAATGTGGTGTAAAATTCTATATATTTGAAAATATTATACCTAAAACCTACTGTATTCTTGCTCAGTCTTATAGGAACATATGAGTGCAAAGTTGACGCTAAAGGAAGGCTCATGATGCCGTCTGCGTTGAAAAAACAGCTTGCAAAAGAGTTGCAGGAGGGCTTTGTGGTGAAGCGTTCTGTGTTTAATTCGTGTTTAGAGTTGTGGCCAATGTCTGAATGGGAGGTGATGATGAAAAAACTCAACGGACTCAATCGCTTTGTGAAGAAAAACGTGGATTTCATCAGAAGGTTCACTGCAGGTGTAAAGTTAGTTGAAGCTGATGCTTCCGGGAGGTTGTTGATTCCTAAGGATCTGATCGCATTTGCGTCGATCACAAAGGATATCGTATTGACTTCCGGAGGAAATATCATTGAGATCTGGGATGCTGTAGGTTATGAAGAGGCGGTGAGCAATGATGATGGAGATTTTGCTGCCTTGGCAGAAGAAGTGATGGGAGATCAAAATGACATACCTGATGGATTATCATAACCCGGTCTTATTAAAGGAAACTGTTGATGGTTTGGCGATCAAACCTGACGGAGTTTATGTAGATGTGACTTTTGGTGGAGGTGGTCATTCTCGAGAGATTCTAAAGCGTCTGGGTGCTGACGGTAAATTGTTTGCTTTTGACCAGGATAAAGACGCGTTGGAGAATGCTATTGATGATCCTAGGTTTACGCTCATTAATGAGAATTTTCGCTTTGCGAAGCGTTTTTTGAGATTTTATGGAGCGGCGCAAGTAGACGGTATTTTGGGTGATTTTGGGGTGTCGTCTCATCAGTTTGATGTTGCTGAGCGCGGATTCTCGACTCGTTTTGATGCAAAACTTGATATGCGTATGAATCAAGGTGATAAGCTTTCGGCGTATCACGTGGTTAATGAATATACAGAAGAGGATCTGTCACGAGTGTTGTTGCAGTACGGTGAATTGAGAAGTGCGCCTAAGCTGGCGAGAACTTTAGTTTCTGTGCGCAAAGATCAGCCTATAGAGACTACTGAAGATTTAAAGCAAGCGCTTCAATCGTATTTGCCTAAAGGGCGCGAGCATAAATTGTTGGCGCAGATTTATCAGGCGATCCGTATTGAAGTGAATCAGGAGTTAGAGGTGTTGAAAGAATTTCTTCAGCAAACCGAAGAAATGTTGAAGCCCGGCGGGCGCTTGAGTTTAATCTCGTATCACTCGCTAGAAGATAGGTTGGTAAAGCGCTATATGCGCAACGGTCTTTTTGAAGGAGAACCGGAGAAAGACATTTTTGGAAATTTCAGCGTGCCCTTTAAAAAGGTTGGCGGCTTGATTGTTCCATCTAAAGAAGAAATAAAACAAAACAACAGAGCGCGTAGTGCAAAGCTGCGTGTTGCTGAAAAATTATAAGGGATTTGAAAGAAGGTATTTATCACATACTTAAAGGTAAGTTCCTGTTTAGTGACGATGCGGTTAAAAACTGGCGTATGATCATTTTTTTGTCGGTTTTGGCAATTGTGATGATCGGGAGTTCGCATCGTGCAGATAAAAAAGTGCATCTGATCTCTCAGTTAAATGCTGAAGTAAAAGAGTTGCATAGTGAATTTGTAGATACGCGGCTTGAAGCCCGGAGGTTAAAAATGGAAACCGTGGTAACGCGGCAAGTGGCAGAGCAAGGTTTAGCGCCTTCCTTGACGCCGCCCAAAAAAATTAAAGTAACAAAAACACCTTAAGTTCAAAATGGCTACCAGCGAAAAGAACATATTGAACCGGATGTATTTAGTGGCAGGAGGTATGTTTCTCTTCGCCCTTTTTGTTGCGTTTAAACTTTGCGACATTCAGTTGGCTGAAGGTGATAAATACAAAGAGCTTGCAGAAGCCCGTACCGAGCGTATGTTTACGATTCCGGCGAATCGCGGGAATTTGTATGCCGGTGACGGTAGCTTGTTAGCTACTTCGGTACCTAAATATGATATTCGTTTTGATGCTTTGGCTCCAAAGCAGACTGATTTTGAAGAAAACATTCAAGGTCTTTCTAAAGGACTTGCTGAGCAATTGGGGAAACCACAGTCTTATTATATAGACCTTTTGCGCAAAGCGCGAGTAAATAAAAACCGCTACTTGCTACTGGCGCGTAATCTAGGGTATTCAAAATATCTCGCGATTAAAAAACTGCCGCTATTTAATAAAGGTCCTTATAAAGGTGGAATTATCACCGAACAACGTACCGTGCGTGAGCATCCACTAGATAAAATCGCCGAGCGTACCATAGGTTACGACCGTCTTACGGAATACGGTCGTTATAGTGAGGCAGGGTTAGAAGGAGCTTTTGGACCTTATTTAAGAGGTAAAGAAGGAAGACGTCTTAAGCAGCGCATTGCGAAAGGACAGTGGAAACCTATTGGCGATGATAATATTGTAGAGCCTCAGGATGGCTATGATGTAATTTCAACGATTGATGTCAATATTCAAGATATCGCGCATCACGCGTTATTGGCTTCGCTGGAAAAGTTTGAAGCAGACCACGGTTGTGTGGTGGTGATGGAAACAAAAACCGGTGAGATCAAAGCAATCTCAAATTTAGGTCGTACCGAAGATGGTGATGGGTATTATGAAGATCGAAATTACGCCGTTTACGAGTCGGCTGAACCGGGTTCTACTTTTAAGCTGATGGCCATGGTTGCTGCACTTGAAGACCGGGTGATCGATACGAGTGATGTGGTAGATACCGAAAATGGCCGCGTACGTTTTTACAACAGAACTGTATATGATTCGCATTGGGGTGGATATGGGAAAATCTCTGCTGCGCGTGCATTCGAACTTTCTTCAAACACGGCTTTTGCTAAAATTATCAATGAAGGTTACAAAGATGATCCTAAGCGTTTCTTGAAGCGTCTTTATAATATGGGACTTAACGATAAGTTGGGACTTGAGATCAAGGGAGAAGGAAGTCCTAAGTTTCCGTATCCTGGTGATGCTAATTGGTACGGGACGACTTTACCTTGGATGGCTTTTGGTTATGGAGTTTCGCTTACACCGTTGCAAACCCTGACGTTTTATAATGCCATAGCAAATGATGGAGAGATGGTTAAGCCACGCTTCATCAAAGAGGTTAAAAAATGGGATGCTTCCATAGAAAAATTTGAAAAAGAAGTGATCAACCCTGCGATCTGCTCGCAGTCTACAATTGATAAAGCACAGGAGATGATGAAGAATGTGGTAGAGCGCGGCACCGGAAAGGATATTTATTCTAAAAATTTCTCAATGGCCGGTAAAACAGGAACCTGCCAAACAGAATACTGGAAAGAAGAAGGAAAATATATCGCGTCTTTTGCTGGTTATTTTCCGGCTGAGAATCCTGAATATTCGTGCATAGTGGTTATTCATAAACCGAATAAAAAAATAGGCTATTACGGTGGTGTTGTCGCTGCGCCGGTGTTTAGAAAAATAGCGCAGAAAGTTTATAGCGATACGCCACTGGTAGATGAAGTAAAACTAGCTGATGCAAATACTTCTTCCGTAGAAAAAGATTTTGAGAACTATTATCAGCAAGCCCAGAAAGCAGCGGAAACAATTCCTAATGTAAGGGGGATGAGTGGGATGGACGCTGTTTCCTTGTTGGAGAATTTAGGCTTACAGGTAGAGTTTTCAGGAAGTGGAAAAGTGAAAAGCCAGTCACTTAAAGCCGGACAAAAATTAAGTAAAAATCAAAAAATCATTTTACAACTGTCGTGATTCTTTTAAAAGACATATTGTATAAAGTGACGTTGGAGTCGGTTACCGGAAATCCAAATGTACCTGTGAACGCGATTCATTTTGATTCGCGTAAAGTGGGGCTTAATGATGTTTTTGTGGCGATCAGCGGGACGCAAAGTGACGGTCATGATTTTATAAAAAAGGCTGAAGAACAAGGTGCGATAGCAATCATCTGTGAGCGCATGCCTGAAGATTTTGTCAACGGCATTACGTATGTGCAAACTTCAGATACGGCACAGGCTTTGGCGGTGATGGCGTCTAATTATTATGAGAATCCTTCCGAAAATTTAAAGTTGGTGGGCATCACCGGTACCAACGGTAAAACCACCATTGCAACCTTATTACATCAGTTGTTTACTAAAGCTGGTTTTAAAGCCGGATTGCTTTCAACCGTAAAAGTTTTGGTGGGAGATGAGGAGTTTCCGGCAACGCATACTACTCCAGATTCACTTACAATCAATAAATACTTGGCGATGATGAATGATGCCGGTGTAGAATATTGCTTTATGGAAGTGAGTTCGCACGGAATTCATCAAAAACGCACCGAAGGATTACACTTTGAAGGTGGAATTTTCACCAATCTTAGTCACGATCACTTGGATTATCACAAGACGTTTGCTGAGTATCGGGATGTGAAGAAATCGTTCTTTGATCATCTACCTAAAACGGCATTTGCCTTATCGAATATAGACGATAAGAACGGGCAGGTGATGTTGCAAAATACGCAGGCTAAAAAAGTGACCTATGCGCTAAAATCTTTTGCAGATTATCGCGCGCAGATTTTAGAAAATCAATTCACCGGACTGTTGTTAAAAGTGAATGATCAGGAGGTTTGGGTGAAGTTGATAGGCTCGTTTAATGCTTACAATGTATTGGCGATTTATGCTGCTGCAGAATTGCTAGGCTTAAGTCAGCTTGAAGCGCTTCAGTATTTATCAGAATTGACCAGTGTGAGTGGCCGATTTCAGTATATGATTTCAGCTAAAAAGATCACGGCAATTGTTGATTATGCGCATACACCTGATGCACTCCAAAATGTGCTGGAAACGATCAACGACATCCGTACAAAAAATGAAGAGTTGATTACCGTTGTGGGTTGTGGTGGAGATCGCGATCGAACCAAAAGACCAAAAATGGGAAAAATCGCTGCGGCACTAAGTACAAAAGTGGTTTTTACGAGCGATAACCCGCGTAGTGAAGATCCTGATGCGATTATTGAGGAGATTGAAAAGGGCGTGGAGCCTGTAGATTATAAGAAGACTGTTGCGATCACTTCGCGTAAGCAAGCGATCAAAGCAGCCTGCCAGATGGCAGAAGAAAATGATATCATTTTAATCGCCGGAAAAGGACACGAGACCTACCAAGAGGTAAAGGGAGAGCGTACCGATTTTGATGATTTTAAAATTGTAAAAGAACTATTAACCGAGCTGAATAAATAAGCAAAAGCCAAAGGCGAAAACAAAATTTAAATGCTGTATTACCTTTTTGAATATTTAGAGCGTGCATACAACTTCCCCGGGGCAAGTTTATTTGGCTTTATCACGTTTCGCGCGGCAATAGCGATCATCATGTCGCTGGCGATTTCTACCATTTGGGGGAAGCGCATCATCTTGTATTTGCAGAAAAAGCAATTGGGTGAATCTATACGAGATCTAGGTTTAGAAGGTCAGGTAGAGAAAGCAGGAACTCCAACAATGGGAGGGTTGATCATCATTTTGGCGACATTGATTCCGGTGTTTTTGTTGGCTAAGCTTGAAAATATTTATGTCATCCTACTTATTGTGACCACGTTGTGGATGGGTGCCATAGGTTTTATGGATGATTTCTTGAAAATCAGAAAAAAGAACAAAGAAGGACTTCAAGGCAAGTTTAAAATATTTGGTCAGGTTGGTTTAGGAATTATTGTGGGTGCAACCATTTTCTTCCACCCGGGTGTGACTGTAAAAGATGAGATCGCAAATAAACCGGCGCAACAAGAAGAATTGGTTGACAGTTCTACGACTGAATTTTCTTCGGAAGAAAAGGCCTTAACGACCACCATTCCTTTTGTGAAAAATAATGAGATCGATTATAGCATTCTAGTGAGTTGGTTGGGCGAGGACTATGTAAAATATGCTTGGTTATTATTTATTCCTATTGTCATATTTATTGTTACTGCAGTGTCTAATGGGGCCAACCTTACGGACGGAATTGACGGCTTGGCTGCCGGCTCTTCAGCGATCATCGTGCTCACTTTGGGGATTTTTGCGTGGGTGTCTGGTAACATCATCTTTAGTGATTATCTCGATGTGATGTATATCCCGCGTTCGGGAGAGATGGTAATTTTTATTACTGCATTTGTGGGAGCTCTAGTAGGGTTTTTATGGTACAACACGTATCCCGCCCAAATTTTTATGGGAGATACGGGAAGTTTAACCATAGGCGGAATCATCGCCGTGATCGCCATAGCTATTCGTAAAGAATTACTAATTCCATTACTATGCGGGATTTTCTTTATGGAAACGCTTTCGGTAATGCTGCAAGTGAGTTGGTTTAAATACACCAAGAAAAAAACAGGTGAAGGCCGTCGCATTTTTTTAATGTCGCCGCTGCATCACCATTATCAGAAAAAAGGCATTCACGAGAGTAAGATCGTAACGCGCTTTTGGATTATAGGCATTTTACTCGCGATCATCACAATCGTAACGCTAAAAGTAAGATAGATGAAACGGCTAGTGATCTTGGGTGGTGGTGAAAGCGGAATTGGCACAGCCATTTTGGGTAAAAAAGAAGGTTTTGAAGTTTTTGTCTCAGACTTTGGGAAGATTAAACCAAAATACCTTGACGTTCTTAAAAACAATGAAATTGAATGGGAAGACGGTGGTCACACCGAAGCAAAAATTCTCAATGCAGACCTCGTGATGAAGAGTCCGGGAATTCCTGATAAAGCACCACTCATTAAAAAGTTGGTTGAAGCAGGTATTTCTGTGATCTCAGAAATTGAGTTTGCAGCACGCTATACTAAGGCAACCTTGGTCGGCATTACCGGGAGCAATGGTAAAACCACCACCACTATGCTTATGGCGCACCTGCTTAAGCAAGCCGGATTGAAAAGTGTGGCTGCGGGAAATATTGGTGACAGTTTTGCAAAATGGGTGGCGCTTGATGATCAGGATTTTTATGCTTTAGAAATTAGCAGTTTCCAGCTGGATGGTATTGAAGATTTTGCGCCTCATATCGCGATTTTGACCAACATCACACCAGACCATTTGGATCGCTACGAGTATAAGTTTGAAAATTATATCAAGTCTAAATTCCGCATAGCGGAAAACCAGACCGAAAAGGATTACTTGATCTATGATGCAGACGATCCTGTGGTTACAGACTGGTTAGCAAAGCATCCGGTGCGATCGCAGTGCATACCTTTTTCAATTTCAAAACAACTAAAAAAAGGAGCGTATTACGCTCAAGAAGAAATAAACATTTTAATTGACGATACAACAATGACTATGTCAACAAAAAACTTAACTATTAAAGGGGCGCATAACACTAAGAATGCGATGGCTGCGGCAACTGCTGCACGTTTATTAAGCATTCGCAAGGCGACCATTAGAGAATCTTTAGAGGGTTTTCAAGGGGTTGAACATCGCTTAGAGCAGGTGCTTAAGATCAATCACGTGTCTTATATCAACGATTCAAAAGCGACTAATGTGAACGCTACGTTTTATGCCTTAGATAGTATGAGTGCTCCAACGGTTTGGATTGTTGGCGGAGTGGATAAAGGAAATGATTATAAAGATCTTTTTCCATTAGTGAATGAAAAAGTAAAAGCGATCATTTGTCTTGGTGTTGATAATGCAAAGTTGATGCAGACCTTCTCAGGAATGGTAGAGAACATCATTGAAACTCAATCGATCACCGAAGCAGTGAAGATCGCTTACAAATTGAGCGATAAAGGAGATAATGTGTTGTTATCTCCAGCATGTGCAAGTTTTGACTTGTTTGAGAATTATGAAGATCGCGGGCGTCAATTTAAAGAAGCTGTACGCAATCTATAAAATAGAAAGTAACGTTGAGTAGAACCAAAAACATATTTTCAACCTTAAAAGGAGATCGAGCGATCTGGGCAATCACTGCCTTTTTAGCGCTGTTTTCCTTTTTACCGGTATTTAGTGCGAGCAGTAACCTTGCCTACTTATATGGTAATGGGGAAACATTGCCGTTTTTGGTGCGTCACTTTATGCATTTGGTTTTAGGTTTTGCGATCATTTATGGGGTGCACAAAGTGCCTGCGCATTACTTTAAGGGACTGTCAATTATAGGAATTCCTATTGTGATCATCCTTTTGTTGATCACGATGGCGCAAGGGACGACCATTGATGGCGCCAACGCCAGTAGATGGATAAAAGTGCCGTTTGTGGGGATTACGTTTCAAACCTCGACTTTGGCTTCGGTGGTGTTGATGATCTATATCGCGCGTTATCTTTCAAAAATTAAGGACGAGCAGATCACGTTTAAAGAAAGCATTTTGCCGCTTTGGGTGCCGGTGGCTTTGGTTTTAGGATTGATACTTCCGGCGAACTTTTCAACTACAGCGATCATTTTTGCGATGGTGTTGACATTGGTATTTATGGGCGGCTACCCGTTTAAATATTTAGCCATAATCGTAGCGACCGGTTTACTAGCACTTACAATGTTTGTTTTGGCGGCTAAAGCATTTCCGGGGGTGTTTCCCAACCGTGTAGATACCTGGATGAGCCGTATAGACAGTTTTGCTGATGATGAAGATAGCGAAGGAGATTACCAGATAGAGAAAGCTAAAATCGCGATTGCAACCGGAGGCCTTACCGGTTTAGGACCGGGTAAAAGTGTTCAGAAAAACTTTTTACCCCAATCCTCATCAGATTTTATCTATGCAATCATCGTAGAAGAATTTGGTCTGGTAGGTGGTTTGATGTTGTTGTTAATGTACTTGTTACTGCTGTTTAGAATTTTAGTTGTAGCGCATAAAGCCGATACGGTTTTTGGGAAGCTCGCTGTAATGGGAGTAGGCTTGCCTATTGTATTTCAGGCATTGATTAATATGGCGGTTGCAGTAGAATTATTTCCGGTGACCGGGCAGACCTTGCCACTCGTGAGTAGTGGTGGAACCTCGATCTGGATGACCTGTTTGGCGATTGGGATCATTTTAAGCGTAAGTGCTAAGCGTGATGAAGTGCGCGCTAAAGAAGAAGATGAGATGAATCCGCTTGATGTATTAAGCGAAGCGATGTAAACGAAAATAAAGATTTGAAGAATTATAAATTCATACTATCAGGAGGCGGAACCGGGGGGCACATTTACCCCGCGATTGCGATTGCCGATGCTTTAAAAGCAAAGTATCCGCAGGCGGAATTCCTTTTTGTGGGATCTCAAGATCGTATGGAAATGGAAAAAGTGCCTAAAGCAGGTTACGAGATCAAAGGACTGTGGATCGCGGGTCTTCAACGAAAGTTGACTTGGTCCAATTTGATGTTCCCATTTAAGCTGATCAGTAGTTTATTCAAGTCGGCAGGAATTATCAGAAAATTTAAGCCAGACGTGGTTATCGGTACCGGTGGTTTTGCGAGTGGTCCTTTGTTAGAAATGGCCACGCGTTACAACGTGCCGGCATTGATTCAGGAACAGAACAGTTATGCAGGCATAACCAATAAGCTTCTGGCTAAAAAAGTGCAGAAAATTTGTGTAGCGTATGATGAAATGCAGCGCTTTTTTCCGCAAGATAAAATTGTAAAAACAGGCAATCCTGTACGTCAGGATTTGCTAGCGATTGATAGTTTGCGCGAGCAAGGGATAGCAAAATTCAACCTAAAAAAGGATAAAAAGACTTTATTGGTTTTAGGTGGAAGTCTGGGAGCTCGAGCCATTAATAAAATGCTGGATAGAGAATTGCAGTTCATCTTAGATCAAGAGGTGCAAATCATCTGGCAAAGTGGGCAATTGTACTATGAAGAATATAAAAAGCATAATGCCGTTGAGGATGTACAGGTGTTGCCATACATAGACACGATGAATCTGGCTTATGCTTCAGCTGATATCATTATCAGCAGAGCTGGGGCAGGATCTGTGTCTGAATTGATGTTGGTCGGGAAACCGGTGATTTTTATACCGTCTCCTAATGTGGCAGAAGATCATCAGACCAAAAATGCAGAGGCGATCGTATCAAAAAACGCAGCGATTCTGTTGAAAGAGAAAGAAGCAGAACAACAGTTTAAGCCTGTTTTTAAAACACTAGTTCACGATGATGCCAAGCAACAGCTTTTGGGTGAAAATATTAAAAAGATCGCATTGCCACAGGCAACAGAACATATTGTAAACGAAGTAGAAAAATTATTAAAGCAGTAGGTGAAAACGCTTGATCACATATCGCATATTTATTTCATCGGCATTGGCGGAATTGGGATGAGCGCGCTTGCGCGATATTTTCACGCTGCCGGGAAAGAAGTGGCAGGTTATGATAAAACACCTTCGCAGATCACCAAATCGCTTGAGGAGCTTGGAATCGGTATAAGTTATCAAGATACTTTGGAAGCGATTCCTGCTGAATTTAAAGATTTAGACAAAACGCTAGTGGTGTATACACCTGCGGTTCCTAAAGCGCACAAAGCCTATCAGTTTTATTTAACTGAAGGTTTTCAGATTAAAAAGCGCGCTGAAGTCTTGGGTTGGTTAACTCAGGAGAAATTCTGCTTAGCAGTAGCCGGAACCCACGGAAAAACCACAACCAGTGCAATGCTTGGTCATTTGATGGCATTTTGCGAGCTGCCGGTGACCGCATTTTTAGGCGGAATTGCAGAAAATTATCAGAGTAACTTGATTCAGCAAGGTGAGGAAATCGTGGTGGTAGAGGGTGATGAGTTTGATCGCTCGTTTATGCAACTGTTTCCTAATATCGCGGCAATCACTTCGATGGATGCAGATCACCTGGATATTTACGGCGATGCCGAAGCCTTGCAAAAAAGCTTCAGAGATTTTGCAGCTCAAGTAAAAGAAGACGGTGTTCTGTTTGTAAAATACGGATTACCGCTTGACGGAATTACCGTAGGTGTCGAAGACCATTCAGCCTATGCTGCTTTAAACGTAAAAATAGAAAACGGAGCCTACCATTTTGATTTAAAACATCCTGATGGGCTCATAGAAGATTTAGTGCTTAACCTGCCCGGTAGACATAATTTGTCTAATGCAACAACCGCTTTGGCGATGGCTTTACATTACGGCTGCCCTGCCGATAAGCTCGCCAAAGCTCTGTTTGCATTTAAAGGGGTTAACCGCAGGTTTACGTATCGTATTAAAAAGGAAAATGAGGTGCTCATTGATGATTATGCGCATCATCCTGCCGAAATAAACGCAGTGCATAGTGCTGTGCGCGAGATGTATCCAAACAAACGAGTTTTGGCAGTTTTTCAGCCGCATTTGTTCAGTCGTACTCGTGATTTTATGGAAGAGTTTGCTGCGAGTTTAGCACAGTTTGATGAGTTGCTGCTTTTAGATATTTATCCGGCTCGCGAGGAACCTATAGAGGGAGTTACTTCTGAAAAGTTATTGGAGTTAATTCCGCTTACGCGAAAAGAAGTGATCTCAAAAGCACAGCTAGAAGAGAAGTTGCAAGCGTCAAAAGCAACGATAAAAGTAATGATGGGGGCAGGAGATATCGGAGAAGAAATTTTAAAACTGACTAAAACATTAGCGGTATGAAAATCAATTGGTTTTACATAAGAATGCTGGTTTTGGTGGTCCTTACTCTGGGCTTGGTTGCCTTTACGCATAAGCGCAATGCCAACCGAAAAGTAAAAGAGGTTCAAATCAATTTTGAAGCCGGTGCAAACCTCTTTGTTACAGCAGAATCGGTTGATAAATTGTTGATACAAAACGGGAAACCTATAGAGGGGCAGTACAAAGAAATTTTAGATTTGAAAGACCTCGAAGATAAACTCGATGCGCACGCAATGATCGCAGATGCAGATGTTTATATGACGTTAGATGGTGTAGTGGGAGCGACTGTAAAGCAAAGAAAACCTCTAGCTCGAGTTCAGACTCAGACCCCGTTTTATATTGATGAAGAAGGTAAAACGATGCCGCTATCATCTAACTATTCGGCACGTGTGCCCTTAGTGACAGGTGTTTCACAAGAGCAGGTAAAAGAAGTTTATCCGCTTTTAAAGTATTTACAAGAAGATAAAATTCTGGCAACTCAGGTTGTCGGGATTTCAAGATTTAAAAATGGCGATTATAGTCTCACGTTAAGAGTGCTTGACTATGATGTCGTAATAGGCAAAATAGAGCAGTTGTCTAGTAAATTTTCTAACTACAAGGCATTTTATCAAAAGGCGATAAAAGACAATAGTCTTGAAGTTTATAAAAATGTTGATCTGCGCTTTAAAGGGCAGGTCGTAGGGACAAAAAAGTAAGTTATGGAGCATAAGGACATAGCAGTAGGGCTAGATATTGGTACCACAAAGATCGTGGCAATGATAGGTAGGTATAACGAATATCATAAACTAGAGATCTTGGGTATTGGTAAGTCTAAAAGTTTAGGCGTACATCGCGGGGTAGTGAATAATATCACGCAGACCATACAGTCTATTCAGCAAGCTGTGCAGGAAGCAGAAAGTGTTTCCGGGATGAAAATAGAAGATGTAGTTGTGGGTATTGCCGGGCAGCATATACGCAGTTTGCAACATAGCGATTATATCACTCGTGCCGATGCAGATCAGGTAATAGGGCCTAAAGACATCGATATGCTTTGCAATCAGGTGCATAAACTGGTTATGCTTCCGGGAGAAGAAATTATTCACGTGCTTCCACAGGAATATAAAGTAGATGGTCAAGCCGAAATCACACAACCCATTGGGATGTATGGTGGAAGGTTAGAAGCCAATTTCCACGTGGTCGTAGGGCAGGTGAGCAGCATACGCAACATTGGTCGTTGTGTAAAAAGTGCAGGTCTCAATCTTGATAAAATTACGTTAGAGCCATTAGCTTCAGCAAACGCGGTACTGAGTCAGGAAGAGAAAGAAGCAGGAGTCGCACTTATTGATATAGGTGGTGGTACAACAGATCTCGCCATTTTTAAAGACGGAATCATTCGGCATACGGCAGTAATTCCATTTGGAGGTAATGTGATCACCGAAGATATCAAAGAAGGCTGCAGCATTATAGAAAAGCAGGCAGAGCTTCTTAAAATAAAATTTGGTTCAGCCTGGCCGGGAGAGAATAAAGATAACGAGATCGTGTCTATCCCGGGATTACGGGGTAGAGAGCCTAAAGAAATTACGCTTAAAAACCTCTCTAAGATCATTCACGCACGCGTGGTTGAGATCGTAGAGCAGGTGTATCTCGAGATCAAAAATTACGGTCACGAGGAACAAAAGAAAAAGCTTATTGCGGGGATTGTGCTTACCGGTGGTGGTTCACAACTGAAGCATTTAAAACAACTGGTAGAGTACATCACGGGTATGGATACACGTATAGGTTATCCTAACGAGCATTTGGCAGGTGATAGCGATTCAGAAACTACGAGTCCGTTGTATGCAACAGCCGTAGGTTTGGTGATGAATAGTTTAGAGCATCAACGCAACATTCAGGATGACGAGCCGCAGGATACCGCAGTGGTAGAAGAAGAACCTGTAATAGAACCGCTTCTGGAAGATGATCCTGCTGAACAAGAAGAAGAAAAGCCGGCAGCGGCAAAGAAACCACGCAAAAGCATTTTTGATACGTGGGCAGAGAAGTTTAAGGACTTCTTAGATAATGCAGAATAAAATAAAAAATGATAAGCGAATACGTTTATAAAGCCAATAGAAAAAGAGAAAACAAAAGAAACAACCGGTAAAACGATATATTATGAGCAACACAGATTTTGAAAACATTTCGTTTGATTTACCAAAAAATCAGAGCAACGTCATCAAAGTGATAGGCGTAGGAGGTGGTGGTAGTAATGCCATCAACCATATGTTTAGTCAGGGGATTAAAGGAGTAGACTTTGTAGTCTGCAATACAGATGCACAAGCTTTAGAGAACAGTCCGGTGCCTATTAAAATTCAGTTGGGAGTAAGCCTTACTGAAGGTTTAGGTGCAGGCGCCAATCCTGAAGTTGGTGAGAAGGCAGCTATCGAGAGCTCTGAGGATGTTAAACAAATGTTAGGAACCAATACCAAAATGGTATTTATCACTGCCGGAATGGGTGGTGGTACCGGAACCGGAGCAGCACCTGTGATTGCAAAAATGTCTAAAGAGATGGATGTACTTACCGTAGGTATTGTGACCATTCCGTTTCAGTTTGAAGGTAAAATGCGTAATGAACAAGCGCAGTTGGGAGTTGAAAAATTACGCTCGCATGTTGATTCGCTTATTGTGATCAACAACAATAAATTACGTGAGGTATATGGTAACCTTGGTTTCAAAGCCGGATTCAGCAAAGCAGACGAAGTTCTTGCTACTGCTTCAAGAGGTATTGCCGAAGTGATCACGCATCACTACACGCAAAACATTGACCTTCGTGATGCAAAAACCGTATTGAGTAATAGCGGAACCGCTATTATGGGTAGTGCTAATGCTAGTGGTGCGAGTCGTGCTCAGGACGCCATCAGAAAAGCATTAGACTCACCATTGTTGAACGACAATAAAATTACCGGCGCTAAGAACGTACTGTTGCTTATCGTTTCAGGAACCGAAGAGATCACTATTGATGAGATCGGTGAGATCAACGATCACATTCAAGATGAGGCTGGTCATAGCGCAAATATCATTATGGGTGTTGGAGAAGAAGAAAGTCTTGGTGATGCGATTTCGGTAACAATTATCGCAACGGGGTTTAATGTAGAACAGCAAAATGATATCGTTAATACCGAAACGAAGAAGATCATTCATACCCTAGAAGATGAGCAACGTGCGCAACACGATCTTACGCCTAAGAATACTGGAGGGACGTTAAACTTTGACACACCTGCACCAAAAAAGGAAGCGCCGGCTCCTGAGAAAAAACCTATCGTACATACGCTTGATGATACTGATGATCCAATGGATCTGATGGTGAATAAGCCTAAGAAGGAAACACCAAAACCTAAAATGGATTTGATCCCGACGACAGAGTTGATCAGAAACCTTCAGGTGGTGTATGAGGAAGTTTTAGATCACTCTGAACCAGAGATCACTTTTGAAGAAGAGGAGGAAGAGCTAGAATTTAAAATCGTAAGTGTTGAAGAACCTACGTACAAACCTCAGGCAGATTTGTTTAATCAAGAGGAAGAAGAGCAGTTTACGCTTTCTTTTGACTTGCCTTTAAATGAAAAAGCTTCTCCGGCTCAAGAAGAATTTATTGCCGAAGATGAGGAGGAAGAAGTGGTGTATAATTTAGATGATGACATCAACGATATAGAGGTGAACAACCCTGTGGAAATCGTTTCGGTAACCGAAGTGAATGAAAACGGAGAAAAGCGTTACAGCCTTGATGATTATATGGAGATGGAAGATCATTTAAACAGTGCACAACCTACTCAGCAAAAACGAGCAGAACCTCAAAAGAAACAAGAGGAAGAGATCGCTTTTGAGCGCAAAACTGTTACGCCTGTTGAAAAAGAAGAGGTAAAGGAAGAAGATGGTGACCCTATGAATGCGCCCATCTCTCAATTGCTTACCGAGCGCGCTGCAGAACGCAGACGTATGATGAAGGAGTTTAATTATAAATTCCATAATAATCAGTCGCGCATTGATGAGATTGAGAAGCAACCGGCTTATAAAAGAATGGGAGTTAATCTAGATTCAAACCCGAGTGCTAAAAGTTCTATTTCACGTACTTCTTTAAGCACCGACGAGAATGATGAGATGCAATTACGCAGAAACAATTCATTCTTGCACGATAATGTCGATTAGTTAGTAAAAACCGATGTAGGAGCGGCCGTTAGTGAAAACTAGCGGCCTTTCTTTTTGGTGAAATGTGTGGTGTGAAAAGCGAATTTTGGCTATATTCGCTCTCCAAAAATTAAAGAAGTCATGAGTTTACAGACCGAAGTAATGACGGCGATGAAAGCAGCAATGAAAGCAAAAGATCAAAATGCTCTTGCCTCATTACGCGCGATAAAATCAGCTATTCTTACAGCCCAAACCGAAAGTGGAGCGGGAGATGAGTTGTCTGAAGACCAAGAGATTAAAATGCTTCAGAAATTGGTAAAGCAACGCAAAGATAGTGCTGCGATTTATCAGGAGCAGGGGCGAGAAGAAATGGCTCAGGAAGAACTTGCGCAGGCTAAAGTGATCGAGCAGTTTTTACCAGAACAATTAAGTCAGGAAGAGATTGAGCAAGTCGTAGCGGCAATCATAGAAAAAACTGGAGCTAGTGGAATGCAGGATATGGGTAAAGTTATGGGGCTTGCTTCTCAAGAACTTGCCGGTAAAGCAGACGGTAAAACGATCTCGACTATCGTAAAGAGTAAATTAGCATAACAACTTTTCGCGCAAGCGAAAAAACACGCTCAATGGCACTCCCGGTAGTTATCGGGATGAATAGAACATCAGACTGACACTGATAGTAAATGTCAAAATAAATAGGCTCCGTGGCGCAACTGAATAGCGCATCAGATTTCGGCTCTGAGGGTTGGGGGTTTGAATCCCTCCGGGGTCACAAATGGTCCAAATAAATGGATGCAAAAACCACGTATTTTTATTAAATACGTGGTTTTCAAGTTTTTAGACTATCATTTAATTTGAAGTGATTTCAGTTTAAATGGTAGCAATATGGTAACGTTTTTCCTTCGCGGTAACAATTTTTAACCGCTGAGAAAACTACCTCTTTACGAGTTTTGATGGGATTGGATTTGACTTTCGTAACAATCAAGTTTAATTTAAATCAAAAGCTATGCGAACTTCAAAAACCTTTTCAATTCAGTTTTGGGCTGATACACGCAAAAACAAAAATGGGGAAGTGCTAATTTATGCACGAATCACCATGGATCAAAAGAGATTAAGCATTAGTCTCAAACGAAATGTTCCTCTGGAATTATGGGATAGTCAAAATAAACGGGTTCTTGGTAACTCGGTTATGGCTAAACAACTGAATCAATATCTTGATCTGGCCAAATCTCAATTGTATCAAAGCTATATGGAGCTGAAAGCAGCAGATAAGGTGCTGACAGCTCAAATGATCAAGGATTATTTTATGGGGGATGATAAAAGTACTAAAACACTTGTTCAATTGATTGATTACCACAGTGAGAAAATCAAGGGTACACTTGCTAAGGGCACTATTCGGAATTTTCAAATTACGGAAAGCTATGTTCTCAAATTCTTAAAATCAAACAAGCTTGAGGATATCTTTCTTTCGCGATTGGATTATAAGTTTATTTGCGATTTTGAAACCTATTTGGTTCAATACTACCCTAAAGGGCATCCAAGAGCTATGAGTCACAATACGGTGATGAAACACATTCAGCGGCTACGGAAAATGATTCGACTCGCTTATCATTTGGAGTGGTTGGACAAGGATCCGTTTAGACGCTGGAAAACTACCTTTGAAAAAACAGATCGTGAATTCCTCTCTGAACACGAATTGTCTAATTTGGCTACCTATGCGTTTCCACTAGAGCGTTTAGAGCGTGTTCGTGATCTTTTTTTGTTTAGTTGTTATACCGGAATCAGTTATGCGGATTTAAACAAGCTAACACCTAATAATATCTGGAAGGGTGAAGATGATAAAAAATGGATTGTCACGAACAGGCAGAAAACAAATACCCGTGTAAAAGTACCTTTAATGCCTACGGCCCTTAGGCTTATTGAAAAGTACACCGAGCATCCATTAACAGAAGTTTCAGGAACTATATTCCCACCTATAACCAACGAGCGTGCCAATTTATATTTAAAAGAAATTGCGGAAGCTTGCGGACTTACTAAGAATCTGACGTTCCATATGGCACGTCATACGTTTGCTACAACGGTGACACTGAGCAATGGAATGCCCATAGAAACCGTTTCTAAGCTTTTAGGACATACCAAAATAGCAACTACACAGATCTATGCACGCGTTTTAGATAAAAAAGTAGAAGAGGATATGAACAAACTTCAAGAAGTTCTGCAATCCAAAACAACTTCCTCCAATAAAGCTGCTGGTAGGTTGAAGATTATAAGATAGTGGCGGTTTAAATTTTGTTTTTGGAGACAGCCATACTTTGCACGACCGTAGAAAAATATACAATTAAAGGCTATTCATTCTAATTGAGGCTGTACTGAAACATCAGTCAGCCTCTTTCTTTTTGGAAGTATTTATAACAGTCGCTGTCTCAATGTAAGCTCCCTGAAGTGCTCTTATTGTGCTAAATACGAACTAGTATGGAAGCATCCATTGTTTTAAGTAGTTCTAAAATCTTACTCGATTTTCATTTTTTGAACTCTTCATTTGGTGTCTTGAACAAATGATGAAGGCTTATTTTGATGTATAGGTACATATTTTTCAATAATGTATTCAGTTATTGCTTTAAGAGTTTCTCCATTTACAGGATGTAAGCCGGCAGAGGTGTAATATTCAATTTCTCCTTGATCATTTTTATAATACCAGAATAATGGTTTTTGATTCTGTTCAGAAAAGAATTGAGTCGTGATATCTACATCGACCCGTCTAAAGTTCTCAAAACGTTTTTTTTCATACGGCTCAATTGCAGTTCCATAAGTAGAATAGGCCCCTGATCCGCAGGCTATTTCTTCGAATTCAGAACCTGTCCAAGTCATGCATTTTATAGATGCACTTGGTTCGGATGCTCTATTCTTAGCGATAAAATAAACTGTAATTATTAGCGTCAGGGCAAATGTCCCAAAAATAGAAATCGAATACCATCTTTTTTGATTCGATACAGTTTTAACTTTTACGGATGAGTCATCAATTTCTTCATTTTCTCTTAAGCCAATTTCTTCTTGTACTAGTTCCTTTGCTTTGTTATTTTCAACGTATTCAGCATAATCCCTATAGCCCAAATATCTACAAAACTCTTCGATTGTATTTGCTATAGGCTTATTGCCTTTACCTCTTCCATTGATATACTTATCAAAAGCTCTTTCTACGGTTCGATAACTTAATGTTGTTGTAGCCTCAACTTCTTTAGATAAAGCATAATTACTGTGTGAGGCTGATTTATTTCGAGCTTTTTCAAATACTTCTTCCGTGATTTTCTTTAAGTAGAACTCCTCCATTATTCTAAAAATACAAATTAAATATAGACATCTATTAGACAAGTGCTTCTATGAAGGCTTGTGTTTATTGATGTCGAAAAGTTGTCTAACACAAGTCTAATGCTTGTCTGCAACCAGACCTTCATCCTTCCTTTACTTTGTTCCTGAGAATGATTGCTGCTATGTATAGCTAACATAGCTTTTCTAGAACATTCATTCTTACGGAAATCTATAATGCAGTGGCTTGAGCCAATTTGGAAAGTAGCTTAAAGCTGCTGCATAAGATTTCCACTTTCCAAAAACAAACGGAGTACTCCAAAACTCAATGATGGCTAAAAAGCGAAACTCTGGGAACTACCCGGACAGCCATCCCTTTGTTCAATCACAAAATTTAAGAAGATGAAGAAAATTATAATAGCCCTATGTATTGTGGCATTTAATGGCGTGCTTGCCTCTTGTAGTGCAGACGCTTATGAAGAACGTTTAATTACCAACACTCAGGCTACTGAAGGAGATGATGGGGAAGTAATTCCACCACCCCCACCGCCACCACCGTCAGAAGGTGACGAATAATGCAAATAAAACAAAAAGGCTTGTAGCAACCTACAAGCCTTTTTTAGTAGTTTTAGGCTAAAACACAAGATGTTGTATAGTCGCTTTTTTTTTATAATATGTTTTTTAACTATTGGATGTGCTAATCGTACAGATACAAGTTCAGATTTTAAGCATGCTAGAGGTGATCGTGATTCAATAAGTTACTACGATTTAAAAGCTCAGAAGAAGGAATACAGCTTACAACAGCGTAAAGAGTTTGCCACTAAAGCATTTATAAAGGTTCGGCATAAAACTGCCGATTCGCGTTTTGGACGTCTTCTCTACCAAAAGAACTATTTGCATTTACTTTTAGGTGAGTACGATAGTTTGTTGATTTATGATAAGACAATGAATAGTGAGCATATTGCTATTGATCCTAATGTTTTAGCTCTTCAACAGTATCTGATGGGTTATTATTTTGATACGATTGATCAGCAGCCAGATAGTGCTTTTGTATGCTATACCAGATCTAAGTTTTACTATCAGCAGGTGTCTGATAGCATTGGTATGGGAAAAGCACTGCTAAATATGGGGAGAATACAAAAGAAGCAAAATGATTATTTTGGGAGTAAAGAGACTTTAACTGAAGCTTTAACATTTATAAAAGAAGAGACTGATGCTGATACTTATTTGTCAGTACTAGACAGATTAGCTCAAAATCATCGGAAACTGCAAAATTTCGAGGAAGCCCAGGCGCTTTACAAAATTATAATACCCAAAAGTCAGGGTGTCGATATAATAACTTATAAAAATAATCTCGCAACAATCTATATTGACTTAGGGGAATATTCGAAAGGACTAAAAATCCTCAGGCAGCTCAGTAGTGACTCTTTAGTAAATGAAAGTGATCAAAAAGCTAGGGTGCTTGATAATTTGGCTTATGCAAGATGGCTATCAGGCGTAGATGTGAACGACGAGGCGTTTTTAGTTCCGCTTAGAATGCGAAGAATGGTTAACGATCAATTGGGAGCAATTGCAAGTTATACGCATTTAGGGGAGTTTTACATGGGAAGACAACCAAATCGCGCTATGGTCTATTTTGATTCTGTGATTGATATTTCCCGAAATCTTAATAATCCGCGTGCCGAACAGGAAGCATTAAAATTTAAAATGCAGTTGGCTCCACAAAACATTACCTATAAGAACCGGTATATTACATTGCAAGACAGCCTGTATGCATCTGAACTCAAAGTCAAAACCCAATTTGCAAAGTATAAATATGATGACAAATTAAAGCAAGAATCTATTCTAAGATTAGAGAAGGAAAAAGCAACAAAAGAATTAGAAGCATCGCGTGAGCGAACTGCTAAGTGGGCTTTTTTTATAGGTGTTTTAGGACTTTTGATTTTATTGGTTTTAGGTTATTACCTCTATAAACAGCGTGTAAGGCGCTTGAAAACCCAAAACCGGGCAGACCGGGTTGAGGCCTCTTATAAAACAGAAGCGGTTTTGTCGCAGCGCCTGCACGACGATTTTGGCGCTGGTTTGCATCACGTGATGCTTTTGGTACAAAGCAAATCTGAGCCAGAAAAAATACTCAACGAGCTTGATAAACTGTATCAGCAAAGCAGGGACTTTTCACGTGAGATCAATGCAGTAGATACGGGAGTGAATTATAAAGAGGCACTCTACACCATGCTTGACCAGATTAAACCTGGAAATACCCGGCTGCTTATTTCGGGCAGTAAGGAAATTGCCTGGCAAGTTTTGAGCAATGTGACAAAAATAACACTGTATAAAGTTTTACGGGAACTGTTTATCAATATGGCGAAACACAGTCAAGCTACGATAGTCACTTTAAACTTTAAAAAGAATTCCGAAGGTATTGAAATACGTTATTCTGATAACGGAGTAGGGGTATCTCAAAACAAGAAAATTATAAAAAATGGACTTCTCAATACAGAAAAACGTATTGAAGCCATAGGGGGAACAATTACTTTTGATTCTAAACAAGGCGATGGATTTAAGGCATTAATTACGATGCCTATTTAAAAAGGCGACCCAATATGTTTAAAAAAGTTTTGATAGCAGAAGATTTTCAAGGAGATAACAAGAGTATTGTAGATACCTTGAAAGCTAAACTAAGAATACCTGAAGTACAGGAAGAGTTTTATTGTGACAAAGCGTTTAATCGCCTCAAAGTTGCTCATATAAATCAAGAATCCTACGATGTACTGATCACTGATCTTTCGTTTAAAAAGGATCATACTCATCAAAATTTAATTTCAGGATATGAACTGATAGAAGTTTCCAGAAAGCTTCAGCCTGATATTAAAATCATCGTAAACTCCATGGAAGAAAACCCGGTTCAAATTAAAACGTTATTTGACTCTTATAAGATTAATGCATATGTGTGTAAAGGTAGACAGAGCTTGGATGAACTGGTAAAAGCAATGGAGCTTGTGAGGGATGGAGCGTTTTATGTTTCTCCTCAAATTGATCTCAACTTGGGAAAGAATGTATTTGAACTCGATGAACTTGATCTGGTTATTTTAAAGAATTTAGCAAATGGTTTGAGTAAAAAGCAGATTCGAGTAAAATTGAAAAAAATGGATTTGAGGCCGAATAGCGAAAGCGCTATAGATAAACGTGTAAGCAAGCTTTTTGATGAATTTGGCGCTAAGAATTCTACAGAACTGGTCGCCAAGCTTATTCGGGAAGGGTTAATCTAAAATCCAATATCATTTTAGTAAAAAAAATCAATGCCTTACAGATTTCTGTAAGGCATTGATTTTTAATAGCCATAGGTTTGAAATGTTATTAACTCAAACAAAGTGGTGACCTATGGAACTCAATAATCAACTTAAAGCTCTTGCAGATAAAATCGATCGTCTAAAAGATCAAATAGAAACAGAAGAGTCTACTAAGCACGCTTTTGTATTACCATTTATTAATCTGCTAGGGTATGATACTTTTAATCCACTAGAAGTAGTTCCAGAGTTTACAGCTGACTTAGGTCTTAAAAAGGGAGAGAAAGTTGATTATGCGATTTTTCAAGATGGGCAACCTATAATCATCATTGAGTGTAAAAATTGGAGGGAAAAGATGGATCCTCATAATTCGCAGCTGTTCCGTTATTTTCATGTTTCTAAAACAAGATTTGCCTTATTAACCAACGGCATAGAATATCGTTTCTATACCGATTTGGAGAACCCTAACAAAATGGATGAAAAGCCTTTTTTAGAGTTTGACATTACTAAACTTAAAGAGAATGTGGTAACCGAGATTGCAAAATTTCATAAATCCAATTTTGATGTACATAAGATTGTAGACAACGCGAGCTCTTTAAAGTACACTAAAGAAATTCGAAAACTAATCTCAAGAGAGCTGCAGTCCCCTTCTTTCAATTTTGTAAAACTTTTCGCGAGTGAAGTGTATAGTGGCAGATTGACCGAAAAAGTAATGACTGAGTTTACTGGTTTAGTTGAAAAGGCGTTTAATCAAACAATAAGTGATCGGGTAAATGACCGTCTTAATGCAGCGTTAAATAAAGAAGCAGAGGAGCAACAAGAAATTATACCTGAACCAGAGGAAATAAGTAAGGTGGTGACAACCGAAGAGGAGTTAGAAGGATACAGAATTGTCGTAGCCATTTTACGTCGTAAACTGGATGTAACTAGAATCGTACATCGAGATACCCAATCTTATTTTGGGATTTTGCTGGATGATAATAATCGAAAGCCATTATGTCGCTTGCATTTTAACGGTGGGACAAAATATATTGGACTATTTGATGCCAAAAAGAACGAGCAAAGACAAGTTCTAACTTCTTTAGATGACATTTATCAATTTGAAGAAAAATTGTTGGAAACAGTAGATTTTTACGAACAAGAATAATTCTAGTTAAATCATCATGCAGTTACTGTAAGGGAAGGGTAGGTTTAGATTTAATTTAAAGTCAATTCGATATGAAAAAATATTACGTAAACAATAAAGCACAAGATAATGGAGATCACGAAGTACATAGTGAGGATTGTTTCTGGTTATCTCTAGCTATTAGTTCAAAATACTTAGGTCAATATAATAACTGCTCTTCTGCTGTAAGAGAGGCCAAGAAAACATATCCTAGAGCTAATGGGTGTAAGACTTGTTCTAAGGAATGTCATACAACTTAAATAGTACTACCTGTGGGATACCGAAAAGGTTATTATCGAAAAGACGGGACCTATGTTCAAGGTCATTATACAAGCAAGACCAGCTCGAAGCAAAAGGTTAAATCAAAAAAGGGATGTTCCCTTTTAATGCTAGCACTAGTTTCTATTTTGGGAATAGAAGCGTGTAATCCTGAATCGGATTGTCCTATTAGAAAATGCTCTGATTATAACAGTAAGCTCAGGCCCAACAAGAATTCAATGAAAATTTGGATTCTGATAATGACGGGATTCCTTGTGAAAACTTACCAAATACTTAAATTATGATATCTACTGAATTAAAGAGCCATTTTCTTAGGCTTTATCAAATGGCTTTCTCTGACGATAATTTCGATGTCTTAGAGATGAAAATGCTTTACCATTTTGCAGAAGAACGTGGAGTAAGCAAGGCTGAGCTGGATGCTATACTTGTCAATCCCTCGCACAACTCGACAGTCCCAGACTCAACCGAGGAGAAAATATCTTACCTCTATGATTTGGCCCTTATGATCTGGGCGGATGGCAAAGTAGATCCAGACGAATTGGTCACGCTCAAAAAATACTGTCTAAAGTTTGGTTTTTTAGAAGAGAATATTCCAGAGCTCACCTCTTTTTTGTTAGAGAACTCAGAAAAAAAACTGCCTAAACAACAGTTGATGAATTTAATACAAGAGTAATTATGAGTAGTCTGAAAAGCATTTTTACAGTAAAAAAGAATGAGAAAATTCCTGAAGAGAAACCTCAAGTTGAGGATGTTAAGCAAGTGAAACTTACCTTTTTTGAAAGTGGCTATGGCTCGTCAAAGCAGGCAGAGGGAAATCACCGAGTTTTTAGAGCTTGTCTTGAAGAAGTCTATATGGATTATAAAGGCAAATGCCGTGAGAATGAGCAGTTGCAAAAAGAGCTTAAGGCTCCTTACCTCGATGAAAAGGGAAGACAGGAAACTGAATTGAAAAAGCGCAAAACAGCACTTGGGCTTTTAGAAGAAACTGTTAGCGCTATTGAGCACAAAATAAGATCGTTGAAAAATGATATGGTCGAGGTTAAGCGCAAGCCTGAAGTATATGGTCTTGAGGTAGACAAGCGCCCCAAGGCCCAGTTTTATATAGGCCTTTTTGTATTGTTACCAATAACGCTTTACTTGTTGGTGTTTTACATTTCAGCTTCGTATTCAGCATTTTTCAAGAATTTTGATACAGACAAACTGGGTGAAGCCATTTTTGATGCACAAGCTTTCTCAAATGCTTTCAAAGCTAGTTGGCAAGAGGGTATTTTTGTAGTTACAATACCTTTTGCATTTATGGGATTAGGTTATTTAATCCATATGTTTCAAAAGCAGAAGGGTATAATGAGCTTTGTTAAAATAGGGATGCTCTTTACGATCACCTTTATTTTTGATGCCATTTTAGCTTATCTCATTGAACAAAAGCTCTATGATTTTTATAAGACACCAGACTCACCACCATTTGATTTAACTATAGCTTTTTCATCCGTAGAATTTTGGGGGATTATTTTTGCTGGTTTCATTGTTTACATCATTTGGGGATTGGTGTTTGATTTCATTATGAAAGAGTATGAAAATTTTGACCTGATCAAATCTTTTATCCGGTCCAAACAGGAAGAGATTAAGAACGAGGAACTTGAATTGAATAAAGCCAAAGAAAAACTTCCGCCAATTAAAGAAGAGATTTCAGGTATTGAAGGGAAAATACTGGACCTACAACGTACTATTGATGGCTTTGTCTTTTCAAATAAACATTACCTCACCTATCATGCAGAATATGTGAAAGGTTGGTTTTTAGCGATTGCAGACAATTTTGATGGGCGGAAACGCCAGGAAGAATTGTACAGAAGCTGCGAAGAGCAGGAAAAGCTACACCTAGTAAAATACAATATTGACAACGAAGACTATGAGGGACGTCTGTATAAACTGATTAACTAATGAGAATTAAAGTAATTGCCAACCTAATATTATTAAGTTTTTTAATAGTTGCCTGCAAAAGTGAACCTAAAGAAGCTCATAAAGCCGTTGCAGAATCTAACGAGCCTGTGGTCAGATTGTCTCCAGAAAGGCCAGACTTGAATTTAAGTATTTTACTTGATCTCTCAGATCGAATCAATCCGGATAAGTATCCAGATGAAGCTATGCAATTTTATGAAAGAGATTTGGGGTATATCAACTCTATAGCGAATGCTTTTGAAATTCATTTGAGAAATAAGCGATCGATAAAAATCAATGATCAAATACAGCTTTATATCGACCCGGAGCCTGCAGATAGTAAGCTTAATAAAAAGCTAGCAGATTTAAAATTGAAGTTTACCAGAGATAATGCAACTAAAGATAAAATTCTTGCAGTTACTGAAAGATATGACAGTATTCCCAAGCTTATTTACGAAGCATCAATTTTAGATGACGCCTACGTAGGCTCTGATGTCTGGAGGTTTTTTAAAAATAAGGTTAATGATTTTTGCATTGAAGAAGATCACCGGAACATCCTAGTAATTCTAACAGATGGATATATTTATCATAAGAACACTGTGCTAAAAGAAAACGGCTTAACATCTTACCTGACCCCACAAACCATACGCGGGTTTAAATTAAATGCGAGTAACTGGGAGGAAAATATAGAAGCTAAGAATTATGGCTTCATCCCAGCAAATAAAAATTTAAATACTTTAGAGGTTCTGGTATTAGGCATAAATCCTGATCCTAAAAATCCGTATGAGGAGGATGTTATTCTCAAGTATTGGGAAGACTGGTTTGCCAAAATGGGAATTGAAACCTATGAGCTCAAACAAGCACTGCTACCTTCAGATATGAATGCTATTATTCAAGAGTTTATATGGGATGAGTAAATTAATTCAGACTAAATTTGATATAAACAGGTAAGTGGTCTGAAAGTTTACGAGCTTTATCCAGCTGATCACAAGACATTACAAAGTCGAGCACTCCGCTTTCAATGTATGTTAGGTCCTTTGAATAGAATACATTGTCAATCGCGTGGTTAAGGTAGTCTAATCCGCTACACGATCGTTTTAGAGTAGTTTTTTGCTCGATTAAAGCAGGAACGAAGCCGTTACTTTTTAATGTGTAAAATACAGAGTCTTGTACTGTGGTATTAAAATCTCCAGCAAAAATTAATGATCCCGTTTTAGCATTGACAATGTGTTCAGATATTGCTTTTATTTCAGCTTGAGGATTATTATCGTGAGGTCTGGAATGAAAGTTAATGACTTGTAAAACCTTTGAATCAAGATAAAAGTTTATCGTGAAGGGTTCGCGATCTACTTTTGAATCCAGAGCAGCGATAAGCTTACCTCTATTCTTAATTTTAATATTAGAAGTTTTCCAGATGAACGCATAGCGCTCAGTTACGTACTTCGAACTATTCGTAGGGTCACTTATTACGTAATCCCATTTAGCCCCTTTGCGGTTTAGAATGTCTGATAGCTTAGCTACTGCCTGAGCTCCCCCATAACCTGCAACAACCTCTTGAATAGCAATTATGTCTGTATCTCTGAGTATTTCTGCAATCTGCTCAAGTTCTTCTGTGTTTTTGGTTTTTCCAAAATCTTGAATGTTCCAGGAAGCAAGGATAAGTTCTTTTTGTTGAGAAAAGGATGCGAAAGAACAAAAGAGTAAAACTAAAAGTATATATTTTTTCATCAATGATCTATTTTGGCTAGAAATTTAAAAATACAATTATTCAGCTCTTTGATTTTATAGATATCTGTATAGTGAAACTGAAATTGCAGAAGACTTGTAGCGCACTAACTAAAAATAAAACTAAGATTAAGCTTTATATTATTTAATTTTAGTGATGATTCACAGGAGCATCACAGACGCAAATACGCGGCACATTGTTGTGAATTGCTTTCAGAATACTAATTTTAGTGAGGATTCACAGGAATGAGCGGATGCAGAAAAAACCAAACATCGTTGTGAATTGCTTTCAGAATACTAATTTTAGTGATGATTCACAGGACAATTCCTTAACGTATATCAATCTTTACCGTTGTGAATTGCTTTCAGAATACTAATTTTAGTGATGATTCACAGGTTCGAGCAAATCTTAGAAAAACTCAAATCAGTTGTGAATTGCTTTCAGAATACTAATTTTAGTGATGATTCACAGGACGCTATAAAGTAGGGATAAACTCTTCTATGTTGTGAATTGCTTTCAGAATACTAATTTTAGTGATGATTCACAGGGGAAAAACGCGAAAGCATCGGTGTACGTCTGTTGTGAATTGCTTTCAGAATACTAATTTTAGTGATGATTCACAGGCAAAATGGGATTTGTAAACCAGGATAGCGCGTTGTGAATTGCTTTCAGAATACTAATTTTAGTGATGATTCACAGGTAAATACGACATCAAACTTGAGAAAGCTTAGTTGTGAATTGCTTTCAGAATACTAATTTTAGTGATGATTCACAGGATGAGAGCTTTCAATAATATCGAAAACCCTGTTGTGAATTGCTTTCAGAATACTAATTTTAGTGATGATTCACAGGAATTCAGTCCTGAAGAAATAGAAAAACTCAGTTGTGAATTGCTTTCAGAATACTAATTTTAGTGATGATTCACAGGGGGTACAAACTGCTCTTCGATAAGATCATCGTTGTGAATTGCTTTCAGAATACTAATTTTAGTGATGATTCACAGGAAAATTTAGCATTGTATCAACGCAGTCAATGTTGTGAATTGCTTTCAGAATACTAATTTTAGTGATGATTCACAGGCCTCAACAGTAACTACACTTGTAGTGTTGGGTTGTGAATTGCTTTCAGAATACTAATTTTAGTGATGATTCACAGGCAATCGATTTTAATTTTGAAACAGCACTCTGTTGTGAATTGCTTTCAGAATACTAATTTTAGTGATGATTCACAGGATATTGGAGCAAGAACCATTGACGAACCGGGTTGTGAATTGCTTTCAGAATACTAATTTTAGTGATGATTCACAGGAAGGGTTAGCCCTAAACGCTTCTTTTTTCTGTTGTGAATTGCTTTCAGAATACTAATTTTAGTGATGATTCACAGGCAATAAACCAAATTAAACCTAGTAAAATTGTTGTGAATTGCTTTCAGAATACTAATTTTAGTGATGATTCACAGGATGAGAGCTTTCAATAATATCGAAAACCCTGTTGTGAATTGCTTTCAGAATACTAATTTTAGTGATGATTCACAGGAGTTTTTACAACAGTTACACTATCTGGCTCGTTGTGAATTGCTTTCAGAATACTAATTTTAGTGATGATTCACAGGTGTTCAGCTATTGCTTCAATTTCTTTTAGGTTGTGAATTGCTTTCAGAATACTAATTTTAGTGATGATTCACAGGGAAATGGTTTGTTGAGTGCTGCAGATAAAGGTTGTGAATTGCTTTCAGAATACTAATTTTAGTGATGATTCACAGGTGTCATTCGCTAATTTAGAACCGCCTTGCGGTTGTGAATTGCTTTCAGAATACTAATTTTAGTGATGATTCACAGGTTCGGGCTTCGCCTGCATAACTGCATTTATGTTGTGAATTGCTTTCAGAATACTAATTTTAGTGATGATTCACAGGAGAGCAGCTAGAAGATACAATGCAGGTTAAGTTGTGAATTGCTTTCAGAATACTAATTTTAGTGATGATTCACAGGTTATATGCTGGTGTTACTGTTGAAACGGCTGTTGTGAATTGCTTTCAGAATACTAATTTTAGTGATGATTCACAGGCGAAGCCTTAAAAGGCAGTGCGCTCAAGATGTTGTGAATTGCTTTCAGAATACTAATTTTAGTGATGATTCACAGGGATCTTCAAATTATAGATGTAGCTGCTAAAGTTGTGAATTGCTTTCAGAATACTAATTTTAGTGATGATTCACAGGATATAAGACATATCAATAATTTTTTAGGTTGTTGTGAATTGCTTTCAGAATACTAATTTTAGTGATGATTCACAGGGTGGAGTTGATTTACTTGCGATTGCAAGCTGTTGTGAATTGCTTTCAGAATACTAATTTTAGTGATGATTCACAGGAAAAAGGTTTTGATTTTAGAGGGGTTAATAGTTGTGAATTGCTTTCAGAATACTAATTTTAGTGATGATTCACAGGTTCATCCAGTCGCAACACCTTAGCCATTGCGTTGTGAATTGCTTTCAGAATACTAATTTTAGTGATGATTCACAGGAGAATTGGAGGAAAAACAACGTCTACATCAGTTGTGAATTGCTTTCAGAATACTAATTTTAGTGATGATTCACAGGTGTTATTGCAGATTATAGTACTGTTGCTGGTTGTGAATTGCTTTCAGAATACTAATTTTAGTGATGATTCACAGGATCAGATGAGCAAATCAGACGTCTAGAACGGTTGTGAATTGCTTTCAGAATACTAATTTTAGTGATGATTCACAGGCGATCTGACCGCCCATACCCACCGGTTTTGTTGTGAATTGCTTTCAGAATACTAATTTTAGTGATGATTCACAGGTTTCGGTCGATAACCAGCTTGCCGTTAATGTTGTGAATTGCTTTCAGAATACTAATTTTAGTGATGATTCACAGGTCCTGATGCCTTTAAAGTACAGACGGTTTGGTTGTGAATTGCTTTCAGAATACTAATTTTAGTGATGATTCACAGGATACCCGTTCTAAAAAGCTGGTATCCTGTTTTTTATGAGGTGATTTAGGATTTAAAAACTGGAGGTGTAAAAAGGGACTCTACTGAATTCAACCAGATAATTTAGTTTCTAAGGTTTTAAAAAAGCTCAAGTTGTTGGGAAGGTTGTTCCGGTTCTACTTCTTTTTGACCGTGAAAAAGTTCCATCATACCAAATTGTTTATCGGTGATCTGCATAACACAGACTTTTCCTTTTTTTGGCAAGTTGTTTTTGGTGCGTTTTATATGTACGCTGGCATTTTCACGGCTTGCGCAAAAACGCATATAAATACTGAACTGAAACATTGCAAAGCCGTCATCGAGTAAGTTTTTCCTAAACCGTGCTGCGACCTTACGTTCGGTGCGCGTTTCTGTTGGTAAATCAAAAAATACAAGTACCCACATAGAACGGTATTGGTTAAGTCTTGAAAAATTGCTTTCCTGCATCATTCAAGCGATCTGTTGACTGTATATTCAGGATAGAGTATCTTACGGTTAGTTCCTAAAAAGCAATCATACAGGCTACTCGTTGTACGGCTTACCGCATTCATCAAAGGGCTCCATTTACCATCAATATAGACATCCATTGCCGGAATACGTAAAAGCTCTGCTTTAAGTGTTTTGGAGAGTTCTTCAATATTACAGCCGGTTTCTACGATTTCGTAAACCAAGGCATCTACATATATACGATACGGCTCCATAATATCATCGGCCAAGCAGAAAGCATTATATTTATTTCGGTGAAAGATTCCAACTGAAGGTATCATCCCACTACTCACCAGTGCTCTTGCGACTACTGCTCGTAAAATGGCATAACCGTAGTTTAGTAGATTGTTAGGGGCTATTCCTTTTTGATTCCGACTAAAGCCGAATACCTCACTAAATAGATTTTGAAAATAGTGAGCCGCAGCAACGGCCTCCAAGTTTCCGGTATCACCACTTTTGACATCGGTACTCCAGCGTTTGAGTTTCTTGGCATTTTTTCCTCTGGATTCTAAATGTAATGCTTGATTATAAATTTTTGCACTTACGGTTTGTTGCCATAGGTTTTTTTTAAGAGGAAGACTGGCATTGAGCTGATGCCGCATACGTTCGGTTTGCTCGGAATGTCCTACTAAAGGCTGTATTAAAGAGCAGGGCAGATGCTGCTTATCACATGTAATTATGGCGGTTTTGTTTTGAACTAACTTCATCATTAGTCCATTGGTAATAGTAATTTGTGGATCTTCTAACACCACATAGCCCAAATCTTCAATGGGAATGGTGACCTCTTTTTTATCTTCCTCGGGGAAGGTGACCACCAGTTGCTCGTTACGGGTATTTAAATAAGCTGGGTTGCCAAAAAAGAGGGTGCGTTTGATCATTTTAGAACTTTTGTGATATTTCCAAGTCGGTCAGTTTGTAATTTCCAACAAACTGATTTTACCTGAATACCATCAACCGAATTTTGATTCTTCAACTGTGGGCTTCCGAGTCCATATTCGTTTTTAATAAGTTCACCTTTATCCAGATTATAAGCATCTGCAAATTTTTCTCTATTTTCCTTATTACTGATATTGTAAATTACGTCAGCAGAAAACATTGGTATAAAATTGGCTGTTGTCCCGCTTCCATCCTTAAACAGGTAAATGTTTTCAAGTTGCTGTCGACCCAAATTTTCAAAACCCATATCTTCATCGTTTTTGACGGGTATATATACTAAATCGTTGGGCTGCAGATAAAACTTTAATTTAAAATCATGAAAATCGGGATGTTGTTCTGGAACGTTTTTCTTTTGTTCTAAAGGTAAATCTTGCTCCAATTTTTGTATCTCAAGTATCTCTTCAAAAGGTGGCACATAGTATTTTCTTTTACCTTCCTTTTCATAAATACAGAAATAAAGATTGGTGCCTGTGGCAGATTTTACAAACTTTGTTTCCCTAAGTAGATTTCCTTCTTTGTCTTCCCACTTTTTGATTGAAAACTTTTTGCCTTTTGGGAATCGCAAACGTGCTTTTTTTATGGGATGATGAAACACTCCATTGTTTAATGTCAAAATATTTTCGTTTAAATCTTTAATTCCCTTTGCCGAGAAAGCGACTTCTTCCGGTTTAAATATGTTACCTTTCTCGTCAATTTGACCTTTGAATTTATCTTGCTTAATATGCCGTAATAGAATGCTTCTGACAACTGGGTCAATCACTGTTTCAATTTTCTTTTCATCAAAAGAAATATTGAGTGGTTCACGCTTAACTAAGTCTCCTTTATACTCACCATTTTCAAGTATGCCATATACCGTCTCTTCGTGAAGAGGTTTTCTTATCGCCCAATTTGTTTTGTTATTAGAAGTTTTATCGGTTTTAGAAGAAACTTGTTCTATCCATTGTTTTTTAGGCACTCCGTTTTTGGTATAAACCACTTTGCCTGCATTATCTTTATAACGCCAATTGTAATTTTGGGCTTTGTTTATAGCCCTTAAATTTTGCTTGAAGCTGATTACAATTTCCTGTAGTGCGCTTTTGGCATCTTGAGTAAATGTTTTCCAAGGTTTTTTGTAATTTCCAAGAACAGTATGTTTGGTTTTTTTTTCTGTGAGTGGGTGCGTTTTTTCAATTTGCTTGGTATCTCTTAAAGTTAAGCCTAAATCATATCGCTTCAAATCTGATTTTGTGTGTTCGTTATTTATGTAATTAACGTGATTACTCGTTAGACTAGCGATTATAAGTGCATCAAGTGCGTGGTGGCGATGGTCAATCCTCTTTATATCAAAATCTTCACGAATTTCTAATGGCACTTCTGTTCTAAAATACCCACCATCATCTACCCAAGTACCAAAAAGACCATTATTTTCGTTCTCCTCACCACAAATCAATCTGTTGAGTCTCTTAAACCTCTCTTCAACTAATCCGCTCCAAACTTGATTTAACCCCCATTCTCTACGTAATTTAGCAGTCACTTTACCAGCCACTGGCAGAACATTTTTTACCGTAGATTCTCTCTCCCCTTCTTCCCTAACGATATTACTATAAATTTTCAGTGCCGCTTTGCTTATATAGCGCATATCATTCATTTGACGCTCACTCATTTTTTGTGGCATGGTTTCCCTAAGGAGATTTTCTTTTTTACGGCCGTCGTAATTTTCTTTTACTAATTTTTCATAGGTTTCCTTTTTAAGGATAGATACTGAACCTCCACCGCTCAATGGGACTTCGGCTTCTTGAAACTCTTGTATAAAGGTATATGCAGTACGATTGTCCTTTAATGTATTAACCTCGGTTTCACAAATTATTTTATTATTAAAGGAATTATCTAGAAACTTTGATTGTGGTATAACGTGTTCAATTTCATATTTACTTGTGAACAGTTGAGTGAGTGGTATAATTTTTCCTGTATAGGGAGATATATACTTTTGCTCTAACCAAAGTTTGTATTTGAGAATTTCGCTAAATGTAGGCTGGTTCTTTTTTATGAATTTTTCGACAGTTAGTTTAGAATCTAATTTTTCGGCTTTCAATTCTTTTTCGGAATAATTAGATAACACCGTCTGTTCAAAAATCTTCAACTTATCAAAATGTGTTCTTGAGTTTGGAATTACATTTTCCACCTCTTTTACATTTTTCAGTTCAAAAAGCAATTTTCGGATACGCTGATTGGTGTCTTTATTTTTATTGATAGAATTGGTCATTTTTTCCCTTACCTTTTTAGGGTTTTTAAGCTCCCTGCCAATTTCAATATGTATTTTAGAAAATAAGCGATCGTAAGACTTAACTTTTTTTCCAGTCTTTTCATCAATGTATTCTTCAAACTGCAGACCAAATTTTTCAGCGTAGTACTCCCAAATATCTAATGTCACCCTTAATGACTCAAGTAAAACTTGTTCGACTATAGGGTTTCTTAAACTGTGCTGTTTAAAAGTATTGATATATTCGGCCAGATCTTTTGATGATTTCCATTGAGTTGCATCCACCTCTGAATGTTTGCCATACACGATATAAGAAGCAAGCCATAGCGGTAAACCTTGAAAATGTTCGATTTTGTCAAGCTTGATAGCTTTTTCTCTAACTTGATTTTCAATTCTCTCATCAAATTCTCCAGTCAATAATTTATCAATTATTTGAATGCTCGATGGATGAATCGACACTTCGCTCCAATGACAGCCACACCTCATTAACCCAAGCAATTTTTTAACAGCCTTTTCAGAATAGGTCGCATACTCCTTTTTGAGCATTGGAGCTCGCTTCAGCTTTTCGGTTGTTTCTTCAGAAAGACTGTTGTTTTCCCCAAAGCGACCGATTGCGGTATCATATTCGCTCTTGTCTGTGACTGAATAGATAATGTGCCAGAGTTTAAGTTCAAATTGCTCATCAAATTTTCTTTTATCCTCTTTAGATAGTTTTGAAAGTAAAGCAGGTCTTGTTTGGTTGCAATCTAGTTTAATTTTATTATCATCTGTAAAATTCCATCTATATAGTGACTGCTCCTTTTTATCTCTTATGAAATATGCTACGAGTTGTTTTTGATTGATGTCTTTTTTATTATAAAGAAAGTTGAAAAACTTGGCTAAGTCAGATTTGTTTCTGATGAACTGGTTAGTAACATCCAGATTGATTTTCAGTTTTCCATTTTCTTCTGCCTCTCGCTTTTGAATTCTTAAGTTATGAGCCAACTGCCAAATTCTAAATTCCTGAAACAAGGGATGGGATTTTGGCATCCCTTTTATTTTTACTTCGTGTTTATCGCCCGTTAGAGAGTCTACATACACTCTTTTTTCAAATGAACATCTGGAAACAAGCCCTGTTTGCGATTTTAGCGGCCGATGATAAAACAAAATGTCTTTTAGGAAAAGATGAATGAACGTATCCTTTTGTTTTAACAAATTCTCTTGATGGGCAATGTTGTGTGCGTACAATTCCTGAACCGTTCTTTTGTACAAATTTTTATCCCCCCATTGCTCTTCACGGAATTTAAGTTGAGTTCTTAGTATTACCTCAAGCTCGTCAAAATAAAAATCGCGGTCAATAGTGCGAATCAATTCACCACGTATTTTTTGTTTCGGATTTTCTAGGAGTGTCTCGTAAATGTATTTACCAACAAAAGTTTTGTATGCGCCTTTTTGTGATTTTCTTAAATCTTGCTCTGTTTTTCTCTTGATTGCTTCCCAATCTTTTTCAGAATCAACTTTTTTGAACGTTCGCTTAATAGAACCATCTTTGTTTATTGTACTAGTTACAATAAACTCAATGTCTACCCCTTCCCAAATTTCAGGCTTCGTAGTAGTATTGTCATAAATCCAGCCATTATCAAAAATTATTTCGTAAAGTGGCTTATCGTCAACTTTTTGGTCTGTTATTTTAAATTGTTCCGCTTTTAAGACAATGAGTTCAACTTTTTTATTTTCATCAATTTCTACTTCTTTCTCATCTCTTTCTTGGTAATAGCCTCTCTTTTGATTGAAATTCAATAAAATCCAAGCCAATTCTTGATTTGAAATTTTCTGGGTCAAACCTTTTTTTCGTAAATAGTAAATCGTCCAGTCATAAGGTAATCGATAAGGTTTTCCCTTTTTGTTGAGTTTTGGCAAGTTTGGATAGCGCATTCGGAATTCTTTCTCCATTTCTTCGTAAGAATCCATAAAATTGAAAATTCTATTGCCATTTTCGTCAACTTTATATGAATAGGCTATTAAAGGTTCCGAACCTTTTTTAAACTGTCCCTTCTTTTCATCAAAATCGATTTGATTAGAAAAATTATCTGGTAGATAGTCTAAAATATTCAAAATTCTCAACAATCTCTCTCTACGAGTCCTACTTCGTGCGTATAGTCTTCGTGCTCCCCTATCATCAGTCCTTTCGGCCGTTTGAGATTTCGTAACACCTTTTTCGAAGTTTCCTAAAACTTCCTTTGACATTGGGATAATCCTACTTCCAAGTTTTATAATCCTTTTTGTACCATCTTCTAAAATCTCAATCAATGCCCATCCAATCGAGTTGGTCCCCAAATCCAATCCTAATATTCGTTTCATCATTTCTATTTCTATATGATTTCTTAAAAATAGATATACTTATTTAGTTTAAAATGAGGAAATCTATAATTTCATTAAAAATCAATTATTTATATTAGCAGTCTGAAAGCAATTCACAATAAGGATTATTCCGTTGTGAAAACATTCAAAGCGGCCTTTACGGGTCGCTTTTTTTGATTCAATAGTTTTTCCTTATCAACGTTGTTATATTTACATTCCAGTATCTTATAAATTGATTTAAAATGTAAGGGGAATAAACCCCATTTCCCTACATTTTCTAAAAGAGCTTCTCCCGAAATTTGGTGACGGTAAAAGCGGTTCATTCAAAAATCTTGAACCCAATCCCGGAAAAAGGGATTACGTTCGCTTGATTCAAGTGCACTTTAAAATGATTGCTCAAAAAGAGGCTGAGTCAAACTCAAAATTCTACCAACACACTTTTTTCAAACGCACCTTTCCTTTTCTTGAAAGAACTAAAATTTAGTTTGAGCCGCTTTGCATAATCAGGCTCCGCTGTCGCTCTTTTTATAAAAGCTTTCCTCAATACTAAATTTTAAATGGAGGTAATCGAAAAGGAAACGCGATGGCGCTATGGAAAGTAAATGGATGCTTAGAAACAGCTATTTTTCGTTTGGGTGTATATTGAAACCTATCTGATGTCGAGCTTCTATTTTTCTATCAAACTTCAAGAAAAGCGCTCCAGATATACCAAGTAAATGGTTTTGATCCTCCATAAAATTTGAAAGCATTTGACATCAAAATTAATGCGGATTTTAATTGATAACTTAGGGTGTAAAAGTTATCATTTTGAGTAGCGAAGCTGACAAAAATGAGAAGCAAGAGGATAACCCGCTGCGCGAGGTTATATAGCTCATTTTTATCTGTAAGTAGCTGTTTTTAAGTGAGTTACTTAAACATTGTAAAATGTTGAAAATAACTGCTTTGTGGTAATTTTTCGTGAAATGCTTCTAAACCCGCACAAACAGTGAAATTCATTATCCTAATCTTTAAAAATCTAGTGATGCCTAAACGATTTTCCCGAATAAATTTTCACACCGAAACAGTGGAGCGTTTTAAAAAGTACGCCATAGCAAATGATGCCAATTATACTGAAACCTTAGAGGTTCTTTTAGACTTTTTTGAGCGGAATTCGATCAGTCCATTTGAGCCCTTTGATGATTCTAAACAGCGCTTGGAAACACTAATTAATAAACGGATGGATGGGGTAGAAGCTATTCTAAGAAGAATTGAAACCGAACAGACCAAACCGACCAAAGAACTATTGGATAGACTTTTTAATCAACAGGAAGAGAAACAACCCAAGCTTGTTGAACGGAAATTTAGGTAGAGGAATAAGTTTGTTCTGAGTATATAATTTAACCTTTTAAATGGATAGTTCGCTCATGTCCGTTGTACAAGTTTTTGCATTTTATGTCGTTTATCTGTTTATAACAATCCCTGTTCATTTAATCTTTAAGGGAAGGGTTGTATATGCTGCCTGCATTTAGTGAGTGCTATTAAAATACCTCACCTTACGGGTGTACAAGCACCCTCAGACCCTAAGGGCCAATTATTTATTTTCGTATCAATCGATAAGTAATTCAATACCTGCTTTTTTGGCTTTGTATTCTATCTTCTTAGTCAATTCATAATAATTCCAGTTTCTAAGCACAAAACGTTCTTGCTGTGCGGCCTCGATCTTAGCTTCCTGATTGAGCAGAATTAAGGTGCCGGCTTGTTGTTTGATACAAAAATCAATGAGCTTTCGGCTGTACACATGCAAGCGGTTACTTACGTAGTTTTTTTCCAGTTCGTAAAATTTTTCTACTGCTTTAGTTTTGCGTTTAAAGCCTTTTCCAGGTCTGCAATAGGTGGCTCCGCTTTGGACTCTTTTTTGAGCAGCCTGCAGGGCTAGCCTTCTGTATAGAAATTCCTCTCTGTTACCAATACGAAGTGTAGCTTTTCCGGATTTCACAGTGATAGGATATTCAAGGGATAAAGAAGCTTCTGCAATTACTTCCGGTTTCAGGTTATGTATTTTTTTTTCGAATTCAAAGGTGGCTAACCAATAAATTTTTTGCTTCTTGAGTTGGATTCTAGAAGTACATAGTTTGATTTTGCCGGCGACTAACTGTTCCAGCAATTTTCGTTTATCGGTATGATCCTTCCCTAAATAGGTTTTTAAGGGAATGGAAAACAAACGAAAACAAAATGCTTTTTGATTTTCGTTATAGGATAATCCATGAATGGCTACCGGCCCAAAAGGAAACGCGATATTCCTTTTAAAATTGGCAAGCGCGCGTTCTCCTTTGCTATATTCCGACAGGTTGTTACGAAAGTTATTGATTATGGTATTGTTCAGGTTGGCTAAAATGTTAGTAGGGATTTCCCCTTTAAAACGATCGGATACCACCCGGTAGGTGCAGTTCATTTTTGACCTATTGAGCATGCCGTCTTCCACTTTTTTTTCATCCGCTAACTTATAGCGTATTCCTTCTGATAAGTAAAAGAATTCTTTGACCCGTTCCTGTATGTACAGATGTGAAATAATGAGATTGGCCGCTCTAAAGCTTCTGTTCTGCCAGCGGTAGAGCGTGTCGTAGACCTCCTTCTTTTCCTCTTTGGTAGGCGCATTTACCTGTAGCTGGATCTTTCGGGTGAGTTTTATCGTTTCTTTTCCCATGATTAAGCGGAATGTTGTTGATTTTGTTTATGCTGTAACAGTTTATAGGCAGCCATAAATTGCTGATGTACTTCCTGTATAGAAAGGTTTAGCTCCTTGGAAATAGCTGCAAAGGAATACTGCTTTTCTGTACGAAGCTGCAAGACTTTTTTCTGTTTGCGGGTCATATTATCCTGAGCCTTTAACGCCCGGATCGGTGTGGTTTTAGCTTCCGGTGTACTTCCGTTAGTAATGATATTCTTAATATCTTTAATAGCGCCTTTTACTTCGATACTGGTTTTGGCGGTGCTGGTTCCCATTGCCTGAGCAATAGCTTTATACTGAAAGCCGTATTTTAAGCACAGTTCCACCAGAAGCTTTCTCTCACTGCTTAGTAAGGGAAGTACCCTTTGAATCTGGTCTAAAGCCTTCTGATCTGCTTCCTGTCTTTGTAGGTGTGCAGCTTCTTCATCCTCGTCATAGCCGCCTAAATAATCCTGATAATTCTCTAAATAGTCTAATCTGCTTAGGTTTCGTTGAAACGCATTTCGGGGCTTGCTATACTGGTAAATGCACTCGCTTTTCATTACAAAGTGTACGAACGCATTTAGATGTTCTGGAGATTGTATGCGATCCCTTTTTTCCCATAAGATGAGAAAGGTATCCTGAAGGATATTTTCAACTGCATAGACATCCTTAAGTATGCTCCTGCCCATCCAGTAGACACTATGGTAATACTGCCTGTAAATCGCTTTAAATGCGTGTGGACAACCTTTTTTATAGGCATTGTAGTGAGTATCAAGTTGAAATCGTTTCATAAGCTAAGTGTTCTGTATTCCGTTTACATTCTATTGTTTCAAGTATTTTAGTTAAGCTCAAGCCTTCCCGCCGGACTCCAATCACAACCGGGAAGGTTTTTGAACTTAACAGCTTCTCTTTTTCGCAGAACCTAGGGGCTGCAGCACTTTTTTATGGCTAATTCACCGGTGTGCTTAAACCTCCCGGTATAAGCCCAGGCCGCTGTTAAAGCGGCGTTTCCCACCCAACTACAGGTTACTTCGTAGGGAAGCAACCCATAACCCACGGGTGACTTAGCGGATTATGATGTTTACCCGGAAACACCTGTTTTGTGCATAGGCAGTAGTGCTTTTACTGTTCGTTAACTACAACTCATACAAGTTGCCGGCCACTATGGCCTTTATGATGTAGGGGAAAAAGGGTGCGAAGCTTGATAGAGAAGAAACAATGGCTCTGAACGTGAAGTAGTGGGCCTAATACAAAAAGGCGCAGGTCTCAACTTATTGAATCAAGGTACTGGTATACCGCGCAACAATAAGCGAGAGCCCACGCCCGGGTCGTGAGCATCCCTGCTTATCCTCTCGTTGCTAAAAATTACCAGTTTTTGATTCGAGATTCAAAGCGAATGCTTCTAATATGTTATGCTAAGAAGTTTCGCAAATATATAATTATGAGTCAAATATAGTACTCTTCTGTTTAATGCGGAAGAAATTCCGCATTAAATTTTTATTGATATTCTTCCTTTGTTATGTATGAACATCAATTTTCTCATAAGTAAAGCCATTTCCGAATGGATTAAAGATGCCAAATCAAACCGAGATTTCGGACTTAATCATGATATTGATGAGAAAATTGTAAGAAGAATTCTTGACGATAAGGAATATCGTATTCCTGTTGAAACTCTAAAAAGGATTTGTGATGCACGTCAAATAAAACTATCGGAATTCTTTTCCAAAATCGGAGAATAAATTTTTTATAACTTCATACTCTATCATGGCCTTTGAGTGGGCTTTGCCTGAGGGATGCTATGCTGATGCCGTGAGCGCATTATGACTTAAAAAATGTAGGGTTTAATCCTTATCTACCTATACATTTTAGTTTTTTAATCCTGAAATGGTTATACACCTAACTGAGATTAAGGAATTCTACAACATATTTCAAAAGGAAATGTCTAGATTTTTATACAGAACTCTAAAGTGTTGATGTCCTGTGAACTTTGAGGGGATATGTATATATTTAGTGCTGATATAACAAGTTGGTAGTAATTTGAAAAATGACAATCAGAATACAAGAACTTAGTAAATTGAATAGCAAACTATTAAATACAAATTTAAGAGCAATAATCTTGCTTTGTATTTTAATATATGATATGGACTAGCAATTTTTCAGGACTATCTTTTTTCAAGATTTAAATCGACTGGGTTTTATTGGTCGGACACAATGCTTTATAATATTTATTGGCTATTTTTTATTCCATTTATAAAACTTGCTACATATACCAAAACAAAAATTCAGCCTAAAATAAAAAAAACTAAAATCCTTTACGGTTTTGCTTCTGGTTTTATCTTTACTGCATTACATATTTCTATTTTTTCTATCGTATTTATTCTAGGAAGCAATCTAATCTATGAAATACCACATCGATTTTCAACAATATTTAAAAACGCTATTTCAAGTCAATCACAAATCACGATTTTAGTATATTTATGCCTTCCTTTTGTTATTGACTACCTAAACAGAAAAAAAAATCTAAACAACAACGTAATAGAACAAAAATTTATAACTGTAAAAAACGGTACTCGAATAACAAAATTGGACGTGTCAAAAGTTTTAGTCATTAAAACAGACAGACCATACACAGTAATATTTTCTTTAGACCAGAAATTACTACACGATGAGAGTTTGAAAAAACTTGAAAGTTTATTAGACCCCAAAATTTTTATTAGAGTTCACCGTTCAGCAATTATCAATAAAAACCATATTAAAGAAATTTCTTCTCGAAAAAATGGGGATTACGATGCTATTCTAACAAATCAACATTCTGTTAGATTGAGCAGACATTATCGTACAAATTGGAATACCTTGCTCAACCACTAAGTAATAAAATCACTCGTTTAAGCCTATTTACTTCTAAGTATATAATTAATACATTTTATTTTCTTGATTTTTAAGGTCAACTAAATTTAATGTAATGGTTATTATAAAACACATACCAACGATTTGTATTGTAGTTTTTCTACTTTCCTTTAATGCTTGTTCTCAATCGACTAATAAGCAAAACAAGAATATAACAACATCCGTTTCAAACTTGAAAAAGCCCAGTTGGAGCGGAGCGTTTGAAGCACCAAAAAATATATCTTGGAGAACCACAATTCCACCAAAAAGCGAACCTGGAGAAAAACTTATTATTTCTGGAACAGTATATTTTCCAGATGGTAAAACCCCAGCTAAGGATGTTATTGTTTACGTGTATCATACAAACAACAAAGGAATTTATCCAAAAAAAGGGAATGAAAGTGGACACGGTAAATATCACGGATATTTGCGTGGTTGGATGAAAACAGATACTAATGGTAAGTATGAATTTGAAACTATACGTCCTGCACCATATGAAACTCACGATGGAGAACCTGCACATATCCATTATACTATTGAACACCCTGAATATCCTGAATATTGGCTAACTGGCTTGTGGTTTTCGGATGACCCAAGAGTAGCGTCTTATTTGGATAAGATAGAAAGAGACGGCGGACTTTCCAATATTACAACATTAACCAAAGATGATAACAACATTTTGAGAGGTTCAAGAAATATAATACTTCAAAAATTTACAGACTAAAATATGGGCGCAATAGAGTTTTTCAAAAAATCGGTTGTGACCACCTCTTCAAAAAGCTTAAGTTTCGGTTTACTTGTATTGAGAATTGGTGTTTCGATTTCAATGATTTACCTACACGGATATCCAAGGCTTATAAATTTTAGTAAAATCAGCTCAGAATTTGCAGACCCTTTAGGAATTGGAACTGAGACGAGTTTAGTTTTAGTAGTATTTGCGGAATTCTTTTGTTCACTTTTTTTAGTATTTGGTTTTTTAACAAGATGGATTTGTGTTCCATTAATATTTACAATGATTGTAGCCACTTGGATAGTTAATGGTGGAAAAGACTTTATTTTTCAGGAAAAAAGTTTTATTTATTTAATTTGTTATTTTAGTCTACTAATAAATGGTAGCGGTTACTTTTCACTAGATTTCAAACTATTTTTAGGAAAAAAAACTACTACCAACAATGGTAACCGTTGCACAAGACTGTAAAAGGTAACATTACAAACGTAAATAAGCCGCTATAAGCGGTTTTTCTTTTTTGGATCAACTTGGTTTTAGACCAAATTCATAACTCTTAAAACCGATGTATCGCTGTTTGTTAGTCTGTTTTTCAGCAAAAAAAAGGAAGCGAGCATTCCTGCTCCGCTTTTCACTCGTTTTTGGGTGAACTTGAGGTTTTTTGAAGATGCAGACTCATTTCATCGACATCAGCTAAAAACTCAAAACATCTTATATGTAGCTTTTGTTGGATGTCGCAGCTACTTCAACTACTTTTAAAACATAAACAGGTAGTTTTGAGAAAGACTGCCGTTAAATACTACACCAACAGAACCTATGAAACAATCGATCAGTCTTCAAATCATATTTCTATTCTTTGTGTTCCAGTTTAGTTTTATAAATGCTCAAAATAAATTTGACACACCTTATGGAAATAATGATTCCGTTGGAAAATATGTAGAAATAAATGGAGTGAAAATATACTTTGAGGATTACGGAAAAGGCGAGCCATTACTATTAATACATGGTTGCGGTGCAGACATTAAGTCAATGGCAAATCAAATAGATTATTTTAAAAACAAGTTCAGAGTTATTGTGGCAGATAGCAGAGGTCAAGGAAAATCAGAGTTAAAAACAGATTCCTTGACCTACAATCAAATAACCAATGACTGGGAAGGATTAGTCAATTACCTAAAATTAGATTCAATTAATATTCTCGGATGGAGTGATGGTGGCATAATTGGATTGAAAATGGGAATAAGAAAAAGAACAAAAATCAAGAAAATAGTTGCAATGGGTGCAAATTTAAGACCTGATACAACAGCCGTTAATAGTTGGGCTCCTGAAAAAGTTAGAAAATACCAAGCGAATGCAAGGGAAATGATAGCAAAAGGAGATACCTCCCAAGATTGGAATCTTGAACTACAACTCGATGGACTTTTACTCAACCAACCGAATATAAGTCATTCAGATTTAAAGAAAATAACTGCTTCTGTTTTAATAATGGTTGGTGACAGAGATATCATTAAAAATGAACACGCTGTTGAAATTTTCAATAATCTTCCTAAAGGTCAACTTTGCATTATGCCTGGTTTAAATCACGGAGCACCTCGGAATAATCCAATAATTTTTAATGAGATAGCCAATAGGTTTTTGACTGAGAAATTTGATTATACTCGTAAGAAATAGTTTTTGGGCAATTACTAAGTGTTCATGGGGATATCGGAACTGTACATTGCATAACGGTTTCACAGCGGAGGTCTCAGAGTGATTTTTACAGTTATAGAGGTGCAGTATTAATGCTATTTTTAAGCGCTTTTTAATGGATAATGTAGGTGCTGTTTTAAGTAAACATTTTTGTTTACTTTATTTGCTATCTTTGCTGAAAGTTTTTGCCATGTTACCTGATCTTGATAAAATAAAGGGCGTACATCCCGGAGCTGTTTTAAAACGTGCTTTAAAAAAACGCGGTATTACCGGGAGTGATTTAGCGCGAACTATTGATGAGCATAAACAAACCATTAGCGCAATTTTAAACCGGCGAAGAGCAGTAAACGCGAAACTATCTATTAAGCTTGGAGAGGTTTTTAGCGTAGAGGCAGATTACTTTATGCTCCTGCAAGCCAGCTATGATGTGCAGCAACAAGTTGCGGCAAACTATGGGAGAATTCCCAATCTCAATCATTTTAGAAAAGCGCTCTTTTGGGATACTCAATTAGAGCGGATAGATTGGGATAAAAACAAGCGTGCTGTAATACAACGCGTACTTGAGCGTGGAAACGGAAAAGAAATACAAGAGCTTCTTTCATTTTATGGGAGACAGACTGTTAAGAAGATTGCTCAATCGATCAAGAAAAGTTATTTACCCTCTTTTGAAGAAAATCTCAAGAATTATAATCTTATAGAGTAGCAATGGAACTTCAGTTAAATACGGTATCTGAATTGCTGTGGAATGCACTCCAGAAATTGATGGAGATTCAAGAATTACATTCATTTAGATTAGTAGGAGGTACTTCATTAAGTCTTCAACGGGGTCATCGAGAGTCTATTGATATTGATTTGTTCAGTGATGCCCCATATGGTAGCATAGATTTTGAAAAAATTGAATCTATTCTTAGAGTTACTTTTCCATATTTTAGTAGCTCTTCTGAGCTTGTGGGACTTGGTAAATCTTATTTTATAGGGAATACCGAGGATGACTTGGTAAAATTGGATTTGTTCTATACAGATTCTTTTGTATTTCCATTAATTATGGAACAAAAGGTTCGTTTTGCTAGTGTTCAAGAAATTGCTGCAATGAAACTTGAAGTTGTAGGGCAAGGAGGCCGCAAGAAGGACTTTTGGGATATTCATGAGCTTCTCGAAAGTTATACATTGAATGAACTGATTGGTTTTTACCTAAAGAGATATCCTTACAACTTATCAACAGAGGAACTGATGAATAAGATTGTTGACTTTTCTTTAGCAGAAGATGATTTTACGCCTAATTGTTATAGAGGTAAAATCTGGGAACTGATCAAATTGGACCTTGAAGAACTAGTTGAAAGGTAATTTTAATAGAGCATTTTTGCTGATAGTCTTGTTGTTTTAGATGAAAATACTACCTTTGAACTGAAAGTCAGACAAATAGCATCAAAACGTAAGGTAGCGATCCGACAAGCAAAAATTTTGAAAATCGCCTAGAGACGCTGTTTTCTAGGTTTTTATTAAAAATACTGAATCCCTCCGGGGTCACAAAAGATCCAAATAATTGGATGCAAAAACCACGTATTTAATAAAAATACGTGGTTTTTTGTTGTTGCAGCCTGAGCAAAAATACCTGTCTGGCTTACTCTAAGAAGGTTTGGGCCTTGCATTTAGAGGATTAGTAATGTATTTAGCAGCAGTGTTTAGGTCGTTCACCAGGTTCTTCTTTCATACATAGTATTTTATATATAGGTTCACAGTTATTAAACCTTTAGAAAACATACTATGAGTGCATTATTCAAGAAATATATACCCTTACCTTTTGAGGGGGATGTAGCCGTTTTACTGTTGCGAGTAGCCTTATCACTTTTTTTATTTTTTGGTCACGGGATGGGCAAAATTCTAAAATTGACCATTAACGAACCCGTACAATTTTTAGATCCAATAGGTATAGGGCAGGAGCTTTCCCTTGTTTTGGCCACTACCGCTGAGACTTTAGGGGCGCTTTTTATACTTATGGGTTTGTTTACCAGAGTAGCAACTATACCTGTTCTATTTACATTAGGAGTAGCCTGTTTCATAGTACACGGATCTCAAGGATTTTCAGGGATGGAAACCTTACTGCTGTACCTCCTTGGTTTTATCGTGATACTCCTTATGGGGCCTGGTAAATATGCGCTTGATGCACGTATGTAGGCTGTTATAATTGTGCTAGAAATGGAATGTTGTCAATTTCAATTAAAAAATGCAATGAAACCTAACAAAGAATGGTCTAGACGAAACTTTCTAAAAACTACGAGTGCCGCGGGGACATTCGCGGTTATGAATCCGTTTTCAGCATTCGCTCAGAAAACGTATGATATAGACCCAAAGGTCGCTGCTATTGTTGCTCAAAGTTTTGCTATTGACACCCATAATCACATGGATGTGTCGTTTGATGGGGCTGAATTAGATGCGCAGGCGGTTCCGTTATCAAACGAACTCCGTAGATCTGGGTTTAAAGCGATGAGCATGACCTTTTGTGTTGATAGGCCTAAGCTTAATTGTGAAGGAGAAGCTTTTGAGCGCTTTATAACTTCACTCGATAAGCATGACCAGATCCTGCGAGCGAATGGAATTAAGAGAGTTTTAAATTCCCGTGACCTGCTACAAGCTAAAAAAGCAAGAAAGTCCGTAGTGATTCAATCTGTAGAAGGAGGTCATTTTTTAGAAGGCAAATTAGAACGGCTAGAGGTCGCCTACAACCGCGGATTAAGGCATTTAGGGTTATTGCATGATGCTCAATCAGCATATCCTCTAGGTGATATTTATACTAATCCGTCACAATTTGGAGGTTTGACACCTTTGGGGCTTGAAGTTGTAACTGCTAGTGAGAAAGCTGGGATATTGGTAGACCTGGCCCATTGTAGCGATGAGGCTATAAATGATGCTTTAGAAAAGATGAGCAAACCGGCAATAATATCCCACACAGGTTTGAATACACAACTGGGAAATGATCAGAGAATGGCAAAGATGATGATGCCTAGACTGATTAGTAAGCAACAAGCTAAAATCGTTGCTGAAGCCGGCGGAGTAATAGGAGTGTGGACGCATCTTGTAGAAACACCTACTGAAATGGCACAGCATATTGCCGCTTTATGCGATATAGTGGGGACACGTCATGTTTCTATAGGTACTGACTCTAGGATGGCGGTTCAAAAGGGCGGAAATGCCAGAGGTTTAACCAATCAATTTTGGCATACATCTGCTCAAGGGTTCTTTTACGCCTTAGTAGATGCGATGCTTAAAATAGGATTTACAAAAGAAGAAATTCTGAATATAGGAGGGGATAATTACTGGCGTATTTTTGAGCAGGCCATCACCGTCTAGCCAACATCAAAAAGCAATTCTACTTCGTGTTTTTTATTTTGGATGGAAGCACTTTGTAGTATTTTTTAAAGGTCGAAGTAAAATAAGAGATACTTTGATAACCCAGTATCGAAGCGGTTTCGGCAATGGTATTTGTTTTTAAAAGCTCAAAGGCTTTCTTCATTTTCAATTCAATAATATAAGCGCGAATGGTTTTTCCGTAGGTGCTTTTAAATTCCTTTTTCAGTTGCATTTCATTCAGCATAACGTGTCTTGAAACCTGCTGAATGGTAGGCGTGTCTAAATAATGGTGTTCAATATAATTTAATGCTTTTGTGATTCTAGCTTGAATTCCAGTATGCGCAGCAGCATTTTCATCATCATAAAGCAAGCTGTCATTTTGATAGACACGAAGAAGCAACTCTCGCAATTTAAGGCCTACAAGGTGTTTAGGTATTCTTGAAGATGCGGTAGATTGAATGATCCCAAGTATCGTTTTCTGAATGCTATGCGTAACCTGAACATCATTGGCACGTACAGAAGTAAGACCTATATCATTGTTGATTAACGTATAAATAGAATTATTGTCTTTCCACTCTTCGTGCTTTAATAAATTGATCAGGTAAGAAGACCTGAGGTAAATTAAAATAGATTCTGTGATGCAATTGGCAGGAGTAATGACTTGATTATTGGTTTGCTGAGCAAAGACTATTCTCAGTTTGTCATTGTCTAAAAGGTATCTAAATGCCTGTTGATTGATCTCAAGTTCACCACTAATTAAATAGGCGATAAGTACAAAGGAACCTTCCACATTAACCTGTTCGATCAAGTCCTTTTTACAGTTACGCTTGTTATGTATTATAACTATGTCCTTGTTAAAATGAATAGTGCCGTCAACGGTATAATCTTGATTTTTAAAGGCCACCTTCTTGAACTCTAAGTAGTCAGATTGTGGAAAGGTGTCTAGATCAAAGTGATAAAACTCTTTGTTTAAGTCGGGATACGTTGAATATAACCTCATAATTCCGTTTACCGTTAATTTGATTCCCGATTCTATTGATGTGATCAAGTTTCAACAAGGAAATTTGCGCAAATATAATTTAGAATTAAATTAAATAAAAATTGTTTAAAACACTACTTCAATCCTGTTTGTTTTTGAGCCTTTTAGTATGCAGTACACTAGGTTACAGTCAAGAACGCTACAGTATCTCGGGTAAGCTATCTGATCAAGCCGGAGCCCCTTTGACTGATGCCTATATCTATTTAGAGCATACACAAATTTACACGATGACTAATCAAGCTGGTGAATTTAAGCTAAGCGCACCAACAGGTACATACCAGCTGGTTTGTTCTTTAATGGGATATGAAAAAAAGACCATCTCGATTGAGTTGCACAACGATCTAAACGTAGCTTACAAATTGGGCCCAGATCGTGAGATGCAGCTTGATGAAGTACAAATAAAAGGAAAATCAGTTATTGAGAAGGTCAGAGAATCGGCTTATAATGTTGTGGCTGTAGATGCTCAGGCTATGACCAATACTACTGCCGATCTTTCAAATGCGCTGGAGCAAGCTTCCGGAGTCAAAGTACGACGTTCTGGCGGATTGGGTTCTAGGACCTCAATTTCGTTAAATGGATTTACAGGACGCCGGGTTAAACTTTTTATGGACGGTGTGCCTATGGAAGGTTTTGGAGATGCTTTTCAGCTTAATAATATACCGGTATCCATCGCAGATCGTATTGAAGTCTACAAGGGGGTGGTTCCTATTGAGTTTGGTACAGACGCTATGGGCGGGGTCATAAATATAGTGACCAACCAGCGCTCAAATACTTTTGTAGACGCTTCCTATGCTTTTGGTTCCTTTAATACGCATCGTGCCAGTGTAAGTACAGGCTTTACCTCTAAAAATGGGTTTTCTGTTTTAGTCAATGGTTTTCTTAATTATTCAGATAATAATTATAAAGTACATCTTGATAAGATGCTGGATGTGAATACAGGTACTTACGTCGCCGGGGATTATGAAGTAGAGCGCTTTCACGATACGTATCAAAACAAAACGGTTATGGCTAAAGCCGGATTTGTAAAAAAATGGTGGGCAGATCGTTTTTTTGTTGGTCTTACTGTAGGGGAGCTGGAAGCTGATGTTCAAAATGCTTACACTATGGAAATCGTTTATGGTGCGCGTACAAGGGCATCAAAAACCTTGTTGCCGTCACTGGAATATTATAAACGAAATTTTTTAACCAAAAACCTTACCGCCAGAGTTACCGCAAATTATAACCATAATGCTAATAAAAGTATAGATACCGTTGCGCGTCTATACAATTGGTATGGTGATTATGCTACTACAAGAACGAGAGGAGAGAGCGGTACCAACACGCTTTCAGAATTCAAAGATAATAATGTATCAGCGACAGCAAATTTGTCTTATGACATAAACAAAAAACACTCTATAAAGCTCAACGATGTCATTACGGGCTATGAGCGTAAATTATCAAGCGATGTACCGTTAGACCAGCTGACCTCTGCTACAGATACGATGCGCAGAGCGTCTAGAAAAAATGTGATAGGACTTTCTTATGGGTATCGCCCTTCTAAAAAATGGAACGTCAACTTCTTCGGGAAACACTACTACCAATACGTTGTGGGACCGGTTGATACCGTTACCGTAGGCAATAACAGTCAGTATGAAGAGCAAGAGCGTTCCTTTCAAACCTCAGGTTACGGGCTGGCAGCTACCTACTTTTTTAATAATGCAATTCAGTTAAAAGCTTCAGCAGAACGGGCTTATAATTTACCTTCTGCGCAACAGCTCTTTGGCGACGAGGTACTCAATACAGCCAACACAAGTTTAAAAGCTGAAAACTCATCTAATTTCAATCTTGGCGTTTCTTCAAACAGCAGATTGAAAAATGACGATGTGTTATATATAGATGTTAATGGTTATTACCGCTTAACAAAAGACTTTATTCAGCGCGTGCAAAGTGCACGATATGGTACGGTAGGAAATGTGAATTTTGGGCGTGTTAGAAATATTGGAGCTGACGCAGAAGTACGCTATTATCATAAAAATAAGGTGATGGTAGGCGGTACCCTTACCTATATGGATTTGCGTAACCGGGAACAAATACGAGATGCATCCTCTTCAGTAGCATCTTCAACTTACAATAACAGGATGCCCAATATACCATACTTCTTTGGTAACGCCGATGCCGCTTATTACGTACACGATATTTTCGGTAAGAATAACGTATTGAGTTTAAACTACAACTTTAATTATGTAGGTGAATTCTATCTGCTATGGGAAAGCCAAGGAAGTAGTAGTACCAAAGCAACCCTACCAGAACAGGTTTATCATGACTTTTCGGTAAACCTTTCCTTAGCAAAAGGAACGTACAACATAACGTTAGAGGCACTCAATTTTACAGATGCCAGGCTTTATGACAATTTCAGTCTGCAAAAACCGGGAAGAGCATTTAACGTGAAGTTCAGATACTATTGGAACAGAAGAAAATAAAATCATTTAATTCAAACAACAACAAAAATCATGAATATCAATTTTAAAACAAGCACTTTAGGATTACTCCTAGCCGGTGCACTACTCACAGCGTGCAGTAACGATGATAGCAGTACCGAAGAACCAACAGAACCAGAAGTGAATCTTGAAGCCAAGTATTTTATAGCTGCAGAAAATGATAATGGTACTTATTTCTTAACTGAAGAATCACTTAACTCAGGAACAACTACCACTACCGGAAATGGTATCGAGGACCCTAATTCGTATACTCATTATTCATACAATGGCAATGAGGCTGTTATGGGATTATGGTATCGTCAGGGAAATCCGGCGATTGGAGTGATGTATGGTTTAGATGCTTCAGGAACTTTAACTGAAATCGGGGCCGGTTTTCAGATGACTAACGGTTATTCATCAGTAGGTCCATTTGAAAACTACATTGTTGCAACCCGTGGAGGTATTACGTTTGACGATGGTAGTGTGGGGCAAAACTTTTACTTTATAGATCTTGATAATGACGCTACGGTATCATCAAAGCAATTAACTACGCTTGATCTTGTGGGTAATGGTCTAGAATGTAATCTGGTAGGCGTTGTAGACGCTGGAGATGGTTCTTTTCTTTCTGCAGTAGAGGTTCAAGACGGGGATGTAGATATGTGCTACATTGTTAAATTAGATGCAAATGCTACTGTGCTCAATATTTTAGAAGATGATCGTATAGGTCAAGCACTCGGGCAGTGGCGTTCTGCGCGCTACTCGCTTATTGCAAATGATGATGAAGGAAACACTTACGTTTTTGGAAATCCTAATGGAGGGACACTAAAAGGAGGAGCATTAAAAATTCCTCAAGGAAGCACTTCTTTTGATTCAAGTTATTATTTCAATATTCAGGATCAAGCAGATGGTTATGCTTTTAGAAAGGTTTATCACGTTACCGGAAAGTACTTTTTACTAGAATTTTACAATGAGTATGAGCCGGGCAACGGTACAGCAGCTACCCAATATGGAATAGTAAATGTAGAAACTCAGAGTTTTTCTTGGATTACCGGTCTTCCAAGTACAGATAATATCAACGACGTGGGCTGGCCATATGCAAGTGATGAGGTGGTGTATATACCTATTACTACTGCAGATGCAAGCCCAACAGTTTATGTTGTTGATCCCGTAACAGCATCAGCTACAGCAGGTATTGTAGTAGAGTCTGCCACCGCTATTGGTGGTTTAGCAAAACTTGAATACGAACCGGAAACTACTAATTAATGGCATCCAAGCCCAGACGTGTATACGTCTGGGCTTTTATAATTCTTATTAAGTATGAAACAAAGAATAACCTTTTTATTTATTGTGCTGGGTATACTAGGAAGTAGCTTTGCGCAATCTACGGTTTTAGCAACTGACACATTTTGGGAGTCAGATCCTGACTTAAACGCAGTAAAAGCAGAAGTCAAAAAGGGATTTGATTTTGCAAATATGGGGATCAGCGATGACCCAATAATGCTTGCCATACGCAATGAAGCAGATCTAAATATAATCACATATCTCTTAGAACAACCGGATGTTGATATTGATAAACTGGTTTTTGAAGGAAGACACTATTTGCATATCGCTGCAAATGATGGTAACGATCAATTGGTAGATTATTTGTTAGAAAATGGTTCTGACATTGATTTCTTAGATGCTAACGGGCATACCGCATTTACATTTGCCGGTTTTCAAGGCCACTTAACCAAAGATATGATAGACGTGTTCATCAAACATGGTATAGACTTGAATAAAAAATATCCGGAAAAGGATGGTGCCAATATCCTGCTCATATCAATTCCCTATGACAAAGATTTGACTATTACAGATTATTTAGTCTCTAAAGGAGTTTCTATCAATTCTGTGGATGATGATGGGAATACGGCTTTTAATCACGCTGCAAAAATAGGCAGTGTACCTATGATGAAAATGCTTCTGGAACGCGGGGTAACCTATACAGATGAAGCGCTCTTAATCGCATCACAAGGAACTTACAGGTCTGCAAATGATATCGAAGTTTATTACTATTTGGTAGATGATCTAGGTGTTAGTCCAACATTAACGAGTGAGGAAGGTCAAAACGTATTGCACGCAATTGCTAAGAAAAACGATCAGGATGAGGTGATAAACTATTTTCTATCAAAAGGGGTTGATGTCAATCAACAGGATGAAGATGGGAACACTCCATTTTTAAATGCCGCAGGTGGGCGAAGTTTTAAAGCAGTAGAATTAATGTTTTCTTATTTGGCTGAAGGCGTGGTAAACGCAACTAACGCACAGGGACAAACTGCATTGATGCTTGCTGCAGGTTCTAATGCGCCGGAAGCAGTTTCTTTTTTAATAGAAAATGGTGCTGAAGTAGCACTGAAGGATAAAAGGGGTAATGATGCCGGATTTTACCTTATAGACTCCTATAGAGCGCCAAGAAGGGGAAGAGGTCCCGCGACCGAAAGCAACGCACAAAACCCTGTTGAAGCAAAACTGAATACCTTATTAGCTGCGGGTTACGCTGTTAATACCCTGCAAGAAGAAAACAACAGTTTGCTGCATCTCGCTGCTGAGAAAAACGAATTAACACTAGTTAAGCCATTGGTTGATAACGGAATTGATCTTAATGTTGTTAACGATAACGGAAACACGGCATTGCACATCGCAGCGATGAAGGCTGAAAATGAAAAGATCTTAGCATTATTGGTTAAGGCTGGTGCTGATACTTCAATAGAGACACAGTTTGGAGAAACAGCCTATGACCTTGCTGGTGAAAATGAAGCGATATCAGATAAAGCCGAAAAACTATCTTTTTTAAAATAACGATGCTACAAGAAAGAATGAAGATGAAAAGAATTTTGTGTTGCCTCGTTGCGGTACTTGTGCTAGGTGCTACCCAAGGCTGGAGATCAAAATCAGATGAGCAACTTAAGTTAAAATGTTTGATCCAATTGACTAATTATTCAGGTGAAGGTGCGTATATGGCAGCATCTCTAATCGACCAGAATGGGACATATGAGCAAACACTTTATGTGATGGGTCAAGATGAAAAATGGTATAACGAACTCGTAAGTTGGTTTTCATTTTTTGAAAAGAAAAAAGAAACGGTAGATGCTATTAGTGGAGCTACTATTGCTGGAGGCGAGCGCACTATTTGTGTTCTTGAAATACCTAAAGAAAAACTGGATAAGGGATACAAGCTGCGCTTTGAAACCTCTGTAGAAAGTCAGAAATATTATGAAAACGATGTTGAGGTAGCACTCACTTCGAGCACTATTAAAGGAAACTACGAAGGTACAGGTTACATTCGCTATGTACGATTAATCCCTAATTAGCTGATCTAAAAACATAATTGAATTTTTAGAAATCAATTATCTTGAAAGTAGGCCTGATCACGAAAGTGGTCAGGTTTTTTTTATTTGTATGAACAATGGCAATACATCTTCGAGTTGGTTAACTTGGTTTAAAAAGCTTTCATTTGTAATATTCTGAAGTGTGATTGAAACCCTCAAGAGCATAGAGTTTATTACCGATGGTGTATCAAAAAAAAGGTGATTAGCCTAAACTAACCACCTTAAAATTCAACAGCAATATTCTCGCTGAAACAAACACTCTTCATGGAAAATTATTCAATAAAATCAGTGATGACTTTTTTGATATCTGCCGAAGTAGCATCAGGCTCTAGTGCAAACATCACACTGTAAAGCCGTTGACCATCTACTTTGTCTTTTAGTTTAAGACGGTCATTTGATGCAAAAACAGTATCCCATTCTTTTCTAACTTTTGCCCATAAAGCTTCGTTTTCTTTCCACCAAGCTTGAGCTGCAGCACAGCGCTCATCGGCAACTTGCTCGTAAATATTATAACCTTTTTCTTCGGCTATAATGCGATCGTCAGCATCTTCGGCGTGTAAAACTTTTTTATTATCCTGCTCGTGAAGCCACCCGTAATCTGTAATCGCCACTTGATTATTGCGCTCCATAATGTTATAATCTCTTCTTTTAGTGTACTCTCTTCGCGGTAAAGGCGCCGGCGTGGTGTTTTGCCATACCTTTTTTCCATCTACGTGAACCCAAGTGGCAGAACCCGAATACCGCGGACTGTCATCAACTTGATACACTTTTTGTGTCCATTGCCCTTTAACGTCGCTAGCATCTTTTTTTACTATATCCCAAGTATTATTAGCGTCGTAGAAGAATAGATCCTGATCTTCAAATGTCCAGTCTTGACGCCAGTGTTTAATTACCATGGTGTCTTGAATAACAAGTAAATGTTGAATAGAAATCTTGTTTTCTGCATCCTCAACAAGTTGTCCCCACTCTAGAGCAGAAGCTGTATAATCGTCGTGCTTCTCATAATTTCCGTCAGGTGAAAAGGTTTCGGCATATTTGAAGGTTACTTCATAACAGCCACACATATCTTTAATGGCTTGACGGTCAAGATCTTTTTTTGATTGCGCTTGGGCCGAAAAAGTGCTTAAAATAAGGCCGGCACTAACAAGTAAAATAGGCTTCATATAGTTTATCAGTTTTTAAGAAATTCAAAATTAATCATTTTTATTATTTAGATTAAATAAAAATAAAATATATATTTGCTGCGGAAAATAATTAAGAATGATTCTAAACAGAAAACATGTATTATGCTTCATCGTGGGGATGCTGGGCGTTTATCACGTTCAGGCACAAACTCCGCTACGTGTGGAAAAGCAAACCGATTCGCTGGAAGAAGTCTTAATTACAGCAACGCGAACGCAACGACAATTGAGTTCGCTTCCCTTGCCGGCTCAAATTATTTCTAAAGAAACCATTGCTCAATCGGGATCAGTGCGCTTATCTGATATTCTTGCAGAGCAAACCGGGTTAATTACCGTTCCTGATTATGGAGGGGGCGAGGGCATTCAAATTCAAGGTTTAGATTCTCAATATATTTTGATACTTATTGATGGCGTTCCTTTGGTTGGGCGTTCGGCAGGGACACTTGACCTTAGTCGAATCACCGTAGGTAACATTAAACAAATTGAAGTGGTTAAAGGTGCATCATCAAGCCTTTACGGAAGCGATGCTTTAGGTAGTGTGATCAATATAATTACAGAAAGTCCGCAAAAGCCTTTTCAGTCAGCGATCAACTATCGAGGTGGCAGTCTTAACAGTCACGACCTTAGTTTAAACACGGGTGTAAAAGAAGAGCGGTTGGCCTTGAGCTTATTCGCAAATAGATACAGTTCTGATGGTTATGATCTTGATGAATCCACTTCTTTACAAACTGTAGAACCGTTTACTAATTATACCGCACAGGTTAAAGGAAAATATGACTTTTCTGAAGCTACTTCGTTGTTGCTCTCTAGTAGATTTTATACACAAAATCAGGAGTATAGGGCTTCTGAAATTCTTTCCGGTGAAAGTGATATCACAGAGTGGAATGGTCAAGTGTTATTTTCTCAGCAGTTTACAGATAAGATCACTTCGACTTTAGAATTATATGGAACCAACTACCATACAGAATCCTATTTACAAGATGAGGAAGGTGCAGAAAACTCCCGAAGCTTTTATGATCAAACCTTATTGCGTCCAGAATTACGCACGGTTTACGCACTTAATGATAAACATAATTTTATAGGCGGAATAGGATATACGTATGAGTCATTAGAGCGTACGGACTTCAGTCAAGATCCGGTGTTTAAAGCGCCTTATGTGTATGTGCAATACGATACCCACCTGCTGAATAATCTAAATATAATTGCCGGTGCCAGATATGATATGCATAATGTGTATAGGTCCCAACTGAGTCCTAAGCTGGCTGCTCGATACAAAGTGGATAATAGCTTGGCGTTTAAAGCTTCGGTGGGTAGCGGTTTTAAAGCACCCGCATTCAGACAACTTTATTTTGACTTTACAAATGCTACGGTAGGATATACGGTTCTGGGTTATGAAGCAGTACCTACCGCAATTGCCGAAATGCAAGCCAGAGGAGAACTAGCAAATATAATTGTGCCGGTATCTGAATTTGATGATAGCCTAAAACCCGAAACTTCGGTAAATATAAATCTGGGTGTTGATTATAAATTTTCTAAACTACTCACTACTAGCCTAAACTTGTTTAGAAATAACTTGAACAACCTTATCGACACCCGGATTATTGCTACAAAAACTAATGGTCAAAGCGTTTTTAGCTACGTGAATGTCAACGAGTCTTTTACGCAAGGCTTAGAATTTAGTTATACCTATAATCCGTTTAAAAACATCAGGTTTTCCGGTGGCTATCAATTGTTATTTGCAAAAGATAAAGAGGCTGTCGAAGCTTTTGAAGCTGGTACGGTTTACGGAAGAACTTCGGCGAATGCTTCGGCTTTTGTGCTGGATAAAAAGGATTATTTCGGTTTATATAATCGCTCTAGACATACTGCAAATTTTAAAGTGTTTTACAACCTTCCGCAGTATAAAGCAGATGTAAATATGCGTGCGACCTACCGCAGTAAATACGGTTTGAGTGATACCAACGGTAATGGCTATCTCGACAACTATGACACTTTTGTTGACGGCTATGCGATCGTAGATTTTGCAGTAAACAAAGCGCTTTACAAAAATATTACGCTGGGAGCAGGCATTGACAACCTTTTAAATTTTACCGATACGCAGAATGTTACCAACATTCCCGGTCGGCTTTATTTCGCAAAATTAAACTTAACACTGTAATACAAAATGATGAACACGTTTAGAACCTTAGCAGCAATTGCTTTAATCCTTGGCTTTGTAAGCTGTAGTAATGATGATGATGCAACACCTCTACTTGAAGTAGAGACTGAAACGGTAGCCAATTTACACGCACCGCAATCTGGTGGACAGGGCCAACCGGTTTCTGGAGCTTTTACTCGATTTGATTTTGAAACGGGAGCAGAAACAACTAGTGAGACTGATTGGGACGTTGCCTTTAGAGGAACGACGATCATTGTTAACGGCGGGGAGTCGCAAGGTACTACTGATGAACCTGAACGTACAGGCGATGCAGCAGTTTATATTGCAGACGGAACAATGAGTACGGTAACTGATGTAGATGCTAGCTTATTCACTCAAGATAGTGCCTCGGGCTTTGCGATCGCAACAGGTAGTGGTAACGGATGGTACAATTACACCGGTGCTCCTTCACACTTGATCAATCCAATTCCGGGGAAAATCTTAGTTTTTAGAACCACAGCCGGACTCTACGCAAAAGTTGAGATTATCAGTTATTACGAGAACGCACCGGCAGAGCCAGACGCATTTTCAGATGCAACGCCTTACTACACGTTTAACTATGTGTATCAACCCAATGCAGGTGTTACGACCTTCTAATTTGATTTAGTAAACAGTAAATTAATTGTTATCGGGGAAAAGCCTGCCTAGTGCAGGCTTTTTTAATGCCGTAAATCTCCAATGAACATAATACGCTTTCAAGGCGCAATTGATTTTAGTTTCAGCTTATGGGTTTTGCTGTACGAGTACCTGCTTGGGCGTTTGACCGTAGTATTTTTTAAAGGTTGCTATAAAGTGAGGTACGCTCTTATACCCGGTAGATTCGGCGATCTCATTGACTGATTTTGATTTCAGTAACGAATAAGCTTTTTGCATGCGTAAGTCTATCACAAACTTTTTTATCGTGGTGCCGTAAAGCTTTTTAAATCCGCTTTTAAGATGAACTTCGTTGATCAATACAATTCGGGAAAGCTTCTTTATAGTAGGCGGATTTTTATAGTTGACCGTGAGATAGGCTTTTGCTTTTTCGATCTTTTCTTTACTGTTTTCACTTAGATTTGCTTGCTCTTTAGAAGGGTTCTCTACACTGATATTGAATACGTGTAGCAGCAATTCTTTTATTTTAAGCTGAATGAATTCAAGCTGAATGTGGTGCTCCCACTTGCATTCCAATATTTCGCTAATGATCTGATTCATCTGAAACCCTAACGGAAAACTATAAGTGCCTAAGGGAATGCGTTTGCTGGTTTTGATTGCAGTGTAAAAGGGGTCTCGTGCCACCCAGGATTCATTTTGCAGTAAATCAAGATACTTACACCGTGAAATAAGTAGGCAGATATATCGGGTTTTTGATTGTGGCATCCGTACGCGTTCATTGATCTTTTTACTGTAGGAAAAATGCACTTGTCCCAACTCTAAATTTCGATCCTTTTCGAGGTTTTCGCGCACAGATTCTCCACGTACCACACAGCTGATCATTATAAAATCTCCTGATATACTAAACTTGTCAACCGTAGGTTTTTTAAAATCAAAGCGGGTATCTATGATACAAAAATCACGTGAAAGTTTTAACGATGCTTTGGCGCTTGCGGTATGCTTAGGTTGCGTTTCAATAGACTTTTCTAGCAACTCACCTTCAGACAGCTTTGATAAGTTTTCTTCATACAGAAGGTCATCTTCATTAAGTATAGACTGAATTTTCATATACGTTTACCGCTACTTTTATTTCCAAAACCGTATAAAGCCCCTTGAAGTCAGACGTTAGCTTTGCAATTATTATTTGGACTTAATTTAAATAATGATAATAACGAAGATACATTATAACTAAAGGTGAAGCAATTTTATTTTTTTAGCATCCTTCTACTGTCAAGTGTTTGGGCGTTTGGTCAAAGCACAAAAGCAACGTTAAAGGGCCATGTGTCCAATACTACTGGAGAGAAGCTACCGGAAACTTACATTTATATAAAAGGGACAACTACCTACACGATGGCCGACGCTAACGGAGATTACCGTTTGCGTATCGCGCCGGGAACCTATGAGCTTACAGTGAGTTTGATGGGGTATTTAGACCAGACGCAAAGCATTATGCTAAACGCTGCGGAAACCAAAACCTTAAACATTCAGCTTGAAGAAGATCCTGAGATGACTTTAGATGATGTTTTGGTTAAAGGAAGGTCTGCAATTCGTGACGTTCAGGAGTCTTCTTATAATGTGGTGGCTTTAGACGCAGAACCTTTGCACAATACCACGCTTGATGTTTCTCAAGCACTTGAGCGCGTATCCGGAGTGCGTGTGCGTAGAACCGGTGGTGTGGGATCTGACTATAATGTGATGCTGAATGGTTTCACAGGAAGGCACGTAAAATTCTTTATTGACGGAATCCCGATGGAAGGCTTTAGTTCAGCATTTCAACTGAATAATATTCCTATAAATCTTGCTAAGCGTATAGAAGTGTATAAAGGGGTTGTGCCCATCACTTTTGGGTCTGATGCTTTAGGCGGTGCAATCAATATTGTTACTGAAAACGGGAAACAAAACTTTGTTGACGCTTCGTATTCCTTCGGAAGCTTTAATACTCATAAGTCGTTTGTAAATGCGGCCTACACCGCAGACTCCGGATTTACCGCACGTTTGACCGCCTTTCAAAACTATTCAGATAACGATTATAAGGTGACCACAGAGATTGTTGACCTTGAAACTTCGCAGTTTACGGGAGATGTTCGCGAGGTACGCCGTTTTCACGATATGTATCGCAATTACACGGTAATGGCTAAAGTTGGGGTGGTTAATACGTCGTATGCAGACGAATTATTATTAGGCTTTACCTACGGTGATGAGTACGATGAGCAACAGCATCCGGCTTATATGAAAATAGCCTTTGGCCAGCGCTACGGAACTTCAGAGACTTTGATGCCTACCTTATCGTATAGAAAGCGCAATTTGTTTACTGAGAATTTAAACGTTTCGCTGACGGCTAATTATAATTTTGGGGAGAGTTCTAATATTGATGACTCCTACCGAAGATATAACTGGCTGGGCGAGTTTATTGAGACCGATGCTCCGGGAGAATTCAATTATGCTAAAACCTATTTCAGAAACCGAAATGGTTCAGCAAATGCCAATATTACCTATACATTGGCCGAAAAACACGCGTTTACCGTAAATAATGTACTCAATCTTTTTTCAAGAAAAAGTAGAAACGAAGTAGAGCCTAGTGCTGCCGATGCTTATCCTAGCGAGACTATCAAAAATATTCTAGGAGTGGGATATAAATACCAGCCTACAGATGATTTGAGTATTTCGTCTTTTTATAAATACTATTACAACAAGGTAAATCAATATGCAGACCCTACGGGTTCTGGGGAGTTTGAAAACCTAGGTGCTTCAACAGAAGATCACGGGTATGGCCTTGCCGCTTCGTATTTTTTATTAGAAAATCTTCAGCTTAAATCCTCTTACGAAAAAGCGTATCGCTTGCCTACGGGACGCGAACTCTTTGGTGCCGGTAATGATTTTGAATTGGGTAATCCTGACTTGAAACCTGAAAGCAGTGACAACTTTAATTTTGGAGTAAACTACAACTGGCTGATCGCAAAAAATCATCAGTTTAATATTGATGCTAGTTTTATCTACCGTGATATTAAAGACTTTATTCGTCAAGTCCCTAACCCAACAAACGGAGTGATGCAGCCCGGCAATGAGGCTTCGGTTAAAAATAGAGGTGTAGATCTAGAAATGCGCTACAACTACGCCAGTTTATTTTCTTTAGGCGGAAGTTTTACCTATCAAAACCTTCGGAACAAATTAAAATATCGCGCCGGGAGAGATGTGGTGAGTACGATTTATAACGACCGCATCCCAAATATGCCGTACCTATACGGAAACGCAGATCTTACCTTTTACTTTAGCAAGCTATGGCAAGAGCAAGACCGCATGAATGTGAGTTATAACCTGCTTTACATTCACGAGTTTGACTACAGTTATGAAAGCTACGGCGGAATTAAAGTGCCTACACAAATCGCACACGATCTGGCGGTAAACTACAGCCTTAAAAATGGTAAATACAACATCTCTTTAGAATGCCGAAATATTCTAAACGAAGACTTATACGACAATTTTAGCCTGCAAAAACCCGGAAGGAGCTTTGCGGTTAAGCTGAGATACTTTTTAGATAAATTCAATTAAAACCAAATTTCTATGAAATTCAACTTTAAACAAACCAATAGATTTTCTTTAGCCGTGCTCGCGCTAATGAGCCTTGCTGCGTGTAGTGATGATGACACCGTAGTAGATGATGGGGGAGAAACGCCTGTAGAGACCGGAGCACAATACCTGATCGCATCAACAGACAGTGAGAACTCTTATTTGAATACCACGAGCGATATTTCACAAGGATCAGTATCTCCTTTGGGTGGTACAGCAACTCAGGTGATTGGTACACCTTCTTGGTATTTTTATAATGATATTGCTGCGTATAGCTTTGTGTATAACCAAGGTGATCCCGGTACTACACAGTCTTTTGCGCTTAACAGTGCAGGAGAGGTAGAGGCACGAAATGAGATCAATCTTAATGTTTCTATTCAGAGTAGAGGTATTGTAGATAACCTGATGTACGTGCAGTATTCTTCTCGTAATTATGAAGAGCCGGTATCTACTTTTTACACCATCAACGGCGATACTCAGGTTGTAAGCGGTCCTTATACCATTGATACCGAAGCTTTAGCCGGAAATGGCGAGTATGCTTATGTTACAGATGTTGCGCAGTGGGGAGATTATGTTTTATTAGGCTTTAGACCTATCAAAGCAGGATCTGATAATGGCGACAGTGCATTTAATAGTGATTTTAATGATCATACCTATGTGGGGGTTTTCAATAAAGCTTTAGAACTTCAAACAGTGATCGAAGATGAAGGAAGAACCGGTGCCGTTGCTGGCCAGTCAAGATCGCAAGGAGAAACAGGAGTAGAGCCTGTTGAAAATGGAGATGTTTATGTGTTCTCTTCGGCTATTGATGCTGAAGGTGAAGTGCCTTCTGGAGTTTTAAAAATTAACAACGGAACTTTAGCCTTTGATCAAGATTATTTCTTTGATATCACCGCAGCTTCGGGAGGTTATGCTGTATACCGCAGTTTTTATGTAGGCGAAAATACTTTTGTATTACAAATGTTTACAGAGCCAGGTTCAGGTACTGCAAGCTCAAGTGCTACGCGTAATAAGTTTGCCGTAGTGAATGTTGTGGATCAAACTTTTGAATGGGTGACTGGTATTCCTGAAGGAATCACTTCAATAGGTGCGCCTTATATTGACGAAGATAACAACGAAGTAGCTTTTCCTATCGAAACAAACCTGTATCCAACAATCTTTATTGTTAATGCAGATACTGCCACAATGAGTGAAGGTATTGAAGTCGTTGCCGAAGGGATTAGCGCTATTGGTAAACTAACACCACAAGAATAATACGTTAGTCGATTTTTAGTTTCATCCAAGGTCTCACTTTTAATTTTAATTGTGAGACCTTTTTTTAATACGAAAGTGATGTGCAAATCAAAAATGCTCCTGTTCCTACTTGGATTTTTTATGTGTGCTTTAGGCTACAGTCAGCATCACGCTGTCACCAACAAACAGCATATTTTTAGTACTCCGTTGAATCAAGAACGGGAATTGTGGGTTAAGCTTCCTTTTAATTTTGACCCAGCGGAAACTTATGACGTAATGATCGTGTTAGATGCAGAAAAGTATTTTGAGCTAACAAACGTGCTCGTAGACAACAGAACGCGCTACGGTAAATTAAACCCCACAATCCTAGTCGGAATTCCGAATCCGTATATGGAGGAGCGCTCTCGCAATTTAACCTTCAGTAAATCTACAGTAGATCAGAAGGGAGAAGCAACAACACGCTATACAAGCGAGAATTCAGGAAAAGCCGAAGCGTTTGCCGCATTTTTAAATGAGGAAGTATTGAGCTTTTTATCACAAGAGTTTCGGGTAAAGAAGTTCGGGATCTTTGGGCACTCATTTGGAGGTTACTTTGCCTTGTATAACAGTACGCTTGAAAATAGAATTTCAGAATATATTTTGATCGATCCCAGTTTGTGGTACAATAATGGCGAAGCACTTCAGCAAATCGAGACCCATATAGAGCGATTAAAAGAAAGAAACGAAATACATTTTTATCTCGCTCACGAAGATGGGATCAAAAACAACAGCGGAAAAATGGCAAGTCTGGCGCGTATTTTTGACGAGCATAATATCGCATATACCAACTTTGTATATCGTAATGAGAATCACGGTTCGGTAATTTTACCGGCATTGGTTGATATTCTTAGAGATAAAGGCAAAAATATTCAGCGTACCCCTAGACATAAAATCAAAAAATAATTAAATTTACCAACTATTTATAATTAATCTAAAAAAGAATAGATAATGAAATCAGCACAACATATTTTTGGTGCTCTTATGCTTTTTGTCGGTTTAACGCTTAGTGCACAAGAGTCTAACCAATTACTTTCTCGAGATTTCTGGAGCAATAACCCGTCATTAGCAGATGTTAAGGCTTCTGTTGCTGCCGGCAACGATCCTTCAGAGCCTAACGGTAGTAATTTTGATCCGGTGGTTCTTGCTATCACTAACGATGCTCCTGTTGAGATTGTAGACTATCTTTTTGAACAAGAAGGTAATTCTGTAAATAAACTTACTCACGACGGAAGAACCTATATTTTTTGGGCAGCTTATCGCGGAAACTATCCTTTAGTAAAAAAGTTTGCTGATGCAGGCGCACAGATGGACTTAGTAGACGATCACGGTTACTCTGTATTGAACTTTGCGGCAAATGCCGGTGTGACTGATACACAAATTTTTGATTATTTGATCGCTAAAGGTTCTGATCCTAAAACGGAAAAAAACCACAACGGCGCTAACGCACTTCTGTTAAACCTTCCAAGTCAGAAGGACTTTAAGATGGTTGAATATTTTGAATCTAAAGGCTTATCCCTAAAAGATACTGATGATGAGGGGAACAATGCTTTTGTTTACGCGGCACGAGCAGGAAATGTGGAGATGATGAACAAGCTTTTGGAAAAAGGAATTGATCCTAAAGTAATTAATAAAGAAGGCGGAAATGCAATTTTAGCAGCGGCACAAGGTACACGCAGAGGTTCTAGCCCACTTTCTGTTTTTAAATATTTAGAAGGTTTAGGTATTGATCCTAATGTTACCACGACTTCAGGAACTAACCCACTTCATATAATTGCCGGAAGAAATAAAGATATGGACATCTTCTCTTATTTCTTAGCGCAAGGTGTTGACCCTACTGCGGTTGATGGGGAAGGTAATACACCGCTGATGTATGCATCTATGCGTAATGACTTAGAAGTAGTAAAATTATTTGAAGCAAAAACTAAGGATATCAATCACACAAATAAGGAAGGTGCTTCAGCTTTGAGTATGGCCGTTGCAGGAAATTCTCCTGAAGTAATTAGTTATTTGTTAGCCGAAGGTGCAGATGCAAGTATTGTTGATGAAAAAGGGAATACGTTAATGACGTACTTGGTAGATGCTTACAACCCACGTAGCGCGGCAGATTTTGATGCAAAAATGGCGTTGCTTCAAAAAGAAGGTGTTGACTTTTCTGCAACTCAAAAGAATCAAGAGAATATGCTTTTATTAGCGGTTAAGAAAAACAGTTTACCATTAACTAAAAAAGCTTTGTCTTTAGATATTGATGTAAATCAAGCTGATGCAGACGGAAGCACGCCACTTCAAATTGCAGCTTTACGCGCAGATGACACGGCAATTTTAGAATTGCTTGTGGCTAATGGTGCAGATACTACAGTAACTACTGATTTTGGTGAAAGTGTATTAGACTTAGCTAACGAAAACGAAATTTTAACCAGCAGCAAGGCGCGTTTGGATTTTCTGAAATAAGCCTGCATTTCAATTAAAATTATGAGACTTAAAACTTTAATATTAGGGCTGTTCTGTTTTACACTCTTTTCTTTTGTGAAAAATGATTCGGCAGAAACTACATTCAAGTGTCTGATTCAGATCACTAATTACAGTGGTGAAGGTGCTTATGTTGTGGTGTCGCTCATCAATCCGCAGGGAGAATATGAGAAAACGCTTTTGGTGCAAGGAGATGACGAGGAGTGGTATCCTGACCTTACCGGATGGTGGGAGCAACAAAAGGTAAAAAATGAGAATATAGACGGAATCGCCGGTGCTACTGTAGGCGCTGGAGGCCGTGGCATTGGTTCCTTTAAAATTGCTCAGGATAAACTAGATAGTGGTTACAAACTGAGATTTGAGACCGCTGTTGAAGATCAAAAGTATTATCAGGATGATCTTATGATTCCGCTTGATCAGGCAAGCCTTAATGGGAAATTTGCAGGTAAAGGATATATAAGATATGTACGATTGATGGCAAGTAATTAATTTATGATATTATCCATCTGGAGATACAGTCATTTAGTTTTGGCTGTATCTTCTTTTTTATTCATACTTCTCGCTGCGCTTACGGGTATTGTTTTAGCGTTTGAACCTATTGATCACGCTGCTCTCAATTACAGTGAAGGTCAAAAGGATCTGCCGGTAACCCAATTGATAGATACGCTTCAGTCAACTTATGATGAGGTGCTGAGTGTAGAGATTGATGAAGCAGGTTTTGTAAAGGCTTCTGTGCTAAGTATGGATGGCGATAGCGGTGATTTTTATATCAATCCGCTAAGCGGAAAAAAAGTAGGCGAAATTGAAAAGCAAGCTGAAGTTTTTCAATTTGCCACCAGTTTGCACCGAAGCTTATTTCTTAAAAGCACCGGGCGTTTTTTTGTAGGACTGGCATCTTTCTTACTCTTTCTTATCAGCATTACCGGGTTGATTCTGATTATCAAACGTCAGCAAGGTATCAAGGCCTTCTTCAACCGAATAATTAAGGATAATTTTTACTCCTATTATCATATTTATCTTGGCAGGTTATTGCTTCTGCCTATCATCATCATTACGCTAACCGGAGTTTATCTTTCCCTGCAACGTTTTGAAATCTTACCCAATATCGTGCTCAATCACGACGTAGATTATACGGCGATTACTGCTGACCCGCAGCGCCCTCTTGCAGAGTTTCCGGCATTACAAAATATTACACTCCGCGATGTGCGATACATCGAGTTTCCTTTTAGTCCTGACGTAGAAGACCCGTATAAAATAAGTCTTACCAATAAAGAAATTTTAGTTAATCAAGTCACGGGTGAAATTATTAGTGAGGTGCCGTATCCTTTTGTGAATATGATGTCACATTATAGCACGGTCTTACACACCGGTAGAGGAAGCGTCCTGTGGTCAATAGTGCTTGCGGCGGCTTGTATAAGTATTTTGTTTTTTATCTATTCTGGATTTAAAATGACCTTTATGCGACGTAAAGGCCGTATCAAGAATAAATTCAAAGCGGCTCAATGTGAAATCGTGATTTTGGTGGGTTCAGAGACGGGAAGTACGATGTCTTTTGCTGGATTGTTTTATAACGAATTGCTTAATAAAGGAAAAAAGGCATTCCTAACCCAAATGGATAAGTACCAGAAGTTCCCTAAAATGGAGCATTTGGTAATTTTTACTTCGACTTATGGGGATGGCGAACCGCCGGCGAATGCTACAAAATTTATGAGCCAGCTTCAGAAAAATAACCAAAGTCAAGACTTCAACTATAGCGTGGTAGGTTTTGGATCCTTAGCGTACCCCAGCTACTGTAAGTTTGCCTTTGATGTTGATGATGCTTTAAAAGCTTCGTCTGATGCTCAAGAATTGCTTGGGGTGTATACTATAAATAATAAATCTTGGGAGGCTTTTGATCAATGGGTAGATCAATGGGGAGAACGCTTGGGCCTTGCTCTTGACGTACCACGGGATAATGCAGTTACCAAACCTCGAAAGAAGCCTAAAAAGTTTAAAGTTATTGCTAAGACCCAAGCGCAAGACAGTGCGGATGATACGTTTTTAGTAACGCTTCAGTCTGAAAAATCGGTGAAATTTAAATCAGGAGATTTATTAGCGATTTATCCCGAAAAAGATGCGCACGAGCGCTTATATTCTATAGGAAAGAATTTAAAGGGCGAATTGCTTTTGAGTGTTAAGCGGCACGAATATGGACTTTGTTCTAATTTTCTGAATGATCTTTCGGTGGGTTCTACCCTGAATGCTGTACGCGTTAAGAATCCGGAGTTTCACCTTAAGTCCTCCCAAAAAGCGATTATGATTGCTACAGGTACCGGGATCGCACCGTTTTTAGGCATGTTTGCCGACAATCACAAAAAGAAAGAACGCATACTGTATTGGGGTGCCCGAAACGAAGCAAGTTTTGAACTCTATAAAGCGCAAATTGATACAGCAGTAGATCAAGGACAACTTTCTAAATTCATTCCCGCATATTCCCGTGTTGGAAATGATAAAATCTATGTGCAGCACTTGATAGCAAGTGATCATCTTAGGTTTGCTAACGCGTTAAAAGATGACGTCGTGTTGATGATCTGCGGTTCGATAAGCATGCAAAAGGAAGTGATCGCCGCACTTCAGGAAATTTGCCAAACCTATGAGCTCAAGCCGTTGAGCTACTACCAAAACCGCGGTCAAGTAAAAATGGATTGTTACTAAGTTACTGATTTAGATTCCACAGCTGTACTTAGCGCTAATTAAGAGTCGATAGTGGGAGACTAGTTTGAATATAATCATAATTTTAAAGTAGTTTTAGCGACTGTCTCAGTTTCGATTAATGAATAAAGTCATTGCGGACTTACGATATTTTTCTCTAAAGTGTTAATTTTTAGATATTAATGCTATTTTTATTGCATTAAATTTAAAATATGCCCAATTGAGGCCTTCTCCACAGCGCGTCGTAAAACTTGAATGGCTTACAGTTATATTGCTGATAGTCAACTTTTTTGCAACCTATTCATTTGAACTGGAAACCTTTCGGTTAACCCGAATGATCTCCTTAGCAGTCTTAGTACTCTATTTTCTGTTTCATAAACGAGTAAAGGGTTTATTGCTGGTTATGGCCTTTGCATTTTTTATGAGCAGAGAGGTGGGCTACCATTTTTTTGAAAGCCTGTGGGGAACCGAATGGTATATGGCTTCGGCAATGCTTGGCTATCTCTTTCTTTTTTTAGATCGTTTGCCTTTCATCAAATATGGCTTTAGCATTTGGATCATAGTTCTGGCGCTGATTTTAATAGCAGCCACACTTACTATTTTAGTGACCTTGGGAGAATTAGCCCGGCCGAATTTAAATTCACACGCTGAACTGATTTTCTTCTATGGCTATGGTATTGCATTGATATTTCTCATTCTGGCCGCCTTTTATTATAATCACGTGCTTAATAGTACGCGTTCCTTACTGTATACTTTTATGGTTTTTGGTTTTATGATGTCTGATATCGCAGCGTGTTTAGCTTACTACAATAAAGTCACAAGTCTATATTATGTAGATCGTGGATTTTTCATTTTAAGCATGGCGATGTTGACGCATTTTGGGTTAAATCTTCACGGTGCCAAACGCGAACGTAAGGATTTAAAAATGCTTCGGTGATTTTTATTTTTCTGATTATCAGAAAATTGTATATTTAATACGTTTTTCAGCGTTATCAAAAGTTCACTGAATTCAATTCAGAGGTATTCTTAGGATGTCGCCCCAGACATTTCAAGCTTATCAGCGATAACTGAAGAACATTTCCCCGAAAAATGATATTATGAGTAATTCTCGTGTACACCACTCCATTGTTCGGCAAGACCTACAGCTCAATAAACTCTTGTACTACGCACTTTTGCTGGCGGCCCTAAACTTTTTGGCCATTAGTTTTTTGCCTACGATTCCTATGCGTAGCATCAGGTTGCTAACTACAGTGTTCTTTTTGACCTACTATAGTTTTTTCAACATAGGTAGAAATAGATATGTACTGGCGATCCTACTCTTACTTTTGGCTAGAGATGTATTCTATGTGTTCTACTGGCAAGGTAATGCTGCTTATTACTTTTTTCTGTTCAGCATTCTGAGTTACGGCGTTTTGTTGTTGAAACAATGGCGGCGATTAGCTAAAATCGAATTTATAAGTCCGTCTCTTGTTGTAGGAGTATTGTTAGCGATGGCGTTTATATACTTGATAACCTGTTTTAAGGATATTATCGCTCCGGGATTGGAATCCACAGGCGTTCTGTTGATATTTTATGTTTTTGGATCATTTATAGTGGTTACTTTACTTTCGGCACTTTACTATTATTATCGAGTGGGAAGCCGGCGCTCTATTTGCTTTGGGTTTTTGGTCTTCAACCTGATGGTTACCGATGTGGCTTTCACCGTTGCATACTATACAGCATCCTACAACATGTATTATCTTGAGCGCTTGACTTACATTGGCGCGCTAGTACTTTTATTACATTACGGATTAAACACCAAACTCCTCAATCGCGAACTTCAGAACAGCTGATAAGTGATGTAAGAACCAGCAAAAACAGTCCGTAAATTCTCAAAATATTTTGTGACTTTTTCAGAAATAGAAAAAAAGTAAAACGCTTTTTTTTTATGTAAATTCGCAAGCAATTAAAAATGCTCATGCTAGAACGATTAAACTTTATAAAACAACGCTTTGACGAAGTAAGCGACCTTATAATTCAGCCAGATATCATCAGTGATCAAAAACGCTATGTAGAGCTGAATAAAGAATACAAAGATTTACGCGCACTTATGGATGAGCGCGAAAACTATATTAAGCATACCCAGCGTATTGAAGAAGCCGAAGAAATTATTGCCGATGGGAGTGATCCTGAAATGACCGAAATGGCAAAACTTCAGCTTGAAGAAGCTAAAGAGGCTATGCCGGCCTTGGAAGAAAAAATACGTTTCATGTTGGTGCCTAAAGATCCGGAAGATGCTAAAAATGCCGTTATGGAAATTAGAGCAGGAACCGGGGGGGACGAGGCAAGTATTTTTGCCGGCGACTTGTATCGTATGTATATGAAATATTGCGAGAGCAAAGGCTGGAGAACCAGTACGATTGACTATAGCGAAGGTACCAGCGGTGGTTATAAAGAAATACAAGTGGAGGTAACTGGTGAAGATGTTTACGGAACTTTACGTTTTGAGGCCGGAGTGCATCGCGTGCAGCGTGTGCCGCAAACTGAAACGCAAGGTCGTGTACATACCAGTGCGGCTACAGTAATGGTTTTTCCGGAGGCTGAAGAGTTTGATGTAGAAATTGATCCTAAAGATGTACGTATAGATTATTTCTGTTCGTCTGGTCCCGGTGGTCAGTCGGTAAACACGACGTATTCTGCAGTGCGTTTAACTCACGAACCAACCGGTTTGGTGGCGCAATGTCAAGATCAGAAATCACAGCATAAGAACAAAGAAAAAGCATTTAAAGTATTGCGTTCACGTCTTTATGATCTGGAACTTGCGAAAAAGCAGGAAGAAGATGCAGCAAAGCGTGGGTCGATGGTAACCAGTGGTGACCGAAGCGCAAAAATACGTACCTATAACTACCCGCAAGGAAGGGTTACTGATCACCGTATTAACTTAACGCTTTATGATTTGGCTAATATTATTGACGGAGATATTCAGAAGATAATAGACGAACTTCAGCTTGTAAGCAACACTGAAAAATTAGCCGAAGGCGGAGATCAAATTTAATTTTCCAAATTACTAAAATCTATAGTTTTGAACATCAATACCCTTGTTGAGCAAATCAAAAAAAAGCAGTCTGTTTTATGTGTAGGTCTTGACACAGATCTTGATAAAATCCCAAAACACCTGCTCAAGGAAGAAGATCCTATTTTTGCGTTCAACAAAGCGATCATTGATGCTACACATTCTTTTACCGTTGCTTATAAACCTAATACGGCGTTTTACGAGGCGTATGGTTTAAAAGGCTGGGAATCGTTAGAAAAAACGATAAATTATCTAAACGAGAAGCATCCTGATATTTTCACTATTGCTGATGCAAAACGCGGAGATATCGGGAATACTTCTAGTAGATATGCAAAAGCTTTTTTTGAAGATCTAGGTTTTGATTCGGTGACCACAGCACCGTATATGGGAAAAGATTCCATAGAGCCTTTTCTGGCTTTTGAAGAGAAATTCACCATAATGCTGGCGCTCACGTCTAATCCCGGTGCATTCGATTTTCAAACGCAGACAATTGAAGGGACTGAGCTCTTTAAAAAAGTTATTGCGACATCAACCACTTGGGAGCACAGTGAGCGCTTGATGTATGTGGTAGGTGCAACAAAGGCTGAATATCTAGCAGAAATTCGTAATATCATTCCTGATGCCTTTTTGCTCGTTCCGGGCGTGGGTGCGCAAGGCGGAAGTATGGATGAGGTTTTTAAATATGGAATGAATAGTAACGCCGGACTGCTCATCAATTCTTCCCGCGGAATTATCTATGCATCTTCTTTTGAAGATTTTGCTCAAGCAGCAGCTACCGAAGCGGAACGTCTTCAAAAGCAAATGGCATCGCATCTGGCAAAACTCAGCTAAACCTGTATTGTTGACCTATGGTAGATCAATTAGGTCGTAAAATAAATCTCAATAATACTACTAAACGTATTGTTTGTCTCGTTCCTAGTCTCACTGAATTATTGGTAGATTTAGGTTTGAGCGATCAATTATGCGGTGTGACTAAATTTTGTGTGCATCCTGAAAATCTCAAAGATATAAAAACTGTAGTTGGCGGTACCAAGTCTATAAATATAGATCGTATCACAGCCCTGAAGCCTGATTTTATTCTTTGCAATAAAGAAGAAAACACACAAGAAATTGTTGCGGCTTGTGAACAAATCGCTCCGGTTTATGTGTCAGATATCAATGACTTTGATGCTTTTTACACTTTGGTTAGTGATCTGGGAGTGCTCTTAAATTGCGAACCTAAAGCCGAAGCTTTAAATAGCGCTGTTAAAAATCGGTTTGCTCAATTTAGAAAGCACGTGCTTACTGAGCCTACTCGTAATGTGCTTTACCTTATCTGGAGGAATCCTTTAATGGCTGCCGGAAAAGCCACCTTTATAAATGTGCTGTTAGAAGCTTGTAAGTTTAATAATGTGCTCATTGAGAAGGATTCACGATATCCTGAAGTAGATTTGGAATTGCTTAAAAAAGCAGATTTTGTATTGCTCGCTTCAGAGCCATTTCCGTTTTCTGAAAAACATAAAGCTGAATTTGAAAGCGAATTAGAAGCGCAAATACTTTGTGTAGACGGCGAATATTTCAGTTGGTATGGAAGTAGGCTTCTAAAAGCTTTTGATTATTTTGAGCGTTTGCTGCTCGAGATGCATTAAGCCGGCTTAAAAGTTTTAGTTGAAATCAACTTGAAATTTCACAGCGAGTCTAGGGTAAAATCTTAGAAAGCGCCGATAAAGAAAAAGCCGCCCAATTGGGCGGCTTCGTGTTGTTTATAATCAAGAAGATTAAGAACCGTAACCCGGGTTATTATCTCCAATTAGATCATTGGTGTCCATTTCATTTTGCGGAATAGGTAATACCAAACTAGGATCGTTATACGGCAAGCCGTCTACGTCATTTTGTGTGCGTTTTAAATCGTGAAGCAAGAAACCTTCAAAAGCCAATTCTAGTTGACGCTCTAAAAGAATATCTTCTTGTGTTAATGGCGCACTAACAGTTTCGGCACCTGCTCTTAAACGCAATAAGTTTACATCTTCTGCCGGAGTTTGTCCTACCGCCGTATTCTCCATAATGTTGCCTTCAGCACGAATTAAGTACATTTCAGCAAGTCTGAATATGGTGATGTTAGCAAACTGATTGGTGTATTTTCCGGTCAGGTTATCACCATAATCACCTATGTAAGTAAAGTTTGCACGCTCATCATCAGCATCTGGAAATAGCGCAAAATACGCCGGATTTAACACGATGTCACCACCACGACCACCATTGTCTTGAGAAGCATAAAAGGTGATTAGGTCACTATCTCCTGTTTGATTGGTTACTTGAAAGTCAAATAGATCTTCAGAAGAATCAGTGTCGTTGTTGAATGCGTCAGCAAAGCTTCCGGTGAGTGAAGCTCCGCTATTTTCAATAACATCATTGGCAGCATCTCTGGCAGCAGCATAATTTTGCATTTGTAGATAGACTCTTGCGCGTAAAGCCTGAGCAGCGTATCTATCAGCAAATATGTCATTAGATGCAGGTAAATTTGTATAGGCGTCTTCTAGGTCGCTTAAAACTTGCGCATAAATTTCTTCTACACTAGCGCGTTCTGCAGGCAAGGGTTGAGAATAATCTTCGTAGCCAATTAAACGCAAAGGAACACCAGGTTGACTGTTTGTAGTCCCTGCTTCGTAAGGCAGTCCCCAAAGTCTTACCAATTCAAAATAGCTCATCGCTCTTAAGAATTTTGCTTCGCCTTCTATTTGAGCACGATACGCATCACTACTGGTGATCACGTCTAGATTATCGATTATCAGATTGGTTTGATTGATGGTTTCGTAATTATTAAACCACGTGTCACGCACAAAAGTATTGTCTACTAAAAGACTCTTTTGAATCAATTGGCGCGGCGCAAGAAAGGTTCCAAACCAGCTAATCTGGTCAGAAGCTCCAAGCAAATCTGCCATTATCTGTATATCTCCGCCAAAACTTACACCTTGACCTGCTTCTTCATAAACTCCTAATAAAAGAGCGGCAATATTTTGTTCAGAATTTAAAGCTTGAGATCCGTCAATGCTTTGTTCGGGATCAATTTCGAGATTGTCATCGCAGCTAAACGTAAAAACTGCGATTAACATTAATATTGAAAATTTATATAAATTATTCATAGTCAGTTTTTTAAAATTTCACGTTAAGTCCTACAGAAAATGTTCTTGCCGGAGGTACCGAGTAAAAAGCTTGGCCTACACCACCTGCATCGCTTCGAGCTTCAGGATCGTAACCTTCATAATCTGTGATGGTCAATAAATTAACACCGGTAACATAAACGCGTATTTTGGTAAATCCGTAACGTTCTATCACCTCATCCGGAATGGTATATCCTAAGGTAGCATTACGTAACCTGATGAAATCATTTTCATCTAAATAGCGGGTAGATTGTGCAGTTCCGTTTCCGCCAAATAAACGTGCTTGCGGAACATCTGTTATATCACCCGGTTGCTGCCATCTGTCTGTATATTGGTCCAGCGTTTGGTTGTCAAAATAATCTGCACTGGCTGATTGAAAACGGCCACCCCCGTTATAAATAGCCGAACCAAATTCTCCTTGAAATGTAAAGGATAAATCTACATTCATAAAGTTGATGGTGTTGGTGATACCTCCATACCATTCAGGAAACGGATTCCCCACAACCACACGATTTGCCTCGTTAGGGTTGTTAGTAGTTTCTCTGTTTAAACTTCCGTCTTCGTTCGTGCTGTTGATGTAGTACAAGCCATCTCCATTGTCAGGATCTACACCTGCGTACTCATACATATAAAATGCATTTACCGGTTCTCCTACACGCTGAATGTTTTGACCGCTTACAATATCATTGTTGTTATTAGGTAATGAAAGGATCTCGTTTTTGTTGTATGCAGCATTAAAACTTGTGCTCCACTGAAAACCTTCGGTCTGAATGATATCTGCATTCAATACAAATTCAAAACCTTTATTTTCAAGTTCACCAATATTGCTACTGATGCTTGGTAGTCCGCCAACGCTAGGCGCTCCAGAACTAGGGATCAGAGGAACGTTAAATAATAGTCCGTCAGTATTTTTATGATAGTAATCTACCTCTCCTGAAATTCTTCCATTTAAGAAGCCAAATTCGATACCGAAGTCAGTTTGAGTAGTGGTTTCCCAAGTTAAATCTGGGTTACCCGGTTGGCTTAATGAAATACCGGGACGCTGATTATACGAAATCGCACCAAATAAATATCTAGAAGGGAAATTACCAATATCTGCGTTACCGGTTTTACCCCAGCTACCGCGTAGTTTTAAGTAAGATAAGGTTTGTGAGTCTTGCAAAAAGCTTTCTTCTGAAATCACCCATCCTGCAGAAAAAGCAGGGAATACTCCGTAGCGCTCGTTTGCACCAAATCTAGAGGAGCCATCGCGTCTAATACTAGCCTTCAATAGGTATTTATTAGCGTAGTCATAAGTAGCTCGCGCAAATAAAGAAAAGAACGCGTTTGCAGAGCGGTTACCGCTACCTGCAACAATATCTGCCCCACCGTCTACCGTTTGAAAATCATCAGATGGAAACTGGTTTGCAGTAACACTCTCATATCTTCGGGTTGTTTCATTAAGTTCTGTTCCGGCAACAAGCCCTAACGTATGTAAATCTCCCAATTGCTTATCATAGCTCAAAAATCCTGATACAATGTAGTTTTCAGCATTTACACTGCTCGCAAATACTTCGCCGTTGGTTGATTGAAATGGTGCATTTCTACCGGTAAAGTTATCTTCGGTCTGGTAATAAAGATCGTAAGCAAAGTTTCCGTTAATCTTTAAGCCGTCTAAAATCTCGTAATCACCAAAAGTACGCCCATTTACTCTGCGTATGATGGTGTTGTAAAATGCATTTTCTTCTTGAAGTAAGAAGTTAGGGTAAATCGTGTTTGCATTAGGAGTGCCATCTTCATTGTACGCCGGGGAAATATGCGGTTGTGCAATGGCCTGAAGCGGTGTCACAAAAGCATTGTCATTGGCGATACGATCAATATCTGAACGTGAATAGCTCAAGTTCATACCTATATTAAAACGATCACTAAACTTATGAGTGATATTGGTACGACCATTAAAGCGTCTTAATTCGTTTCCGCGAACAATACCTCTGGTTTCATTTAAAGATCCTGAGAAGAAATACGAAGTTTTCGCATTTCCGCCGCTCATTGAGAAATCGGCATCAGATACATAACCATTTTGAAAAGCAAGATCTTGCCAATCTGTATCAACGGCACCATTTCTCCAATCAGTGCCCGCAGCTAGAAAGTCAAAAGTACCTTCAATATATTCAATAGCAGAAGCTTCATCAGCAAAAGAAGTTCCTACTGCGTTGATAGCAGCCTCTGTAAATAACTCAATATATTGTGCTGAGCTTAACCAATCTCTCGTGTTTGTAGGCTCGCTTAATCCGTGGCTCAAATTCACCGAAAATTCCGCTTTACCTTCTTTACCGGTTTTAGTGGTGATGATTACAACACCGTTTGCTCCTCGTGAACCATAAATCGCAGCAGAAGAAGCATCCTTTAAAATTTCGATAGACTCAATTTCATTCGGACTAATCGACAATAAGGGGTTGGTAGGAGCGCCATTGTTGGACTCGTTAGCATTGTATAGCGGGATCCCGTCTAATACATAAAGAGGTTGTGTTCCGGCTGAAATACTGGTAGCACCTCTAACGCGTATATTTAAACCACCTTCAACTTTACCGTTAGTTTGAGTGATCTGTACACCGGCAGCTTTACCTACCAAAGCACTCTGGAAGTTAGAAACTGGAACTTCATCAATGTCTTCAGCACTAAGCTTAACAATGTTGTCTGTTAAGGTACGCTTACTCTGAGTACCATATCCTACCACAAGTACTTCATCTAGTTCATCTGTGCTAGCCGCCATCGTAACATTGTAGGTTGAAGTAGCTGTGATGATGACTTGTTGATTTTGAAAGCCTAAATAGGAAAAAACAAGGGTTTCACCTTCTGCAGCACTAATGGAATAATTTCCATCAAAATCGGTTTGTGTACCGGTCGTGGTGCCTTGAATGGTAATGTTTACGCCAGGTAACGGTAAGCCCTGATCGTCGGTTACGGTACCTGAAACTGTTTTGGACTGAGCAAAAGAAAAGTAGCAGGTAAGCATCATTAAAATGCTAAAAGAAAATAGTAATTTTCTATTCTTCATATTAAAGGGTTTAAGATTATAATTTCGCGTACCAACCCTAAAAATGAAGTGAAAACTTTTAGGGGAGGAGTGAAATTGTCATTATACGATGCTAAAATATTGTAATGAACCCCTTAAAAACGTTAAATTAGGTTAATTTAACACAGAATGAATCAGTTTGAAATATTGTGAGAATTTGGAAGTTTGCGAAAGTTTGAATTTTTATAATGGTTTGAAACCTTAAAATGAAAATTTGGTAAAAATAGATGGTTAAAATTTACTTTATAGCAAGTAGATTTTGCCGAAAACGTTAACTGTTAAAATAGCAATGTTTTTGGTGGTAATTTATGCTTCAATGGGTGTAAGAAGCTATTCCCCGTAATTTTGCAGTCGAATGTTCTCTGTCTCTTCAGCCGTTTTAAACACGTCCCAGTTTTTGCCTTGTGTGCGGCGTGCGCCTAAAATATTGGCAAATTGACCCGCCTTGATGGGGTCGTCATATTTTGCAAAACCGTAAGCTAAGCCACCGGCAAAACTATCTCCGCATCCTGTAGTATCCACAACCTTGTCGACTTTAACCGAAGCGATCCAGTCTTTTTTGAGTTGGTTGTCCTGCAGAGAATAAAGAATACATCCTCTGGAATCCATAGTGACGTAGAAATACGACACGCCTTTTTTCAAAACGTGTTTGGCAAGATCGTCGAGATGCTCTGTTGCGTTCTCGTCATAGATTGAAGGGATCTCGTGCTCATATTCATTGGCAAAAGACATGCACTGCGATTCTTCTAAATTCATTTTTAGGACATCAATGTAAGGCAGCCATTCGTCACGATCTACCCAAAATTTGCGATGCCGATGCCCTTTAACATCCATTGCGGTGGTTGCACCGTGCGCATCAAATACGATCGTTGCATCGCTGTGTCTTTTTATATGTTTTAAGGTGCTGAGGCTGATTTCAAAATCGGTGATGGGTACAAATACAAAAACAGCTGCATCCAGATGTTTTTTAATATGTTTCGGGCGTATGGGATTCATACACGCCAATTGTTTTTCTTCCCGATTATTTTGGTCTTTAAAATCAAGAAGAATTACCGTGCCGCTGTCTTCTTTGGTATTGATTCCGCTAAGATCAATATTTTTAAAAGGAGCAAATTCCGCGGTGATTCCTGCTTCGTCTTTTTTATGCATATTACTCACTGGAACGACGATTCCTTCAGCATCTAACAGTTTGGCCAACGCAATTACGGGATGTGTAACACAACCGTAGCGCATAATTATATCGTTTTCGTAAGTCGAAATCGTATCTCTGGGAATAGGTCCGGCGACAACTATTTTTAGCGGATTTGCCATAAGCTTCTAATCTTGTAGTGCGAAAACTTTTTTAAGGAGCGTAGTGGTGCGGGCAGAAAAATCAGTTCTTATTTCTTTTTCTTCTACAGCGATCATCGTATACACCCCTTTTAAAGCTTCTTGTGTGACATAATCGGTAAGATCAGGATTTACGTCATTCGTTAAGGGTAGTGCATTATATTTAGTGATGAGATTACTCCAGATTTGATCTGCACCTACTTTGATGAAAGATGATTTGATCACAGGATTAAACTTATCATACAGTTGCGTGCTGGTTTTGGTTTGTAAATACGTGGTTGCCGAATCATCAGCTCCCAGTAGTATAGTTTTTGCATCTGCAAATGTGATGCCCTTTACTGCATCAACAAAAATGGGTGTTGCTTCACTTACAGCATCTTCAGCAGCACGATTAAGTACTTTAAGACCTTCATCGGCAAGACTGCTAAGACCCACATTTCTCAAGGTTTGATCCACTTTTTGCAATTCTTCCGGTAGTAAAATCTTTACTAAGCTATTTCCGTAGAAACCGTCTTTTTGGGTGAGCTTGGTTACTTGTTTTTCAATACCAAAATCTAAAGCCTGACGCAAACCACTGGCGATGGTGGCATTGTCAATACCCGTTTGATTGGGTAAATTATCAACCACAGATTGTAATTCGGCACAACTGCTTAATATTAATATCGAAAGTAGAGCAACTAGTTTTTTCATAGTGTTAAGTTAGGCTATTCTTGAAGATTTAAAAAATGTGCTTTAGGAGAAAATCACTGTTTTATTACCAAATACTAATACTTTATGTTCCACATGCGCTTTGATGGCTCGAGCTAAAACAATCTTTTCTAGGTCTCTTCCTTTCAGAATAAAATCCTGAACCGAATGTACGTGTGACACACGCACGATCTCTTGCTCAATAATAGGCCCTTCGTCAAGATCTGCGGTAACGTAATGGCTCGTTGCGCCTATGATCTTTACTCCGCGTTCAAAAGCGGCATGATAAGGTTTTGCACCAATAAACGCCGGCAAAAATGAATGATGAATATTGATGATCTTGTTTTTAAACTGCGCGACAAATTCATCAGAAATGATTTGCATATACCGCGCAAGTACGATCAAATCAATATGGTGTTCTTTGATCGCCGTGATTTGTTCTGCTTCGGCTTCTGCTTTTGTGGCTTTTGTTACCGGAATATGTTTAAACGGGATTTCAAAACGCTTGGCCACGATTTCAAGATCAGGATGGTTACTGATGATCAGCGGGATTTCAACAGGTAATTCACCCGAAGCATAACGCCCGAGTAGATCGTACAAACAATGATCGTATTTAGACACAAAAAGCGCTAAACGCGGTTTGTAATGCGCATCAAAAAGTTGATAGGTCAATTGATAATCATCTACAAATTGTGCAATAAACTGCATTTCAAAATCGGCAATGCTAAATTCTTCCTGATCAAATTCACTTTCAACACGCATAAAGAAAATGCCTTCTTGGCGATCAACGTGCTGGTCGAGATAAACGATATTTCCTTGACGTTCAAGAATAAACTGCGTGATGGTAGTCACGATACCTTTGCGATCCGGGCAATTGATTAAAAGTGTAATTTTCTGCATAATTTGAAAACTTGGTTGGTTGATTTTCAACGTACAACATGTAGATTAACGCAACGCTAAGCTAGAAAATAAACCTTCAAATTATAATATTAATAACACAAAATAATTATCAATTAATTAGTAATTATTTAAATTAGTAGTCTTAAAAAAGCAAAAAATTACGAATGAATCAAATTCAGCCTTATATCCCTAAACATAAAGTACGTATTGTAACCGCAGCTTCGCTTTTTGATGGGCACGATGCTGCAATTAATATTATGCGACGCATTATTCAAGCAACGGGGGTTGAGGTGATACACCTTGGTCACGATCGGAGTGTAGAAGAGGTAGTGAATACTGCAATTCAAGAGGATGTTCAGGCGATAGCGATGACTTCGTATCAAGGCGGTCATACCGAATATTTTAAATATATGTATGATTTGCTTCAGGAAAAAGGAGCAGGGCATATCAAGATTTTTGGCGGTGGAGGCGGAGTAATTCTTCCGGAAGAAATCGAAGAATTAATGGATTACGGGATTACGCGTATTTATGCGCCAGACGATGGGCGTGAGATGGGATTACAAGGAATGATCAACGATCTTGTTGAAAAAGCAGATTTTGCTCCATCCGCTGAAGCTTTGCCGAAAACTGAGAAAATTCAAAATGCACTTCAGGAAAAAAACGTGAATGTTTTAGCCCGACTTATCTCCATGGCTGAAAATAATCACGACGTATTTCTAGAGAAATTCAAAGAGGCTGAAGCGATTTCTAGCGTTCCGGTATTGGGAATTACAGGAACCGGAGGAGCGGGGAAATCTTCACTGGTAGACGAACTCGTAAGAAGGTTTTTAAATGATTTTCCAGAGAAGAATCTTGGGATTATTTCGGTAGATCCTTCAAAACGTAAAACAGGAGGAGCGCTTTTAGGCGATCGTATTCGTATGAACGCGATCAATTCGCCTCGCGTTTATATGCGCTCGTTAGCGACTCGTCAAAGCAATTTGGCACTTTCTAAACACGTGCAAGAAGCCGTTGATGTGTTGAAAGCAGCTCAATATGATCTCATCATTTTAGAAACCAGCGGAATCGGCCAGAGCGATACCGAAATTCTTGAGCACAGCGATGTGTCTTTATATGTAATGACTCCGGAATTTGGTGCGGCCACCCAGCTTGAAAAGATCGATATGCTTGATTTTGCTGATCTGGTTTCTATAAATAAGTTCGACAAACGCGGGGCTCAGGATGCGCTGCGTGATGTGAAAAAGCAATATATGCGCAACCATCAGTTATGGGAAGTTGATCAAAAAGATTTACCGGTTTACGGTACTATCGCTTCGCAGTTTAATGATCCCGGAATGAATAAATTATATTCCGAAATCATCAAAACACTCAATGCAAAAACCGAAGCAAATTTTGAAAGTACCTTCAGCGCTACCGATGAGTTGTCTGAGAAGATCTTTGTGATTCCGCCGGCGCGCACACGTTATCTTTCTGAGATCGCCGAAAATAATCGCAGTTATGATGATACCGCAGCTACCCAAACCGAGGTCGCACAAAAGCTCTACGGAATTTTTAAAACCTTAGACACCGTAACCGGTGAGTTGCCAGAACTTGACAAAAGCGGCCTTGTACTTAGCGACGCTGCAGAAGATCTAGATTTGGCAAAACTACTTCTTGCTGAATTTGATAAGGTAAAAATGAACCTGGATCCCTATAATTGGGAAGTGATCTTAGGTTGGCAAGATAAAGTGAATCGCTACAAAGATCCAGTGTACACGTTTAAGGTTCGTGATAAGGAAATCAAGATAGAAACGCACTCTGAATCTTTGTCGCACAGTCAAATTCCTAAAGTGGCGTTGCCAAAATATCAAGCCTGGGGTGATATTTTAAAATGGGTGTTGCAAGAAAATGTGCCGGGAGAATTTCCGTATACGGCAGGATTGTATCCATTTAAACGTACAGGAGAAGATCCTACCCGAATGTTTGCGGGAGAAGGCGGCCCGGAGCGTACCAATCGCCGTTTTCATTACGTAAGTATGGGCTTACCGGCAAAGCGGCTTTCTACCGCTTTTGACAGTGTCACGCTTTATGGAAACGACCCTGATCATCGCCCGGATATCTATGGAAAGATCGGTAATGCGGGTGTTTCCATCTGCTGCCTTGATGATGCAAAAAAGCTGTATTCAGGCTTCGATTTGGCAAACCCGATGACTTCGGTGAGTATGACCATTAACGGCCCGGCACCGATGCTGCTTGGCTTTTTTATGAATGCGGCTGTGGATCAGGCTTGTGAAAAATACATCACAGAGAACAATTTAGAAGACGAAGTCGAGCAAACCATTCAGTCGATTTATAAGAAAAATGGATTAGATCGACCGGTTTACAACGGCGAACTTCCCGAAGGAAATAACGGCTTGGGCTTGATGCTCCTTGGAGTTACCGGAGATCAGGTTTTGCCGGCAGGAGTCTATTCAAAAATTAAAGAGGAAACCATCAAGCAAGTGCGTGGTACTGTTCAGGCAGATATTCTGAAGGAAGACCAAGCGCAAAACACCTGTATCTTTTCAACCGAATTTGCACTGCGTCTTATGGGTGACGTGCAGGAATATTTTATTGAGAATCAGGTGCGCAATTTTTATTCGGTTTCTATTTCGGGATATCATATTGCTGAAGCAGGCGCTAATCCTATTACCCAACTCGCGTTTACTTTAGCAAACGGATTTACCTATGTGGAGTACTATCTCAGCCGCGAAATGGACATCAATAAATTTGGTCCCAACCTTTCGTTTTTCTTCAGTAATGGGATAGACCCTGAATATGCGGTGATCGGTCGCGTGGCCCGTAGAATATGGTCTAAAGCGTTAAAGCATAAATACGGTGCCAATCCGCGAGCTCAAATGTTGAAGTATCACATTCAAACCTCTGGAAGATCCTTACACGCACAGGAAATTGATTTTAACGACATCCGTACGACGCTACAGGCGCTGTATGCGATTTACGATAATTGCAATTCACTGCATACTAACGCCTACGACGAAGCGATCACCACGCCAACTGAAGAAAGCGTGCGTAGAGCGATGGCGATTCAGTTGATAATCAATAAAGAATTAGGTTTAGCTAAGAACGAAAACCCTATTCAGGGAGCCTTTATAATTGAAGAACTTACTGATCTGGTAGAGGAAGCTGTGCTTACAGAATTTGATCGAATTACAGAACGCGGTGGCGTGTTAGGAGCTATGGAAACGATGTACCAGCGTAGTAAAATACAGGAAGAAAGCTTGTATTATGAGACGCTGAAACACAACGGAGATTTCCCAATTATTGGTGTGAATACGTTTTTGAGCAGTAAAGGTTCGCCAACGGTAAAACCTGCCGAAGTCATCAGAGCAACCGAAGCAGAGAAGCAAGCACAGATCAATACGTTGACAAAGCTTCATAAAGCCTACGAAGATCAAGCGGAAAATGCCTTGCGTAATGTACAAGAGGCGGCGATCAACAACGACAATATTTTTGAGCAACTTATGGAAGCGACAAAAATCTGTTCGCTCGGTCAAATTACCGAAGCACTTTTTGAAGTTGGAGGGCAGTACAGACGAAATATGTAAGACCGAATCAAACATTATGACAAAAAAATGCCCTTTTTTCAAAGGGTATTTTTTTTGGCACCGCCAAAAGGTTAAATACACCGGGCTTGCCTCGGATTTGATAATTCGTTTCTATCCAAAACTAAAGGGATTACCGAGGTAGCTTACTGTTTTCAATCTTCAAAATCAAGATCATCAGGATCAAAGGGTAAATCGTCGTCGGGATCAGGATCGTTATAATTGATTCCCGGCGGATTAAACAGTCCCCAGCGGTCTATCATATAATTCCACGGGTCAAAAGTCTTTACCCATTCTGCAAATAAAATCCTGAAGTCTTCAATCTCATTGCGAAGTAAGTTGAGGTATTCGGTTTCTTTAAAACCAAACATCTCTAAGCCGGTCATATGCGTGGCGAGATCGCGTGCGCATTTGCGAATGATGGTGGCCTTTTCCATCTTAATGTCATAAAGGTCACAATGATAAGCTCCAGCAATCTTTGAAGGAATGATTGATGCATCTTCACGTATAAACAAGGCTTGACTGCGCAAAATCTCTTGTTCATTTTTGTCTTTTGAGTCAATCTCATAAGACGCTGCAATCTCTGCAATACGATTAGCCAACTTTAAAATTTCGGTTGCTTTTTTAAAGAGTTCGCTGTCTTGATAATCATTTTGCGAATTAAAATCGTCTTCTGATGGCATGTGTTTTCTAGCTTTAAATCTGTGCCTTAATATAGGGGTGAAAGGATTGATTTAAAAATACAAAACATTCTTTTCAAAGAAACAGATAAGACTATAAGGTCATCATCCATTTATGCTGAAGCTTTCTAAATTTGCGTATTTCGCGGCGTAAAATGCGTACAAAGTCTTTTCCGTTGCTTTCTGCACGCTCCAGCCGTTCACAAGTGCGATATAAACTAGAAGTCAGTCGTTCTATAGAAGCAGCTTGCTTTAGCCTGTCGTCTTGAAAAGCCATATTTTCAGCTTTTAAAATTTCAGGAGCCAGCGAGTCTGATTGGCGTACAATATCTCCTGTAAAATACACATAGGGATCTTCGCTGCCATCTTTTTTAAGATGTGCAAGATCATAAACCAAATAGTTAGAAACCGAGCGCGAAAGTCTCAGAATTTCAATAGCTTGGTTATAAAGATGTGTATTTCTAGGTATATACGTCATTGCTTTAATAGTCGTTCAAATTTAACGGTATTCTACAACTTATATATTTTGTATTTAAAGTGTAAGTTTGTATTTACTTTAATTTTTAAAGAAATACTTCTAATTTATTTAAAAATGAATATAGATTCTGTAAACTGGAAAATCCTTCAACTATTACAGCGTAATGCACGTATGAGCGTGAGCGCTATAGGCCGCGAAATTGGCATCACTTCGCCCGCTGTTGCAGAACGCATTCGTAAGATGGAAGACGCCGGGGTACTCATTGGTTACAAGGCTGAAATCTCGCATATAGAATCAGGTCATCAGCTTAAAGCGATCATCACGCTGCGCGCATTTATGGGAAGGTTAAAGCCTTTTTTAGAAAAGGTACACGATTTTAGTGAAGTGCTCAATTGCTATCGCATCACGGGTAATGAAAATATTTTTATGGAAGTGGTGCTTTTTGATCAATTCCATCTGGAAGAATTTATTGATAAATTGATTACCTATGGGGAAACCAAAACACACATAGTTCTTTCTACAGTGATCGAAAATGCACCCATTAGAACCCGCAAAGAAGACCGAAAGAAAAAATCAGAATAGCGTACTCAAATACCACAAACTGAAAAGAATAAGCAAAACGATCGCAAACCAACTGAAATAATTGAGCAGTTTGCTAGGGCGGTGTTCTTTAGGTACTGCGCCGCTGTTCATCACCAGCACATTACTGATCGCAAAGAATGGAGCAGTCAAAAAAGAAAGTATGGTTGCGATTTGAACCAATGTTCCCATCTCGTTGGTTAAAAAGAACAGAATACCAACAGTGCCTAGAATGAGAATCACGATCCAGATAAAATAACTATGCTTTATCTTTTTATCAGTGATCAGGTCTAAGGTTTTTGCCATAGATCGGGGAGAAGCGTCCAGCGTTGTTAGCGTAGTGCTAAACATCGTAGTCAATGCTGCTATACCGATCAGATAAAACGCCCAGTTGCCTAAACTGCCAGTGTACATATCTATCAATTGTTTGGCAAAAGCGACGCCGCTAGAACTAAAGCTACTTCCGCTATGAAACATAATAAAGGTCCCCAGCGCAACAAAACAAGTGCCTACGATTATAGTGCCTATAAAGCCAATATTAAAATCAAAAACAGCAGATTTTGGAGTTATAGCTCCGCTTTTAGCTTTTTCCAAAGACCATAAGGAATGCCAGATAGAAATATCTAAAGGTGCCGGCATCCAACCCATGAAGGCAATCAGGAATGCAATTCCTATTGAATCTTTAGGGAGTATTTGAGTCAGGCTAACTGCTTCAGATGTTTGTGAGCCTGCCATAAATGCCGCAGCGAGCGTGCTGATCGTAAGGGTGATTACAATGACTTTCATTAAACGATCCAGCAGATTATAACGCCCAATAAGGAGTATCACAGCGCAGATGGCAGTAATGATCAAAGACCAGATTGTGATATCCCAGTTCACATCAAAGATATAGGTAGCAATACCTGCGGTTACAATGGTTACCGCGGTTTGAATTGTAAAAATGGTAAGCAGATTAATACAGAAGTATAGTATTAAAACAGCTTTACCCAGACGTTTGTAACCGTCAAGCAAACTCTGACCGGTAGCTGCCGCATAGCGTGGACCAAATTGAAAAAACGGATATTTAATCACGTGAATTAGCACTAATGCCCAGACCAGGCCAAAGCCATAATCAGCTCCCGCACGGGTAGATTGTACGAGGTGTGATACGCCAATGGCAGCACCGGCAAACAAAAGGCCGGGACCCAACTGTCTAAAAAAATGCTTCATGAGTACTTAATGCTCTTTTTCGATCAAGTCTGAAAGAAGGCGGCGAGCCCGCAATAATTTAACCTTCACATTGCTCATAGGCTCATTTAAGGTTTGCGCCATTTCTTTGTAACTCATCTCTTGAAAGTAGCGCAAATTTATCATTTCCTGATAATGCGGTTTAAGTTTTTTAATGTGTCCCTTCAGTTCAGAAAGACTTTGTTCTGTGATGAGCGCATCTTCGGCAGTAGGATTGTCGTCAGCTACTTTATTTACTTTTTCATCTTTACTGAAATGCCGCTGCCTGCTGTTTTCTTTCCGAAGCAAATCAATATGAAGATTTTTAGAAATCGTTATAAGCCACGTACTGAATTTATACGTACTGTCGTAAGACTCTAGTTGGTTAAAGGCTTTGGCAAAAGTTTGAATGGTGATTTCTTCTGCTTTAAAATCATCTTGCGTGCGCTCTAGCTGAAAACGGTAAACCATATTCCAATAAGTGTTCAGCAGGTAATTAAAAGCGCTCTGACTGCCACTCTTAGCCTGTGTGATTTTATGATTTACGATGTCTTGATTTACTTCCAACGGCGGGGTTTTACCAGAGAGTTTGATATAAAGATAAGCATTTGCAGACTCACTAAAAACGGTTCTAACAAGAGGGTAAAAGGGATTAAATCGCGCTCCTGAAGTTTTTTAGCGGTGGTTGCATATACGCTCCAAACATACAACTCCCGCACAACAAATAAACACAAGATTATATAAAAATGTGCAGTGGCAGTGAGTGCGGCTCCTAGAAAGAATAAAAAGAATAGTATTTGAGAGCAGTAAAAAAGAGCGAGCTGTACTTGATGTTTTGCTTGATACAAGTGTGCCACGCCAACGTGTCTTCTCTTCTGAATGAACCAGCTTTTCCAAGTGATTTTGGGTTGTGAGATCGTAAAAGCTTCTGGATTTATGCAGAGTGCTACATTGGTAGGGGTTGCATTTTGATTAACAAAAAGGTCATCATCTCCAGGTTTGACGTGCTTATGGGCTTCATAGCCGCCGCTCTTATTAAAGAGAGTTTTAGTATATGCTAGATTTCTACCAACGCCCATATAGGTGTTCTTGCGCAGGGCGTATGCAAAATATTGCAAGGCAGTCAGCAAGGTTTCAAATCTGATCAACTTGTTTAAAAAAGAATTCTTCAATTTAAGATAAGCACCATAACCTAAGACAATTTCAGCATTAGGTGTAAAAGCTGAATGCATTGCTCTCAGCCAGTGTTTTGAAGCCGGAATGCAATCTGCGTCTGTAAATACGAGACGGTCATATTGCGCCATAGCAATTGCTGCTGTGATTCCTGCTTTTTTACCAGTTTGCTCTGTAAGATTAAGGAATTTAAAATTATGGTGTTTTTGATCCAATTCACGCAGAAGTTCTAAACTTCCATCTGTAGAATGGTCATTCACGATCAGAATTTCAAAAACAGAAAATTCCTGCTCCAGCAATTTTGGGATAAGCCTTCTGAGATTATTGATCTCGTTCTTAGCACAAACAATAACAGAAATACCTTCGTCTTCAGAATTCGTTTGAATAGACCGCTGTGGTCTAAAAGGGAAAATTGAAAAATATGCGAAGTAACATATGTTGACGATGCTAATGGCTACAAATGCATAGAAGAAAAGTGGGCTTAGCGCAACCAAGCCGGTGAAGATTAAGATGCTTTGCTGGTAGAGCAGTCGCCTATTTCATCTGGCATTTTACCACACATCCCACAGGCTTCACCACTTTTATTTAAATATGGATTCTGACTTGCGCAGGTTCCGGCAAATTTACCGTCTTTTTTCGCCCAGATTTTAATAGCAATTCCGGCAAATGCAAGTCCTAATAAAAGTAATGTGATTAATAGCAGTTTCATAACTCAAAATATATGATACAAAGATACAAAATGAAGCTTTGAGCCCCAAGTTATAGCTTTGTCGCAAAGCGTTAATGTTTCTAACATATCCCCGGTTTATTTAACTAAAGATTAGTAGCGCAGCCGTTTAAGTGCTTGATATTCTGTTTAATTTGGCTTCTACATTAACCATAAATAAAATGATTATGAAATTCAATAAGTTAATTATAGCTCTTGCAGTTAGCACCGGTGTTTTAGTTTCTTGTAACGACGGAAAAAAGAATGAAGAAGAAATAAGACTAGAGGAGCAGGAGATGCAAACCGCTGAAGCGGATCAAGCCGCGAAGGAAGCAGAAGAAGCAGAGATGAAAGCACAACAGATGAAGGAAGAAGCGCGTGCAAACAGTATTGCTTCAAAAGCGATGGCGGCAGAAGAATTAGATACCTTAGTTCTTGCCTTGAAAGCAGCAGGATTATCTGAAATGTTGATGGCAGAAGGAGAGTATACCGTTTTCGCTCCTACAGATTACGCTTTTTCTCAATTGAAAAAAGGTACGCTTGAAGATTTGACCAAAGCTGAAAACAAAGAACAATTAGTAAGTGTGCTGCAATACCACGTAATCCCGGGAATTATGAGATCTGAAGATCTTGGTAAAGCGATAGATGCCGGCAACGGAAAAGCTAAAATTCAAACAGTAAAGGGTGAGGAACTCACCATAATGCGCGATGGAGATCAAATTGTGATCAGAGACGGAAAAGGTAAAAAAGCCCAAATCGTCCTAGGGAATATCGAAGCATCAAATGGTGTGGTACACGAGGTAAATAAAGTATTGATGTCTAAGTAAGTTGATACACTCATAAAAAATAAAAACCCCGCTGAAAAGCGGGGTTTTTATTTTTTACTCAATAATATTGACTTCGGGCTGAATCTCAATTCCAAATTGCTGATGAACTTCCTTCTGAATTCGCAGCGCCAAATCCCAAATCTCATTCCCGGTTGCATCACCATAATTCACAAGAACTAAAGCTTGGTTTTTATGAACGCCGGCATCGCCAAAACGCTTTCCTTTAAAACCGGCTTGCTCAATAAGCCAACCCGCAGGAATTTTGACTTCTGCTTCAGAAACAGGGTAACAAGGCATTTCAGGATATTTTTTCTGAATAGACTCAAAAATAGTTTTAGGTACCACCGGGTTTTTAAAGAAACTTCCGCTGTTGCCCAATTTTTTAGGGTCAGGAAGTTTAGATGATCTGATGGTAATAACGGCTTGAGCGATATCTTTTATTGAAGGGGCACTAATTTTCTTTTCATTCAAAACCTGTTGAATTGCTCCGTAGCCGGTATGCAATTGGTGCTTGTTTTTATCCAATTGAAAAGTTACCGAAGTAATCACATATTGATCTTTCAACTCATTCTTAAAAACCGAATCTCTATACCCAAAACAACAGTCTTCAAGCGAGAAAGTCTTTTGTTCTAAAGTCGTTCTGTGAATCGCCGTGCAACTGTAAAAATGATCTTTAAGTTCAACCCCATAAGCACCAATGTTTTGAACTGGCGCTGTACCTACATTTCCGGGAATTAATGCCATATTCTCGACCCCGGCGTAACCGTGGTTCACACAATACATCACAAACTCGTGCCAGTTTTCGCCGCCGGCAACTTCCAGCCAAATATTGTCAGCAGTTTCCTTAACCGTTTTAATTCCTTTGAGCGCAATGTGGATTACTAAAGCATTTACATCGCTTTTCAATAGCATATTGCTTCCGCCGCCTAAAATAAATTTTTCAGGATAAGCTTCTAAGTGCAATGCTTCTTTGAGCATTTCAATATCAGTAACCGAAATAAACGCTCGTGCCTTTGCTGAAATACCAAAGGTGTTGTACGACTTTAAAGATGCATTATGAGTTATTTGCATTTAGTCTTTATACTGGCTTAGAGCTTCTTTTAAAAGTTCGACAGCTTCAATCAAATCCTCTTTTTTAAGAACATAAGCGATACGCACCTGATTTAAGCCTTCCCCGGGAGTAGAATAAAAACCTGCTGCAGGTGCTACCATTACTGTCTTTTTATTGACCTCAAAAGACTCTAAAAGCCACTGCGCAAAATCATCAGAATTTTTTACCGGAAGCTCGGCAATACAGTAAAATGCACCTTTAGGCTTAGCAACACGCACACCGGGAATGGCTTCTAATCCAGCAACCAGCGTATCTCTACGATCAACATATTCTGAAATTACTTCGTCAAAATAAGACTGTGGCGTGTCAAGAGCAGCTTCACTCGCAATTTGAGCAAGTGTAGGCGGACTCAAGCGTGCTTGAGCGAACTTCATCGCTGTTGCCATAAGATCTTTGTTGCGGCTTACGATGCATCCAATACGCGCACCACACATAGAAAAACGCTTAGAAACCGAGTCGATCATAATTGTATGCTCGTCAATCTCGCGCTGATTTAAAACCGAATTATGTTGCAATCCATCATAGGCAAATTCGCGGTAAACTTCGTCTGCTATTAAAAACAGATCGTGTTTTTTTACCAATTCAGAAAGTTGGTCGAGTTCGTCTTTACTATACAAATAACCGGTAGGATTTCCCGGGTTACAAATGATGATCGCTTTAGTTTTAGCAGTGATCTGTTTTTCAAACTCAGCGATAGGAGGTAGTGCAAAACCGCTTTCAAATGATGAAATTACCGGTTTTACAGTCACTCCAGAAGCGGTTGCAAAACCGTTGTAGTTTGCATAAAAAGGCTCAGGAATGATAACCTCGTCCCCAGGATCTGTAATACTTCCCATAGCAAACATAAGAGCTTCTGAGCCTCCTGTCGTTATGATGATATCGTTCGCATCCATCTCGATGTCTTGTTTGCCGTAATAAGCTGCCAGCTTTTGGCGATAGCTTAAAAATCCTGCTGAATGACTGTAGGACAACACCTCGATATTGGCCTCTTTTACTGCATTAAGCGCAGGTTGCGGCGTCTGAATATCAGGTTGGCCAATATTGAGTTGGTGAATTTGGACCCCTCTGGCTTCTGCTGCTTCAGCAAAGGGTACAAGTTTTCTTATAGGAGATTGTGGCATTAATTGCCCTTTTTGCGATAACTGCGGCATGTCATTTAATTTAGTCTGTAAAGTTGCAAATTAAAAACGAGAAAAAAATTTAAAGAATGAACTAGCATAAATCCGGATTAATTACTAAATTAACAGTAATAGCACGATAATTATGCGTTATGTTTATTTGATATCAGCACTGTTTGTTTATATGATAAATTTTGAGGTTTTTCCTCAGGGTGCATTTCTTTTGCCTGATGGTAAAAACCATATAAAAATAAAAGCTGATGTTGTAAATAATCTAATGATCATTCCTGTGCAGATCAATGGTGTTGAATTGTCTTTTTTGCTCGATACCGGTGTGCGTTCTACAATTCTTTTTGATGCCGAAGCAGATTACCCATTAAAGCTGAATAATAAATCTACGGTCTGGCTACGCGGTTCTGGGGATGGTGAGCCTAGTAAGGCGATAAAATCTACTCAGAATATTATTAATATTGGTGCTTCGGCGGCGATCAATCAAACGGTTTATTACATTCCAGATAGCGCCCAAAATTTCTCGCCCCGACTTGGATTTCCCGTACACGGGATCATTGGGTATGCGCTTCTTAAAGATCTTTGTGTAGAGCTCAATTATCAGCGCGGCTTCATAAAACTATATGACCCTGATTATTTTCGGTCAAAGAAATTTCGATCTTGTACTGCGTTAAATTTTGAACTCAAAGAAGGAAAACCCTATTTAAATATTGGTCTGAATCAAAATGAAAAGGATTTCAATGCAAAGCTTTTGCTCGATTCGGGTAGTGGTGACGCGTTGTGGTTGTTTCACAATACCCACGAGGATATTGCCGTTTCAGAGAATGCTTTTGAAGATCATTTAGGTTTGGGACTTAATGGGGAGGTAACCGGTTATCGATCTAGAATAAACAGACTTTCCCTAGGCGATTATGAGTTAGATAAGGTGAATGTCGCTTATCCTGATGATCAATCCTTAACGTATTTAAATGGAATGAATTTTAGGAATGGAAGTATTGGTGCATCGGTGTTGCGAAGATTTACGGTATATCTTGACTATGGTAAGAAAAAGCTGTTTTTGCGAAAAAACCGCTACTTTGATGATCCGTTTAGATACAACCGAAGCGGGCTGGTCGTAGAGCATACAGGTTTTGAGTTGGTGGCTGATATTGATTACGGAATAGCGAAATCGAGAACTATAACCACTGCAGATGGCAGTACACGAAGTGTTTTTCTAGAAACAAATGTTGTGCAGTTTCCGCAATTGCGATTAAAACCCAATTTTGAGATTGCAGCAATTCGGGAGGATTCTCCGGGAGCTGATGCGGGATTGGCAGTAGGCGATAAGCTGCTGAAGATTAACGGTCGTGATGTGCGTAAATTAGAGCTGAGCGATATTACTAAACACTTTTTTAAAGATGAGGGAGCAGTCTTACGCCTAAGAATTGAGCGTAATGGCGTTGAATTTAATAGGAGACTGAAATTAAAAAAGCTACTAGTAGATGAGTAAATTGCTTCAAGATTTTAGATCGATTGACTTTCTAAGAAACTGATTTAGGAGGCACTAAATGGAAGCAATTTTTCAATTTAGAAGTGTCCTGATAGTCATCGGGACAGTGTGTTAAACCTATCTACGAGCCAATAAAAAAAAGCGACCATTAGGTCGCTTTTGCTTTAATATATTTTCCGGTCTTAATTGGTTGCCGGTAATAAGGTTCCCTTGATTTTTAAGGTATACGGTTCTGCCGAAGCATTAGTATATACCGTAATGGTTTTACGTATCGGTCCGGGAGAGCGGTTGGTGTCATATTTTACTTTGATCACGCCGGTATCGCCGGGAGCAATAGGATCTTTAGGTGGGCTAGGTACTGTACAGCCACAAGTAGAGTAGGCTTTAGAAATTACTAGCGGGGCATCACCGGTATTTGTAAATTTAAATTCACGGGTGCCATCACTTCCATGTGCAACGTCACCATAATCGATTACGTCAGTTTCAAAAGTAATTGCAGCTTTCTTATCCTGAGCTTGCAGGCCTAAAGTCATTAGACCAACAGCAAGAATCAAAACAATTTTTTTCATAATTCTAAGTGTTAATGAGATATAAAAGTAAGCTTATTCTCAAGTATGTGCAAAAAGTAGCTGTTATTTAATTAAATCTTAGGCTTTTTCTTACAACATAACTTTTCGAAAACCCTACGTTTTAATCGGTCGGATTTTTTCAAAATACTTACTATTATAAGTACTTTTGCACTCTTAAAGACAAAAATTAGACCAATAATGGCATTAGCTTCAAAATATAGCTCTAAAGATGTGGAGCAAAAGTGGTATGACTACTGGATGAAATATAACTATTTTCATTCAGAACCTAATGAAAAAGAGCCTTATACAATTGTAATTCCGCCACCTAACGTAACCGGAATATTGCATATGGGGCATATGCTGAACAACACAATCCAAGATGTACTCATAAGACGCGCGCGTCTTAAAGGGTTTAATGCGTGCTGGGTTCCGGGAACCGATCACGCCTCTATTGCTACTGAAGCTAAGGTGGTTGCTAAATTAAAAGCCGAAGGGATTAATAAAAGCGAACTTACTCGCGAGGAGTTTTTAAAACACGCCTGGGAGTGGACCGATAAATATGGCGGAACCATCTTAGAACAGCTTAAAAAACTGGGTGCTTCGTGCGACTGGGAGCGCTTACGTTTTACGATGGATGACACCATGTCAGCGAGCGTTATTCAATCTTTTGTTGATTTATATAACAAAGGCCTTATTTATCGCGGTCATCGTATGGTAAATTGGGATCCCGAAGCGCAAACCACACTTTCTGATGAAGAAGTGATTCACGAAGAGCGTCAAGGCTTTTTGTACTATTTAAATTATAAGTTGGTTGGCAGTGATGAAACGTTAACCATTGCTACTACACGACCGGAAACTATTTTTGGGGATACAGCGATCTGTATCAATCCTAATGACGAGCGATTTACCCATTTAAAGGGTAAGAAAGCCATTGTGCCTATCGCAAATAGAGAAGTGCCTATAATCGAAGATGAATATGTAGATCTTGAGTTTGGTACCGGGTGTTTAAAAGTGACACCGGCGCATGATGAAAATGATAAAATGTTAGGCGACAAGCATCAACTTGAAGTAATCGACATTTTTAACGATGATGCTTCTTTAAATGAGCACGGTCTACATTACAATGGGAAAGATCGTTTTGTAGTTCGTGAAGAAATTGTTGCAGAGCTCAAAGCTGCTGGGGTTTTAGTAAAAACTGAAAAGCACACGAATAAAGTTGGTACTTCAGAGCGTACCAAGGCGGTAATAGAACCTAAACTTTCTGATCAGTGGTTTTTAAAGATGAAAGAACTTGCTGAGCCAGCAATCAAAGCAGTTTTAGAGTCAGACGAGGTAAACTTGTTTCCGAAGAAATTTGAAAATACGTATCGCCATTGGATGGAGAACATCAGAGACTGGAATATTTCTAGACAGCTTTGGTGGGGGCAGCAAATTCCCGCGTATTACTACGGTAATGGGCGTGAGGATTTTGTAGTTGCTAAATCTCGAGAAGAAGCGCTTGAAGCGGCTAAAGTAAAAACCGGAAATGCACAACTCACTGATGCAGATTTGCGACAGGATGAGGACGCTTTAGATACTTGGTTTTCTTCCTGGTTATGGCCTATGAGTGTGTTTGATGGGGTTGCAAATCCTGATAATGCAGATTTTAAATATTACTATCCTACCAATGATTTAGTGACCGGTCCTGATATTCTATTTTTCTGGGTGGCTCGAATGATTATGGCAGGTTACGAATATACCGGTGAAAAGCCATTTACCAATGTATACTTAACCGGACTCGTACGTGATGCTGAGCGTCGTAAGATGTCTAAATCGTTGGGGAATTCTCCTGATGCCATGAAGCTTATTGATGATTATGGTGCAGATGGTGTGCGTGTAGGGCTTTTATTGAGTGCTTCGGCAGGAAATGATCTCCTTTTTGATGAAGATTTGTGTCAGCAAGGAAAAGGCTTTATAAATAAAATCTGGAATGCCTTTAGATTGATCAAAGGTTGGGAGGTTGATGACACTATTCCGCAGCCGGAATCGAGCAAGAAGGGATTGGCTTGGTATAACGAACGCTTTAAGCAGGCAACGGTTGAGATCGAGGATCACTTTAGTAAATACCGTATAAGTGATGCGTTGATGACTACTTATAAGTTGGTTTGGGATGATTTCTGTAGTTGGTTGCTAGAAATCGTAAAACCTGAGTATGGTAAGCCTATTGATAAAGTCACTTTTGATGCGGTGATTGAAGCTTTAGAAAATAATCTTAGAATTTTACATCCATTTACTCCTTTTGCTTCGGAAGAGATCTGGCAGAATATCGCTGACCGTACCCCTGAAGAAGCTTTGATCATCAATGAATGGCCAAAGATCACTGAGCTTGATGAAGCGATCTTAGCAGATTTTGATCTGGCGGCTCAGACTATTACAGGAGTGCGCGCGATTCGTAAAGAAAAGAATATTTCGTTCAAGGATGAATTAGAGCTCTTTGTTTTGAATACCGAAGGTTTTTCAGATAGTTTTGATACAGTAATTACTAAGTTATGTAATCTATCTAAAATAGAAAGTACAGACGCTAGTGTAGACGGTGCACTTTCTTTCCGTGTAAAAGCAAATGAGTATTTTATTCCGCTTACGGGAGCTATTGATGTAGAAGCTGAATTGGCTAAGATCAATGAAGAATTGAAATACACCAAAGGCTTCTTGAAGTCAGTTTCCGGGAAACTTTCTAACGAGCGTTTTGTAAACAATGCTCCAGAAAAAGTTGTGGCTATAGAGCGCCAGAAACAGGCAGATGCTGAAGCAAAGATCGAAGCACTTGAAAAGCGCTTGGCGGCGTTAAGTTAATTTTGAAATAAAATAGAAATTCTAAAACTAAGGAATATGTTGAGCGACCAGCTTAATGTATTCCTTTTTTGCTTCTGTGGCAGAAAGACCTTTAATCTGTATGAGCGCGTTGTATTTAAATGCGCTTCGTAGGTCGTTTTCTTTTATATTTTCAAGAGGAATAAGTTTGCTTTTGTGATTGCCTTGTTTGTAGTAGGCGTAAAGCAAAAGTTGAATGTCTTGTGGTAAGGCAACAGTCGTGGCGCTTGCCTTCTCGTATGCCGCCTGAAATGCTTTATCTAACTCTTCTTTTGTCAAACCAAATTACTTAAGGGTTGCTATCACGCTTTGTGCTCCTTTTACTTTTTGGTTAAGCGTAACAGCAATTGGAGTATCTAACGGCAAAAATACGTCAACTCGAGAACCAAACTTGATAAAACCGCTATCTTCTCCCTGAAAAACTTCATCGCCCTCTTTAGCATAGTTCACAATACGTTTTGCGAGAGCACCGGCAATCTGGCGATAAAGGACATCGCCAAAGCTTGTAGAACGAACAACCACAGTAGTGCGCTCATTTTCTTCAGAGGCTTTAGGGTGCCAGGCAACCAGGTATTTTCCGGGATGGTATTTACTGTAAACTACTTTTCCGCCTGCGGGATAACGCGTAACGTGTACATTGAGCGGCGACATAAAAATGGAAACTTGCAGACGTTTTTCGTTGAAATACTCTTTTTCAAATACTTCTTCGATAACCACTACTTTTCCGTCAACTGGAGAAACGATCTCTTCTATATTTCCGGCAGCCTTGCGGCTAGGATTTCTAAAAAATTGAAGGATCAGAATTAGAAAAATTACGAGCGCGGCATAGCATACGTATTGAAGCCAAACAGGACTTACCCAGGTTTGAGTTGAAACAAAGCCAATGGCCACCACCAGAAGCGTCACGATAATTATGGTATATCCTTCTTTATGAAACATATTCAAATACTATTAAAACCAAATAAATAAAAGGGCTGGCGAATAGTATGCTGTCAAGACGATCATACAAGCCTCCATGGCCCGGCATTAGCGTTCCGCTGTCTTTAACCCCGGCTTCACGTTTAAGCTTAGACTCGATCAAGTCGCCAAAGGTTCCTAAAGTACTCATTACTACAGCGAGCGATAGCCAAATATTGAAGTTGAGGCTATGCGTAAATTTATGAATAAAATAACTGGCGATACAAGCAAAAACGAGTCCGCCAAAAAATCCTTCGATGGTCTTTTTGGGCGAAATACTAGGGAAAAGTTTATGCCTCCCAAAACTTTTACCTACAATATATGCAAAGGTGTCATTAGTCCAAATGAGTACAAAAAGCCCGGCTACGGTGTAAGGAGAAAAATCATCACCGTGGGTTGGGAGCAAGGTCAGGAACACAAAACTTGCGATGATATAAAAAACGGTAATGTGTAGCTTTTGAAGCTTATTATATTTTCTAATTTTTTCGCTGAAAAGATTTTTCATCAAATACAATCCAGTGCCTACCGTTAAACCTAACAATACTAAAGTAGCGGGTTTTGACAGCTTATAATAGCTAAAGAATAAAATAAAACCTATTAAAATGAGGTAAGTATACCAGAACTGAAATCCTATAAGTCTTAAGAATTCACGAAGGGTGATGATCCCGAATAATAAGAACAGGAGTATGTACCATTTTTCGGAATAAAAAATAGAAAAGAGTAGGATAATAACATATAAAAAGCCCGAGAGTGCTCTTACGCTAAGTTCACGCATACTACAAATCTTCTAGTAGTAACAAGTAAAGATTTTTTGCGCTACTTCCGTACGACATAAAATCTTTAGTACCTTCTTTAGGTTCAAAATTCTTGATGGTGGTGATGTTGGTAGGGATTTGCCCGGTATTTTTCTTTTTAATACCTCTTAGGCCTTCACCAATATTATTTACAATTTGGCTTGTTGTCGCAAAAATGACAAAATTTTGCGGTAATTCTTTTAACTTTTTCTCTTTGATCTGATTAGAAGAAACGAGTAAACTACCGTCATCAGCAATCAGATTTTCACAAGTAGATAGAAAAAAGCTAGACTCTTTGTTGTGGCCAAACTCTAGATTGTAACCGTCAAAAAGCTTTTGCAATTTATCATCCATACAATAGGCTTCTTGCTCATACCAGTCGTTTTCCAGTAAAATATTGTCAAAGCTCTCGTGAACCTCATCCATATCAATACAATACAAGAATTTACCACCATTAAGTATAAAATGTTTGGTAAAACGTTCATCGGCCGGCGCAGTAATGTCTGGCATGTATTTGCCGCGTTCTGGACCTTTGCTGCTAGGGCTCTCAGAACTAGATGAACTTTTCTGTTTAAAAAGCTTATTAAAAATACTCATAAATGAGTGTGTATTCGTCTAAATTTAGGATTCTATCAAATATAAAAAATCTTAACTCAACAGCGTGTCAAGTTAAGATTTTATATTGTTTTAAGAACTAGTGTTTTCTAGCTTTCACTAACCGGAGTGTCTTTGACTTCGGCCTCTTGTGTTTTCTCAAAAGGGCGTTTTCCGAAGATTTTTTCAAGGTTGTCTTTGAAAATCACTTCTTTGTCTAAAAGTACTTCAGCGAGCTCGTGCAACTTATCTTTATTGTCTTCAAGAATTTTGATTGCACGTTGATATTGCTCTTCAATTATTTTTGAAATTTCCTTATCAATAAGTTCTGCAGTTTTCTCACTATAAGGCTTATTGAAATTATATTCATTCTGACCCGAAGAATCGTAATACGTCAGGTTTCCGATTTTATCATTCAGTCCGTACGTGGTTACCATCATACGTGCTTGCTTAGTCACTTTCTCTAAGTCACTCAAAGCTCCGGTTGAAATTTTATCAAAGGTCACTTTTTCAGCAGCACGACCACCCATTGCGGCGCACATTTCGTCTAGCATTTGTTCAGGACGCACGATCAAACGCTCTTCAGGTAAATACCAAGCAGCTCCAAGGGAACGCCCACGCGGAACGATCGTAACTTTAACCAACGGTGCGGCGTGTTCAAGCATCCAACTAACAGTGGCGTGACCCGCTTCGTGAAAAGCAATAGCGCGTTTTTCTTCTGGAGTGATGATTTTATTTTTCTTCTCAAGACCTCCTACGATACGATCAACCGCATCTAAGAAATCTTGACGACCTACAGCGGCTTTGCCTTGACGTGCAGCGATAAGCGCCGCCTCGTTACATACATTGGCAATATCAGCACCAGAGAATCCCGGTGTTTGTTTTGCCATAAATTCTGTGTCAAGTTCATCTGCAACTTTCTTTAAAGGACGCAAATGCACCTCAAAAATTTCTTTACGCTCACGAACATCAGGCAGGTCTACATAAATCTGTCGGTCAAAGCGACCGGCACGCATTAATGCTGTATCAAGTACGTCAGCACGGTTAGTTGCGGCAAGTACAATTACATTAGTATTGGTGCCAAAACCATCCATCTCCGTAAGGAGTTGGTTTAACGTGTTTTCGCGCTCGTCGTTAGAGCCACTGAAATTAGCTTTACCTCTGGCACGACCAATCGCATCAATCTCGTCAATAAAAATAATTGCAGGTGATTTTTCTTTTGCTTGTTTGAATAGATCGCGTACACGTGATGCACCTACACCAACAAACATCTCCACAAAATCAGAACCTGAAAGCGAGAAGAAAGGCACTTTAGCTTCACCTGCTACAGCTTTCGCTAATAAAGTTTTACCGGTTCCCGGAGGTCCTACTAAAAGTGCCCCTTTTGGAATCTTACCACCAAGGTTAGTATACTTATCCGGACTTTTTAAGAAATCTACAATTTCTTGAACTTCCTCTTTTGCACCTTCTAAACCGGCAACATCTTTAAAGGATGTTTTAACATCAGTCTTTTCGTCAAAAAGTTTTGCTTTAGATTTCCCTATGTTGAAAATCTGTCCGCCGGCACCACCAGCACCACCAGATGACATTCTACGCATAATGAAAATCCAAATACCGATAATCACAACTATAGGTAGAAGAGTAAGTAAAATATCTCCGAAATAATTATTCTCAGGTCGCAGGTATTGTATTTGAAAATCATTTTCTGCCTTTAATTCTGATAGTGAATTTTCAAAATTCTCTAAGGTACCGTAGCGAAACTCGTAATCAGCGCCACCGGTATTAGAAAATACATTCATACCATTGTCAGCAGGTTTACTGTGTTTTTCTTTAGATTTTGCATCCTCAGTCAAATAGATATAAGCAACCTGATTGCTCGAGGTTTTATTGATATCTATTCTCTTTATATCGCCATCTTTTGCAAACGTAACGAGTTGATCTTGCAAAATCTCTTTAGGACTTCCATAGTCAGAGCTATTGCTGAAGTAATTAATTGCGAAAAAAACAAGAATGATTGCTGTGTATATCCACCAAGCACTAAATTTTGGCTTATTTGGGGTGGGCTTTTTAGATTTTTCTGCCATCGAATTTTTTTAATAGTTGGATTCAATTGAAGTTACTTTGGCATCTCCCCAAAGGCTTTCAATATCATAATACTCCCTGATGTGTTTTTGAAATACGTGAACCACTACATTCACATAATCCATCAAAACCCATTCTGCATTTTGCATACCTTCTACGTGCCAGGGCTTGTCTTTTAATTTTTTACTTACGGTTTTTTGAATGGAATTGACAATAGCGGCAACCTGCGTGTTTGAGGTACCATTGCATACAATAAAGTAGTCACAAACCATGTTCTCTATTTCCCTAAGGTCTAATAAATCAATGTTTTGACCCTTCACTTCCTCAATCCCTTCTAGAATAGTTGTTATTAATTGATCTGTACTTACTTCCTTTTTTGCCATTAAATCTTTTTTAGTCTGACAAAGTTATTACAATTTTGTTTGATAGTGTTTCTTGTAATCACATTTAAGCCATTCTATTTGTTGTATGAAAATAGTCAAACTTAATGCCACAACTTCTACAAATAGTTATCTAAGATCTTATACTAAAGAATTGAACCCTGATACTGATGTATTGGTGTGGACCGTAGAGCAGCGATCGGGCAGAGGGCAGCGTGGTGCTTTCTGGGAAGCTCAACCGGGTAAAAACCTTACGTTTAGTGTGTTTAAGCGCATTGAGGCCTTGTCTTTAGACCAGTCTTTTTACATCACGATGGCTACTTCGCTAGCTGTTTTTGAAGTGCTAGAACAGTTGGGTTTGCAACAACTTTCGGTGAAATGGCCAAACGACATATTGGCAGGCAGATCAAAAATCTGTGGTATTCTCATAGAAAGTGTAATTAGAAAGGATCTAACAGCGGTGATTATTGGCATCGGACTCAACGTTAATCAAGTGCAGTTTTCCAGAGCACCCAGAGCGACTTCTATTGCGCTGGAGACCGGAAGGTATTTTAACTTGGAAGAAATATTAGACTTGCTCATACAAAAGTTTTACACGTTTGTAGCCCGCATTGTTTCTGGAGATTTTGAAGCGTTGAAAGCTGAATATGAGCAGAAACTTTTTAGAAGAGATAAAGCTTCGACCTTTGAAGACCCTTCAGGAAATAGATTTACCGGGATCATTAAGGAAGTCTCTAAAACAGGAAAGCTCATCGTTCAGCTAGAAGATGAGCTTTATAAAGCATTCGATCTAAAAGAATTAAAACTTCTGTATTAAATCGTTTGTAGGTTTTCTGCCAAAGTCTGTATGAATTTGGTGATAGGCCCTTTGATCATCATAGACATCATGGCATTGAATTCTCCTTCAAATTCAAAAGAAGCTTCGCTGCTGTTTTCAGTAAGCTCTTTAATGTTTGCAGTTAGTGTAAACGGAAGTTTATCGCTCGCAGCACCTAGCACCACCTTGTTGTAAGGCACGCTGTTTTTTAACTCCAAGACAATATCGGGCATTCCTTTTAAGGCAAATAAAAAGCGCTTTTCATTCAAAATTTCAAACTTACTAATGCTGTCAGGCATTAGTTTTTTGTAATTGTTTACGTCGTTCAAAAAATTGTAAACGGTTTCAGGACTTTTATCAATAGTTTTTTTAGGGCTTTCTATATGCATAGTTGTAGTACGTCTGTAAATTTAATTTTTGTGATTTTTTGTTATTTAATAGGTGCAGCCTGCCAAGTGTCTGGAGAAAGACGCCAGGCCTGCAAGGTTAGTTTTTCTTTTTCAGAAATATATTGGGTGTCCAAAGCCTGCTCAAGTAAGTGGTCATAGTCACTTAATGTATGTAGGTCAATACCATACTGTTCAAAGTTAGACTTTGAAATATCAAAACCATACGTAAAAATGGCAAGCATTCCTTTTACATTGGCTTCAGCGGCTTTTAGAGCATCTACTGCCATAAGGCTACTTTTGCCGGTACTGATCAAATCTTCAACCACCACCACAGATTGACCGGGTTCTAGCTTTCCTTCAATCTGATTTTGACGCCCGTGCTTTTTAGCTTCAGGTCTGATATAAACAAAAGGCAAGTTTAAAAAATCTGCCACGAGCATCCCTATTCCTATTGCACCGGTAGCAACCCCTGCGATAACGTCAGGTTTTCCGTAGAGCTGTTCTATTTGATTTGCAATGTTCTCTCTTAAGTAATTGCGTATCGGCGGATAAGAGAGCGTTATACGGTTATCGCAATAAATGGGAGATTTCCATCCGCTGGCCCATGTGAATGGGTTTTGTGGTTGTAATTTAATTGCATTAATTTGCAGTAACAACTCAGCTGTTTTTTTAGCTGTTTCCTTTTTTAAGATCATGGTACAAATGTATAAAGTTTTTGTAAATGATGTGCCCATTATACTTTCAACTGAAAAGTATATTGGCGAAAATTACACATCCATTCCCATAAAACGTGCAAAAATAAAAAGCATTATTAAACAGGTTAACCGTGGTCAACTCACGCACATCAATTTATACCACGCTAAAGGCAAGAAATTACTCAAGTTTCTGAAGAAAAAATTGCCGGTAGTTGTCGCCGGTGGCGGAATGGTTTTTAACGATCACTCAGAAATCCTTTTTATCAAACGCAACGGTAAGTGGGACCTTCCTAAAGGGAAATTGGAAAAAAAAGAAACCATTGAAGAGTGTGCGGTACGCGAAGTAAGCGAGGAAACCGGTTGTAAAGATCTGGTTTTAGGCGATCTTATTACGGTAACCTATCACGTTTTTAAGCGCAATGGTAAGTTTAAACTGAAGGAAACCTATTGGTATAAAATGACTACTTCCTACAGTGGACCATTAGAGCCACAACCTTCTGAGGGAATCAAAAAAGTACGTTGGAAGAATTTTGAAAAATCTCAGAAGGCGTTGACAATGTCTTATGAAAACATCAAACTCCTTTTCCCGAAGGAATATTTAATTAGTAATCCTAAAGATCGGGTAGCGTAAGTAGGCCTTTTCATAGTTGTTAGAATGCTCATATATCCACTCGAGTTGCGCATACCAGTTTTGAGCAAAACGTGTGTCATTTTCTTTTAAGTCTTCAAAAGCTTCTTTCATTTCAGGATCTGCATCCAGTAATTCTTGTGCTCGATCTTCCCAAACGTAAGGCGAGAAATGTTCTTTCTGCTGAAGAATGGTGTCAAAATAATTCCAGTTGAAAAATGAATCTACTCCTGAAGGTTCAAGCATTTCCATAATGTAGCGTAGTCCAGACTGATTGGTTTTAACCACGTAATCTCCTTGTCTAATATTTATTTCTTGAGTTGAAGTTTCAACTTGGGTATTGTAATGCAGATAATGTCCTTCATAGGCTTGGTTACGCGTTTTATAATCTGCAATATGATACACCTCTGCAGTTAGCATACTGTCTTTTTGAAAACGCTCAAAGTCGATTTCATTTTCTTTTAAACGCTCGATCACGTGATGCCATCCCTGCGGAATAACATAAGCAGCAGGAATCGTAGCATCACCGGCCGGTTTCATATAGTTATAATAGGTGACTTCTTTCTCAAAAGGCTTATTGCGATCGTATTTTAAACGGGACATTCCGGTAACGGTACTTGTTTTTTGTTCGCCTTCATAGCCTAAGAAATTAAGCGTTGACGTTTTACTGCTGTCAATTTCAAAGTGTAACGTATACGGCTGTCCGGTAAGCGCCCCGCTTCGGTACAAGGAATCTTTTGCTTTGCGCAAGGCTTGCATTTTTACGCCATCTTTTTCGGTGATCTTGATCATCGATTTCATCAACTCATAGGTTCCGGCAACGCGATCTTTATACGGTTTAAGCATATGTGTTTCTACCATCATCCCGAAGGTATTCCATAAAGTGCTGTATCCCGTAGAATAGCGCGGGTAGTCCATAAATTGAGAAAAGCCAATTTCTGGTACCTGATTAAACACATTGACATAAGGTGTGATTGGCCAGTCTTTAGCAGCCAGATCCTGCTCCAATTGCGGTTGTAATTCCGTATGAAGATAATCGCCTAATTCGTCGCCCAGCTTGTTATGCTGTGTAAACAAATGTGTAAGTACATATTGATAATCTGCACCGTTGCTCACGTGGTTGTCGATCAAAACATCAGGATTAACCATATGATAGATTTCAGCAAAAGCACGCGCATTATAAGTGTCAGCTTTTACAAAATCACGATTGAGATCATAATTTTGAGCATTTCCTCTAAAACCGTATTCTTCAGGGCCATTTTGATTAGCACGTGTTCCTGTATTTCTGTTGAGCGCACCGCCAATATTGTACACGGCAATGGCACCGATCCATACATTTTCTGGTGTTTCAATTGTGCCGTTGGCCAGATCGCGCATCATCATCATCGTCGCATCAATACCATCTGATTCTCCGGGATGAATTCCGTTATTGATCAAAATGCGCGTCACCTCCTTGGCATCAGCAAATTCTGAATCAAACGTGCGATTGGTGTTGTAGGTTACTAAGGTAAGCGGTTCTCCGCTATCGGTTCTCCCAATTTTATAGGTTTTGATCGAAACATAAGCAGCATCCAGATCATCGTAGTATGCCATTACTTCGTCATAGGTGGGCGTTTGATTACCATTTCCTTTTTCAAAAGGTGTGATTAGATCAAAATCTTCGGGTTTTGGTTTTTCGGCACACGAGAGGGCGATAAGAAATACGAGACTGAGTAGGGCTGCTTTCATATGAATGTTGAATAGTTGAAATGCTAAAATTACTAATTAATTAAAGTTTGAACCGTGGTCTTTGTTCAGAAACTAAAAGAACGGGCGGTATTGCTGAATTCTAAAATCAAAGGTTGAAAATTGCGGATCTTTCAGTCTTTGCTCTTTATAACTTTTCATACTGCCTATCGCTCGATTGGCAGCGCCGGAAGGTGCAGTTAAGGAAACAGTTTTTATACACCGTTCTCTCATTTGAAACTGATGGATTCGCGGTACTTTTGAAGAAACGACTTCTAATTTCAAGTTATTTTCCTTGAGTTGTTTTCTGAAAAAATATTCAGGACCATTTTTGCTATTTCCTCCGGTAAAAATAAGCGTGTGGATCTGCGGGAATTCTTTAAGAAAGCCTACCAAATTCCGTAATTCCACTTCCTGCATGCCTAGATCTGAAGCATCAACTTTTTCTCGTTGTGCAGCAGCTACAATATCACAAACGCCAATTTTTCGGCTTTTTAGAAAATGGGAGCGCTGCTCAATAGCGTGAGCGGTGTTTTCATAAACCAAGTTCAAATCAAAAATTTGATCGAGAATGGGCCACAGCATTCCGTTTTTACTTCCGTAGCAAAAATCTACATCTTCGGGCAGCAAATCTCCTGTTGTAAATCGGGGAGGCGGCAACGTGCCTACAATGAGTTTAGTCGCGTGTTCAAGATTAAAAGGAGGATACGGGTGCGTGTGTTCAAACATTTAAGAAGGATTGACTTCTTGCTTCCACTTGATCCCACAGCCTAAGCTAGGCTTTTGAAGTTCGTTTTGTTGGCGATTGTTGAATACGTTATCCAAGGCCTCACGCAGGTCTCTTCCGTTTACGGGAATGCCGTTTCCGGGACGAGAATCATCGAGTTGACCGCGATAAATAAGTTTTAATTCCGCATCAAATAAATAAAAATCAGGTGTGCACGCGGCATCATAATCTTTAGCCGTTTGCTGTGTTTCGTCGTATAAATACGGAAAGCTGAAATTGTATTTTCTTGCGATCTCCCGCATTAGCCACGGGCTGTCTTCGGGATAATTTTCTACATCGTTACTGCTTATAGCAACAAAGCCGAAGCCTAGCACCCGGTAATCATTAGCAATGCGCACGATCTCCTCATTTACGTGTTTTACAAAAGGGCAGTGATTACAAATAAACATCACTACCGTTCCACGTTCCCCCGCAACATCTGTTAGTGTTACGTTTTCATTAGTAAGTGGATTAGGAAGTGTAAAAAACGGAGCTTGTGTTCCTAACGGAAGCATATTTGAAGGTGTTCTTGCCATAGTGTGATCTCTTTTTCCAACTGTAAAATAGGTCGTAAACCAGCCGGACTTGTTACAAATACTAAAGTTCTTTTAAATCTTTGGGCTCAGGGAGCTGCCTTTGTAACTTTAATAAAAACTAGCAATTATGAAAAATACATATAGTTCGCTATCCGTAGCGATCGAAGAATTACAGAAGAAAGGATACGATACCGATTTTAATCTGGTAGACGAAGGGATAGAATCTAAAGCGCATAAGAAAACCTGGAAAGCAGGACAGATCGAAGTAGAAGAAGCGTTTAGGTTTGAAGGAATGACCAACCCCGGCGACAACAGTGTGCTTTATGTGATCAATACCGACAGTGGTGAGAAAGGTCTCTTAGTGGATGCGTATGGCGCATATAGCGGACAAATTTCTCAGGAAATGATTCAAAAACTGAAGATTGAGCATAATGAATAACGACCTGAAATGGTCTGAATTTGAGCGCGTAGATATGCGTGTGGGGACCATTATAAGCGTAAGCGATTTTCCTGAAGCTAGAAAACCCGCTTTTCAATTACATATAGATTTTGGCGAAGAACTCGGAGTTAGAAAAACCTCGGCACAAATAACCAAAAAGTATGAGCGGCAAGAACTAGTAGGGAAACAAGTGATCGCGGTAGTGAATTTTCCTAAAAAGCAGATTGCCAACTTTATGAGCGAGTGCCTGTTGCTGGGCGCAGTAGACGGAGAAGAAGTCACGCTACTCAATCCAGATTTACCCGTTCCTAATGGGTTACGCATAAGTTGATATAAAAAAGTAAAAGCCTCCTGAAAAGGAGGCTTTTTAATGTAGTAGAGTTCGTGACAACTATTGTTCTCCACTGCGTGTTGGGCTGAGGGTTTTTGCTTCTTCTTTGGTGTACATCCTAGACTTAATAACAAACCGAATCCCAAGCGGAATCTCTAATGAGAAACTCGAGCCTCTTCCCGAGGTTATATCAACCGTGAGTTGTGTATGCTTCCAATATTCAAATTGGTCTTTAGACATATAAAACTCGCAGCCGTGTATGGTTCCCAGATACACATCGGTCTCATTGATCATAAGATCGCCTTTGGGGAAACACATCGGGGACGAGCCGTCACAGCAGCCCCCGCTCTGGTGAAACATAAGTTCACCGTGTTCTTCCCTTAATTGGTCTATAATTTCCTCTGCAGCATCTGTTGCTTCTACACGTGGTGTCATGATTTGATTTTTAGAAAAAGCCCATTGCTTTTTTGTCATAAGAGATTAGCATGTTTTTGGTGTGACGATAATGTGCCAACATCATTTTATGGTTCTCACGACCAATACCAGATTTTTTATATCCGCCAAATGGAGCGTGTGCAGGATAATTGTGGTAGTTATTTACCCAAACACGACCGGCCTTGATCGCTCTTGAAATTTGATAGGCTTGGTGTGTATCTCTTGTCCAAACGCCGGCACCTAATCCGTACAAGGTGTCATTTGCAATTTCTATAGCATCTGCTTCATCTTTGAAAGAAGTCACACAAAGTACCGGTCCAAAAATTTCTTCTTGAAAAACACGCATTTTGTTATTCCCTTTTAGGATCGTAGGCTGAATGTAATATCCACCTTCTAAACCTTCATTGTAGGCAGCGCCACCACCGCAAAGCACTTCGGCACCTTCGTCTTTACCAATGTTGATGTAGTTTAAGATTTTTTCATATTGATCATTAGAAGCTTGTGCACCCATCATCGTATCCGGACTTAAAGGATGTCCTAGTTTTATGGCTTTGGTACGTTCTACCACGCGTTCTACGAAAGCATCAAAAATGCTTTCCTGCACCAGTAAACGAGATGGACAGGTACACACTTCACCTTGGTTCAAAGCAAATAGCGTAGCACCTTCAAGACATTTATCAAAGAAGTCATCATCAGCATCCATCACGCTTTCAAAAAATACATTTGGAGATTTCCCTCCAAGTTCAAGAGTGACCGGCGTAATATTTTTTGAAGCGTATTGCATAATCAATTGACCTGTTGTGGTCTCGCCGGTGAACGCGATTTTATTGATGCGCGGACTAGAAGCAAGCGGTTTACCGGCCTCGGCTCCAAAACCATTTACGATATTGAGCACTCCGGCCGGTAGAATATCTTCGATCAATTCCATAAGAATTAAGATTCCAACAGGCGTTTGTTCAGCAGGTTTAAGCACTACGCAGTTTCCGGCAGCAAGCGCAGGAGCGAGTTTCCAGGTTGCCATAAGTAATGGGAAATTCCACGGGATAATTTGCCCGACGACCCCAAGAGGCTCTGTGACATTCAAGCAGACGGTATTGCTGTCTAACTCACTTACCGAACCTTCTTCTGCTCTGATCACCCCGGCAAAATATCTAAAGTGGTCTACGGCAAGCGGTAAATCTGCAGCCATCGTCTCGCGAATCGCTTTACCATTATCCCAGGTTTCGGCACGGGCAAGCGCTTCTAGATTTTGTTCCATCACATCCGCAATTTTTAGTAACAAGTTACTGCGGTATGCTGCTGCAGAATTGTTCCATTCAGGAGCAGCCTCCCAAGCGGCATCTATTGCTTTTTCGATATCTTCTGAGGTAGATCTCGGAATGCGTGTAAAATTTGCACCGTCAACCGGTGAAACATTATCAAAGTATTGCCCTTTTACAGGCGACGTCCATTTGCCACCAATAAAGTTTTCATACTGATCTTTAAATTTTGGCTTCTCTACAACGTTTGCGGAAGCAGTCTGTACATCACTCATAAGATTGTTTTTTAAATTATACGTTACTTAAATTGTTGCTTTAGAAATTTGAGGTAATGCGATTAACATTTTGTGTTGTCTAAAGTTAACGAACACATATTCTTAGACTTTGACCAATTCTATCAAAAAAGTGTACGATCCTCTCAAAAATTGTTAATGTGTTAATTATAGGTGTATTAAATTGTATATTTAATACATAAACTTCGTTCGTTTAAGGATATTATAATTTAAGTATGCATTTGCCCGACGCGTTTTATAAAAACAGAAAGCTTGAGAATCTGGTGGAAAATCAGACTTCTTATACTTTGAATAATGCTGCAATGCACGTTTTTGAAACGCATCAACAGGCAGAACGCGTATTGCTGCAGTTTGATAAACCGGTTTTGGCGAGTATGCTTCACGGGAAGAAAATTATGCACCTGCGCGATCATAACAGTTTTGATTTTTTACCCGGAGAATCTTTGATTTTACCTGCAGACGAACTGATGTGTATAGATTTTCCGGATGCGCAACACCGCAATCCTACGCGTTGTTTGGCTATGGCAATTTCTGAAGATAAAATCAAGAATGTGGTAACCTTGATGAATGAGAATATTGGCAAGGCTGATGGGCAGGAGTGGAGCTTAATGGATTATAATTTTCATTTTACCAACGACGCCGGAATCTTTCAGATCTTGCAACGCTTGCTTTTTCTTTTTACTGAAAATCATCCGTCAAAAGATTTTTTTGTAGATAATATGTTGCAAGAATTGATCGTACGCATTCTTCAAACCAATAACCGAAAAATCTATACCGATAAGGCGCTTAAATTAAGCAATGATAATAGGTTGGCCTTTATAATTCAATACATCCGCGAACATCTGCACGAGTCCCTTTCCGTAGAAACATTAAGCAAAAAAGCGTGTATGAGTGAATCTAATTTTTACAGAGTATTTAAAAACGAACTTGGTATTTCTCCTGTTGATTTTATCAATACAGAGCGTATAAAACTTGCTGTCAGCTTACTTCAGGATCCTAACAAAAAGATAAAAAATGTGTATTTGGAGTGTGGTTTTGAGAGCAGATCATATTTCAACCGAGTATTCAAACGTATGAACCAAATTTCGCCCGGAGCATTTCAGGCAAAGGCAGCACAGCATTAAAACGCTACATCAAAGGACTTCATTTTGTGTAAATAGCTAGAGAGCGCTTTACTCGTATTTTGCTGAATTTTCAATTTCATAAATTTCGTCCATCCTAGGAGGTAGCCTTTGAAACCCAGCGCTTGTTGTGACCAGCGCCAAAGATCAAAGTGATCTGTATGCTGTACGATCTTCCCGTTTTGAAAGCTGAAGGTTCCCACCACGTGATTGACCACTTTTCTTTTTTGCGGCCCATAGGTATAGGTAGCAGTCCATTTTGCACTTCCGTTATAATCATTGGCTTGAACTTCACTAAAATCAATCTGTAACGCATCGCCACCGCGCTCAATAAGCATATACCACATGGCAAAAGCGCGTTTCCCTTGAATTTTACCAAAAGCAGGATCTTCAAAGATGATGTTTTTGGCATAGCAAGTAGTCATTCCTTGTGGATCGTGATTCTTAAAAGCCAGGTAGAAATCGGTAATCAATTGTTCGTTGGGGTGCATCAAAACCAGTTTAAGACTTAAAATTACGTCAAAGCTTAGAGTTTTTCCGCAGCATACCTTATTTAAATGCTGTCTAAAAAGAAGGTTGTTACTTATTAAATAAGGGTTTGAGTTTATTTCGGCTTTCAAAGAGGAACCAGATATTCAAAGCAAAAAATACAATTGCCATAAGTAAACCGCTGGGTTCGTTTAGAAGGTGAAGCAGTAAAATGCCCACTAGAATCGGGAACAACATAATTGCACCTAAAGCACGAGTAGGTTTAAACATCACCAGAATTCCTGCGATAATTTCTACAATTGCGATGAGCGGCATTAACCAGCCTATAGTAGTAAACGCGTTAAAAAGTTCAAGCATTTCGGGAGACATATCTTTCGGCAAGGGCATATAGTTAAAGAATTTATTCAAACCTGAATTGATGAATAATAAGCCAAAAAGCACACTGATGATAAATAGGATCTTTGATTTCATATGCAGAGGTTTAATAACGCTTTAGTAGAGTTTTGCTAACTATTTTTTCAAATAGCCTGGGTTTTCTGTTTCCTCTAAATTAAGTAAATTGAAGGAAAATAAGAAGGACTCAATCGTTGTATATAGTTTTTTGTTATTGATTTATAAAAACTATAAATCAAAGTTATTGAAAAACTAGTGAATTATTGAGGTTCTTTACACTCGAATAACATTTAAAATTCAACAGACAAATGGAAAATAAAAACGGAAAAGATCACGGTACAGATGGTAAGGTTTGGGATGTAAACGAATCTTCTAAATGTCCGTTTCTTAGTGGTGAGATGAATCACGTCACCGGTCAAGGAACGACAAATAGAGATTGGTGGCCTAACCAATTAAATCTTAATATTCTAAAGCAAAATTCTTCATTAGTTGACCCGATGGATGAAGATTTTGATTATGGCGAAGCCTTTAAAAGTCTTGATCTTGCTGCAGTAAAACAAGATTTACACGATCTGATGACTGACAGTCAAGATTGGTGGCCTGCAGATTATGGGCACTACGGTCCGTTTTTCATTCGTATGGCTTGGCACGCAGCCGGAACCTACCGTATTCACGATGGTAGAGGAGGGGCAGGAAGTGGGCAACAACGTTTTGCACCGCTAAACAGCTGGCCGGATAACGCCAATTTAGATAAAGCGCGTTTACTTTTATGGCCTATTAAAAAGAAATACGGTAACAAACTATCTTGGGCAGATTTATTGATCTTGGCAGGAAACTGCGCCCACGAGTCTATGGGACTTAAAATGTTTGGTTTTGCCGGTGGTCGTGAAGATGTATGGGAACCTGAAGAAGTATATTGGGGAGCAGAGACCGAATGGTTAGGCAATAAAGAACGTTATGAAGGCGGCGAACTAGAGAAAGCACTAGGTGCTGCACATATGGGATTGATCTATGTAAATCCTGAAGGGCATAATGCAAATCCAGATCCGGTAGAGTCTGCACATTTTATTAGAGAGACTTTTGGGCGTATGGCGATGAACGATTATGAGACTGTAGCATTAATTGCCGGTGGTCATACCTTCGGAAAAACACATGGTGCAGCAGATCCTGAAGAGCACGTGGGTGCAGAGCCTGCAGCAGCAGGAATGGAAGCTATGGGAACCGGTTGGAAAAACAACTTTGGTTCTGGTAAAGGAGCAGATACAATCACCAGTGGATTAGAAGGAGCTTGGACGGATACGCCTACACAATGGAGTAATAAGTATTTTGAAAATTTATTTGGTTATGAGTGGGAACTCACTAAAAGTCCTGCAGGAGCACACCAATGGAAACCAAAAGATAATGCCGGTGCTGGTACCGTGCCTGATGCGCACAGACCCGATGTAAAACACGCACCGTTTATGCTGACTACAGATTTATCGCTGCGTTTTGATCCGGAATACGAGAAGATCTCCAGACATTTTATGGAAAACCCAGAGGAGTTTGCAGATGCTTATTCTCGCGCGTGGTTTAAATTAACACACCGTGATATGGGACCAAAGGAGCGCTATCTAGGTCCTGAAGTACCTCAAGAAGAATTGATTTGGCAAGACCCAATCCCGGCAGTAGATCATGAGTTGGTTTCAGATGCAGATGTAGAGCATCTTAAAAAGAATATTCTAGAATCAGGTCATTCAATTTCAGAATTGGTATCTGTAGCTTGGGCTTCTGCATCAACCTTTAGAGGTTCTGACAAGCGTGGAGGAGCTAACGGAGCACGTATACGTTTTGCACCACAACGTACTTGGGAAGTAAACAATCCTGAGCAGTTAGACGCTGTTTTGAAAACCTTAGAAGGGATTCAAAAATCTTTCAATGATTCGCAAAGCGGAAATAAGAAAGTTTCATTAGCAGACCTTATTGTGCTGGCGGGTAGTGCTGCAGTAGAGAAAGCGGCTCAAGATGCCGGTCACGATATCAATGTGCCTTTTACCCCTGGTCGCGCAGATGCTTTAGAAGAAAAAACCGATGCTTCAGCCTTTGATGCGCTAGAGCCGGTAGCAGATGGTTTCAGAAATTATATGAAAGATCGTTTTGCAATTAAAGCGGAAGAATTCTTGGTAGATCGCGCACAGCTTTTAACCTTGACACCACCAGAAATGACGGTATTAGTAGGAGGTTTACGCGTATTAAATACCAATTTTGACGGTTCTGATTACGGAGTATTCACCGATAAACCACAAACCTTAACCAATGATTTCTTTGTAAATCTGTTGGATATGAATACCACTTGGAAAGCAGTTTCTGAAGAAGATGAATTGTTTGAAGGAAGTGATCGCAACACTGGAGAGAAAAAATGGACCGGTACCCGTGTTGATCTGATCTTTGGTTCAAATTCAGAATTAAGAGCGCTAGCAGAAGCCTATGCGCTTGAGGATTCTGGCGAGCGTTTTGTAAAACACTTCGTGAAAACTTGGGTTAAAGTAATGAACTTAGATCGTTACGATCTTCAATAATGGTAAGATTAGAATAATAAGAAAGGCGACTACGGGTCGCCTTTTTTTATGTACTGACTTTATTTTCTAATTCCTTTCCCTGTTCAAAATCAGTTAGATTTTTTAGCGTTACTTGTGCGATCTGCTCAAGCGCTTCTACAGTGAAAAAACCTTGATGTCCTGTGATCAAGACGTTAGGAAAAGACATCAGTCTTAAAAAATCATCGTCTTTGTTTACCGTTTCAGAAAGGTCGTTGAAAAATAAACCCGATTCCTGCTCATAAACGTCGATTCCTAAATACCCTAGTTTCTCGCTTTTTAGAGCTTCAACCACGGCAGTGGTATCAATTAAGGCGCCGCGCCCGGTATTGATAAGCATAGCGCTTTCTTTCATTTTCTCAAAAGCTTCGGCATTCATCAAATGATGTGTATGTTCGTTAAGCGGGCAATGCAGTGAGATAATATCAGCTTCTTTTAGAAGTTTTTTAAGGTCAACGTAAGTGACGCCAGACTCTTTTAATTCCGCATTCGGTTTGATATCATAAGCCAAAACTTTACAGCCAAACCCCAACATAATTTTAGCAAAACATTGCCCGATAATCCCGGTGCCAATTACACCTACAGTCTTTCCGTAGAGATTAAAACCGGTAAGTTTTTCTAATGAAAAGTTGTTTTCACGCACGCGATTATAGGCTTTATGCGTTTTGCGATTGAGCGTGAGAATAAGCGCGACTGCGTGCTCGGCAACCGCTTGCGGTGAGTAAGCAGGCACGCGCACTACCGGAATATTTTGAGCTTCAGTTGCTTTTAGGTCAACATTATTAAACCCTGCACAGCGTAGGGCAATAATTTTTACGCCGGCATCGGCTAATTTATTAATGGTCTCAGCGTTAAGGTCGTCGTTCACAAAAACACATACTGCGTCAAAATCTTTGGCCAAAGAAGCCGTGTGCGCATTCAGAGCAGTTTCAAAAAAGGTAAGTTGGTGATTAAAATCGGTATTGATGCTTTCAAAAAATTCTTGATCGTATTTTTTTGTACTGAAGAAGGCTACTTTCATAAAATGAAGATTTAAGCACTCTAAGTTATTTTATTTCGCCTTTAAACCAAAGTTTTAAACGTTGGTAGAATATAAGTGTTTGTTAAAGTGTGGTTTATGAATATTTTAGAACTTTAGCGGTCTAACAACTAATTCCTGGTTGCCAAAGCAGGAAACCACATTCTCCATCTTATGAAAGCAACAACCATCGATCAAGTCATTGAGCAACTGGACGCCATTATTCTTACCGAAAAACAAAACAACAGCTCCTTGGCTTTTTTTCCAATTCTTTATAATCGGGTAACTAAACGCATTAAAGCCGGAATAGAAGCTGAAGAATTTTATGATAACGCCCGGATGGAACAATTGGATGTCATTTTTGCCAACCGTTATATCGAAGCTTATCAACACTACAAAGCAGGAAATCCTCCTACTGAAAGCTGGTTCAATGCCTTTAAAATTTCTGAAGCGCTGGTGATGCAACATTTACTTTTAGGTATAAACGCACACATCAATCTCGACTTGGGTATTGCAGCTGCAGAAACCACGGGAGCTCACGCTTTAGCCGATTTTGAACAAGATTTTAATAAGATCAACGAAGTTCTAGCAGCGATGGTTGCTGATGTAAAAGCTGCGATTGGTAAAGTGTCACCGCTGTTCAAATTACTGGAATTGGTAGGTAAAGGAAAGGAAGATAAGTTGGTCTCTTTCAGCATTAATATTGCTCGGGATGGTGCTTGGCTGTTTGCTAATCAATATGCCGCAGCGGTTAAAAAAGAAGATGCGATCGCTGACCGTGATCAGGTAATTGCAGCTTTAGCCGTGCAACTTGTAAACCCAAAGAGTAAGCTGTTACAAGTGGTCGCAAAGGTGGTGCGCTTTTTTGAGGTAAAAGATGTGCAGCGCGTTGCAGCGATTTTAGAACGTTGATTTATTTATAATCCAAATTAAAGACTTTAAGGCTTATCTCTAGAGCTTTAACGATTTTGATAGATCACTTACCTTAAACTGGATCATAGCTAATATGAGCTGCTCCGGAAGCGGTTCGCTGTGCGGAAACTGCACTGATCCTTTACCATTTTTATAATCTGATAAGTGATCTTTGAAATGCTCGTGAGTCACCGGAGTTGCATAAAACCCGATGTGATTTGCAAATCCGCCAAAATAAACCAACAGCTTTTTATTCAATTTGTACGCCGGCATGTGATACGAAATACCTTCAGTCGCCTCAGGCGCAGCCTTTTTGATAAGGCTGCGTATCAACTTCATTTTTTCTTGAACCGGCTCAGGAAATTCGGCAATATATTGAGATACAGTGGTTGCTTCTGTGGTATTCATAATTCAAAGATTATCCTCCTAAAGCTAGTGAAAAATTCAATTGTAAATTACTGGCGGTCAAGAGTGTTTTGCATCGCTTCCATTAAAAGTCCTACGTGATATCCATCAACTAAAGCGTGGTGCGCGTGCACAGAAACGGGTAAAATCATCTGTCTTGCTTCCTGCTGAATTTTACCGAATGTGATCTTCGGGCAACTGTCGTTGATTGAAAACTTACGGGCGTGAGAAACCGCACTAAAAGTAAACCACGGCAACGCAGAATAATGAACCACCTGATCTGTCATTCCATCAGGCATCAGTTGGGTTGTGTTTTGAACGCGTTCTTTTTCAGCAGAAAAATTGGTTTTAAAAAGATTAAAATCAGCTGCGTGTTTGATCATTGAGAAGCCAAAAGTATGATTTGGTCGGGCTATTGTCGTAGAGACATCAATACGGTCATAAGCGATGATTTTACCTTTATGAATACGCTGCTTAAAATTAGGAATCGCATTTACAGCCGTATTCGCCGCGTGCAAATAATAGGCAAAAATGGGTACTGCGTTGGCTTTGCAATAGGCGTAAGCTTTGGTAAGGTCTACGGTGGTGGTTATTCCAAAAAAAGGTTCTTCAAAATCTTTGAAAAAATTAAATTGTTCTTTTCGGGTATAGGTTTCTAGTGCTATTTCTTCTATCATGCTTAATTTTGTTTGTGCAAATTTCAAAAGCCTACAAACCTTAAACAAGGACATGTGTCCCACCAAAACTATGTTTCAAGAAGCTTCTAATTTTCTGGATTTTGTAGAAGAGCTCTATGCGCAGGACACAGCGGGAATATCGCTAGTGAATTTCAATGCGAAAGAGATGCTCATGCATCAAGGATCTGCTGCACAACATGTTTTTATTCTGAAAAGTGGGCTTTGTAAAATAGGTCTAGAGGAAGAAAACGGGAAAGAATATATTCTGGCTTTTTTGAGCACAGGGGAAATTTTAGGAGAATTAGAATTGATTCGTGACGAACCACGGTTATGTTCGGTACAGGCATTGAATAAAGTGGAAGCTTATAAACTCACTAAAGCGTGTTTTCTCAACTTGTTGAATACTGATCTTAAGCTGAATCGCCTCATCATAAATGCCTATGCAGAACGCATTACCAACACCAGTAAAAAGGCTTCTTTTCAGAAATTATATACCACTGAAAACGGACTGCAACGCATTCTAAAACTTCAAGAGACTGAAAATATCGAGATATCAAAAGCAGACCTTTCTGCCTATTTGGGAATTTCGGCGCGTAGTTTAAATCGCTTATTGAAGCAACGCGGAGATTCCTAAAATACTTCATAATCAGGAATTCAAAACCTCTTGTAGATACGATGCTGTCTTACTTGTATTGCTTGCTGCGACTTCTTCGGGAGTGCCGGCTACAACAATAGTACCTCCTTCGTCCCCTGCGCCGGGTCCCATATCGATCACCCAATCGCTCACTGCGATCACCTGCATATCGTGCTCAACAAGAACTACAGTGTTTCCTGCTTTCACCAAATGATTGAGTTGCAATTGTAATTTTTCAACATCGGTAGGGTGCAAGCCGGTTGTAGGTTCGTCAAGTACGTACAGCGTTTTACCGTTATTTTGGCGTTGTAATTCTTTAGCCAACTTGATACGTTGCGCTTCTCCACCCGAAAGTTCGGTGGCAGGTTGTCCCAGACGTAAATACCCCAAACCAACATCCTCTAGCAATTGAAGTGGTTTATGCACCCTAGTTTCGGCCTCAAAGAAATCGGTTGCCTCGGTTACGGTCATATTTAAAACTTCGGCAATGTTTTTATCGTTATAGGTAACTTCTAAAGTTTCAGCATTGTAGCGTGTGCCATCACATACTGGGCAAGGTGCATAGACGCTGGGCAAAAACAATAATTCAACCATTACTGCACCTTCTCCCTCACAATTGGGACAACGCCCTTTACCAACATTAAACGAAAAGCGTCCGGCCTTGTATTTTCTTGATTTCGCCAGATCGGTCTTAGCAAAAAGTTTGCGTACGGTATCAAAAAGCCCGGTGTACGTAGCAAGATTAGAACGCGGCGTTCTACCTATGGGTTTTTGATTTACGAGCACCATACGTTTGAGATGCTCGCTTCCTGCGGTAATACTTCCTGAAAGAGGTTGTTCAGTTTCCTGTTGCAAAAGTTCTTCGGATTCCTCGTTTTCTTCAGAAGTCGGGTTTCCTAAGTGAATCTTCATCAATTCCACCAGCTCCTGACTAACCAAGCTACTTTTACCGGAACCGGAAACTCCGGTAACTGAGGTCAGCGCCCCAATAGGAAAAGCTGCATCGAGTTGGTTGAGGTTGTTGCGGGTGATGCCTTCAAGTTTCAGCCAATGTTGAGGTTGCTTGCGTGAAGGCTTTTGAAAAGGATTCTCGTTAAACAGATGCGCTCTGGTCTTTGAAGTTGCACAGTCTTTTAAACCTTCGGGTGGGCCGCTGTACAAAATCCTGCCACCGCCTTCCCCGGCATTTGGACCTACATCAACGATCCAGTCGGCTTGGCGTACCACATCGAGTTCGTGTTCTACCACAAAAATTGAATTTCCGCCATCCTTCAACATCGTCAACGTGCGTAATAAAGCAGCCGTATCTGCCGGATGCAACCCTGCCGAAGGTTCATCTAAAACATAAACGACACCAAATAAATTACTTCGCACTTGCGTGGCAAGCCGCAGGCGTTGATGTTCTCCGGGAGAAAGCGTTGGGGTATTTCGGTCGAGTGCTAAATAACCTAAGCCCAGATCGAGCAGTACTTCAATACGGCTGACAAAATCTTCGGCGATGCGTTGGGTGACCAAAACTTTTTCCTGATTGGTTTTTGCCAGTTTTTTTAATGCTGAAGCCGAACCTTCGCTGTACGGTTTAAAAATACCATTCAATTGTTTCAGCGGAAGCTGAGCGATCTCGGCAATGTCATAACCTGCAAAAGTTACTGAAAGTGACTCCGGGCGCAGGCGTTTACCGTTACACGTCGGGCAGGTGCTGCCCACCATATACTCAGACACGCGCTTTTTCATCGATGCGCTGGGCGAATTGGCATAGGTGTGTAAAATGTAATTTTTTGCGCTGGTGTAAGTGCCTTTGTAGCTGGGTTGCTCGTTGTTCTTTAGCGCTTGCTGCACTTCCTGCGGACTGCGATCACGGAAGACCGGTACGGTAGGAGTTTCTTCAGTAAATAGAATCCAGTCTTTTTCTTCCTGCGGAAGTTCTTTCCACGGAATATCTACATCATACCCTAAAGTCACCAGAATGTCTCTTAGGTTTTTGCCTTGCCAGGCTTTGGGCCAGGCAGCAATCGCCCGTTCTCTAATGGTTAAGCTGTCGTCAGGAACCAAGCTTTTTTCAGTAACCGAATAAACTTTTCCTAAACCGTGACACTCCGGGCAGGCTCCTTCGGGCGTATTAGTAGAGAAGGCATCGGCATATAAAAGTTCTTGACCTTCCGGATAGTTTCCTGCGCGGGAATATAACATACGCAGCAAGTTAGAAAGCGTGGTCACTGAACCTACTGTAGATCGGGTAGAACCCGAACTGCGTTGCTGCTGTAACGCAACGGCAGGCGGTAGTCCGTCAATAGCATCTACTTCAGGAATAGGCATTTGATTGAATAACCTGCGCGCATAGGGTGAAACTGATTCTAAATAGCGACGTTGTGCCTCGGCATATAAGGTGCCAAAGGCTAAGGATGATTTTCCGGAGCCCGAAATACCGGTAAACACCACGAGGGCATCTCGCGGAATTTCAACAGAAACATTCTTGAGATTATTTTGGCGGGCGCCTTGCACGACCACATATCCTTCTTTAGCCATTAGCTTGTTTTATGGGCATCCTCAACGGGTTTAAATCTCGTCCCGATACCTATCGGGATGCCTCGCAATTGATATTTTTCTTACGCCTACCTCACGATCTTGGCACGAGGTAGTTTACGTATGGCGCCGAATATAACAAGAACTGTTTAGCTTACCTGCCGGATTTGGAAGTTTATTGGCGCCGCCAAAGGGTTTTATACTCGTCCCGAAAGCTTTCGGGATGCATCGCAATTGAAAATTCGCTTTCAACCAATAACTAATGATCTTGCCCTGAGGGGTTTGACGAGAGTGCTAACGTTAAGCAAGGCAATCACTGAACTACTTTTCCCAATTTTGAAGTCGGTCTAAGTACAGGTAGCTTTCTACAAATTCACGGTGTTGTGCATCGGTCATTTTTTCTAACAGTTCTAACGCCGAAATATAACTTGCTAAGTTTCCGTTAGAGGATAAAAACTTACCGTCTTCTACAAAAGTGACTAAGCTGTCATTTTGCACGAGCAGTTCAGGGTAGTCTTTTTGTAGTTGTGTTCCGCCGCCAATCCAGGTAACGATCTTATGTCCTTTTGCAATACCCGATGCGCCTATAAGTTGAGCTCCAGCACAATTACTCACCGTATATTGGGTTTCTTCATTTTTCTGCTTAATGAAATTCACAAGCGCTTCATTATGCACCTGCGCATACATATCATACGCGCTGGGTACAAAAAGCGCGGTTAGTTTAGGGCAATTTTCAACAGTATAATCAGGAACGAGATGCAGGCCTTCTTCGGTAGTGATTGGGTTGGTGGTTTCAGCAATGGTAATCACGTTGAAGAGTTGCTTACCTGCTTCTGTAGGCTTTGCAAACACATCTGAAGTTGCGACTACCTCGCTTTGTAGAACGCCATTATACATTAACAAACCAATAGTGGGTAATTCTGGATTGAAAGGCTTGAGATGTTTGGTAAGTGTGTCTGTGCTTGTCGTATTTTCTTCCGTAGCGACTTTTGCCTTTTTACTTTGGGTGTTGCAGCTTGTTAGGAGAAGGGCAATACTGAGAATGGATAGGATTTTGAGCATTGGATTATGCATTAGGAATAGGTTTATGAGTACTTATGGCTATACGGTTCCAGGCATTTATGGTAGTAATGGCGATGATAATTTGGGCGATATAAGATTCTGAAAAATGAGTTAAAGCGGCTTGGTAGGTAGCTGTAGCAAGACCATTTTGTTGAATAAGGGTAATCTCTTCCGTCATTTTTAAAATGATCTGTTCTTCATCTGTAAAAAGAGTAGTTTCCTGCCAGGCATTCAATAAAAATATACGTTGTTGAGATTCGCCAAGCTTCAGAGCATCTTGCGTATGCATATGGATACAAAACGCACAACCATTGATTTGTGAAGCACGAATTTTAATCAACTCTTTATGTGTTTTGGTAAGGTCTGAATGGTTTAAATACTGCTCTAAACCATACATCGCCTTGTAGGCTGCAGGCTCGAGTTGATCTATTTGAAGACGTTTTTCCATCATTTGTTTTTAAGAGCGTCAAAGGTAGCAAGGCATAACTCCTAAGAAATTGAACAGGTTCAAGAAAACTGTTTTTTGTTCAGTTTGCTCACATATTCCGGTGACAAGCCCAGATAGGTTGCCACCAGATACTGCGGCACCTCTTGAACAAACTCGGGGAAGGCTTCTTTAAACTTGAAGTAAATTTCTTCTTTTGAGCAGGTAAAAATATATTTCATACGGTTTATCGCCGCGCCATAAGCGATCTCAAATACCTTTCTAAAATAGGCTTCGAGCTGTGGAAAGCGCTGTAGCAGGAGCTCTTGATCTTCATAACTGATCGCAGCTACTTCTGAAGGATGCACCGCCTGAATATAAAACTCAGAACTTTTATTTTTCTGAAAGGCCAAATAATCAGTGAGCCACCACTGGTCTATCGCAAATTGTAACGTTTGCTCACTTCCGCGCTCGTTAACCAGGTAAAGGTGTACACAACCGCTGAGTACAAAATAATGTGGTAGGGGACTGCCCGGCCGGTAAAGATGTTCCTTTTTAGAAAGTGACTGCACACTAAAATATGAGGAAATCTCTGTAAATTCTTGCGGAGTGATGGTGCAATACCGGTTAATATGAGAATAAAGCTCTTGCATAATTTTTAAGCCGAACGGTTATAGTTTCAAAATTAAGCTTTCTAGATATTGTAAGTGTAAATTTTAGTGCGCTTCAGCAGAACCAAAGATCTTCTCAAACGCGTGATATACCGCGATGTGCAAAGCGTCACCGTGATCTTTATCTTCAAGGAATTCATAGAAGACGCGCGTCTTTTCATCTTGTTGTTGATTCAGTTTGGTGTATAGTGCTTTTGCCGTACGTTCCATCACTTCGCCTTCTTTGCCACCTGCGATAAAAATAGATTTTGAAGAAACAAAAGAAGGCGTTGCCGCATTCAAAAGTTTCTCATCATCCCACCACAAACTCGGACTCACAATAATATACTTATCAAAAAGCTCCGGTTTCTTAAAGAGGATTTCTGTGACTAGTAGTCCGCCTAAAGATTGACCAATAAGCGTTTTTTCTTCTGAAGTTTTAAAATTGGCCGCTATAAGAGGCTGTAATTCTTCCTCTAAAAATTGAATAAAATGTGCCGATTTGCCCGAAGTGGGGAATTCCTCTTGATCTAAGCTATTTTGAGAAGGGTAGGTGAAATCTCGTTTTCGGTCTACATTGGCGATGCCTACGACAATCGTTTCCGGAAGCATATTGACCCAAGAGAACGAACCAAACTGAACGATCCCGGCTATATGTATAAAGTCTCCGTCTTTAGAACCGTCGAGTAAATAAATAACCGGATAGGTTTTTAAGCTATCAGCCGAATAATGCTGCGGAAGATACACGTTGAGCACACGTTCTTCCTTAAAAATTTTAGACTGAATGCTTATAGTTTTTCCGATAGTAAAATCGGTTTCACTCAGTTTTTTAGGAAGCTTTTGACCAAGAAGGCTAATGCTACAAAAGAGTAGGAGTACTAGGCTAGCTTTCATTGTGCACGGTTTTAAATACATCATCTATTCTTCCTCTAAAATTAATTCAAGTTCTCCTTTACCGGAAAGTATAAAATTATTTTCGTCGGTTGTAGTTTGACTCGAAGATGAACTATTGTGGAATGATTTTCCGTCTAGTTCTTTGGGCAAAATAAGCTTTAGCGTCCAATCTGGTTGGGTTTGCGTGACGCGTAATTTTATTTGATTATTTGTTTTGGTAAAGAAGACAGAAATAGCATTATCGCCAATTTTTACATGTTCCAGGGCGACATCGTCCCAATCTTTAGGCATTTGTGGTTTTACTATCACGGTTTTGCTCGCAGCATCAGGAGTGATACCAAAAAACTGCTGCACAATAGGAATCGCAAAGCCATAAATATTCCACGCCTGGCTGATCATCCCGTAATCTGGTGAGACTTCATACATACTACCGGGAAATGCAAAGCTAAATGAGCGGGTCATACGCTTGATATAATCTAGCGCAGCATCGGGATTCCCGTAGTTGTTTTCGGCAATTGCTTGAACACTGGTGGGCAAAGTCATCACGGCACCTGTATAACTAAAACTCGAACTGCCTTTAAAGGAGCCTTCATCACTTCCTGCGGAATCGTCACGGTCAATACCCGTCACAAAAACTCCAAACGGATTTACAAATTGCTCAGCTGTTTTTAATGCTTTTTTGGCTTTTTCGGGTGGAGCGATTCCCATTTCCATAGGTGTATTTACCACCCAATTATGATACAATACAAAAGGTCGCGCTGCCGTTGAAGGATTATTCTTGATGTACTCGCGCGTCTCTTTCAATTCGGTCACTGCCCAGGGTTTTTCAAGCGTATCTGCACGTACGATCGCATCTTCAATAAGGTGTAAAGCTTGCGCATCGGTGCCTATAAAATCTGCATACGAGTTGAATGCTTCAGACCAGAATTGTGTGTTTATTTGTTCTTTCAGCACAGCTGCCTTCACCTTGTAATTTTCAGCAGTTGCGGTATCCTTTAAAACTTCAGCAATCTTAGCAGCATCTACCAGTGCCCGTTGCGTATAGCTTGCTACATCTATCATTTCGCTGTCGAGGCCGTGAATTTCCATCATTCCGTAGCCGTTAGGAAACAAATTTTGATCAGTATCCTTTTCGGTCAGTAGCCAGTGCATACCTTTTTTGATAGAAGGGTAGTAGGTTTCTAAAAACGTTCGGTCGCCATTCCAGCGATATACTTCCCAGATAAGTGACGCAAACTGTGGGGTTTCGTTAATGTTCCCGGGATTGAATACCGCACCGTTAGTAGAAACTTCGTGTACAATGCGGCCGTTGCCATTAGTAGCTTCGGAAAGGCTATCGAGCAGACGAATGCTTGAATATACGGTTTCGGTCTGACCAATAGCCATAAGTCCTTTTAAGGCATACTCGCTGTCTACCCCAAACCACCATGGATAATCAGGAATCCCCGCCGAAATACCGGTACCAACCTCCGGCACGCGGCGCACCAGCCAATCGCTATTGTATTTTAACCACTCAAAAGCTTGTGCGATAGATATATCAGGAATACTGAGCTTTGAATGTGAAGCCAATTGCTCGTAGCGCTCTTTTTTAGCTTGAAATAATTCAGTTGATCGCGCTTGCATTTTTTTATAGGTCGCCAGTGCTGCAGCTTCCGATTGGTACGAGCCTGCGATATAATAGGTGAAAACCGTAGTTGAAGCAGCAGGGAGTTTTAGCGCATGACTCAAGCTGCTTTGTGTAGTAGCATCCTGAGTTGTGGCCTGTGCTGTTGCAGTAGGTTTTACTGAAGATCCAAAAAGTACGTGCCACGGGTTATTTTGTTCTTTTACCTTCCATAGCTTATTTGGCTCGTCAAAAACAGCTTGATCTTTACTGTCTATCATTCCCGTACGATCTCCCAGCCAAGTAGGGCGCAGATCGCTTATTCCGGTGAAATCAAGTTGAATCTCTTTGGCGTCACCGGTATTTTCAATTGCCAATTGAATGATGATCCCTTCGGTATCATCGGGTACAAATTGCCAGCGTTGTATGTTGAGGTTTTTTTCAGACCAAGCGAACTCGTGCATATTGGTAAACGGATAGTTTACAAAGCGATCGGCATTATTGAGTGTTAAGGTATCGTTTTCGTGTAGTACTGCAAGATCAAAGCCATCCATAAGTTTGATGGGATGATCCCAAATGCCACCCATTTCGCCTTTAATATGCCATCCCAGATCAGGAAAAGAGCCATCTTGATGTCCTACCATATATACGCGATTTCCGGCAGTCACAAAAGGCGAAGCAAGGTATGCTGTCTTTCCGGCAATAGAGGGACTTTCTGCAGCAAGAGTTTTAAAAGAGGAGGGAGGCGTAGCGGTTTTGGTACAGCCTAAAATAAGCATCAACACAGCAATCAGAATAATACGCATAGGGCTAAGTATCTAAAAATTGTAATTGCTAAATATAGGAATTCTTAAGGAGTTGACTGTAGTGGTGTGGATGACTTAGTTGTCGCTGGTTGACTGTAGAACTGGATCGAATAAAGCGTAGTCGAATCTGCTGTAGTTGCGATTGTATATTGTTAGCTACAGTTTTTTATTTTTCATTCAGTTTGTCAAAATATTTTTTTCTATAAAATTTATTTACATCTCTTTTTATAGTGTCCTTATTTAGTTTTCGAATATAATATTCAAAATCAGAGTCCGCTTTCTTAAACAAGGAATCTCCAACATTAAGTTTTTTGTGTATGAAAAAAGGAATTTGTTTTTCCCATTTATTTTCAATTAATATCGGTCTGGTTCGTCCGTTATCTTTCTCAGATAATAAGCTTGTTATTTTTCCAGAGTATGAGTTGTTTCGAATATTTTTATATTCCTTTTCAAGGAAACTTTCCGAATTATTTTGAATTAATGAGATAGATATAATTACAATAAGGATTGGAATGAACACATATGCAAGACTTTTTCGGATTGTCTTTTCTTGTTTTTTCAATTCCTTTTTGTTTTCCGTACTCATTTGTCAAATTACCTACAACGGTCTTGGCTATGGTTTCTTTGCGGAAAACGTCCGCAGGACATTTACGATAAACCTAAAGATAGAAAAGTTGCTCAAATAAAGGGTGAGGATCGCTGCAGCAATGAAATATGGCTGGTGTTGTAAAAAGTCTTTTATTTAATAAATTCCGAAATGATAAATACCATTGTTTTAGTTTCAGCATTAAAGTCGGTTTTATTATCCATATACTTCTTAAATTCCGAAAATTTTAAAATTAGTTTTCCATCTTTTAGTTCATAATTTCCTTTTCCTTTAGCACCTGAAACATACCCGATTGTTCCGTAGGATTGATTTTCATTTTTTTCAGCTTTTCGTTTTTCCTCAATGGTCAAAGGAGACCAATTATAATACTTTAGATACTCGAACTCGTTGTTTAGGTTTAAGGAAATGAAAGTAAGTTTGTCTTTATAAATATGCTGTCCAATTTCTAACTTTTCTTGAGCAGAAAGGCTAAAGGATTCAATTAGAAGAAGTAATATGATTAATTTGCTAAAATTCATTTCTTGAATGTTTTACAACGGTCTTGGGGTATGGTTTCGTTGCTGATGGTTTTCTGTATTGTTCCGCAACGGATTAAAGATGGTAAATTTCACTGCAATGAGCTATACACGTAGTTAGCCTGTTATTCTATTTTGGTTTAAATATTGCTATTTCGTCTCTAAATTCGGTAGTGATAATAGGCTTTACTCTTTTACCATCTTTAGAAATAAAATAGATATCAGAATTATTATCGATCGTTTTGGTAAAAGAGATCCATTTCCCATCTGGGGACCATCGAGGCCAGCGGTTGTCATCTTTTCCATTCGTTAAGTTAACCAGATTCAAACCGTCTGATTCCATCATCATGATATCGCACTTTCCATTGTCACAATGATGGAAGGTGATTAATTCTCCATCAGGTGAATATTCAGGTAGTGCATTAAATCCTTCTAAATCAGTTAATCTATTAAGTGACAGATCGGATAATTTTATTTCAAAAATTTCCGCCGTACCAGAATGATTTATTGAATCACTTGCTTTGGTCTGAATACTAACTACAACCGTTTTTTCATCAGGCGAAAATTTAGCACCAGCTTCATAAAATTCGTTGTTTGTTATGCGTATTTTGGAATTAGTTGGAATATCATATAGATAGAGTTCTCCTTTTTTGTGATGTTTGAGCATGCCCCAAAAATTAGGACAGTAATTTAAGTTCCAAAATAACTTTAAATTTACTGTATTATGACACGAAGAAAGTTTACACCCAAGTTCAAAACCAAAGTGGTTTTAGAAGCTCTTAAAGAG